>SCPP01000032.1_pt1 | contig 939191 bp, 1327 predicted proteins | sample 6106811 | NCBI WGS metagenome assembly SCPP01 (sample SAMN10720449, study PRJNA508395) | human gut metagenome | isolation source: Participant 2 stool, 15 month | host: Homo sapiens | collected 2018
AAGCGGTATGCAGAACTTTTACTTTCTGGGTATTTTACAGAGTATCAAAATCAAACCTCCGGTGCTTCTGTGGCTTTTTTATCAGAGAAATCAATGGAGAAGAACGGACTTCAATGGGAGCCATGTAGGATTTTAATAGATCATACAAAGAAATATTCCAGTGGTTAGCAAATAGAACATATGCTGACAAATAACATAAAGTTGAATGAGGGACAGAGAATTGTAAGTATGAACCCAGCAGAATATCGGGCAATAAGTGAAATGATGGGAAGTTATGGATTTGCAGTCTTTTTTTCGGTTATGGTTTTACTTTCTATGTTTTTGTTTATTTACAATACCCTAAATATTTCGCTGGAAAAAGATTTACAACGTTATGGTCTTTTACAAGTAATTGGTGTGGAACAAAAGCAGAATATTAAAGTCATGAATCGTGAGATGCTAAAAATAGGACTTACGGGAAGTATCGCTGGAGCAGTTTTAGGGGGAATGTTTATATGGGGTATTATGCCATTGTTATTAGAAAAAATGTATGCAGAGAATACATGGAAATTAGAAAGAATGGTTTTATTTCAACCCAAACTTCTTATTCTAGCGATTGTTCTTGTGATTTTCACGTTGGGAGTGGCAGTGGAATGTCTGAAAAGAAAAATGAGGAAATTAAGTCCATTGGAGTGTATGAAATATACGGAGGCGGTCACTTATCATAAAAGCAGGAAGAAACCGAAGATAAAGAAATTCCGCTATTGGGGAAAACATCCTGAAATTTATCTTGCAAAGAAATATTTATTTCGGAATAAAAAAACATTTGGGATAACAAGTTTGTCATTATGGCTTGGGTGCGAATTGGCATTATGTTCTGCGGTAATTGTGAATGGAGTGGATTTACAGAATTATTATAGTAAAGAGCGGACTTCCAAATAGGAATTACAGAGGAAGCTTGCAATTATTTAATTGAATCATCACCGGACACAAAGAATATGAAGTTTTTTCCGAAGTCCCTTATGAATGATATTGAAACGACCATAGGAAACGAACTTCATTCAGTAGAAAACATTAAAGGATTTTATCCGATCGTCGGAAAAAATGGCAAGGAGAATATAAAGATTCTAATCGATGGAGATAAAATATCCACGGTAATTCAGACAGTCAGTATCGGGGAGCAGGAAGAACTAAAAGACTTTATTCAGAAAAATGATAAGCTAGTAAATTGGGAGCAGTTTCAAAATAATCATGGAACAATCGTGCTACATGATCATAGGATGTCAGATTATATAGCAGGAGAAGTGCAGGATTATATAGGAACAGAGATGGAATTTTATGATCTGGTTCCGGTTGGTACGGAAATGAGCAGTTTAGTTCCTGAGAAATTAGTAAATTGTGGTTATCTGGATATAACAGAGGATGATTTCCCAGAGATGAAATTGTGCTGGGATGGTAAAAATATAAATATCCTATTGGTAACAGAGACTACATATGATTGGCTGGTAGAAAAATTAACACCACAAATTTTTGAAATACAATTTAATGTTGACAAAAATCGAGTCAGTTATCCGAGAAAGACTGAATCAGATGATTCGCAATTATAATATGGAATTTCAATCAAAATATGGACACGCTGATAAATTGAACTTGTTTTATTTAGATTCTAAATCAGAACGTTTGCTAAAGGAGCAGAACTATATTCAGACAAGTAGATGGCTGCTTATGAGTATTAGTGGAATTTTAATATTTATAGGAATTATGAATTTCGCAAATACAAGAATATCGGATATTATGCTTCGACAATGGGAGTGTAAAATCCTGGAACGTGTAGGGATGACAAAAAAACAAGAATATCGAATGTTTGTAACAGAGGGTCTTTTCTATTGGTTACTGTTATGTGGATTGCTTATGAGTTTTGGAAATTTAGGGATTGGTATCATGCAGTGGTATATGAAAATGCAGATTTCCTATTTCGCTTTCCGCTATCCGGTAAAAGAAATGATTGCGTTGATGGTATTTTTATTATTGTTCAGCATTATTTTTCCAGGAATTATTTATAAAAAACTAAAAAAGAAAAGGAAGTGAGGATATGAAGCAGATTTTAATTGTCGAGGACGACAGTTTTTTGAATAAGATGTTAGACTATAACCTGACCGCAGACGGCTACGGCGTGACTTCTGCCCTAAATGCCAGAACCGCAGCCGAAGCTATCCGTCAGCGGGAATTTGATTTAGTGCTGCTGGACATCAACCTGCCGGATGGAAATGGTTTTGAGCTGTGCAAGCTGATAAAGCCCCAGCACCCGGACACCATAGTAATCTTTCTGACCGCTAACGATCGAGAGCGACCAGATACAAGGCTATGAGGTGGGTGCGGTGGACTACATCACAAAGCCTTTTGTAATCGGAGCTTTGCAGCGGAAAATCAAAGCCATGTTCGCCATGCTGGAACACCACAAACCGGCCAAGGACATTTTCGACGACGGGCGGCTGTTTCTGACTTCTCGGAGCAGACGGCTTCCTTAAACGGCAAGCCCCGACCCTATCCCCGATGGAATATAAAATGCTGAATCTGTTCAGTAGAAATCCCCGGCAAGTGCTGACTGGGCAGCTTTTAGAAAAGCTGTGGGATATAGACGAAAGGTTTGTAGACGAACACACCGACAACCTCCATCAGCCGGATTCGCAGCAAGATTGAATCCGACGGCGGCGCGCCCTACATCAAGACCGTTTACGGCATGGGCTATCAATGGACGGGAGGCGAGGCAAAATGAAGTTTCAAAATCTCTCGGTAAAGCGGCTGTTTGGCCGGGTGGCAATAGGACTTGTCCTCTCCATGTCCGGGATCACCATAGCCCTGTTTCTTGTGACAAAACAGACGGCGGTGCTGCTGACGGGCGGGGCGCTGCTGCTGTGCGCCCTTGTGGGGATTTTTGTGCTGACGCAGGCGTTTGGAAAGCGGCTGTCACAGTTTACCACTGACCTGTGCCAGACTTTAGATCACATGATCGCCGGGAATGAAGCGCCCCAGCGGCCAGAGGACAGCGAAACCCAGCTTGCCAGAATCGGACACCGGCTGGCAAGGCTATACCAGATCATGCAGGAGAACCGCCGCCGGGTAGACGAGGAACGGCAGGAGTTACAGACCCTTGTATCGGATATTTCCCATCAGGTGAAAACGCCGGTGAGCAATCTGAAAATGGCGACGGACACCCTGCTGGAAAAGCCCATGACCGAGGCGGAGCGCACCGACTTTATCCGGGGAATCCGCAGCCAGACGGATAAGCTGGACTTTCTCTTTCAGGCCCTTGTAAAAACCTCCCGGCTGGAAACAGGCGTGATCCAGTTGGATAAGAAGCCGGGCCGCCTATTTGATACCGTGGCGCAGGCCATGAGTGGGATCGTGTATGCAGCGGAGAAAAAGGAAATTGCCGTGTCCGTGGACTGCCCGGAGGATTTGACCGTTTCCCATGACAGCAAGTGGACATCCGAAGCCCTCTTTAACCTGCTGGACAATGCGGTGAAGTACACCCCGGCAGGCGGGAAAATCGCTGTGTCGGTGGTGCTGTGGGAAATGTATGTGGAGGTCAAAGTGACCGACACCGGCAAGGGCATTTCCGAAAGCAATCAGGCTGCCATCTTCCGACGCTTCTATCGTGAGGAAGAAGTACACGAACAGCAGGGCGTGGGCATTGGCCTGTATCTGGCCCGCGAGATCGTAACGCGGCAGGGCGGCTATATCAAAGTGGTTTCGAAGCTGGGCAAGGGTTCGGAATTTTCTATTATGCTGCCTACAAAATAGAACGCGGCGGACGGCCATTTTCGGCTGCCCGCCGTAAATTTTTTGAAATGTCCGAGCGTTGTAACATTTCACCTCGATTTTCAATGAAATTTTTTGGCCGCTGTAACATTTCGCGGACATTTGGGTTTTATAATACCCTTATCAACAGGCAGGAAGCCTTGAAAGGAGTTTTGAATATGAGCGTTTTACAGACTATCGACCTGAAAAAGTATTATGGCACAAAGCCGAACATTACCCACGCCCTTGACGGTGTGAACTTCTCCGTAGAGGACGGCGAGTTTGTGGCTATTGTGGGAACATCTGGCAGCGGCAAGTCCACCCTTCTTCACATGATGGGCGGACTGGACACACCTACCAGTGGAACTGTGATTGTCCGGGGCGAAGAACTGGCAAAGAAGAACGACGAGCAGCTTACCATCTTTCGCCGCCGCAACATCGGCTTTATCTTCCAGAACTATAACCTTGTTCCGATCCTGAATGTGTATGAGAACATCGTCCTGCCGGTGGAACTGGACGGGGACACGGTGGATCAGAAGTTTTTGGACGAGATCGTTCACCTGCTGGGGCTGGAAGATAAACTGAAAAATATGCCGAACAATCTCTCCGGCGGACAGCAGCAGCGTGTGGCGATTGCCCGCGCCCTGATTACCAAACCGGCTATTGTACTGGCCGACGAGCCGACCGGCAACCTTGACAGCAAGACCAGCGCCGAGGTGCTGGGACTTATCAAGCGTACCAGTGCGGAGTTCCGGCAAACTGTTGTGATGATTACCCACAACAACGACATTGCCCGCCTTGCAGATCGGATTGTCCGCATTGAGGATGGCAAGATTGTGGAGTAAGGAGGTGGCAGGCTATGACATGGCCTTTTGAAAATGATACCAGCGCTATCATAAAAAAGCTGGCAAAGAAAAGTTTACAAAGCGAGAAGCGCCGAATCTGATGGTGGTGATCGCCGTTGCACTGGCGGCGTTTCTAATCTGCTTTACGGGAATTGTGTCTACTTCCCTGACACAAATGCAACGCAATCAGGTTGTCGATACTTATGAGGCGGTCTGGCTGGGCGTGGAGGAAAACGACATTGAAACCCTGAAAGGACTGCCGGAGTTTGAGCGCGTAGGCGGCTACTATATGCTGGGTGAGGAACTTTCGGAACAGGGCTATCATGCGTCCTATGTGTATTGCGACGCGCAAATGATGGAGATTGCCAAGGCGCAGATGGAGTTGTTAGAGGGGAGGGTTCCTGAAAAAGCAAATGAAGTTGTCGTAAGCGAATACTTTCTTTCCACCTATGGAAATAACGCTAAAATCGGGGACACTGTGACCTTAGATACCGAAAGTTTTCATGGTGATTATGTCGTTACCGGCATTATGGACAGCGTAAATGAAAAGAAGCGAATACCTGCGCTATCATTCTTTCCAACGCTGCCCGACAGAATGGAAAGGGTTTGACCCGACTGGCTATCGCGCCTATGTCCATTTCAAAAACAGCGACCAGTTGGGCGAAGAACTGATGACCTCTTATTGCAGGGAGATTGCAGAGGAATATCAGCTTCCTATGCCCAAAATGAACAGCAAATATTTTGCTTATGTCTCTAAATCCTTTGATCTTGCACTGATGGCTGGCGTGATTGCCATTGTTCTGATCGGCGGCTATATTGTGATCCAGAGTATCTTCCGTATCTCCATCAATGACAAAATCAAAAGCTACGGGCAGCTTCGGACGATTGGTGCGACACCAAAGCAAATCAAGCGGATTGTAAAGAACGAGGGACGCAAACTCGGCAGTATCGGGATTCTGATTGGCACAGTGCTGGGCGTATGCGGCGGTTTCCTCCTGTTTTCAAGGGTTTTAACGCTGTTTCCTATGTGGCAACGATTATTTTGACACTCATAAGTAGTTGGATCATGGTATCTGTTTCCATCCGTAAGCCGATAAAAATTGCGGCAGGGATTTCCCCCGATTGAAGCCGTCCGTTTTACCCCGGCGCAAAAGGACATCCGCAGCCGGAAAAAGAATATCAAGCTCAATCCTGTTTCAATGGGAATTGCAAATTTTAGGCGTGACCGAAAAAAGACCGTTGCTATTGTAGCCTCATTGAGTTTGGGCGGAATTATCCTGCTTGTGGTATCCTCCATTGTTTTGCTGCGCTCACCAGAGGCGCTTGCAAGACAGTTTTTCCCAGACGGCGACTATAAAATTTATTTGGATTCTGAAATGACAGAAGAAAAGGTTATGGCAGCGGGAAATCCATTGAATGAGGAATTAAAGCAGGAAATCTTATCTATTGATGGCGTTACAGATATAATTCCAAGCAGGCAATCTCTCCATGCAACTTATAAAACAGAGATTCATCAAGCTGGTGGTATGTGCGATATGCTGACCGACCAGAATTATGCGGCAGTTGAAGCGGCTCTGACAGAGGGAACCATGCCAACAGATTCCCGTAGTATTGTAATTGACTATAATGTGCTAAAGCAGAATGAGGATATGGGTGTTGGTTCAACGGTTGAGATTTCTTTGGGAGAAGAACAGCCATCCGTTTCTGTTACCATATCGGGGTTATACGCTCCTGCAAAGGTATATTCAGGACATGGCAGGATGCACTTAGATGGGGCAACTCTTTTTGCACCAGAAGCGTTGTTCCACGAACTGCACCCGGAAATCACCTCTTTTGACTATTCATGGAGCATTGTAAATGACGCTAAAAAAACGGACTATGTGGGAGCTGAATTGAAAAATATTGTTGCCAGCCATAGTAATATTGCCTTAGATGAAATCAATACAGTGATTGAATATGAAGAAATGACAAATTCCTTTGCGTTTGGCAGTATGGAGATACTTTCATGGTTGGTATTTCTCTTTGGCGTTATCAACCTTATCAATACGACACTCTCTAACCAGATAGCCCGAAAGCAGGAAAACAGTATTCTGCGTTCTATCGGCCTAACACAAAAACAGCTATGTGAAATGAACATCTGTGAGGGGCTGTGCTATGCGCTCTTTGCAACATTGGCGACGCTGATCGTTGGGCTTCCGGCTTCCATCTTTGCTTGTAGCAAAATGAGTGTAGGAGCTTTTGCCGGAAATGTAGTGCCTTATCAATTCCCGGTTTTGGAAATGGGGCTGTTCATTCTGGTATTGTTCGGAATGGAGCTGATCTTGTCTGTATGGACAATCCGCAGACAGAAAAAACAATCTCTGATTGAACAAATGCGGGCGATGGAATAACCGTATGGGATCGGCGGGGCGGCGTGTGCTGCTTTTCGCCTTTTCTCAAAAAATTTTTGAAATGTCCGAGCGTTGTAACAATTCAGCCTGTTTTTTTCTGTCGAAATCAAAGGCACCTCGGACATTTGTGTAACATTTGTAGTTTATGCTTGTGGTAAATCAATAAGAAACATCTGCCTCCACAGCGGGGAAAAGAAAAAAACCGCTGACGGGCAGAGGATTTCGTGCGCTTTCCTGTATCACTGACGATACGGCGGTTTTGAGAAATCAGAGCCGCCGTTTCTTTCGCCTATCCCAAACCAACGACGATCTAACACCGTGTAAATCCACGGCGGCATATAGGAGGATTGCCGCCGTGTCTATTTTGCCTATTTTCACAGCATCCATGACCTGCACCAGCTAAAAAAAGCCTTGCCCTTCCTCCGGGAAGGTATGACTTCCTATCGGTATTATCGTTCCGCCTAAATCAGCAGAATGGTAGGTGTTTTGTCGCGCCAGTTTTCCCTCACGGAAATCTGGCGTTTTTTGTTGCCATTTTTTCGGAGATGACCCGGTTGTCTGCCGGTGTCGGTCTCCGCCTCCATTCGATTCACCCGTCAATCACCCGTGAATCGAAATGGAGGTACATAATGAAGAAAATTAACCTTCGGGAACTTTATCCTAATGTTTATACAACAGACTTTTTTGTAGATGTGACAGAGGAAGTAATGGAGACTATTCGAGCAGCTGAACGTGCGGAAGCTGCTTATGATCGGAGGATGTATCATTATAAGGCGCATTACTCTCTGGACAGCGACAACGGCATTGAAAATGCGGTCCTGATGAAGCCCCAGACGCCGGAAATACTTTTGGAGGAAAAACAGTTTCAGGAGCAGGTCTATGCCGCTGTGATGAAGCTGCCGGAGAAACAGGCAAAGAGGATTTATGCCCGATACTATCTGGGAATGACGGTAAATGAAATTGCCGAAGTAGAAGGTGTAGACCCAAGCCGTGTCCGTGACAGTATCCGCCGTGGATTAAAGCAGCTTGTAAAATATTTTTGATAAAATTTCATTTGATGCGCCTGTTTTTTGCCTTTTTTGTCAGTGTTAATAAGAAGGACAAGTTTTCCTCCTTCATCAGTACATTGACAATCGAATAGACAGCACAACAGGTACATAACCCATGTACGAGCGAATGTGAAACGCCGCGAAGATGGAGCAGTCAGGGAGGTGATGAAAGAACTGCTTCGGAGCGATCTACGATTTCATAAAACGGATTGTGGCAGATTTGGCGCGATGACTGCATGGGGGCTTAAAGATACTTCCTCACGGCCCGCCAAAGACTTGGGGGGAACCCTGCGGCGCACGATACGAACGACGCTGCGGAGTTATGACAGCCGCGCCAGCGGAGACCTGTTGTGTTCCCATCGTCAGGGGGCGTGGCAAATATGACGAGTAATCCGAACAGAATAACAGTAGCCGCACCAGGTTTTTATCCGAAGATTTCTTTCAGACTGGTGCGGCTGTTTAAGTATTAAGATATTAAGGAGGCGAGAGTGATGTTTGAAAAATTCCATCGAGGTGACATATATTCGGCTGATTTAAGCCCTGGTATCGGCTCTGAACAAAGTGGCTCTCGTCCTGTACTCATTCTTCAAAACAATGTGGGAAATTGTTTCAGTCCTACGATTATTATTGCAGCAATTACCAGTGTAAGAAAAAGCAGAAAGTTCCCCACGCATTACCACTTAAATGACAGATGCGGTTTGGTGAAACCATCTGTTGTTATGCTGGAACAGATCAGAACAATCGACAAGTCGAGGTTAAAAAACTATATTGGTCATCTAAACAAGGATGACATGGAAAACATAAACAAGACGCTCTTGTGCAGTCTGGGGATTACATAAAAGTGCCGAAAGGCCGTATCATTTTCAGGCTGTGCAAGTAGAGTTATAATTTCGTTAGGAATTGCGGAGGTGATTCTGAATGGAGAATATCCAGAATAAAAGCGCATTGATTCCTTCAGATGAAATCCGGTCAGAAGAACTTCTGGCGGAACAAAAATTTGAAGCGTTTATCACTTCGCTGGCACATATCATCGAGAAATATGGTATGAGAGTGCTGGGCGAGGTTGACGGAGCTGCGTGAGAATCGCAGCTTTACATAGGATATTTTCCAAAAGTAAATTTTGGAGGTATGAATTATGAACCGATATGGAAAACGCTGTGTTTTGTATCCGAGGGTCAGCACAGAGATGCAAGTGGACGGATACAGCCTGGAAGGTCAAAAAAATATGCTGACACGATTTGCGGATCGTGAGGAAATGATCGTTGTTGATACTTATGAAGATGCCGGTAAATCCGGTAAATCCATTGAGGGACGGCCTGCCTTTCAAAAAATGCTCAGAGATATTGAGGATGGCTTGGACATTGACTATATTTTAGTGTATAAGCTGTCACGGTTTGGTCGTAATGCAGCAGATATACTTAACTCTTTGGAGTTGGTTCAATCTTATGGTGTAAATCTGATTTGCATAGAAGAAGGGATTGATTCCTCTCAGACAAGCGGAAAACTTTTGATTTCTGTACTATCTGCTGTGGCTGAGATTGAGCGTGAGAATATTATCGAGCAGACGATGAACGGGCGGCGCGAAAAGGCACGGCAAGGTGGATGGAATGGTGGCTTTGCTCCCTACGGATATACACTGGAAGATAACAAGCTGATGATTGAAGAAACAGAGGCTGTGGCAATACGGAAGATTTTTGAATTATATACTTCATCGGAAATCGGTTTGGGTGGTATCGCGAATCAGTTGAACTTACAAGGTATACGGAAAATTCCGAGGCAGAATGGCACATTAGAGGATTGGACAGGACATTTTATTAAACTGATATTGGATAACCCGGTTTATTGCGGTAAAATTGCCTATGGACGGAGAACGAAGGAAAAAGTCAAAGGCACAAAAAACGATTACCAGATGAAAAGAAATGACGATTACATTCTGACAGAGGGACAGCATAAAGGAATCGTTAGTGAGGAGGTATGGGAAAAGGCTCATGCCAAGCGTCTTAGAACCGGAGTAAAGCAACCGTCAAAAATTGGGCGGGATCGAGTTCATTTGTTATCCGGTCTGCTGAAATGCCCGGTTTGTGGAAGTCCCATGTATACGAATAAACACGCATGGACAAATAAAGATGGCACTTACAAAGAAATTTACTATTATGTATGTAGTCGGAATAGGATGGTCCGGGGTAAGCATTGTGAATATAAGGCGATGCTGAAAAAGACCGATATTGAACCGATGGTCATTGAGGCAATTCGTGAGATCGTAAGGAATGAGGAATATGCCCAAGCCATTAAAAAACGGATTGGCGTTCAGATTGACACGAAAGCAGTGGATAAAGAACTGGAGGGCTATCGCAAAGCTGAAGGAAGTTGATCTGAATAAAACAAGATTGGAACGGGAAATTGACAGTCTCCCTGCTGATGCAAAATATCGGGAACGAAAGCTCCATGATATGACCTTGCGGTTAGATTCCCTATATGATGTCATTGTTGAGCTGGAGGAAAAAATCGAAGATGCCAGACTTCGGCGAGATGCAATTAAGCAGCAGGCAATTACTCTTGAGAATATTTACAAAATCATGGTGAATTTCGACTGCGTTTATAATATAATAAATGACGAAGAAAAGAGAAATGTGGTCACAGCCTTGATTAAGGAAATTGAAATTTACAGGAATGACGAGTCTGAATATCCGCTAAAGCGGATTGGTCTGAATTTTCCGGTGTTCAAGGATGGCGGGGAAGTTACGGAGCTTTTGTGGGACAAAGGGAATACCGTTGATGATCTGGATATAATGACACTTAGATCCACCGATGCCGGTGTGGCGTTTTATGTTGCCTCAAACGGTGTGAGCCTGTTTCATGCCGGTGATTTAAACGACTGGGAGTGGGATGGCGCCGGTGATTTGATAAACGGCAGAGTGCGCAGAGCCTTCAGCCATGAGATAAAAAAGCTTTCGGAAAAACCAATAAACGTGGCTTTTTCCCGATGGATCCAAAGCTTATGGAGTATCAGTTCAAGGGTTTTGATTATTTTTTACAAAATACCTCGGCAGAGTTTGTTTTCCCTATGCATATGTGGCAGGACTACAGCGGTATCATTGAATACAAGAAGAGACTCAGCAATAAGGACAAGGCTGACAGGGTTATTGAGATTGAACGTGAAAATCAGACGTTTGCTTTTGGAGAGAACTATTGAATTATTTCACAAATTCATTTATAATAAATTAGTTCAATAAATTTAGGAGGGTAATTATGGGGGACTTTTTCATGTGCGTAGCACAATATGTTATTATTATGATTGTTTTGGCGGCCATAGGTTTTTGTGGGGCTTTAATAGGGGTAAAGCTTCGTAAAATGAAGGACGCAAAGACAAAAGAATAGGAGATTCAAGTAATGAAGAAGAGTTATGGCGTTAACGAATTACGTCGTATGTACCTTGAGTTCTTTGAGAGCAAGGGACATCTTGCAATGAAGAGTTTTTCACTGGTGCCTCACAATGACAACAGTCTGCTTCTTATTAATGCAGGTATGGCACCGCTTAAACCATATTTTACAGGACAGGAGGTTCCACCAAGACGCCGTGTGACTACATGCCAGAAGTGTGTCAGAACAGGTGATATCGAGAATGTAGGTAAGACAGCTCGTCATCTTACATTTTCTTTGAGATGCTTGGAAACTTCTCTTTTGGAGATTATTTCAAGAATGAAGCAATCGAGTGGTCCTGGGAGTTTTTGACAGAGGTGCTCGGTCTTGAAAAGGACAGGCTTTATCCTTCCATCTACGGTGAGGATGATGAGGCATTTGATATCTGGACTAAGGAAGTAGGAGTGCCTGGAGATCGTATTACACGTTTCTACAGAGATCCAAAGACCGGTGAGTGTGACAACTTCTGGGAGCATGGCGCAGGTCCATGTGGTCCGTGTTCTGAGATTTACTATGACCGCGGTGAGAAGTACGGCTGTGGCAAGCCTGATTGTAAGGTAGGCTGTGACTGTGACCGTTTCATGGAGGTGTGGAACAACGTATTCACACAGTTTAACGGTGACGGACACGGTGGATACACTGAGCTTGAGCATAAGAACATTGATACAGGTATGGGACTTGAGCGTCTTGCTGTTGTAATGCAGGATGTTGATTCGGTATTCGATATTGATACCATGAAGGCTATCCGTGACAAGGTCTGCGAGCTTTCAGGCAAGAAATATCATGTCGATGAGATGGACGATGTTTCTATCCGTCTTATCACAGACCATATCCGTTCGTCTACATTCCTTATTTCTGACGGAGTTATGCCATCTAACGAGGGCAGGGCTATGTGCTTCGCCGTATCATCAGACGTGCCGCTATGCATGGACGTACACTTGGCATACAGGGAGCCTTCCTTGGCAAAATCGCGCAGGTTGTCATCGATGAGAGCAAGGACGGTTATCCGAGCTTGAGGAGAAAGGATTTCATCCTTAAAGTGCTCACTCAGGAAGAGGAGAAGTTCGCGAAGACTATCGACCAGGGACTTGGTATCCTTGCAGATATGGAAGAGCATATGAAGGCTGACGGGGTCAAGGTGCTTTGGAGGAGGATGCATTCAAGCTTTACGATACATACGGCTTCCCTGTAGACCTTACGGCAGAAATTCTCGAGGAGAAGGGCTTCACATATGATGAGGCTGGCTTTGAGAGTTGTATGGAGGCTCAGAGACAGAAGGCAAGAGGAGCCCGCAAGGAAACAAACTATATGGGTGCTGATGCCAATGTTTACAATGATATAGATTCTGAAATTACTACAGAGTTCACAGGCTATGACAAGCTTACTGACACAGCTGAGATTGCTTTCCTTACCACATCGGATGATGTAGTCGAGGCTCTTTCAGATGGTGATAAGGGTTCTGTAATCGTGCCAAACACACCTTTCTATGCCACAATGGGTGGTCAGCAGGGTGATAAGGGTATCATAAAGACAGAGAGCGGTACATTTGTTGTTGAGGATACTGTAAAGGTAGTCGGCAACAGATATGCACATGTAGGTTATGTGTCAGAGGGTATGATCCGCACAGGCGAGAAGGCTACACTTTCTGTTGATACAAAAACAAGAACAAACACATGCAGAAATCACTCTGCCACTCATCTGCTTCAGAAGGCATTGCGTGAGGTACTCGGCACACATGTAGAGCAGGCAGGTTCTTATCAGGATGCTGAGAGAACACGTTTTGATTTCTCTCATTTTTCTGCTATGACTGCTGAGGAGCTTAAAAGGGTTGAGGATATCGTAAACGAGAAAATCAACGAAGCTATTGAAGTTCACACAGATATCATGACTGTCGATGAGGCTAAAAAGACAGGTGCCATGGCTCTCTTCGGCGAGAAATACGGTGAAAAGGTACGTGTCGTATCAATGGGCGATTTCTCAAAGGAGTTCTGCGGTGGTACACATGTAAAGAATACATCTGATATCAAGGTATTCAAGATTCTTTCGGAGAGCGGTGTAGCTGCTGGCGTCAGACGTATCGAGGCTATCACAGGCGACAATGTATTCGCTTACTACAGCAATATGGAGAAGGAGCTTGAGGAGGCTGCTAAGGTTGTTAAATCAACTCCTGCCAACCTCAAAGAGAGACTTGAGCACCTGATGGCTGAGATGAAGGCACTTCAGAGTGAGAATGAGTCTCTTAAGAGCAAGGCAGCAAAGGATGCGCTCGGCGATGTTATGGATCAGGTAGTTGATGTAAATGGCATCAAGCTTCTTGCAACAAGTGTTGACGGCGTTGATATGAACGGACTGCGTGATCTTGGCGATTCCATCAAGGAAAAGCTTGGCGAGGGAGTTATCGTGCTTGCTTCTTCAAATGAAGGCAAGGTAAATCTTGTTGCCATGGCAACAGACGCTGCCATAAAGAGCGGTGCGCATGCAGGAAACTTAATCAAGGCAATCGCCTCAAAGGTAGGCGGTGGCGGCGGTGGACGCCCTAACATGGCTCAGGCCGGTGGAAAGAACCCGGCAGGTATTCCTGATGCTATTGCTTCAGTAAAGGACGCACTTTCAGGTATGATTAAGTAACAAAAATGCTTATATAGTGCTTTAAAATGCATCCTTTAAAAAAATAGGTCTAAATTTGTTAAAAAAATCAAATTAGACCTATTTTTTTGTGTGAAAGTATGGTAAAATTGTACTAAATTATAAATTGAGATTAAACTGAAAGGATGAATATGTATGAAGAGGTTAATAGCTGCAACACTTGTGGCTGCCATTGGGGTTTCATTACTTACTGGATGCGGAGTATCAAATAAATCACATGACAATACACAGGTGGGGACGACGGAGAATTCTTCGGATAAAGCGAAGAATAAGGAAGTAAAGATGCACGTCTGGTGTTCGAAGAATGATGTGGATATTACTACACAGATGATTGAAAGCTTCAAGGAGGCTAATAAAGGAACTGATTTTAATATAATTATCGAGGAGTCAGAGGATTCTGATGCCAGAGATAATATATTATCAAATGTGCATAATGGTGCGGATGTATTCCCTATAGCGGATGACCAGATAACTTCTATGGTAGCGGGAGGCGCTCTTTATGAGATAGAGGATGTGGATGCCGTTAAAAAGGCTGACGATGAAGGTGCGGTTGAGGCTGCCACTATCGATGGCAAATTATATGGATATCCGCTGACCGCTGACAATGGATATTTTATGTATTACAATAAGAATTATTTCTCAGACAGCGATGTGGCTACGCTTGATGGCATGCTCGACATTGCAGGGGCAAATGGTAAGTACTTGACTATGGACTGGAGCTCAGCTGGTATCTGTATTCATTTTTTGGAAATACAGGGCTTGATTTTGGCGTGAATGATGATGGTGTGACAAACCACTGCAACTGGAATTCTGTCATCACGGACATAAAGGGTGTTGATATAGCACAGGCTATGCTTGATATTGCGGCTAAGCCGGGCTTTAAGAACTGTGTACAGGACGATTTTATTGCAGGAGTACAGGACGGAAGTATTATTGCCGGTGTCAGTGGATGCTGGAATGCAGCAAAAATCAAGGAATTATGGGGCGATGATTATGGTGCTGTAAAGCTACCTACATACACATGTGCCGGACAGCAGATTCAGATGTCATCGTTTAAAGGCTATAAATATATGGCTGTAAATGCATACAGCGAGTATCCTGAGTGGGCAAATAAGCTTGCCCAGTGGTTTACAAACGAGGATAACCAGAAGCTACGCTTTGAGATGAAGAATACAGGCCCTGCCAATAAAGCGGCAGCCGCAGATGATGCGGTCAAAAAGGTTCCTGCTATTATGGCTGTTATGGATCAGGCACAGTACGGAAAGCTCCAAAGAGTTGGAAATTCTTACTGGGATGCTGCGACGGAGTTTGGCGAAAAAATGGCGGCCGGTAATCCTGATAATACAGATCTTCAGGAGATAATGGATAATTTTGTTGCGGGATAACACAATTTTTAGCTGAGTAGAGGGTATATAACATGAAATTAGATTCAAAAAGTAAAGCAGCTGTTAAAAATAGCGCAGTAAAACAAAAAGGTGAAAGCAAAAGCAGCAAATCCTGCAAAAGCACCAAAAGTTAAAAAAACTCTCAACACAAAAAGCTCAAAAGGTTAATAACAAACCAAAGGTCAAGGGAAAGAAAAAGTTAAGTACAAAATTGATACTTATTCCTGTTTTTGTTGTAGGCTTTGTAAGTGTTATTTCAAGTGGTTTATCTCTTAAAAATTTATCAAAGGTAAATGATGCGGCTTCTCAGATTGTGGACACCTCAATGGTTGGCACGGAGATGCTTAATGATATTGAGATGGAGACTGTGAATATTCATACACTGGCACTGGCTCATATTATATCGACAGATCTATCATCAATGATTGATATTGTAAGTGAAGTGAGAAATCACGAGGAAAAGCTAAAGCAGCTCCTTGATGATTATAATCCTTATGTAACCTTGGAGACCAAGAGAAACTATAGAATTATCTGTGAAAACTATACAAGCCTGGTCAAGGAGTGTGGCAATGTAATGGCCTATTCTGCCGCCGGTAAAAACGAGGAAGCGTATAAAACGGCAAATGGCTCTATTGCAAAATATTCTAATAACATTGAAAAGCTATTTCGTCAATGCGTGAGCATGTCAATTCTGTTACACAGGAGGAGAGAAAGAGCCTCGAAAGTACTTATCGCGCATCTGTTGTCACATGTACATTTACTATTGCAGTAAGTATAATTGCGTTACTGTTTGTTGTTTTTGCTGTTGTCACCATGGTTATCAAGCCTCTGCTTCGTACACAGAAGGAAATCAACGGCATCATAGTCAATATTGATAACAAGAAGGGCGATTTGACGCAGAGGGTTACTCCTATCAACAATGCTGAGGTTGACGCCGTAGGCAAGGGCATCAATGTCTTTATGACAAAGCTGCAGGCTATATTCAAGGCTGTTGTCACCAACTCGGCCAGGATGGAGAGGGTTGTTGATGATGTGCGTCAGAGTGTTCAGACAAGCAACAGCAGTGTGTCCGATCTTTCGGCTTTAACAGAGGAGCTGTCTGCTACCATGCAGGATATCTCTGAAAATGCATCTGTTATAAATACCAACACAGATAATGTGGCAAAAGAGGTTGAGCTTATTGCTGAAAAGACAGATGAACTGACCGGATACACCAAGGATATGAAGGCCCATGCACAGTCAATGGAGTCTGTTGCACGTACAAACATGGAGTCAACAGACAGGAAGGTTTCGGAGATTCTCGAGGTATTGCAGAAGGCTATTGTGGATAGCAACAGCGTAAAGCAGGTCAATTCACTTACCAATGATATTTTAAACATTGCAAGTCAGACCAATCTGCTGGCATTAAATGCTTCTATTGAGGCAGCAAGGGCAGGAGAGGCAGGCAGAGGTTTTGCGGTTGTAGCCAGTGAGATCAGCCAGCTTGCTGCAGCCAGCCAGGAGGCAGCCAACAATATCCAGCGTATCAATGCGGTAGTTACCAATTCGGTTAACAATCTTTCTGACAACGCCAATGGTCTTGTCAGCTATATTAATGATTCGATTCTTCCGAGTTTGAGAGATTTGTTGAGTCCGGTGTGGAGTACAACGACAAGGCTTCATTCATTGAGGGTACCATGACTGATTTCAAGGAGAAGAGTGATTCACTGAAGCAGTCCATGCTTGAGATTTCTTCTTCAATCAACACCATTTCACATGCTATAAATGAGGGTGTGAACGGAGTGGTTTCAGCGGCTGACAGTACACAGCTTATTGTTGAGGATATGGACAATATCTCACACAAGATGGATGAAAACTATGAGATTGCAGATTCACTGAAAGGAAACATCAATCTTTATCAAGCTTGATTAGAGTCATTTTGGAGTGATGTTTTACGATATAATTAAAATAATAATTTCTTGAAAAAATATCCGGATTTATCTTGACAAATCCGGATATTTTGATAAAATACATGTTAGTGCAATTAAGTATAGATACCTAACAGTTGATGCACAATACACAACTGGAGGGAGGTTAGGTTTTAGGTTATGTCTAGTGTAATAGTTAAAGAAAACGAGACTTTAGATAGCGCATTACGCAGATTCAAGAGAAACTGTGCAAAAGCAGGCATCCAGCAGGAGATCCGTAAGCGTGAGCATTACGAGAAACCAAGCGTAAAGCGTAAGAAGAAATCTGAAGCAGCTAGAAAAAGAAAATACAATTAATGTATTAGAGAGGACTACCGCGTGCGGTAGTCCTTTTGTTATGTGTCAACATAATTTAATAATAAAAATTTAATTTGCATATTTGTATTATTGCTAGTAAAATAGGACTTAGTGAAAAGAAAAGGAGTGAATTACAATGACAAAAATTGACATTATTTCAGGTTTCCTTGGAGCTGGAAAGACTACATTTATCAAGAAAATGATAGATGAGGCTTTTAAGGGTGAGCAGATAGTTCTCATAGAGAATGAGTTCGGTGAGGTTGGTATAGACGGTGGCTTTTAAAGGATGCCGGCATTCAGATTACTGAGATGAACTCAGGCTGTATCTGCTGTTCACTGGTTGGTGATTTTGGTAAGAATTTAAATGAGGTTATTACGAAGTATCATCCGACCGTATCTTAATTGAGCCATCGCGTGGGTAAATTATCAGATGTCATGAAATCTGTTATAGATATCGAAAAGAGCAGCCGGTCAAGCTTAATGCACTTGTTACAGTGGTAAATGCACTTAAGGCAAGCAAGCAGATGAAGGCTTTCGGTGAGTTTTTCAACAATCAGATAGAGTATGCCACAACAGTTATCTTAAGCCGCAGCCAGAATGCTACACCGAGCAGCTTGAGTTTTGTGTAAAGCAGATTCAGGCTTTAAATCCAAAGGCTTCAGTTATCACTAATGATTGGGATGCTATTAAAGGAGAGCAGATTCTTAAGACTATGGAAGGTCAGGACAATCTCGAGATGAAGGTGCTTGCTGAGGCACGTCATGCACAGGATGAGGCAGAGCATCATCATCACCATGACCATGATGAGCATGAGCATCACCACGACCATGATGAGCATGAACATCACCACGACCATGATGAGCATGAACATCACCATGACCATGATGAGCATGAGCACCATCACGACCACGATGAACACGAGCATCACCACGAGCACGGCGAGGGCTGCACCTGCGGCTGTCATGACCATGATCATGAGCACGGACATCATCATGCTGATGATGTATTTACAAGCTGGGGCAAGGAGACACCTCACAAGTTTGAGCGCGCTAAGCTCGAAGAAATCCTTAAGCAGTTTGTGGAAGATGACAAGATTCTTCGTTCAAAGGGCATGGTAGAGGGCACAGACGGCAAGTGGATTTACTTTGATATGGTTCCGGGCGAGTACGAGATTCGTGATGGCGAGCCTGACTATACAGGACGTATCGTTGTTATCGGAACAGATATCCACGAGCATGAGCTTGAAGAGCTCTTCGGACTTGCTTAAATGTATTTAACATAGTTACACAATAATCAGAAAGGAACTAACAAAATGGCTGAAGAGATTCCAGTATATTTATTTACCGGATTCATGGACAGTGGCAAGACTTCACTGATTAAGGATACCATTTTCGAGAATGATTTCGCTAATGGCTCAAAGGGGCTTATCATTATGTGCGAGGATGGTGATGTGGAGTATGATATGGATAAGCTAAAGGCTGCCAATATCCAGGTTGCAGAGATCGACTCGGAGGATGAGTTCACAGCTGCAAAGCTGAATGAGCTCAACATGCAGTATTTGCCTGAACAGGTGTTTATCGAGTACAACGGCACATGGGGCATTGATAAAATAATAGAGGCCGAGCTGCCAAAGGGCTGGGTTATCGTGCAGTCGCTCGCCACAGTTGATTCCACTACATTTGACCTTTATATGAACAATATGCGCGCGATGATGCAGGAACAGGTATTTGCGAGTGATGTTGTCATATTTAACAGGACGGACGATGATACAGACAGAGGACACCTAAGGCGTACCATAAAGAATATCAACCGCAAAGCCCAGATAGTCTACGAACGCAAGGATGGTACTATTGATGAGCGTCCGGAGGAACTGCCGTTTGATATAAATCAGGATGTGATTGAGCTTTCAGATGCAGATTATGCCATCTGGTATATGGATGCCATGGAGAATTACAAGAAGTACGACGGCAAGGTTGTCAAATTTCTTGCCCTTGTATACAACTCGATAAGCTTCGAAAGGGTGTTATGGTACCGGCAGGTTTGCGATGACCTGCTGTATAGAGGACGTGACCTTTATAGGCTTTAAGTGCAAGTATGAGGATGAGAGCAGTATTCCTCACAAATCGTGGATTACCATCACCGCAAGGGTGCATGTGGAGTTTGCAAGAGAGTACAAGGGAAAGGGACCGGTGCTTTATCCGGTTTCCATCGAGCCTGCCGAGAAGCCGCAGGATGAGCTTGTATATTTCTCATAAAAGCTGATAAAAACAGGAACCGGTTCATTTTTTGCATGAACTGGTTCCTGTTTTTGATATAAAGTACCGGACGAATGTCAGAGGATAACACAATTTCATAAGCATATAACATATTTTTATGGAATATCTAAAGAAATATATTGAAAAATTATATCATTTCATTTAAAATTAAAAAAGTATGAAATAATTGAGTATCAGATTACATATGTAATGGGATAAGATTTAACTAGGAGGAAGACTATGTATCCAATAGTTCGAAAAGAAAAATTGGCTGACAATATTATCCTTATGGATATAAAGGCACCACGAGTTGCAAAGAGTGTCTGCCTGGTCAGTTTATCATCGCAAAGACAGATGAGGTAGGAGAGAGAATCCCACTTACCATCTGTGATTATGACAGGGAAAAAGAGACTGTTACTATCGTAGTACAGACTATCGGTGCAGGAACAGAGAGAATGATGGCTCTTAATGAGGGGGATTCATTAGAGGATTTCGTCGGACCACTCGGCTGTCCATCAGAGCTTTGTCGAGGATAACCTCGAGGAGACAAAGAAAAGCACATCGTATTTATCGCAGGAGGTCTTGGTACAGCTCCTGTATATCCACAGGTTAAGTGGCTTAAAGAGCATGGTGTGGATGCTGATGTCATCATGGGCTTTAGAAATAAGGATATCCTTTTCTTTGAGGATGAGATGAAAGCTGTTGCAAAGAATCTCTATGTTTGTACAGATGATGGCTCATACGGCTTCCACGGCAACGGCAGCCAGCAGCTTGTTGATGCGGCACTACATTGATGCTAGCTATCGGACCTATGATTATGATGAAATTCACATGTCTGCTCACAAAGAAGCTTGAGATTCCTACAATTGTCAGCATGAACCCGATCATGGTAGACGGAACAGGTATGTGTGGTGCCTGCCGTCTGATCGTGGATGGAAAGGTTAAGTTCGCATGTGTTGACGGACCTGAGTTCGACGGACACCTTGTTGACTTTGATCAGGCAATGAAGAGACAGCAGCAATATAAGACAGAGGAAGGCAGAGCGAAGCTTGCTTATGAAGAGGTCGCAACACATCACGGTGGCTGCGGAAACTGCGGAGGGGACAAATAATGGAAGTCGATGTATTAAAGAGAGTACCTGTAAGAGAGCAGGATCCAAAAGTACGTGCAACAAACTTTGAAGAGGTTTGCTACGGCTACAATAAAGAAGAGGCAATGGCAGAGGCAAGCAGATGCTTAAACTGTAAAATGCACAGTGTATGAAGGGCTGCCCTGTTTCTATCAATATTCCTGCATTTGTTGAGCAGGTTAAAATGGTGATTTCACAAAGGCTTATGAGATTATTTCAGAGTCATCAGCACTTCCTGCTGTATGTGGACGTGTATGCCCACAGGAGAGCCAGTGCGAGGGCAAGTGTATCAGAGGCTTCAAATGATCCTGTCTCAATCGGAAAGCTTGAGAGATTTGTTGCTGATACAGCCAGAGAGAATGGCATCAAGCCAAAGACAGCCGCAGAGAAAAACGGCAAAAAGGTTGCTGTTATCGGTTCAGGTCCTGCAGGACTTACATGTGCCGGAGACCTTGCAAAGCTTGGCTATGATGTAACTATTTTGAGGCACTTCACGCTGCCGGCGGAGTATTAAGCTACGGAATACCGGAGTTTCGTCTTCCAAAGGACAAGGTTGTTGCGGCAGAAGTAGAGAATGTCAAGGCACTTGGTGTTAAAATTGAGACAAATGTAGTTATCGGAAAGTCAGTTAAGATTGACGAACTTATGGAGGAAGAAGGCTTTGAGGCTGTATTTATCGGTTCGGGAGCAGGACTGCCAAGATTTATGGGAATCCCTGGAGAGCAGGCCAACGGTGTATTTTCTGCTAATGAGTTCCTTACAAGAAATAACCTCATGAAAGCTTTTAAAGAGGGTTATGAGACTCCTATCTCAAAAGGAAAAAGGTTGTAGTTGTTGGTGGTGGTAACGTAGCCATGGACGCAGCCAGAACAGCTCTTCGTCTCGGTGCAGAGACACACATTGTATACAGACGTAGTGAGGCAGAGCTTCCTGCACGTAAAGAGGAAGTACATCATGCCAAGGAAGAGGGAGTTATCTTTGATCTCCTTGAGAACCCTACAGAGATTCTTGTAGATGAGAATGGCTGGGTTAAGGGTGTTAAGCTTATCAAGATGGAGCTTGGAGAACCTGATGCATCAGGACGTAGAAGCCCTATTGAGATTCCCGGCTCTGAGTATGAGATGGAGTGCGATACAGTGATCATGTCACTTGGTACATCTCCAAACCCACTGATTTCCTCTACCACAATAGGTCTCGATACAAACAAGAGAAAATGTATCGTAGCTACTGAGGATACAGGTGCAACCTCAAAGATGGTGTATTTGCCGGTGGTGATGCCGTGACAGGCGCTGCAACGGTTATTCTTGCAATGGGTGCAGGAAAAGCAGCAGCAAAAGGTATTGACGAGTTCTTATCTGCAAAATAATATAGACCTTAAAGCATATTCTATGTTTCACTTTATAAAAAAGCCTCCGGCTGGATTAAATCCTTCCGAGGCTTTTGGTTATATGTTATGTTTATATAAAGGCATTTAGCATCATTGTGTAAGGTAATTAATAAGCCTTGTGTTGTCCTCTGGCTTCATTATACAAAATCGTATGAACCGCTCCTCAAGCCCGGGGAAGGAAGAGCAGTCCCTTATCATCATGCCCTGCCTTATGGCGCGCTCAAATAGCATATGTGCATCCACGCCTTCATCAAGTATCTTAAGCAGATAGAAGTTGCTGTAGGATGGATAAAGCTTGAATTTGTGTGATTCTTCAATCAATTGCCTGCATCTGGTTTTCTCCGAAAGTATCAAGCTTCTTGTTTTATCTATATATTCTTCATCCAAAAACATTGTTTCGCCTGCAACAACGGCGAGAGAGTTAATCATCCACGGATTTTTGTTTGTGTTTATGTCTGTAAGAATTTGTGAATTTGATGTGATGGCATAGCCCAGACGAAGTCCCGGAGTGGCAAAAAACTTGGATGTGCCGCGTAAAATAATCACATTGTCAAACAATTCAGTCAGAGGTATTGCTGAAAGCTCATCAACATCCGGCACAAACTCTATATATGTCTCGTCTATCATCACATAAGTATTTGTCTCTTTACAGTGGGTTAAAATTGTTTTGAGCTTCTCGGTGCGATAAGACTGCCGGTCGGATTGTTGGGATTACAGATGATGACAAGGTCGGTATCAGCTGTGATTGCAGAGATGAATTCATCGGATCAATCCTAAAATCATCCTCTTCCTTAAGAAAATAGTAGGAGATATCACTGCCGTTTATCCTTAAATCACGCTCGTACTCAGAGTAAGTCGGACCAAGCAGAAGTGTCTTTTTAGGAGCTGTAATCTGAATGAAAAGTGAGATGAGCTCCGTGCATCCGTTCCCGACTGTTATGTGATTGTAATCGCACTTGCAGTAGCTGCCGATAGCCTTTCTGAGAGAAGTATACTCCCTGTCGTATTTTGTGATTGCATCAATGCGCTCAGACAGTGCAGTCCTTAGTTTACCGGACTCACCGAGTGGGTTTACATTTGCCGCAAAGCTCACAATATTTTCTTTCTTTATACCGTATATTTTTTTTTTTTTTCAAGGTCACTGCCGTGAAAATGCTCCTTTTGTTCTATCATTAGCTGTAATTTCCTTTCTATTTGCATTGCAACAGCATTGCAAATCGTATATAATTTACATTATATAATATGTATATAAAAATCAACATTTAACGTAAACGGGGTAACAATTGTGCGAGCACGTATAGGGCAGATAGCTGCCGGCAGATTTAATGGCACGAAACCGATTTTGGCGTTTTCAGAGGAGACAATAGACCTTTCGGTCATTGAGGGAAGAAGCGAAGCGGGAAGCTTTGTAATAGAAAGTACGAATCAGATAAAAATCTGTGGCATAGTTTATTCGACTAATCCTAGGATGGAGTGTCTGAATCCGCACTTCGAGGGCGAGAAAGTCGATTCGTTATCAATTTAACAGTAAGGGTCTCACGGAGGGCGATGCCTGCGAGGGCAAATTTGTGATTGTATGCAATCAGATAGAGTACAGTCTTTCTTTTTGTGCAAGAATCACAAGGCTCTATGCGGAAGCATCCACCGGAGCTGTAAAGAGCCTTGATGATTTTACAAGGCTTGCGGCATCTAATTGGGATGAGGCTTATCATCTGTTTTATAATCGCAATTTTTAAACACAATTCCTTATGACAATGTATATGAGAGACTGACCTATGAGGGCTTTGCCTGCGCCAGACCATCCGGTCAGAATATGGAGGAGTTTCTGATTGGCGTAAACAAAAAACAGCCTGTTTCCATTAGTGTAGACAAGTCAGAGGAGATTTTTATGGCTTCTAAAGAGCCACAGAGTGGATGCTTTACTATAACAAAGGATAACTGGGGATATACCGAGATACGCCTGCGCACGGATTGTGAATTCATAAAGCTGTCTAAGCCTGTTTTAACGCTTGATGATTTTATAGGTAAAACATATCTGTATGAGTATATCATCGATGCATCTGCGATGCATGCCGGACGTAATTTTGGCCGCATATATATTGATGGTGTATATCAGAGCTTTACAATAGATATCACGGCCGGTGTAAGAGATGATGATGGCAGTATAAGTGATATAGCTGTGACAAAGGACATAAAGGAATGCATGGTCGGAATCATGGAGCTTTATACCAGTTTCAGGCTGAAGCGGATAGTGACCGGGGTATGGGCAAACGAGACTATAAGCATATTAAACCACCTGCATGCACTCGTGCCGGATGAGCATATGTATGAGCTGATGAAGGCTCAGGCATTTATTATCAACAGGCAAAGGCAGGAAGCTAAGTGGATTCTTGATGATTTCAAGCACAGTAATCGATAAGAAAGCTCCAATCTGGGGCTATTATCTGTATCTGATGACGCTGTTAGAGAGAGCCTTCATACGTTGACAATATGACACACGAAGTGGAGCTGATTTTATGAAAATCGACTCTGTGCTTTTGTTCTGGGTACTTTTATTTTTGAGGGATCAGTATTTTGATGACAGTGCCGGTAAGCTTAAAGATATAAAATACTGGGTACTGCGAGGCTGTTCGTCTCCGTATTTGTATATTGAAGCTTATTATCTTATATCACAGGATCCCTATCTGATAAAGGAGCTGTCGGTATTTGAGCTTCGCATCCTAAGCTGGGCCGTAAAGAAAAAGGCTCTGACAAAGGAGCTTGCCGAGCAATTTTGAGGCGGTTGATCTGGCAGGCGGGTTCGATAACAGAGTATATGAGCTTCTTACAGCAGCCTATGAGATATGTCCGAGGCAGAGTATGTCGGCATCATATGTAGCTACCTGATTAAGGGACACAAAAATGATACCTGTTTTCATAAATGGTTTGAGCTGGGTATCGAGAATAAGCTGCGTCTGACAGGCTTGTATGAGGCGTATCTCATTACGATGGATGACAGGCAGATTTCCCCTGTGCCAAAGATCATCCAGATGTATTTCAGCTTTGATAATAAGCTGCCATACCGAAAGCTTGCAGTGCTTTACAACAATATAATTGCTGCCAAGGAAACAGAGCCTGAGGTCTACCACAAGTACAGGAAAGCTATGGGCAGGTTTGCCATGGACCAGGTACAGCTTAGGCATATTGATGACAATCTGGCTGTTTTATACGAGGATATGCTTGAGTTGGGATTTATCAATGAAGAGCTGTCGGCAGCTTTTCAGATATTATATATACCCATAAGCTTATTGTATTTGATAAGCGCATAGTGAGAGCTATCATATATCAGAATGAAATGAAGGAGCCGCAGATAGTTCGGTTACAGACCAGTGTGCTTATTTTGAACTGTTTTCAAACGACTATGTTATACTTTTGAGGACTCAAGGGCTATAGATATGTTAAAAGCATCTCATACAGACTGCAGAGGCTGATGGATGCCGAGAAATACCTTGACAGGTGTATAAGCCTCTCGCGACAGACCACAGTATATAGTGTCACATTTTAAGAATGTAAGGGATTATTCTTATTTTACAAAGGATGATTTGAAGCTGTTTAAACCTGTATTTTATAGTGAATCCTTTTCTGATTCCTACAAAGCTGTTATGGGATACAGAATTTTAAAATATTGTCAGCTTCACGATTATGAGGATTACGTCAGGCCGTTTTGCAAAGCATTAATTTTGATACCCTGCAAAAGGATGCAAGAAAATATCTTATTGACATGCTTGTATCAAACCGCCTCTATGAAAAGGCATATGATATGGCCATGGAGTATGGAATAGACATGCTTGCTGCCGCATCAAAGGTGGTTTTGTGTGAGAATGCGCTTAAGGTGCAGCATGTAGATGATGATTTTATGGTTCAGCTTGCCATATCTGCCTTTAAAACAGGCAAATACAGTGACCTGGTGCTTAAATACCTGTGTGAAAACTATACCGGGCCTACAGACGAGCTGATTAATCTGTGGCATGCCGCTGATAAGTTTTCAATATCTTCCATGAAGCTTGATGAGCGTATTCTCGAACAGGGTATTTATACGCAGATTGAGCCTGAAAAGATATCGGATATCTTTATGGAATACTATAAAAGAGCCGGAAATGAAAAGCTGATTTTAGCTTATATATCTCTTGTGGCACATGGATATCTGCATAGTGGCGGGTGCAAGGCTGATTTTATTTTGATATTATCGAAAAGCGATTTATTGGAAACAGAACATTAAATGATGCCTGCCAGTTAGCCCTATTGAAGCATTTTGCTGAGAAAACGGATATCACTCAGGCTGAGCTTGAGATTGAAGATACATTGCTTAAATATTATATATATAATAATATGTATTTTGATTTTTTTGCGAGGCTTGATTACAGACTGCTGGAGAAGTATTTCATCTATGACAAGGCATTTTTACAGTATGAGAGTACTCCGGGGACTCATGTTGTGCTGCATTACAGCCGAGACGAGGATGGCGAAGAGTTTAATTCAGAGGATATGGTTGAGATGTACGACGGCATATACGTAAAGACATTTGTCATATTTTTCGGTGAGCTGATCAGGTATTATATTACTGAGGAGCATGACAACAGCATAGAGGTGAAAGAGAGCAATCGTCTTACATGCAACAATATACCGGGTGACAATGATCACAGCCGCTATAATCTGATTAATGAGATGATAATTTCAGATACACTGTCTGATGAGACAACCTTAAAGAGCAATATAGACGAATATAAAAGGCTGGATGCTGCGACTAAGCAGCTGTTTAAGCTGATTTAAGAGGATTTATAATGGGACATAATGGCAATTCATACTATATAGGCATAGACTTAAATGACAGCTATGCTATGGTTAGTTTTTTTCAACAGAATATGAAAGAGCCGGAGACTGTCAGCACTGTTGCGGGCAGCGAGGAGTTTCAGATTCCTCTTGTACTTGCACGCCGTAAGAGCATTGGCAAATGGTATTATGGAGATGAGGCAAGAAGACTCTCTAAAAGCGGTGAGATGGTTTGTATTGACCAGCTGCTTAAGAGAGCACTGAATAGTGAAAAAATAGTCATCGATGATGATTCATTTATGGCAGAGGAGCTTTTGGCCTTGTTTCTTAAAAGGTTATGGAACTGCCATCCAAGCTTGGTAATCCTTCATCCTTTGACAGGCTTGTTATATGTGTTGACAGGCTGACAAAGGAGAACGTGAGCATGTTTTATGGCATGGCGGTCGCTTGGCATAAATTCCAGACAGCTTACGGTCATAGACCGAAAGGAGAGCTTTTATTATTTTGCACTGAACCAGGACAAGTCACTGTGGCTTCATGATGTGGTGATGTTTATGCAGGAAAAGGAGAGTATATTTTTTTATTCCCTAAAGAGGGATCTTCGCACAACGCCACAGGTAGTATCTATAGATGAAAGCATAAGCTATACTCTGGATAAAAATGATAAGGACAAAAGCTTTTTGGATATAATAAATGAGAGCTTTAAGAATCAGATTATCTCAACGGTCTTTCTCGTGGGAGATACGTTTGCTGAGGGCTGGATGAAACAGTCTGTTGCACTTTGTGCAAGGGCAGACGAGTGTTCATGGGCAATAACCTCTTTACTAAGGGAGCATGCTATGCGGCAGCCACGAGGGATAAGGAAGCAGAATGGCCTTTTGTATATATGGGCGAGAATGAGATGAAGTTCAATCTGAGCCTTAAGGTACATGATAAGGGAGAATTGTCGTTTTATAATCTTATCAGTGCCGGAAGCAACTGGTTTGAATCCAAGGGGCAGTGTGAGGTTATAATTTCAGGCTCTTATGAGGTGGATTTCTGGAAGCAGCTTCCTAAAAGCAGGGAGGCAAAGATTGAGACACTAAGACTTACGGATATGCCGCCCAGACCGGATAGGCTACACGCATCAGAATTACGGCGACACCTGTATCTGATGACAGGATAGATATAGAGATTAAGGATTTAGGCTTTGGCGAAATATTTATGAGCTCGGGCAAAGTCTGGCACTATGAGATGACTATGTAGGAGGGCATATGGGAGAATTATTACTGTGTAATGAAGCTATAGCAGCCATGCCCTATTACATAGAGGGTGTGTCTATAAATGTTTACTCGATAGAGGAGCTTAATTATTATATAATCAACAATACATATCTTTTGATGATGACTTTATGAGTCTTGAGCTGTGCACCTGGATTGAAAACCATGCACATCTGCCAAAGCTTGCCATGCATCTTAGAACCATTATATCCACAAACGGCAGACTGTCTGCTTTTGTGACTGAGCTGCTTGAGTACAGCGGCTACTGCACTAAGGAGGAGCTTAAGAACACACATGATGCACTTAAGGAGCTCGAGGAAAGAGCGAGTTTGAGTGCTTGAAAATCAGGGCAGACAGACTGATGGAGAAGAAAAAGTACACTGCAGCAATTTTGAATACAAAAGCTGCTGTCATGTGAGGATGCAAAGCATACTGAGCGTGAATTGTACGGAAACATATATCATAATCTGGCTACAGCCTATGTGCAGCTGTTTTTGTTTGATATAGCAGCGGATTTATATCTTGAGGCTTTCAGGCAAAATGGGGACAGAAAATCACTGTGGTCTTGTCTATATGCCTATAAGCTTGATAATAACGACATAGGATATGCCCGTATTGTCAGGGAATATAGTGTTACAGAGCAGGAAATAAATAATCTGGACAGCGTATTAAAGGGCGTATATGCAGAAGCTTCAGATGGTTGCGATGAGGGCAGACCAAAAGAAACAATTTTGAAATACAAAGAGGATTACAGGGCGCATGTTATTTAAACGCAAAAAAGACCGATGATACACAATTACATATTGAGAGTATACCGGATGAGAGTACTAAAGGGTTCAATGTAGTTGAAATATGTGAACAGATGGTTGATGCCGCCAGAGAACTCGAGGATAACAGAACAGAGTATGCACTTGTCACAAATTATCTGACTGACATAGAAAGGATGGAAAATATGTCAGAGACAGATAAAAACCATGAATGATGCGGCTGCAAACATATTGACACTCGAAAGACCAGAAGTGATTTTTAAAGACCAAAACCGCATATCAGACAGCCAGTATGCGCAAGATGCAGCAGCTGGAGGATGAGATTCCGCGGGCAATAAAGCGTCTTGAAAAAACGAAAGCAGTCTGGATGTAATAAATAAAGACCTGAGGTATCTCGAGGGAGAAAAAGTGCAGTTCGATATAGATGGTGAATATGCCAAAAGCAGACAGCGGGCATTTAGGGTGTACGCAGTGCTTTTAGTGGTATTTTTTGCTGTAGTGGTAGCTGTATGCACGCTGATGCAGATTGTATATGGAGCCGATACCACTATCTTTATGCTTATCGGGGCACTTCTTCAACGGTTGCAGGCTCGTTTGTGCTTTGACATATCAAAGCTATTCAGATGAAGTAAAAAGCGCTGCAGCATCCAAAAATAAAGCAGTAGCTCTTGAAAACAGAGTGAAGATCAAGTATGTAAGTATAAAAAATGCTGTTGACTACACATACGAGAAGTATCATGTGAAGAATTCAAAGGAATTTGTATACAACTATGAGCAGTATCTTCTCGCTGTAAAAGACAAGGAGCGCTTCAGAAGGACAAACGAGGATCTGGAATACAACAGCAAAAAGCTTGTTTCGGTGCTTAGTAAAAATGACTTCTACGATGCCAGAGTATGGCTCAACTACACAAACGCTATTGTGGATCACAAGGAGATGGTTGAGCAGAAGCATGAACTTATAGTCAGGAGACAAAAATTAAGGGGCAGGATGTCCTGCAATGTGGAGACTATAACCAGGCTAAGACGAGAGATTTTATCACATAGGAGCGAGCTTGGTGACAGAATCCACGAGGTAAACAGAATTTTAAATAAAATCGCAGAGCTTGATATGGAAGTTCAATCTGAGGATTGATAAAATTTCCATATTGTTATATAATTTAAAATTGAAAATGACTAAAAAATATTAATATAGAGGAGCACATTTTAAAATGAGTAAGAAAGTAAGAACAAGATTTGCACCGAGCCCGACAGGAAGAATGCATGTGGGTAACTTAAGAACAGCACTATACGCGTATCTGATCGCAAAGCATGAGGGCGGTGATTTCATTCTCCGTATAGAGGATACAGATCAGGTACGCCAGGTGGAGGGTGCTGTTGATATTATAAACAGGACACTCGAAGAGACAGGACTTGTCCATGATGAGGGACCTGACAAGGATGGCGGATGCGGTCCATATGTGCAGAGTGAGCGTGTGGCACAGGGTATCTACATGAAGTATGCAAAAGAACTGATCGACAAGGGAGATGCTTATTACTGTTTCTGTGACAAAGAGCGTCTTGACAGTCTTAAAACAACTGTTGCAGGAAAGGAAATCTCTATATATGACAAGCACTGCTTGCACCTGTCAAAGGAGGAGATTGAGGCAAATCTCGCGGCCGGCAAGCCATATGTTATCAGACAGAACAACCCTACAGAGGGCACAACCACATTCGAGGATGAGATCTACGGAGATATCACAGTAGATAATGCAGAGCTTGATGATATGATCCTGATCAAATCTGACGGATATCCGACATACAATTTCGCAAACGTAGTAGATGATCACCTGATGGGCATCACACATGTAGTCAGAGGAAACGAGTATCTTTCATCATCCCCTAAGTATAACCGCCTTTATGAGGCGTTTGGCTGGGAAGTACCGGTTTATGTACACTGTCCACTGATCACAGATGAGGAGCATCATAAGCTTTCAAAGAGATGTGGTCACTCATCCTTTGAAGATTTACTGGATCAGGGATTCCTTACAGAGGCTATTGTAAACTTTGTAGCGCTTCTTGGCTGGAGCCCTTCAGACAATCAGGAGATTATGTCACTTCCTGAGCTTGTTGAGAAGTTTGATTATCATCATATGAGCAAATCACCTGCTGTATTCGACTTCACAAAGCTTAAATGGATGAACGGAGAGTATATAAAGAAGCTTGATTTTGACAAATTCTATGAGATGGCATTGCCATACATTAAGGAGGTTGTCACAAAGGATTATGACCTTAAGAAGATAGCAAGAATGGTTCAGACACGTATTGAGATATTCCCTGATATCAAGGAACATATTGATTTCTTTGAAGAGCTTCCGGATTATGATATTGCAATGTATACTCACAAGAAGATGAAGACAAACCCAGAGACATCACTTGAGGTATTAAACGATGTGGTTCCTATTCTTGAAAGCTGTGATGATTTCTCAAATGATGCACTTTTTGAGACTCTTAAGGCATATGCTACAGAAAAGGGCTATAAGATAGGCTATGTTATGTGGCCAATCCGTACCGCTGTTTCAGGCAAGCAGATGACACCGGGCGGAGCTACAGAGCTTATGGAGGTGTTTGGCAAAGAGGAGTCTATAGCCAGAATTAAGAAAGGCATAGAAAAGCTTTCTAATAACTAATCTATTAACAAAGGGTATTTTATGAATTTTAACAAAGCCCAGCTTGGCGCCATCGAACACAAGGATGGCGCTATGCTTGTTTTAGCAGGACCGGGTTCCGGTAAGACCGCAGTTATCACACACAGGACTAAAACTTAATAACAAAGCATCATGTGAAGCCTTCTGAGATTTTAGTTATCACCTTTACCAAGGCTGCTGCAAATGAGATGAAGGAGCGTTTTAATTCACTGATGAAAGACGAGAGGGTGAACGTATCTTTTGGTACTTTTCATGCTGTCTTTTTTACGATACTCAAATATGCATATCGCTTTACAAGTGCCAATATTGCTGATGAGTCTGTGAGATACGGCTTTATCAGGGAAATTTTATCCTACTACCGCCTTGAATACAAGGATGAGAATGAGTTTATAGGCAATTTACTTGCTGAAATCAGTTTGATTAAAACAGCCGCATTGATATAGAAAATTTCTACTCGGGAGTGTGTGGTGAGGAAATATTCAGGGATATATATATAAAATATGAGACAAGGCTTAAGGAAAACAGGCTTATTGATTTTGATGATATGCTCTCGTATACTTATGAGCTGTTTAAGGAAAGACCTGATATACTGGCATTGTGGCAGAACAAGTATAAATACATACTGATTGATGAGTTTCAGGATATTAACCGTCTGCAGTATGAGATTATAAAAATGCTTGCCGCTCCACAGAACAATCTGTTTATTGTAGGAGATGATGACCAGTCAATATACCGCTTCAGAGGGTCAAAGCCTGAGATAATGCTTGGGTTTGAGAAGGACTATCCGGATGCAAAAAGAATCCTTTTAGATACTAATTACAGATGTGGCAGATATATAGTGGAGGCCTCGCTGAATCTCATCTCGCACAACAGGGAGAGATTTGATAAGAAAATCATTGCGGCAAGCAAGTCAAAGGCACCTGTTACGTTTGCTGATTTTGAAAACAGAAGAGACGAAAATATCTTTCTTATACGCGATATAGATAAAAAGATAAAGGCGGGAGCTGTATTCAGCGACTTTGCTGTGCTTTTCGGACAAATACCCAGCCAAGACAGCTTATAGAGCAGCTTATGAGCTATAATATCCCATTTAAAACAAAGGATAATATACCTAATATATATGAGCACTGGATTGCCAGAGACTTGTTTACATACCAAAGAATTGCAGGAGGCAGCAGAGACAGAGCTGATTTTTTGCAGATTATGAACAGACCAAAGCGGTATCTGTCAAGAGACAGCCTGTGTGATGCAACTGTGGCATTTGATGAGTGGATTAAGCTGTTTGATGAAAAGCCGTGGATAGCTGAGCGGATAGAAAAGCTTGAGTATGACATGAAGCTTATAAGCCGGATGAATCCATATGCCAGCATAAACTATATCAGAAGAGGGATTGGCTATGACGACTTTTAGTTGAATATGCCGAGTATAGGAATATAAATGAAGAGGATTTGTTTGATATACTGGATGAAATCCAGTCGAGCCAAGGGCTTTGCTACATATGAAGAGTGGTATGAGCATATACGGGAATATACAAAGCAGATGAAGCTTATGGCTTTATCGAAGAAAGTGACCCTAATGCCGTGACACTTGCAACCCTTCACAGCTCAAAGGGGCTTGAATTTGAAAACGTGTATATAATTGATGCAAATGAAGGGATAATGCCGTATAAAAAGGCTGTGCTTGAAAAGGACATAGAGGAGGAGCGAAGGCTGTTTTATGTCGGCATGACCCGCGCCAAGACAAGCTTGTCTGTTTACTCGGTCAAGTAGGTAAATGATAAATCAGCCCAAGCCTCCAGGTTTGTCCGTGAAAGTAAAGAGCCTAGACAAAATAATAGTAGAGATGATTAAATATCATCAAACATTTCGTCATCAAAGCTCATCGAATCTGTCGGCAGCAGCCTCGTACTCGTCGTCGGATTCGATGTTTTCTATTCTCGGAAGACCTTCCTCGTCCTCGAAATAGCGATACAGATACACTTCGCCGCTCTCATTCTCGTTGCCATTTTTGTCTAACGGTAGAAGAGCTATGTAATCCTTGTGATCTGCATCAAAATGGTGATAATCTTGCATTCGACACTTCCGTTGTCCAGATCAAGTGTTACGCGGATATCGTCTGCCTCATCGTGTAACAGGTGTTGCTTTTCTGCCATATTGTACCTCTTTCTTTATAGTAATCTAAAGTAACTATTATATTATATCAAATTATTCTATACAAAAAGTCAAAACTAGTATAATAAATAAATACTAGAATTATTGATTGGATGGTGTTGCATGAATTTTCGACTAACAAAGGGAAACTTTTTAAAAACAGGTGCTTATATTGAGGGGGATAGTGCAGTATTCACCTTTGCAGCAGAAAAAGAGGATGAATGCAGCATTGTTTTACTTGATAAATCGGGAAATACCGCCTGTGTGATTGATATACCTGCCGAGTATTCGACAGGCTCACTTTACTCTGTGAGACTTCATGGTTTTGCGGGAATGAGTATGCATATTATTTTAGAATTAATGGAAAAGGTGCATAGATCCCTATGCCACAAGAATTTTCGGCAGAGAAAATGGAATGATAAAACAAGAAGTGATAATGGCTACGAAATAGCCTGCGGGATAGACAGTAGTGATTTTGACTGGAAATATGACAGCTTTCCGAGATAACCAGGGACCGGATGAAGCTGTATAAGCTGCATGTTAGAGGTTTTTCCATGGATGTTTCAGGGGACAAAAAGCATAAGGGCACCTTTGAGGCTGTATCTGACAGAATAAATTACATCAATAAATTAGGCTTTACTTCAATTCTTCTCATGCCTGTATACGAGTTTGAAGAAATGACAATCCCTGTAAAGCACGATATTCCGGAATATGCAAAGCCGAAGTATTCCTTAAAGGATGAGCAAAGTGTGAACACCGACAGGCAAAATGACAAGGTCAATTTCTGGGGCTATACCTCCGCAATTATTTTGCCGTAAAAGCATCATATGCCAGTGACGCTTCAGATGCCTCCAATGAGCTTAGGCGTCTCGTTGAAAGGCTGCACAAAAATGGCATGGAATGTATCGTAGAGATGTATTTTCGGACAGAACTGACCACAATCTGATACTCGATGCGCTCAGATACTGGGTCATGAGCTTTCATGTAGATGGTTTTAAGCTGCTTGGGGACAGGCTGCCTGTTACTGCGATTGTGCAGGATGCTCTCCTTAGCCGGACAAAGATACTCTATGATGGCTTTGATATGTCGGTTGTACCGCAAAACAGGACATATGAAAATCTCTATATCGACAAGGAGGAGTACCAGTTTGCGGCGCGTATGATGTTAAACCATATCAACTGCAATATGTATGAGCTTTTAAACCAGCAGAAAAAGCAGGGGGAGAATGTCGGATTTATAAACTATATATCAAGCAATAACGGTTTTACCCTGAGGATTTATTCATGTACAATGACCGCCACAATGAGGCCAATGGTGAGAAAAATGCTGATGGTCCTTCATGGAATTTCAGCAATAATTACGGTTGTGAGGGTCCTTCACGAAAGAGGTTTATCCGTGAGATAAGAAAACTTAAGTGGAAGGATGCCATGCTTCTTTTGTTTTTGGCACAGGGAGTGCCTATGATTATGGCAGGTGATGAGATCTGTAATTCACAGGATGGCAACAACAATGCTTACTGTCGACAACCCTACAGGCTGGGTGAACTGGTCAAATGAGCATAGCAGAAGGGAAAACATCAGGTTCTTAACCAGACTTATCAAATTCAGGGATGAGCATCCTGTTATTTCCTGTCCAAAGCCGTTTAAATTCAGCGATTACAAGGCTGTTGGGTATCCTGATTTGTCCTATCACTGCAAGAATGCCTGGATAGGCGAGTGTGATGCCACAAAGCTATGTGTAGGTGTGATGTACTGTGGGGATTACAATGAAGTGAATAAAGACTATGTATACGTAGCTTACAATTTTATTCATCCAGGGAGAAGTTAGCTCTTCCTAAGCTAAAGAAAGGAATGAAATGGTATGCAGTCTGCGATTCTACGCTCAAAGAACCGTTTTATGACACTCCGGTGCTGTGTGAAAACCAGCAGTATGCAGATGTCTCACCGCAGTCGGTATACATCCTCATAGGCAGATAGACATATGAAAGCAATAAGACATTTTATAACAATTACACATCATAAGATTTTAGTCATGCAGGGTGCTTTAGGATAGGGCTTTATAAACAGGGACTTCTTCATGACATGTCAAAATATTCACCGACTGAGTTTCTCGTCGGCTGCAGGTATTACAAGGGGTATATGAGTCCGAATAATGCGGAGAGAGCCGACAGGGGCTATTCATCTGCGTGGCTTCATCACAAGGGACGCAATAAGCATCACCTGGAGTACTGGATTGACTATGCTGTTTCAAAGCCGGGGACGATAAAACACATACAAAATGGAGGGCATGAAAATGCCCATAAGGTATGTCTGCGAGATGTTTATAGACCGTGTAAGCGCCTCAAAAAACTATCAGAAAGAAAAGTACACCGACAAAAGTGCACTGGAATACTATGAAAAAAGCGTGGATCACTACATGATTCATCCCGATACAAAAGCAATGCTTGAGTATCTGCTTGTCATGCTCTCTGTAAAGGGAGAAAAATATACTTACAGCTACATAAAAAGAGGTTTTAAAAGGGCATATCCCATACGAAAAGGATAAAATAAACCAGCTAGAACAGGGACTTCATGTCTGATGGAATATCAGATATGAGGTTCATTTTGTCCTGTGACAGGGTGCGTGAAAACAAGACGCCCTGAGTGCAGTGCTTGTCTGGATATATATGTATAGTCGGGATTATATAAAAGTCACCTATCAGTGGAAAACCGATATACTTCATATGGACGCGTATCTGGTGAGTGCGTCCGGTAAGAAGTCTTAGCTTGACAAGCGATAAATTATTATCCGGGTTATATTTGATTCTGATAAAGTCGGTTACTGCATATTCACCGCGTTTGAAATCAACACACCGCTCTATGGTGGAAGCATCCTTTCTTGCAATCGGACACTGATGCGCATGCATGCAGGTGTACACCCACTGCAGACGGCGTAGTATGTCCGGTGGATGGCACGCTTTGCGACAGCGTTGCCAAGTATCCCGCCTGCAAGTGCATGCTTTGCGACAATTGTAAGCCCTGTGGTATCTCTGTCCAGCCTGTTTATGCATCTGTATACAAACGGCTTGTTCTGACTGCCATAGTAGTACATGAGCGCATTTGCAAGCGTGTTGTCATGGTTTCCGGCGGAGGGATGGGCAGGCATATCAAACGGCTTGTTTATTACGATGATATCATCGTCCTCGTATGCTATATCAATAGGCAGATTTACAGGTGCTATATTATCAGAGCATTCGTTTTCGACAATTTGGACTGTGATTAAATCATCCTTACACAGCCTTTCATTTGTATAGGCCCATATACCGTTTCTTAGTATGCCATAGTCTGTCTGCTTCAGCGACAAGCACGATGGTGTAGCCACGCTCCTTCAAAAAGCCTTCTACTGTTTTTCCTGTATCATTTTCATTGATTTTGTAGTCTATTTTTCTATTCATGGCAAAGATTATATCACAAAATACAGATTTGAACATAATATATTATAAGCAAATAATGACAGGGTGCTATGTGAATACATTTTTATCACCTCTTAGTTTAGAACGTGAGACGGAATGTCTGAAAAAAGTGGCTCAAAATGATAAAGAAGCTAAGGATGAGCTTATATTACACAATATGCGCCTTGTGGCACATGTTACAAAAAAATATGCAGTAAGCGAGGATGAGATTGAGGAGCTCATATCCATAGGCACTATAGGACTGATAAAAGCAGTGTCATCATTCAAGGCTGATTACGGAAATCGTTTTGCAACCTTTGCAATCAGATGCATCGAAAATGAGATTCTGATGCACTTTAGAAGCCGTAAAAAGAGCCGGGGTGATGTGTCCATATTTGAACCTATAGGCACTGACAAGGAGGGAAACCAGATTCATCTGGTGGATGTGATTGATAATGGACAATCTGATGTGGTATCGGATATAGAGGTATCTGAGTCACTTAAGATTTTAAGGCAAAATATGAGAAGCGTTTTATCGGACAGAGAATATTATATTATTACGAAACGCTTTGGCCTTGACGGTGAAAAGAGCTGACACAGAAACAGATTGCTAAAACGCTCAGCATTTCGAGGTCATATGTTTCAAGAATTGAAAGGGCCGGTTTGAAAAATTACGAAAACTGCTCGAATAGGTGTTTACAAAAGGCAAAAATATGTTATCATAGAGCCATGTCTTTTGTGCATTTGTCTATGCATTTACCCCAATTGGAATAGGAGTATATATGTACAGTACAGTCAGAACGGCTGTTTTGGATGGAATCAGTGCGATTCCGGTACAGGTGGAGGTTGATATTTCAACCGGTATGCCTGTTTTTGATATGGTTGGAAATCTTACCTCAGAGGTGAGAGAAGCAAAGGAGCGTGTTAAAACAGCGCTGCACAGCGTTGGCATTATTTTGCCTGCCAAGCGTATCACAGTAAATCTATCGCCTGCAAATATTAAAAAGACCGGAACAGGCTTTGATCTGCCTATAGCTGTTGCTATTTTAACAGCTATGGGGGTGATTGACGCTGATAGCATAAAGGACTGCACACTTGCAGGCGAGCTAAATTTAAACGGTGAAATTTTGCCGGTCAGCGGTATTCTGCCGATTGTATTTGATGAGTACAACAAAGGCATTGGAAAGTTTATTATTCCAAAGCAGAATGAAAATGAAGGCAGACTCGTCTGCGGTGCAAAAATATTTGGGATAAGCCATTTAAATGATGTAATTGCACAGTTTGATGAGGCAGCATTTACGTGTCAGAAAACCGGCATGGCACATGAGGTGCAAATGGATGAAAAATACGCCGATTTTTGTGATGTTAACGGACAGAAATTTATTAAAAGAGCATGTGAGGTGGCTGCGGGTGGTATGCACAATATACTGCTTGTCGGACCTCCCGGTGCAGGCAAGACAATGATAGCAGAGCGTATGCCGTCCATTCTGCCTCCTCTTAGTGAAAATGAGAGCTTGAGCTGTCAAAAATATACAGCATCTGCGGTCTTTTGGACAATGACAGCTCCTTAAGAGACAACAGGCCATTCAGAAATCCACACTATTCCGTCACCCAGGCCGCATTAATCGGCGGAGGAACGAGAATTAATCCGGGCGAGATATCGCTTGCACACAATGGCGTTTTGTTTCTGGATGAGCTCGCTGAGTTTAAGGGCGGCCTGTTGGACCTGCTCGGGCTCCACTTGAGGAGCACTGCATCAGCTTTCAAGAGCCGGCAGAAACGTGACTTATCCGGCTAATTTTCTGCTTTTGGTGCGATGAACCCATGCAGCTGCGGCTATTATCCCGATATGCAAAGGTGCCGCTGCTCAGAGCCGACTCTGCGCAGATATTTTGATAAGGTCTCACAGCCTATAATAGACAGAATTGACATATGTGTGGAGGCGTCACCGCTTAGCTTTGAGGATATAAACAGTACTACATCCAATGAATCATCTGCGGACATAAGAAAGCGTGTTATGCACTGCCACGAGCTTCAAAAGAAAGGTTTAAAGGTGAGAGCTTTCGTATAATTCAAAAATATCAACTGACAAGCTGGAAAAATACTGTTTCCTCGGCAGTCGAGAGAAAAGCTACATGGAAAATATGTTTGACAAGCTTGGACTGACGGCACGCACATACCACAAGATACTTAAGGTTGCGCGTACAATAGCTGATCTGGACGGCTGTGAAAGCATAAAGACAAAGCATCTCAACGAAGCTATATGCTACAGAAGCATCAATGAGAAGTTCTGGGGAGGTGCTGTATCATGAAGTTCAAATACTGGCTTACAAGCCTTACAGATATAAGCAATGCGAAGAAAAAGCTTCTGCATGATTGCAGTATAACGGCAGAAAAGCTGTTTTTTATGCCAAAGAATGAGCTTTTTGATATTTTGTTTTTCACAGATGATGACAGAAAAATAATCCTTGAATCAAGAGCTTCCTATGACATAGAGAAGGAGTGGATATTATTTCAGCAGAAGGATATCGGCTTTGTAACAATGGAGGATGAGGCTTATCCGGACAAGCTTAGAAATATGCATAATCCGCCGTATAGTCTTTTTTACATAGGTGCTCTTCCCGACAAATCAAGAAAAAGTGTTGCTATCGTCGGAGCACGTGGCAGAAGCGCATATGGCTGCGAGGTGGCAAAGGTACTGGCAGCAGCACTTTCAAGGCAGGGGATACAGATAATCAGCGGCATGGCAAGAGGAATAGACAGAGATGCCCATATGGGGTGTCTGGAGGCTGGTGGGAATACATATGCAGTTCTTGGCTCGAGCAGACACCTGTTATCCGAAAGAGAACCGCTTCTGTATGATAAAATAAAGGTCTCGGAGGCATAATCAGCGAGCTTATGCCGGGCACCGACCCGCAAAAGATGTTTTTCCGATGAGAAACAGAATAATTTCCGGGTTATCCGATATAGTAGTTATAGTTGAGGCAAAAAGAGAAGCGGTTCACTGATTACGGCTGATTTTGCAATGGAGCAGGGAAAGGACGTATATGTCATTCCGGGGCGTATCACCGACACCGTAAGCTACGGCTGCAACAGCCTGATAAAGCAGGGCGCAGGCATTATTTATAATATTGATGAATTTGTCTCAGACATTACAATGACTGGGTTTACAGAGTGCACACAGATGGATTTCAGAAAAAATATACTTGATAAAAAAGAAGCATTGGTGTATAGTTTACTCGATTTTTGTCCTATCGCAATCGGGACATTGTCTCAAAAAGTGCCGTATGAATTATCGGAACTATTTGAAGTGTTAGAAGATCTTATACAAAAAGGATTTGTTAAGGAGACAATTCCAAATTACTATATAAGGAGTTTATAATGGCTAAATATCTGGTTATCGTAGAGTCGCCTGCAAAAGTAAAGACTATAAAGAAATTCTTGGGAAAGAACTATGAGGTAATGGCATCAAACGGTCATGTGAGGGATCTGCCAAAGAGCAGCCTTGGAATAGATGTGGACGGAGATTTTGAACCAAAATATATCACAATCCGCGGAAAGGGTGAAATACTCGCTAAGCTTCGCAAGGAGGCTAAGAAGGCCGATAAGATATATCTCGCAACCGATCCCGACCGTGAGGGAGAAGCCATCTCATGGCATCTGCTTCACGCACTTAAACTTGAGGGCAAGGATGTCAGCCGTATCAGCTTTAATGAGATCACGAAGAATGCTGTCAAGGAATCATTAAAGCATCCAAGAAAAATAGATATGGATCTTGTGGACGCACAGCAGGCCAGACGAGTTTTGGATCGTATAGTAGGTTACAAAATCAGTACGCTGCTTTGGGCCAAAGTTAAGAGAGGGCTTAGTGCGGGAAGAGTGCAGTCTGTTGCACTTCGCATTATCTGTGACAGGGAGGATGAAATCAATGCATTTATCCCTGAGGAGTACTGGAGCCTTGATGCCACGGTTGATGTGGAGGGTGAGAAGAAGCCGATCACTGCAAAGCTATACGGCAGGGGCGACAATAAGATAGCCATTTCCTCAAAGGAAGAGATGGATAAGGTGCTTAACGAAATAAATGGAAAGGATTGCAAAGTGCAAAATATCAAAAGGACAGCGCAGCAATAAAGCTCCGCTTCCTTTTACGACCAGTACTTTGCAGCAGGAGGCTTCAAAGGCTTTGAATTTTCCGATTTCAAAGACAATGCGTATAGCTCAGCAGCTTTATGAGGGAGTAGACATAAAGGGCAGGGTACGGTAGGTATCATCACATACCTGCGTACCGATTCTGTGCGTGTATCAGATGAGGCTGAGGCCATGGCAAAGGATTTTATTTCAAAAGCTATGGAGACAAATATCTTTCCAACGGTGAGGGAACAAAGAAGAGCAGCAAAAATATCCAGGATGCCCATGAGGCAATCAGCCAACTGATATAAACAGAGTACCTTCTGAGATTAAGGAGTCGCTGTCGAGAGACCAGTTCAGGCTTTATCAGCTTATCTGGAAGCGTTTTACTGCAAGCCGTATGGCAAAATCTGAGTACGAGACTACTACAGTAAAGCTCTCAGTCGGAGATTATGTATTCAGCTTTGCTACCTCAAGACTGTTATTTGATGGTTTTGAGCTTGCATATACTGCCGCAGACGATGCAAAGAAAGAAAAGCAGCCTGTTCTTAAAAATCCTCTGACAGAAGAATCGCTTCTTACAGTTGAGGAGCTTTTGCCTAAGCAGCATTTTACCCAGCCCCGGCACACTACACAGAGGCTTCTTTGGTAAAGACGCTTGAAGAGCTTGGAATAGGACGTCCGAGTACCTATTCTCCAAGAATATCTACAATACTTGCCAGACGCTATATTACCAAGGAGAGTAAAAATCTCTATGTGACAGAGATAGGAGAGGTGGTAAATTCTATTATGAAGGAATCATTTCCTACTATTGTCGATGAGCATTTTACAGCCAATATGGAGTAACTTTTAGATGCGGTAGCCGAGGGGAAGGTTAACTGGAAGACAGTTGTTGAGAATTTTTATCCTGATCTTAAAGATGCAATCGACAAGGCTGAAAATGAGCTTGAGAAGGTTACAATACATGATGAGGTGACAGATGAAATCTGCCCTGAGTGCGGACGCAATCTGGTTATAAAATACGGACCTCACGGCAAGTTTTTGGCATGTCCGGGATTTCCTGACTGCAGATTCACTATGCCTTATCTTGAAAAATCGGCGTCAATTGCCCTAAATGCGGTAAGGATGTTGTACTTAAGAAAACAAGGAAGGGAAGAAAATACTATGGCTGTATTGACAACCCTGAGTGTGATTTTATGAGCTGGGGCAGACCAGTTGCAGAAAAATGCCCTCGTTGTGGAGGATATATGATTATAAAGGGAAATAAGATTGCCTGCGCAGATGAGCAGTGCGGCTACGTAACAGATAAAAAGCCCGAAAGAGAGGAATAACAATTAATGGGAGTACAATTATTAGATAAGACACGTAAGATTAATAAGCTTCTTCACAACAACAATTCATCAAAGGTTGTGTTCAATGATATATGTCAGGTGCTCACCGGTGTGCTCGACTCAGACATACTTGTAATCAGCAAAAAGGGCAAGGTGCTTGGCTCAAGTATCTGCAAAGGCGTGGATGAGCTTCATGAACTGATAGTAGATGAGGTTGGAGGCTATATTGACACTGAACTCAATGAAAGACTTCTTGGCATACTTTCAACAAAGGAAAATGTAAACCTTGAGACACTTGGCTTTGGTGAAGATACAAGAATGTACAAGGCTATTATCACACCGATTGATATAGCCGGCGAGAGGCTTGGAACTCTTTTGAGTACAGAAGTGACAGAGAGTATGACATTGACGATATCATTCTTACAGAGTATGGCACGACAGTGGTTGGGCTTGAGATGATGAGATCCGTGAATGAGGAGAATGAAGAGGAAAAGAGAAAGGTAGCGATTGTCCGTTCGGCTATCAATACACTTTCTTATTCTGAGCTTGAGGCTATTCTTCACATCTTTGATGAGCTTGACGGCAATGAGGGTATACTTGTTGCCAGCAGAATAGCCGACAGAGTAGGCATTACCCGCTCGGTAATCGTAAATGCCCTTCGCAAGTTTGAGAGTGCAGGCGTTATCGAATCACGCTCATCCGGCATGAAGGGCACATATATCAAAGTAGTAAACGATGTAGTTTTTGATGAGCTTGACAGAATCCGAAATAAAAACAAGTAAATAAATTTAAGCATATTTTAAGGACTTATGTTTGAAAGAACATAGGTCTTTTCTATGTTTTCGGCATATATATAGTGCGTCTGTCGACAAAATAATACAATATAATGTAAAAAACAACAAAAACATCTTGTGTTTTGTCGATTTTACTTTATAATATATATATTAGAGTACTTATATAGTATTTTTCAAAAATGAAATTTTAAATTCCACCACCACATTTGGTGGTGGAATTTACTCCCGCACAGTAAAGGTTTACTCTTTCATATAAAAATGGTAAGGTTATCTTTCTTTCTGACAGCAGTAGAAAGAAGGATATCCATGAGTAAATATATTCCAGGAAACCAGAAGCACCTTTCCTTGAAGACCGTATCTATATCGAAAACGAACTGAACAAGGGAGAAACCTTTAAGAACATTGCCCGCTTTGCAAGGATCAACAACCATTTCCAAAGAAGGGGGCTCACCGTCTATCCGACTGGTATCACAAAGGTACTTTCTATAATGCCCATAACTTTTGTATTCATCGCTTCCATTGCCGGAAAACCAATGTCTGCGGAAAAATCATTCTCTGCGATGTAAAATGCACTTCCTGCCCCACCTGTAATCAAACTTGCAAGGATTTTGTGAAGGAACAGTGCAAAGACTGGATAAGGCGCCCTATGTCTGTAATGGCTGCACAAAAGATAAATCATTGCACCATCGCCCAGAAATACAGATACGATGCACGTTTTGCTGATAGAAAATACCGTGAAAAGCTTTCCGGTTCCAGAGCCGGTATAAACATGACAAAACATGAATTACGCAAAAAGGATGGCATTGTTTCTCCTTTAATCGAGCAGGGACAATCTCCATATCAAATCATTACCAATCATCCAGAACTGGATATGTCAGTCCGTTCCTTGTACACCTATCTGGATCAAGGTCTGTTTACAGCCAGAAACATTGATTTAAAACGTAAGCCCGGCTTCAAGCCACGAAAGTGCCATAAAACACAGATTACAAACAGAACCGTCTTCGAGAAAAGGTTATTCAGTGATTTTAGTGAGCTGCAGTTATCCTCTTTTGTAGAAATGGATACGGTACACTCATCCAGAGAATCCAACAAGACGTTACTGACCTTTTTCTTCACTAAGGAAAAGCTGTTCCTTGCCTTTCTCCTGAATCGTTGTACTAAAGGCGCTGTCCGGCTTATTTTTGACCGTTTAGAAAAACGTATGGGCACCTATGAGTTCTTATCTGTCTTTGAATATATCTTGACAGACAGAGGTTCAGAATTCGGAGATCCTGTCGCTCTTGAAACAGGACTGGATGAAATTCAGCGTACCAGCATCTACTATTGTGATCCCATGCGTAGCGGACAAAAAGGAGGTCTTGAGCAGGCTCACACCATGCTTCGCATGGTGCTTCCCAAAGGAACTAGTTTTGAATTTTTGACACAATGGGATGTGAATCTAATCGTGAATCACATCAACTCCACTCCAAGGGAAAGTCTTAATGGAAGCACGCCTTATGACGCCGCATTAGAGACACTCGGAAAAGAAACCTAAACGCATTTCAGCTTAAGCGCATTGACCGATTTGGTCAATCTAACGCCTAAGCTGATTCGCTTCAACCATTAACAACCACTTAGAAATCTGCTGTCGGACTGGAAATTAAACTTTCACATTTTCCTCACATGACCGGTGGAATTTAGTCTCGCACACTACCTTCCAGTGGTCCGTTTGTCATACCATCAAATCAGTTTTTTCCAAGAAGTTACTCCTATTATAACAGAAATAAGCGTTTTGAGCTTATAAAACTCTTAGAAAATCAAGAACTTTTAAATGAGTGTGGAATTTACTTCTGCACTGGAATTTACTTTTCAAGTTAGCAGCTTAAATTTGTCCGCATTTTATACAAGACACTGCTGGATAATGAGGTGGATGAGAAATATATCAACCAAATTCTTGATGAAATCGAGAAATTCCTACGTCCCGGTAACAGTCTCGATGTGATTTTATCAAATGTATACCAGAAACTCATTTTAAGATTTGGTCAGCCTGAAACTATAAAGGTAAACGGCAAAAAACCAAGAGTTGTTTTCTTTGTCGGACCGACAGGCGTTGGCAAGACAACCACAATTGCTAAAATTGCTTCAAAATTCAAGGTTAATTATAATAAAAATATCGCATTTATCACTGCTGATACATACAGAATAGCTGCAACAGACCAGTTACGTACATTTGCAAATATTCTGGATACACCTTTGTCTGTCATTTATACTGCCACAGAGTTAAATAGTGCGGTGGCTGAATATGAGCAGGCAGATGTGATTTTTGTTGATACAGCGGGCTTTTCACACAAGAACGAGACACAGCGGAATGATATGAGAGCACTTCTTGCAGGTCTATCACGAATATGAGAAGTCGGTATATCTCGTCTTAAGTGCTACACCCAAGTACAGGGATCTTATATCTATAATTGATTCCTATAAGGATATTGACGATTACAAGCTGATATTTACAAAGCTTGATGAAACCTCATCATATGGCAATTTGTTAAATATAAAGCTATACTCTGATGCCGGTATATCATATGTCACGAATGGACAAAACGTTCGGATGATATAGAGGTATTTGATACACAAAAGATTGTCAAACAATTACTCGGAGGCAGACAATAATGGACCAGGCACAGCAGCTTAGAAATGTTATTAAGCAGCGTAATCAAAATTATATAGAACCGGCCCGTGTTATTACCATTACAAGCGGCAAGGGTGGTGTAGGCAAATCCAATACCTCTGTCAATCTGGCAGTCTGGCTCAGCAGACTCGGAAAGAGAGTAATTATTTTTGATGCTGATTTCGGTCTTGCCAATGTCGAAGTGATGTTTGGTGTTATTCCTAAGTATACTCTTGCTGATGTAATATATGAAAACCAGACTATAAAGAGCATCATCTCAAACGGACCTTTGGGCATTGATTTTATTTCAGCCGGCTCAAGTGTTGTAGGGCTTAATAATCTAAACCACAAACAGATTCATTTCATTGTCTCTGCAATAAATGAGTTGAACAGTATGTATGATTTTATCATAATTGATACCGGTGCAGGAGTGTCTGAACAGGTCATGGAATTTGTTGCGGCCAGCAACGAAATTGTGTTGGTTACAACCCGGAGCCTACCTCAATCACCGATTCATATTCATTGCTTAAAGCACTGTATAAGAGACCTGATTTCGATCCGTCAAAAGTATGCATACGCGTTATATCCAACAGGGCTGCGTCAAAAGAGGATGGCAGTATAGTGTTCAACAAGATTAATTCCGTTGTTATGCAGTTCTTAAACGGAAGTCTTGAGTATCTGGGATATGTGCCGTCTGATGCAATGGTTGAAAAGGCTGTCAGGCAGCAGAAGATACTTTCAATTTATGATCCGACCTCAAAGGCTGCACGGTCATTTGAAGAAATTGCAAAAGACTTTTGGATAATGAATCTGCTGCTTTGGATGAGAAAAGAACAATCTCACATGTTTTTTCAAATTTTTTTAACAGAAAGCAATAGTTAATTTAAGAGGAAGACATATGGAATATACAAGTTTGATTTTTCCGTGTGACAAAATTGATATCTTTGCATCCGGTTTATCCGATAACAGCACATCATATAAGAGCAGCTTTTCTGACAAGCTAACAGACAGCATGTGGGAAATAACTATGCCTGTTGACAGTGGCAGAGTGGTTTTATTTCAGCTTGGCACGCAATTTGACTTTATAATATACACACAAAACAAAACTATACTAAAAAGCTCTGCTATAGTCAGACAGCGTTATCGTAAAGAAAATATGTATTTTCTTGCTATAGAGCTTATAAATAATCTGGAAAAGATACAAAGACGTCAGTTTTCAGACTTCCATGTACTATAGACATGGATTTTTATGAAGTCAGATACGATGATAAAGCTGAGAGTGAGCTTGAGTTTTGCAAAAAGATGTATAAGAATCATGCAATCAACATCAAAAATATGAATACTGTCAAATCGGTTATCCTTGATATAAGTGGAGGAGGCATCAGATTTTCTCTAAGCACACCTCTTGAAGAAGGTACATATTTTATGGCTCAGTTTTCTTTAGCACTTGAGGAGTGTACACAACAATTCAATATAGTTTGTAAGGTAATAAACTGTACTCAGTCTTTGGACTATGCAGACAGATATTTTGCACGTTCAAAGTTTATTTTCGACCGCATGACAGAACGGGAGAAAATAGTCAGATTTGTGTTTGAAGAAGAAAGACGCATAAGACGAAGAGAAATGGAGTAATAATATGAAATCTAACATTTTAATAGTTGATGATTCTGCACTACTGAGAAGGGTTGAGTGTGATATAATCAATTCAGACAATAAATTACAGGCAACTGATACATGTAAGGATGGACTGGAAGCACTTGAAAAGCTCCGTACACAAAAGTACGATGCTGTTATTCTTGATATAAATATGCCGAGGATGAATGGTCTTGAGGTGCTTTCACATCTGCAGAAGGAGAGCATAAAACACCTGTTGTGGTGGTAAGCACTCTAACCATAGAGGGAGCAGATGAAGCTATCAAATCTTTAGAGCTTGGTGCCTTTGATTTCGTCACAAAACCAAACAATATCATAGAGGCAAAGGAAACCAGTTTAAGGAAACTCTGCTCAGGGTTGTGTATGCAGCCGTTAGAATCACACCTGCTCATAGTGCTTCACGCAATCTCACAGTTGTTGAGAAGAAAGCCGGTGCTATTGTAAACAAACACAAGGCAGCAGGCAGCAATAAAATAGTAGCAATTGCATCATCTACAGGTGGTCCAAAGGCACTGCAAAGTGTAATACCGTTTCTTCCGGCTGAACTTTTGGCACCGGTTGTTTTAGTACAGCATATGCCTGCCGGCTTTACAAAGAGCATGGCTGAGCGCCTTAATGAGCTAAGTCGTTCGTGAAGGAGGCTTCAAACGGTGAGGTGCTTAAAAACGGAGTAGTGTATATAGCTCCGGGCGGTACACATATAGCTATAAAGAAATCAGGCGCTTCACATGTTATATCATTTAATGATATGCCACCTATCAGCGGACTCAAGCCTTGTGCCAATATCATGTTTGATTCACTGACATCCTCTAATTATGATGAGGTTGTATGTGGTACTCACAGGTATGGGGGCAGACGGCACGAATGGCATTCTTTCACTTGGCAAATCAAAGCCTATCTATGTCATTGCACAGGACGAGAAATCAAGTGTTGTGTATGGCATGCCAAGAGCCATCTATGAGGCAGGTGTGGTTGATGAAGTCGTTACACTATCAGATGTTGCCAAAGCAATCACAAAAATGTGGGGTAAAATAAAATGGATGTTAGCCAGTATCTAGATATTTTTATTGATGAAAGTTCGGAGCATATTCAGACATTGTCTGACTGTATCATGACTCTTGAGCAGGAGCCGGAAAACAAAGACACTATAAATGAGATTTTCCGTGCTGCCCACTCCTTAAAGGGTATGGCAGGTACAATGGGCTTTAAGCGCATGCAGCACCTTACACATGATATGGAAAATGTATTTCAGGAGGTCAGAAGCGATAAAATTAAAGTTGACAGCTCAATGATTGATCTGCTCTTTAAGTGCCTTGACGCTATAGACAGCTATGTTGAAAATATTAAATCCACATCTGATGAGGGTACTGATGATAATGAGGTTATCATAAAGGAACTCAACGATTTTATTGCAAAAGCAAACGGACAGACTGTAAGCAAACAGGCTGAGCCTCAAGAAAAGGCTGCTGAAGCTGAAACAAAGGATTCATCAGATGCATCTGACAGTGCACTTGATACAATTGAACTGACAGACAACGAGAAAAAATTAATTGACGAGGCAATTTCAGCAGGCCTTAAAATATACGGCATGACAGTTACCGTAGCAAGCGACTGTCTGCTCAAAGCAGCAAGAGCTTTCCTTGTTTTCAAGGCAGTTGAGGAGCTGGGACAGATTCTGGTTTACAGACCAAGCTCACAGGATATTGAGGATGAGAAGTTTGATTTGTCATTCAGCTTTTATGTTGCATCGTGAGGGTTTTGATAAATTGGAGCATGCAGCTTCCAACGTATCTGAGATTGATAAGGTTGAGGGAAAAGAAATCACCGAGTTTCACCTGGAGGGTGAAGCAGATCAGACAGCACAGGCTTCTGAAGAGACAAAAAGGCAGATAAGGAAGAAAAGAGGAAAAGACTCCTGCTGCAAAGACAGAATCTTCAAAGCCAAAACTGCAAATAACTCTCAAAAGCAGGCTGTTTCTCATAAAAAGCTACTACAAGCCGAACAGTCAGAGTAGATATCGAAAAGCTTGATATGCTTATGAATCAGGTGTCTGAGCTTATTATTGCAAAGAACTCTCTTGTAGCCATGAGCTCATCTGATGGAGAAAACAATAATAACCAGTCATTCCATGAACAGATTGAATATCTGGAAAGAATTACGACCAATCTCCATGAGTCTGTCATGAAGGTACGAATGGTTCCTATTGAAAGTGTTACACAGAAATATCCTAGAATGATAAGAGATCTGTCTCGTACTCTGAATAAGAAGATGAATCTTGTCATAACCGGTGAAGATACCGAGCTGGACCGTACAGTTGTGGATCAGATCGGAGATCCTCTGCAGCATCTGCTTAGAAACAGTGCTGATCATGGACTTGAAAGCAATGAGGTCAGACTTGAGCGTGGAAAGCCAGAGGTAGGTACTATTTTCTTAAATGCATACCAGGAGGGCAACAATGTTGTCATAAAGGTCGGAGATGATGGAAACGGAATCGATACCGAAGCCGTAAAGAACAAGGCTATCGAGCGTGGCATAGTCACAGCTGAACAGGCTGAAAATCTATCTCAGAAGGATATCATCAACTTCCTTTATGCCAAGCTTTTCAATGGCAAAACAGATTACCGATATCTCCGACGAGGAGTTGGTCTTGATGTTGTTAAATCCGCATTGAACAGCTGGGTGGTGATGTATCGGTTTCAACCGAGCTTGGTAAGGGTACTACATTTACTGTACGTCTTCCTCTTACTCTTGCAATCATTCAGCTCTCATGGTAGAGATCCGTGATGAAATATATGCCATTGCGCTCGGCTCTATCTCAAATATAGAGGATATTCCTGTGAAGGATATCAAATATGTACAGGCTAAGGAAGTTATTCACCTGCGTGGAAGCGTTATTCCAATCATCCGCCTCGATTAGATGCTGGACATTGAGCCAAAGGAGCAGGAGCCGATCATCTTACTGTAGTGATTGTCCAAAAGGGAGATCAGCAGGCAGGTCTTGTGGTTGACAATCTCATTGGACAGCAGGAGATTGTAATCAAGTCTTTAGGAAAATACATAAACGGCAACAAGCTTATCAGCGGAGCGACAATACTTGGAGATGGTGATGTAGCTTTGATACTTGATGTAAATACACTTATGTAATGGAGGGGAAGTACATGCCAGAAAATGAATTTGATATACAGGAAAAAGAAACAAAGCAATATATTTCAGTCAAAATAGGCGAAGAAAAATTCGGAATTGATATTGGCTATGTTGATAATATCGTCAGAATGCAGAAGATTACAAGAGTGCCAAAGGCGCAGAAGTACTTTAAGGGTATCATAAATCTGCGTGGTGATATCGTTCCGGTAATGAGTGCCCGCATAAAATGGGACTGGACGATGATGTATATACATCATCAACCAGAATAATTATCCTAAAGCTTGAAGAAAAGGGTGAGATAGGTCTTATCGTCGATGAAGTTTGTGAAGTTGTCACACTTGTGGTTGATGAAATAGATAAGCCTAATATAGATGCTTCATCTACAGGCAAGGAGCTGTTCATAAACGGTATAGGTAAAACGGAGATGAACTGATTTCTCTGTTTGAAATAGGCTCAATAGTCTCAGATAAGGACGCTAACTGATTTGCAGCAATGTATAGTGAGGTATAAAAGCCTCACTATATAAGTTTTAACAAATAAAAGGGTGAATACAATGAGTGAATTTTCTTTAGATAATGTCAATTCGATGTATATGGATGTCCTTAAGGAAATCGGAAATATAGGTGCCGGCAATGCCACGACAGCGATTGCCGGCATGCTTGGCACTACCATGAAAATGGAAGTTCCAAGAGTTCTGTTAATGGATGCGACAAAGCTTGGAGATGCCATATGTCCGGAGGAAGAGACAATAGTGGGTATATTTCTTGAGGTTACCAACGATATCTCCGGCAGTATGATGTTTCTCATGAAGCCGGCAGCACACTTTCTGGTAAACAAGCTGATGGGCAGACCACAGGACTATAACGAGCCATTTGATGAGATGGATTTATCTGCCATGAAGGAGATTGGCAACATAATAGCAGGCGCATATTTGTCAGCGCTTTCAACTATGACAAATCTTAAAATACTACCTTCCATTCCATATATTGCTGTAGATATGGCTGCTTCCATATTAAGTGTGCCGGCAATTCAGTTTGGACAATATGGTGACAATGCACTTTTTATAGAGACGGAGTTTGGTGATGATATAATGATGAACGGATACTTTATCCTTATGCCTGATCCGGATTCATATGATAATATTTTATCGGCTTTAGGAATTAGTTTTTAGTATTTAGGAGAATCCATATGGCAAGTACTATTAAAGTATCAATGGCAGACCTTAAGGTTGCCAAAGCCCCTGATTCTCTGACCACACTTGGGCTTGGTTCATGCATAGGGCTCACCCTTTATGATCCGGCTTCAAAAATCGGTGGGCTTGTACACTATATGCTGCCTGACAGCACCAAACTTAGAAATAACACAAATATAGCCAAGTTTGGCGATACGGGAATTAGGGAACTTTATAATCAAATGATAAAAATGGCGCGAATCCCAGACGAATGGTTGCAAAGATTGCCGGTGGAGCTAAGATGTTTGAGATGTCGCAATTCTACAGTCGGAAATGTTGGCGATCGCAATACCGATATGGCCAGGCACGTGCTTGCAGAGCTGAAAATTCCTCTGAAGGCACAGGATACCGGTCTTAATTACGGAAGAACTGTTATACTTGACTGTGAAACCGGTGACTATATCATCAAAGCAGTCGGAAAAGAGCAAAGGTGATTTAACATGAAGAATAATCTATTACCATCTCTTGTTATGCTTTTAGCCGGCTTAGTATGCAGTATTATATCCCTGCGGCAGGGCGTTGATCTGATGAGCTTTACAACAAGACTTTTAACTGTGCTTGTAGTATTCTATATAATCGGAGCGATACTTAAAGTAATCCTAAGCTGTGCATTTAAGGCAATGGAAGACAGGCAAAAGAAAGCTGAAGCGGCCGAAGCAAAGACTGATGATTCCGAAGTCTTTGATAATGATGATGACAATGATAAGCCAATTAGCTAGCTGCAGAATAATATACTGGTAAACAGGGGGCATAATGAAAGCTATAGAAAAGGAAAAGCTGTGGGAGGAATATCAAAAGAATCCCACTCCCAAGCTACGGGAACAGCTCATAATAGAATATGCACAGCTGGTCGCTTGTGGCAGGACGCCTCAGCATGTATCTTGGGCATAATGTGGAATATGATGACCTGGTAAGCTATGGGATATTTGGCCTCATTGATGCCATAGACAAGTTTAATCTTGAAAAATGTCAAGTTTGAGACATATGCAAGCCTTAGAATCCGTGGAGCCATACTTGATCAGATCAGGAAAATGGACTGGATTCCAAGAACAGTCAGACAAAGGCAAAGGAAAATAGACGAGGCAATAAAGAACATTGAACTTCGTACCGGCAAAACAGCAAATGACGCAGACCTCGCAAAGGAGCTTTCTATCTCGGAGGATGAGCTTTGCAGCTGGCAGTCGCAGCTTAAAGTAACAAATGTTGTATCTCTCGATGAATTTGATGAGTCGACTGAGCCTGTCATGGATGCTGCACATAATTCACATTATGCACAGCCGGAGGAGATTGTTACACAGGAAGAGCTGAAAACAATGCTTGTTAAGTCGCTTGACAATCTGACCGAGAAGGAGCGCAGGGTTATCGAATTATATTATTATGAGGATCTTACCCTTAAAGAAATAAGCAATATCCTAGAGGTTTCAGAATCAAGAGTATCACAGCTTCACACAAAGGGACTGATTAAAATGCGTAAGGTCATGGGCCCTTATATGAATATACTTACAAACGCATAAGAGGGCAGAGGTTTATATGACAACATTAGAAATAACTCTCATCATCATAGGTGTTGTTTTCCTTATAGGAAGCTTTATGGTAAATGACAAGCTTTCACATAAGGATTTGGATAAAATAGCCGATATGAGTGCTGAGGAACTAAAAATAATAACTGAAAAAGAAGTGACTGCCGCCAAAAGGACTTAAGCGATGCCTTGGACGAGGAAATAACACAAAAGCAGGATGAGACAAAGCGAAGTCTTGAAAAGGAAGCAAATTCCAAAATAATGGCGATAAATGAATATTCTGATACAGTGCTTGATTCGATAAACAAGGCACATAATGAAATAATGTTTTTATACAGTATGCTAAATGACAAGCATGATGAGCTTACACGGCTTTCAGGCGATATAGATAAAGCATCATCAAGACTCAGAAGCTCCTTCGAGCCGCTTTCTGCAGACTCTGCAAAGAGGGCTGAAAACCGTCTGTAGCCGTGCAAAAGCCGGCAGAACCTAAGTCTGGCACAATGCAGCAGGATACAAAGCCTGACATGAAGCAGATGACAGGTATAGATATTTCAGGTATCATTAAAACACAGCCTGCTTCAGCAGCCCCTGCGTCAAAGGCAGGTGCAACAACTGCAACAGGTACAGCGGCCTCTGTATCGGTCAAGGCATCAGATGCTGCTTTTGGTACGCCCGCAGGCAGCAGCGCAAATGCTGATGTAATAAATCACACACATGAAATCCTTAAGCTTTATAAATCGGGCAAGAGCAATGTAGAGATAGCAAAGCTTTTGTCTCTTGGTACCGGCGAGGTAAAGCTTATAATAGATTTATATAAAGAGGGCAAATAAAGTGAGATTAAAATACTATTTGCGTGGACTTGGATTAGGCATTATTTTTGCGGTAATTATTATGATGATTGGTTTTCACGGCAATAAGCAGTCCATGTCTGATACAGAAATAATAGAAAAGCCAAAACACTCGGTATGGTTGAAGCAAAAAATATTTCCGGGACAGTCGCAGACGAATATAATAGTGAAAAAACTGACTCCTCTGCTACAAACTCAGATGCTTCTTCCCAAAAAGCCGAAACTGAACAGGATAGTCAGATGCAGGACAGCCAAACATCACAGGAAGATACACAGCAGGAAGCAGCGCAGCCGGCAGCGGATGCAAAGCAGGAGACTGTAGAGCCACAGGATACTGTTACAACATACACAATTTCAGTAACAAGTCAGGATACATGTCGCACCATTGCAGAAAAGCTTAAAGCTCTCAATCTAGTGGATGATGCTGAACAATTTCGTATATATATGGGACAAAAGGGCGCTGATCATTTTATAGCAGATGGTGAGCACGTTATTCCACAGGGAGCATCGTATGATGATATAATCACTATTCTGACACAGAAATAAATTTTTGCTTGCATATAAGCCTTTGGTATGTTATAATTCCAAAGGCTTAAATACTATAAAGCACGTGTGCGGATGATCGCCGGTGCCGGATAACGCTTACCGGTGGCTGATCTAATTGGAAACACACGGAAGATTAATAACCAAACGGAGGTAAATAACATGAGCGTTATTTCAATGAAGCAGTTATTGGAAGCAGGTGTACATTTCGGACATCAGACAAGAAGATGGAACCCTAAAATGGCACCATACATCTACACAGAGAGTAATGGTATCCATATCATCGACCTGCAGAAATCTGTAGGAATGGTTGATGATGCATATGATGCTGTTTCTGATATCGCTGCTCAGGGTGGTACAATCCTTTTCGTAGGAACAAAGAAACAGGCACAGGATGCAATCAAAGCTGAGGCTGAGCGTTGCGGAATGTTTTACGTAAACCAGAGATGGCTTGGAGGAATGCTTACAAACTTCCGCACAATCGAGAGCCGTATTGCAAGACTTAAAGCTATCGAGACAATGTCAGAGGATGGCACATTCGATGTTCTTCCTAAGAAGGAAGTTATCGCACTCAAGAAGGAGTGGGAGAAGCTCGAGAAGAACCTTGGTGGAATCAAGGATATGAAGAGAATTCCTGATGCAATATTTGTAGTAGATCCTAAGAAGGAGCGTATCTGTATCAAAGAGGCTCAGGCACTTGGAATCACTCTTATAGGTATTGCTGATACAAACTGTGATCGACGAGTTAGATTATGTCATCCCAGGTAATGATGATGCAATCAGAGCTGTAAAACTGATCGTTTCTAAGATGGCAGACGCTGTTATCGAAGCAAAGCAGGGGTGCAGCTGAGGAAGAGGTTACTGCTGAGGAAGCTTCTGACGAGACAGTTGAGGAATAAAACAGATTAATATCGGAGGATAATCAAATGGCTATTACAGCAGGTATGGTAAAAGAACTGCGTGAAATGACAGGCGCTGGTATGATGGACTGCAAAAAAAGGGCTTTCTGAGACAAACGGTGATATGGATGCCGCTGTTGAGGTATTAAGAAAAAGCGGTGCAGCTAAGATGGAAAAGAAGCAGAGCAGAATTGCCGCTGAGGGAATCGCACGTGTTGCTGTAAACGGAAACGTTGCAGTTGTAGCAGAGGTTAACTCTGAGACAGATTTCGTTGCAAAGAACGAGACATTCCAGGAGTTCGTTCAGACTGTAGCAGATACAGCACTTGCTTCTGGCTTAAATGGTGGTGCAAATGGAGAGGATATCGACGCTCTTCTTGCTACAAACGGACTTAGCGAGCTTCTTGTAGAGAAGACAGCTACAATCGGAGAGAAGTTATCTGTTCGTAGATTTGCAAAGGTTACAGGTGATGTTGTTACTTCTTATATCCATGGTGGTGGAAGAATCGGTGTTATCATTGCAGCAAATGGTGCAACAGACGATGCAGCTAAAGAAGCAATCACAAATATTGCTATGCAGGTTGCAGCTATGAACCCACAGTACATCAGCAGAAACGATATCTCTGATGAAGAGCTTGCAAAGCTTAGAGAGATCACTGTTGACAGTGCATTAAATGATGCTACAACACTTCCAAAGCCTATTCTTAATAAGTTAATTGACAAGGCTATTAACGAGAAGCTTTGGAGCGATGATGATATCAACAACTTCAACGAGCACAAGAACAACATGAACTATGTATGGAACTTCTTATCAGATGCTGCTAAGGCAAAGCTTGGTGAGCTTGCAATGGCAGACAAGGAGTCTATCGTGGCTGAGAAGATGTTCAATGGTTTAGTTGAGGGTCGTGTATCTAAGCAGTTAAAAGAGATTTGTCTCCTTGACCAGACATATGTTAAGGCAGAGGATGGAAAGCAGTCAGTTGCAAAATATCTTGAGTCAGTTTCTAAGGATCTTACAATCACCGAAATGGTTCGTTTCGAGGTAGGTGAGGGTATGGAGAAGAAGCAGGAAGATTTCGCTGCTGAGGTTGCTGCCCAGATGGCTGGAGTCTAAACTGTATCTTTATACTGATTAAACGAATGCTGTTCCGCAAAAGTTTAACTTTTAAACTTTTGCGGAATTTTTTTATCTTTACAAGATATAAAAATATGGTAAAATAGTAAGAGGAAACAAAACCAATCATAACGGGGGACGCATATGGACTCAAAGGATAATGAATTAGCCAGACAGCAGCAAGAGCGTCGCAAACGTGTGAGCCGGATTAAGACAGGTATTATTATGACTATAGCAATATGGATAGCAATATCTATACTTGCCATAGTTGTACTGGGCATCATGGTTGTCAAACTGAATTCGAGAATATACAAGCTTGAGCTTCAGTTAAATACAGCTATATCAAGCACAGTTACCGGTACTGAGTCTGATGATAGTGACATCGCTTCTGATGAAGAAAGCTCTGGCGCAAAAACTCAGGCTGTCGTGAAACAGCTTGAGTCAAAAGACAATGTGTATCATGATGGGGATACAAGAAGGTATATCTTACCTTTGATTGTATTCCCGGTGATAACACCGGTGCCATTTAGATGCCCTTGCCAACTGTGGCGTCAAGGCTACCTTCTTTGTCACAGCAGATACCTCCGGTAAATATGATGATGTTTATAAGCGCATAGTGCAGGACGGACACACTATTGCGATGGCTTCCTACAGTAATTCATACAGTAAAATTTATGAATCAACAGAGGCATTTACCGATGACCTGACACAGATTTCCGATTATATCACCAATCTGACTGGAATAGCACCGGATATTTATCGTTTTCCCGGTGGCAGCATGAACCAGATTAGTAATGTAGACATGGTTGAGCTTGTAAAGATACTCAATTCAAAGCATATCACATACTTTGACTGGAATGTCAATTCTGGTGATACGGCCGACAATTGCAGTGTCGATGATATTGTCAATAATGTCACCTCAGGTATTGCCAAATATGACAATTCAGTTGTGTTATTACATGATGATTCAAACAGATCAACCACGGCAGAGGCTATTGAGCCGCTTGTTGAAAGCATAAAAGCGCAGGGTGCCGAAATATTGCCGATTGATAATAATACATATAAAGTTCAATATATCAAATCAGATACTGTTGGATAAGATAATAAATGGAGGAAATATTCATGGGATTATTCAAAGAATTTAAGGATGATTTTTCTCAGGCTGTAAACGAGCTTGTACCCGGAGATGTACCTGAGAAAGAAGTAGAGCCAAAGGCTCAGACAGCTGACAATCTTGTAGTTGATACTATAGGAGAGAATGTTGACGTTGCATCAGAGCTTTCAAAGCTCGACGGATTACTTGAGCATGTCGAGGAGCAGCCACAGGAGACAACTGTACCAAGACCAACTCCAAGTGAAAATTTTGCAGAGCATACAATCAATACACAAAAAGAGGAGCAGATACCACAAATGAATGATATACCACAGCCAGTAAATACACAGCCAGTAAACAATAACGCTTTATCAGGAGATGTACAGGACGAAACATCAGTCATCACAGCAAGTACTGTACTCACAGGAGATTTACAGTCATCAGGATCATTTGATATTCAGGGAACCATCAACGGAAATGTAATGTGTAACGGCAAGATTGTTGTTACAGGAACAGTCAACGGCAACACAAATTCATCAGAGTTTTTCGCTGATGTAGCTAAGGTTGAGGGTGAAATTGTTTCAACAGGAACTGTAAAGATAGGTGCAGGATCTGTTATCATCGGCAATATCTCAGCATCTTCAGCAGTTATCGCAGGAGCTGTAAAGGGCGATATTGATGTTCAGGGACCTGTTGTAGTAGATACTTCTGCAGTTATCATGGGTAATATCAAGTCACGTTCAGTACAGATTAACAACGGTGCCGTTATCGAGGGCTTCTGTTCTCAGACATACGCTGATATCGATGTTCAGGGACTTTTCGAGGGTAAATAAATATGAGTAGAATATTACTAAAATTAAGTGGTGAAGCACTTGCAGGTGATAAGCACCACGGCTTTGATGAGGCTACAGTCATTGAGGTTGCAAAACAGGTTAAACAGATTGTTGATAATGGTACACAGGTAGGTATTGTGATAGGAGGCGGAAACTTCTGGAGAGGCAGAACCAGAGGGACGATCGACCGTACAAAGGCTGACCAGATTGGAATGCTTGCAACGGTTATGAACTGCATTTATGTATCTGAGATTTTCAGATATGTCGGAATGAAGACAGCTGTTCTTACTCCGTTTGAGTGCGGCAACATGACAAAGCTTTTCTCTAAGGACAGAGCAAACAAGTATTTCGCACATGATATGGTTGTTTTCTTTGCAGGCGGTACAGGACATCCTTATTTCTCAACAGATACAGCAACCGCACTTCGTGCCATCGAGATTGAGGCAGATGGTATTTACCTTGCCAAAGCAATTGACGGAGTATATGACAGTGATCCAAAGACCAATCCTGCTGCAAAGAAGTATGATGAGCTTTCAATCGAAGAGGTTGTTGAGAAGAAGCTCGCAGTAGTTGACCTCACAGCGTCTATCATGTGCCTTGAGAATAAGATGCCTATGTATGTATTCGGACTCAATGAGGAAAACAGCATTGTAAATGCTCTTACAGGCAAATTTAACGGTACAAAGGTTACTGTATAGTAAATTGCATATAATGCATATCAGGAGGATAATATGGATTCAAGATTAAACCCTTTCCAGGATAAAATGGAAAAAACATTAAATAATCTCGAGGAAGAGTATGCAGGCATCCGTGCAGGAAGAGCCAATCCACATATTCTTGACAAGCTTCGTGTAGATTATTACGGCACACCTTCACCAATTCAGAGTGTAGCCAATGTAAGTGTTCCAGAGCCTAGAATGATTCAGATTCAGCCATGGGAGGCTTCTATGGTTAAGGAGATTGAGAAAGCAATAAACTGCTCTGACATCGGAATTAATCCTACAAACGACGGAAAGCTTATCAGACTTGTTTTCCCTGAGCTTACAGAGGAGAGACGTAAAGATCTTGCAAAGGACATCAAGAAAAAAGGCGAGGAAGCTAAGGTTGCTGTCCGCAATATCAGAAGGGATGCAATCGACAGCATCAAGAAGACCGGCAAAGAGGAAGGCATTTCAGAGGATGAGATTAAAGGCCTCGAGGATGACGCTCAAAAGCTTACCGACAAGTTTGTCGCAAAGGTTGACGCTGCGGTTGATGCAAAATGTAAAGAGATACTTACTGTATAGTATTTATATCACGTATACAAACAAGGGACATGTTATTCGTGTCCCTTATTTGCTTATTCGGTTTTACTGTTCACACTTAACTGTGTGACCAGCAAATAAATGATGCGTCATGATTGTAAATATATAATATGCATAAATGAAAGGAAATAAAATATGAGTACTCGAACATATAGCAATCATTCTGGACGGAAACGGCCGCTGGGCCAAAAGTAAGGGTATGCCAAGAAACTACGGTCATACAGTAGGAGCCAAAAATGTTGAAAATATATGTAAGGCTGCAAACGACCTCGGCGTTAAATATCTGACACTTTACGCCTTTTCCACTGAAAACTGGAACCGCCCTGAGTCTGAAGTCGCTGCACTAATGAAGCTTCTTGAAAGCTATCTTAAAACTGCATAAAGACTGCCAATAAAAACAATATGCGTGTGCGCGTAATTGGTGAGATAAGCAGGCTTTCAGAGAATTTTCAGGAGAAAATAAGAAACCTTGAAGAAGTTTCATCAGTAAATACAGGTCTTAACGACAATTGCAATTAATTACGGAAGCCGAGATGAGATGATACGTGCTGTAAAGCATATGATAGCTGACCATGATGATGGAAAGCTTTCAGCTGACGATATAGATGCAGATACCTTCTCATCATATCTTGACACAAGAGAGCTTCCGGATCGATTTACTCATCCGCACAAGTGGTGAGCAGCGCCTGTCAATCTACCTGCTCTGGCAGCTTGCATACGCTGAGTTTTATTTTACAGATGTTCCGTGGCCTGCATTTGATAAAAATGAACTCAAAAAGGCTATAGATGCATATAATAAAAGAGACCGTCGCTTTGGTGGATTAAAAGAAACGAACGACACGGAGGATAAATAATGTTTAAGACAAGACTGCTTAGTGGTATAGTTCTTGTAATTGCCGCTATATTTCTTATAGTAACAGGAAACGAGGTGCTTCTTTTTTCAACACTTCTGATTTCGTGTATAGGTATGTTTGAGCTTTTCAGGGTGTTTAAATTTGAAAAATCGCTCTTATCGGTTGTACCGTATATTGCTTTGATTTTATTTTACATCAACTTAAGGTGGAGCTTCATACGATGTAATGATGCTTTTCATGGGCTTTCTTATCGTACTGATGTTTGTGTATGTGCTTTCATACCCGAAATATGATGCAAAGCAGCTCATGGCAGCCTTTTGGTATGTTTTATGTGGGGGCAATGCTTTCATATGTCTACCAGATACGTACACTCAACAACGGACTTTACCTTGCCTTCTTGGTATTTTTATGCTCTTGGGGCTGTGATACATGTGCCTACTGCGTTGGAGTGCTGATTGGAAAGCACAAAATGGCACCAAAGCTTTCACCAAAGAAGTCTATAGAGGGTGCAGTAGGTGGTGTGCTCGGCAGTGCGCTTCTTACAGCTTTATACTGCTTTATATTCAGAAATCATATGAATATAGACGGCACAGAGATTGCTATACTTGCTGTTATAGCAGCTGTTGCAGGCCTTATTTCAATGGTTGGAGATTTGTGTGCATCAGCCATAAAGCGTAATTATGATATCAAGGATTACGGACATCTGATACCCGGACATGGTGGTATTTTAGACCGCTTTGACAGCATGATTATCACAGCACCAATCATTTATTATCTGGCTAGCTTCTTTTTAAGTTAAAAAGTAACATTTAAGAACCATTGAAAACAAAAAGCTAAGGTAACTATTCAGAACCACTGAGAAAAATATAAATCGAGGAATTATCATGAAAAAATATCAATACTTGGTTCAACCGGCTCTATCGGAACACAAACACTTGATGTGATAAGAGAGCATGGTGATATGCAGGTTGTGGCACTTTCCTGTGGCAGAAATCTCTCCCTTATAGAGAAACAGGCAAGGGAATTTAAGCCACAGTTTGTCAGTGTAAGTGATGAAAACGATGCCAAAAAGCTTCGCACAAGCCTTGCGGATACTGATATCGAAGTAGGCTATGGCATGGACGGTCTCATTAGATGTGCCACCATTGAGCCATGTGATATAGTTGTAACTGCAATTGTCGGTATGCTTGGCATTCGTCCTACAATTGCCGCCATCAAGGCAAAAAAGACCATCGCACTCGCAAATAAGGAGACCCTCGTTACAGCGGGCCATATCATTATCCCGCTTGCGAAAGAGTATGGTGTGTCCATTCTTCCGGTGGACAGTGAGCACAGTGCCATCTTCCAGTCACTGCAGGGAAATTCTATGAATCCGATTAAAAAGATTCTTCTGACAGCATCCGAGGTCCGTTCAGAGGCAGAAAGCTCTCTGAGCTTGAAGGTATAAGGGTGGAGGACGCACTAAAGCATCCTAACTGGTCAATGGGTCAAAAATCACTATTGATTCATCAACCATGGTCAATAAAGGGCTTGAGGTGATTGAAGCAAAATGGCTTTTGATGTCGATTTGTCGCAGATTCAGTTGTAGTGCATCCTCAGAGTGTCATTCACTCGGCTGTTGAATATGCGGATGGAGCAGTTATAGCACAGCTTGGTACTCGATATGCGTATACCTATACAGTATGCACTGTATTATCCAAGCAGACCGGCTCTTTCAGGTGACAGGCTTGATCTCTTTAAGCTTAAGGATCTGACCTTTGAGGCACCGGATCTTGATACCTTTAAAGGGCTTGCTCTCGCCATGAAGGCTGCAAGGGCAGGAGGCAATATTCCTACGGCCTTCAATGCTGCAAACGAGAGAGCAGTGGCACTGTTTTTGAATAAAAAGATTAAATATCTGGAAATAATCGATATAATCGAGGCATGTATGGAGAATGCATCATTTATTGAAAATCCTTCAGTGGATGAGATACTTGATACAGAGCAGTGCGCATATGACTATATCAGTAAAAGGTGGTAATTTTGAACATTATTAGTATTATTATTGCAATCATATTATTCAGCATCATAGTAATTTTTCACGAGCTCGGACATTTCTGGCTTGCTAAAGCAAATGGCATAAAGGTCAATGAATTTTGTCTTGGACTTGGACCGACTCTTTTTGGAGTGCAGCGTGGAGAGACCAAATACTCCATAAAGCTGCTTCCGTTTGGCGGAGCCTGTATCATGGAGGGTGAGGATGAAAGCTCAGGTGATGACAGGGCGTTCAACAACAAATCAGTGTGGGCGCGCATAAGCGTTGTTTCGCAGGGCCGTTTTAATTTTATCATGGCATTTATTTTTGCTCTCATTATCATCTGCTCTGTAGGCTATGACAGTCCGAAGCTTGCCGGTGTTATTGAGGGTATGCGGCTGAGGAGGCCGGTATCAAGGCCGGTGATGAGATTGTAAAGCTGAACAATACGAATATACACTTTTACCGCGAGATAAGCCTCTACTCGATGCTTCACGAAGGTGAAACAGTTGATGTGACCTACCTTAGGGATGGCAAAAGGCACACCACCACATTGAAGCCTAAATATGACGAGACAACAAAGAGGTATCTGTACGGCTTTAACGTGTCGGGAAAACGTACAAAGCCCGGCTTTGGAAAGGCGCTGCTTTATAGCTGCTACGAGGTGAAATACAACATCTATACAACAATAGAGGGGCTTAAAATGCTCTGTACAGGGGCTGCATCTGTAAATAACTTAAGCGGACCTGTCGGCATTGTAAAGAACATGGGAGACACCTATGAGCAGGCAGTTTCTATGTCCGAGTATGGCTTGGCATACTAAATATGCTAAACTGGGGCGTGCTGATTTCTGCAAACCTCGGTGTGATGAACCTGCTGCCACTGCCGGCACTTGATGGTGGCAGACTTGTATTTTTGATAGTTGAAGCCATAAGAAGAAGAGAGTAGACCCTGAGAAGGAGGGCTATGTGCATCTCGTTGGCATAGTGCTTTTACTTCTTCTGATGGTTGTTGTCATGTTCAATGATATCAGAAATCTAATAGTCTGATTTTATAACAGATTGGAGATATACACATGGAGACAAAAATAGTAAAAATCGGAAATAAAGTAATCGGTGGAGGAAACCCGATTCTCATACAGTCAATGACAAATACAAAGACTGAGAATGTAGCTGACACAGTTGCGCAGATAAACGCGCTGACAGACTTAGGCTGTGATATAATCCGATGTGCTGTGCCTACGATGGAGGCTGCAAGGGCACTTAAGGAGATTAAGAAACAAATCAGCATACCGCTTGTTGCGGATATACACTTTGATTACAAGCTTGCAATAGCTGCGATTGAAAACGGAGCCGACAAAATCCGAATCAATCCCGGCAACATAGGAAGCGCAGAAAGGGTAAAGGCTGTCGTGGATGTAGCAAAGGAGAGAAATATCCCTATCCGCGTCGGTGTAAACAGTGGCTCTCTTGAAAAAGACCTGGTAGAGAAATATCATGGTGTGACAGCAGAGGGACTTGTGGAGAGCGCTTTGGACAAGGTAAAGCTCATAGAGGATATGGGGTATGACAATCTTGTGATCAGCATCAAATCTTCTGATGTAATGATGTGTGTTAAAGCACATGAGCTTATTGCAGATAAAACCAATCATCCGCTCCATGTGGGTATCACAGAGGCAGGCACAATAATAAGCGGCAATATAAAGTCTGCTATCGGACTCGGACTGATACTAAGCCAGGGCATAGGTGATACAATACGTGTGTCTCTCACTGGAAGCCCTCTCGAGGAAATAAAGTCTGCCAAGCTCATTTTAAGAACTCTGGGTCTTAGAAAAGGTGGAATAGAGGTTGTTTCATGCCCTACATGCGGCCGCACACAGATAGATCTTATCGGGCTTGCAAATCGTGGAGACAATGGTTTCAGGATATGACCTTGACTTGAAGCTTGCTGTAATGGGATGTGTAGTTAACGGACCGGGAGAAGCAAAGGAAGCTGATCTTGGCGTAGCCGGAGGAATCGGCGAGGGGCTTATCATAAAGCACGGTGAGGTATTTAAAAGGTGCCTGAGAGCGAGCTGTTGGGTGCATTAAAATATGAGCTTGACCATTGGGGTGAATAATTTTGACAAAAACATTTAAGGAAGTTTTCCCTACACTTAAGCTGGACAAGGATATGGAGAATCTGCTGGAGAATGCTGATGTTACCAGAATTTCCGTAAACCATGCAAGAGATTTTTACAAAATATATGTAAAAGCAAAACGCCTTATTTTCAAAAAAAATATCTGGAAGCTGGAGGAAAGCATTAAAAAACAGATATTTAAAAGTAAAGATATCACAGTAAAAATTATAGAGTCTTACGAGTTGTCTTCGCAGTACACACCGAAGACTCTTTTGATGTCTATTTTGACAGTATTCTTGACGAAATAAACAGTCACAGTGTGCTTTTGTACAATCTGCTGCGAACCTCAAAGTGGAGCTTTACCGACGATACACATGTCACAGTCACACTTGAGGAGACAATAATCGCAAAGACCAGAGGCAATTCGGTCATAGAATTTCTTGAGAAGGTGTTCTGCGAGCGCTGTGGGATGGATTTTATCGTTAATCTGCAGTACGAAAAACCAAAAATCAGAAAATACCGTCAAAATGCTGACAAGCAGATTGAGCAGGAGGTGCAAAATATTGTCGCCCGCACTAAATTTGCCATGGCAAAGATGACGGTGATGAAGATGCTAAAGTGGCTGTCGATGACGGTGCAATGTTTGTAGGAGGCAGTGAAAATACATCTGATACAAAAAGAGTGGCACATCAGATTTTCCTAAAGCCTCAGATAAGAAGAATGAAGCGAAGACAGGCACTGATAAAAAGCCTGAGAAGAAGTTTGAAAAGAAGTTCGAGAAAAAGTTCGAGCGCAAGGGAGATTTCAGACGTAAATATGATAATGACCCTGATATCGTGTACGGAAGAAGCTTTGATGATGAAGAGATGTCCATTGAAAAGATTGACGGTCCTATCGGTGAGGTTACAATAAAGGGCAAGATCCTTACGGTTGAATCCCGTGAAATCAGAAACGAAAAGACCATCATTATGTTTGCGGTCACTGATTTCACAGACACCATCATGCTCAAGCTCTTTGCCAGAAATGATGACGTAGCAGATATTCTTGCATATATTGCCCTGGCAACTTTGTTAAGGCAAAGGGAGTTGTGACTGTAGATAAATATGACAGTGATTTGTCAATAAGCTCAATAGTCGGACTTAAAAGATACGATTTTACATCAAAGAGGGAGGATACTGCTGCCGAAAAACGTGTTGAGCTTCATTGTCACACCAAGATGAGTGACATGGATGGCGTGTCTGACGTAAAGGATATTGTGAAGTGTGCCATGCGCTGGGGACACAAGGCCATTGCTATTACGGACCACGGTGATGTGCAGGCATTCCCTGACGCTAACCATACTGTGGATGACAAATTCAAGGTCATTTACGGTGTGGAAGCATATCTGGTCGATGATACAAAGGATATTGTGGAGAATGCAGCCGGTCAGTCGCTGGATGACAAGTACGTGGTATTTGATATAGAGACAACAGGCTTTTCTCCGAAAAGAATAAAATCATAGAAATAGGTGCGGTGAAGGTCATCGGTGGCGAGATTGTAGACCGCTATTCCACATTTATAAACCCTGAGGTACCTATTCCGTTCAGATTGAAGAGCTCACCTCGATAAGGGATGACATGGTTATCACATCGCCAACAGTGGATGTCATACTGCCACAGTTTATGGAGTTTTGCAAGGACTGCATCATGGTGGCCCATAATGCTGACTTTGATATGAGCTTTATAAAGCGAAACTGCGCGCTGCTTGGCATGGAGTATAATCCTACAATTGTTGACACGGTGGCTCTTGCGAGAGTGCTTCTGCCACAGCTAAACAGATTTAAGCTGGATACAGTAGCCAAGGCTCTAAACATCTCGCTTGATCATCATCACAGAGCTGTGGATGATGCGGCATGTACTGCAGAGATTTTTGTCAAATTCATAGAAAAGCTAAAGGACAGGGGCATATCAAGCTTAGATGAGGTAAATGCCCTGGCAAAATCATCTGTTGAGATGATAAGGAAGATGCCTACATACCATGCCATCATTCTTGCAACCTGTGACCAGGGGCGTACCAATCTCTACAGGCTTATCTCGCTGTCACACATCAAGTATTATAATAAGAGACCGAGAATACCAAAATCAGAGTTTAACAAGTATCGAGATGGGCTTTTAATAGGCTCAGCCTGTGAGGCAGGAGAGCTTTACAGGGCCATTTTAAACGGAAGACCACAGGAGGAAATCACAAGACTTGTGAATTTCTATGATTACCTGGAGATACAGCCTCTTGGTAACAACGCATTTATGATACGTGACGAGGATTCCGATATTGCTTCAAACGATGACCTTATCGATATAAATAAGCGAATCGTAAAGCTTGGAGAGGAATTTGGAAAGCTGGTTGTTGCAACCTGTGACGTACATTTCTTAAATCCCGAGGACGAGATATACCGTCGTATTATCATGGCCGGTAAGGGCTTTAAGGATGCAGATGAGCAGGCTCCGCTTTACTTAAGGACCACAGAGGAAATGCTAAAGGAGTTTGAATATCTCGGAAGCAAAAGGCTGAGGAGGTAGTCATCACCAATACCAATAAGATAGCAGACATGTGTGAGCGTATCTCACCGGTCAGACCTGATAAATGTCCGCCGGTTATCGAAAACTCTGACGGCATGCTTCGTGAAATCTGCTATAACAAGGCAAACAGGATGTACGGAGATCCGCTGCCGCCGATAGTTAAGGAGCGTCTTGACAGAGAACTTAACTCCATTATTTCCAACGGATATGCCGTTATGTACATCATCGCACAGAAACTGGTGTGGAAGTCGAACGAGGACGGCTACCTGGTTGGCTCGCGAGGCTCCGTAGGAAGCTCATTTGTCGCAACTATGTCAGGTATCACAGAGGTTAATCCGCTGCATGCTCACTATTTGTGTACACACTGCAAATACAGTGATTTTGATTCACCAGAGGTACAGGCATTTTCAGGCCGTGGTGGCTGTGATATGCCGGATAAGCTCTGTCCAAAGTGCGGCAGACCTTTAAGCAAGGAGGGCTTTGATATTCCGTTCGAGACGTTCCTCGGATTCAAGGGAAACAAAGAGCCGGATATCGACCTGAACTTCTCCGGTGAGTACCAGTCAAAGGCACACAAATATACCGAGGTTATTTTCGGAGAGGGGCAGACCTTTAAAGCCGGAACCATAGGCACACTTGCTGACAAGACCGCATTTGGATACATTAAAACTATTATGAGGAGCGCGGTGTCAGAAAGCGAAACTGCGAGATAGACAGGATAGTGCAGGGCTGCGTCGGTGTTCGACGTACTACGGGACAGCATCCGGGTGGTATCATCGTGCTGCCGATGGGTGAGGAGATTAATACCTTTACTCCTGTACAGCATCCTGCGAATGATATGACCGTTGACATCACGACAACGCATTTTGACTACCATTCAATCGACCACAACCTGTTAAAGCTCGATATACTTGGACACGATGATCCTACCATGATTCGTATGCTGCAGGATCTGACAGGTGTTGACCCAACAAAGATTCCGCTTGACGACAAGGCTGTCATGTCACTGTTTCAGAACACCTCCGCTTTAGGCATAGAGCCTGAGGATATCGATGGATGTCCGCTTGGAGCTTTAGGTATACCGGAGTTTGGTACCGATTTTGCCATGGGCATGCTCCTTGATACAAAGCCAAAGGAGTTTTCTGACCTCATTCGTATCGCCGATTATCACACGGTACCGACGTATGGCTTGGCAATGCACAGACTCTTATCGAGGAAGGCACAGCTACCATTTCAACCTGTATCTGCACCAGAGATGATATTATGACATATCTGATTTCCATGGGACTTGAATCTGAGGAAGCCTTCAACATCATGGAGAAGGTGCGAAAGGGCATTATTGCCAAGGGCAAATGCCCTCAGTGGCCACAGTGGAAGGAGGATATGAAGGCACACGGTGTGCCTGACTGGTATATATGGTCATGCGAGCGAATCAAGTACATGTTCCCTAAGGCACATGCTGCAGCGTATGTTATGATGGCATGGCGTGTTGCATACTGTAAGGTATTTTATCCTCTTGCATACTACGCAGCATACTTTTCAATCCGTGCCACAGGCTTTTCATATGAGCTTATGTGTCAGGGAAAGGACCGACTCGAAAACTACATGAAGGACTATAAGAAAAGAAAAGACACGCTGTCAAACAAGGAGCAGGATGTATTTAAGGACATGCGTATCGTACAGGAGATGTATGCCAGAGGCTTTGATTTCATGCCTCTTGATATATACAGGGCTCACCCTAACCGTTTCCAGATAATTGACGGTAAGCTCATGCCGGCCATAAACAGTATTGACGGACTAGGCGACAATGCCGCTATTTATATTTCGGAAGCGGCAAAAGACGGACCATTCCTCTCAAAGGATGATTTCAGGGAGAGAACTCATGTATCGCGAACAGCCGTAGACCTCATGTCAGATTTGGGACTGCTTGGTTCACTGCGAGTCAAACCAGCTTTCACTTTTCGATTTCGGAGCATAATCCGGCAGTTTAGCATAAAACATATACTTTAACAATAATAAAAATCCACTACTCATTGACAGACTCATAAATCTGTAAATAGGGTAGTGGATTTTTCGTATAATATGTATTGATTTTAAATATTAAATCTTATTTTAATTTTCTTCAATAAAATCTATCTGATACTCATCCATGTACTTGATACGTGCAAGTGAGTAAACCTCATAGCCCTGCTCGTTGATCTTTCTTCTGCCAGGCTGGAATGACTTCTCAATAAGGATTCCTATACCGGCAACTGTAGCGTGAGCCATGCGAAGAAGTCTGATGGCACCTGTAGCAGCCTCTCCGTCAGCCATGAAATCATCAATCAAAAGAATATTGTCATCCTCTGAGATTACATCGCGTGAGAGTGTAAGCTCATAGCTCTTCTCTGTTGTAAATGAAGTAACCTGTGTCTGATATAAATCATTATGTAATGTCTTTGAAGGCTGCTTCTTTAAAATAACAAGCGGTACATTCATCTTGGCTGCTGCCATAAGTGCAGGAGCAATTCCTGAGCTCTCTATTGTGACAACCTTTGTGATTCCCTTATCGGCAAAGTGATTTGCGAAATCCTCACCGATGTGCTCCATAAGCACCGGATCTACCTGATGGTTGATAAATTTGTTGACCTTTAAGATGTTTGTGCCAATTACCTGGCCATCCTTGAGAATTCGATCTTGCAGTTCTTTCATTTTGTTCACCTCATAAAAATAAATTGTTATTATTATAGCACTATTCTTCGACAATATCACTATAAATTTTAGAATAAATTTCTTCAACCATATGATCGAGGAAGCTTTCCTCAAGCAGGCTGTATTTTTCAGTAATGACTGATGTGATAAGCTCAGCTCTTTTGTAGTATAAATCACCTGAGCAGGCATCTCCTTTTTCACCCGATGACGCTAAAGTCATAAGCTCGTCCCTATGAGTGACGGTCACGTATTCCATGATTTCCTCTTCGAGGGAATTATTCCGGTCAATTTTTTTTGAAATGTCCTTTAGCTCCATAAATGACTTCATTCCTATGATAAAAAATATCAAGAAAACAAGCCCCATTACGATAGAAACCATGAGCTTGTTTACCGAGTCTAAAGCGGCAAGCTTTATAACTCCTGTATCAAGCAGCACAATAGCAATAAGCCCTATCGCACCGACTACGGTGAAGCACTGTCCGGTTGCTTTTGTATCCTCGTATCGTTTTTGTTCATCAACGTATATTTTCATACGGCCTCCATATTGTTTAATTATAGTTATATGTTATAATGAAACGATGAAAATTACAATATTATGTGTAGGAAAAGTTAAAGAAAAATTTTACAGAGATGCGATTGCTGAGTACTCAAAGCGCCTAAGCCGTTACTGTAAGCTTGAAATCACTGAGGTTTCCGATGAAAAGACAAGCGAACAGGCCACACAGACAGAGATAGACATCGTAAAAAATAAAGAAGGTGAGAGGCTTCTTAAAAATATAAAGGACGATGCATATGTATTTTGTCTGGCGATAGATGGAAAACAGCTTGATTCGGTTGAGCTGTCACAGAAGATGGATAAGCTTATGACAGGAGGCAAAAGTCATCTTGTTTTTGTAATAGGAGGCTCTCTCGGGCTGTCCGATGATGTATTAAAGCGCGCTGACTATAAGCTTTCATTTTCTAAAATGACATTCCCCCATCAGCTCATGCGCGTAATTTTACTGGAGCAGATTTACAGATCGTTTCGCATCAGCAATAATGAGCCGTACCACAAATAACCGGCATAATTCAGCCTAAATAAACATATGTTAATATATGAAGATGCAAAAAGTAACTGATTCGTTCGAGCTTCCAAAGGACATAGTGCTAGGGCTTCCAATTGTAACAGCATATGGTTATAATGAGTTGACTATAGAAAACCACAAGGGTATTCTGTCATTTTCGGACAAGGCCGTAACTGTAAGGGCAGCAGACAGTACCATAAAAATATCCGGCAGCCGCCTTGAAATCAAGGAATTTACAAAGGATTTAATAATAATAGCCGGTCATTTAAAGGGTGTTATATATGAGTATTAAAGCTTATGCAACAGTAAGGCTAACAGGCTGCAATATCAGGCGCTTCATAAATCTGTGCACGGCAAACCATATAAAAATATGGAATCTTAAATATGTAAGTCCAAAGGAATATGAGGCCTGCTGCAGTACCGAAGATATTTTTCTAATGAAGCCGCACCTGAAAAAGACGCATACAAGGCTTCTCGTGGTAAAAAGACAGGGATACTTTGCGATAAGAGCATTTCTATATAAAATACGTATTATTACGGCTGCAATTACCGGAGTTTTTGTATACATGCACTCATCTGCACAAGAATCTGGCACATTGTGCCTGAAGGAAACCGTTTCACGTATGATGAGTCGGTCATCTCCTTTATGGAGAGTGAAAATGTAACAATAGGCAGCCACAAGAGAGCAGATTACAGCCTCCTTGAAAAGAAGCTTGAGGAAAAATATCCCGATATAACGTGGTGCAGTATATACATAGAAAAAATACCATGAAAATTGATATATCAGAGGGAATTAATTATAGGTAAATTATGACAAATCTTATTTTTATGTTATAATGAAAAATATTTTGATTGAAAGGCACATGAGCTAATGAGTTTAAATGAAGTATCTATAAAAATACCGGGTGAATATATTCCAAACGTCTTTGGACAGTTTGATGCATTCGCCAAGAAAATAGAGCGCACACTGCACGTAACACTTGTCTTAAGAGATGATTCCTTAAAGATTATCGGAGCGCAGGGGAATATTGATGGGGCAAAAGAGGTGTTCGAGCAGCTCATTGCGCTGGCTGAGAGAGGCAACGTCATTACAGAGCAGAACGTAAACTATGCACTTGCACTTTTAGAGGAGCATAGAGGCAGTGAGATTGTTGAGATTGACAAGGATATCATTTGTCACACAATAAATGGCAAGCCTGTAAAGCCAAAAACCATAGGCCAGAAGGAATATGTCGATGCAATCAGGAAAAAGATGATTGTGTTTGGCATGGGTCCTGCCGGAACAGGAAAGACCTATCTTGCGATGGCAATGGCTATAACAGCTTTTAAAATGAGCAGGTGGGCCGTATTATCCTGACACGCCCTGCGATTGAAGCAGGCGAGAAGCTTGGCTTTCTGCCGGGAGATCTGCAGAGCAAGATTGACCCATATTTGAGACCGTTGTACGATGCTCTTTATCAGATTATGGGAGCTGAGAGCTTCCAGCGCAACATGGAAAAGGGCCTTATTGAGGTGGCTCCTCTTGCGTACATGAGAGGCCGTACACTTGACAATGCATTTATCATCCTTGATGAAGCACAGAATACAACGCCTGCCCAGATGAAGATGTTTCTTACACGAATCGGCTTTGGCTCAAAGGTTGTCGTGACAGGTGATGCGACACAAAAGGATCTTGCACCGGGAGCAAAATCGGGCTTGATGTGGCACTTAGGGTGCTTAAAAATAGATGATATAGGCATATGCAATCTGACAAGCAAGGATGTCGTGCGTCATCCGCTTGTACAAAAAATCGTTCAGGCATATGATGATTATGAAAATAAGCAGACTGCAAAGACTGTAAGAAAGCAGAGGAAGAGCAATTGAGAAGGGTTGTATCACTAATATCAATTTTATATCAATCTTAGCTCTTTCATTTGTGCTGTGCCTGCTTGGTGATGTATATCCGGATGAGTGGATATGCATGGGTTTTTTAGATATCATATTTTATATGCTGCTTTTATTTGAGCTTGAGTACGAGCGGAACACACTGCAGCTGTCGAACAACTCAAGAACCGATTATCTTAGGTTTACGTTTGCGTTTATCATTTGTTCTATAGTGTGTATCATAAGCGGTTTTATGCCACTGTACAGCAGGCCGGTGATGATTTTTCCTATATTGCTTTGTCTGATTGGCAATGAGTTTCTGGCATTTATAAGCGGTACTTATTTTTGTATATTGCTTTCAATCACTGTATCCGGCGACTGCTTTGAGCTCGTATGTGAGCTGCTTCTTGTAATCACAGGTGCTATCCTTGCAAAGATGCTAAAGGAGGACAAGCTTCAGATATGTATATATCTGATCATAATCAGTATGAGCATTGTGACACCGGGCATATTCTATTATATGTCAACAAAGGAGTTTTCTGTTTCCGTTATTATTGCCGGAGCTGTAAGCGGCATGATTGTTTCGCTTATCGGCATCATTTGTGCCAGGGTATTTAAGCCACTTAGCGCTGATGAAACAAATGACAGGCTTATAGCAATAATAGAGGAGGATTTTCCTGCTGTAAAGCAGCTTAAAAAGAACAATTTCTCTGAATACAATCATGGCAATTTCGTATCGACGATTGCCATAAAGGCTGCAAAGGCTGCAGGACTGGACACTGCGCTATGTGCAGCAGGAGGTTTTTATTACCGCATAGGGCAGTGGCAGAAGCATAAAAGCGTCATGGAAGGAGTAGAACAGGCATTAGCCATGCATTTTCCTGAAAAGCTGACCAATATACTCTATGAGTACTATGGCAAACTAAGACACCCACAGACCCTGAATCCGCACTCATCCATATGGTCGATGCTTTAATAGTAAGGCTTGATCATATCAAAACGATGTGGCAGACAGTGAATGGAATCACGAAATACTTATTATCCAGACATTAAATGAGCTGTCAAGCTCAGGAATGTATGATGAATCAGGGCTTTCCATGAATCACTTTTTAAAAATACGAGACTATCTTACAAAGGAGGAGTTGCTTAAATGAGTTTTTTTATCGAAAAGAAGTAGAATGCAATTTTAATTTTGATTATGAAAAGGTCGCAGAAGCTGTTGTTTCTGCTTCACTTGAGCACGAGAGCTTTCCGTATGAGGCGGAGGTTAATTTGACACTGACAGACAATGAAGGGATACATGCCATCAATAAGGAGTACAGACAGATAGACAGGCCTACAGATGTACTGTCTTTTCCGATGCTTTCATATGAAACACCCGGAGATTTTTCTTTCCTTTCAGATGAGAATGAGGATGATTTCAATCCTGATACAGGAGAGGTCATACTAGGCGACATTATCATATCCGTCGACAAAGTAAAGGAGCAGGCCTTAGAATACGGACACAGCGAAAAAAGAGAGTTTGCCTTTCTGATTACACACAGCATGCTTCATCTGTTCGGATATGACCACATGGAGGCTGATGAGGCTGCCGTAATGGAAGAGCACCAGAGAAAAATACTTGACGCTTTAGGTATAACACGCTAATATTTAAGCTGGTTATCAATTGAAACAGAGGATTTATAAATGGCTAAAAAAAATAACGGGGCAAGCAATGCCTTAGTACAGGGTTCTATACTTGCCGTAGCATCTATCATAAGCAGAATAATAGGACTCATATATCGCATACCGATGCAGCGTATATTGGGCGATATCGGAATCGGCTATTATTCCACAGCCTTTGAAATATATAATGTCATGCTGATTATATCATCATACAGCTTACCACTTGCCGTATCAAAGATGGTTTCAGCCCAGATGGCAAAAAAGAGGCGGACTGCGACGTATCAGATACTGAAGTGTGCTCTGCTTTTTGCAACCATCAGTGGTACAACGGTTGCACTCATACTGTTTTTTGGTGGCAATTTTTGCAACAACGCTTCTTAACACACCATACAGTATTTTGCCTTAAGAGTACTGGCTCCGGGCTTTTGGTAGTTGCAGTGCTCGGCGTTATCAGAGGCTTTTCCAGGGACTGGGTACTATGATGCCAAGTGCCGTCTCACAGATAATAGAACAGATAGTAAATGCCATAGTCAGTGTATGGGCTGCATATGTGATATACCGTACAGGTACAAGGATTGGCGCAGTACTTGGTGACAAGGAACACTATGCCGCTGCCTATGGTGCAGCAGGTGGTACACTTGGAACAGTGCTTGGCTCTGTAGCGGCTCTTTTATTTGTAGTATTTATCTTTGCCATCTATATGAAGGTGTTCAAGAGGCAGATGAAAAGAGAACGAAATGTCAGGGTGAGCTCATTTGGCTACACAATGAAGATTCTTGTAATTACGGTTATTCCGGTGCTTTTAAGTACTACTATATATAATATCAGTGGTATTATCGACCAGGGTATTTTCAAGCAGGTTGCACTGCTTCAGGGATACACTCAGAATGATATAGACGTATGGTGGGGTGTATACACCGGAAAGTACAAGCTTTTAATCAATGTGCCTATATCCATAGCATCAGCTATGGCAGCATCCTTTGTGCCGGTGCTTACAGGCGCATATCACAGGGACGATATGGAGGCAGTGAGAGGACAGATTAATCTTTCCACACGCTTTATCATGGTTGTCGCATTCCCATGTGCAGTAGGGCTTGCCGTGTTTGGACTGCCAATATTTAATATACTGTTCTCAAGCACCCGTGCAACAAATGCTGAGGCATCACTTATGATGTATGTCGGTGCGGTTGCGGTAGTATTTTACTCGCTTTCCACTCTGTCCAATGGACTGCTGCAGGGAATTGACAGGCTCAAAGTTCCGGTAATCAACGCTGCGATATCCATTGTAGCGCATGTCATAGTACTCATACTGCTTATGCTCATATTCAGGCTCAATATACATGCAGTTGTGCTTGCCAATACGTTTTTTGCACTGCTCATGTGCTTTATGAACAGCATGGCTTTAAAGAAGTACAGCGGCTTTAAGCAGGAAATAAAAAAGACCTTTATCATCCCGGCCATCAGCTCGCTCATAATGGGAGTTATTTCGTATATAATATACTTTATACTTTACAAGGCCTGTCATATTGAGATTATCGCCTTCATTCTTGCTGCAATCATTGCGGTTATCTCATATGCAGTGGCGCTGCTTTTACTCAAGGGACTGACTGAGGATGAGCTTAGACATTTTCCAAAGGGCACACTTATCATAAAAGTGGCAAAAAAATGTCATTTATTATAAAATTGAATAAATAACAAAAATTTACAGATACTGATTTTGAGGTGATAATATGAAAAGCAAAATCAGTATCTGTTTTTTAACTATTGTTGTAATTCTTCTTGCACTTGTTATGATAGAAAAAATCAATACGCAAAGAGCAGCAGACAAGGCCGCGATAATTGCACAAAGCAATGAAAATGATAAAGAAGAAAAAAATGAAAAAGAAAGCCTTCTGACATCAAATGAGGCTAAGAATGCAAAATACTGCATCAAAATGACTCCGGAATGCTGTCTGTATACAACGCCACTGCAAGTGAAAAATACTTTGACACAGGCGTGTATTTTGAAGAACTGCCAGATGAAGCAAAAAATAAGGTTACAAACGGACTCTACTTTTTTAACGAAACTGATTTGTACGATTTTCTTGAAAGCTATTCAAGTTAATGTTAAAATAAATCAGTTAGGGGAAAGAATATGTACGATGTAATTATAATAGGTGCCGGTGCATCCGGGCTGATGGCGGCAGCAGCTGCTGCATCAAAGGGAGCACGTGTGGCACTTTTAGAGCACAAGGATGATATAGGAAAGAAAATACTTGCAACAGGAAACGGCAGATGTAATTTCACAAACACTGATATGTCTGTAAATAAGTTTCACGGCAGTAAAGCACTGATTAAAAACGGGTTGTCGCAATTTAATTATGCAGACACAATACGTTTTAAAGAACTTGGAATACCTACATATGACAATGCGGGCTACATTTATCAAATTCAAGACAGGCTGCATCTGTTGTGGCAGCCTTTCGCATGGAGCTTATGAGGCTTCATGTGGATGTGAAAACAGGCATTAGTATTACAGAAATCAAGACTGCAAGGATTACGGCTGAGGACACAAAGTCTGCTGCTAATCCGCAACTAATAAGAAGACAGATGACCGGACCGGTTACTGCATCCAAACAGACAAGGGCAGCTTTAAGTCCAAAAGGCTTATCATAGCGTGTGGCCTTACGGCATCCCCAAAGCTTGGAAGTGACGGAAGCCTGTTTCGACAGATAGAAGCTCTTGGACACCATATCCAAAAGCCATTACCAGCGCTTTGCGGCTTTAGCTGTGATGGCCTAAATTTCAAAAAAATCACAGGTGTCAGGTGCGATGCTACCGTTGCTTCCGTGATAGACGGTCAAATGACAGAGCAAAATACAGGGGAGCTGCAGTTAGCTGACTATGGCATCTCAGGCATCCCGGTTTTTCAGATTTCAAGTCTTATGTCAAGAGCCCTCGATAAAGGTCAAAGGGTCAAGGTGATAATTGACTTTTGCCGGCTTTTAGTGATGATGAGCTTAATGGATACATAAAGGACAGAAGTATTACAACGACAGACAACCGCTCGTTAAATGAGATGCTTAACGGACTTTTAAACAATAAGCTTCTTCTTGAGCTGATACACAAATCGTGTATCTCCGACAAAAAGGGAAGGCTGTTGACAGATGATGATTGTAAAAGTCTCACCCACTCAATAAAGCATACAGCCGTTTCGGTAAAAAAGCCAAGAGGAGCCGAGTTTGCACAGGTGTGTGCAGGCGGCATATATACAAAGGAAATAGATGTACGTACATTGGAGTCCAAAATCCATCCGGGGCTTTACTTTGCGGCGAGCTGCTTGATGTGGACGGCATATGCGGTGGCTACAATCTGCAGTGGGCATGGACAAGTGGATATATAGCAGGAGAAATGCAGTAAATGATTAAAATTAACCAGATAAAGCTCCCCGTCACGCACAGTGATGAGGCATTAAAAAAGAAAATAATAAAATTGCTTAAGCTCAATGCCAAGACAGGCTTCACATACCGCATATTAAAGAAATCACTTGACGCGCGTAAAAAGCCTGAGCTGTTCTATACATATTCAGTTGCTGTAGAGATAGAGGATACAAAAAATAGCGAAGAAGCAATTGTAAAAAGAGCAGCCAGCTCATCTGTGCTCATATATAAAGAAAAGAGTACATGATACCTGCATGCGGCTATATACCGCTTGACAGGCGACCTGTTATTGCAGGGGCAGGACCTGCCGGCTTGTTTTGTGCATATATACTGGCAGAGGCAGGTTTTCGCCCGATAGTTATCGAGCGTGGCAGCCGGGTTGAGAAAAGAACCTGCGATGTACAAAAATTCTGGGAGAGCGGCATACTTAATCCCAAAAGCAATGTACAGTTTGGTGAGGGCGGTGCCGGAACCTTTTCAGACGGCAAGCTGAATACATCCGTAAAGGATCCTTCGGGCAGAAATCGTCTTGTGCTTGAGACATTTGTGCGCTTTGGGGCAGATCCGTCCATACTTTATGACAACAAGCCACATATTGGTACTGATGTACTTTCAGAAGTAATTGTCAATATGCGTGAGTTTTGGTTGACAAAGGTGCTACATTTGTATTTGACACCTGTGTAAACAATCTTGACATAGTTTCCCAAAAGCTATTAAGTGTTTACACGGATTCTGACAGTAACAGTAATAGTGAGATAAAGACAGATGTGTGTGCGTTCTGGCACTCGGACACAGCGCCAGAGATACATTTGATATGCTTTACAACAAAGGCTTTGATATGGAGTGCAAGAGCTTTGCAGTCGGCTTTCGCGTGGAGCATCCGCAGCGCATGATAGATGAATCACAGTATGGTATTCAAAAGAAAATCATACTTCCTCCAAGTCCTTACAAGGTCACATCAATTTTCCGAATGGCAGAGGAGTCTATTCATTCTGCATGTGTCCGGGAGGATATGTGGTCAACTCATCGTCAACCGAAAATCACACAGTGGTTAACGGCATGAGCTATCACGACAGAAACAGCAAAAATGCGAACAGTGCCATCATAGTATCTGTTTCGCCGAAGGATTTCGGAGCAGATGATGCCCTCGCCGGAGTGAGATATCAGGAAAAGCTTGAGACAGAAAATTATAAGCGAGGCAATGGTTTAATACCACAGCAGCTTTTCGGTGATTTCTGTGATAACAGATTAACAACAGCATATGGTAATTTTGGCTCCTGTACAAAGGGAAACACCGTCTTTGCAAAGCTGAATGGACTGATGAACGCTGACATGGAGCAGTCGTTCAAGCTTGGAATGGAACATTTTGGTCATCTGATACATGGCTTTGACAGAAAAGATGCAATTCTGTCCGGTATGGAGACACGCACATCTTCTCCGCTTCGCATAAAAAGAGATGAATCCTTTGAGAGCAACATCTCGGGTGTATACCCTTGCGGAGAGGGCGCAGGCTATGCAGGAGGCATTACATCTGCGGCAATCGACGGCATAAAGGTCGCAGAAGCAATTATTAAAAAATATAGGCCGGATTTTAAATAATATTTATACACATGAATAATATTTATACACATAAAGAGAGGAAATATTCGTGGCAGAAGTATCACCAATGATGCAGCATTATCTGCAGACAAAAGAACAGTATAAGGATTGTATCTTATTTTATCGCTTCGGAGATTTCTATGAGATGTTTCTTTGATGATGCGATAATGGTTTCAAAGGAGCTTGAGCTTACACTCACAGGCAAAAACTGTGGACTTGAAGAAAGAGCTCCTATGTGTGGAGTACCATTTCACGCGGCAGACTCATATATCAACAGACTCGTATCAAACGGTCACAAGGTAGCTATCTGTGAGCAGGTTGAAGATCCAAGCCAGGCAAAGGGAATCGTAAAACGAGAGGTAATCCGTGTTGTGACACCCGGCACAAACACTGATATGGCTTCTTTAGATGAGGCAAAAAACAATTACATAATGTCGATTGTATACACTGAGGACAAATACGGCATAGCAACCTGTGATGTCACAACAGGTGATTTTTACGACAGAGGTGGATACGGAAAGAAAGCTGTTAGATGAGGTGAGCAGATTTAATCCATCGGAAATCATATGTAATGAAGCCTTCTACATGAGCGGAATAGATGTTGACGATATGAAAAACAGATTATCAATTACTGTTTCAGCACTAGACTCATGGTATTTTTCTGATGGTCTTGCAAATGAGACACTGCTTTCACATTTCCATGTACAGACAATAAATGCTCTGGGGCTTGAGGATTATGAGAGTGGAGTCATAGCTGCCGGTGCCCTGTTAAAGTACCTTTATGAGACGCAGATGAACTCGCTCGACAATATACTTGAGCTTCATCCGTACTCAATAGGCAAATATATGATAATAGACAGCTCATCAAGACGTAATTTGGAGCTTGTAGATACCCTTCGTGAAAAGCAAAGAGAGGCTCACTGCTTTGGGTACCGACAAGACACGTACGGCTATGGGAGCAAGACTGCTTCGCACCTATGTCGAGCAGCCTCTTATCGAAAAGGCAGAGATAATAAAGCGCCAGAAGCTTATCGAAGCACTTAATGCAAACGAAATCACAAGAGATGAGATCAGGGAATACCTTAATCCTATTTATGACCTTGAGCGTCTCATCACAAGAATCACCTACCAGTCAGCCAATCCGCGCGACCTTATTGCCTTCAGGGATTCTTTAAAAATGCTTCCACCAATAAAGCAGCAGCTTTCAGACATACCGTGTGAGCTTACCGATGAAATTAATGAAGAGTTCGACGAGCTTAAGGATATATATGAGCTTTTACTTTCATCCATTGAGGATGAGCCGCCTATCTCACAGCGTGACGGAGATATCATAAAAGCTGGCTACAACGAGGAGGTTGACCGTCTTCGAGACGCAAAAACCAAGGGAAAGACATGGCTTGCTGAGCTTGAAGCCGGTGAACGTGAAAAAACAGGCATCAAAACTTAAGAATCAAGTATAACAAGGTATTTGGATATTACCTTGAGGTCACAAACTCCTTCAAGGATATGGTTCCGGATTATTACGTGAGAAAGCAGACACTCACCAATGCCGAGCGCTACATCACACCGGAGCTTAAGGAGCTTGAGGATACCATCCTTGGAGCTGAAGACAGGCTCACATCACTTGAGTATGAGCTGTTTCGTGATGTAAGAAAACAGATTTCCTGCAATGTTTCAAGGATTCAGAAAACAGCCAGAGCTATAGCACAGATTGATGTTTTGCTTCGCTTGCGCTTGTTGCCAGCCAGAATAATTACTGCAAGCCAAAGATAAATGAAAGCGGAATAATAGACATAAAAAACGGACGTCATCCTGTAGTTGAAAAAATGATTACAAATGACATGTTTATAGAAAACGATACATATCTGGATCAGCACAAAAACAGAATCTCAATCATCACTGGACCAAACATGGCCGGTAAATCCACCTACATGAGACAGACAGCACTTATCGTTCTCATGGCACAGATTGGAAGCTTTGTACCTGCACAAACTGCAAATATCGGTATTGTAGACCGTATCTTCACGCGAGTCGGCGCATCTGACGACCTTGCAAGCGGCCAGAGTACATTTATGGTTGAGATGAACGAGGTGGCAAATATACTAAGGAATGCGACCGCCAAATCCCTGCTCATTCTCGATGAGATTGGGCGAGGCACGAGTACATTTGACGGACTAAGCATCGCCTGGGCAGTTGTAGAGCATATAAGTAATCCAAAGCTCCTCGCGCAAAGACGCTTTGCAACGCATTATCACGAGCTCACCGAGCTTGAGGGCAAGCTTGACAGTGTAAATAACTATTGCATCGCTGTAAAGGAAAAGGGCGATGATATAGTTTTCTTAAGAAAAATCGTAAAGGGCGGAGCTGACAGAAGCTATGGTATACAGGTAGCAAAGCTTGCAGGGCTGCCTGATTCAGTCATAGAGCGTGCCAAGGAAATCGCAGAGCAGCTTGTTGCAAATGATATCACAGATACTGTAAAAGCATATCCGTTGACACTGGTCACAAGCATAAAAAGGAGCATCTTGACGAGGTTGATATGACACAGATTTCGCTTTTCGACACAGTGAAGGATGATGATATAATTGACGAGCTTCGAAGCATAGACATAGGCAACATGACACCACTTGATGCGTTAAACAAGCTTTATCAGCTCCAGAACAAGGTTAAAAACCGCTGGTAGAAAGGATTAAAATGCCAAATATTGCCATATTAAATCAGGAAACAATAGATAAAATAGCTGCAGGAGAAGTTGTTGAGCGTCCGTGCTCCGTGGTAAAGGAGCTGGTGGAAAATGCCATAGATGCAGGCTCCACAGCCATCACTGTGGAGATAAAAGAGGGCGGAATCTCATTCATCCGTATCACCGACAACGGCTGCGGAATTGAAAGAGACCAGGTTGCAGTTGCATTTTACCGTCACAGCACGAGCAAAATCCGCTCGGCAGAGGATTTACTCACTGTAAAGTCTCTCGGCTTCAGAGGTGAGGCGCTGTCAAGTATCTCGGCCGTTGCCCGCGTTGAGCTTATCACAAAACCTACGATGAGCTCACCGGCACCAGATATGTGATTGAGGGCTCGAAGGAGCTTTCCAACGAGGAAATCGGTGCTCCGGACGGTACTACCTTCATAGTAAAGGATTTGTTTTATAATGTTCCGGCAAGACGTAAGTTTTAAAGACAGCACAGACAGAGGGCAGCTACATAAGCGATATGGTTGAAAAGCTTGCGCTTTCGCATCCCGATATATCGTTTAAGTTCATAAACAATAACCAGACAAAGCTTCACACCTCAGGAAACGGCAACAGAAAGGATATCATATACCATATATTCGGCCGCGAGATATCGTCATCACTGCTTGAGGTGAAGCATGAATGCGAATACTTTAAGGTGGAGGGCTTTATAGGAAAGCCTGTCATCACGAGGGGCAACAGAAATTATGAGAATTATTTCATAAATGGCAGGTATGTAAAGAGCAATATATTGTCACGTGCAATAGAGGAGGCCTACAAGAGCTTTCTAATGCAGCATCAGTATCCGTTTACAGTGCTTTACTTTACATTTTTCAGTGAGCTGGATGTCAACGTGCATCCGACCAAGATGGAGCTTAGGTTCGACAACAACAACGAGATATATGTCGAATTGTGTGACACAATATATGCAATTCTATCCCACAAGGAGATGATTCCCGAGGTGCCTGTAGACAGTACGCCGGCGCCTAAAAAGATAGTTCATGAGTATAAAGAGCCAATACCGAGCCGTTTGAAAGAGGCGTATCAATGAGGTGAGGGCAGCGGAATCAAGGAGCGTGTACGGACAGAGCGTGACAGCTACTGTAAAAGCTCCACTGTAAAAGGACCTGCTGTTAATGAGCCTCTCACAGAAAATACTTTAAACCAACAGAAAGCTAAAACATCTGCATCGACGCCTGTTGTACATACCGGCAATTCAGTGGAACCAAAGCCTGAGACTTCCACCGCGTATGAACCTGCACAGGTTGTCACCGGCACCCAGCCGACACTCGGCGATTACGACAAGGTTTTTCTTACAGAAAGCTCAAAGAAGCAGTTTTCCATCATAGGCCAGCTCTTTAAGACATACTGGTTAATAGAGTTTGAGGACAAGCTTTATATCATAGACCAGCATGCAGCCCATGAGAAGGTGCTGTATGAAAAACGATGGCAAGACTTGCCAATAAGGATTTTACATCACAGCGCATAAGCCCTCCGATTGTCATGACTCTTGATGCAAGGGAAAGCGAGATGCTTGAGAAATACAGGCCGCAGATAGAGCAGTTTGGCTATGAGGTGGAGCATTTTGGCGGCAAGGAATACATGATCAGTGCAATTCCCGATAATTTGTTTAACATAGATATGAAGGATCTGTTTATAGAGATGCTCGATGATTTTTCCAATGCGACAGGCAGGCAGACTCCTGATATCATCACGGAAAAGGTTGCATCCATGTCGTGCAAGGCAGCAGTCAAGGGCAATGACAAGCTTACTCTTCGAGATAAATAAGCTGATAGATGAGCTTTTGTCACTCGACAATCCTTACAACTGCCCACACGGCAGACCAACCATCATCTCTATGAGCAGATATGAGATAGAAAAGAAATTCAAACGTATCGTATGACAACATACACATTTGGACTGAGGTGCAATATGACACAAAAACCGATGATTGTCCTGACAGGACCGACAGCAGTAGGAAAGACAGCTCTATCGATTGAGCTTGCAAAAAAAATAAATGGTGCTATAATATCCGCGGATTCCATGCAGGTATACAGATATATGGATATAGGCTCTGCGAAGGTTACAGTCGATGAGATGGACGGCATAAAGCACTATCTGATAGATGAGCTTGAGCCATCTGACGAGTTCAATGTATTTATCTTTAAGGATATGGCAAAAAAAGCGCTTAATGAGATATACGAAGCAGGAAAGATACCGATAATTGTCGGCGGCACCGGCTTTTATATACAGGCACTTTTGTATGACATTGATTTCACAAAGCAGGATGTGGATGAGGAATACAGAAAGAGCCTTTACGACTTTGCAAACGAGCACGGAAACCATGCACTGCATGAAAAGCTTAAGGATATCGACCCTGCATCCTACGAGAGCATCCATGAGAATAACGTAAAGCGCGTCATCAGGGCAATTGAATACTATCACACCTGCCATGAGCCGATTTCAAAGCACAATGAGACTGAAAGAGCCAGGCAGTCTCCATACAGCTTTGCCTATTTTGTACTGGATGATGTAAGACAAAGACTCTATGAGAGGATAGATAAGAGAGTTGATATCATGGTTTCAAACGGACTTGTCGATGAGGTGAAAAAGCTAAAGACAATGGGCTGTACAAGCGATATGGTATCCATGAAGGGCATAGGATATAAGGAAATCCTTGCATATCTCGATGGAGAATATTCACTTGATGAGGCTGTGGACAAGGTAAAACTTGAGTCAAGGCGTTTTGCAAAGAGACAGCTAACCTGGTTTAGGAGAGAAAAGATACCATATGGATAGAAAAAAATGAATATTCATATGATGATAATAAAATATTAAATAAAATACAAGAAATTTTAGCAGAAAAGAGGATTATAATTTGTTAGATACCAATGAAGCCATTTACAGGCAGTATGAGACACTTGGAATATCAAAGGAGGTTTTGGATTTCGGAACCTCTGTAGAAAAGGAGCTTAAGGAGCGTTTTGACAAAATAGACACAAATGCTGAGTATAATCAGCTTAAGGTCATAGCCGCCATGCAGAAAAACAGGGTGAGCGCAGAGTGCTTCCAGGCATCAAGCGGCTACGGCTACAATGACCTCGGAAGGGATACACTTGAGAGAGTGTACGCAGACTGTTTTGGCGCAGAAGATGCACTTGTAAGGCCTCAGATTACCTGTGGTACACATGCACTTGCACTTGCACTCATGTCAAACCTGCGTCCGGGCGATGAGCTTTTAAGCCCTGTCGGAAAGCCTTACGATACACTTGAAGAGGTAATAGGCATACGCCCTTCAAAGGGCTCACTTGCTGAGTACGGCATCACATATGCGCAGGTTGATTTACTGCCTGACGGTGAGTTTGACTATGACGGAATAAAGAAAGCCATCAATGAAAAAACGAAGCTCGTCACAATCCAGCGCTCTAAGGGCTATGCTACAAGACATACACTTTCGGTCAAAAGAATAGGCGAGCTCATTGCCTTTGTAAAGAGCATAAAGCCTGATGTGATCTGTATGGTCGATAACTGCTACGGTGAGTTTGTCGAGGATACAGAGCCTATCCAGGTTGGAGCGGACATGATGGTTGGCTCACTGATCAAAAATCCGGGAGGCGGACTTGCACCAATAGGAGGCTATATTGTCGGCAAAAGGAATGTGTTGAAAATGCCGCATACCGTCTCACATCTCCGGACTTGGCAAGGAGGTTGGAGCCACACTCGGAGTCATCCAGTCATTTTATCGGCTTTTTCCTTGCACCGACTGTCGTAAGCGGAGCATTAAAGGGAGCAATCTTTGCCGCAAAAATCTATGAAAAGCTTGGTTTTAAGGTGGTTCCTGACGGTACTGAAAGCCGCCACGATATCATACAGGCTGTAGAGTTCAATAACCGCGATGCCATGATAGCCTTCTGCGAGGGCATTCGGCAGCAGCACCTGTAGACAGCTATGTGACCCCTGAGCCATGGGCTATGCCGGGCTATGACAGTGATGTCATCATGGCAGCAGGCGCATTTGTGCAGGGCTCATCCATTGAGCTTTCTGCCGATGGCCCTGTGAAGCCGCCATATGCGGTTTATTTCCAGGGAGGACTCACATGGTACCATGCAAAGCTTGGAATTTTGATGTCTTTACAAAAACTTTATGAGAGAAATCTTGTTAAGCTGGATTAGGTGTGCTACAATTAACTGAAAACTTTGCTTAAATCCGTTGTCAATCGCCTGGGAGAAGCGAAAGGGATTAATGCATAATAACAAAACAATTAAAAATCTGCCGGCTTCAGAGCGACCATATGAGAAATTTTTATCGCTTGGAGCATCAGGCCTGTCAGACGCTGATTTACTTGCCATCATTATAAAGACCGGCACAAGAGACAAGACTGTGATTGATATTGCACAGGACATACTTTCCGGCAGGCATGGCAATCTGCTCAATCTCTATGAGATGTCCTATGAGGAGCTTCTTAGTATTCCCGGGATAGGGCAGATAAAAGCTATACAGCTTAAGGCGATAGCAGAGCTGTCGCTTCGCATAGCAAAGACAAAAAAGGTTCAAAGCATCAGAATGAATAATCCTCAGACAATAGCTGACTACTATATGGAGCAGATGAGGCATCTCACAAATGAAGTCGTCATTTGTGCCTATTTTGATGTGAAAAGCAGATTCTTAGGAGACAAGTTCATATCCAAGGGTTCACTAAGCTCATCTGTAGTGGACATAGGCTCCATCATCAGGACCGCCCTGGACAAAAATGCATCAAAGCTTGTTTTATTGCACAATCATCCAAGCGGAGATTGTACTCCCAGCAGAAATGATATTGCTGTCACAGACAGATTAATTGAGGGCTCAGGGATTTTTTCCATAGAGCTTTGTGACCATATCATAATCGGAGATAACGAATATTATAGCTTCTATGAAAATAAACTTATATAAACAGAAGACGAGGTAGAATTATTATGAGCAACAACGTTTACGGAATTGATCTGGGAACAAACAATTTCAAGGTATACTCAAAGGCTACAGGCAAGACAATGCTTGAGAAAAACACAATAGCCGTAATAGACAAAAATCAGATATATGCATATGGAGACAGCGCATATGCCATGTATGAAAAGGCACCTGAGACAATCAACGTCATATTTCCTGTTGTAGAGGAGTTATTGCTGACTATAATCTGCTTCAGACTATGATTTTTGACTTTTTGGAGCACAAGACAAAGGCACGTATCAAAAATGCCGAGTTCATCATCGCTGTGCCGACAGATATCACAGATGTAGAGAAAAGAGCATTCTACGAGCTCTTCTATAAGAGCAAATCAAAGCCTAAAAAGGTCATGCTCTGTGAGAAGCCTATCGCTGATGCTGTAGGTCTTGGAATAGATGTAAACGAGCCAACCGGTGTCATGATAGTAGATATGGGCGCTGACACAACAGAGACATCCGTTATTTCACTCGGTGGCCTGGTGCTTAGTGACCTGCTTCATTTCGGTGGCAACAGACTTGACGAGTCAATTATCTCCTTTGTACGAAAGGAGTTCAATCTTGTAATCGGACAAAAGACTGCAAAGCTGTTGAAGGAGACTATAGGCTCTGCACTTCCGGGAAGAGAGACAGTATGGTCGTAGTGGGACGTGATGTGGTAAGTGGCCTGCCTATTGAGATGGAAATTGGATCAAAGGTCGTTTACGAGGCTATGAAGTCAAACCTTGAGTCTATATGCACATCAATAAAAATGATTCTTGAGAAGACTCCGCGAGCTTGCAAAGGATATCATCCATTCAGGCATTTATATCACAGGAGGCGGCTCACAGCTTGCAGGACTTGACCAGCTCTTTGAACAGATTACAGGTATAAAGGTCATCTGCTCAGAATGTCCTGAGGAGAGTGCAGTACGCGGGCTCGTACAAATAGTTTCTGATTCAAAATATAAGAGACTTCCGTTCAGCATCAAAAAATAATAACCGAGGTTAACATGAGTAAGAATTTTCGCAATCGAAAGAGAAAGCACAATAAAAAGCTGCCTGCAAGATACACACTGTTGATTATGACAGCAGTCTGCTTTGTGACCATGCTGTTAAGCCTTACCTTAAATATCTCCGGTGCTCCTTTAAAGACTGCTGCGGATATGTATTCATCCCAATGCAGAAAGGTATAAACAGCTTTGGAATCCACATTTCAGATAAGATTACAGAAATACGCACATTAAAAAATGTCAAGGCTGAGAATAAAAAGCTCAAGGCCGAGGTAGAAGAGCTTACAACACAGCTCACAACCACCAAACTTGAACAGTATGAGCTTGACAATTACAGACAGCTTCTGGATTTGGATGCCAAATATCCATCATATCCCAAGGTCGCTGCCAGTGTTATAGCAAAGGACAGCGGAAACTGGTTTTCTACCTTTACTATCGACAAAGGAAAAAAAGATGGAGTGGACGTAGGCATGAATGTGCTTGCGGGAAGCGGACTTGTAGGTATTGTTACCGATGCTGGCGATAATTTTGCCAAGGTACGCTGTATCATAGATGATGCCAGCAAGGTCAGTGGCATGGTTTCCACCACGGAGGACAACCTCACCGTCAGTGGCAATATAAAAACCATGAACGAGGACAAGGTAATTACCTTTACAGAGTTAAAGGATGACGACAACAAGGTAAAAGAGGGCGATCCTGTAGTTACCTCATACGTGTCAGACCGTTACCAGCAGGGCATACTGATTGGCTATGTAACAAAATCGAAAATAATTCCAACAATCTGACAAAATCCGCACTATCACACCGGTTGTAGATTTTGAGCATATCGAAAATGTCATGGTCATAACACAGCTTAAGCAGACCGGTGACACTAAGACAGCTGACGACACCGAAAGTACAGAAACAGCCGGTGACAGCCAGACTGAAAATTCAACTGAAAATAAGTAAGGAGCAGCATGAGACGTAGAATTGTTTTATTTATAATAATAACTTTATGCTTTTTATTGCAGACCACGCTGTTTAAGACTCTTTCCTTTGCCAATATCTCACCAAACCTGTTGATTATAGCCGTATCATCCTTTGGCTTTATGCGTGGCAAAAGGAAGGACTGTGGGTAGGCTTCTTTTGCGGCCTGCTTATTGACATATTTTGCGGAAATTATATAGGACTGAATGCTTTAATATATATGTATATCGGTTTTATCAATGGATTATTCCAAAAAAGATTCTATCCTGACGATATAAAGCTTCCTATGCTTCTGATAGGAGGCAGCGATTTGTTTTACAATCTGGTAGTATACTTTTTCATGTTTTTACTGCGTGGCAGATTTAGCTTTTTGTACTATCTGAAGTCAATTATCATACCTGAATTTGTATACACAATGGTTATCAGTATACTTTTGTATCTGGTATTTCTTAAGTTAAACCAGAAGCTGGAAGCATACGAGAAAAGGAGAGCAAAGAAATTTGATTTATGATATAAAAGATTTTCTGAAGAAATTTTTCAGCTCAAGGCTTTTTGTATTAGCAGCAGTAATTATTTTCATGTTTGCCCTGCTTGCCGAAAGAGTCTTTACCCTTCAGATTATTAAAGGTGCAGATTATCAGAAAAACTTCATAATGCTGATTAAAAGCCGCTTTCCATAGAGGCATCAAGAGGCAATATATACGATGTAAATGGTGAGCTGCTTGCTTACAATCAGCTTGCATATTCTGTAGTCATCTCAGACAACGGCAGCTATTCATCTACGAAGGAGCACAATCGTCTTTTAAACAAAGAGCTTAATGAAATTATCAATGTGATAAAAAATAATGGTGGCTCCATATATAATGATTTTCCGGTTGTTTTAAACGATGATGGTACATACAGCTTTACATTGACATCTGAAACCTCAAAAAAGAGATTTCTGTCAGATGTGTTCGGAAAGAAATATGATAAGCTCGAATACAATAAAGCACTTGGATTTGACGAGGCAAATGCCAGCGCCCAGAATATTATTGATTTTCTAAGCTCTGACCAGAATGAATGCTTTGATATAAGCAGCAAGTATGATACACAGGCCACTTATGATATTGTAGTGATGAGATATGCCATAAAACAGAACCGATTCACTAAATACAAAACCACTACTATAGCAAAGGATGTAAATGATTCGATAGTAGCATATGTCAATGAGCATTCAGATACTCTTACCGGCATATCAGTTGAAGAGGATACCATCCGCAAGTACAACTATCCCGAATATATTTCATCGCTCATAGGATACACAGGCAAGATATCTACCGACGAGTATAATGAGCTGTCAAAGGATGATAACTCATATACACAAAATGATATGGTAGGTAAGTCGGCTTAGAGCAATACTATGAGAGCTATCTGCGAGGCAAAAACGGTGAAAAACAGGTCTATGTAAACAATGTCGGTAAGATAAACGAGGTAATAAGTCAGGAGAATCCTGTTTCCGGAAATGATGTCTACTTAAGTATTGACATCAAGCTGCAGGAGGCCACATACAAGCTGTTAGAGCAGGAGATAGCCGGAATTGTTTACTCCAAAATAAAATCCGGTGAAATACCTATAACTGATGTTTACTTTGCACTGATCAACAACAATGTAGTTGACTTGACACATTTCAATGCATCAGATGCATCAGCAACTGAGCAGGCTATATACAATTCCTTCAGCGGTCAGCTGCAGGATGCATTATCCACTATTGACAGAGAGCTTGAAAGTGGTACCTCAGGCACTGCTTCCATGTCGGAGCAGACACTTGATTATTTTACATGTGTTATGTCAGTGCTAAACGATGATGGACTGCTGTTGAACAAACAGATAGATACCTCTGATTCCACATATGCCTCATGGAAGGCTGGCACACTCTCACCGCGTGATTATCTCAAATACTGCATTTCAAAGCAGTGGATAGACATCACAAAGCTTGATGTGGACCAGAAGTATGCTGATTCAAGCGAGATTTACACAGCACTCTGCTCGTATATCAGGGATGCCATGACTGACAATAAAGACTTTGCCAAAATTATATACAAATATATGGTAAATTCCGGGGCGGTCACTGGACAGCAGCTGTGCCTTCTGCTTTTTGACCAGGGTGTACTCGATTATGACGATGCAACAGTAAGCAACATTGCCAATGGCTCCATCAGTCCATATGCATTTCTTATGGACAAAATAAACAATATAGAGATAACACCTGCACAGCTCGCCCTTGACCCATGTACAGGCTCCTGTGTCATAACTGATGTAAAGACAGGACAGCTAAAGGCTTTAGTCAGCTATCCGGGCTATGACAACAACAAGCTTGCAAACACTGTAGATGCTGATTACTACCAGTCTCTCAGAGAGGACAAGTCTAATCCGCTATGGAATTATGCAACCCAGGCACAGACTGCACCGGGATCTACCTTCAAGATGGTATCAAGCACCGCAGGTCTTGCCGAGGAGTCATTGATACCTCGTCAAAAATCAATTGTACCGGAATATTTACAGAAATCAGCAATCAGCCAAAATGCTGGATTTATCCTGGAGCACATGGTATGGACAATGTATCTGAAGCTTTAAGGGATTCATGTAACGTATTCTTCTACACAACAGGCTTCAGGCTTGCAAGCAAGGACACCGGTTCATATGACGATGAAAACGGTATGAAATACATACAAAAATATGCATCTATATACGGACTGGACCAGAAATCAGGTGTTGAGATAGTAGAAAAGACGCCGTCCATTGCCACACAGTATCCTGTTATGGCAGCTATCGGACAGAGTAATAACAACTTTACGACTATTTCTCTTTCAAGATATGTGACAGCAGTTGCTTCCGGAAAGCTTTATGACTATAAGCTGATGAACAAAATTGTGGATGCAGACGGCAAAACAGTCAAACAGTATGATTCAAAATCAACCGATATATCAGGCACACTCACTCAAAGTCAGTGGGATGCCATCCATCAGGGAATGCGTATGGTGGTCGAAGACCTGCACGATGTATTTGGCGGCTTTACAGGCGTTGAGGTGTCCGGTAAGACAGGAACAGCACAGCAGGTTGAGACAAGACCAAACCATGCACTGTTTGTAGGATATGCTCCATCAAGCAATCGAAATTACAATAGCTACACGTATATCATATGGATACAGCTCACACAATGCTGCAGCTGCATCCAGAAATATAATTTCATATTATTATAATCTGGAGTCACTTGACGATTTACTCGCAGTCAAGGCTGAGGGTGTAAACTCATCAGGCTCAAATGCCATAACAGACTAGGAGGTTTATTTTTGTGAGTGAAGCAATAGTTTTCACTTCAGGAAAAGGCGGTGTTGGAAAAACTACGGTTATTTCCAATATCGGAGTTGAACTTTCACAGTTAGATAAAAAAGTCATCATGCTCGATACAGACATGGGACTTCGCAATCTGGACCTGGTAATGGGAATAGAGGACAAGGTCAATTACAATATCCTCGACATCTTAAACCGCTCCTGCCGTATCAGACAGGCAATCATACGCAATAAAAAGTATCCCAATCTATATGTAATTCCTGCAGCACCTTCCATGGATACGCTATGCAGCTATGAGGCACGCTTCAAGATACTTATAGAGGAGCTTAAAGCAAGCTTTGATTATTGTCTGATAGATTCTCCGGCGGGTATCGACAGCGGCTTTTGGTTTTCAGTCTCACCTGCAGACCGTGCGATAGTAGTTACCACACCGCATGTATCTGCCATACACGATGCAAGGCGATGCATAAGCCTGCTCGACAGCGCACATCTTGACGATATATCAGTCATTGTTAATGCATATGACAAGCATATGGTAAGAAGGCATCAGATGATATCAGATAATGATATTACAGCACTTCTTTCTACCAGGATTATCGGCACTATTCCCTATGACAAAAGTGTTATCATTTGCCAGAACAGAGGAATACCTGTCCGTGAGGCCAAAAGCAGGCTTGGTCCTGTATTTGCCCATATATCCGGTCAGATAATACATTCCTCTGACGATATGAGAGGTGCCGCTGTATGATGCATAAATTTTCCAAAACAGGAGAATACGCCAAGAAAAGGCTTAAAATAGCACTTGCAGAAGATAGAAGCACAATATCTGCTTCTGACAATATGACACAGATTAAAAAAGAAATAAAAAGCGTGATACAAAGACATATGAATATAAACGATGAAGCTTACGAAGTCCGGATTATCATGCGCGACAAAAAATCAATTAATAACCTTTAATAAAATACCTTTTGACCATCATATCATTAGTATTAGAATTAAGATTACAGAGATAACAGATAGGAAGTAACAAAATGCTCAAACAGTACAGACTAAAGAATTATCACTTTCAATTAGTAGTATACATAATAGCTTTGTCGATTATAGGCATCCTGCTGATAGGCAGTGCCAAGCACTCCGTACAGAGCAAGCAGATAATAGGCTTTGTAATGGGACTGACTATTATGATAGTGCTTTCCCTTATAGATTACACATTTCTGCTCAAATTCGTGTGGATATACTATGCCGGAATGATTGTGCTGCTGTTGCTTGTTCTATTTGCAGGTGATGATGCAAAGGGTGCACAGCGCTGGTTTGAGATCGCAGGTATCAGATTCCAGCCGTCAGAGATTGCGAAAATTATACTTATTTTGTTTTGCTTATTTCTTTTCCAGGTTTGAGGATAGTATAAATACAGTAAGAACTCTTGCATTATCTGTAATTTTTGCCGGTATACCTTTATTTCTTATCTTAAAACAGCCGGACAACTCAACAACAATTCTTACTGCATTAATTTTCGCTACCCTCTTGTTTATTAGCGGATTAAGTTATAAAATAATAATGCCGGTACTTGGAGTTTCAGTACCGATAGTTTTGATAGTGATAAGCTACATATATACACATGCCGATGCCCTCATCAAAAGGCTTTTACCCTGCTACACGTATAATGTCGTGGCTTGACCCGACAAATTACGCTGATACAGCAGCACAGCAAAGGAACTCTATCTGGGCTATAGGCTCAGGACAGTTGTTTGGCAAGGGACTTAACAACTCTGTTGTAACCTCTATGAAGAACACCAACTACATCATAGAGCCTCAAACAGATTTTATATTTGCTGTTGCCGGAGGAGCTTGGCTTTATTGGTACAATCAGTATAATAATTCTTTTGCTTCTTATCGTAATTGAGTGTATACTTATAGCAAGGAAGGCAAAGGACACAAGCGGAAAGCTCATATGCTGTGGCATGGGAGCACTTATAGGCTTTCAGGCCTTTATCAATTTGTGCGTAGCCACAGGTCTTATGCCCAATACCGGTATGACTCTTCCATTTGTCAGTTATGGACTTACGTCACTTGTTTCACTGTACATGGGAATGGGAATTGTTCTGAATGTAGGATTACAGCCGAAGAAATATTCATAGGGAGGTTAGCAATGAACATAGGATTAGTTGCACATGATTCAAAGAAAAACTGATGCAGAACTTCTGCATAGCATACAGAGGTATCTTAAGCAAAATAATTTGTACGCCACGGGCACCACAGGACGTCTGATAGAGGAGGTTGCAAACCTCTCAGTACACAAATATCTTGCAGGACACTTAGGAGGCATCCAGCAGCTTGGAGCACAGATTGAGCACAATGACATAGACCTTGTCATCTTTCTGCGTGATCCATTAAAGCCAAAGCCACACGAGCCTGAGGTAAACAGTATTTTCCGTATTTGTGATGAGCATAATATACCACTTGCCACCAATCTGGCTACAGCAGAGCTGCTCATTTTATCATTGGACAGAGGAGATCTTGACTGGCGTGAGATGTACAAGTAAACAAAGAATTAAACGACTGCTATGTCTGACATGCATAGCAGCGGTTTTTATGACAGGCTGTGGTACAAAGATTGAGAATGCATATGATACTTATTCCACAGATTATATAAATGGATACAACGGAAGTAATTATTTTGCATCCAACCTTTGCGTCACAAATGATGTCAATTTTGGTCAGGACAATATGCAGTTTGCAAAAACCGCAGAGGGAGCCGGAGCCTTTAATATAGACACTCATCAGGTGCTGTATAGCCAGAATCTGTTTGAAAAGCTCTATCCTGCAAGCACTACAAAGATTTTAACTGCATACATAATTCTTAAAAACTGTGATTTAAATGCGACAGTCACAGTAAGCCATGACGCTGCAAACCCGGGTCATTCATCATCTGTATGCGGCCTCAAGGAGGGCGATGTCATTACAGTGCAGGACTTATTGTATGGGCTCTTACTTGAGAGTGGCAATGATGCGGCAATAGCACTGGCAGAGTACTGTAGTGGTTCTGTAGAAGAATTTGCCAAGCTGATGAACAGCACTGCAAAAGTTTTGGTGCCACAAACAGCAATTTTGTCAACCCAAGTGGTCTTCCTGATGAAAATCATTACACTACCATATATGACATGTACCTCATTTTTTCCAATGCCATATCCTTAGAGAGCTTTGTTACAATCATCAGTTCACAGACCCATGATGTGGCATATACAAATGCCCAGGGCGCGGCTGTTTCACAGACCTTTAAGAATACCTGCGGCTATCTGACCGGAGCATATACAGCTCCTGAAAACGTCACAGTGACAGGAGGAAAGACAGGCACTACGGGGGAAGCCGGCCATTGCCTCGTACTGCTAAGCCAGAATGCTAAAAATGAGCGCATCATAAGCATAGTTTACAAGGCAGATGGTAAAAAGGATCTTTATAGCTTCATGAATGAAATACTTAGTGGATTTGCTAATTAAATATTGAGTTTTATGGTTATTTATACTATAATAATATAAAAATACAATTATTTTTTATTAATAATCACAATATTTATCCATAGGAGGAATGAGCCATGATAGAAATTATTTGTGGAGACAAGGGCAAGGGCAAGACAAAAGAGCTGTTAGACAAGGTAAATTCATCAATTAAGGGAAATGAGGGTTCCATAGTTTTTCTTGATAAGAGCCAGAAGCACATGTATGAGCTTAATAACCAGGTTCGACTAATCAATGTTATGGACTATCCTATTGACAATTGTGATGAATTTTTAGGATTTATATGCGGAATCATATCGCAGGATCATGATCTGGAGGAGATGTATTTAGACAGCTTCCTTACAATTGCATCACTTGATGATGAGGGGGATATCACCAAGGCAATCGAAAGCTTGATATCATAAGCGAGAAGTTTAAGGTGAAGTTCATCTTAAGTGTTTCAAGGAATATTGACAAGTTGCCTGAATGTGCCAAGGCAAAGGTTATCATTTCTTTATAAATGATTAATTAGGGGATGTGTATTTCACATCCCTTTTAGGAGTAAAATTGTGTCCCAAAAGAATAAAAAGTACTGAAATATCACACCGGCTTTAATCTGAATATCGGTTTTATAGTGTTTTTTGTAATAATAATCTATGTGATTTTTCACATATTTACGTATTTCACCTCAAACCCGGTATCTGAATACGAGGTACAACAGGGTACTATAGCGACCAACAACATATATAAGGGCATGATAATCCGCGAGGAAAGTGTAGTGTATGCTGAGGAATCAGGAAACCTCAACTACTTTGTGTCAAACGGCTCAAAGGTTGCAACAAGTGATGTTGTCTACTCTGTTGATACAGACGGCTCCATTGCAACCCAGATTACCGGTGCTCAAAATGATGCTTCCGCCATCACTGACGAGGATGCCGGGAAGATTATCACTGACATAAACAGCTTTTCATCCGGCTACAACAGACGATACTTTTCAAAGGTTTATACATTCAAAAACGATCTGTCTGCACAGCTGACACAGGTTCTCAGTCAAAATGCACTGACAAGCCTGGCAGATACTATCAGTACTGCTGAGGCTAACAACACCTTCTATACATATAAGCCGACAGCTCCCGGAATAGTCTATTACGGAATAGACGGCTATGAGGACGTCACTACAGACAGCTTCACTCTGGATCAGTACAACAACACTAATTATGAAGAGACTGATTTAACCAACAACAGCACCATCAATCAGCTGGATCCTGTTTATAAGCTGATTACAAGTGAGAACTGGAATATACTCATAAATGTTCGACAATGTTGCCAAGAGCCTGAATGACAAGTCAGTCATAAAATCAGATTCTGCGATGATGACTATACAACCACGGTATCGTTCAGCCTTTTGAAGAAGGATGATGCTTTTTTCCTGAAGCTGAATATGAAAAACTCGCTCATCCGCTATATAAATGAGCGTTTTACCAATATAGAGCTCGTGCTTGGAGCAGACACCGGGCTTAAAATACCTAATTCAGCTATAACCAAAAAGGAATTTTTCACTATTCCTAAGGATTATTTCACTGCAAGCGGCGATTCCGATGATTCATCGCTCATGATAAAGGATAAAAGCAGTGGCTCAGTTAATATAGTCAGTCCAACAATATTCAGCCAGAATGATGACTTTTATTTCGTAGATGATGAATATCTTAAGGACGGCGATATCATTGTAAAGCCTGATTCTTCGTCAACCTACAGGGTGGGAACAGATAAGGACAAGCTCACAGGTGTCTACAATATCAACAAAGGATACGCTGTGTTTAAGCAGATAAAGGTACTTACATCAAACGATGACTACACAATTGTAGAAGCCAAAACGCCATATGGCATTTCGCTTTATGACCATATAGCCCTGGATGGCAAATCCGTGAAGGAAAATCAGACCATAACCAAATAATTATTGGTAATAAATATTGATAAAATATACAGAAGGGACAGATTTTATGTTAAAAGACAACTTACATCAGGTTCAACAAAATATAAAGGCCGCATGTGACAGAGCTCACAGAAACTATAGTGATGTCACACTAATTGCAGTCAGCAAAACCAAACCTGTTGAGATGCTCAGTGAGATATACGATGAGGGCATCCGTGAGTTCGGCGAGAATAAGGTACAGGAAATGTGTGAAAAGATGGAGGTTATGCCAAAAGATATTCACTGGCACATGATTGGACATCTTCAGACCAACAAGGTGAAGTATATAGTTGGAAAAACATCACTTATTCACTCTGTAGATTCACTGCATCTGGCAAAGGAGATACAAAAGCAGGCCATAAAGCATGACTGCAGCTGCGACATACTGGTTGAGGTCAATATTGCAGGAGAGGCATCTAAGTTTGGCACATCACGAGATGAGGCTATCTCTTTAGTTGAAGAAATTGCTAAACTGGACCATATCCATATAAAAGGACTTATGACTATAGCACCATTTGTAGATGATCCTGAGGATAACAGACAATACTTTAGAGATATTAAGCAATTATCAGTTGACATAGCACAAAAAAACATAGATAATGTCAGTATGAATGTTCTGTCCATGGGTATGACAGGAGATTACACAGTAGCAATAGAAGAGGGCGCAACAATGGTACGTGTCGGTACCGGAATATTTGGAGAGCGCGACTACAGCAAAGCTAACTGATACTTTGCATATGCTATATACAAAATAAAATAGAAAAGGAATATAGAAATGAGTTTCATAGATAAGATTCTTGACAAAATGAGTTTAAATTCTGAGGACGATGAGGAGTTCGATAACGAGGATTATTACCTCGATGATGAGGAAGAAGAAGAGCTTCCAAGAAATCCTTTCCGCAGAAAAAAAGAGGCTGCTGAAGAGGAACCGACCATAAAAAGCACAAGGCGTGATACAACACCAAAGGAGAAGCCTGTTAAGACTACATCCAAGATTACACCAATATCAAAATCATCCAGAAAGCAGGTATCATCAGACATGGAAGTTTGCGTAATAAAACCAAGTTCAATTGAAGACGAAATAGAAATAACAGACACATTACTTAACGGACGTACAGTCGTCATCAACATGGAGGGACTTAATGTCGATGTGGCACAGCGCATCATAGATTTCACATCAGGCTCAGCATATGCCCTGCACGGTAATCTGCAGAAGATATCCAACTTTATCTTCATCGCCACACCACACGGAGTAGATATCTCAGGAGATATCCAGAGTCTCATGGATTCATTTGATCTCCCGGGTTCATCTTATTAAGCGGAGTCTCTAATCAGCTATGAAGAAAAATAAAACAAAAAAACAGATGTACAGCAGCCATCATTGCATTGATTCTGTAGCAATTGACCAGCTTACAAAGTATCTGGCCGTTATAAACCTAAAGCAATCGTCCACGGGTGTGTTTGTTCTCATTCCGGGAGTATTCGAGCTTAGATACCTGGAAAACCAGAGTGCTGCATTTGGTGTTGATCTGCTTTCAATAATACAGAATATCTTTCATTTTACATATTGGTCTGAGAATCCATTGGCATTTTTGCGTGCCAAAATGATTTTTCTCAGTGATTACCATTGCAGTTGTTATACTTTTGTGTGTATGGTATCGCAAAATACCTGTCTCAAAACGTTTTAGACTGCTGAATGTTGTTGTAATACTGTTTGTTGCAGGTGCACTCGGCAATCTGATAGACCGTATTGTGAATAATTATGTGGTTGATTTCTTTTATTTTAGCCTGATTAATTTTCCGATATTCAATGTAGCCGATATATACGTCACTGTAGCGGCATTTATGTTTATCATACTCGGGCTGTTTTACTACAAGGAGGAGGATTTTTCCTTAATCTTCCCTGACAAAAAGCATGATGGAAAGCATGAAAATTAGTGCGGTATGCGCTTTTTTAAAGTGTGCAATATAGTTTTAAATATTTACTAAAATAAAAGAGAAAGCTTCACTATGAATAGAGATACATTTGAAGTCCAGAGTGAACAGGAGGGAGAACGACTGGATAAATACCTAAGCAGCATTTATCCGGATATTTCTCGCTCCTTTTTTCAACGGATACTAAAAGAAAATCAAATACTGGTCAATGATAAGCCACAAAAAGCAAATTACAGGCTAAAGACTGATGACATAGTAGATGTCACAATTCCTGATGCCGTACAGACACCTATCCTGCCACAGGACATTCCTCTTGACATACTCTACGAGGATGATGACGTACTGGTAGTCAACAAGCCAAAGGGCATGGTTGTACACCCCTCAGCAGGGCATTACAGCGATACTCTTGTAAATGCCATAATGTACCACTGCAAGGACTCTTTAAGTGGCATAAACGGCGAAATACGGCCCGGTATAGTGCATCGCATAGACATGGACACCACCGGCTCCCTTATTGTCTGCAAGAACGATGAAAGCCATATAAAGATATCAGAACAGATAAAGGACCATAGCTGCAACCGTATATACGTGGGCATTGTCTGTGGCAATGTAAAGGATGACGAGGGCACCATAGAGGGCGCCATAGGCAGAAATCCCAATGACCGCAAGAAAATGGCGATCAATGAGAAAAACGGAAAGCCGGCTGTCACACATTATAAGGTGCTTGAACGCTTTGGTGACTACACCTATATGCAGTTTAAGCTTGAGACCGGCAGAACACACCAGATACGCGTGCATATGGCTAGTATTAATCATCCCTTGCTTGGAGATATGCTGTATTCGAGCTATTCCCCGACGAAAAACCGCTTCAAAGGCCTTGAAGGACAGTGCCTGCATGCAAAAACAATAGGGTTTGTGCACCCAAAAACCGGTGAATACATGGAATTTGATGCACCTTTACCAAAATACTTTGCCAATTTGCTTGAAGTGTTATATAATATAAATAACAAATAAATTGAATTATCACATAGTGATATAGTATTAATTATTTATATAAGGGGGTCTGAATTATGGGATCAAACGAAATTTACACAATAGGAAGAGAATTTGGAAGCCTCGGAAAACAGGTCGGACAAGATTTAGCTAAAAGACTTGGAATTAAATTTTATGATAAAGAGCTCTTACAGAAGGCAGCTAAGGAATCAGGACTTTGCGAGGAAATATTTGAGTCGCATGACGAAAAGCCTACAAACAGCTTTTATATTCGCTGGTCATGGACACCTACACAGGTGGCTCTTATTCCACAGCACCGTTTCTTGATATGCCTCTGAATCACAAGGTATTTTAGCACAGTTTGATGCTATTAAAAAGATTGCGGCAAATGAATCCTGTGTTATTGTAGGCCGCTGTGCAGATTATGCTTTAGCAGACGAGCCGCATTGTCTCAATATCTTCATACGTTCCAACATGGACGACAGAATTAAAAGAATAAGTGAAAGACTCAATGTCCCGGAGAACAAGGCTAAAGACATAATTAAGAAAAAAGATAAAGAGCGCTCAAGCTATTACAATTACTACACCAGTAAAAAATGGGGAGACGCAAGAAGCTATGATTTGTGCCTGAACACAAGCCAGATATCAGTTGAGGACTCAATTGAGCTTATACTTAAATACAGGAATGCATGAGAAATCACAATAAATAATTGTATTGTTGTATAGAAAGCTATGGATTTAAAGCCATCGGAACTGATGCAAATAGAGGTTTCGGTGGCTTATTCTTGTATTATTATAAAAGGTATCATCGATGCATGCTTCGATGATACCTTTTGACCCTTTAATCATAATATTGTTGTTCGTATCGAAATTGCAGGTATTATGCAAAAAATAAGCAGATATATGTTTTTGTTGTAGTACCTTAGTACTTTTACAAGGTCATTTATTCGTTAAACTTAGATTTAGCGAATAAATGTGTACCGCTAAAAATAGTACCGCTCCGCTTGCAGTACATTAAAAAGACGGTTGAAGAATCAGCCGTCTTTTATATTTGAAATTTATGATTTTATTATAAAATAGATAACACATCCTCCACAACCTGCTCTGCAGTCAGATGATTATCCTTAAGCACAGCATCCACATCATACCTGTCAAGAAATTCCTTCTTCAATCCATAATTCATCACTTTCATATTGCTTGCACCATAGAATCGTGCGATTTTTTCACCAAAGCCGCCATCTAAAATACCATCCTCTAAAGTAATAACAGTATCATGATTTTGCTTAAGCTTAGTCAAAAGCGCCTCATCCAATCCGGTGATGTAATACGGATTGATTACAGTTGCATTGATTCCGGCTTCTTCTTTAAGAAGTTTCGCAGCCTCCTTTGCCAGTTCAAAGAAGGTTCCCAGACCGATAATCGCAATCTTTTCTCCTGTCTGAGCCACCTCATATCTATTGAGTCTGCCAAAATCCTTTGTCACCCTTGAGCCATCTGAAATCATCGGTCCGCCCGGCAGCTTTATTGCAACCGGATAAGATGTCTGCTCCATACTCCAGTCGAGCATGGCCAGATACTCTTCCTTTGTTGCCGGTGCCAGATAAACCAGATTTGGAATATTTGAAAGCATCGGAATATCCTGAAAACCTAAGTGTGTAACGTCATTCATTCCATATACGGAACCCTGATATATTACCATTGTAATCGGACTGTTATTGATGCAGACATCCTGTGATACCTGGTCAAAGGTTCTCTGTACAAACGAACTGTACACACCATAAAATGGTTTACCACCATTTACTGCGATACGATGCCAGTGCCACTGCAGTCTCCTCTGCAATACCTACATCGACAAACTGACTGCCAGCCTCTTTTCTCTTATCCTCTGTAAAGCCCATAACAGTCGGCGTACCTGAAGTAATTGCAACAACAGAAGAATCATTTTTCATCTTTTCAAGCAGATATTCACCGGTCACAGAAGAATAATCCTCTTCCACATTGTCAAATAGCGGCTTTCCTGTTTCTATATCGAACGGACCGCTGTAATGCCACTGCTCCTTACATTTTTCTGCTGGTGCATAGCCCTTGCCCTTAAGTGTGTTTATATGCACTACAACCGGTTTAGTGCTGTCCTTGACCTCTTTAAATGCCTTAATAAGAGCTGCAACATCGTTGCCCCTGTCCACATACACATAGTCAAGTCCCATAGCCTTAAACAGATTGCATTCTGCCTGACCGTCAGTCTTTCGAAGCAGAGCAAGATTCTGATAGAGACCTCCATGATTTTCAGCAATCGACATATCGTTGTCATTTACTATAATAATAAAATTGCTTTGAAGCTCAGCAGCAAAATCAAGTCCCTCAAGTGCTTCTCCTCCACTTAATGAGCCGTCTCCGATGACAGCAATCACATTGCCGTTTTCACCCTTTAAGTCCCTTGCCTTTGCAAGACCTGCAGCCAGACTGACCGACGTTGATGTATGTCCGACTGTAAAAAAATCTTGCTCGCTCTCGTTTGGATTTGTATAGCCCGACACATCATCATAGTGCTGTTCAGACAAATACGCTTCCTTACGCCCCGTAAGCATCTTATGAGGGTAACTCTGGTGCGATACATCATAAACAATCTTGTCCTTAGGTGATTCAAATACATAATGTAAAGCGATTGTCGCCTCTACCATTCCAAAATTCGGCCCAAAATGTCCGCCATGCTTACTTGCTCTTACCAAAAGGGCATCTCTTATCTCATGCGCCAGCACCGGCAGTTCATCTATCTTAATTTTCTTTACATCTTCTGGTCCGTTAATTTTCTCAAGATACATATTATATTTTGTCCTCCTATTTGTCCCAGGTCAATTCACCTGTCTTTATCGCATTCTCATATTTAGAAATTTTATACTGTAAGCGTTCCATCGTGTTTTCAATCTGTTTTTCTGCTCATCAAGCTGCTCGTATTGCTCCTTGAGAAGCTGACACCTTGCTTCAAATGTGGCATCTCCCATCTGAAAAAGCCTGATATATTCTATAAGCGCCTCCTTTTTGATTGTTACAATGAAACTATATCACTTGGAGTCCACTCCAAGTCAAGAGCTTTTCACCTGTTTTGTATACATAAAAAAATTATCGTGTTATAATCTCAATAATAAAATTTAAAAAGATTTACACTTGGAGGAAAAATATGAACTATACAGAATGTATCGAAAATGCCAGACCACGTCTTGGAAAATACTGCAAGGCTTGTCCTGAATGCAACGGCCGCGCATGCAAAACCAGATGCCCGGTCCAGGCTCAAAGGGCATCGGTGACACAGCCATACGCAACTACGACAAATGGAAACAAATCCGTGTAAACATGGATACTATTGCCGAAAATAAGCCTGTAGACACCGCTTTCTCACTCTTCGGCCGTACTTTTAAATATCCGGTATTTGCAGGTCCTGTCGGTGCAGTACAGCTGCACTACGGAGACTGTCTGGATGATGTGACATACAACGATATCCTCGTGTCAGCCTGTGCAAAGAACGGCATTGCAGCTTTCACAGGTGACGGAACTGACCCAAATGTCATGGTTGCAGCCACCAAGGCTATCAAAAATGCAGATGGTGCAGGAATACCTACCGTAAAGCCATGGAACATTGAGACCATACGTGAGAAAATGGAGCTGGTACATGAATCAGGCGCATTTGCAGTAGCTATGGATATCGATGCAGCCGGTCTTCCATTCCTCAAAAATCTTGATCCGCCAGCCGGAAGCAAAACAGTTTCAGAGCTTTGCGATATCATACAGATGGCTGGAACCCCATTTATTGTAAAGGGAATTATGACTGTAAAGGGTGCGCTTAAAGCAAAAGAGGCAGGCGCAAGCGCTATTATTGTATCAAATCACGGTGGACGTGTGCTGGATCAGTGTCCTGCCACTGCTGAGGTGCTTGAAAGCATCGTAAAGGCTCTTGAAGGCTCAGACATTAAGATTCTTGTAGATGGTGGCATCAGAAGCGGCACAGACGTCTTTAAAGCCCTTGCACTGGGTGCAGACGGAGTTCTTATCGCAAGACCATTTGTAACGGCTGTATACGGCGGTAAGGCCGATGGTGTACGTGCATACATAGACAAAATCGGTACAGAGCTTGAAGACACCATGAAGATGTGTGGTGTATCTTCGCTTGATGAAATCACCAGGGACTGTGTGATGACCTTCTAGTTTAAAAACGTGCTTCATGACTTTTCGTTTTTATATAAATTCTTCATACAAAAGCACCATAACCGGCATCGTCACTACAGCACAAAGCGTTGTCACTACATTTATTGCGCTGGCATATCTTGAATCATTGCCATACACACATCTGTGTAACAGTCGATGCCGAAGGCGTAATAACCGCCAAGAAAACAATAAGCATAATCTTTGGCGCATCTGCAGAAAGATATGCCATATGGCTGATTTTAATAAGAATAAGCGATATCAACGGAACCAGAAGCATCCTGAGAAAGGTAACAAAATACACCCTTCTGTTGGCAAAAAACTTCTTCAAATCCATCCCTGCAAATAGCATGCCTGTCACAATCATGCTGGCAGGTCCAATCATACTGCCGACAGAACCGATTGTGTCATTGATAAGCTGCGGCAGATGAATCCTTGTAAAGAAAAGCACCACACCTATTACTATGGAAATCATATTGATATTAAGGACAATCTTTCGCCAGTCATAGGAGCTTTCACGGCTTATAATCTTTTTGCAGTGAGTCCACAAAAATACCAGCTGCACACTCATGAAAGCACAGCCGTAGAGCACCCACTCCTGCCCCAGTATAAATGTTACAATCGGTACAATCAGATTTCCTGAATTGGAATAATAAACTGATGCGACCTCCACCTCATTCATATGGAAAAGCCTGCCCATAGCAGAAATGATAAACAGCAAAACTAACTGCAAAATCACCGATGCCGCAAATGCAATCAAAAGACCTCTCACTGTTTTTAGAAGTGTAATCCACCTGAAAAGCATTGATAATAACACACGGTATAATCAGATACAGCACAATCTTTGATAAAACCTTGCTGTCCTCATCCTTCACAATACCTGCTTTCACGATAATAAAGCCCATGAAAATCATGATAAAAAGCTCTATTATCTGTTCCATTAAAAGTATACTGATATGCATAAAAATCATCTCCTGCTCTAAATATCTATGTCTTAAAAGGCATGCATATCTAATTCATAATTTATAAATCTATAATCTCGTAGTCCACTTTGAACAATCCCACACATCCGTCGCAAGCCCATCATAGAAATCCGGCTCATGGCATACCATAAGTATGCTGCCCTTGTACTCCTTTAAGGCACGCTTCAGCTCATCCTTAGCATCCACATCCAGATGGTTGGTAGGCTCATCCAGAAGCAGAATATTTGTCTCTCTGTTTATCAGCTTGCACAGGCGTACCTTTGCCTGTTCACCGCCGCTTAACACACGCACCTGGCTTTCAATATGCTTTGTGGTCGCCACACTTGGCAAGCGCGCTTCGCACCTCATACTGCGAAAATGCAGGAAACTCGTTCCATATCTCCTCAATACATGTGGTTGTAACCGACTGATCCATCTCCTGCTCAAAGTACCCTATCTCCAGATAATCTCCAAGTGTAACACTTCAAAGCGGCTTTATCAGCCCAAGAATACTCTTAAGCAATGTCGTCTTTCCGATGCCGTTTGCACCGGCAAGAACAATCTTTTGTCCCTCTCCATCTCAAGGTCGAGAGCAGATGAAAGCGGATCATCATAGCCAATGACCAGACCATTTGTCTGGAAAATATACCGCCCCGGAGTACGCGCTGTCTTAAAGTTAAACTCCGGCTTTGGCTTTTCAGCAGCAAGCTCAATAACATCCATCTTGTCGCTTCTTCTGACGTGACATCGCCATATTCCTTGTAGCTACACGCGCCTTATTTCTCGCCACAAAATCCTTCAGCTCTTTAATCTCCTGCTGCTGTTTGTTGTACGCAGCCTCAAGCTGGGCTCTCTTCATCTCATAGACTTCCATAAACTTGTCATAATCCCCGACATATCTGTCGAGCTTCTTATTATCCATGTGATAGATGAGATTTACCACGCTGTTCAGAAACGGTATGTCGTGCGAAATAAGAATAAACGCATTCTCATAATCGTTCAGATATCGCTTAAGCCACTCAATATGCTCTACGTCCAGATAGTTTGTAGGCTCATCCAAAAGCAGAATATCCGGCTTCTCCAAGAGGAGCTTTCCCATCAGCACTTTGGTTCTCTGACCACCGCTTAAATCGGTAACGTCTTTATCAAGCCCCAGGTCTAAAAGTCCAAGAGCCCTTGCAACCTCCTCAACCTTTGCATCAATCATATAGAAATCATGCATGGTAAGCATGTCCTGAATCGTGCCGGCTTCCTCCATCAGCTTATTCATTTCATCCTCGTCCACATCGCCAAGACGCGCATATATGTCGTTCATCTCATTTTCCATATCATAAAGGAAATCAAATGCAGATGAAAGAACTGAGCCGATAGTCATGCCCTTTTCAAGCGCTGTGTGCTGGTCGAGATAACCCACACGCACCTTCTTGGCCCACTCTATTTTGCCCTCATCAGGCATAAGCCTGCCTGTGATAATATTCATAAAGGTAGATTTTCCCTCGCCGTCTGCACCGACAAGCCCTATGTGCTCGCCCTTCATCAGTCTGAAGGAAACATCCTCAAAAATAGCACGGTCGCCAAAACCATGGCTTAGGTGCTCTACGTTTAAAATACTCATGTATACCTCTCTTCAAAATTTTATTTCCCCAATATGGCACTTTCTTCAAGATTTAGTCAGCAAGCTCATATTGTTTTGCCAGTCTGTTAAGCTCATCATGAACCTCTTTCACCAGATTTTCCGGGCCTATTATCTTAAAATTATCCCCCATTGCCATAATCCAATGAATAAAAAGCTTGTTATCAGCTACCTTCACAAAAACACGCGAATGAGCTTCATCCTTCTTTAAGATTGTCACATCGGTTCCAAACCTGTCAATCAGGACACCTATAGCGCTGTTTTGCACAGTATCTCAGCCTTAATCTCCTCTCCATTGTACATACCAAACTTCGATTTGCCATAAGAAGCAATATCAAGTTTTTTAAGCTTCTCCCTGCCCTCACGGACTTTATTTTCAATCAGGATATTCTTCATCTTGTCTACACGGTAATGACGAATATCCTTTACCTGTGTATCATGGTCATATCCAATCAGATAGTAATTGCCATCATTCCACAGCAATCCCCATGGACTGACATGATATCTGGCGCCGTCATGCTTCACCTCAAGCTCTTTTTCGTATTCCACCGGCAATATTGAAAAGAAAGGCTTGAATTATTTGCATTGTGTATGGCATCGACATTTTCATGATGTCGCTATTCATGGTTTTCACTCTTCCGCAACATATACGACGCTGCAGAGTGGCAGCCTCCTGTCTGCTTGTAAGACTCTCCAGCTTCTTAATAAGCTCATTGGATTTCTCCTCAGTGATGAACTTGGCAGCCGCGACAGAATCCACTAAAAGCTTAAGCTCCGCCAGCTCAAATGCCCTGCCTATCACCTTATAATGGACAGTCCTGCCATACTGCATCTTTTGGGTTTTGATACCAAAATCATTCAGCTGTGCTATATCATCATACAGACTTTTTCTCGCGGCCGTGACATCGTATGCATGCAGCCTGTTTAAAATCTCATCAAGCGTAATATCATGGTTAGCATCAGTATTATTCAAAAGAATTTTGGCCAGATACAAAAGCTTTAGCTTTTGATTGCTCCTAGGTTCCTTAGATTGCTTCCCGGCAGCCAGCTCATTGTTTTCCGTTTCACTCATATACACTTATCTCCCCATCAATTTGTATTGTAACTATTCAGAAACACACACACATTTGCAAAACCGCACGATACTCGTCACTTGATTATTGCAGCAAGTTTTTCACCACACATCACACCGAGTATACATCCTAAACAGCTCAACAACACATATCCGCACCCAAGCAGGCAGTGATTATGTTCAAACAGATTATAAGATTCCAGCGAAAATGTAGAAAACGTGGTAAAACCACCGCATACACCGGTCTTCCAAAACAAAACCATATTCTTGGATACACCATCCCTGCTACTTGTGATTCCGACAATAAATCCAATCAGAATTGCCCCGATTACGTTGGTGATTAAAGTCAAAAAGGGAAACTCAGTTTTTAAAGGTATAAGGCTGATGGCATATCTGGCCATTGCACCTACGGCGCCGCCCAGTGCTACAAATAAAAAATTCATGGTGGTTATCTGCCACTCAAAATGTGTTCAAATATACTCAAACACATCGAGAAATTAAAGTCCTTGCGGATACTTCTTACTGCTTCGATGTGTATGCTTTGGCGATTGTAACAATACGCTACTCACAAGTTCTTGTACACTCCACAGTCGTAAATTCCCGAAATAGCCTTCGGTACATACCTACGCTTGCTTTCATTTATGCAACTTCGTAAGTTAAAGCATCTCTTAGATTAAGAGCAGCATTAAAATCCCTATCCTCAACATAACCACAATCACAACGGTATATTCTATCTGAAAGCTTCAAATCTTTCTTGACAGCACCACAACAGTGACATATTTTGGATGATGGATACCATCTGTCTACGACTCTTAATTCAATACCATTTTCATCACACTTAGCTTTAAGCTTAGTTCTAAACTCATAAAACTTTTGTGATGCAACTGCTTTTGATAGATGTCTGTTTTTCATCATGCCTGTTACATTTAAATCTTCAATCGTTATATAAGATGGTTTGGCTTTCACTATCTCGGTTATTGATTTATTGATATAATCAGTACGGATATTATCTATTTTATGATGAAGTCTTTGCACTTTGAGCTTTTGCTTTTGTATATTCTTTTGAGTGGACTCTCCTTTCTTTAAGTTCTCATATTTTCGTGAGAGACATCTTTGTTCTCTACGCAGTTTCTTTTCCAATTTTTTAATTCTTGTTGACTTATTGATATTTTTATAAGTTTTACCATTAGAAACAATCGCCAGGTCTTTCAAACCCAGGTCAATTCCTATACCGTCATTGCTATTATCAGCAATCTTTGCGTCGGGAATTTCTACAAGAACTGAAACATAATATCTGTCAGCTTTTATGGATACTGTACCGCTTTTGATTTTCCATCCGTCTTTAGTTGTTGGTATATAACCTTTTTCTTTAATGCGTACCCAACCTAAAGTGGGTATGTTCAACCTATGTCTCTCGCATCTACAGTCTTTAGGATTATTCTTTACGAAATACATTTTTACATCTGATTTACCTTTCTTTTTAAATTTAGGAAAATCACTCTGATGTTTAAAAAATCTTGTAAAAGCAGTACATCCGTCTTCGATGGATCTTTTTTCACGGCTTTTGAATACGCTTCCTTAATCCATGCTTTATCAGGATTATTTGGAATGTATTCATTGTTAAGCCATACACTAAAGCCCTTACCAGTCATAAACTTTTCACCTTTATCATACAAGGCTTTGTTGTGACAAAGGTAGAAGTTATAGACGTATCTACAAGTGCCGATAGTCTTGTTAATCTTGATTTTTTGCTCGACTGTCGGATTGATTTCCGTCTTGAAGCTCTTTAACAATTTCTACATCCCTCTCTATTTGTTTTTTATACTTACGGAGTCCGTACAACCTGCAGGAGAACACAGGGAGAATTGAAACAATATCCTGCACGAGTTCCTCTTGTGGTGATAGTTCTTCATTGTTTACTATCACTATGGTCGTATGAAACTTCATGCAGAATTTTTCAAACCAATCATAGCCAAATCTGATAAATCTATCTTTGTGTGTTATGATTATGGTTTTGATTTTTTGTTCCATTACATCATCCAATAATTTATTCCACTTTCTTACGATTGTAATTCAGACCACTTCCATATTCTTCCATACATTGGTCTACAATAATTCCTTTTGCGTTACAAAACTGTCTTAAAAATGCAACTTGATTTAGTAAATCATCCTTTTTGATTCTTTGTAGAAACTCTTGCATAAATAACTACCTGACGCTTATCATTTTCGGTATTTATGCCTTTAAATTGAAGATATTGGTCATACGTATAATAACGTCTATTAGTTGGAGTTCGGTTTGCTTTTAAAGTTCCTTCTCTGTCCCAACGTTGTAATGTCTTAACAGATACACCTAACAGTTCAGCAAAATCTTTCGGCTTGTAGTTTGTGATATTTGATGTGTTCATAATAGCATTCTCCTTTGAGTATATTTAAACACATTTAATCACATTTGACAATATATTCAATTACTTATTTTCTTCTCCTATATGTAAAATACGCGATTCTCTTTTCTCGGAATCACGTCAGGATAATCTCCATCGACATATCCAAGAGCACAATGTCCGATTCCCTCATACTCATCCTCAATACCGAGTGATTTGAGAAGCTCCTTGCCCCAGTCAGACTCAAACTCTTCCTTCGCGCGGTGAATCCAGCAGCTTCCAATACCCAGATCATGTGCTGCAAGCATCAGGTTTCCCATCACAAGACTGCCATCATAGACATGTGTAGGCCAGTCCTTCTTTCCAAGAACGATAAGAATAACCGGCGCACCGTAAAATGGATCAGTATTACTTCCCATTATGTCGGCATTTTTCTTAGCGATTTCATCCCTTATTTCCTTGTTTGTCACCTGAATAATAATGGTATTCTGTGCACCTCTGCCGTTTGCCGCAAAGGTTCCGGCCTCAATTATCCGGTCAAGGATGTCCTGCGGAATCATGTCCGGTTTGAATTTGCGAATACTTCTTCTGGTTTTCATTTCTTCTAATACTTTGCTCATGATTTTGATCCTCCATGTAATTCAAAAATTTATAATCTCTCTGGCATCATAAAAAGCCGAACCGTCAGCGCCTATTGCAGCCTTTTGATTAATTTCAGTAGATATAATGCATAATACATATTTGTTCCCCCGTTTTAAGTATTATGCAGTATTTGTGCATATGTTATTATTATGCATTTATATCGTATAATTGTCAAATCTCATACTGCTGTTTTAGATGCTTCACCAGTTCCAGGTTTAAGAAATAATTTTGCTATTCACAATTGATGAAATAATAGGCTTGCCCTCTCTGTCTAATAAAGGTGTCAGCCCTCTCTATCCTTCACACATTCATTATTTATCAGTTTTTGTATACCATCCATTTTTAAAATTAGTTTCCTTACTCGATGCATATTTCCCTGATATTCCAAATTGAGTGATTGCCGAATTTACAGTATCACGAATATCTGTCTTTTCTCCAATTATCCATAAACGACCTCCATCCCGCCTATTGTCTATCACCTCAAAACCACAATTTTTAAAGAAATCTCTAACTGCACTATTTTCACCATTATTATTTTTTTCAGAAATGTGTTTTCCATGAACTTGTCGATTACTTGTATTGGAAACAACATTTTCCTTTATTTTATTCGTCTTGGCTTTCTTTGATTTACCTTCAATTCCAGTCACATCTATAACATCTGAATATACAAAAAGTTCATCTAACGCCCTAGTATAAGCAATATATTTCTCATTTCTGCTCATTCTTCCGGACAATACAATTACTGTACTAAACTCCAATCCTTTCGCATCATCAATATTAATAATATTCCATCTAGTACGATGAAGACTGAACTCGTCAATTGTCATATCATGGAATTTATTTTCGTATGCTCCAAAACGATTCAATAAATATCTTGCTTCCTTATCATCTCCAACTAATATTGCAGCTAATCCTACTCTCTGCGTATCAACAAGCTGTGATATCATTTCATTGTAAAATTCTTCATCAGACAATATTTCATGAACACCTTTTCCCGGTGTATTAATTGCTGACATATTCATACTGAATTGCTTATTACAAAAATCTGTAATTTGTGAAGCATTACGATAGTTTTCCTGCATTTCATACATATCAGAAGTTAAAATATCAGCATATTCTGACCAGCTATCAATTCCCTTAGTACCCTCTATATGTTGATACACATCTCCGAACATATTAAATACAGTTTTCCATCATTAACATTATACAGTAATCTTATTTCCTCTGGCGCAATTCCGAGCTTCATCAATTGATAGAAATGACTCAAAGCCATTATTCGGACGTCCTTGAAATTGGTATAAAATCTGCAAGTACAAATATGGTGAACAACTAAGTGCTCGAATTTTTCCATTGTCACTCTCCTTTATGCCAATTTTATTCATAATGAAAGCATACGCATTTTTTACAATACCTTCATTCATTTGAATCAATAAATCACATTTATTTTTATCTGAGTAAAATAACTATATTCTAAATACTTTTTATTTTCATTTTGTAGTATATTGACGCAACTTTGAGCCTTACCCAAAAGATCAGCAATGGTTTCCTGATAATCTGAATACTTATCTTCTACTTTAGATAAGTCCCATGATATCATAAAGTATACTCCGATGATTTTTCCGATATTATTGACTGCTTCATTGATTGTATCATCGTCATTTTGCGCATACTCTTTTTTCAGATTTTCAAAAAAATTCAACGCTTCTTGCAGTTTTTCACCAATGCTCACCAAATTTTTAAAATAGCCATCATCTTCATACACACTGTTTAGTGTAGATTTTAAAATTTTTATTTTATCATTTGCCTCATTGATTTCTATTTTTCTATTCTCAATTGCCTGTGCATTTATTACAGGGTCATAAGTTTTCAATTTTTTTTGGGCATCTGATATTGTCCCTTTTTCTTTAGAAATAGCTTTATTAATATTTCTTATTGTATTATCTTTGCGATGTCTTAACGCTGTACCAAGCATATCCAGAGCATCCAAAGTATTTCTAATTTCTGCATAATACTGTGAAAGAATAACATTATTAGCGTTAATTATTTTCTGGCAATTCAGTACTCTACTTCTTATCTGTAGTAAATAGTTTTCCTCTGAATCCGTCAAATTTAATGGCACTGACAATGTCTGTGATGCTGGTTCAAGGAAAGACATATCCATTTTACAGTTCTTATCTAAAAAAGAATTAATGTCTTCTATGCACTTCTTTGAATAAATATACTTTTCTTTTTCAGAGGTCAGTTTTGTATGATAACTTATCTTTCCATATTCGCCAGCCTTGTGTCCTGCATATTTTTGAATACAATAATCAAAATATTGTTCAATTGTGCCCATCTTAATATCAGAGATTTCAAGCTGATGACGCATATTTTCTGCCATATCAATATACATTTGAGATGGTGTAATTATATACAAGTTACTTCTATTTAAACTTTTCGGATTATCATATAAAATAATCGGTAATCTATGTAGCATAATCATAGATTTACCTGAACCGGCACATCCCTGTACAATCATATTTCTATTGTATGGTGCTTGAATAATTTCGCCCTGCTTCTTTTGAATAGAAAATACAATATTTTTAAACTCTGGTGTAGATCGCCTTTCAATAATTCCTGAAGAAATTCATCTGAGATTATCTTTGCCGCTGCATTAGGATTATATTCGTCCGGATTAAATTCCTGAATCATTTTCTCCAAGAAAGAATCACTGAAATATCCTGTTCCCTTTATCTGATTCATTAGTACATCATCAAATACACCCGGCACCAAATTCAACGCACTCACCACTCTTGTAAATCTCAGTTTTACTTGATTTTTTACAATAAGTGTATAATCTGTATGATGTTCTATCCCATGTTTATCTTTTACTACACTTTCATATTCTATAGATGAGTTATTCAATATATAATGTCTACATAAAGGCATTTTCAAGATGTCACAAAATTTTCTGCATTATTACTACACGAATGAAGTCCAACCTTAATTTCATCTAATCCTTCTCCATCAACGTCTTTATAATGCAATAATAAACGTGTATGATATAGCTCATCTCTTGCTTGAAGAAAATTTTTTCTGTTTTCATGAGTATCCTTAAGCCCCTGTTGAGCCAGTACTTTTGCTAAATAAGAATCTGGATTAATGGATATATCTGTATTCCTCGCCTCTTCCACATAGCTCTGCATTCTTTGATCAAGGTTTTTAATTACCTTATCCATTTTAGTAATTAAAATATCAAGTACTTGTTGTTCCTCTTTTTTTAATTCTTCAGCATGTTCATTTATGTTCAATCATATCACCTCTTTACATTTCCAAAAGCCTGCAGCAATCGTGCTGAATATTTTCCTTCAAAGCGGATACACGGAAAATAATCCGTATCTAAAATATCTCCTTCTGAAATAAAATCAGCAGCATACAGAGGTTGTCCAAACCATATTATATTTTTATCTATAATTGTCACCGGTGTAGTAACATACTCAAATATCTTTTGGAATTTCTGCAAATCATTTGGTAAATCAATCTCTTCCGAATGTCTTATACAAATTTCCACATTTTTTTCATATTGCTCATTTAAGATTTTACTAAGCTGACTAATCCTACCATCTGAATCATCCATTATATCCGGCATGTCTATATGAATTATCTTTTTTCTCATTTTTTATATCACTGATAAAAATTTCCCAACTAGTCTCTCTATCCTCAAGGTATATGCTTGGTTTTTCATTCAATTCAGGCATTAACTCATCTAATATCTCAAAACCTTTTTCCAACTTATTTGATTGCTTCATCATATTTATAGCTTTAGTGAAAATAAGATTTTAGATATTTTCTTTTTAATAAATAATCAACATTTGCTATTAATATAAATTTACCTTTTGCCCTTGTTACTGCTACATTAAATAACCTGTTCGCAGTGTCATTTTTCAAAGATGTCAGCAGTGTGCCGGGATATGGCATTCTATAACAGTCAACTGCGTCATATATTATTATCGGCTTCTCTGAACCCTGAAACTGATGTACTGTGGCACAAGATACTTTTTCCCATCTTTTATCTACTACCTGTATATCTCTAAGCATTGCTACTATTAATCTGGATTGTGCACTATACGGAGTTACAATTCCCACCTCATAATTACCTATATATTTTTCAGCCAATCTCATACTCATCATCGCTGATAAAAGATTTATTCTGGAATTGTCTTTTGTTTTAGTGCATACAGAATACATTCCACTCAAGTCTATCAAGGTCATAGCCTCATTTTGACATGGCGGAAGTGCAGCAATTTCGTTACGACTTTCCATTATTTTATTAAATGTTTTTAATCTTCCTTGATACATGTTTTCACTTACAAAATCCGCAATTTCCTGATGCATTCTATATTGTAAGTCAAGCAGTACAAGCCAGTTATGTCCTTCATTATTCTCCACAGCCGATGTAATTCCTGTATACTCAAATATATCCTTAGTTAATCGATCATCAACCTTATTCTGTACAATTGCAGGTAACTGGCAAAAATCCCTAAACATACGAAATAGTTTTTTGCAATTCCTGCTGCAAATATTACCTGTGGAACATATGCCATACTTGCTTCATCAAATATGACAACATCAAATCTTTGTGTGTATATTGCCTTGTCAACTGTAGCTTTAGATACTGTGGTTGCAACGAATGCTGACTTATGAATAAGTTCTTTCTCCTGTTCTGATAAATAATCTCTAATTTTATTAATTCTATTATTTATCTCAAGTCTTTCAGGTGATCTTCTTTTTAATTTTTTCTTTTTTTCTAAAAGTTCTTGATATTCCTGCGCTAAACTGGGATTTTTTTGTAATACAAACTGATACGATGTTAAGCTTTTGCTGTAGACCAATTCCTTTGTTCTGGGATATCCATATCGGATAACCATGCCATCTGGAAGATCCGCTTTTTTTGCAACACGAAGTAGTGCTCCGTCTACTGAAACATTGCTGTATGAAAGCATAAGGACTCGTCTTCCTTTTAAAATATGTTCTATTGCTATATTAGAAAGAGTTTCTGTTTTTCCAGTTCCCGGAGGTCCCCAAATGAATGTGATTTTTTCAGTTGTAGCTCTATTAAAAGCATAATTTTGTCCACTTCTAATACTATTCCATTGTGAAATTTGTTTTCTCCCATTACATGCTATTTCATATGCAATAGAATCAGTACTAGGCTCCATCTCATCAAGCCTATCCATCAGTGACTCTAATAATTGCCATTGTTCTGAAGTAAATTCTACGCTCTCTACAAATTCTCCAATATATTCCATCGTCCTAATAAGTATCGTAAAATCTTCGCAAGATACTACATAAGCTGTTACAATGTTATCCGGAAACCATAACTTTATAGCTGTTCCATCGGGATAATGCATTTCGGTATCTGTATCAAACGCATATAAATATTCACCATTTTTAGATGGCAATTTTTCCCCATCAATAATTCTATATTTCTTCCCACCAGTTACTTTCAAATACTCTATTTCATTATTAATAGCAAATCTACAATCTCTCTTAAACATCTCAAAAGATGCTCCAACTCCTTCAGTTTGTATCTGTTCTTGAAGCACCTCGTCTTCGAGTTCAAACATTTTGGAGAATGAAGATGGATACGCATACTTACTTATATCTCCATGGAAATCAATTGCAATATATCCATCTTTTATATATTCAATTGTTCCTATAGCATGAGTATTAACATTAACAACACGCATGCCAATAAGCCTGCTCGTATCCATCTTCTCACCTCTTTACAATAATTCCTTTAACTTCATCATTTCATCTTCTGACAAAGTTACACCTTTTCCCATTTTCTCATGTTCCGGTGCCCAGTCTCTGATATCATATTTTGGTTCTCCACCATTCCACGAAATCCTGTTCAGTTCCTTTGTCCAACCTTTTGCACTTTCTGAAAGTGTTCCAATATGTTCTACTATTTCATATTTAAAATCTGCCATAAAATCTCCTTTTACAATGCATTGAATTATTATTCACGTACCTTTTTATCCAATGATGGATCATTCATAATATTTAATAAGCTCTGATAACTATCGACATCATGGTAAACCACATTGTCTGTAGATATATCATTAAAGAGCTTTCTTGCACACATTATTTTTGCCTTTTCAATTGGTCTAAGCTGCATAGATTCCATCGTGCCCTTAGTCTCTGCAACAAAGAAAAGATGCTTAACTGTTCCTTCATTGAACGCGATTGCCCAATCAGGGCTATAATGTCCAACAGGCGTTGGTATAGAGAATCCTTTTGGAAGCTTTGCATATACGCATACTTCTGCCGCTCCATACAAGTCCTCTGCGAATTTACGCTCTACACTCTTATCAGCATTACCATCAGTAAATACATATGGCTGTATATGTTTCTCTGCTTTAAATGCTTTATCTATTGTAGTATGCTTCTCCGCTGTAAAAATCTCACTATCGTACTTACCTTCAAGCTGGTCATAAGAAATATGATCAACTATCATAGTTGCCTTCTGTTCCTTAATCAGCCTTGTAACCTTAGAAATGAACTCTTCCGGATTATTTTTATACATGTCAAATTTATCCTTCCGGATTCCTTTGAGGATAGCTGCTACTGTTCTTCGTGTAAGTACTGTTGCCTCTGCCACCTTGCCAATCAGATCATATTTTATCTGGCTGGTTTCAAAATGCTTAAGTGCTGTTGTATCAGACTTTGCTCCTTTGAATGAGTCACCTAATTTAATTGCATCAGCCGATAATGTATCTTTCTGTTCTGAAATAGACGTTGTATATTGCAACATTGAAACATATAACTCTGAATCTATTACTTCTATTGCTTTCTTTATAAGCTCATTGCTATCAAATGAAACTGTATAAGCATACTTATGATTGATGTATCCCCATAAAGTCTGAAATTCCTTCTTGTAGAAATTATCATTCAAATCGTTGTTCGGTATTTTTGTTTCATTACCATTATCAATCATGTCATCAAGTATCTTGTCATTAAATACACTCTGAATCAGTTTGTGAATGCCTTCTGCATACACAACCAAATGCTCGAAGTGGAGCCAGATGATTATTTTCCAGGGCCATATGATATTGTTCGGTAATGTTGTCATTGCCATCCATTGTCACATAATCATTTTAATCAGATACTGATAAATCATTGTAGCCTGCTGTCTATTAAGCTTTTCTGCATTCCCATTGACCATTACTGTTTTACCTGTAAAATAATCAACAGTTGCCTTTCTAGGTCTGTCATACAAATCTGTCTTTATCTGTTTCTGCAGATCTGTTACGAAGTCCTTATAACTTTCACTGGCTATAACGGTAAGCTTATTGATTTTATGTACCAATGACTTTCCTACACTTTGTTCATCCATACGGAATCCATCCTGATTGACACAAAGCCTTAATCCTCTACAAACTTCCTGTCGCTTTCCGGTAGTACTATCACTATGCTTCAAAGTACAAATCTGAAATACATTCGGATTATCCCATCCTTCTCTAAGTGCTGAATGTGAGAATATAAATCTTGTAGGCTCTTCAAAACTAAGAAGTCTTTCTTTATTTTTGAGGATAAGGTCATATGCAGATATATCATCTGAAAAGTCTGAACCTCGTTTCACCTTACTATCTACAGCATGTCCTTTTTATCTATAGAGAAATATCCCTTATGAGTGTCTTTTACATCAATACCTTTTAAGTACTTCTGGTATGGTGTATCAAAAACAGTTATATATTCATTCACAATATCGTTATATTCCTGCTCAAATATCTGACCATATTCTCCGAGTACTTCATCGCCCTCTTCATCATACTGGCGGTATTTGGCCACTTCATCAATGAAGAACAATGATAAAGTTTTGATGCCTCTATTAAAAAGTTCCTCTTCCTTCTCCAAATGAGACTTTATTGTTTCCCTGATCTGTACTCGGCGCATATCCTTCTCAGACACATCACCTACCACATCACCTCTATGAATTACTTCTCCATTTGTGAATGTAACAGTTCCTGCAATTGATTAATCTCAGATACACGGTATCCTTTATACTGCTCCATCTCATTTGATATTTCATACATATTATCATCTACATCAAAATTCGGGACTCATGATTAATGCCTTTAGTCTTGTAGTCCTTCTCATACTCAATTCTGGCTCTTGGGGCATGCTTCGGAGATATAATAATATCTTCCAGATAGAGATAATGATCCGTACCACGGAAGTTTTTCACCTGAAATCCCTTAAACTCAATTTTCTTTACAAGGTGCTGATTGTATGCATCCACCGCATCAAGTGCATATACGAGGTTATGATGTTTCGCATGTGTTGCAGAATAATTCAATGTAAACAATGGATTAAAATTTTTAAGTGCTTTCTGTGTCGCATCTCCCCCCATCTTCTGAGGCTCATCTAATACAATAATCGGATTATTAGCTTTAATAACATCTATTGGACGTCTGCTTCCAAACTCGTCTCGCTTATCATAAATAATACGGGCTTCTTTGCTTCTACCGCCCTCTTTCATGGATGTATTAAATGCCTGCATATTGATAATCATGACATTTATTCCGGCATTACTTGAAAAAGAATCCAGCTGATTTAGATTACTGCTGTTATATACAAAAAATCTGGCTTTCTTTCCATAATGCTCCATAAAATGATCCTGTGTGATTTCAAATGACTTCTTCACACCTTCTCTGATAGCAATAGATGGAACCACAACAATGAACTTTGACCATCCATAACGTTTATTCAGTTCAAACATCGTCTTTATGTAAACATATGTCTTACCGGTACCAGTCTCCATCTCAACATCCAAAGAGCAGGCTCCCATACTATCAACAAGAGAATCCGAAACCATGACATTATTATTTTGCTGCACCTCTTTAATATTTGACAATACCATATCAGACGAAATCAACATATTCTCATTCTTAAATCCAGACTCGTCAAAATCATCTGTAAAATCCAATGTTTCCTGATCATAATTATTCACAAATGACATCTGTGAATAATTCTGCATCTCTTTATTTCCTATATCTCTGCGGTAAGATACATTGTCTATGTATGGTTGTCCTTTAAAGCAATTAACTACACTATCAACAGCATCTGTCTGGTACTGTTGTATTTTAAAATTAAATTTCATATTACAGCACCTTCCTTACTGTATCCGGACTTATTGATGCAAATATCTGGTCAAAGTTGGTTGCAACACTATCATTTGCCATTGAGCTATCTCTAAATACTGCGTAATAAGGCTTTTTCTCCGCTACAGCCTTCACAGTTTCTTCCGTCACATCATTATCAAAACATGCAATTAAAAAACCATCTGCCACATTGAACACCTGCTTACCTGCTATAGTTGTTTCCTCGATCTTGCTTGAAAGTAATACACCTAAATCAAGCATAACCTGGAATAATAAATCTTCCGGAGTTCGGTCTTCTTTGATGTTATCTGCATATGTATCAAATAATGATTGCTGTGTTTCTGATGGGTTGTAGTAAACATCTTTCATGTTGCTACTGTCACATTTTAGCACTCGAAAGCCACCATCAAATTTTGCTTCTGGATTTTCATCTGCAATCTTTTGGGCAGCTCTTCTAATACGTTCCTTACAAATCTGACTTATTGATTCAAACCCAACAAGTCTAGCTACAGATTTTTGTTGAGTTTCTTCTTTCATTTGAACAATAATATACTTTCTATTTCCATTATCTTCTGCATTTAACTGCATTACGGCATCTGCTGTAGTACCAGACCCCCCAAAGAAATCTAATATAATATCGTCATGAGTATTCGACTCTGACATAGAAATAATTCTTTTTATTAATTTTGTCGGTTTTGGAGTATCAAAAGGAGCTTTTGTATCACTAAATAAATCTCTAATTTCTGATTTTGCGCCAATTGTATGTCCTGCATCATCATATGACCAAATGGTTGTAGGGACTACTCCGTTCTGAACTTCTGAGAGGAATGTCTTTTATATGGCCTAGATAAACCGTCTTTTCAAAAGTAATTCTATTATCCGCAAGCATTTCTTCATATTTTTCTTTTGAAACTACCCAGCATCTAGATGGTGGTGGTGAAAATTGTAATCCAGCAGGTGATGTTATAATATAATCATTTGATGCTGAATATGTTTTTACTGATAAATTTGTTGCAACCCATGGTCCTCTTGGATCATTATCAGGATTCTTATATTTTGCATTTAATTCATCTGGTCTTTCAAACAAATTAGGATGCCATACTGCTTTGTTCTTGCAATATAAAAGAATATGTTCATGAACGTCTGAAAGATATTTGGCATCATTAGCTGCACCATATTTTTTATGCCAAATAATATGATTAACAAAATTTGATTCACCAAATATCTCGTCACATATATTCCGCATATTTTTCACTTCATTATCATCAATAGAAATAAATATAGCACCATCATCACGAAGTAAATTTCTTGCCAAACGCAGTCTTGAATACATCATATTAATCCAATCAGTATGAAATCTACCATTACTTTCAATATTTTTCACAAGTTGATTTCCATTTTCGTCATACTGCCCACTATTTTCTAGATATTCATTTATGTTCTCTTTAAAACTATCATCATAAACAAAGTCATTTCCCGTATTATAAGGTGGATCTATATAAATAATTTTTATTTTTCCAAATATGTCTCTTGAATTAACTTTAAAGCATCCAAATTATCTCCTTCAATAAAAATATTATCTGTTGTATCAAAATTAATACTTTCTCTAATACTCGGACGTAACGTTTTATTAAGAGGTGTATTGGCAAGAAGAACTGCCTTCTTCTTATCCGGCCAAGTAAATTGATATCTTTCATCCTTTCCTTCTACAACCTTACAAGATATCTCTTGTCTAAGCACATCAGCATCAATTGCTCTCTACTATCGGTTTTCCATCATCATCGTATCCGGTAATCGTCTCCGTAAGTGCATTTGGAAACATTTTGACAGCATCTCGAAATTTTTATCCGCTATATTTTCTGTTTGCATCTTTAATTTATCAGCCATTATCTATATACCCTTTAACCTTTCTTTATACCGTTGTATTCTCTGCACCATCTCAAATTTTTCTTTGACTGTACTTCTTTGCGTGCCTTAAGCTCTAAATCAGCTATCTGCTTTTGAGTTTTTCTTTTCAGCCTCCACATTTATTTGTTCTACCAGTGTATTTCCAGTCTGTACATTAATGCCTGATACCTGTGTAACAAAATTATCCCATACACTCCCTAAGTCAAGACCATTCAACCTTAAAGAAATCTCTCCTTCATTCTTCCAGTCTGCTTTAAGTAAGCGTGTCTCGTATATTGCAAGCTGGTATGCATTTTCATAATGCAACACAATCAGCAGCTTTTGCCCAAAGAGTTTTGATATCATAATAATATTCTTATCATCATACTCTTTTCTTTTCAGTTCCACCTGAAGAACAAATATAGCAGATATCTCTTCCGTTGCCTTAATATTCACAGAAGCTTCTGATATCTCATTGGTAATAATCATTCTGCTTATATCCGCATCAAACTTATCTTTTTATTTCCTGATAATTCTGCTGCATATTTCTCATAGATAAGTTTTTATGTAATGGCTTCCTAATTTCAGATGTTTTAGGCAAATCAAACATGTAAACACCCCCTACTTTATGACAAGAAAACTTATCAGCTCAAAATCATCTAATCCATTTATAGTCTCAGATAAAAAGCTCATCTGCTTACCACTTAAGAAACTGTCCATCTCACTTTCATCTTTCAACTCAATGATAGATGCAATGGCATCTCCAAGCAAATCCGAATATTTTCCCATTTTCCGACCATCATCTGTTTCATCATTGAATTGGGCACATAATTCTTTATCCGGTTCCTTTTTCCTTTACATAAAAGTCTGAATGAATCCAGCATTTCCTTCGGTGAAAGATGATCTATTATTACCTCTCCTTCTTCTGACATATATACCATATAGAACGGATGCAGCCTGTTTTGACTGTTAATATTTATCTCATTCTTTATATTTCTAAGCACATATATTACACCAGCCGGCAATTCTTCCGTTGCTTTTACCACAGCATTCATTCCATGCGGTGCCTTTTCAATCTCAGGATGTGTCTTAATATAATCAAGCAAGTCCAATCTGAACTCATTCAATCCAAGATCCATAATAGATATTCCGGATGACATATCTTCAATATCTACCACTTCCTCCTGTAACCTCTTGAGCTGCTGTTTTCGATACTCTAAATCTCCTTTTCCTCCGACTAAGGACATTATCATCGCCCGTAGCTGTCATATCCACGATTTTCATTCGAGTTTCCACTCTGGCTTTAAGATTAATATATTCATCCAATGTAATATTGGGCCAGAAGTTTACAAGCTGGATACATTCATTTTACTTCCAATTCGGTCTATTCGTCCAAATCTCTGAATAATACGAACCGGATTCCAATGTATATCATAATTAATCAGATAATCACAATCCTGTAGATTCTGACCTTCCGATATACAATCCGTTGCTATCAAAATATCTATTTCGGCTTTTCATTCGGCAATAGCAAACTTTTTCCCTTAGATACCGGAGAAAACATGTTAATACTGTGTTTAGGTCTGTTTTCAAACCTTTGATCGTAGTCTTTCCATCTACTGAACCTGTAATAATTGCTGTGTCCAATCCATATTTTTCTTCACATACACACTTACTGTGTCATACAGATAATTCGCTGTATCTGCAAAAGCAGTAAATATGATTATTTTCTTATTACCGGTATTGATAGGATGTTCCTGCTTTTCATCTATCACATCAAATAAGGTCTGCAATTTGCTATCATGAGCGGGTGTTATATCTGCAATCATCGCAAGAAGCAAATCCAGTATTTCCTTATCTCTTTCCAGCTCGCGTCTCCATGACGTATAATCCATATCTGCAATATCTATTCTTACTTTCTTTCCAATTGCAAACACATCATCATTATGGTCATCCCCATCTAAATCCATATTTGTTATGTCATTCAAATTCAATGAGGATTTATTATAGCCATGTTCAAAATCTGCAATGCTCTTTATGGTATCGGTAATAAGATCATTGATACGTTTTAATGTCAGCCGAAGGAATATACCGAGCTTTCCATTCTCTTCATAAGGTTTATTGACATCAATCTTCTGATTCCCTGCTCTCGACCAGACTGTGTAAGACCTCCCCTTACATGATTTGAATCATACACATTCTTATACTTTGCTAGTTTACTTGGCAGGATATAATCCGTTGGTGTATATATACATAATCTAAGCAGATTCAGCTCTTCAAATATCTCATTGTAATTGATTGCCTTGCTTAAATCTGTCAAGCCCGGTCTTTTTGATATAGGTGTATTTCTCTTTGGAAATGTTCCTATATCGGATGTATCATAATATTTCTGAATATGCTTTCTTGAACGTGCAATCGTTACACTATCAAGCAGTTCAAAGAAGTCGAAATCAAGCATTCTTAAAAGTTTGCTTGTAGTTCTATCCTCTGGTTCCCACTTACTCCATGTATTAAAGGCAGTCTGTGCCTGCTTGAAAATATCATCAATACTCTTATGTGTATTCAACTTTTCATCCAGTAGCTGACTTTCACCCTCATAAGCAAGAGCAATCTGATTCTTCAAATCTACAAATCGATTATTTACCGGTGTGGCAGATAACATAAGCACCTTTGTCTTAACGCCCTTGCGTATAACCTTGTTAAGAAGCTTCAGATATCTGTTCTCTTTTCATCCTCACCGGATATTTTGCCACCATTACGGAAGTTATGCGATTCATCAATAACCACCAGATCATAATTTCCCCAGTTTACCATATCCAGATCCATACCATTAGAATTTCGACTCTCTGCTTAAGTCTGTATGGAACAGAACATCATAACGCATACGATCAGCCGCAATTGGATTGTTGATATAATTATATTTATATGTATTCCAGTTGTTCGCCAGCTTCTTAGGGCATAACACAAGCACAGATTTATTCCTATTCTCGTAATACTTTATTACAGACAGTGCAGTGAATGTTTTTCCTAAACCTACTGAATCTGCCAGGATGCATCCGTTATACTTCTCCAGCTTATTGATAATTGCTAACGCAGCATCCTTCTGAAAATTATAGAGCATCCCCATATTTTGCTTTCTTTAAAGCCTGTTGCCTCGTTTGGCAGTACATCATCTGATACATCTTCAAGAAATTCATTAAAATGTTGTATAGTGTTACAAAATACAGATAATCCGAGAATTTTCATTATAAACAGTTGTGATATTCTCTATCACTTCATCTGTCACTTCCTGCAGTTTTGATGCATCGTTCCATATCTGTTCAAATAATTGCAAGTATGCTGTGCTCATTGGAGCTTCTGATTTCTGGACTATATAATAAGCATTGTTTCCACGTTCACAGCCTAAATCTACTGTTGTAAATCCGCTTAATGGCATATAATTCTTATCATCTACATTAATAAATCCCATCATATTTTCATTTGTCACATTTGACTTGAATACTGCCTTTTACGAATCCACTCCGCACATTCTTTTGCAATTGCCTTCTGTGTCATCTCATTACGAAGCTTAACTTCAAACTCTGAACCAAACAGATTTTTCTCACGTTCCTGTCTTGGTATATAAAATTCTCTTTTCTCGCGCTTTGCTTTTTCCTTAATGAATGTTGGTGATGTGAAAATAAAACGCAATTCATCCACATTTTTAAGTTCTTTCTTTAACTCAGCAAATGCATAAATAGAAAAGCAGGCTGCAGCAATAGACACTTTACTGCCCTTATGTATTTCAGTTGTCAAATCTTCTTTTAGTGTCTTATTGACATTATCTATTATTTCCAATTCCTTTTGCCTCCTTCGTTTGTTCTATGCATTATGCTTATTTTTCTTATACCTTGCATCTGCTGGCTTCTGTGCAGTATCGAATTAACCACATTTTTCCTTTTTAATTTCACTGTCAACTCTTCCCTCTGTGCATAAAACTCCTATTCTTCTAGTAGAAATATTCCATACCTTTGAAAGTTCTGTTGCTGTTAAATACTCCATAATTGAACCCTCCATAATAAGAATATTATATTCTATTATCGGAATAATAGCAATCAGATCAATATAGAGTTTCGCCAGTACCACCATGCCAATAATTATTTATCTTTTCCCCATATTTCCTCCATACTTACTAATATTTTACCACATAGTACTTGAGTCATACAGTCTTTTTACAAATTTTTACCACTCACCTCGTCCTCTTCTACTATCATCGGCTTGTCCTTATCGATACTGATTACTTTGCAAATCACTCCGTCATCAGTCACAAACACACTCTTTCCTTTTGCCTGTCCTCTTTTTATGTAAATTAAAATGAGCCATCATAAGAAAGTCATTTTGTGTATCTTTCTTATGATGGCTCTAGCTATCAAATTACGAGTCCCAAAGTCCGCCCTCGCAACACGAATTTTTGTTCGAAGTTACTGTTCAGTCCCTAGCCAGAAGCCCTCTCGTAACCATATTTTATTTATAAAAACATCTATAATCCTTAAACAAAAAATCGCTCAAACTCACGGTCTAAGCGATTTTTCTATTCGGGAATTGGTTTAGTTCCCCATCTTTATATAAGCTCTACTCAAGCTTGAATTTGCCGACTTCCGTTGCCAGATCCTCTGCGATGCCATTGTTGTCGGAAGCCTCGCTTTGGATATCATTGACGTTACCGGTAAGCTGTACGGAAGACTCGGAAACTCCCGCAATGCCCTTGGCACTCTCTTCCACGGCAATGTTGACTGCAGAGATGGATTCACGGATGCCATCCATCGTGCTGCGAAGTTCTTCCGCAGTCTGCGCGAACTGCTCCATCATTGCACGCATTGCATTCGCATCGGTCGCATAATTTTCACTCGTTGCAACAAGACCTCCGAAGCCTTCCTCTGTGGAATTGCGGACAAATTCGATCATCTGCTGCGATCCCTCTGCCAGTTCATCCACTGCCTGAATGACCTCTGCACTCACCTGGCGGATTTTTGCTGCGGCATCCGCAGAATTACCTGCCAGCTTTCCGATCTCATCCGCAACCACCGCAAAGCCGCGTCCTGCTTCCCCTGCGCGTGCCGCTTCAATACTTGCATTCAGCGCAAGAAGATTGGTCTGTTCCGTAATCTCGATAATGTTGGAAGTCAGAATCTCGATCTGTTCCACCGATTTGGACTTTGCAATCTTCTCATTTAAAGAAGCCGCCATCTTCTCGGTCTCAATGTTTGCTTTCTTCTGCCCCTCCTCTGCTGCATCATTCGCCCCGGAAGCACGGCTCTCCATCTCCTGAGAAGAGACTTTTCCGGCATCCGCATTGCCTGCAATACGCTCTACCGATGAATAGATTTCGTCAATTGCCTCCGTGATCTGATTGAGTGAAGAAGTCGTTTCCTCCATCGCCGCACTCATCTCCTGCATCGTTGCCGACATCGGTAATGCTTTCATCCGCAGAGCTCAGATGATCCACCATTTTGCGGGAAGAAGACATAAGCCGCATGGATCCGGACGAAATTCCGATCATAATCTTGCGGATATACGCTAACAACTCATTCACATTGCCCGCAATCAGTTCCAGCTCATCCCGCTTCTGACATCCAGTTTCTGTGTCGTCACCCTCATTATGTACCAGATCATAAATCTTCGCATTTACCTGCATCAGTCCCTTTGTAATCCTGCTAACGATAATCGTCAGAATCGATTGCCAGAATCAGACAGATGCCTCCGATCTGTAACGTCTGGACAACTGCCTTCTGTAATTCTGCTGTAATCGATGACGCATCATAATCGCATCCAAGTATTGCAACAACCTTGCCTGCATTGTCCTCAATAGGCTTGTATACCGTAATCAGATCTCCGTCTTCTGTATGGTCGATGTAATCCTGAATGTATTCCTTTCCACCGAACACCGGCTCCAGTTCCGCGTATGAATCCGCAAATTCATCACCGACTTTTGCCGCATCCTCGTCCGAATCCACACCATAATACACTTTCTTTCCGGCCGTATACAATGTGTATAAAAAGCAATTCCGCATGCTTTTTGCTTTTTCTGAGATCTCCTTGCAGATTCTGATAGACCTGCGTACCTTCCGATCCTACCGTCACTTTGTATACCAGCTTGGCATCCAGCGAATCCGCAACGATCGTTGCCGCCATGTCTGCTTCCTCAACGCCCATCCTCACCATGCTTTTCTCAAAACGCGTGTAGGAATTGTATCCCATCAAACCACAGACGAGTACAACGATTATGATTGACGGAATCAGGATCTTCGCGCGGATTGTGAGTCTCCTTGTACGAATTTTGCCTTTGTTCATTTCAACGCTTCTCCTTATGTCTACATTGTATGGCACAAGTATAACACATTATCTAACGATGGGCAACGGGCATGTTCGTCAATTATTATCGAATAGGAATCGTGACGGAATCCTTTGCCTTTTTCCATACGATCACTGAATGGTAACTGTTCGAAGCTTTGTTTTTTCACAGATTTATAGTATAATACCTACCATGAAATTACAAAAATTATACAGCAAGGTCCGTCGCTCTTGACGACTACAATATGATAACTGAAAATGACAAAATCGCCATCGGTGTCTCAGGCGGAAAGGATTCCCTTACGCTGCTCTATGCGCTTTCCGGCATCAGAAGCTTTTATCCTGTGCCCTTTGAGCTTGTAGCGATAGCGGTTGACCTGGGATATGAGGATTTTGATTTGTCTCCGGTGAAGGCGCTGTGTGATGAGCTCTCTGTTGAGTTTTATGTGGTGAAAACTGATATTGGAAGAATATCTCTTGAGAAATCTAAGAATCGCTAGTCCCTGCTCATGGTGTGCAAAGCTTAGAAAGGGAGCTTTGAATGATTTTGCGCTGTCTGTCGGCTGCAACAAAATCGCATATGCACACCATATGGATGATATTATAGAGACTATGTTTCTTTCCCTGCTATATGAGGGACAATTTTATTCTTTCGCGCCTGTTACACAGCTGGACGGCAGTGGGCTTGCCATCATCCGTCCGCTTATGTATGTCGGCGAGTCTGATGTGAAGGGCTTTAAGAATAAATACAATCTGCCGGTGTGCAAGAATCCATGCCCTTACGACGGCCACACACGGCGCGAATATGTAAAGCAGCTTGTCAGACAGCTAAATATGGAAAATCCGGGTGTCAAGAAGAGACTGTTTTCTGCTATTCAAAACGGCAATATCGATGATTGGGTGAAATGCACTAAGCCTTCCGATGCTTCATAGAGCGCTTTTCTCATACATCCTAGAATCAGCCTCACGGATTATCTCATTAATATCCTTTGTGCTGTTATCGTTTTTCACAGCATATCCCATGACAGCTGTGATAGGCACTATATTATTTCCATCAGTGATACATCCGAGATTATCCATCATTTTTACTTGCATTCATGAATACGGTGTCGATATCCGGTTTTGTCGAGATAAATACGAATTCATCACCACCGACTCGGTAACACTGTCCGTATTTTCCAAGAGAAGCACTCATCACATCTGCAACGCGTTTTATCATCTCATCACCCTTCTGATGTCCCATTGTATCATTTACCTTTTTCAGATTGTTTACATCATAAATCGCAATCAGCATGTATGGGTTTTCATCATCTTCAAGCTCCTTGACCTTTTCCATATATGAGGTACGATTGAGTAAATCAGTTAATCCGTCATGATAAGCAAGCCTGCTAAGCAACTCATTTTGATATTGCGCTGATAAGAGGCGAGGAACTTTTTAATAATCTGGACTATTTCCATGAAAAAGAATATCAATATGCCGAGTCTGATAAAATAGCTTGTTTCTCGTCCAGTGCCTCGCCATAGAATTATGATATCCGTCATAGCCATAAAGCTTAAAACAATACAGCCTATATTGTGATATATATTCTCTTTTGGTGCCTTTACAATGCCCTTTATCGTCGAAACAAGAATAAAGAGCATAGAAATTGCAAATACAACATGTACCAGAAAAAGTGTCTCATGATAATCCATGATTTCGGTTATTTCACCGATAAAGCAGCCTGCAAATGCTATCTCGCCAATTACGCATAGTATCGCGCTTATATGTTTACTATAGCTTTCATACATCTGACTTAAAAATATTAAAAACGGTAGAATAGAAAGCCTCAGGGTTGTTTCTGCTATCACATGATATATATGGGCATCTCCAAAACAAGCTGTAGATATCGTCCGTCTGTTGTAAGATATAAGCCTGATACAAATGCTGTAACACCAAGATTCAAAACTCAATGCCTACTATCTTTTGCCTTGTAAGAGGAATAAATAGTAAAAGCATTACAACACCCAGTACCATAATAATAAAGCTGATACAGAAAGAATTGAATCTTTTTTGTTGTTGAAATTGTATGATATCAGAAATATCGCCTATGTACATTTCATCAAGCTTTGCACTGTCGTCATCTTTATATGGATTTTCAATTTCAATCTCCAGTAGCTTGCCATCACTTTTGCAGGGATAAGTACATTTACAAAAGAGCCCCGGGTGTCTTTCCAAAACTGTGAACAGAAATGATTGTTCCTGTATTGGCATACCCCATCTATGAACACCTTGATATTTGATGTTTTTGCAAAGAAAAACAATGTTTTATTACAATCAGCTGCCGTTATAGTACGATGGATTACTGTAGTGCCGGATAAATGGTTTAGTGAAGCCTCAGACTCCTCGCAATTTAACCATCCTGTTGAAAAATCAGAATATGTATCCGTCGTCTTTGGCTCATGATTACTCATCGGAGCTACTGCACTTATTATCACCATTAAAGCAGCAAAAATCAGTATAAAATATATAACTACAGGAAGCCTGTTTATTATAATATCTTTTTTTAATGATTTTTCCATAAAAATGCCTTTCATACTTATATCTTTTACAGCTTGTCCGAATCCAGTACAATCGTAAATGGCCCGTCATTCTCAAGCTCTATCTTCATATCGGCTCCAAACACCCCTCTTTGTACTCCGGAACTGCCTTATCACACTCGCTGATGCAGTATTCATAAAGCTCGTTTGCCATATCAGGACTTCCTGCCTCCACAAATGAAGGACGATTGCCTTTCTTACAATTTGCATAAAGCGTAAACTGCGATATGAGCAAAAGCTTTCCGTCTACATCATTTATCGAAAGATTTGTCTTGTCATTCTCATCGGCAAAAATTCTCATGTTTATAAGCTTTTGATCATTTTATCAGCAATCTCTTTAGTGTCTGTCTCTGCTATGCCTATCAAAACGCACAGTCCCTTTTCTATACTGCCGGTTATATTTCCATCTATAGTGCACTTTGCATGGTTTACACGCTGTATTACAAATCTCATTATTATGTTGTCTCCTTAAATATGTTATTTACATGTTATAAATTGGATATAATTATTTTGTTACAATTTATATGACATATAATTTTACTACCATTTTTATCCAACAATATCCATATTATTTTAAACCATATTTATAAAATAAACAAGTCGGTCTGTGACTTTGCCCACATAGTTTCAATCAAAATCATATGAACACCGCAATCCCTAAAGTGTATTTATTAGGCAATTTGTATTCATTTATAAGCTTTCGTGTACATTTATGAATTATATTGTCAAGTGACGTATTACTGTGTTAGAATTATAAATATAAAATTTTTACAAACCATTTTTTTGACTAAAGGAGGATATTTATGAACTACAATATTGAGGGAGAGCCATTACCGGTTGTGATCTGCAACCTTGAGGCAAACGAGACTATGATTACCGAAAAGGTGCCATGTCATGGATGACTCCAAACATGAAGATGGAGACTACATCAAATGGAGGCATCGGCAAAATGTTTGGCCGTGCATTTTCAGGTGAGAGTATGTTCCAAAATCGCTACACATCTATGGGTGGTCCAGGAATGATAGCATTTGCATCATGCTTTCCAGGATGCATCGCCCTTCCAGATTGCACCGGGACAGGAGATAATTGCCCAGAAATCAGCATTTCTTGCTTCAACCTCCGGAGTTGAGCTGTCCGTATTTTTCCAAAAGAATAGGAGCAGGATTCTTCGGCGGAGAAGGGTTTATCATGCAGCGTCTGTCGAAACGGATTGGTATTTTTAGAATTTGACGGCCACATAAAGGAATACGAGCTTGCACCCGGTCAGCAGCTTGTGATTGATACCGGATACTTAGCCGCTATGACAGGAAGCTGCCAGCTCGAAATTCAGACTGTTCCGGGTATCAAAAATGTGGTATTCGGCGGTGAAGGATTATTCAACACCGTTGTCACCGGACCTGGCCGTGTATGGCTCCAGAGTATGCCGGTTTCTCAGCTTGCAGGTGCAATCAGACCTTTTATTCCAACCGGCAACTAAACCTATAAAACAGGACTGTCGATATTCAGGCAGTCCTGTTTTACACTTTGTACTAAATTCTATGGTTTTATATTTTATCTATGCCATACCATTTGCAGTTTTGTACTTCCATAGCATCTCAGCATGATTCTGCTCTTCTATCTGTATATCTGCCAATAGCTTTCTGATATCCGAATTTCCAAATACAAATACATCGGAATTGTACTCGCCGGATACTAACTTTTCTGTTCCTATACAGTCTGTAGCCAGATAACAGTCAGCTTTCTTGTCCTCAGAATTGCCAAGCGAATCGTATGTTGCAGCAGGGTTATAATTCTTCCCCTTAGAATCATTGCAGTCAACTGACGGAACCTTTCCCTTAATCACCTGATCCAAAGAGTCAAAATGTTTTTGCTCATCCCTTGCTATTTCTTCAAAAGCTCCTTAAGCACCGGATCCTTTGCCTGATTGCTGTATTTGGTATACTTCTCTATGCATGCCTGTTCCTGTGTTTTTAAATCTTCAATAGCGTTTGTTTCTTTTTCTGTTAGAATCATTTAATAGACACCTCCTGTCAGCATTATTATGTACAAAGGTGTAAATTATATTTATGATTGCCACAATTTTAATTAAAAAGCCTCTAACCGAAATCGCAATTAAAAATAAGATACATAAAATAATTACTCACAGCACATGCTAAACTCATACTTAGGATGAAAAATAACAGTAACTATTCAGCATATTCAGGATAGCTGCAAATAAAAATCAAATTAAAACATCAAATAAACAAAAAGCAAATAAACAAGCATCAATCAGGAGGACTATTCATGAATAATACAGGGATATATAATGCCAATACACATAATACCGACCAGAATATCTACAGCCGGCAAAACTTTAAACAGTATCATACCAATAAATCCAGCATCTGCGGCATATCAGATGATAAAACTGACTGCAGCCGCCAAAGTGCCTTCTGCGATAGCACAAACTATGCGGATTTACCACTCGGATGCGTATGCGAAGGAACTGAAGTTAGAAACAGTGCTGACGAAAATGTCAAAATTTACAATATAAAGCACTCTCATCAGCCTATTTAGCCAGCTCCCAAAATGCCACTGCACTGGCAGCAGCCACATTTAGAGAATCGACGCCATGTGACATTGGTATCTTTACAGTGTAGTCACAGGAGTCTATAGTCTGCTCATGAAGACCATCTCCCTCCGTGCCGAGCACTATTGCAAGTCTTTCCTCTGAGTGAAGCACAGGGTCATCTATACTCACGGAATCATCAGTCAGCGCCATAGCACAAGTCTTAAATCCAAGCTTATGAAGCACATCAATATAGTATTTATAAGCACTGCTATTTTGGTCGCTGCAATTTTGGTCACTGCTATCACACTTATCATGCAATGAAGCATCTGAAAAAGTGTTGTCACTGCCGACATTGTACTTGGGAAAATATGCCCATGGCACCAAACACAGTTCCCATACTAACCCCGATTGCACGCCTGTACAAAGGATTGCAGGCAGGAGTGAGCAGCACCGCATCCATATGCAGTGCTGCCGCTGACCTGAATATAGCTCCGACATTGGTTGGATTTACCACATCCTCAAGCACCGCAACTCTTCTTGCGTCCCTGCACACCTCTTCGACGGACCTTGGCTTCGGCCTGTACATAGCACAGAGTGTGCCTCTGGTCAAAGCAAAGCCAGTCAGCTTTGTGAGCAAATCAAATGACGCAGTATATACAGGTATATTCTGACATCTTTCGATAATGCCTCTTGCCTCGCCATTTACATGCTTTGTCTCCATCAGAAGAGAAACCGGTTCACATCCCGCATCAAGTGCCCTCTCTATCACCTTTGGACTTTCAGCTATAAACATCCCCTCTTTTGGATTAGCTCTGTTTAAAAGCTGATTCTCCGTCAATCTGGCATACACATCCAGATTGGGGTCCTTAAATTCTGTAATTGTGATTATATTATCAGACATATAATCAATCCTCCCTCAGATGTACTACCCTGGCTGCCGCACGACGCCTGCCATCCTCCTGGGCTGCATAATGCTTACGTGTGGTATTTACATCCTTGTGCCCTAGAACATCCGCCACAAGATAGATATCACCTGTTTCCTGATAAAGTGTGGTGCCATATGTACTGCGAAGCTTATGAGGAGTAATATTCTTAACGGTTGTTACGAGTCTCGAATACTTTTTTACCAGATTCTCAACAGAGCGTACAGATATACGCTTCCTCTGTAAAGAGAGAAAAAGCGCATTAGCATGCCCCTCGGCAGGTGTAATTATGCTTCTCTCCTCCCAGTACGAAAGAAGTGCATCACGTACCTCATCACCAAAATAAACAATCACATCAGCACCACCCTTTCGGTGCACCTTGATTCCGTTGTTTTTGAAATCTACATCATCCATATCCAGCCCCACGCACTCAGATACACGGATACCTGTTCCAAGAAGCAGTGTCATAAGTGCAAGGTCACGAACCTTTGTTTTCTCATGGAAACGCTGCTGGTTCTTGGACAGACTGTCTCGACTCAACCTCATCGAGAAGCTGTGCGACCTCATCAGTATCAAGACGGATGATATTCTTCTCATGTATTTTGGGAAGGGTTACCTTGCTCGCAGTATTGGTATCTATAAACTCTTTCCTGAAATAAAAATTATAAAAGGTGCGCAGTGATGCAAGCTTTCGCTTAATGCCTCTCTCGTCATTGGTGTGTACGACGCCATCCTTCTCATAATACTTTAGATAAAACAGATATTCCTCAATATCTGAAGGACTGATCTGATCTAACAGAGATATAGGGTAATCCCTTATATCATATTTCTTAAGCGATGGATTGTCACTCTTCATGTACTCGAAAAAGGTCTGTAGATCATATGCATACGCTATCTTGGTTCTTGAGGACTTATCCGCATCTATTCCGATAAAAAAATCCATACAGAACTTCGGAAGCTTCTGTATCATGTCTCTGAGCTTTAATTCATTTTTTATATTTACGTCTTCGTAATAAGCTTTGTCTTTCATATTAATACTATATAATAATCAAAGTTGACTCTAACCAAGTATTTCTTTGATTTTCTCCTCTATACGCTCCTTGACCAGTGCAGCTATATCCTTCGTCTTCATGTCCTTGTACTCATCATACTCAATAGGCTTTAAATAGTGAACCTGCGTTGTAACAGGGCCGAAATGAAAGCTGTTGAACACCTTATATGAATCTATAAGAGCTATCGGAATAATAGGAACATGTGATTTCAATGCAATCTTAAAGCTACCTGCTTTAAAATCCTGCACTTTATTCTTATTATTGAACTTATAGCCACCCTCCGGAAACAAGACATATCTCTTGCCGTTTTTCACATCCTTAGCTACCTCATTGATTATAGTAAGCCCCTGCCTTGGATTATCTTTCTAAACGCTTTGCCTGAACCAGATCCACAAATTCCCACAAGCATTGTATGCGACTTCTGCTTATCCATAACAAACGACAGTACCTTGTCATGTGTAGTAATAATCCCCAGTAAATCATACTTTCCCTGATGGTTGGGATACATGATATAGCCACCTGTTTCAGGAAGATTCTCAAGACCATATGCTTCTGTTGTAATTTTTCCCGATTTATTCATTAAATCTATACAGTGCCGCATCATATCATATCTCTCCGCTTCTGAATATTTCTGCGGATGATCAGCCATGTATCTCATTTTGGGAACAATATACGGCGCTCTATGAAAATTTGCAAATATAACAAAAAATAGTTTTAACATAAATATCCAATCTCCTGTTTCAAAACGGATAAGCTATAGATACTATAACCCAAATCCGCTGCAATTAACCTATATTATATAAGAAACAGGAAATTTTAGCAAGAAAACGTTACTTTATATCCTGAGAATAATATGAAACAACTATATAATCGCCACTGCGGACATTGCCATCTGTAAGACTATTGAGCCTGCAAATTTCATCTACATAATCTCTTTTGCTCACCTGACTGTCGGCAATATATCTATCGGCAATGCTCCAGACAGTGTCGCCATCCTCAACCCTGACGCTGGTATAATACTTGTTATAAGGCCTGCTGTCACCGGAACTGGCAAAAATATGAATAGTGCCACACAATATAATGACAGCTGCTATAAATGCAACAGCAGTCCATCCAAACATTTTTCTTCTACCTGATAAAGTATTTCCTCTCATAAAACCACCTCTTGTATTTCCGAACATGTGTTTGTTGTTATTGTGGTTACATAATACATCTCGAACAATCGTTTGTCAATAGAAAAAACGAACAAAATTTCGGAATATATGTTTGCGTTTGCTTTGGTTTTATGATATACTTTTTTTGAGATATAATTTTTTTTTTACAATCATTCATGGGGTGCAAAATTCCTTTTGCCCCATATCATTATATTATTTTAATATTCAGACGGAGGATTCAACTATGGCATTAGAAAAGATTTCAGACAAGCAGAAAGAGATACTGGAGTTTATCAAGAGTGAGATTTTAAACAGGGGCTATCCGCCATCAGTGCGTGATATCTGCGAAGGTGTACATTTAAAGTCCACATCCAGCGTCCATGCTCATCTCGAGACACTGGAGCGAAAGGGCTACATAAGAAGAGATCCTGCCAAAACAGGGCTATAGAAATTATAGATGACAGCTTTGGTTTACAGCGCCGCGAGATGGTTAATGTCCCTCTGGTCGGTCGTGTAGCTGCAGGTGAGCCGATACTCGCAGTGGAAAATATCGAAACCTATTTTCCCGTTCCTGCTGAATATATGCCAAATAAGCAGTCATTTATGCTTAAAGTCAAGGGCGAGAGCATGATTAATGCCGGTATCTTCGACGGTGATAATATCCTCGTCGAGCAGCAGAGTGATGCTTCAAACGGAGATATGGTTGTAGCACTTATAGATGATTCTGCCACTGTAAAGACTTTCTACAAAGAGAATGGTCACATACGTCTTCAGCCGGAGAACGACACAATGGATCCAATCATAGTTCCGGACTGTGAAATACTCGGCAAAGTGTTTGGAGTATTTCGTTTCTTCTAATATTACAAAAATATCGCACCCATATGCTAAGCTAAACAGCTCGGCATATGGGTGCGATATTTTAAATTACCGGTTTCGATTTATAATTCCTTAATCATAGAATAAATACTACAGTGAATGTACATCCACCACTTTTCCATCTCTCCATATTCTGTCGAGATCATAAAACTGCCTGTCTTCTTTAGAGAACAGATGCACGATAATATCCTGATAGTCCATGAGAATCCATGTAGAGTTGCCTGTTCCCTCTACCTGCTTCTGATGCACTCCGTTTGTATACATAGCCTCATCCACGGCATCCTCCATGGCTGTGAGCTGATTTGCATTATTTCCGTTTGCAATGATAAAGTAGTCTGCTATAGAAGAAACCTCTCCTATGTCGAGAACTGTGATATCCTCTGCCTTTTTGTCTTCAAGTGCTTCCACTATCTTTTTAACTAAATCAATTGTCTGCATAGCAGTTATTCCTCCCTGTTGTCTCTGTATTTAGCATAATAATTGTAAGTAATCTGGGTAGTCGGATCTATTGCCCCACTCTTTGTGTTAAGGAAATTGATTGTATCATACAATATCTCTGCGACAGTCCTGTTGAGATCACAAAAGCAAGCTTTCTTATCTCTTCAAGCCTCGGTGCTTCACATCTGTTTGGCTCAATATAATCTGCCACAAAGAGTATTTTGTCAAGGAGCCCCATATCTGCTTCTCCTGTAGTATGCACTCTTATGGCATGCAGTATCTGCGCATCCTTAATGCCATACTCTTCCTCAGCCAGCACCATGCCTGCCTTTGCATGTAACAGCCCGGGTTTGATATCTCTACCTCTGTTATGTCTATATTTTTCTTTACACAGAGTCCGATTTTCTTTTCAGTCGAAAGACACTTGGCACAGTCATGAAGCATGCCTGCAAGCATTGCCTTTCTATGGAATAGCCGTTTGCCATGGCAAGACAGCCGGCAGTATACATCACTCCGAGTGTATGCTGATACCTTTGTTTATCAAGGCTCTTCTTTAGCTTTTCTTTATTTCTTTTACTTCCATACTCTATCACCTGTATAAATTATTAGCCTGTATATATGACATAACTGCAGCATCCAGAAACATTTCCGCTCCTTTAGGACTCCTATACCCGTCTGCCTGCGACTTGGCACGCAGCAGTTTTCTGACCTGGGTAGACGACACATCCATCCTGTCACACTTTAAAAGTCTTATATCTGCAGGAAACAGATTTTTGATATTAGCAATCTTTTCCTCCATCTGCAGCTTTGGAAAATTTTCCCTCACCATAACAAGAATAATTGCTGTCTGGGCTATGACATCAGGTCTCATCCATGTTTCAAAATAATCGAGCGAATCTCCACCCATGATGAAATACAGTTCATCCTCCGGATAAAGCGCCTTTAGCTTTTGAGTGTAACATACGTATAGCTGGTGGACTCATCCTTTATCTCAATATCAGACACCTCAATACCGGGCACTGCTTCTGATGCCAGCTTACACATATTGTACCGGTGGCTAAATGCTGTCATTGCATTCTCAGTCTTGTTCGGCGAGTGACCTGACGGAACAAGCAGAATCCTGTCAAGAGAATACTCTTCCATCGCCTTTTGTGCCATGTATATATGACCTTTGTGTATCGGGTCAAATGCCCCACCAAAATCCCTGTTTTCATGGCTTATTCGAAGCTTAATCTTTGGATTTTTCTTCGCAGGACGGTAAAAAATCATTTTTTTGCCTATTACCTTAACCACTGCTGAGTGTGTTCTCTCACCGATTACACTTGCAATCTCTCTTGGATCATCTATGCAGTTTTAAGAACTGCAACCTTGATCAGCTCCCTCTTTTCAAGTGCTGCATCAAGAGCCTCGATGATTTCGAGTAAGCGATGCCTTCCAATATTGAAAATAGGGTTAATTGTGCTTGCAAGGCTGCTTAAATATGCACGCTGTTTACTTGATAAATTCATATATACTCTTTCTCCTTACTTGTAATAATCAAACTCGAAATCATACATGCGGACAGTATCTCCATCCTCGATGCCCATATTTTCAAGCTCCTTGATGATACCCTGCTCACGCAAGAATCTCTGGAAGAAGGCAAAGCCCTTCTCCGAGTCCATATTTGTATATCCGAGCATTTTCTCAATCTTTGGACCTGATATCTCATATGCACCATCGGCTGCCACCTCAACCGCGTACGGCTCATCCTTAAAGAATGAAAGTGCAGGATCAATCTCCGGCTCATATACAGTAACCTCTTTAGGACAATTTGCAAGCAGGTTCTTCACCTCGTACAAAAGCTCCTTAAGGCCCTTACCGCTTACTGCGGATATCGGAAATACCTTTATGCCCTGTGGCTCGAATTCAGCTCTTAAGGCCGAAATTACCTCATTTTCGTCTCCCGCTATGGCATCTATTTTGTTGGCTGCAATGACCTGTGGCTTTTTGAGAAGCTGTGGATTGTATGCTTCAAGCTCCTTGTTTATCGCCTTGATGTCAGCAACCGGATCACGGCCTTCAGTACCGGCCGCATCAACCATGTGTATCATGACCTTGGTACGCTCTATATGACGCAAAAACTCATGACCGAGTCCTATGCCCTCTGATGCTCCCTCGATAAGTCCCGGGATATCAGCGATTACGAAGCCAAAGCCCTCATCCATATCAACCACACCAAGATTTGGCTGTAATGTGGTGAAATGATAGTTGGCAATCTTTGGCTGTGCATTGGTAACTCGTGACAGAAGTGTTGATTTTCCTACGTTTGGAAAGCCTACAAGCCCTACATCCGCTATCACCTTTAGCTCAAGCTGTACCTCGATTTCTATTGCATCCTGTCCCGGCTGAGCATATTTAGGAGCCTGCATGGTGGATGTGGCATAGTGCTGGTTGCCCTGACCGCCCTTTCCTCCGCGCAGGATCACCTGCCTTGTATTGTCACCGGACATATCTGCTATGACCTTTCCGCTTGCTGCATCCTTTATGAGTGTGCCCTCCGGCACCTTAAGTATAAGATCCTCACCATTCTTTCCGTGGCAGTTCTTTTGCCGCCCTCCTGTCCGGCTCTGCTGCAAACTTTCTTCTGTGACGATAATCTGTCAGGGTGTTGATTCCCTTATCCACGAGGAATATAACGTCTCCGCCCTTTCCTCCGTCACCGCCGTCCGGACCACCGTTCGGCACGTATTTTTCACGGCGGAATGATACATGACCATCTCCGCCTTTTCCTGATTTTATGATAATTTTTGCACGATCTGCAAACATAATTTTCCACCTCATGCTGAATGTCTGCATAAAACACTCAGTATACTTTATGACAAATCATTACTATGCTATATCTATATAAGACACAGTAATAATAAAATAAATCAATATTCCTGCTAATTTACAACATAAAAACCCCGGCTAGTAAAAGTCGGGGTTTAAATCTTATTCGTTCACTACTGGATATACGGAAGCCTGTTTCTTATCTCTTCCAACTCTCTCAAATCTTAATACGCCATCAACCTTAGCATATAATGTATCATCTCCACCGATACCAACGTTTGTACCAGGGTGAATCTTTGTTCCACGCTGTCTGTAAAGAATGTTACCAGCTTTTACAAACTGTCCGTCTGCTCTTTTAGCGCCCAGTCTCTTTGCCTCGGAGTCACGACCGTTCTTTGTAGAACCAACTCCTCTTTTTATGAGCAAAAAACTGAAGATTCATATTCAACATGTCTTACACCTCCCTGAATTTTAGAATGATGTACTCATTCCCATAGTCTCTTTGTATTCCTTTTAGTCCCAGAATCATGGAATCCATAAGCAGTGCAACATCACCTGTCGCCGGCTTGTCAAGTCTGTAGTCAATCATACCTGTCTCTTCGTCTGTATCAAGGCTGTACTCAGCATGACACAGCTCTTCAGCGGAATTGATGAAGTTAATCACCAGCGCTGAAACCCCGGCACAGATTATATCATAACCAGAATCCGCAAAACCTGCATGTCCCTTTGACTTAAAGCCCATCTTATGTCCTTTTGAATTCTGATAAACGGTTATAGCTATCATTATCCGTTAATTTTTTCAATCTTAACCTGTGTGAAAGCCTGTCTGTGTCCGTTCTTTTTGTGATATCCGGTTTTTCTCTTGTACTTGTAAACGATAACCTTTTTAGCTCTGCCTTCTTTAACTACAGAAGCCTCAACTGTTGCACCTGCAACTGTTGGATCTCCAACCTTGAGATCATCTCCGCCTACAACTAAAACCTGATCAAAAGTAACCTTCTCACCAGCTTCAACGCCAAGCTTTTCTACGTTAATGATATCGCCTTCAGCTACTTTGTACTGTTTACCACCTGTTGCTATAATCGCGTACATATGGCACCTCCTATTATCATTACTCGCCAATTACGGTGTTGCGAAAGTCGCAAACTTATACCTCACTGTGCGGCATACTCCAGTATATTAGCATAGAGCCATCTATTCGTCAAGTGTTTTTTCTAAAATTTGTTTAAGAGATTTGTGGACCTTTTTTCTTGTCAGCTCCACCAGTCCAAGCTTCGTGATATCCACAAAGGTACAGACTGTATTATCGTCCTTTATATACCGTTTGAGCGCTTCAATAAGCGTATCCTTTGATGCCTCAGACTTCATATTGATGAAATCAATTATTATCATGCCGGAAATATTTCTGAGCCTAAGCTGCCTGGCTATCTCCTTTGTGGCCTCCATATTGGTCTTTAATATGCTATTGCTCCCCGACGATATATTCTTTGCACTGTTTACATCTATAAAGGTAAGTGTCTCAAGCTGTTCTATTATGATGTTGCCACCACAGTCCAGCCATACCCTGCGCGAGGTCAGATTATCAATCAGCCCTCTTATGCCATAGAGCGTTGACAGGCTGATAGCTGAATCGTCATATCTCATTATTTTTCAGAGCATGGTCATATATGCCGTACTCTGTAAGAAGACTGTCATATATGTCATCGCAGTCAGTCTTTATACACTCCACCGTGGCAAAATCAATTGTCTTCATTAAAAGCAGATAATCGCTCATCCCATGATATACGCATGAATAAAGTGCCTGATGCGGTGCCTTTTTTATTATCTGATTGTATTTCTGTGCTACAGAATACGCATCTTGCGAAACAGCTTTATCCTCCACATTTTGGCATTGTTTCTGACTATGATGCCATAGCCCTCTTTTTCGTGGTCTGCACAACTTAAAAGCACAGCCTTACGTAAAAGAGCCGCCCTTTCCTTATCCAGCTTCGATGAAACACCTATCTGTGTATCAAAATTGGTGAGAATCACATTGCTTCCGAATATAGAAAGCTTTGTTGTGACAACAGGATCCTTTGTCTTTAGCGCATCCTTTATGACCTGCACAAGTATCTCATCGCCCTCACACAATCCTTCTTTTTTTGATTTTTTGTTTGTGTATACAGGATTTTTTGCATCATTTAGCGACAGATAACAGCTTTTATTCTGCGCAATGGTCACAAATGCCGCATTTATGCCCGGCAGTATCTTATTTACCCTTGCCGCGTATATATTGTTTATTATCGTATCCTTCTCGGAAGGAGCTGGAAATCCTTATAATTTCCGTTTTCATCCATCAGTGCATACACTGTGTATGTATTATTATTTTTTACTGTTTTAGTCAGAATAATTCTGTTCATTATGAGATTTCTTCTCCCATGTCAAGCAGACAAATGAGTGTTCCATCGTCTTTTCTTGCATACACTTCCTGCCTGTGGATTTGTATGGCAAGCGGATCATAAGCAAGGCCGCACTTTTCGTATATGGCCTGAAGCACAAACTCAGGCTTTATATTGTCAATGCTTCCTGTTGATACCTGCATGAAAAACTCAGGCTTTTTGTTATTTTCCATGACTGTAAGCTTGTATACAAGAGGCTTTATATCTACCTCTCTCTCACTCTTTTTAGTCTTTTTCATCACAACAAAGGATGGCTCGTCAAAAAAGTGCTTATCTATCGCTTCCTTCCACTCCTCTATGGTGTATGGGCTCTCATAGCCCTCCTTGAAGCTAAGTACATAGTCTGCAGCCGCAACAAGCGACATAGCCTTCTTTGCATCATCCGGCAGAAGCACATAGCCTGTCACCTCTACTCCGTCCACCATCTGGGCATTTAAAGCTTGTATGCTTTTTTCTGTAGATTCTGTTGTATTTACATCTATGTCAAAGTACTCACCATCACTTGTGATGCCCACTCCAAGCGGAGCCGCAAACGACATAATCTGGTGAGCAGAATACCCCTCTGAATAGCGGATATCAATATCTGCCCTTCTGACCGCCTTCTGGAAGTATCTCATCATATCGAGATGTCCTATAAACTTCATGCAGCCCCATTTTTTAAACTTCACTCTAATTTTCATAGCAGACACCTCCTCCATAGCTCTTTGCACCGCAGGCAGAACACCTCATGCGGCAGTTAGGAGTGACTGTCTCCTTATGGGCTGTCTCCCACTCTCTTATCATAAACTGCTTTGTCACACCTATATCGATAAAATCCCATGGGAATACTTCATCTAAAGGCCTTTCTCTCATCGTGTAGAAATCCGGATCCAGTCCGCATTCCTTTATCGAATCAATCCATCTGTCATAGTCAAAATACTCTGTCCAGGCATCATAATATCCGCCCTTTTCGTATACCTTTACTATCGCATCGCAAAGCCTTCTGTCGCCTCTTGCAAGTATGCCCTCTATCACAGTGACATATGCCTCATGCCAGTTGTATCTGATGCTCTTTCTGTTGAGCTGCTCCTTTACATGGTCATTTACTATTTTAGCTCTGCCCAGGTACTCAGAAGGCTCATACATTCTAGCCCACTGGAATGGTGTAAAAGGCTTTGGCACGAAAAATGATGTACTTATCGTAATCTGGCATTTTCCGGCTCTCTTTTCCTTTGGAACGGTATCATAGTATAATGCCGCCACATCGTTTGCAAGCTCAGGAATGCCCCTCATATCTTCCTCTGTCTCAGTAGGCAGACCGAGCATGAAATAAAACTTCACCTTGTTCCAGCCGCCCTCAAATGCCTGTTTTGAGCCGTTCATGATATCATCCACGGTAAGGCCCTTATTAATGACGTTTCTAAGACGCTGTGTACCGGCCTCAGGTGCAAAGGTCAGACTGCTTTTTTTCACATCCTGCACCTTCTGCATGATATCGAGCGAAAACGCATCAATTCTGAGTGAAGGCAGGGAGATATTTATCTTCTTTTCCTTACAAATATCAAGCAAAAATGTGATGAGCTCATCAAGCTCCTTGTAGTCGGATGAACTTAAGGAACTTAAAGAAATCTCCTCGTGTCCTGTATTTTTGATAAGAGCCGCTGCAACGTCCTTTAGGTGGTCAACCTTTTTCTCACGGTTTGGGCGGTAAATCATACCGGCCTGACAGAAACGGCAGCCTCTTATACAGCCACGCTGTATTTCAAGCACCATTCTATCCTGCGTAGCCTTGATAAAAGGCACAACCGGTGCCTCCGGGTAAGTTGAGTTCGTCAAATCTACCTGCACCTGTTTTTTTATCTTTACAGGAATATCATCATACTTAGGCTTCATACAGCAAATTGTTCCATCCTCATTGTACTCCACCTCATACAAAGCAGGTACATAAAGGCCCTCAATCTTTGCAGCCTCATGTAAAAACTCTTCCCTTGAAAGTCCATCAGCCTTTGCCTTCTTATAAAGCTCAAAAAGATTGCCGTACTGTGTCTCACCCTCTCCGATATAAAAGATATCAAAGAACTCTGCAATCGGCTCCGGATTGTAGGTACATGGACCACCTGCAATCACAATAGGACAGCCTTCCGCTCTATCCCTTGAACGAAGCGGTATCTGTGCAAGGTCAAATATCTGCAAAATATTTGTGTAGCATCTCGTACTGCAGCGTCATGGCTACAAAGTCAAAGTCTTTATAGGCTCCTGCGACTCAAGTCCGAAAGCGGTATATTCTCCTGCTTCATGATTTCATGCAGATCAGGCCACGGAGAGTAAACTCTCTCACACCACACATCCTCTCTGCGGTTGAACATATCATAAAGAATCTGAATCCCCAAATGAGACATACCGATCTCATAAACATCAGGAAAACACATCGCAAAACGTATATTTACCTGCGATGTGTCTTTCATTACTGAGTTGAACTCATTCCCGATATATCTAGCCGGTTTGTCTACCTTCATAAGTATCTCATCACTTAAAGCTAGTTTTCTCATATAATTTCCTCTAAATAATTATTGTGTTTTAAGGCTATCGCTGTGCCAGCTCCCTGCGATTTCTGCCCATGTGATATTTTTCTGAGCCATAAGAATCATGCAGTGGTACATAAAGTCCGATATCTCAAACTTCAAATCATCACTGTCCGGATTTTTGGCTGCCAGAATAATCTCAGTGCACTCGTGTCCGAGCTTTTAATATCTCATCTATGCCCTTTTCCATGACGGCATTGGTGTACGAGTCCTCCTTTGGATTCTTCATACGATCAACTATCACCGCATAGACTGATTCAAGCACTGTAAGTGGATTCTTCTCCACATACTCCTTTTCACGATATTATTGAAAAGCAGGTCCTGTTACCTGTGTGACATGCAGCTCCCACCTGCGAAACCTTCGCAAGGATAGTATCATAATCACAGTCCGCTGTCAAAGACTTTACGTACTGTGAATGTCCTGATGTAAGTCCTTTGGTCCAAAGCTCATTGCGGCTTCTGCTCCAGTAGGTCATACGTCCGCTGTTTATCGTGACATTGAAGGCCTCCTCATTCATATAGGCAAGCATGAGCACCTGCTCATTGCGGTAATCCTGCACTATGACAGGCACCATGCCGTCAGAATTAAGCTTTAAATCAGACCATTTTAAGTCGGGAGTAAAATTGTCAACAAGTATTCCTCCGTCAGAAAGCTTTGTCTTTAACGCCATGATATCATTTTCAGGATCATTGATAAACTCTCCTGCAATGCCTCTTAGTGTTTCACGCTTCATGACATCAATTATTTTATCCATGTCAAACTGCGGCATATAGACCACATACGGTGTGGATGTGAGATTCTCAAGTGCATCTATTATATCTATATTCAAGACCAAAAGCTCATGAAGGTATCCTCTATCTCCTCCTGATGTTTGAAAATATAGTCTACATTGCTGATTGACAAAAGAATTTTATCCTTGCCAAACTTCTCGCTTGCCACATTTGCAAGCTCAAGGCTTGAATCCTTTGTGGCATTGAAGATGACCTGTAAACAGCCTGCATACAGCAGCTTTTCACGTCCTCTATGCGGTTGATATTGCCTCCGGCGCACACCTTTATGTCGATATTTCTGTTGATATTTTCTATCGTATGTATGTTTTTCTCATGCTCATCATCATCAGTTGAAAGATCAAAAATAATAATCTTGTCTATGCCACTGTCATTGTAGAGCTGACACAGATTGTAGACGTCGCCCATTACTGTCATATCAGACGCTGATTTCACGGCCTGGCCGTTCTTTAAATACAGTGTAGCAACGATGTTCTTAAAACCAGTCAAATTACAAACTTCCTTTCGTGGACATCACGTCCTTTATTCTGCTATCATAGGTGCAGGCATCGTCAAGTGCCTTGGCAAATGCCTTAAACATAGCTTCTATCATATGATGATTATTTCCCGGTGTCAAAACCTTTATATGCAGGTTCATCGCAGCAGAGTAAGAAACGGCATAGAAAAACTCTCTCACCATCTCTGTATCCATATCTCCGACTCTCTCGCAGGTAAACTCACCGTCAAACTGCAGGTACGGTCTGCTGATAAGTCAATGGCACAAAGCACCAGCACCTCATCCATCGGTAAAATAAAGCTTCCAAATCTCTTTATGCCCTTTTTGTCTCCGACAGCCTGTGCTATAGCGTTACCAAGCACTATGCCGCAGTCCTCTATAGTATGATGACAGTCCACATTTAAGTCACCGTCGCATGTCATATCGAGGTCAAAACCATGCTTTGAAAAGCCCTCCAGCATATGGTTAAAAAAGCCTATGCCTGTGTCTATATTTGATTTTCCGGTTCCGTCTATATTTAAACCGACCGAAATATCAGTCTCTTTTGTTTTCTGCTGCTTAGCGCATCTATCTGCCATTTCTTACTCCTTTGACTAATCCTCAAATCTTACTTTGATTGAATTTGCATGTGCCGTAAGCTTCTCACACTCTGCAAACTGCTCAATATCTGTATGTATTCTCTCAAGTGCTTCTCTTGAATATGAGATGATGCTTGACTTTTTGATAAAATCATCAACAGATAACGGTGAGAAGAATTTCGCTGTTCCGTTTGTCGGAAGAACATGGTTTGGTCCTGCAAAATAATCTCCTAAAGGCTCTGATGAGTACTCTCCGATAAAGATTGCTCCTGCATTTTTGATTTTTGTCATGACTGAGAAAGGATCTCTTGTGACAATCTCCATATGCTCTGAAGCGATATCGTTTACTGCATCAATTGCCTCATCCATATCCTCTGCAACAAGTATATATCCGTAGTTTTCAAGAGATTTCTCGATGATTTCTTTTCTTGAGAGGACCTCAACAAACTTATCAACTTCCTCTGATACTTTCTTTGCAAGCTCCTCACTTGTTGTGATTAAGATAGCTGATGCCATCTCATCATGTTCTGCCTGGGAAAGTAAGTCTGCTGCCACATATCGTGGATTTGCTGTCTCATCTGCAAGCACCAGAATCTCGCTAGGTCCTGCGATTGAATCAATGCTGACATATCCAAACACAGCCTTTTTGGCAAGGGCAACAAAGATATTTCCCGGTCCAACAATCTTGTCTACCTTTGGCACACTCTCTGTACCAAATGCCATTGCAGCGATAGCCTGTGCACCGCCTACCTTGTAGATTTCATCTACTCCGGCCTCGTTTGCGGCTACAAGTGTGGAGGGATATACCTTGCCGTCAGCTCCACATGGTGTACACATAACTATCTTTTCAACGCCTGCTACCTTTGCAGGAAGCACGTTCATCAGTACGGATGAAGGATAGACAGCCTTGCCGCCCGGCACATATACTCCTGCCTTTGCTATAGGTGTGACCTTCTGTCCTAAAATAATGCCGTCCTCTGTTGTAAACCATGAGTTCTGCAGCTGCTTCTCGTGATATTTTCTGATATTTACAAGAGCCTTTTTTATAACGGCAAGAAGCTTCTCATCAACCAGCTCATATGCTTCCTTTATTTCTTCCTCTGTGACACGGATATTTGATGCATCCACATCCGCTTTATCAAATTTCTTTGTGTATTCAAAACAGCCTTGTCACGGTTTTCCTTTACATTGTTTATAATCTCATTTACCGTGCTCTCATACTCTGTATAGTTGTTAGGGCTTCTCTTAAGCAGGCTCTCAATATGTTTTTCTGTGAATCCTTTGTAAGTTTTAAAGTTCTCATTACAGCCTCCGTCTAAAATCATGTATTGATATAAATTATACGCTATTTGATAACAGTCTTCAAATCACTTATGAGCTTTGTGATACGCTCATTGTCCATCTTCATGCTGACCTGGTTTACCACAACCCTCGCAGACAGCGGACAAACCTCCTCAAGCACGGTAAGTCCGTTCTCCTTAAGTGTAGTTCGGTCTCTACTATATCACAAATCACCTCTGAAAGTCCAACAATCGGAGCAAGCTCTATTGAGCCGTTTAGCTTTATAATCTCTACCGTCTGATGCTTTTATTGTAGAAATAGTCCTTTGCGATATGAGGATACTTGGTGGCAACTCTTATCTGCTCATGATGCTGTAAAAGCTCCCTTGCGCTCTCCGGTCCGCATATGCACATGCGGCATTTTCCAAAACCTAAATCAAGCACCTCGTATATATTTCTGCCCTCCTCGAGGATGGTATCCTTTCCTACCACACCGATATCGGCAGCGCCATACTCCACGTAAGTAGGCACATCAGGTCCCTTTGCCAGGAAAAATCTAAGCTTAAGCTCCTCATTTACGAAAATCAGCTTTCTGGTATCCGGATCCTTCATCTCCTCACAGGTGATGCCTATCTGCTCAAAAGCTGCAGTGTCTTCTTTGCAAGTCTTCCCTTTGTAAGGGCAAATGTTAAATATCTGTCATCACTCATCTTTTATTCCTCTATAAACTCAACTCTGTTTATACGGTTGTCTACCGCATATGAAGCATAGTCCTCTTTCGTTTTATTTTTGTCCTTAAGCACCATCTGTGTATTTACTCCATCTCTTCGAAGCTCCATAGAGCTTGATTGCCGCATGGTATGCAGCATCCTCAAATACTATAAGTGAGGAATTCTCAATGACAGGCACATCAATATCGACGGCTTAATGCTGCCATGAGCTGATCCACAACAATTGCAAAGCCGATTGCAGCAGCGTCCTTTCCAAAATGTGAAAGCAGCTTGTCATAACGGCCTCCCTTTACAATAGGCTCTCCTGTACCATATGTGTAGCCCTGGAAAATAATACCTGTGTAATATGTGTAGTCACTGATAAGTCCAAGCTCATACGAAATATATTTCTCGATGCCGTACGCCTTTAAATATTCTCTAAGCTTAAGCAGAGTATCAATAGATGATAATATCTCATCATAGCCCTTCGCAAGCTTTAAAGCCTCCATAAGCTGCTCATCCTGTAAATCGAAATTGTCTAATAGTCCAAACAGCTTCCTTAGCTTGTCGTTCATCGAAAGACTGTCAACAAACTCCTCCACACCGAAGAAATTCTTATTTGCTATGAGCTCTCTTAGGTTTTCCTCCTGCTCTCCTGACAGCCCTGCTGCCTTTGTGAGACCGTAAAAGAACTGCGAATGTCCGACTGAAATCTGGAAATTCTTAAGTCCGCTCTCAAGCATCGACTCAACTGTCATCGAAAGTATCTCGGCATCTGCAGAGATAGAGCCGTCACCTATCAGCTCTGCACCGCACTGTGTGCTTTCCTTGAGCCTGCCCTGATAATCCGATGAATTGATAAAAGTATTGCCAAGATAACACAGCTTGACAGGCATATCGTCCTCTATATAGTATTTAGCCGCACTTCTTGCAATAGAAGGTGTGAAATCAGGACGAAGGACAAGCGTATTGCCCTCCTTGTCAAAAAACTTGTATAAATCCTTTGAAGGGGTTGTTCCGACATCGCTTCCAAAAATATTAAAAAACTCAAACGTAGGTGTCATAATATCATGATATCCGTATTTTAAAAGTGTACGGTGCAGCTTATCCTGCAAATACAGCTTTTTTTTGCATTCTCCGTTATATATGTCTCTTACTCCGTCCGAGTGTGTAATAATTGATTTTCCATAATCTGTAAAATCTCGCTTTCATGTAGTAAAGTGTTATCGTGGTAATATGCTACCATACGATAGTAATACTGTCAAGCCCTGCAATTTAAGTCAAGCTGAAGTGCGTTCAGATACGGCACAAGTATTCCGGGCACCTCCGGGAGGAAAAATGCCGGCTCAAGCTCCTCATAGCGGAAGCTCTTTCTGCCGCCTTCTGCAGCTCTATCCCAGAATTCTGTCAGCTTTTTAAACGTGAGATAATAGTATTCGTTCCTGTGTGTGTACGATATAAGGATAAATGCAACACCATCCTGTTTTTCAAAGCATCTCATAAACTCTACCTGATGCTCATGTATATTGGCAAGGGGAAACGTGTCGGTATTACATTCTTTTGCATCAAAGCATACCGGGATTCCCTGTACAGCGCCAATATAGTCGACCGTACTCTTCTGCTCGAAATATGCCAGTGTAATGTGTCTGGTTTCCGGCTCCATCTTTATAGGTGTAATCGGAGTGGGAATCTTTTGTATGAGCGCCAGGCCGTTCTCCTGTATTTTCATTTGTCTTGTTTATCATGTCCTCTAAGGTCGAGCCTCTTAAGCCTCTTGAATTCCAGGTTGCCATATCGTTTCTATCTTCCTTAATACTGTAAGCTATGCGACATAAAGTAAATAATGACGGGATTAAAGCCCCACCCTGCTCCATATGTCAGGCAAAGCCGCCTCTATGTATCTGCCATCAGGCAAAATCACATGGTGCGCATGCAAAGCTGGCTGGTCACATGATAATTTTCTTTGTAAAAGCATTAATCCTTTTATCACCATACTTCATATCACCTATGATCGGATGGCCAATCGATGACAGATGTGCCCTGATCTGATGACTTCTTCCTGTAATGAGATGCACCTCAAGAAGAGTTGCTTTATGGCACGAAGCACTCATCTCAATTGTCTTAAGAGGCCTGTAGGCAGTCTTTATTGGCAGTGATTCATCACTTATGGGCTCCTTGGTTATCTGCACCTTATTTACAGCCTCATCCTTTGTCAGAAAGCCCTCTATGGTCATAGGCTCATCAACCTCTCCTGCAACAAGCGCCATATAATACTTTTCTGCGGTTCTGTCCTTAAGCACCTGTGACAGGTACTGCAGTCCATGAAGCGATTTACCCATCAGAATCAGCCCCGATGTATTTCTGTCCAGGCGGTTGCACACCGATGGCTTAAAGCTCTTATATGTGTCAAAATCAAGCTTTCCCTCTTTTATCAGGTATCCAATAAGCCTTTCGTTTGCAGAAATATCAGTCTCCTTTGATTTCTGCGACAGCATATTGACAGGCTTGTTTGCAGCCAGTATGTCATCATCCTCGTATACCACACCAAGTCCGTCAGGCTTTAGTGCACCGAGTGCCTTAAAATCCTTCATCAGACTGTCCTCATTGACGGAAAACTTAGCAAATGTATCATCTGACAGAAAAATCTTGATTTTGTCGTCAACTGACACAATTTCTGTTCCTGACGCTTTCTTATCATTCAATTTTATATTCTTCTTCGAGCATCTTGTAAATAAAGCCCATGGATGCGTTTGGAAGTATCTTTTTAAGGTATTTGTCAAGCCTCTGGCCTGCCTCGTTTTTACCAGCTTTAAATTCTTTCATAGTCTTTATTTATCTTTTCTTCTTGTGGACGTTTCTGATTGTTTTCTTTTTGTGCGCTGTGCCTGCGGTGTTACTTCCGCTTGCGTTTTTCCCTCGCTCTGTTGCATTTTTCAAGTTTTTCCTTACACCTGCATTCTTGCCGCTGCCATAGCTGCTGTTTGAATTTTATCAGACTTAGAAGTTTTTGTCCCAGCCGCCATCAGTATGCATTTTCCTAGGCTTTATCAGGCACTTTTTGTCAAATCCGATTAAGTCCTCCCTGCCGGCCTTCACAAGTGCCTCGTGCACGAGATCATAGTTCTTTGGATTGCGGTACTGGATGAGCGCCCTCTGCATAGCCTTCTCATGCGGGTTAGTTGTGACATACACCGGCTTAAGTGTTGCCGGGTCAAGTCCTGTATAGTACATGCATGTAGAGATGGTAGACGGTGTCGGATAGAAATCCTGCACCTGCTCAGGCATATATCCCAGATCGCGCAGATACTCCGCAAGCTCTATCGCCTCTTTAAGTGTTGAGCCCGGGTGTGAAGACATAAGATAAGGCACAAGATACTGCTCCTTGCCTATCTTTTTATTCATATCCTTGTATGCCTTCACAAAGCTGTTGTACACCTCTACACTCGGCTTTCCAAGCCTGCTCAAAACAGCATTGGAGATATGCTCCGGAGCTACCTTGAGCTGTCCGCTGACATGATACTCACACAGCTCACGAAGAAACGTCTTATCTTTATCATACATCAAATAATCAAACCTGATACCTGAGCGGATAAACACTTTTTTCACCTTTGGCAGTGCACGAAGCTCTCTAAGCAGCTGTATATAGTCGCTGTGGTCAACAATCAGGTTATTACACGGCTTAGGAAACAGGCACTGCTTTGTAGGGCACGCTCCCCTTGTGAGCTGCTTTTTACATGCCGGCTGCCTGAAATTGGCTGTAGGGCCTCCAACATCATGGATATAGCCCTTAAAGTCCTTATCCTGCGTGATAAGCTTTGCCTCTTCTATGATTGACTCATGACTTCTTGTCTGGATTATCCTGCCCTGATGGAAGGTCAGTGCACAGAAGTTACATCCTCCAAAGCAGCCTCTGTTGCTGATAAGAGAAAACTTCACCTCGCTTATAGCAGGCACTCCGCCTGCCTCCTCGTAGCTTGGGTGATAAGTCCTCATATAAGGGAGTGCATAGACCTCATCCATCTCCTCCTGCGACAGTGGCTTTTGCGGTGGATTCTGCACCACAAGCGTAGAGTTGTCATATGGCTCTATGAGCCTCTTTGCGCAGAAAGGATCAGTATTGCAGTACTGTATGTAAAAGCTCCTTGCAAACTCCCTCTTGTCCTCTTTTATAACATCATAGTCAGGAAGCTCAATCGCATCATATATGATATCCCTGTCCTTTGTCTTGAACACGGTACCATCTATAAACGTGATATCCTTTACATCCATACCGCTGGCAAGCGCATCCGCTATCTCGATGATGCTTCTTTCTCCCATGCCATATGAAATGAGATCCGCACCGAATCTAAAGAATCGAGCGCTTGACCTTATTTGACCAGTAATCATAATGTGCCATGCGCCTAAGGCTCGCCTCAATGCCGCCTATTATGATAGGGATTTTTTTATAAGTATGGCGTATCAGGTTACAGTACACAACGGTCGCATAATCGCCTCTTTCCCATCACGCCACCCGGTGTAAATGAATCCTTTGCTCTTCTTTTCTTTGAAACCGAATAATGGTTTACCATGGAGTCCATATTACCTGCCGAAACCAAAAAACCAAGACGCGGCACTCCGAGTATGGATATAGACTCATCATCCTTCCAGTCGGGCTGTGAAATGATGCCGACCGTATAGCCATGTGCCTGCAGCAGCCTTGCAATTATTGCATGTCCAAAGGACGGATGATCCACATATGCATCACCGCAGACATACACAAAATCAAGCTGCTCAATGCCCTCATCTATCATATCCTGTTTTGAAATTGGTAAAACCATTACTCATATCATACCTCATAATTAAAAATTATTTTATTTGCCGGATTTTATCTGCATAAGCATATCCGTTTCAGCCTGTGTCAAAGCTCTGTAAGTCCCTGTTTTAAGGTCATCAGGCAGCTTAAGCGGTCCCATGGATATTCTCTTTAAATAGATTACCCTCTTTCCAAGCGCCTCAAACATCCGCTTGACCTGATGGAACTTTCCTTCTGTTATCGTAAGCTCAATCTCGGATACGCTGCCACTTTTTTTAATAACAAGCTCCGCAGGCTTTGTAGGTCTTTCCTCGCCTATATCAATGCCCTCTTTAAACCTGATGATATCATCCCGAGTCACCTCACCATCAATACGTGCGTAGTAAGTCTTTGCCACATGCTTTGAAGGACTTAAGAGCTCGTGCGAAAGTGCTCCATCATTTGTGATAAGTAAAAGCCCCTCCGTGTCTATATCAAGCCTTCCGACAGGAAACAGATCATCATGCACAGCATCCGTGATATAGTCCATAACTGTATCATGCACATTATCACTGGTCGCAGAAACGCAGCCTGAGGGCTTATTAAACAGGTAATACTAATACCTTTGATACTTAACTATTCTGCCGTTAACTGATACCTCGTCGGCATCAGTATCTACCTTTGTCTCAGGCTTTGCGGCCACCGTGCCATTTATGGCTATCTGTCCGGTCTTTATAAGCTTTTTTACCTCAGAGCGTGTGCCAAGCCCCATCTCTGATAAAAATTTATCTAATCGAATCATATTGATATTTCTCTCCACATATACTGTCACATGAGTAAAAACAAACTTAAAAAATTACTGTTTATCGCTTTTATACTGCTATTTTGTATTTATTACATATTGTTTCCAGCACAGGTAAGTACGTGCGCTAAAGCTGGCATAATGCTATGGTTCAACCAGATATTTCCGCTTCTATTTATATTTACGATTTTATCTAACCTGATTATCTCAACAAATGTGCTGCAAAACATTCCCCAAAAGCATATCATGCTTTTTACATACATAATAGGCATAATATTTGGATTTCCGATAGGAGCAAAGCTCACAGCAGATTTTTGTTCCAAAGGATACATAGATAAAAATCACAGGGAAATACTGAGTGCACTGGCAAACCATTTCAGCCTTCCATTTATCATTACCTATGCACTGTCCGAGCAACTTAACATATGCAGCCACTACAGCATTTATCTTGTGTCACTGTATCTGCCATCTGCTATAGGAATGATAGCTATGCTTTCAATTAACAAAACAGAAGCTTAAAACAAAAAATCCCGGCTCAAGGATTTAAGCTTAACATGCAAATCGTTGATGCCGGAATAATGAAAGGGTTTGAAACCCTTATAAAACTCTGTGGATATATTGTATTGTTCTCTATAGTCTCACGTATCCCACAGACCATTGCCCAAAAGGCTGACTGCAACATGCCACTGTCGGCAGACATAATATGTGCCTTTTTGAAACCACAAACGGTATCGGCATAGTCTGCGGTCTATGCATTCCACGCACCCTGTCAATAGTGCTGTGCATTGCACTTCTGTCATTTGGCGGTGTATTATGCATGGTCCAGACCAAATCAATATTCAGGGATACAGGCTTTAGGCTTTACAGATACATACTGCTTAAGGCAGCCATGAGCATACTCTCATGCCTGTTATGTATTATCCTATTTCGCATCCTCATCTGAATCGGAAATATTGGTAATTTCTATGTCATCATCAGATGTATCTGAAGCTGCCTCATTGTCAGACGACTCCGCTCCTACTGCTTCATCGCCATTCTCTTCCGGTGGGAAAAGCTCTGCTCTGTTTGCTGCAACAACATCCTCAAACTGCTGCAGTGAACTTATAAGGCTGTCATATCTGGCCTTTGAAGTCTCAATAGAGCCTGTTAAGATGTCCTCAATGCTCTTGAGCTGGCTGTCCGTATATGCCATGGCACTCATTCTGAGATTATTTGCTTCATTTGTGGCACTGTCAAGTATCTCCTGTGCCTGCTTTGTTGCAATCTGCACTACCTCATTCGCCTGAGCATATGCCTGCTGCATAATCTGATGCTCGCTGACAAGCTCATTTGTCTGAATCTGAGCCTGCGCGATTATCTGATCAGCCTTCGCCTGTGCATCAGCAAGGATAGCCTCCTTATTACTGATAATCTTCTGATATCTCTTGACCTCCTCAGGGGTCTTTGTACGAAGCTCTGAAAGAAGCTCCTCTAACTGTTCACGATTGACAAGAATCTTGTTTCTTGAAATAGGTGACGGCTTGCAGCCATCAATATAATCTTCGATTTCTTCAATAATCTGTTCCATTTTACTGCTCATAAATACTGTCTCCTTACCTGGTAATATTGTATTTAGCATAAATTCTATCAATGAACTGTTCAGGTACGAACTTTGATATATCTCCTCCGTATGATGCAAATTCCTTGACAATTGTAGAGCTTAAATATGAATAATTGAGGCTCGAAGTGAGAAAAACCGTCTCTATTTCCGGATTCTGCACTCCGTTAGCCTGTGCAATCTGCAGCTCATACTCAAAATCTGTCACTGCACGCAATCCTCTTATTATGATTGTTGCATTGATTTTCTTCATGTAGTCAACTAAAGTCCTTCGAAGCACCCTACCCTGACGTTTGGTATGTGTGCTGTCATTTCCTTTATCATACTAACACGTTCTTCCAAAGAAAACAACGAGTTTTTTGCACTATTATTGAGTACTCCGACAACCAGCTCGTCAACTATTTTGCTGAACGCTCTATTATATCCAGGTGTCCAAATGTCACCGGATCAAAGCTTCCCGGATAAATTCCTACCTTCATATTGTATCTCCTATGCACGCTTTATGAAAACATGCTTGTTTGTCTTATAAATTTTTTCTTTGACTATCTCATATCCAAGCTCTGTGAGATAATCAAAATCAGTATCGTTTGAAGCCTCAACCACGATAAGTGTATCATCCTTTAATATATCGCTGTCCGAAAGTGTAATAAGCACTTCCTTTTCAAGCTCCTTATTGTATGGCGGGTCCATAAACACGATATCAAATTTGTACTTGCCCTCAAGCGTACGTACTGCCGTGACAGCATCCGTCATCATAAGCCTTGAGACCTTATCAAACTTTGTAAAATGGATATTGTCCTCGATGCATGAAGCAGCTTTTCTTGAATTCTCCACAAATACAGCATAGGCTGCACCGCGGCTTAACGCTTCAAGTCCTATCTGTCCGCTTCCCGCAAACAGATCTAAAAATATGCTCCGGGAACATCAAACTGCATGACATTAAAAAGAGTCTCCTTCGTCTTGTCAGTAGTCGGTCTTGTATCTTTTCCCTCAATAGTCTTTAGAGGGAGGCTTCTCGCCGTTCCTGCTATTATTCTCATACTTTTCTCCCTGTTATAGTCTATTTCTGGTCCTTTAAGACGTCCTTATTCTTTGCAATATAGTCAATAAGCGAAACAACTGTGAGCACAAGTGCCACATAAATGAGGATTGTTCCAAGGATATTTAACCAGCCAAGCTGCAGATTGATATTAAAAATAATAACAATAACCATAAGCATCTGGAATGTTGTCTTAAATTTTCCCCAGTAGCTGGCTGCGATAACGATTCCATTGTCTGATGCAACGAGTCTGAAACCGCTTATGATAAACTCTCTTGCAATGATAATAAGCACAACCCATACAGGGATGAGCTTTAAATCAACAAGGCATATCATTGCAGAGCACACAAGCAGCTTGTCTGCCAGCGGATCCATAAATTTTCCGAAGTTTGTTACCAGATTGTATTTTCTTGCAATTTTTCCGTCAGCCATATCAGTCAGACTTGCAATGATAAATATCGCAAGTGCTATATAATTTCCGTATCCGTCAAAAAACGGTGAAATAAGGAAAAATACAAAAAACGGAATAAGTATCACTCTTAAGATTGTAAGTTTGTTTGGTAAATTCATTTTACAAGTTCTCCTATCAAATCATATTCATACGCACCGGTCACCATAACCTTGCATATATCGCCGGTCATAAGTGTCTCATCAGTGTTGATGAATATATATCCGTCAACATTCGGTGCATCTCTGTATGTACGGCCGATATATGCATTTTCATCAGCCACCTTGCCCTCTATGAAAACATATAATTCTTTACCCTTTAGTGTCTCATTTTTATCAAAAATGACCTCTTCCTCAAGCTCCATGACATCAGCCTGCCAGTCAGCCTTTATATCCTCATCTATCTGGTCAGGCATTGCAGCTGCCTTTGTGCCCTCCTCCGGAGAATACGTAAAGGCTCCCAGACGGTCAAACTCCATATCATTTACAAACTGCATAAGCTCCTCGTGATTATCCTGTGTCTCACCCGGGAAGCCACATATAAGTGTGGTCCTTAGTGTGATATCAGGTATTCTCTCACGCAGCATTCTGATACGCTCCATAAGCTCAGCCTTTGTTGTTTTTCTGCCCATGCGCCTTAAAATATCGTCATTGCAGTGCTGGATTGGCATATCCAGATAATGGCATACCTTCTCATCCTTTATCATGGACTCTATAAGCTCATCGTATATCTCCTCGGGATAGCAGTACATAATCCTTATCCAGAACAGCCCGCTTATCTTGTTGAGCTCATCCAAAAGCTTATGAAGTGACTTCTCACAATACAAATCCACTCCGTAAAGTGTGGTCTCCTGGGCAACAAGTATAAGCTCTTTTGCTCCCTGCTCCACAAGGCTCTTTGCCTGTTCTATCAAATCCTCCATCGGCACGCTTCTGTAACGGCCTCTGACGGAAGGAATGACACAGTAGGTACAGTTTTTATTGCAACCCTCTGCTATCTTAAGGTAAGCAAAATGCCCTCCTGTGGTGACAATACGCTTTGTCTTTATGCTGGGAAGTCCCTCTAAGGTGTGCAGATTGCTGTATCTGTGTTTTCAAGTGTCTCATGGACAGCTTCAACTATAGTATCATATGAATTGGTGCCAAGTATGGCATCAACCTCTGGGATTTCCTTAAAAATCTCATCCTTGTATCTTTGTGCCAGACAGCCTGTCACAATAAGTGATTTGCATTTGCCTGTCTCCTTATACTGAGCCATCTCGAGAATTGTATTGATACTCTCCTCCTTTGCATCACCTATGAAGCAGCAGCTGTTTACGATAATGATATCAGCCTGCGTCTCATCATCGGTCATCTCAATGCCGTCATTTGCAAGCATGCCTATCATATACTCTGAATCCACAAGGTTTTTATCGCATCCAAGCGAAATAAATAATAATTTCATAGTACCTCTCAAATGTAAGTATTTACAATTAAAGGGAAAGACAAAACAGCCTTTCCTCCTAGATTAAGCCTCTTCGCCTTCGTTTAAATCCTCATCATCTGAGACGATTCTGACAGCTCCCGTGTACAGCTCCTCTACAGCAATAGATAATGGCTTATTGCACTTAGGGTGTGCGATAAGTGGTTCTGCACCATCAATAATCTGACGTGCACGCTTTGCTGCAGCAATAACGATAGAATAACGGCTGTTTACTACCGGCTCTTCACCTATCTCTACATTGTTGTTTACTACCTTCATTAACTCTACATACGATGGATGTATCATATTATTTATCTCCTTTCGAAAAGCTTAAAAGCTCTTTCTCATTTTATTTATAAAATCTATATTTGATGATACAAGATAATCCGATTCTTTGTGTCGTCAGAGCTGTGGATGATATCATTCACAAGCTCTACACAATCGTCAAGCTTATCATTTACCACTAAATAATCATATTTCTCTATGCCCAAAGACTCCTCATATGCTCTTGAAAGTCTCTGTGCACAGACCTCTTTTGTCTCTGTGCCTCTTCCTACAAGCCGGTCCCTAAGCTCATCTGCACTCGGCGCTGACACAAACATAAGCACCGTATCAGGAAACTGCTTCTTTATCTTTAAAGCCCCTGGATTTCTATCTCAAGAATCACATTCTTTCCGGCGCTAAGCTGCTCATTGACATATGACTTGGTGTGCCGTAGTAGTGATCTACATACCTGGCATACTCAAGCAGTCCATCTGCCTTTATCATCTGTTCAAATTCTTCCTCTGAGATAAAGAAATACTCTCTGCCATGCTCCTCACCCGGCCTTGGACCTCTGGTCGTGGCTGATACGCTCAGTGCATAATCATCACCATGCTTTGCCATAAGCTCCTTCATGATAGTTCCCTTTCCGGAACCCGAAAAGCCTGAAAAAACAACTAATTTTCCTGTGTTACTCATCACAATCTCCTAAAATTACTCAATATTTTGAATCTGTTCCCCGACCTTTCTATATCGGTTTTAAGACTGATGCCTGTGTCAGAAATCTTAAGATCATTGACTTTGAAAGGATGGTATTCGCCTCACGGTTCATCTCCTGTGCGAGGAAATCAAGCTTTCTTCCCACACTGCCACCGGCATTTAGCGAATCCTTCATGGAAAGGATATGGCTTTTGAGCCTGACTGTCTCCTCATCCACACAGATCTTGTCCGCAAAATAGTGACCTCCTGGGCTATTCTTGAATCATCAAGCTGATTGTCTGCAAGCAGCTCTCTTAGCTTTTCCTCAAGACGCGCACGGTATTCGACAATAATCTGTGGCGAACGCTCCTCAATGAAATCAACATATGATACCATATTATCGAGCTTTTCGCAAAGGTCTTTTTTAAGATTTTCTCCCTCGCGCACGCGACTTTCAACAAATGGCTCAAATGCACCGCGAAGAGCCTTCTCAAGACTGCTCCACAGCTCATCCTCATCTACAGGCTGCTCCTCCATCGCAAATACCTCGATATCTCGACAGCGTGCTCACTCTTATATCATTCTCCAGTCCGAATTCCTCCGCCATCTGATTCAGATACTTAAGATATTCTCCCGCGAGAGCCTTATTATACTGCAATGAGAGATTATTTTCTGTAAAATCCTCATATGTGATATAAATATCAACCTTGCCACGCTCTATGTACTCCTTAAGCAGAGTCCTTATTGCACTCTCGAAGAAATTGAGCTTTTTAGGCATCTTGATATTGACATCCAGATATCTGTGATTTACAGATTTTACCTCAACTGTAATCTTACGGCTTGCATCTGCGTACTCGTATCTGCCAAAGCCGGTCATACTTTTAATCATAATTTTTCCTTTCGCATATGCATAGATGAGTTTATTATATAACTCCTTGAGATTTTCGTCAAATATATTATAATATAAATATTCATGATTATAAATATTCAGCAATTTAGAATATTTACAGGAAATAAGGAGGAACATCATGGCTTTAGACGGAATAGTCATTTCAAATATAGTTGCAGAGCTAAACAGCACGATACTAAACTCAAAAATCAGTAAAATCGCAGAACCTGAGGCAGATGAGCTGCTTCTACCCTAAAGGGACCAAACGGCTCGTTCAGCTTTCGATGTCTGCAAGTGCATCGCTTCCATTCATCTACCGACACCCACCAATAAGGTAAGTCCCCTCACTGCCCCTACATTTTGCATGGTTTTAAGAAAGCATATAGCAAACGGACGCATCACAAAAATTTACCAGCCGGGCATGGAGCGTATCATAAACTTTGAAATCGAGCACTTAAACGAGATGGGCGATCTATGCCACAAGGTGCTTATTATCGAGCTGATGGGCAAATATTCAAACATCATCTTTACCGACTCCGATGGTACGATAATAGACAGTGCCAAGCGTATTCCCGCATCCGTAAGCTCTGTGCGTGAGGTGCTTCCGGGCAGAGCCTACAAAATCCCCGCGACACAGGAGGATAAATATAATCCTCTGACTGTAGATTCGAAGCAGTTTGCGGATATTATATCAGCAAAGCCGCTTACTGTTTCAAAGGCTATCTACTCATCCTTTTCCGGCATCAGCCCCCTTGTGGCAAATGAGCTGGCTCACAGGGCAGGCCTTGACGCGGACTCCCCTGTAGCTGCCTATTCACACGATGAGCTTTTGCACCTGGGAAGCAACTTCACATGGATGATGGAGGACATAAAAAATAATCGTTTTACGCCGAATATCGTGCGTGACGGCAATGAACCAAAGGAATTTTCTTCAATAGAGCTGACTCAGTATAGCGATTTAACGGTCACAAAATATGAATCTATATCAGAGGTTTTAGAGCTTTACTACTCTGAGAGAAACACCTATACACGTATACGTCAGAAGTCAGCCGACTGAGAAAACACGTAAATACCCTCCTGGAGCGAAACCAGAAGAAATATTCCCTGCAGATGAAGCAGCTTAAGGACTCCGAAAACGCGAAAAGTACAAGGTGTACGGCGAGCTTATCAACGCATTCGGCTACGGACTTACACCGGACGACAAGTTTCTTGAAGCTGCAAACTATTATGATGACAACAAAATCATCAAAATCCCTATCGACAACACAAAAACTCCTGCCGAGAACGCGCAGAAATACTTTGACAAATACGGAAAGATGAAGCGTACTGCCGAAGCATTGAACGAACTGATTCTTGAAACAAAAGGTCAGATAGACCATCTCGAATCAATTCAGAATTCACTGGATATCGCCTTTAAGCGCAGACGACCTCGTCCAGATAAAGGATGAGCTGATAGAATACGGTTTTATAAAAAAGGAAAGGGTTCAAAGAAACAGAAGGTAAAGAGCAAACCCTTCCACTATATCTCATCAGACGGCTTTGATATGTACGTTGGCAAAAACAACTACCAGAACGATGAGCTCACCTTCAAGCTGGCAACCGGAAACGACTGGTGGTTCCACGCCAAAGGCATTCCCGGCTCCCATGTCATCGTAAAAGCTGAAAACAAAGAGCTGCCGGACAGCACCTTTGAGGAGGCCGGCAAGCTCGCAGGCTACTACTCAAAGGGCAAAAATGCCGACAAGGTAGAGATAGACTATCTGCAAAAGAAAAATGTCAAAAAGCCAAACGGTGCCGCAGCCGGCTTTGTCGTGTATTACACAAACTATTCTCTCACGATTCACCCGGATATATCCGATATCAGGCAGATTGAGTAAGCAGATTATACTTATTTCATAACAATTTCATAACCATTCCAAAACGCTTAAAGTAAAAAAGCTGATATACACATGCATAGTCCTGCATGCTATATCAGCTTTTATTTTAGCCATTTAAGCTCATCACAGATTCATTCTCTTTAATTGTTCTTTTGCAAATTCATCCATTTTCTTTTTCAGTATTCTGTTTTCCGGTGTACAAAGCGCCGGGTCTGCTTCAAGCACCTCATCCACCATCTCAGATGCTTCCTTTAGCACATCGCTGTCCTGATACACATCCGCAAGAGCAAACGCAAGGTCTCCACTCTGCCTGATTCCAAAGAAATCCCCGGGACCTCTGAGCTTTAAATCCTCACTTGCTATATAAAGCCATCATTTGATTTATTTAGTATCTCCAGACGTTTTTTTGATTTCTTTGAATTTGATGAATTGATGAAAATGCAATACGACTGTGCATCCCCCCTGCCTACACGGCCTCTTAGCTGATGAAGCTGTGCAAGTCCAAACCTGTCTGCATTCTCTATCATCATGACAGTTGCATTGGGCACATTTACACCAACCTCCACGACTGTTGTGGACACAAGCACCTGCGACTCATTATTTGCAAAGCGCTGCATCACCTCATCCTTTGCCTTGCTCTTCATCCTGCCGTTAAGCACATCTACCGTGATATCCTTTGGCAGTGCCGCTTTAAGCACATTTGCATAATCTGTGACATTTTCCCCTTCCGAGTTTTCGGTTTCCTCCACAAGAGGACATATAACATACGCCTGATGACCGGCTCTCACCTGCTCCTCGATGAAGCTGTAGGCCTTTGGCCTGAACGCTGTGCCAACCACACAGTTCTTGATCGGAAGCCTCTTTGCCGGCACCTCATTTATGACAGAGATATCCATATCACCGTATATGATTATTGCTAAAGTACGCGGTATCGGAGTGGCACTCATCACAAGTATATGTGGCTTTCTTCCCTTATCCGAGAAGCTCTCTCTCTGCTTCACGCCAAATCTGTGCTGCTCATCTGTGATAACAAGCGACAGATTGAAAAATCCGCTTTCTCCTGTATGAGCGCATGAGTGCCTATAATAAGCGCATTTTTCTCGTTTTTTAACAAGGCGCTCATAGGCCTCTCTTTTCTGCTTTGCCGTCATGGAGCCGGTAAGAAGCACAACAGGACTGTCAAGTCCAAACTGACTAACCAGTGAGCAAAACGTCTCATAATGCTGGTTTGCAAGCACCTCCGTCGGAGCCATTATGGCAGACTGATAGCCACATTTTGACGCCCATGCCATAAGAAGAAAAGCAACAATCGTCTTTCCTGAGCCCACATCGCCCTGAATAAGCCTCTGCATCACATAAGGACTTTTAATATCCTGCTTTATCTCATCTATCGTCTTCTTCTGCGCGCCTGTCAGCTCATACGGAAGCTTCTCAATCAGTCCGTCTATAAAAGCATCATCCGTAAACTCAAACTCATTTTTGTCCTTCTGCTGCTTTTTATTCTGATACCGCATGCCCATGATAAAGAGAAAAAACTCATCAAAAACAAGCCTTCTTCTTGCCTCCACAAGAGCGTCAAAGTCATCAGGGAAATGTATCTGCTTCATGGCATAATTGTACTCGCAAAAGCCGTACCTGTGCCTTATATCCTTAGGCAGATAATCTGACAACAGTGTATCATGTGACAGAGTCTCCTTTATCGTCTTCACTATCAGATTGTTTGTCACACCGCTTGTCACGGAATACACAGGCTGCAGTGTATCGCGTATAGCCTCGTACTTTTGCACCTCATACACCACAGGCTGCTCCATGACATATCGGCCTCCCTTTGGCTTAATATGTCCGTAAAATATAAGATGTCTCCCCTGCACAAGCTGTGCCTTAAGGTATGGCATACGGTACCATACCAGCTGTATCATATGCCCGGGCGAGCCGATATCCTGCAATGTAATCTGCATTCTCGCTGTATTTTTCACTACAGGTGCCTTTTTAATCACAGCATGGATGGCATAGGTGCTGCTTACGTTTACATTATTCAGTTCATCAATATCCGTTATTTCCGAAACTTTACATAATCCGGAAAATGAAGGAGTATATCACCAACGGTGTATACTCCCATTTTAGCAAATGCTTTTGTGTTTTTCCCCGATTCCCTTAACCGCGGTAATCGGTGAAGCTATATCCATATTTGCTCCTAAATATAATAAATGTCATTTATATTCTTTAAAAGGCTTTACTCTACAGAAATAACATAATAGTAGATTGGCTGTCCGCCATCGTTGACCTCAACCTCTACATCGATATTTCTCTTCGATTGCTGCTGCAAGCTCATTAGCTGAGTCCTCATCAGAATCACTTCCGAAATAAATGCTGACAATCGCTGAATCCTCATCTACCATGGCATCTACCATCTCAAGCGTGGTAGCCCTTAAGTCTGTTCCAACAGAAAGGATGCTCTTGTCTCCGATTCCCATGAAGTCGTTCTGCTTGATGGTTTTTCCGTCAATCTCAGTATCACGGACTGCATAAGTAACCTGTCCTGTCTTCACATTTTCTATCTCAGCCATCATCTGCTCTTTATTCTCCTCGGCACTGTGGTCAGGGATATAATTTACAAGCGCTGTGATACCCTGTGGGATAGTCTTTGTAGGGATAACAATAATCTGTTTATCCTCAACAAGGTCTACTGCCTGGTTTGCAGCCATGATGATATTCTTGTTGTTTGGCAGGATAAATACTGTCTTAGCATTTACATGCTCGATAGCGTTGAGCATATCCTCTGTGCTAGGGTTCATGGTCTGACCACCCTCTATGAGATAGTCCACTCCAAGGCCTCTAAACACTTCATTCATGCCTTCTCCGATTGAAACAGATACAAAGCCCATTTCCTTTGCAGGCATGTTATTTGTCTTTTCATCAGCCTGAGCAGCTTCATAAGCCTCTTCCTCAGCCTTCTGCTGTGCTGCAAGCTTCTGTGAATCCTTGATGAGCTTTTCCTGATGCTCCTCACGCATATTGTCGATCTTTATCTTGCTGAGTGAACCGAAGGTAAGTGCCTTCTGCAGTGCAAGTCCAGGGTCGTTTGTATGTACGTGAGTCTTTACGATCTCATCGTCAGCTACAACGACTATAGAGTCACCGATTGACTCGAGGAATGCCTTGTATGCGTGCTCCTCATTGTCTGACATCGGCGCATTGAGTACAATAATAAACTCCGTGCAGTAACCAAACTTAATCTCTGCCTCTGTCTCAGCCGAAATCTTTGCAGGAGCTGCTCCTGTTGGTGCGCCCTCGATTGTATAGTCAATCTCCTTGCCGATAAGGGCATCATATGCTCCCTTTAATACCTGAACAAGTCCCTGTCCGCCCGAATCCACAACACCTGCCTGCTTTAATACAGGAAGCATCTCCGGTGTCTGGTCAAGCACATACTCAGCCTGCTTTATAACCTCTTCAACAAATGTGACAACATCCTCTGTTTCGTCTGACAGCTCCAGAGCCTTTTCTGCTGCGCCCTTTGCCACTGTAAGGATAGTTCCTTCCTTTGGCTTCATAACTGCCTTGTAAGCTGTCTCAACCGCCTTCTGGCATGCCTCACAAAGAATAGTGACATCTATCTCATCGTATTCCTTTATAACCTTGCAGAAGCCTCTGAAAAGCTGTGATAAGATAACACCCGAGTTTCCTCTGGCGCCTCTTAAAGAGCCTGATGAAATAGCCTTTGCAAGCTCTGCCATGGTAGGATTTGTGAGCGAGCTGACCTCCTTGGCCGCAGACATGATTGTCATTGTCATATTTGTTCCGGTATCACCATCCGGTACCGGGAATACATTCAGCTCATTTATCCAGTCTTTCTTTGAATCAAGATTCTTGGCTCCCGCAAGAAACATCCTTGCAAGGAGCTTTGAATTAATGCTTGTGATCTCCACTTTTGTAGTCCTCCTTAATCAATTACCCTTACGCCCTCAACGTAAATATTGATCTTTGCAATTTTCATTCCTGTAAATGACTCAACCTTGTACTTAACCGTCTCGATAAGATTGTCCGAAACAGTGCCGATTGAAATACCATACGCTCCTATTACATGAAAATCAATGGTAATTTCGTTGTTCTCATCTACCTTTACATTTATTCCATGGTTCAAGTAATCTCTCTTTAAAAGCTTTACAAGACCATCCTTCATGTTGACCGCTGCCATGCCTACTATTCCAAAGCACTCTACAGCTACAGAGCCTGCATAGGTTGCAATAACATCTGTATCAATTAAAATTTGTCCATATTGGGTATCCATCTGTCCCTTCATAATATATACCTCCATCATATTGTGACGTAGCTAATGTTATTATACCTTTTTTTTCACAAAAAGCAAATATTTTTATATTTTATCCTTGCATTCTTTATTTTAATCTGATAGAATACATTTGTTGTGAGCTTAAGAGTATGGTAAGCTTAGTGAAATGCAAGGAGGTGCAATATCATGGCAAAATGTGCAATTTGTGAAAATGTGTTCATTATGGAAATAATGTCAGCCATTCTCATAGAAGATCAAATCATGTTTGGAAGTCAAACATTAAGAAGGTTTCTTGCAAGGTCAATGGAGTTCCACAGAAGTTATATGTATGTACTTCATGTTTAAGATCTGGCAAAGTTGAGAGAGCTTAGTCTTTATTTTTGAATCTTTTGAATTTTAAAGGACATCCGTTTGGATGTCCTTTTATTTGCTCTCATATATGAAATTAATCCTGCTTATCGTCCTCTGCCTCGTCTACCTTTACATCGTCGAGATTAAGGTCATCATTTTTCCCCTTTGAGAAGCGGCTTACAATGTCCGCACCATATCAAGTATCTTTGTCATGCCGTCCTCGATTCTTTACATTGACAAGCTTTGTCTGTCCATTCTGGATAACGAGCACTGCACTTGGCTGAATCTTTCCACCCATACCACCGGCTCCGTTATTTTTCTTTTCTGCCGAAAATGCTCCTGCTGCCACTCCAAACGACACATCCACAAGCGGAAGTATGATTGTATCCCCTATATGAATCGCATCACCGACTACAGTCTTTGTAGTGATAAAGCTGTCCATCCCCTTGAAAAGTGACTCTACTGTGTTATTGAAACTATTATCTGCCATAATATCTTCCTCCTATCTGCTTATCCTATTATATAATCTGCGGCAGTTTTTATCAAATAAAATTCTAAGTGTTGCCGCTAAAATACTTATTACTATCACATGCCCCTTTATATCAAAGCTGCCCTTTGCATACGGCTTTTCACTCTCGAAATCAGGTGTAATCCGCCATCTGTTTGTATAGCCGACAGGAAAACATGCTAAAACACCTAATGAAATGCCTGTTGTATCCGGCGAGCCGGTTGAATAAACCATTGTAAGCTTAAGCCTCCTTGGGCATATTCTTTTAAGAATGATAAAAGCTCTTTTTCAGATGTAAAAGCGGCTTTATTTCTCTCATCACTGTATTCTCTTTTTAGCTTATAGATACAGTTTTTTTTTTTCTGACTTATCTTTAAATTGCTTTTTGTGTGGCTTTTTATACGTTCTTTTATGAGTGGGCTTTGTTTGTTGTTTTATATGCTGATTCTCATCAGTTACTGACCTGTACTCATTATGCGTACGTGCTGTGCTTTCATTCTCTATCTGATCATCTGCGACATGTTCTGACTCATCTGCCGGTATTTTAGGCTCATCTCCGGTGTTTTCACTGACTTTATCTTCTGTTTCAGTTTTAGCTGCCTCATCCATATCGTCATCATCCAAAGCCTCATAATTATCAAACAGCTTCTTCTTCACAAAAGCAAGCCTTATATATCCGTCAGTCTCCTGTGCATACTCTATATGCAGTGCAAACAAATGAAAAGCCACGACACATGTGCTTTTGCTCTTATGTCTGTATTGTCAAAGCTTCCAACAGCCCTGTACTTAACCGGCACAAACAGTACGCAAAGCAGCGCTGTAAGTATAAGAGCAAGCACTACAAGGAGTATGATGCCTATGACCTTTAAAATCGTAAATATCATCTATCTATTTCCTCCGTCTGCTCTTTAAATAGCTCTTTACATCTGTTTTACCTGTATTTTCGTATGTCTCCTTAACAATATCACAGGCCAGCAAAGCGCCTCATAATAATTACCCGCTACTGCGATTATGTGCAGATTCTTCTTCGGATATCCCTTTTGCAGCAATTCTCTTGTCGGAATGATATCCAAAAGATTTTCCTCATTTGACGGAAACGTGATGATGTATGTGTGAAGCATGCCGGCATTATGCTCTATCTTCCACTTGATTTTCTTTATCTTTCCGGTAACAGACTCTCCTACAAATAAATCCTCATACCATTTCATTCCAAAACCTCAAAAGCAGTTTTAAAACTGCTTTTAATAATACTAATAATACTTGTGTGTCCCCATAAATTGCTTTTCTTTAAATCCAGGTACTCATTGTAAGCCTTCTCAAGTATCTGCTTCTCATTTGCAAACTTGAGCAGATGATATGCCTCGTGATACTTGTAAAACCCGAATCCATGAAATACTCTTCTCTTTGCGGTTTACTATAATAACTTTCGCCCATCATAAGATACCAGTGTACATCCTTTTCCACTGTATCATGTGGCACGGTAAAAGAATAGTGGCTCTTACCCACGTATTGGATTATCGTTGCACTGGCACCAGTCTCCTCTTTCACTTCACGGATTGCAGTGTCCTTATACTCTTCATCAGATTCCACAGTTCCCTTGGGCAGTACCCACCCCTCGTACCTGTTCCTGTAGTTCTTGTATAAGAGTAATATTTTGCCACGAAAGATTACCACACCGCCACAGCTCGTTGCTTCTATCATTGCCATTCCTCCAAGTGTGGTTTAAACGCTATCTGTCAGTTCAAGCGAAATATGAACGATAACGTCTGTCATTACACTTAAGTATAACCTACTTCTAAAAAGTGCAACAAGCCTATTCATTGAAATATTTATCAAATACCTTTTTGCCACCGGCACCGCATATGTGCTTCCGCACCCGAATCCTCCACAATTACTGCGATTGCCAGATCATTGTAGCCATCCTTTTTTCCATAGCCCACAAACCAGGCATTGGTCTGGTCTGTAGAATCTGATACCTGGGCAGTTCCGGTTTCCAAAGGCCTCATAGCTCTGATTGCTTAGCTTTGCGCCTGTTCCATCAGATACCACTGCTGCCATAAGATTCTGAAGAAAGGCTGCCTGATCCTTTGACATAATCTGCTTGTATGAAGCCGGTTTATTCTGCTCCACAAGCGCCCCGCTCGCATTTTCCGTATGGTCTACCAGATATGGCCTCATCAGATTTCCATCATTGCAGATTGCACCGGCAATCATGCACATGTGAAGCGGTGAAACAAGCGTGTTTCCCTGACCTATCGTGGTCTGCATGGTCAGAGCTGACGAAGCATTGTTATCCAGTGCAAATTTACTCTTTTTTGAATCAAAGGCTATGGGCAGATTCTTGTTGAAAAGCATATCGTCACACAAGGTATTAAGCTTATTGTTGTCCACCAAAAGACCTATATTGGAAAAGGACGAGTTGCATGACTTTGCAAACGACTTTGTTAAGTCCTCCTGTCCGTGTGATTTATTGCCGGCGCAGTGGATTGTAAAGCCGTCCTTTGTAATACTGCCGTCACAATCAAAGCTGTAGTCGTTGTATGTAGACGGATTTTCGTTATAATACTCAAGTGCTGTAAAAATCTTAAACACTGAGCCCGGAGCATACTGTCCCTGTGTTGCCCTGTTGTAAAGAGAAGTGCTGCCCTCACCGTTTACGCTCTCCCAGTCACTTGCGATGGTATTTGGATCATAATCAGGCTTTGACACCATAACTGCAATCTTTCCTGTTTTCGGCTCAATTGCAATGACAGCCCCTTCGTAATCTCCAAGAGCATTGTATGCAGCCGCCTGTGCTTCGTAATCCAGTGTGGTTACGACATTATCACCGGTATTTTTCTTACCGCTTATATCATTTACTATCTGGTCAAGGAAAACTCATGTGAGCGAAGCAATGAGAAATTTTCCTGCTTTTCAAGCCCGGCCTTACCATTTACGGCAAAGCCTGCCACATGCGCAAACATCCTGCCGTCAGGGTATTCCCTTGTCTCAGATGCATCTGAACCTACCTTTGTCTGTGCTATGACATGTCCATCCTTAGTCTGTATCTCGCCCTCACTACGTTCTTAGAGAAAAGATCCTGCAGCGAATTGTATGGACTGTTGATGAATTCGTCGCTTTTACAAACTGGAAATATAAGAAATAACCTATCAATCCAACAAAACTATAAGAAAAATATGTAACAACCGCATACTCTCTATTTCTGTGTCTTCGTGCTGTTTTTGCCGCCTGCTGCCGGTTGTCTCCTTCTCTGTTGACTTCCCTGCGCCCCTGGCTCTTTAGCTGTCTGCTTTTGTCTGTTTTTGTCTCATGGTCCTTTCGTCTCTTGTCATCTATATTTCTCCTTTTTTCAGGGGCTGCCTGCATAATATACATGCCCTGTATCATTCCAAAAATAATCATCGTAGATAGAAGCGAGCTGCCACCGTAGCTCACAAGCGGCAGTGTCACACCGGTCATCGGTATAAACTTGGTTGAGCCGCCGACAGTTAAAAGCACCAAGAGCATACACACTGCCAAGTCCCAACGCCACATACTTGTAAAATGCATCCTTCATCTGCATGGAAAGATTAAATATCATAAGAAAGCAGCTGACACAAACCATAATGAGGCAGACAGCAAATATACCGCCCATCTCCTCTGAGATAGCCGCTATGATAAAGTCCTTTGACACAATAGGTATCTTATTTGGCAGTCCCTGCCCCAGTCCAAAGCCAAACAGTCCGCCTGTACCTATGGCAAAGAGCGACTGACACACCTGATAGCCGGCCTTGTCTATGACAGAAAGAGGATCAAGCCATGCAACAATTCTGTTCTTCACATGTGAAAACAGATGATAACCTGCGTACATTCCAAGCCCAACAAACGCGAGTCCTCCGGCAAAATATAAAACTTTTTGTCGCAACATAAATCATGACCAGATATGTAAAGAAATACAAAAGCGCTCCACCGAGGTCGTTTGATGCAACAAGTATCAGCACAAACACTGCCGATATGCCGCTTGTTATGGCAAGCTGCTTTAAATCAGTTGATTTATACAGCATGGATGCTATAAAAAACACAAAAAGTATCTTCACAAACTCAGATGGCTGAATTGAAACAGGACCAAATGTCAAAGAGAGCTTTGCTCCCCTGCTCGCCACTCCTACCACAAGCACCGACAAAAGACCAACTATTCCCACACCGGCATATGTCCATGTCAATTTTCGAAACATCGTGCCTTTTTGCATGATAAGCGGTATTAAAAACGCAAATATCGTTCCGGCAAGCACAAAAACAAACTGCCTTAATGCCTTGTCAAACGAAATTCTCGTTAGAATAATCATGCTAATACAAAGCATCATCACCATATTGTTGAGCACAAGCTCTGAGGCATTCTTATAAAACTTATGATAAATCAAATAAATTGATTCAAAAAGCACAAGCTGTGCTATATAAAATCCTATTATCTTTGTATCCATTGTCGTGACAAAGAGCACCAAAAAACCATCTAAATGAATCAGAAACATATAAAATCTCTGCAGATTATATATATGCCTCTGCTTTTTCGGCTTGTCGGGATACTTGAATAAATGAAAGCATAAAAAGTATATATGAGAAAAAGTATTATCATAATATACTTGGAAAGCTGTACTATCAGATGTACCATGTTATTCTACTCCTCTTTTGTAATGTCCGTTTGTATATTCAGCTACCTTATCATCCATAACCGCCTTAATCTGCTTTGGAGTCTCGATTGTAAAGCTGTATCTAAAACTTCTTATACCTGCCTCCTTAAGCTTACTTATGTTCTTTGTGAGCATGGTAGGCAGTGAATTATATATTGTATTATAGCACTCCTTACAGTTGTTACAAACTGCAAAGGATTTATTGTATCTGTCCTTTAAATATATAAGCTTTTGCTTTTTATCACAGCCCTTTGTGTTTTTGTGCACACAGTTGGCGGTGGTCATAAGCGGATAATATCCATAGACTATCATCTGCGAGCCTATATTGTTTCTATGCATAATCTCCCTTGAATTGAGTTCAAGCGGCACTGTATCACCACTTACTCCGTGCTCAAAAAAAGCACTCTTTGAAACATCATTAAAGGTATACATATTGTGGTCTAAAATAACTTTTTCCCTGTAAACAAATTTTCTGTCAGATAAAGTTCCTCGTAATTTTTCACAACAAAGCCCTCGAAGCTTACCTTATCAAGCTCTTTTGCGATAGATACAAAATAATCTGATGAATCCGCCCTGAATATCGTAGGCATCATGAGATACACTTTTTTATTTTGCTTTGTAAGGCTTTTCACATCATCTGCAAACTGCTGTATCAGAGTCTTCCTGTCATACATGTCAAAATCCAGATAAAATACGTCAAAGCATTCATAGCCAATAAGTGTATCAAGCTGCGCGCGTGTCATACACGAGCATATGGTGGTGTAATCATTTATAGCTTCATCATGTGCTGCATCACTTTTTACGACATGCTCAGGGAGTGCTGTAAGTCTTGACATATCAGCGTATCGCGCATCATTCCTGTAATACTTTTTCAACAGCTTATCACAAAGCCCTAAATTGCATCACGCCGCAGCTTATTTAGTGCTCCGTTTGGCACAAAGACGTTTTCTCCGATTTGAGCTTTAATATGTGAAAACTCAAAGTCTGTATCACCGGTTTTGTTTATCCTGTCTATAGCGGCCTTTTATCAAGCGGTGCCTTAAGTGCGGCGCTGACAGGTTCTATTGAGGCTTTGTATGTCACATCACCTCTTTTACAGTGAGGCTTCCGGGCTCGCCTTCTTAAAACAAGCTCTCCTCTATCGAAAGCTTTTCAGGCGAAGGCTCTGCAGCATTTGAAACGAAATTAGGCTTCACATAAGTCACCATATCAGAGCCATTGTGGTCGAAATAATACCTGTCTGTGAAACCACAGCGGTTTCCAAGTGCCTTTATCCTGTCATAATCAGCATCACTAACAGGCTTCATACTGTCGATATAGCTTCTGTAGTATTTTACCACTCCGCATGCATACTCAAGCTGCTTCATACGTCCCTCAATCTTGAGCGAATAAACACCTGCATCATGCAGCTTGTCAAGAGCCTTTATACCACACATATCCTTAAGACTTAAAATGTATTCATCCTTTTGCCCTCCACGGTATACGGCAGTCTGCACGGCTGTGCACAGCGGCCTCTGTTTCCGCTTCTACCACCTAAAATACTGCTGAAAAGGCACTGTCCGGAATACGAATAGCACAATGCTCCGTGCACAAAGGCTTCAAGCTCCATGCCTGTTTCCTCATGTATACGCTTCATCTCGGCAAGAGAAACCTCCCTTGCCATGACCACACGCGTCACTCCAAACTGTGAAAGAAAACGCACTCCATCTGCTCCAGTCACCGTCATCTGTGTACTCGTATGTATCTCCATTGACGGAAAATACTCATGGATAGCCTTCACCACTCCAATATCCTGCACTATCACTGCATCAAGCCCTCTTTTGTAGTACACAAGCAGGTAGTCGTAGAGCTTTGAAAACTCACTGTTTTTAATCAGCGTATTGACCGTCAGATACACCTTTACTCCTCGTAAATGTGCAAAATCAATTGCCTCTAAAAGCTCCTCTTCTGTGAAATTATTGGCATATGCCCTGGCTCCAAACATGCTTCCGCCCACATACACAGCATCGGCGCCGCTTTCTATCACGCCCTTAAATATCTCAAGGTTGCCTGCCGGTGCAAGAAGTTCAAAATCTTTATTTCTCATATATTTCCTCATATAGATGCTCATTTGATATCATATAAACCTGCAATAAAATAGGGAACAGTGTACGATAACTGTTCCCCTTTTATTGCTATTTATCGCTACTGTCATTTGCCCCTTTAGAAGCATGTGCAGATTTTTTAACAGGCTTTTTTCCATCAAGAAGTGACTCCTCAAGAGTTGCCTCAAGTCTCGCCTTGTTGAGTAAAAGTTCTTTGTTTTGTGCCTCAAGCTCCTTCATGCTTGCCTCAGCATTCTCGGTCTTTACCTGATTGGAAATTAAATCATGCTTTAAATCGTATATTTCCTTATCCTTATTCTCTATATCACCCTCGAGCTTTTCGACAAGTGCCTTTGCCTTGAAATAATCATCCGCAATATTGAGCTCGATAAGTGTGCTCTTCATATTGCCCGGAAGATGCTTATACTCATCCATATCATCAAACTCTGCAATCTTGTTGTTGATGTATGCCGCAACCTTCTGTAAGTATTCCTCATTCTCATATCCTGACAGTGTGTAAACCATTCCGTCTATTACCACCTCGGCATTTGTTTTTGCAGACATTTAATCATCCTCCGTTTTCACATTTATTCAAACCAGCTATATTAATATCAATTTCAATATCAAATACTTAATTATTATATGCCTTATAGATATAAATTGCAACTTTAAGCCCTTTTTCTCTCAAAATGCTCAAAGGCTAGTTCTGTTGCCACTCGTCCCTTTGGTGTGCGGTTTATGAAGCCGTTCTTCACCAGATACGGCTCGTAAACATCCTCAATGGTTCCGGCATCCTCACCTATTGCCGCTGCAAGCGTATCAAGACCTACCGGTCCTCCCGCAAACTTGTCAATGATGGTGAGAAGTATATTTCTGTCATTCAAATCCAGTCCGTACTTGTCCACCTCCAAAAGGTCCAGCGCAAAGCTTGCCACATCATAGGTGATTTTGCCGTCATACTTGACCTGCGCAAAATCCCTGACACGCTTTAGCAGTCTGTTTGCAAGTCTTGGGGTACCTCTTGAGCGTCTTGCCATCTCGTAGGCTCCCTTGTCATCTATCTCTACTCCAAGCACCTTTGCGGAATTGACGATAATATGCTTTAGCTCATCGACAGTGTAAAACTCCATGTGATTTACCACGCCAATCCTGTCCCGAAGAGGCGCTGACAGCATACCCGCCCTCGTTGTTGCACCTACAAGTGTGAATTTGGGCAGGTTGAATCTGATTGACTTTGCAGACTCGCCCTTTCCAATCATGATATCAATGGCGTAATCCTCCATGGCAGGATAAAGCACCTCCTCCACCTGACGGTTTAGTCTGTGAATCTCATCGACAAACAGTATATCGCCCTCAGAAAGTCCGTTGAGTATGGCTGCCATCTCTCCCGGCTTACCTATTGCAGGACCGGAGGTCACCTTTATCTTTGTACCCATCTCATTTGCAATGATTCCTGCAAGCGTTGTCTTTCCAAGCCCCGGTGGTCCGTAAAACAGCACATGATCAAGTGCTTCGCCCCTTGATTTTGCGGCTTCAATATATATTTTTAAATTGTCCTTTATCTTCTGCTGACCGATATAGTCATCAAAATACATAGGACGCAGGGATTTCTCTATCTTTATGTCCTCTTCCTGCAATTGTGTGGAAATTACTCTTTTCACGTTTTGTTCCCCGTTTCTGTTTTAAGCTTACAGCTTTTATCAATCAGCCCATATTTTTGAGTGCAAGCTTCAGCACATCCTCTACATCCATATCCTCTGTGATATCAACCTTGGACACTGCCTTAAGACTCTCAGTAGACGAATATCCAAGCGCATTGAGCGCCATGACAGCATCATTTTTCACAGTGCTGTTTATGGATACAGCAGCACCGGAAGTCTGATTCTCAAGCTTCTTTTCAAATGCATCCTCAAGCGACAGCTTGTCCTTTAAATCAAGTATCACTCTCTGAGCCGTCTTTGCACCTATTCCCGGTGCCTTTGATATAGCCTTTGAGTCGCCCGATAAAATTGCAAAGCGCAAATCATCGGCAGACAGAGTTGACAAAATGGCAAGGCCGCCCTTTGGTCCGATTCCGCTGACTGTAATCAGCAGCTTAAAGATTTCAAGATCATCCTTGCTCAAAACCGTAAAGTATCATGGCATCCTCCCTGACACACAGGTAGGTGTAAATTTTACATCCTCTCCCTCGTCGGGCAGCATATCAAAATACTGCGTCGGTATGTAAATGAGATAGCCTACACCTGCTGCCTCCACTACAATGCTGTCTATATTTTTCTGCAAGCTCTCCTTTATATATGCATACATTGAATCCATTTGTTACTGTTTCGACTGTAGCCTGACACACAGGCATAAAAACAGCAGCATCTCCTTTTGTTATTAAATATACGTAGATTACAGCCCATTAAAACTATACATGAAAGCTGTCAGAAATCTCAAAAGCACCTGTGAAGCTACTGTTCCAATCACAAGACCCGTGATGCATCCCGCCACAAGAAGCACCGGAATATAATACACTACGCTGTAGGTTGACAAAACTATAGCCGCAACTATTATCTGTCCTATATTGTGACACACTCCACCGACCAGACTTATTGAGACAGAGCTGAATTTATCTGATTTCTTAAGCAGGTACATAACGATAAAGCTTAGTATACAGCCTGCCAGTGAATATATTATACTGAATGCATTTCCAAACATAAAGCCCGAAAGCACCGCGCGAAATACACATAGCAGAAACGTCTCCATGGGTGCTGCTATATAAAGCATGATTACTGTCACAATATTTGTAAGTCCAAGCTTCACTCCCGGTATGCCTACCGCAAATGGTATAAGTGACTCAACATAGCTTAGCACCAGTGCCAGTGCCATAAGCATACCAAGATATGCAATCTTTCTGGTTTTCATTTATCTCATTCTTTCTATAAAAATGTTCGGGTATCACTTGGATATCGAATCTATATCGGATTTCATGTCGCTTTTTACCGTCACAACAACCTTATTCGGCAGACAGATAATCGACTCTCCCTCCTTTGATATCGCCTTCTGCTTCACACACAGATGATCCGGACAGTCGGCAGAGGTCATATCCGCCAAACCACCCTTTATGACAAGGGTGTTAGTAACATCGCCATCGCCGTTTTTATCTCAATTGTATCATCCTTTGAAAGCGGATATGTGCCATAGGCCCTTCCATTGATAGTCACCTCGACACATGCATCGCTATCCGTATCCTGCCCCTTTAAATATACAAGCTTCCATATAAGAAGCAGAGCGACAGAGATAATTACAATAACCGATATCGATTATATCATTTCTGCCAAAACGCTTACGCATCCTCTTTATCTCTCCCATATAGTAAAGCCTCTGCACTCATCAAGCTTCACATTGTAGATATTTCCAATCATATCCTCGGTACCCGGAAAATGTACAATTGAATTATTGTCCATACGTCCGGTCACATAGCCTTCCTTCTGGTCATCCATTTCCTCTGCAAGTACCGGCACCACTTTGCCCTCATAGCATTTTGCCTTTTCTGATGAGATAGTCTGAACCTCCTTTAAGAGCCTGTCAAACCTGTCCTTAACCACATCATCAGACACCTGATTCTCCATGGTAGCTGCGCGTGTGCCTGTTCTCTTTGAGTAAATAAATGTAAAAGCACTGTCATATCTGACCTGCTTGACAACATCCATTGTCTCAAGGAAATCCTCCTCAGTCTCTCCCGGGAAGCCCACAATGATATCAGTTGTGATTGCAATATCAGGAATCTGCTCACGAAGTCTCTTTACCTCGTCGAGATATTTTTCCTTGTCATAGTGCCTGTTCATCTCCTTAAGCACCCTTTGAGCTTCCTGACTGAAGCGGCAGATGCATATGCTTGCACACCTTGTCGCACTCCTTTATTGCCATAATCGTCATCGGATAAATCCTTTGGATGAGATGTCATAAAACGAATCCTCTTAAGTCCTTCAATCTTATTGACCTCGCGAAGAAGCTCTGCAAAGGTTATAGGATTGTCAAGAGTTTTACCGTATGAGTTGACATTCTGTCCGAGAAGCATTATCTCGCACACTCCGTCTGCGACAAGCTTTTCTATCTCTCTTATGATATCCTTAGGCTCTCTGCTTCTCTCACGTCCTCTTACGTATGGCACGATACAGTAGCTGCAGAAATTGTTGCAGCCAAACATGATATTGACACCTGATTTGAATGAGAACTTTCTCTTCACCGGCAGATCTTCGACAATCTGATTGGTATCCTTCCATATGTCAATCACCTGTGAGCCAGACTCGATATTGTTGCACAAAATCTCTGCAAACTTGAATATATTGTGGGTTCCGAATACGATATCTACAAACTTATAGTGCTTTTGATATTTTCAACAACCTCGCTCCTGCATCATGCAGCCGCAGAGAGCAATATTCATCAGAGGATTCTTTTCTTGTAATTCTGCAGATACCCAAGTCTGCCGTACACCTTGTTGTTAGCATTCTCACGTACGGTGCAGGTGTTGTATACAATAAAATCCGAGTGCTCATCATTTCCTTCCACGTATCCTATCTGCTCGAGTATTCCGACAAGCTTTTCTGAGTCGCGGGCATTCATCTGACACCCGAATGTCTTTACAAAATAAGTCATAGGACGGCCGATTTCTTTAGATTTCTTTTCAACAAAATCCTTTGCCTTTTCCATGTAGTAATACTGCCTCTCAGGCTCATGTGCCGGTGGTGTCTTTGTTATATCTATATCGTAGCTCATGTTATATTATGTTTCCTCTCAAATTAATTCTATGATACTTTACCTGACTATTCCCTGATCTGACCACTGCCGTAAATAATATATTTGTAGCTAGTCAGTGCTTCAAGCCCCATAGGTCCCCTTGCGTGAAGCTTCTGTGTGCTGATTCCTATCTCAGCTCCAAAGCCGAATTCATTTCCATCAGAAAATCTGGTTGAGGCATTTACATAAACGCATGCAGCATCTATCTCATTTAAGAACTTCTGTGCGTTGTCATAATCATTTGTGACGATTGCCTCTGAATGTGATGTGTTGTATCTGTTGATATGCTCGATTGCCTCATCAATACTGTCAACAATCTTTACCGACATGATGTAATCAAGATACTCCATACCCCAGTCATCGGCAGTTTCTTGTCATCATCATTCTTTCCTGTCCAGAAACTCCTCTGCTATGGCACTGTACTACAATCGACTCACATGCATTGCAGACACTGATTCTTTGTGTCTTTGCATTGTTAATAATATTAACAGCCATATCAAAGTCTGCATCCTTGTCCACATATACATGGCAGTTGCCTGTACCGGTCTGGATGACAGGAATTGTAGCATTTTTGACAACATTCTGGATGAGTCCTGCACCACCTCTTGGTATGAGCACATCCACATACTGATCCATCTTCATAAACGCATTTGTTGTCTCTCTGTCTGTTGACTCAATAAGTGCAAGTGCAGCAGCAGAAACCAAATTGTCCGTTAAAGCCTTTTTTAGTGCCTTAACTATTGCGATATTGGTATTTATCGCATCACTTCCACCCTTCAATATGACACAGTTGCCGGTCTTAAAGCACAGACCAAAGGCATCTGATGTGACATTTGGGCGAGCCTCAAAAATGATGCCCACAACACCGATTGCAACTCTTCTTTTTCCGATAATAAGGCCATTAGGACGCTTTGCCATAGACATCACTTCCCCAATAGGGTCTGCAAGCTTTGCTATCTGTCTGAGTCCGTCAGCCATGCCAAGGATCCTGTCATGGTCAAGCGAGAGCCTGTCAATCATGCTCTTTGCCTTCATATTTTCCTCTGCTGTGGCCACATCCCTTTTGTTTGCCTCAAGGATTTCTTTTTCTGCCTTAAGAAGATTGTCCGCTGCATCGTTTAATACCTTATTCTTGATATCAGTATCCAGTGTTCCTATCTTTACTCTGGCCTCATATGCATCCGCACAAATTTTTTCTAAATCATTCATCAATAAACACCTCTCTCTTATCTGTTATCACCCCATCTAAGGGTACGTCATATTCATCTTCAAACGTCATGCCGCTAAGTAACTGGAAATCGTAGCCCACTCCAACTGCCATAACAGTGTCTCTTTTTGTGAAAGACGATAAATATCTGTCATAAAAGCCCTTTCCATAGCCGATTCTGTAACCGGTATCCGAAAATGCAAGCCCCGGCACTATCATAAGCGCCCTGCCATCCGCCTGCGTATACTCCTTCGTCATATCAGGCTCTTTAATATTAAATGAACCACAATTAAGCTCATCAAGGCTTCTTACCCTGTAAAAGGACATTGTATTGCCCGAAACCCTCGGATAATATATCCTTTTTGCTTTGTTTATTAAATAGGCAAAATACTCATCAGTATTCACTTCATTTCTGATAGCTGAATACAAAAGTATGTTGTCATATTCCCTGTCGAGCTCTAAAGCTATGAGCCTTTTATAAATTTCATGGCTCATGTTGTGGCACTCATCAACCCCCAGAAGGCCTCTTTGCTTTTTAAGCTTGCTACGAATTTCTTTTTTTGTTTCCATATTTCTCGCCGAGATTCTCAACCGAACCGTCATCGTTTACCATATCGATATTGTTGAGCTGGTTTCTTAAATTCTTCTTCACGTTTGCTATATACTCCTTGCGCAAAAGATCCTGCTCCTTTTCTCTGCCTCTGAAAGGCCTTCTGCCTGTGACTTTCTGTAAAGCTCATTGATTCGCTGTATTTTTTCCTGTGTCATAGCACTCTCCTGATTTCAAATTTATAGCTGATTACTGGCCGCCTGTAGATGTAGGTGCCATCTCTCTTTGTATATAATCCGCAAGCACAAATTCTGCATCCTTTGCCCTGTGGAAAAGTGTTCCTGTATATCTGTCATTCATAATGTCATATAAAATCCCCATATTGCCGCCGTTTGCGATAATCATATCGGCACCGGAATATGTGGCAATCTTTGCCGCGGTCAGCTTTGTCGCCATGCCGCCGGTTCCGACATCGCTGCCGGTTGATGACTTTGCCATGCCAAGTATTTTCCTGTCAAGCGTATCAACCTCTCTGATAAGCTTTGCATCCGGATTGTCATGAGGATCGTCGGAATACAGTCCGTCTATATCAGATAGCAGTATGAGCAGATCAGCCTTCGTGATTGATGTAACAATAACAGACAGCGTATCATTGTCACCAAACTGCATCTCGTATGTGCTTACCGTATCATTTTCATTGACAATAGGCACCACGTTCAGATCAAAAGCTCCTCATCTGTATTCATAACATTGCGTCTGGAAACAGGATTGACTATGGTATTCTTTGTCATGAGCACCTGTCCGGAATTCTGATTATACTCAGAAAAAGCTTCTGATATGTCATCATCAGCCTGCCCTGTCCCACTGCGGCGCACGCCTGCTTTATTGAAATATCGCTCGGGCGCTCCTTTATGCCTATCACATCACGTCCAACCGCGATGGCGCCGGAGCTTACGAGGCACACATCCATACCGCTGTTTCTGTAATCACATATTGAGCGCACCAGACGCTCCATCTTTGAAAATTAAGGCTTCCCGTCTCTGCATGTGTCAGCGTCGATGAGCCTATCTTTATTACCACTCTTTATAATTGTCTAAAAACTCATTTCTATCATCTTTCCTATTGTAAGTCTAAATGCATACATAATTACATTACGCATACATTTACTACTTTACCATATATTCATGCAAAATACAAAATCATTTTTACTACTGTCTCATTTTTTTATTTTGTGTTATTATATTTCTGTTGCTTTCGGCTTTAAATTTCATAAAGTCCGGACGCAAAGTTATATTTATGCTTTTACTATTTAAGCTTTAACTATAAATAATTTACAACTAGAAAATTAATAAAGGATGCACTATGAAAAATAAACTAAAACACCTTGTCCCTGTCCTTTTGGCGCTTGCCACAATAACAGGAAGCCTGTCTGCATGTGAATTAAAGCCCAAGGCTCAGCAGAAGGTTTCAAAACAGGGCTTCTACTTTGACACGATAATACAGATTACGCTTTATGGCACTACCGACGAGAAATACATAGACGACTGCTTTGATATGGCAAAGAAATATGAGAATATGCTTTCAAACACAGTTAGTTACTCAGAGGTGAGCAAAATAAATGACGCTGCCGGCAAAGAATATGTCACAGTAAGCGATGATACGCTTGAGCTCATCAAAAAAGGCATCGAATACGGCGACACAAGTGACGGCAGGTTTGATATCACTATAGGAAAGCTGTCTGATTTGTGGAATTTTTCCGAAATAGCTGAAAATACCGACTCTAAAGATAATGAGGTGGATGCATCAGTCGTTCCGTCTGATGCGCAGATACAAAGCGAGCTGTCACATGTAAATTACCGCAATATACAGATTAACGGAAACGATGTGATGCTAACCGATTCAAAAGCAAAGCTTGACCTTGGTGGAATCGCAAAGGGCTTTATCGCCGATAAGATGAAGGCTTATTTACAGTCCAAAAATCACCTCAGGCATCATAAACCTGGGTGGCAATGTCCTCACTGTCGGTGAAAAATCCGATGGAAGTGATTATACAGTCGGCATACAAAAGCCCTTCGACGAGAGCGGTGAGCCCATATGTACCGTCAAAATCAAGGACAAATCCGTCGTCACCTCGTATCTACGAGCGATACTACAGAGTAGATGGCAAGCTATATCACCATATACTGGACACCACAACCGGCTATCCCGTCAAAAATAATCTATACTCTGTCACCATCATAAGCGACTCCTCCTGCGACGGAGATGCCTTAAGCACCACATGCTTTGCTCTTGGCATTGATAAAGCAAAGGAGCTTATCAATTCCCTTTCCGGTGTTGAGGCAATATTTGTGACAGATGATTATAGTATTATCACGACATCAGATGAATATAACGTAAGCACAGAATAGCTGTATGCTTATAAAAAAGCTGCCACACATCATAATGATATGTGACAGCTTTTATGCATTATAAAATAATCTTCTTTGGACACTTCTCTGCGCAGATTCCGCAGCCTGTACATTTCTCCTGATCAATATAAGCTACATTGTCTACTACATGGACAGCATCTGACGGACAGTTCTTCTCGCACAGATGACAACCGATACAGCCCACTGAGCATGCCTTCATGACATCCTTGCCCTTATCCTTTGAGCTGCACTTTACAACGTGCTTTGTGTCATATGGAATAAGCTCGATGAGGTGCTTTGGACAAGCCTCTACGCACTTGCCGCATGCCTTGCATGTAAGCGGATTGACACATGCCACTCCGTCAACCACATGGATTGAATCAAAAGGACATGCCTTCACACAGCTTCCATAGCCAAGGCAGCCATAATTACATGACTTAGGTCCGCCGCCCGGTACAAATGACATGGCAACACAATCCTCTACTCCTGTATAGTCGTAGTCTGTATTTGCTTTGTCGCAGGTGCCGGCGCACTTTACAAATGCAACCTTCTTTACTCCGGCCTCAACCTTTACACCCATAATCTCGCTGACCTTTGCCGCAACAGGGTCTCCACCTACAGGACACTGTCCTACTGGTGCCTCTCCCTTTGCAATGGCGGCAGCAAGTCCGGAGCATCCGGCATATCCACAACCACCACAGTTGTTGCCCGGAAGCACCTCAAGTATTGCTTCCTCTCTCGGGTCAACCTCTACTTTGAATTTTTCTCCTGAAATACCGAGGAAAAATCCAAGAATTATACCGACAGCTCCAACAACTAAAGCTGCAATAATAATCGCAGTAACATTCATATCACTTTTCCTCCAATCCTATACAGAAACCATTCCTGAGAATCCCATAAAGGCGATAGCCATAAGACATGCTGTAAGAAGCACGATGGCTGTTCCCTGGAAAGGCTTTGGAATATCATTATACTCAATCTTCTCACGAACACCTGCCATAAGCACGATGGCAATAAAGAAACCAAAAGCTGTGGCAAAGCCGTAAACTACACTCTCTAAGATATTGTAGCCCTTGTTACACTGTTAAGTGCTACACCGAGTACGGCACAGTTTGTTGTGATAAGAGGCAGATACACACCGAGTGCCTTGTAAAGAGGAGGCATCTGTTTCTTTAAGAACATCTCTACAAACTGTACAAGTGCTGCGATTACAAGAATGAACACGATAGTCTGTAAATATGACAGATTAAGCGGATACAGTATAAAATTGTAAATAAGCTGTGTAACGAATGTGGCGATTGTGATAACGAAAATTACCGCACCACCCATTCCTGCAGCAGTTTTTGTGTTCTTTGATACGCCGAGGAAAGGACAGATACCAAGGAACTGGCTAAGTACTACGTTGTTAACTATTGCATATGCTACTGCAATGAGCAGTAAATGACCTAATGTACCCATTATTTATCCCTCCTTCTGTAGTGTTAGGCTCAACAGCGGCCTGTGCTGCTTTTGCTGATGGACATGATGCTCCACAATGTGCACAGTCTCTGAAAGGCAGCCTGCCGGCTCAGCAAGAGGTGTACCCTTTGCTTCCATCTTTTTACGGATGATATTCATGCCTGCAACGAGGAAGCCAAGTACAAGGAAGGCTCCCGGTGCCATGATAAAGATTGTGATTGGTGTAAACCAGTCACCGAAAATCTTGATGTTGAAGAATGTTCCTGCACCTAAGATTTCACGGATAAGTCCGATGATTGTAAGACCCATGGTAAATCCAAGTCCCATACCGATTCCATCAAAGATAGACTCTACAGGCGGATTCTTTGAAGCATAGCTCTCGGCACGTCCAAGGATGATACAGTTTACTACGATCAGTGGGATGTAAACACCAAGTGCTGCTGAAAGGCTAGGCAGATAAGCCTGCATTAAAACTGTACTACTGTAACAAGAGATGCAACTATGACGATATATGCCGGCATACGCACTCCGTTAGGAATCACTTTTCTGAAAAGTGAAATCAAAAGGTTTGAACATATAAGTACCACCGTGGTGGAAAGTCCCATTCCAAGTCCGTTTACCGCACTGGATGTAACAGCCAGTGTAGGACACATACCAAGCATAAGTACGAAGGTCGGATTTTCCTTAATGATACCATTATATAAACGCTCTACATATTTGTTCATTAGTTGGCACCTCCCTGTAATTTATTCTGGAAGTAAGTAATAGCTGCGTTGCAGCCGTTGGCCATAGCCTTTGATGTGATGGTTGAGCCTGTGATGGCCTCAATCTCATCATCCTTTGAAGGTGTGGCCTTTACAACGTCGAACTTGTCTACTTTCTTGTTCTCAAACTGCTTGTAGAAATCAGCCTCCTCGGCCTTCATTCCAAGCCCCGGAGTCTCACTGATGCTTGTGATCGAGTAACCGTTTACAGTACCATCATTCTTGATACCTACAGAGAATGTGATACTTCCCTGGCTACCATCCTTGGCTGTAACTGTGATGACATAGCCTAATGTCTCCTTGTTTGAATCAAGGGCAGTCTCAATATCATCGATTGTATCCTTGTAGCCCGCATCAGATACAAGCTTATCAGCTTCATCAGCATCATAATCATATTTCTCAAATGATTTTGCATCCGAAAATACTGCCTGATATGCTTTCTGTGCTGCTGCTTTATTGGCCTTGTCGATAGGCTCTGCCGTGATTCCCTGAACCAGGGCAAGAATAAAACCAAGCACCAGAGTAAAGGCAGTTAAAATCAAAGCGTCATGTACAATACGTTTATTCATTCTTCTTTGCCTCCTTTACCATACCAAAGGCTCTTGGGATAGAAACCTTCTCAATAATAGGAACAAGGCAGTTGCTTAAGATGATAGCAAAGGAAACACCCTCTGCATTGGCACCGAAGCAACGGAATACTCCTGTCAATATACCACAGCAGATACCGAATATTATCTTGCCCATCGGCGTAATCGGGCTTGTGACATAATCGGTCGCCATGAAAATGCACCGAGCATCAGTCCGCCACCGCAGAGCTCTGCAACAACATAATTGATATCAAACTGCTGTGCTCCGAAAAGGAACATGAAAACAGCAAATGTAATAATGTAAGATGCAGGAATCTTTAAATCAATGACTCCAAGTAAAATCATGATGATAGCACCTATTAAAATAGCTATAACTGATGTCTCACCGATTGTTCCTGCAGTATTTCCTATAAGCATATCCCTTACATTGACACTTGAAAGCCCCTCATTTTTGATGAGTGCAAGTGGTGTTGCTCCTGAGTATACATCCACACCGTTTCTTGTGACGTTGAAATTGGTCATATCAGCCGCAAATGCGATGAGAAGGAAGCATCTTCCACCAAGTGCCGGGTTCATAAAGTTCTGTCCGAGTCCCCGAACATACACTTGACAATAATGATTGCAAATACTCCACCGAGTACAGCCTCCCACCATGGAAGTGCAACCGGAAGGTTTAGTGCTAAAAGCAGTCCTGTAACAACCGCACTAAGATCGGTAATTGTGCTCTTTTCTTAACTATGTAGTCAAACACCCATTCTGATGCCACACACGATGCGATGGTAAGCAGAATGATAAAAGTGCTCTAAATCCAAAATTGTAAATACCAAAAGACTTGCCGGGAGTAATGCTATAATGACATAAAGCATTATTCTGTCAGTGGAATCCTTGGCACGTACATGTGGTGATGATGAAACATGATATAAATCACTCACTTTAATCCACCTCTTTCTTTATTTTTTGCTGGCCTGTTTTCTCTTTTCAGCGAGAACAAGCTTCTTCATTGTCTTAATAGGCTGAGCCACCTGTCTCCTTGACGGACATGCAAATGAACAGCTTCCACACTCAATACACTCAAGTCCGTGCCACTTCTCAAACTCATCCATCTGTCCACGCAAACCAAACTTCGCAAGACGGCTTGGAATGAGCTGCTCAGACATGCCTCCACGCAACGACCGCAGTTAATGCAGGCCTGTGGCTCAAATGCTGCCACCTCATCATGTGTGAAGCACAGTATTGATGAAGAGGTCTTTGTAGTAGGGATATCAAGACTAAACATGGCAAAGCCCATCATAGGACCGCCTGATATAATCTTCTCCGGCTGGCTCTTAAAGCCACCTGCAGCATCAACCAGCTCCTGATATGAGGTACCGATGCTGTATAAAATATTGGAAGGATTCTTCACAGCATCTCCTGTAACTGTTGAAATACGCTTAAGGACTGGCTGTCCATTCTTTACAGCATTGTAGACAGCAATAATTGTCTCTACATTATCAACGATACAGCCTGCATCAGCAGGGAGCATCTTAGAATTGATGGCTCTGCCGGTTGTAGCATAGATGAGCTGTCTCTCACCACCCTGTGGGTACTTTGTCATAAGCGGACAAACCTCAATACGTGGCTCATCCTTCGTGAGCTCTGTGAGCTTTTCGATACAGTCAGGCTTATTATCCTCTATACCAAGGATACCCTTTGCATTGTCAAAAAGCTGAAGTATGATCTTCATGCCGCCAATTAATTCCTCGGATTCTCAAGCATACGTCTGTAGTCAGATGTGAGGTAAGGCTCACACTCTGCGCAGTTTGCGATAATATACTCAATCTTGTCCGCTCCTTTGGAGAAAGCTTTACATGTGTAGGGAAACCGGCACCGCCCATGCCGACAACTCCCGCATTCTTGACCTTCGATGATTTCTTCCTTTGAAAGCGCAGTGACATCCTCGACGCTCTCATATGTTGTCTCAGTAAACATGCCATCATTTTCGATAACAATACTGTCAACCATATCGCCGACCGCCACACGTCGCTTCTCAATAGCCTTAACTTTTCCTGACACTGATGAATAGATAGGTGATGAAACAAAGCCACCGGCCTCTGCTATCATCTGTCCTTCAACACAGTGTCACCTACGGCAACAACAGGCTTAGCCGGTGCGCCGATATGCTGCGAAACCGGATATACCATGTCGCCCTTGGGCAAAACTTCTTTAATTGGTGAATCCTTAGACAGCTCTTTGCCATCATATGGATGAACACCGCCAATAAACGTTTTATGACCCATTTTTGTGCCCCTCTTTCTTTTAGATTAATAACGTGGAAATGCTATTGCACATTACTGTCCTTATTATACCACTTATGATTTTTAGTTAAATAGTATATTATGTACTTTTTTTAATACTTTATGTTATAATGTTTATACAAATGATATTCAAGGCAGGAATCGAGAAATGAAAATATTTCACAATGAAGAAATTTACATAAAAACCGATAATTTTTCAGACAGCATATTTAAAGAAAACACTATGTTCTTTGATATTGAGACAACAGGCTTTTCACCGGTGAAAGCGATTGTCTACATGATAGGCTGTGCAAGGCGCATTAAAAATCGTATTGTAATAGACCAGTATTTTGCCGAATCTGTCGATGACGAAGCAGCTGTAATTGAAGCCTTCGCAGGAAGTTTGTCAGGTTGCAGCACTATCATATCCTTCAATGGCGTCGGCTTTGATATTCCATTTTTAAAGAATAAATACAAGAAATATAAGCAGGAAGACCCCTTCTGTAATGTGCAGATACTCGATATCTTTAAGGAGCTTTCACCGATAAAGCCTCTTTTGTGCCTCGAAAACTACAAACAAAAAAGCATCGAAGCATTTCTTGGTATAGATAGGGAGGATAAATATTCCGGTGGTGAGCTCATAAACGTTTATTATGAATATCTTGCCCAAAAGACGACGAAAAGCTATCCCTGCTTTTGACACACAACTACGAGGATGTCCTTGGCATGACAAAGCTCCTTAGTATACTTTCGTATAAAGAATGCATACATGGCATTGCAGATATAACCGGTGTATCCGTAAACCCATATACAGCTTACGACGGCAGTCTGATGAATGAGCTTATCATATCATTTGAAAATAAATTTTCCGTTCCAAAATCTGTAAGCTTCCATGACAATGACATCTATCTGACCATAGGCACTACAAAAAGCTATGTGCGTGCAGAGATATTCGAGGGGGAAATGCGCCATTTCTACAGCGATTACAAAAACTACTACTATCTTCCAAAGGAGGACATGGCCATACACAAGAGTGTCGCAGCATATGTCGACCACGAATACCGTGAAAAATGCAAGGCGTACAACTGCTATGTGCGCAAAACCGGTACCTTCATCAGACAGTACTCTGACTTCATGAAGCCCGAGTTTCGATTCGATATAAAGGATAAGTACAGCTATTTCCTGCTGACTGAAGATTTTATAAATTCAAAACAGATGGTACTGTCATATGTAAAACACATAACAGACCATCTGTTTAACCTCTGATAAGATATCATGGCTTCCTAAAATAGAAACTGCTTAATCTCTCAAAGCCGAGCTCACGATATGTAGTTATCTGCTCAGTACTGCCTATAAACAGTATTCCCTTGGATTTTAAAGTATTGAAGAAATTTTTGTATATCATATCTTTCGCATCATCGGTAAAATAAATCACCACATTCCTGCACAGGATAAGATCGTAATCCTTTGATATGAATCCTTCAACAGATTGTGTTTCTTAAAGGTCACACATCGCTTGATATCATCAGATATCTTGTATGCCCCTCCACCTGGGTAAAGTACTTCTTCTTCAGGTCAGCCGGCACATTTTCTACAGACTTTGCGCTGTAAAGCCCGGCTTTAGCGCTCGCAATCACCTGGTCGTCAATATCTGTAGCCAGTATCTTTATACGAGACAATGGAACATGCTTCGAAAAGCCATGGCAAGCGAATACGGCTCGTCCCCTGTTGAGCATGCCGCGCTCCATATCTTAATCGTCCCTGTATTGTTCTTTAATATCTCAGGAATGACCTCTCTGTCCAAAAAACTCCACTGATCAGGATTCCTGTAGAACTCAGATACATTGATAGTGATAAAATTGATAAACTGTTTAAACTTAGCCTTATCTGTAGAAATCATATCAATGTATGTCTCATAAGAATCAGCCCCATTTTTTCGCAAGAGTATCAATACGCCTGCGCATCTGCTTTCTTTATAATAATTGAGATCTATCTGCGTCAGCCTGTACACTTCATTTTAAACCATTCATAATGATCAAACATCACAATCCTCCAATATGTGCCACCCGATACAAATAAAAGCTGCCATATAATTATATATGACAGCTTTAAAATCAAAAACTACTCGTTATCAGAAGCAACCTCATCGATATTTACATCTGCAACATCTGCTCCATCATCCTCTGAATCAAGGAGAGCCTTCATGCTTAAGCTGATTTTCTTATCGTCCTCATTGAACTCAACAACCTTAGCCTCAACCTCCTGACCAATCTTGAGAACATCTGATGGCTTCTCAACATGAGCTCTTGAAATCTGGGATACATGAAGAAGTGCGTCAACTCCCGGTGCAAGTTCTACGAATGCACCAAAGTCTGTCATTCTGGCTACTTTGCCCTTTACGATATTGCCAGGAGCAAATTTCTCTGTTGCACCATTCCATGGATTCTCGTCATCAAACTTCATTGAAAGAGCAATCTTAGAACCATTGATGTTCTTAACAAATACTCTTACAGTCTGTCCAACAGTGAATACCTTCTTAGGGTTCTCTACTCTGCCCCAAGACATCTCTGAGATATGAAGTAATCCGTCTACTCCGCCAAGGTCGATAAATGCACCGAAATCTGTTACGTTCTTAACAGTTCCTTCGATTACATCGCCAACGTGAAGATTTGCAAGAAGCTCTTCCTGCTGTTTAGCCTTCTGCTCAACGAGTAATACCTTTCTATTTCCGATAATACGTCTCTTTCTTGGATCGAACTCTGTGATGATAAACTCAATCTCCTGATCCTTGAACTTGTTGAGATCCTTCTCATAAGTATCGGATACAAGGCTTGCAGGGATGAATACTCTTGTCTCATCAACACTGACACATACACCACCGGCTAATACCTGTGTAACTTTTGCCTTTAATACTTCCTGGTTCTCAAAAGCCTCCTCAAGACGCTTGCTGCCCTTCTCTGCCTGAAGGCGCTTGTAAGAAAGGATAACCTGGCCCTCGCCATCGTTAAGCTTAACTACCTTGGCTTCCATCTTGTCGCCAACCTTTACAACAGTAGTAAGATCTACGTTCGGCTCATTTGTGTACTCGTTTCTAGTAATAATTCCGTCTGATTTGTATCCAATATTTAAGAAAATCTCGTCAGGTTTAACATCAATAACGGTACCTTCTACCACTTCTCCATTTCTTATAGTTTTAAAAGATTCCTCCAGCATTTGTTCAAAGCTCATTTCTGACATTCTTTTGAACCTCCTCAATTATATTATTGGGCGTGGATGCCCCTGCTGTAATACCTACGTTATTGTTGGACGATTTGTGTATAATCCATTTCGTCACTTGTCTGTATATAGTAAGTATTCTTGCATTCTTCTTTACATATTTCAAATAGTTTCTGCGTATTGGAGCTGTGCCTGTCGCCTATGACAATCATGACATCTGAGCACTGTGCTACCTTTCTTGCTTCGGTCTGTCTGACCTCTGTAGCATTACAGATTGTATTTAAAACACTTACATCATAACTCTTTTTTTCGAAATAATTTCAACTAAATCTTGAAATTTATTGTAATTAAATGTCGTTTGTGACACTATGCATAGTTTTTGTACTATTTTTCATGTAATTTTCGGCATCCTCAGGCGAATTTATGATAGTTACATGGCATTTTTCGTCTGCCCAACCCTTTATTCCACACACCTCAGGGTGCTTTGGACTGCCGACAATTATAATATCATAGCCCTTTGAGCTGTAATCCTCCACATATCTGTGAATTTTTGATACAAAAGGACAGGTTGCATTAAGCACCTCAAAGCCACAGTTTTTTATCCTGTCATACTCAGCCTTGCTTATACCGTGTGAACGGATAATCATCACACCCTTTTCATGAGAAGAAAGCTCATCGAGATCGTTTATGACGGTTACGCCATTTTTTTCCATATCCTTTACGACCTCGTCATTGTGAATAATCGGGCCATAGGTGTATATAGGCACATTTTCCTTTTCAATTGCCTCATAGACCATATTTACTGCTCTCGTCACTCCAAAACAAAAGCCAGCGCTCTTTGCAATAGTAAGCTCTCCCATACGCTATGCCTCTTTCACAAGCTGTTTCATTCTATCTACCACCTCATCGATTGTCATATCAGACGAATCAAGCAGCACAGCATCATCCGCCTGCTTCAAAGGTGATGTCTCTCTTGTCATATCCCTGTGGTCTCTCTATAATATCCTTCTCGATTGCATCAATATCGCATTTCTCACCCTTTGCAGTAAGCTCATCGAAGCGTCTCTTTGCACGTACTTTAGAGCTTGCTGTTAAAAATATCTTGACATTGGCATCAGGAAGCACAACAGTTCCTATATCTCTTCCATCCATCACCACATTTTCTCTGGCAGCGAGCTGTCTTTGAAGTTCAACAAGCTTTTCTCTAACTACAGGATAAACACTTGTTGCTGATGCCATATTGCCGACAGCCTCCTGTCTTATAAATCCTGTGATATTCTCACCATTTAAGATAACCTGCTGTTCACCGTTTTCATAGCTGATAGAAACCTCAACATCCTTACACAGCTTCGTGATGGTGTCAATATCATCCTTGTCCACACCCTTTTGGATAAAATAGTATGCCATGGCACGGTACATGGCACCTGTATCGACATAAATTGCGCCAAGTTCCTTTGCAAGTCTCTTTGCTATAGTGCTTTTCGGCTCCTGCCGGTCCGTCAATTGCTATATTGTATCTCATAATTTCTCCTTAAAATATAATTGTTCATCATTTTTATTAAAATCCCAGCTGTTCAATTCACTATGCGCATATATAACTGTTATTATAAATGTCTCAAAATAGTTTTCAAAATCATCAAACCGCTGCACTTGTTCCTGCCAGATATCCGGTGGACCATGCTATCTGCAGATTGAAACCTCCCGTATATGCATCCAGATCCAGCACCTCGCCGGCAAAGTAGAGGCCATTCACAAGCTTCGACTCCATAGTGGATGGATTGATTTCCTTCACCTTTATGCCGCCCTTTGTGATAATAGCTTCATTATATCCTCTTGGACCATTAAGAGTGACAGGCAGCTTCTTAAAGAGCATAAGAAGTCTGTTTCTTTCCTCTTTCGATATCTCATTAACCTTCTTATCCGGGTCAATGCCTGAAAGCTCAATTATCACCGGAATCATTTTTGCAGGCAAAAGCTTGTTTATCGAATTCTTAAACTGCTTGTTTTTGCCTCCTCAAACTCCCTGAGAATCCTCTTGTCCAAGGCCTCCTGCGTAAGAGCCGGCTTCAAATCAATATACATGTCAAGAGGCTGCTTAATAAGGCTTTGCTTAATTGATGCACTCGCAGACAAAATCATAGGGCCGCTGACCCCGAAATGCGTAAAAAGCATCTCTCCAAAATCCTCATACAGCTTCTTTTTGCCACTATATATGGAAATAGCCGTATTTTTAAGTGAAAGTCCCTGAAGACTCTTTACCCACTCTTCCTTTACATTAAAAGGAACGAGTGAAGGTGTGCACTCTGTCACAGTATGACCTGCATCCTCTGCCATTTTGTAGCCATCACCTGTAGAGCCTGTAGAAGGATATGAAAGTCCTCCTGTGGCAACAATGACTGCATCAGCATCCATTTTGGTGCCATCCTTTAATATGACACCTGTTATTTTTAATTCAGGCTTTTTATCACTAGCTTCCTCATCTGCCCTAGTATCAGTGATTTTCTCATAGCACAGCTTCGATACCTCCGTATGAAGCAATACCTCCACTTTCTTTTCCTTCAAAGCTCTCTGTAAAGCAAAATCACATCCGACGACTTATCAGATACCGGAAATACACGATTGCCACGCTCCACCTTTACAGGCATGCCATTACTCTCAAAAAAATCAATCACTCTGCTGTTGTCAAAGCCATAAAAAGCGCTGTACAAAAACTTACTGTTGCTCTTTACATTTAAAAAAAGCTCCTCGACATCGCACGCATTGGTCAGGTTGCATCTGCCTTTTCCGGTTATATATATTTTCTTCCCAAGTTTTTCATTTTTTCAAGAAGCGTAATCTTATTCCTGCTTCTGCAGCAAAATATGCTGCAAGCATTCCGGCGGCTCCGCCACCTACCACAATAATATTCTTACTCATCCTGCGAATCCCCCAGCTTAGCGTAATGTACCTTTATAGAGTCATCAATGTAATCAATCTCATCATTCTCGTACACCTGATACTCATTCCATATATCCTCAAGCTCTGTCAGTGTCTTTGCGACAATATTCTGCTTTTCATGCAAAGAGCCACAATCAGGGCATTAATGACAGAAAGCGGAGCAACAAGTGAATCGACAATAGATGCCATATCACTGTCGGCAATCAGATTACATGAAGAATACAGATTCATCGGTGAATGAATGCTGTCTGTGATAGTTATAACCTTTGCACTCCTGTTGTTGGCAAATTCTAATGCCTTAAGAGTACGCATAGAGTAACGCGGAAAGCTGATGCCGATAATCACATCTTCCTTGCCAATACGCACCATCTGCTCAAAAAGCTCGCTAGAGCTGTTTGTCGTAAGCAGACACACATCCTCAAACATCAGATTCATATAAAATGCAAGAAAGCTTGCAAGTGGTGCACAGCTTCTGATTCCGACAATATAAATTTTCCTTGACTGTAAAATAGTATCTACCGCCAGGTCAAATGCATCCGCATCAATTTTTCCAGAGTGGTCTTAATCTTGTCACGATCAGACTGCAGTACAGTCTCAAGAATCTGTGACTGGCTGATACGCCCATATGTAACCTCCATTCGCTGAACCGAATTGAGCTTGTTCCTTACAAGCTCCTCGAGTGCCTTCTGAAAATCGGGATATCCCTTATATCCGAGCGATGTAGCGAACCTGACAACCGTAGACTCAGAAATTCCTACCGTCTCGCCCATCTTAGCCGCTGTCAGAAAGACAGCCTTATCATAATTATCAGTTATGTATGTAGCAAGCAGCTTGTGCCCCTTGCTCATCGTACTGTATTTAGCATTTATCCTGTTAAGTAAGTCGTTAGTATTTGACATCATATACTCCTGAGCTTTCCCATTTATGGCTGTGCTTCACACGTTTGTGTGTTTTGCAGCAATTTTTTCATACCTTAAAATATTATCACTTTTTTCCTCTATATGAAAGAGCGAATTTATATTTTTTATTTTTGCCATAAAATAGACTCGTAAGTCAGGGCCCCGACAGACACGCACACTTTCCGTGCGCTACGCTACGTCTCTAAGATACTGTACGAAATTATGCTTGTAGTTGTTCTATGCTTGACGAAACCGGCTTTTATGCGCCATCCATGGCGCATAACACCTTGTCCTGCCGTCCATGGCAGGACATTTCTGTGTTTCATGTACATAATTTCTACAGTATCTAAGAGGCTGCGCTATTCGCGCACATGAAAATGTGCGTGCCTGTCCGCGCCCGGGACTTACAAATTACCCTATCCACACAATATAAAAAACAGGCCCGGCAAAGCCGGACCTGCTTGAAATTCAAAAGCATGAATTATATTTTTAAATACTATACAGGATAAGCCTTATTCTCAGTATCAGCGGCCTTAGCATCAACACCTGTCTGCTGTGCCTGTCTGTACTTGAAGAAATCAGTAGCAACCTGTGGGAACAGAGCATAAGACAGAACATCCTCATCCTGCTGTTTCCACTGCTTCATCTCAGCCTCAATCTTGTCAAGCTCTGGCTCAAGAAGATCTGCCGGACGACATGTGATGGCATTCTTCTTATCATCACCAAGAACCTTGTCAACAACCTCTGGGTTGAAAGGCTTAACTGTCTGACCATACTTACCAAGAAGGATATCCTTAGTCTCCTTAGTAGCAACCTTGTATCTCTCGCCCATGAGTACGTTAAATACAGCCTGTGTACCAACGATCTGTGAAGACGGAGTTACAAGTGGTGGCTCACCGAGGTCTTTACGCACACGAGGTACCTCTGCGAGAACCTCCTCGTACTTGTCCTCTTTGCCCTGCTCCTTGAGCTGTGAGATAAGGTTTGAAAGCATTCCTCCAGGAACCTGATAACGGAGAGTATTGATATTTACTCCGAGTACCTTTGGGTTCATGAGACCTGAAGCTAAAGCTTCCTCTCTCATTGGTCTGAAGTAATCAGCAATCTCACTTAAGAGATTAAGATCAAGACCTGTATCAAACTCTGTGCCCTTGAATGCCTCAACCATAACCTCTGTTGCAGGCTGGCTTGTTCCAAGAGCGAATGGTGACATAGCTGTGTCAATGATATCAACTCCGGCCTCAACAGCCTTCATGTATGTCATTGAAGCAACACCTGATGTGTGTAGTGTGTATGAAGCTCGACAGGAAGGCTTGTAGAATCCTTTAAAGCCTGAACAAGCTCTGTAGCCTTTGCAGGAACTAAAAGACCGGCCATATCCTTGATACAAAGTGAGTCAGCACCCATGTCCTCAACTCTCTTTGCCATATCCATCCAGTAGTCAAGTGTGTAAGCATCTCCAAGTGTGTATGAAAGAGCTACCTGGGCATGTCCCTTTTCCTTGTTACATGCTGTAACTGCTGTCTGTAAGTTTCTCATGTCATTGAGGCAGTCGAAAATACGAATGATATCGATTCCGTTTGCCACAGATTTCTGTACGAAATACTCTACAACATCATCAGCGTATGGACGGTATCCAAGGATATTCTGTCCACGGAACAGCATCTGAAGTTTTGTATTCTTGAAGCCGTCTCTTAATTTTCTGAGACGATCCCATGGATCTTCCTTTAAGAATCTAAGGCAGGCATCGAATGTTGCTCCACCCCAGCACTCTACAGCATGATATCCAACCTTGTCCATCTTCTCAACGATTGGCATCATCTGCTCTGTTGTCATTCTGGTAGCAATCAGAGACTGATGTGCATCACGCAGAATAGTTTCTACTATTTTTAATGGTTTCTTTACCACTTCTGACATGATTAATCCTCCTTAATTAAATCTAAATACCGAATATAGCCATGAAGCATCCGGCCGCTAAGGCAGTTCCAATAACACCGGCTACGTTAGGTCCCATAGCATGCATAAGAAGGAAGTTTGTATGGATCCTCTTCTGCACCGACCTTCTGAGATACACGGGCAGCCATAGGAACAGCGGATACACCGGCTGAACCGATAAGTGGATTGATCTTGCCTTTTGTAAGGAAGCATAAAAGCTTTCCAAAAAGTACTCCGGCAGCAGTTCCCACCATGAATGCTATAAGACCAAGGATAACGATCTTGATTGTGCTCATATTAAGGAATGACTCTGCGCTTGTAGAAGCACCTACTGATGTACCGAGTAAGATAACTACAATGTACATAAGGGCGTTGCTTGCTGTCTCCTGAAGCTGACGTACTACACCAGACTCACGGAAAAGGTTTCCAAGCATGAGCATACCAACGAGTGGTGCTGTAGTTGGAAGCAGTGTACAAACAACGATAGTAACTACTACAGGGAAGAGAATTCTCTCAAGCTTGCTTACAGGACGAAGGTTCTGCATCTTGATTGCACGCTCTTTCTTTGTAGTAAATAATTTCATAATTGGCGGCTGGATGATAGGTACTAATGCCATGTACGAGTACGCTGCCACGGCGATAGGTCCCATCAGACCTGTCTGACCTAATTTTCCGGCAAGGAAAATAGATGTAGGTCCGTCAGCTCCACCGATGATAGATACGGCTGCTGCTGCCTTGTCATTAAATCCGAGAAGGATTGCAAGGAAATAAGCTCCGAAAATACCAAACTGTGCTGCAGCTCCGAGTAAGAAGCTGATAGGGTTTGCGATCAGCGGACCAAAGTCTGTCATCGCTCCAACTCCAAGGAAAATCAGAGAAGGAAGAATGGACCACTCGTCAAGTGTATAGAAATAATAAAGTAAACCACCTACTCCATTGCTTGAGTGCTCCGGGCTTACAATAATATCAGGATAGATATTAACAAGGAGCATACCAAAAGCAATAGGTACTAAAAGTAAAGGCTCAAATCCTTTTTTAATAGCCAAAAACAGGAATACACATGCTACGGCAATCATAACATAGTTTCCGACTGACAGATTAAAAAGGCAGTCTGATGTAGGAGGTTTGAAAGTGTTTCACCTACGTAACTCAAATTAGTTTACCTCCTGGAATTAGTTTAATGTTGCAAGTAATGCACCTGACTCTACTGAATCACCAACAGCAACATCAATGCTTGCTACTGTTCCATCCTGTGGTGCAACAACAGGTGTCTCCATCTTCATGATCTCAAGAATAAGAAGTGTATCACCCTTCTTTACTGCATCGCCAACCTTAGCCTCGAGCTTAAATACCTTTCAGCTCCGGCCTCAACCTTGATGCTTCCTGCTCCTGCAGGTGCAGCAGCCTTTGGTGCAGCGGCAGCAGGTGCTGCAGCTCTTCTAGGTGTGCTTGCTGTGCTAGGTGTGCTTCCTGTCTCTTCTACTGTAACATCGTAAACATTTCCGTTAACGGTAATTGTATAGTTTTTCATCTCAAATGTCCTCCTAAATTATCTTCTATTGATTGAACGGACTACAAAGCCCTCTGTTGTAGTACCCTCGCTTGCTGCTATAGCTGCTGAGATAACAGCTACAAGCTCTGTATCATCTGTAAGGTCTGCAGCAGGTGCAGCTGCAGCAGTCTCTTTCTTTTCAGGCTCGCTCTTTGCTTCTGCCTTCTTTGGCTTATTGCCGATAAGAGCAATAAACTTGAAGCAGTAAATGATAAGAGAGATAAGAATAAGTACACAGAATACAATACTCATTGAAATTACTGTGTTCTGTCCTGCCTTAGCAAGCTTCTGCCCCATTGTCTGAACAGGAGTAAGTGAGATACCTGTTACCTCCATGGTAACCGAATCATATACTAATTCGTATGTTACATCCTGCTTGCCAAATGTAAGTGTCATATCGGTAGTGAGTGTACCACGACTTGGTTACTGTAAAATCCTTGCCATTAGTTGCATCCTTTACGTCTCCGTATTTGTCAACCAGATCAAGCCATGATGAAACTGCATCAAGCTCAGCGTCGATATTTTTCATTGAAACGCTTGCTCCCGACTGTCCGAGTGTGTTGTAAACAACCTCACCCTCTGTCATGCCTGTCTTCTCCTCAACTTCCTTGACACTCTTCTCATAGTTGTCATAACCGCCACAATTATCTACGAGCGCAATGTAGTTCTGGATATTGCCAAGGCTGTCTGTTGCCTCAGTATGAAGCTCGTCTGTTGTGTATCCGCCGTATGTCTTTTCGGCATTGTCAGAGCCACATGCTCCAAGCATACATACAATCATAAGAAGGCTAAGGATATATGTTATTTTTTTCTTCATAACAAAATGCGCCTTTCTATTATTTAGTTCCGTGTTTCTTCTCTGGTGCATCTACATATTTGGTGTAAAGCATCTCAAAAGCACCTACAAGATATTTTCTTGTGTCAGCCGGATCAATGATGAGGTCTACATATCCTCTGGCTGCTGCTGATGAAACAGAAGACTGAAGCTTCTCGTAATCAGCTGCCTTCTCATCGATTTCCTTTGCATCAGCGCCCGGATACATAATCTCAGCTGCAATCTTTGAATCCATCATACCAATCTTTGCATCAGGGTATGCATAAACCATATCAGCTCCGATTGACTTAGAGTTCATTGCAACATATGCGCTTCCGTAAGCCTCTCCTGTAATCAGGTTAACCTTAGGACATGTTGCACTTGAGAATGCGTATGTCATTCTGGCAAGAGCCTTTGCAAGCTTCTTCTCAGAGCACATGCAGTTCTTGAATCCGTTTACATTTGTAAGTGTAAGTACAGGAATTGAGAAGCATCACAGAATGATACAAACTCAGCTGCCTTGTTACAGCCCTTTGCAGTAAGAGAGTGCAAACTCCTCTGCCTTCTTGCCCTCAGCATCATATACTGTGCTGCAGTTTGCAACTGCACCGACTGTCATGCCGTTTAATTTAACAAAACCTGTTACCATATTCTTGGCAAAGTCTTTCTTTGTCTCAAAGAATACATGATCATCAGAAAGCTCTGATAAGAGGAATCTTGGATCAGCCTTCATATCAGCCATGCTGTTACATGCTCTGTTGAGATCATCCTCACATGAGTCTGTATATACATCTCCCTCGTTGTTGAGTGGAAGCATGCTGACAAGAGCTCTGATATCAGCGATAATATCATCCTCTGAACCGATTCCGTCTACACATCCATTGTTCTCACTCTGGAATGAAGCTGCTGCTGTATCGCATTTCTCAACGCGATTACCCTCTATTGCATCAGGAGTATTAACAAACATTCTGCCCTTAGACTCTTCGATATAAGCGAAATCACAAAGAGCCGGTACTACAGAAAGTCCGCCACCACAATTACCGAATACACCACAAATCTGTGGAATAACGCCATTTGCTGCAACTTCCTTGGCGTAGATAAGACCAAATCCGTCTAATGCATCAACTGACTCCTGAAGTCTGATACCACCGCAATCGATAAATCCGATAACAGGTGCGCCCATTTTCATGGCCATATCATATACAGAAGCAATTTTCTTTGCATGCATCTCGCCGATTGTTCCGTTAAGAACTGTTGCATCCTGGCTGTAGATAAATACAAGATTTCCATCAATCAGACCGTGTCCGATAATAACACCATCTGAAGGAGCTTTTGCTGCAGTAAGGTTAAAATCTGTACTGCGAGCTGTCACAAGAGAACCAATTTCCATGAAACTGTTCTCGTCGACTAACTTAGCAATACGCTGCATTGCCAAGCTTTGATTGTTACTACTCATTTTATATCCTCCATCTATAAAAAAATAAAATTTTTCGCTAGTATGATAATAGACTATTTCTAATTTTTTTTCAACTAATTTGTTAAATTTTTAACTTTAATTTTTGTTTAGAAAAAATTTCCTATATTAATTGTAAAATTCTTGAGAAAATTCTTGCAAATTTTCTTATTTTTCTTGTTATTTTCTATATATTTTAAGTTAATTGTGTTTCGTATATCACCGGTCTGTTGTGTTGTTACACAAGCAGCATCACAGTAAGAATCTTCGGCAGCATCTGAAACCGCATACTCCACCAGACTCTTTGCATCAGCCCACTTATAGTTTTTATTGTTTGGCCACCCACAGCCCAAGAGAGAAAGGCACATTCTCCTTCCATCCTTTTCAACTGCTGCTACATAGCAGTAGCCTGCCTTTGTGGTAAAGCCGGTCTTTCCCGATATGCAGTAGTCCGTCTCCGTAAGAAGCCTGTTGTGATTGCTAAAAACCATCTGACCTTCCTTTGTCTCAAATGTGTACTGCATAGTCTGTGTTATCTCAAGAAACTGTGTTGATTTTGGTGATTTCCACGCACAATAAGACATTATAACACACAAATCTCCCGCTGTGGAGTGGTGAAAGCTTATATCATTCTCAGCATCCAGCCCGTTTGGTGTAATAAAATACGTGCCAAGGCACCCTATCTCATTTGCTTTTTCATTCATAAGCTTTGCAAAGCCCTCCGTCGAGCCGCCCACATGCTCCGCAATCGCATAGGCACAGTCATTGAACGACTCAAGCATCATGCCATAGAGTAAATCCTTCATATTATAGCTATTCCCTGCCACAAGTCCAAGCTTGACCTCAGGCTGTGATGCGGCATTTTGTGAAAACGTAACAGTATCATTTATATCAGCTTTTCAGGTGCCACAATGCACGTAAGAAGCTTCGTGGTGCTGGCATTTGCCATGCTGTCTCTCATATTTCTGCCATATATAAACGTCTCGTCATCCGCATCATATAATGCTGCTGAAACAGCATGAAGCCTGGGCTCATTTACGGCTTTGTCAGTATTCTTAGCAACAGTATTTTCAGCCGCCATAAACACACTTTTCTTTTCCAAACCGGGCATTTTGCTTTTCCAGCGTCTTAAAATCAAGCAAACAGCTGACAGTACAAACCAACACACAAATGAAAACCATTAAAGCTATTTTCGACTTATATTTTTTCAAAAAAATAATCATATAATTACCTCCATCGGTAATATATATGATTATTTGCATGTCCTTATTATATGAAATGGCAGCTTACGCAATACACCTGCACTACACATCAAGCTTCACGTGCATCTCTTCCTCTGCCTCCTGCTTAAACTCTTCAACCTGCACAGGGCTTAGTACCGGCAGCTCGTCGAAAGACGAAACCCCAAAGCTCCTTAGAAATTCCTCTGTGGTACCAAACAAAGCGGCCTTCCGGAGCACCAAGCCTTCCAAGCTCCTGCACCAGATTGTACTCAACAAGCTTGCTTACGGCATGTTCACTTGACACACCTCTGATTTTTTCTATTTCTGCCTTTGTTACAGGCTGCTTGTACGCTATGATCGAAAGAGTCTCTAAAAGCACATCCGTAAGCACCCTCTTCTTAGGCTGCTTTGCAATGCGGATGAGATACTCATACATCTGTGGCTTTGTACACATCTGATAAGCACCGTCAAGCTCTATGATATTCATACCTATATTTGAAGAGCTTCTATACTCCTTAATCAGCTCGTCAAGCAGCTTTTTTGTTTCTTTTTCATTTAATTGTATTGCATCGGCTATCCTTCCAAGCTCCACGGATTCTCCCATTGTAAATAAAATAGCTTCAATTGCAGCTTTATAATTCATATATCCTCAAACCCTCTTTATGCAGTAATTCTTGACTCAATCTGGATATCATCAAAAATATGCTCCTGAACGATAGTTAATTTGCCGGTCTTCATAAGCTCCAGTATGGCAAGAAATGTAACTATGACTTCCACTTTGCTTGACGATGCGGTAAGCATCCCTCTGAAGCTGAAGTGCTTGTGTGAGGCAGCATAGTCTGTCAGAAAGTCCATCTTTTCCTCTAAGGAGACCTCTTCCTTTTCAATCTTTCCAAACTTTGAACGGACCTTATCTATCTTTTCTTCCTGTCTCTTCATTATACTTTGAAAGATTCTGTTTAAATCAGAAAGACGGATATCTCCGACAAGCTCCTCAAGATTAACAGGCTCCTCATATGCAAGGACCTCATCAGGTATGTCCTTCTTCTTATACCACACCTTGCCGGCATCCATCTGGCGATCCTTAAGCTCATTTGCCATGCACTTGTACATCTTGTACTCAAGCAACTGCTGCACAAGCTCTGCTCTTGGATCTTCCTGCTCCTGCTCTTCTTCCTCTTTCTTTGGGAGAAGCATCTTTGACTTTATGTCGAGGAGCGTAGCTGCCATCACGAAAACTCGCTGAGCGTGTCCAGGTTATCCTTTTTCATCTGATCCACATACTCCATGTACTGCGCTGTAATCTCGACAATCGGGATATCATAAATATTTACTTTATTTTTCTCTATCAGGTATAAAAGCAGGTCAAGCGGTCCCTCAAACACGAAGCTTAAAAGTCATATCCATAATTTACTCTCCGTTAATCCTTCAAAAACTGTGCCATAACGTAATTGGCTACATCCTTTCCTCTCTCCGATAAATAGATATGCCCGGCCTTTACCACGAGCAGCTCCTGTTTTTCATGCTGTCTATCGTATCCTTGTAGATTGCATCTATCGAAATACCAAATGCCCTCTCAAAGGCTTCTTTTGTGACCCCCTCATTCATACGAAGTCCAAGAAACATAAACTCCTCCATCTGCCCCTTTTTGTCTATAACATCAGCTGCCACATGCAGATTTGCCTTAAATATATCATCACCCACATCATGTATATGACGGCAGCGCGACAGATATTCATCCATATCGGATATATTGGTATATCTGACATTTGATATAAGCGATGCCGCCCCTATTCCAAGTCCTAAATAGTCAGCTCTGGTCCAGTAGCCTATATTATGGCGGCACTCCATGCCTCTTTTAGCATAGTTAGATGTCTCATACTGCCTGTAGCCGGCATCCATAAACGCCTTCTGCCCCGCCTTTTCCATATCATATAACTCGTCCTCATTAGGCAGAAACTCCGTTCTCATGCCCGCCTCCTGACGCACCATGTCAAACTTGTACTTCTCATAGAAAGGAGTACCCTTTTCCACTATAAGAGAATACGCCGATATATGATCGGATGAAGCCTTATGATCTTGTTTACTGTCGCCATATACTGTGACGCTGACTGTCCCGGCAGACCATACATCAAATCTACATTGATATTTTTAAAGCCCACGTTTCTGGCCACCTCGTAATTTGTCACAAACTGTTCAAAAGTATGTATACGCCCAAGCAGCTTAAGCTCATCATTATTTGCCGACTGCAGTCCTATGGACAGGCGGTTGATTCCCGCATCCCTGTATGCTAAAAGCTTTTCCTGCTAAGCGTACCGGGATTGCACTCTATGGATATCTCAGCATCAGGCAGCACATTGAAGCAGTCAAACACGCCCTCCATCAAAGCAGCAATCCACTGCTCATCTATAGAGCTTGTTGTACCTCCTCCGATATAGACAGATGACACCTGATAGTTCTTCATAAGCGGGCCGTAAAATATCATTTCCGCCATAAGCCCCTTGACATAGCGAAGCTTTGCATCATCGTCTGCGGGAAATGATAAAAAATCACAATATTCACATTTTCTCACACAAAATGGTATATGAATATAAATCTCAAGATTCTTCATATGTGCGATTACTCCTCATCCAGCTTAAGCACACTCATGAATGCCTCCTGTGGTATCTCTACATTGCCCACCTGACGCATCCTCTTCTTTCCTTCCTTCTGCTTCTCAAGCAGCTTCTTCTTACGTGAAATATCACCACCGTAGCACTTGGCAAGCACATCCTTGCGAAGCGCCTTAACCGTCTCTCTTGCAATAATCTTGCCACCGACTGCTGCCTGAATAGGTATCTCAAACAGATGCCTTGGTATCTCACCCTTAAGCTTCTCGCACATCTTACGGCCTCTTTCGTATGCACTCTCCTTGAATACGATAAATGAAAGTGCATCGACCATTTCCTTATTGATTAAGATGTCAAGCTTGACAAGCTCTGAGCGCTCATAATCCTTCATCTCATAGTCAAACGAAGCATATCCCCTCGAGCGTGACTTTAAAGCATCAAAGAAATCATAGATAATCTCATTTAATGGCAAGTCGTACTTTATGAGAGCTCGTGTTTTTCGATATACTCCATGCTGATATAGACTCCTCGTCTCTCCTGGCACAGCTTCATAATCGCACCGACATAGTCACTTGTGACCATAATCTCTGCAGATACGTATGGCTCCTCCATATATTCAATCTCTGACGGATCCGGCAGATTGGAAGGATTGGTCAGATCTATCACCTCACCGCTTGTCTTGTGAATCTTGTAAATAACACTAGGTGCAGTGGTAACGAGATCCAGATCAAACTCTCTCAGTCTCTCTGAATAATTTCCAGATGTAAAGACCAAGGAATCCGCATCTGAAGCCAAAGCCAAGTGCCAGTGATGTCTCAGGCTCAAACTGTAATGAAGCGTCGTTGACCTGCAGCTTTTCAAGCGCATCCCTTAAATCGATACTTTGCACTGTCGGCAGGATAAAGACCACAGTAAACCATAGGGTTGACCTTCTTATAGCCCGGAGTGCCTCATCGCACGGTCTGTCAACGAGTGTAACTGTATCACCCACGCGTGTATCCCTGACATTTTTGATGCTGGCCGCAATGTATCCAACCATACCGGCCGAAAGCTCATCGCATGGTATAAACTGGCCTGCGCCAAAATATCCCACCTCTGTAACCACATCAGATGCACCTGTAGCCATCATCTTTATTGTGTCTCCTACCTTTACAGAGCCCTCTCAGTCGGCAGAAAATAATGACTCCCTTATAAGAATCATATGTTGCATCAAATATAAGCGCCTTAAGCGGTGCATCTTTATCGCCTGTTGGTGCCGGAATCTTTTTTACAATCTGCTCCAGCACATCCTCTATATTGAGTCCTGTCTTTGCGGAAATACGCGGTGCATCCATAGCTTCAATACCGATAACGTCCTCAATCTCCTGTGCCACCTCATCCGGGCGCGCACTCGGCAGATCCACCTTATTTATAACAGGAAATACATCCAGATCATGATCCAGTGCCAGATATACATTCGCAAGTGTCTGTGCCTCAACTCCCTGTGCCGCATCCACAACAAGAATCGCTCCGTCACATGCCGCAAGACTCCTTGATACCTCATAGTTAAAATCCACGTGTCCCGGTGTATCGATCAAGTTAAAAATATACTCTTCGCCATCCTTTGCGGTATATATAATACGGACTGCCTGAGACTTAATTGTGATACCACGCTCTCTCTAAATCCATATTGTCGAGCACCGAGCCTGCATCTCCCTGCTGGTAAGTGTGCCTGTTTTTCTATAATTCTGTCCGCGAGTGTAGATTTACCGTGATCAATATGGGCAATAATACAAAAATTGCGGATTTTGCTCTGATCTATTGACATATGTCCTCCTAATGCTTTCAATAACTCATCAAAGTTTATCAGATTTGTGAAATAAAGTCTATATTATTTTAACACTTTATCAAGTATATCTGCAAGTGGTTCCATTGCATTGTACGCTTCCTCCTTGGTATTTGTCTGCGCTCCCACCTCCACGAGCAGCGATTTCGGACACAGATGCATATTATATCTGTAGCCCTTTAAGTATATGCGCCTTGCAAGCCCCGGATAATACTCATTTGCCATGAGCTGCAGCTGAAATGAAAACGCCAGATTATCCCCAGATACTCATTGGGCAGACTATTAATCGGCCCCCTGCAGTACGGCACAGCCCGTTAAAAACATAATCTGTGCCATAGGCTTTCCATCTATTGTGGCAGCAAGCCTTGTAGTCTCAGCCACTCCATCCCTGTGCAGGTCAATAACCACCTTTATAGACGGATTTTTCTCAATAATCTCTGTAATCTCAGGAAGTGAATTAGAATACGCATGGTCGCGGTCATTCACATCATACTGCCCCTTGTGATGCAGCACATTGTAGCCATATTTTTCCCTCAAAGTGATTCAAGCCTATCACCCACTCCAACTACGGTCTCTGTCTCTGATGTATCAAGGGAATCACTGTACCCCTCCTGCGAATGTGTATGGTATATGAGTATATCAGGACCGTCGCCTTACTTTTCTATAGACATATCGCGCCCAAGCAAAACCTCCTCACACAGCTCATCGGCTCCAATATATGTAGTCTTGTCCACCGATAATAGTTTTTACCAGATTGTCAAAGCTCATATCTACCTGTGGCATTTTCACGTTCTGCTGCTCCTTGAGCTCTGCCAGCTCACCGTTTTTTTCAGCTTCATCAACAAATGCCAGCTGGTCGGTATCCGGCAGCATATTGTTCCTGACACTTGCATTTTCATTTTCCATCGCAGCAAGCTCCTCATATGAGAGAATACCTCCTGCTGTATCCTCATCCTCCACAATACGCAGTTCCTTCTTTTTTGAATCATCACACTCCTTGTCAGAATATGTAAGGTGCGGAAATTTTTCTTCCACGAACTTCTTTCCCACACCATCACCGCAAAACAGCATAGACGCAATATATATAAACGCTATAAGCACAATCATTTTTTTCTTCACAATATCATCTCCCATCTAAAGCATCGCAGCCCTGCTACATAAAGCTTATGCGGCTGGCTCTAATGATATTCGAAGCAATAAAATTATTCACTATAGTCATCATATTCATCGTTTGAAAAGCCATATTTATGCCCTCAGACAAAAGCCCTGCCAGTCTCTTAACAGTCTCGTCAATATCCTTCGGCGTCACAAACATGCCGTTTAACTTAGGCGACATAAGCTTTGCGGTGTTCTCCCGGCTGGCATTTACCGCATCTGAAACAATAGTCACCGCATCAATGACTGTCGGAATACCAATTGCGATAACAGGCACTCCGAGATTGCCATGGTTAATACCGTCCCTGTGGTTTCCTACCCCGCTTCCTGGCACTATGCCTGTATCCGTCAGCTGTATGGTACAGCCCAGCCTCTTTGTACTGCGTGCCGCAAGCGCATCAATTGTCACAACAAAATCAGGCTTCACCTCGCTCACCACACCCTTTATTATCTCAAGGCACTCCATGCCTGTCTGAGCCATCACGCCAGGCACCAGGCCACACACACTGTTTACATTCTCGTTGCTAAACGCATACCTGCCATATTCCTTTACTATATGGCGGGTGATAAACAAGCTGTCAACGCATCTTGGTCCAAGCGCATCAGGAGTTACATTTCTGTTTCCAAGCCCGACAACAAGTGCCGCATATATACGCTTGTCACAGACAGCCTTTACAAAGCTCTTAAGCTCTCTTGAAAGCTCCCTCGTCACAGCCTGACAGCACTCCTCATCTCCCTCGGACAGCATAGCAGCCTCAATTGTCACATATTTTCCTTTAGGACGGCCTGTAGCCCTGACTGCATTTTCTGAGTCAATTGTCACTACACTGACTATGATTCCATTATCCAGCTTTTTCAGAGAAATTCACACCTCTCATATCTGTGTTTGCCTTTTTAAGGCTCTCCTGCGTCTCAAGCGCCAGATCAGTTCTTGCACACCATTTATCAGCCGACAAATCAATACACCTCCCCTGTATGATATTCCAAAATCACATATATGTTAATTTTTTGCAATTTTTTTCAAAATATGTATTGACAGAGCAGAAAGGTTGACATATTATATTCTAGTATGTTTGTGCCAAAGCGTCCGTGTCTGTTTTGGCATACATTAGATTAAATATTTGGAGGTGTACGAGTTGGCTAACATTAAATCAGCAAAAAAGAGAATTTTAGTAACAGAAACTAAGGCTGCAAGAAATAAAGCAATCAAATCAGGAGTTAAGACAGCAATCAAGAAGGTTGAGGCTGCTGTAGCTGCAAATGATAAGGCTGCTGCTGAGGCTGCATTAAAGGATGCAACTTCTGTTATCGCAAGCGCTGGTTCAAAGGGTATCTTCCACAAGAACAATGCAGCCAGAAAAGTATCTCGTTTAACAAAGCTTGTTAACGGATTAGCTTAATTACTATATAGCAATAAATAATAAACCCATCGGTGCCGTCATACCGATGGGTTTTTTTATTTGTTTTTTATCTGTTTTTTATATATATTTGCGTTATATCATTTACTGCCTGTCGCATGAGTGCCGGTCATATCTGCAGAGTACTGCACTATAAAAGCTCCACAGCCATCTGGTCATTCATCCTGCCGGTCTTAACAGCCTCCTCATATGCCACACCATCTCTCACAGCCCTCTTTAAATCATCCAGCGAATATGCCCTGCACTGCGCGATATTTGCGCACCGCCCACTCGGACATCCGCCTTTGATGCTATATCCTTGTTGCCAAAGCCCTTATTTGTCATGGCTTTCACATTCATCAGTATATTGAACTGGCGCGATATAAGATACATAATACGCATGGCCGGTTCTTTAAGTGCCAGCAGATCGTAATACAGCTCAAGCGCACGCTTTTGTTTGTGTGATGCAATCGCATCAACCATCTCAAACACCTTGTTTGTGATCTGCTCTGTCGTTACAGCCTCAACATCCGAAAGCTCAATCACGTCCTTGTCCATACAGTAGCACAGCAGCTTCTCAAGCTCCTTGTCGATATTTTCCATATCTGTGCCGGTTTTTCTATAAAGCTGTTGTAGGCAGCCTGGCTCATGCCCTTTCCATCTTTTCTAATCCTCATTCCTATCCATCTGGCAAGTGTCTCATCCGTCTGTTCCTTGAACTCCACAGGATTACCGCATTTGGCTGCCGCCTTATAAAGCTTTGAACGCTTATCAACGCTCTCCTCAACAAATATAAAGTGCGTGCTCTCGGTGAATCCTTTAAATACTCTCCAAGCTCATCGCCTGCCTTTGAAAAATGCCTGCATCCTCTATAAGAATCACTCTTTTATCCGCAAAAAACGGAAGTGTCTCCGCCAGGTCAATTATCTCCTTCTGGTTGATTCCATCGCCCTCAAACGATGAAAGTTCATGCTGTCGCCCTCACTGACCATAGCCTTTATCAGCTTGTCCCTGTACTGTTTTATGAGGTATCTCTCCTGTCCATACAGCAGATAAACCTTTTGAAATCTCCTGCTTTTATATCATTGTCTATTGTTTTCATATATAGCACTCTCTTTATACTTAATCTGACCACTTTGCATTGTGTATAAAATACGGCACTTTGCATCCATAAGCCTATCCATGGCTTCATCAGCCGGATGTCCATAGCGGTTTTCTGCCGCGCATGATAGCCCACCTTGGGCTTAAAGCCTCAATCCAGTCTGCAGAGCCTGAATACCTGGAACCATGATGATTTGCCTTGTAAAAATCCACAGAAAGCTCATCCCCATACTCATTAACAAGCTTCTTTTCTACCTCAGATGATATATCTCCGCCGAAAATACCACTAAACCTGCCATCCGTGAGCTTCAGCACAAGACACATATCGTTTCTGTCTAAGGCAGTATCCGAAGGTCCCGGATACAGGCACATGATACCATCAGCTTCTTCATTTGCAGTACTGTGTGAACTGATGCATCATTTATTTCAATCGAATCCCCTTTGACATAAGGCATATATCAATTTCTGCTTCCTTAGCTTTAAAAAGCAGCTCCTCCATAGCTTCCTCTTTAGCCGCCGCTTCTGCCACAACTATATGCTCTATAGTATACCCACTGTCTATCACCTCAGACAATCCGCTTATATGATCACTGTCTGCATGTGAAACAAACCAGTATGATATACTCTGTATGCCGTTATACTTAAGAAACGGCATAATCACATTATCGCCAAGCTGTTTTCGGTCAGAGCTTCCTCCATCAATAAAGATGCATGTGCCTGACTCAAAGCGGTAAAATATGCCATCTCCTGCCCCACATCAAGTATATCAAGCTGCGCAGCAGTTTTGGCTTCACAAGCAAAATTGCAAGCAGGACTGCTGTACACACCACTCTTTGGACACTGTAAAGGATTTGGCCTTTTTCTTTTGAGCCACACTCTGTGGCACGTTTTTTAAGCGAAAATACCACCAAAAAGCCACTCATAACAGCATAAAAAAGGAAAATCCTGTATCCATCAGGAGCTCCTGTGATAACCGTTGCCCCGGAAGCTTCATAACAAGACCGCAAAGCACCTCATAGAGCTTTAACACCGCAAATGCAGGAAACACCAGCAGTTTGCCGGGCATCACGCCAAAGCAGCCTGCGGCAGACGCAAGCAGACCCGAAATAAATACGACCGGTAAAGCCGGTATCACAATGAGATTTACAAACACCGCAAAAGAGGCAGCTCATAATAGTTCATAGCCACAACAGGAAGCATCGGAAGCTGTATGGATACTGATGCCCAGAATTTCCCGCCCTTAGGTGCACTCATCACAGGCGTCACAATACCTATAGCAAGTATTGCCCCTACCGAGAACACAAATCCGGCATATCCCAAAACCATAGGATTGTCCCACAGCAGGTAAATGACCATGATGCCAAGAGAATTGAGCATATCTGTGCATCTGCCTAAAGCTGCCGCAAGCATTGTAAGTATGAACATCCCCACGGCACGCCTTGTGGACACGGCATTTCCTGTCATAACAGCATAGCTTAGTATAAGTGCTGCAGAACAGACAAATGCCGCTGTATAGCTCACCCTTCTTTGAGAAGCTTGTAAAAGGCCATGCCAACTATAGAAATATGAAGTCCGGAAATAGCCAGTATATGTGAAATACCGCTGACCTGGTATAAATCCTTTATCTCATCATCCAGATACGACTTGTCTCCAAGCAGCATGGACGAAAGCACTCCTGCCGTTGTCTCATCAGTCACCTCAAGAAGTGAAGCTGACAGCGTATCACGAAGTTTTTCAAGTCTGTGGTAATACCATGCATGTTTACCGGCGCTTGTCTTAATACTGTCTGCATTCACCGAGAAATCAATTCCCTGTGAACGGTAAAAGCGCGCTCTGTCAAACTCTCCCTCATTGGTTGCAGACTTAAACAAGCCTATCTTGCCGCAAGCTTTCATATAATCGCCAAGATGTGCGCTTTGCTGTCACAGTATACCACGACATCACCACAGGATATTTTTCTGCCAAAAGCCTTGCCGTACCGGGCTGCACTACGCAGTCCGTCATATAATACCTGTATGAGAAATACTTGTATTCAGTTTTATAAATCTTCCCCCAGACGATGACAGATTTTTCATCTGTCATATACTGCATATAGCTGTCACGGTTTTCATCCACTGAAGCGTATCTGAATTGTGCTGTTGCAAAAACAGCTGACGATATCAGGATAAGCAAAACAACTATGCGCCTGATACCGGAAAAACTGCCCTTAGACACCACACACTCAGCTATTAAAGCCACAACCAGCATGGCAAAACCAAAAGCCAAAGCCCCTGCCATACATACCGAAACAGTTCCTGCAGTATAGACCAACGCAAATAAAAACATCGGTCTTTTACTAATACTCTTCTCCTCCTAATCCAATCTATTCTATTTTTCAGTTTTTTCCGTGGAATCATCAGAATCCACTATATCCTTATTAAACTCATACATGTCGCTTAGCTTGTAATTATAAAGCAGCATGCCGTCATTCTCACCGTCAAGCGAGATCTGTACCTTGTCCACAGTAGGAAGTGAGGTGAGTGAATTAACTATCGAATACAGCACCACATCCTCTGTCAGCTTATTGTCAATAGTATTTCTGAATGAAGAGTCAAAGTTCAGATAGCATATTCTATCTGCCACAGACACATTGATAAGCTTTGTTGTGCCCGGAAGAGTTGCCTTGAGCTTAGAGCCCTTCGGTCCCTCAATAAGCTGCTCAACAACAAGCTTTTCAAGCGCTATATTTGAGCTGTAATGTATCACTCTGGTCTGTTTTTCAAGCCCTGTACCATCCTTGTCAGCAAAATAAAGCGTGAGTGTCTCCTTCACACTTGTATTAATCTGTTCACCCGGATTCTCAACAAAATCATCAGCACCCATGCTACCGACAATCTCATCATCCGAGTCCACAAGAGGAATACTGTTTACGGTAAATGTCACATATGAAATACTATCCAGCTGTGTGAGCGTGCGGACTACAGAAGCTCTCAAAAGCACTTCCTGTGCAGCCGTAAGGTCATAATACTCCTTGCTGAAATCCACAGTGCAGTTATAGTTTTTCTCGTCATGACCTCTCACAGACACCTCATCCGGAATCGCCTTGCGCAGTCTTGAGTCTTCAGGCTTATCCTGCAGTCTTCCTAGAAGCTCATCCACCTGCTTGTCTACTGCTTCTAAGCACATATGACTCCGGCACGCTGCTCGTAACATCCATATTCAGACAAAACACCTCAACCGTATTATCTGCTTTTTTCTTTGTGCAGCCGCCCATGGAGAGCAGAATTACTGCAGTGAGCACGAATATAATTATTCTTTTCACGTCAAGCCTCCTATACAATATAGTTGAGCGGTATACGCACATCAAGGTAGTGCCCTCTCCCATCACACTGTGAGCCTTTATAGCTCCCCTATGCATAAGAATAGAGCTTCTTGTAATGGCAAGTCCCAGACCTGTACCGCCAATCTCTCTCGAATGCGACTTGTCCACGCGATAAAATCTCTCATAGATGTGCTCTAAGGACTCCTCCGGTATACCTATACCGTTGTCCTCCACCTTCAGATAGAAATACTGATGGTCCGCATTTAAGGACACATGAACATAGCCACCGGTCTCGTTGTCATTGTACTTGATTGCATTCTCAATGAGGTTTGTAAAGCAAGCGTCAGCTTCACCTCATCTACCTCTGCAGTTACCGGTCTGAAGCTCTCGAGTACAAGCTCCACCTGCTGCTTGTCAGCAATCGGCTGAAGTCTCTTCATAATCTGCTCGAGCAGGTCATTGATATTAACACTCTCGATATTCAGTGTGGCAGCCGACTTATCCATCTTGACCAGTGATAACAGGTCATTTATTATCTTTGTCTCTCTGTCTATCTCGCTTGTGATATCTCCCATGAACTCCTGTACATCTCAATCGGAGCCTCATCACCCATGCTGTTGATGGAATCTGCGAGTACCTTCATGGAAGTAAGAGGTGTCTTGAGCTCATGTGACACATTCGATACAAACTCCTGTCTGGACTCATCCATGACCTTCATTCCGCTCATCAGCTCATTAAAATTCCTGCTTATTATAGCAGTCTCCGCATAGTCATCTACATCCAGCTGCTCTTTTCCAAAGCCATCCTTAATGTCTGATATCTCGTCAGAAAGCTTCTTAATCGGAACAAAAAGGTGCAAAAGCACAAGCACACCAAAAGAGCACCACCGCACCTGCGATAATGGCAACCGTCACCGCAATCTGTGTCAGATACGACATATTTAGCGATATATTGTCCGTCGACACACTTACAACAAGTGCTCCCTCTATCTTTGAATCCTTGTCGTTTGGATTGCTTATCGGAACAGAAAGCTCGATATAGTGGTTTTTAGAATCGTAGTTTGTAATCTCTGAAGCAGAGAAGGTCTTGATAACCTCCTCTGAGACAATAGTATTGCCATCATCTAAATTGTACGTATCCTTAACAATCTTAAAATGCTTGTCAACTATGAGCACACGGCCCTCATATATAGTAGTAAGAGTGTCAATCTGAGCATCAATATTGCTCAAGTCACTGCCATCCTTATCAAAGTATTTACTTGTGGATATCTTGTTTGCGAGAATCTTTGCCTGACTAAGCACTTCACTTTCGCGGATTGAAACCGCTCTGGACTCGTAGGTGTTAAGTATGCCGAAGCACAGCACCACCTCCGGTACCAGAACGAGAACAAAAATCATGAAAATCAGCCTGGATTTCAGACTCTTATAAAATGCAAAATGTACTTTACTCTTAAACATTTTAGAACCTTTCTGAAAGTATTACTTCTGGTTATAGTAATATCCCACACCCCACTTGGTATGAACGTACTTCGGCTCGCTTGGATTTGCCTCAATCTTTTCACGAAGACGTCTGACATGCACATCAACCGTACGCACATCCCCGGGTAATCCTCGCCCCATACAATCTTTAAAAGGCTCTCCCTACTGTACACTTTATTTTCATTTTTGATCAGAATCTCGAGCAGTTCAAACTCTCTTGCAGTCAAATTGATTTCATTATCATTTATGAACAGACGTCTGCTGTCACAGTCGAGCTTGATATCACCCTTTTCAATTACAGATGACTGTACCTGTGGTGCGCGTTCCGGTGAAGTGCGCCGCATGATCGCCTTGATTCTGGCCTTTACCTCAAGAATATTAAATGGCTTTGTGATATAGTCATCAGCGCCGTACTCAAGTCCTAAAATTTTGTCCATGTCATCGCCCTTTGCAGTGAGCATGACAATTGGGACATCAGAAAACTCCCTTATTGCCTGACACACCTCAAAGCCATCCATCTTTGGAAGCATGACATCTAAAAGAATCATATCATATGAATTGGCCTTCGCCATATTTAAGGCCTCCTCACCGTCATATGCGCAGTCTACCTCCATGCCATCCTGCAGCAGACTGAAACGTATTCCTTTTACAATTAACTTTTCGTCGTCAACGACCAGCACTTTTTGCCATTTATACACTCCTAATTTACTGTTATATCATCTTTTATTTTATTAAACATCGCTTCACCGATGCCGGACACCCTCGTGATATCCTCAATCGAAGAAAACAATCCATTTTTTGCGCGATCTTCAACAATACTCTTTGCCTTGCTCTCACCAATTCCGGAAAGAGCCATTAGCTGCTCGACAGTTGCGGTATTGATATTGAGCCTGCCATCCTTTAGGCCTATATGCTCCTCAGCGCCACCCTTCATCAGCGAGCCATCTATGCCGGTGGTATATGTGCCCTCGTATGTGATCTGACTTAAGCTCCTCTACAGTCGGGAAATACAGCATCTGCCCATCATACAGCTCTGATGCCAGATTCCAAAAGCTCTTGTCAGCTGTTTCCAGCATGCCTCCTGCCATATCAACGAGCTCACAAACTCTCGCGCCCGGCTTTACTCTGTATACACCGGGATTGGCAACGACCACAGATATAGACGCACCACTCAGTAGATTCATCAGTGTCATCTGCTGTGTCTTTTGCCTTCTGCTCCTGTTCTCCATCGGATGAAGCTTTCTTCTCCTTGGAATCAGCAGTCTGTCTGTTTACATCACTTGAAACCACAGCAGTCTGCTCCGTTTCAGAAGCAAAATGAACTGTGGCATCATCCTTTTTACAGCCGCAAAGGCCAAACGCTATTGTTAAAATAAACGCACTTAATAATATTATTTTTTCATATGGTCTCCTTTGATTAATATCATAATCTCAAAGGAGAAATCGATGTCCTCTTTATTTTACAGACTTTTGACAGTATTACAAGTGTTGTTTCAAGTTTTTCTATCATTTCGTCAACATCACTCTTTTCGATAACAAGAGGAGGCACAAATCTAAGCACATTGCTGCCTGCCGTAATGACTATAAGACCTTGATTTAAAGCCTCTGCTGAGACCTTTCCTACAGGAAGGCTGCACTCCACGCCCTGCATGAGTCCCATACCTCTTCTGGCTGTGAGACAGTCGAATTTTGCAACAAGCTCATCAAGCTTCTTCTCCAGGTAAGGTGCAACCTCCTTTACATGGCTTACTATATCAAGACGCTTAAACTCATCAAACACTGCACTTACTGCGGCTCCTACGAACGGATTGCCGCCGTATGTGGTGCCATGGTCACCCGGTGCAAGGGATTTATCTGCCACCCTCTGTGTCATGAGAAAAGCACCAACCGGCACACCACAGCCAAGTGCCTTCGCACAGGTCATGATATCAGGCTTCACATCATAGTTCTGCCATGCGAACATCTCGCCACTTCTGCCCATGCCGCACTGTATCTCGTCAAGGATAAGAAGAATGTCCTTTTCATCACAGAGAGCTCTCACTCTCGATAAACTCCTTCTTTGCCGGGTAAATACCGCCCTCACCTGAATAGTTTCCATAATAATGGCGCAGGTTTTATCTGTCACCTGAGCCTTAACACTCTCTAAATCATTGAAATCTGCAAATTTAACGCCCGGCATAAGTGGCTCAAACGGCTCCTGATAATGTGCATTGCCGGTGACAGAAAGCGCTCCGATGCTTCTTCCGTGGAAGGAATGGTTCATGGCAATTATCTCATGACCTGCATGTCCGTCTCTTGTAAAGGCATATTTCTTTGCAGCCTTGATAGCTCCCTCAATAGCCTCTGTACCACTGTTGGTAAAGAAAATACGGTCCATTTTGCTTGCCTTAAGTACCTTGTCTGCCGCCTCGATGACAGGCGCATTGTAGTAAAGGTTTGATGTATGTAAAAGCTTATCAACCTGTGCCTTTAATGCCTCCTTGTGGTGCTCATTGCTGTAACCAAGTGCACATACAGCTATTCCTGCAGCGAAGTCCAGATATGCATTGCCATCTGTATCATAAAGATGTACTCCCTCGCCGTGATCAAGCACAAGCGAAAATCTGTTGTAGGTGTGAAGAAGCTCCTTTTCTGCCTCATCAATGTATGACTGTTTATCCATATTATTGTTCATTGTTAAATTTTTCCTCCGAATCTCCAAGAATAGCTGTTCCGATTCCTCTGTTTGTGAATATCTCAAGCAGTAAGCAGTGCGCGATACGTCCGTCAAGAATATGCACTCTTGAAACTCCGTTATCGATAGCATCTATGCAGTTGTTAAGCTTAGGAAGCATACCTCCGCCGATAAAACCATCACCTATAAGCTTCTTTGCATCTGAGACTGTAAGCTCTGAAATAAGAGTATTCTTATCTGAAGGATCCTTGTATACACCCTCGATATCTGTGAGGAATGCAAGCTTTTCTGCTGATACAGCTCTTGCGATAGCACAGGCTGCATCATCTGCATTGATATTGTATGTATTATATTCGTCATCAAGACCGATTGGACACACAATTGGAAGAAAATCCTTCTCGAGCAGGTCATAAAGGATTTTTGGATTGACATCAGTGATTTCACCTACAAAGCCTATATCCTCTCCGTTTGAATACTTTTTCTTTACCTTTAAGAGGCCACCGTCCTTGCCGCTTACTCCGACAGCCTGCACACCAAGCTCCTCAACGAGTGTAACGAGAGATTTGTTTACCTTATTCAATACCATCTCGGCAATCTCCATTGTATCGGCATCAGTCTTTCTGAGTCCGTTTACGAATACAGGCTCCATGCCGACCTTTCCTACCCATTTGCTGATTTCCTTGCCTCCGCCGTGTACGATGATAGGCTTGAAGCCGACCAGCTTAAGAAGTGTAACATCCTGGATCACCTGCTTTTAAGCTGTTCGTCTACCATTGCAGATCCGCCGTACTTTACAACGATAATCTTTCTGTTAAATCTCTGTATATACGGAAGTGCCTCTATGAGCACCTGTGCCTTTTCCATTACCTGTTCCATGTTCTTATCTGCCATTGTACTGCTCCTTATTTGTTAAATCTTGTTATATTTTCTTCGTTAAGTGTGAAATCATAGTAGTTTAAGTCTTCTCTGAATGTCCATCCCTCTTCCTTCCAGAAGTGGTTTCCCAGCTCATTCACCTTGAAGGCTATGATTGACACCTTGTTGATATGCTCTGCCTGAAGTGCTCTCATGCAGGCAACCACCATACTCTTCCCGATGCCGCACTTCCTGTAATGCTCATCCACGCATACATGATACAGGCAGCCTCTTCTGCCATCGTGTCCGCAGAGTATCGCTCCAACTATCTTTCCGTCTTCTACCGCTACAACACTCGTAGTCGGATTTCTCTTAAGAAATCTAAGGACTCCCTCTCTTGAGTCGTCAATAGAACGGATTCCAAAGCCGTGGATGGTCTGCCAGAGGCTGTACACCTCGTCATAATCATCTATAGTCATAACCCTTATTTCATATTTATTCTCATTACTCATTTTATTAAATCATCCTTATATTTTTATATAACTATCAGCATTATAATGCATCTTTCTGATAATTACTTTCCTATTATTAATTATTACGGGAACATAGGAACCATATTGAGTCCCTCTGCCTCATCGAAGCCAAATAACAGATTCATATTCTGAACCGCCTGTCCTGCAGCACCCTTTACCAGATTGTCAAGAGCACCCATCATAATAATTCTGCCGGTCCTCTCATCAATCACAAAGTTTACATCCACATAGTTGCTGCCCTCAACCCACTTTGTCTCAGGGCAGACACCCTTTTGAGCACTCTGACAAACTTCTCATTTGCATAATACTTATCGTAAACTGCCTTAATCTCATCATATGTAGGAAGTGTTCCATCAGGTTTTTTCTTAAGTGTCGCATACTCTGTAGCGAGGATTCCTCTGTTCATCGGAACAAGATGCGGAGTAAAGTTGATAAGAATTTCTTTTCCTGCCGCATATCCAAGCTGTTCCTCTATCTCAGGGGTATGTCTGTGTGAGGCAACGCCATATGCCTTCATGCTCTCATTTACTTCACAAAACAGATTAGGTGTCTTTGCACCACGTCCTGCGCCTGATGTGCGACTTTGCATCGACGATAAGTGTATCTGTGTCAATAAGTCCCTCCTTCACAAGCGGATAAGCTGTAAGGATGGAGCATGTGGTATAGCAGCCAGGATTTGCAACAAGCCTTGTCTCCTTTGTGACCTTGTCCCTGTTTATCTCACACAGACCATATACCGCTTCCTCAATAAACTGTGGCGACTTGTGCTCAATCTTGTACCATTTCTCATATGTGGCTACATCCTTGATACGGAAGTCCGCTGACAGATCGACAATCTTTACCTTACTTAATATATCCTCAGTGAGCACGCCTGCCAAAAGCCCTGTGGGGTCGCAGTGAAAATCACATCAACAGACTCTGCAAGCTCCTCCATATTATCATCCATGCACTTTGCATCAACTATCTGAAACATATTTCCATAGATATCGGCATAATTCTCATCCACATAGCTTCGTGAGCCATACCATGCAATCTCTACCTCTTTATGATTCATCAAAATTCTCACGAGCTCTGCTCCTGCATATCCGGTGGCTCCAATAATACCAGCCTTTATCATAGTATTTCCTCTTTTCATATTGTATTTCTGCATAACCATATAAAATGGGTCTGACGCATCATACATAATAATATAGTACAGTAATTTCAATCCGTAAAGAGAAAAATTATACAAAATTATGTATAATTATACATGAATAATGTATATTTTTTCACTTGCAATATGTAAAGAACTGGTATATATTTATTCTAAAGTAATTATTCAAGGCTTTTAGACACAAAAGCAGTTAATGGTTACCATCATAAAGAATAAACGAAAAGAGGACACGCACTTATGAAAGACAAAGTTGTATTAGCTTATTCAGGCGGACTTGATACTACTGCCATTATTCCATGGCTTAAAGAGACTTATGACTATGACGTAATCTGCTGCTGCATCAACTGCGGACAGGGAGAGGAGCTTGACGGACTCGATGAGAGAGCTAAATTATCCGGAGCTTCAAAGCTTTACATAGAGGATATCTGTGATGAGTTCAGTGAAGACTACATCGTACCTTGTGTACAGGCCGGCGCAGTTTATGAGCACAAATACCTGCTTGGAACAGCAATGGCAAGACCGGGCATCGCAAAGCTCGTTGAGATTGCACGTAAAGAAGGTGCTGTTGCTATCTGCCATGGTGCAACAGGAAAAGGAAATGACCAGATCCGTTTCGAGCTTGGTATCAAAGCTCTTGCTCCGGACATCAAGATCATCGCTCCATGGCGTCAGGACAACTGGAAAATGGATTCACGTGAGGCTGAGATCGAGTATTGTAAAGCACACGGAATCGACCTTCCGTTCGGCACAGATTCAAGCTACAGCCGTGACCGTAACCTGTGGCACATCAGCCATGAAGGACTTGAACTTGAGGATCCTTCCTGCGAGCCAAACTATGAGCATCTGCTCGTATTAAGCGTCACACGCATGCTCGACGAGGGTGAGTATGTTACAATGACATTTGAGAAGGGTGTTCCTACATCTGTCAACGGCAAAAGATGAAGGTAGCAGACATCATCAGAGAGCTCAACCGTCTCGGTGGCAAGCACGGCATCGGCATCATCGATATCGTTGAGAACCGTGTTGTTGGAATGAAATCACGTGGTGTTTACGAGACTCCTGGTGGAACAATCCTTATGGAAGCACATGACCAGCTCGAGGAGCTCTGCCTTGACCGTGCCACAATGGAGGTCAAAAAAGAAATGGGCAATAAGCTCGCTCGGTAGTATACGAAGGAAAATGGTATACACCACTTCGTGAAGCAATCCAGGCATTCGTTGATGTTACACAGCAGTATGTAACAGGAGAAGTTAAATTCAAACTTTACAAAGGTAATATCATCAAGGCTGGAACTACTTCTCCATATTCACTCTACAGTGAGTCTCTTGCAAGCTTTACTACAGGAGATTTATATGACCACCATGATGCAGACGGTTTCATCACACTGTTTGGTCTGCCACTCAAGGTGCGTGCAATGAAGCTTCTTGAGCTTGAGAACAAGAAAACAATTAATTGTTACAACAAATAAAAAAAGAGATGTGAAATAACAGCAATTATTTCACATCTCTTATTTTTAATAATTTCATTCTTTAAATCAAGTGCCTTATCCTTAATGTGTCTAGAAGCACTTTTGATATAAGCACCCTTGCAATGAGCTTTGAAGCCACATCCCAATGGTCAAGCTTATAATTCATCTGAGCCAAAAGCAAATCAACCGTATCCTGATTCATACCACATATAGGGAAATGCTCAGTCGCAACCGCTCTTGTCATTCCATCAAGAGCCTGCTTATAATAATATTTTTCTGCCTTTTGTGCACTTACAAGCTCTTCACTTTCCGTTGAGATACCATCAGCCGTAAGCTGTTCGATTAAACCGCGATAAAGCCAGGATAGCTTAAGACAAATATATGCCTTTTCACTATACATAGCCCTTTTAACAATCGCTGAAAAAAGTGCCAGCTTAAATCTGTCTATTGCCTCATCATACGAATATAACAAAGGCACCGACTTGCTGCCGGGCTTAAATTTGGCAGCAACCTGCTCCTTAAGCAGCCTTATCTGTGTACTCGATACATGTACAAAGTCGCCATTCATCGCACTATAACCACAATGAGGACACGATGTGACACCATACTTTATTGTATCAATTCCCTTGTAAACCGGTCTGAAATCATCATCAGAGCCAGCAACCTGATCTTTGATGTCCGTACCGTCAGTGTTTGAAAACTCTGATCACACACCGGACATGTTATATTCTTTGCAAAACAAAATCCGTTTCATCCTCTGTCTGAACAGCAGCTGCCACGGAGCATCCCCGGTGGCAGCTGCTTTATCATCATACAGATCATTTATGTCTTCAGGATTTAAACCGAATTTGTCAATACCTGACTTTAAATCCATATTTTACCTCTATTCTTCTCTTCTGTTTATTTTAGTCAAAAACTATTTAGCTGTCGGAAGCTTGAATGAGCTCTTTAATGAGACGATTCTGTTAAATACAGGCTGTCCATCCTTTGAGTCCTTGCAATCCGCGCAGAAGAAACCATTTCTGACAAACTGGAAGCTGTCATAAGCCTTGGCATTCATAAGCTCCGGCTCCACTACACAGTTATCAAGCACTGTGAGTGAATTTGGATTAAGATTTAAGCTTCCGTCCTCATTGTACACTCCAAGCTCCTCATTTACGATATTCTCGTAAAGACGTACAGTTATCTGCTTTCCATACTCGGCTGAAACCCAGTGGATAGTTCCCTTGACCTTTCTGCCATCAGGACTGTTGCCACCCTTTGATGCCGGATCATATGTACAGTGAATCTCTGTAATATTGCCGTTTTCGTCCTTCACACAGCTATTGCACTTCACAAAATAAGCATTCATGAAACGCACCTCATTGCCAGGGAACATACGGAAATACTTCTTCGGTGGCTCCTCCATGAAGTCATCTCTCTCCACATAAAGCTCTCTGGTGAAAGGAACCTTTCTCTTTCCAAGCTCAGGATTCTCCACGTTATTGTCCACTTCAAGATACTCAACCTGTCCTTCAGGGTAATTGTCGATAATCACCTTGATCGGATCAAGCACAGCCATCATACGAGGGCGCTTAGCCTTTAAATCCTCTCGGATACAGTACTCAAGCATCGCATAATCAACAGAGCTGTTAGCCTTTGATATACCACACAGATCAACAAAATTCTGGATAGACTCCGGTGTGAAGCCCCTGCGTCTGAGCGCTGCGATAGAAACCAGTCTTGGATCATCCCAGCCATCAACGATGCCGTCCTCCACAAGACGCTTGATATATCTCTTTCCTGTTACAACATTCGTAAGATACAGTTTTGCGAACTCAATCTGCTTTGGCGACTCCTCAGGAGAATTCTTAAATCCACATTCAATAACCACCCAGTCATAAAGAGGTCTGTGATCTTCAAACTCAAGTGTACAGATGGAATGTGTGATTCCCTCGATTGCATCCTCGATCGGATGAGCGAAATCATACATTGGATAAATACACCACTTATCACCTGTATTGTGATGTGTCATATGAGCCACACGGTAAAGAATCGGATCTCTCATATTGATGTTTGAAGAGCTCATGTCAATTCTCGCACGAAGTACCTTTGTTCCATCCTCAAACTCACCGTTTTTCATGCGTTCAAAAAGGTCTAAGTTTTCCTCAACACTTCTCTTTGAGTATGGATCCTCCTTGCCGGCCTCTGTGAGTGTACCTCTATACTCTCTTATCTCATCAGGTGTCAGATCAGATACATATGCCTTTCCCTTCTTTATCAGTCCTACTGCACACTCATACATCTTGTCGAAATAATTGATGCAAAACTTCCTGTCAGCCCAGTCAGCACCAAGCCACTTAACATCGGCCTCGATAGACTCTACAAACTCCAGACGCTCCTTGGTAGGGTTTGTATCATCAAACCTGAGATTGAACTGTCCGTCATACTTCTTTGCCAGTCCATAGTTTAAAAGAATAGACTTCGCATGGCCGATATGTAAATAACCGTTTGGCTCCGGTGGGAATCTGGTCTTTACTGTCTTGCAATGACCCTCTGCCAAGTCCTTCTCAATAATCTGTTCAATAAAATTTTTCGAAACTGTTGCCTCGTTCTCCATAAATGTTCCTCCGAAAATAATACTGTGTCCATTATAAATTCATCAGTTTACTTTGTCAATGAATTAGAAAAAGTAGTACATGTATATTATACGTGCGTATGTGTAAACAGATGATCCTGACAGTATTCCTTGTTGCCGGTGCACTTCGAGCAGTATCTGAATGTTAATTCAGGATTTGACAATTCCGTTCTGCCGCATATATAGCACTTGTGACGTGAGATGCCACTTCCCGGGCGAGGTTCGGAAAACTGAGCCTTAAACTGTGCCTTTCTCCTCTTCTGGTGCATATTCTGTCTGAATGAGAGCCTGTGCTTGCAGCCATAAATGAATACCAACAGATTTATAAGTGCAAGTACGATTTCTGAGCCGTATGCCAATCCAATCTGCCATCCAAAGCTCATATAGGTATACACATCATATGCAAACATCACGAAGTAAACAAGCACCATCCACTTCATCTTTATAGGAAGCACAAAGTAAAGCCTCACCTCTGCCTCCGGCATCAAAGACCAAGCATCAGATACATAGCTATAAGTATATAGTACATAGTCAGATTGATGGATACATGTGTCACTGCAAATGCAAGCATTCCTACTATATCATACAGCAAAAAGCCTCCGAAAAAGTACACATTCATCCTAAAAGAGCCAAGATATGACTCCATGCTGTCTCCAAGCGTCCACAGACAGAATATAAATAAAAGCTGTAAAAATGATATGCTGCCGCTCGGCACAAAAATCCAGCTTATAAGACGCCATACCTGTCCGTGCAAAATAGCAGAAGCTGAAAACTGCAGATAATAAAGGACAACATCTCCCTTTGTCAAAAGCAGCACACTGCCTATCAGATTCGCAGCGATAAATATTCTAGTGATATTCGGAATCGCTTTACTTCCATATTTTTGTTCTAGTTTGTTAAGCCAGTTCATACATTTTAGCAGACATGGTTTTGATGCAATAAAAAACCACGCATCTGCATCCTCCTGTCATATTATTGCTGCCTTTTACACTATAGTGCAAAGGGCAGCGTTTATTACAAAATTTATTATGATAGTTAAATCATACTTTGTCAACGAGACTGCGAATTATTCACAAATTCTTTATAATTATAGTCATTGTAATTTGTCGATATCTGTCGTATAATAATCTCTGTTTTGATAATAGAACAATTATATATTTTAATAAGAAGAAAGATATATAAAAACATATAAGTAATACATTATGGAGGAACCACTATGGAAAATAACAGCTTACATAAGTTGGGCATTGATATCGGCTCAACAACCGTCAAGATTGCACTTCTTGACGCCGATGACAATATCCTCTTTTCCGATTATGAGCGTCATTTTGCAAATATACAGGAGACACTTGAGTCCCTTATCAGAAAGGCCTACGACAAGACAGGTGACCTTTCAGTTTGTCCTATGATAACAGGCTCCGGCGGACTCACTCTTGCAAAGCACCTTGAGGTGCCATTCGTACAGGAGGTTATAGCTGTATCTACCGCACTCACACACTATGCTCCACAGACCGATGTGGCAATAGAGCTAGGTGGCGAGGATGCCAAAATCATATACTTCGAGGGCGGTAACGTGGAACAGCGTATGAACGGCATATGTGCCGGCGGTACAGGCTCATTTATCGACCAGATGGCTTCTCTCATCCAGACAGACGCTACAGGACTAAATGAATACGCAAAAAGCTACAAGGCCATCTACCCTATCGCAGCCCGCTGTGGAGTGTTTGCCAAAACAGATATCCAGCCTCTCATCAATGAGGGAGCCACACGCGAGGATTTATCCGCTTCAATCTTTCAGGCCGTGGTAAATCAGACCATCAGTGGCCTCGCCTGCGGTAAGCCAATCAAGGGACATGTTGCTTTCCTTGGCGGTCCTCTGCACTTTTTGTCAGAACTTAAATCAGCATTTATCAGAACCTTAAATCTCGATGACGAGCACACTATCGTTCCTGAGAACTCTCATCTTTTTGCAGCAATAGGCTCTGCATTAAACTATAAAGACAACTCTGTCACCACACTCTCATCCTTAATCGACCGCCTCTCAAACGGCATAAAGATGGAATTTGAGGTGGCACGTATGGAGCCTCTTTTTAAGGATCAGGCTGATTACGATGAATTTACAATGCGTCACGGCAACAATCACGTAAAGACCGGTGACCTTTCTACATACAAAGGCAACTGCTATCTCGGAATAGATGCAGGCTCAACCACCACCAAAATCGCTCTCGTAAGCGAGGACGGAGACCTTTTATACTCATTCTACAGCAACAACAACGGAAGCCCCTCGCTACAGCCATCCGTTCTATCCAGGAGATTTACGCAAAGCTTCCTGAGGATGCACACATCGTACACTCCTGCTCTACAGGCTACGGAGAGGCTTTATTAAAGGCAGCTTTAAAATTGGACGACGGCGAAGTTGAGACTGTAGCCCACTACTACGCAGCAGCATTCTTCGACCCAAAGGTAGACTGTATCCTCGATATCGGTGGACAGGACATGAAGTGCATCAAGATAAAGAACCAGACAGTCGACTCAGTACAGCTCAACGAGGCCTGCTCTTCAGGCTGCGGCTCATTTATTGAGACCTTCGCAAAGTCCTTAAACTACTCAGTACAGGATTTTGCAAAGGAAGCCCTTTTTGCAAAGAACCCTATCGACCTCGGAACCAGATGTACGGTTTTCATGAACTCAAAGGTAAAGCAGGCGCAGAAGGAGGGCGCATCTGTCGCAGATATATCAGCAGGACTTGCCTACTCAGTAATAAAGAATGCACTTTTCAAGGTTATCAAGCTTTCTGATGCAAGCGACCTCAGTGAAAATATCGTAGTCCAGGGAGGTACATTCTACAATGATGCCGTTCTTAGAAGCTTTGAAAAATTGCAGGTGTACATGCCACAAGGCCTGATATCGCAGGTATCATGGGTGCCTTTGGTGCCGCACTCATCGCACGCGAGCGCCATGAGGCTGATTACAAGACAACAATGCTCACAATCGACCAGATAAACGAGCTCACCTACACCACAAAGCTCGCACGCTGTCAAGGCTGTACAAACCACTGTCTTTTAACTATAAACAAATTCTCCGACAACAGACAGTACATCACCGAAACCGCTGTGAAAAGGGTCTGGGCAAGGAGAAGAACAAGGATAACATCCCAAATCTTTTGAATACAAGAACAAGCGTATATTTGACTATGAGCCACTTGACCCAAAGGATGCTCCACACGGTACAGTCGGCATCCCAAGAGCCTTGAATATGTACGAGAACTATCCGTTCTGGGCTACATTTTTCAAACGTCTCGGCTTTTCTGTAGTGCTGTCACCACAGTCTACCAGAAAGATTTATGAGATGGGTATCGACTCCATCCCAAGTGAGTCAGAGTGCTACCCTGCAAAGCTCACACATGGTCATATAAGCTGGCTCATAAAACAAAATGTAGATTTTATTTTCTACCCGGCAGTGCCATATGAGCGCAAGGAGTTTCCTGATGCAAACAATCACTACAACTGCCCTATTGTCACATCATACTCTGAGAATATCAAAAACAACGTGGACGAGATTACCTCAGGCGAGGTTAAATTCATAAATCCGTTTATGTCATTTGAGAGTGAGGAAACTATCTCACAGCAGCTCGTAGCCACCTTCTCAAAAGGCGATTTCAACCTGCCTGAGTCACAGATTCGTGATGCGGTAGCCGCAGGCTGGAAGGAGCTTGCCATGACAAGGCTTGAGATACAGCGAAAGGGCGAGGAAGTGCTCGACTACATGGAGGACACCGGACGTCGCGGAATCGTGCTCGCAGGCCGTCCGTACCATGTGGACCCGGAAATCAACCACGGTATCCCTGAGCTCATCACAAGCTATGGCATCTGTGTGCTGACAGAGGACTCAGTATCCCATCTGGGCGAGCTTGAGAGACCTCTCATCGTCATGGACCAGTGGATGTACCACACCAGACTGTACTCAGCAGCCAACTTTGTAAAGACCCGTGATGACCTTGACTTAATCCAGCTCAACTCATTCGGCTGTGGTCTCGACGCTGTCACAACCGACTGCGTAAATGATATACTGACAGGCTCAGGCAAGATATACACCTGCCTGAAGATCGATGAGGTCAACAACCTGGGCGCAGCAAGAATCCGTATCCGCTCGCTCCTTGCCGCCATAAGAGTCAAGGAAACCAAGCATGAAAAGCGTGACTTAAAACCGTCTAACTACGAGCGTGTTGTATTCACCGAGCAGATGAAAAGGACAACTACACCATCCTCTGCCCGCAGATGTCACCTATACACTTTGACCTTCTCGTGCCAGCCTTTAAGGCAGCCGGCTACAATATGGTCATACCGGATATCCCTGCAAGGGAATGTGTGGACGTGGGACTTAAGTTCGTAAACAACGATGCCTGCTACCCTTCACTCATTGTCGTGGGACAGATTATGGCAGCCGTCAAATCAGGCAACTATGATATGACACACACAGCCATCCTCATCTCACAGACAGGTGGCGGATGCCGTGCAACAAACTACATCGGCTTTATCCGAAGAGCCCTCGAAAAGGCCGGATATCCTGATGTGCCTGTTATCTCAATCAACATGGTTGGTCTCGAGAAAAACCCGGGCTTTAAGTTTACTCCAAGCCTCATCCAGCACGGACTTTATGCACTTGAGTTTGGCGATATCTTTATGCGCTGTCTCTACAGGGTACGTCCTTATGAGAAAGAACCGGGAAGTGCCAATGCACTCCATGAGAAGTGGAAAAAGAGAGTCATCGACTTTGTCGGCAACACAAAGATGCTCTCTCACAAGAAATACAAAAAGATGTGCCGCGAAATCATAAGGGATTTCGACAATCTGCCTATGACAGATGAGGTTAAGCCGCGTGTCGGCGTGGTCGGTGAGATCCTCGTCAAATTCCTGCCTGCAGCAAACAACTATGTGGTTGACCTGCTCGAAGCTGAAGGAGCCGAAGCTGTAGTGCCTGATCTGACTGATTTCTTACTCTACTGCTGCTACAACACGAATTTCAAGGCTGACTATCTCGGTGCTTCTAAGAAAGCAAAGTTTATGAACAACCGACTTATCGCCTTCTTCGAGTGGCTCAGAAAGGATGCAAGGGATGAGCTGGCTAAGAGCAAGCATTTTGAGCCAACCGCTCACGTGCAGGATCCGCAGAGTATGCCTCTCCTATCGTTTCTTGCGGTAATCAGACCGGTGAGGGCTGGTTCTTGACAGGTGAGATGCTTGAGCTCATCAATGAGGGCGTCACAAACATCATCTGTGCACAGCCTTTTGCATGCTTACCGAACCATATTGTGGGTAAGGGAGTTATAAAGAGAATCAGACATGATCATCCGGATGCCAATATCGTGGCTATCGATTATGATCCGGGTGCTTCTGAGGAGAACCAGCTGAACCGTATTAAGCTGATGCTTTCTACGGCACAGAAGAAACTTAAGAAGTAAGAGAATTGCACTGTTGTTAGTGGGACGAACCCGGCGGCTTTCTGCTTCCCGCATGAACTACGCTGCTAAGTGTCTGTACGAATTGCATATGCCGGTTGTGGCTTTTTTGACACAACCGGCTTTTATGCGCCGTCCATGGCGCATAACACCTCGCCCATGCGTCCATGCATGGGCGTTGTTGGTTTTCGTATGCAATTCTACAGACTCTAAGCAGCTTCGTATATGCGGTTAAGGGCAAAAGCCCCAGCTGCGCCGGGTTCTGTCTTTGGTAACTTTCCACTTTTTATGTACAGATGTTTCCTTATTCTAAATGCTTCAATATCTCATCATATTGGTTATACATCTTCTGCACTTCATTTTCCAGTGTATAGTAGTGCATGATATATGGCACCAACAGCACTAGGAATAACAGTGTAAGTACAAGAAGCATTGGGTTGCTTATCATGATAGATGCAATTATTGACATCATGGTGAGTATGGCAAAGGTTACTGTCACTATGAGGTGCACGAGGCGCTCATGCTGGAAGAAGGCTATTTGTGTCAGGTGTTCCTGCAGTATTTTCTTCCACTCTTCTTTTGATATCTTATCAGGATTGGCAAGCAGATTGTCAATCTTAAGTCTATAATTAATTATTCGTTTTTTCATTTTATTTTCCACCTTTCCTAATACGTACTTTTTTATTTTAATACAATGATAATTGAATCTAAAAATCCGCTATACCAACCTCTGGCATAGCGGATTAAAAAATAAAATGCAATTAAAGATATCACCTGTTATGTGATTATAACTGGTTCAAGACATTTGATGTTTGCAGATAAACACCAGCAATAGCATTGATAACTGCAAGTACGATGGTAATAATTGACATAACAATACCAGCGGTTGCCATGCCCTTCCACCCTTTTCCTGCCTACGATACCGAGGATAAGTCCTACAATACCAATAGGTACGCCAAGGATTGGAATACACCAGAATACCAGACCGATAATACCAAGTACCATAGATGCAATTGACATTCCCTTCTTTTCCTCCATCGGCGGCATAGGCGGTATATTTGGATTGCCCTGCTGATTCGCCTGATCATACATATTGAAGTTGTCGCTCATAACTATTCTCCTACCTTTCTTTTGTTTAAATGATATAATAACTGTCACTGTAATTTGTAACCATGGAGTATCGTAACATACTTTGACTACGAAAGCAATATATTTTTCATTACCGGATGCAACATCCCAGATAGTTACTGTTCACACCTAACAGTGTGACCAGCAACGATTACAGCCAATTTAAAATTTCTCTCCAACCACCCTGCACCGTTTCCTGCAAAAGCAATGCCATAGGCTAAAATATCACACCTGCCCTCATCACGCAGAGTCTCATCATAGCGCTTGTCCTTAATCTGCGTTATCGCAGCCTCGCACGCTGCGTCAAGTTCCTTCATCTCCTTAGCATACTTCACCTCTATAACGATGCCCGCATCAGGATCCTCCGGCATGATTAAAATATCGCTAAAACCATCTCCCGACTCACGATTCGACTTGATAAGCCAGTCCGGATTGCTGCCTCGAAGCAGACCAAGAAGTAAGCCATGATAGAAATTCTCCTTCATAGCATCAGGCGCCTTTGTATCGAGTATACTTATCATGCGGCTCATCACGATGTTTAGCTGCCTGGCAATCTGTTTCTCATCTTTATCCAGAATTGCCCTTGATAAAAGCTTCATAGTATCATCATCTTTTACAACAACAGCCTTGAACCACTCCTGAATTTGGAGAATAAACACCTCACGCACCTCTTTATTAGGAATCACAAGCTTATAGGCATAGCTCTCACTGTCAGGCACCTTGACCTCTCCGATTTTGGTGAGATAGCCTGTAGTAAAGAGCACACTCCACAGATTGTCAATCGTATTGTCAATCTCATCATAGGTCAGATCAAGCCGAAGCTGCTTCTCCACAAATCCACCTGCCACGAGCTTCTCAATCTCATCTCTCGTGGTCTGATCAGCCTTGTCCACAAAGCGCTTCACCATATCATTGCCACTGCTGTTAATCCAGAACGCACTCGGTCTGGCTGACGGATCTGAAACAAGCTTCTTGGCAAAATTTATCACATCCCATGGACAATAAATATCCGCATTACCAAAATGATAACCGTCATACCATTCCTTTACGTCCGGGTACCTCTCGCTCCTGTCATAATCAGAAAGAAGTTTCATGACCTCATCATCAGTAAAGCCAAACTGCTCATCATGGTCAATATCCACAATAGAATTGATTTCAAAGTTATTGAGTCCTGTAAAAATGCTCTCCTTTGACACGCGAAGGCAGCCCGTGAGCACCGCAAACTGTAAAAACTCATTTGTCTTGAGCGCCTGCCCGAAAAGCCCCCTGATGAGAGAAACCATCTCCTTGTAGTAGCCATTCTGAAAAGCTTTATCGAGTGGCACATCATACTCATCTATGAGAATAACTACTTTCTGACCATAGTGCTTATACAACAGCTTTGAAAGCATTCGTATACTATCCTCAATATTGTCATCCTGCCCATGAAGCATCTTTGTAAACAGTATTCTATCCTCATCAGTCAATACATCACTGGTCTTCAAATAGTAATGTCTGTCAAGCTCATCCTTTAAAATAGCACACAGCATACGTCTTGCCGTAGTAAAGTCTAAACCATCCACACCCTTGAATGAAAGAAATATGACAGGATACTTACCCATATGCTCATCACAAAGTACTTTGTTACCAAAAATATATAAGCCGTCAAACAAAGATTTGTCCATTCCTATTTCAAAAAAGCTCCTAAGCATACTCATATTGAGTGTCTTTCCAAAACGCCTTGGACGTGTAAAAAGAGTCACCTTTCCCCATCCCTGTAAAGCTGTTCTATAAGCCTTGTCTTCTCAATATAATAGAACCCCAGTTTACGAATTTCCTCAAAATTTTCAATTCCAACCGGTAACTTCAAAGTATTTGCCATAAAAGCCTCCAAAAAAATAATCCGCTATACTTAACTCTAGTATAGCGGATTGCCATGTAAAATACAATATTTATGATTCCTTACCTTGTCCAAATTCAGCTCTCATTTCTGTCCGACAACTGTTTATTTCATTGCCACAATAAAGAATATAAAAATTTAATGGTGCCAGGCACCACCACTGCATCTACATATTTTGTAATTTTCTTACAATAAACACAAGAAATACAAAAAGATGTGCCGCGAAATCATAAGGGATTTCGACAATCTGCCTATGACAGATGAGGTTAAGCCGCGTGTCGGCGTGGTCGGTGAGATTCTCGTCAAATTCCTGCCTGCAGCAAACAACTATGTGGTTGACCTGCTCGAAGCTGAAGGAGCCGAGGCTGTAGTGCCTGATCTGACTGATTTCGTACTCTACTGCTGCTACAACACGAATTTCAAGGCTGACTATCTCGGTGCTTCTAAGAAAGCTAAGTTTATGAACAACCGACTTATCGCCTTCTTCGAGTGGCTCAGAAAGGATGCAAGGGATGAGCTGGCTAAGAGCAAGCATTTTGAGCCAACCGCTCACGTGCAGGATCTCGCAGAGTATGCTTATCCTATAGTTTCGTGCGGTAATCAGACCGGTGAGGGCTGGTTCTTGACAGGTGAGATGCTTGAGCTCATCAATGAGGGCGTCACAAACATCATCTGTGCACAGCCATTTGCATGCTTACCGAACCATATTGTGGGTAAGAGTGTTATAAAGAAAATCAGACATGATCATCCGGATGCCAATATCGTGGCTATCGATTATGATCCGGGTGCTTCTGAGGTGAACCAGCTGAACCGTATTAAGCTGATGCTTTCTACGGCACAGAAGAAGCTTAAGAAGTAGGAGAATTGCACTGTTGTTGCTAGTTGGACGAACCCAGCGCAGCCGGGGCTTTCTGACCTTTCCCGCATGAACTACGCTACTAAGTGTCTGTACGAATTGCATATGCCGGTTGTGGCTTTTTGACACAACCGGCTTTTATGCGCCGTCCATGGCGCATAACACCTCGCCCATGCGTCCATGCATGGGCGTTGTTGTTTTTTCGTATGCAATTCTACAGACTCTAAGCAGCTTCGTATATGCGGTCAAGGGCAAAAGCCCCAGCTGCGCCGGGTTCTGTCTTTGGTAATTTTCCACTTTTTTATATACAAATGTTTCCTTATTTTAAATGCTTTAAAATCTCATCATATTGGGTATACATCTTCTGCACTTCATTTTCCAGTGTATAGTAGTGCATGATATACGGCATCAACAGCACTAAGAATAACAGTGTAAGAACAAGAAGCATTGGGTTGCTTATCATGATGGATGCGATTATTGACATCATGGTGAGTATGGCAAAGGTTACTGTCACTATGAGGTGCACGAGGCGCTCATGCTGGAAGAAGGCTATTTGTGTCAGGTGTTCCTGCAGTATTTTCTTCCACTCTTCTTTTGATATCTTATCAGGATTGGCAAGCAGATTGTCAATCTTAAGTCTATAATTAATTATTCGCTTTTTCATTTTATTTTCGACCTTCTTTTATCAATCAGACAGCAATTTTTAATTAAGCTTGGATTTAATTTCTTCCATCCTTGTATCATCCAGCTTATAAAATCTCTTAAATACAAATATGCCCACAATGAGCAGGATAACAGACGGAATCGTCATCCACATACGAAGAGCATCAAGTGTATCCTGTGTCTGTACCGCAGCCGCGGTATCCAGATGTATCCAGTCAACCACCAGCCCAGCCAGAAATACCGCTACACCGAAGCGAGCTTTACCGTAAATGTCTGCATTGAGAAATGACCGACTCCTCTCGTGCCATTCATCACCTCACCATAATCAACAGAATCTGAAAGAAATATAGTCATGATAACATTGAGCATACCATAGCCCAGATAAATCAAAATACCCGGCAGGCAGAGTATGTACCAGCTCTGCGGTGTGTAGAGCTTTGCAAATGCCATGATAAGTATCACCGCAAAGCCTGCTATCTGAATAATAAATCCTGATATAAAAAGCTGGCTTTTGCTGAATCTCTTGCGAAGAAGCGGTATAACCATCATGACAAGCACCTGTGCTGCAAAAGCAACTGCAGCAAATATAGAATACGCGCCCTCGTTTCCCACATCAAACCGGAAGAAATAAAGCACTAGGTTGCCACAGATATTGAGTGATGTATACACGAGAATGATTGATACCACAACAGTCATAGCCTGGTCGTTCTTAAATAAGGCTTTAAACATATCGGATATCTTTCCCGGCTTCTCATCACAGGCAACCGGTCTTTCAGGCACACATGCCACGCATACAAGCTCAGAAATCACAAATACTACCGCTATAATAAGTGCCCACCACTTAAATCCAATCCTGTAGTCAGCCATAGAGCTTCCTGCACCAAGAATCGGCACCACTGTCATCGTGAGCACCGTAGGAATAGCATCTCCAATGCCAGAGCATGTCCTTGCAAGCGATGTAAGCTGCTCCCTGTCGCTGCCCGGCTCAGTGATTGCGGGAATCATAGACCAGAACGGAATATCCATAAGCGTATATGTGATGCCCCATGCAAAGTAAAACACTGTAAGCCACACTCTCTGCGCTGAATCACCCATAGACTCGGAGTGGCATAGAAAGCATAGATGGTCACGGCATTGAGCACCGTGCCGGCAAAAATCCAAGGCCTAAACCTGCCCCACCCGGTACGTGTCTTTGCTACGATAATACCCATCACCGGGTCATTGAATGCATCAAAAATCCTGGCCGCCATCATCACCGTACCGATAAACACACTGCTCATCCCAAGCACTACATTGTAGTAGTAGAGCAAATACGATGAAATAAGCATATACACAATATCTTTCCAAATGCACCAAATCCAAATGCGCACTTTTGCCCTGTTTTAAGCTTCATAGAAATACCTCCAAAATAATCTGCTATACTTAATACTAGTATAGCGGATTGCTATGTAAAATACAATTTAAAGTTAATGTGCTTACAAATATAATTTACTGTACATTGCGACACATTGCGCCATCTGCACTGACATTCTTATCTCACAAAAATAGGCCACTTTATATACTTAAAATACTTATACTTACCATATTGTTGCACATATTCATCCCATGTAAAATATACAATTTGAGTACATTTATCTGTGCTTTCATATATAGTAACACCATTTTCGTCATGCCCGAGCAGTATTTGAGAATGTTTATAGTGCCCCATTCTGTCATTTCCCTTAATTTCATCACATATTCTAATAACAGCTCCCAACTCCGCTGTTCCTAAATACTTCTTACAATGTTCATGTGTAATGGTTCTGTCAGACAAGGAAGTATAAATTCGCATCATATCATCTTCTGTCCCGGTTCTGTTTGTAAAACTTTCCCGCCATATATGCCAGTATACATTCCTTGTAAAGCTCCAACAATTACTCCTTCCATAACTAGGCCAATCATTATGACCATCACAAGGACCATAAAATATATTATTTTCAATATAAGGTAATATTTTTTCCCGTATAATGTAAAACACCTTTTCTACTTCTGTTTCGTCAAACGGCTCTTTTCTACTTTCTGTAATTCGACAATCTCTTATCATATTTCTCCACACAAGAGCTCTATTTAAATCAATTCTGGCAATTTAGACTGCATGTGGATACAAAACCATTCGTTTTGGTGTAACTCTTGCTCCTGTAAGAGACAAAATCGCAACGTAAAACTCATCTATATCCCAATCTCTCACCTTTGCATCACCAAATAACTTATCAATAGATTTAAATTCATTTCCAAACATGTTAATTCTTATAGAATGCAGATAAACATATAATATAAACTTTTTAAATTCTCTACGCTTATTATTCTGAGTATTCTCATAATAATTTTTTAATCCATTAAAAAATAAATATGTATAAAAAAATTCAAAGAACTTACGACGTACAACACATTTATCATAACCTTTTTCTATTCCGATACAACGAATAAGCTGCATTTCCAGTGTTGAACAGCCTCGGATTTTACTTTTTAATCTATGGAAAAAATATATAACCGACCATGTTGAAGAAGCAATTTTCTCCTTTATTTTCCGTAAAACATATCTAAATAATTTAAACTTTCTGATTAGACTCCATATACACAAAAGCATATGCTTCAGAGATTTTTTCTCCCTATGTTCTTTAAGCCACTTTCTATTCTCTTTAAACGCCTTGATCTTATATTTCACAAATTCTATGGAAAACCAATTATACGAATTATCTCTATCAAAGTATGATTTATCCTCAAGCTCCACCATAATATCAAATCTACGCTGCAATTCCAAATCATCCCATTTTATCTTTATACCATCAAATTTATCAAAATAGCTTTTTATAACGGAAAAATCATAAAGACCAAACTTTGAAGTATTAAGCAGATGGATTGTAAACAACAAGATTATAATATTAACTACATAAAACCACCATATTTGAATATCCGTCTGAACAAACCAATCCTTTAACCATTTTCCAGATATGATTATATTTATTACAATACAAGCACCCATATCTATAAAAATAAATTGATATAAAAAATCGCATATCTTATACCAGATGTTACTTAGTAATTGACCCTTTACCTTATCATCCAAAAGGTATTCTTCCATAATAAACATTGATATAACAAGCATAGACAAAGTAACGGACCATTTATATCCTGATATGAGCTCCATAGCTATAGTTGTTGCATATATCAGCGAAACTCTCTGACATTTAGAAAAATGCTGATAATTCAATATTACTATGCAAGATAAAAAATATACATATATTGAATTGTTATTAAAATTTTGTATTTGCGCCAACATTGCCATTATAAATTTATCTCCAAATCCACTTTATAATCCATCACCTGACCACTTGATTGTCCAAGCGCAGACCATTATACAGTCCTTATAAAAAGAAAGGCTGCCAAGCCACTCCAACAAAATTAATCAGATTTCGAAATCTTGGTAAAAAGCATATATATTGTAACAGATTTTACAAAAGAAGAAAAGGATAGCATATTTTTTAACAGCTTTAACAGCTTATTAAAAATTGCAAAGTTTAATTCCGCCTTCAGTTTTATCAGAGATGACAGTGAATTTGCTGGTCTGTTGTATTGATTATATTTATGTTGTTTGAGGATGTGACGGATGAACGTTTTGTCCTGTACAACATATGAATTTCTCCGGTGCCATATGTGGCAGCTCCATATGCAAGGATTGAATTGAATATACAAAGTATGCTCTTTGTAACGCTCTCACCGGCTGTCTCAGGCAGTAGCTTGAGTATTTCATTGTGATTTAACTGATCTATGACACTTTCTCCCCAGTTTGGTTTAATATATTTATTGTATATAGTAGAATACTTTTGAATGGTAGAGCACTTCCGGCTGGATGCTATACTTTCAAGCCATTTCTCAGCGACTTCTTTTACGGTGATAGCGGACTGCTTGTGGGCTGCTGTTTGATTAAGTGAAGCAGCTTTTGCTGTAAGCAGCCTTTCTGTTACTTCCTTATAGCTGTGGCCGTATACCGATTTGCACTTTTTACTGCCGGCTGTGTCTACTATGTAGTAGCGGCCTTCCCAGCGTCCGTTGGCTCTCTTTCTGATATTGATTCCTCTTCTTGACATATCTGTTTCCTCCTTAAAATATATATGTATATATATAATTTATAGGAAGAAGAATATTAACTCCATATAATATCTTCAGTTTTATTTCTGACCACAATTTTGACCATCTAAAAATAAAAAATATATAAAATACATACCAATATTCCCTTAAAAATGTAAAAAGATACAAAAAAAGATACAGCCGTTGACATAAAATGACTAAAGTTTTATTATATATCTAGTGTTTTAACAGAGGTGATTTTCGCAGATTGTAATAATCTGCGAATTTTTTATTACATTCTTTCTGATTAGGCATTAGCATAATATCATGAAAAAAGAGAGCGGGCCGGCAAATGGGAAGTTCGCCGGCCCAGATTTACACTAGGAGCAAAGTTTATACTTTGCGGAGATAAAATATGTTTTTCGTGGCCTTTCATGTTGTCGCGGCCACGCTATAGTTCTGATTTGCTTATACCGCTGCCAGCTTCTTTCCAAGCTCTTCGCAGGCAGTCTTTGCATCATCGTCAGGTGCATCCTGGCAGATAACACCCTCGCCGCCTACTACTGTAGCTCCTGCTGCTGTCATTCGCTCTACCCAGTCGCGCATCCACTCGCCATCGCCCCATCCGTATGAACCAAACAGACCGATTGTCTTGCCTGCCACGCAGCCCTCAAGCTCTGTGACAAACGGCTCCATCTCGCCCTCCTCAAGTACCTCTGCACCCATTGCAGGGCATCCGAGTGCGAATGCTGTCTCTGATTTAAGCTCATCTATTGAAGCACTGCTTACGAATACGATTTCTGCTTCCTTTCCGGCGTCTGTGACGCCCTTTGCCACTGCCTCTGCCATTGCTGCTGTATTGCCTGACTGTGACCAATAAACTACACTGATTTTGCTCATTTTAAATCCTCCTATACCGCAATCTGCTGCGGTTCTTCTTTATATATTTCCAGTATCAGCCTCATATCTATATCCTCGGCCAATAGCTGTATGACACTTTCCTTCGCCTTTTCAAAATCCTCAAACATCTTCTTTTGAGTGGTACGTTGCGGTACACCTTCCAGTATCCGAATACAGGCAGCCGCATCCGTTATGCTCTATAAAGCCTCTCACATCCTCTATCGGATATCCAAGCAAAAGCCCCATCTCATGCGGAAACTGCTTGTGTTCGTCATTCAGATATGCTTCGTAGTGTTTTTTGAATCTAAGTAATATCTTGCCGAATGAAAAATCCTCATATCCCGCTTTCTTTAGTATGTCCAAAGCCTCTGAATTATTCAGATATGCTTCTAAGAGGCTCCTGCGGAATAAGAGGAAGGCGGTTTTCATTCCTTGCTGCGAGCCGAAATGCGATATCCCGGAAGCTCTCAGAATCACTCTCATGGCACTCTCATCAGCGCTGTCTATCATGAGCATATTTGAAATTCTCGCTCCTGTAATTAGCGGGGCACACTGGAGTGCAAGCTGCATTTCCACACTCTTTAAATCCATGCTCATAGCAATCTGAAATACTTCCTGGCACATTTTGGCTCCTTTCGTGTTAGTTATCTCTAACCTGAGTTAAATATATCTTACTTGCACCTATATGTCAAGTATTTTTTGCCATTTTTACACTTTTTATTTTCAATTAATTGCAACAAAAACACACTAAGAATCTTTAATTCTCAGTGTGCTTTCCTTATTACCGTTCTTCTTTTATACAATTCCTATAAAACCAGGCTTATGACACCTGCACTCTATACATATTTTTGCGGTCAATCGCTCCAATCTCTTCGAGCGTATTGATCATCCGATACACCGTAGCAGTCCCGATAGAGCGGTCTATCTTCGATGCCCGGTAATAAATCTCTTTGCAGCTTCCGCACTCGCCCTCGAGGATTACATCAAGTAAAATAAGTCTCTGCTTTGTAATCCTGCATCCGCTGTCCTTTAGCTTGCCAACGATTACCTCTTTTTGCTCTATTGCTTCTTTCGACATACATCCTCCTATCGTTACCGATGCCGGCAGATGCAGCTTAAGCGGCAGATGAGTTCTTTTCATGAAATGCCCATCCTGTGCTTCATACACACCATGCCGTGGATTAATGACAGCCCTTGCAATGGCTGCAGTCCATTCCACACTGCAGGCTCTTGCCTGCTTTCTTTGATTTGATTATTGTCCTGATTACAAGTGCAACTATCACTAAGAGAATTGCAATTACAATGATATCAGCCAGCATGTCATCATCTCCTATTCACTACAAATGCTACTAAATATACTACTGCATTATTTCTTTTCCTTGAAAAATCCTATTATTATCTTTACGGCAAGCCCCAGCAGGCATAGAAGAACTATGACTGCTATGAGGTCTGCTGTGTTAAATTCCAGATTGATTCTCATTTAAACATCTATTACACGTTTGATGCCGCAAATGAAGTGCTCTTTACTGTTGCCTTATTAGGGTCTTTTCTGAACAATAAGTATAATACACCTGCAAGGAGTACAAATGCAACTACTGTCCAGAAGTTGAAGGCTACCTCACCTATGCAAAGTCCCACAATCTGGTAGAACATAAGTGTTACACAGTAAGCTGATACGTTTTGGAATATGATTGTAAACCAGAAGAACTTACGGTTGTTAAGCTCTTTAGCGGTTGTTGAGATAGCTGCAAGACATGGTGAGTCAAACAGGTTGAACAGCAAGAATGATACTGCTACCATTGTTGTTGGGAAGAATGCTGCAAACTGATCCTGCATGCTTACTGCATACTCTTCTACCTCTCCAAGTCCTGAGAGTACACCCATTGTTGAAACGATACCCTCTTTTGCTACAAAGCCTGAGAGTGATGATGCTACTGCCTGCCATGTATCGAATCCAAGTGGTGCAAAGATAACTGCGATTGCAGATCCGATTACTGCAAGTAAACTGTTTTCTTTGTCAACAAGTCCGAATGCGCCATCCTGAATGCCGAAGCTTGAAAGGAACCACATAACTGCACAGCAGAGGAAGAGGATTGTTCGAGGAATGCCCATACTCTCTCCCATACGTGTAACAGCACACCCTTTACTGAAGGGATATGATACTGTGGAAGTTCCATTACGAACGGTGCAGGCTCTCCTGCAAATGCTCTTGTCTTCTTTAAAATGATACAGTAGATGATTGTGAGGCCGATTCCTGCAAAGTACATAAGAGGTGCCATCCACCAGCAGCCGTCACCCATGATAAAGCCTGCGATAAGTGCGATAACAGGAAGCTTTGCTCCACATGGGATATTTGTTACTGTCATCATTGTCATACGACGGTCTTTTCGTTCTCGATAGTACGTGTTGCCATGATTCCAGGTACACCACATCGATCCGATGAGGAATGGGATGAAGGACTTTCGAGAGACCGAATCTACGGAAGATTCTGTCCATGATAAAGGCTACTCGTGCCATGTATCCGCAGTCCTCAAGGATTGAGAGGAATAAGAATACGATAGCCATCTGTGGTGCAAATCCGATAGGTGCACCAAGACCTCCGATGATACCGTCAACTACAAGTGATACGAGCCATTCAGAGCAGCCTACATTTTCCATAAATGTCTGTACTGCCGGCTGAATCCACTCACCAAAGAGTGTGTCGTTTGTCCAGTCTGTTACAATTCCACCGAGTGATGATACTGCAACATAATATACAGCCCACATGATGAGTGCGAAAATAGGCAGTGCCAAAAATCTGTTTGTAACAATCCTATCAATTTTGTCTGATACCGTCTCTTTTCCGGCGCGTGCCTTCTTTACGCATGAGCCGATGATTGAAGATATGTACTGATATCTCTCGTTTGTGATGATACTCTCTCTGTCATCATCGTATTTGTCCTCGAGAGCTTTAATCTCTGCATCTACGTTTGGAGCACTCTTTAGCACCTCAGAAATCTTTGAGTCACGCTCTAAAAGCTTGATTGCAAAGAATCTCTTCTGGTTCTCTGATACTGCAAGACCAAGCTTATCCTCGATGCCTGCGATTGTACTCTCCACATCATCTGCGAAGTGATGTACCCTCTGAACGGATTTACGACTTTGCAATCTGGATTGCCTTCTCTGCAGTCTCCTTGATTCCTGTCTTCTTTAAAGCTGAAATCTCAACAACCTCACAGCCGAGCTTCTCCAAGTGCTTTGATATTGATTGTGTCTCCGTTTTTCTTTACAATGTCCATCATATTGACAGCCATAAGCACCGGAATGCCAAGCTCTAAAAGCTGTGTTGTCAGATACAGATTACGCTCGATATTTGTTCCGTCCACGATATTGATAATCGCATCAGGCTGCTCTCCGATTAAGTAATTTCTTGCAACAACCTCCTCGAGTATATGGAGAAAGTGAGTAGATACCCGGTAAATCCACCAGGTCTACATCCTTGTGACCGATAAGCTTTCCTCTTTTTCTCTACAGTAACACCTGGCCAGTTTCCAACATACTGATTGGCACCTGTTAAAGCATTGAACATCGTCGTTTTCCGCAGTTCGGGTTTCCTGCGAGCAATTTTACTGCCATGTTTTAATCTCCTTATTTTTGTTTGCTCATTCTGTCTATAGTTTGTATTTGCTAACCTATAGTCAAAAAATTTACTCTACTTCTATCATAGAGGCATCGTCCTTACGAAGTGATAGCTCATAGCCTCTCACTGTCACCTCTACCGGATCGCCAAGCGGTGCCACCTTGCGGATAAATATCTCAACACCCTTAGTAATTCCCATATCCATGATACGTCTCTTGACTGCACCCTGGCCTGTGAGCTTGACAACCTTGACTGTCTCGCCTACTTTGGCTTGCTTTAATGTCTTCATGCTGACTACTCCTTTTTTAATTTTATTGTTGTTTAAAAATTTATATAAACGTTTGCATAATATCATATACAAAGTCGTTTAAATCTTAAATTATTACAGCTTATACAGCACATTGATGCATGTGTTGTATGTGTTATATATGTTATATATGTTATATATGTTATATATGTTATATATGTCATACATGCTATATCCATGCCTGTTACATATGTTATATCAGACCATGATCTTATTTGCCATGTCCTTGCCGATTGCTACTCTGGCGCCCTTTACATTGACTATCATATTGCCGGCTATCTCTGAGATGACAGTCACCTCTGTGCCTACTACAAAGCCCAGCTTCTCAAGGAAAGATCTCACCTCTTCCTTTCCGCCGATTTTCTTGATTATCTGTGCCTCCCCAGCACCACTCATTGATAATGGCATCATATTTACCTCTTTTCACGTCTTTTTCTTCACGACTTTAATGATAAAAACATCATTTGGTACCTCTTACGGCTGTTAGTATACTCTAACGTAGCTTAGATGTCAATAATATTTTTTAGATTTTTCTTACTTTTTTCAGTTGTGGCTAATAACACGCGCGCCCCGGGCACCGATGGCGCACCCGTACTCTCCTGCAGGCGCATAGCGAAACAGTTTAGATACTGTTAGAATTATGCCTACGAAACGCAGAAACGCTCCTGCAAGGACGCAGGAGCGAGGAGAACCGCGCCATGAACGGCGCGTTTTGACGGTTTCGTCAAGCATAGAAACCCTAAAAACATAATTCATACAGTATCTTAACTGTAAAGCGTAGCCTGCAGGAAAGTACGTGTGACACCCGGTGCCCGAGGCGTGCGTACCGACAAAAGTATATTATAATATTATATTACGTAAAACCAGCTCGAATCCGTCTCCATCTCGCTGGCCACAAGCTCCTTTCGCTCTCCTGTTCTGATGGAAAGCTCCTGGTTTTGATGCTCACACGAGCCCCGGCTCGATAGATGAAGTAATAAATGCATTACTTCCGATGACAGCACCTCTTCCGATGACAGTCTCACCACCAAGTATCGAAGCTCCGCATAGATGATGACATTATCCTCAATAGTAGGATGTCTCTTCACGCCCTTTAGCTTCTGACCGCCTCTGGTAGAAAGTGCTCCGATAGTCACACCCTGATATACCTTGACATTATCACCGATTATAGTGGTCTCACCTACCACGATGCCTGTTCCGTGGTCTATAAAGAAATTCTTGCCAATAGTGGCACCCGGATGGATATCTATACCGGTTTTGCTGTGTGCATGTTCGGTCATCATACGCGGGATGAGCGGTACTCCAAGCAGATGCAGCTCGTGGGCTATACGGTTTGTAGTGATGGCAAGAAGTCCCGGATAGCAAAGGATAATCTCATTGTAATTGTAGGCTGCAGGGTCTCCGTCAAAAAACGCAGCCACATCAGTCTCCACCAAAGCTCTGATTTTTGGAATCCTTTTAAAGAAATCATTGCTGATTTTCTCAGACATATTGACAAGCTCGTGATGTGATAAGCTCCTGTATTTAGGATTCTGCGGCAGGGCAAGCACCACCTGCTTGCGCAGATTGTACATGATATCCTCCAAAAGAACAGCAATCTGGCTGTCCAGGTTGTAATATCTGAAGCTCGTGCCCTTGAAATAGCCCGGATACATTATCTTGATAAGCTTTGAGAGCAGATCACAAACAGCCTCCTTGTCTGGCTGTGAAAATAATGCCTGCTGATTTATGATTTTGTCATCATGATAATCGTCAAGTATCTGTGATACAAGCCCTTCTATCATTTCTTTATTATTATCCATATATTCGAAGCCTCCGAATTTACTATTTATAATATTTTTGCCTCCATACGCTCCTCCCATGTGCGGTTTATTATACCGCCTATGAAAAGCACATACATGCAACCATATAACCATACCATTATAAGCGCAATAGTGGTCATTGTGCCATAAAATGAAGAATAATTATTGTATTTATCCACGTACACAGAAAAGATTCCCGAAAAAATCATCCATGCAGCAGCCGCAAATACCGCTCCCGGCAGCTGGTACTTTGCCCTATGCTTCTTGTTTGGCAGAAACACATAAATCACCCAGAAAAATAAAATAAGCACCGGCAGGCAGATTACCAGACGATAATCGACCACACTACCTATTATACTTCCAATTATATGATGAACATTCGAAAAATACATCTTCCTGAGCATATTTCCAAACACCATGATACCCAGTAAAAAAATGAGCGCCAGTGCAAAAACGATACTGTAAAGCACCGAATATATGCGCCGCAAAATAAAATTTCTGTTTTCCTTCACATGGTACATATCGTCAAGCCCAAGCTGAAACGAAATAAATGCCTTTGAGCTTAAGTACACGGCTGTAATCATCGTGATAGAAAGCCTGCCTGTGCCGCTGGCATACACCTCACTTGCAAGATCCTTCATGATGTCACCAAACGACTCCGGAATAAACGAGCTCGCCCACATCAAAAAATCAGCCTCTGTAAGCGGTGTCCAGCTCAGCAGCGAAAAGAAAAACAATAAAAACGGGAAAAACGACAGCATCAAAAAGAAGGCTGCCTGCCCTGCGTATGCAGAAATAGCGCTCTCTGAAAAATTGGTCACAAAATCAAAGGCTGTCACAATGATATCCCATCTTCTGCTGTATTTTCTCGCACTTTTTCCTTCGATGTTAGATTCTTTACAATCACCACCTACGGCCTTACGTTTCTCCGTTTTGATTTCCGGTGTTTTACTACCTAAATCCGGTCTACTTTGCTTTGTCATCTGCCTTCTTCTGGAATTTCTCCTCAAATACTATAAAACGCTCATGAGTACCCTCACCAATGAGTCCTGCCTCATCAAAAGCCTTTACAGAAAAGTGAGCGCTCTACCATCCACCTTCACAAGCTCCGACTCACAAGTCACCTTCATGCCAACCGGTGTAGCCGAAACATGCTTAATATCAAGCGCAGTACCGACAGTACCACTTCCCTCCTCAAGCTCAGACGCAACACTCTCAAAAGCTGTATTTTCCATCAGCGCAATCATAGCCGGAGTAGCAAACACATCCATCGTACCGCTTCCCATAGCCTTCGCTGTCTTATCCAAAGTCACTGTAATCTCTTTCTTACCTTTAATACCTGCTTGTAACATATCAATCTCCTTATATCTATATTATAAAATAAATCCTAGCATTTTTACGCCACAATGTCCAGTGAAAAATAAGTTTATAAACTTTTCACAATTCAAAAATGCCCAATTCATGGGGTTGTCTGTTATTTTGTTAGCACTCACTATTTTTGAGTGCTAATTTTCTATTGACTTTTCCGATAATGCGAACTATTATTTTATTATGCTTATATAACAAGCTGGTTTATTACAAATAATAAATGACCTACACTCGCGGAAACAAACTAAATTGCGAGTAGCAGACAGTTGTTCTGAAGATAAAATATGAACTGCCACAGGGTTCCATTACCGGACAAAGTGGCACAACCAAAATCATGCCGCATAACTATCCATACAAAATCCTGTGGCTGACTTCATATTTTCTCTGAGGAATTATTGGCTGATACATCGCAACCTCACAGCCCATAGCCGCGGTGTAAAACATTTAACTAAATCTACATTCGCGGAAATAAGCTAACATTGCGGGTAACAGACAGTTGTTCCGAAGATAAAATATGAACTGCCACAGGGTTCCATTACCGGACAAGGCGGCACAACCAAAAGCATGCCACAAACTATCCATACAAAATCCTGTGGCTGACTTCATATTTTCTCTGAGGAATTACTGGCTGCTACACCGCAACTTCACAGCCCATAGCCGCGGTGTAAATGTAAAATAAAAACAAGGAGTGTGTAAAAATGACAGAAAAACACGGCAATCTTTCAATTGACAGCGACAACCTGTTCCCTATTATAAAGAAATGGTTATATTCAGACCACGATATCTTCTATCGTGAGCTCATCTCAAACGGCTGTGATGCCATCACTAAGCTCAAAAACTCGACATGATGGGTGAATATTCCCTTCCTGCAGACTACAAGGGCAAGATTCAGGTGCTCGTAAACCCTGACGAAAAAACAATAAAGATTATAGATAACGGTCTTGGTATGACAGCTGATGAGGTTGAGGAATACATAAGCCGTATAGCTTTTTCAGGTGCTACAGACTTCATCGAGAAATACAAGGACAAGTCAAATGATGACCAGATTATCGGTCATTTCGGTCTTGGATTCTACTCAGCATTCATGGTAGCCGACGAGGTAACAATCGATACTCTATCTTATAAAGAGGGCTCTACACCTGTACACTGGTCATGTGACGGTGGCACAGAGTACAACATGGAGGATGGCGACATGGACGACGTCGGAACAGAGATTACTCTCTACTTAAACGACGACTGTCTTGAGTTCGCAAACGAGTACCGCGCACGTGAGGTTATCGAAAAGTACTGTTCTTTCATGCCTACAGAGATTTACCTTGCAAAGGAAAATGCTCCTGAGGAGTACGAGACAATAGACAAGGCCGACAAGCGTGACACTGACACTGTCATCGAGGAAATCCATGAGGACGCCAAGTACGAGGAAAAAGAAAATGACAAGGGCGAGAAGGAGCAGGTAGAGGTATCTCCTGCAAAGGATCAGCTCAAAATCGTTAAGCGCCCTGTTCCGCTCAATGATACAACCCCACTCTGGACCAAGAGCCCGAATGAGTGTACCGACGAGGAATACAAGGAGTTTTACAGAAAGGTATTCTTAGACTACAAGGAGCCTCTTTTCTGGATTCACCTGAATATGGACTATCCTTTCAACTTAAAGGGTATCCTCTACTTCCCTAAGATCAACACTGAGTACGACTCAATTGAGGGAACTATTAAACTTTACAATAACCAGGTATTTATCGCAGATAATATCAAGGAGGTCATTCCTGAGTTTTTGATGCTCCTTAAGGGTGTTATCGATTGTCCTGATTTACCGCTTAACGTATCACGTTCTGCTCTCCAGAATGATGGCTTCGTAAAGAAGATTTCTGAGTACATCACCAAGAAAGTAGCTGACAAGCTCATCGGTATGTGCAAGACAGATAAGGAAGCCTATGAGAAATATTGGGATGACATCAGTCCATTCATCAAGTTCGGCTGCTTAAAGGACGAGAAGTTCTGCGACAAGATAAACGACTATATTCTTTTCAAGGATATCAATGACAAGTATCAGACTCTTCGAGCTGCTCGCACCTGTTGCGGATGATGGAAAAACAGATGCAGAAAGTGCTGATGCTTCTGATGATACAAAAAGCTGAAAATACTGATGCAAATGCAGACAGCTCAGCCAACACTGATGAAAACAAGGAACCTGAGAAAAATACAGTTTACTATGTCACAGATGTAGTACAGCAGAGCCAGTACATCAATCTGTTCAAAGAGCAGGGCATGAATGCTGTTATTCTTGACCACAATATCGATACCTCATTCATCACACAGCTTGAGCAGAGAAATGACCACTACAAGTTCATGAGAATAGATGCAGACCTCACAGAGTCTCTCAAGGATGAATCCGGTGCAGACCTCACAGAGGCAACCACTACTCTCTCAGAGGTATTCAAAAGGCTTTGAACAATGACAAGCTCACTGTAAAGGTAGAAAACCTTAAGAACGCAGATGTAGCATCTGTGCTCACACTCTCAGAGCAGGGCAGACGTATGCAGGATATGATGAAGATGTACGCAGCCGGAGGCATGGGTGGAATGGATCAAGCATGTTTGATGCTGACCAGACACTCACATTAAATGCCAACAACGAGCTTGTGAAGTACATCTTAGACAATAAGGATTCTGAGCACGTTCCAATGTTTGCTGAGCAGCTTTACGACCTTGCAATGCTTTCTAACCAGCCGCTTTCAGTTGACCAGATGACTAAATTTGTAAAGAAAGTAATGATATCATGCTTCTTCTCACAAAGTAATCCAACAAAGTAATTTTACTGTTAACATCACATAAAAAGCTGTACACTATGCAGGTTTCATAGACCTGCATGTGTACAGCTTTATTAATTACCGGCTCTCTTAAACAAAAGTTCACAAACACAGCCGATACCACTCCAAGCACTGCTCCTGCCAGGACATCCGTTGGGAAATGCATGAAGTTGTACATACGCGAAAACGCTATAAGTACCGCAAGTACAATCGCCGGTATTCCCATTCTTTTGTCTATAAACATAAGTGTCACTGCCGCTGTTATGCCATTTAACGTGTGTCCCGAAGGAAATGATGAGTCAAACGGTATCTTTACAATAAGACTGACAGTCTCATCTATCTGACATGGTCTCAATCTGTCGACCATATTTTTTATTATCAGATTGCCCACTATAAAGCTCAAAAGCTCTGCCGAAAGCATCTGCATGCCTCCACGGCGGTATTTTTGAAACACAAAGCACTACACCTATCACAATCCACAATACGCCTGCATCTCCGATGGTGGATAAAAACGCCATTACCTTGTCTAAAAACGGTGTTCTGATGCTCTGAATTGCATACAGGATGTCAAATTCCCAGTCCATATTATATGCTCCTGTCTATTATTAATTATTATCTGCCTGTTCAATTGTCGGCCTGAAAGTATTTATTGTACACAGTAAAAAAGGAGCTTGTTTTCACATCCTTTTCAGCCTTTATACTGATTGAATTCCACAGGTCATTGTTTAAACTAAAGCCTGCTTTTTTTACAAAGTGCTCGTAGTCATCATTAAACTGCTCCTGTTGTCTCTTTTGCAGTATAGTGACCTTGTTCTGCTCTGTTTTTCCCGGTCCAGCTTGGATATACACTTGATGAAATAGTAGCCGTCATCTGTGCTTATCATATCAGATGTCTCTCCATCACCAAGCTCAAATGCTACAGCCTCAACCTCCTGTGGCAGAGTGCCCTTTGCCGCATACAGCTCTGTCTGGCTGTCCTCACTGCTGCCTGATGCAACTGCTGCAAAATCTTCCTTTGACAAAAGCTTCTGGCTCACAGCGTCTGCGCTCTCCTTGCTCTTTACAAAGATTTTCTGTATATGGATAACTCTTGCATCCTCATCACTCACCTCTGTATCAACGCCCTTCGATAGAGAATTATACAGCTTTTGCGCAATCGCATAATGCTCGTATGCGCTCTCAATGTCTGATAAATCAGCCTTTGTGAATTTCTTTTCAGCTTCGTTTAATGAGTCATAGTATTCCTTCGCAGCCTTTGACACACTACTCTTCTCCTTGTCAGTAAGTGTAATCTTCTTCTGCTTTGCAATTGAAACCATGCAGTATATGCGCGTCAGCTCATCAACAGTGACATCCCTGATATACTTTTCCACGTTCGACGCATCATCTGTCTCAAGCAGGTTTACATCATACATAGTGCCATACAGATTTTTGTAGTTGGCTAAATATATGAGTGCCTCCGTCTTATCGCACTTCATGTTGTCCACGGAAAAAACTGTATGACTGTTCGTGGTATTTATATCAAGCACTATCTCCTTGCCGCCAATACTGCAGCCGGTGAGAAGTGTCGCTGATGCAAGCAGCATACACATCGTTTTCTTAAAATACTTCATACCTGCTATCCTTCCACAACAAGGAATCTGCCGTCCGCAATGGCAAAGACCTCACTCTGGTCCATAAGCTCATCATCTGACATGCCCGAAATATCTGAGCCTGCCTCATCAAAGTAATCTCTTACTTCTTTTATATTCTTACATACCACAGCCATGCAGTCCTCTAAAAATTCCTCTGCAGCCTCCGGAGTATCTGCGACCTCCTCACTAAAAAGCTGTGTCTGTTTCTTTAAAAATGTGTCTAAAACCTCGTCATCGTATTCGTACATATTGTATTCCTCCATGTAAATTATCTCTTTTCTTTGGCTTTATATACAGCTGTTCATACAGCAATTATGTCTGAGGTATTAATATATTGTATATTTTTGTACCGCCTGTTAGACATTATATAATAGATTGCTGTGACATGCCACTATTTTTTATATTCACGACAGATAACAATTGTCTGCTGTAAACGGAATGAATATATGAGCCTCTCATCCGCCTGTATGCTTTTCCCATCTGTAGAAAAAATCCTTCCAAGTGCATCAGCATACAGTTTTAGCTGTGTGCTGTATCTGTCGATAAGCTCTTTAGCAGCATTTACCCTGTCTGTCTTATAATCAAGCAGCACTATTTTATCATTCTCCAGCCAGAATACATCAATAATTCCCTGAACCAACACACCCTCATAGTCCATCACAAAAGGCTTCTCTTTATACAAATCGCCTCTCTTATCCGCCTGTGCCATACGCGCTGCCACATCTAATGATATAAACTGCTCTATAAGCTTTGGTCTGGTCAGCCTGTACATGTCATCTGTGATAAGCCCCTTTTAGCATTTCATCCATACTTTTCTTCACAAATGCACTGACTGCCACATGGTCTTTTGTATCTATATCACACAGGCTCTTGAAATCCAGACACTCCATGACACGGTGCACTGCAGTTCCGCGCAGCTCCCGATTCACACCTGCTGCATTTTTAGGCTCTTTGCTTTCATTAGAAGCACCGCCTGCCTCATCATCCCTCGCAAAGTCCGCACATACGTCTCCTTCTCTTCCAAAAGGAACTTAGGACGCTCTGCCTCCCTCTCTGTGCTGTCGTACTTTTCAACCATAGAATCATGCTTCAGCTCAGATACCGAATATTTGCTTTTTTTAGTTATATCAGAAGCATATGCATACTCAAAATCAAATTCCTCTGCGAGCTCTTTGGCTTTTGTTTCATCCGCTGCACTTATGTGCCCAATAAGCTGCGCTTTTGATATATCGTTTGCCGCCATATCCATGGCAGTTCGTGCAGCGAACTCTGTTGCATCGACTGTGGATACCGTATACTTATCCGGGTACGACAGCGTGGCAGGTATAATCCAGTCCAGGTAACACCCTGCTCCCTCCCTTTGTCCAAAGCTTATTGGCTGGTTCGCATTTACATTGCCTCTATACTTCTCAAAGGATTTTGGGCATTTGAAAGTCCCCTGTCAGGATAATCTTTTCCTTCGCCCTGGTGAGTGCTACATACAGCACGCAGCTCCTCTCCCAGATTTTCCCTTTTAATGCGGCTTTCTATCTCATTTCTGATTAGTGATGGTCGCTTTGTCCTTGGGCTTTTTTTTTTCCACAAGGCCAAGACCAAGCTTTTCATGTATCACCAGGTCTGATTTTGTGTCCTGCGTGTTAAAGCCCTTGCCAAGCCCGGAAACAAACACTACAGGAAACTCAAGACCCTTGCTCTTGTGTATTGTCATGATACGCACCACATCGTCATTCTCGCCTGCGGTATCGGCCTCTCCGTAGTCTATCTCGTATTTCTGCTGTATATCTATGTACCTGACAAAGTGAAACAGCCCCTTGTAGCTGGTCTTTCATAGGCTGCGGCCATCTCAATCAGCATATCTATATTCTGTCTGCGCCGTTTTCCTGCCGGCATGGCTGATGCATACCTGTAAAAGCCTGTCTCATCAAGCATCATGTACAAAAGCTCATGGATTGGCGTATCAGCTACAGCACCTCTTAGTCTCTCAAATACCAAAGCGAAGGCTTTAAGCTTCTCGTCCTCATAGCCATCCTCACCTGCCATGGCGCTAAGTGCAGCCTGTGCAAAGCTTACGCCCTTAAAGGCAGACCTAATCTGTGCCAGCTCCTCATCATCCATGCCCACGATAGGCGAAGCAAGCACTGCTGCCATCGGAATATCCTGCAGCGGATTATCGAGTATGCGAAGCATCGACAGAATCACCTGTATCTCATACGATGAAAAGTAGCCTGTATTCGACTCTACATGCGCCGGAATATCACAGTCCTTTAATACTGCTGCCACTGTATTGCCCCAGGTTGCAACACTTCTCGAAAGTATCACTATAGCCCTGTACTGCACGGCTCTTAGCTGCCCTGTCTTTATATCAGTCACCATGCCGTTTTCCATCAGACTCCTGATACGGTTTGCAATCAAAAGCGCCTCTATCTGCACCTTATCTCCATCCTCATCCTCTATAATTTCAGACAGCTCCTCATCCTTGTAGTCAACAAGCAAAAGCTCAGGACGCATCGTCTCATCCGGATAGCTTGCACCGGGATACAGTGCCGCATCGTCATCATACTGCACATTGCCCAAATCTGCTGCCATGATTTTGTAGAATATGTCGTTAGTAAAGTCTAACACCTCATTCCTGCTTCTGAAATTTTTATGCAGGTCTATTCTCTGGTGTGCACTGTCATCTGATGTATATGTGTTGTATTTTTCCATAAACAGCTCCGGACGTGCCATTCGAAACCTGTATATGCTCTGCTTTACATCGCCCACCATAAACATGTTGCCGACTCCCTGGTGCTCTCTTGAAATAGCGGTAAGTATATCCTCCTGCACCTGGTTTGAGTCCTGATACTCGTCAATCATGATTTCCTCAAAATGTTTTGAAAACTCACGCGCTGTCTCTGTGGGCTCCAGTGTCTGTTCATCCACCAGTATGCGAAGCGCAAAGTGCTCTATATCAGAAAAATCAAATACTCTTTTTCTTGTTTTTACAGCCTCCATCGCATCATAAAACTCGAGTGAGAGCCTTATCAGCTCTTTAACAAATGGTCTTTGACGCTCCAGCTGCTCATACATAAGCTCAATTGACATGCCAAAGTATTTCTGCTTTATTCCGTCTACCTTCTTCTTGGCAGCATCGCGCATGCTTTTCACGCGCTCCTTTTTCTTCTCGTCTCCGTCAAATTTCCGATGACAGCAATTCTGCCAAAGGATATTTTGTTTAAGAACTCCTGCATGCCGACATAGCCTGTCACATCCGTGATTCCATCAAACAATGCTATATCCTCTGAAAGTGTAAGCGCATACTTTTCAAGCCCTGGTGTAGCTGATGCCAGGTCTTTTGCCATTGTAAGCTCCTGAACAGCCTCCTCCAAAAGCACCCTGCTGTAATCCACTATCTCCTTAATGATTTCTGAGTCCTCAAGCTGTTTAGCTGACTTTATATCATAGAGCCTTAGGAGACTGTTCATCCACTTTCTCGGCCATGATGAGCTGCCCGCCTTATAGTAGATATCCTCCACCATCTGCCTGACGGCAGAGTCATTTCTCCCCTTGCTGTAGGTATCTATAAGGTTGATAAATGCCTCGTTGTCTTCTCTTGCATAATTGTCCTCAAATACCTGCGCCAAAGCATCCTTTAGCATAAGCTTAAGCTCTGCCTGGTCACCGATTCTGAAATCAGGATCCAGATTAAGCTGTGCGAAATTATTCTGCACCACAAACAGACAAAACGAATCTATTGTAGTGATGAGCGCATTGTGAACCAGTGTCGACTGCCTCTGCAGGTTCTCATCGTCCGGCTTTTGCTCCTTCAAGCTGTCTATCGCACGGCTGACACGCTCCCTCATCTCAGCAGCTGCAGCCTTGGTAAACGTCACCACAAGCATCCTGTCGATATCCACCTGCGGATTATCCACACATATTCTGTTTACTATACGCTCAACGAGTACAGCTGTCTTTCCTGAGCCCGCTGCCGCCGATACAAGTATATCCCTGCCTCTTAAATCTATAACCTTTTTCTGTTCACTGGTCCATTTAACATCCATATTATGTCTCCCGATTATGGCTTTATATTATTATCTCCATAGCATGCTTTATGCTCTGCCGCTGCAATCTGTGTACGCATTTTATCAAGTACATCTTCCTTATTGTCACCGTTAAAGCTTCTTTCGCTAAAGCCCGGTATCCTTGAATCATACCTGCATATGGCCTGAAAAGCGCAATATGCGCAACTGTCTATTTTCTTGTTCTTGATAGGATTGACGGCAACATTTCCATCGTATATTTCTCTTCCTATCTCACGAAGCTTCTCGCGCAAACCTTGTTATCACATCAAACTCTTCGGCGTTTGCCACCTTTGAGCCTGCAGCCGGTGTCTGATCCTTTTTTAAAGTGACAGGGATTACGTCAGAGCTTTTCTCAAAGTCCCTGTCCATGCCTCTGTATGCCTTTTCGTCCGAGTTGATAAGCCCATCAGGCTTTAGCTTCTTTAATATCATCTGATTTATTTCTTCCTCAGACAGCTCAGTGCCCGGTGTCACATCCTTTAAATCAATTACAGGATCGTCGATGTGATAGTACAGCATACCGCCCGGCTCCACACTTACCTGCTTTAGCGCCTCTTTCTTTTGTTCCATGACAGCGTCCATGTACACTGCAAGCTGAAGCTGCGTGCCATAGTACAGCTTCACCAGGTCAAAACTGTATTTCCCGACTTGTAATCCAGTACCTTCACAAAAGCCTGCCCTCATCCGTATATGTGTCAGTCCTGTCCACGCGTCCCTTTATATCAACCGTCACATCATTTGCCATATCAAGGCTCTCGTAAAAGGAAAACTCAAACCTCTCAGGCACAAAGCTGCCTCTTCGTATCTGGGTTGTGAGTGCCCATACTGTCTGCTTAAAGACCGCCTTCATATGTGATATCGAATGTTGGCTTTCCGCTGTATCAAATATGCCAAAGCCAGCATACTCATCAATCACCTCATTTATTGCTTCCATCGCAAGCTCATCCCTTTTTGCATCTGTCACGCTAAACCAGTCAGTACTCTCCCTATCAAGCTTCTTGCTGTATCTTTCCAGTGCTTCATGGTATATATTACCCATATCAAGAGATGTAAAGCCGCTCTCCTCACGCTCTGTAAGCCTCAATCCATAATTTAAAAAATGCGCATATGCACACCTGGCAAACTGCTCAAAGCGCGTGATACTGCCCTCCATGTGTCTGCCGTATATGCTTCTTGCCACATTTCGGCTAATCGGATCCTTTGAATAATGCTCAAACTTTGCATTTATGAGCCTCTCCACGGAATTTTTTTGAGTAAATTCTTTATCGTCTACTACATTACCGTCCCCTGCATCACTGACTGATGCGTCATAGAGCATCACTGCTGCTGCAATCTCGCACCATCTGTCATCCACCTCATTTGACAGCAGATAATCCAGAGCACTCTGCCTGCTTGATATATCCAAAAGCTGTTCTACATCCTCTGTCTCAGTCACGACAAGCTCCGGAAACATCCCCTTTAATATACCTATGAGGTACGATGGCTGGGCAGCCTTTTTTTCACTGTCAAGTCTCGTATAGCTGATATAAAGTTCCCTGGATGGCTTTGTCATGTTCAGATACAGATAAAACCTCTGTATAAATGCCTGCTCCCTTGCCCCAGGCGCAAGCTCTATATCCAGCTCCTTAAGTGCCTCTCTCTCATACTGTGATATAATGCCTCCTCTTCCTGCCGCCTTTGGAACAATCCCATCGTTTACGCCTGCAAAAAACATGACCTTTATGTTGGTAAGACGAGTTCTCTCAATATCTCCGATGGTCACAGTGTCGTATCCCGGCGGTATAACTGCTACATCTGCCGCATCCAGTCCTGCATCCAGTATCTGTGTAAATTCCTCTGCATCCATGCATTCATCACCCAGCACCGCCACATATTTTTCAAAGAGCTGCATGACAATTTTGTATATCTGTCCGTATTCCTTTGATGCGGTCTGGTCCCTGCATCAAGCAGTGCCTGCTCCTTTTGAAAGCTTATCGTATATCAAGCAAAACTATCAGCTTATATATAGCGAGCACATAGTCCTTTACCGTTGACTTTTTATCGGAAAACACCTGATATACCGGCTTTAGCAGCTCCATTATATACTCCCTGCTTTGGTTTAAAAGCTCAATGTCATAGCCTGCCTTATGCTTTGGCAGCCTGACCCACTTTTTGTCCCATGCGCTTTTACCTCTTACTCCACAGGCGAGCACGTAGTTTTCAAGTACATCTATTTCACTGGCCGAAAGCTCCGTAAAGCCGCACCGCAAAAATCTGAACACCGCATCTGCCGAGAAATTTTGTGCCTCAATATCGGGTATTGACCTGATAAACTCAATAAACGGATGGAAAAGTATCTCCTGTGTGGCATCGATAAAGTAAGGAATATTGTATTTGTCAAATATTTCACGCACATAACCTGCATATATATTCACATCTCCTGTGACTATAGCAATATCGCGGTAACGCAGGTTTTCGTTCCTTACAAGCTCATTAATTCCTCTGGCTATCTTTGTCAGCTCCTGCTTCGGGTCACGCAGACAGTCTATATGAATGTGCTTTGGTGCTTTTTTAAAGGAGCATCTTCGTTTTCTGAAAAGCTGCTGTTCCATAAAGCTTAGCTCTTCGTTTTCTGCAAGCCGGTAGTTTTTATCAAGGATAATAGGTTCCTCGACTTCTATGCCATAAAACGCTGCCATTTCGGTGAGTGATTTCACTGTCCTTTTTGGCATGTCAAACAGTTCCTGCATGCCTCTGCTCTTAAAGATATCCTCACGACAGTCTATTGTGAGCGTTACATATATTTTCTTTGAAATGACAAAGAGCTTTTTGATGAGCTGGTTCTGTATAGGTGTAAATCCGGTAAATTCATCAAATGCAATGACTGAATTTCTAAGAATGGCAGACTCCTCCGCCACATTGCTAAGCACATTAAGTATTTCCTCTGCAGTGATATATTTGTCCTGCATAAACTTCTCAAATGCTTCGTAGAGCACGAGCACATCCTTGAGCTTATCTGAAAGTGTATCCGATAGCCTGCCTGAGGCAATATATCTTCCGAGCTCCTCAGGTGATATATTGTACTGCACAAGCTCCGAAAGCAGTGACTTTACCTCACTTATATAGCCGATGCGGTTTAAGTTTCTGCCTATTACGCCGCTTATCCGCATCCTGTGCCGCAAGCTTTCTGAGTACAAGGTTCTTACCTGTCTCCTCAAGCACCGTGAGATTTGTGATTCCAAGCTCATCAAACACTCTGTAGGCTAAGCGCTTAAAGCTTAGCACATCTATATTCATGATAGCTTTATTCTCCGACAAAGCTACAAGCTGTCTCTGCGTCTGCATTGTAAACTGCTCAGGCACTATTACAAGATAATTGTCCCTTGGGTTTGCCTTTGCCTCTTTCACTATCCTGTTAAAGAGATATTTCGTTTTTCCGTTTCCTGAATTACCTGTGATAAACTGTAATGACATAAAAAGACTCCATGATTAACTACTGTGTAAAATGTATACTGTAATTATATCATGAAGTCCTCTATTATTGAATTACTTATTGTGCTTAAATTCAGCTTAATAACCGCTATACCTTGTGATTAGTGATGGAAAAGTCTGATTCCTGTAAAGCTCATTACCATACCGTACTTATTACATGTATCAATAACATGGTCATCTCTCACAGATCCACCCGGCTGGGCTACATACTTCACGCCACTCTTGTGAGCACGCTCAATGTTGTCACCAAATGGGAAGAATGCATCCGAGCCAAGTGCTACATCTGTATTCTTGTCAAGCCACGCTCTTCTCCTCTGCTGTAAATACGTCCGCTTTACCTTGAAGAACTTCTGCCACTCGCCCTCTGCAAGCACATCCATATAATCCTCACCGATATAAAGATCAATAGTGTTGTCGCGGTCTGCACGTCTGATACCATCCACGAACTGAAGTCCAAGCACCTGTGGAGACTGACGAAGCCACCAGTTGTCTGCCTTTGAGCCTGCAAGTCTGGTACAGTGGATACGAGACTGCTGGCCTGCTCCGATACCGATTGCCTGTCCGTCTTTTACATAGCATACAGAGTTGGACTGTGTGTATTTTAAAGTAATCATTGAGATTGCCAGATCGATCTTAGCCTGCTCTGTGAGCTCCTTGTTCTCTGTCACAATATTTGAGAAGAAATCATCATCAATATGAAGCTCGTTTCTGCCCCGCTCAAATGTGATGCCAAATACATCCTTTCTCTCGATAGGTGCCGGCTCATATGCCGGGTCAATCTCGATAACACAGTAATTGCCTTTTTCTTAGCCTTTAAAATCTCAAGAGCCTCGTCTGTGTAGCCCGGAGCAATAACACCGTCTGATACCTCTCTTGATTACAAGTGCAGTGCTCTTGTCACATACATCTGAAAGTGAAATAAAATCACCAAATGATGACATTCTGTCAGCTCCTCTTGCTCTGATATACGCATTTGCAAGTGGTGTAAACTCGATATCCATATCGTCAACCCAGTAAATCTTTTCTCCACATCTGAAAGCGGCTGTCCTACTGCTGCACCTGCAGGTGAAACATGCTTGAAGGATGTTGCGGCTGGAAGACCTGTTGCCTTCTTAAGCTCTCTTACAAGCTGCCATCCGTTAAAGGCATCAAGGAAGTTGATATATCCGGCTCTGCCGTTAAGCACTTTTATAGGAAGCTCCCTCCTTCATAAATATTCTGGCTGGTTTCTGATTTGGGTTACATCCGTATTTTAATTCGTATTCCTGCATTTTTCTGTTCTCCTGTTTTTATCTGCTTATCTTGTATATTTGACCGTTTATATAGTGTTTTATTTGTTTTATTTACGATTCTGCTCTCATACTCGCCTGTAGCGATATCAATATATCTGACAAAGAGTGATACCTTATTGTCTTCGTTAAGGTTCTCCCATACCATATTGGTAAACTCGTCGATATCTCCGTCGATGTCTACCCATGTAGGCTCACCCTCAAAGCTTGGCAGTGGATTTCCATCGCCCATATATGTATGGATGAAATGTCCCTCTCCTGCAACCGGTGCTGAGTATGCAAATGTGTATCTGTTGCATGCATCAGGATTGCCGTTGTTGCTCTTTAAGATTGACATAGCGTAATTGAACTCGCCATTGTCAATATGCATGATTCCTGAAATTCTAGGTGTATAGTTAGGAGCGTCAGGCTCAAACTCTCTTGTCCTTAAGGCCTGCTCAAATGTCTGCTGCTTGTCCATCAGCTCATAGATAGTATCTGTCTGGTCACCATTTGTGACAATTGTCTTGTTGCCGAGCACTCTTACAGGTGAGTAAATGATAAGACTCGGATCCTCAAGCTTTGAAGGGTCAAATGCCTGTGTTCTGATGCCCTCGCCATCCTCTACAAATACTCTGTTGCGGCTGTTTTCGCTTCTGCCCATGATAAAGTATGCTGTTACAGCCTTCTTACCATCCTTTGTGCGGCCGATTACGATACCTCTGCCAGGGTATGTTGTGCTTGATAATTCCTTTGCTAATGATACTCTTTCCATGTCATCCTCCATGTTTTCTGATAATGTGGTCTGCATCCCCAAATTACTCGGGCCTGCCGGAATAAAAAAGACCGTCTGAACACACATAATAATATAAAGCTCTGCAGGAAACTTATAAAAATGTGCGCCCAGACGGTCGGCAATCAACTGTTATACTCCATGTGGTTATCCACTTCCGTCAGTCATATAACTGTCTTTATTTAATCATGTATTTTGTCATTGTCAAGTACCACTTTAAAATAAGCATGCACTTATAAGTTATTCTTATAAGTACATGCTTGTAAACAATGCCACTATTTACTAATTTTTAAAGCTGTGAATAGGTGCCGGGATTCTTCCTCCACGGTTTACAAATGCATCACAAGAGAATCTGTTTACCGGCATAACCGGTGCACTTCCAAGGAGTCCTCCGATTTCTACCACATCACCTACATCCTTTCCGATTGCCGGAAGCAGTCTGCAGGCTGTTGTCTTTTGATTTATCATACCGATAGCCATTTCATCTGCGATAATTCCTGAAATTGTAGTGGCCTTTGTATCGCCCGGGATTGCAATCATGTCAAGTCCCACTGAGCACACACAGGTCATAGCCTCAAGCTTTTCGAGAGTGAGTGCACCATCGTTTACGGCATCTATCATTCCCTGATCCTCTGATACAGGAATAAAGGCACCTGAGAGTCCGCCGACATATGATGATGCCATGATACCGCCCTTTTTCACCGATCGTTTAAGAGTGCAAGTGCAGCTGTTGTTCCCGAGCTCCGCTCTCTAAGCCTATCTCACAGAGAATATCGGCTACAGAGTCTCCGATAGCTTCCTCCTTTGCCACAAGCTGTCCTACTCGTGTAACCTTGAAAGCTGTCTTCTTGATTGTCTCACAGAGCACCTCAAAATTCTCGCCTCTTACCTTTTCAAGAGCAGTCTTTACAACTCCCGGACCGCTGACACCTACATTGATCACTGCATCTGCCTCTGTCACTCCATGGAATGCTCCTGCCATAAACGGATTGTCATCGAGCGTTGCAGAATACTACAAACTTGGCACAGCCTGATACAGGAAGGTGCTTTGTCACCTCTGCTGTCTCCTTTATCATCTCGCCAATCAGCTTTACTGCATCCATGTTGATTCCGGTTTTTGTAGAGCCAACATTTACAGAGCTGCATACCAGGTCTGTCTCAAGCATTGCCTGAGGGATGGATTTGATTAAAAGCTCATCCGCCTTTGTCATGCCCTTTGACACAAGTGCTGAATATCCACCGATGAAGTTGACACCTACCTCTTTGGCAGCTCTGTCAAGTGTCTTTGCTATGGTAACAAAATCCTTTGAGCTCTTGCAGGCCGCACCGCCGACAAGGGCGATAGGTGTAACTGAAATACGTTTGTTTACGATAGGGATACAGTAGTTGTTCTCTATCTCTTTTCCTGTTGATACAAGATTCTTTGCAACTGTTGTAATCTTGTTGTAGATATTCTCATTTACCTTTGCAAGGTCTGAGTCTATACAGTCGAGCAGGCTGATACCGAGTGTGATTGTACGCACGTCAAGATTTTCCTTCTCCACCATGTCATTGGTCTCAATTACTTCACCAATATTTATCATTTTGCTGTTCTCCTTTAACTGTGTATGACATTTTTATGCTAAACTAGATTCGATGCATCATCTCAAAGATTTCTTCCTTCTGACACTTTATTGTTACACCAATTTCTTCTCCAAGTGCATCAAGCTGGTCAGAAATCTCTGCAAATGAAGCTGTAGCATTTGCCATATCAACAATCATCATCATGTTGAAATAACCTGAAACGATAGTCTGTGAGATATCAAGCACGTTTACACTGCCCTCTGACAGATATGTACATACCTTTGCGATGATTCCTACTGTGTCTTTTCCGACAACTGTGATGATTACTTTGTTCTTTGTGTTATCCATAACAACTTATTCTCCTGTTCTCTTATTCTACGACTATGCGGTCTGATGCCCTGTCTCTCTTAGCCACATACATAGGGAAATCACTTGCCTTATATGGATTGTCTCCCATTGTGACCTCAAGCCTGACGGCTTCATATGCCAGCTTTTCGTAGTTGTTTTCTTTACTAAGGTGTCCCAGTATTACTGAGCCAAATTTATCATGAAGAAGCTCGCATAACAACTGCCCGCTTCTCTCATTCGACAAGTGCCCGCTGTCACCCATGATTCTGCGCTTGAGCGGATAAGGATACGCCCCTGTCTGGAGCATATTTATATCATGATTGGCTTCAAGCAGCAGCCCATCCAGGTTCTGAAGCTTTGAAACCAGTGCATCATCATACGTGCCAAGGTCTGTCACGACCGCCATCGCATGATTTTCGTTTTTAAATCTGTACGCGACAGGATCAGCCGCATCGTGTGATATGTGAAGCGGCTCAAACTCTATATCGCCTATTGTAAAATCGACGCCTGACTCAACAGGATGAAACAGCTCATCATCTATATTTCCAACGGATTTGGTACATTTTATGGCCCCGATTGTGGCCTTTGTTGCATAAATCGGAATATGATAGCGTCTTGCCATGACACCAAGCCCTGCGATGTGGTCTATATGCTCATGCGTCACGAGAATCCCATGCATATCTGTGGCAGTCATATCAAATTCATTCAGTCCGTTTTCTATTTTCTTACCGCTGATGCCTGCGTCTATGAGCACATGACAATCATCTGTGCCCACACATATACAGTTTCCACTGCTGCCGCTGGCAATGCTGCATAATTCTAACATGTTAATTCTCTTTCCAGTATAATTCTATTTTGTCTCCCTCATGAAGCTCCTCGGAAAACTGGGCATCTCTGCCATTTATTACAGTGGCTATTGCCCTGCCCTTTCCTGCCTGTAAATCAAATGAGATATGGGTAAATATATCGACAAATATATATGTATCCTTGCCGGACAGCTCTACAGGCTCACCGTTTACAATTACTGTAATTGTATTTTCTGATGAGTCTTCTTCCTGTATATCTTCCTGTATATCATTTTTTTGCAATTCATTTTCCGGCACAGCAGATGCTTCAGCTTCTTTAGCAAAATCATCATGCAACTCATCGAGCACGATTAATCATCTGCTCTGATGTTCTAGTCACTGTGTTGTCTGACTCTGTGCTGTTTGCATCCTGCTCAGCTAAGACCGAAGCCTCATCTGTATCAGACTCTTGTGTCATTATAAGTGTTATTGTCGATTCTTGCAACACCATATTCATCTGTTTTCCACTCAACAGAGAAATTTTCATATACAAGAGTGTCGAGATCTGCCTCTTCATTGTTTACAAATATCATCTGGTCTGTGTCAATAACGAGATCCATAAACTGCGCAATCTGGCGCACTGTATAGTAATTTCTTGTCTCAATCACATCATTTTCCCCGATGCTGTAATCCTCCGGCTCAAGCTCTCCGTTTACCTGGACAAACCTAGGACATGAAACCCTTCTGCCGTTTATGATAAAAGTAATGACAGAATGATTGTACTCATCAAGCTGCGATATCTTATACACTGCTGCCTCTCCTGCTGTGGACGGCTCGATGACTATCTCACTGTTTGGCTCAAGCGGTGTGTTGATGCTTGCTGGCTTTCCGTTCATGGTCACCACTGCGCCATCTCCGCCTCGCCTCTTACAAGCCTTGCCACACCGTTTACCGTAAAGTTTATCGGGGTACCGCGCTTTGGAAACAGCTCATCGTTTGGAAATCCCGCCTGAAGCGCCGCATCGACTATTGTAAGCCTGTTATTGTCATAGAGCTTTATTCTCTCACCGTTGAATCTGACCATGATAAAATTATTTCTCTGGTCATAATAATTCAGACATATACCAATTGGGTGACAAGAAGCGGATCCTTCTTAATATCCTCCTGCTCAAAGGTCACATCGCCAAGCACTTCCTCACCTCTTAGAGCGACTCTTTCCTCCGGCAGGTCAAGGTCTTCCGCAAGCTTTTCCGTGAAGCCGTGTATCTTGCCTCCGCCTCCGACTACAAAGCAGGCACTCACTGTTTTGTCACCGTCTAGCTCTCTGATTTTAGTCGATACCTCTTGCGCAATATTATCAACAACAGGTGCTGCCACATCCCAGACATCCTTTGCAGGAATTGTGTGCTCGATGCTCATGATATCCTTGTATGTAACCGTATCACTTGTCGTAGACTGAAGCTTGATGCTCTCCGCCATATTGAAATCCACGAGGAAATGCTGCACAATAACTTCTGTCAGCTCATCTCCTGCATGCGGTATCATGCCATAGGCTATTATACTTCCGTCTCTTGTGATTGAGATATCACTCGTTCCGGCTCCCACATCGACAAGTGCGATATTAAGCATACGATAGTTCTCCGGAATTGCCACATTGATAGCGGCGATAGGCTCCAATGTCATATTGGCTACACTAAGCCCGGCCTGTCCCACCGCCGCATACAGTCCGTCTACCACATCCTCCGGCAGAAATGTAACTATGATATCCTCGCCTATTTTGTTTGCCTTATGCCCCTCAAGGCTGATAAACACCTCATCATTCAAAAAGAATTTGACTGTAGAATATCCCACACAGTAAAACTTATAGCTTGTATCGTTAACCTCCTTGAGTGCCTCCTGTGCTTTTTCTATGCCAAGCAGGTCAAGCGTATGGACATCCTCGCCGGTCACCACAGACTCCTGCGCATACTCATACTCCACATGCGTCGTGACAGTCTTTAATACTCGTCCTGCGGCTGCTATACACACCTCTTCAAGTGGCTGTCCTGTCTGTTTTTCAAGCTCGTCCTTTACTTCCTTAATGGTTTTTGCCACCCTGCCTATATCATGTATCTGACCGTCAAGCATCGCTCTGGTCTCATGCTCCCTGACATACTGTGCTGTAACCACAAATTCCTTGTCATCAGTCTGATAGCCGACAGTTCCTACAACATTTCTTGTACCAATATCCAAACCGAATACATTATTCATTTCCACTACTCCTTGTATTTGCTAAGCGCTTTATTTATTGAAGCTATCGTGTTTTCGATATCTCCATCATTATCGATAACCTCCTTGCAGTGCCTTCTGTACTCAGCTTCTTTAAGCTGGCTTGCAAAGATACTATCTATCTTCTCATCTGAATATCCGCGTGATGACTTAAGTCTTTTTCTTCTGACTTCTTCACTTGCATAAATATACCACAGCTCGTCGCAGATTTCACCATATCCCTCCTCTATGAGGAGTGCTGCTTCAAGCACAAGCATGAAAAGACCTTCTTTTTGCCTCTTTAACTGCATTAAGCACATATTCCTTTACTGCAGGATGCACTACTTCATTTAGAAGCTCTCTTTTTTTATCATCCGAAAAAATTCACTCCGGCAAGTGCCGTTCTGTCAAAATGCCCGTCCTCAAGCCATATCGGTTCCTCTGCAAACAATTCCTTTAATCTGTTGTAGCAGTCGCTTCCCGGCTCCATCAGCTCATGTGCTATCTCATCGGAGAGCATGACCCTTATGCCATCAAGTTCCTTAAGATAGCTAAGCACTGCCGATTTTCCGGCACCTACACCACCTGTTATTCCTATAAAATCATACTATTTCCTTTTCTGTCATCAATGCGCATCATACCAATCATAGCCACACTCGGTGCCCACCTCCATGGATACCTTCATGTTCACCGCACCACGCATCTCTTTCTCCAGAAGCTTAATCACTTTATCCTTCTCAGCTTCCTTTGTCTCAATTAAAAGCTCATCATGCACCTGAAGGATAAGTCTTGACTTTAAGCCCTCGTCAAGAAGCCTGTCATGCACACGTATCATGGCAATCTTTATGATATCGGCTGCTGTACCGAATAGGTGAATTCATTGCAACTCTCTCTCCAAACTGTCTCTGCATGAAATTGCTCGAGTTCAGCTCGGGAATCGGTCTGATACGCCCAAACATGGTCTTTGTATAGCCATTTTTCTTGGCATCCAAAACCGTCTGATCCAAAAACTCCTTAATCTTTGGATATTTGACAAAATAGCTGTCTATATAGCCCTGTGCCTCTTTCCTTGAAATCCCCAGGTCGTTAGACAGACCAAACGCGCTGATACCATATACGATACCAAAATTTACAGCCTTTGCATTTCGTCTTTGAAGGTCTGTGACCTCATCAAACGGTGTGTCAAACACAAGGGACGCTGTACTTCTGTGGATATCCTGACCATTCTTAAAGGCCTCTATCATCCTTTCATCCCGGAAAGCGCCGCAAGCACCGAAGCTCGATCTGCGAGTAGTCTGAGTCAACAAACAGATCTCCATCCTCAGGCAGAAATACCTTTCTGATAAGCTTGCCCAGCTCAATCCTTATCGGGATATTCTGCAGATTAGGCTCTGTGCTTGAAAGACGGCCTGTCGCAGTGATTGTCTGATTTAAGGTAGTATGGATTTTGCCATCGGATGCAATATATCCCGAAAGTCCGTCAGCATATGTGCTCTTTAGCTTTGTGAGCTGTCTGTATTCTAATATATCCGCGACAATGGGATACTCGGCGCCAGCTTTTCAAGCACATCTGCCGCAGTAGAATAACCGGTCTTTGTCTTCTTTTCATTTGGCAGTCCAAGCTTTTCAAAGAGAATGACTCCAAGCTGCTTTGGCGAATTTATATTAAACTCTTCACCTCCTGCCTCATATATTTTCTTTTCAAGCTCAGTTATCGAAACAGCAAGCTTGTCTCCATACTCCTTAAGCTTTATTCCATCAGCCCTTATCCCCTCATTTTCCATATCATACAGCACAAAAACGAGCGGGAGCTCGATATCTTTATAAAGCGTGAGCATATCCATTTCCTTTAGCTTCTGCAAAAGAACCGGCTTTGATTTCCAGGCAGTATACACCTCGTAGCAGGCACAGTCCACTGCCTTTTTCATCCTCCTTCATCATCTGAGTAAAATCAAGCTTTCCCAGATAATCCTTTTAGATGAGATCATAAGCCCCAGATAGTCCTTTGCAACCGCATCATAGGGATACTCCCCGACAAGCGGATTGATAAGGTATGCAGCCACCATCATGTCAAAATATCTGCCTCTGTCATCTGCCTTTATCTCTTTGCTCTTAAATCTGTGCAGATTGGTCTTTAAATCCGGTGATATCCATGACTTTACTTCCAGTGTATTTAATTTTTCATCCAGGAAGCTGCTTGAAATCTCATCACCTGTACAGATAAAATAAATATCCTCCTCTGAAAAACAAATCGAAACAGCAAGATAATCGTTAGAAACCGGCTCCGAAAACAGACTTAGCTGTCCATCACTTTCGCTGTTTCCCAAAGACTCTCCAGGTACTACCGCAAAAGCGACCTCCTTGTCCTTTGCCTTCTCAAACACTCTCTCTGCAGTCTTTAAGTCCCTTACTACCACAAAATGCTCCTCGGCATTGTTTTTAGGAGCCTCCACATTAAACCGTGACAGCATGTTTTGAATTCGTATCTTTTGCACAGTAAAAAAGCTTCCTCAGTGTAGAGTGACTCTACTCCGCCACTAAGCTTTGCATCAGAAAATTCATAGTCAACCGGCGCATCAAGTATGATTGTCGCAAGCTCCTTGCTCATAAGCGCCTGCTCCCAATACTCCACTATATTCTTTGAAGCCCTTGGCGGCTTTACATTCTCAGCGTCCTCATGTACAGCCTCTATACAGTGGTATTTTGCTATAAGTGCGCCTGCTGTCTTTTCGCCGATACCGGGTACCCGGGAATATTATCAGACGTATCTCCTGCAGAGCCTTTACATCGATAAACTCCTTTGGAGTGACGCCGTACTTTTCGATAACATCTGCTGTATTGTAGTTTTCTATCTCGGTTCCTGTTTTCTTTGTCTTTGAATCCTTACCATGACATGGTCAGTCGCAAGCTGCAAAGGTCTCTGTCTCCGGAAATGATGGCGACATCCATACCGGCCTTTTCTGCCCTGACAGATAAGGTTCCAAGTATATCGTCGGCCTCATAGCCTTCCTTTTCCACGATTTTAATGCCCATAGCGGTAAGCATTTCCTTTATCATAGGCACCTGCTGCCCGAGCTCCTCGTCCATAGGCTTTCTCGTGCCCTTGTACGCATCAAACATTCTGTGACGAAACGTCGGCGCATGCACATCAAATGCCACCGTCAGATAGTCAGGCTTTTCCTCGTCAAGAATCTTGAACATGATATTCAAAAATCCATAGACTGCATTTGTGTGAAGCCCCTCTGAATTGGTCAGATCAGGAAGTCCGTGATATGCCCTGTTTAAAATACTGTGTCCGTCTATAAGTACAAGCTTTTCACTCATTTTATACTTTCCTTATTACTTAATATTGTTGTAATCGCTGCCGGTCACACTGCAGTGCAGGCAGTAATGTTAAATAGCTCTTGTATATTTCTTAAGCCACTGAGCCTCCTCATCATTCAAAATGGTGAAACAAGCTCATAAACTCTCGCATGATAAGCATTCAGGTATCCTTTTTCCCTGTCTGTCATCTGATTTGGATCAATCGCATCGAGATCTATCGGTACATAGGTCAGATTCTCAAAATACATGAACTGGCCATACTCATTTTTCTCGCCTTTTCGGCAAATCAGCTCATTCTCTGTACGAATACCGAATTTGCCCTCTAAATAGATGCCCGGCTCATCTGTAGTGACCATGCCCTCTTCTATCACACGTTCTGCAGTCCTGCCCGGGTACTGCTTCCAGTGAAAGCTGTTTGGTCCCTCATGAACATTGAGCACATAGCCCACACCGTGTCCGTACCGTGATTGTAGTCCATGCCAATCTCCCAGAACGGCTCTCTTGCCAGAATATCAAAGTTAAGGCCAGAGCAGCCCTCCTTAAACCTTGCATTTGCCAGGTTCATATTTGAGCGGCACACTCTCGTAAACATATCCTTCATCTCGTCAGTCACAGGACCTAGTGCAAAGGTCCTCGTGATATCTGTGGTTCCCTCCAGATAATGTCCTCCTGAATCAACCAAAAGAAGACTCTCAGGCTTAAGCTGCCTGTCAGACTCCTCTGTTGCAGAGTAATGCACAATAGCACCATGATCAGCATATCCGCATATTGTGGCAAAACTCAAATCAAGAAAGCCCTCCTGCTCAGCTCTAAGCGATGCAAGATAATCTGAAGCCGAGATCTCTGTCATAGGTATCTTACCTATATTTGTCTTAAGCCAGTACATGAACTTGCACATCGCAACTGCATCCTTTAAATGCGCCTTGCGCAGATTTTCAAGCTGTACTTCATTCTTTACGGCCTTCATGACAACTGTAGGATCCTCCGCATCAATCACCTTAACACCATCCGGCAGGCTGTCGCAGATGCGGTAATTTACAATCGATGTATTTAAAAGCACTGTCTCTTTTTCATCAATATGCTTCACATATTCATAAAAATCATCGTAAGGTCTTGTCTGTATACCATTCTTATCGAGGTATGCCTTAAGAGTCTCTGTCACAACCTCTTCCTGCAAAACCATATGCAGCTGTCCTGTGACAGTGCCAGGTATGAAAGCACTACAGGCACATAGCTTATGTCGCCTCCCCTGACATTTAAAAGCCAGGCGATATCGTAAAGTGATGACATCAGATGAAGTGTTGCACCCTTTTGCGCCATCTGCTCTCTGACTCTTTTAAGCTTTGAGCTTATATCCTCACCGGTGTATTTATTGTCAAAAATCATGACAGGTGCTTTTGACATAGGTGGTCTGTCAGTCCATATGAGGTCAATCAGATCCTCATTTACGTACATGCTGCCGTGCTTTTCTTTTGCGATTTCAGAAAGCCTTTTGCCCCATGCGGCATTTACCACTCTGCCGTCAAAGCCTATTACACCGCCATCCGAAAGAGTATCCTTATATACTCATCAACTGTCGGTACGCCCTCCTCGCCAATCTTAAACAGCTTTACAGTGGTATCCTTAAGCTGCGCAGCCGCCTGCACAAAATACCTGCCGTCTGTCCATAGTCCGGCCCCATCCATAGTGATGACTGCGGTACCTGCTGAGCCCGTGAAGCCTGTAATATATTTGCGTGCCTTAAAATGCTCTCCTACATACTCTGACTCATGAAAATCAGCAGTAGGTACCACATACAGCGAGATGCCCTCTTTGCCATCTCGCTTCTCAATGCTTTTAATCTATCCTGTATCATTTTATTATGCCTCTTTAAATTCAAAAAATTTTGTATCTAATTCCGGATACATTCTCTTTAATGAGATTGGTTTGCCGGATTTGTTCAAAAAGCAATGGCTGCTTTTGCAGTGGTGCGAAGCTCGCCTGTCTCTTTATCCTTCATGACATACTCAAGCTCCATCTTGATTCCGTTATACTTAAGCAGCTTTGTGTAGATGACGACCGTATCATCGAAATGTACCATACTGTGATACTCTACCGATATCGACAGCACCGGACTTATGATTTCCATCTCCTCCATCTGCCTGTAGTTGAGTCCTATCTGATCCATCAAATCAAGTCTTGCTTCTTCCATCCACTTGACATAGTTTGAATGGTGGATTATACCCATCTGATCTGTTTCATAATACTTTGCGTGGTGCTCGTAAGGACGGATTCTAAGTTCCCCTTGTGAGCCGGCAATCTGTAACTCATTGTTTGCCATAAAAACTTCCTCCATTCATATTTTGGTCTTATTTCTATTATGCCACATTGGACAGCTAAATTCAACGACTTGACCGTAAAATATAAACCGGCTGCTACCTGCGTATCATACTGTAGCAGTCTCTGCATATATTGCGTGAATTTCCAATCGGGAGTATTCTGCCGCAATACCGGCATCTGATAATATACTCATCCTTGCTCTTTGATAGAAGCTGCATAATCTTTGCCTGTGTTTTGTCGCGCTCGTTTTCAAGCCAGTCCTCATCCACAATTTTGCCCATGCGGACTGAAAACTGATAGTACAAATCAAGCTTTTTGTAATAGGATTCGTATTTCATGAGCCCCTGATACTTTGAATGCTTATCGCTTGTCGAGAGATATATCAGATGTATACGACATGCAGTAGCGCAGCCATTGTCTGACAAGCTCCCTGTCCTTTATATCTATAGGACATGTAATCATCTTATAAAGCAGATATTTGTCATCAAAATCTGCGATAAAGTATCGCTCCTTATACGCATATCCATACAAAACAATATCTCATCGACATTGATTTTCCTAAACGGTGCTGATGGCTCTGCCTCATGCCAGAGCTTAATTATCGCATCAAGCGGCGCATCCATTGTAAGGAGCACCTGCGGGAAGCCAAGACTTACTATATCAATATCCTGCTCCGGTATATTTAGCGTATTCTTCAGATAATTCAGATTCTTTTGTCCCAAAGCTGTCACATAGCCTGTATCATACAGACCAAATCTGCCTGCACGGCCCGCTATCTGTTTTATCTCAGAGATGACAAGCGGACGTCTTGATACTCCATCAAACTTTTCCACCTCCAGAAATACAATTCTTCTGACCGGCAGATTGAGTCCCATTCCTATCGCATCTGTTGACACGACAACCTGTGTCTTTTTCTCATTAAAAGCGTCATCTGCCTGCGCCTTATTTCCGGTGGCAGACTTCCGTATATGACACTTGGCTTTATGCCGTTTTCCTCCAGACGCCCTGCTATATTGAGTACCGACTTCTTTGAAAAGACGATAAAGGCATCACCCTCTCTTACATCCTGTGGAAATGAAAAAGGCTTATCCTCCAGCTTTAGAGCTGTCTTTCTCTCATACTCCCTTATCTCATACTCGTCATGGCACAGATTAATCAGATGAATGACTACATCCTTTGCCACCGGGCTCATGCATATATGAATCTCTCCTGCAAGTGTACCAAGAATTGCCCTGGTCCATGAATGTCCCCTGTCATCATCTGCAACCATCTGTGCCTCATCAATCACTGCGATATCATACTCCTTATCACAGTCAAGCATCTCCACTGTCGATGCTGTAATTCTGCTGTCTGATACCTCAAGACACTCCTGACCTGTAAGCATGGTGCATGGTATGCCTGCATCATTCATCTTCTCATATACCTCAAGTGCCAGAAGTCTAAGAGGTCCCAGATAAACTCCGTTTTGCGCCAGCTTAAGCCTCTCAAGCGCCTGATATGTCTTACCGCTGTTAGTCGGGCCTATATGGAGTATGAAGTGCCTTTTCATGCTCTGTGCTTTTGGAAACTCAAGCTCCGGCCGTGCCGGAACCAGCGTGACAATCTCTCTTCTAAGCTCCTTGCTGCGGTACTCATTATAAAGCGCCTTCATGCTCCTTGTACATATCGCACCTATATACTCCTTGCGCAAAAGCTTTAGAAAATCCTCTGTGAGATACTCTGCCTCATTCTCATCAAACTGCTCCATATCCACCCTGACGAGCTGCGGAAGGATTTCTCTATTTAAAATCTGCCTTGCATTCTTATTGTTGGAATAGTAGGTAATCAATGCAAGCCTTTTTATTTCCTGATGCAGTTTGTCAAGTGCCACAGTCTCATTTTTTGAAAATCGCGCATATTTAATTGATTTTGCTTTACTATTGAGCCTGTGAATATAGTGTGCCAGCTTTACAGGCTTACCTGTACTTCTCTTCGCATTCTCCCTGTACTGGTCAACATAAAACTGTACCAGTATCTCTTCAAACGATTTTTCCATATATGTGTGTTATCCTCTTTATTTATATACACCGTTAAGAGTCACCTCAAACGTAACATCCTTTCCGGCAAGTTCTGTATTTACCTTATAATCATCCGGGAATTTAAGGTTTAAATCAAAGGTTTCTCCCACCTTGTGACCTACCACTCCTTCCTCAAAGCCATCTATATAGCTGCCTGAGCCGAGCACCAGGTCTGTACCCTGTCCATCAGTGCTTCCACCCTCGAATTTTTCACCGTCCATATATCCGGTGTAGTCAATATTTACCTTATCTCCGTTTTCCGCAACCGTGTCAGTCTCTGTATTCAGTGTTGCTGCCTCGGTCTGTGAATCACTGCTTTGTGTCTCGGATGCCTGAGATTCTGTGGTCTGTGATGCAGCTTGCGTACCATCAGTGCCATTTGACGATGAACCGCCCGATGTCGCAACTGCCCAGATTAGCACTATGACTACCACAACGACTGCCACTACCGGCACCCAGAATTTCAGCAGATTCACAACCTTTGCCTTCTTTTCTGCCTTCTCTCTCTCGATTCTTCTTTTTTCCTGTGCGATTTTTTTGTTTTGTTTGTTCATTTTGTTAATCTCCTGTTTTATTTTTATTATTGAATTATACTATTACAATTTGAACATTCTGTGTTTCGCATAAATGAACAGTATGCGTTGTCTGTCAGTGCATACGCTATCTGTCACTGTTCGCTTTAAACTTTAAACGGCTGCGTCTCTTAACTATTTGACGCAACAATAAAAGCAGTAGAAAGACACCCACACAGCCTGCGCTTATAGCTGCACCTGCCTTAAGCCCCGGTGTCTCATAATAAAGCTCTATCTCATGCTCTCCCTCATCCAGATGAATGCTCACAAAGGTATCTGAAAAATCCTCATACTCTGCATCCTTCCCATCCACCTTCATAGTCCATCCCTTTTCACTCGGAATAGAAAGCACAAGCTGTCCTGCCTGCTTCACATCAATGTGTCCGCTTATGTGTGTATCTGAAAAATCATCCACCGAGAGTGTTTGCTCATTGAGTGTATTGTAAGCACTCTCAACTGCAGCAATGGAAAGCTCGTATACATTAAATCGTACAGCATCGGCATCAGTGTTTGTGACGGAAACTGTCTCCCCGCCTTCACGTATCCCAGGTCAAACAGATACCTGTGAGTGGTCTTCGAGTATGTGGTCTCATACTCTCCGTGGCTGAAGGTCAGACTGTCAGTGCTGCACGAATCGTATGCCGCATAATAATATCCGTCATGGTCAAAGGTGAGAGTCGTAGTTCCCGGATTTTCGTCCTGAGTGCACTCTGTCATGGTCAGCATATCATCTGCTGCGCCAAGGAGCCTGCCAAGGGAATTAATCGAATAGATTTTCGATGACGATGATGGCTTCCACTCATCAATCACTCCTCATCCATCATAAACCCAAGCGGAAGCGTGTAGTTATTCCGATACAGATAGTGATTTCCACATTTTCCCACAAGTGTAGTCAGCTCATTCTGTGGCTGTATTGATTTTGTAACCATATATCTGACCGAAAGCATGGCTGACGTGACAGGTGTGGCACCGTTATAACAGTAGAAATTCTTGCCTCCCTCCATATAAAGAGCCTGATAAAAATGGCTCACATTTATATTCATCAGGGAAGAAAACTGTGTTCCGGAAGCATAGCCGTATCGTGTGTCATCATTTTTAGTTAGTCGGCCTGTATCCTCAACCCTGTAAAATGGTACATCGTTGTCAGCTGCATCCTCTTTGCCAGCTCCAGTGCCTTTTGCATATCGTCCACATTGGCATTGTAGCTGCTTCTGCCGGTACATCCAAGTCCTGTCACAGCCATATTGACAGCCAGCTCCACAATCGCAATACCGCATGTTATAACCATCAAAAGCTCCCTGTTTTTCTTGCTGCAAGCTTTAAAAGTACTGTCATAATGCCGTACAGCGCAACAAACAATATACTTATGATAACTGCATAATACTCTGTCACATCCTCACCGGCAAACATCGTGCTTACTGCCATAAGCGCCGATGCAAATACCACTGCCACACCAACATGCCACAGTCTTATGCCACGCCACTTTCTTACTGTAGCATAGCCTATGGTCAATACAAGAAATGCATACAGATACGACTGTCTGCCAGGCAGCGAATCCGAAAATGCAGTCCGTGCCATATAAAGTCAAGCTGTTTATTGGCAAAGCTTGCCATGAAAACAACACAAACAATACGAGAGCTATTTTTTCTTCCAATTAATCCTTTTATTAAGCACAAACAGTATCAAAAGCATCACACTAAAGGCTCCGGCATACAGATTTGGCCAGTTCTCTGCACCCTCATAGACGCTTGCTGTCGTACACTTCCTGCCGACCTCCGATAAGAGATTAAAATACCACTCTATCTGCTTTGGGAACTCGATGCCCGACGAACCGCTGTAGCTTAAAATGATAAGCTCCGGGATGATTAGCACCATCGCAGTGCCTCCAGCCAAAAGCGAGTAAACGGCAAATCTCACAATTGCAGCCATTTTACCGCCATTTTGCGTAAAGAAAAGCCATGCAAACCAGAATACCAAAAGATGCAAAGCATGATGCTCAGATAATAGTTTGACAATATACAAAGTGCCAGTGATACATAGTAAAGCACCGGCTTTTGTCCCGCACAAGCTTCAAGGCCTACTATCGCAAGCGGTGCAACTGCCACAACATCCATCCACATGACATCCCAGCTATACGCAGCTACAAAGCCGGAAAGCGCATATGCCGTAGAAAAAACAAATGCCGGCACAAATGTATTATCGTGATACCTGTTATCCTTTCCAAGAAGTACAAAGTGTTCCTTCAGAAAATAAAAAAATGTTGCTCCGCTTAGCGAAATCTTAAAATGATTAGCAGCTCGATAAACTCAATAATATGGCTCTTTGGAAAAAGCACCACAAGCCAGTTTAACGGACTCGCCAGATAATAGGCAAATACCGATACAAAATCACTGCCAAGCCCGATATTCCATGTATACATGAGGCTCGCACCATTTCTTAGCTTCTCCCACAGCTCATTAAAGAAAGGCAGATACTGGTGATACAAATCCATATGCAAAAGGCAGTAATCGCCAAATGGATATACACCATTTCCTATACAGATGATTATACATATGAAAAACGGAATTAAAAACGCTGTCAAAAGTGGATGCTTTTTAACAAAATTCATCACTTATCCTCCCAGTCAAACAGTCTGTAATATTGCAAAAGCTTATAATCGTTTAGCATATCCGAATCGGCCTGCTTATTTTGCTGCCGGTTGCCTTGTCTGATTTATTTGATGCTTTATCTAATGTCTTATCTGCAGTTTTATCCGTGCGTACCGCTGATATAATTGGATACTCCTCCTGCAGCTTTAGTAGAAAGCTCTGATAGTCATTTGTCGGCACACCTGCCGCTTTAAGTACGTTTGCAGCCAGATAATTAACGCTCGTGTCTTTTCCTGCCGCCTCATCAATATCATAATTTGCCCAGATCACATACGGCACCGATAACGCAGCTTAAGCTCTTCATTTGATAAATTATTATAGTCCATGCCGTTTGCTGCAAGAACGGAGCTTGCCACAGTATCATTTGGCTGATGATCACCGAAAAATACCACTATAGTTTTCTCATCCACATTTGAGAAATATTCAATGAGGCTCTTTAAATCCTCGTCTGTCAGCTTAATCAAAGAAAGATACTGGTCAAGTGCAGAATTATTGAGCTTATCCGCTGTCACCGTATTGTCAAAGCCGTAGTAGGTATCCGTGTATCCACCATGGTTTTGCATAGTGACATTGAATATAAATGCCGGCTGACCATCCGGTTTGTTCTCATAGGTCTCAATAATCCTGTCAAAGGATGTCTCATCACTTATATATTTGCGCACAAACCTCTGATTAGAATAATCCTGCATAAACGAAAGATTGTCAAATCCCAAAAGAGGATAGACCGTATCCCGGTTCCATCCACTGCCATAGTACGGATGCTGTGCATACGTTGCGTAGCCTATGCCTTTTAAATAGCTTGCAAGTGAAGGTGTCGTGCTCTTTATATACTGCTGATAAGGAATACTTCCTACCGGAAGAAAAGCCATCGTATTGCCTGTCAGAAACTCAAACTCAGTATCGGCGGTATTTCCACCGCATACAGACGTATTCAGATATCCTGTTATAGTGTTTTCATTGCCCTTTTCAAGACTGTGCACAAACGGCATATAGTCTGTATTTGTATCAAAATCACCAAGCACTGACAGGTCTGAAAATGCCTCATCCATCACAACTATAATATTCGGATAATCACTTTTATCTGTAATTGCAGTATTATCATCTGTACCGGCATAGCTGTCAAGCAGCTCCTTTGCCTTCTGTCTGCTATACCCGTCAGGCTTATCAACCGCCACAAACTTAAGATCCATCGCAAAGGTTACCGCCATTCCATTCACCTTTGTCATATATGCAGGTGTAAATAGAAACGGATACAGATAATTGTCCGTCTGGAAATCCTCATCCTGCAGGGCATTCACAAACAGGCACAGCGCAAGTATTCCAAGCACAGTCGGAATTAGTCTGAACCTGAATTTCCACTTAATTCTGAAATCAACAAAATGCATCAGCATAATAAGAGCTATAAATATAACTGTAACAACAACTACTCCTGCAGTCGGTGCGAAATCATAATTGGATGCAACACTTGTCGCCGTACCAATTGAAAAAATATCCCACGGAACAAAAGGAGTCGAGCGGAAAAGCATAACATAATGATTAATCAGTCCAAAAACCATGGCCACGATAAAAACTGCACGAAGTGCCCATTTCGCCCTGCCCGTAACAAAATAAAGAATCCAGGCAATCAGCTCAAACAAAATAATATTAAAAAATCCCGCCATAAATCTGACTTCTTCAAAAGGATTATGTTCGTAGAACTCCATAAGATAAAAAGCCATAATCGGGAAAATCGAGAAAAATATAACATTGAATATAATTTCATATTTTTTATAAATCTTTTTTATCATCATAATGCTCCTGTTTGCTATCTTGTATTACAGCCTATATGGCAGATTTTTGGGTACCTTTTGGGGCAAATTTTTCTTAAAAGTACCCTAATTTCTTTAATTTTTGAAAGATTGTAAGTAAAGAAAAGCCCCGCAAACCCTTGATTTTACTGAAAATCTTGGATTTACGGGGTTTTGCAAATAGTGCCGGCAGTGGGACTTGAACCCACACGGGCTTTCGCCCAACAGATTTTGAGTCTGCATCGTCTGCCATTCCGACATGCCGGCGTCTTACGAACAGACAATATTTTATCACAATTATTGACTTCATGCAACTAAAATTTGTAATTTCAATATAATTTCAATGCGATTGTGACTGTTCACGCCTAACAGTGTGACCAGCAACGATTACAGCTCATTTAAATATGTCAAAGCCTTGAAATATGTCTCAGCATACAACCTTATTCTTACCGGTGCATTTTCCGACATAAAGCTGTTTGTCAACAAAATTAATCCATTCCTTGTAATCCTGCCCCACTTTATATTTCCCTGCACCTATGGTCACTGTCATCCTTCCGCTGCCCTTAGATGTCCAGAAGGATTTTGAATTAATCTCCACACGAAGCTCATCGAGAAAATTCTTAGGCACCTCTCCATCGACACATTTGCCAAGAAGTAAAAACTCCTCTCCTCCCCATCTGCAATAGCTAAGCTCAACACCTCGAGCCTTGTTTACGATAGTACGAGCGAGCATCTTAAGTGCATCATCTCCTACATTATGTCCGAATGAATCGTTAATTTTCTTAAAATCATCAATATCAATCATTGCAAGGAAATATTCCCCTGCTTCTCAGCCTCAAAAGATTCTTAAGCTTTGCCATCATATAGAAACGATTTGGAAGCTCCGTCAGCGCATCAAACTGTGCCTGCTTTTCCATTGCCCCCTCCTCGGAAGACATAAAATGCAAAAGGCACATCATACATGTTATTATCAAGAAAACTACACCAGAAATCATAGCAATAGAAATACTCTTAATTACAACAGAATCCAACTTATATAAAGGTGCGTAAAAGCCATCAAGCATATAAAGAATAATCAGAGCAATAGCATATACACAGCAAAGCAGAATGGCAACATGATTCTTTTTTTTCTTCCTGAGGACCACATAATCCATGGAAAAAAAAAACATTGCATCGATCAAAAAGCTGAAAATTACATTGAATTCCGAGACAAACCACCGCAAGTATCATATAAAGCAATATCTCAACAGCCACACTATAAACATATATGCTCAGTTTTTCAGATTTTGTCAGACTGAATGCAAGGAAATAAAAGCATATGCTGATCAGACTGACTCCTGCCATCAAATCTACACCTAATGATGAAAACATAAATAGCATCAGCAGATGGATGACAAGAAATATTTTGTTTACATTAAATAGAAAGCTCTGCTCCTTAGCAGTACTATCATTGCTACTCATTGTCCAATACCTTCATAAAAATATCTAATATATTACTATAGAATAATAACACATTTTAACAAATATAACAATATATTATTGTGCAAAAGTACTAGACTATTTTGCTACTTTTTTTCTAATTATATATCCAATAAGAATAATAACAGCACTTGTTATGACACTTCCATAAAATGTCATTCCCCTGCACAAAAGCTCCATATTTGCTGCATTACTACCAACAAGCTGTTTAAACCCATCAATCATAATATAATCAGCCACGCCCATAGCACCGGGTATCGGCACACAATTGGAGCCCATCGCCACAAAACACTGTATCACACTCACATCAACTGCCTTATTTATGCCTTCGCCGACTGCCATAAAAATCATAAACGATACCAAAAGCTGTGAAACTCTCTGCATTATATTCCAAAAGAAAATCTCGATGAGAAGCCCTGTCTGCCCTGTGATACTGTTTGAACACTCGATATTCTTTCATAGTATTTTTAAGCTTTATTCGAAGCCTGTCACCATGCCGTATTATATGTATTTTTTCAAAAAGCCGGATAAGACTATCACAAATTGAGTATAGTATGCTTCCCTTCCTTAGCAGCATATAAAATACAAGAGCCAGAAAAATCAGCACCACAATCCCCAAACATATAAATATCCGCGAAATACCTGAGAAATTTTTCAGCAATGGATACTTAAAAATCATGCATAGTAAGCCAATTGTTAAAAGTGAAAGTGTATACATAACAAGATTAATCAGCAGAGCCACTGTAGCAGCATAGCCCGGTATGCCATCCCTTATCATGAAATACGCACTGGCTGGCTGTCCTCCCGATGCCGATGGTGTAATAGCCGAAAAATACACATCAGCTCCACCATACACAGTACCATCAATCGCGCTGGTTTTATACCCAAAGTGTCTTGCCATGCGTACAAGAGCAAAGCCTTCAAACCAAATAAACCCAAACGTACAAACAAAACTCATAAAAAGCCAGCCTTTATTTGCATTTCTGATAAAACTCATAAGAATTTCAAACGAAAAATGCTTGCTCTGTGAGACAACAGTCCATATGCTTAAGATAGCTATAAAAACAGAAGCTATCGCCCAAAATATCTTTTTTCTGTCCATTAAATCTAATCCCCTTAAAAAAAACTGGTAAAGTGAATTATGAAAATACACCATACCAGTTTATTGTAGAGAATATATATAACTTTATCAAGTAAAATATTATTAATATCTTTTTAATGTTTGTTAAATTATTTACTGTTACAACTAACAAATCCGTTTAAATACAAATTAACTTCTATGATTCCTCTTCCTCATCATTGTCAGTGTTCATCATATACACACCTGCTTGCATCTCCATCAGGATTCTTTCCAAACTCATAATCATTTCCCGGCAGAATAGCATTTAAGAAAATTCCTGCGATAGCTGCAATTGCCAAAGCTGTCAGTGTAATTGACGTTCCTGCTACAGTAAATGTCAGTCCATTTCCAAAGCCAAGACCACATACAAAAATAACACCTGCAATAATCAGATTTCTTGATTTAGTCAGATCCACCTTGTTTTCAACAACATTTCTAACTCCTATTGCTGAAATCATTGCATAAAGCATAAATGAAACTCCACCAATAATCGCTGATGGCATAGTAGATATTACGGCAGAAAACTTTGGAATAAACGAAAGTGCAATAGCAAAACAGCCGCAATACGGATAACTCTCGGATCATATACCTTAGACAGCTCAAGCACTCCAGTATTCTCACCATATGTTGTATTAGCCGGTCCTCCGATAGCTCCTGCGAATGCAGTTGCAATTCCATCACCTATAAGTGTCCTATGAAGACCTGGATCAGCAATAAAGTTCTGCTCTACTGTAGCAGAAATAGCAGACATGTCGCCAATGTGCTCCATCATAGTCGCAATAGCGATAGGCGCCATAACAAGAATGGACGTAATATCAAACTTCATGAACTGAAATTTAGGTATTCCGACCCACGCAGATGATGCAATTGATGTAAAATCAAGAATTGCTGAACCATCGATTAGTAATTCCAGCAGTATTCATAATAAGAGCCACAACATAGGAAATAATTACTCCCATTAGAATAGGAATGATCTTAAATAAGCCCTTTCCCCATATATTGAAAATAATTATAACTCCAAGTGCAATAATTGCAAGAACCCAGTTTGTTGAAGCATTAGTAATAGCTGAACCTGCAAGTGAAAGGCCAATACATATAATGATAGGTCCTGTAACTACAGGTGGAAGGAAGCGCATTACACGCTTAATTCCAACCAGCTTAATGATAAGTGCAAGTACGAAATAAAGCATACCCGCAACAAATATTCCACCACACGCATACGCGGCCTTATCATTGACAGCCATATCTGCATACATACCACTGTCAAGGTTTGCAACAGTATAAAAGCCTCCTAAAAAAGCAAATGACGAACCCAAAAAAGCCGGTACCTTAAACTTTGTACACAGATGAAATATAAGCGTGCCAAAGCCTGCACAGAAAAGTGTTACTGATACAGACAGACCTCTGGTAAGCGGCTCCCCACAAGCCTTCTGAAAATATCCTGATACGAGAATAGGTACAAGAATAGTTGCGCCAAACATGGCAAACATATGCTGAAAACCAAGAATAAGCATCTTGGCCGTTCCAAGCTGTCTCGCATCACGAATTGGCTCCTGTTTCTTTTGTTCCATAACAACCTCCTTAATAAATTAATGTTTTCGATAAGTAACTGAAAACATTATAGCAGTTTTAATTATTATTTCATTATTTTTTATTATTTTCATAAAAAAGACATCTCATTGGATGTCTTAAACAATTCATATTTAATAAGTTTGTACCTTCAAAACTTCATACAAATCCGATTTGTTTTTCTCAGTTATTAACCAGATTAAGCCCTCGACCTATTAGTAACAGTCAGCTCCACATGTTGCCATGCTTCCACCTCTGCCCTATCTACCTTGTAGTCTTCAAGGGGTCTTACTCCCGAAGGAGGGATATCTCATCTTGAGGGGGGCTTCACGCTTAGATGCCTTCAGCGTTTATCCCTTCCCGGCTTGGCTACTCTGCTATGCCTTTGGCAGTACAACAGATACACCAGCGGTCCGTCCATCCCGGTCCTCTCGTACTAAGGACAGCTCCTATCAAATTTCCTACGCCTACGCCGGATAGGGACCGAACTGTCTCACGACGTTCTGAACCCAGCTCGCGTACCGCTTTAATGGGCGAACAGCCCAACCCTTGGAACCTACTTCAGCTCCAGGATGCGATGAGCCGACATCGAGGTGCCAAACCACTCCGTCGATGTGAACTCTTGGGAGTGATAAGCCTGTTATCCCCAGGGTAGCTTTTATCCGTTGAGCGATGGCAATCCCACTTTATACCACCGGATCACTAAGTCCTACTTTCGTACCTGCTCCACCCGTCGGTGTCACAGTCAAGCTCCCTTCTGCCTTTGCACTCTTCGAATGGTTTCCAACCATTCTGAGGGAACCTTTGAGCGCCTCCGATACCCTTTCGGAGGCGACCGCCCCAGTCAAACTCCCGCCCGACATTGTCCCATTGCCAGTTCATGGCAACTGGTTAGAAACCCAGTACTGCAAGGGTGGTATCCCAACAGCGACTCCACAGACTGGCGTCCTGGTTTCTTCGTCTCCTACCTATCCTGTACATACCATGCCGAATCCCAGTACCAAACTGGAGTAAAGCTCCATGGGGTCTTTCCGTCCTGGCGCAGGTAGCCAGCATCTTCACTGGCACTTCAATTTCACCGGATGCATTGCCGAGACAGCGCCCAAATCATTACGCCTTTCGTGCGGGTCGGAACTTACCCGACAAGGAATTTCGCTACCTTAGGACCGTTATAGTTACGGCCGCCGTTTACTGGGGCTTAAGTTCAAAGCTTCGCCGAAGCTAACCTCTCCCCTTAACCTTCCAGCACCGGGCAGGCGTCAGCCCCTATACATCACCTTGCGGTTTAGCAGAGACCTGTGTTTTTGCTAAACAGTTGCTTGGGCCTATTCTCTGCGGCCTGCTCTCAGGCACCCTTGTCCGAAGTTACGGAGTCATTTTGCCGAGTTCCTTAACAATGCTTCTCCCGTCGGCCTTAGGATTCTCTCCTCATCCACCTGTGTCGGTTTACGGTACGGGCACGCATTACACAATAGCAGCTTTTCTCGGCACATGGCTCACACGCTTCACTACTTTATTTCGCTCCACATCACGTCTTCGGATTATACAACGGATTTGCCTATCGTACACCTACCTCGCTTGTACCGGTCTTTCCATTCCCGGCTCGTGCTCTCCACATGCGTCCCTACAGTTCTGATAATGCGTGGTACAGGAATCTAAACCTGTTATCCATCGCTTACGTCTTGCGACCTGTGCTTAGGCCCCGACTTACCCAGAGCAGATCAGCTTTACTCTGGAAACCTTAGATATTCGGCCGGAAGGATTCCCACCTTCCTCTCGCTACTCATTCCGGCATTCTCTCTTCTTATCCCTCCACTGCTCCTTTCGGTACAGCTTCGTCGGTTTTAAGAATGCTCCTCTACCACTCGCATTGCGAGTCCACGGCTTCGGTGTCGTGTTTTAGCCCCGGACATTTTCGGCGCAGGACCTCTCGACTAGTGAGCTATTACGCACTCTTTGAATGAATGGCTGCTTCTGAGCCAACGTCCTAGTTGTCTTAGAATCCCCACATCCTTTCCACTTAACACGCACTTTGGGACCTTAGCCGGTGGTCTGGGCTCTTTCCCTTTTGACCACCCAACTTATCTCGGATCGTCTGACTCCCATATACATCATCTACACGGCATTCGGAGTTTGATATGCTTTGGTAAGCTTTGACGCCCCCTAGGCAATTCAGTGCTCTACCTCCATAAGACTCTCATGAGGCTAGCCCTAAAGCTATTTCGAGGAGAACCAGCTATCTCCGGGTTCGATTGGAATTTCTCCCCTATCCACACCTCATCCCCACCCTTTTCAACGGATGTGGGTTCGGTCCTCCATTGCCTTTTACGGCAACTTCAACCTGGACATGGATAGGTCACCCGGTTTCGGGTCTGCTCCGACTGACTATGCGCCCTATTCAGACTTGGTTTCCCTTCGGCTCCAGACCTTAAGTCCTTAACCTCGCCAGTACGCACAACTCGCCGGACCGTTCTACAAAAAGTACGCGGTTGTTCATAAAGAACTTCCACAGCTTGTAAACATATGGTTTCGGGTTCTCTTTCACTCCCCTCCCGGGGTCCTTTTCACCTTTCCTTCACAGTACTATGCGCTATCGGTCACTAAGTAGTATTTAGCCTTACGGGGTGGTCCCCGCGCGTTCACACAAGGTTTCACGTGTCTCGTGGTACTCTGGATCCGCTCAGTCAGTTTTCCTTTCGCTTACGGGGCTTTCACCCTCCGGCAGGCTTTCCCAAACCTTTCTGCTAGAATCACTGAATCTTAAATGCGGTCGAACCCGGAGTGCACGCACTCTGGTTTGGGCTCTTCCGTGTTCGCTCGCCGCTACTCACGGAATCACATGTTGTTTTCTTTTCCTCCGGGTACTTAGATGTTTCAGTTCCCCGGGTTCCCTTCCTTACGTTATGGATTGGCGTATGGATGATACGAGTTCTTCGTACCGAGTTTCCCCATTCAGATATCTCCGGATCAAGGATTATTTGCATCTCCCGCAGCTTTTCGCAGCTTATCACGTCCTTCATCGGCTCTCAGTGCCAAGGCATCCACCCTGCGCTCTTCTTTGCTTAATCTCTTCGATGCATAGCGTTGCATCATTAATAACTTAAAGAACTTTGTTGTTGTTCACAACTTGGTTTTGTTTCTCGGACGTCTTGATTGTTAGATATTCTTAAGAATAGAATATTTATTCATCAAATCATTTGTATGAAGTTTTCAAGGTACACTGCTGTGATTACCAGTTTTAGTTCTCACAGACTTTTTGACTGTTTTATCAGTCATTAGAAATCTTAATCTCTTAAAATCTCTAATCACTGGTAAAACCAGCTCTAAACAGCACTTCCCTGCTGATGTAGGTTAGCTCTTTCGAGCCTGTTCTATTTTGAAAGCATATATGCTATGCTGTTCTTTATAAATCCGGCAGCCACCTACCTTCCCATACCGTTACCAGTATAGTATTATCGGCCGCTTCAGTCTTAACCATCGTGTTCGGGATGTGGACGGGTGTTTCCCAAAAGCGCATTGCCACCGGAAGTTTGAACACTTAGCGAGGTATTTTCGAGCTTAGTGTGAAACTTGTTCGATTTGCGCAAGCAAAGTCGAACTTCCTCAGCTTACCCCAGTGTTATTTGTTATTAAATAATCATTAATAACTCAACAGTGAAAAACTCTCTACTCGATTTCCTTAGAAGGAGGTGATCCAGCCGCACCTTCCGATACGGCTACCTTGTTACGACTTCACCCCAGTTATCGAGCCTGCCTTCGACAGCTCCTTCCTTTCGGTTAGGTCACTGGCTTCGGGCATTCCCAACTCCCATGGTGTGACGGGCGGTGTGTACAAGACCCGGGAACGTATTCACCGCAGCATTCTGATCTGCGATTACTAGCGATTCCAGCTTCGTGTAGTCGGGTTGCAGACTACAGTCCGAACTGAGACGTTATTTTGAGATTTGCTCGGCTTCACAGCTTTGCTTCCCTCTGTTTACGCTATTGTAGCACGTGTGTAGCCCTGGCCATAAGGGGCATGATGATTTGACGTCATCCCCACCTTCCTCCAGGTTATCCCTGGCAGTCTCTCTAGAGTGCCCGGCCTAACCGCTGGCTACTAAAGATAGGGGTTGCGCTCGTTGCGGGACTTAACCCAACATCTCACGACACGAGCTGACGACAACCATGCACCACCTGTCTTGCCTGTCCCGAAGGAAAGTTCCGGTTAAGGAACGGTCAGAGGGATGTCAAGACCAGGTAAGGTTCTTCGCGTTGCTTCGAATTAAACCACATGCTCCACCGCTTGTGCGGGTCCCCGTCAATTCCTTTGAGTTTCATTCTTGCGAACGTACTCCCCAGGTGGACTACTTATTGCGTTTGCTGCGGCACCGAACAGCTTTGCTGCCCGACACCTAGTAGTCATCGTTTACGGCGTGGACTACCAGGGTATCTAATCCTGTTTGCTCCCCACGCTTTCGAGCCTCAACGTCAGTCACCGTCCAGAAAGCCGCCTTCGCCACTGGTGTTCCTCCTAATATCTACGCATTTCACCGCTACACTAGGAATTCCGCTTACCTCTCCGGTACTCTAGATTGACAGTTTCCAATGCAGTCCCGGGGTTGAGCCCCGGGTTTTCACATCAGACTTGCCACTCCGTCTACGCTCCCTTTACACCCAGTAAATCCGGATAACGCTTGCACCATACGTATTACCGCGGCTGCTGGCACGTATTTAGCCGGTGCTTCTTAGTCAGGTACCGTCATTTTCTTCCCTGCTGATAGAGCTTTACATACCGAAATACTTCATCGCTCACGCGGCGTCGCTGCATCAGGGTTTCCCCCATTGTGCAATATTCCCCACTGCTGCCTCCCGTAGGAGTTTGGGCCGTGTCTCAGTCCCAATGTGGCCGGTCACCCTCTCAAGGCCGGCTACGGATCGTCGCCTTGGTAGGCCGTTACCCTGCCAACTAGCTAATCCAACGCGGGTCCATCTTAGGCCACCGAGTTTTTCACACTGCATCATGCGATGCCGTGCGCTTATGCGGTATTAGCAGTCATTTCTAACTGTTATCCCCCTGTACAAGGCAGGTTACCCACGCGTTACTCACCCGTCCGCCACTCAATCACCAAATAATCAGTCCCGAAGGAAATCAAATAAAGTGCTTCGTTCGACTTGCATGTGTTAAGCACGCCGCCAGCGTTCATCCTGAGCCAGGATCAAACTCTCATGTTCAATGTTGATCCTCAAGTTAATTCAGTTGCAAATAAATTTAACTGTCCGTAGCTCCTCAAACAATTCTGCAAGCAGATTGTTTTCATCGCTTTCGCACAAATTCTGAATTTACTGTTTTAAAGGTCTTCAATTTTCATTGAAGCGTTCTGATTGATTCTCAAAATCTTTCAAGGTTTCTCACTGTTCAGTTATCAATGTTCTTTAGTTCATTGCCTTGCGACAACGGTTGATATGATATCAAACTTTCAAGTGTTTGTCAACAACTTTTTTAAGTTTTTTATCAAGCAGGGCTACAAGGATTCGAACCTTGAAATGACGGAGTCAGAGTCCGTTGCCTTACCATTTGGCGATAGCCCTATATGAAGCGCAGGGGTGGGATTCGAACCCACGCGCCCTTGCGGACAAACGGTTTTCAAGACCGCCTCGTTATGACCACTTCGATACCCCTGCACGAGAGCGGGTGATGGGAATCGAACCCACGTATCCAGCTTGGAAGGCTGGTGTTCTACCATTGAACTACACCCGCATATTTAATTGTTCACAAGTCGGGGTGACAGGATTCGAACCTGCGACCTCCTGGTCCCAAACCAGGCGCTCTAGCCAAGCTGAGCCACACCCCGATATGCTGTTTTACCGTTTCGTTTTTGTTGCCTCACCGAAGCGACTCCGATATAATATCACCCTATTCCATACTTGTCAACACTTTTTTACATTTTTGAAATTATTTTTCAAATACGATACATCCCGCGTTTTTACAATGTTTTCGATAACCTGAAATAACAGTTTTACTGACTCCTTAAATGATTTATTAACCGCACTTTCTGCTGTAGGAAATCAGAACGGACAGCTATGTCATGGCGGCCGACGGCCGGAAGACCGACCACGTGCTCAAGTCTGTATACAGGCATGCTCAAAAGGACAAGGAAGAGGACATGATGAAATTTGCGTCAAAATATATCTGAGATGTCCGGGTGAAATCTTGGGAAATTTTGGGGAAATTTTCGGAAGAAAATCTTTAAATTTTAAAAACAGTTTTAATAAAAGGCTTTGTACAATAACGTGTAAAGCTTTTATTTATGCGAGTGTGTGAAACTTTTTCTGTAAATAGCTAATAACAGCAAGGTCTTCTATGGTAAAATATTTTATCATAAGGAGGCCTTTTATTATGGCAAGAGGAAAAGAAACCTGTACACAGAGTACAAATGACAGAAGGAAAACGTAACATCATTCAGCAACTTCTTCAGGAGTATGATATTGAAACCGCTGAAGATATCCAGGATGCTCTGAAAGATCTTCTTGGTGGAACCATCAAAGAGATGATGGAAGCGGAAATGGATGACCACTTGGGATATGCAAAAATCAGAACGTTCTGATAGCGATGATTATCGCAATGGATATAAATCAAAACGTGTAAACAGCAACTATGGCAGCATGGATATCGATGTTCCGCAGGATCGTAAATCAACATTTGAGCCACAGATTGTAAAGAAGCGTCAGAAAGACATTTCAGATATCGATCAGAAGATTATTTCTATGTATGCAAAAGGTATGACTACCCGGCAGATTTCAGAAACAATCGAAGATATTTATGGTTTTGAAACTTCCGAAGGTTTTATATCAGACGTTACAGATAAAATTCTGCCTCAGATTGAAGACTGGCAGAATCGACCGCTGGATGAGGTATATCCGATCCTCTATATAGATGCCATCCATTATTCCGTACGCGATAATGGAGTGATTAGAAAGCTGGCTGCCTACGTCATTCTTGGCATCAACACAGAAGGAAAAAAAGAGGTTCTTTCAATCACTGTCGGTGATAATGAAAGTTCAAAGTACTGGCTGTCTGTTCTGAATGAGCTGAAGAATCGTGGTGTAAAGGATATCCTGATTATCTGCGCTGACAGTCTTAGTGGCATTAAAGAGGCGATTGCCGCTGCATTTCCAAAAACATAGTATCAGAGATGTATTATACATCAGGTAAGAAACACGCTAAAATATGTTCCGGATAAGGACAGAAAAGGACGTTTTGATTATTGGCGTGGAATTGTAAAAACCTTGCAGTAAAGTAAGCGCTCAATATTCCAACGCTAGATTCTAATTAACGCTTGCATCATCTTTGCTAGATGCAAGCGTTTTACTACATTTTAGTTTTTGCAAACATTTTGAACTTCTTTGCTCCACGGAGTCAAAGCCTCAAGCTGTTCATCTGACATATCTTCACTTGGACGATGCTCCAAAAGATATGTCAGGTATTTATAAATATTAAGCTCATTGGCCTTTGCCATCTCGACCATTGTGTAGACCAGCGCACTGGCAGTGGCACCTTTGGTGTTGCGCTGAACAGCCAGTTTTTCCTTCCAACTGTAAATGGACGTATGGCATTCTCACTTAAGTTATTAGAAAGACTGCAGTGTCCATCCTCAAGATATGTCATCAACGTGTCTTTCCGGTTTTGGGCATACTTCACCGCTGTCTCGAAACGGCTTCCTTTACGTGGCTTCTGCTCGTCAAGCCAGCTCCAGAACGCGTCGAGTATCGGTTTTTTTTTCAAGACGATAGGCTTTTCTCTGCTCAAATGTGTGCTTCTTGTTATGTGATCTGCGCTCATACTCAAAAGCTTTGAACAGAACTGGACTCCTGTACTGCCGGATTGCTGTAATCATACTGCTTTCCTTTTGGAACCGCATCAATGAAGTATCTTCTTGTATGCGCCCAGCAGGAGCAGCGCCTGATACTAGGGAGATTATTATAACCCTGATAACCATCCGTTTCCAGGTATCCGTCCGAAAAACCATCAAAGAAATCAACTGCATTGTATCTTGCCCTTGTTTCAGTGTAGTGGTAAAGGACGATAGGTGGCAGTCCATCTTCACCTTTTGCAGGGTTAAAACGGAATTCATGCCGTCCAAACTCTTTGCCTATAGGTTCAAGGACAGCACCACACTCATCACAGACTCTCTCACCTTCAGGAAGTGAAATAATCTCATCCCGAGATGGAACTCCTTTAAAAAGTTCCTCAAGAGTACGTTTTTTCTTGCGTGTATGCTCGGAACCTTAATAGCAGGTGCCTTAAGATCAACATCAGCTTCCTGCTCAGCTTCATCAAACAGATTTAACTGGCCTTCCACATCTTTCATCTTTTCACTTGATGTGCCGAACAGTTTCTTTGTAAGATAATCAACCTGTGCCAGAAGATTTTGTATCTGCTCACGGTCAGCTTCATGATCCTTCTTTAATGACTGGATCAGTTCCGTCTGGGCTGCAATGGTTGTATTCAGTTGGCTGATAAGATCCTTCTGCTCAAGAAGTTTTGAGTCTTTTGCACTTACTGCCATGTGATTTTCTGCTCCTTTTCGATACTCTTATTATACCACAAAGAGCATTAAAAAAGAAGCAGAAATGCCAGTATTTTCAAGGCTTCACGGCATTTTAAATGCTTTAGGCTGTTCGATTTCAAGACCTGACATGAGCCAATCGAATTGCTGCCATGTAAGCTGACGCACTTCCTGACTTGAACGTGGCCAGCGGAATCTGCGTTTTACTTCCATGCGTTTATACAGGAATACAAAGCCATCATTTTCCCATAGAAGTGCCTTTACCCTGTCACAGCGTTTTCCACAAAACAGGTAAAGAGCACTGCGTCTTGGATCCATGTGAAGCTGGTCTTCAACGATTGCACACAGTCCGTCGATCGACTTTCTCATATCGGTATACCCAGTCACAATATAAAGCTCATCGGCAGCTGTGATATCGCCTAGCATGAAAGCTCCGCAAGTATCTGGATTGTTTTGGCAAGAAGCAATGAATCCGTCCCGTTCGGAATGCGAAGTTCCATGTTTCCTATCACCAGCTCCATTACAGATGCATCAGTGTTTTTATCAATGGCATTTGAAGCTGAAAGTGAATTCATTTCTATTTTAACAACTTCCTGATGAGACCGTTCATAAGTTGACAGCTGGTTTTCAGGAATATCTCCGCAGCCATTTTTGCGGAGGCGCTTCACCCAGTTGTAAAGGTGCCAGGATTTATGTCATTGTTTAAACACCACTGATGATCAGACAACCCACTTTTCCGGCATTCCATGATCAGGCGGTATTGTTCTTCGACAGGTACTCTAGGTGTTCTCATAGTTTTTACCTCATGATAATTAGAGTAAAATGCTAGCATCTAGCAAACATAATTATAGTAAAACACTAGCATTTCCTGATACTTATTATGAGTTAATAATTAAGTTGTTGCAATCCGTCGAATTATTTTGCGCTTACGGTGGATTCGGGACTTTAACCCGTTAGAAACGTGCGCCGCTAGGCGCACCATAAAAAAAGACACCAAAAAATCATTCTATGATTTTTGATGTCTTTCTTTAGATAATAGGTTTCCCTAAAAGGTATATTCTTCCAGCCTTCTGCCAGAACCAAAATCTTAGTGCATATATGACATATTGCATAAAATATAATACATTTTTAAGATAACACAATATATAGTGCATGTCAATGCCTATATGCTATATTGAAATTGCGGAGTGTAAGAATTGATGAATATTTTGAAAATCATTTAATATCCATCACATATTATATAAAAAGTCCCTTACTAGCGCAATACAACTGCATTTTTGATAGATTAGAGTTTTTCGCTTTAAGTGTACACAAATTTTATATGATACAGTAAATACTTTTATAAAAACACTCTGAATACACTAACAACAGGTAAGAAAACTTGTAGGGCAAACATTAGTCATTGTTCTTATATACATATTCTCATCACTTATCAGCTCTTTGAGTTCAACTTCCGTAATATCGTGAATCGAATTCATTAATACAGCTTCATCTATTTCGTAATACTTTTCCATTTTATTCTTCCCCTTTGGTAAAAGGTATCCCATTCTTATTGCTTTTTGAACCATTTCTTGGTAATTACTAACGTCTAGTTTTTCGTAAATTACATTTAGATGATTTGCTAAGGTTCGCATAGAAATTCCTAAAATATAAGTTATATCTTTACGACTGTGTCCATGACAATATAATTCTAAGATTTCTCTCTCCTTTTCAGTCAATTCTTCCAGCCAAATTCTTTTAGTTGGAAAAACAGTTTCCCCTTGCATAATCATTTTTATAGTATTTACAAGTTCCTCAATCCCTACTTCTTTACTAATAAATCCATACGCTCCGATTCGTCTCGCCTCGTTTTCATATCCAGGTAGATCAAATCCTGTTAAAAAGCATATCTTCTTTTCAGGATAAACATCCAATATCTTTTTGGCCAAGCTTAGTCCGTCCATATCTCCACCTTTATTTAAATTAATATCTAAAATTAAAATATCATATCTACTTACAATATCTATAATATTATAATTATGCAAATCTGATATGACGTCTATCACCACATTAGTCATATAATTTGACAATGAATTTTTTATTCCTTCGACAATCAATTTATGATCGTCTATTAATAATATTCTCATATATTTCCTCCCAATAATGGTATTTCTACGATTATCAATACAATCCCATTCGCATATTGATTCAGAACTATTTTTCCACCAATATTACGAACATCTTCTTCTAAAGAGTTCGTCCCCCAACCAATTTTATATTCAGCGCCTTTTTCGCAACCATCATTTTTTATACTCAATACGATATCTGACCTTTTGTTCAAATATAATCGAAGTTCGATTAATTCGGCATTACTGTGTTTGAAAGCATTATTTAATAATTCCTTCATTATACGATATATTAAAATATCATAGGGTTTCTCTAAGAAGAAATCTTTATCGCAATAAAATCTATAATTATATCATTTTTAGAATATCTTTGTTGCATAGATTTAATTAAGTTCTTGTAGTTTTCTTTTAAAGAAATCGATTTTATAATCAAAGGAGAATATGAATCTACGGTATTTCTAATCTTATTTATTAAGCTTAAAATAAATTGCTTGTCGTCAGTGCTCAACATTTTTTCTTGGTTTATGGTAATTCTATTTTTTAAATAAATAATATCTTGAAGTATTTCATCATGTAAAAATTCTGCAAAAAGTTTATCATGCTCTTGTACTTTTTGTAACTGCTTTATATACCAATCAAAATAACTAGAATCATACGGCAGTTCGTAATCTAAATAATGATATTTCTTCTCCAAATTGCACAAAATATGAATCTGTAATGAAATCAAAAAGAATAAAATGCAAACTATGGAACATATTGCCATATACTCTCTATTAAAAAAAATAAAGCAAAATAATAGAGTTATTGCCCAAAATACTATTCTGAAAATAATGCCTACTTCAAATAATAAGTTTTTGAAAGATCCAATAGAGAATTTCAAATCTCGTACGGCAATATATAATAAGAACATCAACATTGTTATAATATATAGATCGTAATCGATATCTCTTAAATAAAATATCGATTTATTTGCGCATACTAAAACTTCTACAAGTAACGTACAAGATAAAACAATCAGCACTTTTATTTTATTTTTTATATGTATGCCATACTTATTTAGCATATTCTTTTTTAGTGGAACTATTAAAACCGGAACTATAAGCATCAATACCATTAAAGCCTGGTACAAGACAAGAAAAACACTATAATTAATTAACCATGTATATATTGTACACAAGAAGAATATATATATGCTTATCTTTAAAATTTTTATTTTCTTGTCCTGATACCCACAAAAAATATAGTTTACAAAAATCCATATCACAACTAATTGCGTAAGAGGAATGAATAATAAATTTTCAAAGTTTGTTTCAAATATCAAAAACCATGTCGTATATAAACATGATAATATAACTTTATGCACCTCTTTATTATTTTCCAAATTATATATTTCCACAACATAGCAAAATGAATTAAGTAAGCTAATTGCGATAATATAAAAATAAAGTATTAAAATATGGTCATACCAAAAAAAAGCATCCAATAAATAAGTAAATTGAATAATTTGATTTATAATTATATAGACCAACCAGTTTTTTGTTAATAATTTATTTGACATTTCAAATCTCCAAGATAAGAACATCAGGGAAATCACATGGAAATAACGTTCTCAATAGTTCATATCCAATACCGAAAGCCCTAGCATCAATCCATATACTACTACATCTTGTTTGCAACCGCAATACCATTTACCATTTCTAGTTTGATATATACAGAGAAAATGCTTAAGATACTCAAGAGCTTTTTTATCACTTTTTAATTTACTATATTGAATAAAAAAATCAACTGTCCCCATGTTTCCATGACATAAACAATCGCTTGTATTCCATACTTTATTTTTTAGAATCTTTGCACATCGCTCAATTTTCTCGTGATATTTTCCATTATCAAAATTATGCTCTAAGAAAAGATACATTAGTCCCAATCCAGCAATACCATGACACCAACTTATATCGCTATTATATTCATCTACTTTTATATTAGCTTCTAAAATCTGAATTGCATCCACACATTCCTTATTTTTTCTAAGCAAATAAGCTTTTGAAAGAGCAAGAATTATTCCGGCATAGCCATGAGCCATCCCCATATCAACTTTATCTTTTAGTAAATTTGACTTAACTCGATGTATAATAACTTTCGTTATCTTTTCAATAAATTCATAATATGTTGGTTTTTCTAATATGCTGTAAGAACTAATAAAGCCTAATAAAACACCTGATAATCCATCTGCTAAATCCAGTTCCATATTTTCTGGCTCTATTTCATCAATAACCTCATTACACAGTTTTTCAATCTCATCATTGAAATCCCAGCCAAGAATTAAAGATAAAACCGAAAACATATATATTAATGACATTTTGCCGGAAAACAGCGATACTCCCTCGACAGATTTATCAAGTCTATTCCGAATAGTATTCATTATTAAATGTAGATAGTTTAATACTTTTGAATCATTTGTTATTTTATAATATGCAGCAAAGAAAATTGCATTCCCGGGTAATCCAAAATATAGATCCAATTCTTGACGATCAATTCCCCAATTTGGAAATATATTTACTATATTGATCCAGTCAATTGTATTATCATTTTTATTAATAAAGCAATTATTTATCATTTCTTCTATAATTATATGTGTCTTATCTATTATTGTTTGAAATGAGATTATTGAATTGAATTCATAAAGTTCCACGACATTTTTTGTTGGTTTTTGTAAACTAAAAGTTATGCAAAAAAGTTGTTTTTTTAAATCTTCATTTGAAAAACTATTAAGTCTACTATATAAACCATCATTTGATTCACATGTAAATATATGCTCGCCATCGTTAAAAATATGAAATCTCATATCCTTAAGAAAATAAGGTATATCTCCTCTCCTCAAATTCGCTATTTCGCTGTCTATAATTTCATTTGGTATTCTTTCATCGGCTTTTAACATGTTATATAAAGCTTCGCTTTTCTCTATAGAAGCCAAGTACCTAGGATTCTTAAGTAGTAATAACAATTGCTGATATTTATCAGTGTCTCTATAAATTATTCTACTAGTAAAAGATGGACCTATTATATCACGAAACAATTTTTCAATTTCAAGTTTATTTTGAGTAACTACAGAATACTGAAAGGAAAATCCTTCTTTAATTTCTTCAGTATAATCTCGTGGATCTACATACTGTCCCTTATAACGTGCAATATTTTTACTTTTTATATTGTATCTCCTCATAAACAAATTGCATTTGATCAGTATATGGATTTTTGATTACTTCCTTCTTTATCTTGATCCCACCTGCCCCACCTGTAATAGCGGTATATTGCTATTACTTACTATTTGAATCCAACCCACCAGATTTACCATAATCAAACAACGTTTCAAGATCTGTTATATAAGGCATATCTCTATCTATTATTAGGTTTTCCATATGTATGTCTGTCACTCCACACAGGTAAGCCATATTAAGTAAGGCGCCTATACGTTTATATACCTGTTTTATTTCATCAGTATTCTCACATTGAGTTGCATTTATAAATTCCTGCCAACCATGTGTTTGACAATTTAATGTATGAATTCCCCTTAAGTGAACCTTCGATTTTTGTTCAAATAATCAATTAAGTTATTCCATATAATATCACTTTCCAAGCTCCTCGGTTTATAAATTATCTTACCCTGTTCAAATTCCAAACATAACACAGTCTTACCATGCTGGTGTCGATCAGAATTCATCTCAGTAAGCTTTACACACTCCCTAAAACTCTAAATTTTTTCGCAACTCTTCAATATCATTATTTAAGTGCTCTTGAACATCTACACAAAAAGAAAACCTATCTATAATAGCCCGTTCTATCTTGGACTTTAATACTGGAAATCGATCCATTATATAGGCTTGATACTGACTTTTTACTAAAATATCATTAAAATAATCATATCGGTCATATGCGCTATTCCCAATCAGTTCTTGCCTGCATTCATTAATAAGATAAACTAGCGTTTTGCGGAGATATCAAATATAGCTTCTTTACATGTGTCCACAAAATATTTATAGAAAACAGGTTTTAATCTTGCTTTATAATTCTTTCCTTTTATATTTAATAAGAATTGTGTTTCTACATATTTTTTAAATATGTCCACTGTAAATATCCTCCTAGATAGTATCCTGGTATTTTTGGATAATATAATTAATAAACACAAAAACAAATAGCCATATTAATTCAACTATTAAATATCCTGACAGATTAGGAATGCCGGCTATTGGTGGTTCTTCATTAAAAATCGACAATAGCCCAATAGGAGATAGTTTTTAGTGCCTGTAATACTATCTAGAATACCTATAATCAATGGAATTATTACTGCAAGAAAATTTACAATTCTGACATTCTTTATTATCAATACAATATCATATAAGAAGAAAATAAAGCTAGTTATCGGAATTATAGTTATAACATATAAAGCAAACGCCTCCGTAATCTCTCTCATACTCAAATCATATGTACCCCAAAATAAAATTCCTATTGTCGTCACACAGATAAAAGAAATTACTATAAACCCCAATACTACAAATGTTGTAAATAGTAACTTTCCAATAAAAAAATTTATCTTATTGACGCCTGTCATAATTATATATTTATAACATCCAGTTTTAAAATCCTCAAAGTAAAGATTGGCCAAAATAATTCCTAACAACATTAAGCTAAATAATGTGCTACCCTGATATAAAACATCTGTACTTGCTATCCATATATATTTCATAGATGTGAAATCTTGTAACAGAGAATTCATTTCATTTTCTGAAGCATTTGAATAAGCAAAAGCTGACGAAAGGGTAAATAATAATATAAAACAAATAAAAATTAGAAATCCTTTCTTTTGTGAAAGCTTATAGAAATCCATTTTGAATATTTTCATCACTACACCTCTTTATTCTTTACTACATATCTCAAGGCAAAAACCAATATAACTGAATAGATTATTACACCCAATATATTCTTTATTAAAAGATTAATATTAGAATATCCCAAATATAAATTAGTGCCGATGTTGGAAATATTCCTCTCATATTAGGAAAGTAATTATCCAGAATATAAAACAATAAAAATAATACAAGTACTATCCCAACAGTTTTCCCAAATTCCTGATACGTAACTGACACAATAGCAGTAAATAACTCCCAAATTATCAATGGTATACTTGCAACTAATAGTAAAATAAACTGCTTCAAATAAGAAACAGTTATTATTTCTTTATTTCCAAGTAAATAAGCAATGGATGTCAATCCCACTCTAATATGAAATATAAGAAAAGATTGTAATTACGGATGTGACAATTTTGGTAATCATCCAATTTTTTCTAGATATTTGAGAGAATATATACTTAATGCATCCGGATTCGAAATCTATGGTCCATATAAAAGCACATACTACAATACACAATATAGGCATAATAAGTGCTGTTTCACCCGATAATACATTATTTACTTCTATATAATCTATAAGTATAGTGTTTTTATTGTTTTATATGAATTATCATAAATATAAATAAGATTAAGCACTGCAACAGATAAAAAAGCACTCAAAGTTATCATATACATAAATACTTTATTGGTCTTGTGTAATTCTGATCTTATAAAGTTAATTCTCATTGTACTTTAGCCTCTCCATAAAGAAATCTTCTAAATCATGTGTTATTTTCTGGATGTCTTTTATATGCATATGATTTTCGACAAATACAGAACTGATATTACCAATATCAGATTTTTGTATTTCTATTACTATTTTATTATTATCCGCTGACTTAATTGTAGCCAAATCATTCAATATTTTAGAAACTCTATGTACATCAATATACTCATCAAACTCTAGCATATATTGTTCTTTATCAGAACTCAATAAAGTTTTGACATTGCCTTCTGTCACAATTTTCCCATTAGATATAATTGCGACACGATTGCACATTTTTTCAATTTGACTCAGTATATGTGAAGTTATAATAAAAGTCTTATTTTCCTTCTTTGCCAATTTCAAAATAAGATTTTCGATTTCAACGACGCCTACCGGATCTAAGCCATTAGTTGGTTCATCTAATATAATAATATCAGGATCATTTAGAAAAGCTCTGGCTATTGATAGTCGCTGCTTCATTCCCATTGAGTAATTTTTTACCTTTTTCTTATCGTTTACATCTAAGCCTACTAATTTTAAAACGTCACTAACTCTCGTTTTAGGTACATCATATAATTCGGAAAAAATAAATAAATTTCTTTTTGCGTCTAAATACTCATAAAATGCCGGATACTCTATTACAGCTCCAACTTTCTTTGGTGTCTCTAAGTCGTGCATAATACTGCCTTTAACTTTGATTTCACCAAAATCCTTCTTGATGAGTCCTAAAATAATCTTCATTAAGGTAGTCTTTCCAGATCCATTAAGACCTAATAGTCCATATATTTCGCCTTTGGAAATAGATAGTGTAACTCCATCCAAAACTTTATATTATTAAAACTTTTTTCACATTATTTATTTCAATTATCTTTTCCATAATTCTTACTCCTTTAAAACTTAAAATTTTGAAATGCACATAATAATAATTATAAGCAAGTATCCCTTTATCTCAATTATACCGCCTAATACTCCTCCTCTACTGTTCACACCTAAACTAAAGTTGTAGATTATTTGTATGACTATTGAGATAGAAACAAGCGATACAAATAGAACTGATATTATATTATAGATAATATACTCCACTAGCTTTCTTTTCTCTCCGCGTATTATCGAAATGATTTTCTTTCCTGATATTCTACGTAAATTAGGTATTTTTAGTATGTTTGTTAAAATAAAATATCCATCTAAAGGTAAAAATGGAACAAGATTCATTACAATGAGGCCAAGATTATTAAAAGCTATTAATAGCATTATTTCCCGCAGGATTCCAAACGAAAATGGTAAAAACATTACAGAAACACTAAATATAAATGCATTCATAATAATCCCAGCTGCGTGTACTAATATTCTTTGCTTTCTTGGTAAAGTGTAAATACCGGGAATAGTAATATAAATAATTGGCGTAAATAAATAAATGGATATGGATACCTTTTGGGGTATTAATCTGTAATGTGCAGCTACAATAGCATGAGCCATTTCATGGAGTAATACACATATTGTTGTAATAACGGTTGATATAATTATACTGATGAACACAGAATCGAATAAATTATATATATTCAGCTTTACTATTGATATGCCAAACTTAGGTAAAAGTACAGTAGCTATCAATATTATCGCAACCAAGAATACACAAAATGGAATACTGACAATGTGAGCGCACCGTCTAAATATACAGTTCAATTTATCTCCAATATTAATATCCATAATACTAAAACCATATTTTTGAAATTCGTTTAATATCACTTCCTTTTTATTTGTGTTTTCAATTAGTCCTGCTTGTTCAGCTATATTGAATAATTTTAAAACATCTATTTCTTTATGATTGTCCTTATAAATCTTAACAATATCGTCAATAGTATGTTCTCCATCGAAAAGCTTATAGACACCAATAATATCATCAACATTTTTTTCTGATGCCATAATAAATCTATCCTTTTTTATACTTCCAACAGTATATGTAGTCTTTTTTTTATCTCGATACAGCTCATATTTTTCAAGGTCTTCAACAATGCGTGGTTTTATGTCAATACGGCTCACTATATCTCCAGCTTTCTATTTTAAGTTCGATAATTCTAATATAACTCTTTCAGTTAATTCTTTTAAAAATTTACACTGTTCACCAGAAGGCACAAATGGGTCATTTGTTTCAAAATAATTGCTCCCCATGCATCCATTACATAACAAATTATTAAAGCAGTTGCTACAAGGCAATTGTTTACACTTATTAAAGGAATATGTGTTCTTTGCTTTTTTTAAACTATTCATGAATTCATCTTTATTCATTTTTGTATTTGCAATATTATGTGCTTCGATGTCTGTCATCATGAAGCATGGATAAACGTTTCCATCAACGTTTACTGAAAAGGTATCAGTACCAGCTCCACAAATTTTGCAATCACCACATTTATGCTGAAGATTGTAAATAATATTTCTTACTTTAAATATAATGTTATTTTTCTTGATATTTTCACTTGATATAGTTTCTAAGAAATCTTCATAATTCGTAAGTGCTAATTCATGTGTTTTTTCTATGCTCACGGGTGCAACATGAACGTTTTCAATATTAAACCTTTTTTTGAAAAAATTTAGCAAATCAACTATTTTAATTCCTTGATCATGATGATATTTTGTATATGTCACTTCTATATTTGGCAAAATATTAGCTTCTTTTTGTATCCGTTCTATATTTTTTGATATAATGCAATAAACTCCTTCGTGATTTTTATTCACACGTAATTTGTCGTTTATTTCACGTGGTCCATCACAACTAATAGTAACCGCTATATTATAGACTGAAAGTATTCGCAATATATCGTCATTTATGATTGTTCCATTGGTAACAATCCCAAATTGTGGCATAATATGTATTTTTTCTGTTTTATATAAGTTTGTTATATACTCGCATACATATTCCATTAGTTGATAATTTAATAAGGGTTCTCCTCCGAAAAATTGTACATATTGAATTTCCTTGAACATATAGATAAACTTATCAATAGCATCTTTCGCTGTTGCACTATCCATTAAACTATCTTTAGAGTGATAGTTTCCTCCATTCGCATAACAATACTCACATTGCAAATTACAACTATTGCTTATATTTAAAATCAATTTTCTTAAAATAGGATATTCAGTGGCTATAATAGCTAACTGTTCATCGCGCTTCAATACTTTTGATGCTTGCTATCTCTTCTGAAGATGTCGAATATCTTCTTTCAATAATAGAGTGATCAATATTTTGTAGCATAGCGTTAATAATTTCATCTGTATGTTCATTTATTCTATAGAACTCTAATCTATTAGATAAAAACAGTACTCTATCGCTACCATTTCTAATAATGTGAATCATAGTAAATCTCCTTTATTTAAATAGAGCCTCCCCAGATAGGGAGGCACCATTATAGATTTTCATATTAACATTATTTAACATTATGGAGTAAGGTTCCTTTTAGAACCTTACTCCTGTTGTCAGAAAGGTTATCTAGTGGCATCCAAAACCGAACCAGCCGTGTGGACAATAGATGCCAAAGCTTGGTGTAACTGTTTCTTCCATCAGCTCAACATCTTCCAAATCAACCTTTTCCAGCACAACATTCTGCATTTCCTTTTCATCGGTCTTCATGGTATACGCCTCCTTCTTGAATATGTATTAGTAGTTTTTCACTTCATGTTTAAGTATACTTGAGCTACTTTATTTTGTCATGGTACTTTTGTGCACTAATTCTCTAATTATAAAAATAAAGACCATCTCAAATTCCCGTTCTTCCTCATGCTGATTTTCATAATCCAAAGTTGAAATATATTCATTTGCTAAAATACTATTATCTTTTTCATGCATTAAGACAAACATGTTTAGTATTCCAGGCGATTCTGAACCGCCAGGAGTACATTTTCAACGCAATATTCACATATTTTTAATGATTCCTTTTTCCAGATGCACATTTCAGATAAACGGAGCCCCTTTCCCGTATCAGCGGTGTAAGAGGCTCGCACCAGCGGTGCGTTATCCGTTTACTATTACTTGCTAATAGGTTCCATATTTCTCATGTTCTTACCATTCATCTCCAATCGATAGGCTCTGCTAAGCATGCGTGCAAAGCACGCCTCTGCATAAGTATGATCTTGAAACATATCGTACCAGGTAGATACAGGGAACTGAGAAATGATAAGAATGGATTTATGAGGATCTCGACTGTCGAATACCTCGAATAAATTTCGGCATTTATTCACATCCAGGTTCATCAATCCGAAATCATCAACAACAAGAAGATCGTAGCCTGCGAACAGATTTAACTCTTCTTGGTATCAGTACACCTTTCTGCAAATAAGTAAGTTCTGCCTGATATTTCACTATCATATACTCAATCCGCCATTGCCCTTGCGCAACTGCATTTTCTAATAAGTTCATATTATCACCTAATTATAGTATACCAACATTTAAATCAAGATCAATCTTTTTGTGTTATAACTATCTATATTGTAGATTATACTTCATTTTCTCCTATTATTCTGTTATAATTAGCCAAATTGGTTTTTAGATTTCCAATATATGTAACCCATGGAATATTTTAATCATCATATTTTCCTTTCCTAGATGGATTCAGAATTCCATCTACAAAATCAACAAGTTTTTCTGGAATAGGTAAGCCAAGTTTTTTGGGAATTATCTAAAATAATGATACATTCATAGGATATATAAAACCATAATGCAATTGTCCGCAAAGATTCACCAGTTTGAATCAAGAAAGTATCGATTGTATTCGCAATGCCTATTAATAAAAATATAGCACATTTATTTGCAATCCAACGCACAATAGACTTTATTGAAAACTGGTATAAGGAAAGAAACCATAAGGCGGACGCTAAACACTCAACAGCAACAAAAATCATCAGAGACAATAGTAAATTATCTAAGCCACCTAAAAACCAAATAAGAATGCCAATAAATCCACCACAATTACTAATATAGGACATATGTGTTCTCCTTTCATGTGTAAGGTATTTTTGTTTTTACATTTCAAATTATATTTTAGGTCGGATAGGATGTCGTTTACTTGAAGTTGCAGAAAGTTGCAAGGAAGGAGCGATTATATGTTAACGTTTGCAAAACTTGCAAATGAATTGATTTACGCCACCAAACTCACTAATGAAGATTTAGTTAACACTCTTTTAGCTTGTGTGTATGAACCATTAGATTTAAAAGATAAAAATGGCAATCCATATTATGCTGGAAAAGGTGAATGCAGTTATTTACTAAAAGGGAAAAAGAGACGTAAAGCTTGAAATTCAACGAGGCACTAGTAAAAAAGAAGTAATCGACCATGCAGAAGCATATTTCGAAAGCTTCCTTATTTCTAAAATTCTGCCTTCCCTTCTTGACGATTTTTTAGAAAATATGAGAACGATAATTACATATGATGCTTCTATTTCTGAACCAAAAAAGGAAAAATTATTATCAATAGCCAATAGAGAAAGCTTGGCCAACTTTTTAGCAAATGTGTGTCTTTATGCAATTAGTAGACCTAATACGTTTCAAGATGAAACCATGTGTACCAATAATCTTCCGGAGCAAAATAAATATTTTAGTGGACGAGTAGATGTATTAGAATATATTGATTCACTTTTTAATAAAGAAAAAAAAGATACTATTAGTATCTGTCAAACCATTTCAGGTCTTGGCGGAATTGGGAAAACACAGCTCTCAATCCAGTATGCCTATAATTATCATTACAAATATAAAACTTGCATTTGGTTTGTAGATGCAGAAAGCAGTTCTTCTATTTATAATAGTTTTTCTGTTTTCGTACAGCAATTTAATCTTTTTTTACCAAAGAATTATAATACCAAGGATTTACAAAGAGCCATTAAAGCTTGGTTATCAGAAAATCGTAGCTGGCTACTAATTTGGGATAACCTTGAAACTGTAGATACAATACTGCCTTATTTACCTGATAAAATAAACGGACAAATCCTTATAACTACAAGAAATAACCGCCTTGACTATGGAACTCCGTTTCTTCTTAATGTATTTGATTTGAACGAAGCACTAATCTTCATGAAAAAGAGATTGTCTAAAACGAATGAATGCAAAATGGAGTATTATAAGTATAAGGATTTTTCCGAAAAGTCAACTGTACTGATAAAGCGCCTGGGTTATTTACCGCTGGCCTTAGAACAAGTAGCAGCATATATTAAAGAAGTTCGTTGCTCTATTTCTGATTATTTAGAATTGTTAAAGCAATCAAGCGTTGATGCATTTTCAGACAAATACGCCTCGCCAGAATATTATACAAGTATTGTTACATTAACATGGAATATTTCATTTGCGGCACTTGAAGATAGTTCACAGCAATTATTAAATCTTTGTGCCTATATGGGAGCTGATAATATTCCCGTAAATTTTTTTTCGCAGAAATGAGGGTTTCTGCTTCCAGATCCCCTGAAAAATGCTCTATCAAAACAGTTAACACTAAATCGGGTTGTAACAGGGCTTCGAACATACTCTTTGGCTAGTGGAACGGCTGAATATATCAATATTCATAGGCTTGTTCGAAGTAATCGAAGCATCATGAAATTGAAGAAGGAAATAATTCTGGTGTAAACAAATGGCTCCAATTAGATTTTAATATGTTGGAGTCATATCTTCCTACTTCATGTGAGGAAGCTGACGGTGTATCACAATTTATGCCAATAGCTATTCATGCTGAATCTATTGCCGAACATTATTCTATACTTGCCAAAACAAGAAAGTCTAAAATTAAAAAACGGCAAGCTTGTATGATAAAATAGGCGACTGCTATGACGATTGTGGAATTTTTGATAATGCTTTTAGTAATTATTTGAGTTCGCTCCAAATAAAAGAGCTCTATCTAGGTAAAAGGCACTCGGAGACAGCGATACTATATGATAATATTGGTTTATTATATACAAGAACTGGAAACTATTCGAAAGCAATCAAATGGCATAAGAAAGCTATCCATATTTTGGAGACAAGCTTAGGTAAAAAAAGCCTTGACACTGCAACTGCCTATAATAATCTAGGATTGGCATTAGTAAAGAAATGGAGACTACGACCAAGGAATTTCTTGGTATCAAAAATGCATCGACATCGAATTAGAAATACTGGGCAATGACCATATTGAAATTGCTGCAGATTATAATAATATGGGTGAAGCATACCATCAGAAGCACGACGAAGAATCCGCTTTAAAATATTTAATGCTTGCTCTTGAAATTAAAGAAAAACAGATTGGCTGTATGAATTCAAATATTGCCATTACCTACAATAACCTCGGCAGTGTATATTGGAAACTCAAACAGTATGATAATGCCATAAAATACACAAAAAAATCTCTTAATATTTATAAGAGAATATATGGCGAAAAGCACCCCAATTTTGCTTTGGAAATGTCAAATTTAGCAAGCATATTTGCCGATATGGGTGATTTAGAAAAAGCACGGCATTATTATATGAAAGCAATTGAAGTAGGAATAAGCAGTCTTGGTTTATCACATCCAGAGACAGCTAAAACAATTGATGGGATGGGAACAACATATCTTTCGGAAAGAGAAATCAAATTTGCTTTACCATATTTTCTTCTGGCATATAAATTGCTTACTGGCAGTCTTAATCAAAAACATAGTGATGTCATGCTCGTTTATAATCACTTACAAATTGTTCACCAAAAGATGGAGATAATCCAGCCATTCGAAAATTGGTTGTCCATTCAATTAGAAAATTCAATTCAGGAACTGGAAACGGAAATACAGAATAATAATTTTTGTACAAATTTTATTAAAGAATAGCCACCAGAGTAGTGAGATTATCAGCCAATACAGTTTCTCCTCTTTAAGTAAAGATGCTGTGCGACATTAATCTGCACAGCATCCCTTTTAATCAATCAAATCTTTTTTTGCCGAAGTTCCCGCTTTCCTCCTAGCCTATTTCTTCACAATAATCAATTGAATACAAATTCAAAGGTTTTCTTGATGCCCCACAATAGAAGTTCACTTCTGAACATCTATTATCATATTTGGAGGAATCTGATTTCCATATATCTTCTTGAGTGTTTGATTAAAATAATCAGCAAACCAAACATATTTTTGATGAACATTGGGTATATGATTAGCTGCTAAATTCATTGTAACTAATTTTTTTACTTTCTCAAGATAATTTCTATACGTTTGAATATCATTAAATTCTGTAAACTGTGATAAATAATCCAGAAAAAAGAACCCGTGATCATCTTCATAAAGCAAATCCTTGAGATATTCACACTCTTGTTCTGGTGTATTCGACTCTCCAGGGTATCTTATTCCCATTTCTATTGTCTCTAGATCTATAACAATACGTGGGAATACAGCTGTTTCTTCTTACATTTTGTATGCCTTAATCATTGCCGGTCCAAAACATATCTTTTATCATGATACATCTGTCCGTATGCGATACCACCTCTAACAAAGATATTTGCGCTTAGTAAATCATTACATAGTAAACGTCAAACCACCCGCCTTGGATAACTAGCATTTTGTGAGGCACTCTAAAAACACGAAAAAACTAATAGTTTTTTAGAGGAGGTAAACTATCATGGATTCACTCACCCATAATGTAAGGCGTGCTAACTGGTTAAATATTATAAATCAATGTCAGGAACGACCTGCAAACGTAACCGTCCGACAATGGCTGAAAGACAACGATATCAACGAGAAATCTTATTATTACTGGCTGCGCAAGTTTCGTAAGGAATTATACGACCAGATGCAGATTCCTGCGGTTACTGAAAACCCTACAGAAATTTCTTTTTTTGAGCTCGCTGCTCCGGCATCGGAGAAAGTTGCTTCAATACATGAGTCAACGAATTCAACCACGACTGCGATTATCCGACATGGAGCTGTCACTTTGGAAATATCGAACGATATTTCAGAGGATGCTAAGCCTGCTCCTAGGAGGTAATCCATGCTTGAGAACGTTGCTAAAATCACTCGTGTCGTACTTGCATGTGGGACGGTAGATCTGCGCAAAGGCATTGATGGTCTCTCGATGATCATTGGCGATAAGTATAAGCAAAATCCGTTTGAAAAAGGAACTCTGTTCCTATTCTGTGGGAGACGTTCCGACAGAATCAAAGGTCTCCTATGGATGGGCGATGGATTCCTTCTGTTGTATAAACGGATTGAAGCCGGTTCATTATCGTGGCCAAGAACTACGGAAGAAGCTGCGGATCTCACCGAAGAACAATTCAATTGCCTAATGCTTGGTTTAAATCCTCTTGATCCTAAAATAAAGGATGTAACACCGCAAAAGCCTTTTGAGTTTGTGCAAAACAGAGATTTTAAAAGACACTTATGGCAGTACAAAACTATAATGTAGTACAGTTTATAAGCCTTCTTCGCAGCCACCGTGGCGGTCAGAAGAGGCTTGAAACAAACATTTTGAACCTTGAAAACTCTATATTTCCTTGCTTTTATTGACAGTATACAGCCTTACATCAATAGGCATAATGACGAAGAACCAGCACATAAGAATTCGCTAATCCTACACATTTCTGCTATAATAAAAGCAGTTTGAAGGAGCAAAGCAATGGCACAGAAACATACTTTGGAAGAACTGAATAATTGCAGTCGTGAAGAACTGATCACCATTGTTCTTATGATGCAGGGCAGCTCGATACTTTAAATGACAACATCGAGAAGCTCATAGAACAGGTTCGCATTGCCAATAATTACAGATTTGGCAAACATACAGAGACCTTGAAATCGATCGAAGGTCAGCTCTCATTTTTTGATGAAGCGGAAGCTGCCTGTGATGAGCCTTTCGGGGAGCCTTCTGCTGAAGAGGTCCTTCCAGCAAAGCATAGAGCGAAGAAAAAGGGACAACGGATCTTGATCTGAAAGATTTTCCGGAAGAGATACTTCCACCGTACAGTGTTTCCGAAGGACAACTTGATGCTTTTTATGGAAAGGCAACTGGCGTCGTATGCCGGATGAAACATACAAAAGGCTCCGCCATGAACCAGAATCATGGACTGTTGAAATTCATACCGTCGAGGTATATGTAGGAACCGACGGTGATCATCAGGACGAATTCCTGCGTGGAAACAGACCAAAAGATCTGCTTCGCAACAGCATTGTGACATCATCATTACTGGCATCTATACTGAATGTAAAATATGTGAATTCATCAGCATTACACCGGATTGAACAGGAATTCCAACGTAATGGTGTGAATATATCCAGACAGACAATGTCTAACTGGATTGTTAAATGCTCCCAAATGTATTTCACTCCCTTTGTTGAACGGATGAAACAGGAACTTCTGTCACTACATGTCACGCAGTCTGATGAAACACCAACGCAGGTGATAGCAGACAGCGACCACCCTAACAGCAAGTGTTATATGTGGGTGCACCGTTCTGGAGAGTTTTATACCAGGCGTCCAATCGTGATATATGAATACCAGAAAGGTCGCGATCATCAAAAACCTCTGGATTTTTACAAAGATTATAAAGGAATCCTTGTAACGGATAGTTTGCAGCAATACCATTTGGTTGACAAAAAGCTTGCATATGTAACAAACGCAAACTGTTGGGCTCATGCAAGGCGTGATTTTGCGGATGCGGTTAAGGCTGCAGAAAAAAAGAGCCATCGTCTGTAAGACAATCGGTTGCATACCAGGCTTTGCAGAAGATCGCCGAATTTTATAATGCTGATACTGAGTTAAAAGGACTCTCATCAAAGGAACGTCTTCAAAAACGGCAGGAAGTGATCAAGCCGATGGTTGAAGAATTCTTTGCGTGGGTAAAACAGCAGGTAAGCGATTGTACAGTACCTCCAAAATCAAAACCAGGACAGGGACTTAATTTCGTAATCAATCAGGAAAAATACTTACGGATATTTCCGAAGATGGCAATATGCCTATCGACAATTCAGCTTCGGAGAGCTATACGAACCTTTTGTTTGGACAAGAAAAACTGGATGTTCCACAATACTGCAAAGGAGCGTCTTCCAGTGCAATGGTATATAGTATTTCTGAAACCGCAAAGCTGAATCAGCTGCGACCGTATTATTACTTTAAATATATCCTTACAGAGTTGCCGAAACTCTGTGATGAAAGAGGAAATATAGATCCTATAAAATTGGATTATCTCATGCCATGGTCAGATAGCCTTCGGATAAATGCGGAAACCACTCCGCTCATAATAGGCGGCGTTGATTTTAACGACCTGCGTATGATTTGACGTTTACAAATAAACGATTACAATCCCGTCACTTATTTTGATATGGAAGATTAAAAATATTTCGTTGCAAAACAGATCGCAGGTCAAAAGACCTGCCTGTGTTATCTATTCATGGTTCGATTTAAGAAGCCCCTACGGAATGCCCCTAAAAAACTCATAGATTTTTAGTTGTCGTCCCCATTAATTGCCCCTAAAAAACTTTGGGAAACCCCACTAAACTTTGGAGACCCATTATATAACGTGGCTAAGTATAACAAGCATAATTCTATATCTATTCGCTTGATAAATGGTTTAAAAATATACTCATCCATATTGAACTTTACATTGTTGATGATTTTTTATTATCGCTACTAACAAATCTTTTGTTATATGTTGTAATTGATAATACAGCTTTTATCAACTCTTGTTTTTCTTCTTTGACAACAATTCTATAACAAGCAATTGAACCTTTTAATTCATCATTCTCATTTATGCGATCTTCTCCATCTCTAATGTAACTATCCAGTTTTCTTGCTTGTTCCTTACTATTATAAAACAAAATGGCTCTTTTGAACTTAACACTTTAGAAAAGTCGACTTTTCATCCATTAATTCATCAATAGTTAATCCTTTTTCTGGAGAGACTGTCCGCTTGTCTCCATACATTATTTTCCATCGGAAAATTATAGTATAGGCTTATGTATAATTCATCTGAATTTATACTATATTCTTTCTGATACAATAATTTACACAAGCAATTATTCATTTTATCTAAAATGTGTTTCAATTGCTCACACGGGTTACTTACTATTTGCGGAATATCTACTATTTGCCCATTTTTTATTTTCCACAATCGTTTCTTTAATGTAATATATTTATTATCACATATTTTATTTGTTTCTATATCCACATTTTCTAAAACAACCAATTTTCTTTTATCTTTGTCATTATTGAGTTTACTGTATTCATAATATCTTTGTGCCATTGACAATAAACACGAAAATCCAACCACTAAGATTGTAAGAATCGCCCCCAAAAGGTAAACTGTCTCTTCCCACTCGCATCTGTAACTATGAAATGTAGCTTTTCGCCCCAAAAACTCAATATTAACGAAAACCATATACTAGAAGTAGACATCAAAACAGATACAATCAACCATTTCTTTTGTACCCATTCGTGTAATCTAATAAGTAATTTTTTAAACATTTGATCATATTCATCTATCGCTTTACAACTTGCTGATTCCCAAAACGCATATACTTTCTTTAGGTATCTTTGTCTCCTTTTTATATTTTTGCGACCCTAAAATATTGTCAAATACAACTCTTAATGTTAATATTCTTTTTATCATTATAAATACCTGTCCAATCCTTTTCCATATTTGTTTTAACATTATAACTCCTTTTACAATATAGTAAACCGCCTTTTTTAATTTATTCATACCAAATCGGTTTTATTCTTTATTTGTTTTCAAAACATGCTTCTATAAGGCATACCGGATAACCTAATATCCAATATGCCCTAGATTTTATCTTTCCTCATGCGGACTATAAAAAAGCACCTCATACTTAATCAATGCGTCAAATAATTGCTCTGGTAACTTATCTCTGTATCTTACTGTCAATATTCTAATCTCTGATTCCTTGAATAGCATATATTCTTGAAATGCTTCTTCTGCTTTGTCCCAGTAATGTAATATAACCTGTTTGTCATGTCCGAATGGTGTAATCCTTGCATAATATTTATCCTTTGTAGCATTATAGGCAACACCAATCGGATAACCGCTGACATTTACATACTTATTGAAATTCCTACGCTTTGTAGCACTTGCCAGTGCAGAATTGATTATCTCCGGCAAGAGGCAGCACTTATCTGGCGCATACTCTTTATTACCACAACACAATAAATCCTTTCCTCATATACCAACTCATTCAATGCAACAAGCATTGCTTTAATATCCTTTTGTATAAGCCTGTCTTTTCAGACAACTTATCTATTACATCTTTTTTATATAGAATCATTTGCTCCTCCTTTCCTACACTCTGACTATATATCCTTGACTTCTCAAATAAGCAACTGCATCTCTTACTAACGCTCCATTATCTACAGTATTTGCCATTGTAACATCCCATACATGAGGTGTATTAGTTCCAAGATTCTTTCCACCATGCAGACCTTCATTCGCCCATGTTGTAGCCTGTTCACCAGATACACCATAGTAATTGCTCATATAATCTGTATCAATATAAACCGATGCTACCGCTTTACCTCTGACAATTCTTGCGTCAACTTTAAATCCTGACCTTAAAAAGTCATATTGTCTGCGATAAAATACTGGATCATATGAATCATAATATCTTTGCAGAAAGAAGTTCAAAGTCTCATATACTCGTTGTGCCATGCCATCTACCATTTTCTTTAGAGTTGGTTGTAATGCAATAGCCAAATCATTCATATTATTTATTACCTTTGTCATGTTTCACACTTCCTCATCTGCTACCACAACTGTTATGTTCTCTGCCCTATCTCCTTTACTATTGTGGTTTGGAGTAAAGAATACGCAATATCCTTTTGCTATGTACTCTCCATACAAATCTGATTTATGAAAAAAATAAGACTTTTTTATTCTGTCCTCGAATAAATCCATAACCTTTGTCATTAAAATATCGTGTTACTGTTCCAAACATTCATTGTCCTCCTGTCGTTTTTTCAAATGAAATCACCGTTTCAAATTCAAGTCATATAATGGCTCTTTGACTCTCTCTGTGGCTCATATAAGCGTTTTAAAGCCATTAGTGTGAATTTCTCTCTGTGTCTATGTAATTTAAGGCACTAAAATAAGCAACATGCTCATAATAAATACAAGTATGTTGACTTATTTAGATGTCTAAATAGCCATTGCAATATAAATTTTTCGTTCTTTTTTGACGCCAATTTTGACCACAATTTAATTGATTTTAAATGTTTTTAAATGGCCTAAAACAACATTTTTGACATTTGCATAAAAAAAGAAATGCCGAAAACATAGTATTTTCAAGCATTCTTTTTAGTGGACTAGACGGGAGTCGAACCCGTGTCCCAAAAGCCTATTCCCTGTCCTTCTACGAGTGTAGTTTATTCTTTGACATTCCCTCTGCCACACGATAACAAACAACCTTGTGGTTTCAGTAGCTTCATGATACGCCCGATGGCTCAAAGCTTTGCCAACGTCGTTTCTCACATAGTCGAAGCCTGGGTCCTAAAGTGTGAGTGCTCTAGGTCAGACTGCTGCCATTAGGCAGCGTATGCTAAATTATCTTCAGCGTTTAATTTTAATTTGGCCATTTAACGCATCACCATGCGACTCGCTTCTCCAGCTGCATGTACCCCGTCGAAACCTTTACTAGCCCATATTCAATTTTTTGCGGGGTACATGCAGCTACGCTCCATGTTCTCCGCTCCGCTTCGGTCCGCCCAAAGCCAAGGTCCACCGGACCTTGTGGACCCCGTCGAAACCTTTACTAGCCCATATTTAATTTTTTGCTAACCAAGATTTCTGATTTTGAAATCTCTCTGTGCCTCTCGCTTTTGGTCCTTCTTGGCTATGTCTGCTCTCTTATCATAAAGCTTCTTACCTTTGGCAAGTGCTATCTCTACTTTGACCAGACTCCCCTTAAAGTATACCTCCACCGGCACAATTGTGAAACCCTTTTCCTTCATCTTTGATGAAAGCTTCTCGATTTCCTTCTTGTGGAGCAAAAGCTTTTTAGGTCTGAGTGGATCCTTGTTGAAGATATTTCCCTTCTCATATGGTGTGATATGCATGCCATACAGGATAATCTCACCGTTCTCAATACGGATGAATGACTCCTTTATGCTGCCCTTTCCCATTCGAAGTGACTTCACCTCAGTTCCTGCAAGTGAAATACCGGCTTCGTATTTCTCAAGCAAAAAGTAATCGTGATAGACCTTTTTGTTGTTGGCTATTAATTTCTTTGGTTCCTTAGCCATGTCGGTATCTCCTTTCCTCAAACTGCTTTACAATACTAACACATTTTTTTACAATTGCCAATATCTAAAACGTAAATTATTGTAAACCGCTGGTTCACATTTCTTTTTATTTACACTATATAATATATTATGACATCTTTTTCAATAAATCTATCGCACAACGACCGACAAATAACAGATAATCAAATAAGTATTTTTAAATCATAAAAAGATTTCGTCATTATTGTCATATTATTCCGCCGGTTTAAAATCAATTGTACGCATAATTTTGTCAGTACTGTCCACAACAACCTTGATTTTTTGTCAAAGCTTGTATCTCTTATTGGTGGCTGAACCAGCTAGCTCATAGGTATCCTCGTAAAACTCATAGAAATCATCTGTCAGGTCTGTCACGCGCACAAGTCCCTCAACTGTATTTGGAAGCTCCACGAAAAAGCCCCACTCCGTGACACGATATAACTCCTTCAAAGCATTCACCAATATGATTTGACATGTATTCACATTTTTAAGCTTGACTGTTTCACGCTCTGCCTCTTCTGCACGTCGTTCGGTCTCTCTTGCCTGCTTTGCAACAGCATCGAGTATAGACTCATAGTGCTCCCTACGGTTATCATTCATCCTGCCGCGGATATTTTCCTTGATGATACTGTGTATCTGCAAATCAGGATATCTGCGGATTGGTGATGTAAAGTGACAATAATAATTTGCCGCCAATCCAAAATGTCCTGTACATGCTGTTGTATATCGTGCCTGTTTCATAGAGCGCAGTGTCAGTCTGCTTATCAGGGATTCTTCATCTGTGCCATCCACCTTCATTAAAAGCTTCTGAAGCTCCTTTGGGTGTACCTCATCAGCTCCAATATGAAGCGTATAGCCAAAATTATTGATAAATGTGGAAAGCTTTGCGATTTTTTCTGAATCCGGCTTGTCATGTGTTCTGTATACAAAAGGTATTTCCTGCCAGAAATAATCCTCAGCCACAGTTTCATTTGCTATAAGCATAAAATCCTCAATGAGCTTTGTTGCCACATTTCTGTCATACGGCTTTATATCTATCGGATGACCATCTTCATCGAGCACGACTTTAGTCTCCGGAAAGTCAAAGTCTATAGAACCTCGTTTCATTCTCTTTTTGCGTAGAATTGCTGCAAGCTCTGCCATTTTTTCAAACATAGGCACAAGCTCCTTATATTCTTCAATCACAGCGGCATCCTTATCTGCAAGAATCTTTTTTACATTTGTGTATGTCATCCTGCGGTTTGTCTTTATGACTGTCTCTGCAATCTTATGATCTATAACTTCACCCTTTTTATTTATTGTCATAATGCATGAAAGAGCCAGCCTGTCACATCCCTCATTCAAGGAGCATATGCCATTTGAAAGCTCTCTTGGAAGCATCGGAATTACTCTGTCTACAAGATAAACAGATGTTCCTCTCTTAAGTGCCTCCACATCAAGGGCACTGTGCTCCTGCACATAATTCGACACATCTGCTATGTGTACTCCAAGTACATAATTGTCGCCATCCATGTATAAAGACACGGCATCATCAAGATCCTTTGCATCCTCTCCGTCTATCGTGACCATCATCCAGTCGCGTAAATCCATCCTGCCGGCCATATCCGCAGGTGTCACATCCTTTGCCACATTCTGCACCTGATGCATGATTTTCTCCGAAAAATCCACTGGCAGATCATAAGCCTTTACTATAGAAAGAATATCCGTACCCGGGTCATCTATATGTCCGATTATTTCAACAACCTTGCCCTCCGGCTTTTTGCCCTTTTACCATAGCTTGTGATTTCAACCACTACCTTATGGCCCGACATAGCACCCTTTGAGCGTTCCTTTGGTATGAAAATATCTGTGCCAAATCTGGTATTGTCGCACTGCAAAACCAAAATTATCACTTGCCTCATAGGTGCAGACTACCTGCTTCATGCCTCGCTCTATGACGGAAACAACCTTTCCCTCCTTGCGGCGTCCTGTTGTGACAGGTGAGATTGTAATCTCAACAGTGTCCATGTGCATAGCACCATTTACATACTCTGCAGGATAAAATATCATCGCTCTCCTCCACAGTGACAAAGCCAAATCCCCTTTGATGCGCTGTGAATACGCCGACTGTCTTTTTAATTTCCGACTTTGAGTATTTGCCGCGCTTTGAGAGTGTTATCCTTCCCTCTGCCTGCAAATCCAAAAGAATCTGTTCAAGCTGTGGTCTGTCCTCTTTTTTTACTCCGAGTACTATGCAAAGTTCCTTGATTTTCATCGGAACATACATGTCATCACACATAAAGTCATAGACCATCTTTTTTCGTGTTTCATATTTATCTATATTACTCATTATCTCTCCTTTTCGTTGCCCCATCTGATTTCAAATGCACAGGCTTTAAATAAAATTTCCTCCATTGACATTTTCATCCTATGAATGTTGATTTTATATCACATCAACCTGCAACGAAAACCTCGAATTTCATCATCTGGATATTGATGCGATAAAAAAGACTGCCGATTTCTCGACAGTCTAAGTATTTACCATATTCCCATATTTAAGACAATTGATATAATAAAGAAAAGAACAACACATACAATTGTCGCTTTAACCAGACGTCCTTCCTTTGAACGTCCCTTGTTCTTGCCCCAATATGTATCAGCAACTCCGGCGATAGTGCCAAGTCCTGCTGACTTGCCCTCCTGGAAAAGAATAACTATAGTAATTACTAAACTGACGATTATAAATAATACCGATAAAACAATTTTTAAAGTTGCCACGATAAGACCTCCTAATTTCAATTCTAAATAACAGAACTAATATACTACGTTTTTATTGCACAGTCAAGAGTTTTATACTGTATGTAACAGATTTTCACACTTTATGCAATGGCTATCTTGCTCTTACAGTATGGGCACTCCTTTGTGTCCGGCGCTTTTTCCTCTTTTTGTCCAAATCTCTCTCCTGCTGCATTCATAGCCTTTACTATGCAAAATACGATAAGTGCCATGATAAGGAAATTGACTACTGCGGTAAGAAACTTTTCATCACTAGTATCCTTTCTTTTTGCTCTCTTCTTTTGATAATCTAAACCATTTTAATATTATACATTTTTCCATTTTATTTTACAAGAAAATACATTATAATATAATTAAAAAAAGAAACAACTTTATATTTAGGAGATTTTTATGAAGTGCATACTGTATAAAAAAGCACTTCCACTCATATTATTATCATGCCTTTTGCTTGGTGCATGCGGTAATTCCAAAAATGACAGTGTATCTAAGGAGCCTCTTTCCCATACTTCTACCGAAAAGGGCACCTGGGACTCTGCTCCAAAGGTGCTTACTCCAACTGCCGACGGCACACAAACCTATACATGTGATGTAGCCAGTATCGATGCTTCAAACAGCAGCAGCGGCTATATCATAGTTGATTATCACGGTTCTAATCAAAGGTCAAGCTTCAGATAACCGGGCGACAGTGTCACGTACACCTTTGATCTGCATGGAGGAAATGAAGTGTTTCCTCTGGTTGCTTCAAGTGGTTCGTATACTGTAACCGTGTTTGAAAATGTTGAGGGGACACAATATGCCACCGTGCTGTCGCAGGTGATTTCTGTCTCCATCACCGATGAATTCGGACCGTATCTGTACCCTAACCAGTATGTAAATTTCACTGCCGATTCTCCGGCTGTGAAGGAAGGCAGCTCACTGGCGTACTACTGCAGCAGCGATACTGAGGTCGTGGAAAGTGTATACAATTATATCATTTCAAACTTCAAATACGACTATGACAAGGCTAAAAATGTCAAAAGCGGCTATCTGCCTGATGTGGACAAGGTCTTTACCGAAAATACCGGTATATGCTTTGACTATGCGGCAGTCATGGCCACTATGCTAAGGACTCAGGCTATTCCCACACGTTTAGAGGTAGGATATGCCGGTGAAGAATATCATGCCTGGATCAGTACTTATATAAAGGATAAGGGCTGGATAAACGGCATCATCGAGTTTGATGGTACCTCATGGAACATGCTGGATCCAACATTTGCATCTACCAGTGATTCGCCAAAGAAGTTCATAGCACAAAAAAGTGATTACATTACCAAATACGTCTATTAGGAGGACATAAATGTCTAGAAAATCCAAGATTTTAAGCAATGCAGAGCTTTCTGCCTTCTGTCAGCAGATTTCTCTTATCATAGCAGCCGGGCTTCCTACATACTATGGTGTTTCCATATTATGTGATGAAGCACCTGATAAGCAGACACATGATCTGCTTGAGCAGATATATAAGCCAATGGAGCTTGGTGCAACGCTTCACAGTGCACTTAAAGATACAGGATACTTTCCAAAATATATGATAAATATGATACAGCTGGGTGAAGAAACCGGCCGTCTTGAAGAGGTCTTAAACTCACTCTCAAAGTACTATGACCGCGAAGACGAAATAGCTTCAGGCATCAAAAGTGCCGTTGCCTATCCTCTCGTGCTTTCTGCCGTGATGATTGCCGTTATTGTCGTAATGATTGCCAAGGTTTTACCTGTATTCTCACAGATATATGCAGAGCTTGGAAGTGAGCTTACCGGCACCGCTGCCGTGCTCATGAAGCTCAGTGAATACATCAACAGATATCTGCTTATCATTATAGCTTTCATGCTCTTTGTCGCACTGGTTCTTTTTATATTTTTTAAGACACGCTTCGGAAAAAAGCTCCTTATGAAAACTGCTCTTTCCATGTCAATCGCATCCAGCCGTTTTGCAAACTGCATGTTTTAGCACTCTCAAGCGGGCTCGACACAGACCGTGGTCTTGATCTGGCACAGGCTCTTGTAAACAATCCTGTCCTTGATTCTAAAATAAATGACTGCCGTAAAATATATCTAACGGTGAGACATTTTCGGAGGCACTGCTGCACTCCAATATTTTTCAAAGATGTACTCAAGCTGGATTGCAATCGGCAGCAAAACCGGGTCTATGGACGAGGTCATGCAGCATATATGTACATCCTGTGAGGATGACACAGATGCAAGGCTGTCACGATTCATATCAGTGATTGAACCTGCCATGGTTATCCTGCTTTGTATATTCATTGGCTTCATACTAGTATCATTTTTACTCCCACTGCTTGGAATTATATCAAGCATAGGATAGCTTACGGAGGCACAGTATGCTGTTTTGTTCAGAAAAAGAAATCAACCATATGGAAATTCATACCAATTGTGCTTTTAGCCGCATGTACTGTTTTGTTTGGTGCTTTCTCTTCAAAGCTGTCAGATGACAATACCAAAAGAAGCAAGAGCACGCTGGAACGCGCCCTCACACGAAGTATCACACAGTGCTATGCTCTTGAGGGAACATACCCTCGGACATAAATTATCTAACAGACCACTATGGTCTCACATACAACAGCGACTATTATTACATAGACTATCAATACATCGGCTCCAATCTGCGTCCCGATGTGACAATAATAGAGAGGAAATAACCCATGTTCAAGCTAAAATCAAGATCACATCGCTGACAGTTTTTGTGATGCTGCTGTTTTTTCTTTTTGCGCTGACTGCTTTTATCCTCGTGCTGATTGGCGTAAAGCAATACAAGTCCACTGCCAATGCCATGAATTACAACTACGAGGTACGCACTGTCACATCTTATCTGCGCGAAAAGTCAGACAGAATGATTCTGACGCTGCAATCAGTGTAGAAACAATAAATGGCACAAAGGCTCTATGTCTGAAAAACACAATAAATGACATCGTGTATAATACTTTCATATACTATTATGGCGGTTCTCTAAGAGAGCTCTATGTACAGGATGGTTCCTCATACAGTCTGGACAGCGGACAAAGGATTGTCGAAATCGGGGACTTGACATGACAGAAACCACCGACAAAATGATTACCGTAACTATCACCGATACATCCGGTGGCACTACCGATACCTACTGCTCCGTCAATTCCGACTAACCATCGTCGGACAATAAATGCAGCAATATCACGTACACCGCTCCCGATATGCCACTCGATGCCACACAAACTTACATACAACAAGGAATAAACCATGATTTCAACAAAGCTTAAACAATCGAAAAACAGAATATTCCTGCTTGAGATTACCATTAATCTGCTGCTTTTTCAGCTCTTTTGATTGTGGGACTGCTTTTCTTCATAAAGACCCACAAGCTGACAGAAGAAACTCGTGCTGCATGAGGCTGTTAATGCATGCAGCAATGCAGCAAGCGCATACGAACAGGAGCATGGCGATTTAAACGCCGTATCATCGCTCTTTAACGGCTCCATCTATGCAGATGAAAAGCTATTCATTTATCTTGACAAAGCTATCATCCATGTGATAAGGATGATGCCGCATACAAGGTTATTGTAAGCAGGCTTGGGCAGGATGCCTACGGAGTACAAAAGGCTGACATAGAGTTTATAGCAGCAGACAGCCACTGTGTATACAGCATTACCGCGTGCAGCTATACTGCACTTTCCTCTGATGGAAGGACGGTGAGCACCCCATGAAAAAAGAAGAGAATTTTCAAATTTCGGTTTTCGACCATCCTGCTTACCTTTTCCATGATATGCATTGTCACGTTCTCGGCACTCGCCTTTGTCACAGCAAACTCCGACTATAAGCTGAGCAAACGCGTTGCTGATAACAACAGCTCGTATTACCGTGCATGTGAAAAGGCATGGGATGAGATATCACAGATTGATGCCATTCTTGCATCCGCCTACGAGGGCAGTCCTGATAAAGCAGCATACTATGAGGCCATAAAGACTGCTCTATCAGACAACGATACTGCCATAAATAAAACCTCGCTGAAAATGAATCAAACGGCAAGGTTACCGGTCTGACCTATACCATCACCTGTACTGTAAGCGATACGCAGACTCTCACTGTAAAGCTTGATATCAACTATCCTGTCCACAGGCAGGATGCTTTTATAAAATAAAACAATGGAAGCTCAATACCGACACAGCTTTCGAGGAAAATGATACACTAAATTTAATTGGAGGAAACTAAAATGGATGTTAAAAGATATTAAAAGAAGCGACTGACAACGGAGCATCGGATATTTTCATAGTGGCCGGCCGCCCTCTCACATACAAATCAAAGGGAGTGATGGAGTGCCTCAATGAAATCAGAATGATTCCAAAAGAAACCTTTGAATTTGTCACATCAATCTATGCTCTTGCCGAGAGAGATATTTCAAAATTTGAGGAAACCGGAGATGATGACTTTTCCTTCGCTATACCGGGAGTATCACGTTACAGAGTGAGCACTTTCAAGCAGCGTGGCTCTTACTCTGCTGTCATCCGTGTTATCTCATTCACACTGCCAAAGCCAAGCGATTTACATATACCGGACTCTGTTATGGAGCTTGCGGAAACAAACAACGGCATGGTGCTGGTTACCGGCCCAGCCGGAAGCGGTAAATCTACCACACTAGCATGTATTATTGATCAGATCAACCATGAGAAGGAAGAGCATATTATCACTCTTGAGGATCCGCTTGAGTTTTACATCGTCATGACAAATGTATTGTGTCACAGCGTGAAATCAACACAGATACAGAAAGCTATCTCACTGCACTTCGCGCCGCACTCCGCCAGAGTCCTGACGTCATATTGCTTGGAGAGATGCGAGACTATGAGACCATCAATACAGCTGTCACAGCGGCTGAAACCGGTCACCTCATATTTTCATCACTTCACACAATTGGTGCCGCAAATACCATTGACCGAATAATCGATGCGTTTCCTGCTTCCCAGCAGCACCAGATAGCCATCCAGCTTGCATCTGTGCTGCAGGCTGTTGTCTGCCAGAAGCTTTTACCTGCCACAAACGGTGAGATGGTGCCTGCTTTTGAAATCATGGTACTCACGCCTGCAATAAGGAACTTAATCCGTGAAGGCAAGGTCCATCAGATTGACGGTATCATCTACACCTCTGCAGCTGAAAATATGATTGCAATGGATACAAGCATCTTCAATCTGTACAAGGCCGGTGTAATCAGCAAGCATGTGGCAATCAGCGAGGCTACCAATCCTGAGATGATGTCAAAGAGAATTAATTTAAACTAACTTCATACTTGACGGATATAAACCCGGCATATAAACCATGAAACAGGTTTATATCCCGGGGCTTTTCATTTAGATAAATATGTTAAAACAAGCAAATTACCGTTATCTATACTTTCGATATTATACGTTAATCTCTGCCTTTACTCCACTCTCATCCTTATGTGCTTCAAGCACCGGATTAACTACATCACGCAGATATACTTCTACCTGACGAGGCGCACGTCCCACATAAAGCTCGCTTAAGGTTCTTTTCGATATCAGCCTTTGTCAGTCCGAATGCAGGATCTGCAGCGATTAAGTCTACGAGGTTATTCTCTTTTCCCTCTTCCTTGACTGTCTTTCCGGCCTGCATTGAGAGCTGTCTGATCTTCTCATGGAGCTCCTGACGATTTCCACCGTTCTTTACAGCATCCATCATGATGTTCTCTGTTGCCATGAATGGTATCTCTGCCATAAAGTGCTTTTCAATAACCTTTGATATACTACCAGTCCATCCACCACATTGAGGCAGAGGTCAAGGATTCCGTCTATTGCAAGGAAGCCCTCAGGTATTGAAAGACGCTTGTTTGCTGAATCATCAAGTGTTCTCTCAAACCACTGTGTAGCTGAAGTAATTGCAGGATTCATTACATCTGCAAGAACATATCTTGAAAGGGAAGCAATTCTCTCACTTCTCATCGGGTTTCTCTTATAAGCCATTGCTGATGAACCTATCTGATTCTTCTCAAACGGCTCCTCTACTTCCTTCAAATGCTGGAGCAGTCTGATATCGTTTGACATCTTTGTAGCCGATGCAGCAATGCCTGCGAGCACATTTACCACTCTCGTATCTACCTTACGGGAATATGTCTGGCCAGATACCGGATAACATGCCTTAAATCCCATCTTCTCAGCGATCATTGGATCGATCTTGTCAATTGTCTCCTGATCTCCGTCAAACAGTTCAAGGAAACTTGCCTGTGTTCCTGTAGTGCCCTTAGAACCAAGGAGCTTTAATGTGCCCTGCACATACTCTAAATCCTCGAGATCCAGCATAAACTCATTTAGCCACAGTGTGGCACGCTTTCCAACAGTTGTCGGCTGTGCCGGCTGGAAATGTGTAAAAGCAAGAGTTGGCTGATTTTTATACTTATCAGCAAAGTTTGCAAGCTCCGCAATAACACTTATAAGCTTTTTGTGAACGAGCTTTAATGCTTCATTCATGATGATGATATCTGTATTGTCACCTACATAGCATGAGGTTGCTCCAAGATGTATAATTCCTGCTGCCTTAGGGCACTGCTGTCCATATGCATAGACATGGCTCATTACATCGTGACGCACAAGCTTCTCCCGCTCTTTGCCACATCATAATTGATGTCATCCACATGTGCCTTTAATTCATCAATCTGTTCCTGTGTGATAACCGGCTTGCCATCCTGTGAAAGCCCAAGCTCCATCTCAGTCTCTGCAAGAGCAATCCAGAGCTTTCTCCAAGTGGTAAATTTCATATCCTGCGAAAAATATACTGCATCTCTTTGCTGGCATAGCGCTCAGAAAGAGGACTTGTGTATCTGTCTGTACTCATATTCTCTCCTTTATTAGCGATTAAGCATTTTTCTCTCGAGGTCTATTTCTTTATCAAAATACTCGCCTCTGATATCATCCTTCGGTGGCTCCATCGGATATTTTCCTGTGAAACAGCCCATGCAGATTGGCAACCTCTACCATCTCATGAAGTCTGTCAATTCCAAGGTAGCCTAAAGAATCTGCACCTATAATCTGTCTGATATCCTCAATAGTCCTGTTGTAAGCGATAAGCTGCTCTCTTGCAGGAATATCTGTACCGAAATAGCAAGGCCATAAGAATGGCGGTGAACTGATGCGCACATGCACCTCTGTGGCACCCGCCTCTCTTAACATACGCACTATTCTGTCTGAGGTTGTTCCTCGCACAATTGAATCATCAATCATAACAACTCTCTTGCCCTTAACAGCCTCCTTTAATACATTGAGCTTTATCTGCACGCTTGATTCACGGCTTGACTGCTTAGGCTTGATAAATGTCCTGCCGACATAACCGTTCTTGACAAATGCTGTGCCATATGGAATGCCCGACTCAAGTGAATAACCAAGAGCAGCGGCATTTCCTGACGGTACTCCTGTCACGATATCAGCCTCAACCGGTGAATCCATTGCAAGGAATCTGCCAGCCTTGATACGGCTGCTATACACGCTTACTCCGTCAATATGGCTGTCAGGTCTTGCGAAATAAATGTATTCAAACACGCATCTGGCCTGTTTTTCGCAAGTGCCATAGTCATATCAGACTCAATGCCCTTTTGAGTGATGGTGATAACCTCTCCCGGCTCTATATCGACAAACTCTGCACCGATTGTATCAAGCGCACAGGTCTCAGATGTAACGATATATGCATTGTCTCTCTTTCCAATGCAAAGAGGCTTAAAACCAAATGGGTCTCTGGCTGCAATAAGCTTTCTCGGGCTCTCAACCACAAGTGCATAGGCTCCCTTAAGCTTCTGGCAGGCACGTCTGACCGCCTCCTCCGCTGTTTTTGAGTTAAGACGCTCTCTGGCGATATGATAAGCTATAACCTCAGAGTCGATTGTGGTCTGGAAAATTGCTCCTGTATACTCAAGCTCCTTGCGAAGCTCCTTTGCGTTAATGAGGTTTCCGTTGTGTGCCATGGCAAGTGTGCCCTTGACATAATTTAATACGAGAGGCTGTGCATTCTCACGTGTTGATGAGCCTGCTGTTGAATAGCGCACATGTCCCACTCCGATATCACCCTTCATAGGCTCTAAAATATCAGGAGTAAATACCTCATTTACAAGGCCCATACCCTTGTGTGTGGTCACCTTTCCCTTTGGTCCGTGTGTATCACTCACTGCAATACCACAGCTTTCCTGTCCTCTGTGCTGAAGCGCAAAAAGGCCATAATAGATAGTGGATGCGACATTTCCTCCATCAAAATCATACATGCCGAACACACCACACTCCTCATGAAGCTCATCAAATACATGGTTATGCTCGTCAATATCAGAACACCTTTTTAATTTTGTACCGGTATGACTTTTTGTATCTATACTAGTATTTATATACTGATTTATGTTATTGTCCTGGTTCATAATATCTCCGTTTATAATTGCGAAATAGTAACGCGGAATAAATAATATATTAGCGGCTGAATTTGCTTCCTGTAAGAAGCTCAAATGCCTCTTTATATTTCTCTACAGTCTTCACAACAACCTCGTCAGGTAAAAGAAGGTCATTGTCCGGATTTGCCTTGAGCCAGTCTCTTACATACTGCTTGTCAAATGAAGGCTGTCCCTGTCCAGGCTTATATCCATCAAGTGGCCAGAAGCGTGAGCTGTCGTGTGAGCATCTCATCGGCAAGCACTACCTCACCCTGCTCATTTAAGCCAAACTCAAACTTGGTATCTGCGATGATAATGCCCTTTGTAAGAGCATACTCTGCACATTTCTTGTAGAGAGCAATTGTATAATCGCGAATCTTCTCTGCGTACTCTCTGCCCTTCTCAGGATAAATCTTCTAATACTTCTACTGATTTTTCGAATGAGATATTCTCATCATGATCTCCAAGATCAGCCTTGGTAGATGGTGTATAAATAGGCTCGGGAGCTTATCAGACTCAACAAGTCCCTCCGGAAGTCTGATTCCGCAGACTGTACCGTTCTCCTGGTAGCTTGCCCAGCCACTTCCAGTGATATAACCACGAACGATACACTCGATTGGAAGCATCTCAAGCTTCTTGCAGAGCATGCTGTTTCCATTGAATCTGTCCTGACCGAAGAACTCCGGCATATCCTTTGCGTCTACTGAAATCATATGGTTAGGAACAACATCCTTTGTGAATTCAAACCAGAACTTAGACATCTGTGTGAGAATGGCTCCCTTGTCTGTAATTTTATTCTTTAAAATATGGTCAAAAGCGGAAATACGATCTGTTGCGACCATAATAAGGCTGTCCCCGTTATCATATACTTCTCTTACTTTTCCTTCTTTGAATGGTTTAAATTCCTGCATGATTGTCCTCCATCTTATGTGTAATTTATTTTACAAATCAAATGCTACCCTTAAATTATATACCAGCTCAATTTGTAAAGTCAACGTATATTATAAGTTTTTAAATAATTTTGCACCATTTATAAGCAATTCTTATATTTATTATTATATCTTTAATATATCAAAACAAAAGCTCCGGTTCAAACCCTTTGTCTGCGCCGGAGCCTATATAATACAAATTTTATTTAACGATAAGTGACTTTCCTGTCATCTCTTTTGGCTGTGGAAGTCCCATAATCTCAAGCAGTGTTGGAGCGATATCTGCAAGACATCCGCCCTCACGAAGCTTGTAAGAAGGGTCAGCGTTTACAAGAATGAAAGGAACAGGATTGGTTGTATGAGCTGTATGAGGTTTTCCTGTCTCATAATCAATCATCTTCTCTGCGTTTCCGTGGTCAGCACAGATGAATAATACTCCATCCACATCCTTGATTGCCTGAACTGCATCACCTACGAGTGAATCAACTCTCTCAACAGCCTTTACAGCAGCCGGAATCACACCTGTATGTCCAACCATGTCAGGGTTAGCAAAGTTGATGATAATAACATCATACTTATCTGACTTGATAGCCTCAACAAGATCCATTCCAACCTCAGGAGCGCTCATCTCAGGCTTTAAGTCATATGTTGCAACATCCTTAGGACTATTTACAAGAAGACGTGCCTCATCGATATTCGGCTCCTCTACACCACCATTAAAGAAGAAGGTTACGTGTGCATACTTCTCTGTCTCTGCGAGACGAAGCTGTTTCTTACCATTTGCTGCAAGATACTCACCAAATGTATTCTTGATTTCTTCCTTCTCAAAAGCGATAAGCTTGTTAGGAATTGACTCGTCATAATCCTTGAAGCATACAAATGTTGTCTTAAGGAATGGGCGCTCAAAGCCTGTAAACTTATCATCGCAAAATGCTCTTGTCATCTCACGAGCACGGTCCGGACGGAAGTTGAAGAATACAACAGAATCATTGTCCTTTACAACAGATACCGGTGTGCCATCCTCGTTTGTGATAACTGTAGGAAGCACGAACTCATCTGTTACGTCATTTGCGTATGACTCCTCCATAGCCTTTACAGGGCATGTAGCTTTTACGCCTTCACCCTTAGTGAGTGAATCATAAGCCTTCTGAACACGATCCCAGCGGTTATCTCTGTCCATTGCATAGTAACGTCCTGAAGAGATGCAATCTTTCCTACACCGATTTCCTTCATCTTGGCGAGAAGCTGCTCGATATAGTCCTTGCCTGATGCAGGAGGTGTATCACGACCATCAAGGAATGCGTGTACATATACTCTGTCAAAATTCTCTTTCTTGCAAAGCTCAAGAAGTCCGTAAAGATGCTCGATATGGCTGTGAACTCCACCATCTGAAAGAAGTCCCCAAAGATGCAGATCAGAGTCATTCTTCTTGCAGTTTTCAATTGCAGAAATTAATACCTTGTTCTTGAAGAAATCACCATCAGCAATTGCCTTTGTGATTCTTGTAAGATCCTGATATACGATACGGCCTGCGCCCATATTCATATGTCCTACCTCAGAGTTTCCCATCTGTCCGTCAGGAAGTCCAACTTCAAGACCTGAAGCTGCGCCCTTTACAAAAGGACACTCTGCCATCAATTTATCCATAACAGGGGTATTTGCCATAGCTATGGCATTTCCCTCTTTGTGGTCACTTAAGCCGTAACCATCAAGTACCATTAATACTACCGGTTTCTTACTCATTTATATTTCCTCTATTCTTCATATGAGGCTCGCAAAATGCTCTATTACAGTGACATATGCAAGCTCACAAAAAATTTCATTACATAATAAATGCCACTAAATGCAGCTAAGCTGGTGAATTTAGTGACATTTAGTTATTGTGATTGTCAAATCAAATATTAAATTATGATTTAATAATTACTTGTAGTTTACGATCTTTCCGAAATCAGCCTTGAGTGAAGCGCCACCAACTAATCCACCGTCGATGTCAGGCTTTGCAAAAAGCTCTGCTGCATTTCCTGCATTTACAGATCCGCCGTACTGGATACGAACTGAATCTGCTGTAGCCTGATCATAGATCTCAGCTACACACTCACGAATTGCACCGCAAACCTCCTGAGCCTGGTCAGAAGTAGCTGTCTTTCCTGTTCCGATTGCCCAGATTGGCTCGTAAGCGATAACCATGTTTGCAACATCTGATGCAGCAACACCTGCGAGATCTGACTTAATCTGAAGTCTGATCCAGTCAAGTGTAACACCGCTCTCTCTCTGCTCAAGAGTCTCTCCACAGCACATGATTGGTGTAAGTCCAGCCTCGATAGCCTTCTTTACCTTCTTGTTGAGAAGTGCGTCATCCTCTTTGAAGTAATCTCTTCTCTCTGAATGTCCGAGAACAACATATTTAACACCTGCATCAAGAAGCATCTCTGCTGAGATCTCTCCTGTGTAAGCTCCGCTCTCTTCGAAGTACATGTTCTCAGCTCCAACAGCAACGTTAGTACCTTTTAAAGCCTCTACAACAGGTACGATGTCAATTGCAGGTACACAGTAAACAACTTCAACATCATCTGAAACTACGAGTGGTTTTAACTCTTCTACAAGTGCAACTGCCTCGCTTGGAGTTTTGTTCATTTTCCAGTTTCCTGCAATAATTTTCTTTCTTGCCATTTTATATCTCCTTGTATTTGTATACAAATATTTTTGCCTGCGGCTTAATTTCATTAAGTTGCTTTCGGCTTATTTATCATCAGCACAAGCTACACCAGGAAGCTCCTTGCCCTCAAGGAACTCAAGGGAAGCACCGCCACCTGTTGAGATGTGGCTCATCTTGTCGCCAAGTCCCATCTGGTTAACAGCTGCTGCAGAATCTCCACCACCGATGATTGTTACAGCATCTGATTTAGCAAGTGCCTCTGCTACTGCAAGTGTACCTGCTGCAAGTGTTGGGTTCTCAAATACACCCATTGGTCCGTTCCATACAACTGTCTTAGCTGATGCAACAGCGTCAGCGAAAAGCTTGCGTGTCTTAGGTCCAATATCACAGCCCTCACGGTCTGCAGGCATCTTGTCATAATCATATGTCTCTGTCTCTACAGGAGCATCGATTGGATTTGGGAAATCCTTGATTGTAACTGCATCAACAGGAAGAAGAATCTTCTTTCCAAGTTTCTCTGCTTTTGCAAGCATCTCTTTACAGTAATCAATCTTTGTCTCATCAAGCATTGAGATACCAATCTCATAGCCCTGTGCTTTTAAGAATGTATAAGCCATTCCTCCACCGATGATCAGTGTATCAGCCTTCTCGAGGAGGTTGTCGATAACATTGAGCTTGTCAGCTAATTTAGCACCACCAAGAATAGCTACGAAAGGACGTACAGGATTCTCTACTGCGTTTCCAAGGAAATCGATTTCTTTCTGCATAAGATATCCAACAACATTCTCTCCACCCTTAGCTGTGATGAACTTTGTAACACCTGCTACAGAAGCATGTGCTCTATGAGCAGAACCGAAAGCGTCACATACATATACATCAGCAAGGTCAGCAAGCTCTTTTGCGAATGCATCTCCGGCTTCCTGTGGCTTTGTCTCCTCTTTGCCTCTGAAACGTGTATTCTGAAGAAGAACTACATCTCCCTCTTTCATCTCTGAAACAGCCTTTGTTGCAGCCTCACCTGTTACGTTGTAGTCAGCTACAAATGTAACCTTCTGTCCAAGCTTAGCCTCAAGAGCTGCAGCTACAGGAGCAAGTGACTCACCCTCGTTTGGTCCGTTTTTAACTTTTCCAAGGTGTGAGCAAAGGATAACCTTTCCACCGTCCTTGATTAATTTCTGGATTGTTGGAAGAGCTCCGTTGATACGGTTCTCATCTGTGATTTTGCCATCCTGCAGAGGTACGTTAAAGTCACATCTTACAAGCACTCTTTTTCCTTTTACATTGATATCATCAATTGATTTCTTGTTTAATGACATAATATGTCCTCCCTTATTTCAAGGCATAAGCCATGTGGCCACGCCATATTGTACATATTAAAAATATAATTAATTCTACAATTCACAGATATTCAAAAGAAATAGCCATGCTTTAAAAGAGGCGCGGTTCAATTAAGACCGCGCCCCTTGAGTAGTCTTGAGATATACTGTTCTTGTGGGTACAAGAATTAAGCTAACTCAGAGAAGTATTTGATGGTACGAACCATCTGGCTTGTGTAAGAGTTTTCGTTGTCATACCAAGAAACAACCTGTACCTCGTACAGATCGTCAGAAACCTGGTTAACCATTGTCTGTGTAGCATCGAATAAAGAACCATATCTCATTCCTACGATATCGCGGGATACGATCTCATCCTCGTTGTATCCGAAGGACTCATTGGAAGCTGCTTTCATAGCTGCGTTGATCTCCTCTTTTGTAACGCCTGCTTTCTTAACAACTGCTGTTAAGATTGTTGTAGAACCTGTAGGAGTTGGAACACGCTGAGCAGATCCGATTAATTTTCCGTTCAGTTCTGGAATAACAAGTCCGATTGCTTTAGCAGCACCTGTAGAGTTAGGTACGATGTTAACTGCTGCTGCACGAGATCTTCTTAAGTCACCTTTTCTCTGCGGTCCGTCAAGTGTCATCTGATCTCCTGTGTAAGCGTGGATTGTTACCATGATACCAGACTGGATTGGAGCATACTTGTTAAGTGCATCTGCCATAGGTGCTAAGCAGTTTGTTGTACAAGAAGCTGCAGAGATGATAGTGTCAGAAGCCTTAAGTGTCTCGTGGTTTACATTGTAAACGATTGTCGGAAGATCGTTTCCAGCTGGAGCAGAAATAACAACTTTACGAGCACCTGCATTGATATGAGCCTGAGCCTTCTCTTTTCTTTGGATGTGTAGAATCCAGAGCACTCAAGTACAACGTCAACCTTTAACTCTCCCCATGGGCAGTTGTTTGCATCTGGGAATGCGTAAATTTTGATTTCCTTACCACAAACTGTGATAGAATCATCGCTTGCAGAAACCTCATCTGCATGCTCGTATTTACCTTGTGCTGAATCATATTTTAATAAGTGTGCTAACATTTTTAGGATTAGTTAAGTCGTTGATTGCTACTACTTCATATCCTTCTGCTCCGAACATCTGTCTGAATGCAAGACGTCCGATACGTCCAAATCCATTGATTGCTACTCTTACTGCCATTTTAATTCCTCCTAGAATTGTAAAAAGTATTTTTAGGGACATGCCCTAAGATGCTTTTATTATAGCGAATAATTCTCAAAGGTTCAAGTACTTTATTTGCGTTTGTTAAAATTTTCACTAAATATTTTCATTTACACACATTTTTTATCATTCTTCACAATTTTTTTTTTTAGATATTGCACTTTATTATAATCTCGGCTACACTTAATTAATTGCTGTAATTCGCACTTTCCGGCAGCCAGCATCAGACAATTATAAATCATGTAACTTATAAAGTTTTTTAACAACAATACATCAGTTTTACGGAGGTATTTATATGTGGGATCAGCACATGCACTGCATGTTTTCGGGTGACAGCGATGCCGACCCGGTATTGATGATAAAATCAGCAATCAACAAAGGGCTGGATGGCATCTGCTTTACAGACCATCTGGACTATGACTATAAAGAGGAGCCCGGGCTTTTCGACCTTGATATAGCAGCATATGAAAAGCGCATCAAAAGACTTGCAATTGCTCTTAAAGAAAAGGGCTGCCCGGTAAATATCCACTGGGGCATTGAAATCGGTTTACAGCCTCATATTACAGACAAAAATAATGAGGTCACCAAAAAATATCCGTTTGACCTCGTGATTGGCTCAAGCCATGTGGTAAACGGCATTGACCCATACTACCCTGTATTGTACAAAGGCAAGACAGAGCACGAAGCCTACACCGAATACTTTGAATCGATACTTGACAATCTGCACTCCGGCGCGGATTTTGATGTGTACGGTCACATCGACTACGTGGTCAGATACGGTCCTGACAAAAATAAATACTATTCATATGAAAAGTATGCCGACATAATTGATGCTATATTAAAGGAAATTATCTCACAGGGAAAAGGCATCGAGCTCAATACCGCCGGCTTTAAATACGGGCTTGGCCACCCAAATCCGACCGAAGATGTGCTAAAGCGCTATCATGAGCTTGGCGGGGAAATAATCACAGTCGGAGCAGATGCCCACAAGCCCGAGCATGTGGCATATGATTTTGACAAGGTTTCAAATATCCTCAAGGATGCCGGGTTTATGTACTATACAGTATTTGAAAACCGCGTTCCTGCTTTCATCAAATTATAGCCCAGCCTTAAAGGCTTACGTTGTCATTCTATCTAACTATTAAACCTCACATGCATTCGCAAATGTCAAAATAGGAGCCGATCTACATTTTACATCAAGTGGCTCCTAAAGCATTGGTTCCGTAAGCTTCACTGTATAACCTCCAAGTTCCGCTTTCGCTATATGAATTTGTTTTGGCATTTCCATATTGCTTTGCTATAAATCTGATTCTGTTTATGACAGGATTCTTATTCTTTTAGCTTAGCTATGGACCTCTACCCTTCTTCATAAAATCACTCCTTTTGGTTACATTATCTATGTAAACTCTTATGAGAGATTCTATCTTTCACTTTTAATCTACAAGAACTTTTTCAACGATATTATTTATTTGCTAATATATCTGTGCGATTACTGCTCTTCGGCTCGCCCTACAGATTTAAATATTCCGTTCAATCATCCTTATAGTACTTTGACTTAAATTATGTAATCCCCATTGGACTGTACCTCCTGTGTTTTATTTTTGTTCCTTTCGTATCTCTTTTTGTTGATTTAAGATTACACCAATTTCACCTATTTGTCAATATATTTTTTGATAATTTTCATTTTTATTTAAAATTGTCTGATATTTTATATATTTTTTTGTTTACACATTTCTTGCAATTCAATCACATAATTAAAGGGGGCAAAATATCTTTGCCCCCTCATGCCATCATTTATCATTTATCATTCTTCATCCTGTAATCAATACACCTGTTGGTAATCGACATAATCCGGATTCTTGCACATACCCTTGCCTGCCACGTCGGAAATCTTTGCCACATCCATGCCGTTACACTTGGTGGTCTTCATAACTATGTTGAGTGCTTCCTCATCAGTGTCGTTACTAATAAAGGTTCCTATACCGAATGCAACCTTTGCCTTATCCTTGAAATAATCATACAATGCAGTCGCACGCTCGAAATCCAGGCTGTCGCTGAACAAAAGTGTCTTTGTCCTTGGATTAATTCCCAGACTGTTGTAATGGGCTATCATCTTGTCTCCCCACTCGTACGGATCTCCGCTATCATGACGCACTCCCGAAAAAAGTGTCGCATAGGTGAGCTGAAAATCACGCAGGAAGCAGTCTGTTGTTATGGTGTCAGTAAGCGCAATACCGTTTAATATACCATACTCCTTAACCCATGCATCGAGTGCATACCAGTTTGAATATGCGGATTATGCTTGTGATTGCCCTGTCCTGTACACATAATCCACTCATGAGCCATTGTTCCCACCGGCTTTAAATTGAATTTCTTCGCAAGATATACGTTTGATGTACCAATAAAGTGTGAATCTGCTGGCAGCTCAACCTCTGCGATTGCCTTTACAGCCATCTCCTGCGCCTCAGCAGACAGACGGCGTCTTAGTCCAAATTCACTGAAATCGCTAAGCCTGTAGGTATCCTCCTCGAGCAGACGCACCTTCTCATCAAGCCTGCGCTTAAACTGCTTAAGCAGCACATCATAATCATATGCCATACGGAAGTACACTTCATTTACAATAGCAAGCACCGGAATCTCATACATCGAAGTATTAAGCCACGTGCCGGCTGCATCGATTGCCAGCCCACACGGTGCATCTGTTGTGATGGTAAACTCCTCATATCTCGGCTGCCAGAGTCTTAAAAATCAACATATGTGCCCTTTATCCAGGTGATGTTATCAAGATATTCAAGCTCTTCCTCCGTAAAACGAAGCTGACAGAAGGCCTGCACCTGTTCCTTTATCTCCTCGACCATCTCATCTGTAAAATGCACGTCTTTATTTCGGCACTTGAAAGTCCATGTCGTTTTATAGCTTGTGAACTGATGGAAAATCGTCTGTCCCATGCTGAATTTATACATATCAGTCTCAAGAAGGCTGTTTATTATTTGTGGCAATCTCATCTGTTTTATGTCCTCTTTTCTTTCAAACCATTTACTACCGGTAATTTTAGTCTTGATTTTACCACTGCGACTATCAAATATCAAGCAGACGCACGTGTTTAATTACCTTCAATTTATTTTCTTTACCGCCAGCATATTCACTGGTTCCAAAATAAAAACTCCCATGAAAGCCACTAACTGTGACCTCCATGGAAGCTTAATTGTTTATATTGCAGAGATAATAACCCAATAAATATATAAGATATTGTAATTATTCAGTTATGAATTATTTAAAATATTTCACACCGCTTTCGAATATCTTCATATCCTGCTCGCCGTAGATATTGATTGCTACAGATTCGCCGCGGCGCTCTGAATGAGCCATCTTGCCGAGGATTCTTCCGTCAGGAGATGTGATACCCTCGATAGACATGTATGAGCCGTTTACGTTCCACTCCTCATCCATTGATACATTTCCGTCCAGATCAACATACTGTGTTGCTACCTGTCCATTTGCAAAGAGCTTGTCGATCCATTCCTTCGGTGCTACGAAACGACCCTCACCATGCGATGCCGGATTGCAGTAGGTCTGACCAAGCTTAGCCTGTGCAAGCCATGGGCTCTTGTTTGTAACAACCTTTGTATAAACCATCTTAGAGATGTGGCGGTTGATTGTATTGTATGTGAGTGTAGGTGACTGTGCATCCTGCTGTCTGATCTCTCCATATGGTACAAGTCCGAGCTTAATCAGAGCCTGGAATCCGTTACAGATACCAAGTGCCAGTCCGTCTCTCTCATTCAGAAGTTTTTCAACAGCTTCTTTGATCTTCGCATTTCTAAATGCAGTTGCAAAGAATTTAGCTGAACCATCCGGCTCATCACCGGCACTGAATCCACCTGGGAACATGATCATCTGTGATTTGTCGATTGCCTTTACAAACTCATCAACCGAATCACGGATATCCTCTGCTGTGAGGTTCTTGAATACCTTTACGATTGTGTCAGCGCCTGCTCTTTCAAATGCCTTAGCACTGTCATACTCACAGTTCGTTCCTGGGAATACCGGAATAAATACTGTAGGCTTAGCCACTTTATTCTTGCATACATAGATATTCTTTGCATCGTAAAGACCGCTATTTACCTTGCTTGTATCGTCTGTTGCCTTTGTATGGAAAACGCCCTCAAGCTTTGCTGTCCATACCTTGACAGCTTCCTCAACAGGAAGCACCATATCGTCACACTCGATAGTCTGCTTATCGTTTACATAGCCGACTACAGAGGCTGCATCTGAAATACCTGCTGCATCAATTACCTCTCTGACCTTTGAAAGTGCATCAACAGGAACCTCAGCTACGATATTACCAAAGCCAGGTGCAAAGAGTGTATCGCTTGTCACCTCATCCTCGATGGTTACACCAAGCTTGTTACCAAATGCCATCTTTGATACTGCTGCGGCAAGACCTTTTCCGTCAAGTGCATATGCTGAAACAATTGCGCCATCCTGGATAAGATTTCTGATTGCTGTATAAAGTGTCATAACCTGATCATATTTGGAAGATCAAACTCATCCTTATCTATTGTAAATAGAACAAGCTGATTGCCCTCTTTCTTGAGCTCGTGTGATGATATCCTTTTCCTTTGCCACATCGACTGCAAAAGATACCAGTGTTGGTGGTACATCAATGTCATTGAAGGTACGACATGGAATCCTTTCCACCGATTGAAGGAAGTCCGAAACCAATCTGAGCATCATATGCTCCGAGGAGTGCTGCAAATGGCTGGCTCCATCTCTTCGGATCCTCTGTCATTCTACGGAAATACTCGATATGTCATACGGATCTTGCTGTAATCTCCGCCTGCTGCAACGATTCTTGAGATAGACTCAAGCACTGCATATATAGATCCGTGGTATGGGCTCCATGATGAAAGATATGGGTCGAAGCCGTAAGCCATCATTGTTACTGTATCACATTTGCCCTTTAATACAGGAAGTTTTGCAACCATTGCCTGTGTCTCTGTGAGCTGGTAACGTCCACCATATGGCATATATACACTGCCTGCTCCGATAGAACCGTCGAACATCTCAACAAGTCCTTTCTGAGAGCATACGTTAAGGTCTTCAAGCTCTGCCTCCCAGGCACCCTTCATATCTCCTGCCTCAACCATCTTGGCTACAGCAGGTGTGCTGATTTTGTCCAGATAATTGTCACTCTCGCAAGGCATCTCAACCTCAACATTTGTCTCCTGATGAGCACCGTTTGTATCAAGGAATGCACGAGAAATATTTACTACCTCTTTGCCTCTCCACTCAAGCACAAGTCTTGGATCCTCTGTAACTACCGCAACCTCTGTTGCCTCGAGATTTTCCTCCTTTGCGTATGCAAGGAACTGTTCAACATCAGAAGGCGCAACTACAACTGCCATACGCTCCTGTGACTCTGAGATAGCAATCTCTGTTCCGTCAAGTCCTGCATATTTCTTCGGTACTTTATCAAGTTCAACGCGAAGTCCGTCTGCAAGTTCTCCGATAGCAACAGAAACTCCGCCGGCACCGAAATCGTTACATTTCTTGATAATATGGCTGACCTCTTCTCTTCTGAAAAGTCTCTGAAGCTTTCTCTCTGTAGGTGCATTACCCTTTTGTACCTCAGCTCCGCATACTGATGTAGACTTTGTATTGTGTGCCTTTGATGAACCTGTAGCACCACCGATTCCGTCACGTCCTGTGCGTCCTCCGAGGAGAATGATTTTATCTCCCGGATCTGAGTTAAGTCTCTGGACAGCACGTCTTGGAGCCGCACCCATAACTGCACCGATCTCCATACGTTTTGCCACATAATTTGGATGGTAAACCTCCTTGACATAGCCTGTTGCAAGTCCGATCTGGTTACCATATGAGCTATATCCATGAGCCGCCTCTCATGAACAAGTTTCTTCTGAGGAAGTTTTCCTTCAATTGTCTGTGAAACCGGTACTGTCGGATCAGCGGCACCTGTCACACGCATTGCCTGGTATACATAAGTACGTCCTGAGTGGGTCACGGATTGCTCCTCCAAGACATGTTGCAGCTCCACCAAATGGTTCGATTTCTGTCGGATGGTTATGTGTCTCATTCTTGAAGTTTACAAGCCACTCCTCTGTCTTTCCATCCACCTCAACAGGTACCACGATAGAGCATGCATTGATCTCATCAGACTCTTCCTGATCAGCAAGCTTGCCCTCTGCCTTTAATCTCTTCATGGCAAGAAGTGCAAGATCCATCAGGCAGACAAATTTGTCATTTCTGTCCTTGTAGATATTTGAAAATGTATTGAGATAATCCTTGTAGGTATTTTCAATCGGTGTGCGGTAGAAGCCATCGTCAAACTTGACATTCTTAAGCTCTGTAGAGAATGTTGTATGACGGCAGTGATCTGACCAGTATGTATCAAGCACACGGATCTCTGTCATTGAAGGATCACGCTTTTCCTCATTCTTAAAACAATTCTGGATATGAAGAAAATCCTTAAAGGTCATGGCAAGGTTCAATGATAAATAAAGCTCCTTCAGCTTGTCCTCTGCCATATCCTTGAAACCGTCAAATATGATGACATCAGCAGGGTCATCAAACTCCTGCACAAGTGTCTTAGGCTTTTCCATGCCGATAGCACGCGAATCAACAGGGTTGATGCAGTGCTTCTTAATAGCAGCAAACTGCTCATCTGTGATAGCACCCTCAATCACATATGTGATAGCACTTCTGATAATCGGCTCCTCATTCTCATTGAGAAGCTTCACACACTGCTCGGCTGAATCTGCTCTCTGGTCAAACTGTCCCGGTAAAAATTCTACAGTAAATACTTTTGCATCACCATAGTCAAATGTCTCCTCATAGATATCATCAACAGGCGGCTCTGAGAAAACTGTATACAAGGCTTTCTTGTATGTCTCCTCTGATATATTTTCCACATCATATCTGATTAATACACGTATTGCCTCCACAGTTGTGATTCCCAGATAATGCTTAATCTCATGCTTTAATTCCTTTGCCTTTACCGCAAAGTCAGGTTTTTTCTCTACATATACACGACGTACGTTACTCATATGTTCTCCTTTCAATTCGAGAGTATGTAACCAATTATTCGTTACCGTCCGGCTTTTTGCACAATCGGACTTTAAAACTATGGTTGTAGTATAACACTTTAGTTATGATAAGTATAATTAATATATTTAATTTGTTTTATAAGTTGCGTTAATTATAGTTTTCTTATATAATGATATAAGGGTCAAAAGGTATTTTGCCCCTCATTGATAAAACAGATGCAAATAACCATATATTTATACGGAGGATAACAAAATGGATATAAATTATGAGCTTTACAAGGTCTTTTACTACGTGGCAACGTCCCTGAGCTTCTCTGAAGCCAGCAAGAAGCTGTTTATTCCACAGTCCGCGGTAAGCCAGTCTATTAAGACTCTCGAAAAGAAGCTTGGACAGACTCTTTTCATCAGAAGCACAAAGAAGGTACAGCTCACCGCAGCCGGTGCCCTGCTTTTAAAGCACATTGAGCCTGCCATGAATCTTATTGCCCGCGGTGAAAGCCAGCTTTTAGACTCAGGCACACTTGGACTTGGCCAGCTTCACATCGGCGCAAGCGATACCATATGCCGTTATCTGCTGGTTCCTTACTTAAAGCAGTTCCATCAGAGGTTCCCGAATGTGCCTATCAAGGTCACAAATGCCACATCTATCCAGTGTGTGGAGCTTTTGGAGCAAAGGAAGGTTGACCTGATTGTCACGAATTTTCCAAATTCGCACCTCAATCACTCATACAGACAGAAAACCATATGCAACTTTTCCGATGTTTTTGTGGCAAATCCCAATTATTTCAAGCTTCGCAAGCAGGAGATAGCTTTTTCCGAGCTCAATAAATATCCTATCATGATGCTCGACCGAAACAGCACCACCAGTGAATTCCTGCATAATCTGTTTTTACAGCACCAGGTTGACCTGATTCCGGAAATTGAGCTAAGCAGTAACGATCTGCTCATAGACCTGGCCAAAATCGGACTGGGTATAGCATTCGTGCCTGACTACTGCATCAACCATGAGAATAAGGAGCTTTTCGTGCTGAAGACAAAGAAAAGATGCCGCCACGCCAGATTGTTGTGTCCGTAAACACAACAATGCCCGTGTCAGCATCCACTGAGGAATTTTAAATCTGCTCCCAGAAGTCGGCAACTAATTTTCCGACATTTGCTATATTGCATGGCTTTCTGTCACTCCACTCGCGTGGATAGAGCAAATCATATTCTCTCTGCCAGAATCTCTCGTCTAATAGCAAAATGACACCTGTGTCCTCCGTCGTCCTGATTACTCTTCCGGCCGCCTGGAGGACTTTATTTATGCCCGGATACCGAAAGCATACTCAAAGCCACAGCCGTTTTCGGCATCGTAATAATCCTTTAATATAGTTCTCTCATTGCTGATCTGCGGAAGTCCCGTTCCGACAACAATAGCACCTATCAGTCTGTCATTTTTCAAATCAATGCCCTCACCGAATATGCCTCCCATGATGCCAAATGCCACAAGTGTTCTGTCCGATTCCTCACTAAACCTGTCCAGAAATTTCTCCCTCTCAGCCTCTGACATATTATTTTTCTGCAGCATAAGCTCTGTTTCGTCTGCATATTTTTCACAGTAAATATCTGCCACATCATTCATCATCTTATATGACGGAAAGAAAACCATATAGTATCCAGTCTTTTGCGTGACAACAGCATTAATATACCCTGCAATGCGCTCATACTCACTCCTTGAGCGCCTTGTGTACCTCGTACTCACATCGGTTGCCATCGCAAGCAGTCTCTTTGCTGTCAAACGTGCTGTCAGCATATATGGCATAGTTGTCTTTTTTTGTGCTTAGCAGGCTCTTGTAATAGTTTACAGGCAAAAATGTCGCTGAAAAAAACACAGCCGACTTGCCCTTATCCAGCCTCTTTTGTATATTAAGCGACGGGTCCACACAAAAAAGCTTTAGCATGAACCTGCCATCAGCCTCAAGCTCGGAATACATCACGTAGTGCTCATCCACCAGATCATAAATGTTCAGGAAATTGCGAAGCTCAAAATAAAAATCCATAACATCCTTTTTCCCCGGAAACTCATTAGCCTTCTGCAAAAACTCATCCAGAAGTGTCATAAGCCTCATAAAGGAAAATACCATATTGCCAAACGTATCATATACCGTGTAATTCTCACACTCACGCTTCATCCCAAGCAGTATCTTATTGCACTTTTCAAGCGCTTTCTCAATGGAACGGCTGTGCTCCTTCATAATGCGCTTCACAGTAAGGAAATCCTCCTTATAAATCTGAGCGCTATACATCTGCCTGCTTCTTTCGACCATATTGTGAGCCTCATCAATGAGAAAAATATAATCTCCCTTTATCCCCTCCTGAAAAAATCTCTTAAGATAAACATTTGGGTCAAACACATAGTTGTAATCGCAGATGATATTATCACACCAGCTAGCCGTATCAAGACAAAGCTCAAACGGACAAACGGTATACCTATCCGCCTGTGATAAAATATCATCCCTCTCAATCATTTCACATCTGTGAAGCAGGTCAAAAACCGCATCATTTACTCTGTCAAAATGCCCCTTTGCATACGGACAGGTTACCGGATTGCATTCCATCTCATCACACGGACATAGCTTTTCCTTTGCCGTTATCTGAATAGTTTTTGCCCTGTAACCATTTTTTTCAAGCAGCGCAAACGTTTCCTTTGCGACTGTTGCGGTGATCGTCTTCGCTGTCGTAAAAGATTCTGTCTGCCAGCTCCTCACCAACCGCCTTCACTGCCGGAAAAATAGTAGAGATAGTATTTCCCACACCGGTCGGAGCCTGCATAAAAGAAGCTTCTGACGCATAATTGTCCTGTAGACATCCGAAACAAGCTTTTTCTGCCCCGGTCTGTACTCAAATGGAAAATTAAGTTCTTTGATTGAAGCCTGTCTTTGATTTTTCATTTCACACTGAAACGTTGCCCATTTGCCATACTCTTCCATCAGGTCATCAAACCATTTTTTTATCTCTTCAAATGAGAACTCCTCGCGAAAATACTTAGTCTGCTCCGTTTCCAGATTGCAGTAGGTCATCTGAATGCCTATCGTTTCCATATTATTTTGCAGAGCAAAAATATATGCATAGCACATAGCCTGCGCACGATGAACAAAAACCGGCTTTTCAAACAGCTCAACCCTTCTGTACATTCCCTTAATCTCATCGACAAAACACTTTCCATCCTCCGTAAAGATGCCATCTGCCCTGCCCTCGACAGTCAGCTCATACAAATCACCTTCAACAACAAGTGAAAGCGGCACCTCTGCCTGATACTCCTTCCCCATGCTGCCCTGGATTTTCCTGTGAATGCGTGTTCCTCCATCATGGCATCGGCACTCATAGCTCTGGATGACCGGTTGTCTATGTCACCCTCCCTGAAAATAAATTCCACAAGGTTTCTGACCGAAATATGTAATTGTGTTTCTTTTCACTATAGTTATTTCCAGCTTCTGTCATGTACTCTCCTGCATATTCGGATTATGTCAACGGTTTTGTGTTCCGGCAATATTTTCAGTCTAACTCCAGACATTTTTAATACACTGAACATAAAAAAGGGAGAGCTCCAAGAAGAAACTCTCCCAAAGGACCTTATTCAATTGTATTACGCTACAGTGAATTTATCAACCACATTATCAAATGCCTGGTCATCGCCCATATAGCAGACCTTAAAGTCATTGTTTGTACCAATTCCAATAACTCCAAGAAGTGATTTCGCATCAATAAGAATCTGTCTATATTTGAGATCAATGTCAAAATCGCACTTAGAAGCAGCCCCAACAAATTCTGAACATCATCCAATGTGTTAAGTCTGATTACTGTTTCCTTATTGTACATAGTTAACACCACCTTTATAATCTAAAACATAGTGCTTTCGCACATGTCAATCAATTGTTGCGCCTATTATAACATCTGATATTCATTTGTCAAAAAATCATAATCCGTCATTTTCCGTCAATTCATGTCATTTATTTTAATAAATAACTTTTGCGTAACCGATTTTTCACTATATTTTCATGCATGTTTTTAAAAAACAATATAACTGTGAAATTCTTATAAAAATGGCATGATATTTAATTAATTTAAGTTCATTTTTTACAATTTTTCATTTATAAAACTTTATTCTCGTAATTCTTTAACGCATCTATATATATTTCACCGAGCTTGCTAAGCTTCGTACCCTTGTGCTTGATATAGCCTATATGCATTATTTCACTTTCCTTAAGTGGAATTGCCGCATAGTCATCACCGTTTAAATCCTCAGAAATAATACCTGAGCACAGTGTAAATCCGTTGAGCCCCACCATGAGATTGAGCATTGTGGCTCTGTCATCAGCCTTTATGACACGCTTGTACTCATACGTGCTCATCATCTCCTCAGCATAATAAAAGGAATTGTTCACGCCCTGTTCAAAGGTCAGACACGGGTACTCCTGCAAATCATCAAGTGTAATCACTTTTTGTCGGCAAGCGGATGTTTTTCCAGAGATACACATATGTATTGCATGTGAAGAGTTCTTTAAACTCGATGTCACATTCCTTAAAAAGCTTTCTTAAAACCTTTTCATTGAAATCACTTAAATAAAGAACTCCAATCTCGCTCTTTAAGTTCTTTACATTGTCTATTACCTCTTTAGTCTTTGTCTCGTGAACAGCAAACTCGTACTCATCCATGCCCACCTCTTTAGCAAGCTGTACAAAGGCCTTTACTGCAAATGAATAGTGCTGCATGGAAACCGAGAATTTCTTTTGGACTCCACATTCAGATACCGGTTCTCAAGCAGATGATACTGCTCCACAACCTGTTTGGCGTATCCTAAAAACTCCTCACCCTCCGCTGTGACGGTAATTCCACGGTTATTTCTCATGAATACCGTGATTCCAAGCTCCTCCTCCACCTCTCGTACTGTGGCGGACAGATTGGGCTGTGAAACAAAAAGCTTCTTTGCCGCCTCATTCATGGAATTGGATTCTGCAATTGTAAGTACCTGTCTGAGTTGTTGAAGTGTCATTTTCTCTCCTATTGTGAACTGACGGTTTTTAGCAGAATGTGTAACTATTCAGCGCCCGGGCACCTTCGTAAAAACCGCACAATTGTAATATATTAGATAAAATTGTGTATAAACGATGCCCTGTGTATCGGTGATGGTCCTATCTCCTTTAGTGCCTTGATATGATCTGCCGAGCCATAGCCCTTGTTTGATGCAAATCCATAGCCGGGATATATGTTATCATACTCAACCATCATCCGATCCCTTGTGACCTTAGCCACAATGCTGGCTGCCCCTATTGATATGCTTTTGGCATCTCCCTTTATAATCGGAACCTGCTTTATATCCACCCCGGGATTGTGACTGCATCGTTAAGTGTCAAATCCGGTGCCGGATCAAGCTTTTTAATCGCCTGTCTCATTGCCTCATATGTAGCCTGCAATATATTTATCTCATCTATCCGCTCGTGCGATGCCATACCTATTCCTACAGAAACCGCCTTTTCCATTATGACATCGTAAAGCTCATCGCGCTTTGCAGCCGTAAGCTTCTTTGAATCATTGATATATAAAATATCACAGTCCTTTGGCAGAATAACCGCACATGCCACAACCGGACCTGCAAGCGGTCCGCGTCCCACCTCGTCTATGCCGCAAATATGAGCATATGATGCGTACTCACGCTCATATTTCTTGAGACCTTCTGTGCGGATAAGCTCCTTCTCATACTTGTCCAGACGCTTTTTGCACTATCTACAAGCTTAATCACTCCGCCCCTTTCATCTGAGCTGTATGCCTCAATGAACTGTGTAAGCTGTGAATCTTTGGTGTTTTTCAGTTGTTCCTTAATATCGCCTATTTTTTCTGCTGACATATCCTTGTCCTTATCGTCTATTCTTCAGAATATTTCTTCTTAACTTTTCTTCATAATTATTCTTCGCAACTATTATCCTATTATTTTTTCCGGTCTCTCAAGAGTGATATTGCCAAGCTTACCGCTTCTGAAATCATCTATGATGAGTGCAGCCGCCTTGCTGTAATCAGGCTCTCCTCCCTTTGAAAGGCATTTTCTGTTGACAGCGACAGCACTTATAAGCTCTATGATATCATTTTCCTCGCTTACCTCGTATCTTTGTGCCAAAGCCCCGGATACTCTGCTTTTAGGAATTTTACAAGCTCCACGGCAAGCTCATCGACATTTAAAATCTCATCCTTTATCGAACCGATGAGCGCAAGTCTAAGTCCACTGTCTGATCCTCAAATTTCGGCCACAATATGCCCGGGGTATCGAGCAGCTCAACACTTTTATTGAGCCTGATCCACTGTTTTCCCTTTGTCACTCCAGGCTTATTTCCTGTTTTTGCACAGGCTTTTCCGGCATATGAGTTGATAAATGTGGACTTTCCGACGTTTGGAATACCCACCACCATAGCTCTTACCGGTCTGTTTTGATACCGCGCTTTCGGTCTCTTTCAATCTTTTCCTTGCAGGCCTCCATCACGATATCTGTGATGCTCTTCATGCCTGACTTGCTTCTAGCATCAAGACTGACTACAAAAAAGCCCTTCTCCTTGAAAAATGCACTCCACTCCCTGGTGCGCTCCTTGTCGGCCAGATCCGCCTTGTTCATCAGAATGAGCCTGTATTTGTTTTTTCCAAGCTCATCAATGTCCGGATTACGGCTGGATAGCGGAATTCTTGCATCCACAAGCTCTATAACCAGATCTATTAATTTAATGTCTTCCTGCATCTGACGCTTTGCCTTGGTCATATGCCCAGGGTACCACTGAAAATTCATAATTCACCTGTCCTTTATCTATATATGTTATAACTATTGCTACTTGATGGTTCCAAAGCTTCCAAGGCCTGAAAATCTAAACCATGCCTTGCCGATAATATAGTCTCTCTTTACATTGCCAATATTGGCATAGCGGCTGTCCTCACTGTTATTGCGGTTATCTCCAAGGACAAAATACTCGTCCTTTTCAAGTTCTATAGGATCTGAGGCAAGCCCTGCATCCTCCATTGAGGCAACGTCCGTCGATTCCTTGTACAGCTCATCATTCACGTACATTGCGCCGTCTTTTATCTGAACAGTATCTCCGGCACCGCTACCACTCTCCTGACATAATAATGCGACTTATTATTTCCGTTTGGCAGAAATACTATCACGTCTCCTGCCTTTGGCTTTGACATGATATATGCAAACCTGTTCACAAGAATATTATCATCGTTCTCCAATGTCTGCTCCATAGCCTGGCCCACCACATTTGTAAGTATAACGAAAAATGACACCAGCACATATGCCAGACCTATCACTACAATCAGCTCCACTACCCACGAAACAATTTCCTTGAACAATGGCAGATTAAATTTTCTTCTTTGCCTTCTAAAGCTAAGTCCTGCTCGTCTTCTGGACATCTTACACCTCTTGCTAACTAATATTTTATTGCGTAATCTTAATTATATATTGTTTTCATGTTTGTTGCAAGCTGTAACCCTGAAAACTAAAAGACCATTCTCATACGATTGCTCGCAGAAAATGGTCTCTTTCGCGTAAAATATTATTTTACAAGCTCTTTAACCTTAGCAGCTTTTCCGATACGGTCTCTTAAGTAGTAAAGCTTAGCACGACGTACTTTACCTTTACGTACAATCTCAACCTTCTCTACGTTTGGTGAGTGGAGTGGCCATGTCTTCTCAACACCTACACCGTTAGAAAGCTTTCTAACTGTGAATGTTGTACGGTTTGATCCGTTCTGCTTTTGATTACTGTTCCCTCGAATACCTGGATACGCTCACGGTTACCCTCTTTGATTTTTCCGTATACCTTTACAGTATCTCCTACAGAAAACTCGGGTGCCTCGGCCTTTAACTGCTCGTTCTCGATGCTTTTAATAATTTCACTTGCGTTCATTTTGTGACCTCCTAATTATTTTGACGTTCTTAATGCTACTACTATTTTCACAACAGAGGACCATCTCTTTTATTCACAACATTGGTACTTTACCACAGATTCATGGGATTTGCAAGTATTTTTTACTTTCTTCCGCCTACCTTATGCATTATTTTTAGTCATCCAGTATACGGATGATTTTGAAAAATGCAATCCCATACTCTCCTGCAGCTTCATAGATGCCTCATTGCCCACGATTATCTGTCCATATGGTATCCATCCGTTCTCCAGTGCCCTGTTGAAAGCATATGTTTCAAGTGCTGTGGCAAGCTTTTGATGCCTGTACTGCAGCTTTACATAGAGCATGCCGATGCTGCCCTCCTCATGGATTCCGATAATTCCCGCGAGGGTATTAATGGTATCATCAGCAGTATTATCACTCAAAAAAGCGCCATAGACTGTCCCTGCCTCTATCCTGTCTACAATATAGTCAGGATTGTCAAAGCCCGGGTACATTGGCGCAGCCTCCTGTATATCAGCTGCATCCAGCTTTCTTATAATTAAGCCATTAGGCATCGGCTTTCCATCCGGTCTGTACAGTCCGCTGACAGATAGCTTTTCTTTGTTTGTATACACCGCCTGTCTGCACTCTACAGTCTCATTAAAGCCATTTGCTGTAAAGAGCTCAACATATCTTTGCTGGTGAAGCACTATGCCATTTGTGATCTGATCTGTAACGGTTTTTGGAATATGCTGACTGCTGTATTTATCAACAGGCTTTGTGTCATCTTCAGGTGCCAAATCAATAAGCTTCGACTCGCCCTCATCCGGTCTTGTATGAAAGCATACATTTGAGACCATGTCCCGAAGCAGATATTCTCCATCTGCCTCAAACAGTATCTCGGCGCAGCCCCTGTTTATAAGCTCTATCATATCAATATGAAGCAGTTTATTTTTCATAAGAAACTCTCTGCATTTATCAAGTCTTTTAAACCCGGCATACAAATCCGGTCTGCGCTCCTTTGTGCGCTCAATAGACTTTTCAAGGCGCCATGCATCTATCTTTTTCTGATTGCCTGACATGAGTACCTCAGGCACCTTTTTGTCATGCCACTCAACAGGACGTGAATACTGAGGGTATTCAAGCAGATTGCCATGAAACGACTCTGTCTCTGCCGAAATGTCATTGTGCAGCACCCCAGGAACCAGACGTGAAATTGCATCTATCATTACCATCGACGGCAGTTCTCCGCCTGTTAGAACATAGTCACCGATAGAGACATAATCCGTTACCGTCTCCTCCAGCACGCGCTCGTCAATACCTTCATAGTGCCCACATAGAAAAATGAGGTCATCACACTTTGCAAATTCTGCCGCCATCTGCTGGTTAAACACGCTGCCCTGTGGAGTAACATAAATCAGACGCGCATTGTGATTTTAATTTCTTCTGCAGTATTTTTATATGATGTATTTTCATATAATATATTTTCATCGGCGATATTTTCCCGGAATTATCACTGAATGGACTGATTACATTTATTGATCTGACTCACCACACTGCGCACAGCCTGATACACCGGCTCTGCCTGCATAAGCATCCCGCGCCGCCACCATATGTGTAATCATCAACCTTATTGTGCTTATTGTGCGCAAAATCCCTGATATTTACCGTATTGAGTGATATAATATTCTGTTTTAAAGCTCTGCCTGTGATACTCTCTGACAGTCCCTGTTCTATCATCTGTGGGAATAAGGTCAGCACATGAAATCTCATTTCCTATATCTCCTATATCATCCTGTTTTACAGTTTTACGATTTAAAATGTATGATTTTGTTCAATTTTATATCTCATTTTACGGTTTTTGCAGTTTGAAATGCAGCTATCTCAAACCTGCCAGCAAATGTACCTTCATCGTGCCATTTTCCACATCAACATCCAGTATACAGTCCTTTATTGCCGGAATCAGCAGATCATTTGCACCGGCTTTCTTAACAACATACACATCGTTGGCACCGGTCTGGAGCACATCAGCTATGACTCCAAGCTCCTCTCCTTCGTCTGATGTGACTGAAAGCCCGATAAGATCAGCTATAAAGTACTCGTTTTCCTCAAGCGGCACCGCATTTTCCCTTGTCACAAAAAGAGGTGCCTTTTTATATTTCTCTACATCATTTATGTCATCTATGCCCTTAAATTTCAAGATAACCTGGTTCTTGAAAAATTTGACAGAAGTTATTTCCAAATCCCTGCGCTCTTTGCCATTATCCAGAATGACATTTTTAAGCTTTTTAAAACGGGCAGCATCGTCAGTGGTTGGGAACACCTTTACCTCACCGCGAATGCCGTGTGTGCTCGTAATTACACCTACCTGTAGTAAATCTTCCATTCTCTGTCTCGATATTAATATAAATCATAACTATTCAGCCTACGCACATTCTCAAAACCATACAATACCGGTTCTGAATAGTTACTTTAAATTATAAAAAAACAGGCATCTCATAAGAGATGCCTTTATGTTACTGTACTATCTCAACAATAACCTTTTTGTCTTCTTTAGAGGCTGCGGCCTTAACAACAGAACGGATTGCTTTTGCAATACGTCCCTGCTTGCCGATCACTTTACCCATGTCAGACTGTGCAACACGTAATTCCAAAACAATTGCTTTCTCGTTTTCGGTCTCAGTTACATTAACCTCATCCGGATAATCAACTAAAGATTTTGCAATAACTTCAACTAATTCTTTCATTACGCCACCTCTTTATCCTATTTCTCGATACCAGCACTCTTGAAGATTCTAGCTACTGTCTCAGTTGGCTGTGCGCCGTTTGATAACCATTTCTTAGCTAATTCCTCATTTACATGATACTCGCTAGGATCCTTAGTTGGATCGTATGTTCCGATTTCCTCGATGAATCTTCCGTCTCTTGGAGATCTAGAATCTGCTACTACGATTCTGTAAAAAGGAGCCTTCTTCTGTCCCATTCTCTTTAATCTGATCTTTACTGCCATTTTTTTCACCTCCTCATAGGTTTATTGAATAATATATATCAAAAGTAAAATAAATACTTTTGTTAACAAAACATGAAATTCCTTTAATGAAATCCATTAAAACGGAAGTCCTTTGAATAAGCCTCCAAGACCACCGCCTCCACGGCGTCCCTTCTTGCCGCCCATCATACCGGGCATCTGCTTCATGAACTTCTTTGTCTGCTCAAACTGCTTTACAAGTCTGTTGACCTCTGATACATCCACGCCTGCTCCTCTTGCAATACGAGCCTTGCGGCTTGGATTAAGAAGCTTTGGATTTCGTCTTTCCTCAGGTGTCATGGAATAGATGATTGCCTCTGTGCGGGCCATGCCCTTTTCAGCTTCATCTGTATCAATATCCGCATCTTGCCTCCACCGATACCCATTCCCGGCATCATCCCCATCACGCTTGAAAGACCGCCCATCTTCTTCATCTGACTCATCGAATCAAGGTACATCTCAAAATCAAACTCATTTTGCGCATCTTCTGCTCAAGCTTCTTGGCCTGTTCCTCATCAATGTTCTCCTGCGCCTTCTCAATCATGGAAAGCACATCGCCCATGCCGAGGATTCTTGAAGCCATACGCTCCGGATAGAACTGCTCAAGGTCTGAAAGCTTCTCGCCCATACCTGCGTATAGTATCGGCTTTCCTGTAACGGCTCTGATTGAGAGTGCCGCACCACCTCTGGTGTCACCATCAAGCTTTGTGATGACAACTCCGTCAATTCCTATCTTTTCATCAAAGGTACCTGCTACATTTACCGCATCCTGACCTGTCATGGCATCTACCACGAGGATGGTCTGGAAAACATCAGTAGCTTCTTTTATCTCAATAAGCTCTGTCATCATATTCTCATCAATATGAAGACGTCCGGCAGTATCGATGATAACAACATTGAAATCGTTTTTCTTAGCGTGCTCCACAGCAGCCTTTGCGATGTCGGCAGGCTTGTTTTTGTCACCCATTGAGAAAACCTCAACGCCCTGCTTCTCACCATTTATCTTTAACTGCTCAATCGCAGCCGGACGATATACATCACAGGCTACAAGCAGTGATTTCTTGCCCTTGCTCTTAAGCTTTCCGGCAATTTTTGCTGTGGTGGTTGTCTTACCGGCTCCCTGAAGACCTACCATCATGATAACGGTAAGCTCCTTGCCCGGCCTGAAAGCAATCTCTGTTGTCTCAGAGCCCATAAGCTTAATCATCTCTTCGTTTACGATTTTGATGACCATCTGGCCGGGATTGAGACCATTCATGACATCCTGTCCGATTGCTCTCTCCTGAACACTCTTTGTGAACTGCTTAACAACCTTGAAGTTAACATCGGCCTCAAGGAGTGCCATCTTAACCTCTTTAAGAGCAGCCTTTACATCATCCTCAGTAAGCTTTCCTTGCTGCGGAGATTCTTAAAACGTTCTGCAGTTTTTCTGATAAACTGTCAAATGCCATATTACAGCTCCTCTAGTATCTGATTCGAAATAGCTTCGATTTCATTCATTAATAGCTCATTATGTGATTTCTTAAAATCATTTGTCAGCTCATGAATCCTTCGTATGTCACTCTTTATGGACATGAACTTTTCAACAAGATGCAACTTTGCCTCATAGTCAAGCAGCTTCTTATTGCATCTCTTAATCAGATCGGCAACACCCTGACGGGAAATCCCCTCCTCGGATGCAATCTCACCGAGTGACAAATCATTGAAGACAAAATCCTCATATACCTGACGCTGATGCTCATTCAAAAGCTCACCGTAGAAATCATATAAATATGCCTGTTCCAGTTTTTCTTCCATATCAAGTATCCTCTTTTTCCCTCGAACCTATGGTAGAATAACACATAGTTTGCCCGGTGTCAAGTAAAAATACTTGATACTTTTATTTTTATATCATAGTGCGTACAATTCTTGGCTTATAGCCCTTCTTCTCGAGCGCAGCAATAATCTGCTCCTTGTGCTCTGTACCAAAACACTCAAGCGTGATGCGAAGCTCGACAGCCGCACTTCTGTTTGTAGTGACAAACTGGTTATGCTCCAGCTTGATTACATTGCCCTGTACATCGGCAAGAGTCTGTGAAACCTTGGCAAGCTCGCCCGGCTTATCCGGCAGAAGCACTGAAACAGTAAAGATTCTGTCTCTGAAAATAAGCCCCTGCTGTACAACTGATGACATGGTAATAACATCCATGTTGCCGCCACTTAGGATAGAAACCACTCTCTTGTCCTTTACTCCGAGATGCTTAAGCGCAGCTACAGTCAGAAGACCTGAGTTTTCGACTATCATCTTGTGATTCTCAACCATGTCAAGGAAGGCCACGATAAGCTCGTCATCCTCCACTGTGATAATATCATCAAGATTTTTCTTTATGTATGGGAAAATATTTGAGCCCGGTGTCTTTACCGCTGTTCCGTCTGCAATAGTATTTACACTTGGTAAAGTGGTCACCTTGCCGTTCTTAAATGACTCCTGCATACAATTGGCACCGGCCGGCTCCACTCCGATAACCTTAATCTTTGGGTTTAAGAGCTTTGCAAGTGTGGATACACCTGTTGCCAGCCCGCCGCCGCCGATTGGAACGAGGATGTACTCAACAAGAGGAAGCTCCTTAAATATCTCCATAGCAATAGTTCCCTGTCCTGTTGCGACAGCTAAATCATCAAACGGATGGATAAATGTGTAGCCCTCTTTCTCTGCAAGCTCATATGCCTTGGCACATGCCTCATCATACACATCTCCATAAAGCACTACCTCAGCGCCGTAGCTCTTTGTACGGTTTACCTTGATAAGAGGTGTGGTGGTAGGCATTACGATGACAGCCTTGCAGCCATAGCACTTTGCAGCATACGCAACACCCTGCGCATGGTTTCCTGCAGATGCTGTGATGAGTCCCTTTGCCCTCTCTTCATCGGTCAGAGTGCTCATTTTGTAATAAGCGCCTCTTAACTTGTAAGCTCCGGTAAACTGCATATTTTCAGGCTTCAGATATACCTTATTGCCTGTCTGGTCACTTAAAAGTCACTGTAAATGAGCTTTGTCTCAAGGGTGACCTCCTTGACCTTCTCACTTGCTTCTTCAAATTTATCTAATGTCAGCATATTTGTTCTCCCTTTCATTTCTTCGGTATAACTATTCATACCCACCCACACATTATTCGCAAAATGCATTGTTCTCAGTGGTTCTGAATAGTTATTTTTCATTATATTATACCAAAAATTCCATACAGATATATATAAACTGATATATCAGATTATTATAAACAATATAACTTATACGCTCAAAAATATTCTCAAATTATTCCGTTTTAGTATCAAACAATGCATTCACGAACTCGTCCGAATCAAATTTCTGCAAATCATCGATAGTCTCACCGACTCCGATATACTTGACCGGCACTGAAAGCTCCGACTGTATCGCTACAGCGATACCGCCCTTTGCCGTACCATCCATCTTAGTAAGCACGATGCCCGAAATCTTTGCCACATCAGAAAACTCTCTCGCCTGAACCAGTGCATTCTGGCCTGTGGTCGCATCAAGCACGACGAGCGTCTCTCTGTACGCATCCGGATACTCACTCTCCAGGATTTTATTAATCTTTCCGAGCTCATTCATCAGATTCTTTTTGTTGTGGAGTCTTCCGGCTGTATCCACGAGAAGCACATCTGCGTTTCTGGCCTTTGAAGCTGCAACTGCATCATATACAACAGCTCCCGGGTCAGCACCCTCGGCACCGCCAATCATATCAACTCCGGCTCGGTTTGCCCATTCCTTTAGCTGGTCTCCTGCTGCCGCCAAGGTATCGGCCCCTGCAATAACTACCTTCTTGCCCTGTTCCTTAAGCTTTCCTGCAAGCTTTCCGACAGTGGTAGTCTTTCCTACTCCGTTGACACCGATTACAAGCACAACAGATTTTTCATTTTCAAATCTGTAGGCGGTCTCCTCCACCTTCATCTGCTCCTTGATACTCTCAATCAAGAGTTCCTTGCACTCTGCCGGCTCCTTGATGTGCTGTTCCTTCACCTTCCTCTGCAGATCCTCGATGATACTCTCTGTAGCTCTCACTCCGAGGTCTCCCATGATGAGAATCTCCTCAAGCTCCTCATAAAATCATCATCTATATGCGAAAATCCACTGAAAAGTGAATCTATGCGAAACAATATTGTCTCTGGTCTTTGTCAGTCTGAAACGAGCCTCTTAAAAGCCCGGCTTCTTTTCTTTTCTTCCATTTCAACTCTCCATAAATAAAATTTTACTGTGTCAGATCATTCTCTATAAGATTTACTGAAACGAGTGTGGAAACACCCTTTTCCTGCATCGTAATACCATATAGCCTGTCCGCAGCCGCCATCGTACCACGTCTGTGTGTGATAACAATAAACTGTGTGTTCTTTGTAAGCTTGTTCAGATAATTTGCATAGCGCGAAACGTTCGAATCATCAAGCGCCGCCTCAATCTCATCAAGCAGACAAAACGGTGATGGCTTAAGTGCCTGAATGGCAAACAAACGTGCAATAGCGGTGAGCGCCTTTTCTCCACCGGACATCTGCATCATATTCTGAAGCTTCTTTCCGGGCGGCTGTGCGACGATTCTTATGCCGCACTCCAGTATATCCTCATCCTCCACAAGCTCCAGGGAACCATGTCCACCACCAAAAAGCTGCTTAAAGGACTTGTCAAACTCTCTCTGAATCTCGGCAAACTTCTCTGTAAACTGCTTTCTCATACCACTGTCAAGCTCATCAATGATGCCAACCAGAGTCTTTTCAGCCTCGATAAGGTCATCATGCTGTCCCTTTAAGAACTCATAACGCGTTGAAATCTCCCTGTATTCCTCAATAGCGTTGACATTTACATCGCCGAGGCGTCTGATTTCGTCCTTTATGCCTGCAATCAGCTTCTTTAATGAAGGAAGATCATCGTATGCATCATTTCTAAGCTCTGCTGCCGCATGCGGAGTAAGCTCATATTCATCCCACATGTAGTTGGTCTGAGTCTCTGCAGCCTCTTCTCTCTCTGGCTGTTCAGTCTGAAAAGCTCCTTATCCAAATCAGCCTGTTTCTTTGAAACTTCCTCCTGCTTTGCAAAAAAGCCTCTGTAATTTTCAGACATCTTTTCCTTTTGGCAATGCTCTCCGAGCTGTTCGTCAAGCTTAGAATTGTTGTCCTTTGATGCCAGAATGGTCTGTGTGATTGCATCAATATCAGCCTGCTTCTTTTTAATATCATCCTTTGCAGCAGCTGCACCTTCCACAAGGCTTTCCTTCTGCTCATCAAATTTCTCTATCTCTGAATTGATACGATTGATATTTTCTATAGCAAACTCTGCCGTCTTTGTAATATTTGCAAGCTCAAGTGAAATGGCAGCGGCCTTGTGTGAAGCCTCCTGCTCAAGTACTCCCTGCTTCTCAAGTATCTCACTGTATGAGCTGTTTTCCTTCTCAAGCTGCTCCTCACGCTGCTTTGACGCCTCAAGCTGCGCTGCAATATCCTTCTTGCCCTGATTTATCTCTTCGAGCTGTTTTTCAATCTCGGCATTTTCTGTGCGCAGATCCTCGTAGACATTCGCACTCTCCTTCTTTTGCTGGTCTGCCCTGTCAACAGAAATCTGTGCTGTATTCTGCTCAATATACTTTTCCTGCAGCAAGGTCTTTGTGGCTGCTATATCCTCCTCGCCAAGCGCAATAGCAGTCGCAATATCATCCTTTCTGGCTCTAAGCTCTTTAAGCTTTGTCTTAGTCTGATCAACTCTCTTTTCAAGCTCCTCAATCTCACGATTTCTCGCAAGCAGATTGATGAATTTTAAACGCACCACCGGACATAGAGCCTCCCGGTGCCAGATACTCGCCCTCGACAGTCACAATATGGAGTGAATAGTGATTTTCTTAGCAAGCGCAATGGCATTGTCAATTGTGTCCACCACAATCACTCTGCCAAGCAGGTATGCAACAACCTCATCAAACTTCGGATCACACTTCACCAGCTTATTTGCAATGCCAAGCACACCCTTTTCGCCGAGTGCCGCCTCATTTTTTGTATTTCTGTTTGCGCGCACACTAGTAAGAGGTAAAAACGTAGCCCGTCCAAAATGATTGGTCTTTAAAAAGCCTATCATCTTTTGGCTGTGGCCTCATCCTCAGTGACAATATTCTGGATATTACCGCTTAAGGCTGTCTCTATCGCTATCTCATAGCGCTTATCCACCTGGATAAGATCTGAAACCACTCGAGAAGCCCCGGATTTTTAGCCTTCTGCTCCATAACACGCTTGATGCTGTTGCCATAGCCATCATAGCGCTCGGCAATGTTTTTAAGTGACTCAAGCCTGGAAACAGACTTATGATACTCTGTGGAAGCCTCCTCCATCGCGGGCATTCTCTCTGGACTTATCTCTCCACTCCTGGCCTTTGCCAAAGAGCCGACTCCTTTTCCTTTAAACCGGCTATCTCTTCATTGACAGCATTAAGCTTCTTATTAGCCTCATCCAATATATCATCAAGCCCTGCTTCCCTTGTCTTTCTATCTAAAAGACGCTTGGTAAGCTCTGCCTTTCTGATATTAATCTGCTCAAGCATAGTGGCAAAACGCTGCTGCCTTGACTGAATACTGCCTCGCTCCTGAAGCAGGGCGATAAGCTCATTCTTGCCATTTTCCAGTCCGTCATTGCAGCGGTTGACCTCTGCAAGCACAGCCTTATACTCATTTACCGCAAGAAGCTCGTTTAGCCTCATCTGCTCTATCTCAGCTTCCAGTGCAGCTTTTTGTCATCATACTCTTTCCTGCTTTTAAGACGCTGCGCCTTTTCCTTTTCGATAGCTAAAAGCCGCGACTGCAAATGCTCATCCGTCATTTCGGCCGTGTGAATCTGCTCTTTTAAAAGCTCTATCTGATTCTCAAGCTTCTGTCTGGTGGATGAAGTGCTTGTGATGCTCTCACGAAGAGACTCAATACGCTCATCCATCTGCTGCATATCGTTCCCAAGCCTCTCATACTCTGCCTTGATGCTCTCGTATGTGGCGTTGGTCTCCTTTAGCTCGTCATCCGCAATAGCGTATTTCTCATCAGCTGACTTAAGCTCGGTCTCAATGCGCGCTGATTCAAGCAAAAACATGTTGACATCGTAGGTCTTCAGCTCTTCTCTCTTTTAAGATATGTATGAGCCTTCTCGACTGTCTCTGTAACGGACCTACCTGTCTCTCAAGCTCTGTCGATATCATTGACACGCACAAGGTTCTCTCGCTCATTATCGAGCTTCTTTGTGCTGTCTTTCTTTTAAACTTGACAATGCCGGCAGCCTCATCAAACAGCTCGCCTCTCCTCCGCTTTCCACTTAAAATCCTGTCAATCTGGCCCTGTCCGATGATGGAATAGCCCTCTTTACCGATACCGGTATCATAGAAAAGCTCCGAAACCTCCTTGAGCCTGCACGGATTGCCATTGATTAGATACTCACTCTCCCCTGAGCGGTAAACACGTCTGGCAACCGTAACCTCATTGAAATCAATCGCAAGCGAATGGTCTGAATTGTCAAGTGTGATTGCAACATACGCGTATCCAAGCGGCTTCCTGTTCTCTGTACCTGCAAAAATAACATCCTGCATGCTGGCACCACGAAGCTGCTTTGCGCTCTGCTCACCGAGCACCCATCTTACCGCATCGGCGACATTACTCTTTCCACTGCCGTTTGGCCCGACAATACCTGTGATGCCGTTGTGGAACTCAAAAACAATTTTGTTGGCAAAGGACTTAAAGCCCTGTACTTCCAAACTCTTTAAATACATTAAAAACTCCTATTCCCTGTTTCTGTACAAAAGAAGTGCCTGATATGCAGCCTGCTGCTCCGCCGCCTTCTTTGTGTGGCCTTCTCCTCGCTGACACGCTCGCCGTCCACAAGCACAGCAACTGTAAACTGCTTGTCATGGTCCGACCGCTCTCATCAATAAGTTCATAGGAAAGCTGCTCGTGTCTGCCCTGTATAAGCTCAAGGATAGTCTTGCTATCATAAAAGAGCTGCTTATTCTCAATATCAGTCATGATAAACCTAAGCACAAACTCCTTTGCATTAGTAAAACCACCATCTAAATAAATTGCTCCAATCACTGCCTCAAGTGCATCAGAAAGAATCGATTTTCTCTTTCTGCCCCCTGTATGATCCTCGCCCCTGCCAAGACGTAAGTACTTTCCAAGGTCAAGTGGCTTTGTACAAAGTGCAAGAGTCGGCTCACAAACAATGCTTGCGCGCAGCTTGGTAAGCTCACCCTCGCGGATAATTGATAAACAAAACTCACTTGAAACTATTTCCAAAACAGCATCGCCCAAAATCCAGACGTTCGTTATCAGAATGCTTTTTCATGTGCTTTTCATTGGCATACGAGCTGTGTGTCAGCGCCTGCTCAAGCAGATGTCGGTTCTTGAACGTATAGCCTATTTTGCTTTGAAATTCATTTAAATCTGCCATAATTTTTCCTCTATTTCTATATCTATCCATTTTACATGTTCCGTGAGTATAACGAAAAGCCCTCATAATAAAGGGCTTTTCATTAGTTAAACATACTACTGCTCGCTTACAGCTTTTTTAATCTGCTCAACAGCATCGCCTACAGTGACGATTTTCTCTGCTTCCTCATTAGGAATCTCGATATCGAATTCTTCTTCAATACCCATGATAATCTGGAATACATCCAGAGAGTCAGCGCCAAGATCATCAATGAATGTTGACTCCATAGTAACCTCGGTCTCGTCCACGTTAAGTACCTCGACAATAATGTCTCTAAGCTTCTCAAATTCCATTTTAATACCTCTCATTTCTGTTTATAGTGACCAATCATACAGCAGTACTGCTATCTAATCAGCCGGCTTATTAATAATATATTCTTTAATTTTATCATTAATCTCTTTTTCCTTAAATGTAACACATTGGAAAACAGAGTTAGTGATTTCCTTTGCCTTGGAGCTGCCGTGTGTCTTTACCACAAGACCATTCAATCCTAAAAGCGGTGCTCCGCCGTACTCGGTCGCATCAAATGACTTTAGCGTATTCTTAAGAGCCGGAAGTGCAAGTGCAGCTCCTATCTTGCTCTTTAATGTGCTCATGAGACCCTTCTTGATAACCCCGATAAGAGTAGAGCAAAGGCCCTCGTAGAGCTTTAATATGACATTGCCAGTGAAAGCCTCACAGACTATAACATCAGCATCTCCCTTTGGAATATCCCTTGCCTCAATGCTTCCGACAAAATTGATATCTGTGCACTCTCGAAGAAGCGGCATGGTCTCCTTTACCAGAGCATTGCCCTTTTCCTCCTCTGCACCGATATTAACCAGTGCGACCTTTGGATTCTTCACGCCGACAACGTGCTCCATATAGATAGAGCCCATCTTTGCAAACTGTACCAGATGCTCTGCTCTGGCATCCACATTGGCTCCACAGTCTATGAGCAGAGATACGCCCCTCTCAGTCGGAATAAGCGGTGCCAAAGGCGGCCTTTGTATGCCCTTTATCCTGCCGACTATTACCTGTCCTCCGACAAGTACAGCACCTGAGCTTCCTGCCGAAACAAATGCATCAGCCTCTTTATTCTTGACCATATTCATGCCAACAACGATTGATGACTGCTTCTTTCGTCTGATTGCTAGAACCGGTGGTTCTGCCATCTCTATAACCTCAGGCGCATCTACTATCTCTATCTGCTCCTTAGGATATGTATACAAAGAAAGCTCTCTCTACCGGTACCTTCTGTCCTACAAGAAATATCTTTATATCATTTCTTTTGTTAACCGCATCTACCGCACCCTTTACTACCTCTGCGGGTGCATTATCGCCACCCATTGCATCGAGTGCGACCCTTGTTGTACTTTTGCATTGTGACCTCCCTGTGCCTGCTAAAAAGCAAACTACTAATTGATTAAATAAAATATACTATAATCATAGGTATAAATCAATAACCAATTCACTACTCTATATGGCTTCCATCATTCTCCCGGACTCATTGAAATAACCTTGCCACAGTTCCATAAATCAGCAGTGCGCTTTGCTGCATCAAGTCTGTCATCGTCTGACTTGAAATCAATATTTACTGAGTGGTATCCGCACTCAAGACATGTCACATAATATGAGCTGCCGCAGTCCTCCTCGAGAATCCCGGCCCCGCCACAGAGCGGGCACTCATAGATTTCAACTAAATCGTCTATATTATTCATGATAGTTTGCTTCCTTCTTTCTTTAATATCTAAATATCCTCTCAGTATAATAACATCCCTGCAAGCTATATACAAGCAAAAAGTACCTTCATTTTATTATGGGATAAAAAAGGGATAAAATCAATCAAAAGGATTGAACGATATCGTTCAATCCCTTAATTTTACTGGTTTTCTACTATTAGTCCTGAGGAATGATTTCTTTTTTGTTGTATGATCCGCAGTTCTTGCAAACTCTGTGTGGCATCATAAGAGCACCACATTTGCTGCATTTTACAAGTGTTGGAGCAGTCATTTTCCAGTTTGCTCTTCTCTTATCTCTTCTTCCCTTAGAAGATTTATTCTTTGGACAAATTGACATTGGTTTTACACCTCCTTAAAATTCTTAAAAATATCCTGAATCGCTGCCATTCTTGGATCCGGTACAAAACTATCGCAACTGCAGGTGCCTTTATTCAAGTTCATCCCGCAGACTTTACAAATACCTTTGCAATCGTCTTTGCACAGAACTCTCATTGGCCAGTTCACCAGAATTTCGGCGTAGACAAGTTTATCTACATCGAGTTCAAACCCAATCGTAGTCAGTTTCCTCCATCTCTTCATCGACTAATGCTCCGTCTGTGATTTTCAGAGTCTTGTCAATGTCAAAATGCATGTTTGTTGGAACTTCTTCCAAGCATCGGCTGCACGGTATCGCTATGTCTATATCTACTGTTCCCGTGATGTGCACTGCTGCATTCTCCACGTTTGAGATATGAAGTGATATCGGCTGCTTTTTCAGAATAGGATAATCTCCTAGCCGCGACTCAAATGATGTGAGCGTAAGCTCTGTCTCAATTGTTGTCTCTTTATTGATAGATTTTACAATGGTTGATATATCAATCATAGTTCTCTCCTATTCACACCTAACCAATTATACATATTGGAGTGGTGTTTGTCAACAAAATTTTATAATTTATCCACAACTTTTGCTTTTATTAGCCAACAAGCTTTACTGTCTCACGACAGATTGCAAGCTCCTCGTTTGTAGGGATGACGCATACCTTTACGCTTGAATCTGCTGTTGAGATAAGTGCCTCCACTCCGCGTGTCTTGTCGTTTGTTACACGGTCAATCTTTATGCCAAGGTAGCCTAAATATGCCATGATTTTTTCTCTTACAAAGCTTGTGTTCTCACCGATTCCTGCTGTGAATGCGATGGCATCTACTCCGTTCATTGCTGCTGCATATGCTCCGATGTATTTTGCTACCCTGTAGCTGAATACCTCTACTGCTGCGATGGCACGCTCGTTGCCCTCATTGTAGGCTGCCTCAAGGTCTCTGAAGTCACTTGATACTCGACATGCCGGCTACTCGACTTCTTGTTGAGCACATCCATAACACCTTCAATGTCAAGGTTCTCTTTCTTAGCAATGAACTCCATGATTGCAGGATCGATATCACCTGAACGTGTTCCCATTACAAGTCCTTCAAGTGGAGTAAGTCCCATAGATGTATCTACGCATTTACCGTTTAATACTGCGCTGACTGAAGCTCCGTTTCCAAGGTGTGCTACGATAATCTTTGAGTTGTTTAAGTCCATTCCAAGGTAGCTTGCTGCCTCCTTTGATACGAAGCTATGGCTTGTTCCGTGGAAACCGTAACGTCTTACTTTGTATTTCTCATAGTACTCATATGGAAGGCCGTAGAGATATGCTTTCTAGCAGGCATTGTCTGATGGAAAGCTGTATCAAATACTCCTACCATTGGTACGTTTGGCATAAGTGCCTGGCATGCTCTGATTCCGATAATATTTGCAGGGTTGTGAAGAGGTGCAAGGTCGTTGCACTCCTCTACCTGTGCGATTACTTCCTCTGTGATGACTACTGAGTCTGAGAATTTTTCTCCGCCGTGCACTACACGATGTCCTACTGCATCGATCTCTGCAAGTGATTTTACTGCGCCTGTCTTTGGATTTACAAGTGCATCGAGTACCATCTGGATGGCCTCTTTATGTGTTGGCATAGGTGCCTCTGTGATTTCCTTATCAAGACCCTCTTTCTGATATACAAGTCTGCCATCGATTCCGATTCTCTCGCAGAGTCCTTTGCAAGTACCTCCTCTGAATCTGAATTGATGAGCTGGTATTTCAGTGATGAACTACCGCAATTAATTACTAATACATTCATTGTTTTGTCTCCTTTGGTTTAAAATTACAATACTATTGTTAGTATAAACTTATTTTTCAAATGCGACAAGGGTGTTTTTGTGGTATTATGGTTTTGAACTCTAAAAAAAACATTATTGATTAAAGGAGCAGCAAACATGAAGGTTGCAGGTGTGATTACCGAATACAATCCATTCCACAATGGGCACAAATATCAGCTGGAGCAGATTAAAAGGCAGACATCTGCTGATTATATCGTCGTAGTAATGAGCGGTGATTTCGTGCAAAGAGGTGAGCCTGCCATCATTGACAAATACGAGCGCACACGCATGGCTCTTTTGAGCGGTGCCGACCTGGTGCTTGAACTTCCATCGGTCTTTGCCACTGCTTCTGCCGAGTTTTTTGCCGGTGGCGGAGTCAGTGTACTCAAAAACACAGGTGTGGTGGACATGCTGTGCTATGGTGTGGAGTCTGTGGACCATGAGCTTACAAAGCTTGTGGCTGGCGTGCTTAAGAATCCGCCTTCTGAGTATTCCGCCTCTCTTGCCAGGCTGATTCGGGCGGGATGAGCTTTCCTGCGGCCAGGAGCAGAGCGCTATGTGAATATTTTCGAGATACCTATGACAGCGCTTCCGAGAAAATAGATGCTTTCATAGCTTCACCCAATAATATTCTGGCCATTGAGTATGAGAAGGCTTTGATGGACTGTGATATTACAGGATTTCCAATTCAGCGCGTCGGTGAAGGATATCACAGCACGGATTCGACAAGTGAGTTTTCTTCCGCTACAGCTGTGCGCGGGTGATTTCGACCTTAATTGATATAGACAAACACAACACTATTACTAATACGCAGCTTGATAATTCATGGATTTCCACAAAGTTCAGTCAGCTAATGCCATCAGACTGCGCCGATATTCTTGTCAATTGTATTTTAGGCGGTCATATTGTGTTTCCGGATGATATTTCTGAAATGCTTTACTATCGCCTGCTGACTGGGAAGGATAAAGGCTTTGCGCAGTATGCAGACTGTACAAAGGAGCTTTCTGCAAAGATAGTTAAAAATATTTATAAATATGAAAGTTTTACGCAGTTTTGTAACTTACTGAAGAGTAAAAATCTGACTTATACGCGTATTTCGAGAGTCCTCACGCATATTTTACTTGGTATTGAGAATGATGATTTTAATATATGTATGGATAATCCTTATCTGCGCATACTCGGTTTCAAAAAATCATCAGGAGAGCTTATGCATCTCCTCAAAAAAAGAGCATCAGCGCCTATTATTACAAAAGTCGCTGATGCTCCGTACGAGCTTATTTCCAAGGATATTTTTGCCGCTGATTTGTATGGCAGGCTGTGTCATTCACAGCAAAATGAATTTACACATGGGGTTGTAATTATTTAATCTACAGCTCCATTATAATTTCTCGCGCCAGACTTTCCTCTATAGGCTTTGCATACACTCCCGGTGCAAACTCAACAGTGGCTCCTATGCCCTTTTGGAGCACGAAACGCAGCTTGCCATCTCTCACCTTTTTGTCGGTGTAGAGCTTTTTAACAAGTGCCTCCCTGTCTATATAGTCGTATACGTGTCGGAAGACCGGCTCTCTCATAGAGCTTTATCACGCGCTCTGCCTGCTCCTCTGACATATAGCCAAGCCGTGCTGACATAAGTGCCTGTGCTGCCATTCCAATCGACAGTGCCTCTCCATGCAACAGCTTGTAGTCGCTGACTGTCTCGATTGCCCGGCCTACTGTGTGGCCCAGATTTAAGGTTTCGCGAAGTCCCGCCTCTCGCTCATCCTTCATGACCACATTGTACTTGATACGGCAGTTATTTTCTGCGATATACTCACATGCAAATTTCTTGAATGAATATATATCATCCAGATTTTCCTCTATAAATTCAAACATATCCTCGCTGCCTAAGCATGCATGCTTGATGGTCTCTGCCATACCGCTTGCCATCTGGCGCTGTGGCAGTGTTTTCCAGGCAGCTATGTCTATATATACCTTTTGGGGCTGATTGAACAGACCTATGGTGTTGGTAGCAAGAGGTGTATCAATTGCTGTTTTTCCACCTACCGATGCATCTGCCGCCGCTAGAAGGGTGGTTGCATAGTTGATAAACGGCACTCCTCTGCCGTAGGTTCCTGCAATAAAGCCTGATAAGTCGGTTACCACACCGCCACCGACTGCAATAATACAGCAGTCTCTTCTGTACCCCTTTTTAAGCATGGCATCCTCTATCTTTGCCTTTGTCTCACGTGACTTACTCTTTTCCCCAGCCGGGAAAACAAACAAATCCACTGAGTATCCCGCATGCTTTATCTTCTCACAGATTGGAAGAGCATAAGGATCACGCACATCTGTATCTGTAATCACTGCAAATTTCTTTATCTTGCCCACAAGACCATTTTCCAGGTCAGATACAAGGGTGTCTGAGAGGTTGTAGCCTATCTCAATATCATATGTGTCATCTACTACTTTTTTGAGTTCTACATTGAATATGCTCATTTTTTCTCCTGTTATGCTATATTTTTGTTTCTTTTATGTGGGAAACTGCTACAGTATCCCCACCGCCTGCTTGGCGAGCTTATCTGCCTCTTCGTTGCCCTCTACTCCTGAGTGTCCTTTTACCTTTACAAAAGTAAGCTTTATTTTATCCTTAACTGACATGATGTATTCGTGATAAGCTATAGTGCCTGCCTTGTTTCGATTCCAGTCCCCTGTGGCCCACATCTCTATGCCCTTGTAGTCATAGTATATGACCAGTTCCTTAACTCCAAGCTCTATAGCCTTTTTTACGGCAGCCTCCGCGCCCTTTATCTCTCCGGCTACGTTGCGCATTGTGGCCATCTCGGCATCATTATCTGACCCCTGCAGCACGTATTTTTCATGGTCAGTCACAAGAAAGCCTCCATAGCCATAGTGTAAACCTTGTTAAAGGAGCCGTCGACAAACGCATACGTACTATTTTCGCCGGATGATTTCATTCCGTAATGGTTTTCTCTCCGGCAATAATTTTCTCTCCGTTAATAAATTTTTCTGCCTCTTCTATCGTCTTAAAGCTTTTATACACTGCTCCCTGATATCCGTCAACCATTGCTTTGCAATCATTCCAGTTGAAATATATCCGGGAACCTTTCCTTTTACTGCATAGTATTTTGATGCCATGCTTTATTTCTCCTATAACACTCTTGACAAAAATTCCTGTAATCTCTCACTCTTTGGTGCGCCAAATACTTCCTCAGGTGTGCCCTCCTCAGATATGGTACCCTCATTGATGAACATCACTCTGTTGGCCACTTCTCTGGCAAAGCCCATCTCATGTGTCACGACTACCATTGTCATGCCTGCCTCTGCAAGCTCCTTCATTACTGAAAGCACCTCACCTACCATCTCAGGGTCAAGTGCCGATGTAGGCTCATCAAACAGTATGACATCGATTCATAGCAAGTGAACGGATAATTGCCACTCTCTGCTTCTGTCCTCCGGAAAGCTGCGCCGGATATGCATCTGCCTTATCGAGGAGACCTATTCTGGTGAGAAGCTCATCTGCCTTCTTTGATGCCTCATCCTTCGTCATCACACCAAGCTTCACCGGTGCGAGCATGATATTTGCTTTTATTGTCATGTTGGCAAACAGATTGAACTGCTGGAAAACCATGCCGATTTTCTGTCTGGTCACATTGATGTCTGTCGACTTGTCTGTCAGGTCTGTTCCTTCAAAAGGATTTGTCCTGATGTAGGTGTCTCGAGCAGATTGAGGGAGCGTAAAAATGTAGACTTTCCACAGCCTGACGGTCCGATGATGGCAATTACATCACCTCTGTTCACCTCTGTGCTTATGCCCTTTAATACCTCCTGCTCTCCAAAACTCTTGTGCAGGTCTTTTACCTCTAGTATCACGTTATTATCTTTCATTGCTTCTCAGTCTCCTCTCAAGTTTGCTTACTCCGTGGCTTAAAAGCATCACTATAACCAGATAAATAAGGGCTACAGCAATAAGCGGTATAAATGCCTCGTATGTGTTGCTTCGTATGATATCTCCACCCTTTGTCAGATCCATCATACCAATATAACCACTGATTGATGTCTCCTTTAGGAGGCTGATAAACTCGTTAAGCAGCGCCGGAAGTATATTTTTGACAGCCTGCGGTATGATAACAAGCTTCATGGTCTGTCTGTAATTGAGTCCTAAGCTTCGTCCTGCCTCAAACTGTCCTATATCTACAGACATGATTCCTGATCGCACAATCTCTGCCACATATGCAGCCGAGTTGAGGCCGAAAGCAATGACTGCTACAAGTATCTTGTTGGTCACAGATGCAAGCACTACATAGTATATAATAAGAAGCTGTATCATGACAGGTGTTCCCCTGATGATGGTCGTATGCCTTGCAAATTCCGTTTAATATGGCAAGACCGCCGTTTCTGTCATGGCTGGTTCTGACTATCGCAATTAAAAATCCCAGCACAATACCAAGCATTACGGCAAATATTGTGATAACTATTGTATTGCCAAGACCCTTTACGATATACATGTAACGATTGTCCTTGACAAAGTTGTCATAGAGCTTTTCCTTTATACCGATTGAAGAACCCGACTGGCTGTCTTTTACGATAATCTCCTGCTTTGTGGTGATATATGTATCGGTAAAATCAACATTTTGTCTGTCCTCTGTCACTGTAAAGCCTGCTGCCCCGACATCCACCTTGCCTGATGATACAGCGGCAATGATTGCGTCAAACTGCATATCCTCTACCTGCATATCCATGCCAAGCTCATCGGCTATGGCCTGCATGATATCCATATCAATTCCTGTGACCTTGTTATCCTCATAGTACTCATATGGCGGGAACTCTGCATTGGTTCCTACCTTAAGTGTACCGTTTGACCTGTCAATGTCCTTCTTCACGTAGGAGTCTTTCCCACCGATCTTCAGAGCCGATATAGTTGTCGATGATGCTCTGAACTGTTCCATCCTGCTGCAGCTTTTCAAGCGCAGTGTTTACCTTGTCGCGAAGCTCTGTATTACCCTTTTTCAGGCAGAATGCATAGTCCTCGTTGGTAAACTCCTCGTCCAGTATCTTAAGTCCTTTGTTTTCTTTTACAAAGGCAAGTGCCGGCTGCTCATCAATAACCACGCAGTCAATCTTGCCGACCTTTAATGCCTGGACTGCATCAGCACCCTTGTTGTATCTCTACCTTGGTGCCTGAACCGTCGTTCTCATAATCAGATACATAGATATCTCCTGTGGTACCGAGCTGGACACCTATTTTTGCGCCCTCCAGATCGTCCACACAAGCGACCTTTTTGCTGTCACTTTTGCCGCATGCGCATAAGCCAACAATGAATGTGGCCATTAATGCTGCCATAAGCAAAATCATAATCGGTTTTTTCTTAATGGATTTCATATTATTCCTAATTTCTGTATAAATATTTATTCACAATTATATCATATTAGTTTATAAAATAAAAGAGCCTGATTTTCTCAGACTCTTTTATACCAAATATTTATGCATCATGCTCCATGTTACTTAACTTCTTCGCCTGGTCGCCATCGCAGAACAAATGCTTCTTAATACGAATGCACAGTACAATTACCTCTTAACAGCAATACGCTCGAAGCATATGCCTCATACCAACACAGCACGAAACAGTTGCCTCCAAAAAGGATACCCCTCTATTTTCCAGACAAGCCATATACAAAAACAAGCTTTACTCTCTTTCCAACGATGAATGCTTGCAATTATAACTATAATCTTGTAGTTTTCATAATAACTAAGCAATCCATCATTTTATTAAATATGAACTACTAATTCACACTCCTTATTAGAGTATAGCATGTTCAAACCTCTTCTGTCACTAATAAGTCACAGAAAAATTTCTTTAACTTATATCAAAGACCTCTGATATATGATATAATAATCAGAGATTATTATTTTTGTATTCTTGGCAATATTGTTTGATATTCCAATTGAAGTAAGTACTGACATTGTTTCCCTGTTAAGTTTAGCGATAGGAGTGATTAGTTTTATGGATATTACAAATTCAATTGGTGGTCTGGGCGTTCTTGGGGTTAGAGCCTTGCATTTGTCGAAGAGAAGCTCTATTGCATATCAAGAATTCAAACTTAATAATAAGCGCCCTGGGTTCGAGTCCCGAAACCCCATTATTTTCCAAAGAAGATACCCTTCTTATCCTTAACAATCACCAACTGATTTACTCATACCTTACTGAATCACTTTTAGATAATTAACATAATCCTCTATTCCCTGTTCTGTTGAATCATATGGTAAAATATTCAAAAATCCATCTCTCTTCAATACTCTATATAATTTCGCTCCTTTCTGTGCCTCATCATATACACTCTTTGCCACTTTATCTCCCAATAACACATAATTATCTAGCCTCATAATTTCCATAAATTTGCGATTTATTTCAGTATCATTTCTAAGCATCGTCGCAACGTATCCCATTTCATAAATATTCTGAAGAAGAATATCATTTCTAGCATCCAATACAAACAGAACTAGTGCATCCAGATTTCCCCATTGTAACTTTTTATATATTCCTTTTTCTTTATGAAACATATATGTATAAAACTCTTCAATTGATGTAGAAAAATGAACGCATATAAATCCTATATTTATCATTCGACATTGAATGTTCTTTTCGCCATCAAACTTTTCAACAATTTTTTTAATATTTCTGTTAAATGCTGAATAATATGTGCTATTTTTTAACTCAACTGCATCTTGATGCTCACATAATAATTTCTCATACTCAATATCATCATTTACTAATTTTTTAATTAATATAGAACCATCCTTAACGTTATTAATTTTTAAATCCGTTTCTTTTTCAAACGGGTCGCATCTCATCGTCTTAACTTCTATATTAACAATACATTCTGTAGGCATTTTAAAAACACACGAATATTCTAAGGTTTTATTATTTTGCCAAATGTGAGAGGGTTCATATATAACAGAAGAAATGTTTTCTATATTTACCACTAAAATATAGTAAAGAATTAATGCTTCATCTATGCCTTCAAGATATTTCATATGTGAAAACTCACCATCTTCTACCGCATTACATTTATGAAGTAACCTTTTAGGTATATTACTTTCTTTACCTAGCATCATTTTTAATAGGATAAAAAATTCCAAATTACGTGATTCTGGCGTTCCGGGATATTTCAAAAACGGATGTTCCTTAGGTAATGACATCTTTTCTAATTCATCTAAAATATATCTTTTACATTCGTTATACTCGCTTAATACTATTTTATCCATAGCTTTATCTCCTTTTAGTATATTATACATCAGCTCAAAAAAAGAGCCAAGCAAGTTCTGCTCAGCCCTTAATAGTTTCAGCATATTATGCAATTGCAATCTTAATTGTAATAGGATTCCAATACTTCTTCTTAAATCGCCTGCCTGCCTCTTCGACAAAAACGTTTACACTCTTCCATTGGAATCAGCATACGAGCAACAATATTAAAATTCTTATCACTCTTAAGAGAATCCGCATAATCTTTATCGTAACCTCGAATCTTATACTTAGCGGATGTATCTGTACACTCTCCCGATAAATTCATCACCCAGACAAACTCATCATTACCATCAACAACTCCACGATAAATGATACGCTCCACAAACATATCTATAACTTCATCACTTACCTTATAGTCTCGTAGATTAATAATTGTATTTAATCTCTGTCTAATATCTTCAATATTAAACACTTTCTTCTGCTGCTTTGCTCTCTCAATCTCAAAATGAGCGATTGAATCTGAATAGTTGCTAATTCTTCATCAATTTCAGCTTTCAATTCCTTATAATCATTGATATCATAATCATCATCCAATGATAAAGTTAAAAGTTTCTTACGCTTTTTCTTCAATTCATCTCTCCTAGTCTCCAATGTCTGCAAAGAAGTTCCATCTTCCAAAACCTCTTCTTCCTGTTTGCAACGTTCTATAATTTCCAAAGCCTGAAGAACAGCCGACTTGCCATTCTTAAACATATATGAAAATACCTGCTTTTCACACAGCCAAAGCTTTACATCGCTAACTGCAGGATTATCACATACAACATTATTCTCCTTTAATGCTGCTTCAATTGTATACTTGCTGGCATGATCAACCTGCCATCTACACTTATAACGATATGTTGCAGATTTTGTCTCTGTAGCTACATGTGTGTACTGTCTGCTAAGACAATATCCACAGCTACAATATGCCTTGCGTCCAAGAGCATCAGCAGATACTCTCAAACCACTCTTACGTCCTTTTATATTCTCCGAGCCTTTAGATGAACGACTCATTCTTCTATCATAAGCCTTCCACCATGTTTCCTCCGACACAATAGGCTCGCAAATCCTAACCAAATTTCCTTGCTCAACCAAATTCCCATTATCGTCCAGCACATCCTTTACAGGCTCTATATGTGTCAATACCTTTTTCTTTCTCACAGTATCAGTCACTTTACTCTTTTCTGGCAACTGATACCCCATGTATTTGGTATTTGCCAGAATTCTGATTACCTTTGATGGTGTCCAGTTCAAATCGCCCTTGTACGTTCTCATATTATTTTCAATCAGATACTTACAGATTGAACTTGATGTCTTTACGATATCTTTATCATCAGAAGTGTACAAATCAAATATAGTCTTAACCACATAAGCTTCTACTGGTTCTTGAACCAGAGAATTCTTATTCGGCATAGGATTTCCCATATCATCAACTGCTTTTTTTAGGCGGTATCCAAACATATCACCGCCAAGAAGCTGACCTTTCTTAGCCAACTCCAACATGTGATTTTCAACTCTTCGTCCTGTATTCATAGACTCTGCTTGTGCAAGTCCTGCATCAATTGCAAGTCTTAAGATGTCAGTATGAGTCATATTATATGTCCAGTACTTCTCTTTTAAGATAATTATTCCAATTCTCAATTCTTGGAAATCATAAATAACATCAAATAATTCTCTTACATTTCGAGCAAGTCTACTTACTGCATCCACAATAAGAATATCAAATTTATACTGACTTGCCCTATTGCACATTAATTGAAATGCAGGTCTATCAACTGCTCTAAGTCCTGACTTGCCAAGTTCCTCAAAAATATTATTCTTGTCTAATCTAAAATTATCTTTCTTTGATATTAAATCAAGAACAACATCTCTCTGTACAGCAAATGCTCTCTGCTGTTCCTCGGAATCAGTTGACTCTCTAATCAATGCTGCAACATCAAAGACCTTATCAGAATATTGCATAATATCATCAAAGGATGCATTGTGCATATATTTTTCCTTATCAAGGTTCCTTATCTCATCTTCATTAAATTTACTTCTAATCGACATATGTCTTCTCTCCTTTCTTCACCTCAGCCTCTGCTGCTAAATATGTCTTGTTGTTAATTAAATTTTCATTGTTAAGCATTTTCAAAAAGAGCTTAACGAGAATATCTGTATCTACAGACATTGTTACATTATTAGTACCATCCATAATTACAGTACCTCCCTTTCGTAAGATACTGTTCATTCCCAGCTAAACACAAGGCTTAATAATGCAACAATATCAGCCATAGGCAATGGCATAAGTACCTCAAAGGTGTCGTGATGTTAACTCTGACATGCCGTTTAGTCAAATCATGTAAAAGAACGGAATCTCATAATAATAAAGACATCTTTACAGAAATGTAATAATACAAACACTTCTGCAAAAATGCCTTCAATACAAGTCTCTTAATTTAATTGTATAATTAGATACCGCCACCAAAACTACAACACCTAGAATCTACATAACAGTTTTCACAGCTCATCACCAAACCTTTCCAGTGCCTCCATCAGCTCATCATCTTCCAAGTTAAATAAATCCTTGTCACCTGCACAATCAATCAAAAGCTGTCCCAAACGCAGATCTGGATGCTCTCTCCATACTTCTTCAAGTTTTCTAATTACTGGTGATATACGACTACGTTTTCTTGTAGTTTTCCCTGAGCAATGCACATATAACATACACCCATCAAACTCAAAGAAATAACAATCCTGCTTTAAATCTGACTCATACTTATTAACTGCATCATCAAAAATATCGAGAAAAGCCTGTAGTTTTTCATGTGTATTTTTATCATCTGTATAAAAACTTAGAATCTCCTCATCCACAAAATCATCACCCATTTTACTTTGACTGTTTCCAGCTTAATATAGGTAACTCCCTCTTTTCTAAACCTTTTGAAGCTCTGCTTTGAAATCTTTGTTGAAACAGGCACAGACACTCCCGATTAATATAGAAACAAGGAATATGGTAACTCAACCACATAAAATCATCTTCCTTCGCAGAATATCTGGAATTAAGGCTTTAAAGAGCTGTAATGCATTGATTGTATCAAACAGCTCAACATACTCTTTATTAATCCAACCACCAAAACACATTTTTCAACAATCTCGCTTGCACTGCGAATGGTCTCATCAACATCTATTACCAAGAAATAAGTTCTTTTACATCATCAGCAACAGGTGGCAGTTCATCCAATATAAGCCTTAAATCAGGATTTTTGATTGAATTGACTTTTGATAACTTTACAGAATCATCTTTCATAAAATCAATCAACATAACAGCCAGTCTCCTGCTAAAAAATTCTCTATCATACACTGCTGCCGAAGCTAATATCTTCTTATTACACATAACACCAGCCTCAAACCATTGTGAGTAATATGTAAGAGGAACATATTTATCATACTTATAGCCAATACATTTAGCTATATCTGGTAGATCTCGTTTCCAGTCATAATCAAACTTACGACAAAAAGTAAATAAGTTTTCACCGTAGTCAAAATTAACTGGTTCAAAATCCTTTATTGCAAATAAAGTACCATCGACATCATCCTCATCCGCACATACTGCAAGCAAGATATCAATATCTAATTTCTTTAAAGCATTGATAACCAAATCATCAAGATGCGTGGTATGCGTATAAATGCCTCTCAGCGAGTTATAAATAAGAATAAGACCTTCTTTCTCGCACCTATTTAATGTGGTAATAGGAAAGAAATTGTCTACTCCTCCGCTATAAACTGTATATCTGTCGCTATCACTTAAAAAGCGAACATTTCTTCTTTTAAGGAAAGATATAGATGCTTCATCCCTAAAGGAAAATCTTCTCCATATGACAATATCTCAAATAATCCATAGGTACTCTCACATACTTTGTAGGTTTCATCTTTGAGAATTGCATATTGTCCCGGGTGGTAAAGAATAACTTTAATCAAGCAAATCAACTCCTTCCATAAAATCACTAAGTAAACTCTTTCCATTGAATGCATCAGGACTAATCAGTCCTTCTGGATGATTTTCTTCAGTTACACAGGTAACAGTTACTCCATGCTTATAAACTACATTGTCTATTGTTACAGGTCTGCTGCCTATATTGTTTACAACCAATCTCTTAATTGAATCGCTCATATGGTAAGTGTTTACTGAACCGCCAATAAATTCATAATGACGAAAATCAACTATCCCTGAAGCTGGTATAGATAAGAATCCTTAAACATTCCCATATGACTCTGACTACTTAAGCGATGAACTTTATCTTCATATTTAAAATGAACATTTAAAATGCCACCAGCTCCTATTTCAATGAATAAATCTCCATTAAAGATTTCCTTCTCTAACCAAGCAACAAAAGAACTTTCTTTTCATGAGCTAATTTTATTGCTTCGTCTACAAAATGTGGAACAACCTTTAAACGCTCCAAATTGTCTTTGGAAAATTCAGCAAACCTATCAGTCCATCTAATATCCTCGAATGGACAAAGGTATTCACTGCCAGACATTGTATGGAAAATAAAAGCCTTGTTAGGCTCATCAACCTCAACAGTATCAATCATAGATGTAAGAATAGATGAACAAGCTAAGAACCTATCATCATCCTTTACAGGAAAGCCTCCCAACACAAAATTTTCCAAAATTTCTTCAACATGCCATTTTGCTAACTTAGTCATACACAATCACCCCCCTATATTTGGAAAATACACAATCGTGTCTAAGCCCAAGGCATCGTAGGATACCCTCCAATGAGAAATCAACATCTTCAATACCATTGTCATCCAGATACTTTGTGAGCTTAATAATAAAGTCCATGAATGAATCCTGCTGGCTAACTACTACACCTAAACAAGTTCTGTCAAACATTCCACGACCTGAGTAGTTTTCGTAAATATTATACTTAGGATTTTTTTCCACAAAATTTCTGATACCATCCTCGATACTCATGCAGTCACCTCCATCGGATATAATTTTTTCAGCTTATAAAAAGTAGTTTTCTTAATCCCCATCTCTCGCATTGCTTCAACAGCTTTCATATCCCCACTTGCAACCTTCTCCATAACAGCCTCATAATTTTCTGGCTTTCTCACAGTAGGTCTGCCAAACACAACACCCTATTTTAGCTGCCTGTATTCCTTCAGACTGGCGTTGATGATTTTTCAGTCTCTCCTCCTCTGCAATAGATGCCATAACCTCAATAAGAATATTGATACCATCTCCAGTATCCAATCGACCATCACACTCCATCAGAGATGTTGGAACATTGAGGATTTTCACTCGGATCTCGTGAGCTTTGAGCCACTCCAGTTCTTCTTTATCATCTGCTTGTTTCTGCCAAGCCTGTCCAGTTCCTTGATAACTAAGGTATCTCCTGCTCGAAGCATTGTATTCTTCAAAGCAAGATATCCCACCCTTTCAAAATCCTTACCAGACTGCTTGTCTACAATGATATTTCTCTCTGGAATGCCATACTCAAGCAAAGCTTCAATCTGCCTGTCAGTATTCTGATGTGAAGTGCTGACTCGTGCATAACCAAATTCCATAGTAGCAAGACTCCTTCCATTAAATATTGATTTCCGTTCGTAAAAGTCCCTGTAACTGAGCGAACCTCCGCAAATAGCAAATACCACATTTCTGAACCATTTTTTACCCTCATATTTGATAGTGCGTAAAAGCATGGTTTTATGAACGCAGTACCTACACCAGTTCAGACCGATATAACCGCCTGTCCAAAATACCACCGCATAATTTAAGCTGTGTGCCACTTTTAAAAGCCTCATCGGAGTATTTGGCATTGAGCCATAAAATCGGCTAAATAAGGCAAATACAAGCAAATGAACTTTTTAAGACCTTTCCGAACGGTTGCTGGTACTATAACTCTTTGTGCAAAGCTATTGAAGTGTCTATTTCTGCCAAAAAGTACGCAGGGCATTTGGTGGTTATGTATGATTTCCAAAAGATGAGCTTTTCTCTAAAATAGAGAAGAAAGCCAACCATCACTTTTTGTAACAATTTAAGTTTTCAGCCAATAACAGGAATGCCTATAATTCAAGGTTCAACGTTTCAAATTTGCCGTAAAGTGTTACAATTTGCGAAACATCCATCACTTTTTTCAATCAGTTTCATTTTCACAGGCAAGGACACCAATCACTCTTGTGTCAATATTTCAAAATCTTATGGGTACTTTAGGATTTGCAATTAGATAAAGCAGATAAGGAATACAGAACTGGCTTATATATAATATTGATTTATACACAGATACAACTATTTTTATCTCTGCATAGCAGTCTCTTGTTTTTATATGACTGCTATATTTTCACATCTATGCATTTATACATCATTCAATTTTCTTGGGAATTTGGGAAATTACTAAAAGGATTTGTTGATTTGCGATTGTAATAATAATTCATATTGCTATGGAAGAATAGATTGGAACAAAACTATTATTAAGAGCAATCACCAGTCCTACAGAATATAACATAGACCAGCTCATTATAAAATCAGAATGTATTATTTCATGATAGAATCACTTAACACATAATCAGTACATATAAAATCATGGCAGTCTTGATTCAGACATTTTCAGAATAGCTATGAATAGCATAGCACAAATGATTTTATATAAGATTATATTTATTCGTGATAAGAATGGCTCTGTTCAGAGAAGATGAACTTCAGACACCCATAAGCAGGAATTAAAACAAATTTATTTCATATTAAAACACATAAAATAGACAGCTACCGCTAGGTATCTACCCCCCCATTTTTGACAGACCAGCCAAGCAGTCAGAACCAGTCATATACGCTTGCCCCTGTGAGCCTGCGTGTGCCATTTGTAGCGAGCGTACCATAATAGTCGAGGACGTGACCACAATGCCAGTAGAAAGCCTGTGTGGGCAGATGCCAAAGCCAAGCCACAAACAACAGTTCCGAGCAATCATACATACTTCATGAAATGCAAAAAGACCAGCAACTCCGAAGAATCACTGGTCTGACTATGCTCATAATATTCAATTAAGCTGTTTTGCGTCTCTTTACAAATACGATTACTCCCACAGCTGCAACTGCCATCACAACATAAATTGCGATTGGTGTCATATCTCCAGTCTTTGGTGATGTAGCTGTTGTATTTGCAGATGATGCGTTCTTATCTGTTGATACAGTAGTATTTCCAGATGATGTATTATTATCTGATGCAGAAGCGTTTCCATTATTAGAAGTATTTCCATTATCAGATGAACCACCATTGTTAGAGTTATTTCCATCATCAGTCTTTGTATCATTGTTGCTTGGTAACTTTGGCTCTGTCTTTGTTACAACATAGTTTGAACAATGGTCTTGCTTTACAGTCATATAACCATCAGCATCTACTACTACTGCCTGAACCTCTGCAAAAGTATTGTCAGCATTCATAAGTGAATAATAAAGTGTCTGACCTGCATACTCTGTTCCTGCATAGAAGCGGATGTTTGCTGTTGCTGGTAACTTGCCTGAGTAGTTGAAGTTAATCTGCGATACAAAATTATCCTTTGTAATATAGGATGGCATTGTAGCTACATAAGCACTGTTGATTGATGTAGAAAAATCATATTCTGTCTTTCCATCTACACTTGCCATAGTTCCTTTTGCAAATGTGAATGTTACATTGTTATTTGACTTGATAACAACATCTTTAGTAGCATTCTCAGCTAAGATTGTAGCAAATGTATCGGCAGAAATAGTCTGTGAATCTCCTAAATCAACTGTGTAGTTATCCTCGCTTGGAGATGGAGCTGGAGTCTCATCTTCAAAGTTTAATACTGTTGATACACCTTCTGGGAGGAACCAATAATCTACATAAGAACTGACTCTGTTTTCCAACGTGTAATATTTATTCCAATCAGCATCTGATATATTTGCACCATATGTATCTGTATTGTCGTCTCCCCATGTTTCAAGTCCACTAGCCACTTGAAGATTTCCTAAATCATCTGTTGTATAATATACTCTAATGATATATGCATCGTCAGCCATAACACCATTATAACCAATTTCTCTAGAACCCATATTCTGGTTTATACAGCCTGAATTTGAATCTTCTGACCAATATTCCTTTGGAAGAATATTGAATCTTTTTCCAGTAACCTTTCCAAATTCTGAAGTGCCGTCATATATAATTGCAGGTCCACTTTTACTACCCTTCCAGCCTAATGCACCATTTATCTTTGTCTTTAATGAGCCATCTTCATTTTTCTCTATTACAAGATTGCCATTATCATCTCTTGATAAAACTGGAACTAATACAAATGAGTCATATGCCTTCCAATATGGGATACTGCTATTTTCCCAGTCAACATATGCTGTTGTATTACTACCGCATACGACAACATCTCCTCCAAAATATTCATATCCCAACTGATTAGCAATTGCTTCCCTATCAGCTTTTGAAAGCGACTTTTCTTCATAATCCCCATCAACATGAATACTTATAGCTGACTTGTCCGTTACATCAGCAGCTTTTTCACTTGGTGTATTTCCAACTGAAAATACAGTTACTGCTGCCATAGCCAAAGCAACTGCTGTGGCTGCAAACTTTTTCTTTCTCATAAAATAAATCTCTCCTTCTTTTGAATAATTTGTAAAACCTCATAATTCTACATATTTTATGCTCGCACTCACTATATAGTGAGTATCTATATAGTGAGTTATTGTATCAGCACTTATTATATACAATTTATGGTAAAAAGTAAAGGAGAATTTTCATGTGCAACTATGGTTCTTTACACTTACGCATAAATGAAATTCTTGCAGAAAAAGGTATCTCCAAGAATAAAATCTGTAAAGATTTGGATATTCCTCGAAGTAACTTCAACCGATACTGCCGAGATGAATTCCAGAGAATGGACACAAACCTAATCTGTAAGTTATGCGATTATCTTGATGTAGATATATCAGCTCTTATAGAATACAAAAAGCCCGATACTTCTCACCATGAATAGATTGTATAAGTAAAGCGACTGAATCAAAACAGTCGCTTATTTTGTGCTTTAGATTATTACTTTGAATTTATCCTGCTCTATAATGATAGCAATACTGCCAGACTGAGGTGGCAACCAGTGACCTTGTAATTGTAGAGCATCGTCTACATATTCCACTTTAAATCTGCTACCTACAGGTTTTGGACTGTACTTATCATCAATAGGCTCTGTAAGCTCTATGATAGTCCCTTTAGGATATCTTGCAGAGTAAACCTCTTTCTTATTGATAGGATATGACATATTACTCTGCCTCCTCGTAGTCTATCATTTTATCTGGCATCAGAGGTATCAAATGACTTTCAATAACAGGAATATCTTCCTCTCTTATCGATGTGAATTCGCCATCACTGTTATGTCTTACACACATAATGTTACCAACCAACATGTCAAGAACAATACCATCATCACTAACCAAGAATCTGTTGATTGGGAAATTTCTGATTTTGCCCTCATCATTGCAGATTACATCAATTTCATTGTTGATACTAACTACTGCAATAAGACCATTGGCTTCATTAAAATTAACATATCTCTGCTCAGCCTCCAAGGTGTTATCAACCTCTGCAAGATAGCCTTTATAAACTACACCCGACAGCTTATTCACTCTCAGCAGATATGCTTGTATTTTAGACTGCTTCATCTGCAACCTCCTCAGCATCATCGCCTTCTGTGTCCATATCTTCAGTATCCACAGCTTCTTCCGTAGGCTCATTTATAAAACTCCCCATAGCTGGCGAGTCCTCATCAGTACTTGCTTTATCATCATCAGCCTCCGAGTTTTCAGAAGTTATTGCATCCCAAGTCCATGTATCTTCACTTTCAAAGGGTTTACCTACATTGTCAATGTCCCACCCAAAATAGTTACACATGGCAACAAACATAACCTTGAGTCTCTGATTAACATTTGCAATCTTAATATTGCCAGAGCCACTTGCCTCCTCATAGGCAGGATATAGAGCATTGGCAAAATCATTGATAAATGCCTTGAAAAGCTTTCACATTGTTCTCAAGAGCTATCTTTGACATTACGATTACAATAGAAACATTGTTTTTACGCAGGAATTTATTCTTGTTTTCAAATGCAGAATCAAGGTAATCTACGATTTCCATAATCATCTGCTGTTTTTCTTCGTTATAACTGTTTCTGATACTCTCGGCATATGAAAGCATAGATGCTGCGGAGATATTCTTAAACTCTCTCTGCTCATGTCGCTGGTCAAGTAATGCCATGCCCTGCATCAGCATCAGCAAATCATCTTCTTTGAGAGCCTGTTTCTCTGTGATATTAATAGCCTGTGTAAAGAAATTCCCTGAAAGCAGAGTATTCACAAACTCCATCAGCTCATTGCCAAGCTTGGCTTTACCCTTCTGCATTGCTGAGAGAGCTACACCACTATTGATGTTGAAATACAACTTTTCTGCTTCTTCCATTGTGTAATTATCAATAGCCTGAACAGTACATCTGTAATTTTGATGATATCCTGCAACTCCTCTTCAAGCTCTGAATACTTCTTACCGGCAATATCATATGTAAAACCATCAACTTCTACTGGCTCAACTGAACCATGCAATGTCCACTCATCATTTAAGAATGGAAACAAAGTTGTGATAAGCCTTTGCTGTCCTTCTAGAACTTGGTAGCCAAAGATATCCTTGCCCTTAGAATCCTCGCCTCGCTTATCTTTTAACAAGACAATCGGTGGAATATAGGAATCTGCAAGCATACTCCATACAAGATTTGACTTGAGGATAGAACTCCACATACCACTATGTCTCTGAAATGGCAAGGTGCATTGAAGCACCTTGTCATCAGACTCAAACCATTTCTTCATTGTGTTTACAGATACTGGCAGACTTGATCTATTCATCCATATCCACCTCAATTCCATCGTATTCTTTTTCCAGCTCCTCTCGGCTCATCTGACCTAAGCGTAGCATAGTAGTATCCTCCAGTTCATAGATAGCCTGTCGAAGTTCCTCATCTGACATATCAGATAAATCATCTTTTCATCTCCAAACTCCGCCGAACTTCTGCTCTATTAATATTTAAAGGACAGTTGAAAACATCGTTTGGTGCATAAAACTGGATGAGTGAGCCTTGACAAAATATGGCTTGCTCTTACCTTCATCAAACTTATACTTTTCCACAAACATCATCGGCTGGAAATCACAATCAGAGAAATCATAATAACCATCAGATAATAACTGCTTCATGATTTCCTTGACCTTAGCTGTTGGCAGATTACCAATCGTGAACTCACCGATGGCAAAGACGTTGCACTCAGTATTCTTTACCTGAAAGTGTAATCCACTTACAGCTTGCTTACTGTCCTTGGCAATCTGCACCAATCTTATATTTGTTCCATTGAAAGGCACTCTCTTTCAACAATCTCTTCAACCTTGCTTATTTCAAATAAGCCTCCATTAACTAAAACCTTAACCATAATAAATCCTCCATTTCGTGAGTTTAATTTTTTCGTGTGTTATCTATCACTCTGTTTGAAGTGAATTGCAAGTTATTTTTGAAATTTTCCACAGAAAAATTTATAGGATACCCCAAGATTGGCTATTTTACAGGGAATTCCTCTGGATTTGCCCTCGCCCACTCACCCAGTCGATTGACTTCATTCAATACTTCAGACCAATCATCGGCATATAGCATTTGAATAGTAGACCAAAGGATTTGTAATAACTTTCTTTTGTCCTTAGCTGGTAACTCGCTACTAGGACTAAGAACTATAAGCTTTGTAATATCCAACTGCAGGAATCATGGTCATAATCATACAGACTGATCAAAAATGTAGATAGAACATTGACCTTGTCTCTTTTAATCTTGTTTATTGGTTTCTGCACGATAATCTTCAAGAATATCTGTTATGTCAGCATCAAAACCCTTATGTTTCCAACGCTCCCTCGCCCTGTCAAAATAGACATCCCTTGCTCTGTCAATTAGTGCCACTACTCAACACCTCCCAGTGGAATATGAAGAACCACCTTGGCAATCGTGAGCATTGAATAATACACTCTGACAAACTTTGCACTTTCATTTGGTGGAACAACAAGCTCATCACAAGTGCTGCATATGACTGCGTCATTCATACCTTCGGCACGATAATATTTTGCTACTTTTAGGATTTCATCATAATGCCTTGATGTGTTTAAAACTTGCCAGTCCCTCACACGATTTTGCTCATCTCTCGTTTTAGGGAGCAACAGCACAAAAGAATTAGGGTGCTTTTCAGCAATAGTGTTTAACAACATTTTTCAAGTCCTCCTTTCAGAAAAAGTCCCGACAATTCAGGGTTGTGTGGTATGTTAGCTCTCGTCTTAATTTCTGTAAAGATTGTCTTGAAATTATTCTTGAAAAGTTGCATGAGCTATACAGTTATTTGCCTGTCTACGAAAAAGGGAAAAAATTAGAGCCAGCCTTTCGACTGACTCTGCTCTACCCCAAGCATATTATAATTTATTTGGATAATTCTCTAACTGGTGGAAAATACCAACTACATTTACAACATCTCCTCTCACATCAAAATGATAATATAATTCATCTGTGGCACAACTGCTTCTCTATACACTTTCTTTGCCAGATATGCATCTCTACATTCTGAAAACTGAAAAGGATTGACCTCCAACCTGTCATAGATAACATCAATACAATCTAACAGATGCTTCGCTGCCTGGTCATTTTTTAATCGATAAATCAAATGATACACAAGCTTATCAAGCAATTCATCGGCATGCTCTGTAACATTTAATTTATAAGCCATACTTTGCCCTCGTTTCTCTAAGTGCTGTTCTGGCATCCTTTACCTGTCCTGCCTCTATCTGCTTTTCAGATATCTCTATATCTCTGTACATGGCGATCTGTCTAATGGTTGACTCATAAATCTCCATGCTCATAATTACCATATCGCCATAGCCATTTTTTCGTAACATAAATTGGCTCCTCTGTCTTATGACACATATCAGATATCTCAGACGTATTCTTCAAATCTTTAATTGGAATTATTTGTGGCATAATATACACCTCCTCGTTTATGGTCTAATTATACCATAATTATGTCCTTTTCAACTCAATTATTGTTTATTTGATTTCCCATTCTTGGAATTTTTTCTCTTATACTATCCAATGTCTGTTTTAATTCTTTTACAGAATCCTCAACTATTTTGTAATTATTACCCAAACTAGTTATATTATTTTTATTTAGTCCTTTTATCTTTATTAATTTTTCTATTATTTTCTCTTTTACTGGTAATAAATATACTTTATCCGTTACTATCACAACATTTAACATCTCATATAAATATAATATTCTCTGTGCATTTAAAGGATGATTTCTCTTATTTTTTTTTTCTTCGTCATAATAATTTTGGATAATTTTATCATTATACCACTCTCTGTACTCTTTTTTCTGACTTCGCTCCATCAGTAAGTATACTGCTAAAAACAACTTTTCAAATTCTTTAGTATACTCGTCAAGTTCTTTAGTATATTGAATATATTTTAACAAATAATCAAAAGAGAAAATATCAGCCTCACATTCCTGCGCTTTCAAATCATCTGGACTATCTAGTTCAGCATCTATATGTCCACACAAAATATGTGCATATTCATGAAAAACTATAAAGTAAAACCCATACTCAAGCAATGATTGAATATATTCCTTTTTTCTTCTTCATTATTGATAAAACTCCAATTCAGACTTTCTAAATAACTTCTATGAGCATCAACAATTCCTCTATTTACAAATATATAGTATTCATTATCATATTTTGTCGCAAAAGCATTAATAGTATCATCATCCACCATATCAATGTAACAACCAGCAATCAAAATATTCTTTTCCTGTAAGACAACTTGTCTCTCTCTTGCAATCATTTCCTGTGCTAAATTAATCAGTCTTATTCCTTCTTCTGAATAGCATAATTCTTTGTCACTTATTGACATTAAGCATTTTGTCACATTATCCATAATGAAATTTCTCCTTGTATAAAAATTAACTTTATTATACCTCTAATTATGTTTTACTATAAAATTTATCATAATGCTACCCCCTCAGATTTTGAGAATAATTTCTTGACTTAAAAACTACACCAAAACACCAAGACAATCGCATATTTCACAGCTTCCTGAAAGTACCTGCTATTCGACAACTACATACAAAAACCACAGGCAATCAACAGTTGAGGTTTTAAAAATGCCTTCTATACTGGACACCTACAAGAAATATTCATCAGCAGATAATAATCTTGAAGTTTTATATGCTGCGTATGGGCAAAAAAAGAACTTGCCACACAGAAACAAGTCCCTTTCACATCTATAGAAATTTATCAAGATGGCTGATTTTCTCTTTTGCACCAGTCTTGAGCAGTATCTCGACTGCAATATCAAGATTGAATGCTTCCTCATCGTCCGATGCACTATTGAGGAACAAATTTAATGGCTTTGTTCTTCGCAAGTAATCCTTATCAACCTCTTTCACAATTCCACACAGATACATTGATACCTCTGCCATCATACAGTAAACTGCATCAATGGTGGATTGCTTAGGCTGTCGTTTGACTGCTCGCATCGGTGCGATAGCCTTAGACATATCTGCATCTTTGAACCAGAGTAGATATCCTTCCAGCCTATCCTTAATATTAATTTGTAGATAAGATGTATCCAGCTTTACATATTGGAAATTTTCCTGTTGGATTGGGATATGAACTTCTCTTCCATATCTGTCCACTCCAGTTAAGACAAAATCCCCTTTGTCTTTCAAGTGGAATCTCCACTTTTTCAATTTCTCCATATTACACCGTCCCTTCTGAGTAATCATCTGACATTAAATCCATGACATTGCTCCAGAGAGCATCGTATCTGGATACCCCAATGACATCCACAATGCCCTCATCCTCAACAATATATTTGTTGAGTAAATCGTCCATGCCATCACAATGAATCGGCATGACTACAATATTATGGATTTGATGAAGCAAACTCGAAAATACCTATACATCTCCTTTACTGGATTGATTGGTGTATCCAGTATTGCTCGATACACCTGATATCCAAAATTACCGATAGGTGTATGCAGTTTTTCAACCACCTCTCCATTACAGCCTCCGCCAAATGGATACTGTGCAGAATAAACTGCTACTTCTACCAGTCTGTCTGGCATCAGCAGTTCTGCCTCTACACAGATATCATCACTCTGATTAGCAATGACCTGTGTACCTACGACAGCCCGAAGCCATACTCTGCATGCTTTACAGCCTGCTCATAACGCTCCATAACCTGAAAGCGTCATTCTCATGATCTCTCTCCCTCATAAACAGCTACTGCATCACCCTCAGTTAACTGCTTTACTACATTAGTTGTCTTGACACCTAATGCAGTTACCACTCCCTGCGCATTTGCTACTACTTCCATGATTATTTCCTCCTGCTTTTATTATCTGTTGTTGCCAGAGATGACTGGCTATATGCGAATCATCTGTTACACCAAAATAGAATCTTTATCTAGGATAATCCTATCTTAGTTTTCAGCTTATATTGTCAGCCTTCTACTGACATTTACTATGTTCCAACTTGAGTTGGATATTAAATGTAAATAAATCTTATGTTGCCAGAAGCTGTCTTAAATTATGAGACCCCTGCGTTTTTTATTTGAATATCTATTATGGTATAAAAAGACAGTCGAATGACTGTCCTCTTTAATCTATTATTCAGTTTCATCTCCGATATCTTGTACCTCAGTTCCCTTATCCTCAAAATATACAGCCACACAATTAACCTCTGTGCCATTTATAACATACGGATAAGTGTTTCTATTTGCATCCTTAGTTTTATAAGCTTACTCTGTCTTAATTTATACAGAGCTACCTTTGTTTCAGAAAATCCAGCTTCAGATAATACACTTTCAATCCTACCAGACCTAAAGACAACAATATTATTATAAACTTTATCACCCACAATATGATTTCTACATCCATATATAAAACCATCTTTATCTGCATCCAAATCAAATGTATTAAATTGTGAACGAGTTCCTCCATAAAATCCCGCATCTGCAAATAAATCTCTATGTTCTGAAACATACTTCATAATAGTATAGTATGCATTCTTTCCCATATTAGCCTCCTCATCATTTGCCACTACAATATTGGTAAAGAAGAATTCATAAACTTTATCAATATCCAACGAAACATTTAATGTTGTATTAGTCACCTCACCAGCCAAAGCGAAAAGTGCAACATATTCCCCCACTCTATCTTTAATTGAGCATGTAATATTTCGCTTTTCAATTTCCAGCTCTACTCTTTCCCTATAAAATTCTAGACGTCTTCTCCACTGATTTGAATTATGGATTAATTCTCTTGCAATCATCGGAGCTATCAAACCATAATTTTTGCTCAAACATGATTTAATATGCACCGCTTGAGACTTTGAATAAGTCCACTGTTCATTGGCAAACTCAAAGCATCTTGCACGCAATCCTTCATTTTGTGTACACTTTTTCAGTAATGAGAGTTCACCACTTGATAAGACAACCGTCTGAAAGACTGCTGACTCCTGCAATCCATTTCCACCTGGCTTTAATCTATCCTTTTCCTCTCCATTTCCAATCGAATATACAAAACTATCCAATTGTTTTTTGGTAACTCCTGAAATTTCATCAATTACAACTGGTAATCCTTCATTATTACCAATTCTTTTAATCAAAGAACCTTCAGTAGAAGTATATGTATGCCAATATCCTTTCTTTTTTTGGGGATTTGTCGCAACACTTGCAAACAACGTTAATGCCGTCGATTTTCCATTTGAACTTCCCCAAACAAATGCAAAATTACATTATTTATATCCGAATCCCAGAAATGATTCGCATACGATAGTATCAAAGACCCAACTGCAGCACAAAGAATAGCTTCTAATTTACTCCATTCCTGAGTTACAATAATTTCACGATTTAACATATCAATCACTTCTTTGATATCTCCACTTGGCTTCAAATCCAGCTTTCCAGAATATTCCGATTGTAATGTTTCATTGTCACTTATAACATCCTGTCCCAAGTATACAGGCTTACCATCAATCTCTTTCCATCCCACCTTTGTATGGTATCTTTCTATAGGAAATTGTCTTGTTTTTAAACATGAATTGTAACTTTTAAGTAAAAAATTACAAATTTCTTCTGGTTCTTCACATATTCCATTATTACGCGCTATTAAATTTTCTACATTTTTAGGTGACAATTCTGTTCTTGGAATAGATAATTCAATTGTTTTATCATTAATACAATCTAACACCTTAAATTTTATAGCTGGTGCTTGTCCATCCTTCACCGAAATTCCAACAAACTTAATGTCCTTGCTCTCATTTGTCATGTAACATTCCTCCTTAAATACATTGCTTAATTTGTATCTTTATACTATCAAAGCCACATCCATATGTCGTAAGACAACTGCAAACAAAATTTGTCCTACTATTTTTTTATATTTATATTTTTTGGTGGGAAAATGGGAATATTATTTTATATGTGAAAAAATAATGATAAAATTGTTTATATAATAATCACTTATTTAGGAGGATAAAATAAATGAACCATGAAATATCAAAGGAAGATTATTTAAAATTATATAATCTATTACCTTATGACTATAAATCAATTATAATTAATACATTTCGATGTCTAGCAAATCATAATAATTCATTTGCAGAAAAAGGATACCAACCATATGCTATATCAGAACTTATTAATTATAATCAACAAAAGCTAGGTTATACTGATGGCGAAGTGTGTGATATCGTTTGTGATTTATTTTACAAAAGCAATCCTGAATCAAATAAAATATTGACAATAGAAACCTACCGAAAAATAAAACAACGCAATACCCAAACCTCACAAAGAGGAACCAATTGGCTGGAATATATAGCTCAAGCGTTACATTTTGATTGTTCTGATTATAAGAAATATTTAACAGATGCTGGAATACAACATGCATATTCTACTGTAGAAAAACATTCTAATGAAATAAACTCTATAGATACACTATTTGACCTTTTAAATTTTAAAGAGAAGTCAGCTCTAACTCAACTAACTACAGGACTTTTAAATTTGTATATGAATACAAACGATAAAATTAACTAAAGTTAACCATGGGTCTATACATACATAAAAACAAAAAAATAAGGGTGTACAGTGCATCTAAACTATATGCTCAAAAGAAAAACGGTCGATGACATGTGTCAAAGACCGTTTCAATTACGATTATATTTAATTCTTATATTTGGATATTTCTTCAAAACCAGTAAAATCAAGGCTTTTAGGCTTCACTCTCCATGCGGCTTAACTTCTTCGCCTGGTCGGCTGCGATACAGGCATCAATTATTTCCTGGATATCTCCGTTAAGAATCTTGTCAAGCTTATAGAGTGTCAGCTTGATTCTGTGATCTGTAACACGACCCTGTGGATAATTGTATGTTCTGATCTTTTCAGAACGGTCTCCTGTACCGATCTGGCTTCTTCTCTCTGCTGCCTCAGAAGCCTGTTTCTTCTGAAGCTCCATGTCATAGAGCTTTGTACGAAGAAGTGCAAAAGCCTTTTCCTTGTTCTGTATCTGTGACTTCTCAGTCTGGCTGTAGATGACAATACCTGTTGGATAATGTGTCAGTCGGACTGCTGAATCTGTTGTATTGACACACTGTCCACCGTTTCCGGAAGCACGCATTACGTTAATTCTGATATCCTTGTCATCAATCTTGACATCCACATCCTCTGCCTCGCATTACAGCAACTGAGCACGTAGAGGTCTGGATACGTCCCTGCGACTCTGTCTCAGTCACTCGCTGCACACGGTGTACTCCCGACTCATACTTTAGGATAGAGTATGCACTGAGCCCTTTACCATGAACTCGACAGACTTCATACCGCCGATTCCTGTCTCATCGGCATCAAGTGTCTCCACCTTCCAGCCTCTGTTCTCTGCGTAGTGCACATACATACGGTAGATTTCCGCTGCAAAATGCAAAAAGTGCTGCTTCCTCTCCGCCTGCACCGGCACGGATTTCGACGATTACGTTCTTGTCATCGTTAGGGTCCTTTGGCAGAAGAAGTATTTTAAGTTCCTTCTCAAGCTCCTCCACCTGCTCCTTTGAATCCTTAAGCTCTTCCTTTGCGAGCTCTCTCATCTCTTTCATCTGATGAACTGACTCTTTATATTTCTTTTATATGTCTCAACTATAGGAGCAAGGTCACTCTGCTCCTTCATGCTTTTAAATCTGTTTGCATCATTTGCCCACATCCGGCTCGCTGAGCAGATTCATCAGCTCTTCATAATGGTGTATAAGATCTTCTAACTTATCAAACATGTTTTTCCTCCTTGCTGTCAAACACTCCCGATACTACCCTGTCATTTCCCGCCAGGTCCTTTATCACATGTACATCGCTAAATCCGGCAAACTGCATCATCTCTGACACCTGTCTGCCCTGGTCACAGCCTATCTCAAAAAGCAGCCTGCCCTGTGGCTTTAGATTTGCCCTGCAATCCTTTATGATGCGCTTGTAAAATAAAAGCCCATCCTCAGAGCCGTCAAGAGCCTCATGCGGCTCAAATACCGACACCTCCGGCATCAGATGCGGTATCTCGTCGCTTCTTATATATGGTGGATTGGATACTATCACATCATACATCTCATCGACATGCTCAAACAGATCGCTTCTCTCAAAATCAACAAACACGCCGTTAAGCCTTGCGTTTTCCTTTGCCACATTTAGCGCCTGCTTTGAGATATCACAGGCTGCACCGTCCACATTAGTCGTGTTCTTTAAGATGCTTATAATTATGCAGCCGCTTCCTGTACACATATCAAGCACTATCATACCCGGCTCTATCACCTTGAGTGCCTCCTCTACAAGAGTCTCTGTATCCTGACGCGGTATGAGCACATTGCTGTTCACACGGAATTTGAGTCCCATAAACTCCTGCTCTCCGACTATGTACTGGAGCGGAATACGCTCAGCGCGCTTACTCAGCAATGCCTGATATTCCCTTATCTGCTCCTGCGACATTTCCTCATCCATATGCACATAGTAATATGTATGATTTATCCTGCATGCCATGGCTAAAAGCAGCCATGCATCGTTTTTTGCATCAACTATCTTTGCTTTTTGTAATATGCTTTCCCCAAGTAAAATTGCTTCTCTATATGTCATATATACCTTCTATCCGGCGGTCAATGTGCACACACATTGTTTTCCTCCTGCCATTTCTTCCAGTCAAACACGGCCTCAACCGATGCGATGCCAACCTCTATCATTTCATCATCCGGCTCCTTTGTGGTCATTCGCTGCATTAAAAGCCCAGGGACACTAAGCATGTTGACAACCGGATTGTCATATCTGCCCGCAAGTCTGATAAACTCATACGATACCCCTGCGATTACAGGAATAAGCACAAGTCGTAACAATAACTGCAGCGGCTTTGAATCCACACGGATAAACATGAAAACAATATGCTTATGAGCATTACTATAAGCAGAAAGCTTGTACCGCAGCGCTTGTGATGCTTTGAGCTTTTCTCACATTTTCCACTGTAAGAGGCAGTCCGTGCTCTATGCAGTTGATGCATTTATGCTCAGAGCCGTGATACATAAATGTGCGCTTAATATCAGGGGTCAGCGATATAATTGCTATATACCCCAGAAATATTGCCAGTCTGATAACGCCCTCTATGAACGCTATGAGCATCTGTGAGCTTATCACCTTTTTAAAACCCTGAAAGGAAATACGGCAATGCAAAAAACAGCGCGAGTGCTATGACAATTGACAGTACCACTGTACCTCCAAGCATGGCATTTTCCTGTTTCTTTTCTTTGGCAGCCCTTTTTTTCGTTTCTTCCGCTGTGAGTTCTTCTTCCTTTCTTTTTCTTTGAAGCCAAGGTACCTTCATCATCCTCGTCCTCGAAAATGACGCTGAATACATCAGTGTGCTCATGCCCAGATAAAGCGAATCGACAAAGCTCACCACACCTCTTAAAATAGGAATCTTTCTAACTGCATCAAGCGTCTTTGAATTCTTACGCTTTGACACCTTGACATCTATTTCATGGTCAGGCTTCCTCACGGCTACGGCGTATGTGTCCTTGTTCTGCATCATTACGCCCTCCATGACAGCCTGACCGCCAATACGAATACTTCATAAAACCTCTCTATATTCAAAAAGGTTGAGGTATATTGCAACCTCAACCTTTCAAGTAACTATATGATTCTATTTAATACCGTATTTCTTATTGAACTTATCAACACGGCCACGAGCCTGTGTTGCTTTCTGCTGACCTGTGTAGAATGGATGACATTTGGAGCAGATCTCTACGTGGATCTCCGGCTTTGTAGATCCTGTAACAAATGTGTTTCCACAGTTGCATGTTACAGTTGCCTGATAATAATTAGGATGGATACCTTCGCGCATGATTTTCACCTCTTTTATATTCTTATCGTATTTCTTTAGCTTCACTCTTTATACCCGTATGCCCGATCCGCATATGATACTTGCTGCAAGAGCGACACGTTGCGTCCGTTTACATCCCGATAAACAGCTTAGTTATTGTAGCACATGAATCTGTCAATTGCAAGACATTTTTATAAAATTCTGTTTTTCTTTACAAGATTAACAAATTCCTTGTTGCTCTTTGTGTGTGCAAACATGTTGAGTACGTTCTCAACAGCCTCATCAGAGCGCATACCGTTGAAGGCTTTACGCATATTATCGACTGCTGCCTGCTCATCCTCATCAAGGAGCAGATCCTCACGCCTTGTTCCTGATTTTACTATATCTATAGCAGGGAAGATTCTCTTCTCGGAAAGCTTTCTGTCGAGCACAAGCTCCATATTTCCTGTTCCCTTGAACTCCTCAAATACTACATCATCCATCTTGCTTCCTGTATCAACCAGTGCTGTTGCAAGTATTGTCAGACTGCCGCCGTTTCTCATATTACGTGCTGCTCCGAAAAATCTCTTTGGCATATGAAGCGCTACAGGATCAAGTCCTCCTGAAAGTGTACGACCTGATGGTGGAACTGTCACATTGTGCTCTTGCAGCCTTGTTATGCTGTCAAGGAGTATCATGACATCATTACCATGCTCTACAAGGCGCTTTGCTCTCTCTATTACCATCTCTGACACACTCTCTTGTGATGCTCAGGAAGTTCATCAAATGTAGAGTAGATTACCTCGACATTGTCCCCCTCTATAGCCTCCTTGATATCTGTAACCTCCTCCGGTCTCTCATCAATAAGGAGAATAATAAGATGCATCTCAGGATTGTTTACAGTGACAGACTTTGCAACCTCTTTAAGTAATGTGGTCTTTCCGCCTTAGGCTGTGAAACGATCATGCCTCGCTGTCCTTTCCTATTGGAGAGATGAGATCTACAACCCTCATCGCAACACTTGCTCCGGGTCTCTCGAGACGCAGTCTCTCATTCGGGAATATAGGCACAAGATCCTCAAAGCTTGTACGCTTCAGTGCTACATCCGGTGTATATCCGTTGACAGTGGTCGTATAAAAGAGCCTGGAATTTCTCACGCTCAGACTTCACCTTCATATTACCCTTTACGATATCACCTGTCTTTAAATTGAAGCGGCGTATCTGCGCAGGTGCCACATAGATATCATGATCTCCCGGCATATAATTATCACAGCGGATAAATCCAAAGCCCTCCGGCATTACCTCAAGTATGCCTTCTGCCTCCTCTCCACTGTCGAGTGCTGCATAATCATCTTTAAAAGAGTTGGCGCGCTCCTCGGCTGTACCGTTTTTCTCAGCCTCCTCAGCCTCTTTTGCATCCTCCTCTAGCATTCTTTCAATAATCTGTCCCTTTTCAGTGATGAAACGCCCTTAATTCCTCTTGCCTTCGCCAGATCCTTAAGCACAAATGCCGACAAACTTTCATATTTTTCTCTCATCTGTTCCATTTCGTCTTCTCCTTAAATTTGATAACAGTATTTATTCAATTCGTCTAAACAATATTATTTAACAAATATATCTGTGTAGCTATTGGGAAATAACGCCTGAATTGACTTTTGAATTATTAATTATTGATTATACATCATTTCTTTAAAAATATAAAGCGATTTCTTATTTTTTATCATATTTTTATATAATCGGTTATCTGCATAGTTACTTGATTTAAATCACCTGCAATGTTATGATTATTCAAAAGAATTTTTAGAGGGAGAATTACCATGGATAATAAAGAAAAGGCACTGAAATGCCACGAAGAGTGGAACGGAAAACTCGAAACCATCGCCAAATCAAAGGTTAATTCGAGAGAGGACCTTGCAATTGCATACACCCCAGGTGTTGCTGAGCCATGTAAGGTCATAGCCGAGGATAAGGAGGCTGCATACAAATACACCTGGAAGGCAAATACCGTTGCTGTAGTGTCAGACGGAAGTGCTGTTCTTGGTCTTGGAAACATCGGTCCTTACGCTGCCATGCCTGTCATGGAGGGTAAATGCGTACTTTTCAAGGAGTTTGGAAACGTAAACGCTGTTCCTATCTGTCTCGACACTCAGGACACTGAGGAGATTATTGCTGCAGTCAAAAATATCGCACCGGGCTTTGGCGGAATAAACTTAGAGGATATTTCTGCTCCGCGCTGCTTTGAGATTGAGGAGAGACTTAAAGAGATGCTCGATATTCCTGTATTCCACGATGACCAGCACGGAACTGCAATCGTCGTACTCGCCGGTATCATCAACTCTCTGCGCGACCGGCAAAAAGAAAGAGGACTGCAAGGTTGTTGTAAACGGTGCAGGCTCAGCAGGTGTTGCCATCACTAAACTTCTTCTGACATACGGCTTTACACATGTGACCATGTGTGACCGTCTAGGCATCATAGGAAAGGACTATCCAAACCTCAACTGGATGCAGCAGAAAATGACAGAGGTTACAAACCTTGAAAATGCAAAGGGTACTCTCGCAGATGCTTTAAAGGGTGCTGACATATTTGTAGGTGTTTCCGCTCCAAATATCGTCACAGCCGAGATGGTTTCTTCTATGAACAAGGACTCTATCCTTTTTGCCATGGCAAATCCTGTTCGAGATTATGCCTGATGTGGCAAAGGCTGCAGGTGCCAGAGTGGTCGGTACCGGAAGAAGTGATTTTCCTAACCAGATAAACAACGTGGTTGCATTCCCCGGAATCTTCAAGGGTGCCTTAGAGGGACGCGCTGCACAGATCACTGAGGAAATGAAGCTTGCTGCCGCAGAAGCACTGGCCGGTCTTGTTTCTGACGAAGAATTAAATGATGATTTTATTATGCCTGAGGCATTTGACCCGCGTGTTGCCGCTGTTGTCAGCGAAGCTGTAAAGTCACATATTTAATATGAGATACTATTCCCTCAACAGATACTGCCGCGATACATTCGGTGAAAAGCTTTACAAGCTCTCTCTAGATGGAGGCATGACCTGTCCAAACCGTGATGGCACACTCTCATCGCTTGGATGCCTGTACTGCAGCGCCGGTGGCTCCGGTGATTTTGCGGCGGACCGCAGCCTTTCCATAAAGGAGCAGCTGTCTGCCGCTAAAGAAAAGGTTGCTTCAAAGAGCAGCTGTGAACACTTTATCGCATATTTTCAGGCTTTTACCAACACATATGCGCCGATAGATTACTTGCGGCGCATATTTTATGAGGCAATAGAAGATCCATCTGTCGCTGTGCTGTCCATCGGCACAAGAACTGACTGTTTTTCTGCTGAAATTTATGATCTGCTCTCAGAATTAAACAGCATAAAGCCTGTCTGGATAGAGCTGGGCCTTCAGACCATCCATCAGTGCACTCTTGATGCCATGAATACCCATACATGCGTTGAGGATTTCATCATTGTAACGGATGAGCTTAGACGCCGGGGAATAAAGGTCATTGCACATCTCATACTGGGGCTTCCTAATGAGACACGCGGCATGATGCTTGAATCCGTTGATTTTGTTGCCAAAAGCGGTATTTTCGGAGTTAAGCTTCAGCTGTTGCATGTGCTAAAGGGCACACCACTGGCTGATATGTATATTAAACAGCCATTTGAGCTTTTTACGCTGGATGATTACTGCGATTTTGTAGTAGACTGTATAGAAAGACTTCCAAAGGATATGGTTATCCACCGCATGACCGGTGATGGACCACGTTCTTTACTTGTTGCACCTCTTTGGAGCACAGATAAAAAACGGGTTCTGAACACAATCAATAAAAGATTTGAAGTGCGAGACACATATCAGGGACGATTAAACTTGTTTTAAAGGAGAAAATCATGGCTGAGCCATTTACCATATATAAGCTGACAATTTTATACATGCTCGACAAAGCGGGATTTCCGCTGTCAAACACACAGATTTCCAATTTCTTTTTGGAAAAAGAATACACCGACTACTTCCGTGTACAAGAGGTCATCGGTGATTTAGTAAATGCTGATTTAATTAATTTTGAATCTACTCATTCCAATACACAGTACACTCTGACTGCTGCCGAAAAGAGACTCTCGGTTTCTTCAAAGACAAGATTACCGACGGTATTGAGTCCGATGTAAAGAGCTTCTTTACGGACAACAAGCTCGAGTTCAGGCAGGAAAACTCCATTCTTGCCGACTATTACAGGACAACCGACCGCAAATATGCAGTACGTTGTCAGGTGCGCTCAGAGAGCACCACCATCATCGACCTGACTCTCTCAGTCGGCACAAAGGAGCAGGCCGAGGCCATCTGCAGCAACTGGAAGAATCAGAACGAGGATGTACGCATACCTCATGGATATGCTGCTTCGATAGATTATTTTTTAGTTTTTCTTACAGAGTAGCCGAAGCTTCCGAGCTTATCTCCAAAGCCAAAATACTCTCCGTGCGAGTACATCACGAGGCCGGTATCATGGATATGAAATTTCCCGGTCCCGTCCATGTATTTATCATCCACTGTCACGCCGACGACGTCTGCTATAAACATTGTATGGCTGCCGAGCTCCTCGATTTTTCTTACCCTGCACTCAATATTTACCGGGCTTTGTGATATTCCGACTGCTGACACATGCTGCATCGCAAGCGGTGTCAGATGCAGTTCTTTAAATTTGTCCACATCCCTGCCGCTTTTCACTCCGCAGTAGTCGCAGGCTCTAAGCAGCTCCTCGGTGGTCAGATTAACCACAAACTCTCCGGTTTCTTTAATCATGTTATAAGAAAAGCGCTCCGGCCTTACAGATATTGAAAGCATAGGCGGATTGGTGCACACCGTCCCCGCCCATGCCACTGTTATTATATTATTATTTCCGGCCTTGTCAGTGACACTCACCATCACAGCCGGCACCGGGTTTAGCATATTGCCCGGCTTCCAGTTTTGTTTTCCCATATGTTAATTTATCCTTTAATTTTTCTTTAATATCCTTTTATATCCACTAATTTTCCTTTAGGTTTTCCATGCTTTCTTTAAGCCTTGCCCGGTTTGCATCCTCAAGCTCCGTGAGCGGCAGACGAAGCCCTCCCACATCATATCCCAAAAGCTTCATAGCTGCCTTTACAGGAATCGGATTCACCTCACAAAACAGCGCCTCTATTAAATCCAGGTATTTAAGCTGAATATCAAGTGCTGATTTAATATTTCCATTCAGGTATTCCATTACCATATCGTGCACTGCAGCGGGCATTACATTAGACAGTACTGATATCACACCGATTCCACCGAGTGAGAGTATTGGGATGACCTGGTCATCGTTTCCCGAATAAATATCGAGGTCATCTCCTGCCAGCTTCTTTAGCTTTGCAACCTGCGATATATTGCCACTTGCTTCCTTGATTCCTACTATATTTTCAAAATTCCTGCCAAGCCTTGCCGCAGTCTGCGGAAGTATATTGCATCCTGTGCGCGACGGTACGTTGTACATAATGATTGGAAGCCCCACCGCCCCTGCTATCGCTGCATAGTGCGCATAAAGACCATTCTGTGTGGCTTTATTGTAGTAAGGTGTGACAACAAGCAGACCGTCTACACCAAGCTTTTCAACTTTCTGTGAGAAATCTATCACATTTTGTGTGCAGTTGGCACCGGTTCCCGCTATTACAGGAATCTGCCCGGCTGTCTCGTCTACCACACATTTTATTACCGAAAGCTTTTCTTCCTCTGTCATCGTGGCAGGCTCACCTGTCGTGCCACACACGATAATTGCATCAGTGCCACCGTCTATCTGTCTTTTCACCAGTGTCCTAAGCATTTCATAGTTTACACTGTTATCCTCATTGAAAGGAGTAATTAGCGCTACTCCGGCGCCTTTAAACAGAGACATATATACCTCCCAAATACACTATTTTACTGAACTAGTTTATACTAAACTATTTAACCTATACTAAAATATTAAAGTCTGATGTCATTTTCTTTTATAATATCAGCAATTAATTCTCTCTCATCCATGTGATGCTTCACACCCTTTATCTCCGATAATCCTCATGTCCCTTTCCTGCAAGTACTATGATATCACCATCCTTGGCATTCTCCATGCAGTATCTGATAGCCTCCTTACGGTCAGGAATTGTCACATACTTCCATCTGCCTTGTGTACACCCTGTAAAATATCATTGATTATGTCCATAGGCTCCTCATCTCTTGGATTATCGGATGTGACAACAGTAAGGTCTGCAAGTCTCGATGACACCTCTCCCATCTCATAACGGCGTGACTTTGCCCTGTTTCCGCCACAGCCAAACAGACATACAAGTCTGCCGGCTCATACTCCTTAAGAGTGGTGAGAAGGCTTTCAAGTGCCATCGCATTGTGTGCATAATCAATCATAAGGGTATATCTCTTTGTAACAGGAACAATCTCTATTCTGCCCTTTACACTCACATGATGAAGAGCCTCCCCGATTGCCTTTTTATCCACATTGAAATGATGGCAGATAGCAATGGCTGTTAGTGAATTGTATACTGAGAATTTGCCCGGCACATTGACCTCCACATCAAAATCCAGAAGCCCTGATACATGGTATTTAACGCCGAGTGCTCCATGCTCCTTTTTAAGCTCAACATTTTCTGCTACCAGGTTATTTGTGGACTTGTAGCCGTAAGTCTCCACCTGGCATGTGTGTCCATTCATAATACCCTCTAAGTGCTCATCATCTCCGTTAAAGATACCAAGCCTGCACTGTCTGAATAAAAGGCTCTTGCAATGCATGTAGTCTGCAAAATCCTTGTGCTCATGCTCTCCGATGTGGTCAGGCTCAAGATTTGTAAATACACCAATATCAAAGGTAAAGCCAGATACTCTGTGAAGCATGAGAGCCTGTGATGACACTTCCATAACAACTGCATCAAGGCCTTCATCCACCATCTCCTTAAACAGCTCCTGAACTCTGTATGACTCAGGGGTGGTATTTGCTGACGTAATTCTCTTGTCACCACATATAGACTCTATTGTACCGATAAGTCCTGTCTTTATGCCGGCTGACTCAAGAATTGACTTTACCATATATGTGGTAGTGGTCTTACCCTTTGTACCTGTAATACCGATAGTCTTTATTTTCTCAGCCGGATAATCAAAATAAGCTGCTGACATACACGCAAGTGCAAGCCTTGTATTATCTACCTTAATATATGTCACCCCTTCGATAGGAGTCACATCTTTTTCGACAACCACTGCCGCTGCACCTTTCTTTACCACATCAGGGATGAAATCATGTGCATCTGACACAGCTCCCGATATGCACACAAATACCGATGCCTTCTCCACCTTGCGCGAGTCATACACGAGTGTGGAAATCTCTATATCTGTGCTTCCTGCTAATACTTTATAATCCATTCTTTCAAGTAATTTTTCAAGCTTCATTTTATTTTCTCCCATATTTTATTATATTTTTGATATATATTTTCTGTTAATTTTGTTTCTTAAAGATTTGTAACTATTCAACCACAGACATTCGCCAAACCGCACAATACTTGTGATTTATATGATATCAATTTCTCCTGAGAAGACCTCAGTAGCAGGTCCAGTCATAAACACATGATTGGTCTCGGTATATACTCGATAGTCAGATCTCCGCCTCTTAGATGCACAAGCACCTTGTTGTCAGTCTTTTGTTGAGTATACATGCCATGACGGTCGCACAGGTTCCTGTACCGCAGGCCCAGGTCTCAGCGCTGCCCTCTCCCATACTCTCATTTTTGCCTCATTCCTTGAAAGTATCTCTACAAACTCCGTGTTGGTGCGCTTTGGAAACATCTTATGATTCTCAAAAAGCGGACCGTATTTCTCAAGCTCAAAACCTGCCACATCATCGACAAACACTACCGCATGAGGATTTCCCATTGAAACACAGGTCATGTGCCACTCTCTATTGCCTGCTGAAATCGGTTCATCTATTACCCTGTAGTCATCACCATAAGCACTTCCGTCTGCTTTCACAACCGGAATGTCCCCAGGCGTCAGAATAGGCTCACCCATATCCACGCGCACCTGTGATACCTTATTTTCCTCAACATATAGTGTAAGGTACTTGATGCCTGCTCCTGTCTCAACCGATATTTCAGTCTTGTCAGTAAGTTTGTGGTCATACACGTATTTCGCCACGCAGCGTATGCCGTTTCCGCACATCTCGGCTTCCGAACCGTCTGCATTATATATCCTCATTCTAAAATCAGCCTTGTCTGACGGACCTATTGTGATTAGTCCGTCTGAACCTATTCCAAAATGCCTGTCACTGACATATATTGACACCCTTGCCGGGTCATCCAACTTCTCCTCAAAAGATTTACATATACATAATCATTTCCACAGCCGTGCATTTTCGTAAATTTCATAGTGATCACCTCGTTATTGGTTTTATATTTGTAACTATATTATACAGCGCACTTTCTGGTTTTTCTATAGCATTTTGTGCGTTTTATGTTGCGTTTTGTGCTGTTATAGATTATGCTTATAGTAACATCTTATTATCAAAGGAGCATATCATGGATTCAAATTATACAAAAGCAGGCTACCTGACGGAGCCTTTTAAAATATTTCATCTAAGAGATGAACACAAGCTAAATATAGATTTCCATTACCATGATTTCCACAAAATTCTGATTCATCTGCACGGCAATGTATCCTACTGCATTGAGGGCCGAAGCTATGAGCTCAAAGAACATGATATCGTGCTTGTCAATGCCGGCGAGGTTCATAAGCCAATATTAAATGACGATTCAATTTATGAAAGAATCATTATATATGTGTCACAGCAGCTTATTGACGATTATGTGAGCAAAGGCTATGATCTGGCATGCTGTTTCAAGCAGGCCTATGCTAACCAGTCACATGTACTAAGACTCGCTGCGGCCAAGGGCAGCCGCCTGGCTGATACAATCAAGGGACTAGACTCTACACTTAGAGAAACCAATGAATACGCAAATGAGCTGTACCAGAAGCTCCTGTTTTTAGAGTTTCTGATACAGCTCAATCGTATCACCCTGCATGGCGGTATCGAGTATATTAACACATTTTCCTCAAACAAAAAAATTGTAGAGATTTTGGATTTCTTAAATAAGAATTTAACAAACCGTATAAGTATTGATGAACTGGCAGATAAATTCTATATGAGCAGGTATCACGATGCACACCTTCAAGGAAGAAACCGGCTGCACCATAGGTTCATATATCACAACAAAGCGTCTGCTGCTCGCCCGCGATATGATTCGCGACGGAAGCAGTGTGTCTGCCGCCTGCGATGCCTGTGGATTCGGAAGCTATTCCTCATTTATCCGTGCATATCGCAAGCAATTCCATTCTACCCCTACAAATACATAAAAGCTTCACGATATATCACAGGAAGCTTTTAATTATTTTTAATGCTGCATTATCTCTCATTAATCACATTTATAAGCTCGTATGAGCTGCTTCTTACGCGACACTACTCCCTTAAGCATAATTCCATCCTTGCTCTGTGGCAGATTGTATGCTGAAGCCGCTATTGACGCTGCCTCTGCACCACTGTAGATGAGATATGTAGACTCATTAAGTATATCCGTGAGCATAACAAAGAGCATATCAAGCTGTTTTTCCACCTGCATCTTGTCAAGCAGAGGCACCACTCTTGCCTGTACCTTATCGAGCTCTGTTCTCGAAAGAGCAGAAATCTGTGATACTCCAAATGTATAATCCCCTGAATGAAAGATTTTAAAATCCTGATTTAATATTTCCTCTTCTGTCTTGTTAGCAAAGTTACTGCCTGCCTCGAACATTTTCTGGGCAAACTCTTCTACATCTATCTGCGCAATCTCCGCCAGGATAAGTGCTGTAGATTTATCAACCTGGGTACATGTAGGCGAACGGAACACTAGTGTGTCAGAGAGTATTGCAGCGCACATAAGCCCCGCCATCTGAGGAGTAACCTCCACACCCTTTTCCATATACATCTGATAGATGATGGTTCCGGTACATCCAAGCGGCTGATTTCTGAAATACACAGGCCCTATTGTCTCAAGAGAACCAATTCGATGATGATCAATTATCTCAAGAATCTCAGCCTCATCAATGTTGGCCACTGCCTGTGAGGTCTCATTATGATCCACAAGTATCACCTGTTTTTCCTTGCATTCATTAAATTTCTGCGTGAAAACATACCCACATAATTTTGGTTTTCGTCAAGTATTGGGAAATCCCTGTGTCGGATTTTTGAAACAGTATCACGCACATCATCCACATAATCATCCAAATCAAAATGAATAAGATTTTCCCTTGTCATAAATGACTTTATCGGCATACTCTGGTTTATCAGACGCGATGTGGTAAACGTGTCATATGGTGTACTTATCACTACCACATCCTTAGCGTTTGCAGCATTTATGACATCCTTCGATATATCGAAGCCGCTTGTCACAATGATACAGCTGCAGTTTGCCTCAATACATATAAGCTGTGACTCTTCACGGTCTGATATGATGACCAGATCATCCTCAGCCACATTTCCCTTTATGGTATCAGGTGTACCTGCTCCAACTATAACCTTTCCTTTCACAAAATAGCCATGCTCATTGCCTGCAACTATCTTGCCATCCAGCGTCTCTATAATATTTCTGTACTGGGTCCTCGCCTTTGCCAGGATAGAATTGTCATACACATCCATATATGACTTTGCTATATCACCTGTCACAATAAGCCCTTCAAGCTTGTCCTTCTTATTGACAACCGGAAGAGTGACTACGTTGAGTATCTTCATCATCTCCCATGCCTTTTTCATGGATAGATTACTGCTGACACCCTCAGTCCTTCTGATATGTATATCCTTTATCTGTGTGCCAACATCATTTAAAAGGGCAGGCGTATCTGCCTTAAAATAATCCAGCACAAATGCTGTCTCTGCACTGATCCTGCCTGCTCTCATTGGTATGTATTCCATTGTATCGTCTGTATGTGATTTAAGGTTTGCATACGCTATTGCTGCACAGATAGAATCTGTGTCGATTTTTATGTCCAACAACTCTTACAATCTTTTTGCCATTTAGTCTTCCTCTCTGTCTGCCTTATAAAATGTCAAAATATGGTGCAACTCCCGACTGGGAACTGCACCACCCTATTACAATAATATTTATTAAAAAATCGAACCAAAGAACCCCAATATATACAATGCGATTGCAACAAAACCAAATGTATTGATAATAGCCAGCACAGTAGAGATGACTGCAAAAGTCTTTGTTGTTCCTACCTGCTTCTCAAGCTCTGACACTGTGTCCACCTTTGTCTCCCATTACCTTAAAGAGATCCTGAATATTCCTGAAGCACTTAACATTCTCTGTATGTACCTTGTCAGACAGCTCCGCCTTTAACGAAACAAGCTGATCATTAAGCTCTGTAAGCGACTGAAGCATATGGGCATTCGCCTCATTTACCGCTGATGTAACTGCTGCTGTGCCCTCCTCTGTGATACGCCTTGTCTGCTCTAATGTGTCACCAAAATCAAGACTCTGACCTATATTCTGGCTGATGCCTGATATCTCAGTGCCAAGTGACTGTCCGAGATTTCCAATCTGTCCGACATCTAACTACCAAGATTGTCCATATTGGCATTTACCGAGCGTCCAAGATTATCCATATCTGAGCTTACCTGACGGCCTAAGCTGTCCATGCCTGCATTCATAGATTGCTCTATCTCAGCCATCTTTTCATGAACACTTTCTATAAGCACATCTATCTGCTTAGCAACCTGTGCAGTGATTCCATCGGCTTTTTCCTGTCTCTCGTCAAGTATCTGCTGCAGCTCCTCTGCCTTAGCTTCCCTCTCCTCAACTATGGTTGAAAGCTCCTCTGCTTTTGATTCTTTTGTATTGAGCATCTCCTGAAGACGTTTTGCCTTTTCACGAAACTCATCAATTTGTGTTAACAAAAAATCATCTTTATCCATTTGTATATTATCCTCTTTTTTCTGCACTCTTTCACTACGGTTAACATCGTCTCTTGCTACACGGGATGCCATTACTGTTCTTGAAGGTACTGCCCGCTCCGCTTGTTCTGTAGATATAAATCTTTTTGCACGTCTATCAAATATGCCTGACATTCGTATTCCTCCGATGGTTCAATTAAATACCATTAACATATATATTGTACCATTACATATTGTATTTGTAAACAAAAAAACCACGAAATATAGTGTAATCACAGGAGAAAATCGAGTAGGAGGCGGTGGCTAACCGCTGTCCTCTCACAGCACCGTACGTACCGTTCGGTATACGGCGCTTTCAATAGTTGACGTGCACTGACTGATAGGCTGTGGCTAAATCATAAAAGCCGCTGTTTATCAGTCTTTCTTTTGTCATTGCCATGTTTACTGCAACTGTATGCGTTGCGAACCAATGTCCCCGTCGGGTATTACCCGCTTGCATTGCCAAGTCTTTGGGTACTCCCATCTTGATAAGGTTACGTACCTTCGTCCTTGGTTTCTTCCATTGTTTCCATATGCACATGCGTATTCTGTGATAGAGCCATCCGTTGATCTCTTCGATGTTGTTCTTCATGCTTGCTATTCCGTAATAGTTCAGCCATCCTCTTGCATATATCTTGATTTTCTCAAGGCTTGGCTTGATTGACTGACATCGCTTACGGAAGATAACTCCTTCAGTCTAAACTTAAACTTCTTCCATGACTTCGGATGAACTCGGACATAAATGCCTTTTCCGTTCCTTCCCAATGCAAAGCCAAGGAATTTAAAATTTCGGATTGCAAATACGCTGACAGTACGGCTCTTTTCTCGGTTGACTGTAAGTTTCAGCCTCTCCTCAAGATATTTTGTACTGCTTTCCAAGAGTCTCTCTGATGCTCGCTTGCTCTTTGCAAGAAGCACAATGTCATCTGCATATCTTATGCATGGAACACCTCTTTTCAAGAATTCTTGGTCGAACTCATTGAGATAGACATTTGCCAGCAATGGTGATAGATTTCCACCTTGTAGTGAGCCTTCCTCTGTGCCAATGACCACCCGTTTTCCATTACACCGCTTTTCAGATAGCGCTTTATCAACTGTACTACACATTCATCTTTTATATTCTTTCGGAGAAGATTGATGAGAATTTCGTGATTAAGAGTATCGAAGTACTTTGACAAGTCAAGGACTACAGCAAATGTATAGCCTTGTTCGGCATATTCCTTAACCTTGAGTATTGCGTCTTTTGCACTTCTGTTCGGACGATAGCCATAGCTACCCTCTGCAAACAGCGGTTCATAGATTGGCACTAACTGTTGGGTTATTGCCTGTTGAAGTGTACGGTCTATCACTGTTGGTATGCCAAGCTTTCGCACATCACCATCTGGTTTGGGAATTTCAACTCGTCTTACTGGAGACGGAGTATACTTTCCACGATAAATGCGGTCGGTTATCTCTTGTTGATGCTCCTTTAGATATGGAAGAGCCTCCGCAATGGTCATGCCATCAATTCCTGGCGCTCCCTTGTTTGCCTTGACTCTCTTATACGCTCTGTTAAAGTTGTCTTTATACAGTTATCGCTTCCAAAAGTCTCGGCTGTACACTGTCTCTTTCTTTCCATATCCGATTGAATGACCTAGACGCTTTCACATACCCTTCATGTTCCGCATTATCTCTTTGCGAACAGCCATTGTTTTCAATGTTTTCTGCCATAGACGGTCATTCCTCCTTTCTCGGTCATACTCAAGACTCCTACTGATTCGGTCCTTCACCTCTCGGCTACTATGGCCTTTGCTAACTTCTGTGCGTTCAGCATTGCTTTATGCAATGGTTACCTCTTTCAAGGCGTACCGCACAGACCTCCCTAGGTACCACACGTTTCTTCCTCTCCATCCATCTGCCTCATTTATCATGCATGATTCCGTGTAGTTATCGGGCTTCAACATGGCTTGCTGCCTTACCCACATGCATGACCTCATATGAGATTTCTGTTCGTCAGACCAGAGATTTGCCCGTGAGTTAGTATTTTCCTCACATCCAGCTTCCTTCAGATTCCACCTCACGATGGACACCCTTGCTTTCGGCTATATCCTTCCCACTACCGGGCGGATTCGGGACTTTAACCCGTTAGAAACGTGCGCCGCTAGGCGCACAAGCAAAAATCCCACAGGGCAAATGCCCTGTGGGATAAAATATATACCGTGACTAATGAATTAGTCCTCTCCGTATAATTTAACGAGTTTCTCAAGGTGTGTATAACGTGCCTTAGCTGTCTCCTCAGACTTAGCAAAGAGTTTCTCTGCTCTCTGGGAATGGCTTGATAAGACGAGTATAACGTGCCTCGTTGTTAAGGAACTCCTGGTAAGATCCGTCGCCGGCCTTTGATGTAAGTGTGAATGGATTCTTTCCTTCAGCCTTAAGTGCTGGGTTGAATGAGAAGAGGTTCCAGTAACCAGCCTTAACAGCCTTCTTCATCTCATCCTGGCAGTGGTTCATACCACCCTTAGCAATACCGTGAAGTTCGCAAGGTGCGTATCCGATGATGAGTGATGGTCCCGGATAAGCCTCAGCCTCTGTGATAGCCTTAACAGCCTGTGCTGGGTTTGCTCCAAGAGCGATCTGTGCTACATATACATATCCGTAGCTCATTGCGATCTCTGAAAGTGACTTCTTGCTTGTCTCTTTACCGGCTGCTGCGAACTGACATACCTCACCGATGTTAGAAGCCTTAGATGCCTGTCCACCTGTATTAGAGTAAACTTCTGTATCGAATACGAATACATTAACATTCTCACCAGAAGCAAGTACATGATCAAGACCACCGAATCCGATGTCGTATGCCCATCCGTCACCACCGAAGATCCATACAGATTTCTTTCCGAGGTAATCCTTCTTAGCAAGTACTTCTTTAGATTTCTCACATCCAGCTGCTGCTGCCTTCTCTAACTCTGCAACAAGAGCTGTTGTTGGCTCAACATTTGCCTTTGTGCCATCCTTTGTCTCAAGGAACTTATCTGCTGCTGCCTTGAACTCAGCTGTAGCCTTGTCTGATGCAGCGATCTCTTTAACAAGCTCGATAGCCTGGTCACGGAGATATCTCTGTCCAACTTCCATACCGAAACCAAACTCTGCGTTATCTTCGAACAGTGAGTTAGCCCAAGCTGGTCCCTTCTTAGAGTTGATATTTACTGTGTATGGTGATGTAGCTGCCGGGTTACCCCAGATAGAAGAACATCCTGTTGCGTTGGCGATGTACATCTGCTCACCGAAGAGCTGTGTAATAAGTCTAGCGTAAGATGTCTCAGCACATCCTGCACATGAGCCTGAGAACTCAAGGAGTGGCTGGTTGAACTGTGATCCCTTAGGTGTTGTATCAACCATTCCGGCATCTGTCTTCTTAGAAACGTTAGCTACTAAGTAATCAAATACTGGCTGCTCTGCTGCCGAGACTCCTGTGGCTGCATTGAGATAGCTGCTGTAGGACAAACTGTGATACACTCACCACATCCCATACAGTCAAGTGGAGATACGCTCATTGTATACTTGTAAGCGCCTGCCTTTGGCTTCATATCAGCAACCTTCATGTTGTCAGGAGCTGCCTTTACTTCGTCATCTGTAAGTAAGAATGGACGAATTGTAGCATGTGAACATACAAATGCACAGCTGTTACACTGGATACACTTCTCTGATCCCACTGTGGAACTGTAACGGCTGTTCCTCTTCTCGTATGCAGAAGCACCTGTTACATACTGTCCGTCTGCCTTGTCAGCGAATGCTGAAACCGAAGGCTGTCTCCATCCATCTTAGCGATTGGATCAAGAAGCTCGTTAACAAGCTTAACAACCTCTGGACGTCCTGTGCGCTCTGCCTTAGGAGCATCTGCCTCTGGATTCTTCCAAGACTCAGGAACCTCTACCTTATGTACAGCATCAACACCGGCATCAATAGCCTTATAGTTCATCTCTACTACTGCATCACCCTTCTTAGAGTAAGATTTCTTAGCTGCCTGCTTCATGTAATCAACAGCCTTATCGATAGGCATTACATTAGCGAGCTTGAAGAAAGCTGACTGAAGAATTGTGTTAGTTCTCTTACCCATTCCGATCTCGATAGCCTTGTCGATAGCGTTGATTGTGTAAAGCTGAATGTTGTTGTCAGCGATATATTTCTTAGCGTCAGCGTTGAGGTGATGAGCAAGCTCTTCATCTGACCACTGGCAGTTGATCATGAATACTCCGCCCGGCTTAACATCCTGAACCATCTTCATGCCCTGGATAACATATGCAGGGTTGTGGCATGCTACGAAGTCTGCCTGATTAATGTAGTATGGGCTTCTGATTGGATTGTCACCAAAACGAAGGTGAGAAATTGTAACACCACCAGTCTTCTTTGAATCATACTGGAAGTATGCCTGGATGTATTTGTCTGTGTGGTCACCGATGATCTTTGTAGAGTTCTTGTTAGCACCTACAGTACCATCTCCGCCGAGACCCCAGAACTTGCACTCTTTTGTACCAGGTGCAGATGTGATAGGAGCTGGCTTAACCTCTGGAAGTGAAAGATTTGTAACATCATCCACGATTCCAATTGTAAATCTGTGCTTAGGAGCATCCTTCTCAAGCTCTGTATATACAGCAAATACTGAAGAAGGTGGTGTATCCTTAGATCCTAATCCATAACGTCCGCCTACTAATACAACATCGTTCATTCCTGCTTCACGAAGTGTTGTAGCAACGTCTAAGTATAATGGCTCACCAAGTGATCCTGGCTCTTTTGTACGGTCTAATACAGCGATCTTCTTTGCTGTCTTTGGAATAGCATTAAGAAGAGCCTCTGAAGACCATGGACGGTAAAGACGTACCTTAATAAGTCCGACTTTCTCTCCCTTTGCTGTTAAGTAATCGATTACTTCCTCAGCTACATCATTGATAGAACCCATAGCGATGATTACACGATCTGCGTCGTGCTCCGTAGTAGTTGAATAATTTGTAATCTGTACCAAGCTTCTCATTAACCTTACCCATGTACTTCTCAACAACATCCGGAAGCTCATCATAGAACTTGTTACATGCCTCTATGCTGGAAGAAGATATCTCCGTTCTCGTGTGATCCACGAGCTGCTGGATGCTCTGGGTTAAGAGCATGTGCTCTGAATTCTGCAACTGCATCCATTGGGCACATATCCTTAAGATCTTCATAATCCCACTTCTCAATCTTCTGAATCTCATGTGATGTACGGAATCCATCGAAGAAGTTAATGAAAGGAGTCTTGCCTTCAAGTGCTGCACAATGTGCAACCGGTGTCAGGTCCATAACTTCCTGTGGGTTAGTCTCGCAAAGCATAGCGAAACCAGTCTGACGACAGGCGTAAACATCTGAGTGATCACCAAAGATATTAAGAGCATGTGTAGATACTGTACGAGCTGATACATCAAATACGCATGGAAGCTGCTCTCCAGCAATCTTGTACATGTTAGGAATCATAAGAAGAAGACCCTGTGAAGCTGTAAATGTTGTAGTTAAAGCACCAGTTGCTAAAGAACCATGTACTGTACCTGCAGCACCTGCCTCTGACTCCATCTCTACTACCTTAACAGTGTTACCAAAAATGTTCTTCTGTCCTGCTGCTGACCACTGATCAACTGTATCAGCCATTGGACTTGAAGGTGTGATAGGATAGATACCAGCTACTTCTGTGTAAGCATAAGCTACATGAGCTGCGGCGGTATTTCCATCCATCGACTGTTTTGCTCTAGACATGATATTTCCTCCTGTAAAATAAATGTTCAATTATAGACATGAATCAGAATGTCTCTACATAATAGTTTAGTTTGTGCGCTGTAAAAAATCAAGTTTTTTTAGCAATACATTGTACAAAAACCCTAAAATATTTATTAACAAGGTAAAATTTATGTACAAAAGGGCACAATGGCTATAAATCGCCTGTAAAACACTTGCAAAATACTGGTTTTACGTTAAAATAGAAACGATGTGTTACAGAAACGAACAGGTTATTAAATAGGAAAGGATTGAATAAAGACAAAATGATTAGTGCAAACAATATTACATTAAGAATTGGTAAAAAAGCTTTATTTGAGGATGTCAACATAAAATTCACAGAGGGAAACTGCTACGGACTTATTGGTGCAAACGGTGCCGGCAAGTCTACATTTTTAAAGATTCTCTCAGACAGCTTGAGCCTACAAGCGGTGATATCGCAATCACTCCGGGACAGCGTCTCTCATTTTTACAGCAGGATCACTTTAAATATGATGCTTTTACCGTTCTTGATACCGTTATCATGGGAAATCAGCGTCTCTATGATATTATGAAGGAGAAGGAAGCCATCTATATGAAGGAGGATTTCTCAGACGAGGACGGAATCCGTGCCAGCGAGCTTGAGGCTGAGTTTGCCGATATGGACGGCTGGAATGCTGAGTCGGATGCAGCTACTCTCTTAAACGGTCTCGGTGTATCTACTGATGATCACTACACTCTGATGGCAGATCTGCCGGGTGCAGTAAAGGTCAAGGTGCTTCTCGCTCGCACTGTTTGGAAATCCTGACATACTGCTCCTCGACGAGCCGACCAACCACTTGGACTTAGATGCGATCGCCTGGTTAGAAGAGTTCCTGATCAACTTTGAAAATACGGTGATCGTTGTTTCCCATGACCGTTACTTCCTGAACAAGGTCTGCACGAACATCGCCGACATGGATTACGGTAAGATCCAGCTTTACGCAGGAAACTATGACTTCTGGTATGAGTCAAGCCAGCTGCTGATCCGTCAGATGAAGGAAGCAAACAAAAAGAAAGAGGAAAAAATCAAGGAGCTGCAGGAATTTATCCAGCGTTTCTCTGCCAATGCCTCTAAATCAAAGCAGGCTACTTCCAGAAAGCGTGCCCTCGAAGAAAATCCAGCTTGATGAAATACGTCCATCAAGCCGTAAATACCCATACATTGATTTCCGTCCTGAGCGTGAAATCGGAAACGATGTGCTCTTTGTCGAGGGTATTTCAAAACCATCGACGGTGTAAAGGTACTTGACAATATCTCATTCACTGTCAACCACGATGACAAAATTGCATTTGTCGGAGGAAACGAGCTTGCAAAACAACTATGTTTAAAATCCTTGCCGGAGAGCTTGAGCCTGACGAGGGCTCATATAAATGGGGTGTCACAACCAGCCAGTCATACTTCCCAAAGGACAATACCACAATCTTTGATACTGATGAGCTAATCGTTGACTGGCTCACACAGTACTCAGAAATCAAGGACGCCACATATGTGCGAGGTTTCCTTGGCCGTATGCTCTTTGCCGGTGAGGATGTAGTAAAGAAAATGCGTGTACTCGAGGAGAAAAGGTTCGTGTACTGCTCTCCCGCATGATGATCATGGGAAGCAATGTACTCATGTTCGATGAGCCTACAGACCACCTCGACATGGAGTCAATAACAGCATTAAACAACGGAATGATAAAATTCGGGAGTTATCCTCTTTGCCTGCCGTGACCACCAGGTAGTCCAGACAACCGCCAACCGAATCATAGAATTCCTGCCAAACGGTTCAATGATCGACAAGATCACAACCTACGACGAATATCTTGAGAGCGATGAGATGGCACGTAAGCGTCGTCTACTCAATGAGCGAGGACGATGAAAAAGACAACTAAACGCTAATTAATTAAAAAGAAGCATCCCAATCCGGGATGCTTCTTTTATTAAGCCGTAAAGTAAGGTGGGTGATTCCCTGCCTGTCTTTGACTATAAAAACATATTATAATTATATCCACTGTTATAGGCCTGTGTATACCTTCCATTGGCGCCATACGTGTTAGTCTTTTCTGCCTCATTCTTTGCGGCATACTCAAGCATTGAAGCCTTGCTTGCCACTGCGTAAGCATAAGAGCCATTCCCTAAAAAGTGCATCAACCTTAGTCGAATCAGCCTTTTAAATGTATCCTCGTCAACAGACAGCTTGCCGGACTTGGAATCCACTGTGATTCCCACCTTCGCAAGCGACTTTGAATTGATATCTGTAAGTGACTTCATAGACTCAAGATTTCTCGAAATCTGCTTTGTCTCGGAATCATCCGCAGCATTAATGAGGCTGTTGTAATCAGACACAAAAGCTGACACCTTCTTGTACGTAGCATCTGTATCGTCCTTGCGGCTGTTTTGTAAAGAGCCTGCGCCGACTTTACCATGTCCTCTGACTCCGACTCGATGGACGCAAGTGTCTTCGCTGAATCCTTAGATGTAGAAACAGATGATGAGACAAGAGACTGGGCCTTTGAATTAAGGTTATTTCCATAATATGACTTGAGAAGTTTGAAATAGCTGCCACTTCTAATGCCACTATATGTAGTCATATCCATATTGGCAATAAAAGACGACGCTGCATTGCTGCTTCTACTGCTGCTAAAGCCTGAAAACAATGTGGATATGGATGACGAATCCCACATTCCTATTCCTCTCATAATATCACTCCTTTGATAATCATGTAATCCGTTACCTTCTATATATTTTTAATATAGACGCTTTTCCAATTTATGTCAAGATAATATCTGCCGGTATTACCCAGCCCGGTATTACTAACATATGAGTCGGTATTGTCGTCCTTTATATATCCTCTATCTGCCAGTCAACAGGCTCCACTCCATGCTCCTTAAGAAACTCATTGGCTTTACTAAAATGCTTACAGCCAAAAAAGCCTCTGTAAGCCGACAGCGGGCTTGATGCGGTGCTGTCAATATCAGATGCTTTGGATTTGTAAGCATAGGAATCTTCGACTGCGCCGGACGTCCCCAGAGCATATATACTATAGGTCTGTCCTGCTCATTTACAGCCTCTATGATTGCATCCGTGAACTTCTCCCAGCCGTGTCCCTGATGCGAGTTTGCCTGATGAGCCCTGACGGTGAGCACCGTATTCAATAGCAAAACTCCCTGATCAGCCCATTTCTTCAGGTATCCGTTATTGGGGATATCACACCCTAAATCGTCGTGCAGTTCCTTGTAGATATTCTGCAGTGATGGTGGAATATCCTTCTGAGACGGAAGCACTGAAAACGACAATCCATGCGCCTGATTGACATTGTGGTACGGATCCTGTCCGAGGATGAGCACCTTCACCTTGTCAAGTGGTGTAAAATGCATGGCATTAAATATGTCATCTGCCGGAGGATATACCACATGTGTGGCATATTCATCTCTCACAAAATTGTACAAATCCCTATAATACGGTTTTTTAAACTCGGCTCCCACAGCCTTTGCCCACTCGCCGTCAAGCATACTCATAATCTTTATCTCCCGCCTATCTTCTGACCGACACACCTTTATCTGCCAGATAATTCTTTAAATCCATAATTTCAAGCTCCTTGTAGTGGAAAAGTGAAGCTGCAAGCGCTGCGTCCGCTTTTCCTTCTGTCAGAGCCTCGTAAAATGCTCCTTTATGCCTGCACCGCCCGATGCGATAACCGGAACAGAAACATTATCGGCAATAAGCCTTGTAAGCTCGATATCGTAGCCATCCTTTGTGCCGTCACAATCCATGCTTGTAAGAAGGATTTCTCCGCCCAAGCTCATTTGCCTTAACAGCCCACTCAATGGCATCAAGACCTGTATCTATGTCCTCCGTTCTTGTATACATTCCATCCGCTTCCATCAGCACGACGTCTTGCATCGATTGCCACAACCACACACTGACTGCCAAACTTGTCAGCCGCATCACTTATGAGCCGAGGGGTATTTATAGCACTTGAATTTATTGAAATCTTGTCCGCACCCTCTAAGCAGTGCCTTAAAATCATCGACTGTTCTGATGCCACCGCCCACCGTGAACGGTATAAACACCTTTTCAGCGACCTTTCTGACCATATCCACAACAGTAATTCTGTTGTCGCTTGACGCCGTAATATCCAGAAAACCACCTCATCTGCACCTGCCTTATCATAAGCAGCCGCAATCTCAACCGGGTCACCTGCATCTCTTAAATTGACAAAGTTTATGCCCTTCACAACACGTCCGGCATTCACATCCAGACATGGGATAATTCTCTTCGTAAACATATTATGCCTCCCCTATCCCTGCAAAATTTTTAAGTATCGAAAGTCCGACTGTGCTGCTCTTTTCCGGATGGAACTGGCAGGCGAACACATTGTTTTCTCTACAGACGCATGAATGTGTGTGCTGTACTCTGTCGTTGCTGTGACAATTGCTTCATCAGCGGCTTTCAGATAGTACGAATGCACAAAATATACATACGGATGCTCTGAAAGACCTTTAAACAGCCTTCCATTGTTCTGTAAATCAAGTGAATTCCAGCCTATGTGAGGTATTTTAAGTCCTTCCTTATCTGGTATGCGAAGTATCTGTCCGTCAAGCACATGAAGCCCCTCAACGCCCTGACTCTCATCGCTTCCCTCAAATAATAGCTGAAGTCCCAGGCATATGCCAAGAAATGGCTTGTCCATGTCACAAACCTCGTGAATCACCTTGTCCAGCTCGTATTTTTTAAGCGAATTCATTGCATCTCCAAAAGCTCCGACTCCGGGAAGTATTACCTTATCGGCATTTAAAATCTCATGCCTGTCTCTGGTCACAATACTCTCCTCGCCTATAGCTGTAAGAGCCTTTTCCACACTTCGCAGGTTGCCTGCTCCATAATCGATGATTGCAATCATATCATTTTGTCTCCTCTTTAATGCCTAATTCATTTAATTTCTGTGTCAGTGCCAGTGTATAGTCATCTCTATCATCTATATTATATAGAGCAATGGCATCATCATATGATAAGCCATACTGACTGCTCAGGGTATCAGAAATAATGTTTTAAGCTGCTCGCTGCAGCTCACATCCGTATTCCTTTGCATTGTCTGCATTTACAGCACATCGTCCTGCCGCACATACTAAGGAATCCGCTGCCATGGTTACATAGCCTGAATCGCTAAAGCTCTTATAGGCATCATACTTACCTGACACTGATGCAAGCACCGACAGCTTATTGTACAACTGCTTATCGTCACCCGAAAGCTTCAAGCCGCTCAGCCTGCTGTAGGCCTTTGTATACAGTTCTATTGAATCTGCTTTATTCTGTCCCAGATCAGCTATTGCCTGATTGTACGTATTCTGAGCATCAGTCACTTTGGAGTTGTTTCCGAGCAAAAAGGTGCATATGAGAACAAACACAACTATCGACATAACAAATACCCAGATTACTATAACAGGTCCCTTAGGAAGCTTAGGTCCCTTCTCCCATCCAATGCGTTCCTTCTTTTCCTTTGGAGCCTTTGGCTTTTTTTCTTTTTTAGGTTTTTGGCTTCTTTTCTTTTTTAGGCTTTTTGCCCTTCTTTGGCTTATCTGTGGCTTCGTTTAGCTCTCCGTCAGCATCCAGCGCTTCAAGTATCTGCTTATTCTCATCTGAGAGTGTCTTTGCGTCAGTTTCTGCACCTTCTGCTGTGCTCTGTATATCTGTGACATCATCTGACTGCGGCTCTTTTGTAAAATGATATTATTCTTTTAAAAGGCTCTTTTTTCAGTATCTTGTGCATCAACTGCTGCATCAGCCGTCTCGTGCACTTTCATCTGGCTGCTTGCATAATCATCTATATCAGCCCCTGTCTCACCGGTTTTTCCTTCAAGCAGATCACCGATATTATCCAGACCATCACTACCCAGTATGTCAAGTATATCCTTTGATGCATTTCCTGCCAAATCCGGCTCTCCTATTTCTTCAACCATCTGAGGTTCATTTGTTATTATACTCTCCGGAGTCTCCTCCTGTTTGGGATTCTCAGCCATTTCCGGCATGTTTGCATCCATCATCTCTATCCCAGAATCTGCCGGTGTAAAATTAAATACCGCATCGCTTAGATTATTGTCTGCTTTGTTTTCCTGTTTATCTCCCTGAAGTCTCCTGTTCCTTCATCCTGCGGTCAAACTCAGTGAGCATATCATCAAGTGAAGCATCCTTTTCATCAGGAGCCGGAGTCTGTACATTAAGAGCCCCCTTGGCCTGCTCATTTTCCCTCTCAAGTTCCTTTTCAAAGTTCGACAGATACTCATCATATGTCTCATCTTCAAGCTCGTCCTCAAACTTTTGAGGAATTCATCCTGATCAGCCCCAGACATCTTCGTATCTGTATCCTGCAGCTTATTCATTGAATCCAGCAAATTGTCCAGATAGTTTTCTGTCGATTTATCGCTCATTAGTATTCTCCATCTATAATCCATTAAAGGGTGCAGCTAAACAAGCCACACCCCTTGTATCTAAATATATTATGCTTTATCAATCAGCTTGTCAATCGCCTCTACAAGCTTTCCGATTTCAGGCTTTGTAAGCTGTGCGTCTGCTCCAAGCTGTTCACCCTTTTTCCTCATCTCTTCATTTACCAGTGAAGAGAATATGATAACCGGTATATCTCTAAGCTCTGCATCTGATTTTACAAGCTTTGTGAGTCTGTGTCCATCCATGAGTGGCATCTCAATATCAGTTATAATGCAGTCAAGATGCTTTGTAATATCGCCCTTTGCCTGCATAGCCTCTATCACATCCCAGGCCTCCTGACCATTCTCTTCCACTATGAGATTGGTATATCCCGACTTCTTAAGGCACTCGGTGATGAGCTTTGACAATAAAGCCGAATCCTCTGCGATAAGAATTGTAGCATCACTCCTATCTCTTGCCTCCATCTCATCGATATCATTAACCCTAAGTCCTGTCTGTGGACTAATAGAAGCAACTATAGCCTCAAAATCAAGGATAACTATAAGCCTGTCATCCATTTTGATAACACCTGTAGCAGTGCTGCCATGCTCGCCCGTCAGTGTCTCGTCGCTTTATGATATTCTCCCACGATACGCGGTGTATACCGATAACCTGATCTACATGAAATGCCACATTGAGTTTGTTAAAATTCGTAATGATAAATAAGCCCTTTTCATCCGTCTGTGGCAGATTAAGACAATTCTTTAAATTGATAACCGTAATCATTGTGTCACGTGGCATAAATATTCCTCAACACTCGGATGAGTATTCGGAACAGGAGTGACCGGCATATATTGCAAAATCTCTCTGATCTTTGCGACATTGATTCCGTAGTGATTGTCTCCCAACGTGAATTCAAGCACTTCAAGCTCGTTTGTTCCTGACTCCAATAATATGTTCGTATCCATAATACAACCTCCACCTCTTAGTAATCTAAGTATATCATATGTTTTATAATTCAATCAAACTTTTTTCGTTATCTTTTATAACCGACATCTTAATATTGTCACATGCCGTACCCTGAGGTATCTTGAAAGCAGCACCACATCAACCGCATCGTGCGCCTTTACGGTTCCCTGAAAAGTATTAAGGGAATATGTAAGGAATGTGCCATCAGCCGTGTATTCCTTTCCATCGGGGAAAGTGGCTTTATATGTCCTGGCATTGCCAAACATATCAACATTTATATCCTCGTCTGTCGGATTTTTAAGAGTGAATTTCATAACCGCAAAAGTATTACCGCTTCCTGCCGTTATAGAATAGTATGAGCCCTCATTGTACACATCTGACTCGTTTACTCCATCATATGTAATTTCAAGGCTGCCGTAGCCTGTTGCCTCGGCAAGTGACACCTTCTTTTCCTGCGTGGCAGAAGGCTCTTTCTGCGAATTGCTGCTCTTATCATTTCCAGCTTCAGATGTCTTATTATCCTGCGAAAGTGAATTATCAGGTGACGCCTCGTCCACTTTCTCAGTGTCGTCAGCATCCTCCATATCCCCACGTTTCTCCGTAGCGTTAGTCATGCCATCCTGCTGGTATATATTATGTTTTGCAACAACATATGCTGAATAATTAGCGATAAGGCCTTGTTCCGCATCAGTCATATCATATAATTTTGTTCCGCAGCCTGTCAACGTTATAATTGCTGTAAATGCCACAGCTGCCATTTTTATATTTCTTCCCATCATTGCAATAAACCCGTTCTTATTCTATGACTTTTATCCTAATAATATATATAGTAACACATTTATTGATTGTTTGCAATAAATAACTCAAGTTCAAACCAGAATTCTACACCATCCTTGTGATTTATGACACCATACCCTCTGTGATGCAGTTCCATAATGGCCTTTACTATAGACAGTCCTATGCCGCTTCCGCCATATTCCCTTGTTCTGGCCTTGTCCACCTTATAAAACTTATTCCATATATTTTCTATATCCTTATCAGGTATCGGCTCTCCCGTGTTAAACACGCTGACCCTCACACGGTCGCTGTACATGCTGTATGATACAGTGATAGTACCACCTCTTGTGCAGTGATTTATCGCATTGCTGATATAGTTTGTCACAACCTCTTCAATCTTGTATATATCACCGCTCACATATACGGAATCGGTGCGGTCAAACTCAATTGCAGCCTCATTTTTCTGTGCCAGAAGCTTAGATGAGTCTATAACCCCTCTGACAAGCGGTGTCAGATCAAACCTCGTCATCTCAAGCACATCACTGCCATCCTCCAGATGATTGAGAGATAAAAGCTTCATAACCATGCGGTTCATCTTGTCAGTCTCGTCCATGATGACATCACAGTAGAAGTTACGGCTCTCCTCATCGTCATTTACGACCTCTTTGAGCCCCTCAGCATAGCCTGAGATCAGAGCAAGCGGAGTTTTTAACTCATGTGACACATTTGCCAAAAACTCCTTTCTCATCTCATCAATCTCTTCTTTTTTCTTTATATCACGCTGTAATTCATTGTTTGCCACCTTTAGTCTTGTGATGGTCTGCTCAAGTGTCTGCGACAGCTCATTCATATGCTCACCAAGCACATAAAGCTCCTTTGCACTGTTTTCCGTATCAATGTACTTCGCATCAAAATCAAGCTTCGCCATCCTTGTCGACAGCTCAGTCATATTTCTTATCGGCCTGGTCATGTTGCGAGCAACAATATATGCCATAAACACTCCCACAACAATAGCAGCCACTGTGCCTATTGCAAAAGCGGTTCGATATGGACACGCTCTCCTTAATGCTCTCAAGCGGTGTCTTCATGTATACAAAGTTACCGTCAATCAGTCTGTTATTTATGATGATATACTCTGTCCCCAGCCTTTTATCCTTCTGCCTTGTCATATTCAGTTGTTGTAGTCTGCCGAATACGACGACATGCTTGCCTCCAAAAGCAGCTGGAATATTTCCTGATTGTCAGTGGTTCCCTCAATGATGACCTTACCGTATTTGTTGAACACAACCGCATCTATATTGGCGCCAACGCATTTCTTTTCAAATGCTACAGCAAACGTATCATCTGAAAGTTTATCATTTTTTGCAGCCAGGTCCACCATTTTGTATACCGCAAGCATCTCTTTTTCCTTGTTATATACATAATACTTTTCCAGCAGTGTGTTATTAGCCATCCAGAACACGCCTACTATCAGAAGTACAATGAATGAAATCACAAACGTAAGCTGCGTGGATAGCGTTTTTTTTTTCATGGTGACACCTCTTATCCCGAATCCATTAGTCCTAAGCTTAACACTTACTGTATCTCGAACTTATATCCCACACCCCAGACAGTCTTTATATAGTCGCCTTTAGCGCCCATCTTGCTTCTTAATTTCTTCACATGTGTATCAATAGTCCTCGCATCGCCAAAATAATCATAGCTCCACACACTGTCAAGTATGCGCTCCTGGTAAGAGCAATCCCGATTGCTCATAAAGTAATCCAAAGCTCAAATTCCTTTACCGAAAGTTCAATATTCCTGCCATCAATAGCTACAGTGTGCGCCGTCTTGTCCATAACAATACCACCGGCCTCGCTTATTACTGCCTCCTTGCCCAGTTTATTCGCCCTGCGAAGGAGAGCATTTACCCTGGCCACCAGTATCCTTGGAGAAAATGGCTTTGAAATGTACTCATCAGCACCAATGTCAAAGCCGTTTAATTCATCACGCTCATCGCCCTTAGCTGTAAGCATAATGATCGGCACCTTTGAAGTCTGTCTGATTTCACGGCATACCTCAAAGCCATTTATCCTTGGCATCATTATATCGAGCACCAGCAGTGCTATGTCCTTCTGCTGATAAAATATATCAAGTGCCTCCTCGCCGTCTCCGGCCTCAAGTACCTCGTACCCTTCCCTTGCAAGGAAATCATGCACGAGCTTTCTCATCCTGCTCTCGTCATCTACCACCAGTATCTTTATTTTGTCCACTCTGTTGCATCCTGCCTTTCATCCAGTGCTTTTTCCCTCTCTTCTACTGCTTTTTCCCTTTTTTCAAGCTCCTTCTGCCAGTTTTCATATTTGTCTATCAGCTCATTCCCGTAGTCCACCACATACGGACTGTGTCCACTCACATATGTGATGCCAAACATAGTTACTATGGCAGCCGATAATACAATAGTAAAAAACAATGCCACATGGAACTTTTTCTTATAGCCTTCCGTCTGTTTTTTTACCTCGACAACCGCTTTTTATCCTCAGGAATATAAATCGGACGGATATCCTCATTCTTGATATATGGGATTGTATGCAGATATTCCTGCAGTTCAACAAGAAACGATAGCCCTACAGGAGTAAAAAAATACCCAGGCTTGTTAAGCCTTAAATACAGCTTGTATACCGTATCCGGGTCAGACATATCAGTCTGATCCTTTATATATCGTATTCCGTCACTTTCTTTTTTAGCCTGCCTTGCCTCTTCCTTTGTCTGAAACTCAAACCCATCAACTACATACATCATATCCCTCTTTCTAATCATCGCGCTCTGCAATCTCACCCGAACGATATGCCGCAATGAGATGCTTTAGATCAGCTATCTTTTCCTTCATCTTTATTCCGGCATCCGTATCTCCGACAAGTATTCTCTTATCAAGTACCTCTACAGCCTCACGCCTTGATACGATATCCCTCTCATCCCTTACTGCCGTCTCCGGTGATTCAAACGGCTCATGCGCTGTCAATGTCAGCCCATATGAATTGTAAATCAGGGTATATCCCGCGATGCCTGTCCGCCTGCGGTACGCCTTTGAAAACCACCATCTATGACTATCACTCTGCCGTCGCACTTCACAGGGCTTTCACCTCTTAATCTGTGAACAGGAACATGTCCGTTTATGATATGGTCTCTTTTATCATGCAAACCAAACTCCTCGAGTATACGCTGCGCACACTCAGGTTTGTTTATATAGTCATAATAAAAGTTTTTCTTTTCTATTTTCATGTCATCGTCATCTATAAAATATCTCTCAAACGTAGCCATCTTATTTCTGCCATAAAGCGGAGAATATGGTGCTGTCCATATGTACCACATGATATCGCTGCCCTTTTGTCTTTCCAGCCTGTCATCCGAGAAAAAAGCCTTTCTGACGTAAGTCTCCAGTATATCAAACAAAGCCTTGCCACTATACTCTTTACCGTAGATATTTACCTTTGCGAAGCTTCCGTCCTCCTCCATAGGGATGCAGCCGTGGAAAAGCAGATTGCCATTATATACCTTGTACATGCTGCCTTTTTTAAGCAGCAGCCCAACGTGGTTTTTAAGCTTCTCGCAATGAATAAACGAGCTCCTGAGCCTCTGTATGACTTCCTCTTCCCCTCTGTCAGCCTGTAAGGATCAGCCGGGTCAATTGTCGGAAAGCTTGTATCAAGAAGCTTATAAGTTCTGCCCTCAAGCTCTATAGTGCCCTGTTCATAATCAATATGTTCCAAAAGCAATCGTTCCTTCATGCCATACTCAGGCCACTTCTTAATGAGCTGTCCCTCCAGCTTGAAACGTATGATGGCAATGGCCTTGTGCATCTTCTTTATCAGATCACTCTCCATATTATCTGCGCCACTTGGAGCCACCTTAAACACAAATCTGGTGCATGGGTCATCCTTGTAAGCTTTCAGCGCAAACGTAGCAAGCGGAAGCATATTTATGCCATAGCCCTCCTCGACCACGTCCAGATTACCATATCTGATACTGTTTCTGACAACAGTTGCAATACATGCAGGATTTCCTGCGGCTGCCCCCATCCAGATAATATCGTGATTGCCCCACTGTATATCCAGCGAGTGATATCTGCACAGCCTGTCCATTATCAGATGTGGTCCCGCTCCCCTGTCATATATATCACCAAGCACATGCAGATGGTCAACAGCAAGTCTCTGAATAAGCTCGGAAAGCACCACTATAAACTCCTCCGCAGTGCCCAGCTCTACTGTTGTATTGATGATTGACTCGTAGTAAGCCTCCTTGTTTAACACCTCCGGCTTTTCTGTGATGAGCTCCTCTATAACATATGCATACTCCTCCGGCAAAGCTTTTCTCACCTTGGAGCGCGTATACTTTGATGAAACGGTCTTGCACACCTCTATCAGCTTATAAAGAGTCGTCTTATACCACGAATCCATATCCGGCTCGTCCTGCTTAATAAGCTCCATCTTTTCCCTTGGGTAGTAGATGAGTGTTGCAAGCGCAGCCTTGTCAGCCTTGTTCATCGCCAGACCAAATACATCATCTATCTTCTTTCTTACAGCCCCAGAACCATTTTTCAGCACATGGGAAAAGGCTTCATACTCACCATGCACATCAGATACAAAGTGCTCTGTGCCCTTTGGCAGGTTTAAAATAGCCTGCAGATTGATAATCTCAGATGATGCCTTGCCTATTGTCGGATACATCTCCGACAGCTGTTCCAAATAATGTAAGTGTTCTTTATCAATTGCTATATCATTCATTTATATCTAGACCTCGTAATACTGATTCATCACCTTATTTATTTCCTTTTCAAGCACAGCCCGTGTATACACACTTCATAATGCACTTTCTGATTGGCTCCTCAAAATTAGTACCCTCGCACTTATCCAAAACTCCCTGCAATGTAAGCTGTACAAGTATACTCTCCCCTGTCTGCGGATCTGTGGCTATGTTTTCGTACACCTTCTTGTAGTATTTATCACTCACTACCGGGTACTCAGTCAGCGCCATTTCCCGCCACTTTCTGAAACTTAGCGACATATATTCACCTACTCTTTTGTATATAATAAAACATTGTACCAATTAGCGGTGCTCTAATCAATGCCTCAGACACATTTATTTCAAAAAATTTTTTTGATATTTATTATAAATAAAGCTGCATTTGTTTAAATAAAAAAAGTGTAAGCTGCATTCAGCTTACACTAATTAAGTTTCAGACACCTCCCTTTTTATATAACAAACATTCTAATTTGACAGTAATTGACGTTTCTTATATATTTATTTATGTTTCAACAATAACCATTATAGTTTATTGTGCATGTCAATACTTGACCAAATTTGGAGTTTATTTTTTTTAAAAGAAGGGAGATTAGCTCATAAATGAACCGACTTGAAATAGTAAATAACATATCGACAAATATTGAGCGCGAACGCATAAAGCTTGGTATGTCCCAGGCACAGTTTGCAAAAGCACTTGATATGTCACTCTCCACCTACAAGCGGATAGCAAACGGAGAATCCTCTCGTATAGACGTCTACACCGCTTACCTGATATACAAGCTGACAGGACGGTTTTCCTGCGAACTAACAGGCTTCAATGATGATGTAATAAACCTTGTAAAGCGCATCAAAAAGCTTTCCAAAAGCCAGCGCATACTTATAGACTCGATTATAGACACTGAGCTTGCGCTATCTGCCTACAAGGATGAAAGCTGTCATACGGAGGATCTGATTTCCGTCCTCATCCCGACAGGCAATATGACCGACGGCATGATTTTGGACTCCTACAATGTCGAAAAGCTTGATGTTTCAAATTACAGAAAAGCCTTCGGTGATGCCCTTCACATCGGAATCCGCATCACAAGCAATCATCTACATCCTGTATATAATAAAGGCGATATACTTCTAATCAGTCGAAACCCAATCCGCGACGGCGATACCGGTATCTTTATCAACGCACAGAACAAGCGTGCATACATCAGAAAACTGCATCAGAAAAACCCATGTGAGCTCACACCAATCAACAATTACGGTGAGACCTTTTATGTCGACAGCGATAATGTTGATGATATGAGCAAATGGATAAAATTCGGACACGTGCTCTGCAAGGTGCGCTAGCAGATTACTCTGTTATTTTAATATCATCAAAGCAGTCAAAGGTTGCAAAGTAGTCTGCCGGAGTTTCTGCTCTTCTGATGAGTTTTGCCTCTCCATTGCTTTCGAGCAATATCTCTGCTGAGCGAAGTCGTCCGTTGTAATTGTAGCCCATTGAAAAGCCGTGTGCTCCTGTATCATGGATTACCAGATAGTCTCCCATATCAATCTTCGGAAGCTGTCTGTCAATTGCAAACTTGTCACAGTTCTCACAGAGTGAGCCTACCACATCATATGTATGGTCACAAGGTGCATCCTCCTTGCCGAGCACTGTGATATGATGGTATGAGCCGTAAATAGCCGGTCTCATAAGGTTTGCCGCACACGCATCTACTCCTATATACTCCTTGTAGATATGCTTCTCATGGATAGCCTTTGTCACAAGACAGCCATACGGAGCCATCATAAAACGTCCCATCTCTGTGTAAATAGCCACATCGCCCATTCCTGCCGGTACCAAAACCTCATCGTACACCTTATGTACACCGGCGCCGATAACTGATATATCGTTTGGTGTCTGATCCGGCTTATAAGCCACGCCAACTCCACGAAAGATTTACAAATCTAATATCGCAGCCGGTCTCATTTTTAAGCTCAACAACCAGCTCAAAAGCTCCTTTGCAAGCTGTGGATAATACTCGTTGGTTACTGTATTGCTTGCCAGGAATGCATGCACGCCAAAGTATTTAGCGCCTTTTGACTTAAGAATTTTGAATGCCTCAAAAAGCTGTTCCTTTGTCATTCCATACTTGAGTCTCCCGATTGTCCATAATACCGTTTGACAGTGTGACCACTCCACCCGGATTATATCTGCAGCTGATTGTCTCCGGAATATGTCCGATTGTCTTCTCCAAAGGAAGTCAATATGTGTAATATCATCCAGATTGATGATAGCACCAAGCTTGTCTGCATATGCAAATTCCTCTGCCGGTGTATCATTTGATGAAAACATGATATGCTCTCCGTCGAAGCCGCATGACTTTGCAAGCATAAGCTCTGTGTAGGATGAGCAGTCACAGCCCATGTCATAATCCTTTAAAATCTTGAGCAGGTATGGGTTTGGGGTAGCCTTTACAGCAAAATACTCTTTATATCCCGGATTCCATGCAAATGCTTCCTTTACAGCCTGCGCGTTGGCACGGATGCCAGCCTCGTCATATAAATGAAATGGTGTAGGAAATTGTTTAACAATCTCTTCAACCTGTTCTTTTGTCACAAATGGTGTCTTTTCATGTTTATCTCCTAACTTTTACATAGTAAAGTGTACTAAAACATATGCTACAACAAAATGGGTATATTTTCAAGAATTTTTATGGTATAATTTCTCATTAGGTAAATGTCTTTACTTTTTTAAGTATAGTTGATATAACTATTCAAAACTGATATAACTATTTAAATTAAGATATAAAGGGAAACAGGAAAATGAACATTAAAGTACTTCAGTATATTGATAATGCACCAAAAATAATATAACTACCGGTCGTTGCTGTAACCGGTGATAACATTCCTTCCAATAGCAGCTCCGCTGTCAATAGCACCGGTGCTGATTTTGTTCAGGTGCTTGACGATGCAAAAATGGCTGAAGCTGCTGTTGCCATTGACAGACTGATTGCCCAAAGTAACGGTGGCTCAGTTGATATGTCGCTTGTACAGAGGTTCTTTGATCAAAATGGTATAAATATCGAGCTTTGCCGTAATACAGTTTCTCCTTCTGCCGCAGTTAATAATACAGCTGCTTATTCCGGTTCTCCAGCCGGCATCAGCTCAGATACAAATACATATAATGCAGCAGCTTCGAGCCTCAGGAATTAGCAGCAGCTCCGTAAAACTCGAAGCTTCCGGTTTGTCATGCTCTGCCGATCTTGATGCAATTTTCAATGAGGCTGCCTCGAAATACGGTGTGGATGCCAAATTCCTTAAGGCTATCGCCAAGTGCGAGTCTGACTTCTCCACAGAGTGCACCAGCCGTTCGGTGCCATGGGTATCATGCAGCTCATGCCACAGACTGCTGCCTCACTTGGTGTCACAAACGCCTACGACCCATACCAGAATATCATGGGTGGCGCCAGGTACATAAGCGAAAAGCTCACCCAGTATAATGGTGACAAATCACTGGCCTTAGCTGCCTACAATGCAGGCTCCGGCAACGTAGCCAAATATGGCGGCATTCCGCCATTTAAAGAAACTCAGAACTATGTAGCAAAGGTTATGGCATACTACAATTCATAATAAATTGTATTCTGACTCACATAAAATTATATTTTAATTCAAAGTGGCTTGACAAATGCTGATGTATATAGTAAACTTAGCAAGTTGATAGTTGCTGATGTGGCTCAGAGGTAGAGCACTTCCTTGGTAAGGAAGGGGTCACGGGTTCAATTCCCGTCATCAGCTTATTTAAAGAAATAGTTATTTTATATATTGAATGCCACAGACATAAAGCCTGTGGCATTCAATGTATATGAGGAAAAGCATATGCGACGTCAATTCTGTGCACATGAATAATTTTTAGTCGGAACTGAGTGTACCCCAACACATAGTTGAAATACAACAGCTCCTTTTGATGATATTATAGTAACACTTAATTGTGTCCTAAATATAGCCATGTGATAAATATTTTCTTAAATTTGGTAAATATCTACAAACAAACTCTTAATCCGGCAGAAATATTCTATATTTCAACAATATATTTCTCGTATGCATTGATAACAGTAGTTTCTCCCACCTTGTCAAGCCTGACAAACTGCCTGCCGTAACTCATATGAACATGTCCATGCACAAAATACCTTGGCTTATACTGCTCAATAAGCCTGTTAAACACATCAAAGCCTGTATGACATGTATCCTCACCATCATGCAGTCCCTTTGCCGGCGAATGGGTGACAAGCACATCAAAGCCGTTTTTACGTTTAAGCTTCCACCACAGCTTCTTAACACGCTTTGTCATCTCCTTCTGAGTATACTGATTTTCTCCCGGTTTATAACGGTTTGAGCCTCCCAGGCCAAGAAACCGTACACCCTCATATTCGTAAATCTCATCCTCAATGCATATGCAGCCTTCCGGCGGCTTTACATTGTATTTGTCATCATGATTGCCATGCACATACAAAAGAGGGACTCCAACCATCGTTGTCAGAAAGGACAGATAGCTCGGGTTTAAGTCTCCACATGATACAATAATATCAATTCCTTTAAAATCCTCTTTCTTAAAGTATTCCCAGTACATTTTCGACTCTTCATCAGCTAAGAATAGTATCATCATTACAGTTTATTTTCCTCTACACCCTTTAGTTCAACCACCATCTTTGCATTGTCAACAAACTCACTCATAGGCGGAATACTACCTACAACATTATCTACAAGCCAGTCCATTTTCATGATATCAGACGGTTTCATCTCGTGCTCACCTTTGTTTTTAAGCTCTCCCTTCTGGTCATATATCTGTCCAAAGAAAGGTACAACCTCGCCCTTTGTGATATCGCTCTTTAAATGATCCGCAAGCCTCTTTACTCCATAAGGTACATGCTTTGAACAAATCAGGTCAATAACACCGGCAGACATGCCCCACCAGTAATTAAGTGCCTTAACCTGCTCCTGTCCTTCAGCCTTGTAGGAGCCTGCCAGTACGCTCTGCAAAAGCTTCTCATAAAACACTCCCCAGTTCCATATAGGCATGGCAAGGTTTAATGCCTGTCCATCCTGCAGCTTGTACAGACCAAAATATCTGGACGCGTCATTCGGAGTAATAATATCCTGATCTGACACATAATGGAGGTCATTTTCTGCGAGGAATTTATCCCTGTCATAATCCTTTGTCTTTGACCATGCCAGATATACCTTTGCCCTTGGATTCACACTTGCAACTCCCAGAGCAAACGCGTTGATATTGGCAATCATGCCATATATCGGGTAGTCTGCAATATATGCAACCCTTTCATTGTCTGTGACAGCTCCTGCTATCATTCCTGCGAGAAACTTTGCCTCATACATACGTCCATAGTATGTTCTGATATAAGGATGAGGCGCATTCAGCGAACAGTTGAGTATATAAACCTCCGGATGCTCAACAGCCACCTTTAAGCTGTTTGGCATCATCTGCGGTCCCACACAAAAAATTATATCGGCACCTGCCTTTATAATATCCTCAAGCACCTGCTCCACATTGTTCTCATCCACACCTGCCACATATTCTGTCTCCAGTTTGTCTGAAAAGGTTTCATCAAGATACATACGCCCAAGCTCATGCGAATACAGCCACGCAGATGTTTTCGGCTCTCTCGGATATAAAAATACAACCTTGAGCTTCTTTTGGGTCTGAGGAATCAGATAATTGAGCAGACTCTTTTGGTCTGCACTTTTTCGGATCCAGCACGAGGTTTATCTTGTGCTTTTCCCCTTCTGCTGCAAACTCCTTCCATGTATTGATGACGTTTTTGTTGTAATCATTCTCAGACATCTCAAGCATGGCATCCATGCCAAAGACCTCCATAAATACTGTAATAGCATCACCCAGCTTAATGTCCAGCCTGTCACCACCGCGGAAATTATAGACCTTTGAAAAATCAAACATTACCTTGGCAAATTTTTCCTTGGTCTCATCATCCCATCTGCCCTCTTTTCCAACAAGCGAAAGAAGCTTATCCGCATTGCACAGCTTCGTAAACTCCACCGAGCAAAGCCCCGTGATTTCATTGAACTTCATATACTCATAATAAAGCCTCACATCATAATCATCCGACAGCTTTGGAATCTTTCTGGTCACAATTGCAGGAATCGAAACGGCGTTGAAGTACTTGAGTACACTGACCCTCTTATTGCCCTCAAGCACATAATACCTGTTCATGTACTCAAATGCCTTGATTGGATCTCTGATTCCCTCATTCATCTGTGCATCTGACAGATTAGACCACTTCACTGCAAATTCGGTTTCCCAGTCCAATATCGGCATAAAATTTGCCGCAAATGAATATGTCCTGCCCATGGTGCTTGTTCCTACAACGAAATCCAAAGGCACCTGGACCAGCCCCGTATTCTGCTCTGTCTGAATATCTGCCTCTGATAAGATTTCATCAAGCACTGGCAGATAAGGAAACTGTCCTTTAGCTATCCTTGCCCTGTATTCTTTTTTTCCCAGCTTTAATGCTTCTGAATATTCTGTTTCACCCATATTGTAATCTCCTTTTGAAACTATTTTAACATAAATTCAAAAAAATTAAACATTTCCTTTGATATTTTTAAAAACTCTGATATAATATATGTTAGGAAATAGGTACCACAGTCATATGGAGGATAAAATAATGCAAAATATATCTCGGGAAAATGCCGATATCATAGGCGAATTAGCCAATATCTGCATAGGCAATGCAGCCACAACACTGAGCATGATTCTACAAAAACCGACAAATATTACGACTCCGATTGTAGAGGTTTTGAAAAAAGAGGATGCTCTCGATCATGATGATCGAATTTTAATTAAGGTTCCTTACACAAAAGGACTTGACGGAACCAACCTACTTATTATAAAATTAAATGATGCATTGGTTATTGCCAATCTCATGATGGGAGGCGACGGAAGTAATGTTTCTGATATGACACTTGATGAAATCACACTTTCCGCCATATCGGAGGCTATGAACCAGATGTGTGGTACAATAGCTACATCAATGTCTTCGCTCTTAAACGAGCCAACCGACATAGGTTTTCCGCTTATCAATTCAAGTTATCAGAAGACCTTTGATATACCGGACGAGTTGTGTAACGGAACAGATATTGTCAAGGTGACATTCAGCTGACTGTTGGAGATTTAATAGACAGTGATCTCTTACAGTTGTATCCAATAAGCATAGTAAAACAGATTATCAAACAGGAGGTTTAACAACATGGCTAGAATTTTAATAGTTGATGATGCAGCATTTATGAGAATGATGCTGAAGGATATCCTTACAAAGGGTGGATTCGAGATTGCAGGCGAGGCTGCTGACGGAAATGAGGCAGTTGCAAAGTACAATGAGCTCAAGCCTGATCTTGTAACACTTGACATCACTATGCCAAATAAGGATGGCATCCAGGCTTTAAAGGAAATTAAAGCAGCTGATCCAAACGCTACATGCGTTATGTGCTCTGCTATGGGACAGCAGTCTATGGTTATTGACGCTATCCAGTCAGGTGCCAAGGATTTTATCGTTAAGCCATTTCAGGCTGACCGTGTTATCGAGTCAATCAGAAAAGTACTTGGATAATATTTACATACAAAACAAGGTCTGTCAGTATAGCTGACAGACCTTGTTTTTATTATATTTTGTAACTGTTCAGTACCTTCACAGCTGCGCAAGACTCTCAATAGCCTTGTCATCAAGAATAACCTTTGCATGCTCCATAAGAAAAGCCCTTTTGTCAGCCCCTGCAATGATATCATCTGCATACTCATCTGCTATGACAGACATCTTTTCAAGCTCATGCTCATCATAGCCCGATAAATCCATGCTCATAAAGTACTCTCCCTCAAACTTAAAAAGCTGTGAGAATGGCATTGGCAGTCCTTTAATCATCTTTGCAAATCTGACAGCCACATCAAATTTTTCAAAAATGAACATTACAACAGACACCATATCCTGCTTTTTGCAGTTGTCCTGCCTTTTTTATTTTTCTCATTCTCTGCAGCCTCAGCCGGCAGCGAATTAAGCAGTCCATTAACGATATCTTTAAGATGCTCCATCATGCCCTCAGTAGCAGGATGTTCAGAAAATGTCAGAGAAAGTGTGTGATCCGCCAAAAAATCTGCTCTCACAGTCTTGATTCCCGAATTAAAATCAGTTCCAAACTCTTCTGAAGCCATGTCAAATATCTGGTTCATGAATTCCTGGGTGCGCTCGCCATTGCTCATAATTTCATCCATTGTATATCCCAGATCATATATTTCTTCTTCTGAAATAACACATTTTATAGTGTGTTCACCTATTCTTGAAAACTCCATAACAAGCTTCACCTACTTTCTTTTTAGCTTTTGTCTGATACGGGATAGTGCATTGTCAATTGATTTGTCTGATTTTCCAAGCATATGCGCTATCGTTGTATAATTATTTCCTTCCAGATACAATTGTAGCACTTTTTTCTCCATATTACTCAGTTTATTCCACAATTGTTCCTTGAATTCCTTAAATTTTTCCTTCTCTATGAGAAGCTGCTCAGGACTTGCAATATCATCTTGCAGCATTTCCTCAAACTCTGTACCATCACTGTCACTCTGCGAAAAGGATATATATGTGTTAAGCGGCATATGTTTCTTTCGGTTTGAAGCCTCAAGCGCCGAGCTAAGCTGCCTTGTGATGCATAGCTGTGCAAAACTGTAGAAAGATGCTTCCTTGTCGCTCTTATAGTCTCTGACCGCTTTAAACAGGCCAATCATGCCCTCCTGAATAAGGTCATCATTCTCACCGCCTATCGTAGAGTGCATTCGTCTTTTACGCACAAGCGGCTTATACTTTTCCAATATATAGTCCATGATTTCATTGTTGTCACCATGGTCATTTTTGTCATTATGAATCCTCATAATAAGCTCTTCATCCGTATATGCGCTGTAATCTTCCACTATATGCTTCCTATTCTATAAATATACAATTCATAATACACACCACTCATCTCGCGACATGCAATCTACTTTCCACTCTTAAGTCTCTGTCTGACTATCTCATATGCAAGCACGCCTGTCGCAACCGATGCATTCAGTGAGTCAATATCGCCCACCATAGGAATAGAAGCTGTCATATCACAGTTTTCCTTTACAAGCTTGCTGACTCCGTCACCCTCATTGCCTATTACAAGACCTATAGGACCTGTGAGGTTTAAGTCATACATGGTAGTGCCACCCATATCAGCACATACAAACCACATACCCTTTTCCTTAAGCTCCTTTATGGTATTTGAGATATTGGTAACCTTGGCACCAGGTGTATAGTTTATCGCACCTGCAGACGTCTTTGCCACTGTAGGGGTAAGTCCCACTGCACGCCTTTTTGGTATGATGATGCCATGTGCACCCGCCTGATTTGCGGTACGGATTATTGCGCCAAGATTGTGTGGATCCTCTATACCGTCAAGTATGATGATAAAAGGCGGCTCGCCCTTTCTTTCAGCATTTTCCAGTATGTCCGAAACCTCGGCATACGCATATGCTGCTGAAACTGCAATGACACCCTGATGCTTACCTGTCTCAGACATCTGATCAAGTCTTTCCTTTGCAACATAGTTTATGATTGCATCATGCTTTCTGGCCTCTCTTGTGATTGACTTTATTGGTCCGTCGACAGCCGTCAAGCACAAAAGCTTGTCTATTGTCTTTCCCGAACGGAAAGCCTCCAGCACAGCATTTCTGCCCTCTATATAATTCTCATGAAATTTTTCTTTATTGTTGTTATCCATATTTTCCTCTTATTTTGTGCTATATTTCAATTCCTAAAAGCTCCACTCCAAGCTTAGTGAGTGAGACAACCCTCTCAAAATCATCCTTCAGATAAAGATAGCCCATGACCGCCTCAAGCCCTGTAGCTTTCCTGTAATCAGCCATTGTAGCATTTTTTGCCATGGAAGGCGACTTGGCATTGCGTCCCCTGTGATACACATCACTCTCCTCCTCTGTAAGATGAGGTAAAAGTGCCTCAATCATGAGAGCCTGCGTATGCGCCTTTACTATATTACTTGTGTGCTTATGAAGCAGATTTGCCTTTGTATTGCCCTTTCCCACCACAACTGAGCGGATGACAATATCAAATATGCCATCACCGATATATGCAAGTGTAAGCGGCGAGTATGTCCTTATATCAACATCCTTTATTCCAAACTGTTCCTTAATATATGAGTCTATCTTCATACTATACAAGCTCCCATTTTACTCCCTCTCTGGTATCCTTTATGGCAACACCCTTTGCCAGAAGCTCATCTCTTATGGCATCGGCTGTCGCAAAATCCTTTGCCTTTTTAGCGGCTGCACGCTCTGTAATTTTATCATTGATAAATGCCTCAAGCTCACTGTCTACAGATGACGATGCCTCAAGTAATGCCTTTCCTGATTCCCTAAGTCCCAGATCAAGTACCTGCTCAAAGTCATCGATAAGTGCAAGCTTTGTCCTGTCTGAGATATCAGCCTTAAGCACATCATACACTATGGTTATAGCCATTGATGTATTCAGATCATTTGAAACTGCATCAGTAAATTTCTTCTTAAAGTCAGCAAAAGCTGTCTCATCTATATCACCCTCATCCTTAAGCTCTGCCACACGCTTTGCAATCTTATTGTATGCCGCAACTGCATTGTCGAGCGCATCAAATGAAAACTCAAGAGGCTTTCTGTAGTGTGACTGTAAGCAGAAGAATCTGTAGGCAAGCGGATTGTAGCCCTTCTCCTGAAGCACCGAAACTGTGAGGATTGCACCCTTCGACTTGCTCATCTTGCCTGCTCTGTCATTTAAGTGATTGACATGGAACCAGTACTTGCACCAGTCGTGTCACAGATAGCTCTCTGACTGTGCAATCTCATTGGTGTGATGTGGGAAAATATTGTCAACACCGCCACAGTGGATATCCACGTACTTCCGAGATGCTTCATGCTGATGCATGAGCACTCTATATGCCAGCCCGGATATCCGACGCCCCATGGGCTGTCCCATTTAAGAGCCTGGTCCTCAAACTTAGACTGTGTAAACCAGAGTACGAAATCATTTTTATTCTTCTTGTTTACATCCTCCTCGACATCATCTCGCACTCCAACCTCGAAGCTGTTCCTTCTCTACTGCTGAAGAGAACACAAAATAATCATCAAGCTTTGATGTATCGAAATATACATTGCCTCCTGCAAAATAGGCATAGCCCTTCTCGATAAGCACCTCCACCATATGGATAAACTCCGAATACAGTTGGTTGCAGGCTCTACGACATCGCATCCTGTTGTGTACAGCCGTGAAATCCTTGAAAAAAGCGTCCGTGTACTCCTTTGCCACCTCCATGACGCTCTTGTGTTCACGCTTTGCGCCCTTTAGCATCTTGTCCTCTCCGGTATCTCCGTCGCTTGAGAGATGTCCCACATCAGTGATATTCATGACACGCTTTACATCATAGCCCACATAGCGAAGTGCTTTCTCGAGCACATCCTCCATGATGTATGAGCGGATATTTCCGATATGTGCAAAATGGTAAACTGTAGGTCCACATGTATACATGCCGATTTTGCCGTCAACACGCGGAACAACAGTATCAATCTGTCTTGTGAGTGTATTGTAAAACTTGAAATTGTTCTCCATTATTTATATCTCCTTTTGGATGATTTATAACTATCTTTTTATTTTAGCATGTTTTCCCTATATATTCAAATCAATCGGCCTGACAGCGGGTACAGCCGCTGCATCCGCCTCCGACCTGCATACTTGCTTCATAGAGACCTGTAAGTGAGCAGATTGCCTGTGATGCAATCCTCCTCGCGGCCTGTAAAACCAAGCCACTCCTCGGTCGTTGCCTTTATATTTACCTGCTCCTTTGCGATTTGCAGCGTATCAGCCACATTCTGCTCCATCTGCTCAATATACGGACGAAGCTTCGGCTTTTGTGCAATTACTGTCGCATCTATGTTTTCTATCACATAGCCTTTTGCAATGAGGTCTCACATGCTCTAAAAGCTTAAGACTAGAAATCCTCATATGCCGGGTCTGTATCCGGAAATGCTTTCCGATATCGCAGTGCCGCTGCACCCAAGAGTGCATCCATTATTGCATGCAACAGTACATCGGCATCCGAATGACCTAAAAGCCCGAGTGTATGCGGAACCTTCACTCCTCCTAAAATCAAATCTCTGCCCTCAACAAGCTTGTGCACATCATAGCCCATTCCTACTCTCATATATCGTCTCTCTTCTATCAGATACAATACCTCATGTTATTGCCAACTGTCATTGCTCTGTATTTTGGTTTTAAATATAGTATACCTTATTTCTCCTGTTGCGCCAAGATATTATTTTAAGCTATTTTCAAATAAAAGACCGCCCCGGACAAACCGGAGCGGTCTTTATTAAAATGGGAATAGTCCATTAAATGTCTTATGCAAGTGCTGCAGTGATGATAGCCATTGAGTAAACCTCTCCTGCATTACATCCACGAGAAAGGTCATTGATTGGAGCATTGAGTCCAAGAAGGATTGGGCCGTATGCTTCGAAATTACCAAGTCTCTGTGCAATCTTGTATCCGATATTTCCTGCGTTGATGTCAGGGAAGATAAATGTATTTGCATGACCCGCAACCTCAGACTGTGGGCACTTTGTGCGGGCTACACGTGGTGCAACTGCTGCGTCAAACTGGATTTCTCCTCGATTGGAAGATTTGGATATTTCTCTCTTGCCTTGTGAGCTGCGTTTCTCATCTTGTCAACATCCTCGCCCTTTCCTGAGCCAAGTGTTGAGTAGCTTAAGAATGCAACCTTTGATCGATACCGAAGATCTTAGCACACTCTGCTGATTCTCCTGCGATTTCAACAAGCTCGTCCTCTGTAGGATGGATGTTTATAGCACAGTCGCTCATTGCAAGCACCTCATTCTCACCTGTTGCAGATGGACGAACAAGGATAAAGCATGAAGATACGATTGTGTTGCCAGGCTTTGTCTTGATAAGCTGTAATGCCGGACGAACTGTATCTGCTGTTGAGTATGTAGCTCCTCCGAGAAGTGAGTCTGCGATACCCATCTTTACAAGCATTGTTCCAAAGTAGTTAGCTGATGAAAGAATTCCCTTAGCCTGCTCCGGTGTAACACCCTTGCTCTTACGAAGCTCGCAGAATAATTCAACCATCTCATCCATACGGTCAAACTTCATAGGATCTATAATCTCTGCTCCACGGATATTGAAACCGCTATTCTCAGCGCTTGCACTAATCTTCTCAGGATCTCCGACAAGGATAGGATGTAAGAAGTTGCTTGCAAGTAAACGCGAAGCTGCCTCAAGGATACGTGGATCCTCTCCCTCTGTGAATACGATTTTCTTTGGGTCTTTCTTTAATATTTCGATTAACTGACCAAATCCAAACATGATAATTTCTCCTTTATGTATATTATTTATTATTTAAAACTATATCTGGTTTCACACCACTGACTATAATATACTTATTTTTCACGAATATCAATAATTGTTAAAAGGTTGTCAAAATGTTCGCGAAAAAATCCAATCCATAATATTTCATGGCACAATAAAAGGAACCGGATTAATATTTTCCGGTTCCTTTTATAATGATCACTATTTATTCGTTTAAGGAGTATTTATCATGCAAAACTGTTTACTCTGCAAGTGCCTTGAATGCCTCATCCAGATCCTGAATGATATCATCAATATTCTCTGTACCAATGGACAGACGGATTGTGTTTGGCTTGATGCCCTGATCTAAGAGCTCTGCTTCATTGCACTCTGAGTGTGTGGTAGAAGCCGGATGGATAACAAGTGATTTCACATCCGCTACATTTGCAAGCAGTGAGAAAAGCTCAAGGTTGTCAATAAATTTCTGCGCTTCCTTTGCTCCACCCTTAATCTCGAATGTAAATATAGAGCCGCCTCCGTTCGGGAAATATTTCTTGTAAAGCTCCTGCTGCTCTTTATCCTCTGAAATAGATGGATGATTAACCTTCTCTACGAGTGGCTGATCCTTTAAGTACTGAACTACCTTCAGTGCATTTTCCACATGACGCTCTACGCGAAGGGAAAGTGTCTCAAGTCCCTGCAGGAAGATAAAGGAACTGATCGGAGAAATTGTTGCTCCTGTGTCACGAAGTAAAATTGCCCCGATATATGTCGCAAATGCTGCCGGTGCGCAATCCTTTGCAAAGCTTACTCCGTGGTATGATACGTTTGGCTCTACAAGCCAAGGCCATTTATCATTCTGTGTCCAGTCGAATTTACCGCTGTCAATTATAACTCCACCGATTGTTGTTCCATGTCCACCGATGAACTTTGTAGCAGAGTGAACAACAATGTCAGCACCGTACTCAATCGGACGGACAAGATATGGTGTAGCAAAGGTATTATCTACGATAAGTGGGATTCCTGCCTCATGAGCGATATTTGCAATTTTTCGATATCTACTACCTCTGAGTTTGGATTTCCGAGTGTCTCGATTTCAATAGCTTTTGTATTCTCTTTGATGGCAGCCTTGATTCCATCATAATCGAATGGATCTACGAATGTAGCCTCAATTCCGTAATCGAAGTGTGTGTGCCAAGAGATTGTATGTACCGCCGTAGATATTCTTTGCTGCAACGATATGGTCACCTGCGTGCTACTGCCTGGAAAGCATATGTGAGTGCCGCTGCTCCGGAACCAACAGCAAGTGCTGCCACGCCACCCTCGAGTGCTGCAATTCTTCTCTCAAATACATCCTCTGTAGGGTTTGTCAGTCTGCCGTAGATATTTCCTGCATCTCTGAGTCCGAATCTGTCTGCCGCATGCTCACTGTTATGGAACACATATGATGAAGTAAGGTAGATTGAACTGCTCTCGCATCTGTAACCGGATCAGGTGTTTCCTGTCCTACATGTAACTGTAATGTCTCAAATTTTAAATTTCTGTCTGCATAATGTTTCTTGCTCATATTAATATCCTCCTATTAATGATATGTTAATGTTATTTGTTTTTAATTTTAATTCCAGGATGCTGTTCCCTTGAACTAATCATATCATATCATCTTTCTAGGAAAAGTGTTAATACTTATAACTAAGAGCTTGCTATAAATATATTTTATAGGCAATTGTTTTCCAAAACATCAGAAAGCTCTCTCGTAGCTGCACCAACATCCATGTTATTTACAGCATAGTCACATATCTGGCGGTTGCGTTTCTCGGCATCTATGGAGAGAATACGAAGTGTCTTTTCTTCTATTGAGTAATCCTGTTCTATGATATCCCGGATTAAAAGCTCCTTATCACGTGCCACATACACTATTACAGTAGGAAAATGACGCTTCATTGCAATGGCACCACACATGTCAAGCGGCATCACGACAAAATGCCCCTTTTCAAGCACTGCCTCTATATCCTCCATTTTGGTGCCATACTGTATTCCTGCGTATCTTGTCTTTTCAAAGAAATCCTGTGCATTGAACTCATCCTCCGTCGTACCTATGCTTATCTCCGGGCTTGGTACAGTATGTTTTCGGATTCTCAAACTGCTCCATGGCGCACAGGCTGTCTGAGAGCGCTGTTTTCCTGAGCCTGATGGTCCGACAAGCGCCACAACTGACGGATTCTTTATATTTTTATTTCTATATAATGACGCATTTATTATCTGCTCCACGAGATATACAAACTCTGTGATATTATTGACCGATAACAGTCCTGTCATTTTGAATTCCACGGCTTTCGCATGAGCACGGGATATGTGGCCGGTGTCTCAAGCACATTGTGTATGGCATCATCTAAAATAATATCAAACTGCACGAGATTTTTCGCATTGCCAAGTATGATATTTTCTGTCGGGAAATCGGAAATGCCTCCATTATCTGGCTCGCCCTCACTCCCATGAAGCCCGGTGCCACCGCAGTGATAAAATAGACCTCTCAATATCCATGAGCTTTCTTATCATCCGCTTTGTCTCTTCCGTAGGCTTCTGCCTCTCGTAAAGTGTATTATCCCGGTAAAATTCCTTTATGACAGAGGCTCTGCCGGTATTCTCCCAGGAATCTATATCCTCCAGTTCAAGCGGTGGGGTGATATTATATTTTTTGTTTGCCATATCTATGGCTATACTGTTGAATGGGGCTGTCACATCATCCCAGTCAAGTCCTATTTTAGGTCTTATCATGCTTATCCCTTTCTATTTCGTAACTATTTATAACAAAAGACCTGCAACAACTGCAAGTCTTAACAAGTAGCGAGGGAGAGACTCGAACTCTCAACCTCCCGGTATGAACCGGACGCTCTAGCCAGTTGAGCCACCTCGCCATATTTGATTGATACCTTTAAAAGGATGGGACCTACAGGGCTCGAACCTGTGACCCTCTGCTTGTAAGGCAGATGCTCTCCCAGCTGAGCTAAGATCCCATGTCACTTCTGTTGAAGTAAAGTAGCGAGGGAGAGACTCGAACTCTCAACCTCCCGGGTATGAACCGGACGCTCTAGCCAGTTGAGCCACCTCGCCATATTGATTGATATCCTTTAAAAGGATGGGACCTACAGGGCTCGAACCTGTGACCCTCTGCTTGTAAGGCAGATGCTCTCCCAGCTGAGCTAAGATCCCATGTCGTCAACCGACTTGATTATTATATACAGTCGGCACCTTATTGTCAACAACTTTTTTCATTTTATTTAAAAAATTTTAACTATTCAGAAGTCTCTCCACAAGCTTCACGCACTCTGCCGCATCCTTTGAATATCCGTCTGCTCCTATCTCGTCTGCAAAGCTCTGTGTAATGCAGGCTCCACCGATTACAACCTTGCTCCTACAGCCCTTTTCCTTACATATTTCCACTACATCCTTCATGCGCATCATGGTGGTGGTCATAAGAGCTGACAGTCCGATAACTGCCGCATTCGTCTCAATCGCCTTGTTGACAATATCCTCACAAGGCACATCCTTTCCCATATCAATCACATTGTAGCCATAGTTTTTAAGCATAAGCACGACAAGGTTCTTTCCTATATCATGAATATCGCCCTCCACCGTTGCAATGACAAGAGTCGGCATATCATCACCCGAGTCCTTTTCTTTTCAAGCAACGGCTCCAGATGCTCTATAGCAAGCTTCATGGTATTTGCACTGCCGATAAGCTGTGGCAGGAAATATTTCTTCTGGTTGAAAAGCTCTCCCACCTCATTAATAGCCGGAATCAGGCTGTTATTAATAATCTCGTCGCTTTGCCCCATCAGAAAGCATTTTCTTTACTTCATCAATTATACTGCCCTTGTTTCCCTTTAAGACAGCCTGAAATACCGCATCCTTACTGCCCGCTGCGCATGTGCCGTTTGAAGCAGACGCATCATTGTCCGACTTTTTCACAACAACAGTCTCATATTGGGCCTTTTCCTCCGCAAGCCTGCTCATGCGCTCGATGTATGCTATATCGCTGTCAGGTCTGTCAAGCAGCATATCCGATGCAAATGCTGCATTCATCAAAAGCTCCTGTGATGGATTGGCAATAGCCATGGTGAGTCCCTTGCATATGGCCATTGTAAGAAACGCTGTGTTCACGTACATACGCTTAGGCAGTCCGAAGGATATATTTGAAAGTCCGCATATTGTAGGAAGCTTTTTCTCATCCTTGCAGTACGCAATGGTCTCATAGCACTCGATTGCGGCCTTTGGATTTGCACCTATTGTCGCAACAAGTCCATCCACCACGATATCCTCATGTGCCATTCCAAGCGAAAGTGCCTTGTCATAAATAGTATTTATAATCTGCTTTTCTCCTCGACATCCTTTGGCAATCCTGCATCCGATAGTGGTAAGAGTATGAACATCGCTCCGTATTTTGCCGCAAGAGGCAGAAGCTTTTCCATCTTCTCAGTCTCAAGAGAAATAGAATTGATTAGAGCTCTTCCCGGATAAATCTTAAGAGCCTCCTCTATTACCTCCACATAGCTTGAATCAATACAAAGTGGACAGTCCACAGTAGATGAAACCTCATATATAACCGATTTCATCATCTCCTTCTCATCGATACCATTCATGCCCATATTGATATCAAGTATTCTCGCACCATTTGTCTCCTGCTCCATAGCCATCTGGCGCACCAGGTCAAGCTTTCCCTCACGAAGCTGTGCCTGCAGCTTTTTCTTGCCTGTAGGGTTGATTCTTTCTCCGACCACAGTAAAGTTGCCATCTAAGTCAATCTCTACATTCTTTCGTTCGGACGCAAGCACTCTTCTATGATGCTCAAGCGGCTTATGAACAGGCATTGACTTTACGGCCTCTGTGAGAGCACGTATATGCTCCGGTGTGGTGCCACAGCAGCCTCCGACAATGGATGCCCCCGCCTCCACAAGCCCTCTCATCGCATCGGCAAACATATCCGGAGTCATCTTGTATACAGTTTTACCATCCTCAAGCTCCGAAGCCCTGCATTTGGCTTGGCAATAAGAGGCACTGTAGAATACTCTGCCATTTTTCAACCAGCGCTATCATCTCAGCAGGTCCGTCGAGCAGTTCACACCGATAGCATCCACTCCAAGTGACTGCAACACAACAACTGCTGTCTCCGGCGGTGTACCAAAAAGAGTCCTGCCATCCTCGTTATAGGTGAGTGTCACCATAATAGGCAGGTCGCTTACCTCTTTATAGCAAGCACTGCCGCTCTGCACTCAAGACTCATCATTGTCTCAACCACAAAACATCTGCGCCTGCCGCATCAAGAATCCTCGCCTGCTCCTTGTACACCTCCAAAAGCTCCTCGAACATCAGATCCCCGCGTGGAAAAGCTGTCTGCCTGTCATCGTCATATCTGCAGCTACAAGTGCCCTATCCCCGACAGCCTGCTTTGACAGGCCAACCAGTGTGGTATTTATCTCGTTAATTTTCTCCTGTAAACCATATTCTAAAAGCTTAATCCTGTTTCCTGTAAATGTAGGTGCATAAACAATATTCGTGCCGTTATCGACATAAGCCTTCTGCAAATCAAGAATCACCTGCGGATGCTCCATCACCCATTCCTCGGACACACACCTACAGGCATGCCCGCTGCCATCGGTTTGTACCGGTCGCTCCATCCAGGATAACTATGTTTTCTCTAATATATTTTCTGAATTCTTCTCTTGTCATTTCGTTTCCTTTTCTGTTTCAGCTGTTATTCACTCCACAGTGTAAAGTATTTCAAAGCAAAAGCTATGTGCTCTTCATCCTTGAAATTTGTGAAAATTTATATTATCATTATAACCGATTTTAAAACACAAAAATCAATAGTCTATTCACCATAATATACTAAAACACTATATTTTTCAAACAAAAGAAAGGATTTCTTATGAAACTTATTGCTTTAGATCTTGACGGAACACTTTTCAACAACAAAAGTCAGATATCCAAGGAAAATATAAAAGCTATAAAAGAGGCAACTGCTGCCGGGATAAATGTGGTCATCTCCACCGGCCGTCCATTCGGAGGGCTGCCGTTTGAGGCAATTAAGGACACCGGCATCCGCTACGCTATCACTGCAAACGGAAGTGCAATCTACGAGATTGACACCAAAAAATGTCTTTACGAAAACTGCCTTTCTGATGAGACAGCGTTTTCAATAATCGATTACGATGACAAAGCGCGTTCATATGGATGCCTTCATAAACGGCTGTGGCTATTCTCCATACAAGTGTCTCGAGGATGCAAAGGATCTCAAAATGCCTCCTTCTATAAAGGAATACATCATGACAACCAGAAAACGTGTGAACGATATCACTGAAATGATGCGCGAAAACAATTACCATATGCAGAAAATGACCATCAATTTCCCAAAGGATGTAGATGATAACTACTACTGCCGCGACGAAGTATTTGAGCATCTGAAAAAAATCCCTGAAATCACGCTCGTAAGCGGTGGCTATGGTAATCTGGAATTCACAAAAGCAGGCGTTGACAAAGGTGTGGCACTTCACAAGCTGGCTCAAATCCTGAATATAGCAGCTGATGAGACAATGGCTGTCGGTGACACCGAAAACGACATGGCTATCGTAAAAGCCGCACATCGGCGTGGCCATGGGAAATGCAACCGATGAGCTTAAGGCACAGGCTGATTACGTCACCGACACAAACGAAAATGACGGCGTAGCCAAGGCTATCCGCCACTTTATGGGTTAATCTCACAAATTTAATATAACGATACCGGTCATATAAGAGTATAATAGTTGTTTAGCGCAAAATAGCTGTTTAACACACAATAAATAATCACCTGTCATATATATCCAAAGAAGCACATATACTTCTAAGACAACATATGACAGGTGATTTTTTGATTGTAAAAAAATATTTATCCAATCCACTTGTGACCGGAACTATTTTCCGACACTTGCCGGTACAACCAGTCGGTTTATGGGTTTTTCTTTCGCATATTTCTTAATAACGTCATGGGCTCAACAGGTCTGGGACTCTATCAGCTTGTGATTCCACTCATGTCCGTATGCATGTCACTCTGCTGCAACGGCTTTCAGACCGCTACATCAAAGCTCGTTGCCGAAAAGCCTCAAAACAGGCAGATTATACTCATTTGCGCAATAATTATGTCAGCCACCATTGCTCTTTTACTCACAATTATTATGTATTCCAATGCCAACTACATAAGCATTTGTATTTTAAGTGAGTCACGCTGCACAGAGCTTGTCAAGGCGCTGTCCTTTTCCATTCTGCCCGCTGCTATCCATTCCTGCATAAACGGATACTATTATGGATTGAAAAAGCAGCCGTTCCAGCTGCCACTCAATTAATTGAGCAGACCGCACGCATTGGCACCTGCTATCTGATATACTCAATACTATCTGACGGTGGCAGCTGCTTTAAGCCTGTATACTCTATATACGGTATCGTGGCAGGCGAAGCGAGCGCAACCGTCTTTTCCGTTATCACAATAAAAGATTTCTCATACTTTAAAATATCCGTCAAAGCCTGAAAACAACAGCCTATGGCATGGCTGCACTTTTCATCCCTTTATCACTTAACTACATATTGACAAGCTTTTCATCCTCCGTCGAAAATGTGCTTATCCCGAGAACTCTTAAGCTCTACGGACTATCACCGGCATTGGCCCTTGACATATTCGGAACCATTTCCGGACTCACCCTTCCTGTGCTTTTATTCCCCGGTGTGCTTTGCAGCTGTGCCTGCGTGATGCTTCTGCCATCTGTTTCTGAAGCAAATGCCGCCGGAAAGGATACAAAAATCACAAAAACCATAAACTCCTGTGCCTTATTCGGACTATGCTTTGGACTTATCTTTACATGCATATTCTATCTGCTGTCGGATTTTATAGGGGTTTTTCTTTTCTCATCGAAGCTTTGTGGATATTTCCTTAGAAGACTGTGTTTTCTGTGCCCACTGATGCACATAAGCGGAATGCTCTGCAGCATACTGCATGGTCTGGGCAAAGCAAAGCAGGTGCTCTTCGTCAATCTGCTCACCTGTGCGATAAGAATTCTGATGATTATACTTCGTACCCCACTATGGGATAGATGCATATCTGTGGGCTATGCTTGTGTCGCATGTGTTTATGACACTTGCTGTCGGGATTCTCACCTGCCACACAGCACACAAAAAAAGCCTGCACATACTCCAGGCATACCGGAATATGTGCAGACTCATAAAATTACAGATTATACACGTGAAAGGTACTCACCTGTTCTTGTATCAATCTTGATAACATCATCTGTCTCAACAAAAAGTGGTACATAAACTGTAGCACCTGTCTCAACTGTAGCAGGCTTTGTAGCACCTGTTGCTGTATCACCCTTGAAGCCAGGCTCTGTCTCTGTAACAGTAAGCTCAACGAAAAGTGGTGGCTCAACTGCAAATACATTGCCCTTGTGTGAACAAACCTTACACATCTCGTTCTCTTTTACGAACTTGAGAGCATCGCCAACCTCATCCTTTGGTAAGTCAATCTGGTCATATGTCTCAACATCCATGAAATGATAGAAATCATCATCTGCATAAAGATACTGCATATCCTTACGGTCAATGTGTGCTGTAGGGCATTTCTCTGTTGGACGGAATGTCTTCTCAACAACACCGCCACTGATGATATTTTTTAATTTTGTTCTTACAAATGCTGCACCTTTTCCTGGTTTAACATGCTGGAATTCTATAATCTGATAGATGTTTCCCTCGAACTCGATAGTAACACCGTTTCTGAAATCTCCTGCTGAAATCATTAGTTACTTCCTCCTTAAATCGTGCGAGCCTAAGCTCTCTCATTCGTCCATTTTACAATAAAAAGCAATACATTTCAAGTATTTATTTTCTATTGCATGAATTTGTATTGGTTTTATATTAGTTTCTAGCCTCGATATCCGATATCATAGCTAGTCTCTTTGCGTGTCTGCCGCCCTCAAACTCGGCTGTCAGATAAGCCTTTACGATATCCTTTGCAAGCTCAACACCTACAATCCTCTCACCAAAGGCTATGATATTGGCATTGTTGTGCTGTTTTACAAGGCGTGCTGTGGCTGTGTCTGAGCAAACTGCCGCACGGATTCCGTTGACCTTATTGGCTGCTATTGAGATACCTACACCTGTACCGCATATCAGTATTCCGCAGTCAAACTCGCCTGACGCCACTGCATTAGCCACCTTCTCACCATACTCCGGGTAATTGCAGCTCTCACTTGAATCTGTGCCGAAGTTGGTCACCTCGTGACCCATGCTCTCAACGTACTCCATTATTGTTTTTTTTAGCTCAACTGCTGCGTGATCGTTTCCGATTGCAATCTTCATAATATATCTGCCTCCAAAAAATTTAAATTTATAGTTAAAAATTATTTATTTACTTTCTTTAAATGCCTCTTGTAGCATGCAATTACAGGCTTTTCAATAAAACGCTTAAGCACAATCTGTATCTCCTCATGTGGGTCAATAGGTGCTACAAGTATTGATCTGATGCCCGTAAGATTGGCTCCGATGATATCCGTAAATATCTGATCTCCCACAAAAGAGTGTTTTCGTATCTGTACCAAGCCTCTCCATTGCTGTACGATAACCTGATGGCTTGGGCTTTCCTGCCTTGTAGATATACTTTATCCCAACCTGCTTAGCAAAGCTCTTCACACGCGGCTCTTTGTTGTTTGAGAGCACAAGGCACGAAAACCAAGCTCCTTAAGGTGCTTAAACAAAGCAATCGCCCGCTCATCAGCAGGCGAACCATGAGTCACAAGGGTGTTGTCAATATCAAAAATAATGCCCCTGTAGCCCTCCTTATATAATTTATCAAAATCTATGCTGTATGTCGAGTCAATGTACTCTCCCGGGTATAAAAAACTCATAGTATAAAATTCTCTGTCTCCCTGTTAATCTGTTCATTCAAGGCTGCCTGCTGCATAACCATACCATCCGCACTGCCGACAAAATGCTGATACTGCTGCAATACCTTATCCTTGTCTAAATCGGATACAGCCTTTGCGACATCAAGTGTGCTGATATCACTGTCAGCACCCTTAAGCTCATAGCTCGCATTGGAATCATATGTCTTTGCATAATCAAGCGATGTAAAGCTCTGCCTTGCCCTTGCAACCTCATGATCAGCCGCATCATCAGCAATGGATTGCTGTGAAGCTGTGTCATCCACTGCCTGCTTCGAACTCATAATCTGGCTGTTTCTAAGCTCGTTTACCCTTATGGAATTGTATGAATAAAAGCCTTCGCTCGGGCGAATACCGGAAATGTTCATACGCACCTTCCCATCCTGTTTTAAATAAAAACTGCTGCCTAAACACTATTTGGTGTCAAGCATCTTTTTAAGCTCTGTCATAAATGTATTGACATCCTTAAACTCTCTGTAAACCGACGCAAACCTCACATATGCTACCGCATCAAGGTCCTTTAATCTGTCCATAATCAGCTCTCCGATGAGTGATGTAGAGATTTCCTTTTCCTCTCTGGCAAAGATTTCTATCTCGACCTCATCTACAAGCTTTGAGATTGTATCTGCTGAAATCGGTCTCTTGTGACATGCAAGAAGCACGCCCTTTTCAATCTTGGAGCGGTCATACTGCTCTCTGTTGTTATCCTTTTTTATAACGATGAGCGGGATTGTCTCCACCTTCTCATATGTAGTGAAACGCTTGCCGCAATCATCGCACAGCCTTCTGCGCGATAGAGCTGTTGTCATCAGCCGGTCTTGAGTCTATTACCCTTGTGTTGTCACTACTGCAAAATGGACACTTCATGCTGTACCCTCCGTAGGTATCATATAGTATGAAGAAGCAAAATATCCTTGTTTCTCATTATAATACTTCAAATCATCATCTGTATTTAAAAAGACCTATACATATTTTAGTATATATATACTAATTTTCGTTGTCAATATGTTTTGTACTGATTTTGACTTTTTATAATTTTTTTGTATTTATAAAATCATAACAGCTTGCGCCGCATATCAGACTCACATATATTTACCAATATTATATCGGGTCCAATCTTCACAATCTTAACCCATGGAATACAATATTCATAATCCCTGCAAAATATTCCCATATATTTTCCCGGTCCCGGCACGATAATCGCACAGATTTTGCCACAGACCGGGTCAAACTCCAAATCCCGCACATGCCCTATGAACCTGCCCTCCTCCACGCTCACAACCTCTTTTTCGCATAAATCCAGAAAACGCATAAAACAGACCTCCCTTGGTCTATCTTATGCGTTTCTTTTTGTGCTTATAAAAGCGTTTTATTCATAAAATTATACATTAAATCTGAAAAGGATTACATCTCCATCCTTAACAACGTACTCTTTTCCTTCCATGCCTACAATTCCCTTTTCTCTTGCGGCTGCAAGGCTTCCGTTGTCGAGAAGATCCTGATAGTTGACTACCTCCGCCTTGATGAAGCCACGCTCGAAATCAGTATGTATCTTGCCGGCTGCCTGTGGTGCTTTTGTACCTTTCTTTATAGTCCATGCACGGGTCTCATCCTCTCCTGCTGTAAGGAAGGAAATAAGTCCTAGAAGTGAATAGCTGGCTGCTACAAGCTTATCCAGACCGCTTGACTCAACACCTAAATCCTCAAGGTACTCCTTCTTTTCGTCCTCATCGAGATCTGCAAGCTCCTGCTCAATCTGTGCACAGATAACAAATACCTCTGCGCCCTCTTCCTTTGCCATTTCTCTTACCTTTGCAACATGCGGATTGCTTGCGCCGTCATCTGCGAGATCATCCTCTGCTACGTTTGCTGCGTAGATGGTAGGCTTTGCTGTAAGGAGATTATATCCCTTGAACCAAAGCTGTGCATCCTCATCATCAGGCACTTCAAAGGTTCTGGCCATCTTTCCGTCCTCAAGATGAGCCTTTACTGCCTCAACAAGCTCAAGCTCCTTTGCAAGTGTCTTGTCCATTCTTGCCTGCTTTGCAATTTTGCAATTCGCCTGTCGAGAATCTCAACATCCGAGAAAATCAGCTCAAGATTGATTGTCTCGATATCTCTTGCAGGATCTACAGAGCCATCTACATGGATAATGTTTGTATCCTCAAAGCAGCGCACTACGTGTACGATTGCATCAACCTCACGGATATTGGCAAGGAACTGGTTTCCAAGTCCCTCACCCTTACTGGCTCCCTTCACAAGACCAGCGATATCAACAAATTCGATTGTTGCAGGTGTAACCTTCTTTGTGTGATAGAGCTCTCCGAGCTTTACGATTCTCTCGTCAGGCACTGAAACAATACCTACGTTTGGGTCGATTGTAGCAAAAGGATAGTTTGCTGAAAGCGCTCCTGCCTTTGTGAGTGAGTTGAATAATGTAGACTTTCCGACGTTCGGAAGTCCGACGATGCCGAGTTTCATGGTATATATATCTCCTTTAAATTGATTTCATATGTATTTTGTGTATCGGATGTTTGTTGATACAACTATGTAGTGTACCACATTGCAAGAGATTTGTACATAACCTAATGTGCAGGAAGGTTTTCACATTTTTATTCACTTATCATCTCATCGCACTTAATCTGCTCGATATGTATGGCAAGGTAGCCTGTCTCATTGTCCAAAAACTCATGATTTAAGTCCTTTCCAAGCTCCTTACATATCTCACCGGCAAGTGCGAATGACTCCGGATAATTTTTCTCGATAAACTGATTGAGATCAACCTTTAATTTTTCTCCGGTCGCGGCTCTTGATACCATGTGGCGGATATGGTTCATGAGGCGGTTGTAGGCCATAGTAGTGACATCTATGTGCTTTCCAATCTTTTCCTCTATAAATGTGGCGCATTTTCGAACTGCTGCCGCCATCTCCATGGCATCCGATACCTTTGAATTGTTTAAGGATGTATGAATATGAAGAGTAATGTAGCCGATCTCATCATCAATTATATCAATTTGTTTTTATCCTTTAGTATATGGCGTATATTCTCAGCTATCTTGTACTCCCTATAAAACATCACACGGATGTCATCGTTTAAAGGATTGCTGATCTGTTCTTTGTTTTCCATACGCTTTACAGCAAATGCTATATGATCTGCCATAGGAAACAATATGCTTCTGTCTATATGTCCAAACTCATGCTCTGCATTATCGAGCAGTGTATTTGCAATCTCAAGATACTCCGGCTCGATGGATTTTACTATGTCCTTTGCCGGACCTCTGTCCCTTGTCTGGGTCAGCTCATACAGTGAATCCTCTTCCGTTGGCTCGACAGACTGTGTAATTTTCTTTCCAAAACCCACACCCTTTCCGACTATAAGATATTCTCTTGCGCTCTTGTCCTTTACCGCAAGCACTGTATTGTGATTTAAGACCTTTGTGATTCTGTACATATCATTCCTGACATTTATTAATGTACTCGATAATTTATACGAACTATTTATTATTAACATAACCGGACAATTCAATTATCATGAAGTATGAATTACTTCTCGTAGGTATCAACTGCGTAGAGAGGCTCCCCCGCCTTAATCGGTCCGTCTGTGATGAGGCGGATTTTCTGATTATCCTTTAGCTCTGTACAGATGACAGGAGTGGTCACTGATGGTGCGTTCGCCTTTAAGTAGTCAAGATCAAGCTTCATGAGCACATCGCCCTTATTAACATGGCATCCTGCCTCAACCTGTACGTCAAAGCCTTTACCCCGAGCTTTACTGTATCGATTCCTACATGGATTATCATACCAATTCCTGAGTCGGTTGTAAATCCCAAAGCATGCTTTGTATCAAAAACGAATAAAACCGTTCCATCCTCAGGTGCTACAACTACCCTCCTCGTGTGACTACTGCTCCGTCACCCATCATTTTGCCGGCGAAGGCCTCGTCCGCGCTGTTGAAGGTCTGCTGCTATTCCTGTCATAGGACTTGAGATGATAACTGTGCTTGTCGGCTCTTTTACGTCGCCGGCTTCCTTTTCTGCTTTCACATCAGATTCCTGTGCTTTATCTGAAGCTGCATTTTCATTCTTTGTTTCATCTGCGCCTGCTGTATTATTTTCTGCTGCATCATCCTCAAAGTGTTCCTCCGTCACACTTGCAAGATAATCCTCGAGGTCAGACTTTATCACTGTTACTCTCGGTCCATAGATAATCTGTACGCCCTGTCCCTTGTGCACGACTCCTGATGCTCCTGTTGATTTAAGAAGCGCATCGTTTACCTTTTCTGGGTCAATTACTGTGATACGAAGCCTTGTTGCACAGCAGTCCACATCTGAGATATTGGCTTTGCCGCCGAGACCTCGTGATATAGTCTGCGAAAGCTCGTCTACAGTCGCTTTGTCGTCAGAAGCTTTTGTATCCTTAGCAGCTTTTCTTGCATTTACATCTGCTTTTGTGTACAGTTTTGTCTCTGCATCGTCATCTTCACGGCCCGGAGTCTTGAAATCAAACTTCTTTATAAGGAAGCTGAAAATAAAGTAATACAGGAAGAAATAAAGAATGCCGACCGGAATCACCCTCATCCAGCTTGTCTTTTCATTTCCCTGTAGAATTCCGAACAGGAAGAAATCAAGGAATCCTCCTGAAAATGTAAGTCCTACCGCGATATTTAAAATATGTGCTATCATGTATGCGCTTCCTGCGAGCACTACCTGTACTGCAAAGAGAGCCGGTGCTACGAAAAGGAATGAGAACTCAAGAGGCTCTGTGATTCCTGTAAACATACATGCAAGTGTTGCAGAAAGTAAAAGGCTTCCTGCCTGTTTTTCTTTCGGCTTTGCACACTGATACATTGCAAGTGCCGCACCCGGAAGACCAAAGATCATGAAGATAAATTCACCGGAAAAATATCTTGTCGCATCCGCACTGAAATGTGCGATGTTTGCAGAGTCAGCAAGCTGTGCGAAGAAAATATTCTGTCCACCCTCAACCATATGTCCAGCAACCTCCATCGTTCCACCGACTGCTGTCTGCCAGAACGGCATATAAAATACATGATGCAGTCCAAATGGAATCAACGCTCTCTTAATAATACCAAAGATCAATGTTCCAATATAACCTGTTCCTGTTACAAGTCCGCCGAGTGCATAGATTCCATTCTGCACAGTAGGCCAGATAAAATACATTAAGATTCCTACAAAAAGATATGCCACTGTTGAAATGATAGGCACAAATCTTGTTCCACCGAAAAATGACAATGCATTCGGCAGCTCAATCTTGTAGAAACGGTTGTGCAGTGCTGCCACTCCCAGTCCTACTATAATTCCCCCAAACACCCCCATCTGCAATGACTGGATACCACATACTGATGTGATGGTTCCATCAAGCACATCCTTTGCAATGCTTCCGTCTGCAAGGATTTTTCCGGAAATCTTGAGCATCGCATTGATTGATACATTCATAACAAAGTATGCTATGACTGCTGAAAGTGCTGACACCTCTTTTTCTTTTTTTGCCATTCCGATTGCTACACCGACCGCAAAAATGAGCGGAAGGTTATCGAATATGGCACTTCCGACCGCATTCATGATTACAAGAAGTGCATGGAGTATAGTCTTATCTCCGAGCAGCCACTGTAAACCATAGGTCTCAATTGTTGTAGTGTTGGTGAATGAGCTTCCGAGTCCTAAAAGCAAGCCTGCTACCGGAAGGATTGCGATTGGAAGCATGAAGCTTCGTCCTACTCTCTGCAGGACACCAAAAATTTTGTCTTTCATGAGCTTTTCCTCCTATAAATGCAGGGTATGTACCGATTTGCACCTATCGTTCTTTTTTGCTCCAGCGACAAAAAGGAGGCACTTATCATACACTAACCCTGTTAAAAGTTATGTACGACAAATGCCTCCCTAAAAGTAACACGTCTGTTAAAGTTTATATCACATAAGCTTTATCATTTCAACACAATTTTCCCAACGAATTTATTTTTTGTTAATCATGCTGTTTTTATACATATTTTTTTGTGAATTATGTCTAATGTCTTTTTTCTCCAGACGCCTCCATGTTTCCATCACCATAAAGCATTCTTCACCTGTGATACCCTCTGATGAATACACAGCCTTTTGTATGATGCGCATGTACTCGTCCCAGTGGATTCCGCAATAATCCGGTCCGCAGTATTTTTCCTTAAGGTTAGCCAGATAAAGCTCATCTGTCCTGTTCTTTGAAGGATGTCCCAGACCTTTGTAGATGCGGTTGTTTATCATTATTGCTACCCTGCTGTAACGGCCTTTTTTCACCCTTTTTGCAAGTCTTGCTTCCCACAAAATATTTCTTCGCCTTTTGATATAAACTATGATGGCTGTAAGTGCAGTCAGAAAAATCACACAGAGTGAGGTTTTTAAAATCACCGGTGGTATATGAAGTCTCTTTTTTGAGTTCTGAGCATCTGTACGTTTATCCGCGACTGTGAACCATAAGCATTCTCACTTCCATCACGATGTACTGTTTGCTGCAGCTTTTGATGTATCATCTTTTGCTGTGTCATCATTTTCTGCATCTGTATTTTTATATCTTCATTTGCAGCATCTTCATCTGCCGCAGTATCATTCATATGCTCACTATCATTATAAGCAGCACCGGTGTTTGTTTTCTTTCCGTTGACACCAATATAGTCAAACGGATTCTCACCTGTCACATACTCAAAATATCCCGGTGTCATCTCCACCGGAATCCATCCGAAATCATCCAGATATATTTCAACCCAGGCATGCGACTGCGAATCCTTCACCTCACATATATCCTCATCATTTTCACCGGATTTGAAGCTGTCCTCCTTTGCACAATATCCGCTTACATAACGGCATGGAACGCCCATCTGTCTGAGTATCATCGTGCCAGCCGATGCAAAATGCACACAAAAGCCCTGTCTGCTATTTGAGAGGAAATTTTCAACTACATCCTTACCGCCTGTGGAAGGAGGATTTTTGCTGTACTTAAAATTCTTCGATGTCAGAAACTGCTGCACCAGCTGTGCTGCCGCAATCCTGTTGGCATCATTTTCTCTTATATAGCCTGTGTACATCATATTGCTTGTGAGCTGTCCTGTCCTAAGAAGCCACTTTGCATCTTCCGCAACAATCCCGTCACCACCCTGCTTTGCAGTATAGTTTTCCATTACATAATTATTGTATGCCGCATAGAAATCATTGTTGACCTCAAGAGGCTGCTCGGGCTCAAGGCTGGACGTTTCCAGACTACCATCGAAAAAGCCGGGACACGCCGACACCTCGATAGTCTTTGTCCCTTTATCCTTTGTGATAAAAGTCTTCGTCAAAATCTATATCACCCTTGGCATCTATACTGTATGGGTCGATACAGTACGGCAAATAGGCGTATTTGGTGGAAAGCTTCTTCATCGTGATTGTATACTTTTCGGTGGCCGGATTGGTCTCATCATCATAATAGCCATCGAGCAGCGTTGCTAATCCGATTGTAGTCTGCCAGGCTGTCATCCTTGAAGCATCATGATACTCTTTTTCCATCCCGGAAAAATCAGACTTTTTAATCCATCTGCCATTCTCATAGGTATCACCGTAGAAGCTTCTCAGATAAATATTAGAAGGTACTCCTGCCTTTGCTTCTACCGTCATCACTGTTTTTCACTGTACCTTGGATAGTGATTACTAACCGTGCCATCCTGTAAATCAATCCCCACGCTGAAGAATGATTTTACGCTGCCCTCCAAATCTTTTTGAAAGGCAAGCATCTGCGGCTTTTTATCGGCAAGCGTATCAGCAAGAGGTTTAAATGTAAATACACATATGAAAAGTATTGCTGACACTGCTGCCATATATAAAAGACGACGCTATCCTTAAAACCTCATTGCCCTGTGCACTGCCATTTGCATCATATCCTGCCACTGTGCGTGCGTTGCCATCTGCGATAAGACACCAGAGTGTACACAGCGTGAGCATAACAACCTCGCTGACACTTGGGCTTTTGCCTATGCACAGCTGTACCGCAAGCATAAGCGTTGGAAATAATGTGAGCATGCGTCTTCTTTTAATTTGAACCGCCAGTGTCACCAGCAAAAGCATAACTATAAACGACACAAAGCCAACAAATGCCCCCGCAAAGGCTTTATCGCCCTTTGGACAGACAAACGAAGTGCCATAGTACACATTTATTATCTCAAGATACCTGCCCTTTACATACAAAAAGCCGTCTTTTATATGCTCTGCAGCCTGCCAGTTTGCAATAAACACTCCAAGCAGAAATACAAGCAGCAGCCCCGTATTTATCGCATGGCGCACCCATTTTCTTGTGTCAAGCGATGTAAGCCTGTTTATAAAGCCGCTTATCACCGAAAAAATAAACAGCCACACATACACATAATATGGGCATCTCACATGTGAAACAGTCGTATTCACAACAGACACTGCACACACCGTAAGAAGTACTGATGCAGCTGCATTGGCAAGTTCAGTAAGCAGGACACCAAGCACTGTAAATGCATTATTATAATCAGGCTTTATCTCATTTGTATCAGATCTCTGCCATCTGCTTTTCCTAAATGACAATCTCGTTTTTTTCATCCGCTCTGCCAACTATCTCCTCTCCCCTTTTTATCTGAAGTCTTCCGTCCACGCTAAGCAGACACACAAGCTTTTCTGCCCGGTACTTTTCCTCATACAAAAAAAGCGCATCATTTTTTGTATCCGGCTTTATTTTAAGAAAACTATTCAAAAATATGTAAAAGCACTCCTCGTCATCCACTCTGGCTCTCACAATATCGTTTATGGCGGTATCATACCATGCCACATAATGAGAGCATTTTTGATCCATAAGCGAAAAGCGAGACAAGAAGCTTCATAAAAGCATCTGCCTGTCTGCCCTTCTTTATTCCCCTTAAATCTGCTACTATGGCCACCGCACATGCCTTTGGCAGGCTGTTCTCCTTTACCATCAGCTCATCAGTCCTTGCAGAAAGCTTCCAGTGCACACTCTGCAGCCTGTCACCGTTTTGAAACTCTCTGACATCAAACAGCTCCGACGGATCATATCCCGGTCTTAAATCATCATAGATATCAGAATCCCCAAAGAAATTTCTTACTCTGTCCGTTATCCTCACAGGAATCTCATCAATCTGCGGCATCACCTCAACATTTGCATATTTTTTAACTCTTTTCGTGACATAAAAAAGCCTTGAAAAATCATATAGCTTTATCCTTACAAGCTCAAATTCATAATTGCCGCACAGGTTCACGCTGTACAAAAAATCACTGCCTCCTGACAGCCATTTTGTACTTTTTTCGCCGGATAAATTATTTTTCACCGTTACACGGTATTTAACACCATCGAAGCCTGCCTCCTTCAGCCTGCAGGAAAGACTCACCCTGATACTCTCGCCCTGTGTGGCGATAGCTATCGGAATGTTTATAGCTGCCACTGCCCGGTGCGCCTTTACAAGCAATGCTATAAATGTCAGCACCATAAACACACACATAAAGCAGCCAAGCAGTGCCAGTGCAGCATTACCGTATATCATCGACATATAAAAAACTATTGCCGCAGTAATTATTCCTATCAAAAAACTAATCACGATTACCTGCCTTTTTCACATAAGTTGTCGGCTGTTTAACAGCCTTTAGTATCTCATCTATCACTGAAAGCTCTGATACGTGTGATACTCTCGCCTTGGTATTCAGCACGATTCTGTGCTTTGTCACATCCGCAAATACAGAAACCACATCAGATGGTATGACATAGCTTCGCCCACTCAGATACGCATATGCCTTTGCCATCCTAACACACGCAATCGTACCTCGCGGACTCACTCCCAGCTCAATGTACGGACTTGTCCTTGTCGCATCAACCAGGTCCACAATGTACGAGTAAATACTGTCATGTATAAACACCTGCTCAACCTCTCCCTGCATCTCAACAAGTCCCTGTGCATTCATAACAGGCTTTATCGTATACTCATCAGCCTTCACACTTTTGCCCTTTGCGATATCCACCTCTGCATCATGTGAAGGATATCCCATGCTCATACATATCATAAACCTGTCAAGCTGTGACTCCGCAACAGCTGTGTACCGGCGCTGCCCTTTGGATTTTGAGTGGCCATCACTATAAACGGCTCCGGGACCTTCCTGCTTATTCCATCCACAGTAACATTTCCTTCCTCCATAACCTCCAAGAGCGCAGACTGTGTTTTGGGACTTGTTCTGTTAATCTCATCTGCCAGAAACAGATTACACATCACGGCACCCTCGCGGTACACAAACTCTCCGGTCTGCTTCTGATACATAGAAAAGCCAAGTATATCAGCAGGCAACACATCCGGAGTGAACTGTACTCTGTGATTCACAAGCGCCATCGCCCTTGAAAAGCTACTGCAAGCGTAGTCTTTCCCACTCCCGGCACATCCTCAAGCAGTATATGTCCACCTGCCAAAAGGCAGCAAATGCCTTGATGATACAATCATCCTTGCCCTTTACTGCCTTTTTACTTCGTCTATCACTAACTGTGCATTATTCATTTGTCTTATCCCCGGTTAATCATTTTAAACTGCCGATGATCATCTTCATCATCTTATTCATAAATAGCTATATTTATTTTACATATTTTGTATCAATATTTCAACTTTTATCCCTTAAATTAAACAATTCTTAAAATTAATCACTTCTGCCGCTACACTGTTCCGGTGATGACAAGTGTGCTCTCACCCGGTGTGACAACCCACGCTCCGGTTGTGCTATCCTGTGTGTAGGTTGCCGCCGGAACAGTGATTGCACCTGCCGTACTCGAAAATGTGCCTGTCGCCTCATTATAAGTGTAATCTGTAGCTGCAGTCCAGGCTGTGCCGTTTAATGCGGCTGTAAGATTGTTTAAAACCGAGCAAATGTGTCTGTTATAACCACGCCTGTGGTATTGGTTGCCGCAACGCTTCCGTAGTTTTGAATCCTGAAGGTATAGGTCAGTGTACCGTTTTCCGTCACAGGAACAGGGCTTACTGACTTAGTAATTGCAAGATTTGGTGCAGCCTCGGCATTTACTGTCTCTGCTGCTGTGACTGGAGTGATTCCGGTGCCGCTAACTGTAGCGGTGTTTGTGACAGATGCCTCTGTGCCAAGAGGAGCATACTCATTTAACGCTGCCTCATAGATGACAGTTGCATTGCCACCTGCCGGGACACTTATGCCTGTTATGCTAAGAGGCGGTCCCTGGGTTACTGCAGGCGCTGCCTGGAGTGTGCCGTTTGTATAGTATTTTGCGGTGTTATTCACATAGGTTAATGGTACAAGAGTGTTGGTGTTAAAGGTATAAGCACCTAGATTGTCAGAAAGTGTCAGACCGTTTATCGCGGTATTTCGAGTTTACGATGCTCACCACATAGGTTATTGTATCGTTTTGATTGTAGGTGTTTTTGACTGCTGTTTTCGTAGCAGAAAGCACCTCCAGTATTTCTCCGACTGCTATATTTGAATTGGCTACATTGTTGCCATAACGAAGCTGTGCCTGATTAGTAAATCGTGCCATATATTTTCCATCCTTTCATATATTCAGGTATGGTTTAATATATGACACAAATCTACAAATGACACAGATTATTTACTGTCCTGTTTATTTTTCTCCACATCAGCCTTTTTGATAAGCTCTAGAAGCTTTTCAAGCTCTTCCTCATCCACGCCGGTGTAGCCAGAAAGCTCACTAAGGCTCGGCTCGAAACCCTTATCGGATTTTAGTTTCTCCACTGCACGGTTTACCAATGAAACCTTTCCTACCACAGTATTCTCTCTCTAATCCTAACCGGTCTGCTCCCTGATACACTCTTTCATAGACTCCTCTATAGCATCCAAAGCTCTTTTTCCACATCTATCTCATCCTCGCAGCCACAGAGCTCAGTAAGGCACATGAAAAGTCCAATGTTTCCCTCCTGTACTACGTCCTCAAAGCCCTCTGATGTAACAGCAAGCTTCTTTGCCATGGCAAGCACACTTTTGAGCCAGAAATTTTATATAGTGTGTATCACACTCTCATCACCTGCGAGCAGCTTTTGTACATATCGTCCTGCTCGTCCTTTGTGTAATCAGGTATCTCTTCAAGCTCCTCAAGATACATCCTAAACATAGGTGAATCCGGTATGAGGCTGTCCTCATCTATATCAGGCTCAGCTTCATTATCCTGCTTGGCCTTATTATTCTTTCCACCTGCTATGGCATCCATCGAATCTCCTTCTGAGTAAATTACATTGTTCAATGCAGCATTTTCAGACGATTCATCCCCATGTAATTCGTCCTCATGTGATTCATCCTCATAATCGCCTGCACTCTCATTCTCCTGCTCATGTGGTGTGATGAGAAATTCAAATACCATATCCTCCTGCGCTTTATTAAGCTCCATATCCTTAAAATAAGACATGATTTCATCTCTGCCAATAGGCTCCGCTGATGTCCTGATAATCTCGGCCACGCTCTGCACTGTCTCTATAAAGGTATTCTGATCTAACATATCTTACACTCTCCTGTCTGATTTTCAAAAAATACGTAACTATATCAATCCCTGTATAAAAATAAACAAAATCAAAAGCGGCAGTATGAACTGAAAATACGGTTTAAGCTTCCTTGAAATCTTAAGTCGATCCTGTATTTGCCTCATCTATATACTTATCAAAGCCCCAGCCCCACTTTGTCACACAAAAGCAGATAAACCAGTGAGCCAATCGGGAGAAGCAGATTGCTTACCATAAAGTCCTCGCTGTCAAGCACATCCCTGCCTCCTATGAGGTGCAGATTACTCCACACATTGTATCCAAGTACACACGGCATACTTGCAATAAGTATTATCACACCATTTATTAGCGCAGCCTTGTTTCTGGACCAGCCAAACATATCAATGGCAAACGACATGATATTCTCAAATACCGCAATAACGGTTGAAAAGCTGGCAAAGGTCATAAACAAGAAGAAAAGACAGCCCCATATGCGGCCTCCTGCATATTTACAAACACATTTGGCAAAGTGATAAAGATAAGGCTTGGTCCTGCGTCTACCTCCACCCCATAGCTGAAGCAAGCCGGGAAAATGATAAGGCGACATTATAGCTACAAATGTATCAAGAGCACATATTTTGGCACCCTCACCTGCAAGAGTGCAGTCCTTTCCCATATAGCTGCCGAATATCTCCATTGCGGCCACACCCAGACTCAGCGTAAAAACGCGATTCATGGCTGCTGTTATGACATTCTTTATTCCAATTTCAGAGACCGCATCCAGATTTGGAACAAGATAGAATTTCACTCCTTCCAAAGCCCCTGAAGTGTGATACTGTGCACCGCAAGGACAATGATAAGCAAGAGCAGAGCACTCATCATAAATTTACTGATTTTCTCAAGCCCATTCTGCAGACCACGGCTACACACCAAAAGCCAAGCACAACCGTAACTATCATCCAGAAAGCCATCTGCTTGGGGTCTGCAAGCATGTTTCCAAATGCAGCTGCCGTGTCATCAGTATTCATGCCTGATGTAAAATCTCCCTTTAGGAATTTAAAGAAATACGCAACCATCCAGCCTGAGACTGTTGTGTAATACATCATGAGCATGTAGCAGCCAAGCATGGCTATCCATCCATGAATATGCCATTTACTGCCCTCTTTCTCAAGATCCTTGTAGCTCATCACAGCACTTTTTCTGCTGGCTCGGCCTACAGCAAGCTCCATCGTAAGCACCGGAAGTCCCATGCATACCAGAAATATAAGGTAAAACAGTACAAAAATACCGCCACCGTTTTGACCTGTCACATACGGAAAACGCCATACATTGCCTATGCCTATAGCGCATCCTGCACTTACCAGTATAAATCCCAGACGTGATTTAAATGATTCTCTTTTCATATTTATATATCTCCTATTGTTATTGCGTTACGTTATCACCCTGCTGTGAGCATTGACTATTGCTTTGTGCTTTATTACTCTCTTCAAAGACTCGCAGCTCCTTTATTGCCTGTCCACCCATCAGATAGAGAATACCTGTATTGAATATAGTCATAAGGCCGATTCCTACATCTCCGAGATCCCAGACAAATGTGTATGCCGCGATACCGCCTACAAACAGCATAACAAGAGCCAGCACCTTGTACATGGTCTGTGAAATCCAGTTATCCCCAAACAGGTACGCAACATTACTCCTTGCATAAAAAAGTATACCAAGGAAGGTGGAAAAGCTGAATAAAAACAATGTGACTGCTATAAAAATAACTCCAAAATCTCCAAGATGATACCTCATAGCTGACTGTAATAAATCCATGCCCTCTTTCCCTGCCACTATATTCTCCGGTGCAGTGAGCATGATCATTGCCGTACAGCTGCAAATCACTATCGTATCTATAAATACACCGAGCGCCTGCGTCAGTCCTGCCTTTACAGGAGTATCGCACTCTGCCGCCGCTGCAGCGCATGGAGCTGAGCCCGAGCCTGCCTCATTTGAAAAGACCTCTCTTTACACCGTTCATGAGCACCGCTCCAAAGCCTCCCGCAGCCACCTGTCTGATACCGAAGGCTTCCTCTAATATCCTTGAAAAAACCGATGGCATCATGCCTATATTTTTAATTATGATAAAAATGGTTATGGCAAAATAGCACACCGCCATGATAGGAACAACTATGTCAAGCACCTTTACCGTAGCATTTTTCCTAAGCACTATTACAGCAGCCACTGCCACCAGGATTATTGTAGTATAAATAGGTGGTACGCCAAATGCATTTTCAAAGGATGATGTGACAGAATTGCTGATCACCGACTTATGCCACACCAGCAGATTAGTCCGATATAGCAAACAAAACAGCTATAATCACATGTTTTTTTTTTGCCTGATTTATCCTCAAAGTAATGGTGTATGTAATACGCCGGACCTCCACGATAGCCTGAGTACAATGGATCCGGCTCCTTGTGAAGCTGTGCCAGTGTAGCCTCCACAAAAGCCGTGGATGAACCTATAATGGCTGTTATCCACATCCAGAAAACCGCACCTGCGCCTCCCACTGATATGGCAGCCACAACGCCAACCAGATTACCCATGCCCACTCTCGTCGCCGTAGAGACAATGAGTGTCTGGAACGTGGACAGGCTGTCCTTATTTTCTTTTTACCTGTCAGCGCCTTTATCATGTCCGGAAACATTCTGATTGGTAAAAGTCTTGTCCTTACAGTGAAATAAATTCCTGTCGGAATCAAAAGAATTATGAGCAGTGAGATTCCACGCCCCACCGCCGGGCAGTGGAATGTGTATCAGATCTCCCCACAAGAAAGAATAAACTTTTTCAATAAGTGCTACTATCATAGTAAATATCGTCCCCTTAGTTTTCATTGCTTCAACGCATTGAAGATGAAGCCAGTATTACTATGATACAATATGAGCAGGAAACTTTCAATATATTCTGTTTTTTTGTTCTGTTTTTTCTTTCACAAACAGTAATAAATACACTATAAGTCCCTTGCATATGAGATTATAATTCCTTATAATGATATAGTTGAATATTCAAAAGATATACGCCCTGGGAGATAAATAATGATAAAACTAATAGCAACAGATATAGACGGAACACTTGTAAAGGACGGCTCACTGCTCATAGATCCTGAGTACATGTCTGTCATCGACAGGCTCATAGACAAAGGAATAATATTTGTAGTCTGTTCCGGCAGACAGTTTTCAAGCGAATTTAAGCTGTTTGCTCCGATAAAGCACAAGCTTTTGTATATAACAGACGGAGGAACAGTCGTGCGCACTCCAAAGGAAATCCTAAAAACATATCCTATGGACGAGGATATATGGAAGAGCATGTGCCGGATGGTCCGCGATGAGCTGCCTGCATGCGATTACTTTGCTGCTACTCCTGATTTCTGCTTTGCAGAGGATGGTGGCAGCCCAATCTTTCATCTGCTTCGTGATTCATACGGCTTTGAGATGCGTGAGGTTGATGACATCACAAGGCTTGACAGAAATGACATCATCAAATTCACTGTCTTTCATCCCGACAAATGCGAAGAGCTGTGTACACCGGTTTTCATTCCGGCATGGAATAAAAAAGCTCACCTGGCAGCCGCTGGCAAGGAATGGGTAGACTGCAACGCAAAGGGTGTCAGCAAATGGACTGCACTCTCATACCTAATAGACAGATTCGACCTGCTTCCGGACGAAGTATGCTGTTTCGGTGACAATCTGAATGATATTGAGATGCTTCAAAATGCCGGTATAAGCTACGCCGTGTCAAATGCCCGCCAGGAAGTTATCGCAGCCGCAAAACACACCTGTGCGCCTTACTGGGAAAACGGAGTACTTAGTGTTTTAAAGTCTTTTTATAATTTTTAAATTTTTAAAAAGTACTTGCATTTTGTAAAACCCTGTGTATAATATCATTTGTCCGTGTGACACAGATATTTACACAGATGTTTGCGCTTCTAGCTCATTTGGTAGAGCACCTGACTCTTAATCGTGTGCAGGGTTCGAGCCCTGGAGGCGCATTTTTGTACCCAAATTAATTTACCAACACTTTAAAAGAAGCGGATTTATTCCGCTTCTTTTATATCTCTGTTTATATACATCTGTTTTACTTTTTATTTGTTTTATTATCCAAAGCAGCTTCAATCGCATCAATCACAATCTTAAGAGCCTTGATTCTCGCATATTTCTTGTCGTTTGACTCAAGCACATGCCATGGTGCGTAAGTGGTATTGGTTTTCTTTAGCATCTCATTTACAGCAGTCTCATACAGATCCCATTTTTCTCTGTTTCTCCAGTCCTCATCGGTAATCTTCCATTGCTTTTCGAGTATTTTGGCGTTCCTCAAATCGAGCCAGCTGTGTATCCTTATCGATCTGTACCCAGAATTTGATGATCACAGCGCCCCAGTCGTGAAGCTCCTTCTCAAATTCATTGATCTCATTGTAAGCACGCTGCCATTCATTCTCGCTGCAAAGCCCTCTAGTCTTTCTACCATAACCCTGCCATACCATGTCCTGTCAAAATAGCTATATGCCCGGTCTTAGGAAGACGATTCCAAAATCTCCACAGATAGTGTCTGGCTTTCTCGTTTGGCAGCGGACTTGCAATCGGATGCACCTCAAAGCCTCTCGGATCCAGCGCCCCTGTGATTCTCTTTATATTTCCGCCCTTTCCTGCTGCATCCCAGCCCTCATATGCTATGACAACAGGAATCTTTCGCCTGTATAGCTTGTTATGCAGCTCGCTAAGCTTAGACTGCAGGTTTTTGAGCTCCTTTTTGTATTCTTCCTCAGATAGTTCCTTATCAAGTGATATCTCAGAAAGCTTTGGAATCTTCTCAAGCGGGAACACATTCTGTAACAGCGGCACAGCAAGATTACTGTTTTTAAGTGCTGTCTCTATTCCACTAACCAGCGTCTCCAGCACCTGAAGCTCAGCCCATTTTCTATTCTTTGCATCAACTATATACCAAGGATCTGCAGGCGAATTTGTATCATTCAGATATCTGTCAAACACATGCATACACTTGTCATAATGCTAATTCTGCCAGTCTTCATCTCCACTGACACGCCATCTGGTATCCTTATTCTCCTTTAATACCTCAATACGCTTTTTGTTCCTTCCGGCTGATTTGGAAGAAAAATTTCATAACAAGATAACCATTGTCAGTCAGCTGTCGCTCGAAGCGCTTCACGCTTTCAATTTTCTTCTTGTACTCCTTCTCTCCTATCTTGTCGTGCAGTACATCCTTTACTACCTCATCCATCCAGCCCGAATCAAGAAACTCAAGCTTCCCGTTTGCCGGAATCTTTACAAAATACCGATATAAAAAAGGCTTGCGTCTTTCCTCCTCTGTCGGCTCGTCCATGGTTGCGACCTTGAAAAATCGCGGATCAATATTCTTTATTACCTTACCGAGCACACTGCCCTTTCCTGCAGTACCCCAGCCCTCAAACAGCACAAGTACAGGCAGTCCATGCTCCTTAATCTGCATCTGAAGCACAGACAGCTTAGAGCGCGCTGCATGCAGGCGCTCATCCAGCTCTTCCTCCTCCGGAATTTGTGGTTTAATCCAGTTTTCTAACATGTAATTACCTCCCAAATATATAATTTCAGCCATAAAACCGCTACATCACTATATTAGTATAGCTTTTTTCAGGCTAAAATACAATCTTCACACTATATTTGTTTCAGGTATGTTTCAGTTCTCTGCTTCTCCAATATTTGTCATTTTAAAGCCCTCTCCGTGCACCTCATGAGACTCAACAACCACAATAAAAGAGTCCGGGTCTGTATCTTTTACGGATTTACGCACCTGGTACATTTCCTTACTGTTGCATGCACACATTACCACCGAATATCGTCCTGCTTATATCCTCCCTGCGCCTTAAGAATAGTGCTTCCGCGCTGACTGCATTCATCAATTACATCACATATTCTCTTTCCATTTTTTGTGACGATAAAGGCTACTTTGCCTGAATTCATGCCATATATCATTTTATCAATAACAACCGCAGACAGTATATTCACTATCATACCGTAAATCATTCCGTCAATATCCCGAAACAAAAGTCCTCCAACCAGAATAATTCCGACATCAGTAAGAAAAGAGATGTTGCCCATCGATAAATGAGGCCGCAATGCTTTTACAGCCATGATGATAAAATCAGCTCCTCCTGTTGAAGAATTTCTTGTATAAATCATGGCATAGCCTATTCCGCAAAATACACCTGTGCACAATGCCGCAGTCTGTCTCCCTGATACACCGGAAATAACGGCGCAACCTAGTCAACAATAAAAGAAGACAAAAGCATGCATCGTATTGAGCTGACAAAAATTTCCTTCCCAATAATTTGCAGCATAGTATCGCAACCGGAATATTAAGCAGGACCGTTGATAAACCAATGGAAATATTAAACAGCCGGTATAAAATAATTGAAATACCCGAAAAACCTGTCATAGGAAACTCTGCCTGCAAAGCGAAGTTATATATACCTATTGCATAAAAGATGCTTCCCGCAAGCTCCCACATAATCTGTACCAATAATTTTTTTTTCTTATTCATATTGCATCTATCCTCCAAAATAAATAAGCGCCCGGAAACAAATCTTACAGTGTAAATTACTGCACCTACGATTTGCTCCCAGACGCTTTAACCACTCATCCGGTGAAGAGTGAACGTTTTCTGATGTATGCAATTATTATATTTGAGATGTTAAATTAAGTCAAGTGGGAATCATCAATTTTCCAGGCTCTTTTACGCTGCCATCTACACGATACAGTCCGGTATATACTCCTGCCAGAAGAATGAGCAATGTCGACACGACTACCGCTAAGTGCTCCTACGATAAGTCCCTGTATCGGTGATGAGAATCGGCATAATCATGACCAGATAATCCTTGATAGTAATTTTACTGAAATGCAATGACCATACCGTTTTATCTTTATCCTTTCTGATGCATAAAATAAATCCGATAACAATAACTACAAGATTAAATAACTGCGAAATATTGCATCTTTGTTAGCCTGCATAGCTGCCAGCATGCTGCCAACCATGCTCATAACCTCTTTGTTTGCTTCCTGCCTTGCTATCCCTGATACCTTATTCTTTCTACCAGCGTTTCCTTTTTCAGATTACTGCTTAAAACGCAGGAAAGTACAATCTGCAACAGACCGACCAAAAAAGAATCATAATAAAAATTGGTACGATTGGAACATGGTAGATATTCATTCCAAATATTCCATTATGTTTTGCATAGGAAAAAAGTGCATAGCCGAGCGGCAGACCAATGATCAAAGCTACGCATATGGTACCAACCGTAAAAATCAGTCCCTGTAACTGCAGGCATAAATTTAATTGTTTATTTGTCATACCCACAGCCTGTAATACACCATATTCCTGCTTTTTTGTCGTAATATTCATGATCATGGTGTTTGCCATATTCATAAAACCGATGAGTCCTACAACCGCCATAAACAGATAACAGCCAAGCTTCATCATGCGGGCTGCGAATTCTGCAGATTGTAACTGTGCATGATAGGTATCCATTTTTATATGCGAAGTATTAGAAATCAAAGTATTCAGACTTTGTTCTACAGATGCAACATCTTTTTTATCACAATCCACCCACAGATATCCATAGGCTGTTCCTCTCGGATTCATGGAACGATATACACCTTCCAGGAATGACAAGATAAGTGTCCGCACTTACAAAAGGATCCTGCAATCTTTCCCTGATAGGTATAGGTTCCACTTCCATTCTCAAAGTCAAATGCAATGGATTCACCCGGAGCATATCCATCTTGTTCCATCCACATCGACCAACCAAAGAAAATTTCACCATTCTTTACCGCCTGATCATAGTCCATAGAGCCAATATCCCCGTCCTGGCGCATAAAATCAAAATCATTTTTACTCACAATAGTAGCCGGAAATCTTGTTCCGTTCAGATTTACAGAGACAATCTCTCTCGTCATGACATCTGTCACGCCTGGAATGCTTTTGATTTCTTCAATCAGCGAATCATTCAATGGATTATCCGTCAGAATCGTATCCAGATTATTCTCCGGATATCTTTCATCGTACTCAGCAGAATAGTCAAGCTGCAGTTCAAATTGTCCATGATTAACGGAAAGACGTGCTTCATGCTCCGTATCAATATTTCCTACATAATTAGAGATAATCACAAACAATGCGCAGGAAAAGCCCCAGTGTGAGGATGGTACCAATGGTTCTTTTTGGATTACCCGTTATATTTGCCATTGCCATAGAAAACACGGTGACATTTTTTCTGCCATTTCGTTTTCCTTTTTTTTGTGTGTTTCTGCATTTTCTAAATACCGTGTTGCTTCGATAGGTGAAATCCGTGAAACAATTTTCATTGGTTTACGCAGTGCCAAAGCAACGGTAAGAAATGATACGAAAATACATAGAAGTATAACAGGCAGGGAAAACAGTGGCACCTGCTGATTTTGGACTCCCATAGAACCCGTTCCGGTTGATACAAGGTTTCCCTGTTCTACCAGCCAGTTAAAACCGCATTTTGCAATCAGAAAACCAAAGAAGCAATCCAACTGGTATTGAAAAAAATTGTCAAAAAAATGCCCTCTCTGAAGATCAGTTGTTTCATCTGCTTTTTTGTCGCTCCCAGAGCCTTGATTTTTCCATACTCCTGTATCTTGTTGACAATACCGACCTGAAAAATATTATAAATGACCACAACAGAGAAAAGTACAATTGCAAGAATCAGAATTCCACATACCGCAATCGTTTCATAACTCGGCTGCAAGACCCATTGCAAATAGAGATCATTGACTATAACGTTTTTTTCTTCGATTCCACAAGATGCTGCAATCTGCTTTATAACCGGTTCAATATTATTCATAGATACATTTGCAGAATCGTTTAACGTAAAATAGATATTATACTGTCTGTCATTCTCTGCGACGTGCTCATCATAAAACTCCTGTGACCCGAAAGCAACATAAGATGCCTCGATGGTATACTCATCCCGGTCATATAGGATTCCGCTGACAACAAACTCTTCCGGCTTATATTCTGACCGCATCCCTGCACGGTAATCCAGTGTAACCGTATCTCCAACCTTTACATCACCATACCCCATTGCACGAAAAAAAGCTCTTCCGGCGGCAATTTCCTTCATTTTTTCCGGATACTTTCCTTCCTTCAACTCATATTCTTTATTATAAGGAAGCATTTTTCTTGCAGTCTCATCCATGCAGACAAACCCGCCATTTTCATTGCCTTTTATGATGCCTTCTGTACACATAATTCCTATTGCATCTATTTCTGCACGGCGGCTTACTTCCTTTAACTGCGAGGCATCTGCTGCGACAAACAGACCATAATTGCTTCCATATGAGCCTGCCGCCTGACTTTTCTGCAAACGTATCATTCCATTTCCCACAGTACTGATAATCACAAGCAGCATCGTGGTCAGACATATGGACATCATAATCAGTATACTTCTTGTCTTGTTCTTTTTGTCATTGCTATATGCAATCCTGCTTATTGTCTTCATCTGAAATCCACCACCTGTCCGTCCTCAATCACCAGAATACGGTCAGCGACCTGTGCAATTTCGTCATCATGGGTAATCATTACAATTGTCTGTCCATATTTTTTTGCTGTCATCTTAAGCAGGGCGATCACCTCATCACTGGTCTTGGAATCAAGATTTCCTGTCGGCTCATCTGCAAATATAATTTCCGGACGATTCACCAGTGCTCTTGCAATTGCTACTCTCTGCTGCTGTCCTCCGGATAACTGATTTGGCAAATTGTAAATCCTCTTTTCAATTCCCAGAGTTGCAATAATATCATTTACATACGCTTCATCCACTTTTCTTCCATCCAGCCCCAGTGGCAGTACAATATTTTCCCAAACATTAACAGATGAAACCAGATTAAATGCCTGAAAAACAAATCCGATTTTTCTTCTGCGGAAAACAGCAAGGGCATCTTCCTTCATCCTGTATAAATCTTTCCCTGCTAAAGTAACACTGCCTTTTGTCGGGGTGTCTAGCCCTCCAAGCATATGAAGTAATGTACTTTTACCGGAACCTGACTTTCCGACAATTGCGACAAATTCTCCCTGCTCAATCTGAATGTCCACCTGATTGACCGCTTTGACCTGATTCTCACCCGCACCATAAAATTTACAAAGTTGCTTGGTTTCTAATATCACACTCAATGTGTTGCCTCCTTTTCAATTCTGTAAAACGTACCTTTTCAACACGCTTTCTTTGCCTGTTTATATATTTGGTCATTTTTCAACCTACATCCAAATTGTATCAGGATAATCTTTCATTTCACTTTCAAAAAACGAGCAGAAATCTTACAGAATTGTAAGATTTCTGCCCACTTAAAATTTAACCAACATATGGTAATTGAATCACAAACGTGCTTCCTTTTTTCTTTTTGCCGGAGGTTACCATGATTGTACCTCCGTGTTTTTCGATAATTCCTCTCGATAGAAAAAGTCCGATTCCTGTACCACTCTTTTCCATGACCTTCCTGGAACTTCCTCTGTAAAATCGTTGAAAAATTTTGTGATACTCATTCTGCGGAATACCAATTCCCTGATCCTCAATTTCCATTCTTACAAGATCGTTTCTTTTTTGTAACCGGATAAATATTTTTGAACCATCCGGGCTGTACTTGATTGCATTATCCAGAACGTTGATCACAGCTTCACCAAGCCATCTTTTATCCTGCATAACCATGCATGTTTCCAGCTCTTTTGCATAGTCAAAAACGAATTCAATTTCTTTCTCATCCGCTTTTGGATAAGTACAGTTCACAGCAGATATGACAGTATCCATAAGCGGAAGTTTTTTCTTATTAATCTGAATCAGTCCAGTTTCCATCTTGGATATTTCAAGAAGCGACTGCAATAATGTCTCCAGTCCATCCAGAGCACTCCGACAACGGATACGAAACTCCTCCTGTTCTGTGGCACTTAAGTCATTTTGCATCAACACACTAAAACATGTATCCAAAGCTGCAACCGGTGTCTTTAACTGGTGAGAGATATCAGAAACCATTTCTTTCGTGTTCTCCTTTTCTGCCCTTGCTTCTTCCTTTATCAACTGAATATGATGTCCGATTGCTTCAAGCTGGTCATTCAATTTTTCCAGTTCTGCATGATTTTCCGTTTTCAGTAAATCATCAAATTTATTTTCACGGAATCTGAGCAGAATTTCTTCCAACTGGTCTAAAATTTTCTGATGACACGCATCTTCTTTTTTCTTCCAATAAAATAAAAAAGTCAAAAAAAGCACACATATCACAGTGCTTACAGCACCGGTCATCATAACCTGATGCCGGAAATTGCGAATAAAATGCATTCCCTTTATTCCCCCAGTATCCATATTGCTCCAGTAATTGCCTTCCCTGTTCGTTGGTTTCAATATCCTTATCCTTAAGCAATTCCGAAACAGCATCCAGCCCGGAAAATTCTTCCTTTGCAGCAATCTCTGTCATAAGATTCATTTTATATTTATAATCTTCATAAAACACATACGTGGTAAAGCAATTTAATATTGCAAACAATACTATGACAGGTAATACCAAGGAGAGCACTACTGTAATCTTCTTGCGATATCTCTTTGTCACTGCCTTACCTCCTGATTCCATATATACCCAAGACCTCTGATATTCTTTATATAGACCGGTGCAGCCGGATTGTCTTCGATTTTCTCACGGAGTCTTCTGATATTGACAGCGATTGTATTTTCATCCACAAAATCCCCTTCCAGATCAAACACATTTTCCAATATTTGTGTTTTTGAAAGAATCTGTTTCGGATTCTGAAGAAAAAAAGTCAGCATTTTCAACTCCGTTTTTGTCAGACTGATTTCACGACTCTTTATCAGGACTTTCATTTCTCCTGCGATAAATACGATATCTCCCGAAATCATCTTTCCGGCTTCCGTTTTCTCCTGTCTGCGGCGGAAATGTGCTTCTATTTTCAAAAGAAGTACCGAAAGACTAAACGGCTTTGTAATATAATCATCTGCCCCTGCTTCATATCCCATGACCTGATCCATCTCCTGATCTAGTGCTGTAAGACAAATAATGTATGTATTATAATTGCTTCTCATCCACCTTACAAATTCCAGTCCATTCCCATCCGGAAGATTCACATCACAAATGATAACATCCACATTATTATCACTTGCAATTCTTTTCGCTTTTTCACTGATTCTGCAGAAAAAACCTCATATCCTGATTTTTTCAGTGAGAATGTAATTCCACGATTTAAATTTTCATCATCTTCAACCACGAGTATACCTGGCATAGCATATGCACCTCTCTAGTATAATAATGGTGTAGTCAATCAAGACTACTTGGTTAATAAGTTTCTGTAAATCAGATAACAAAAAAAGGGATTCTTCCTTCATCAGATGTTATCCATAATAATTATCATGTCTGACGGTTCCTGATAGACACCAGATAAAACATAAGGTATTATCTCTTAGGATAGGACAAAGAATGTTCACCTCCTTGGGAAGTCACTTCTGTGACTGATACCTGTAAAAGTCAATTAGTCCATTCGACAGGGTTTTATGTTTTAGCTGGTTGGGGCCCAAGGCCATACCCGAATAACGCGCTAGGTTGTGTACCTGCCAAATTGGAAATGGATTCCTATCAGAAAGGAGCTATTGCTCATGTCAAACAAAGTTATTTTTAATCTTGATGAACTATTCATCTCTGTTGGTATTGATGTCGGTGCTGACTTCTCATGGATGTCTATCGCACTTCCAAACCAACAATTCGTAGGAAAACCTTACAAAATCCTACATATCAGTATTGATTCCCTTACAACCGCTGTTTCTAAAATAAAAGAAGCAGAAGAGTTGTATTCTTTGGAAAGTCGCATTTTCCTCGAATCCACGGGAATTTATCATTACCCACTCTTCTGCTATCTTCGTGATAAGGGTTTTAACTGCTCCGTTATTAATCCTATCATCACTAAGAATAGCACAAATATTAACATACGAAAAGTACATAATGATCGTTTTGATTCTAAAAAAGCTGCTTTAGTTGCTTTGAAACCTGATTTGAAGGTTTCTCTTATGCCATCAGATCTTGCTCTAAACTGCCGTAATCTATGCCGTGAATACTACGATTTAATGGATAATCGCAGTGCCTATGTGAATAAGCTTCAAGGTGAATTACGCATGGCGTTTCCTCAGTATCTTGGCATCTTTCCAAGGTTACTATCAACACTTCTCTTACATTATTGGAGACTTATACCTCTCCATCAGCTTTTCTTAAAGCAGACAAGCAAGAGATTATTGATATCATCAAATCAACAGCTCACTTTGGACTTACATATGCTCAAAATAAGTATAATGCCATAATTCGGGGCGGCAACTGATGCAAATCAGTTTGGTTACATCATAGACAGCAACATCAAGCGTATTCGCCTTTATATCAGCTTCATACGTAAATATGATGAAGAAATCAACAACATTCTTGAATCGCTCCATGAGCTTGTTGATGCTAATGAAGATGCCGACTTTGTCAAGCAGATTCATTTGATTGAAACATTTAAAGGTGCTGGCTTCTTGTCTGCTGTATCCATCATGGGTGAGATCGGTGACTTTTCAGCATTTTCAAAGCCAAAACAGCTTTTCGCTTATTTTGGTCTTGATACTGCTGTGAAACAATCCGGCAAATTTGAAGGCACCAAGGTTCAAATGTCTAAGCGTGATTCCGCCATCGCCAGACGTGTGATTCACACGTTAACCCTACAAAGCATCAGTATCTCACGTAATGGAGAAGCCAAAAATTCAGTCCTTCGTGAATACTAATCAAGAAGTGTGATTCAAAACCAAAACTCGTAGCAATGGGAGCTGTTTCACATAAAGTATGCAACATGATATTTGCAATACTCAGAGACAACAAACCATTTAAAATCATTGCTCCTCAGGAGCATATCAAACAATACAATGCTGTCAAATGCGACATAGCTGCATAAAATACTGTAAATTCAAAGAATCAATATCTTTCAAAACGATATTTTCACCAAGGGAAAATCTGCCCTTTTAGTCAAAAACAAAATAAATTTTTCTCATTTAATTATTGACATTTATTAGCTGGACTTAATTAACTATTCATCTTAAAATGCTTCAATGTCGACATTATGTTCAGCCACATACTTCTTTATCATGGTCAATGGCTGTCGCATACAGGTCAGTGATCTTCTGATAGAACTTTCCTTCGCTGGAACGAATCTCACGGATACGCTCTAACTGCTCGTCAAAGTACTTTTCTGTCAGATAAGTTCCTCTTTTTAAACTTTCATCATCCATAGCCCAGCCTTTGATAGTGTAATCTTTTGCAATCTGATTTACCCATTTTCTGAACTGAACAGCACGCTCGGAATTGACCTTAAAACCTACAGCAATAATCATTTGAAGATTATAATGCTTTGTATCACGAGTCACCTGACGGGGACCTTCGGTTTGAACTATCCGGAAATTCCGGATAGTTGAATCTTCCTCAAGCTCTGAGTCGGAATAAATCTTCTTAATATGCTCATTGATTGTACGAACATCCACATCGTACAATGTAGCCATCATCTTCTGTGTCAGCCATATATTCTCATCCTCGTAGCGCATTTCAACACTATCCTGCTGTTCACCCACAGATGCAACATATGTTAGATATTCTGCTGCGCTGGAACGGATGGTTATTTCATCTTTTTTATTTGCCAAATAGAATGCCTCCCTTCTACATATCACTAGATCCAACCATTCTTTTTAAATTTCTCAATTTGAGCTAATTCTTCCTCAGAAGGTTTGCCCGCCTTACCCTCGCTGACCGGAGTGTTTAAATATTCGTTATTCCATCTGTTCATGATTTTGACAACCTCATCAGATACACGAATATCACGTTTCGTGATGGATTCCAGGTTCCAATCCATTACATCAGAGGTTCCCATTGCCTTAGTAATTACAATTTTGGAAGCTGTGTACTCTTTTTTCTTCTTCACATTTATCCAACTTATTGCCAATCTCATCGTCATAGGCTTCTTTAGAAATTTTATCATCCAGATACATATCAGTCAATTTCTTTTCAAGAGGGAATTTGGCAAAAATGCCACCCCCCCCTCCTTCCTAAGAATAAGTAACTTACCCTAAGTCATATATTAAGCTGAAAATTTACCATATCAGAGAGCGACGTAATATTCTCATCTAAGATCAGTTTTTCTTCTTTTATTTTTACTCTTCCATTCGCCGAAGAAAGACTTTCATGAGTTTTACATAAACAATCGAACAAAGCTTTTATTTTATCTTTATCTCTTCTTGAAAGATAATGAATTGAGAAAATTGTAAAATCTTCCCATAACGAGGCAATTGTGCCATAATCACTTTCTGCGAATCGAGTTACTATATTTTCAAATAAAAGAATCCATGTATCATCATTGAACATCTCATAGTAACGTTCAAATACATCGCTAATTCCGCTGCCAATATAACCATACTTGCTTTCAGATAGAATAAATTTAACAACACATCTATTTACATATTCTTCCATATGTTTTGGCGCGATAATATCCCCAGCCTCCATAATCAGCTTATGTAATCCGATTTCTCTTTTTTCTATTTGTGTAAGAATTACTCCTTCTGCCTTTTCATTATATCCATCTTCTTTCAAAAGATTGATAATTTCGAGATTATAGTCCCTTCCTGTTTCTACAGAGAAATCTTTCTGTTCCGCTTTATCATACAATCCTTTAGCCATAAGCTTTTCTCGTATTTCATGACTTGAAATGCGAGAAATAATTTCATAATTGTAACTTTTTAAGGTTTCCAATCGATTGTATTCTCTATCATTCTCTATATTCACTTTAATCCATGAATTTGTAAGTTTGTATAACGCAAGTAATTCAGAATCACCAGAAATCAAATCTATATTGCAATATAGAGAATCAAGAACTTTCATTCTCCAATAAACTAAATCTTTAGGGTGATTTTTTAACTCAAATAATGCATTACAATACTTATATCCCAATTTAACTGCATCCTCTAGCAACTCTCTATCAATTTCGCTTGAAAACCTATTATCACCAATAGAATCCGCTAAATTTGAAACAGAAAACAGTCTCATACCATAACAGCATAATTTTTCTTCATTCAGAGGAAGTTTTTATAACAATCAAGTAAACCATTTAACGAATAGTCTTTTCTTCCAACATATCCAAACATTTTATATTTCTGTTTTTCTCGTATTTCCTCTATAAAATTTTTTTCTCCAAAGTATTCCAATGCCGGTATTATGTATTTACAAAAATCTTCCATCTCATCGTATTCTGATTTCCAAGCCACTCCATCAATGCCACACCAATATTCTGCAACTTTTAGAAATTCAGCATGCGCATTGGATATACAGAACAACTTGTTAAACTCTGGAACAAATCGAGTCTTCTCCCATTCCAAACATTGAACGACCGCTTTACAAATAGTATCGATAATTCCTGCATTGGGGTTATGCTCAGAAAAGCTCACCAATACTTTACGTAAAAATCTCATAACAGTATATCCATTACAATCATTCACGGATCCAGGACCATACTTATCCGCAAAATACATCAATGAAAATATATCATCTTTCGACAATACTTCTTTTCTATCCGACGAATAGAATTGTTCACTAACATGCTTTGCAATATCATACTGTGCTAATGCCGGTTTGTAACCTCTTTGAGATTCACCATTATGAGTTAGATTCAATATCTCTTTATAACATTTTTCTATTAATGCCTCCTCAATCCTACCAAACAGGCACAGTTTAGCCTTAATCAATGAAATTATTCTTAAATCTTCGTATTTATAATTGCTATCAATTTTTTTAATATCATTTAAATGGTTACTAACATATTCTATCCCAGCCTCGCATTTATATGAGTTTAATAGTCCATACGTGCAAATCTCGATAATAATTTCTATAGGTGCAGACATTCCTAACAGAATATCCAATAATTCGTCAAATGATTCTTTCTCAAGATTCTTTTCTTCAGCAATCTGATGAATATATTCATACAATGAATCTGGATTATACCATTTAAAAGTGAATGTTTGCCTGATATCTTCTTTTGATGTAAGACATACACTAGCATCTAGCCATCCATCTACAAAATAAACATAATCGTTAGAATTTCCAGTAAGAGCCTCCATATAATCTGCGCCATAGCATCTATATATATATCCAGCCTTAACAAGCGTTTCTTTTTTTAGCTCCCCGCTTAACAATTCCTCTATATTATATCCGCTGAGGTATTCCAAAAAGTTTATGTCCACGTTCAAACCCAGCCTTAGCAGCAAAATCAATATCTAAAATGATTTGCTCTATATCATTTTAACATTCAAACAATATTTTTCCGCTTTAGTCTTTTTGTTGATACTTTGTGCTTCAAAATAATCCGATTCTTTTGCATAATACTGTATGCAATTTGCATACTGTGCCAAACAAAGAGACACTGCACTTGAATGTATGCATACTTCTTCAAGATTATCCATTGGCAATTGGTGCGCTAGTATAAACTGCTGAAGTATCCTATCAAACGATATCCCATATAATGCTGAATCCATTACATATTCAACATCAATCAGTTTCAATACCTCATCAGTGGCCTTACAAGATACTAGTAAATTAAAAGAGATATCATATCGATATTTCCATAATTCTCTATCATGTTTAATTCGATTAATTATTGATTCGGTAATTCCTTTTATATTTGAATTGTGAATAATTGCATTCTGTAAAAAAAGCCTTACATCATTATGAAAAGCGAAGTATCTATCGCCTTCACATACAATAATTGGATATAAGCCATTTAAAACAAACGCCGCCTCGTCGTGTTCAACTCCACACATTTGAGCCACATCATAAGCGTTAATACGTTTACTTGAAAACGCCATAATTGCCTCAATTTTGTATAGCAAAAGGCTTTTTTCCTGCGAACTAATAATCCATTCGTAATATTTATCAATTTGTTTATTTAAAAACCTACTATTTAGTTCCTTCTCTATTGCCTCGAAGGAAAGTGGCAATACCATTTTCTTCAATTCCAGAATTGCAAATATTATATTAAGAACATTGTTCCCAATAACTGAAATAACGGTTTTCGCCAAGTTTTCCATATCGACTGTATTCTCTGCCACACCGCTTTGCTCTAATAATATAACAACATCATCTGTATCCAAAGCCGGCATGCTGTAATATGTAATACCTTTATTATCTTTCATCCAAGACGGATAACCATCATTTATAGGCTGTCCGACCAAGACAAAATAAAAATCATCCCCGATTTCCTCTGGTCTTGGCAATTGAGATAAAAATGAATTTCGTGCATCTTTTGATCTTGCAGCATGATCTAATCCATCTATAAAAAAGTAGCAAGGCCTTCCTATACATTTTGCATATTCCGGTAGGAAATGTATTACCGTTTCCCGCATTTCAGAAACAGACATAAATTTGTATATAAGTGGAAACTTTACAACAGATAATAAATTATTCTCTTCAAATTTTTTCTTAAGCTGTACGAGAATACTTCTCCACAAAATATTACCTAAATAAAAGCCTTCATCATCACTATATGAACCATCTACTTTATTTACTGGGAGATATGTGTAAAATCTAAAATCAACTATAGACTCATTCATCTGTGATAAATAACTTATAAAATTTGTTTTTCCACAGCCCGGTAATCCTTCTAAGAATATGATATGATTACTATTCTTTTTAATGTCATCTATAAAGGTCTCCCCAAACCGTTGTCGAGAAGGAAGTATCGGTTTTTCTGGACATAGTTCATATGAAGGAACATCCGGCTCGGTATAGCATAATGCTCCATATACATTTTCTCTTGTTATTTCCTGCTTCTCTCTTCTTGATGTTGCCCATATATTCAATTTAGAAAGAAGACTATTTAAGCAAAATCTATCGCATCACTATTATCTGTTCCTAGTATTTCGCCAATCTTCACGTATTTTTTCTTCCACATCAGCAAGACACGACTCTTTTCTAAAAGAGAAATTTTAGTGAAACACGCCGCCTCATTAGAATCTAAATTTATCTCCAAATTTTCTCTGTACCATTCGATAGCCTTCTGCTCATTAGGCTTTGCCGAAGTATAATTATAATTATCTTGTAAGCATGGAAACACCTTGGAAATAAAGTCATCCATTGAACACTTTCCATCTATTTCCTGCGGACCCCATTTTTTATTTGTTACAATTTGAATACCTTTAAAATTATAATTATCTTTATTATTCTTCCGTTCTAAAGCCAACGCATTCAGTAAAGGCTTTTTCCCAGAAGCTAAAAAAGAATATGTGAAATTAGCATCTTCATCTGTATGTTTTACTTGAATATTTAAAATGCTTTTATCACTATAATTTACTACGACATCATCTAATGCCGAAAATCAGTTGATTGAAGTATTACTGATTCAATTGATGTATCTTGTAGCATATTCAAGCATTCTAGTATTCCAATTTCCCATTCAAACCAATAAGGTGTACCTATTCCCGAATTATACATGTTCTCCCTCTATTCTTTTCAAAACATAATTACATAATTGATAACAATACGTCTCAACTTCTTCTGTAGACATATTTATATGGTATCCATTCACAAGCGAATCAAATAAATAGTTTACCTCTTCGTAATAATCCTTATTATAAAATTCTACTCCAAATAATTTATTCAAGCCTCGTACCATTTGAGATAATTCTTTATAATTTACTGGAAGGACATAATCGATTTTGTCATCAATAATCTTCTTCATCAGCCTCTCATTTCCTATTATTTTTGAGGCTATATTTATAAAATCTCCACAAGTTTCAAAACATTCCAATCACACATGAACTGCCAACGAAAAGAAAGGACTCCATACCTCTGCTGGTGCGATCTTTATATTATATGGCACCAATTCCTTCTTTAATTCATCCTCTATGCAATTATAAGTTCCTTCCAATATGGCTATATCATTTTTCTCACATCAATCGGATAATAAACGCCCTTATCATCGCATATTATGTAACCAATTATTCTGTAATATTTTTCAATGACATTTATAGCATCTCTTGTAAAAACAGATCCTACAACTAAATCATCATTATAATTTGAGGTGTCTAATTCCTAAAACAATGCTTAAAATCATCAAAAACTAATATTGAATCCATAATACCACCTTCTCTGTTGTATTAATCTATAATAAATTGTCCAGCCTGTTATAGGCTGGACATAAGCAGATTCTTATGACATCTGAAAAACAGCTTTTAACCGGTACTTCTTTGGAACCTAACTAAAAAAATTATGTTATATCAACTTGTCACAACCATTTTTCTCACAATTAATTTAATTCCGCTTCAAACTTTTTAAAAGTTCAGGACATTCTTTTATATCTTTCTGTTGGGGATAAACCGCCTTCATCCGGTAACAATCCTTCTCCGCTGCTAACAGGATGGGGCAAATACTTGCATTTAAAATATACTGTCGGATATGTGTAAATAATACTCATATTTCCAAACAGTTCTTTCATTAGGTAAATTTCAATAATATAAAGTGAAGCCAATGCTAATACTGCATTTTCAAGTGTTGCATTTTTATAGATTCCTTTTCGTCATGCTTTATCGAATTATATGCAAACCACCAGTCCAAGCCTTCTACTTTTACATTCTTTCCATTATCAATACGTGTCGTCTTCCAATCATGTAAAGGTGTATTAATCCAAAAGGTGTACTTACTTCAAAATCAATAATTTTAGGGAATACTCCTAGTATTGTTTCGCTTATATCTCCTATCCTCTTGGTTTTTACTCCCTTAGCACTACATAAGGCCTTACTCATTATTTCAAATTCAGAGGCTGCTAAAACAATTATTTGTTTAAAATATCAGAGTATACTTTTCCATGTACAAGTTCTCTTATTCCATCATATTCTTGCAAACCATGGTCTATATAATGCTTTGTATCATCCAATCGTTCAGCAAGGGAACAAAAATAATTCCAATGCTGTATAATTTCAATTTGCTCCATACATTCTTTTCTGCTTTCTAGTTTTGAAAGCATTCCCCCATTCTCTATGATTTCTAATTCTTGTTATATCCAAATTGTCGAGTCATTAAGAGCTCTTTCCACCAGGATTCCCTCTCTAATATCGCATCATCATCTGTTGTACTTTTATATATTTCCAAGATGCTATATCTGAAATTCTTCTGGATATATTCAAAATCAAAACTCTTCAACTCAATATTTCCACCATTTCCATTGGCTATGTAATCCTTCCATCTTCCCCAAATCATATTTTCACCTGTTGCAGAGCCAACATATTTCTTTCCATTTGAAGAATCCGTAATAAGATACACTCCTTTTTGATTTGCGAGCGCAGTTTTCCAAGCATCAGTATCAATTAGGCCTGATAACTCTTCCCAGGTAACATTCACCTTGTCATAACCTGGAAATTCTGTCTTGCAGACATCTCTTGTTATTTCGAGCACCTCGAAATCTTCAATATAGTTCTCTAGACAAAGATATGATGCTCGAAAGTCCTTCTTAAATCCAATTATCATCTTGCCAATTAAGTCAGTGCCAATATTAACAAGTTTCGTATCATATCTATATTTAAATGGACCATTTGGTGTTTCTTTCACAGAGATACTTTCGTATATTCCCGCAAAAATCCATTCATCTTTGTGCCAATATATAAGTGACAGAATATATTTTCTTTGAAAATTTTTCTGCGTCTGCTCTTCCTGCCATACTTTATATTTTGATTGATCTTGAAGAAACAAACGTAAAGGTAAAATGTATCTGTAGAGCCTCTTCCACAGTGCACTTTAAACTCTAATTCCTTTTCTTTTAAAACGGCAATACATCTTTTACCTTCATTCCCTCACTCCTTTATTTTTCCAAATATGATATCTTTTGCCGTGATTCTGTGCATACTCAATTTCAGATCGTGTACTCTCTCCGATATAACCACCCACATTAATAACATAAATAGAATCGGCCATATCTATGTTTCGCTTATGCATGTCATCCAACATCTCTTTTGTCTTGGTCGGGTTCCTTCATCCATATTTTCCCAAACTTACTGATCACTGAATGTCCAAATAGTCCTACACTTATAACAATATTACCTTCTAATGTAAGTCTCTTCTGTGCTTCCATAAATTCATCTTTAAAACGTGTGCTTCCACATAGGGTTACTACCGGATAATTTCCAACCATTAAACTGCCTCCGCAAAATAATCAGTTACAATCTTCTCTAGCTGACCAGCTATTTCATTAAAGGGTAAATTCAAATCTAAAGAACCAACTGTTATCTTGTTTCCTCCCATCGAAAACTGATTAGCCGGCTGGAACTCTTCACTTGTCTTTGCATATAAAAGCATTCCAGCTACATTGCCAGTCTGGTCCTTATCCCAGTTCTTTACATAAGTATAAATCTGGTACAAATTGGCATTTCTATATGTCTGAACATCAAAGTTTGACTGCATCTGCTGACTATAATATTTTGCATCTAAGATTAGAACTCTTCCATCTTTCGATTTAAGCGTTATATCAGTAATCATGTTTGGAAGCCACGTATCATTGTCATCATCAAGGTTCCACTGTCCTTAATCCGGATTAGCCCTTAATTCTGGATGATGATACCGGAAAATATTCAAGGATAAACTTTTCATAAAGATGACTCATTCTCTGATCATCAAGGAATGTAGCCATCTTTATCATTCCCTGCTCAGTAGAAAGTAATAATCCATCAATCACAAGTCTACAAATGTTCAATAGCATCCTATAACTATGATTATTCCTCTGATATCGAATTCTATCCCATTTGATTGCTGAAGGCTCAATGTAATCAACGCTATCAAAACAACAAGTCTTTTTTCAAAACTGACTTATTTTCAATCTTCACATTACCTTGCTTAATCAATAACGTAATTGTAGTTTTAATGACACCATGTTTTCTATTAATATAACCGACGTAACTATTCTTCATCATAAAAGTCATCAAGTACATATGTTGTTACAGGTGTAATATAAAGTTCATACTTAATAATAAGCCTTACCAGATCATTGCCATCAATTAACGTTATTGGTGTACCTTCTCTTGCTGCCTCCCTTGCTGCATTAGTAAATCTGCTATTTGTAATAAACACTCCATAATCTGCCTGAAATTTATTCATAGCCCCAAAACTGATTTATATCAGGCTCACTCACAGGAGCTGTGTTATATCTTTTACATTGGATAACAACTCTTGTTGTTCTGAAATCATCATCGTCTGTATGATATCCATAACCATCAATACCACCATCATTCGATATTTTAATACCCTTATCCGTAAACTGTACTCCCATTTTAGTCAGTAATGCTCTCGAGAATTGTTCAAATTTCTTAGGAGACATATTTGCTATTGCACTTTGCAATTTGACCTTAACATCATCCAATATATCATCAGCATTTATACTGTTTTCATCTTCGATTTCTTTTGGCATTACACTATTCTTCTCTTTATTCTTAGCTGATTTTTCTTCCCAATAAACAGCTGCCTTTTCTCGAACTTCCTTCTTAACATCAAAATTTAAAACATCAACAGCGGCTCCTTTTTCCGTTAATGTCACAAGTGGTTTATATCTAACATATGTAAGGAATCCCAAATAACTTAACTCTTTAATAGCAAAATTAAACTTAAAATCAAATTTTTTGTACTGATTTCCTGTTTTATTAGATGTATATAGTTTCTGTTCAAATTCAGCAATCTTCTCGTCTTTTCACTAATTCTATCCCTAATTTCTGCTCTCTCCAATTGACCACCGGCTTCTTGTAGCACTTCTATGATTGGCTTTATTAAGTATGAAACTTGTTCCTCTGTATTTAATGTATCGTAAAACATTATGTGCCTTCCTTTTCTTTGCATATTTGTTATTTATTAAATAATATCCAATATTCTTGTAATATGATAGCCCATATCATCATAATTATTTCTCTGATAAATGATTATTTACAGACTTTTCTTCATAGTCTCTAGGCAGCTAATCCTCTTAGCTGCCTACCCGCCAATGGAATATTTGGATTCAGGCATTACCCATGCCTTCCTACGGTCATTCTTATTATATTCTCAAACAAATTTACTATTCCTATAAGAACAGTATTTTATCATATAATTCTTTCCAATTTGCCGGTAATACATTCATCTTATATATATATCAACTCTTGTTTTTGAAATAAGTTTTTCCAATTCCTCTGCCAACATATCAGCATCTTTTTGTGGTAATATTTTCTTCAATGCATATAATCGTGAATAAAGATTTGTATTATCCGGAAGTACATCTGCACTATCCCTATTATCTGGAATTACCACAGAAGAAGTCATACCAACCACCATAGAAGGATGCGCACAATAATTTCTTAGATTTCTAACTGCATCTAACCATGTGTCCATCTGCTTTGTTACTTCTCTTTTTATAGTTATTTTGTGAATATGTATAAGCTAATAAATGTAACAGAGGATAGGAAATTACAGAAATAAGTATCCCATGTTACATTGTCATCATCGACATGCCAGAATAGGAATGTAGCAATCGGATAATCCAAAAGAATGGAGTCCCACAGCTTTTCAATCTGCTCCATGCTCCATACATACTATCTTTGGAACGCAGGCATTACGTACTTGCCATCTTTTATATTCTGAATACCCTCATATATCGTAACGCTGCTGTCAATTAATACGCTCATGTTTACTCCCCTCCCTGATAAAAGCTATTTTTGTATTGCAGTAAGACTGTCTCAACCTCACTCCAAATCCATACTCTTTCACCATCATCTTCAAAAACTTTTCCATGTGATTTAGGACCGTCAATCTTCATCTGTGAGTAGTTGTTTTTGAAAGTCGGAACATACAGGTCGGGATGATTCTTATCACTACACAGCCTCTCCATCATTGTCAAAGTAGCTTCTCCGGCAATATCTACTGCCTCGAAGTATGCTCTGATAATTTTGTGGTTGTACTGAGTAGGTTTTAATGACCATATAGGAATACGCTGAATTGCTTTTCCGTAATAATCTTTGCTTTCATTAGCCCTACTTGCAGCCTTTGGATTGTATTCCTGAGAGGCCTTTTCAAACGATTTTGCAATATACCAACGCATACAGGTTTCAATAGCTACATTCTCACTCTCATTTGTAAGGTTTAATGCAAGGCAAAACTTCTCATATATATCAGAATCTACAGCAAAACAAATTTTCTTTTCCATACTACACCGCCTCTCAAAAGGTACAATAATCTACCATCCAGTATAACTGTTTTATTAGTGTTTTGTCAATACTAATCGACTCTTGAGTATATACAAAAGCACCCCGCCGAAGCGAGGCGCCAATAATCTGAACTGTATTTACCTGTAGATATCCACGCTTGTGCCGGATTTGAATTCCACAATAACTTTCTCATGAACAATATTCAAATATGTATCAAGACTCATTGCCCTTCTGCCATTTTCAACACTTTTGATAGTATCCAATGATACATCCGCCCGTTCTGCAAGCTCTGCCTGCGTAATTCCAAGCCTTATGCGTTCTTTTCTGATATTCTCTGCAATAATTTCGTATATGTGCTCTCTTTTCCCCATAGCCCCATCATCCTTTCTGACTTATCGCATTATATCAGAAATTATTATGGGTTTTAGGAAACTGTAATCCTTTGACATTTTCATGTAATACTTTGCATATTTCTTCTAAACACCAATCTACTTTTACACTGAAATTTAAAATTTCAGCAAAATGTATATAACAATATGAGAAAAACCCGTGGCAGATCCACGAGTTTTATCTCCAGTTTGAAGCATGGATATAGATAGTTCCCTGCTTTTATTTAGTGTAACATACACCTTTACTTAGCTACATGTGTAAAATCCCAGTGCGAAAATCCGTCTACATAGCAGGTTTTGTTTCAACCACATATCTCTCCATGCCGCCTAATGCTTCATTATATCTTTTTTTATATTTTGTCTCAACGACCTTATATGTATAATACATAGGACGATAATCTACTATCTCAAGGCATATCAAAACATATTTGAAGAAGGTGAATTACAACGAGATTCAGTTGTTGCAAATTTTGCAACAACTTCCTCTGACGGAAAAACATATCGTAGATCACTATAACCTTGACGTCATTATCTCCGTAGGCTACCGTGTGAAATCCCACCGTGGTACACAGTTCCGTATCTGGGCTATGGAAATATTAAAGGAATACATGAAAAAAGGATTTGCCTTAGATGATGACCGACTGAAAAGACTTGGCGGTGGCAATTACTTTGATGAATTGCTTGCCCGTATCAGAGACATCCGCTCATCAGAAAAAGTATTTTGGAGAAAAGTTCTGGAAATCTATGCAACCAGTATTGATTATGATCCCATGCTGAAAGCTCTGTTCTGTTCTTCAAACAGGTTCAAAATAAAATGCACTGGGCTGCCCACAAGCATACCGCCGCCGAAGTAATCTATGAGCGTGCCGATGCAGAAAAAGAAAATATGGGGCTTACCTCACAAAGAACCTATGTATATGAAAGACTGGCTGGAAACCATTGACGATTATCTGAAAATGACCCGACGTGATATTCTTACCAGCAGCGGTCGCATCAGCCATAAACAGGCTATCGAAAAAGCTCATGCGGAATATGATAAATATAAGAATCGACTGGATGATACACTCTCTCCAGTCGAAAAGGATTTTATCGAAAGTATCGGTATGTTAGAACAAATTACAGACAGTTCAAAAAAGTAGCGATTATGAAGTGGTTGCCCTTGCTGAATTGTGAATATCTCTTGGGTGTTAAAAGGAAAAATAAGCAGTGATCTGAATTATAACTCACAGACCACTGCTTAAATTTTTATTAAAGCGATACCCTACTCCCCATACAGTCTGTATGTAAATCGGTTTACTCGGATTATCTTCTATTTTCTCACGCAGGTTGCGGATATGGCTCATGACAATATTATATATTTTCTCCTTGCTAAATACCATTCCAGCATTTTGCGCTAACCGTAAAAAAATCTCAAATTCTGTAAAAGTAAATTCTATTTCTTTGTTTCCTTTTACCGCCAACCGTTTTTCAGCATTTATTGTTAATCCCTGAAATTCTAAGCATTTTTTTATGTTTCTATTTTCACATATTTTCATTTGCTTATTTTCTAATATGCTTAATATCTCGCTAATAACATCATCTTCACTATTTTCAAATGACAACAGCAACATTTTCCCCATAACTTTCCACCTCCCTAAATCTTACTTATGTAATAATTTAATTATTACATAAGTAAGATTTACAGTCAACTATTTTTCCAAAATTGACATTTCAACAAATACAGAATATACTATTCTTATTACAGGCGTAAGATTTAAGGAGAGATTTACATGAAGAATTTACCACAAATTTCGGAAGCTGAATATGAAGTTATGAAAATCGTATGGAAACATGCTCCAATTAACACCAATGAAATAACAGAAAAATTACTGCAGTCCACAAGCTGGAGTCCTAAAACGATACAAACACTTATTAAACGTCTTGTTACTAAAGGTGTACTCACTTATGAAAAACAAAGTCGTGTTTTCGTTTATACTCCATTAGTAAAAGAAAGTGAATATATTTGCCAAGAAAGTAATTCCTTTCTTAATCGTTATTATGACGGGGATATTACAGCTATGTTATCTGCATACATAGAAAATGACAAACTGACAGAACCAGAAATAGAAACGCTTCGCTCTCTTCTATCCAAGAGAGGAAAAAAAGGAGGCGATTAACATGGCTAATTTCATGATACGCTTTTTATTATGCAATGTATTGATCAGCGGTATCATCGGAATTCTTTTGATAGCCAAATGGGTATTCAGAAACAACTTGTCCAGCCGGATGCAGTATAATCTGTGGTTGCTGTTACTCGGACTTTTAGCAGTACCTTTTATGCCCTTCCGTCTAGTTAGTTTCCCGCAAATTTTCTCATGGCTCAGTAGCGTACAAAACTCCACCACTTCTCATGCCGATGTTGGTACAAATAATGTTATGAATACCGATTTATCTGGTACTACAAATTGGATGAATGACTTTGCCATTTCTGTAAACCATGACACATCATCCGTTACCGGGTACATTTTATTGAGTATATGGATTGTGGGAATGCTTGTGATGATGATATTGGTAATCAAATCTTCTCTTCGTTTACGCACTATAAAGAGATCTGCACTTCCCTTCAAAATCCGAAAGTTCGCAGACTGTATAACAGATGCTTGAATGAGATGAAAATAATAAGGAATATTCCTGTTTACAGTACCGCTTTTTGAAATCCCTATTATCGTAGGATTTTTGAAGCCATGTATTTATCTGCCAATTCATTTAATCTCAGATTATCATGAATCTGATATGAGATATATGCTATTGCATGAACTGCAACACTACAGACATAAGGATGCCATTGCCAATTATCTTATGAACTTTGCCGGAGTGCTTTATTGGTTTAACCCCTTTGTCTGGTTTGCACTAAGAGAAATGCGTAATGACAGAGAAGTTGCCTGTGACACTTCTGTTCTAAAAATGCTGGAAGAAGACGATTATGAGAATTATGGAAATACGCTGATTAACTTTATAGAAAAGGTCTCCTTTTCTCCTTTTCCTTTGCCGCCAACCTTAGTGGAAACATGAAACAAATGAAGCGTCGCATTATCAACATTGCCTCTTATGAGAAACCAACATTTTGCAAGAAATTAAAAGGCATGACTGCTTTTATACTGACCACAGTTCTAATAATGGGACTTACACCTTTTATTTCTACATATGCAGCGGACGAAAGTCGCTACCAATGGAAATCTTCCTCAGAAAATATTTCATATGTAGATTTTTCTAAATACTTTGGAAAATACGAAGGAAGCTTTGTTTTATACGATCTTAGAAATGATGTCTGGAGCATACATGATATAGAACATGCTACGCTACGAGTTGCGCCGGATTCCACTTACAAGATATATGATGCTTTATTTGGATTGGAAGAAGGTGTCATTACACCACAGGATTCTTTTATTGCATGGAATGGAGAAAACTATCCGTTTGAAGCATGGAACGCTGATCAGACCTTGCAGTCTGCTATGGCTTCATCTGTGAACTGGTACTTCCAATCAGTGGACGAACAACTTGGTACTACTTCCGTTTACGATTATATCAAGGAAATCGGATATGGAAATAAGAACATGAGCGGTGATTTCTCCACCTATTGGATGGAATCTTCCTTGAAAATTTCTCCAATAGAGCAGGTCGAACTTTTAACCCAGCTGCAGAATAACAACTTTGGATTTGCTCACGAAAACATCAATGCAGTAAAGATTCCATCTGCCTTTCTTCTTCCGATGCCGGAACATTCTACGGAAAGACCGAACCGGACGTGTGGATGGCCAGGATGTGAACGGATGGTTTATCGGTTATATCGAAACTGCAGATAATACATACTTTTTGCTACCAACATTGGTGCAGACAGCGATGCTACCGGAGACAACGCAACTGAAATAACCATGTCTATCTTGTCAGACATGAATATCTGGAAATAAAGAATCGGGTAAAGGTCAATCTCTGACTTTACCCGATTTTTCTTAATTCGCTATCTGAACAAGCCCTTTGTATTCCCATGTCGCTCCATAATCAGTTGACTGAAATACAATCCCATCTTTCTCCGCTGCATCTGTGGTAACCGTTATCGTCAATGTGTCGTCCTCTTTTCGGGCATATTCGGTAATCAAAATCCTCCACCGTAAATCCGCAATCGATAGCGATTTGTGGTAATTCTGAAACAAGATCCATTGGAAGTTTCATTTCTTCAAAGGTCCTTCCGCCATCGCGAGTGACATATAAGCGGGAATAGGACTGGGATGCGCCTGTAATTCCTGCAACCCCAAAGTTCTCATCATAAAATATTAAACCTTCTGCAACTCCCAATTGTCCACTGAACGGATCGTCATTTATGCATTCCCAAGTAGAACCACCATCCATTGTCTTTTCCATTACATAAAATCTGCTTCCGGCAGCTGCATCCGTTATCACCAAACGCCATCCATTATTTTCATCTAAAAGAAATACATAGTTCCATCACTTTGATCCACAGTCCAACTTTCTGTATCTTTAGCATCCTCCACCTGCTGCATCGTATTCTCCTGCTTCAATTCTTGTTGACTGACGTACTCAGCTCCATAATATATCGAACAGGTGTGACACTATTTAAATCGAGAATATGCAAAGATACCTCAAACCCAACGATTTCTCCACCGCTTCTAAGCTGAGTAAAATTGCTGGTTCCTGTTTCAGTTCCATCACCATCTGCATCTCCCGAAATATATTGTAAGCCTTCCTCTGAACTAAAAGATCTTCGCCCCATATAGAGTATTTCATAAATCTGCTGCTCTTCAAATGTTTCAGCCCACGCCTCTACGACTCGTCCAGTCTGAATTGTTCAAAATTTCAATCATTGGAGACAAACGCATATCGTCACTATATTCTCCATTCACATTACCATCTATCCAAACAGTCATATCATTACTGCTGTCTGCGTCATAATCAATAAGATACGTTTTTTCTCTCCAGCCTCATTTTTCCATATATGAATGCATAAATCCTTTGAATCGTTCCGTTTTCATCAAATGACACGATATTTATTTGCAATATAGAGTTCTTCCGGCAGTTGCAATGCTTCATCCAAATCCATCAGAATCCCTTCTACACCATCCTCAAAAGATTATTATGCTCCAGTTCTACTTCTTTTTACGCATCCACTCATCAAGTTTCCAAGACAGTGCCCCGTGATACGGAACTGCAGAATAAACGATACGTCCACCAAAGAATAAAGTTGCTGCTATAAGGAGTATCATTTCCGTATAGAAAAGTTTCTTATTTCCATTATCTCCTGAATTAACTTCTTGATTATGCCTTTTCGAAATCAGCCAGAGAACCACTGTGCCAACCAATCCTATTATACCTAACGCCAACATCGGTATATGCCTTCTCAAGCCACCATATTGACATAGATGCCAGAATTGATACAACATAAATATATATAGTATTAAACTTACTTTTCCCGTGATTTTATAAATATATTTCATGTAAGTCTCCTTTCTTCATATCTGTAAAAATACCATAAAACACCAGTATTATCAAATCATTCTTTAATACGGTATTGGTAATCTGGTATATGCATAATTCCGTCATTTAGGATTTCATTCCCCAAATACTGAAAACTTCCATCCTCTGCAAACCGCACCGTAAGTTCATGGGTTATGACCGCATCATCGCAAATAACCATATCGCAAACCGCCTCCACCGTTAACGTGACTGTCCCATCATCATTTTCTTTGATGTCGACAACCTCCGGCAGAGAAGTTCCAAAGAAGGTAGGCGCATAATTGAAGCACCCAAGTCTCGCCCAAAGATAGGTCTGGTTTTCCTCATCAAATACTGCGTACTCTCGTATCTGCTCCGCTGTTATCGGAAGATACTCCATAATCAGACTTTCGAATTCTTCTTTTGGAATACCATTTGGATAATCTTCAGGATTGAACTTTTCCCCATATTTCATTCCATACAGATATTCAAACATTCCGTTATAATCCAACTCACTCATATTTTCTGCATTCCAGTTGGAACACAAAAGATTCTGTCCCTGATATCCAAGCCCCCGAACACAACGTTCAGACATTTCACGCTGTTCCTCTGTCATAGGTTTTATTCTGATCAGGCAGCTTCCATCCATAATTTCACTAACCTCTGGAGGCTCCGGCACACATAACTCATAGCAGAACCATCCCTTATCTGTATATTTCCACTCTTTTATTCTGGTGTAGGATATATAGGACATTCCCGACTTACCATTTTTATTCCATACACTTCCTGCGCTTACAACATACATGTCGGTGCCATCAATAAATAAATTTCATTCTCCCTATGGCACCATCATCATGTATCTCGTAAATTACAACAGAACCACTTTTCCCATCCGTACACTCTTCAAGAAACCGATCCACACTTTCATAATTTTCCATATGGAGTATGTTACCAAAGTGGAAACTGGACATCCTGTTTCCATTAACCTTTTCTGCATTTCCAGAACCGTTTCATCATTCAGAACCACATTGATGCTGTCCCTTTATCTGCATCCTTATAAATGTCAAAATAAGTTCCATCATTTTTGCAGTCATTCTCAGCTTCTTTTCCTCCTGTTCATCCACTGGAAGTCCATAGCCCTTTTCCCACTGCTCTGCAGCTTCTTCCTCAGCGCTTTTTGTTTCCTCCGTGGAAGATACTTCTTCCGTATCTTCCACAAGAGTTTCACCCACAACACTCTTTCTTTTCCGCAGGCACATACGAAACACCCAATCAGAAATACCATAATCAGTAGAATACTTTTTTTCCTTAATACCATAAAATCATCCTTTCGTTCTTGCTATCGGCGGCAGTTCCAATTCTATTTGCTCTATGGAATTAGAAAGATATCTGAACGTTCCATCTTCAAATGGTTGGACCACAACCGTGTTTCTAAAAGCGAGATCGGAATTGTAATCCGGCCATACTCCATCAACGATAAGCGTAATTGTTCCATCCGCATTTTCTGTATAATCAACCACCTCTCCAAAGGGCGGATATGGGCTGGCATAAATCATGTCATATTCATAGCTATTACTTTTTTCGTTATATTTACAATATTTTCTTAGTTGTTCCGTGGATACCGGGAAATATGTAGTCATTATTTTCTCGTATTCTTCTGCTGGAATCTCCCAATTGTCCGTTTTTAAATTTTTCCCTGTATAAATTCGATAAATATCCTCAAACATGCAAGGCATCAATATATCTTCCACATTGCTGCTATCCCAGTTTACAACCAGCATATTATAATTTACATAACTAAGACCAGCTATATATTTTTCTGTAAGTTCTCTGCATTTTTCTGGAAGTAACTTTACTCTCCAATATTCTCTCAATCCTGCATGCGCAACTGGATTTTCAAACGTATAAATAAAATATCCTTTTTCAGTAAATTTAATTTCTGACAAATCACTTACCGAAGTTCCAAGTATCTCTGGTTCTCCGCCCTCTCTCCATCGAATACCTACATAGTAACTTTGCAACTTTTCATTTCGATAGACAAATGTCTGTGCGCCAAGCAATCCATCAGCTTGAACCACAAATACTGTTATCAATGTATCCTGACCAATAAGATAACTTTTATAGAAATTTTGCAATTTATCATAATTTTGCATCTCTACATTTTCTTTAACGCATACATATCCACTTTTTCCAAGTATTTTTATAACCTGTTCTCCCTGTTCATTTGTAAAACCATCAATTCCAGAAGCATAGGCAGGTACATCATCTATAATTACAATATCCTTATATACCACCTTCACCAGTTCTGCCGCAGTTAGTGCTTCATTTTGGATATTTTTGCTCTCTTCTTCAGACAGTAAACTTTTTGACTGAGGAATAATCCAATACGGCGAATTATCTTCATTTTCCCTCTCGTAATCAGACTCCTCCTGCCAAAACTCTATATCTGATATCTGTACTGGCTTTTCCCATGTTTCCTCTGCTGATGATTTTCTCACGTTCTTCTCAAAAAAGATTCCTACACTTACAATCATCACCAAGAGGATAACAAAAATGATTCCAAACTTTTTTATAAACCATTTTATATCTTCCATTACTGTCCTCCATATATATCATTCCATTCATCTTCGGTTAAGCGTGGCATATGCCATGTAATGTTGTTATTTTCTTCCTCTGAAACAATGTAATTTGATACATACTGGAATCCACCGTCAGATAATGGTCTGACCGTAACATCATGCATATATACATTTGAATCGCCTGCATACGGATATACTACATGAACATTGAGCGTAATCGTTCCATCCGAATGTTCTTTATACCCAACCACCTCGGAATATCGATATTCTGGATACTCTATCTCATAAAATCCTCTTGGTTTATATTCGTATGTTTGAGTTTGATAATCGTAAATAGTTTTTTTCTGCAATTTATCACTGTCGATATTAAAATATTCCATAATTACATTTTCAAACTCTGTTTTAGGAATATGATAAACTGCACCTATGCCTAAGTTATCATCTGCTACATATGGAAATTTTTCATTATGCAACTTTGGATACAACAAATCAAACATGTCATAGAAATTCAGTTCTCCAAAATCATCCTCATTCCAATCCACTAAAAACATATTATTTAACTCATATCCTATTGGCAAAAGATATTTTTCATTTAATTCCCGACACTTTGCATCCAATGGCAGTATACGAAATGCTACATGCTCTTCTGCAGAACTTAATGTTAATACATACAATTCTTCTGAAAAATAAGTTCCAGAAAACATCAGATATCCATCATCGGTATATCTCCAATAATCGGTTTGATATTCACCTTCATCCTCACTTTTCATAATCCCATCTTTGTATCCGTAATAGCATCTTTTCACATGAACCACTCCTTTTCTGTCTGTAAATGGTAGACCGAAAATCCTCCCAGACTGCTCACTTGGAGTATTGTCACTTCTGCTTTTTCTTGTTTTTCCACCGAATCACAAAAATCTATCACATTTTGTATTTGTGTCATATCAACTCGATTTTCACAATCAACTGCCGCATATCCACATTCCCCAAATCTTTCTACAACTTTACGTACTGTTTCCATATCCTTCAGCTTATTTTTTGTTGTGGCTTCCGCATAAATATCTATCGGAATATTTATAAAATTGTCATCCATTCCTTTCTCACTGACAATTTCAATAGGTTCAGAAGATACTGGTTCTTCTGTATTCCCTTTACATCCCGAAATCCCCATCGAAAAACCTATACTAATTACCAGAAAACCACTTTTCAAGAACCTGACTATCTTTTTGACAACATAACCGCTTCCACCTCTTCCTTTTACGTCCTCTACCATGCTGACGATCATAATAGGACGCTCCATATTCTTGTCCGTTGTAAAAACAGAAAACCATCCCAATTCAGTCCCCGTTGTATCATCTTTTGATGCTTTGATTTCTGCAGTTCCCGTTTTTCCAGCCAATGTAATATCCGTTCTGCATGCTGCATAGCCAGTACCATGAGGATTGTTTATGACTTCTTTTGTATCCTCCAAAACAGTTTGCGCCACATCCTTTGTAAATGCTTCTTTAATCCAGACATCAGGCATTGCATCTTCCTTATATGTAAGATATGGTTTTATCATATTTCCTTCATTGCAAAATGCAGAATACATACAAGCCATATGCAACGGATTTACAAGAATCTGCCCTTGTCCATAGCCACTATCAGCCAACTGTACCTCTTTTTCAATTTTTTCTGTATTGGAAAACTGCGATTTTGCCATCTTAATATCAAATGGAAGTACATCATTGAATCCCAGTTTTGTTAATGAACTTTCCATATCGTTTTCCCCAATTTTTAAGTGCCGCCTTTGCAAAATAAATATTATCAGAATAAATTAAAGCATTTTTTAGAATAACCGGCTCATAAGCATGAAGCGTCGTTACATAATAAGATCCCCAAGACGAATCTTTCTGCCAGCTCAATCCTTCATTCCCATAATCCTCATCTGGATCAATTGCCCCTGTTGTTAATCCAATAGCAGCTATGATAGGCTTAAACGTAGAGCCTGGACACCAGACCTGTCGAAAACGATTATACATAGGTTTGTTCTCATCTTCATTCAGCGCATTCCACTTTTCACTTGACATGCCCCTAATAAAATCGTTGTTATCATATGACGGTGTACTGACCAAAGCCAATACTTCTCCCGTATACTGATTCATAGCAACCGTACAACTCTTATCATCTTTAAATTGTTCATATAATTCTTTCTGCAAATCCGAATCTATCGTTAGTTTTATATCTTTTCCATTTTCCACAATCGTGCTTACTACGATTTTTTTCTTATTGCCGTTTGAATCAACAATAGAAATAGCACACCCATTCTGTCCCTTTAATTCTTTTTCAAATAACCCTTCCATTCCACTTTTTCCAATCACACTGTTCGATGTATATCCCTCCCCTGCGTGTTCTTCTAAATCTTCGGCTGTAACGTTTTGAACATATCCTACTAAATGTGCAGCAGCCTCCCCAGTGGGTATTCCCTTACAGTGATATCTGAAATTTTCACACCTGGAATCTCTAATAATTTCTCCTGTCTGTCTTTCTCTGCCAATGTTTCCTGATCTGGCTCAATCGACATCAGTTTTAATTCATTCACCTTTGGAGCTGTTTTAATGGTACAAATGAATCATCTTTTACCCATTTTGCTGCTAATTTCCGTTCTATATCTTCCACCTTCATTTCCAACAAGTCTGCAAGCTGACTAATAGCATCATCTCTATTCTCCAATTTACCTGGAACTACACCTACAGAAGAAGCCACACCCTTGCCTGCAAGCACACGTCCATTTCGGTCTAAAATCTGTCCCCTCTCAGCATTTGTTACAGATACTTTGACTTTATCCGTAGAATCAACTCTGGGAATATTAAAGAATCACTCCATACCAATTTGTACGTTCCTTTTTCTTGTATAAATGATACATTATTTTCAAAGTTACATTTCCTGCAACAGTATCCATAGATGTTTCATAACAGATCTCTTTTGTTCTTTATCATAAGATGTGATATGAACTTTCATATTATCTACATTAATTCCCTCATAAATAGCAGAATTACGTTTTACAAAATCTTCCTTACTGATATTCCCAGATATTCCTGCATCAATCATTTCATACATTTGTTCATATTCTCGATTTGAAATATGAGCCATATATGTTTTAAGAACCTTATCCGGTGATACATCAAGTACACTTTCATACCATACAAAAAAGGCAACCACAGCTGTAATCAAGCATAAATTCATGAGCCATATAATATATATCCTGCTTTTTTTCTTCATCATAGTGTCTCCTTTTTCTTACATTTGTAAGATTTCATTTTAAAAAAAATTGTTCTTTCCATTTAAAAAGTTATGCCAAAGCAATCATGATTTCTTTTTTCTGTATATAATATTCCCTTATATCTTACATCTGTAAGATATGAACGTCAAGTATTTATTTTACTTTTATTCTAAAGCTGACTTGAAAAAGTAAATTCCAGTGCAAGAGTAAATTCCACCAGCCGCATCTTAAAAATGTGAAAAGTTTACATCCAGTCTGACAGCAGATTTCGATTAGTTTTATTAATGGTTAAAGCGTATCAGCTTAGGCGTCAGATTAACCTTATCTGGTTCAATCGGCTTAAGCTGAAATGCTTTTAAGATATCCTCACCAAGCGTTTCTAATGCAACTTCATATGGTGTCCTTCCACTGAGGATTTCTCGCGGAGTGGAGTTGATGTGGTTTACGATGAGATTCACATCCCATTGTGTTAAGAATTCAAAAGAAGTTCCTTTCGGTAAAACCATACGAAGCATTGTGTGTGCTTGTTCTATAGCGCCTTTTTGTCCGCTGCGCATTGGATCACAATAGTAGATGCTGCTTCTCTGGATTCCCTGAATGCCTGTCTCAAGGCTTACCGGATCTCCGAATTCGGAAGCTCTATCAGTCAATATATTTTCAAAAACGGATATAAATTCATATGTGCCCAGGCGCTTCTCTAAACGGTCAAAGGTAAGTCTTACAGCACCTTTGGTACATCGGTTAAGTAAAAAGGCAAGAAATAGCTTTTCTTTCGTAAAAAACAGTGTCAGGAGAGTCTTGTTTGATTCTCTTGAGGAATGGACTGTATCCATTTCCACAAAAGACGACAGGTCTAATGAACAAAAGTCAGAGTAGGTTCTGTGTGTAAAAACAGAACGATCAGTGATTTGTGTTTTATGACACTTTCGCGGTTTGAATTTTGCCTGTCTTTTCAAATCAATATTTCTTGCTGTGAAGAGTCCTTTGTCAATGTATGTGTACATAGAGCGGACAGAAATATCCAGTTCCGGGTGATTTGTAAGGATTTGATAAGGGGATTGCCCCTGCTCAATCAATGGAGATATGATCTGGTCTTTCTGATGGAGCTGGTGCTTGGTCATATTTATTCCAGAACGAGAAGATATCAGCAGTTCACAATATTTTCTGTCAGCAGCACGGCCGTTGTAATAGTATTTACGTGCAATCGTGCAGTGATTTATCTTTTTCGTGCAGCCATTGCAAACATATGGCGCTTTATTCAATTTACATATCACCAGAAAGTGCCGAAACTGCCGACAGATTGATGCTGACTAATGTATCCATCTGCCTGATTGCCAAATTTCTAAGCAATATAAGTCTTTCTGATTGAGATTTCCCCTGCTCAATTAAAATAGCATTATAACTTTCCATATTTGCCAACACCAACAACTGATTTAAATTTGCATCATCACGCACATTCCCCTTTTTACCTGGATTATTATTTTTCCATTGCTTTGCAGTCTGACCAAATAAAGCAACATTCAAAATATCTGCTTCACTGGCATATGTATAAGCAATCTGTTCCGGTGTTAGCTCTGGTGGAATCAAATTTTCCTTCACCGCATCCGTGTGAATACGGTAGTTCACCTTTGATAAAGCCCTGTTCAAGTTCCAGTCCAATGAAAATCGACTATTTTCATCTTGTTTTAACCTGCGGTAATCTTTCATAATATACAGTTGAAATTCAGGAGAAATCCATGTAGCTAATGCCATTGCAATATCGCTATGGGCATATGTTCCTCCACCATATCTGCCTGCTTTTGACACTATTCCAATAGCATTGGTCTGTTCAATCCATTTGGTTGGCGTCATAACAAACCTGTTTAATCCTGCCTCACTTCTAACCGCCTCGAATTGCACACGGTTAAACTCCGGATTGTGAAGTTCTTCCCAAACAGCCAAAAACTCAACTGTATTTCTGTTTCGCATCCAGTTTTGAATCACAAATCTTGGGTCATCTTCATTTCTATATTTTGCAATATCCGTTAATGAAATAAATTCATTTTCAAATTCTTTCGTATAAATCCCAATATCAATTCCTTTTGCGTGAATAATTTCCCTAACTATTTTATTTGCCATCTCTATTCCTCCACCATGTTCTCCATCTGTTCCAACTTCTGCAATGCTTTCATATACGCCATCAATCTTTTATACTGCTCATCTCCAAGGCTGTGAATCTGCTTTAAAATTCTAATATCCGCTTTAGTAACTTCATAATCCATATCTGCATCTTTATATTCCGGATCAATTCCTTTTCCCGTTAAAAGCTGTTCCGGTGTAATATCCAATATATTAGTATTTTCTTTTTCGACAAAACCGATGAACCATGCTGTACCGTTTGTTCCCGTTCCTGTTTTTCCATATATTTTTTTTGAATCACTAGCCTCAAGTAACATAATGCTTTTTAGAATTTCTATCTCTGATTCTGCATATATAGTTTCCCCTTCCATAATCTTATGCAAAACTTCTACCTGCTCTATCGGAGAAATCAGCAAAGATGATTCAATCCAAAAAACATTAAGTTCTGGAAAAGAGTTTACACCACTTCCACTCCATTCAGATATGTCACAATTTCCATAATCCAATTTGTTTAATTCCTCTTGGATTGTCTCTTGTCCCACCTCTTCTATTACTTTTCTAAAGTACCAAATGCAAGAACTTCGAAATGCATCTTCCAGTCTTAAATCGGCATTCCATGCATCAACTGGGTAATTCATTCCATCATACTCCATTTTACTATCCTCTGACGTTACCACTTGATTATGAATTCCTATTAAAGCTGAGATCACTTTGAACGTAGAATTAGGAGATACCCTCGTTCTGCATTTGTCTTCATTATAAAAGTATATGTATTATTTTCTGAATTCAAAATAACTGCACACCCTTGGATTGATTGAAACGCTTCCGCATAATCTACAGTGACTGTTGTCGGCTGCAGTTCCTCTTCATTCTTCACATCCTCGTTTTCACTTATTTCTTCTTCGGTTTGATTAGTCTATATTGTCTGTTCCTTTTGATTTGATTGGCTGTTTCCATTCTCTTTTGAACTGCATTGATATACTTCCTATAATCAAGCAGTTATACCCATTATCATACATCGTATTAGTTTCATCACAAAATCTTCCTTTCTTCTGTAACTTCTTTTAACTTTTACTTCCTAACCCACGAACAATTTTTACATCAACATTCTAAATACAAGCATCTTCTCATTTTTTATTACATGTGTAAGATTTCAATGTGAAAAAATTTCCCTTGTAAACACCTGTTACATCTACACAAATATTACATCAGTAAGATTTATAAGTCAAGTTATCTTTATACAAAAAGGCTCCTGCCGGGAGGTATCATACATTTTCGCAAAAGTGATACCTTTTAGCAAAAGCCCATTATTCAGCAGAGTCTCCCCCCCTCTGCTCCGATATTCAAATGGTTCATTCATAAAGCTACAAAACACACATCCATTTTTCTTCCTTAATACTCTACAAACCGCAGAAAATCAAGTTTTCCTTGAAAGCAGACAAACGGTTTCAATATTCCCCTGAACTTTGATTTTATACTGCATAGCGAAAGTATGCAATAAATTTTCAAAGTGGGGTAACGATTTTACCTCATCTACACTTTCAATTCAAATAAACTATACCGTAGTATCATCGCTCAAAAGTAACATTTGCCTTATGTCGTATACATTGCCCGTTATATTATAATAAATAAATTTTTTATCATCTGGTGCAATCCATTCATTCTCGCGATAAAATTTAAAGTATGCATATGTAATAATTTTACAATCATTTTTATCTTTGAATTGCTCATAAATCTGATTGTTTTCATAATAAATCGCTATTGCAACACGTTTATTTTTTTCGTCTGATACAGTTTCCAGTTTGATACAAAATTTCCCAGTCTGGTACTCAGAAATTGATTTTATATATCCCACTACACAAATTGGATGATATACTTTTTTATTTGTCAAACATCTCAATAACCTACCGAAATCATTTTCGTTTTCCGAATCAAAATAGAAGTCTTTCCATGAAACCAAATAAGGAACGCCCTTCCCATCGTAATATTGTAAATTAATTTTATCTTCTAAATCTGAATTATTCTCAACCAATGCTCTAAGTTTCATTATCTGATTCATTGTAGACAAATATGCTGTTTTCTTCCCACTTGGAATATAATTATGCTGTCTTTTTCCACGTCCTGGTTCATCTGCTAAATTCTTACTTCCCTTTTTAGCAGTATCTTGCGATATAAGCATCAACCTTACTACATATTTATTATTCCTTTTCGACATCAGTACATCGTCTGCACAAGATGCGTGTATGTTTAATATTGCTCCATCAACCGTGTATTTACACCCTTTTTCATGTTCTTCTCCACGCTTTAAACGAAAATATTTTTGTATAATAATTTTTCTTTCACCTAAATCTCTTTCATGGGAATTCACAAAACTTATATCTGCATCACAATAATAACATTTCAGCTTTCCATATACTTTATTGACATCATATTGACTAATTTTAATTTCTTGCCCATTATACCTTGCCCGATTCATCTTAATTCCCATATGCCGTACCTCTGTCTTTTAACCTATAATTGTTTGCTCATTGATACGCTTCTTAAGAAATGAAATTCAAGATAACATACGGATTACTTTCATTTGATATTTCTCTAATTTTTTCTTTCCTTCCCATATACAAAAAATTCATAATATCATTAAATTCCGTTGTTTCCAAATCATCTCCTGTTAATATTCCTCTTGATTTATAATGTGGCAATGCACTTTCAAAATCCGAATATAATACACCTCTACTGTTAACCCTGTCTCCGACTTGTGAAATCTTCATTTTACATAATATATACATATTAGCAGGTGAATTATTTCTAATAAGTTCAGCAAACTCTATGCCTTCTTTTTCAGCTATCTCATTAAAGGCTTTTTCCGTCACTGTTCCCATCCTGATTAGTGCGTTCTTCTCTCTTTCAACCCATTCAGTTGCCTCATCAACACTAAAAGCTTTCACAGTTGCCAAAACCAACTTATCTATGACTGAAATATTATCTGGGTATTTTTTATACAAAAAACTTAACACCTTATAACGTATTATAGGTGGCAGCATTGAAAAGGAATATAACACGTCATTTCTTGATCCAAATTCGTATTTTTCAAAATAGCTTATCAGCAGATATGATAGCATATCAAATAAACCATCTACCACATTATCAAAGTCCTCTGAGTCAAACCCCTCTAAATATTGCGTATGTGTTGACTGATTTCCTTTGCCACGAACAGTTTCTACAGCTGCTTCAATGAATTCATGGTTAGGCAAATTTTTTATTCTATTTTGAATATTCTTCGCTCCTAAAGTTACTGCCTTATTTGGATTAATATCTAATATTTTTCGAATAACAACCTCTGCATATTTTCTAACAAAAGATATTCTTCCACTAACGGAAGTATCTTTATAAAATGTATCTCCGATTAAATCCGCAACTAAACTTTGATATGCGTTATTATTAAAATTGCTCATTAACTTATCCTCCTTATCACAAATTTACTTTTGCGAAAAAGTATCCTTTCGCTAAAATGTATATTTCTTATTCCCCAAAGCCTATCCCGGGGGTAAACCTCCAGTTATATCATCACTCTACGGAAACAGAAACACACATCTATTTTATTCCCAAAATGGCGAAATCCTTTGATTTATTGGGCTTTTCTTGACAGAAGACACACCGTTTCAACGGATGCAACATTTTCCCTCAAAGCATCCATAACCTCTTTACTTACTGGAAATGCGTACTTTATTTCTTTTATCGGATTCTTTCCCTCTTCCCATGTTTCCTTTGGATGAAGGTGTACTTCCGCTATCATGCTCTCAATAAGCTTACGCTTATCCACATCATTCATTTTATCAAAAATCTTGTCGAAAACCAATAGTATCTTGAATACATTTTCCTTTGTAAGAACATCCTGCTGTGCAGCTTCCTTTTTCTTTTCACAATCTGTTATCATATCTTCCACAGCATAGATTTCCTCATAGATTTTATTAAGACGATTATTCATATCCTGTCTTTTCCGCTCAGCATACTTGTCATCATCATAGATAGCATCTATATCACTTTCCAGATTGCTTTTACTTTTTCCAGCTTCTTTATCATCTTATGATAATTGTACAACTCTTTATCAATTTCCGAAACATCTGTTTTATGCCCTAGCTGTCCCTGAATATCCTCTGCAAATTGTTTATTTCTCACTAAAAGCTTTGTATATTCAATGACCTCTGCCTCTATCCACTCTGCTGGTATCGTATTCTTCTGGCACTGTCCGAACTTTGATTTTGCATAATGTCCACACTGATACTTAATTTTACGCATAACCTTTCCATCTTTATTTTTCCATTGCACAATATCCGCATACATGGATGAACCGCACATAGGACATTTCAAAATACCAGATAACAAATGCTTTGCATACCTTCCAACTCTAGGATTACCTGTTGTCGTTGTCTCCTGCCTTTTTCTTCTGGTAGCTTCAAATAATTCGTCACTAATAATCGGTTCATGTACCACCTCATCACTCATAATATAATCATCAGATTTTACTCTGCGATATTCGTTTTCTGTTCCATCAATACGCTCCATCTTGGTTCTACCAAATGCAATTCTTCCTGTATACACTGGATTGTCAAGCATTCTCTTAATCTGATGTACACTCCAATCAACAAATTTTCTTCCATGAGAATTTCTTGATGGAAGTCTAGGAATCCCGACGATTCAAGTACCCTGCAATCGTAGAATATCCCATACCACCATTAACAAACTGGTCAAAAACAAGCTTCACAACATCAGCCTCATCTTCTTTGATATTTAATTTACCATCTGCAAGTTCATATCCATATGGAGCAAAACCACCATTCCAGCCTCCCTGCTTTGCCTTTTCTTCTCTTCCAAGCATAGTCTGGGCTAGTATATTTTCTCTCTCCATTTCAGCTACAGCCCCTAAAATGGTTATCATCATTTTTCCCATAGATGTACTGGAATCCAGACCATCTTCCTTACAAATCAGATTGACACCATATCGTTGTATGTATGTGAGGGAATTTAGAATATCCTTTGCATTACGCCCAAATCGTGATAATTTAAACACCAATACATAGTCGGTTTCAACACTTCGATGATATCTCATTTAACATTTTTGAAATACTTCTCTTCCTGTAATAGATTTACCACTTTTACCTGGCTCAACATAAATCTCTGATCTCTTCATGATTATTTGCTCCTTTCCTAGTCTTAAAATGCTTACATAAAAATGAGACCTCCCATAATGGAAAGTCTCTACTTTTGGCACTGATTCTATGCCCTTATTATTCAGTTCTTAAATGTACACTTTTCGGCACCACCTCCTTAAAAAATGAGTTCAAAAAAGAAGGTATATTCCAACCTTCCTCTCAAATCCCTATAAATATAAGAAATGACACCACATCAGCCCCTAATTAATCGTCATGTGCAAAGCATTGTCAATACTTGTAAGTTTTGATTCTTCTACTATTAAAATTCGATAAGTTCTCCTTTCCCTAAAACAATATTGTATACCCATTCATTTCCTACAGAACTTACAATATTACTTATTTTAGAAATCTCACAAACTGTTCTTTTACAAAAATCTTCATGATGTAGTTTATAGTTCTTTACAAAAATCTGATTACAATCTACCTTTGCGTCTGCTGGTGGATATAATGCCATTGGAACCTCTTTATAGTCAAAACCATTTTTAAATCTCCCTGCATTATACAAATATCCCTTTCCATCTCTTCCTTTTCCTGCTATCAGACAATAAAATGGTAAATTGTATATCGAATCACACTGTTTTTCAACCACTTTTGCATAGAAAGACTCAATGATATATATTAAATCTTCCACAAGTATGTTATCTTTATTCCCAGATGCCTCTATATCCTTAATAATCGCTTTTTCTATTGCCACACTTCCTGCTGATGCCATACATAACCAATCATTAATAGCAACAACTTTCTGCATTTCATCTGAGATAAACGCCCCATCAATAGCCGAAGCACGCCTATCTCCTGCGACAATTATTACCTCTTTCTCCTTTATACCAAATATTACGCTCATAGCACCTCCTTTAAAAACATTACTGCTTGCATTTAATGTTACTTAATGCTTCTACCAACTCTTCTCTTGTAACTACTAACTCACAAATCTTCTTCTCTTTTTCATCGCTTCCAAGCGTCATTACATCTAATGAAATAAATTCTCCACCTTCTAACTTTGTAGATTCTTCTGAAAACCTTAACCATCTATCAGAAACGACAACTTACAGAAGTCTTGCCTCTTTCATTTTTCTGTCTTTGTGTAAAGTAATTGGAAACTTTTAATATTACTCATAATCTCGTACCTCCATTAAATCAAATTAAAATGCTTCAACGCATCCTTAATATACTCCACCTTCTCCTGCGGGCACTGCTTTACCTCAGGATTTCCTTTCTTAGACTTATTGTAGTTCTCACCCATGTCCAGACCACACATCCGCTTCACCTGTGCAATATAAGAAGTGTGCACATTCACACCGTACTTTTCCTTCACATATTCCTTAATCTTTGAATAAGTAGCCTTTTCTTGTGGTGTATAATTACTCTCTTCATCAGGCTCCATTGTAACCTCAATCTTAGGTGTATCTTTTTTTAGGGATAATTTGACAACCGTCTCAACGGTACTTTCATTGACCCAACAAAGTTCCTGTGTTTCCCTGTCTCCAAAATACACCGGAAAATGGAACTTTATGTGCTTCAGGAATTTGCCATCTGGCTGCTCCTGCTCATAAATATCCACCTGTTCTACAAAACTGTTAAGAAATTCTTTCTTCTCCAGGTCGGTGAACTTATCATATAGTTTATCAAAATATAAAAGAAATTGATAGACGTTTTCTTCTGATATTTTCTGTTGCCGGATATTCAGCAGGCGGTTCTTGACTTCTTCTATACTGTTCTCCACGCCTTCAATTTCATCATATAGATGGTATAACCTTGTCTCCATATCCTGATATTTCTTCTCATAAAATTTATCCATAATATCCAGACTGTCCATCTGCTGTCCAAGTCTTGCTTTTGCTCCGGTCAACTGCTTGTGCTGCTTTTCCAATCCTTCAATCTCTTTTTCTATTTCTTCTGTATCAATTCTTGAACCGATTTTATTCAGAATTGCTTCTTCAAATTTAGGATTCTTCACCAGTTTCCGAATAACTTCTTCCACTGCATTGTTAATCTTCTCCTCGCTCCATTGTTTACGATATCCACATTTATGACCGTCTGCCAGACGACGATGTTTACAGGCATAATAGAAATAATCCTTATATAAGGTTCCGTCTTTCTTTTTCTTTCGGTTCACGTTTCCATACATACCACTTCCACATAACGGACATCTCAATATTCCGGATAAGATATGCTCATGATCCAGACTATGCGTTTTTTCATATTTTACACCTGTTTTTTCCCGTTTTTGATGTGCCAGCTCCCAGTCTGTTTCTGAAATGATTCCTTCATGGATACCATCATGCAGCATATAATTTTCCTGCTTTACAATACGGTATTCATTTCTTGTACCAGATACTTTCTCGTTTTTTCTTCGTCCATAAGCCAGCTTTCCACAGTATACCGGATTATCCAGAACGCCTTTTATAAATGAAGCGGCAAATGCGTCCAGTGTATTATTCTGTCGTTTTTTCTTTTTATATCCATGCTGGTTCAGCCATGCAGCAATCGCAGAAATTCCCATATTTGTATGAATAAATTTATCATAAATCAGACGAATAATCTCCGCTTCGTCCTCTGCAATCTGTAATTCTCCATTTACCAATTCATAACCATATGGAGCGAATCCTCCGTTCCATTTTCCTTCCCTGGCTTTCTGTTTACGTCCCGCCATTGTCTGAACAAGGATATTCTCTCGTTCGATCTCTGCCACCGCAGACAGGACAGAAATCATCAGCTTTCCACTATCTTTTGAGCTGTCAATCCCATCTTCTACACAAATCAGATTCACTCCAAAATCCTGCATCCTCTGCAAAGAATTTAAAACATCTGCCGCATTACGACCGAATCTGGAAAGCTTGAACACCAGTACAAACTGTACCTCATCTGTTCCATTCTCAATATTATCCAACATTCTCTGAAATTCCGGTCTGCCCTCTACGCTCTTTCCAGACTTACCTTCATCGGAATACTCATTTACGATTTCCATGTTCTGAAATTCCGCATATCTCTTGAGTTTTTCTTTCTGAGCATCCAGACTGTAGCCATCTACCTGCATGGTTGTGGATACTCTGGTATATATATCGCATTTAATCTTTTTATTCTTCATAATCTTCCTCGCAGTATAACTCTGTTTTATTGTCCCAACCTTATTTTAGTACTTGTTCCAACTATTTTCAATACTTATTTTCCGTATTGACGCATTTCTTCGCCAATCGTATAATTAAGTTAGATACAGAGCATTTCTGTTATCAAAATATTGCCCGCCCACCATTGGCGACTTATAAATGCTTGGCTCGAAAATATTGTTCGCTTACCGGAAGCGTCTAATAAATGTCCGGCTTGAAAATTATTTAGAAATTATTTTTGTTTTTCGATATTGTGTTTTTATCACACATTGCATATACTATAAATACACAAAAAAGCCAAAAAAGAGGAGGTGTTAGTATGGCTACTTCAAGTATTACTCATAATTTTGTCGTATCCAATCCAAATAGCGTAAAGCGTTTTGTCGCAGCAATTGACGAAGCCGACCGTGACCGCACACCAAAGCAGACACTTCCCGGACGTCAGTTAACGAACCCACAGGAAATCTTAGCTTTAATGTCAAAAAGGAAGAAAAAACATGTCTGATAAATATTTTACCGTTAATATTCGGGCATATTTGGATAAAGACGAACCGACATATATCGGAGAGGAAAGTCTTTACGACTTACTCTCCGATTTTTCTTGTCCCAAAAATCCCGATGTGGAATACTTTTTATTACATAATGCGATTGAGTTTACCAAAAAAGATCAATCTATCACTTATCTGGTATTTGATGCTGAAGATGCTTCACTGGTTGGTTATTTTTCACTTACAGTAAAACCAATCTCTGTCCGTGCTTCAAATATCAGCAAGACAATGGCAAAAAAGCTGTCCCGTGTCAGTATTTTGGATGAAGAAACACAATCCTATACTACCGCAGCTTACCTGATTGCCCAGTTGGGAAAGAACTATTCTCTTCCAAAGAACAAACGAATCCCTGGAAATATTCTACTGGGATTTGCACTGGAAACCATATCCAGTCTCAAATATTCCGTAGGCGGCGTTATGGAGTTTCTTGAATGCGAAGATAATGAATTTCTTCTGAGCTTTTATACACAGAATCATTTCAAGCCATTTGATACTCGTATTACCGCTTCCCAGAATAATGAGTCACACACTCTGCATCAGCTTTTAAAATTTATTTGATTTAAAAATACACGAAAAAAGCGACAGTCTGATTTACATTTTGTATTTCAGGAAACTGCCGCTTCTTTTTCTTCTTTATTCTGTTTTTCTTCCTCCAACTCCCGGAGGACTTCATCGCCGTACTTATCAATCATCCGTACCAGAAAATCAATGCACCGCTCAAATTCAATATTCTGTTGCATAAGCTCCTCCCGTTATTGTTTTGTTCTGAGCTTATTTTACAGAACCTGCCTGAAAACCACATTGAATAGAAATTGATTGTAAATTGACACAATCACTTTAAAAATTTCCGTATTTTCTTGAATCGAATGTATGTTCGTGTTATGATAGATATACTCAATCTTAACTACGAAAGGGGAATTTCTATTGAATCGATGCGATTTTTCTTCTATTAGCACTTGCTTAAAAAATCATATCAGCGAAAGTAATCAAATGAGTCAGCCTGATTTTTTATACGAATTATTTGAAGATTTTATGGATGATCCGGCAAATCAGGATTTTTCAATGGACAACGGTCTGGTTTGCCGCTGGATGACTGGTCAGGCTAAAATCAGTCCTAAAATATCCGCTTACTATTCCAAGCCATCCAATCAGGAAAAATTAGCTCATACTATCCATCAGAATCTTCTTCCACTGATGTCTGACTGTAATATGGCTATACAGGATATTTACACTTTATTCATTCAGGATGACAGCATCTCAGATGCGAAAAAGAAAAATCTGACTCCCTTATATAAACCAGCCAGTTCAAGACTGCTGTTTCTTGCAAAACTGATTTCTTTTGGCATGGAACGCCAATTCATCAAACGTAATACCAAAAATCAGAAGCTACTCGCCGGAGGGGCTTTATCCCCCATTGTACTGGATTATATTATGGATAGTGAGGTTCCGAAACCATGCCGTCATTTTATCGGAAGAGATAAAGAACTGAAAGAATTATATACCATGCTTGAGGAAAACCGTCATGTTTTTCTTTGCGGAATCGCCGGAATCGGAAAAAATGAACTTGCCAAAGCCTACGCAAAGCGGTACATAAAGCATTACACCAATATACTTTATGTAGAATATACCGGCAATCTCCATCAGGATATTACTGACATGGATTTTATTGACGATCTGCCGGAAAGCACTGAACAGGAACGGTTTCAAAGACATAACCGTTTTCTGCGTTCCCTGAAATCCGATACTCTGCTTATCATAGATAATTTTAATGTCACTGCGACACAGGACAGCTTTCTGTCAGTAGTATTAAACTATCGCTGCCAGATTTTGTTTACAACCCGAAGCAAACTGGATGAATACTGTACTCTGCCATTAAAAGAAATAGAGGATATAAACATTCTTTTCCAACTGACATCTGCATTTTATTCAGAAGCAGACAAGTATCGTTCGACCGTCGAAAAAATCATAGAGACCGTACACTATCATACTTTTGCCGTGGAACTGGCTGCAAAACTTTTGGAAAATGGAATTTCAACTCCAGGTCAGTTATTAGCAAAACTTCAGGAAGAAAGAGCATCTCTCGATAATGAAGATAAAATTAAAATAATCAAAGATGGACAAAGCAGCAAAGCCACCTATTACAGTCATATCCATACTCTATTTTCACTATATGCTTTATCCCGAAAACAGCAGGATATCATGTGTAATATGTGCCTTCTTCCTTCCACCGGTATTTCTGCCCGTATATTTGCCAAATGGCTGGAACTGCCTACCTTAAATGAAATCAACGACTTAATTGAGACTGGTTTTGTGCAGACAACTACACGTCACACAATCTCCTCTGCATCCGATGATTCAGGAAATCACCCTTTCAGAGACAAAACCATCTGTAAGTAGTTGCCACACATTGCTGGATTCTTTACAGCACATATGTTTAATGCATGGAATGGAAGTAGATTATTACAAAAAGCTATTTCAAACAATCGGAAATATCATAGAATTGATTGAAAAAGATGATATACCAAAGTATCTGCTTTTTCTGGAAAATGCATTTCCATACATGGATAACTATAACTACCACAAAGGTATGAATGGAATCATTCAGGAACTGAAGGTGCTGTTAAAGACAAAAAAGCATTGGCACCAACTCTGACCGGGCGTTATTACTGGATTTTCAGGCAGCCCTTGAAACCAAACCTGAAAAAGCAATAAAACTGGAAAAGGATGCACTTGCCCAGATAGAAAATATCACTGCTGACAATGCTCGTCTTGTTTCCAACCTTCATGCCAATCTCGGTGGACTTTACCGCATAAACGGTCATCCCGATCTTGCAAGAGAACACATGGAAAAAAGTATCTCACTGCTTGACCAATTTAACCTGCTTCATATAAATGACAGCATACCTCAGATTGCCAATTATGCAATGTTCCTGACAGAACAGCAGGAACCCGAAAGAGGAATCTCCGAATTGCAAAAATTATCCGGCATCATCAAGGAATACCATTCCGATGACTGTCTGGATTATGCCAAAGTACAGGAAACCCTTGGAACCATTTATCTGATGACTGCCAATCTTCCGCAAGCCAAAACACATTTTAAAAAAGCTTTCAAAATATATGAAAAGATCTGGGCTGATGAACCTGAAATGATTGAAGCAAAATATCAGGAAATTCAGGAAGTTATATCCACAGATTGGATTTTCCATTGGAAAAAACTCTATCCTGTCTTTTAACAAAATAAGTACAATTTACGGCGGGCAACTTGCCCGCCGTAAATCTTTAAATTATGCTTTGATTTTTCCAGAAAATATTTTACTTACTTTGTTTTTTATGAGTATGAATACAATTTTTACCTATTTCCATATCTGCGAAAACTTTTATAAATAAAAGGCAGTAAGGCTATTGCCATCACTGTATACATTACCATTACAAGCGGAATTTGTCGAAATACACAATTCCCAATCTGATAAATAAGTGGGACTTTTACACTTGCCTGTACATTTGTCAAAATTGTTGGTATCAAATTGAAAAGCGTTGTATACCCAGAAAGTGCCCGTCCTATAAATGGCAATAAGCAATATAAAAAGAACGGAATGCAAACAGCGACACTAATTGTATGCATTTTAGCCGCTACTAACATAGACACTACAGCCGCCAGCATACTGGCTATAAATCCACATACAACTGTCAACAAATAGTATTGTCCATATGACATAATGTAAATACTATACGCCTGATACATTTGATAAGGTGTATTCATACCACTGGTTCCCATAATTCCAAAACAAATCACACTAAGTAATATAATTCCCATACAATAAATCATAACTGTCGTAGCTATTCCTGCCAGTATTTTTGTTTTAACAGCTTTTGTACGTCCATACTTTGTAGAGAAAAATACTGCATCTGCTTTTGTCTGAAAATCATCTGCAAATATTCCAGCACAAATAAAACCAACTATGATTGCCAGAATAATAGAATACGTTTCTACATACATAATCATAGTATCCCATGAACTATAAGATTCGTATTCTACTGGTAATTTTATTTCATTATATTTCTTTTCCAAGTATTTTTTCTGTACAGAAGTCTTTCCATATTCTTCTGCCATCTTTTCCATATTTTTATGATAAGTGTCATAGAACTCTTGTATATTTTCTTCTGTAATTTGATTTAGAACACTTTCATCATATTCTGCATCCGGTGTTAATACCGATATTATAAAACCCCTAATATCATCTATCGGTTGTAATGTCGTTCCGTAAATCGCATTTTCTTCTGAGGATTGTGTCATCGCATTTTTATTTTGTTCTATAACTTTTCTAAGTTCATCTTCTGTCAATGTACCTTTCCATGCTCGTCTGTTATCTGTAAGTTTTCTTGTTGCCATAATTCCAGTACTAGCATTTCCATTCTCATCCACATAGCGATTACTTGTAACTGCAAATCCGCTAAAAATGACAGCAAGTATCAATGCCAATCCGATTGCAAATACATTAATTTTCTTTGAAAAAATTCGTTTTAATTCTAATTTAAGCATCTTGTTTTTCCTCCGATTTTTCTCCAAAATAAAATAGAAATGCATCTTCCAGATTTTTTTCTACAGCCACAGCATCTTCTGTTGGCTTTTCTATTGAAATAATTCTAAGCTCTGCTCCGGTTTTTGTTGTTTTTATATTTCCAACCAAATATTCATTCATATATTTGTCTATCATACTTCTCGAAACATTACATTGCCATACCTTTTCTTTCATAGAAGATACTAAATCTTCCGCAGTACCTGCATAAAAAAGTTCTCCATCTTTCATTAACATAATGTTATTCGCAATGTACTCAATATCCGATACAATATGTGTAGACAAGAGCACCAAACGTTCTTCCGACAATTCACTAATTAAATTACGAAAACGTATTCTTTCATTCGGGTCTAATCCAGCGGTAGGTTCGTCCAGGACAAGAATTCGCGGATCGTTTAACATCGCCTGTGCTATTCCTACACGTCTAACCATTCCTCCAGACAAATTCTTCATTTTTCTTTTACTGAATTTTTCCATTCCTACTTGATTTAATAATTGCTTCACTTTTTTTCTGGCAAACGGTATTTTTAACCCTTTTATAGAAGAAATGTACATCATGTAATCATATACGGTCAAATCTGGATAATATCCAAAATCCTGTGGTAAATATCCCAGAACTTCTCGGTATTCACCTCCTAGTTTCCATATATCTTTACCATTCCATAATATTTGTCCTTCTGATGGTTGAATAATCGTACAAAGCATACGCATTAATGTGGTCTTTCCTGCTCCATTTACTCCAAGCAGTCCATAAATTCCTTTTTCCATAACACAATTCACTTTATTAACAGCATTTACTTCTCCGTATTGTTTTGTTACATTTTTAAATTCTAATTTCATACGTGTAATCCTCCAAAATTTTTTCATCAAATACCAATGACTTCTGAACACAAAAAACAAAATATACAAAAGTCAATATCAGCATAGCCACCCATACCGGAGTTACAATTTTCTGATAAATAACATCATTTGCAACAATCATCATCCATAAACCAACCCATACCAGACAGGAAAGCACTGCTATATATTCTGATTTTTCCCATCTGCTGTACAATACACGAAAACATATACAACATGAAACATTTACTGGAAGCAAAAAATTAACCACCAAATCACTTAACGAGAGTATTGTTGTTTGATATGTAATTGCCAAAAACACCATAACGATCACCAGATCCACTACTCCAAACATTAACATTCTTGCTGTACAAATCTGACGCAGTGTGTAATAAGACGCCTGCTCAATTTCAATCGCACCATTTCTTCTGTTTTTCCAAATTTCCGGGACAATCAGAACCACAAATATGGTGGCAGATATTCCCATAATCCTCATCATATCTTTTATGTCTGACGTATAATTACTCAACCATATCCATAAACACATAAGAATACAACCTTGTAAAATCCACCATCTTTTTTTTATGAATTTTGTCTGCTCATACAAAAATTCAAAATAAGATGTTCTATGCGATTGTTTCGATAAAATTGACTCTGACAAAATATTCTGACATGCTTTTACTGTTCTGTTTTCTGCTTCAATCCTTACATATTTTTCTTCAATTTCCTCTTTATATTCCTTTATTTGTTGCTTATATTTCATCATAGTTTTTCACCTCCAACTCTTTCATTAAAAGTTCTTTTGCTCTTCCAATTCGATATTTCACAAGCGAAAGTTTTATGTGAAGTAATTCTGCAATTTCTCTTTGTTTCAATTCTTGAAAAAAATATAAAACTGCCGTTTCTCTAATTTCTTCCGGTAACTTTCTCACTGCCTGTTCAATAGTTAATCGGACTCCTAGCTCTTCTACATGATTTTTACCACTGTCCTCTGATTTTAGCACTTCCTCTGATGGAATATCTTTTTTCTTTTTGTAATAATTTTTAACAGTATTTCCGGCAATTGTATAAAGATAATTCTTAACTTTTCCATATTCTTTATATCTATATAAATTGGAAAAGAAACGTGTAAATACTTCTTGTGTTAAATCCTCTGCCTCATAGGGATCATAGATATGTAGCAAACAATATTGATATATACTTGAGTAATATTTTTTGACCAGTTTTTCACACGCGTCTTCATCTCCTGCTCTTGCTAGATGTACTAACAAAGAATCTGTCTTGTATTCCATTCGTAAATTTGCCTCCCTCTGTTTTCTAAATAATATAACAATCCTACTATAAAAAAAGTTAGGATTCTTTTGTTTTTATTTATATTTTTCTAAATATTCTTCCAAACATGAATTTTCTTCTTTCATTGTTTTAGCGACAGTCGTTCCAACATAACGGTAATGCCATGGTTCATTACTAATTCCTGTTATATCCGTTTTATCTTCCGGGTAACGTTTTACAAACCCATATTTATATGCATTTTCGTCTAACCATTGATATACTTTTTCAGAAGAACATTTGTCGGTATCCGCATTAATATCAACACTCAGTCCTAATTGGTGTTCGCTTGTATCGGGAATTGCAACATATTTCTCAGCTCTTTTTTTTGCTTCTTTCGCAGAATATCCTTGTTTTTCATATTCATTGATTTTCTCGTCCATAATTTTTTGTTGTTCTTCTGTTGTTCGATATCCTTCTCTAACAAACAGTGCCAGCCCCTCAGCTCTTGCATCATTAAACATTTGTTGTAATTCTGGATAAATCCGTGAATCTACTTTTTTACCATTCGACAATTCTGTCAATTCTACTTGATAATTATCAGGAATATAATGATTTCGATCGACCAAAATAAGATTCCATTCACCCGAAGTATCTGCAAAGGACTTTTCTAACTGCAAAATTTTCGGTAATGTTAATTCTCCAACCTGCATATCGATTTTTATTGTTCTCCACATTACAACGGTTATTATGATAGTCATTAAAAGAATGAATACTCGTAAAATATTCTTTCTTCTGCGATTGCTGTATCTTCTTTTGTTCATTTTCTCTCCCACACTTTCATTATCAAAATATTTCTACTTTTAATATAATTAACAACCAAAACGACAAAAGAGTTAGTATCTAAACTTATTTATCAATAAAAAGTTTATTTTTTCTCAATTTCAGCTCAATTTCCCCTCAATGCCTTTTTCCTCCGACCTTCGTATGCTTATCTCACAGCAGAGCAGTACCACACCGGTACGACCTGCTGAATCAATCAATACGAAAACGGAGGTATTTTTTATGCGAGAACTCAGAAACACAAAAATTATTGCTGTAGATCATGGCTACGGCAATATGAAAACAGCAAACATCGTCACACCAACCGGAATCAAAGCCTATGAAACCGAACCAATCTTCACCGGAAATATTCTGGAATATAACGGCATTTACTACCGGATTGGCGAAGGACACAAAGAATTTATCCCGGATAAAGCTATGGACGAAGAATATTATCTTCTGACGCTAATGGCTATTGCAAGGGAAATGAATATCTTTTCCATCCGTGAAGCAGATGTTCATCTGGCTGCCGGACTCCCTCTGACATGGATCTGAACTCAAAGAGAAGCTTTTCGTTCCTATCTGCTCCAGAATCCAGAAGTCCGTTACCTTTTTAACAGCAAAGAGTATCATCTCCACTTTGTGGGATGCAGCCTTTACCCACAGGGGTATCCGGCTATCGTAAACCAACTTGGAGATTTCAAGGGAACCAATCTCCTTGCAGATATCGGAAACGGAACCATGAACATTCTGTATATCAACAATAAGAAAGCTCAGGAGAGCCGATGCTGGACAGAAAAACTTGGTGTAAACCAATGCATGATTGCTGCAAAGAACGCTGTTCTGGACAAATTCGGAGTGAAAATTGAAGAATCCACAGTAGAACAGATTCTGCGGTTTGGAACCGCTGACATTTCAGCACCATATCTGGATTGTATCAGTTCTATTGCCAGACAGTATGTGGCAGAACTTTTTTCCACGCTCCGCAAATATGAATACAATCCTGACCTGATGCGCCTGTATGTGGTTGGCGGCGGTGGATGCCTGTTCCGTAACTTCGGAACGTATGACAAATCACGAGTCACCATCATTGATGACATCTGCGCCACCGCTAAAGGTTACGAATCTCTTGCTTATATGAGCCTGAAAAGGAGGGGATAAACCATGCAGAACAATATCCGCAACACAAACCTGCGTTTTAATCTGGACAAAGAACAGCAGCGGAGAGCCTGGGAATATTTACAGACAATGGACAGGCAGGATTTTAAATCTTACAGTCAGGTAATCTCTCTTGCACTGGTAGATTATTTTGACCGCTACTACCGCACACAGGCTGATCCTTATCTGGAAACAAGAGAGCGGGAAGAACTTTTTGTGAAACAAATTGTAGATGCAGTGGAATACAGCCTGAAACAGTCATTGCCACTTTTTCTTTCCGGACTGACTGTAGGCATGGCGCAAAGGGAGCCCCAAATCAGGGCGCCCTTTCCAACACCTGAAAATTCACAGCCAGATAGTGATGTAGACTGGGATTTTCTTGGAGAATAACTGATTGGAGGTGAACACATGACGGACTTTCTGACAGCAGACACCAACCTGCCATCTTATATGATGTTTCCCCGTTTTCTTCTGGACATGGAAATAAACGAAACTGCCAAAATGCTTTATATTATCCTGCTCGACCGGGCAAGGCTTTCCCAGAAAAATGAGGGCTGGTCAGATATCAATGGTCATGTGTTCATTTACTTTACAATTGAAGCACTGGCAGAAGTTCTCCATAAAAGCCAGATGACGGTTAAAACTGCTCTGGCAGTACTGGAAAAACAGGAGCTTATCTTCCGAAAACGGCAGGGACCCGGACAACCCAATCGGATTTATGTAAAACTCCCAAAAGAAACCATCCACTATACAGACAGATTTCTTTCCCTAAGACAGACAGAAAACTGTCCTATTGACAGACAGGATTCTTTTCCTGATACAGACAGAAAACTGTCTGGTAATAAGAAAGAGATAAAAAAGAACAATTTAGAAAAAAGAGGGAGTAAGAAGCCACTCTCACCCTATGGAAAATTTCAAAATGTTTTTCTGTCAGAAAAAGAGCTTGAAGATATCCGGCAGACAATCCCTGACTGGAAGGATTATATTGAACGCTTATCCGGTTATATGGCTTCTACCGGAAAGCAATACCAGAACCATGCAGCTACCATCATCAGCTGGGCAAGCCAGGATCATCCTGCTTCCCGGCAAAGAAATTACGAAAGTGAGGAATACGAAACACTATGACAAGATTTACAGAAAAAGCAACCGCTATAACACCAAGCAGAAAGCTTCAGTCTGATGAATATTTTAACGAAACAGACCACCTGATCTACTGTTCCAAATGCAATACGCCAAGACAATGCCGGCATGAATTACAGGGAAAGGTTCTTATTCCTTCCATTCGCTGTAAATGCCAGCAGAAAATCTTTGAGCAGGAAGAAGCCCATAGAAAACTTCATGAAAAACAAATGGAAATAGAGCATCTTAAAACCAGCGGCTTACAGGACAAAGCACTCTATGACTACACTTTTGCCAAGGATAACGGCATCAATCCGGAAATAAAACTTGCACACAATTATGTAAATAACTGGGAAGAGATGAAAGCAAACGCTTCCGGACTTCTCATCTGGGGTGATGTCGGCACTGGAAAATCTTTTTTTGCAGGTTGCATTGCCAATGCCCTGCTGGAAAAAGGCGTTCCTGTACTGATGACCAACTTTTCCCGGATTCTGAATACCCTTACCGGAATGCATTTTGAAGACAGAAACCAGTTCATCAACAACTTAAACCGCTACAGTCTTCTGATTATTGATGATCTCGGAATTGAGCGGAACTCTGACTTTGCACTGGAACAGGTATTCAATGTGATCGACAGTCGTTATCGCAGTAAAAAGCCTCTGATCATAACGACCAATCTCACTTTATCAGAGCTGAATAATGCCGCTGATATCGCACACAAGCGAATTTATGACCGGATTCTGGAGAGATGTATTCCTGTCCGTATCAATAACCGGAATATTCGTCAGGACAATGCAACAGCTAATTTAAAACAGGCGAAAAAAATCCTGTTGAACAATCATGCTCCGAACCAGAATTGACTCGAAGAAGTATAACACAATGATTACTTTTCACTGACAGTGGTACTACTTTCTTTCCTCATTTATTACCAGAAATATGCCACTGTCAGTTATCTAAAACCATAGTACCAAACCAAAAGATTTTAAAACCAAAACTGCCCGGATACGGGCATAAAAAGGAGGTGCCAGATATGGCAGATAAAAGAATCATGACACCAGAAGAAAAAGCACTTTTACAGGCAAAACACCGCCAGGAAGAAGCCGAAGCAAGAAATCGCAAAAAAGAACGTGATGCCAGAACACACCGATTAGTCCAGGAAGGAGCCATTCTGGAAAGTATTGTTCCCCATATTAAAGAAATGGATTTAGATTCCCTGAAACGGGAGCTGATGATCCGGCTACGGGGAATGTAAACGCACAAGTTCTACTCCCGAAGGGCGCACTTACTCACCACCTGATAAATCAGGCAGTGGTATCCCCTTCGGGGCTCGTGCGCTCTGCCGAGGGCTTTATCCGCTGTTGCAGGCAACATCGAAAGGAGGTGCCAGATATGGCAATTTATCATATGCAAGCCAAAGTCGTCAGCCGTGGTTCCGGTCGGTCTGCTGTTGCTGCTTCTGCTTATATGAGCTGTAGCCGCATGTACAATGATTATGATGGCATCCAGCATGACTATACCAGAAAGCAGGGTCTGATCTATCAGGAAGTGATGCTTCCTCCAATGGCTCCATCGAAATGGAATGACCGGGAACAACTCTGGAATGCTGTGGAAGAAACCGAAAAGACCAAAGACAGCCGACTGGCAAGAGAATTTGTTGTCGCACTCCCTGTTGAGTTGGATAAAGACAGCAATATTTCTCTTCTTCAGGATTTTATTAAAAAGAATTTTGTAGATATGGGGATGTGTGCTGATTTTGCCATTCACGATACAGATGGTCACAATCCCCATGCACACATTCTTCTTACTGTCCGACCATTAAATGAAAATGGAACATGGCAGTATAAAACAGAAAAAGAATATCTCTGTATCAAAGATGGGGAAGAAAAAGGGTTTACTGCTTCTGAATTTAAAACTGCTCAGAAACAGGGATGGGAAAAGCAATATCGCTATAAAGTTGGAAAAAAGAAAGAATATCTGACTTCCTCTGTTGCACAGGAAAAAGGATATGAACGGATTGATAAACACCCCAAGAGCAGCCGATATGGCAGACAGAATCCTATTTTCCAACAATGGAACAGTGATGAACAACTTTGTATCTGGCGGGCAAACTGGGCAGATGCCGTAAATAAAATGCTTGCACGTAATCAGATAAATGCTACCATTGATCACCGCAGCTTTGCAGATCAGGGAATCACCGAACAGCCAACCATCCATGAAGGCTACATTGCCCAGAATATGGAAAAGAAAGGCATGATAGCAGACCGCTGTGAAATCAACCGTCAGATTCGTGCGGATAACAAAATGCTCCGAGAATTAAAAGCAAAGGTAGCAAAACTGGCTGAAGCTGTAGAAAAGTCTGTTCCAATAATAGCAGAAACATTAGAAGCAATCCGCAATCATATGATTTTTACACAGTATCATTTGCTCCACAATGAGATGCAAAAAGAAGTGATCCATGACTGGATGAATCATTTTAATCCAATACTGAATAAATACAACACCATTAAAAAGAAACTCAAAGCTAAAGTTACGGAGCAGAAAGAACTGAATGTAAAAAAAGTGAAAAACAGTATTTTGAATCCCATCCAGCATCTAAAATTGAATCAGCAGCTTACCACTGTTACCGAAGAAATTGAAGAACTGAAATCAAGGAAAGAGCAGCTAATCTTCCAGGCACAATGCTCTACCGATAAAGATATGACAAATCTATCCAAGAAATATGACCAAATGAATAAAAATCTGGATATCCTAGATTCTCAGGACATCTCGCTCAAAAAACAGCTTGAAAAAGACGCCGCCGCTTTCCGGGAAGAAAAATTTCATCCTGAACCAGAACAGTATACCGAGTTACTGGACACCAGAATCCAGATACGTCCTGATTTCCGGGATAAGCTGATCGAGCAGCTCAAAGGTACTTTTGGTAAGTATTATGACTATCACCGTCGTGATATTGCAGCCGATGAGGTGGATTATCTCAATGTGGAAGACCCTGATGTTTTCTCCCATCGTGCATGGGAACTTAAATATCAGAGAAAACAGGAAATGCGGCGAAATCAGCCTGCTCGGACTAAGAAAAAATCGCATAATTTAGAGATATAACCCAAAAACTGGATTCTTTATAGAAAGATATCTTTCAATAACGTAATGAAAGTTGAATAGATCTTAGGTCTATTCAACTTTCACTATTTTTCAAATTACTTTATTATACATAATTTCTTCTACACCATTATTCATAATCATATACTGAAAAGCTATTATTGTACTAATTATTAGAATTTTCTTTCTCTCCTCAATACTATTTCTGCCAAAAAAACCTTCAAAAATACTCTTACATAGTTTTAATCGCATTCTTGGTCTGAACTTTAGTAACAACTTTTTGATATACCTCAACTCCACAATCTGGTGCCATTTCAAATGTTGCAAATAGTGCGTATGGTATTAGCATTTCAGGGTTATTCTCCGATGCACATCCTCGACAATTTATTTTTAATTCAATAGACTCATCAATGTCCCATACCTCTATACTATTATTTTCAAATATTTCATGTTGAAGAGTACCTCTGTACAGCATGATAATCATATTCCACTCTAGAACCAATTAAACTATTTCCATTATTTATTGTCATCCAAACTTGTTTCTCTCTGTATTTAATGGATGAAGGATGTATAGGAGATAAATATGCAAGAGTTACTGTCAATTTTCTTTTAATCTTTTCTCATGAAATTCAATAGGTATAGGTATTGAATAAATAAATGCTTTATCTTGGGCAATATCTCCAAATCCAATCAAGGTTACCTGCTCTTTTGTGCATTCCTTAACTTTATCAACATCGGGTTCTCCATATCCCAAATATCTATGTAATGCATTCTTTGCATTAGTACCAGATATATTTAAGACACCCTGAAACATTTTATCCCAGCCATTCCAAGATGCTCCATGGGCAAGCATTGCCTTTATTAACACAGCAACATATTCATTAGGAACTCCCATTCCCGTTTCTTTCATAAAAATCTCATCCAGCACAGCATAACATTCCTGAGCTTTATTAGTAACAAGTGCGGTCGCATCACTTGTTCCAAAAGAAAACGCTTTGTTTACAATTGCTCCCATCGTTAATCCTGGTGCTGCTGAAGAAATGCCAGGTGCCCTTGTTGAACTTTCCCTCCATTTAACCATACCTCTATGCATATAATCTTCATGGACAAAATTTCTTCCGCCAGGAAGAAAATATCAGGTTTAATTGCATTATTAATCCCACTTCCAAATGAACTATAAACAGCAGGTATATTATCAGAACACAACTTTGCTAAAGAACCAATTGGATTTTCATCATTATTATCAGCAAATATTGCTCCTACCGTCAAAGCATTCATACTTTCTGCCGGAGATAACAAACGCTTATTACGAATATCCTGATCTATGAATTTAATAATTATTGAATCTTTTTCTTCATCACTTAAATTTTTAAAATTATTAAAATCAATCCCTGTCTCAATTTCGTCTGGATGATTCCCAGCACTCACTATAAATAAAACTCTATATTTATAACTCAACCAATCCAATAATCGTGCCAAAGGACTAATAATATTGTAAAATTCTCTATACCGTATCCCAATTGATAAATTAATAATTCGAACATTCGAAGCCACTTGTCCAGCTTCTGGTTCGAATAATCTACGAACAGCTTCATGGATTTTATCTACTAATAAAAAATCGTCTGGAATATATTCCATAACTTTATTATTCCAAGTTTCCGGTTTCATAATAGGACGAACATATACTTTTCTTATTTTTTCCTCAATAGTAGACATATCCTTTCCTCTCAATATAAGTGATGCCATAGAAGTCCCGTGAACACGCTCACGTACCTCATAAAAACTTTCAAATCCATCTGGATCATCGACCGTCAACATTCCTTTTAGCAGAGGATGGTTGGCTTGAGGCGCGCCATCAAACATAGCAATGATAGGATCCTCAATTACATTGGTTGGAACACTAAAACTATTTGAATCCGAAAAGTTATTATTATCACTTGAAAATATTGCTTGAACACATGGTTTTAAGAACATAATTGGTTCAGCTATTACAAGTGCCACTTCTTCTCTATCTATAATTTTTTGAGCATATTCACGAGGAACAGCAGCTAAAATGGCATGATACTCAATCTCTGGTATGACCGAACAACTAAAAATTTCTCCTCCCACTTGAATAACAATATTTTTAATATTATCTTCTACTTCTTGACGCTTTGAAATTGATGAACGAAAAAATAATTCAATCTGAACCTTTACCTTTTCCAGCGATGCATCTTGCAATTCTTCTTTCCATATTTCTGTTAGTCCCGTATCCTCTAACCTTTCCTGAATTCCCCATTTATGCACATCATACAATGTTCTGAACAATTGCTTGAAACCAGTCATTCCTCTAGGAAACTTAAAATATTCATCAGTCTGATAATGCTTCCACAACGATATGATTTCATTCAATGCCACTTGATTAGTCATGATGCAAAATAATTTTGTCGTTAGTTTTTTTGAATCATCACGAACTGACTGACTATCCATAACATAAAAATCATCTGAATTATTCAAATTAGAATCCGATAACTCCATTAACCATTCAACGGTAGGATACTCCTCTTTCAATTTATTAACTGCTTTGTAAAAATCACGTGGATCTCCTACTGTCTCAAATACTAATGTATATTCTGGATCAACGCCTGTGGCATAATTAGTAAAATATATATTTCCACTATTTATTGTATGCTGAAGCACATTAAACTGAGGGGTCAATCTTAATACCTGTCGTGAATGTGATGGAAGATAATACTTTGATCCACCACCATATCTTCTTTCCTTATCAGCAACCGTTGGAGCTGCAAACAACACTAATGGTCTTTCTGGCATTACTTATCCCTCCTTATTTTTCTTCCGTCTGATATCCACAAAGGCGAAGTTGCGTATTGGTAATATTTTTTGTTTTAACACTCGGTCCATTCAAAATATATTGACGAAAAACAGATAATGCAAACTCCTCTGCCTCCGCATAGCTTTTTCCATATAATTTTTTTGCCAAAGTACTTGTTGCAAGTCCAAAGGAAAAGTTCATACGTTTTTCAAATAACACAAACCACTTTTCTAGATTGGCTCGTGTCGGTTTTGGTAATTCCAATTTCATTTGGAACCTTCTCCAAACAGCTTGGTCTAATAAAGCATCATGATTAGTTGCTGCTATTGCAACAACATAACTTGGCAATGAATCGATTTGTAAAAGAAGCTAGCTAACGACTCTTTTTATTTCACCTGTCTCATGTTGATCTCCTCGTTCTTTTCCAATTGTATCAAATTCATCAAAAAACAACACACATTGCCTCGTACTAGCATATTCAAATAGTTTTGAAAGCCTTGAGGCTGTTTCCCCCAAATATGCTCCAATAATTGTATCATATCTTACCGTAATAAGTGGCACCATAAGAGCTTCCGCAATTGCCTCCGCTAAGGATGTCTTGCCATTTCCTGGTGGACCTATAAGCAAAATTTTATTTCTTGGTTCCAACCCATAAGATCTAAGCAAATCTGCTCTTATCTGTTCTTCAATAATTGCTCTACATGTTTCAACAACATTATCCGGAAGTAATAATTGCTCTAATCTTTTATCTGGCATTTTTTCTTCAAACAAATGCTTTGGAATACTATTAATACTATTTATAGTATGCATACTCGGATTTCTCGACGTATAAGTTGTCTGTTCTGGGTTTTCCTTTAGAAGCTGCTCTATTTTATTCGCTAATATCTCATGTTGTTTTGTTCGTTCTTCGGCACAAATTGCCTGCGTTGCTCTCCGGAAAGTCATATCATCTTTTCGCAATCCTGCCTTAATTAATTCACATAGTAAATCTGCTCTGGCCATTTTACATCCTCCAATCGAGTTTTATAAATAAACAAGAAAATCGTCATAGCTTTTTCAATTCATTAACATCAATAAAATTGCTTTCACAAAATTCATAGAAAGAATTTTTAGCTAGTTGACTCGGTTCATTTCTTGAATTTTCCCACCTATTAATGGTAGCAAAACTTACACCCAAAGCATTCGCTAATTTTTTCTGACTCATTTCTAATTGTGTTCTTACATTTTTAACCTGGTTCGCAAACATACACTCCTCCTATTATTATACTACATAATATATAACATTTGTTATATTCAAGTCAATAGAAGTGGACATATTTGCTTGTTTTTTGTCCCAAACCATCATTTTCTCGTTATACAAAAATATTTTTCATAAATAGAAAAAGAGACTATCGTTATGTGACAGTCTCCTTCACCGTTATTACCTATAAATTAGTTCATTACACACAATCTCTTCTGCAGCATTCCGGATATTATTTTCCGCTCCTGACCCATTCCATCTGATCACGAGCTTTCAGTTCTTCCGTAACGCCTTGCTTCTCCATCATCTGACGCACCAGAATACCCATCCTCTCCTGTGCTTCATCGTCCACAGCATTCAGATGTTCTGTTAATCTGTCTTCCAACATATACAGAGAATACATTGCCGGACGATGCTCTTTCAGATACGTTTTCCGAATCATTCCATATTTCCCATAATGCGGTTCTTCATCTGTACTGACAAGATTCGGATAGTAAATTCCGTCTGCGCCAAGTGTGTAGGTTCCACCCATTTTTTCAAATGTGCTTTTCATATGTTATTCCTCCTTGAAATCAGCGATGTCCTTAGATCATCGCAAAATATTTCAGAGCAGCCTTGATAGCATCTTCTTTCTCTTTCGGACACTGTGGCACTTTTGGATTTTCTGTCTTTGGTAGATTATAGTTCTCTCCTACTTCGATTCCACATTTCCTTTTGATTTGAGAAATATATAAACTTGAAACCTTCAAGCCAAATTCTTTCAGCACATAATCTTTGATTTCCTGATAGGTTTCTTTCAACTCGGCACTGGTGGCATCCAGCTCGTCCAGGTCTAAGTCGATCTCTATCGTGTCATCTGGTTTTTGTTGGGACAAAAGAACAACCGTCTCCACATGATAAGTATTCGGAAACATATCCACGCAGCATATCTTCTCCACTCTATACCCTCTGTCCATAAATATCTGCAAATCCCTTGCCAGGCTTGTTGGTTTACATGAAATATAAACCATATTCTCAACACCATACTCTATGATTTTCCCGATAGCCTTCGGATGGATACCGTCTCGTGGTGGATCAAGAATTATATAATCCGGTTTTTCCTCTATCTCATCAAGCACCTTGAGGACATCACCTGCGATAAATTTACAGTTATCAAGACCATTAAGAGCTGCATTTTCCTTTGCTGCGCAAACTGCCTCCTCAACTATTTCGACACCTACTACTTCCTTACACACCGGTGCCATAAGCTGCGCGATGGTGCCGGTTCCGCTGTAGAGGTCGTAGACTGTTTTACCGTTTAGCGAATCCTTGTCATCTCCCAGGATAAACTCTCTCGCTGTCTCATAGAGCACCTCCGCTCCGAGTGAGTTGGTCTGGAAAAATGAGAATGGTGTGATTTTGAATTTCAGACCTAAGAGCTCCTCGTAGAAATATGAATCTCCGTAGAGCACCTCTGTGCCCTCGTTTTTGACCACATCTGCCACGCTGTCATTTTTGTTTGTAAAACGCCCTTGAATCTGCCGTCATAGTGCCTGGTCAAAGTTCATATCTAAAGCCTGCGAGCAGCTCCTCCTCGTTGAAGCCCTCTGTCTGTGTGCTAGTGACAAGGTCGACTATGATTTCACCGGTTTTTGTTGCCTTTCTGACAAGCAGATGCCGCAGATAGCCCTTGTGTGTTGCTCTGTGAAAATATGGGATATTGTTTTTTGAAAAATAATCAAGTGTTGCCTTTAATATTGTCCTGAAATCCTCATCCACTATCTGACAGTCCGATACTGTCACAAGGTCATAAAAGCTTCCTCTTTTGTGCATGCCAAGCGCAAGAGGGCCATCCTTGTACTCATCACCGAAGGAAAATTCCATCTTGTTTCTGTATTCGCTCTTTTTCGGACTTCCATGTATCCCTATAAACTCATATCCAGCCTCTTCCTCAGTGCCGATGGCATCCGAAATGAGCTTTTTCACCTGGGTAAGCTTCATATCAAGCTGCTTTTCGTAAGGCACTGTCTGATATGTACAGCCCCCGCACATTCCAAAGTGAGGACATGGCTCTTCTGTCTCCAGAGGGATTTCTCAATTACCTCCATGAGTCTGCCCTCTGCCCTTTGATGCCTTACTTTATTTACAACAAATTCCACCTTCTGTCCCGGAATTGTATTTTTCACAATTACTCTGTCGCCGTCATCTGTAACGGCTATTCCCTTGTTTGGGAAGTCTACTCTTTCTACGGTTCCTGTTCCTCTAAATCCTTTTTTCATGTAATTCTTATCTCTCTTTATACTTTATTATTCCTTTGTATGCTGACTGCAAATGCCTTGCTTCACACATAAAGAAAAATGAGGACTACATATGTAGCCCCATTATCTAAAACGACTATTTCTCTTCTTTAGTCTTTGGTGCCTCTTTTTTCTCTTCAGCATCATCATCGTCTTCATCCTCGAAGAAATCATCATCGAATTCATCATCATACTCATCATCGAAATCATCTAAATAATCCGGTGTGAAAAATCTGTAGATACCATATGCCGCTGCTGCAACTGCAACTAATACACCAATGATGGCAAATATGATAACAGCCTTGGAAGGCTTCTTGTCTTCCTCTTCTTTTTTGAGAAGGTCATTAAGCTTTGCCATGCTGAGCTTCTCTGTAAGCTTGTTGTCCTTTAATAATTCTTCAACTTTACTCATAATTCAATCCGCTCCTTTTCCAAAAGTAATTGTCAAATGCTATTTGTTAAATCCATTATAGCATATTATATCCAATTTTCCTATAAAAATTACAATATTTTTAGTCAATTTTTTTCAATTTGGCAAATGAAGCAAACATTTTTTTGGTACCGGCCTTGTCAAAGTCCACAGTGACCTCATAATCCCTGCCGCCTTCTACAATTGCCATGACCTCTCCCGCGCCAAACTTGATGTGCGATACTCTGTCTCCTACCTTATATGAAAGGCCGCCGGTGGTATTAGCACTGGCAAAAGACTTCTGGTTGCTCACAGGCGTGTAGACAGGTGTCCTTGTACGCTGTGTATTAAAGGTTGTCGCATACTCTGTGCCATATACAGGTGTCTTTTTGAAGGCCTCCTTAGCCTTTCTGTAGGTGCTCTGTGAATTTCTTTCAAGGTCATCATCACGGCGCTTTGGCTCATAGACCTCACCTGACATAAGCTCACGCGGAATCTCTTTCACAAATCGCGATACCTTATTGAACTGTGTCTCTCCACGCACCATGCGCATGCGTGCAGATGTGATGGTAAGATGCTCCTTGGCTCTCGTGATACCAACATAAGCAAGACGCCTTTCCTCCTCTATCTCGCTTGTTGCATCATCACTCGTGATTGACATATAGCTTGGGAAAAGACCATCCTCCATACCCGCCAGATACACATTCGGAAACTCAAGTCCCTTAGCACTGTGCAGAGTCATAAGAACCACATAGTCGCTGTTTTCGTCAAGACCGTCTATATCGGCTACAAGTGCCACTTCCAAAAAGCCACTGAGTAGGATTCTCCTCCCTGCTCGTAATCAACAGCCTTGTTTATAAGCTCATCAATATTCTCAATACGCTGCTCTGCTTCATCCGTGCCCTCAGCGTTTAGCTCATCGACATAGCCGGTCTCATCGATTATTGCCTGTATGAGCTGCGAAACCGAATCCATCTCGGCTCTCGCACGAAGTGACTGTATAAACATCACAAAAGGCTTTATCTTGCCTGCCGACCTCGCCATGCCTGGCACTTCATCGACATAGCGCAGTGCCGTATAGAAATCTATACCCTTCTCAAGAGCATAGTCTGTCACCTTATTGATGCTTGTAGCCCGATGCCGCGCTTTGGCACATTTATTATTCGCTTTACAGCAAGGTCATCATGGCCATTATCAATAGTCTTTAAATATGCAAGGATATCCTTTATCTCTTTCTGGAATAGAAATTCACGCCGCCGACAATCTTGTATGGGATGTTTGCTGCAATAAACTTCTCCTCGAAGAGACGCGACTGTGCGTTGGTTCGGTAAAGCACAGCACAGTCCTTATAGCGCGCCTCACCCTTTCTCACGAGTCTCGCTATCGAACGCGCCACATAATCCGCTTCCTCGAAGCCACTCTCAAGCTGTTCAAAGGTAATCCTGTCTCCGCTCCGTTGTCTGTCCAAAGCTGCTTGTCCTTTCTGCCCACGTTGTTGGAAATGACGCTGTTGGCGGCATCCAGGATATTCTGTGTAGACCTGTAATTCTGCTCAAGCTTTATGACCTTTTCATCTTCAAAATGCTTCTCAAAGTTTAAGATATTGTAGATATTGGCACCTCTGAACTTGTAAATGGACTGATCATCATCACCCACCACACACAGATTCTTATACTTCATGGCAAGAAGCCTGATAAGCTCAAACTGCACGGTGTTTGTGTCCTGATACTCATCCACCATGATATATCTGAAGCGCTCCTGATAGTAATCCAGCACCTCTTTATCCAGCTTAAAAAGCTCTACTGTCTTCACAAGCAGATCATCAAAATCGAGTGCGTTATTCTGCTTTAGGGCATTCTGATACTCCTTGTATACAAGTGCCTGCTTGCGCTTCACAAAGTCACCTGTGAAGCGGTTTTCAAACTCTATCGGATCAATCATCTCATCCTTTGCAGATGAAATAACATTTAAAACATCTTTTCCTTATACATCTTGGTATCTATCTCAAGACGCTTGCAGATGTCCTTCATCAGAGCCTTCTGGTCGTCAGCATCATATATGGTAAAGTTCGTGTCATATCCCAGCCTGTCAATATACCTGCGCAGAATACGCACACATGTCGAATGGAATGTGGAAACCCATATGCTTTCGAACCATAGCCCACCATATCATCAATTCGCTCACGCATCTCCCGCAGCCTTGTTTGTAAAGGTGATTGCCATGATATTGTAAGGATTGACGCCACACTCATCTATCAGGTAGGCAGTCCTGTATGTAAGAACCCTGGTCTTGCCACTGCCTGCCCCTGCTAAAATAAGAAGCGGTCCCTCTGTGGTCAAAACGGCCTCCCTCTGCTGTTCATTCAACATATCTAAGTTCATCTGTTTTCCTCTCAATTCTCCAGTCTTATTACAGGCACACAAACCATAAATACAAAAATAATTTATTTACAGCATACCACAAACATATGTTTTGCACAACCCAATATGAGAAAATTCAAAAACTTGTCATATAGTTTTCAATACTATATAATAAAAGCCTGAGGTGATGATATGGAGAATGACGTTAAAGAATTTTTATCAGAATTATTAAAGCAGCTTAAATCAATAGATTACATAAAGCCGGAGGATATACCAAATATTGATTTGTACATGGATCAGGTCACAACCTTCATGGACGAGCAGCTCGCTGCATCAAAGCGCTATGAAAGCGACAAAATCCTTACCAAGACAATGATAAACAACTATGCCAAAACAATCTGCTCCCTTCTCCGGACAAGAAAAAGTATTCTAAGGAGCATGTGCTCACACTGCTTTTTATATATTATTTCAAAAATATATTGAGCATCAACGATATCCGCTCAATTCTTAATCCGCTTACCGAGAAGTATTTCGGCAATGATGACGGATTTACGATGCAGGATGTCTATACTGAGGTTTTCAGCTTAGAGGCGGAGGAATCGCAGAAGCTCCTAAAGGATCTCGGCAAGAAATACAAGATTGCCGGTGAGACATTTGAGGATTTTCCTGATGAGGATCAGAAATTTCTTCACACATTCAGCTTTATCTGCATGCTGAGTTTCGATGTCTACATCAAGAAAATGCTGATTGAGCGCATGATTGACAATCTAAATGAAGAAAAAGAGGCTTCTTCCCATGAAAATACACATTCAGGAAAGGAAAGCAAAAAAACAGGCTCAAATTAATGAGCCTGTTTTTCTTTCCCCCTATGATAAACTAATCCTCTTTGTCAGAGCCATCCTCCATGCGTGAAAAACCATATCATATCCATCGTTGCCGTAGTTTAATGATCTGTTCACACGGCTGATTGTGGCTGTGGAAGCCCCGGTCTTTTCTGCTATATCAAGATATGTCTTCTGCTCTCTAAGCATCTTTGCCACTTCAAATCTCTGTGACAGAGAAAAAGAAGCTCATTTACGGTACATACATCCTCAAAAAATGTATAACACTCTGCTCTATCCTTGAGACACAAAATAGCATCAAACAAATGGTCTACTGCTTCTGTTTTAAGATTCTTGCTCATCGTGTTCTCCTTTTCATGCGATTTATTTACATTTAATTTTAACATATTAAAGTTTTAAAGTAAACAGCTTTCTTGCAATTAAATTATGATATGTTATACTAATGTTACTATCGCCTAATAAATCAGAATGGAGTATATTGAAAATGAAAAAAGTAGGATATTTCTTTTACACATTTGTCCCACTGCTTGCAGTTGAGGCAATTCAGACTATCGCCTTATTCTTTATGATGGGCATGGGAGTGTTTGGACAGGGTTTTGTCGGAAAGCTTGCTTTTCCGTCTGCAAACGTATCGGACCGCCTTGAAAAGACATTTACCTCTGTAAATTTTAACATGATGATTATGGTCATCTATGCACTCATTACCATTGCGATTTTTGGCATGTGGTACTATGCCAGATACGAAGGTAATTTTCTTCCATCCCCTAAGAAAACCTTCAATCCCATGATGCTAGTGGCAATCGTCATACTCGTGCCGGGTACACAGTTTGCTGCCAATTTCATCGCTAACTTAACCGGCTACATCCGTCCCGACTGGCTGCAACAGTACAACAAGCTTTTTGAGACATCAGGCATCACAGATACCACCTTTGTGACAGTACTTTATTCTGTAATACTGGCGCCAATCTGTGAGGAGCTTATATTCCGCGGTGTAACCATGCGCTGTGCCAGAAAGACTTTGCCATTTGCTCTTGCCAATCTGATGCAGGCTGCACTTTTCGGACTGTTCCATCTCAACTGGATTCAGGGCATATATGCCTTTGCACTTGGCATAGTGCTCGGATATGTGTGCGAACGCGGTGGCTCTATTTACTACTCTATGGGGCTTCATCTGCTTTTCAACCTTTGGGGCACACTCTCGATTTTTCCCTGATCCCGGTAATAGTGTAGTGGTCTTTGTAATTGTGATTGCTGTTACAATTGTTTCACTGGTGGTCGGATTTGTACTGTTTAACAAAGGACGAAGAAAGCTCCCCATAAATTCTACAGGAATATAGACACGCCCGCCAGACTTACTATCATCATAATCATGCCGGCGAGCAGTACTCCAAGCATGACAGCGGCAACTGTTGACTTGAAATCCATATCAAGGATACTTGCCGCAAGTGTTCCTGTCCATGCACATGTTCCCGGAAGTGGGATACCTACGAAAAGTAAAAGTGCAACAAACAGACCTCTTCCGGCCTTTGCCTGAAGCTTCTTGCCGCCCTTCTCTCCTTTTTCAATGCAGAAGCTGAAGAACTTTCCAATGATTGGTTTGTCTGCTCCCCAGATGAGAACCTTTCTTGCAAAAAGATAAATAATTGGTACCGGAAGCATATTTGCAATGATACAAACGATAAATGATGGCACTATCGGCAGCCCCATCACCTGTGAAACCGGAACCGCTCCTCTGAGTTCAATAAGTGGTACCATTGAAATTAAAAAGATGTAAATATATTTTTTTAACATGAATAATTCTCCAAAAATTTAATTAGTGTATGCATCTGCTCATCAGTTCCTATGGATATGCGCAGATAGTCGTTGATTCGCTCGGTGAGCTGAAATGTCTGACAAATATATTGTCTGCCTTAAGGTCCTCAAAAAGCTTTGTTGCAGAAACATTTGCAGGCTTTGCAAATATAAAGTTGCTCTTTGAGTCACAGAATGTAAAGCCAAGTCTCTTAAGCTCTTTCTTTGTCCACTCACGTGTCTTTATGACCTTTGCTGTGGTCTCTTCAAAGTATGCTCTGTCTTTTACCGCTGCTGTAGCTGCTTCGATTGTGATTCTGTCCATGGTATATGAATTGAACGAATATTTCACATCATTCAGATACTTGATAAGCACAGGACTTGCCATGGCAAAACCAACTCTTGAGCCTGCCAGCGCGCGTGATTTTGAGAATGTCTGTACCACGATGACATTATCATATTTGTCAATGAGCGGAAGCGCACTTTCCCCACCAAAATCTACATATGCCTCATCTACTACGACAATTACATCCTGATTGTGCTCTATTATATCCTCTATCTCATCAAGAGGCATGAGCTTTCCTGTCGGAGCATTAGGGTTTGGAAAAACTACTCCGCCGTTTGCCTTATAGTAATCTGACGGTACTATTGAAAAATCATCTGACAGTGGAAGCTGCTCATAAGGGATTCGAAGCATATCTGCCCACACATCATAAAATGAATATGTGATATCAGGAAACAGTATAGGTTTTTTCGAATTGAAAAATGTCATGAAAATCATGGCAAGTACATCATCAGAGCCAACTCCGACAAACACCTTCGAGCTGTCTATCTTATAGAAATCCGCAATTGCATTTACCAGCTTATCAACCCTTGGGTCAGGATACAGTCTTAAATCATCTGTATTGAAATTACTTAAAACCTCCTTCACTCCCGGCGCTGGCGGATATGGATTCTCATTTGTATTTAACTTAATAACACAGGTATTCTTTGGCTGTTCTCCCGGTGTATAAGGTACAACCCTTCGGATGTTATTTTCCCAGTCTCTCATTCTTTTCCTCCAAATTTAATTATATGTCAGCCCATACATATTTACTGATCATTCAATTTTCTTCTCAAAAAAAAATGATATCAAACATAAAATCAGCGTTTTTATTCACTTTAAAATATGCACCCAAAAAAATGCTAACAATTTTACTTTACCTCATTTACTTATGTTTGTAAAGGTTGTATATTACACTTAATCACTATTTTTTATATATATTTTTATCTATTTTTAATCAAGGGGGATTATAAATAATGACTAAAAATAATTCAAAGGATCTCACTGTAGGTTCTCCTACCGGGCTCATTTTGGGCTTTTCCCTTCCGTTGCTTCTCGGAATGCTTTTCCAGCAGGTTTACAGCCTTATGGATACAATAATCGTCGGTCGTTTTCTAAGTGTTTCGGCCTTAGCCGCAGTCGGCTCTACCGGAAGCATCTGCTTTCTCATCATTGGCTTCTGCCAGGGTGTGTGTGCGGCTTTTCACTTCCAATAGCCCAGCGCTTTGGTGCCAAGGATGAAAAAGGACTTAAAAAATATGTAGGAAATGCAGGAATTGTGTCTGTAATTATCGCAATAATCATGACGGCACTCACTGTGCTTCTCTGCGGTCACATTCTGACCTGGATGAATACGCCAGGCGACATTTACGACCTCGCCTACCAGTATCTGATTGTCATATTTGCAGGCATTCCTGCCACAATACTGTACAATCTGCTGTCGATATCTGAGATCTCTCGGCAACTCGGTCATACCTGTTATTTTCCTTATAATCGCGGCTGTTCTAAATATCGGTCTTGATTTACTTTTCATTCTGGTATTTAACATGGGCGTGTTTGGAGCGGCTTTTGCAACCGTACTGTCACAGGGTATATCGAGTGCTGTGCATCATTTACATAGCAAAAAATGTACCTCTGCTGCATGTAAGCAGAAATGATTTGGAGCTTGACTCTTGATATGTCAGAAATCTGATGGTCATGGGACTTCCTATGGGCTTTCAGTATTCGATAACCGCTATAGGCAGCGTCATACTGCAGACTGCCGTAAACGGCTTAGGCTCCATCGCAGTTGCCTCAATGACCGCTGCAAGCCGTATTTCAATGTTTATGGTGTGTCCATTTGACGCACTCGGCTCCACAATGGCCACCTACAGTGGACAAAATGTCGGCGCAGCCAAATTTGAACGTGTAAAGAAGGGGCTTATTTCAGCCTCAGTTATAGGATCGGTCTATTCGGTTTTGATTTTTGTGGCACTGCTGTTTATAGCCAACTATCTGATTTACCTGTTTGTATCACCAAGCGAAACAGAGGTTGTCGCACAGGCTCATCAGTTTCTGCTTACAAATGCATTTTTCTACATCCCGCTCGTTCTGGTAAACACAGTCCGTTTCACCATACAGGGCATGGGCTTTTCAGGTTTTGCAATGTTTGCAGGAGTAGCAGAAATGATTGCTCTTTCGCTCATCGGACTTGTATTTGTACCGATATTCGGCTTTTCTGCCGCCTGCTTTGCAAGCCCACTCGCATGGATTCTCGCAGATGCCTTCCTGGTGCCTGCATTCATCCACTGCCTTCACAAGCTACAAAAACGGTAAATTGATCCTAATGACACATCTTTAGTAAAAAGTCATTAACAATAATGGCTTTAACCGATTCTTTAAAATCAGTTTATCTCACAGCCGAGGAAAGCACCGGCGAACATACTATATATTGAGCTTTACGAAGCAGCTTAGAAGCAGTTAGAATTATGTCCATATACAACAATGCCCCAGCATGGACGCTGGGGCAAGGCGTTATGTGCCATGGACGGCACATAAAAGCCGGTTGTGTCATGGTCTAAACACCCTAAATCATAATTCTTACTGCTTCTTAGCTGCGTAGTACTTGCGAAATATATAGTATGGTTCGCCGGTGCTTTCCGCATTATAAAAAGATAATTGAAAATCTTATGCATTTACCGCATCTATAAATTTTTGGAACGCTGCACGTCCCTCATCAGTGCACTTGTACACTCCTGCACACTCAAGCACTTCTTTAAATACAAGTCCAATCTCCTCATTGATGATACCATCAATATTAGACTCATCAATCTTATCATACTTAGACATAAACTTAAGAGCCCAGTCAGCATGTGATGCAAGAGTCTCAGTCGAATGCAGATCCTTTCCTGTAAGGATTGCATCCCTAAGCTCTGCCATCTCACCTTTTAATCTGGCCGGAAGCACTGCAAGTCCCATTACCTCGATAAGTCCGATATTCTCCTTCTTTATGTGATGAAGGTGGGCATGCGGATTATAAACCCCCAGCGGATGCTCCTCTGTTGTGATATTGTTTCTGAGCACAAGGTCAAGCTCATAGTCTCCGTCACGACGTCTTGCTATAGGTGTGATAGTGTTGTGTGGCTCTCCATCTGTCTCTGCAAAAATAAATGCTTCTTCATCTGTATAGCCTCTCCATGCAAGAAGAATCTTATCTGCAAGGTCAATAAGCTTATCCCTGTCTGCTGACTTGATTCTAATAACAGACATAGGCCATTTTACGATACCTGCCTCGACATCCTCGTAGCCCTTGAATGTGATTTCTTTCTCTATCGGAGCCTTTGCCATAGCGAAGGTATAGTGTCCGCCCTGGAAATGGTCGTGACTTAAGATAGAGCCTCCAACGATTGGCAGATCTGCATTTGAGCCTACAAAATAATGTGGAAACTGTGTTACAAAATCAAGCAGCTTTCCAAATGTGGCACGCTCGATTTTCATCGGTGTATGCTTTGAATTGAACACGATACAGTGCTCATTGTAGTATACATATGGTGAGTACTGGAAAAACCACTGGCTGTTGTTTATTGTAACAGGGATAATTCTGTGGTTTTCTCTTGCAGGATGGTTTACGCGGCCTGCATAGCCCTCATTTTCCTTACAAAGCTGGCACTTTGGATATGCGCTCTGCTTAGCATTTTTAGCAGCAGCAATTGCCTTTGGATCCTTCTCAGGCTTTGAGAGATTGATTGTCACATCAAGTGTGCCATACTCTGTATCTGTGGTCCATTTCATATCCTTTTTGATACGCTGTCTTCTGATATAATTGCTGTCACAGCTTAATTTGTAAAAATAATCGGTTGCCGCAAGCGAAGACTCATTGTCGTATAAATCCTTAAAGCGAGCTCTGATCACGCTTGGTGCATTTACAAGGCAGCCCATCAGCTTTGTATCAAAAAGATCCTTGTATACAATGCTGTTTTCTTTCATGATGCCATTGTCATATGCGTATGTCATCATATCCTCGAGTATAGCCTCAAGCTTTTCCTCTGCCTCTTCCTGTGTCCATGCCGGCTGAGCCTCTACCTTTTCAAATGTCTCATCCTCGATGTCATCCACTCCGAGTACCTCGAAGTCTGTTTACTGTGTATACCTCATCAGCAGGGTCAACAATTCCTGTTGTAAGACCATATTTTACTAATTCTAATATTCTCTCCTGAATCATGTCATGCTCCTTAATCATTGTCGGGAAAAACCTGTTTATCCGTTACTGTTATTTCATATTGCTGATTTTATGCCAGACGGCTAGGTCCGTCTCCGATTGAAACAACATAAAACTCAGGTGTCTTTCCAACCTTCTCTTCATAGGCCTTTGTCAGGTTTGCCTTAAACTGATCAATAGCCTCGTCCTTTACTATGCTGACTGTGCAGCCGCCAAAGCCGCCGCCTGTGATTCGTGATCCGATAACACCCGGAATCTTCCATGCCTCATCAACAAGTACGTCAACCTCAGGACATGATGTCTCATAATCATCACGAAGTGATACATGTGAAGCATTCATAAGCTTTCCAAATGTCTCGATATCATTTTCCTTCAGTGCCTTAACAGCCTTGATGGTACGCTGGTTCTCATAAACCGCATGCTTGCCTCTCTTACGTGCAACCTCATCCTTAATCGCATCCTTATGAGCCTCGAACTCTTCATCTGTCGGTCACCGAGAGTCTTGATGTCACATACTGTCTGTAAATCCTTAAGAGCCTGTGCACTCTCATTTCTTCTGTCATTGTAAGCACTTGTTACAAGGCTATGCTTAACCATGCTGTTTGTAACCACGATCTTTGCACCGTCCAAAACGATTGGGGCATACTCAAAATCAAGAGTATTGCAGTCAAGGAAAATTGCATTGTCCTTTTTGCCCATTGCAGATGCAAACTGATCCATGATACCGCAGTTGCATCCGTTGAAGTTGTTCTCAGAATACTGTCCGATCAGTGCAATATCCTGATTTGTCACGTCAAAGCCGTAAATATCCTTTAACATATATCCTGTAACCACCTCAAGAGATGCTGATGAAGAAAGTCCTGAGCCGTTTGGAATATTTCCGAATAAAACAATATCAAGACCGCTTTCAAGCTTCATTCCGCGTCCCTCGAAAGCCCACATAACGCCCATTGGATAGTTTGTCCAAAGTCCGTCCGGATCAGGTGTAAACTCATCAAGTGATGACTCAACCACACCCAGATTGTCAAAATTCATAGAGTAGAAACGAAGCTTCCTGTCATCGCGCTTTCTTGCTGCCATATATGTGCCTATGGTCAGTGCACAAGGGAAAACATGTCCTCCATTGTAGTCCGTATGCTCACCGATCAGATTTACACGTCCCGGAGCAAAATATACTCTGATATCCCCATCTGCTCCAAAGAGCTCTTTGAATTTGTCTAATACGTTCTGCTGTATCATTTTTTCTTCTCCTTTGCTGATTGTATTTGCGTTAAATTGATAGTTAAAATATTTCGTTCTTTCTTTATAACTCTATTATAACTGCACATTTTTACATTGCAATACATCCGACTGAAAATGCAACATAACAAATCAAATCATGCAACAAAATTACATATGTTATTGTTTTATTTTTTAAAATTCTTAATAACATCAAGTGCCGGCAGCACATTTCCATCATAGTCAAAGAGCGCCTGGTTTGCCCACTCATTGCCGCATGGTCCCGGATCATTCATGTACTTAAGTGAAGCAGGTGTAGCCCAGCCTGAGCCCGGTACAGGAATCCACGCTGGCTCCCACCAGAAAAATCCTTTTCCATGGTCATCCACCACATTTGCCACTCTGTTTAAGAAATCCTTTGTAAAGTCAGCCTGCCCCTCAATAGTCATAGGATAATCTATCTTCTCAACAAGCTCCGGTTTTGTCGCATAACCCTTACGCTCAGAATCAGCAAGCTTCTCGTACTCCTGGTAGCTGTCCATTGTAAAGCCCATGGATACCTCAGCTATGATAAGGTCCTTATTGAAACGCTTTGCAATATCGTTCATATTGAACTCAAACTGATCGAGCGAGCCGTGCCAGAAAGGATAGTATGACAATCCGATATACTCAAACTCCTCTCCTCTTTCGATGAAGTTTGTAAACCATCTGACATAAAGCTCATTGTTTCCACCATTATCAAGGTGAATCATAATCGGAATATCAGCATTTACCTTGCGGCAGGCACGTATTCCGGCATTCACAAATTTTGCTATATTATCGTAGTTAGGTACCTTTCCCTCAGGCCACAAAGTCCGTTTGAAAGCTCATTACCTACCTGAATCATTGTGACATTTACACCTGCCTCAATAATCTTTGTCAGATTTTCAAGTGTAAAATCATATACAGCCTGCTCCAGCTCGTCCACACCGAAATTCTTCCATGCCTTTGGCTTAATCTGCTTTCCCGGATCTGCCCAGAAATCACTGTAGTGGAAATTCAAAAGCACTCCAAAGCCTGCATCTGTAACCTTTTTTCCGATAGCGATAGTCTCAGCCAGGTCATTGTTACCCGCACCGTAAGGCTCACCATCCTCTGATTTTGGGTCGTTCCACAGACGAAGACGGATTGTATCAACATCATGCTCCTTCATGATGTCAAGAATATCCTTCTCCTTTCCATCCTCGTAGTATTTTGCTCCACAGCGTTCCAGCTCGAGCAAGGTCGATAAATCCATACCCTTAATAAATTTTGACATTTTAATTCTCCTTAATTCTTATATCATTTATGATTAATCATATTCCGCGGAAGCAGAATGTGAATTCCATTTTCTCTGAGGCATCAAGCAGGTACTCCGGATGAGTATGTGAGCCCCAGCTGTCGTCTCCGCCAACACCCATCTGCTTCTTTGCCACACGGACAACAGTATAGTGTACAGGTGGAAGCTCAAAGTGATGTGCAGCATTTTCCAGCTCATGTGGTGTATATGGCAGTGCCGAGAACGAAAGCTCATCACCAAAGAACAGCATGCCTCTTCCCTTCTTATCCATTACCTTTGCATATCTTACTCTGCACTTGTTGCCGCTCTCCTGCGGAACGAGGTACTCTGCGACATTGTCTGCCACTTTATTCTCGTATACACCATACTTTCCGCCATGCTGTCTGTCCTCGTATGTCTCCTGTGGTCCGAGTCCGTACCATTTCACTGTATCATAATCGGCATCCAGCTTGAACATCATGCCAAACTCCGGCATATCGCCAAGTTCCTTTACAGGGTCATATGACAGAGTTGTCTCGATTGTTCCATCACCAAACACTCTGTATGTCACCTCGCATGAACTCTGCGGTGTGGTAGGCATGAAATAAGTGTATGTGATGGCGATATTGTTATCATTTTTCTACCCTTGGTGATGTATCTGCAAAGCGCTGATCCTGTCTGGTGGTCACATACATGCTGGCAATCTTCCACTGTGCATAGCGCTGTGGCATCATGTTGCCGGAATCATTGTTGGTAGGTGTTCTCCAGAAATTCGGCAGTGGGATAGTATTTGGAAGCATCTCGACGCCACCATATACATATGAAACCATTCCCAGATTCATTCTTGAGAAAAGTGCCTTAAAGTTCTCACCTCTTACAAGGATATTTCCGTTTCCAACAACAAGCTCAACTGATTTGTCGCATGAATACTCACTTACAGGCTTCTTTATCATATGCTGTCCGAATGCAATCTCATATCCTGCCTTTTCCCAGATGGTGTTTTCCTTCAATACAAATGATACGACAATACAGTACTCTTTTCCACATCTATCATGGAATTTTTAAGAGTCACCGGCATCTCATAGCTTGCCCTATCCATCGGTGGAACAGATATCTGAAGCTTTGTCCTGTAAACCTCCTCACAGTCTGCAAGAAGAATGGCAAAAGCATCAAAACCGATGTATTTACAAAGAGATTTTGTTTGTGACTGTAAAGATGTAGTCGCTGTCAAAATCAACCGATATATTCTGATAATTAAACTTCACCTCCTGCATCTTTGGAGAAGCCTCTCTCTCTCCGCCATAACAGATGCCGTTTCCGCTGAAATCTCCATCTGTAGGCCTGTCGCCGAAATCTCCGCCATATGTGAGGAACCACTTGCCGTATCTGTCCTTTTTGTAGATTGACTGGTCGATATAATCCCAGATAAATCCGCCCTGATATCTTGGTTCTGTGTCTGTAAGATCTGTATATTTATGCATTGCGCCGCAGGAATTTCCCATTGCATGGGTATACTCACAACAGATAAACGGTTTCTCAGGATGCTCTGCAAGGAATTTTTCAATGCCTGCAGCCGGAGTATACATCTGGCTTTCCATGTCGCTTGTGTCATTATAGCTTCTATCGCTAAATACTCCTCATAATGAACCAGACGATGCTTATCAAGCTGTCTGAAAAGCTGTGACATCTCATATATGGTCTTGCCGCCAAACGACTCATTGCCGCATGACCAGATAAGGATTGCCGGATGATTTTTATCCCTCTGATAGCATGAGTTGGCACGGTCCAGCATCATTTCTCTCCACTGTGGCTTGTCCTTTGGCACAACAAAGTCAAGGTCAACATAGCCCTTATTATATGCCTCCCATGTGCCATGACTCTCAAGATTGTTCTCAGCTATCATATAGATTCCATAAATATCGCAAAGCTTATAGAGCATGGAATCATCAGGATAATGGCTTGTTCTTATAGCATTGATATTGTTCTTTTTCATTGTGACAATATCCTTTATCACCTCATCACGGTTTGGCACACGGCCTGTTATTGAGCTGAACTCATGGCGGTTTACACCCTTAAATACAATACGCTTACCGTTTAGCTTCATGAGTCCGTCTACCATCTCAAATCTTCTGAAGCCTGCCAGCTGGCTGATAAACTCAGTCTCATTTCCATGCGTATCTTTAACTATAATTTTAACCTCATACAGATTCGGCTTTTCAGCGCTCCATAACAGAGGATTTTTCACATTACATGAGCCCTCGCAAATTTCCTTATTCCTAAGCTCTATATCAAACTCTTCCAATAAAAGTTTTGCCCTGTCATATTTTTCCACAGACAAATCGCCCAGCTCATAAAGCTTTACACTTGCAATACCATCACCATCTGCCTTTATTGACACACTAAGTGTGCCCTCGTCAAAGGTATCATTAAGTGTAGGAACAACTGACAGATCCTCCACATGTGCACAAGGAACAGCATACAAAAATACATCTCTGAAAATGCCTGAAAATCTGTAAAAATCCTGATCCTCACACCAGCTGCTTGATGTCCATTTCCATACCCTGACCGCAAGCTTGTTCTCACCCTCGACAATATAATCAGTCAGCTCGAAATCAGACGGATCAAATGTGTCCTCACTGTAGCCGACATAGTGTCCATTCAGCCAGAGTGCAAAACCGCTCTCCACTCCTGGAACGAAATACACACCCTCTTGTTCTTCATATTCTCAGGAATTGTGAAATACTTCACATAGCTTGCAACCGGATTAAAAATCTCAGGTACCTCGCCCGGCTTTATAGACTCATCAGCCTCCCACGGATATGTGGTATTCGTATAGATTGGCGTCATAGCCCTCCATCTGGATATGTGCCGGAACCCTGATTTCATCCCAGTTTTTGCAGTCATAATCAGCTGCCTCAAAGCCACAAGGAGCCAGGGACTGATTCTTTGCATATGCAAACTTCCATAAGCCGTTCATATCATATCTCAGGCTTGATTTTCCTTTAATTTTCTCCAGTTCATTTTTATAGCACACATGATCCGAATGAGCCGCAAGTCTGTTCTGCTCAAATATTTCCGGATTTTTAATGATATTTGAATCAAAATTACTCATATTTTTACACTCCTATCTACTGTATTTATTATTTGATACATGCCTGTTTTAAACACAAAGTCCTCTTATAAGACGAAGGCAAATAATAAATATTATTTGCCTTCTTGATTTTTAACAATATTATTTTACTTTTATTTAACAGATCCTGTAATTCCCTCTGCAAACTGCTTCTGGAGCACAAAGAATACGATCATTGTAGGGATGGAGCAGAAAAGAACGCCCATCATCAGTACACCGTAATCTACTGTATATCCTGCTGCGAGGTTTGCAATAAGCATTGGCATTGTGATAGCATCGCTTATTGAGGATTACCTTTGGCCACAGGTATGAGTTCCATGCATTCATGAATGAAACTGTGAATTCGTGCCGCCTCCATTATATCGACTGGGAAGTTTCTCGAATTCTGTCTGAACATCATGATAAGGAACGGCGTTGAAATAGCCGGGAGCATGAAGCCCCATACCGTATTTATAAAGCCGAGCTTTGACATCATCTTGAACAGAGGAATAAGTGTAGCTACCTGCGGAATCATCATGGCAAGAAGTAAAACTGAGAACAGCTTATCCTTTGCCTTGTCATGATATAGCTCAAAGCCGTAACCGGCAAGTGAGCAGACAAGCAGTGCTATAATTGTCTGAACTGTTGCATTGATAAGTGAGTTTTCATTCCAAGTGCAACGTTCTGTGATGCAAACAGTTTCTTTAAGTTCTCAAGGGCATAGCCACCAAATGCAATTCTACCTCTTGCAACGTCAATAGACTTGTTGGTCGCTGCCGATATCATCCAGAAAAACGGAAATACTGAGATGAACGAAACTATTACAAGAAAAATGTATGAAGGTATAAGCCTTTTTTGTATTGATGATCCATGTTTTTTCTTAGTCACGCTTGTCACCTACTTTCAGATTGATAAATGCCAGTATAGCAACCATGATGAATACGATAACAGACATTGCTGATGCATATCCAAAGTTTGCAACACCTTCACCAAACGAGCCGTTATAGATATAATGTGACATGGTGATTGTCGCATTTGCAGGTCCACCCTTTGTCAGGTTTACAGACTCATCGAAGAGCTGTAATGTACCGTTTATTGACATGATGGTTGTCATAACAATTGTAGGTCTAAGAAGAGGTACCGTGATAGACCAGAAGGTCCTCCAGCCGCTCGCTCCATCTATCTTTGCCGCCTCGTAAACAGAATACTCGATATTCTGCAGACCAGCTAAAAAGAACACCATGTTATATCCTGTCCATCTCCAGATAAGAGCTACTATGATAATAATCTTAGCGCTCCAGCCTGTACCGAGGAAGTTAAAGTTGCTCTCTAATATTCCAAGTTTAACAAGGATTGTATTGATAAGTCCCTGTGTTGCAAAAAGCGATTTAAAAATCAATGCATATGATACGAGTGATGTTGCACATGGTAAAAATACACAAGTACGGAAAAGTCCTTTTAATTTAAGATGCTTGTTGTTAAGTAACTGTGCCAGTAAAATTGCCAGTACAAGCATGATTGGAACTTCGATAATTAAATATAGGAATGTGTTTCCGATAGATCTCTTGAAAACCGCATCCTGAAACATTCTTGTGTAATTGTAGGCAAATGGATTAGCCCACTGCATATTTGCACTTGAACCGGTTTTAAATGATGTAATAACAGCCTGGATAATAGGCCAGAAGCTCATTATGAAAATGAGTATTGTAGCCGGAGCCAGATAAATCCAGCCGGCAGCCCTTTGTTTACCTGTTATGCTCATTCCTTTTTTCTTATTCTTCACTGTAAAGGCCTCCTAACTATAAGTCTTTGAGAAAAACAGGGAGCCATTTAATGGCTCCCTGTACATTTGCCATCAAGCTAACAGATTAAAGTCCCATTGTGAATTTAAGGTCATCCTCTGCTGTCTTTATCTCTGAATCGATATCTGCACCGTTCTGAGTAATATTGATAAGTGCTGTAGCAAGCTTCTTACGTGCATCGTAATGGAAATCGCTCTGCTCGATTGTCTTAACATTTGCACCCATCTCAACGATCTTAGCGTAAATTGGCTGGTTGTTGAAGTACTCAACGCCCTCGTTGTAAACCTCAGACTTGCCTGCAGGTGTATATGTAGTGATAACACCACCATTCTTAAGAGCATTGTCATATGTCTCAGATACACCCTTGTCTGTATAAGATACGCCACCGAATGTATATGCTAAGCATTTCTTAGCAAGGTCTGTCTGCTTGCAGTTGCTTGTGATGTAAAGTGAAGAACCACCGTTTGATGCATAGCCTTCACCACCCTCAAGTGTTGGAAGAGATGTAATCTCCCACTTTCCACTGTTGTCTGTAACCTTCTCGATTGTAGGAATGATCCAGTTTCCGTTCATAACGCCTGCAACCATGTCTCCCTGGACAGCCTGATCTGTGTAATCTGACCAGTTATTTGCAAGGTAAAGAACATTGTTGTCGATCATATCCTTAAGTACCTGCATGATTTCTTTTAATTTAGCGTTGTCTACAAAGTTTGGCTTGCCATCCTTAAACTGTGACTCACCCTCTGCCTGAAGCATCATGTAGAATAAATCATTTCCGTCGCCGTCCATGCAAAGTAAGTATTTTCCTGTCTTCTCGTATACTTTCTTACCTACCTCGATGAAATCCTTCCAAGAGATGCCTGTCATATCATCGATTGTGTATCCTGCCTGCTCAAGAAGATCTGTTCTGTAAGCAAAGATAACTGTTCCGTTATCAACAGGGAATCCAAAGTGCTCTCCGTCGATTGTAGAGAATGATAATTTCTCCTGACTGAAATCATCCCACTTAACATCTGCATCATTTGCTGATACCCATGCATCAGGATAATTTGTATGGTACTGCCGGAAGTAGTGATCCTGGAATAATACGATGTCAGGAAGTGTACTGTAATCTCCTGCTGAACCTGCTGTTGTAATTGCTGTCTCAATATCAGATGACTGTGACTGCTCCTCAATATTGAGTACAAAATCAGGATCTACATTTTTCTTGTAATCCTCTGCTGCTGCTTTGAGTGCCGGGATATTGAAGTTTGCATCCCAAGCCCAGGCTGTAAGTGTATGACCGTCATCTACGGTCTCTACCTTCTTACCTGTCTTTTCTGTGCCATCTCCTGATGAAGATGAATCTCCACATCCGGCTGCAAGTGAGGCAACCATTGTTGTTACGAGTAATAATGAAACTACTTTCTTTTTCATTTTTCTTCCTCCCTAATAAAAATGATGTTTTTGTAATACTCCGTTCATAATTCATTCATAGTCTTATTGTTTTAATTGGGCATTTTAACTATGAATACTTGTCCGTTTCTTGATTACATAGTCATTATAACCATACATGCTATTTATGTGTTAACAAATTCCACACAATTACATGCATATTCAATCATAAATGTACAAAATTATACGAAACATGCATTTTCTACCATCCCTTTAGTGCAGATATCCTAAAATTCAGCAGCTTATGCTCATAATTTTCAGGATTTATCTTCCACTGATATGGCGAAGTGTCCAAAAATTTGCGGAAATTACGGTTAAAAGTTGACTGGGTTGTGAATCCACACTTTTGTGCAATAAGCTCCATAGGCTCATTTGTTTTTTTCATAAGCTCGCACGCCTTCTGTACTCTTATCAGATTCAGATACTCCATAGGCGGCATATTGATGTATGATTCAAACAGTCTCCTGAAATGAGTCTCGCTCATGTTGCATAGTTCCGAAAGCTCCCCTGCCTTTATCGATTCGCTGTAATGCTTATTCATGTAGTCAAGTGCTGTGGCTATCTGTGACATATTGGTACCCTTTACGATATTATTATCCTCCTCGAAGCTCATCATACCTACGCAACAGCTCTATTACAATTCCCTGCACAAGTATCTTTACCGTCCTTTGGCAATAAATCTTGTGTTCACGGGTTTCCCGATTATGGCATTTATATACTCAGCCATAGCCGGGCTCTGATACACGTTAGTCATAAACGCTTTTTTTGATATAGTCGTAACTGCCTCATTCTGGAATGCCGTATTGTTTGGGAACATCTCTTCTATCACAGAACGTATGTCAATAAAAATATACTCCCAGAAATTCACCACCTCACCATAGCTGACTGTAACATGCGGAAAATTCTCAGGTATAAATGTGATATCGCCGTCATGATACTGGTAAATATCCTCATCCAGATACATATTTCCATCTCCCTCTCGGCAGATGCCGATTTCAAGCAGATTATGGAAATGCAGGTGAAATTCCTCATGACCATACACTCTCTTCCATGATTCTCCGCACAGTACGAGTGCCGACTCTCCCTTTGGCAGCTCATAGAATCTGAATTCCATCGTGTCTTTTTTTCTTTTCGCCATATATACTCTCCTTTGTAGCGAAATGCAAAACACGCTGCTGCTATTATAGCAGCAGCGCACCAATCACTACTTTAATCAAAATCGAACTTGTCGAATCTCTTGTACATAGCCTTGTACTTCTTGCGGACATCCTCGTTGCCTTGAAGCACCTCTTCCTCTGTACCTCTGAACTGACAGCGGATGCAGCTATAAATACCTGTTTCCTTATTATAGAACATATCAATATCAAGATCCCTCATAAAACATAAAGGACATCTGTAATTTAATTTGCCTTTTCCAAGTTGAGCCATGTTGCAAATACCTCCTTGTCTTTAATCTGTTTCTTGTAACCAAGCTTGAACATTGGAGAGAATGCATATCCTTCCTCAATGTATCCCTCTGCCTTTGCAGATGGTGTGAGCGAAACCTTTGTCTGAATTGCAGGAATTACTGCGCTTACTGCAGTTGCTCCGTCAACCTTTGCATCACGACACTTGTACTCATAATTGATGCTCTGTGGGTTTTCTCCCTCACATGTAAGTGTGATGCCTGTCATATCCTCAGGATACTCTGTTGTTCCGTAGCATGCTGTGATGTACTCATCGAGATAAACCTCTGCATCTGGATCACTCATGCTAAGGATATTACGCTCAATCTTGATGTTTGATGAGCCCTCCTCAAAGTATTCCTTTGTCTGAAGAGTAAGCTTAACATCATAAAACTCAATATCTACAGGATCAAGTGTAAGGATTCTTGTCTTCTTGCCATCAATAACTTCCTCTGAAAAATGGCTGTGTGTAGGACAGAGACACAGGTCAACCTCCTCACCGTTGTGTGAAAGCTTGGCACTTCTTACTGTTCCAGCTCCTGCATAGTGTGTAAAGTATCCTGCTCTATATTTCTCCTGAATAAGGAATGGATAAGATGCATCCTGTACATGCTTTGTTCCGATTCCTACCGGCCACTCAAGCTTTGCAACGTATGGACGAAGGTCTACGATTGCTCCACCCTGATCCATGTTTACGCATGCTCTCATGTATGGGTCACAGTACCAGAAGAGCTGCTTGTCTGAGCCGTAAAGGATATCTCTCCATGGTGCACACTCAGGCTCATTGTAGTTACCTGCGTTGACACCCTTCTTCTCTCTGAAGTAATCAGCAAACTCTGACATTGTCATGTCGATGAGCTTACCCTCTTTCTTTAACTTGCCATAGTAATTACAGCCGTCTGTGTATGACTTTAAGAGAAGCTCATATGGCTGCTCCCAGCGTCCCATCTTGTTCATCCAGCCAGGTCCTACGAACATCATATTGTATGAGTATCCGTTATTGTATTTTGCAAGGTCTCTGTACTGGTCGATGAGGTTGTAAAGATATGGATACTCCCATGTCTTTGTATCATAAATCATTCCACGAAGCACGTTCTGTGGATGTGTTCCGAAGTTTGAGCCGTTTCCGTCATAGCATGCAATAAGGTCACGTGAGAGATGTGGAATTGCTACGATTCCGCTATCCTCTTCCTTATTTGCTGCCGGCGCATGTGTGTTCTGCTTTGATGGAATCCATGGTGCCCATGGGCCTCCGTCAAAGAGTGTGTACCATGAGTTGTTACATGTGTGGTATGCCTTAGGACCCTCCTCCCAGCATGTTGCAACTGCACATTTTACCATTGGGTATTTTTCTTTTATGTAGTTTGTAAGGTCTGCATCCATATAGTAAGAGCCTGTTGACTCAGGATAGAAACCGAATCTGTCATGGAATTTCTCGAAAACATCATTTACGATAGCTTTCTTGTCCTCCATCGAGAACATCCAGATACAGAAATCCTTTGTCTTATACTTCTCTCTAAACTCCTCACATGGAAGCCCAAGGAGTGAAAGTGCTATCTCATCACCGTATTTCTCGTGATCCTGCTTTGCAAGCTCTACTGCCTCATCATTAAAAAGTGAAGCATATGTCATCTGGATTGTGGTTTTGAGTCCCGCCTCATGTGCAAGTCTCTGCTGTGTCTTGAAGATGTCGAGTGACTCTGTGATAAGCTTCTTATCTCCAATATCCTCTTCTTTTCCCTGTCCTGTCACTGTTGCTGAGTACTCAGGCACCATCTCAGGGCGGTGAATGATGTTAACAATAAATTTGTCCATCCGTTGTTTCCTCCATTTGCTTGTAATTTAATTTATTTCTTAGGTGCGTTTTTCGCGCAACCGTTTGTTCTGAACTTAGTATATTACAGCATTGCGATTATGTCAATGTGCAATTTCGACATTTTTTAACTTTTGTTTTCAAGCATTTTTCACAAACAAGGGATTGGGTGCGCGTTTTTTGTGCGCAACTTTTGCGCATCGATCGTAGGTCGGTACGTAAGCCGGGGACTGTTGGGGAGACACGCACTTTCGCCCTCGCTACGCTTCGTGACTAAGATTCTGTACGAAATTATGCTCTTAGGTTTTCTATGCACGACGAAACCGTCGAAACTTATACAAATGTATATGCTAGATGGTTTGCTATAATCTCACAGTTTATAGTTACTGCTTCATTGTGTACGCTTTGGCGGTTACAAATGACACGCTACTCACAAGTTCTAGTACACTCCACAGTAGTTAATTCTCAACTAAGCCATCAATACATGTCTATAAGTCCATTTTTATGAGGCTTTACGGCTGGGTTTTTGGAGCTGTTTTTGGGATTTTTGCAGTTTCAGCTACTTTTTGCCAGGTCTTTTCCGGCTTTCTGGCTGGGTTTGGGTGCTGTTTTGGTGATTTCTGCAGTTTCAACTACTTTTCTCGGGTTTTCTCCGGCTTTCTGGCTGGGTTTGGGAAGCTGTTTTGGGTTTTGCAGTTTCAGCTACTTTTTCTGGCTTTTCTCCGGCTTTTGAGCTGGGTTTGGGGTGCTGTTTTTGTGATTTCTGCAGTTTCAGCTACTTTTTGCGAGGCTTCTGGCATAATGGTGGAAGCCCAACACCATAAATTAACAACAACATATTGAAAAAAGCCACTTGTGTCCTTTAATATCAAGAACACAGTTATAAGAAATGGTAATCTTTATGAACCAGGTCCTCCTGCGTACACATATGTAAATCTTCCTCTCCCTGCGTCCATGCAGGTGCGTTTCTACGCTTCATGAGCATAATTTCGTACAGAATCTTAGTTGCTAAGCGTAGCGATAGCTAAAGCGCGTGTCCCCAACAGTCCCCGGCTTACGTACCTTACGTTGTGACAGAAATTTAAATAAATGTTTTAATCTTGCGCTTATTATGTTATCATGTAACTGAGATATAATTAATGATTCATTATAAATAGAAAGAGGTGTTTATATGTGTAGTATTGCAATAAAAATACCAGATGAAGTATTATACGATACCAAAATGACCAAAGATGAAGCTAATGCTTTTGCCAAGAAAGCTACTGCTCTAATGCTTTATTTAAAAAACCATATTTCTATTGGATATTGTGCACAGATAGCCGGAATGAGTGAGGAAGATTTCATCAAATATCTAGGCAATAATAATATATCTATCTTCAGTTTTGATGATGAAGCAGAATTTATAGAGGAGATGAATAATGCGTAGGGTAATTGTCAATTCAACACCATTAATTGCATTGTGCAATGCAGACTTACTTAACATTTTAAAAAAAATATATGGTTCAATCATTATTCCTAAAGCAGTATTCGACGAAGTTACAACAAAAAAGGATTCTGCCTGTTTACAAATCAAACAAAATCTTGATTGGATTACAGTCGAAACAATCACTAACATAGAAGACCGCAAAATGTACAAAGCAAAGCTTCATGCCGGTGAAGTTGATGTTATGATATTGGCACAAGCTGACCCCAAAGCAGACTTAGTTATCATCGATGATAATGCAGCAAAAAAAACAGCAAAATATCTTGGATTAACAGTAACGGGCACCTTAGGTGTTCTTATAAAAGCTAAACAATCGGGATTATTTCTTCTGTAAAAAATGCAATAACCAAAATTCAATCAAACGGATTCTATATAAATGAAAATATCATTAAACTAGCATTAAAACAGGCAGGTGAATTATGATTAAAATAGCATTCTTTGATGTGGATGGCACCCTGCTTCGGCTGGGACATAAAGAATTATCAGCAAACACTGCTGCTGCACTTAGGCAGCTCCACCAAAATGGCATCATCCTTTGTATGGCTACCGGAAGAAGCTACACAGGTGTGCCTCATTTTGATGGAATTGATTTTGATGTCCTGCTCACCTTTAACGGCTCATTCGTCACCGCAGGCAATGATATCATCTTCAAAAATCCTATTAATGAGCACGACAAATATCAGATAATTTCCAATCTAAAGCAGATGAACCGCGCCATTGCAATCAGCAACGAGCATATGATTGTCACAAACGGTACCGACCCTGATTTAGAGCAATACTTTGCCTTTGGCAGCGAAAAGCTTAAAATCGCTGACAATTTTGACGAGATAAGCAGGACTGATATATATCAGATTATGTGCTCCTGCAAAAAAGATGAGCACTCACAGATTCTATCCGGCGCGCCCCACTCACAGATAACTGCATGGTGGGATAAGGCCGTTGATATTATTCCGCTTAACAGTGGCAAAGGCAATGCTGTTGCTGCAGTGCTTAGGCATTATGGCTTCTCAAAGGATGAAGCAATTGCTTTCGGTGACGGACATAACGATATTGAAATGCTTGAGGCCGTAGGCATTGGTGTTGCCATGGGCAATGCAAAGGACGAAGTCAAGGCTAAGGCTGATTTTGTGTGCCAATCAGTTGAGAATGACGGAATATATCATTACTGTGTTGAAAACAAACTGATTTTTTAGAGAAATATACTTATGAACATAGACAACAATTTACGACAACTACTCGAAAACGAAACAAAAATACATCTCGCGGAAATCCGCTTTCTCTACCAGAAGCTCGACAGACAGCTTGGGCTTAACGGTGCAAGGGTTCCTATCACATTTGGCTTTGATACGGACAGGCTCGGTGCATACACTCCGGGCTTTGGGCAGGATGAAGAAGAATTTCATTTTCGCTGCTTTTCATCGGCTACTGTGTGACAAAGCCCTTGTCAAAGGATGACAGGATGGATTTATATAAGCACGAATATGCCCACTATATGCAATATAATATGGATATACCGGACAAGTACAACTGGCAGCCCGGAATCCACGGAAGTGCGTGGAAATATTGCTGCTCACTTATCGGAGCAGCTCCCACTCCTTACTACAAAGCCGGTGAAGGACTTATTAAGCACGATTATGATAAGGTTCTCAAAAGAAAATTACTGACAAGAGTATTCCTATCCGCGACACATATTCACGCGAGCAGGAATACCGCAAAAAGAAAAACAGTACTGTAAAATTTAATATCAATGACGATGTCAATCATCCAAAGTTTGGCAAGGGCACCATTGAACATATCGAGCAGCTCGAAGGCTCAGTTCGGCTGCATGTCAGATTCGGTGAAGATCTTAAGAAAATTGATCAGAAATGGTTGCTTGAGGCAGGCAGGAAAAGGCAGGTGCACCAAGGCACATATAGCGTTATGCTATATATGCCGATGCACCTGCTTTTCAAATACATGTGTAGTTAATTATTATCGCTTATTGTTCCTTCATCTGAACAAGTAATTTTAATTGTTCCATCAATTACATTATTTCAAGTTCGTGAAAAATCCTTACTATCTCATTCCAGGAAGCTATGTTTTCTTTTAAATATAATTTCCCCTTTTCTACTATTTTATAATATTTTCTCTGTGGTCCCAATGATTTTTCACTGTAATATACTTCCGTCAACCCTCCTTTATTCAGTCTTCTTAGAATGGCATAAATAGTGCTTTCATCTGTATCCGGAAAAAGTCCCTGCAATATTTTAATTATATCGTATCCATATCTGTCTTCTTGTTTTAAAAGCTGTAAAATACATATATTTAAGATTCCTCTTTTTAGCTGTGAATCCATTTATGATTTCCTCTCAAATTTTAATTTTAACAATAAAATTGTCCCCAAAATCAGTGTCTGAATATATAATAAACTACTATATGCTATTATTTTTTCAAGCCCAAGCGTTCTTTCTATATAAAACATATGTAACTGATTTATAAAATACATTAAACAGGTAATAATACCAAGTATATGAAATATCGTTATAAAACCCAATTCCCTGTTTATTATATATTTCTTTAAGATGATGTAAATAATAATACAACTCAGAATAATTATAGCTGTTGTAACTAATACCACATAATAACTCCCTAAGCCAGCCTCATTCTTTTTCATTACCAGAAATACTTCTGTTAATAAAATAAAAAAGAATAATCCGATTAATAACAGATGGTTTTTAAATTGCATATCACATGTTAATTTTGATTTTTTAAGAATAAACAAACCTGCAACAAATACTAGAACATTAGCTATCAAAGCAACCGGATAAAAATTCCAGCCGTTTTTATCAAAGTATCTTAACAAACTGATGCATAGCACATAATATATAACCAGCGTGGCAATTGTCTGTAATAAAACACTACTCTTCAATGGAAACGTATGCTCTTTTCCTTCTTTTGAATCTTTGTATAAATTTCTCGCGATATCAAACGGTTTTCCTAAGCCGGAACATATTTCGTGCTCGCTTTTTTCAGCCATTTCTTCATTTTCGAACCATTCTTCATAGTCTTTAATTATACTATCACAGTCATCATCCCCAAAATAAAATGATAAGCTAATATAAAGTTTCTCCAAAAATTTCTTTTTTGAATTTTGCTTTTGCATTATAACACCCTCTCTACTGATTAACACTCTACTGTTTATTAGTCACTAGTTAAGTATAATATATTTCATATCTTGCATTTTGTCAATACAAAAATCATGGGACTACAATATATCGCAGTCCCATGATTCTAACTATATCTTATATTTTTGTTTGTAACTATTTAAGTCTTAAGTCACATTGAGAACAAGAAAATCTACATCTCAATTGCAATCGTATATGACTTCTCAAATTTCTCACCCTGTGCCAGCGAATTACCATACTCCCTGTCCTTTAATTCTCCGGCAAAGCCTGCTCTGTCACATCGGCCGTACCACGGCTCAATACAGATAAACGGTGCTCCCATTCCTGCCGGTGACCACAGACCAAATAAAGGCGCATCAAATGACACCGTAAGGTATGGCTTCTTATCCGGTGTACACAGGCTCACCTTTGAAGCCTGTCTGTTTTCGATAATGAGCGCATCCTTATCAAACATATGCTCATCTATCTGACAGTATCCATCCGCATCCACATTAAGCAGATTGTCATCCTTGTCTAAAAGTCCTCCGTCACAGATAAGTCCGTAGGTGATTGCTTTGTCTGTGTCAAGCTTCAGATAATAGTCTGACTGTTTTCCCTGCTCTGCGACCGGACACATAAATGCCGGATGACCACCTATTGAGAAAAGTAAATCCTTTTCGCAGGATTAGTCACCCTCCAGGTCACTTTTATCTCACTGCCTGAGAGCTTATAGCCGATTTCGAGCACAAACTCAAACGGATATTTTGCAAGAGTCTCATCATTTGATTTAAGTGAAAACCATGCCTCATCCTTTGTCTGTGACACAAGCTCAAACTCCATATCCCTTGCAAAGCCGTGCTGTCCCATCGGATAATCTGTCCCATCAACGGTAAACTTCTTGTCCTTTAAGCTGCCGACAAACGGGAAAAGCACCGGTGCGCTTCTCTTCCAGTATTTCTCATCGGCATCCCACAGATACTGTGTACCTGTTTGCTTGCCGGTGATGCTTTTAAGCTCTGCTCCGAAGCTGTTTATCGTGAGCTCAAGTGATTCATTTTCCAGTTTAATCTCCATCAAATATCTCCTTTTATATTTTTGTAGTCAGTTTTTACATCACAAGCAGTCCAATTACTCTTACAATAAATGCTGCCACCCATGCAATCGCACCCTGCAAAAGCACCACGCTGACTGCCCACTTTGCACCCAGCTCTCTCTTTATGGATGCTATAGCAGCCACGCAAGGGCTGTAGAGCAGCGAGAACACCAGAAGAGATGCAGCTGAAAGTGTTGTGAGTGCTGTCGTAACAGTTCCGCCAAACAGTATCTCAAGTGTTGATACCACGCTCTCCTTTGCCATGAGTCCGCTGATAAGTGACGTGCATATACGCCAGTCTCCGAGTCCCAGAGGCTTAAAGACAGGCACGATAATACTTGAAATAGCAGCAAGCATGCTGTCCTTTGAGTCTGTTACCATGTTAAAGTGTATGTCAAAGCTCTGTAAGAACCATATCAGCATTGTTGCAATAAGTATTACTGTAAATGCCTTCTGCAAAAAGTCCTTTGCCTTCTCCCAGAGGAGCTGGCACACATTCTTGGCGCCCGGCATCCTGTAGTTTGGCAGTTCCATGACAAATGGCACTGCGTCACCCGAACAAAGTCTTTCTGTAGATAAATGCGAAAAGTATTCCGACAATTATTCCAAGGAAGTACAGTCCTCCCATGACAAGTCCGCCATGCTTCGGGAAAAATGCACTAACAAAGAATGCATAAATTGGCAATTTTGCCGAACAGCTCATAAACGGTGTGAGGAGTATAGTCATTCTACGGTCTCTCTCACTTGGCAGTGTACGTGTCGCCATGACAGCTGGCACCGTACAGCCGAAGCCTATGAGCATTGGTACTATGCTTCGTCCGGAAAGTCCTATCTTACGAAGGAGCTTGTCCATGAAGAATGCAACCCTCGCTATGTATCCGCTGTCCTCCATGAGGGATAAGAAAAAGAACAGTGTCACGATAATCGGCAAAAAGCTTAATACGCTTCCGACACCCTGAAAGATGCCGTCTATTACCAGTCCGTGCAGCACCTCATTCACACCTGCCGCTGTGAGTGCCTTATCCGTAAGCGCGGTCAGTGCTCCTATGCCCTGCTCCAAAAGCCACTGAAGACCTGCTCCGATTACGTTAAAGGTGAGATAAAATACAGCAAGCATTATCACTATAAAGCACGGTATTGCCGTATATTTGCCTGTAAGAACACGGTCGATGCGCTCACTTCTGATACGCTCCCTGCTCTCCTTTGGTTTTACCACGGTGCTCTCGCATATTTTCTCAATAAATGTAAAGCGCATATCCGCAATTGCAGCGCTTCTGTCAAGGCCTCGCTCCTTCTCCATCTGGACAATCAGATGCTCTATTGCCTCTTTCTCATTCTCATCAAGATGAAGCTGCTCTAATATAAGTGCATCTCCCTCGATAATTTTGGTAGCAGCAAAGCGAATCGGGACTCCGGCGAGCTTTGCATGATCCTCAATCAGGTGGCTGACCGCGTGTATACATCTGTGCACAGCACCGCCAAAATCATTCTCATCACAGAAATCCTGTCTGCCCGGGCGCTCCTGATACTTTGCAATGTGTATCGCATGGCGCACCAGCTCATCAACACCCTGATTCTTTGCGGCAGAAATCGGTACAACAGGCACTCCTAACAGTCCCTCGATTTTATTTACATCGATTGAGCCTGAGTTTGCCGTCACCTCATCCATCATATTTAGAGCGATAACCATCGGTATATCCATCTCAAGAAGCTGCATGGTCAGATACAGGTTTCTCTCGATATTTGTCGCATCTACGATATTTATTATGGCCTTTGGCTTGTTATCGAGCACAAAGTTTCTCGACACAATCTCCTCATTAGTATATGGGCTCATTGAGTAAATGCCCGGTAAATCTGTGATTGATGTATCCGGATGTTCTTTAATAGAGCCATCCTTTCTGTCCACCGTCACTCCGGAAATTGCCCACATGCTGGTTTGAGCCTGTAAGCTGGTTGAAAAGTGTTGTCTTGCCGCAGTTTTGGTTTCCCACAAGTGCGTATGTGAGCTTCTCACCATCCGGAAGGGGATTGCCACTGCCCTTCACATGGTATTTGCCCTCCTCACCAAGTCCGGGATGGGCTGTGTTGCTTATCTTTTTAGGGCCCTCATGCTTTCTTGAACGGCTGTCAATTAATTCTACCTCAATCTGTGCCGCATCATCAAGCCTCAATGTGAGCTCATAGCCGTGCACCTGAAGCTCCATCGGGTCTCCCATCGGTGCAAATTTGATAACTGTTACTTCGGCTTTTGGGATTACTCCCATATCCAGGAAATGCTGGCGCAGTGCGCCCTCACCGCCTACTGTAAGTATTCTGGCACTCTGTCCTATGCCAAGTTCTTTTAGTGTCATTTTATCGCTTCCTAGTGTATTTATTGATAATTTTTCTCAACTTATCACAAATATCTTACCACAAAGCGTGTGCCACTGCATTCATTTTTTTCATTTAATACATCTTTTTTACAATCCTCCACAAGGATATATCCATTGTCATGACGCACAATTGCTTCCGCGAGCGAAAGTCCTATGCCGATGCTGTCTGCCGGCTGTCCGCTGCCGCTGTAAAACGCGTAAAAATATGCTTTTGTCCTCATCACTTATGGCTTCTCCATCGTTTTGCACTGTTATCTCTGCATACATCTCATACCTGTAAAGCCTATCTTTACCTCACTCTCTGCGTGCTCTACTGCATTTTTACTATGTTTGTAATGGCCTCACACTGCCAGTATGCATCAGCATGTATACAGGCATCCTTATCAGAGCCTTCATCTATGGACAGCCTTATGTCTCTCAAATCGCAAAGTGCCATAACATTGTCAGCTGCCTCAGACACAATTTCAGACAGCAGCGTATCCTTCTCATCAAACTCCACAACATCCGCTTCAAGCCTTGAAAGCTTTAAGATAGCCTGCACCATATGCGATATATTATCCACATCACGCTTTGCCCTGCGCATTATCCTGCTTCTGTTTTCGTGCCATATCGATTTCCTTCCAGATTTTCCAGATTTATCGAAAGTGATGTGAGCGGTGTCTTAAGCTGATGCGATATGTCAGAAAGCGCATCCTTTAGCAAAAGCTTGTCTGCCTTTGCATTTTCCGCAGACTCCCTCAAATAGATTGCTGTCTTGTAAAGCTCTCCCTTAAGTATAGAAATCTCTCCCTCTGTGCTATCTGCCATAACAAGTCTGTAGTCTCCCTGATTTATGCGGCGCAGATAATCCGCAGCCTGTCTGACCTGTCTTTTAAAGCTAAATCTTATAAGCACAATGTAAAGGCAAACCCCCTGCAAAAGCACAACAAGAAATATGTCTAGCCAAAGCGCCCCTTTAAGCGCTTTTCATTTGACAAAACCGCAGAATCCTTTTCCATATCAATGCCGTATTTTTAAGAGCGTCTCTGCGCTTTTTAAATTTGTATAATCGCTGCCTAAGCTGCTGTCATTTAGAATCGCGGCTATACTGCCATCTGATACATCGGGATATTTTTCATGAATGAGTGCACATAGCTTAGCCACTGTGATGTTATAGTTTTTCGTATATGCCCTGTACTGAAAAAGACGGTAAAAGCCATAACCATCACACATATACATGTATATATTATTGCAAAATACACAAAATGTTTTCTGTTCTCTAAATTATATTTCTTCTTTCTCATGCTTTCCCCGGAACTGTCTCTGTCAGCCGATACTGTTTAAAGAGCTTCATCTGAATCAACACGATACCCGATTCCCTTCACAGTCTTTATCACATCCTCACCAAGCTTTGCCCTGATGCGCTTCATATAGACAGTCACTGTATGGTCATAGACATCGTTGCCTGTCGCCTCCCAGATGCAGTCAAGCACGGCATTTCTGGACACAGCCTTGTCGTGATTGGTAAAAAGCAGATCAAGTATACGGTTTTCAAGACTTGAAAGAGCAATCACCTGTCCAGCCCTTCTTGCTTCCTTTTGTCCAAATCATAGCTTATGCTTCCTGCGTGTATGACAGATGAGCTGTCATCACTTTTCCTTCGTAAAAATACGCGGTTTACTCTCGCCACAAGCTCTCTTACTGAAAAAGGCTTTGTGATGTAATCCTCCGCTCCAAGCTCAAGTCCCTTTACTATATCATTTTCCTCATCCCTTGCGGTAAGAAAAATCACCGGTGTTTTTTCTTTTTCCAGCCTTTCGCTGTAAAAATCAAAGCCGTTCCCATCCGAAGCGACACATCAGCACAAGGCCGGGGTGCTCACTCAAAAGCGCCCCAGCCTCCTTTAAACTGCCTGCTGTCAAAAGCTCATATTCAGGTTCTGTAAAGGTATCACACAGTCCCTCTGTTATTCCTTTATTGTCCTCTATGAGAAGTATTTTTTTCATATCAGCTCCCGCATTTCCTACAGATTTTCATTCTTGATTGTCTCAATAATGTTATTGTGTCTAAGCTTCGTCATTGATAGTTTCATGATAGCATAAATCAGCATTATTACAACCACTATACACAATATAATTGCTTTATACGGCGGCTCATAAATGATTGCGTCATCCATCCTGTTCATCATAACACATAAGAGATAGCTTATTAAAATACCAAGCGGTACACCTATTACAAGTGCCTTTACAGATATAAATACACTCTCGAGCCTGACCATTCCAGCAAACTGCTTATCTGTCATTCCAATGCTTCTTAGTGTTGCAAACTCGCGGCTTCTAAGCTCCATTCCGGTGCTTAAGGTATTGATGATATTTGTGATTCCTATTAAGGCAATAACCACAATAAGTCCGTATGCAAATACTCCAAGCAGTGTAAAGAGACTTTTCATCGCGCATCTCCTTATCCAGATTGCTGACATAAAACTAATCTGCGAATACTCAGTATTTCCTTCCGTCTCCTTTTCGAATGTATCCTGATATTCATCTGCATTTTCTGCAACCACATATGCCGAATATGACGCATGTCCCGGTTTGAGCTCATTACCGTTCTTGCCGTCACCCCATAGGCTTTCAAAGCCTTTTGGTTCATAAACAAAAGCGTGGTATTGCTATTGCCATTATAACCGATTGGTACCTTGTCTGTGACACCTGCAATAGTTACATCCACAGTCTTTCTGACTCCGTTATTTATTGTTTCCTCGTCAACGTATCCACTGTTATCCTCTGTGCCGCTTTCAGTATCACCTTCCACTGCATTATTATCATCTGTGCTGCTTTCAGTATCGCCTTCTGCTGCATTGTCATCAGAAGAAGCATCATCATAAACATTATAGCCACACTCGATTGTATCTCCTGCTTTATATTTGTACAGCTCCATCTCTTTTTTGACGTATTTTGAGCTATTCTCATTATACACATCAAATGTGCCTTTATTCACAAGAATTGCTCCTGCAGCTGCATTTTTTATGCCTGCGTCGGACGCATACTTATCATACGATTTGTCATCCAAAACTGTGATTAAAAACTCTTGTGAGACATCCTCACTGTCATCATAAAGCTGCCCGCAATACTCTCCATATTCCTTTGTATACTCGCTTACTGACATCGAAATCATAGCCTGCTCCAACCAGATAATCCTCAGCTCCTTCAATGCCACTCAAAAGCTTAGAGAGCTTTTCAATATCAAGGTCCTTTTACATGACATATTTATTCCGATATTGTAATCTGTTGAAGCATATGACATCCCAACCCTGCTAAAGGCCATAGACATAAAGTATGATATCACAATAAAGGTTACTGAGCAGATGACAATAGATGTCACTGTGGTTCTGTACTTTTTATTGTTCCTCTTTATATTCTTATATGAGATAACGCCTCCGATACCCCAGATTCTGCCTATAATCGCCGGGGTCTTAAGCTTTGCTGACTTTATTTTAATCTCCTTTGTGTTTCTTATTGCTTCAAGCGGTGTGACCTTTGCCGCCCTTCTTGCACTGCCTGTTGCTGAGAAATAAATGGTTGCTATACTCATTATCACAGCAAGAATAAGTGCAGGCAGTGATGTGAAAGCTCAAAGCAAAGTTAAGCCAGCCTGCTGACAGCGCATTTACCACCTTGACAAGTATAAGCGATGCCAAAATACCACTCATGGTACCTACAGGAATACCAACCACTCCAAGCATTGCTGCCTCTGTCTTAACGCTGCTTTTTATCTGGCGCCTCGTAGCACCCACGCTTGCAAGCATGCCATACTGCCTGATTTTTTCAGTGATTGATATGTTGAAGCTGTTTTTGATACAGTACACTGATGTCAGTATGATTATCAAAGCCACAACAGCGGCCACTGTAAACAGTGCTTTAAATGAACCGTCAATCGGGAAAACGCACTCATAGCTTATAGGATAGCCATTCATATATATATCATATTTTGCATTTTCCATCTCTTTAAGAAACCTATCACTCTCCTCAGCAGACATTTCAACAGATGAATTATTCGCTTTCGCAAACAGCTTTTCATCCACACCAATTATATCAGCAGTCACAGCATCCTTGTTTCTTAAAGCCTTTTAGTGTATCTGCTGTACACTGTGAGTGTAGTGTCAGCTTCGCTTGCCTCACTCTTTGTGCCATTATCAATTGCTGCCAGTTTATCAGAGTATGTGACAAATGTATATCCGGCGGCACTATAGTCCTCCATTCCATAGCCCGGTCTTTCCATGATGCCTACCACCTTGTAGTGCTTTGTCACAGTATCGGTAAGTGTCTCTGCATCATGCTCATATGCGCAGTTTTCCCATATGACACTTTCGGTGTTTGAATCATATCGCTTTCCGACATCCAGTGTTATCTCATCCCCACCTTTATGTCGATTCGTCCGTTTGTCTTTAAGTGCCTTGGAATGACTATCTCATCCTCATTTTTTGCCATGCGACCCTCTATCAGGTTAAAGCAGCCTCTCTCAAAGCCGGCCTCATCTGTTGCCATGACATATGCATACGGCTTATCCTCATTCTTGCAGCCGTCTAGCTTTGCAAAGCCCATTCCCATTGTCTCAAATGTGCTTTCAATATTTCTGTTGTTTTTAAACTCCGAAAGCTCAGACATTTTCACATTCGAAAATTTCACATGAAAGTCGCCGCCCTTTTGCTTCTGGTATTCAATCATACTGTACTGAAAGCTTGACACAAGTGTGACAAGCGCCGACAAAGCGCTGTTGCAAGAATTATTCCGACTATCGTGACAATAGTTCTTTTCCTGTTGAGCTTTAAGTTTTTTAATGTGAGTGTCTTCATCAAATTCATCTGATTTTACCATCATCTATCATTATTGTGCGGTCAGCCGCCTTTGCAAGCTCCATATTGTGTGTAATCATAATAATTGTCTGGTTAAGCTCACGGTTTGAGGTCTTTAATAGATGCATAATCTCGTTGCTTGCCTTGGTATCCAGGTTTCCGGTCGGCTCATCAGCTAGCACTATAGACGGTCTCGTAATCGGGCTCTTCCTATAGATGTACGCTGCTGCTGTCCTCCGATAGCTCATTTGGCAGATGAGTGCGTCTCTCTGTAAGTCCAAGGCGCAAAAGCATGTCATCCATCTGTGCTTTTTCCACCTTTCTTCCGTCAAGCTCCATCGGGATTGCCATGTTTTCCTCCACATTTAATATAGGTATCAGATTATAAAACTGATAAATGATGCCTACCTGTCTTCTTCTGAATATGGCAAGCTCATCATCATTCATTGCAAAAATATCAGTGCCGTTTATATACACCTTTCCGCTTGTTGGCCTGTCAACACCTCCAAGCAGATGAAGCAGTGTGGATTTTCCGGAGCCGCTCGCCCCGACAATTGCCACAAACTCTCCCTTTTCCACGCTCAATGCCACATCGTCCAAAGCCTTGACCTGATTTTCTCCGGCTCCGTATATTTTGATAAGTGTTCTACTCTAAGCAGTTCCATTTAATTCTCCTTTTCTTCTCTATGCATTTTTGAGTGCTGTGCGGTCCGTCCTTTAAAGTGCAGCCGCCCCGCGATACAAGTGTATAATACATTATGTAAAGTTACAGGTAGGTTACTTTTAAAAAATATTACAGCATAATATAAAACTCCGGTCAGAACAAAAAATTTTCTGTGCCGGAGCTTATATATTATATGTTATATATTATATGTTTTATATCATATGTTTTATAATTATCTATGCCAATAATTATTTCTGCTTATATGAAGACAAAAAGTCTGCAAGCTTGCCTGTGGCATCCTTTAATATCTCTGTTCGAGGCAGATATACCACTCTGAAGTGATCCGGCTTATCCCAGTTGAAGCCGCCGCCGTGGATTATGAGTATCTTCTTCTCACGAAGCAGATCCAGTGCAAACTGTTCATCGTTTGTGATGTTGAACCTTGCAGTATCAATCTTTGGGAATATGTAAAATGCTGCCTTTGGCTTTACTGCCGAAATTCCCGGTATATCGTTTAATGCCTTGTAGACGTACTCTCTCTGCTCATAGATTCGTCCGCCCGGCACAATATACTCGCCTACACTCTGATATCCGCCTAATGCCGTCTGCACTATCGACTGCGCCGGAACATTCGAGCAAAGACGCATGTTTGAGAGCATGTTGAGACCCTCGATATAGTCCTTTCCGAGCGCCTTGTTGCCGCTTAAAACCATCCATCCGATACGATAGCCTGCTATCATATGTGACTTAGAAAGACCGCTGAAGGTCACACAGAAGAGGTCCGGTGCAAGCGACGCAATAGACAAATGCTCATAGTCATCCATCACCAGCCTGTCATATATCTCATCCGAAAAAATCATGAGCTCGTGCTCTCTTGCCACATCAACTATCTGCTGCAGCACCTCCCTTGGATAGAGCGCTCCCGTAGGGTTATTAGGGTTTATTATTACGATTGCCTTTGTCTTGTCTGTAATCTTCTTTTGATATCCTCTATGTCCGGATACCACTCTGACTGCTCATCACAGATATAGTGCACTGCCGTGCCTCCCGCAAGTGTAACGCAGGCTGTCCAAAGCGGATAGTCCGTGCCGGCACCAGCACCTCATCACCATTGTCAAGAAGCGCTGACATGCTTAAGTTTATAAGCTCGCTGACTCCGTTTCCGGTGTAGATATCCTCAACCGTCACATTAGGAAGCTTTTTGAGCTGTGCATACTGCATGATCGCCTTTCTTGCAGAAAAAAGTCCCTTGGAGTTGGAATACCCCTCACAGTCCGTGAGCTGGCGAGACATATCATATATCACCTCATCAGGTGTCCTGAAGCCAAACGGCGCCGGATTTCCTATATTGAGCTTCAACACATTTGTGCCGTTTTCCTCCATGCGGGCCGCCTCATCCACCACCGGTCCTCTTACATCGTAAAGCACATTATCTAATTTTCTGGATTTTCCAAATTCTCTCATCCTGACAATCTCCTTTTATTTTCGTAACAATTCCTGTATCCGTAATCATATCCTGCTAGCCTAAAAGCTCAAAACAGCCTCAGCGTCAAATACCACCTGCTTTACCTTATCAACCTCTATCTGATAAAGTGCATTTGCTGCCAGATGCTCTGCAGCCTGCTCGAGATCTCTTATGCCCGATGTGTTCTCGTGAAGCTTAATCACTGCATCAAGTCCGTCCTCTGTGAGAACGCACTCCTCCTCCTTCATTCCCATTCGCTCAAATACCTTGCGCAGGGCAAATCTCTGGAAGATGACCTTCTTCTTCATCGGTATAGTCCGGAATATCAATCACCGCAAAACGTGACATAAGCGGTGCAGAAATCTGGGATTTATCATTGGCTGTTGCGATCGGATATACTCCGACGGTCGGCACCATACACTCCATATAGTTGTCTGTAAAGCCCAGATTATCAAGCAGCGTCAAAAGCACATCTGCCGGATTTCCGTTGCCGTTTTGCTTGAGGCCTTGTCAAGCTCATTGATGATAAATACCAGATTGGATTCTCCTGCCATGGAAAAAGCCTCCATGATGATTCCGGGCTTTGCGTTTGCATAGATTCTGGAGCTTCCTGTGAGCTGCTCTGCATCATTTATTGAGCTCATATCGAGTGTGGTCCATGGAAGCTTGAGTATTCGTGCAACAGCATATGCAATCTGTGACTTTCCGGTTCCTGCCGGTCCACAGAGCAGCAGTCCGTAGGCAGGAAGTGTATGAGTCCGGTTAATCTGAATGATGGTTTCGATAATTCTCTGCTTCACGCGTTCCATGCCATAGAGCTCCTCATCGAGTATGCGCCTTGCCTCCACAGGGTCAATTGCTTCAAAGTAATTGCTCTTCCACTGAACATTCATCATGATGGAAAGTGCTCTCTGCGCATGGCGTCTCTCCTCGTGATACCTCGCTTGAACGCGCAACTGCCAGATTTCTTCTGGCCCACAGCAGTATATTGTCAGGCAGTGTACGGCCTGCACATGTCATGAAATCTGTGATACTCTGTATACTGGTGAGCTTCATGCTGTCGCCCTCTTCCTCGTAATCATCGAGGTCGTTCATCCTCAGGCATGGTGCTGGCAAAGAGCCTTTCCATCATATACTGCAGGAATCCGTCCTCTGCAGACAGCTTTGTGCCTCTGCCGAGAGACCTCCTCACCCTGTATACTGCGTATCCGTCGTGTATTGGCTCAAAGCTGTACTTTTATGTGATTTTCGCCAAGCCACTTAAAAGGCTAACGAAGCGGGAATCAATGCGCAGGATATCTGCACTGGTCACCCCATCACCATCCTCAAATTCAAAGGATGTACGCTTTATCGGATTTGTAAACATACCAAGCGCATGGTGCGCCCACTCCTTTGCTTATTGTCTATCACAACAATCGGTTTATCGGCCGATGCCTTGGTCTCTGTCGAATGAAATGTCTCATATGTACACTCGGATGCTCGTTTGCTACCGGTGCATCGCTAAAATCAAATACTGGCATTTTATTCCTCTCTTTCGTAATTGTATTCTTCATCATACCCTGTCAAAGGCTATGTCCTGTACCACCTCGCCCGCGATGATAAGTCCTGCCACTGATGGTACAAATGCAAGGCTTCCTGGAATATCCCTGCGCTCTGTGCACTTGTGTTCGGCACCCGGCGGGCAGATGCAGTGGCTTCTGCAGCTGATAGACATATCCTCTATCGGTCTTGTAGGCTTCTCCTCAGAGTATACCACCTTGAGCTTTTTCACGCCACGTTTTTTAAGCTCACGGCGCATGACCTTTGCAAGAGGACACATGCTGGTCTTATATATATCAGCCACCTTAAATGCACTTGCATCCAGCTTATTTCCCGCTCCCATGCTGCTTATGATAGGGACATTTTTCTCCTGTGCCTTCATGACAAGCGTAATCTTTGCTGTGACCGTATCAACCGCGTCAACTATATAATCATACTCTTCAAACGGAAATTCATCAGCATTTTCCGGCAAAAGAAGCACCTGTGCGTCACGACACTGACATCGATTAATATCATGAATCCTCTCCTCCATCACATCTGTCTTGTATTTTCCTATGGTCTTTCGGGTTGCGATTATCTGCCTGTTTAGGTTTGTAAGACACACCTTGTCATCATCGATAAGGTCAATCGCTCCCACGCCGCTTCTGACTAGTGCCTCGCAGACATATCCGCCCACTCCTCCTATTCCAAATACTGCGACTCTTGCGCCCTTTAGCCTATCCATCGCCTCTTTTCCAAGCAAAAGCTGTGTTCTTGAAAACTGATTTAACATTTATTTCTCCTTTTCATCCCTGACCACGCCGACACCGGCAGAAATCAGGAGTCTTACTGCATCCTTAAGCATGCTCCAGTCAGCCTTTGACAGATCATCGGCAGCCTTTATCATCTCAATGAGCTGCTTAAATGACATCTGGTCAAGGTTCTCAAAATTGGAGTCCGATGCTATTGAAAAAAGCACATTTACAAACTGCTTTCGCTGCGCCTCATCCATGCTGCCTATCCAGTTTCTGAGTGTCTTGTCAAGGCGCACACTGTTTTTGTCCAGCCCATCCGCCTTTATGATACTTCCGCCCATTATCTCCCATGAAAAAGCATCATGCTGCAGTGGCCCCGAATTACGGCTTCTTACCACCTCATAATCGTCCACATGCTCAAGCAATAAGCCAACAATAGACGACTGTGGCAGAAATGTCTCTATTCTGTCAAAAATTCTTTTGTAGCCTGCCGTATATATCATCTTGTGATTGAAGCCCGGTCCGTCAAAATTAAACACCTTAATAATGACATCCTGCACCTCTTTATCCACATGCATGGCGGCAAACACTGCCAGATTTCCACCCTTTGAGTGCCCGCCTATCCACAGCTTTCTTGTATTGATGCTTTTATTGTTGATATTTTCATCATCTAAAGCTTTTTCATTTATGCCCCTATCATCATTGCATATATATGCTGCCACCTGCTTTAAATATTTTTTAGCCTTGTTCTGTCCCGGTGTCTCATCGAGATAGCTTAGATTAAAGTTTTCCTTCCAGCCGACCACGGAATGGTCTGTACCACTGTAGGAAATGAAATATGTGCCGTCAGGCAGTTCTATCGTAACCGCAGAAAACTGCGACTCCTCTTTTTCACTAATATCGTATATATAATATCTCAAAATGCAGTCAGCATAGCGCCTTGAGTGCGCCAGCTTTTGAAGCAGCCTCGCGGAGTGGCGGAAAAGATTAGGCATCTGCTCAATCTCATCATCACTGTGGTCCGCGCAATAAAGGCTTGAAAGCTGTTTTATCGTAAGGTATGACTTCTTTGCATCCGGCATATATGACTTCATCTGCACATAAATAAGCTGTGAAAAAATCAGTCCGTCCACCTCATTTACATGCACCTCATCAAAGCCTATATCTCCACGCCAGTCAATATAATCCATGATATCTGCCATACAATGCCCTCCGAAATATATCTGTCTTATTCATCATAGTGATCTAGGAAGCTGTGCTTTATGCCATCCTTTTATATGCTACAACCGTAGCCAGATTTACATTCTCCACGCTCTTAAATATATTTGCCTCGACAAAAGGATTCACCTTTTTAAGATTAGCGATGAGCTGCTTTATCTCAACACGCTTTGAGCGGTTTTCCTCATTATTGCAGGTGGTGCAGGTGTCGGTAAACTTGCAGGCACACTGAATGAAATGCAGACCGTTGTAATCACGCCATGCCTTTATATCGTCCTCCCTGACCAGGTAAAGAGGCCTGATAAGCTCCATGCCCTCAAAGTTTGTGCTGTGAAGCTTAGGCATCATGGTCTGTACCTGTGCACCGTAGAGCATGCCCATGAGTATCGTCTCGATAACATCATCATAGTGATGTCCGAGCGCAATTTTGTTGCAGCCCAGCTCCTTTGCAAATGCATACAGGTGTCCTCTTCTCATCCTCGCACATAAATAGCATGGCGATTTTTCGATATCATATACAGCATCAAATATATCTGACTCAAAAATAGTGGCAGGGATGCCAAGGTTCCTGCAGTTTTCCTCTATGACATGCCTGTTCGCCTCATTATATCCCGGGTCCATGACGAGAAACTTCACATCAAAATCAAACTTGTTGTGATGCTTAAGCTCCTGAAAAAGCTTTGCCATGAGCATGGAATCCTTACCTCCCGAAATACACAACGCAATCTTATCCCCGGCTTTACAAGCTCATAGGTGTTTATCGCCTTTGTAAACTTGCGCCAGATGGATTTCTTAAATTTCTTTCTGATGCTTTGCTCCACATCTGCCTTTATATCGCGCTCTGCCACCTCATCCTCTTTCATGGCATCAAGCAGCCAGCTTATATAGCCTCCCTTTAAGCTTGCCGCATCAAAACCTTTTTCTGTGAGATACTCTGCCACATCCACACTCGTCTTACCACGACTGCAGACTATGACAAGCTTCTTATCATGTGGCACCCTCTCATCTGACTCTATTTCCTCTGCCTGAATATTGAGTGCTCCCTTTATGGCACCGTGCGCCACCTCTTCCTCACTTCTTATATCTATTATCTGATAGCTGTTACTATCCAGCTTTTTAACTTCTTCTATACTAAGCTGCATTTTATTTCTCCTATATTATTTCCGCAATGACTTTATTTCCTGAAATATCCTGTACTCATAATATGCCGTCACCACAAGGATGAGCCCTATCATAATAAGGCTGTATACATCGCGTATTGCTATTCCAAACGCATCACACACGCATGGCACCAGAAGCCCCGCAGTAAAAACAAGCTTTACAAACATCAAAAGCCTGAGTGAATACTTTCTGATATTTCCCACACACAGCTCCGCTGCTATGTGATTTAGCTTTTCCGGATAATGCTGCAGCCATGTGATTGCAATGTATACAAGCAAAAGCACAAGTATATTGGCCACAAACTTAAATACCTGTATGTGATAGCACACTCCATAATAAATCTGTAAGCCTATATACGCAAGAGCTAAAAGCGCATCTATTGCCTCAAGCACCGCCGAAGCAAAGGTCATATCTCTTTTTCTCATATAAATCTACTACCTTTCATTAACACCTTAAACACGTAAAAATAAGGTAAAACGATATTGTTTCTCTTTAAACTATCTAATTTTATCATATTATGGACTATCTTTCTAGAAAAATTGTGATATAATAATCAGGTTAAAGGAATTTTATTTAAAAATTAATAATACAACGAGGTTTAATCGAAAATGAGCAAATTAACAATACCAAAGAACTATTCTTCGGCACTGAATCTTCACGATACACAGCTTGCCATCAAGACTGTTAAGGATTTCTTCCAGGGCATGCTCGCACAGCGTCTTTCCCTGACACGTGTTTCAGCACCGCTTTTCGTTGATCCTACCACAGGCTTAAACGATAACTTAAACGGATATGAAAGACCTGTTACCTTCGGCATCCTTGAGCAGGGTGACAAGGAGGCTGAGGTCGTTCACTCCCTTGCCAAGTGGAAGAGATATGCATTAAAGAAATACGGATTTTCTCTCGGCGAGGGCATCTACACAGATATGAATGCCATAAGACGTGATGAGGAGACTGACAATATCCACTCTATATTTGTTGACCAGTGGGACTGGGAAAAGGTCATCCGCAAGGAGGACAGAAACTTAGACTTCCTTAAGGAAACAGTAAAGACAGTATACAAATGCCTGCGCAAGACCGAGCAGTACATGGCTATACAGTACGACTACATAGATTTGATTCTGCCAAAGGATATCACCTTTATCACCACATCAGAGCTTGAGGAAATGTTCCCGGACAATACTCCAAAGGAGCGCGAGTATTATTTTGCAAAGGCAAAGGGTGCAATCTGTGTAATGCAGATTGGTGACAAGCTTGCAAACGGAGAGCCTCACGACGGACGTGCCCGACTATGACGACTGGGCTTTAAACGCTGATATCATCGTATACTATCCTGTTCTTGATATCGCACTTGAGCTTTCATCAATGGGTATCCGTGTAGATGAAAAGCCCTAAAGGAACAGCTTGACAAGGCCGGATGTCCTGAGCGTGCTAAGCTTCCATTCCAGAAGGCTATCCTCAACAAGGAGCTTCCGTACACTATCGGAGGCGGAATCGGACAGTCACGAATCTGTATGTTCTTCCTCAGAAAGGCTCATATCGGTGAGGTACAAAGCTCACTGTGGCGAGGAGACAATTAAGGAATGTGAGGAGCATGGTATTCAATTGCTATAATCTGCATACCATACTTTACTGTTTGTTATTAAAACCTGCTGTGTCAGACAAGCATGACACAGCAGGTTTTATTTCTTATTTTATCTACACAAACATCCTCCATGCAGCCCGATCTGCGAACCCAGCCTCTCCAACTGCCAGTGGGTATTGCTCTTTATGATACTGTTTGGATCATTTATAGTAAAGCCCTCATCATCATAGCCTGTGATCACCATAAAATGTCCCTTTTCTGTGAAATCTCCCGGACCGACATTTACGACTATCAGATTGCCCTCATCAAGCCTTTCTTTAAATGTATCCTCATCCACCTTTATAGTCTTTGCATTTACCCGTAGTGCCTGCAGCCCTTGCTCATAAGATTCCATGCACTTCCGAGCCATCCACACTGTATCCGGCCTCCTTTGCATACTCTGCCACCGCAAGAGGGGATGCCTGTGCATCATGTGTCAGATATAATACAACCATCGAAAGTGCAGTCGGACCGCAGCCACTCGCCGCAAAATAATTGCCACTGTACTTTTCATAGCCCCATCTCTTATCCCACTGCTGCAAAAGAGGTACTGTATCCTGCGAAGCCTCTGCAGTCAGATCAATATCATGCTCTATCGAATGCTCCTTAGGATACTCATATATGAAGTCAATTGCCTCATCATTTTTCTTGGCAAGCTCCTTTAGCTGCCCCGGATACTTTGCACTGTGAAGTATCTCATCAAGCTTCGTTTCCTTGTCAGGCTCACTGTCTTGCTCCGCAGAGTTTACATCAGCCTCTGAGCTGTTTTGCTTTTTTTCTGAATCCATTTTAGATGCGGTAAGTGAATTATTATTCTTCTGCACATCAACATCTCTTGATTGCGTCTTATTATCAGCACCTACCACCGCGTCAGCTACGGGAACTAAAAGCTGCATGCCACACGCCAGAAATGTTGTTATGATTATCGCTGCACAAAGAACTATTGCGCCTATTTTCATGCGCCTGTCGCGGTGCCTTGCACGTTTTATGCTTCCCTGCCTTCTATGAGTTTTCTTATGTGTCTTTCCCATTGTTCTCCTCTTACTATTACAGCTTATCAACCTCATCCATCCAGATACGTCCACACGCATCAGAAGGCATCCTTAGGTCTCCTCGGTGAGACCGCCACTGTTCCTACCTTTGGTCCATCCGGCAGACATGAGCGCTTGAACTGCTGTGCAAAAAATCTGCGATAGAAGTTCTTAAGCCATTTGAGAATAAACTCATCATCATATTTTCCTTCAAATGCTATCCTTGCAAGGCGGTAAACCTTGGCAGGAGCATAGCCGCAGCGCAGCATATTGTAAAGGAAGAAGTCATGCAGCTCATAAGGGCCCACAAGATCCTCTGTCTTCTGTGAAATCTTACCGTTTTCGGTAAAAGCTCGAGAAACAGGTGTATCAAGCACATCAAGAAGTGTACTTTCCAGCAAATCGCTGCCACAGGTATCTGCATAGTATTTTACCAGATGGCGCACCAGAGTCTTTGGAACCGAAGCATTTACCGCATACATGGACATATGGTCTCCGTTGTAGGTCGCCCAGCCGAGTGCCAGCTCTGACAAATCTCCTGTACCTATAACCATTCCGTTTTCCTTGTTTGCGATATCCATAAGTATCTGTGTGCTCTCACGTGCCTGTCCATTCTCGTAGGTGACATCATGCACAGACGGATCCTGTCCGATATCCCTGAAATGTATATTTACGGCATCCTTTATATCCACCTCGATAAATGTAGCTCCAAGGCATTTAATGAGATTTACCGCATTGTCATATGTGCGGTCTGTTGTTCCAAAGCCCGGCATAGTAACTGCCGCTATATCCTTGTGATCCTTTCCCAAAAGGTCAAATGCTCTCACCGTGACAAGCAGTGCCAGTGTGGAGTCGAGTCCTCCTGAAATACCTATAACTGCTGTCTTGCAGTTGGTATGCTCTAATCTCTTTTTAAGCCCCATAGCCTGAATCATAAGAATCTCATCACAGCGTCTGTCCCTGTCTGTCTTATCTGCAGGAACAAAGGAGCGCAATTTACATAGCGGCTAAGAGTGGTATCCTTTACCTCAAGATCAAACTCAGCCCATCTGTGATCATCCTCGACAACAAATGTTGTCATCCTGCGCCTCTCAGTCTCTATTCTTTCCACATCAAACTCGCTGTATATAGTCTCATTTGTAAAGCGCTTTGACTCGGCAAGCACATTTCCGTTTTCACAGATGAGATTGTGTCCTGAGTAGACCACATCCTGTGTGGACTCACCGTCTCCCGCTGACGCATAAATATATCCACAGATTAATCTGGCAGACTGTCCGCTCACAAGCTCTCTCCTGTATATTGCCTTGCCTGTCACCTCATCTGATGCAGACAGATTTACAATCACAGTGGCACCCGACATCGCGTGTCTGATGCTCGGCGGGTTCGGAGTCCAAAGATCCTCACAAAGCTCCACCGCTATCTTAAGCTTTGGCAGCTGCTTGCAGCTAAAAATAAAATCAGTATCTACAGACACCTGCTGTCCATTTTTCAGTGTGACATATGTGCTAAGGTTTTCTCCCGATGCAAAATGCCTTGCCTCATAAAACTCATTATAGTTTGGCAGAAATGTCTTTGGCACCATGGCAAGCACCTCTCCGTGCGATACAACTGCCGCCATATTATAGAGCATGCCGTTTATCTCATATGGAAGCCCTATGAAAATATGCCGTCAAGGCTCCTGCTGTAATCAGCTATTCCTATAAGCTCATCCTCTGCTGCAGCAATGAGCTTATCCTGCCAGAAAAGATCGACAGGTGTATCCGGTAATGCAAAGCTCCGGGAAAACAACCACCTTTGCCCCGTTGTCAGTGCACTCCTTCATAAGAGCTTTAATAAGCTGTCCGTTGTATACAGTATCAGCCACCTTTACCTTTGGTGTCGCTGCAGCGACCTTTATATATCCGTCCTTCAATTAGCGCATCTCCTTCAACTCATCCACCGTAAACTCATATGCCTTATTACAGAACTGGCACTTTACCTCAATGCTCTCACCATCTGCGATAATGGAATCAAGATCCTTTTGCTAAGTGTGGAAAGTGCTCTGCTCACACGCCCTTTGAACAATCACAGTGGAAACGTGTCTCAGTCGTATCTGTGATTTCAAGCCCGAAATCCCCTAAAATTTCCTCAAGTATCTGCTCCGGAGTCAGCCCCCTGTCAAGCATCTGTGTCACCGAATCAATCTCTGTGATTTTCTTTTCAAGCCTGTCCACAACCTCATCCGGTGTAAACGGCATAAGCTGGATGATAAATCCACCGGCCTGCTTTACGCTCTGGTCCTTATCCACCAGCACGCCAAGACCAACCGCCGACGGAATCTGCTCAGATGTGGCAAAATAATAAGTCAGATCCTCAGCTATCTCACCTGTTTTAAGCTCACACTGACCTGAATACGGCTCCTTTAAGCCCATATCCTTTATGACTGTAAGTATTCCAAGATCAAGCGCTCCACCCACATCAAGCTTGCCTGCCGCATTGAGTGGCAGCTCAACCTGTGGATTTATGGCAAAGCCCTTTACATTGCCGTGCGAATCTGCTGTGACGGTAAGTCCCTTTGCTGGTCCGCTGCACTGTATCTGAAGAGTTATGATATCCTTATCGCCCTTCATCATAGCTCCCATCATGGCTCCCGCAGAAAGAAGTCTGCCAAGTGCCGCCGTCATGACAGGTGTTGTCATGTGATCCTCTCTGGCGGTCTCCACCATCTCCTTTGATGTTACAGCAAATGCTCTGATATTGGCATCCGCCGCTGTTGCTCTTACTATATAATCTGACATAATTTACCTCTCATTATCTAATTCTATGCTTTATGTGCAATTACAGTGACCTTCTCACTGTCACACTTCACCTGATCGTCTGTGTACGCATCATACACCGCATCAAACACAAGTCCCGACTGTTCAAGAAGCTCCTTAAGCTCTGAAATCTCATAGCATCTCTGGAAATGAGTTTCCTCAAACTTCTTGTAGATGTCATCCTCATCCTCTGACTGCTCCTTTATAAAAAGTGTCAGGTCATACTCGTTTATTTTCTCATCGGCATCATAATAATTGTCCCATATAAAGCTGCCCTCATCACGGTTTTCAGCTATGGTATTATCAGCCATGAGCACCTCATATTTGTATGGAGTATTGATATCAAATATAAAAATGCCACCCTCTTTGAGACTTTCGCTCACGCAGAAAAAAACTGCCTGCAGATCCTCAGGCTCAAGAATGTAATTGATGCTGTCACATGCGCTTACGACGGCACTCACCTTTTCTCCCGGTTCAAACTCTCTCATATCCTGCATCAGATAAAGGATTCTGTCATCCTCTCTCTCAAGCGCCATATCAAGCATGTCAAAAGAATTGTCAATGCCTATCATATCATAGCCTGCATCTGCAAGAAGCGTGGTAAGCTTTCCCGTACCACAGCCTAAGTCCACGACATATCCACTGTCTATGCCATTTGCACGCAGTTTTTCGACAATATATCTGCCCCACACCTCATATGGCACATTGTCCATGAACATGTCATACACCCGGGCAAAACTCGTGTATGCTTCCATAATTACCTCATTTCATTCAGTGATTCTGAATAGTTACCGTAACTATTTAGAACCATCCACGCATTCGCAAAACCGCACGATACTGTGCTTTCCCGCTGCTTTGCAGCTAATTTTGCTCATATGTGTGGGGGTGGCTCTATTCGAGCCACCTTGATAACAAGAAAACCTGCTGCTTACATGCGAGCATGACGCATCAGCTTTTTTGTTCTCAGTGGTTCTGAATAGTTACTATTGATTATATAATAACAATTAAATGTCTCAAAATCAAGGTTGATATAAGGCACAAAACCATTATACTAAGCATATGATTGATAATTACGAACACTACATAACAAAAAACATCAAAGCATTTTACAAAAGGCGTCTTTTCTCCCCGATTGTATACATCATTCTGCTTACCGTGCTATGGTTTGCATTTTCACTCGGAGATATTTTATCGCCCATACATATTGATGATTCTGTCAGCTTTGAAGCTGCATACAAGGATTCGGACAGATATGTAAAAACCACCCTTAAAAAGCTTTACTTTACCGGCTACACCATGAAGGACGGCAACGATATCAAGGGCTATTACTACTACTGCATGCGTGATAAGCACTGCTCTATTGTACTGCTTGCACCATCCACCTGTGAGGAGGGTCTGCCCTCTATCGACAAACTCACGGTGGTCGGTAAAATCGTAAAGGGCAAGGGCACCTACACACAGTTTGTAAATAAACTGTCTAAGGATCTGAGTTGGGATTCCAAGGGACTCTCCGATACCATAACAGGCTACTATCTTAATGAGCCTGAGTACCATTTGAAAACTACTATTTTATGTTTGTTTTTTATTTTGGCACTCTCATCTATGCTGTTATCAGCCTGATATTCTACATCCTGTGCATCGGTTTCCTGTTTTGGCACCGGCATGTCAGAATCTTGTTGTATTTGGCAATCCGCACAAGCTGCTTGCCGAGGCTGAGGAGGAGCTTCCGACACTGCCACAGCTTGCCACCGAGGACATGTTTATCACAGAGCACTATTTTATCATGACCTCGCCTTATGGCAATGCCATCGTGCCTATCAAAGAGATTTTATGGATTTACAAATACTCTACCCTGCACAAGATTCTGTGGTATCATTTCAGCATATCATATACACTGCATATTTCCGCAAATAAGCATCTGTATATTCATTGTCCGAAGAACACGAAGTCTGATATCGATGGTATCATCGATTATCTGGCTGAGGCTAATCATGATATTCTGGTTGGTTTCAGTGAGGAAAACAGATTGAAGGTGCAGGCTGTTCAGGGGAAACCGCTGCATATTGAGAGGCTTCTTGCGTGGAAGAAGAAATAAAGCGTTTTAAGTTTATTGGATTAAATGACAAAGCCTCGCAGGAGCACTTGCTGCAAAATACGCTCATACTAAGCGGATTTTACAGCAGTGTTCCTGCGAGGCTCCTGTTTGTTGCAGTGTCCAGAGATTTTTGCTATTTTTTAAAATCCCAAATAGATGCCTGTCCGCACCGCATATCTGCCACTAAACGAATACTGAATATTTACCAATTTCATTACCTGCTGCATTAACATTCATGGATTGAACCATAACAAGACCTAATGATAAAATTACTGAAAATATCCTCTTGCACATTTTTTTACTCATATAACTGCCTCCTTTGGTCTATTTTTTGCCTATCCCACACAAAACAAAACTCCTTAATTAAAAAACTTTTTACTTCTACATATCCCATCACCTCATCATTCAAATAAAGTATCCATCTTTCATCCTGTTTCTTAATTATCAACTCCTGTAATTGACACATCTCATATGCATATTCATGTTTTTGGACAACCTCAAATAAAAAGCTCTCATTGATTTCCTTTCGTGTATAATATGTAGAAATATATGCCTCATCATTCTCTTCACTTCCCAATTCAACACAATCCCTATTATCACTTCCTAAAATGAAATAATACACTAATTTATCCATTGTAGAATTTACTTTCATCGCTGAACCCATCATCAGACAACCAATCAAAAAAATAATTGTCCAAAACAAATATATTCCCCAATAAGCAGCTTTGCTTTTGACAATATTCTTATCACGATGTCTCCCAAAGCACATAAGATGTGTTAATTGTCTTGGATAGAAAATAATCAAAAAAGCTGAAACAACTATATAACATATTTTCATTTTATTATCTCTCTCTTAATCAAAATTCCTAAATTGGATGTTTCTGAAAAACACTTTATTAAGAACGATTTATTGTATCATTTGTAAACTCAACAATAATGTTCTTATTGGTGCTCAGTGTGATTCGGTGGTTGTTATTCATGGTAAAAGACTCCAATCTATAGGTTTTGTTACGTCTATTTTACCATATATTTTCTTCACCTGGTGGGTGAATAATGATATGAACAACAAAGTATCGCAAAAGCTTGAAATTATAGGATTTAAGGAGTCTGTGAAGAAATATACTACCATTTATTTCTTTATTTATTTTCTCTATTACATTTATGTTCTACCGGTCTTTTCGGTTGATGAAATATCCCCAAACAAAACGGAGGATCACCACTGGCTCTCTTAATCTCATTTCTTATCACCCTCTCCACAACCTTCAATACCTTTTTGTTAATTTTCTTCATTTCTCTTTACCTCCTGTTTTAATATTTTAGCTATCAGCAACAGAACCGCACATAATATAACAGCAACTGCCATATGGCAAACATACATCATATCGGCTCCGAGCAAAGTAAAAGTGTAAATAACACACACTTCAACTGCACACAAAATTCTTGCCGCCCTCTTTGATTCTGACAGTTCTACCGCATCCATATGTATGTTGGGATGATTAACAGTCCCTATAACTTCAACTATGCAAATTGCAACTAATAATAATCCAAAAACCAGCTGCGGATAGTCAACCAGAACCATACATAAACCTAAGACAAGCATATAAGTAACCACTGTACCCAAATAACATTGAAAAAAGGTATTCATATGATATCCGCCTGTTCTTTTTCTTAATGACAAAAAGAATAACAAAAGAATGCTGTTGGAACTAATTTCTCAATCAGTACACTTATTAGCAAAATAGTTCCAATGGTTATAAATTTTTCCATTAACGAAACAAGCGTATAGACATAATATTCTTCCGCTTCCTTGTCAATCATTTTTTCCTCAGCCATTTGGTCAACCAACCCCATTGCCATCTTCTCAATCATATCAACGCCTCCTTCTACTGTAAGTATAACAATACACAATTTCTTAACAAGGTCTATTGCAGAAAGTGTACTTATTTTGCAGAAAACGACAAAAAAGTGATTTGTTCTCAGAAATCACTTTTCACTAGAGGAATCATAATGGAAAAATAAAACTCTCGTTCATCGTTTTGAATCACATAAGAGCCCCCGTACTTCCTTATTGTTTCAGCTATATTTTTATTCCTATTCCATGTTCATCTGTATCCAGAATCTTTGTAGTCTGTATCTCTCCATTTTCATAAATAACAGCATTCTCATAAGTATTTTTCACCGATATAATCGCATTATTGTCCTCTATAACAATTTTCAATTTTATTATTTTATCCCTCTGCACTTTTCACATGCTTCAATCGCATTGTTTAATAAATTGGACATAATAACCACAACATCCTCATCGCTAATATTCAAAGATGATAAATCATTAATTTTAAATACAAAAACAATACCTTTATCCCTTATTTCCTGATATTTAGTATTCAATACCGCATCCACAATCACATTATTTGTACAAATAAAATCCAATTCTTTACTAATTTGACCACTGATTTTATTTACAAAGCTTTCCAATGAATCATATTTCTTCTTTTTATCAAAGAATCAATGCACATAATCTGATTTTTATATTCATGTGTCATTTTCTTTTGTTTATCAAAATTTTCAGAAATAGAACGATACATACCTATTTGGTTTTTAACCTGTATCCTATAAATACGTTCCTCCTGCAATTTATTTTCTCGTTTTAAAATATCATATATTAAATAAAATACAACTATGTTCATTCCCGCCAATCCACACGCTATAACAAAAAATAAATTCTCCTGGGCTTTATTTTTTATATCTTCAGACATTTTATCATAGCTGTAATAACACATATTGTGAAAATAGGGAAAAAAATAAACCGAAGCCATTCTGTATCTGCCAGCATAGCCAAAGATTTTTTCTCCATATGATTTCTAATAATTAATACAGCAAAAAGTAACAATGCCTTTCCTAAAACAACGACCAATGAACCCTGTATAACATGTGATTCCCATACTTCTTCCATGTTATGAAAAATATAAATATTCATAAGTAACGCGAAATAATCCATCACGAGCAAAAGACTCTCAAATAATGCTGATAAAATCATCACCTTACCAAAACTCAGTTTAAGATAAAGCAACATAAAGAATGTTATGAGAATAATTGAAAATACCTGCTTTACAATAAAATAGTCTCGAAAAATCATTGCAATAAAATAGCAAAGCACTGTCAATCCGATAACTATACTATAATTTTTCCAACAATTATTTTCCTCTCTTTTTATTCCAAATGCTTCAAAAAAAATTTTGCAGCATAATATTTCCAACATCATAATCATAAGACTCTGAATGTAAACAAACATTTATACTTCACCTCTATAAGCGATAAACTTTTCTTCTACATATTTATATCTCGCTCTAGCTATATCTAATAGAATTCCATTATTCAGCAATACTCTGTATCTGCTTATATTTTTAATGAATTTCATATTAACCAGAAAGCTCTGATGTATCCGCAGAAAATCATTTCCGGCAAACTTATCATCTATTTCATTTAGCGTCCCTTGTAATGTATATTTTTGCAGACAATCCTCCATTACATGAAACTCCAATTTATGTAATTTACTCTCAATATACAATATGCGATTCAATGAAACTTTCCTTGTACCTTCGCAGAAATCAAATTCAGCCCAAGTAATCTTATAATCCATTTTTTCATGAATTGCATCCATGCACTCATAAACACTGGCAACCAGATTTTTATTGTCCTTTAAAATATATCTTACTGCATCTACCTTATATCCTTCTATCGTATAGTTTACAAAGGCTGTAACAAAAACAATAAACATATCCTTGCTGTTTTCCCGGATCTTTTTTGCTGTCATAATTCCATCCAGTTCATCCATGTTGATATCCAGAAAAACAATCTTATATTTTACCATTTCAATTCCCAGTTCAACAAATTCTTTTCTGAACTAAAAGTATCAATTTCAAGCATTATTCCTCTGTCAGTCATATAACGTATAAGTATTTCCTTTAGGTCATCTCTAAAAATCTTTTCATCATCGCATATAGCAATTCTAAACATACGTTTTTCCCCCCTCTCTAAATTTTGCATATTTCCTCGTTTGGTTGGTTGTGTTTTTTTAATTTTGTACATATTTTTATATTTTGGCACCTTCCAACAAAAACTTTATTTACTTCCATATAAACATAGCTTATTTTCCCTCGTTCAATTAGAATAATATAAAACCATTTTACAGTCATATATTACTATTTCTCACCCGAACAATCAAATAAAAGGCAGAAATCGACCTATATTTGTAGAAAATGACCAAAATCAACATTTTGAACAGCTTAATCTTTCTTCTATTACCAAATTTGCATTAACATATGCCGGCATTACTACTGTCTCCGAACTTAAAGAATATAATTATATCTCTTTAGCAAATGTTCTTCCTCTTTCTTTCCTTATACGCCGGATATTCTTACCAATAAATATCTCATCTTGCTTTATTTTCTGTTCCATCCCTTTTCACCATGCCTATGAACCCATTTTGGTTCTTTTTGCATTATTTTATGCAATATGCATGATGAAAAGGGACTTGTTCTAGTCCATCTTGTTTCTTCCCTATAATATTTTAAAAAAGAGATTCGAAAAAGGGGCTGTCATGCTAAATCGTTAAAGCGACAGTCCCTTTAAATAACAAATGTTATAACAGTAAACACCTATTATCATTAACACTTTCTGTTTTGGTCTTTTGACATATTCCTGTGCCTATTAAATTACATCACTGTTGCAAGAATACCCCATAGAAAAAATGCATAATTTTCTTTGATAGTCTGTTATATCAAACATTTACTTTTTTCCAATATTTTCAATATAGACATTTTACTGCTGTGAAAGTTTATCTTCAAGCATTGATTTAGACACCGAAAACTCGAATGTATCCATATTACTATATGTTGTTATTTTCTCTGGATTATCATTCTCAACAATAAATTCGGTCTAATATAGCTATCTTTATTCAAAGTGTACCGTCCAAAGACTGAACAGTTAATTCGATAACTGTCACCCAGAATACTGCCTTCATTTGTTTTCAGAAATAGAATAACAGTATCTCCAACATTTGAATGTTCCGCACCCATAAAAGTATGGTTAATTAGCAAATTTTCCATTTCTTCTTCTGTGTATTGTGACAAATCGGCATGTGCTTCAATTTGTTCCTTTTCATCGCTCAGCCGAGTATATCCTCCATCCTCATACACAGTGATGGTTTCCTGCACCTCGCCTTTATATGCTCTCTCCACATCAACGGTAAGCACAGAATAAGAACATCCATCAATATACACATATTCTATTTCTATAATATTTCCTTTTACAATGACATCTGATGAGTCACTATCAATAAATTCATCAATATTATAGTAAAGATTTTTTAACGCAGCTTCACTATTTACATCTGTAAAATTTCATAACTAGAAATATCACTATAAAATAGGGAATTTTTATTTGAATATTCATTATTATTTTCTGCCAAAGTGGTTTCACTTTCAACAATTGCATCTTTAGTATTGCTTAAATCTGAACACTTGCACCTTCTATCCTTCCACAACCAACCATTGACAATAATGCCATACACCCTAATATTCTAATACCAATTTTTTTCATTTTACTTCCTCCTACTTATATAAATAATTTATTCCACCTAAATCATTAGTTTGTGCTCTCGAGGTACTACTTGAATTATAAGCAATATCTGCCCTCATCAAAACATTACTAAAGTCTGAATGTGCCAACCCCATAACATGCCCCATTTCATGAGCTATAACAGCCAATCTTTTATTTTCACTTAAATCCGAAAAATCCGCATCTAATTGTATTTTTCCCCAAGCCCAATTGCTACTGAATGGATCAACCTCTGTACTTCCATTATACATAGTTGTTAACCCCCACCATTCATTAACAGTACTTACTTGATATATATCCATTCTACTACTTGATTGTGTTGTGGTTTTTGTATAAGAAATAGGGGTTGTTACTCCCATGCTACTAGTTGTATTTACCCATTCGCTCATTGCCGTATTAATATAAGATGCATAGCCGCTTGCACTTGATGTAATAAAGTAATGTTGTGTATCTTTTCCATAATTTCCCACACCATATGTCAATTTGTGCTGATTATATGTATTATACGCATACACAGTTGACACACTACACATGAACATAAAAAAGCTAAAACATAATGCAACTATAAATTTTTTTGTTCTCATAAAACTTTCTCCGCTTAATTTTCTTAATACATACAATTATAAAGCAACAAAATACTACTAAAATTTTTTATCTCACCTCCGTATTTTTTGACAACTATAATTGACAACAATTCAAGGGTCAATTGGCTTTGTAAATGGTGCCTTTTTTTGTAAAACCCAAAACCTTTATCCTCTAAAAAAGTATCGTGTTTAACATGTTGCAAATGAACAAATCATTATTTACTTGCGAGAATGTCATCCTATTGATATTAAATCAGTAACTGTATGTGACTGTTATTGTTGCCGTTACCGTTGATGCAGGATATAGTTTATTGGGATCATAGGTTTTGCCTAAATTTTCAATTTGAAGATACCAATCTCCTTTGGGATTTTCACACACAAAATCGGTTACATAATATGTCCCTGACTTTGTAGAAGGTGTCAACCTTGCTACTGTTCCTTCTGGACTCTCAATATAAAGGTCAAACGGATCTGTACCACTTGCTACATTTAAGTATACTTTCACCTGAGTGATTTTAGGATTGGTTCCTAAAACACTTCCTGAAGAAACTTTTGCTATTTGAGATACCCCACCATCTATCGCATTTAACTTTACAGTGGTCTTCGAAAATGAATTTGAAGCTGCTAATACCGGCATTGAAAACATTAAACATGCCATAAAACATACTGCAATTGATGTTAAAGCTCTCTTCTTAATAATATTCATAAAAAATCCTCCTTAAGTCAAAACATAAATATTATCAAACAGAATGTTCTCCCGCAAAATGGATACTTTTTATATCATTCGTTCAAATGACTTTCTAATCAGTTGACTACCAGATTTTACTAATAAAGCATCAATGGATTTACTTGTAATTCTATCTAAAACTCCCGGCATGATAGGTTTTCCAGCCTCCCATTTAGGGTCTGCTACTTTTACGGCATCTGTGAATGCCTGCCAATACTGTCGCTCATACTCCTCTAATGTATACCCTGCTGCTAATCTGTCGTTTTTCTCAGTTTGCTGATACAACTTTTGATATATCTCTGATCTGTTTGTTGTATCGCCGTTATGCACCCCATTTTCCATAAAAAATTCTTTTTTAGTGCTTTCAAACATCTCATCCATAATGCTTTCTGAAATTGAAACAATTCTATTTTTGCTAGCACAATTTTTATCTGTAACGAGTAACCCCGCCAATCCTGTGCGTGGATTAATCCAGTCTCCATCTTTATCATATCGGCTCATTCGTTTCTTAATGGCTGAGATTGTAGTATATCCACCGCCACCATCTCTGGACATCTCACTCATAACAGCTCGATATTGTTTACTATTTATATCTATTCCAGCCGCTTTAAGTCTTTCCTTTGTTTCGTTACTATTGATAGGCATTCCAGACATTTGCTGAAATCTATTGCTAAACTCTCTTACTATAAGCATAATTTTCTCTCCTTGATAAATTACTCTGAAATCCATTTTCTTCTTTAACAAACGATTATACTCTTGTCAAATTAAATATCACTTTCTTCTTTAAATATATCAAATAAATTGTATTGTTCAATTGTTCTTGCAGAAAGTGACTCCTAATTGCAGAAAATGACACTCCAAATATAAAATTCCCTTGAATCAAACCAAAGTTCAATTCAAGGAATATCTTCTTATCGTTTCTTTCCAACCATAACAGGCATAGATTTTGCTGTCATACTCTCATTCATTGCTTTTATAGTGTTATAGGTATCATCTCATATATTATAATGATTCAGCTATAATTTAATGGGGCTGTAAAATAAGTCCCTAATTAAGAAACGCCAACTCCGGCAAATGTCGGTTTTGTTGTTTCTTTGTATGAATTTTTCTATTTTTGAACAGGTCTGCATCTTTGGGTATAAAAATGGTGAATTTAATAAAGCTCGGCTAATCACGCCCGCTTAAGTTTTATGCAACTTTCGTCTGTCGTTGCTTTTTTGTACATGGGAAATTTCATGTGTTTTTCCATGCCGTGTTCTTCGCAATAAAGATAATTATTGTAAGAACCGTATCCGGCATCAGCAACCTGATATTTCGGATAATGACCATATGTGCGATTGAATTTTTCCATCAATGGTACAAAGCATTGGATCTATGTCAATACATTGGACACAAAAAGTATATACCGGATCAGAAATATCGATCAATTTTGCGATTTCTAATGGTAATTTCAGCTGACGCATAGTATAATTACCATTAGTATAGTCTGTTAGTAGCATAATTAATTATACCAAAAAATCGCTCAGACCTCACGGCCTGGGCGATTTTTTTCTAGGGGAGTTTTTTTACAGCCCCATTGCTGTATCTTGACATAATTCCAACAGCTGCTAAGCCGCTTCGTACAGCGAATTTTGTAGCAAGTTCTCCTGCGAGGCTCCTGTTTTATACAGTGTCCAGAGATTTTTGCTATTTATCTCCTGTTGTTGACTTCCCTATCAAAACATGTTTCCCGCAAAACGCAAACGCATATTTATGAATCTTTTCCTCCGGAATTCCTCTTGCCTCCAACGTTGCAGCATACTTCTTATATTCAATCTGCTCCAGCCCGGCTTTCACTGTATCTTCCAGATCTTTCTCTGTTTCCGAATCCTGAACCTTGAACTCAATAATAAATGCATCATCGCACTTATCTCTTGGCTCCAACATCACATCGTATCTTCCGAATCCACTCTCCCGGTTCGAAGTCACAATATAACAATCCTCCAGTTCTACAATCAGCCCCAGAACAAATGGTACAGACGTCAGATTTACTACTATTTTCAATTTTTCTATCCTGCATCTCGTTTCAGAACTTTTTAGAACCAATCCAGAACCACGATACTATTATAGAACCAGAGTATATTTAGTCTTTCAATCTGCTTAACAGCATCTGATAATGCCGCTGTCCGATATGTCGTCCGGCACGTTGCAGACCATTCACGCATTCTCTGACTTCATCCGATGTCAGTTCGTGTTCCTCATAGGCTGCCATAAGAATCCCTATCGTCCCCATGATTCTAAGTCCCATCTGAGCTGATAAATTTCTTCCCTTTGCTTCATCCATCAATAACAGATCTGCTTTTAATTCATCTGACAGGACAATCGCTTCACTCTCGCCCTGGTCAAGACCTGCCGCTCTTTTAATATACTGGCTGATTCGGATTATTGACAGGCTTCACTACGATAAATTTCTTCTGCCTAATCTCATCGGCTTCCAGCCGAAGCGGTGTTGTATCTGATACAACAATCATACCGCAGCCTCCTTCTTTTGAGTTCTCTGAAAGTATTCAGTTCATCATCCAGATCATCCATCGTCATATCAAAATAGGAATATCCCAGCTTATCATACAGATCAATCAACTCGGATTTTCTGATTCCCAGAATTTCAGCCGCACGACCATGGTATATCGTCTGATTCAGTATATATGGATACAGCAACAGTGCATTTCGGGTAAGCTCTGTTTCCGGATTCATAGTTACCAGATATTTTGACATTCCTACCGGAACTTTAATAGTTACAGATTCTGTTGTTACCATAATATCACGTCCTTTCTGTTAGAAATCTATGTTCGTCTCTTTTCCTATATTATTATTATATCCATTATTTGGATTTTCTACAACTGATTTTTATCTGCTTTTATTCAAGTAATCTTCCTCGTCAAAATTGTGCGTATTGGAACTATTCTGGACGTGCTATGTTTTACAATGCACTACAAAAGAATGGGTTAATTTAGAACTGTACATATCCCATTTGTTGCAGTGTCCAGAGATTTTTGCTATTTTTATCTTGTTTTAATTATCAATTGCGTTAACAACCTCCTGTATATCATCAGCAGTGAGTTTTGTCAGCTTATCATATAAGTCAGCTTCAAGCTCATCATCCATATCACCATTTTGAACTTTAATAATATACTTTCTGACTTCAATTCCAACCTTTACAAATTCATAATCACCACAATTGTAAATATCATCTAACCCATATATGATCCCACAATAATAAAACATCTGCGCAAAATTATCGCTTTCCCTGCTTATTCCTTTAATATTATCCTGTAAAAATTTCTTTGCCTCCTGCAATTGTAAATTAATAGCTTCTTTGTCCAAAGAATTATTCTGCAGATTTTCTGCGTATTTTGATGCAAGACTATAGCCTTCTGTTCCGGACTTAAAAGTCTGATATGCTATTTCCTGTTGTTCAGTACTAACTTTCATATTATTATCTTCTCTTGTATTTCCCAGGAAAAGAACTCCAGCCATAAAGTACATAATTATTATGATTATAAGAACAATTCCAAGAAAATACTTATTTATTTTCATTTTCCTCAACAATTTTTCCCTCCGCAATTTTTAATATCACATCGCACACTTCCTTTAAATCTTCTTTATGATGAGTGGCTACAATAATCGTTGCTCCTCTTGACTTCTCCTCTCTTATTATTTTATATATAAGCTGCACAGCCTCTTCATCCAATGCATTTGTCGGTTCATCAAGCAATATAATTTTCTGATTTTCAAAAATTGCCTGTGCAATATTTAATCGTTGTTTCATTCCCAATGAAAATTTTTTCACTTTTTTATCAGAGTCGGGGTCCAGACCCACCCTTTCCAGAGAAAAGCTTATATCTTTTCATCAGCTATATTTTTTATCTTTGCAAGCATCTGAAGATTTCTCTTTGCGGAACATTCCGGCAGCAATTCCATATTTTCTATAACAATACCGGTCTCGGTGGAAACTCAATTTTATCATGCAGTTTTTCCCCATCAATGAAAATACTTCCACTATCCAGATTTATCAAACCACTTATAGCTCTTAGCAGCATAGTCTTTCCTGAACCATTTTGCCCATATAAACCATAAACAAAACCACTTTTAAACGTATACGATACATTATCCAATACCGTATTTTCCTTTATCCTCTTTGTTACATTTTGTAATTGTATCATACTATATCATCTCCTCAGTAAATGTCTGTTTTCTTATATTTTATTATTGAAATAATATTTAAAACTACTAATAATATAATCACATATATAATTGAAGTTTCGTATCTCACATATATGTTTTTTTGATAAATTATCCCACTACGCGTTCCAAATAGCATATTGGGAAAAGCATAACTCAATCCGGCTTAAATCACGATTTATCAGTACGTTATTTCCAATTATCAGTGATACCACCAAAAAAATATTTACAAATATATTTGAAATACTGGCATCCATAAATAATTCAAGTAAAAATTGTAATTGTACCAATGCCCATACTCCAACAAAATATGTAACTATTACCTGTATTAATTTTATACTTGATAAATTATTCCATGTCCCATCACATATTAAAAAAATAATCGTCTGACCTATTACTATACAGGCTAATTTCGCTGCTGATAATATAGCATTTTTAAGTATAACCTCTCTCTGCTATGAGATCTGATCAGCCAAAGCTTACCATATCCGGTTGTAATTTTTCTTGCATTACCCGAAAAGTAAAAAAGTACAAATGGCAATGGTATATATGCATATAAAATTTGCACTAAATTACTTGTTTGGTTGTCAAAAATAAAAAGTGTACTGGCAAACGGTAATTGATATACCTCATAGTCACTCATTTGTATTACAACTCTTTGCATAATAATCATGCATATGATCAATATTATGTTTAACCACTTATTTTTCATTTCTTAAAATATCCCTTTTGCAAACGTTACTATTCCTGCTATGTACAGAACTATTGCCATTACTATATTTTTTGCAAGAATACCCAAACAGCTTACCGGCGATTTATTTCCTTCCAAAAAATCATATGCTGCAGCAACATCTAACCCAGGTATCCAAAACTTAACGAGCCAAAATTTTATCAAAAAGAATTGTACAAAATTAACTCCAAAAGCTCCTATAAGAGCAATAAGTTCATTTTGTAAACAATCTCTAAGTATTTTGTAAAAGACCTGTCGCGACAAAGAAAATCCAAATAACAACAAATTCCAAAAGAGAATACAGCACAAATGGATATTTCTTAATTGTTGCACCATTAAAACTATACACCGTAAAAATATAATCAACTATCTGACGAACTGCCGAAAATATTGCCGCCATTACAATAATTATCCTGATCTGGCTATTATTATATTTTTCCCGCGTTTTATATCTAAGTAATATATATGTTTTTTCTTTGTCCAATGCATAGTATATTCCCAATAAGACAGGAATTGTATCTGCAACCAATATTTCTTTAATTCCACAGAAATTACTGCCTGAATTGTGGATATTCAGGAAAATTACATCCTCCGTTATCCCCATCTGCCCTATTGAATTAAGCATAGGTACATTTGAAAAATAACAATCTATACTACACAATCCCACATATATTAAAGCACATACTAAATATTTATACTTCAACAATTTTTTTCTCCCATATAATAGCTGTTATAATCACTAAAATGTAAAGCACTATACACCATATCGCCACTGGAACAACAACATTAAAACCATATTCCATAAACGGTTGAAAAATATGCATTGATGAATTTTTAAACAAAATAGGTATGAACCAGATTGCAAAGGTCAACGCATATACCATCTTTCTTTCGTGTATAGATATTGCCAACGCAGCTCCCATCATTCCCAAAACACCGGCAAATATTGCCGTTATAAGAATGTAGACTATATTCGTTGTCAATGGATGTGTATAGCTTATTTCAAAAAGAAATGTTTCTGCCATGGCAAAACTGTTATATTTCAATGGTTCTGCATCAAACGGTGTATTTGTTCCCCCATTAAATACTATTTGTGAAAGTATAAGATTTAATCCCAGTCCTACAAATACAATTGTAAATGAGACAATAAAGGCTGATTTCATTTTTTGTAAAATATATTTATTTTTTCCCATTTTACATATCAATATATTCTTATATCCTGTAATATAATCAACAATACTCTCTTCTCCCACTATTACAAGCAAATATAATGGTAAAAACCACAGATAAATCATTTGAAATATGTGTCCTTGTGAATAGCATGATAAAAATGTGACATATAACGGATAGGGTTTCCCCATTTCTCCATTAATTTTAATAATATCCTGATAATAAATCTGTACAATATCCAAAATTGGAATTACGAGCATAAAAATTATCATTCCTATACTTTTTTTATCACTTATAATTCTGTTTAATTGCTGTCTCATTTTTTCCTTTCCTTGTGTTTTTTACTACCGCATTGTTACCATAGACGTCTATGCTTATATAGTATCTCATATTTCTGAAAATTCGACTTAATTTATTATGAAAATTTCTGAATTTTTCATTGTCATGTACATCCAAGCTTCAGATTTCTTCAGAATTTTTCAGATTTTATTAAGCGCATATTGTGTTTTTATGTGCTATTATATTTATATCACTTTTGTTTTTACAATAAATCTTATTCATTTATATAAGGAGCAGCTTGTATGGATAAACTACTCATTATCGAGGATGACGAAACAATCAGAAATGCACTTAGAATTTTGCTTGAAAATCAAGGTTACTTCATCGAAGAAGCGCATGACGGTGAAGAAGGGCTCCAAAAATTTGACTCAACCTTTGATCTGCTGATTATTGACATAATGATGCCAAATATTTCCGGCATCGATGTATGCCGTAAAATCAGGGAAAAATCATATGTTCCGATTCTCTTTTTGACAGCCAAATCTCTTGAAACCGATAAAATGGAAGCCCTTTCCGCCGGAGGGGACGATTATCTTGTAAAACCATTCTCCTACGTGGAGCTGATAGCGCGTATTCGCTCTTATCAGAAGATGTCGCGTCTACGACAATGCAGATGCATCAGACACCACCGCTTCATCCACTATTGAACGATGTGGCTTAACCTTATACACAAAATGCAACAATGTCAGTTACGATGGCAGACAGCTTGCTCTCACGGATAAAGAATATCAGATTCTTCTGCTGTTAATTTCTCATCCGACAAAGACATTTTCAACACAGAATATATTTGAAAGCGTCTGGAATGAACCGTATACACAGTTTTCCAATAACACCATTATGGTTCATATTAAAAATCTGCGCAATAAGCTTGAAGCCGGCTGTGGCTGTGCCCACCTGATTAAAACAGTGTGGGGAAAGGGATATAAATTTGAAGAATAAATTTAACGGATATAAGGAATACATAAGCAGCTTATTGATTTCATTTTTAATAGCTTTGTTGATTTCAATTGCTGTATTTACAGCTATATACCTTTGCGTGGAAAAAATAATAAATGAATATGTAAGCTCCGACAGCTATATTTACAATACACAAGCTGCGTATATTACCAGCTTTCAAAAATATGTGTCTGACAATAAGGTTTCGTCAAACGATTTTAAAAGCATTGAAACATGGATTCAAAGAGAAAAGCCCGAATTTTTTCTCATATCCATTGACAATGAAACACATTACGTTTCAACAGAATATTTAAGTCTCAAAAAGCCCCAAAATATATTATTATATAATCAGAAAATATCTGTTTATCTTAAAGCGTTAAACTTTAGTGACAGAACAGCTAAAATTTTTGTATATAATAACTATCAGGAAAAATATCTCAAAGCTTTGCTTATTTGTGATGCTCTCTTCACTTTAATTACAGCAATAATGATTTTGTTTTTCATTTCCAGACATATTCTCACGCAAATACATGGCACTTTAGACGTTGTCGAGCAGTCTGAAACCGAATTGATCAACGAAAAAAATATGCTGATAAGAAGCATGGCACACGATATCCGCACTCCTCTCGCAGGGCTGCAATCTTACGCTGAAATTATCAGAATGGAAAATGAAAAGGGTGCGATTCCCACTGAACACATAGATGTGATTTTCAATAAAATATGCGAAATAAAAGGCCTTACCGACCAGCTTTTTGACTATTCACTTGCCTGCAATGAAGAAGCTCTTGAGCTTGACGCTCCATGCAATATGGAAAGTGCAATAGGTGACTATCTTTCTGAGATGGCTTTTATCCTCCGTGAAAACAGCTTTTCACTTGATATAGAAAAGCTCATATGGAAGGATTTTAAAATCACTGTGAACTCAAACTTTCTCGGACGGATTTTAACAATATTACAAACAATATATGCAAATATGCAGATAAGAAAGCTCCTGTCTGCATAAGCTGTATCTACCGGAATAAAGATGCAGGTATCGAGATAACAAACCATATCTCAGATAAAAGCTCTCTGTTTAATACCACCGGCATGGGTATCAGAAATATTACCCTTATGATGAAGCAGATGAATGGGCGGGCTATTGTTTCACATAATAATACCGAGTTTCGCATTACTCTTTGGTTTTCACGCGCATAAACAAATCATATTTTTGCAATATAAAAGGTCAAGCCCGATAGTTAAAATGACGGAGACTCGCAGGAGCGCATGCTGCAAAATACGCTCATACTACGCGGCCAAGAGGCTGTAAGAATTATGCTTAAAGGTTTTCTATGCTTGACGCAACCGGCTTTTACGCGCCGTCCATGGCGCGGTAACGCCTTGCCCCGACGTCGTGTCGGAGCATTGCTGTGTTTTGACATAATTCTAACAGACTCTAGGCCGCTTCGTACAGCGGATTTTGCAGCATGCGCTCCTGCGAGTCTCCTGTTTGTTGCATTATCCTTGACTAAATCCTCGACTAAACTCTTGACTATCCTCGACTAAAAATATATTGTTTTAGTCCTTAGTCAAGAGATACCATTCTGAATTTATTGCAATACCACGCACATCAATAATTCCATTTTTCTTCATTTTTTGCAGAAGATTTGATAATTTTCTTGATTTTTGCTGATCAGTCAATACATCCGGTAAAACATCTTTAAGTACCGCCAATAGGTCTGATTTCTTGGCTGGTCCGAGTTTTAGTGTAGACAATATAAAATGCATACACACTTCCTCATCTAATCCTTTTTGTCTGACATAATTTGCCTTGTCTCCAACAACCTTTGCTACTTTATATGAAACAAAATATTTGGATACCTTCCCTCGACTAAATTCCTTGACTTAAGTTGACTAAAATCTTCTTTAGAAATAGTCTTCTTTTTCTGTACGATCTAAAAGAAATACAGTTCTCAAATCCAAATCGTCGTTTGCATGCAACAATCTTGTATAATTAGGATCTAATACTTTTCCATACACCGTTACAACAACTCTGTTAGAGTATCTAAATCAAATGTTGGCAATGGAAAGCATTTACCTTTCTGTATCTCATATATCATCGGAATTCCCATTGAATTTGTGTCTATCATATACATATTCACCATAGCATTACACAAAAATGCATTTCTATAATATGGAGGTTTATATCCCGGCTCCAATGCCTGTTCTACTGTCTCAGGAATAAATGCCCCTTCATTAATGAAAACAAGATGATCCTCATACTCTTCAAGATTTATTTTCCCACGCAATCTGTAATCAGAATGAGCTATACAATTGTTGATAATTTCCTTTACTAAATTAGGATTATATTGATCCACTTCTTCTGGAAACAATGTTGTCTGGTCTGCAATATATCTATATTTTTCATTTCTGATCTTGCCATATACTTTATCAACCGCCAGCAGTAAAGGCATATCAAAATGTTCATATGCTTTTACTGATTTATCAGCATTATATAATGTCCATGTAATTCTCGGAACAAAACCATCAAAGTAAAAGCTTGATTCTTTTTTACCAAGTAACATTAACGCTGTTCTTGTAATCTGTCCTTTAAATGTAAGTCCAGCTTTATTGAGTACTTCTATATCAGATAACCTCTCAATTATATCTGATGCGCCTGTTCTGTTTTCTTCTCGTCTTATGAACATCTTCCTAGCATATGCAATTGCCTCAGAATCCAAATCATCAATAGTTGCTTCTGGCACTATTTCCTTAGACCAGTCCCTTCCAACCTGACTTCGTATCAAATCAATCTTATTCATAGGTAGTGGAACTAAAGACTCATCTTCTCTTGCATAAGATGCTCCATGCCATGTAGTAACTATACCTGGAATTGCCGGTGGAATCTGAAATGCAATAACTCTCTTCCCTTCCATTTCAATGCAATATATATCATAAAAAGTGAGTTTTTCATTCGTTCCGTTGGTTATTTCTTTTTTCAGGGATTGAAGATTTCCATCTTTTCTATAATTAGTCCCCTTAATCTGTTTATCATTTGTTATTCCAAAAATCAACCAAGCTTCGTTAAGACCCCTTATATTTGCCTCATTCCCCAAAGCAGAAAAATATCTTCCAATATCATTAAATGAATAATTGCTCGTTGCCTCCTTAAACTCTACAACTTCACTTTCAAACTCTTCAATCATTTTATATATTTTCTTTTTCAATTCACTTTCTGTATATATCAATACCCATACCTCCTATTTTAACCCTAAGTTTTAATTTAATCATCCAATCCGTCATATAAAGATTTAACTTTTAACACATAATCATTATTATTTTCTGCTATTACGGGCTCAATTTCTTTTAATTCAATATATCTACTTTTCTCTTCATCAAACCAGACTATATAGCTTCTATCTGTATCATGAGTAATATCATTTCCATAAAGCTCATAAGCCTTACTAGATGGACTACGATATACCCTAAACACCCAAAACATCCTGTAATCATTTTCTTTTAAAGAAGATTCCAGTATATGCGAATTGATTTGCAGACATTCCTGTTGATTATTCTCTCCTTTACTAACATCTGAATATTTGCATACCACTTCATTATTATCATTTATATACTCATATCCATCACCATATGTTATACCCGTTAATATTCTGGCAATTCTGCTTGGTAAATAAAATGTTTTTTCTATATTTTCAATATGTTCAGATAAACATGTAGCAACCAACTTATAAACTTGTATTACATTTTTTTCATTCCCTATATTGATACTCTCATTTGCTTCTTTAACAGATTGAACTGCACAAACTTCCTGCGGTGTATAAAAGCCACAAGTTTCAACATATGAATGAAATTCTGCCACATTCAATAACTCTGAACGTTCTTCTGAATATACATTCACTTCTGCAATCAATTTTTCAAAATCATTATTTTTTACAATCCCTGAAGAAATCCATATAGCCTCTTCTATGCCCAATACCTCATTAACAATATTCGTATATGCATACAATATTCTGGCATCTGTTTTTTCACCCAACCATACTGTAAAATCAGGAGTATCTTTCTTTTTCATCCATTTTTCAATATTCTCAGCAGAAAACTCTTTATACGGAGTTTTAACCATTTGATCTGTATGAATCCATTTATCCTCTATCTTAGTATATCTACTATTAACATAATCTTGATATGTGTTGGTAAAGTCATCAATTTCATAATAATCACTTATATACCTGACACCTTGTCCATAATAGTTATACTGCAGTTGACTTGCAAATACAGCTTCCATACGATGCTTCACACACCAAACATATTTTTCGGCTACAGTCATTACTTTAGACTTTGCACCATGAGTAGATCGCATATAAGTATTCCGTATACATATATCAATACCTAAATTATTTTTATCTTCACATTCCCAAAATATCTTTTCATCCCAACCTTGGTTTAGTAAATATTGAAATGCAATAGAGATAATCAATCCTTCCGGTTCAAGCATATCTACATCGTATTTCTTCTTATATTTTTCAATAAATTCTTCTGCTTCTCTTAGATACTCTCTAGTTTTATAGTTAATACAAAAGAATCTATCCAAATGATCACATAATACATATCGAGCTAAATCATAATATATTGGACCATATCCAGAAAGTCTTTTGAATCAAAAGAGTCTTTATAAGCAGGCATAAATGAACTTTTTCTGATATATTTCTCTGATATTCTCTTTTCACATTCTGCGTCACATAGTCCTTTTGATATTGCAATCTTAACAATGCCTTTGCAATAATACCTAATTGCAGAATTTTCATACTTAAAAAGACCTTCTTCTGAATAAACATTCTCAACTATCCAAGATGATAATTTTTCAAGATATTCTTTCTGAACAAACTTCCCAAGCGCAATTCCATATGCTATTGCAAATATATCTTCTACAATCTGTTCATCATTGATATCTGCACAATATAACAATAAGTCCAAATACTCATATGGATTGTTGATTCCCCACTCTGTTAACTTAAGTCTGCAATCACGCCTAACATCATTATCTACCGACGACAACCTCCATACCAAAATTAATGGCTTGCCCATATAATTGTCTTTATCTGATAGTGCAATCATCGACAAATCCAGCTCTGAAAATGTTCGCCAACTAGCATTATAATTATTTCGTAAGTATGTTGGAATTGACCACCATATATCTCTTTGAGCTGGTTTATCAAAGCCTCTTAAAAATTCATCAAGCAGCTTTCCTCCCAAAGGATGGTTATTAATTTCACTTACAGGAATAATAACTCTATTAACTATTTCTCTAAACTCAGCCTCTGAATAATGCATTAATTTTTTTACATAATCACGATATTTAGACGCAATTTCAACAGATGTATTCGCTAATGTATAGCATATCAAATCAAATAAAACAGATTCTTCTAATTTAATATTTGAATATTCTGAAATTAGTTTTCCATCTTCCTCTATAACTATAAGTGAAAGCATCTGATAAATACCATTAGTATACTCAATTTGAATATTTTTTCCGTTCCTAATGGCATCATATAATTTTCTTCCTATCAGGTAATCGAATGCGGGCTGCATTCCCCATGAATATACAATCACTGGCTCGCTAAACTCATCTTCACAAATCTGATGCGAATATATGAACCCCTCTTTTTCAATAAAAAATAATAAATCCTCCAAATGACTTTTTATTGGTTCCTTACTCTCATTAAAGATATCCTCAAATGTCAATTCATTCTTATTAGTTAACAATGTAGCTATATTAACCAATATTGTTTTTATCATACTTTGTTGGTTTGTTTCTTTTTCTTGTTTTCTGTATTACTCTTCAACAGAATTAATTTTCTTCTGAAACAACTTAGTAATTACAAGCGAATTTTTATCTAAATTTCCTACACTACTATTGCCATATAAATCACAAAATAATTTGAGTGCCATAGGTGTACTCAATATTTCTTTTATCCAATAATTACCACATAAATCAATCTTATAAAATGCTATATAATCATCAAATAATTCATTTACAGACACATCTCCACTACTTGGTAATGTATAAAACATTCTCGGTAATCCAAATCATAATATCTAGGAAATACATATGGTCTTGATAAAAAAACAAATTTTACATTTGGAAAAATACCTTCATAGACTTGCGTTTCCTCTATTCGTTCCTTCCAAAAGCTCCATAAAGAAGCTTCATCTATTCCGTCTACACATATTAAGCATTTAGGTTGAACTACAATATCACAACTTTCATTCAAATATCTATTTCTCAACAAGGCTGCATTCTCTAAAGCTTGAAACAACTCTAATTCACTCCATGTCGTTGATAGACCTATAGTTCTTGTCAAAATGGATAACCAACTATCACCTTTCCTATAATCCTTTGCTTGCACTAATACTGGAAGAAATGATTTATCCTGGAGCATCAGATCAATTTCACTAACAATTCCTGCCGTCTTTCCAGTTCCCTGATTACCGAGAAAAATAATCTTATTATGACTATCAGAAATCATACAACGCTTAAACTGCTCAAAATCATCTTCAATATTATCCAAAATACTTTCTACTTCATGAAAATGATTATAATAGCTAAAATGCAACGAACTATCTTTTAACTCCGAAGAATCACAATTAAGTTCAAATTTTTTTTCAAAATTGTCCCTTTCTATGTCAGAACCACTAGCAACTAATGAACCTATTTCTCTAATAATACATAACCACTCTCCGAGAACGGAAATATCTGATTTTACCTTTTCAAAAAGTGCCTTTTCGTTTTCTGGAAATTGCAATCTCAATATATCTTCATATGCTCTTTTCAGCTTCTGAACTATAGCATATATATTTTGAGTCATATCATATTTTTTCTTTGTAGCTTCAAAACTACCGGTAAAAGATGAAAGTTTGTCATGAATATAACCTGTCGAATACAAATCAGGTATGTACTTTGTTTTTGCCCAACTATTTATTGCCCTTTGATATGATGTCAAAATCTCTGTTTCAAACACATCTGAGTATTCAAACCAATACCTATAACATCCCTGTGTTTCTGGCAGACATAATTTTTCTTGTATACTTGTCTCATCCCACAATTCAATTACGACATCCGGATATTCTTTATTAATGTTCTCACATAGATTTATCCACTTTGATTCTTCTGTATCCCTAGCGACTTGATTATTTTTCACCATTTTCTTTGATGTAAAATCTCTAGGGATACAAACAATATATCTTTTAATTCAGGACGAACTTTAATTGCCGTATAAAATGAATTTTCAATTTGTTTAAATTGGGATGCTTCCATTTTCTGCGGAAACCACTTTGATTGAACACCAATAATATCACCTGATTTTAAAAGTCCATATGCTTCTACACCACCATCTCCACCACTTCCATTTACAAACGCAAAGTGAGAAATATTATCTTTATATTCCTTTTTCAACCAACATTTAAACAGAATATTGCACATTACTTCAAATGCATGATTAGGGATTCTCCATGATTATTAAATTTTGTCCAATCCATATTTCATCCTCCTACCCTTTATTTTGATTATAATATTCTGCCATAAATTGCATCCCATTTCCTTCATTATTCTGAATATACTGTAATAGTTTCTTATCAAACCTGTCATTCATATATTCAACAATTATTGGACATACCCAATATTGACTTCCCTCCTGGGGCTTCATTTCCATTTCTAAAGCATCAAGATAATCTGATGAATGAAATTTAATACTATCTATAACTGACAACAAACTCAAAAATATATCCGTAATATTTTGAAGTGTCTCTATAAGTTCTTTATGTTTATCTTCCTTTTGTTCTGATATACATAATTATCCATTACAAATCTAATGCCATTCGCATGGACATAATTATTTAACTTTCTGTCCTCTCTCAACCACTTATCTACAAGAAAATTTTCAAAAATATATTTGACTTTTTCATTATTACTTACCAAATATGATTTGTATTTTGATGTATCAAAAAATTTTTTTATATCTTCTTTGTTTTCTGAGCTTTCCAATACATTATAAATCCATTTTTCCATAGCTAGTTCTGCGTCTGTTTTTCTTTCACGAAACCAATATAGACACATCTAACTCTATCATTTTCATCATAGATTCCGAGTTTATGGTGAATTTTTCTGCTTCTTCATCCGTTAAACCATGTTTGTTCTGTATAACATTCAATACAAATAAATACTGCATTAAATCATCCCTACACTTCCGTAATAAAGTATACGCATCCGAGTAGGCATCTCTATAACAACAAAATCAATAGTCTCTAGGGTTTTACATATTGACATCATTGTCTCTCCTGATAACATATATGGTCCTTTTTTTCCATAAGATACATCTACAGACGAAAATGTTGAATCTGCTAAACAAAAGAATATATACCATATATTTTCAATATCTTGAGAATTAAACTTATAATTAGTGTCTTCTATATCATCCATATGTTCTCCTTTAATCAAGCTACTCTGTTAACCCCAGTTTTTTCTCTATTAGATTCACTTTTTGAATATTAGTATATCTCTTAGATTTAATTCTATCTGTACGTTTATTGACAAGTTCATCTATCCAATCGTGCATAATATACATATATTCCTGTATCATACCCTCATTTAGTTCTAAATTCAGCATCTCTTCCAAAACAAACAATCTTTCCGCAAAAAAAATTAAATCAATATAATATACCATATCTTTTCCTGATATCAATCTATTTTTCTTTTTACCAAGTAAATGAGAAAAATCATTTCTAGTATCTGAAATAGTTTTATAAAATTCCTTTTTAGTAGTTCCTAATTCTTCAAGTATCTGACAGTTATATTTTCGATGATAATAAAAAAATAATCTAAACACACGTTCAACATTTTCATAATATGTCGTATCACTACTTTTAGAATTTTGTAGTCTTTTCATATCAAGTAACTCTTTATAATAAATAGAATGCATAAATATACCGTCTATCGTGTGTGTAATCAATTCAATTCTATGATTGGTAACAACATGTTCATAATATTCTGATACAATATATGAAATTGAGGCAATTGATTGTTTATGTATATTGTCAATATTCATCAAACTTTTAGAATTGATATTTTCCACAAAAATGTCAAAAAAGCTGCTTCCTGTTCAATAAAGTGATTTGCTGTTGTATATCGTATTACCCACTTACTAGTATCTATCTCTTTTTCATTATAACTTAAACTGAGTCTAATTGGATATGCTCCTAGCATCAAAAAAAGTAAATCATACAATTTTAAAAACACTTTCAACAATCCATTTTCCTTTTTTCTCCCTATCAACTCAATCATCAAACATTCTTCTTTTTATATACTCTTATAGTCGTGTTATTGTATTCAAAAGAAAATGGTTGTATAGATTGTATAATAAATGCGTTATGACTCAACTTTGCTTTTATAACATTCATACTTTTTACCTATTTTGCTATAACTCCTTAACAATCCTCATAAACTCTTCATATGAATAAGCACCATTATATCCAGGATTCTTTGTTTCAAACACCATATAATACTTGTACATTCTTCCAGCCATTTCAGCCCATTTTGCCCCAGTTTCTGCTTTTTCTTTGGACTCTAAATTTTCAAGTTGGTCTCCTTTTGTTTCTATCAGAAGCAGTTTGCCACTTTCTGTTTTTACCATTAAATCTGGATATGCGTTTATTGCACCATTGATTGAAAATCCTTTTCTTGCTATATTTCTATGCCACCATCTTACATTGTTCAAAGAAGATAATTCCATAACAACTTTTCGTTCATATTCTGTATCAAAGTTTTCTTCTTCGCTATACAAAGATTTTGGAATCGATGCAATAGTATTTGTCGGTGATATCTCTCTAGGTAATTTATATGATGGCATACAAGAAATTTTGTCTTGTTCAACCCACTCATAAAACATTTTCTTTGCATATTCATTCAAAAGAGAATTAACTTTTTTATTAATTTTCAAAGCATAGATGCCCGGGGTCTGTTCCATATCTGTTAATTGATCCTCAGTCAGGTTCTGAATAATTCTGTCTACATATATATCCAAATCTCTATCATTTACCGCATTATTCTTTGATAATTTCTTTATTATCATATCCTTGCACAAACGTATTTTTCTATCTGATGGCTGTTCATCAAACCACTTTTTCACATTTTGATTGTCGAACCCCTGCAATTTCCATGCTTTAGGCATTGCATCAGAATCATCAATATCTATACGGGCTATTTCAGAATCCACACTATCAAAATCTATAACTGTATCTTTATCCAATAAAGAAAATCCTGCATATAAATTTTCCTTGGATAGAGGCTGTTGCACATGTTCAGAAAACAGAGAACGTCCTGTCTCAATCATAAATTGTGGTATTTCCATACTGCTAGCTTCATCTGCAAATAATTGATTCAATTTATAATGTTTCATTTTATCCCTACTTCCGGTACAGGTACATAATTTTCTTCTGTCTCCGAAATTCTTGCCAATACAATTCATTCTGTGATTTTGCATGTTCAAGCATATCGTTAATCGCATTAGATGATACTGAACTATCTTCTTTTCCTGTTTCAGCAGATTCATTCTCCAATTTTTCCAACTGCATCTTCATTAATTCTACATTTAATCCATCAAGTTCGTCTATATCCTTATCATTATTACCAACTTGAATATTGTCAAGTAGCAGTTCTGTTTGACTATTAGCTTCTTGTGTTGTCTGCCGTTCATCAACTACATCTTCACAGTCATCTACTCTATAATCTTTACTGGTAAATCCTGCTGCATTAAGTCCAACTACTACCTTATCAAGAGTTGCATAAAATGCATTTGATGATGTAATTACATATGAAAGATTTAAGACTTCGCTTTCATTCTTTTTTGTATTAGGTAATCTTAAAATTCTACCTAATATCTGCTCCACATCTATACTCGATGTTCTATTTGCAACTGTAGCTAGTATATATGCAAAAGGACAATCCCACCCTTCTTTCAATGCATTAATTGTTATAATATATCTAATATTGCAATCCAAACTACTCAAATCTATATTCTTTAGTTCATCCTTATTCGCTGTTTTTATTGCAATTTCAGACTCTGGTATTCCCATCTCCATTAAAGTATGCTTAATCTTCTCATATGTTGTACTGTCAGCATTGTTTTAGGCTGTGCCGAAACAATACAATAGGACGAATATATTTACCGCCGTTTTTGTCCCTGAACCGCCTCCAATTCCAGCTTTCTTCTTAATGATACAGCAGATATAAAAACATCTTCCTGTGATTTTCTGTTGTATACAATTACAGGTAACTTTACCATGTTTTCCGCTTTTAACTGTCTAGCATCTACAAATGAAATTATATTACTTTCCCTCTTCGGTGTTGCCGTTAGATCAAGTACAAATGACGGATTAAAATTCTGTAACATTTCCTTACTAAGTTTGCTCGTTGCATGGTGGCTCTCGTCAACAATAACAACAGGATTCAGTTTGCGAATAACCGAATTAAAGCAGTTTCATCTGTATCTTCTAATAAATTACTGCTATCCTGTTTAAATCTTACAAATGGTAATAAACTACCATTTTCCTGATATGCTTTTCTTCCATCTTTTTTACTTGTCCTAAATGAATCGTAACTTAATACAAAATAGACAAATTGTCACTTACTGATGTTGGATTAAAATTCTGTCCATTCAGAGCTGTTGCTTTGAGTAAACTTCTACTTTATTTCCAAAATCAACATCTATCTTCTTTCTATATGCATGATTCTTATCTGTTAATGTCTTATATGTCTGTGACAAGATAGCATCTGAAGGTACAAGCCATACTACTGCCTTAGGATGTATATGTGGCATAGAAGCAAATATCGGTTTAAGTGAATTTGCTGCCAGAAAAGTCTTTCCTCCTCCCGTTGGAACTTTAAAGCAAACCTGAGGAACACCTGCTAGTTCAGATTATATGGTGGCATACCGTCTATTCCAACATTAATTCCTTTTTCATTCCACAAAGCATTATAGGCTTTACTTATATTCTGCTTTTCTATCAGCAATTCTAAAAATCTGTCTAAATCATTTATTACCTGTAACTGATATTTTTTAATTCCATATCTCATTCCTTTCTAGATATGTTCAATATCTCTTGGTATTTTCTTAAATGTGATATTCCATTTTTGTAAGTCACTATCTGACAATGCACAAGAATCCGCATATATAACATATGCCTGTTCTTTCTTATGTACACTTGTCAAAAATCCATAATCAAGTATTGTTACCCTATCTTTTTCATAATAAAAATAATAGGCTATATCATTATATGAACCAAGAAAATACTTTTCCTGTATATCTTCTTTATACTCAATGCCATTTGTTTCTGTATACCAGACATACTTTCTGACTTCAGTTATATCTACCTCATTATTTATCGTTCCATCTTGCATAAATAATGGATTTCCTAACTCATAGTATGAAAAGTTTCCACCTGTTCCTTCTACGGCCTTCTTTTCTTCTCCATAACCATTTATTACTCGTTTCACACGCTCTGCAGTAATTGTATCTGCATAATCTCCCATTTCTACAAGAATAAATTTTCTATTGCCTCCGTCTGACTTGTTCATATTCAAAACAGCATGAGCTGTTGTACCAGAACCAGCAAAAGAATCTAAAATAATTGATTTATCATCACTTGCTATCTGAATAATTCTCTCAAGCAATTGTGTTGGTTTAGGCGTATCAAATGGTGCCTTACCGCCAAATAATATTTTCAACTCCGTTGTTGCCTGCCGAGTTGTTCCAGCATCGCCTTTAGTCCATATATTCTCCGGCACCTTGCCATCTAAGTCATTTAAATAAAGTTTATGAATTATTGCTGTTTCATCAGCGTTGTATATTATTTCACCTTCTTGTATCTTTTTTTCCAATGTTTCCTTACTCCATCTCCACCCCTTTTCTGGCGATTCTATAATGTTTCCATTAGGTGTAATAATGTCATATTTCAAATTGGGACGATATAATCCATTCACACAATATCCTGCTCTCCATTTACCTCTAGGATCATTATCAGGATTCTTGTATAACTTATTATCTTTTTCAGTACGCGGTAAGTTTTTTAGAACAAATTCGTTTGTTTTTGAATATACAATTGTATGATTGAATTGAGAAACAAATTTGCCACCATATCCATTTGATTGAACGCTATGTTGCCATATAACATCGCCCAAGAAATTGCTCTGTGAAAAAATTTCATCACAAATTAATTTCAAATTGTATACTTCATTATCATCAATACTGATGAAAATAGCCCCATCATCTGCCAATAATTTTTGTAGCAGCACAAGTCTTGGATACATCATACATAGCCATTTATCATGCCTTGATAAATCCTCTCCTTCTTTACCAACGACTTCCCCGAGCCACTTCCTTATCTTGGGATCATTTACGTTATCGTTATATATCCATCCTTCGTTTCCGGTATTGTAAGGTGGATCTATGTATATACATTTGATTTTTCCTTCATACTGTGGAAGAAGCGACTTCAAGGCTTCAAGATTGTCACCATGAATTATCATGTTATTACTGTGAATATCCTCTTTGTGCATACCACTTTCATCAAAACTATACTTTCTTTCAAGTACTTTATACGGAACATCTTTATGATGATTAATTACTTTGTCTTTTCCTATACAGTCTAATGTAGGCATATATTGCTCCTTATCTGTAACTACTGTAATGTTTCTATTGTTTCAATTATGTTCTCTGCTTTATCCGTCAAAACATATTTGCCTCTTGTTTTTTGCTCTATATAATCTTGCTTTTGCAAAATACTAAACATACTGTTAATCTTCATTTTACTACATTTTAAAGTTGTCGCTATCTCCTGCTGTGTTAATGGAATCACTTTTTCATCCAAAATCACTACTTCATTATCATGCATAAACTTTAAAAGATCATAATAATCATTCAGAAATAATTTGATACCCATGTTTTCTCCCTACATTGCAAATCATAATCTACTTGAAAATTATATCACATTTTTGTGATGTTATAAATATCATTTTTTTGTTATCTATTTATCTTTTACAGCTAAAAGCAGAGGAATTATCTCTCATCTTTATGATTTATCACCAACAAAATTGCTATAACATATAACAACAATCCGCTACACCAAAATCTGGCATAGCGGATTTATTTATATACATCTATCTATTTTTATTTATCAAGCAAATCTGTGTAGAAATCAGCGTAATGTGTCTCGCCTGACTTGATGTAGTCAATGGCTGCTGATGGATGCTGATTTAATCGTCCTGTGAGCAGGTATGGAATATCGTAGCCCCATACAGCACCGCTCTCCTTGAGCGGAAGCATATGCTCTTCAATGAATTTGAGTACAGGGAATACGTTGTATTTTGGATTTTTGAGGAAGCTGAGAAAAGCTCCATCGCACAGTTTCCTGCGCCTCGTCCCATGCCCATCATTGTTGCATCCAACAGGCTGACTCCGGGCTGCTGCCTCTATGGTGTTTGCAAATGCAAGCTGCTGATTATTGTGCGCATGCATTCCTACGAACTTTCCGTTTGCCTCAGCAATTTCTGTGTATTTATCGGCAGTGCGGCGAATCTGCTCGGTAGAGAGCTCCGTAGCTGTCTACGATGTATATGCCGTCTGCAGAGCTCTTGGCAACCATGTCAAGTGCCTGATCAAGGTCTGATTCCTGTGTATTTGAGATGGCCATGATGTTACAGGTTACCTCGTAGCCCTTGGACTTGGCATCCTCAATCATCTCGATTGCTGCTGGCATCTGATGTACATATGTAGCCACACGCACCATGTCAATCACACTGTCCTCCCGAGGGAGAATATCCTTCTTGTAGTCACATCTGCCGACATCCGCCATGACAGAAATCTTCATATCAGAGTTGTTGTCCCCGACTATCTCACGGATAGCTGCCTCATCACAGAACTTCCATTTGCCGAATTTATTTACATCAAAAAGCTCCTTAGATGCTTTATAACCAAACTCCATATAGTCGATGCCTGCCTTTACGTTTGCACGATAAAGAGCATTGATAAAATCATCTGTAAACATAAAATTGTTTACCAGTCCTCCATCCCTAATGGTAGCGTCAAGCACGCGGATATCAGGGCGTGCTGTCATTAAATCACCTTTCTGAGCCATTTTTGTTTCCTCCAAGTATAAATATTATTGTAACAAATATAAATATTACTGTAGCTTGATGTTACAATTTAAAGTTTTAATGCTTCAACGCTTTAAAGCATATAAGTATAATAACACAATTATTTAAAATTGCAAGTAAAACTTTACTTTTTTTTGTCAGACTAATATAATGAATGAGGTTGTAATACAATATCAAAGGAGGACTATATGATTTCTTATTTGACTTCGGCAGATATGTCGATAATAGCTTTCATCGGTGTGATTTTTGCATTCGCACTCACATGTATTGCTATTGCAAAATTAAATAAATTTTTACCAAAGGACCTCGGCAGACAGTTTGCTGTGGACGGAAAGCTTTCAGCCGGGAAGCCGAGAGGAGCCGGTATTATCTTTATATTCACATTTGTGATATCGGCAGTGCTTTTCTCACAAATCAATGCAGAGATTGCCATTTATCTTGTGCTTATAGTTATTGAGATGCTCACAGGCTACTTTGACGATGCGGCAGAAAAGCCATGGGGCGAGTATTTAAAGGGCGCACTTGATTTTGCGGTTGCAATTGTTGTGGCAGTTGTGTATCTGCATTTCAACTCAAGCACAATCACCTTTGCCATATTTGGCGGCTCTGTAAATATTCCACCTGTTGTGTTTGGAATACTCACAGTCATCTTAGTGTGGGTATCAATCAATGTCACAAACTGTTCAGACGGTGTTGATGGTCTTTCGAACACTTACCATCATTACCATAATGACCTTCTTCGTGCTTGATTCAGTGCTCAAAATAGCTGACAGCTTCAACTATTGTATTTTATTATTTGCGGTATGTCTGCTCGGATATCTGTGGTACAATGCCACACCCAGCAAGCTTTGATGGGTGATGCCGGCTCAAGAGCCATGGGTATATTCATAGCTATTTGTGCTCTTAAATCACAAAGCCCATTCATCTACATACTGGCAGGTCTCGTGCTTATCATCGACGGTGGACTTGGACTCGTAAAGGTTTCTCTTCTTAGATTTTTGAAGATACATATTTTAAAGAATACCACAACTCCTATCCATGACCACGTCAGAAAGAAGCTCGGCTGGTCAAATGCACAGGTCGTTTTCAGATTTGCAATTATCCAGATTGTTGTGTCACTCGCAACGGTTTATCTGGCGATGATTTAACAGTTTTAAAACCATATAAAGCAAAAGGAGTCTGACAATTTGTCGGCTCCGGCTTTTACTATTTACTGTGTGGACTCCTTTAACACTACCTCATACGGCAGAAGTGTCCTGTTCTCAGTCTCTTCACCCTCTATCTGTCTGAGCAGATTCTTGCAGGCTCTTGCTCCAAGCTCCTTTGAATCAAATGAAAGTGATGTAATGGACGGCACATTATTTTCCAGCACTGAGCTGTTGTAAAATGAAGCCACCTTCACCTGCTGCGGCACCTTTATATGCCTTTCGCGGAGCCGTCTCATGGCCTGCGCACAGACTGCATCATCCATACACAGCAGACAGTCGCAGCCCCTGTCAATTGCATCATCTACAGCCTTTTCAACATATGCTTTTCCTTCAAGGTTTAAAAATACAAGATTGTCATTTATTTTCTTTCCAAACTGCTCATGGGCATCCACTACGCCTGCGTATCTGGTCTGATTTACAACAATATCCTCGCTTCCACCGAGAAGCGCCATATTTTTCATGCCACGCATGAGCATAATTGATGTCAGCTCCCTGCAGGCACTTCTATGGTCATGGTCAATCTGCTTTACATCCTTATATTTGCATGAGCCAGCTGTGACAAACGGTATCCTGCGCTCCTGCAAGAATGTCACCTGTGGATCATCTACCATCGTGCGAAGCAGCACCACTCCATCCACCTTATGATTCTGTATGATACGCCTAAGCCCCGCCATATCATTGCCTGAGCCTATACAAAGCAAAAGGTCGTATTCCATCATACCTGCTATCTCCTGAATCCCCATTATAGCTTCCTGGAAAAATGGCAGATCGACAAGTGCATAATCCCCCGGCATCACCACACATATATTAAATGTCTTTGACTGTGCAAGCCCCCTGGCTATTACATTAGGTTTATAATCATGCTCCTGTATATATTCAAGCACTCTTTTTCTTGTTGCAGCGCCTATCCTGCCCTTCCCCGATATAGCCCTGCTTACTGTTGTCTTTGAAACGCCAAGTGCCTCTGCTACATCTGATATCGTGATATTGTTACTCATTCTGCCGCCTCTTTCATCTAAATGCGATTAATCACTGAACAACTTTTATTTGTTGCGCAACTCTATTTTTTTCATTATAACCTATCTTCATACACTTGTCATCCCAGACATGCAATTTTTGCGCAACTGACTCATTCTTCCACGCATATTCGCTCAACATTTTGTTTTCTGATAATTTAATGTTTACACCATTTATTTACTAACGTATATTTATGGTATAACTATTGGAGGTACATATAAATGAATTTTAACGAAATATTATATGGTGTGGCATATTACGACGAATATATGCCTTACGACCGCATAGAAACAGATTTTAAGATGATACGCGATGCCGGCATGAATGTTATCAGGATTGCCGAATCCACCTGGAGCACATGGGAGCCTGAGGAGGGAGTATTTGATTTTACACACCTGCACCGCATGCTTGACTGCGCAGCAAAATATGAGCTGAAGGTCATTGTCGGAACACCTACATATGCTATTCCATAAAAAAAAAACATGGCTTGCAAAAAAATATCCCGATATTCTCGCTGTAACACATAACGGCAAAGAGCTCTACGGTCACCGCCAGAACATGGATATCACAAACCCTGACTATCTGCACCATGCACAGATTATCATTGAAAGCTCATGGAGCAGGTAAAGGACTACGACTGCGTGATCGGCTTCCAGCTCGACAATGAGACAAAGCCCTATGACACCTGTTCCAAATACGCTCAGGCTAAATTCGTAGAATATCTGAAAAATGAATTTCCTGACATTGACGAGTTTAACAGGGAGTTTGGACTTGATTACTGGAGCAACCGTGTGGATGACTGGGATGCCTTTCCTGATATCCGCGGCACAATAAATATGAGTCTTGATGCAGAATACAAAAAATTCCAGAGAAAGCTCGTGACAGACTTTTTTGCATGGCAGGCCGATATCGTCAAAAATACAAGAGAGATGACCAGTTCATCACTCACAATTTCGACTTTGAATGGCACGATTACTCTTACGGCATGCAACCGGAGGTCAACCAGTACGAGGCTGCCAAGTGTATGGATATCGCAGGCTGCGATATATATCACCCTTCCCAGAGCAGTCTGAGTGGCCGCGAGATTACCGCCTGTGGCAATATTGCAAGAGGCATAAAAGGTGGTAACTATCTGGTACTTGAGACCGAGGCTGCCGGAAATCACCCATGGCTTCCTTATCCGGGACAACTGAGGCTTCAGCCATAAGCCACATTGCAAACGGTGCATGCATGGTTGAATACTGGCACTGGCATTCTATCCACAATGCCATAGAAAGCTACTGGAAGGGCTTGCTCTCCCACGACCTTAGACCGAACCGGCTTTATAAGGAGTGCAGTGTTATCGGAAACGAACTAAAAATACGGACACAGGCTGGTCAATTTGAAAAAGACAAACAGGTTTGCGGTTATTGCTGACAATGCCTCTCTTACAGGGCTTAATGAATTTAAGCTGAACAACGAAAGTGACTCCAATTACAATACCGTTTTCAGATGGCTTTGCGATGCCCTGTATATGATGAACATTGAGTACGACGTGATTCCTGCCGACCCGGCACTTTTTGCTTCATATGAGAATATCCTTGTGCCTGCACTCTATAGCGCAACAGATGAGGTGCTCAATGCCTTAAATGAATTTGTTGCAAACGGCGGCAATATGGTGGTGACGTTTAAATCTGCTTTTCGGATGAACACCTTAAAATACGCCATGACGTACAGCCTTATATTATAAACAAGGCTCTCGGCATACAGTACGATGAGTTCACCCTGCCTGACGATGTCACCGTAAGTTGTGGCGGCAAATCCTCAAAAGCGCGTGACTGGATGGAGATGGTCGACTGTACCACTGCCACACCTGTTGCTATGTATGAGCACAAGCACTGGGGAGTACACGCAGCTATCACAGAAAACTCTTATGGCAAAGGACGCGCCATGTATCTTGCCACACTTTTGGTGAGGACACGCTGATAGAAGCCCTAAAGCTTTTCTTCGGCGAGCAAAAATGAATTTGATGCTTCTTATCCCGTTGTCATAAAGCGCGGCACCAATATGCAGGGCGAAGAAATCATTTATCTGCTTAACTACTCGGATGATGAGCAGACTGTTACCTGCCATGCAGACGGTCTCAAGAAGCTTTGCGATGACAGTACAGTATCAGCAGGCGATTGTATAGCTCTTGCACCATGGGATTTCTGTATTCTTTATGCTGATTAGCCCACAGATTATATCCTATGCTTTTTGCTGCAGATAAATATTTCACAAAAGCTCATTATATAAGGTCTTAATTATTAATTTTTCATAAAATTTATTAAGTCTTTGTTTTGGTGTTGTTTGAATTATTTTTCAGTGTTATAATTTCAAGCGGATTAAAAGGTGGTTTTATGAAGAAAATACAGAATAAGCTTATAGAGCTTTTCAACCGCTACAAGCATGTGTGGATTTTATCATACTTTATCATATATCTGACCTGGTTTGGATATTTAGAGCGCACTGTTACCACACATTATCACTTGATTCATCTTCCGATAGATGATTATATACCGTTTTGTGAATACTTTGTTATTCCTTATATCATGTGGTTTGGCTATGTGGCCTTTGGAATTGCTTTCACGGCATTACATGACAAAAGAATTTTACAGACTGTGTGCGTTTTATACACCGGTATGACCGTATTTTTAGTTATATCAACTCTCTACCCAAATGGTCACAATTTAAGACCTTATTATTTCACGCACCACAATATGTTTACAGCGCTTTGCGAGTGGCTTTACTCCACTGACACACCGACGAACCTGTTTCCGAGCATTCACGTATACAATTCGCTCGGCATTCATTTTGCGGTGATGCACAGCAGCTATTTCAAGGATAAAAAACACGTTCAGCATGCATCCTTAGTGCTTTGTGTTCTGATTATACTGTCTACCATGTTTATCAAACAGCACTCAGTATTTGACGTTTCTACAGCCTTTATGCTTGCTTTCGTAATGTACAATGTGGTCTACATCAAAAACTGGATGCATCTGCCACAGAAGAGCGGAAGCTTCTAGGATGCAGCAAACAGCAAGGTTCGTGTTTGATTTAATGATTGCAGCTTTCAACTCAAAAAGACATCATCCGGAATTTACACCGGTTGATGTCTTTTTATATTTCACTCATAAAATGTATGACACTCACAGTCTGCATATCTGTCCTGTTATCTTACTCTCCCTGCTGTAGTCGAGCACCTTGTCCACAGTGGATTTTATTTCTACTGAATTTTTCCTCTGAGTCGAAATTTCTGCGTATGCATCCTCTATCTGCAGCTTATTGCGCTCCTCAAACTTGATAATCTCCTCCTGTGTATTGCGGATTGACACAATCTGCTGTCTGCACGCTTCTATCATGTCAACTGAAATCTCATCACACTGTGAAAACACATGATTGAGCTCCACACCCTGCTTCATGAGCTTTGTCGTGGCAACATTGTTGTCCTTTAGAAGCCCTACAAGGTGGCTCACCTGCTCTTTAAGTGCACTAATCTCAGCTTTTGCCTCTGAAAGCTCCTGTTTAACAGCATCAATTGCACTGTCATATGAAACAGATGCCTCCCTTATGCTCTCAGCAGCCTCCACGAACAGCTTCCCTGCTCTCCAAGCATGCCCGCCTCTATAGCAGCATTGAGTGAGAGAACACTCATCTGCTTATTCTGCTCCTTCATCTGCGCAGCTATATCCGCACAGCTGTCCACATGCGCCTCAAGCCTGTCCGATGTCTCTGACAAGCTCTTAGCCGGAGCTGTAAAATGCTTATTGTTTTCGACAAGCGCACATGTATCCTCATGCTGTGTGGCAATTGCCTTTGCCGCACTCTCAAGACTTGTAAGATTGTCCGCAGCCGCCTTTACACACTCTGTAAAGCTGTCGTTTAAGGCTGATATGGCATCCATGCTGTCCTTTGAAAATTCCACCACATTATTTGCATTATCATTCAGCTGCTTAAGAGATGACTCCTCAAGCTGTCTTGATTTCTCCAGCTCATCAAAATCAGCCTCTATAAGCTTTGACTTTGCATTTACATTCTCGAAAAATCCCCTGTCATTATCCAATTGTTCCTTCATATACGCTAATTCCTCAGCGGATATTTTTGCTCTGTTCCCAAACACTGATCTATTCTCCTTTACCGGTTACCTTTTTAGAATATAATATCACTTATAATACTGTATTTCAAACTGCAGTGACTCATTTTCCCTGAATACATTTATCTTTGGTGAATATACTACTGACAGCACTATATTATTGAACCTTCCTCTTTGTGCAGCTTCAAGCGCATCCGAACCAAACCTTTGCCTGATATAGTCAAAAAAGCTTTCTATATCACCAAAATAAATTGCATTGATTGGCGTGCCATATGAGGATATCAAAGAAAGTCTAAGCACATTGTTGTTTTTACCAACTACCCACATGCGGCTCACACGTAGATTTTTGTCTGCAAAAACAGGCTTTGGATTGTCCTTTCCAAACGGTGCCAGTACTGAAAACTCAGACACCAGTCTCATTGATACATAATCCACCGGCATCGGCACATCTATATGTATTTTAGGCACGAGGTCATCGTCAGTAAGCGATGCATACTCATTTATTTTCTGACGGAATGGCTCAACGTTTTCTTGTGGCAGTGAAAGTCCTGCAGCCATCGGGTGGCCACCAAACTTCGTGAACAGCTCACTGCATTTGCACATTTCCTCATACATGGAGTACCTCTATCGAGCGGCCTGAGCCCTTTACTCCGTCCTCACTCTTTGTGAGTATAAAGGTTGGCTTATTGTATTTCTCCCTGATACGGCCTGCTATGATTCCAGCTATGCTCTCATGCACATCCGGCAGATATATGACAAGCACCCTGTCTTTTTCGTAATTGTCCCTCTCATATATCTCAACTGCGGTTTCCACACCCTTTGCAGTCATTTCCTTCCTGTCATCATTGAGTGCTACAAGCTCTGATGCGATGCGCATGGCCTCCTCCTGCCTGTCGCATAAAAACAGCTCAAGTGCTCTTTTGGCTGTATCCAGACGGCCTGTCGCATTGACACAGGGTCCAAGAACAAATCCAAAATGATATGCATCTACATTTTCAGCCTCTATATTACAACATTCAAGCAGGGCTTTCATGCCGATATTTGTCGTATGATGAATACTCTTTAAACCGGCCTTTACGAGTATACGGTTTTCACCCGTCAGCGGCATGACATCCCCGACTGTTGCAAATGCCACATTCTCTATAAAATCCATGGCCTCTTTCTCATCTATGCCTATTTTTCTATATAACAATATGACAATTTTCCAGGCAACAGCTGCTCCGCAAAGCTCCTTGTACGGATAGCTGCACTCTATCTGATGCGGATTTACAACGGCATCTGCTTTGCTCTCCTTGTAAATCTTTATACCCTTTATATCTTCAAAAGGCACTGCATGGTGGTCTGTTACCAGAACCGTCATTCCAAGCTCCTTTGCATGGGCGATTTCCTCAATCGCCGCAATTCCGTTGTCACAGGTGACCACAGTGTCTATCCCGTCCTCATGTGCCTTGTCAATCAGATGCACATTCAAACCATTGCCATCCTTCACTCTGTCGGGAATCATATAATCCACACATGCACCGGCTCTTTTAAGTGCCTTCACAAGAATATATGTAGACATCACTCCGTCTATATCATAGTCGCCGATTATCCTGATTTTGGCCTTGTCAGCTATCTTTTGGGCAAGAATGTCAACCAGCCTCTGACCATCCTTTAAAAGAGCCGGGTCTGCAATGTCTGAGATTTTGCCGTTTAAAAATTCATTTACCGCGTCATCTCCTATAACACCTCTGTTTCTGATTATCCGCGCCGTCACCTGATCTATTCCAAACTTCGCTCCGATTGCCGCAAAATCAGCCTTCTTCGCACTAACATACCACTTTGCCATAATCTACCCTTTCCAGGCTCAGCCCACACGCCGGTGCTGTGTAGCCTGCCTGTGCCCTATCCTTTGAAGCTAAAATTTCCATCACAGCATCCGGATTTTTCCTTCCATCGCCCACCTCGATAAGCGTTCCTGTGATGATTCTTATCATATTCTGTAAAAATCCATCTCCGGTGTAGCTGATAACAATATCAGCGCCTGTTTTTTCTATATCAATAGAAAAAATTGTCCTGACCGTTGACTTTTTCATATGTTTGTTGCCACAAAAGGCTTTAAAATCATGCTCTCCGAGAAGATACGCTGCTGCTTTTTTCATCCGGTCTGTGTCAAGCGGCTTATCATAATCGTATACATATTTTCTCCTGAACACATCTGACACAATACCGGTGTGTATTGTATACACATATGTCTTTGACACAGCATTGTACCTGGCATGAAATCTGTCAGGCACATTTGAAATATCTGTCACCGCAATATCTGCCGGCAGATGCTCATTCAGCCATATAAATATCTCATCCTTTGAAAAATGCTTCGGCATGTGAAAGCTTGCCACCTGCCCCACCGCATGCACTCCAGCATCCGTGCGCCCTGAGCCTATGACCTCAACCGGCTTTCCTGCCAGTGTGGAAATCACATGCTGAAGCTTTCCCTGTATTGTATCATCTGTGGATTTCTGCACCTGCCAGCCTTTGTAGCGTGTGCCGTCGTATGCCACAATTATCTTGTAATTTTGGGTTTCTGTATTCATAAAATTGTCTTTCTTTATCTAAAAAAATAGGGTTGTGAATAGTTACTTTTATTTTAGCTCCTTTAATCCAATTAAGCAAGCTCCGCAATACGTGTCACAGCGACATATATATTTGATATCTCATACCATGTATTGTAGTCCACCACACCTGATACCGGAAGTCCGAATACAGCCTGAAATTTTTCCACGGCCGCCTTTGTCTTTGGTCCGTATATTCCATCCGGCACAATAGACGGAATGGCCGGATATGCCTTTGCGATGCGGGCGAGCTGTTTTTGTATCTGGTATACATTCTGCCCGGACGAGCCTATGCCTATATTGTAGCCGGGCCATGACGCCGGTATTCCTGATACAGCCTCCGCGGTGTTGATATACATGTTGCTGCCGTAAAAGTATCTGAGTATCTCAATTGCACTGTAGCCCTGGTCACCGAGACTTTTAGAGCCCCACTGTGTCATCCAGCTCGGACAGGAGACCTTCTGTCCGTCACAGTACTGCGTCAGAATCGGCTGCTTCACATTAGGTCTCGACAGATAGTTTTCAAACATTTCATTTACTATCAGCGAGATATTGTCATATATATTTCTGCCATAGATGAATTTGTGGTCATATGCTGTGGACGAAGTGATATTAAAATTATAGCCCTTTCCGCGATAAAACTCCGTGTATATCCTGTTTAATGTAAATGACATAATCGCAAGCACATTTGCCCTTATAGTGGCATCAGGCCAGGTCGCATAGATTTCACTGGAAGCTACATTTTGATGTAATCCTTATATCTGACATAATAATTTGCCGCTGTGGAATCCGATGGTGCCCCATCATGCACAATAACATATTCCGGAATCACAACACGATTAAGTACAATCTCACCGGTCTCAGCAACCGGCATAATCTCCGGCTCAGGTATCTTGGCAGGATAATCACCGTAGAGTGTATGTGCCGAATAACAATATTGTCCACATCATTTCCCGGTGCATCAAGTACTTCCAGCTCAATATCCTGTATGGAAAGTCTGTCGGGCATCACCTCAACGCCCGAAACCGTGATATTTCTGTATCCGTTAGCCGAAACGGTTACCGTCACCTCCGAATACGGCTGTGACTCACTGGGCGACATAGAATACTCAAGTGGCGGAGTGGCAATCTCAACTGCCTCTATGCTTCCCGATTCGTTGGTGTCAGTCTCCTCTATCTTTCCCTGCGGATCCCCGGAATAGCTGACTGACACCCTTGCATCCGCAACCGGCGTCCCCATGTTTTTCTGTCGTACTCTCACCTGAAGCCGCCCCTCATCAATTGACTCCTGTTGTAAAATGTGCAGATTTTTCATGAATATTATTACCTTAATATCTTTTACAATAATATGCACAAAGTGCGTGGCATATGATATAATGAGCGTAGGCAACGAGCAGTAAGGAAAATCTCAGATTTTTCTGACTTGCACTGCATACAATACACTTACTAAGGTGGTTGGGGGACGTGCTCTCATCTGATCCGAGTCTTACGGAAAGGATGATTATTATGGTTTCTTGGAACGACTTATTTACTTTCGTTATCATGCTGGTAGCGATTCTGACATACATAGATACTCACAGAAAACATAAGAAATAGCCGTCCTGCCTCTGGTAAAGTCTGGGAACGGCTATCTCTTACGATAACTTATTAACTTAATTTGCCGGATCGTGAAGTGCACTCACCTACCGACTGCCTTACTAAGTGTATTATATGTCACTTAGCAGCATTTGTCAATTTTATTAATATTAAGGAGGAAAATTATGCATACATTTCAGCCATATCCAATCGACATGCTCGATATCAATCCATTCACCAAGCTCAGTAAGGAGTGGGCTCTCGTGACAGCCGGCGACAAGGAAAAATCAAACACCATGACCGTTTCATGGGGTGGAACCGGTGTCCTCTGGGGCAAAATGTCGTATTTATTTTTATCAGGGAATCAAGATATACTAAAGATTTCATAGACAATGGTGAGTTTTTCTCACTTTCTTTCCTTAGCGAGAAATACCGCGATGCCTTAAAATACTGTGGTGCTCACTCTGGACGTGGCGAAGACAAATGGTCAAAGGCCGGTCTGACTCCTGCTACACGCCATGGCATACCATATCCGGATGAGGCAAATCTTGTATTCCTCTGTCGCAAGATGGCTGCTGTGCCTATTGAAGAGGCTTCATTTACAGACAAAGCCATTATGCATCAATGGTACGGCGATCACGATATGCACACTATGTATGTTGGTGAAATTATTGAGGTTGCGGCTCGCTAATTTTATGACAATACTACGGAATGAGGTCTGCATATGTATGTGTTTGTGCGCTCAGTACTACGTGGCCAAGATTCTGTAAGAATTATGCTTTAAGGTTTTATGCATGACGAAACCGGCTTTTATGCGCCGTCCGTGGCGCATAACGCCTTGCCCTGCCTTCCATGGCAGGGCATTTCTGTGTTTCATGGCATAATTCTAACAGAAATCTAGGTCACTTCGTAATCGCTTACAAATACATACATATGCAGACCTCATTCCTTACTCTATGCTAATATTACTCAAATTTAACCATTGTGCAACAACACATACAAATTGTCCCTCATTACTGTCACAAGATTCTATATATAATCTAGCGGCAGCCGGTACTCATAGCTTCAATGGCCACGGCACCACCGCGCACAACCGAGATATGCTTGTACTGTGACTTGAGCAGGGCTATAAGATCATCATTGCGGTGCTCTGTGAGCTTGCTCTCTAAGATCACGCTGTCGGCATTCTTGTCCACCACGTCAATATTAAAACCTGCGCTGTCTGGAAGATATCGGTGATTTCCTCGCGGGTGAGCTTTGATACCCTGACATAGAGTATTTCCTTCATATGCAGAGGCACATCAGTCAGGTCAATAACCTTGATGACCTCGACCATTCTGTTGAGCTGCTTTTTTATCTGCTCAAAGGTAATATCATCGCTTGTAACGCAAATAGTCATTCTGGAAATAGTCTCATCCTCTGTGGTTCCAACCGTAAGAGACTGTAAATTGTAGGATTTTGCAGAAAAAGTCCTGAAACCTTTGCTAAAACACCGACCTCATTCTCCACATAAAGTGCAATCCATCTGTTTTTCATTTCATTATTATTCATCTTCTGCACCTCCTACTTTAAAATCATTTCGCTCATAGGATTTCCGCTCTTGACCATTGGAAGAACAATCTCATCCGTAGCTATCATAAACTCAATAATTACAGGTACATCCTTATATTTCTTGGCCTCTGCAAAGGCTGCATCGATATCCTCTTCCTTTTCCACGCGGATTCCGTGTCCACCATAGCTTTCAACAAGCTTGAGAAAATCCGGTGTGTATGGCGGACATGCCTCGTTTGGTCCCTTGCACTCAGCCGGACAGCCCTTTCTTCTTCGAAGGCAGGTTGCAGAATAACGCTTGCCATAAAAAAGCTGCTGCATCTGGCGCACCATGCCCAGATAGTAGTTGTTAAGCACGCATATGGTCACTCCCGCTCCCTGTACAACTGAGGTGGCAAGCTCCTGTATATTCATCTGAAGTCCACCGTCACCGCTTATGCATACAACATCCTTGTCGATTTGCAATCTTTGCACCTATTGCTGCCGGAAGACCAAAGCCCATGGTTCCAAGACCTCCCGATGTAAGAAGCTGGCTGTTGCTGTCAAGCTCTAAGTACTGTGTAGCCCACATCTGATGCTGACCTACATCTGTAACGTAGATTGCATCCTTATAGTTCTTATTGATATGCTCCATAATCATCTGAGGTGTCATGCCCTTGTCTCTTCTCATGCCAAGAGGATTTTCCTCATCCCATGCCTTAATCTGCTTCTGCCACTCAGCAGTCTTTTTCGGCTCAGCCCACTCGTTTAACTTGTCGAGTGCCACATTGGCATCTGCAACGATAGGCACATCAACCACTACATTTCGTGAAATAGATGCAGTATCCACATCAATATGTACAATCTTTGCCTTTGGAGCGAACTCATTTAAGTCACCGGTTATTCTGTCATTAAATCGTGTACCTATTGAAAAAAGTAAATCACACTCACTGACTGCCTTGTTTGCCGCATATTTGCCGTGCATACCACAGTTTCCCACATAAAGCGGATGAGTGGTCGGTATAGCGCCCTTACCCATTATTGTGGTGACAACAGGCACATTCTCTGCCTCCACAAAACGGCGCAGATTTTCATTTGCCCTGGCAACATTTATACCGCCTCCTGCAAGGATAAGCGGTTTTTTGGCACTCTTTAACATCTTGTAGGCACGCTTAAGCTGTCCGACATGTACTGTATCATTTACACGGTAGCCTCTGATTTCCACCTTGTCCGGATACTCTGCCGGACCGGATGCGGTCTGGATATCCTTTGGCAAATCAATCAGTACAGGGCCCGGCTTTCCGGTCCTTGCAATATGAAATGCCATCTTTATAATTTTTCCAAGGTCCTTTCTGTCACGGACTGTAACAGAATACTTTGTGATATTTCTGGTGATTCCGACTATATCCACTTCCTGAAAGGCATCATTTCCGATAAGTGGAAGCGGTACCTGTCCTGTAAAGCACACAAGTGGCACATTGTCATAATGCGCATCAGCAAGACCTGTAACTGTGTTGGTAGCACCTGGACCGCTTGTCACAAGGCAGACACCCACCTTGCCTGTAGACTTGGCATAGCCCTCAGCCTCATGAATCAGGCCCTGCTCATGTCTCGGCAGAACCAGATTGATTGAATTAGTCTTGTATAACTCATCGAATAAATCTGTAACTGTTCCTCCCGGATAGGCAAAAATAGTATCTACGCCTTCCTCCTCCAATGCTTTTACAAATAATTTTCTTCCTGTGATGTCCATACTGCTGTCATCCTCGTTTCTATTTTAATAGTTTATTTTACTTTCTCATATCGAAGGAAATAAAACTCCAAATCAAAGTATGTCTGCTCTTCGCTGTCTCCCGTAATCTGCCACTCGGCTTCGTCAAGATTTGGAAAATATGCATCCGCATCATACTCGAAGTCCACCTTTGTGATGTGGGCTACATCGCATTCATCCACGAGCTGCTCATAAATTTTCTGTCCACCAATGATATAAATATCCTCTGAATTGTATTTTTCAAGCTCCTTGTGAAGCTCATCAAGTGAGTGAACCACGACAGCGCCCTCCACCTCATAGGATGGGTTATGTGTGAGCACTATGTTGGTTCTGTTCTTAAGAGGTCTGCTGTTTGGAAAGCTCTCAAGTGTCTTTCTGCCCATGACTACAACCTTTCCTGTAGTCATCTCGCGGAAAACTTCTGGTCCATAGGTATCCGAACGAGCAACTGGTTGTTTTTCCAATTGCCCAGTTATTGTCAACTGCTGCTATTAAATTCATGATTTTCTCCCTGTTGTAATCGTTGCTGTTCACACAAAGTAGTGAACAATAACCTTCTTATAACTGCTTCATATCCACATTCTTTAAACCGCAATAGGTATATCCTTAATCTGCTCACCTGTCACATAGTCTGTTATCTTGATATCATCCGTCGTAAACTGATAGAAATCCTTTATGTCGATTGAGCCAGAACTTTGGAGCATCGTACTGTGGTCTCTCAATCAGCTCCTTCACAATTGGCACATGCCTGTCGTAAATGTGTGCATCTGCAATCACGTGCACCAGCTCTCCGACTCTCATATCACACACCTGCGCCAGCATATGAAGCAATACCGCATACTGGCACACATTCCAGTTATTTGCTGCAAGGACATCCTGTGAGCGCTGATTTAAGATACCATTTAATGTTAGCCTGTCATCACCCTTTTTCTGTGTCACGTTGAATGTCATACTATATGCACATGGATACAGATTCATCTCATGAAGATCCTGATGCACATAAATATTGGTAAGTATTCTTCTTGAAAAAGGTGTATGCTTCAAATCATAGATGACTCTGTCCACCTGATCCATCATGCCTTCTTTATACTGATGCTTTACACCAAGCTGATATCCGTAGGCCTTGCCGATTGAACCATCCTCATCTGCCCACTCATCCCACACATGGCTTTTTAAATCATGGATATTGTTGGATTTCTTCTGCCATATCCAAAGAAGCTCATCCGTTGCACTCTTGATATATGTCTTTCTTAAAGTGATAGCCGGAAACTCCTTTGACAAATCATATCTGTTGACGACACCAAACTTCTTTATTGTATAGGCGCTTGTGCCATCCTCCCAGTGGGGACGCACCAGCTCTCCCTCAGTGCTTGTGCCATTTTCCAGAATATCCTGACACATCGCTACAAAAACTTTATCTGCATAACTCATATTATCTGCTCCCTAACCATAAGTATTCAACCGATACAATTACCCGTTTACTGTCTATTGTATCTAATTATCAATTTTTTTTCAATATATTCAATGTGCAAATTCAAATGATTTTTTTAGCTTTTTTCTTCATAAATTATTTAAGTTTTTTATTATTTTTTTCGATTAAGGACACAATTTGGACAAATTTATTTAGTATAGTAATACCTGTAAAGGAGATACACCTTTACAAATTCCCTTTTTTAAACATTTTTTCATAAACTAAACTCCTCGAAAAGAAGCCGCTTCCCTCGGCTTCTTTTCATGTTATGGGGGTTTACATTTCAGGCTTTTTCCCATATTATGATTAAAGGGTCAAAAGGTATCATCGATGCATGCAATTCGATGTATCCCTTAGTGACCCGCACTACACTGAGAAAACAGCATGTAGTAATCTGATTAATCATAAATGAGGAGATTCACAATCACATGAAATTTTTTCTCGCACCGATGCAAGGGCTGACCGGATATACAGTAAGAAATGCATTCCACCACCATTTTGACTACATAGACAAATACTACACACCGTTCATCCCTGCCGCAAAGCGCATGAATGCCAAGATAAAAAGAGACATAGACCCGGTAAACAACGACGGAATCACTCTCATACCGCAGGCCATGTCTATAGTGGCAGACGAGGTCATCGACCTGCACAGGCAGCTTGTTCCTTACGGATATGATGAGATAAATGTAAATCTCGGCTGTCCGTCAGGCACCGTTGTATCCAAGAAACGAGGCTCCGGCATACTCGCATATCCTGATATGCTGGATAGATTCCTTGATGAGCTGTATACAAAAGCTGATTTTCCTGTTTCAATAAAACCCGTGTGGGCTTTAACGATGATGAGCTCTGGCCTAAGCTTATAGAAATATACAGTAAATATCCGATAAGTGAGCTTACCGTGCATCCGAGAGTCCAGAAGGATTTTTATAAAAATACGCCGCGCATGGATGACTTCGCCCTCGCCATGCAGAAAATAAATCCTGATAAAACCATACTCTGCTACAACGGAGATATCACCGATACTAATAGTTTTAATGCCCTAACCGACTGCTTCCCTGATATTGATGAAATCATGATAGGCCGCGGACTGTTTGCAAATCCTGCTCTTATTGCAGAGCTAAAAGGTATAAGCATGGATAAAGCCGAGCTTCGCGAGCGCTTAAAGAACTGGCATGATGAGATTTTATCCGGTTATCTGTCCATCTTTTCCGGTGAAAAGGATGCCATGTTCCGCATGAAGGAAATCTGGGCATATATGCATGGGCTGTTTTCTGACTCTGAAAAGCTCTGGAAGAAAATTAAAAAATGCCAGACGCTTAATGACTATAAGTCAATCGTTCGAATGGCATTTGATGCTTTTTAAAATATAAACACTTTACTTTCTTGCAATTCTGTGAAGCTGTGGCCTTATGGTGATATCTGTCATCACAAGGCCTTCTCTTTGCCCCAAAACATAAAGCACTGCGTCTGCAACCTCATTTGGCTGTATTCTTGCAGCTTCATTTTCATCCACTGTAAAATCAGCATTCCTGTACAGATTGGTATCGGTCATATCAGGCTCTAAATTTACCACACGCACACCGTACTTTCTCGCCTCCTCAAACAGGCTGTGGGAAAAGCTCGTAAGCCCTGCCTTTGTGGCACCATAGGCACAGCCGTGCGGATTCGTCTTTTCAGCAGTGATTGATGAGATATTTATTATTGTTCCTTTGTTTTTCTTTAAATCGCGAAGCAGCAGATTTGTGATAATCATCGGTGCCTCAAGATTTGTCCTCACCATCTGTGATATTTTTACAGGATTAAGCTCCTCATGAAGAGCGTAAAATCCGACGCCTGCATTGTTTATGAGAAGTGATATGTCATGATTTTTATTAATTTCTTTTATTGTCTTGATGAGCTTTGCGGTATCGGTAATATCGCATACTATACGCTCTATCCCTGCGATATCATCACTTTGATTAAAGCTTCTTCCTATTCCGTAAACCAGCCAGCCATTCGCTGCAAGCTGCCTGCATATAGCTTTTCCGATGCCGGAAGACGCCCCGGTTACAATTGCTTTGTTCATCTGATTGCTCCTTTATACTTTGACCCTTTAATCATACTATGTGATATATATATTGAAAATGTATTGCAATAATATCACTTCCACATAAATATCCTGTCCTTATCCACATATTCGGATACAGCCTGTATCATAAACTCTTCCATATCACTTCGTATATTTTCCGGATACTGGTAATACCCATTCACATTGTCGTATGGAAAATTCACCACAGCACTACAAGGCATATCCTTTCGCATTTTCTTCAGATAATCCTGCGATATGCGGAAGCTTCCGATACTCACATCCCACAGCTTAGAACCGTCTATCTGTGAAAATACGTCATCAACCAGCCTGCTGTATTCACCTCTCCAGTCCTTGCAGTATATCATCGGATCAAAGCACAATCGCACTGGAAATCCACTATCCATAGCACATTTTGCTGCCTGAATCCGCTCCATAGGTGCGGACGCAAAATGCTCATACTCTGCTGCAATCCTTTGAGGCGAAACTGTATAGGCAATAATTACCCTGTCACAGGCTTCGTAATTGCTCCACAAATCACACCTGCCACTCTTGGTGCGGATTTCAATTGTAAGATTCTCATGCTTTTTTGTAAAAGCAATCCATTCCCTCACAAAGCCGGTAAGCGACTCTATGGCCACGAGGTCTGCATCATATGACACGCAAAGATATATGCTTTTTTGCGCCAGAAGTGCTTCAAGCTCCGCAAAAATATCCTCCAAATTTACAAACACCACAAGATTACCAGACGGATACATGCCCTTTAAATAGCAGTATTCGCAGTCAAATATACAGTTCATCATGCATGAGCAATAGTAGAAATTCTCATTTCCAAAGCTCTGACACACCGGTGCACCTTCATATATGCAGCCGCTTGTATTCTCTGCCAGAATGAGCGCCTTGGCATTGCTTTGAGCAGAAATACTCTGCTTTTTGCGGCAGAAAACATCCTTGTAGTGGTCAATTTCTATGACTGTTGTATTATTCAGCTTTTCTAAAATCTGCTTTGTACGTGGATGCTCGGCCACGCCTTTTCCACATATACATGTGAAAACATTTTATTGTATTGGCACATTTGACATTTCCTTCTTACAACAATCTCTGTTTCAATTCAAACAGACATTTCTTTCCTTCACGCTTGCACTCACACGGCAGCAAGCCATTTGTATAGTACTCATCCAGAACAGCTTTATAATCTATACCACTTAGTCTGCAATACTTTGTAAGCTGTGCCAGCTGATCCCCATTACCTTGGAACAGCGCATATCGCTGGTCAGCCTGTCAATATTCCAAGCGGATTTAGTATCATCTGTCGCATTGCCGTCTGCCATATTTTCGCCTTTAGTCTTATCATCTATTGAAGTTTTATTACCACCTACACTTAAAAGTATATCAATATAGCCACATATTTTGTCTTCCTGCAAAGCAAAAAGCTCTGTGATTTTCGACTGGTCAATTCTCTCACCGGCATCTGAAACAAGCTTTATAAAATGCATACGATGCGGTCCCACGAAAATGCTGCTGCCTGATAAACGGCGGCTGCCTCCATATCATATACAACCGAATCGCACCCTTCATTAAGCACCCTTGCGACCGTTACAATTTCGCACTCCCTGAAATTTGCTTTCATCAGCATATCGGGGTAAAATGTACGCCCTGTCATCTGCTCAGTGAGCTTGTTTCCCAGAAATATACTGCCCAAACAGATATCACTGCTAAAACCAGCGCCACACCCCACATTCAAAATCTCATCATCCAGTGAAATCCCATACGCACCACCGATATTTGAAACCGCTGCCGCCGCATTGATTTCTCCTACGCCTGTTATCACAAGCCTGATACTCTCATTTGCAAACACATCAAATCTGACCATTTCAGGGCTTTTTTCCTTTTTTAAGCCATAGTGGTCTATTATATTTTTTGCCTCAGCATAAAAAGCGCTAAATATATAAATCATAGATAATTCCTTCAAATCTTCCCTGCATACATCAACAGGATTTATCTCTCAAGCTCCTTTAAAAGCCTTGTCCTGTTGCTTCCAACCATGAGCTTTTCATTGTAGATATCAAATTTTCACACTCGTTCTCAGCTAAAAAGCTGCTGATTTCCGGTGTGATGGTCAGCTCTGTAACAAAGACAAGCATCTCCTGGCCGTCTGAGAATACATCCTCCACAAAATCAAATGCGTGGTTCAGCTTCTCTCCTGCCGCATCCTCCATAGTTGAAAGCTTCTCTGATTCTTCGGTAAAATCATCCATCACCGTATCAAAATCCCCCTTTATATGCCTTAAGACATCCTGTCTGATGTAATACTCCTTTGGCAAAATAAGAGAGCTCTCCTTTAATATCTCCATATTCTTTGAAAACTGCTCCACAGCACTGTTATACAGCGCATGCTGCTCTTCAGTACTTCTTTGTGACTTTCTGTATTCCTTCAAAACTCATACCATAGCTGCACCATTTTCCGCTCTCTGGCCACATCCGAAAAAACAACTGTCAGTCCGCTTAAAAGCAGATTCACCACAGTGATTCTCTCATCGAAATCAGCATCAAACACACGTTTATATACTGACTTTTTCACGTTTCCGCACAATATATCGCTTATACCGTAATCCTCATTGTATTTTCTGTAGATTTCCAGATATGCGTACACATCCTCTGCTATATCAGGATGGTGGATAAACTCACCTATTACCTCCTCCGTGACTGCAAGTTCTCCCGCCTCATACACCTTAAGCAGGCTGCTTAAATCCTCCCAGCCTCTTGCCGTGACGAAATTCATACCGTCCACGTCAGTTTCCACCCTGTAAAAATTGTTTGGGTGAAGCTCAAGATAGCTTAAAAGTGCATCATGGATATGCACATCTCTGGCATATTCCTTCCACACGATAGTCCGCTTCTATCGATATATATCTGACACGGTCGAGCGTAACCATATCAAAATCGCGCACTGAGTTATTGTACTCGCGGATTTCCTGCCGCAACAATCACCCAGCCCTTTGGAACAGCGATTACCAAATGTCTTGCACTGCAAAACTGAAGCATCGTAGGCGCAAGTGTCTCGGACACGCAGTTTATCTCATCAATAAAAGTATGCCCTCCTTAAGCCCTGTTGCTTCCATCTTTTCATAGACGCTGGCTATAATCTCACTCATCGTGTATTCCGTGACTGAATAGCTCTTTCCGTCATACTCACGCTCCTTTATAAACGGCAGTCCTACCGCTGACTGGCGCGTGTGATGCGTGATGGTATATGCCACAAGACCTATTTTGCACTCTCTTGCAATCTGCTCCATAATCTGTGTCTTGCCTACGCCGGGCGGTCCGATTAAGAGCATCGGTCTCTGCCTGATCTGCGGTATCACGTACTCTCCATGTGCATCCTTTGACAGGTATGCTTTCACTGTATTTTTCACTTCGTTTTTTGCCTGTTTTATATTCATATTGTTTCCTCCAGCTCCACCTGCATCGCCCATGGCGGCACCTCATTACCCTCATATGCACCAACCGACACAAATGCGCACTTGTACGATGGACACTTTGCCGGGAAAATTCCCTTGCCATCAGTAAAATATATAAGTCCGCACATGTTCTTAAGCTCACCCTTATCCAAAAGGTCTCTCACATACGAAAATGCCGGTCTGAAATCTGTGCCTCCGCCTCCTACGAGCGTAAACTTGTTTAAAAGCGGCTTAATCTGCTTTTCATCTGTAATTTCCTCGTCCGTCTTTACGCTGTCATCACACTGTATGATGCGTATTTTATTCCTGACAAAAAAGCTGTCCGACTCCGTGAGAATCGTAAAGGTCTCCTGTAAAGTGCTCCACCAGCTCTCCGCTCACAGAATAGCTCGTATCAAGTACTATGACAAAATCCCTTATCTTGTATGTCTCCCTCGTTTCAAGAGGCTCAATGAGCGGCATATTGCCATAAAGCGAAAGTCCATACGCGTAATACCCCATATCAAAGGAATCGTAATCTGCGTGCACCTCCTCACGAAGCACTGCAAACCTGCGCAGAAACTCCTTGTAGCTTCGTCTGCTTCTTTTCGCGGACAGTTCCCTCATCATTACCTGCTCGCCCTCAGATTCACTGTCCTTTGAATGGCTTTTCTCCATGCGTGTCTGTCTGGATATTTTCTGCCACTGCTTTTTTGCATCAGATGAACTTAGTGGCATAGCATTGTCGTTTTTCTCCTCCGGCCAAAGGGCGTGGTCATCTGTGTAAAATTCCCGTGCCAGAAGTGCAAGCTCATTTTTATCCTTTGTGTTTGCAATATCATCTATATCCGTGATTTCTTCAGCCTTTATTTCTGCATACTGCTTGTATAGCCATGCGTACAAAGCTCCCGGAGCAATCACGATATGCTCTTTTTTAAGCCTCTCATACGTGGTTTTTCTTATATAGCTTAGGATACGCTTTGTGCTTTTCTTTTCCATTGTATCAATCGTGTACTCAACCATTATATCACATGCTGTATTCCACAGGAATTCATCCCTCTCACCTTTAGTCCACAGGTGAAAAACAGACAGTGCAGCACACTGTGCAGATAAGCCCGGTTCAGATACATGCCATTTTTCTTAAATATATCAATCAGCCTGATTGGATTGTAATAAATATATGTGCCGTCAGTTGCCATGGAGTAAAGCTGCTCGTTCACCTTTGGTGAAAGAGCCGAGAGCGCCAGCTTCATAAAAGGCATGTCGAGATACAACTCGCACTGTATTTCATCTATTATTTTCTGTGACATTTCCTCCTGCCACTCAGAATCCGTCTGGACATGTTTTTCATGAAGTTGCCTCCTTTCCCCATAGCTTTTTATCATATCCTACTGCTTTCACACACACTGATTAGTACATGCAAAATATATAACAGTATAGCACAAAATAAAACAACATAGTGATTTTTCAAAAAAAATAACCACTATTTTCAGTGGTTATTTTAGTATAAATATTAATTAAGCATCAATTCATTTTATTAATTCTTTCTTTTCTGCCGCACTAAGATATATAACTGCAAATATCACTGTTATCGTTTCACTAATTAGGAAACTCCACCATATTCCGTTAATACCAATCATTTTGCCCAAAATTGCTGCAAGCGGAAGTAAAATAATAACCTGTCTTAAAGCAGCAATTAAGAGACTTGAAATTCCTCTTGAAAATCCCTGCAATGCATAGCATGTCATAACAGATACTCCTCCAAAAACAAAGCTAAGCCCAAGTATACGCAATGCAGTTATGCCTAGTGCAAACATTTCCTTTGATGGAGCAAATGCTGACATCAGCTGTACAGGTAACAATTCCATAATAATGAGCCCGACAAGACCAATCAAAGCAGAATACAGTCCACACAGACGGATTGCCTTCCTGATTCTGCCTGCATGTTTTGCCCCAAGGTTAAATGCTACAATTGGAATCAGAGCATTATTTAATCCAAAAATTGCCATATACACAAATGTCTGTAATTTAAAATATGCACCAAACACTGCAGTTGATGTAGTTGAGAAATCAAGAAGAAGCTTATTAATTCCAAAACACATGACGCTTGACATTGACTGCATAATAATTGTCGGAATACCAACAGTACAAATCCCCCTAAAATAATAGCTCTCTAATTCAATTGATTTAAAATTAAATTGTACATCTTTATTCTTTGTCAAATTAAAATATAAGCCTAATAACATTGCAATAATCTGTCCTGTCACAGTTGCAATCGCTGCACCTTTTGTTCCCATTGCCGGTAATCCAAAATATCCAAAAATAAAAATGGGATCTAAGATAATATTTATAATTGCACCAACCATCTGCATTATCATTGTATAAGAAGTGCGACCTGTAGATTGTAAGATTTTTTCAAATATCAACTGAAACATCTGTCCAAAGCCAAATACACAAATGACAGTGAGATAATCCACTCCCATTGAAACAATTTCAGCATCATTGGTTTGAACCATATAGAAACCTCTTACACAGAAAATACCAAACAATAATACCAGCACATAAAACCCAATGCCTAGAATAATGCCATGCAAGGCTGTCTGATTAACTTCCCGCTGCTTTCTTTCACCTAAAACGCGATAGCAATGCATTAATTCCGACACCGATTCCTGTTACTGTTGCAATAATAATATTTTGTATCGGAAAAGCTAAAGATACAGCTGACAAAGCATTCTCTCCATAGTGGCTTACAAAAGACTGTCTACCACATTGTATAATGCACCAATCAACATAGATAAAACCATTGGTGCTGCCATTGTGATTAACAGCTTGCTAACCGGCATTGTTTCCATTTTATTTTCGTTCATCATATCCTCCTTTAGGTAGTGTGCTACCCATTTGTTTATATTTAAAGTGTACCCATTTGCGAGTACACTATCTTTCACTATTTTTCAATATTTTCAAGCATTTTCTCCGATGCTTTCAAAAATGTTTGTATATCCTCTTCCGGAATACCTGAGCATATTTTGTTAAAAATCTCCCAGTCCATTTTCTTAAGCTCTATGTGGATATTTTTGTACTCATCTGCACAATTAATCTTTTTGTAGCGTGCATCAACCGTACTCTGCGTGCAGATAACTGCATTTTTCTTTTCCAGTCTTTTAATTATCTCCGTCATTGTCGGATGCGTCACAGCTAATGCTTTTTCCAAATCTTTCTGATTAATCTCGCAGGCTCCCATTGACTCTGCGCGGCTTAATTCACCCAGCACCCTCAACTGTACAGCTGTTAATCCCATATGATTTGCACGTTCTTCCAGCTTCTTCTTGAATTCTCTATCTAATATAGAAAATCGAAGCCCTGGAGCAATATTAGTTTCCATAAAAGCCTCCTTAATAAGTAGTGTACTACTTATTATAGCATCTTTATTTATTATGTCAAGTGTAAGTATATTTGACATAATTTATCCCGGATAATTCATGATATAATCATAAGCTATCCGGGATTATAAGTTTATTACACTATACACATTCAATAATTACACTCTCACATTTGTCATATCCGAGCTTTGAACTGTTCAGACACAATGTATAATTAGAGGCTTTTCCCCATTTCTGATCCGTGTAAAAATTATAATTTGTCATACTTTCATTACATAAACCATAATTAACATCAGAGCCTGTGCAATAATAGTCGGAAGTCCGATTGCATAGATTTCCTTGATTATTCCTCTATCAGGCTTCATTTTTTGAGCGATAATGGCCTTTGCATTTACACTTAAATTTAAAATTCAAACCGCCTCTTCCTGGACACCGCCAGATTTTCCTTCTTAAATCTGTGCAAAATCACGCTGCCCTCACTCCATTCATCCTGTGCTGCAAGCGCAAGAATATCAGTAACAGTCATGGCATCTGCGATAAAACTCTCCTCACAGTCTTTAAGCTCCAGAAAACTCTGCAGCAGACCCAAATCCCTTTTTCTTATGATAAGCTCAGACAGCCTTTTTTTATGCTTCACAATATACTCCACAAACTGCTGCCTAGCTTCTTTTGAAAGCTCATACGCATAAATAAGCCTGTAAAAAGCCATATCTAAAAGGTCATCCTCACTCTCCTGCGCAATCGCCTCGGAAAATGTTTCATCATATTGCTTCCACACAAACACGCGGTCCATAAAAGCCTGTCTGGCGCGAAATCCTTCTCCGTTCATGTTCAGCTTGAAAATATGAGCAGGACCAATCTCATCATATGTCTGGTCGTACTCGAAAAAACATGCCTGCGCAATCGCATTTCCATCGCTGTCAGTCCATCTAACCCTCACAAGAGTGCTTATCTGTGAAAGAATCTGCTTAAGACACGACTTATCCTTCGGTGAGCCTCTCATTACAAGCATATAAAGTTTTGTGCAGTTCATGAAAGCGTCACCATCCACATCACATATGTCGGATGGCAGCTCAAGCACAGACAGCCTTGAACAATTGTAAAAGCACAGCCTGCCAATTTTTTGCATTCCGTCCGGCAATATGACCCTCTCGATATAATCATCACACAGCTCCGTCATATCAGGACGCAGAATATCATCAATCCCAAGCTCTGTTTTCAATTTTTCAGGCATGCTCTTGAAAGAAAAGCAATACTCCGCAAGCTCCGTCACTCTCATGCCGTCAAGCATATCCGGCACCACACACACCGGATTTTTCCCATACATATGAAGAAGCCTAATGCAATCATCATTAAGCCTCTCATATACACATATATAATTATCGTTTATTTCAACTTCTATATTTGTCATCGCTATCTTTAATTCTATGTTTTATTACTATATTGTGTTAATTTTGTGCATTAAATATATCTACGTAAAAATTTATCCAACCTTCAATAATTCATCTATCGTATTCTTAAAATCATAAAACAAATCAATATATTTTTCAACAATTGTATTACAATGTGTCCTTACAACCTCACAATCATAGTCATGTGCAAGTTCATTTCTGACCTTAAGCATATCCATCCACGCATCATCAGAAATCAGCTTTGCCTTGAAGGATTCACGTAATACCTCTCGCGGGGATTCTGTAACAAACCCGGTTATCGAATAATACTGTACCAGAATATCTTTCATTACCTTCCACGATAAATCAAAAGTAATGCTAAATTTAGCACCTGTCCCACTCAAAACAAACGAATCGTAAAGGTCTCTGCCTGGCCTCAGCTAACGCATCCAGTGAATTACAAAAGATTTAAAACGTCTCAAATTTTGCATCCATACTGTCTGCAACCCTGCTTATAACCTCTTCAACCTTCACTAATCTAACCTCATATAAAAATAATCTGCACTACTTATCAGTTAGTTTATCACAATTCCTACATTATTTCCACCACAACGTAAAGGACGCTGCTGGCAGCGCCCCATCCTACATCCAAAATCTACTCAAGCAGATTCTTCATACTGTTCACACTTATAAGAATTGTCGATCCATTGTGCAAAAGTGCTGTCGTAGTCGGCGGAAGCACACCTGCCACACCAAGAGCAATGAGCCCTGAGTTAAAACCAACAATCTTTCGATAGTTGCTCTTTATACGTTTCATAAGAGCATTACTTATATATTTAAGAGTTACAATCTGGTAGAGATCGTCAGAGCCCACCGTAATATCAGCAATCTCGCGTGCAATTTCAGCACCGTCACTGATTGCAATACCGACATTTGCCGCTGAAAGAGCCGGTGAATCATTTATGCCGTCACCAATCATAATGACCTTTCTGCCCTTAGCCTTTTCTCTCCACAAAGGCAGCCTTGTCCTCGTAAAACCTCGGCGTAGTATTCATCTACACCTACTTTTTCGCAATGACAGAAGCTGTACGCTCACTGTCTCCTGTCATCATGACAACCTTTGATATGCCTGCCTTCTTTAATGAAGTAACAACTGCTGCTGCCTCATCACGCAGAGGATCCTCTATACAGATAACTGCCGAAAGCTTACCCTCAACAGCAAGATACAGGTGAGAATAATACAGCGGAAGCGACTCAAACAGTTGCTCCTTTCCTGCAGGAACAACACATTTTCATCCTCAAAGACGAAATGATAGCTTCCGATAACAGTACGCTTGCCATTGATGGAGGTTGCAATTCCATGAGCCACAATATACTCCACCTTTGTATGCATTTCCTCGTGGAAAGCCCTTCTTAGATGCAGCGTCTACCACTGCCTTTGCCATTGAATGAGGGAAATGCTCCTCCAGACAGGCTGCAACACGAAGCATGTCATCAGATGAATACTCATCATTGAAGTTCACCACATCAACCACAGTCGGATGCCTTTGTGAGTGTACCGGTCTTGTCAAATACGATGGTATCAGCCTCTGCAACAGCCTCAAGGATCTTTCCCCCCTTTCCTGTTACATTATAAAGGCTTGCCTCTCTGATAGCAGAAAGCACAGAGATTGGCATAGCAAGCTTGAGTGCACAGCAGAAATCCACCATGAGAATTGACATAGCCTTTGTCACATTTCTTGTCAGAAGATATGTAAGCCCTGTAGCTCCAAGCGTCCACGGCACAAGCTTGTCAGCATAGTGCTCAGCCTTTCCCTCCAGCTCAGATTTAAGCTTTTCGGACTCCTCTATCATAGTAACAATCTGGTCAAAACGGTTGTTTCCTTCAACCTCCTTGACCCTCGATAGTAATCTCGCCCTCCTCGACAACAGTGCCTGCAAACACAGTATTGCCGACAGTTCTTTGAACCAGAACCGACTCACCTGTCAGGGAAGCCTGATTGACCATCGCATCGCCATCTAAGACCTCTCCGTCGAATGGTATGACATTTCCCATATGGACAACAACCTTGTCGCCCTTTTCAATCTTTGAAGACTCAACGAGTATCTCGATTCTCGTGTCCTAAGCCATACCTTGCTCACATTAAGCGACATGCTTCTGGCCAGGTCATCAACAGACTTCTTGCGCGTCCATTCCTCCAAGAGCTCACCTATTCCAAGCAGAAACATAATAGAGCTCGCGGTAGAAAAATCCTTAGTAATAAGAGAAACCGTGATGGCAGTCGCATCAAGCACCGGCACCTCAATTTTTCTCTGCAGCAGACACTTAAGCCCAATTCCAATATACTTTATAGAACGTCCAACAGTAAGCGCTGTCCTGATTGGCCAAGGCAGCAGGAGCTTTTTACTGTAATGCCAGACAACACTTCCGATAAGCTTTTCGATATGAATTATTAAGCTCTTCCGGATGTCTTAATAACAGTCTGTGGCACATTGGCGCTCTCATAATGAAAGTGGCGAAGCAGCTCTATAATCTGCTCTCTGTCTCCTACATACTCAATCACAGCATCAGCCGTCCTGTCATAAACCTTTACAAAGGTAACATTCCTGTGATTGTGAATCACATAAAGCAGAGTGTCCGCCTGCTCATATGTCATGCGGTACTGCTCCATATGAACACGCATACGGCCTCTTGACTCATGCTTAATCGTAAATTTCATATGACCGCCTCTTATCTTCTATGCCTCAGCAGTCTCTGCTGTAACCTCAGCCTGCTCTGCTTCCTGCTCATCAGCCTTAGCACACTCGCATACATCCTCAGATGCATCCGAAACCTTAGCAGCCTCAGCCTTAGCCTCGCGCTCCTCGTTGATGCTCTTAGCCTCAGCAAGAATATCCTCTGCATTCTCCTGAACAGTATTAACAGTCTTCATAACACAATCCTTAGCACGAAGCGCTGCTGCTGTACACTGTGTATAAGCACGCTTAGCATCCTTGCTTGATAAAATCTTGATACCTGCTGTACCAAAAGCAACACCTGCTGCGAATAAACCTGAAGCTTTCCAATTAAATGACATAATGTTTTCCTCCTGTATATTTACAAAAATTCTGGTTAAAGTTTACTTACAAGAAACATTATATTTCCCGGAAATACTGTTATTCAAGCCTAACCTCATACAGTTCTTGCTAATTCATGCCCTCAAACGCCCTTATTATGCGTCCTCCCGGACTTATTGATAAAGTTTATCACTTCAATTGATACATACACAAAAGCATAACAACATCGACTGCGATATTCTTGATTTCAAGTATTTCGTTACCTTCATCGGTGACAACACATTCAGCTTTTACATTATCGTCTTCAAGCACATACATATTACCTTTTTCAAGATAGCGATCAACCATGCTCTCCTGTTCATCAGCTAATAGCAATAATGATATAAACTGCTTTTTATTTTCATTCACTTCTCTGATTTTCATATCCATTACTCCGTCAAACAAACAGGTGGATTTGATGGTCAAAAGGTATTCTCTCCAACTGAAGAGATATTATGACCATCAAATATAATATTTATTAGTAATTCAAAAGATTACATTTTTGATACAAATTCTGCAATTTGACCATCAACATATAGGATGTGATTAACTAACCACTCTGTGAGATACTTTAAAATACCTATAATCTGTTCATCCTGATCTTTTATTTCATCATTGTGATGTTCAATAAATTCATCAAGTTTGTGTATAAATTCCTGATGCTGAATTTTTTGAGTAAATAATTTTTTATAATTAATAGACTCCATATACTGCTCTTCATCATTAAAATGTTTCGCTGTATAATCACGAAGGTCTTCAAGTATCATGTCAATTCTATCATATTTATCTGGTGTATTCTCGTCATGAAGCAGTTCATATGCATCATCTGCATATTTAAACAACTGCTTATGCTCTTCGTCTATCATATCTATGCCGATATAATATTCTGGTTTCATTTCATACATAAATTAATCCTACTTTCATTCTTATTCTTCTTTTGAAATCCACGTAATACAAGTATACAATGGAAAACACTATTATCTTATATATCATCGGTTTCTTCCAAAACATTCTCTAATTATCTTTGAAATATCCGAATCAATAAAATCTTTCTGTGCCATGTCATCAAGGATATCACATGTTTTTTCATGAGATAATCCTTTTTTATAAGGTCTATCTTCCGTAAGAGCCTGATAAATATCAACACATGCCATCATACGTTCCGGTTCATTTAATTCAGCTGCGGTTTTTCCAAAAGGATACCCCTTTCCATTTAATTTTTCATGATGGAAAGCTGCCCAGTCTCGTATTTCTTCAAAATCATTAACCTCTGATAATATTAGGTATGTATAACCAGCATGATTTTTCATTTTAGAAAATTCATCATCCGTAAGCTTATCCGGTTTTTCCAGAATTTCATTGCCTACCGCCATTTTTCCTATATCATGCAGAGCACCAGCTAAATACATTTTCTGTACAGTGATTGAATCATATCCCATATATTGGGCAAGCATGGATGCTTTTTCAGCTACTCCTATAGAATGTCTGCTTGTAAAGAAGATTTATAATCTACAATCTTTGCAAAGAAATCTGCAACATCTTTACACATTTCCCAATCAAAAACAAGCTTTTCTCTTGGGATAGCTTCCCATAGCTTAGTTTCAAAAGAATCATCACTTAAACACATAAACGATTCTTTTGTGAATACATGAAGAAAAGCATTAACACATTCCGAATCAAATAGACTATCCTTATTTTGGGAAAGATATTGACACATAAAATCCCAGCTATTATCATCAGAATCAATACTATTTCTTATAATATCAATGATATCTGCAAGATGAATAATCCTTGCGAACAATGGAATTTCATTCCACTTTTTTTGAAAAGGGCCAGTTCCATCGGCATGTTCATGATGATACAAAATCACATTTGTAACATCTGTTTTAAAAGGAAGTTTAGTAATATTTTTTTCACCATATATACAATGGAGATTCGTTTTTTCCTCAGATAAATCTTTTTTTAGGTCAATAACAGAATCCTTTTTAAGCTCCTCAGAAATATATTGTGTCAGAGCATTGTCATGCAGTAAAGCACACATGGCTAAATCTTGTAACGCCTCACCTTGAATTTTCCAATATTCAGCCATGCGTATACTTATATAAGCCACTCTTTTTCCATGTTTGTTTTTGATATTTACCAACTCTGCTTCTATGCAGTCCAAAGCATAGGAACAGGCTCCTGTAAGTCCAACAATATCTATACTTAGCATTTCCATAATCCATGCAGATTGCAATATGCATATACTTCTTCTACCTGCTCACCATCGCAAAGACAAAAATCTGCTACCGGCACGCCCTTATCCTTTACCATTTCAATAATGTTTCCACAGTGATTGCATACATAATATTTTACTTCCATCTTTTTCTCCTTCCATGTGTAAAAAATAAAATCTAAAATCTTCTCCATGTATTTTAAATGGTATTCTCTAAATAGCCATTTATTCTTATTAATTAGGATTAATTGACCATAATTATTATATAGTATTATAGTACTTCAGTCAATACAAAACAGTAATCATTCCTATTTTAAAATTTAAAATATTATCCTTTATTTTCAAAGAAACGCAAAAAATCAGGTTTAAAATTCATTAAATATCTAGTATTTATGTATCATAAAAAGTACAGCCTATTTATTGAGACTGCTTATTTTATCTGATACAATAAGGAAAATTGAAATTTTATTTTATAAGGAGGAATCAATAATGAGAGGTGTCGAAACCCGAATTCAGGAAATCAGACATAAAATCTTTACAGAGGTTGCGCGTATGGCATATCATACCGAATGGCCTGTAAAAGATCGTATGGAAGCTCTTCCATACAAGATTATTCCTGGCGAAAAAGGAAATTTCAGGAACGATGTATTTTTGGAGCGTGCTATAGTCGGAGAGAGACTTCGTCTGGCAATGGGACTGCCTTACCGCAGTGCTGCAGAGCATTCACCTATATCAGATGGAATCGAGGCTGCCGACAAAGATGAAACCTACTATACACCGCCTCTTATCAATGTTATAAAATTTGCCTGTAATGCATGCCCAAAAAGAGTACATGTTACAGACGGCTGTCAGGGATGTCTGGCTCATCCATGCATGGAGGTATGTCCAAAAGATGCCATATCGCTGGATCGCACGACCGGAAAATCTGTAATTGACCAGGAAAAATGCATAAAATGTGGACGCTGTGCAAGCGTATGTTCATATAATGCCATTATTGTTCAGGAACGTCCATGTGCAAAGGCCTGTGGCATGGATGCCATTTCTTCTGACGAAAACGGCAAAGCAAATATCGATTATGACAAGTGTGTTTCGTGCGGACAATGCCTTGTCAACTGTCCTTTTGGTGCGATTGCTGATAAATCCCAGATTTTCCAGACTATCAGAGCTATACAGTCCGGTGAAAAGGTCTATGCTGCAGTTGCTCCTGCATTTGTTGGACAGTTTGGTCCAAAAGTTACTCCCGGAAAGCTACGTGCAGCCATGAAGGCTCTTGGTTTTGCAGATGTATTTGAAGTAGCTATAGGTGCAGACCTCTGTGCCAAGCAGGAGGCCGAGGACTTCCTAAAAGAAGTACCAGAAGAACTTCCATTCATGGCAACATCCTGTTGTCCGCATGGTCAGTCATGGCTAAAAACTCTTCCCTGAGCATGCAAAATGTATCTCAATGGCACTTACACCTATGACACTCACTGCACGTCTTATAAAGCAGCATAATCCAGATGCGCGCGTGGTATTTATCGGACCATGTGCTGCCAAAAACTTGAAGCTATGCGACGCAGTGTACGAAGTGAAGTGGATTTTGTCCTCACATTTGAAGAGATGACCGGTATTTTTCTGCAAAGCATGTGGACCTTGAAAATATCGAGGAAGATCCTGCAGGTGTCAGCGATGCTTCAACAGACGGAAGAAACTTTGCAGTCGCAGGAGGTGTGGCACAGGCTGTTGTTAATGTCATAAAGCGTGATCATCCGGATCGAGGTAAAGGTAGCAAACGCAGAAGGTTTAAAGGAATGCCGTCAGCTTCTTAAACTTGCAACTTTAGGCAAGTATCCCGGATATCTGCTTGAGGGTATGGCTTGTCCTGGAGGTTGTGTTGCCGGTGCTGGAACCATGCAGGCAATTAAGAAATCACAGACTTCTGTCGGATTGTATGCAAAACAGTCTACTCATAAAACATCAAGTGAAACTGAGTATATCAAGGAGCTTGACAAGCTTGTAGATTAATATCAATAAAAAAGAGGATATATGGATATGTATAAATCCATAGGTCCTCTTTTATTACAGGTTTAATATAAAATTAGTAATAGCTATAATTTTAGTCAGAAATAGTAACTATTATTGATTTTAATTAGTAATAATAACTATTATTATTTTTAAATTATATTCTCTTGATAACTTAAAATAATTATGCTATTTTGCGTTCAAAAACATATTTACTATCTGATGATAAATCAGACCTGAATATATAACCAAGCCTGTCAAACTTTTTTATATCATCAGGATTTTCAATATCATTTTCCGCCATGAATCGAACCATCTCACCACGGGCCATTTTAGCATATGTACCTTTTGTCACCAGTTTATTTCCAGCTTGTTCGCAGAATGAAATTGTAATATATTTATCCTTCGGTGTAAGATACTTTTCTATACATTTAGAATATTCCTTTGATGCAAGATTAATTATAATTCTGCTTTCATCAATTACTGAACGATACAGCATATCATGCCAGTACTCATACAGATTTTTTGCATCTCCTATTTCGACCTTTGCCTGCATTTCCAAGCGATATGGCGTTACTCCGTCCATAGGTTTTAAAACACCATAAAAATGCAGATAATATTCTCAAATGATTTTGTACATACTCGAACTGACTGTCCTCAAACACAGATGGAGCCATATATTGAAAAGCAATTCCTTCATATGATAAGACAGCCGGACTGAGCATCTGATAAAGATTCATATTTTCCAATCTATTGAAGTTTTGTTCTGCAATCTTGTCATTACATTTCCAAATGTCTTTCAGTTCCTCTTTTGACTTACTTTTCATCCAGTTTAATACTTCTGCTGTCTTATCAATATAGACAGGCAATTCAAGCGGTGCTAAGTTATCGGTATCTACAATCATCTTTTTTGCAGGTGATAAAATAATCTTCATTATGCCAATTCCTTAAGCATATTTTCAGGATCATCTGCAGCCTTGACTTTATCATTTGCCTTTATAATAACCCCCTGTTCATCAATAAGATATGTGGTTCTTACTACTCCCATAGATACTTTGCCATAATTTTTCTTTTCTTTCCATACATCATATGCTTCAATAACTTTTCGCTCTGGATCTGCTAAAAGCGTAAATGCCAGGTCGTATTTTTCTTCAAATCTCTTATGAGACGCTACAGAGTCCTTGCTTACTCCGAGAATAACAGCGCCCTTCTCAGTAAACTGTGGATAACGCTCAGAAAAGCCACATGCCTGCTTCGTACATCCTGGTGTATTATCCTTTGGATAAAAATATAAGATCACTTTTTTTCCTGCATAATCGCTTAATTTATGCATTTCTCCGTTCTGATCCGGCAATTCAAAGTCCGGTGCTTTTTTTCCTACTTCTAACATATACTATTCCTCCGCTTTTGTATTTTCCACCTGTTTTCTTGTTCTTTTATTACCTGAAATCATTTTATGACCAGAATAGACTGCCATAATCATGCATATCAGAGAGCCAAATGCAAAGTATTTGTGTGCTGCTTTTAACCCTTTATATCCTGTATAAAAAGTTCCAACCATTGTAATTATTGCTCCGATTGACCAATATTTATGTGCTTTCATTTTATACCTCCAAATTGATTAAGCTGTTTCCAAAATAAATATCTCTGGATCATTAACAATATTATACCTTCCATTCATCACTTTCGACAAGTAGATTCTTCTTAATGACAACTGTGGCTTCCACATCCTTGCTCGCCACATGTATGTCCTTCCCCGTGGCTGTGCTCGTGATGAGAACATTTCACATCTGGATTATACTCAAGTGTTTCATTGATAAAAGGCTTCTACTGCTTCATCCGCATCTCCGGAAACTCCTCCGAAAAGCTTAATACCTGCTGCCGCTAACGCTGTCTGTGCGCCGCCTCCGATTCCGCCACAGATCAAAACATCTGCGTTCAATGCACTAAGAACTCCCGCCAATGCGCCATGTCCACTTCCATTTGTATCTACTACTTCTGAATGTACTACTTTTCCTTCCTCTACATCGTAAATCTTAAATGTCTCTGTGTGTCCAAAGTGCTGGAAAATCTGTCCATTTTCATATGTTACTGCTATTCTCATAATACCTTCTCCTTTTTCTGCTGCATATTTTTGGTAAATTTCCTGTTTGTAACATCCTCCAAAGCTACAGTTGCTGCTCTGACCGTCACAGATTATGAAATCCCCTCCCTCAATTCTAAGCGGATGTCCATCAATAAGTGCATCTGCTATTTTCTTCCTGGCAATCTCGTAAATCCGTTGAACTGTTGTTCTTGCGACTTGCATAGATGCTGCACACTGCTCCTGACTGTAACCTTTCTTGTCCAAAAGACGAATTGTCTCATACTCATCTACCGTCAGAACAATAGGTGTTTTTTTCTCAGTATTATCTGCCGGAAGGAATTCTAAAATATTGGGGAAATAACAAACTTTTCTGCATTTTACTGGTCTCGGCATAAACTGCTCCTTTCTCGCTTTTCTTATATAATAACCTTATAAATGGCATATGTCAATTATAGGATTGACGCATCCTAAAAAAAGCAAGTATACTATGTTCGTAAAGGAGATAACTGTTATGAACTTCGAAAATCATTTTCCAGTATGGAATGAGTTAAATACAGCACAAAAAAAACTAATTTCAGATAATTTAATCACACAGCCTGTAAAAAAAGGAACAGTCATTCACAACGGAAACCTGGATTGTACTGGATTATTACTGATTAAATCCGGGCAGCTTCGAACTTACATACTTTCAGATGAAGGACGGGAGATTACACTTTACCGTCTGTTCGATATGGATATGTGTCTTTTATCCGCCTCATGTATCATGCAATCCATTCAATTTGAAGTAACCATTGAAGCAGAAAAAGATACTGATCTTTGGATCATCCCTGCTGAAATCTATAAAGATATTATGAAGGAATCGGCTCCCGTTGCAAACTATACCAATGAGTTAATGGCTACCCGTTTTTCTGATGTCATGTGGCTGATTGAACAGATCATGTGGAAGAGTTTGGATAAGCGTGTTGCTTCATTTCTTTTAGAAGAGACCTCTATTGAAGGTGCAAATGAATTGAAAATCACTCACGAAACTATCGCCAACCATCTTGGTTCCCACAGGGAAGTTATCACTCGAATGCTTCGATACTTTCAAGGCGATGGGCTTGTCAGACTCTCACGCGGCAAAATCACCATCCTTGATTCGAAAAGATTGGAAACTCTACAAAGATCATAAAACTGTTTTTCTATGACATCTAAAGAATCCTCCATTTATCAGAATTGTGAAAGTCTTTCTAATAAATGGGGGATCTTTTTACGCTACAAGTAAATTATAAAAATTATTGTGATTATTTTTTAATAATCCATACCACATGCATGTGCTCTTTCGATCAGCGTACGGTCATTAACCACTGCATCATAGAAGCGGAATCCGCCGGAAAAGTTGTATGTTTCATATCCATTTCCCTCCAGAATACGGCTGGCAATATAACTGCGCAGCCCACTCTGGCATATTAGATATACAGGCTTTCCTTTCTCAACTTCATTGATACGTTTCCTCAGTTCATCTACAGGAAAATTTTCTAAATCCATTCATATGGCCCCTGTTAAATTCATCTACCGTTCTCACATCCAGCAATACAGCACTTTTATCTTTAGAAATCTTATCCACATCTTCCAGATGCCATTGTTTTAAGGTACCTTTTGCTATATTGTCTATCATGAATCCGGCCATATTTACAGGATCCTTGGCAGAGGAATACGGCGGTGCATATGCGAGATCCAAATCTTTCAGTTGGGTTGCCTTCAGCCCTGCATGAATTGCTGTTGCCAGTACATCAATACGTTTATCAACTCCTTCATATCCAATAATCTGAGCACCAAGCAAACGATAAGTCTCTTTTTCGAAAACCACCTTCATTGTCATCACTTTTCCACCAGGATAGTAACCGGCATGACTCATAGGAGAAAGAATTACTGTATCTACCTCTAATCCTGACTTTTTGGCATTGGTTTCATTGATACCTGTAGTGGCTGCTGTCATATCAAATACTTTGATAACGGAGCTTCCCTGACTACCCAGGTAATGGCTGTCACCACCACAAATATTATCAGCAATGATCCTTCCCTGCTTGTTGACTGGTCCGGCTAAAGAGATTAGCGTATCATCGCCAGTAACATAATGTTTTACCTGAACTGCATCACCTGCTGCAGCATAAATGTCTGATACAGAAGTTTCCATTCTGTCATTCACTACAATACTTCCCTTGATACCAAGTTCCAGACCAGCTTCTTTTGCTAATGCTGTGTCTGGTGTAACGCCAATTGCCAGTACCACCATATCAGCATGAAGAGATGGATTATCTTTCAATAGAACCTCCACTCCATTGTCTTTTTCTTTAAATCCTTCTACAGTATAGCCCAATACCAGTTTTATTCCATGCTTTCTCATCTCATTATGGATCATTGATGCCATATCCGGGTCAAAATGGGTTCATCAGCTGCTTAGGCCGCTGAACAATTGTAACATCCATCCCAAGCTCCCTCAAATTTTCTGCCAGCTCCAGACCAATAAAACCGCCACCAGCCAATACAGCCGATTTTGGATGATTCTTATTTATATATTCCTTTATCCGAAAAGTATCTTCTACTGTACGAAGTGTAAAAAGTTTATCCATACCTACTCCGGGAAGTCTCGGCTGTGTTGGTTTTGCACCTGGAGAAAGGATAAGTTTATCGTAATTTTCTTCAAATATTTCGCCGTTTTCTAAATTCTTCACTGAAACTGTTTTACGTTCCGGATGTATGGAGATAACTTCATGATGAATTTTCATATTAATACGGAAGCGTTTAAAAAAACTCTCAGGTGTCTGCAGTGTAAGTTCTTCCGGATCTGTGATCACATCTCCAATATAATATGGAAGCCCACAATTCGCATAGGATATGTATCCGGATCTTTCAAACACAGTAATTTCTGCATGTTCATCCAATCTTCGGATTCTTGCTGCAGCTGTAGCTCCTCCGGCTACACCGCCTACGATTATTATCTTCATCTTTTTTCCACCTTTCCTGAATAAGCAGCAATGCCACCAATATTATTTACTTTAGAATATCCCATTCGTTGCAACATCCCAGTTGCCTTGGCGACTTTGGTGCTCCGGAATAACAGTATACAAACAGCGGTATTTCTGTATTCTTCACTACTGAAGCAATATTGTTAAGTTGTTGTAACGGCACATTTTTACTTTCTGGTATATGCCCTTCCTGATATTCCTGCGGCGTACGTACATCCAGCAGAACTGCACCGGCAGTCCTTTTATATTCCTCTATTCCTTGATTAATATTCGCCTGTTTAAAGAGATCAAAAAAGCCCATTAGCGCACCTCCTTAAAGCATTTCTAAAATCGCATTCTTAGGTCTCGCCCCTGAAACCTGCTGTACAATCTTCCCATTCTTCATAACCACTAAAGTTGGAATGCTCATAATACTGAACTTATTTGCCAGTTCAGGCTCTTCATCTACATTAATCTTTCCAACTTTAATATCTCTACGCTCACTTGCAATCTCCTCTACAATAGGTACTACCATGCGGCAAGGAGCACACCAAGGAGCCCAAAAAGTCTAAAAGAACGGGTTTCTCGGAATCCATTATTTCATTCTGAAAATTATTTCTTATTGATATTAATAGCAGACATTTTACAGTCCTCCTTGTTTTTTTCTTTTTATGGATTTATTATAATCTGAATTTCATTTATTTTCCGTGATTACATCACCATACCTCATTAACTTAACTTCTTGCCATACCATCTACACTTAATATAACACCTGTAATGTAACTCGCCTCATCTGAAGCAAGAAACACAAACGCATTGGCAATATCTTCTGGCTGTCCAAGACGACGCAATGGAATTCTTTCAATCATAGGTTCGATAACTTCCTTTGGCACGGCCTTCATCATATCAGTTTCTGTAATTCCAGGTGCAACAGCATTAACACGAATACCTTTAGGTCCTAGTTCTCTTGCTAATGATACAGTCAATCCGTTTACTGCAAACTTCGATGCCGGATAAGCAAACCCACTTGGCTGTCCCGAAATACTCACCATGGAAGAAGTTGAGAGAATGACCCCCTTGCCTCTTGCCACCATACATTCTGCTGCTACACGAGTAGTATTAAATACTCCTTTTACATTTAGATCCATGACTTTATCAAAAGTCTCCTCTGTATAATCCATAAATGAGGTGTTTTCTGAAATCCCTGCATTATTTACCAGTATGTCGACACATCCATATTTTTCAGTTGCCTCTTTAAAAGCCTTTCTGACAGACTCCATGCTTGCCAGATTTGGACTAATTCCAGCAACTATTGCATTGGGATATTTTTCTTTTAATTTATCTACAGCAGTATCTGCCGATTACTTTGAACTTGCCGCCAATACAACTGTAGCGCCTTCCTTCAAGAATTTATCAGCTGTAGCAAATCCTATGCCACGGCTTCCACCCGTAATGATTGCAACTTTGTCTTTTAATCTCATTTAGACTACCTCCTCACTTAGTTTCTAGCTACATTATAAGCAAAAGGTAGATTATTTTCTGTGATATCATCACAAAATAATTGATTCATTCACTGCAAAATATAGAACCACCCTCCGTAAGGAAGGTGCCCCAAGGTGGCTCTTGTATCTCAATTAACTTTGTTTCTTTGAAACGGTGTAACCCTGTGGTTACGCCGTTTTCTCTTTGTTACGCTCAGTGAGGTGGTGCCGGAAGGCTTCTTCCATCTCCTCCGGGGTCAGTTCGTGGAGAATGCCGACGCCGCTGTAGGAGAAAATCTCTCGCTCTGTCTTTGATGAAACTATGTACCGGCTCTGATATTCAGAAACCTTGAATGTCTGTTTTTCCGTTCCGCAGGCGGACTCTGCAATGGAACGGCGCAGCTGCAATCCCTTTCGTCGGCTGCCTTGTGTTTCATTTCGGATATTCAGTTGTTGGGTCTTCTATGAGAACAGGATATAGTATACCATATAGAACATTTGTTTGCCAGCCATTTTTGAATATTGCTCTCGAAAATAGGGCACACTAAAGGTTTTGTTAGACAAAGCTCACGGCGGCTACCGTTCCCGATAGCCGCCGCATAGGTTAAGGTGCTTTGTTATCTGTTGTACTTTTCTTTCTGCTGACAACCGTTGTACCAATGGCAGCACCGCCGCTGGCAAACAGCAAGGAAATCCACAGTACAAGGTTGCTGGAATCGCCAGTCTGCGGACTCTTTTCGGATGTTCCCGGTTTGGTACTGGCAGGCTTTTTCTCAAGAGCAGCAATCGCATCTTCGATAGCCTTTGCCATCTTGTCTACTTCAGATTGCTCCGTAATATTTTTACCACGAACAACAGCTTTGACAGCGGTTTCCACACCGGAGAAATCTTTGTAGTCATTCTTGTTTAGTGCATTTGCTTTGGCAATGGCTGCATCTACCTTTGTGTAATCTGCATCCTTGTATTGCAGGGCAGCAATGGCATCTTCAATAGCCTTAGCCATTGCATCCACCTCGGTCTGCTCCGTAATATTTTTACCACGGGTCACAGCATTCACAGCGGCTTCCACGCCGGTGAAGTCCTTGTAGTTATCCTTGTTCAGTGCATTTGCTTTGGCAATGGCTGCATCTACCTTTGTGTAATCTGCATCCTTGTATTGCAGGGCAGCAATGGCATCTTCAATAGCCTTAGCCATTGCATCAACCTCCGTCTGCTCCGTAATATTTTTACCACGGGTCACAGCATTCACAGCGGCTTCCACGCCGGTGAAGTCCTTGTAGTTATCCTTGTTCAGTGCATTTGCTTTGGCAATGGCTGCATCTACCTTAGTATAATCAGCGTCCTTGTATTGCAGGGCAGTAATCGCATCTTCGATAGCCTGTGCCATAGCGTCAACTTTGACTGCTCTGCGGCACTTAACGAAGTATCAACACTGTCTATTGCTTGTTTCAAAACAGATACTGTTTCATCAGTATAAACGGAAATATCCTGTGGAACTTTATCTAATGCAACATTAACTGCCGTGTAATCAGCCAACCTGTTTGTTAAATCCCAACTAAAAGTCGGATGTTCTATTCCTTCTACCCATACAACTCCCTGTGAGGCATTGTTTTGCAACGAAACGAGAATATCATTATCTGTAAAATCAGTTATCGCCTTTGCACAAGGTGTCGGATCAAAGCTTGTATCAATAGCAAGACTACCCTTGTCTAATTTCGTAATGACATGATACCCATTATCACTTTCTTTATAAAACAGTCAGCAACTGTTGGGGTTCCTGTCAGATGAGCAATCACAGCAGTATTTTCCTTTTCCGCACTTGATAAGTCGCTGCTTACCATCATGCAGTTATTGATTTTAACATTTTCTTCTACATTATTGTTGTAACCAACAGCCAATAACCCTCCAACTGTAGACTCCGGATCTTCGCTAACGATTGAGCCGTTAAACCAACAGTCTGAAATCACAGAAGTTTCATTGGCATTTAACCATTCGCCGACCAATCCTCCGACGCTATCACTATATGTGGATTCTCTGCTAATGATGTTTGCGTCAGAACCGCATCCAACAATTTGTGTACCTTGCATGCATGATCCTGTAATTCCGCCTATGCTTCGCCAACCATTGACACTTTCTACAGTGCCAGATGTATAACAGTTTATGATCTTGCCGTTTTCTACCAATGCAGCTATGATACCTACATGCATACTGTAATCATTGGCGCTCAAATCCGCATCTACAACATTCAGATTCTTGATTACACCGCCCTGCACATAGCCAAAAGCGAGTCGAAAGAATCGTTGCCTATCCCATGACGGTTCAAGTTGTATATCGTATGTCCTTGTCCGTCAAATGTTCCTTTAAAGAAATAACCGTCGTCTACATTTCTGTTTGTAATCGGTGTCCAAGGATAATCTCCAAGGTCTAAGTCGCAGTCTAAATATATAATCTTATTCTCAAATGTATTACCTGTAGATGCACCAGTATCAATTCCAATATTTGTGAGTTCTGCAAGTCCCGCCAACTGCTCTGCTGTTTTGATATGAAATTCTGTATCAGTTTCATTACACCAGCTTGTATCAGATGTTCCGTCCCAAACATCTACCTCATTTTCTGCAGCAAAGGCTACGGTCGGTATCAATCCAGCTACCATTACAAGACAGATAAAGACTGCCAACATTTTTTTCTTCATGATTGTCGCATTTCCGTTTGCCATAGTAAAGTCCTCCTTCCATAATTTCTAAGGCAAAAGGATATGAATTCCCCTACCCCATAGATATACAAAAGTATTTTATCAGATTTTTTCCAAAATTTCAAGTAATTTTCAGAATACTGCTCTCATCTTTTTCTCAAAGCATTGCCTTCTTCCATTACTAACGGAACTTTATGACTTCTTGAATACTACCCGAAAAGGAAAAGCCGCCGTCTGTTGACAGCGACTTTTCTAACTTAGTATTAACAGTATATAAGCTCACTCGAAACGATTTCCATAGCAGCACTGCGGACGTTATTCATCCTCTGTACCAACAGCATTTGATTTTCCGCTTTGAAACCTTCCATAACGCCCTCTTTTTCGGAAAGCTGCTTTACCAGCCGAGAAAACAATGCTTCTGCCTGCTCGTTAAGGTCTGCAAGGTAATCCTTCAGCTTGCCGCTGGTTAGCAGATTGATGCAACGCACACTGTGGTAGTTTTTCAGATACCTACGATGCCGTTGTCCCCATATGCCGATATGTACTTCGCCTTCCTCCGGCAGCTTCAGGCAGGGCAGATAGTAGTCCCCTTGCAGCTCATACCAAAGCCCGTTCTGCTCATTGTAGATGTACTTCTCCATTTTGTAATCCTCCAATATGATTGATTTTACCTACAACCCAATCATTCCGGCCGATTACAAATCGAGTAGGAGGCGGTGGCTAACCGCTGTCCTCACAGCACCGTACGTACCGTTCGCTATACGGCGCTTTCAATAGTTGACGTGCACTGACTGATAGGCTGTGGCTAAATCATAAAAGCCGCTGTTTATCAGTCTTTCTTTGTCATTGCCATGTTTACTGCAACTGTATGCGTTGCGAACCAATGTCCCCGTCGGGTATTACCCGCTTGCATTGCCAAGTCTTTGGGTACTCCCATCTTGATAAGGTTACGTACCTTCGTCCTTGGTTTCTTCCATTGTTTCCATATGCACATGCGTATTCTGTGATAGAGCCATCCGTTGATCTCTTCGATGTTGTTCTTCATGCTTGCTATTCCGTAATAGTTCAGCCATCCTCTTGCATATATCTTGATTTTCTCAAGGCTTGGCTTGATTGACTGACATCGTTTACGGGAAGACAACTCCTTCAGTCTAAACTTAAACTTCTTCCATGACTTCGGATGAACTCGGACATAAATGCCTTTTCCGTTCCTTCCCAATGCAAAGCCTAGATATTTAAAATTTCGGATTGCAAACACACTGACAGTACGGCTTTTTTCTCGGTTGACTGTAAGTTTCAGCCTCTCCTCAAGATATTTTGTACTGCTTTCCAAGAGTCTCTCTGATGCTCGCTTGCTCTTTGCAAGAAGCACAATGTCATCTGCATATCTTATGCATGGAACACCTCTTTTGTATTCCTGGTCAAACTCATTGAGATAGACATTCGCCAGTAATGGGGATAGATTTCCACCTTGTAGTGAGCCTTCCTCTGTGCCAATGACTACTCCGTTTTCCATTACACCGCTTTTCAGATAGCGCTTTATCAACTGTACTACACATTCATCTTTTATATTCTTTCGGAGAAGATTGATGAGAATTTCGTGATTAAGAGTATCGAAGTACTTTGACAAGTCAAGGACTACAGCAAATGTATAGCCTTGTTCGGCATATTCCTTAACCTTGAGTATTGCGTCTTTTGCACTTCTGCCCGGACGATAGCCAAAGCTACCCTCTGCAAACAGCGGTTCATAGATTGGCACTAACTGTTGGGTTATTGCCTGTTGAATTGTACGGTCTACCACTGTTGGTATGCCAAGCTTTCGCACACCACCATCTGGTTTGGGAATCTCAACTCGTCTTACTGGAGACGGAGTATACTTTCCACGATAAATGCGGTCGGTTATCTCTTGTTGATGCTCCTTTAGATATGGAAGAGCCTCCGCAATGGTCATGCCATCAATTCCTGGTGCTCCCTTGTTTGCCTTGACTCTCTTATACGCTCTGTTAAAGTTATCTTTATACAGGATCGTTTCAAAAGTCTCGGCTGTACACTGTCTCTTTCTTTCCATATCCGATTGAATGACCTAGACGCTTTTGCATACCCTTCGTGTTCCGCACTATCTCTTTGCAAACAACCATTGTTTTCAATGTTTTCTGCCATAAACGGTCATTCCTCCTTTCTCGGTCATACTCAAGACTCCTACTGATTCGGTCCTTCACCTCTCGGCTACTATGGCCTTTGCTAACTTCTGTGCGTTCAGCATTGCTTTATGCAATGGTTACCTCTTTCAAGGCATACCGCACAGACCTCCCTAGGTACCACGTTTCTTCCTCTCCATCCATCTGCCTCATTTATCATGCATGATTCCGTGTAGTTATCGGGCTTCAACATGGCTTGCTGCCTTACCCACATGCATGACCTCATATGAGATTTCTGTTCGTCAGACCAGAGATTTGCCCGTGAGTTAGTATATTCCTCACATCCAGCTTCCTTCAGATTCCATCTCACGATGGACACCCTTGCTTTCGGCTATATCCTTCCCACTACCGGGCGGATTCGGGACTTTAACCCGTTAGAAACGTGCGCCGCTAGGCGCACAAGCCGAGGGAGATGACTTCCTTATGAAGCCTCTCCCTTCTGCCTTGGTGGTTCTTTGTGTCATATATGAAATTTCTGAGAGTCTTAATAAAGAGAAACACAAGATTGATACTATTACGTACTAAAAAAGGACGCAGGATCTCTCCCACGTCCTCACATTTATCTGGCTTTATCTTCCCTTACCTTCGATACTTCCTTGTTTTATTTTAGCATCGGTCTGGATTTTGTTTCATAAAGATAAATTTTGCCACAGAGCGGTCGTATGTTTTAATGTGTCCAAACAGCCAGTCGATTACATTTTTCTGTACAAGTTCACTGAACCGATCTGTTGGTCCTTCATACTCCTGAAGGTATTCATACAGTTCCTTGAATTGTCTTTTCTAAACTCTTCATGTTTTTCATAATGGTTTTTCACGCTCTGGATAACCGGATTTTTCCTGAAGCTTTTCCTCTTCTTTGAAATGAAAGTCAGTATATTCATCCAGATAATCCAGCATTTTGATTGCTTTTACTTTGCTGTCGCCATTTTGACAGGCAGTTACAAAGTTCTGGATACGGTCAATCAATTCTTTATGCTGTGTATCAATTGTTTTATTTCCTGTTACTAAATTGTCATCAAAGGTAATGTTTAAATCGTAAGTCATAATTTGACCTCCATTTCTTTTTTATTTTCTCTTGGATTCTTTTTGTGTCTGTCAGTTTCACATTTAAATTTTCTGCTTAGCCTTCTACAGGAACGAAAACATCTTTTCCAAATCCATAGATTGGGCATACCCAGTGCTCTGGAATATACTCAAATGTAATTTTGGGAGCGATATCTATGTTTAGATTGCCTACTGCTGGTTCATAAATATAGCCACATTGTTCACATTCATATTTTTTCTTTTCAATGTTTTTTTCTTAGTTTTCTATGCTTGTATTATACATGATAATTTTTTTTTTCAATAACATTAATAGTCGTTATTTTTATTTTGAATTCCAGTAATATCCGTATAAAATATAACGCAAAGGGCTGATTATACACTATTTCTGAAAACCTAGCAGTGCATTGCTTTTTCTCAAGTAGCATCATCTATTATCCTATATGAATTTGCCACTCTGTAGCAGTATCAATTATTATTTTATTTATTGATAATTTTGTACAAAACATTTCTACTGTTTTCTAAAACAATGTGCACTGTTCAATTAGAGCTTGCCATAAGTTCGTATTTTCACAGCAAAAGTTCGTATACAAAAGAACGCCGTAAATATGCAAAAACAGTTCGTATAATTACTCTTTTACGAACTGTTTGTATTTTGGTCAGTTTTGCAAACTGAAAGTTGTCAGCATCCTTCTTTTTTATCTTTTATATCGTCTTTTAACGATTTGATTTCTTCCAGAATGAGTTCAGTACAAACAACTATAATACAAAGAAGAATAATTCCACCATAGATCGGATAAATAAAGGATTCTCGGACTCCACCGCCAATGATGCCAGACAAGAGCTGCCACACACCGCTGAACGGCCAAACAACTAAAGCAAATACCACAATCATCATAATAATAGCTTTTTTCATTGTACTTTGCCTCCTTAAATTGCGATTTCTCAGTTTCAAAAACCGGAAGTTATCGAAGAGCATCCCTTAATTGCAACAAGCTACTACGGATACTTTCTCCAGCTCCACCAATAGCCTGTGCTATAATGATTGCGGCAACTATAATTGCCACTGCGACAATAATTTTTCCAATCAAATATTGATATTCTTTCATTTTGATTACCTCCATCTACAAGTATCGATTTTCTCAATTCTCAAAACAGGAAGTTGTCAGTCCTTCTTGTTCTTTTCAATAGCATTAATAGTGCAAGCAAAACCTGTAATCATTGAAAGTAGTATTGCTCCACCCATTGCTTCGTTCATTCCAGCACCAAAGAAAAAACCGACCAACGCTGCAATTACCATAAGAATGATTGAAATGATTACTCTCATAATATATACCTCCATAAATAAGAAGTTGTTAGTTGTTTGGAATCACTTCTCCATTTTCATCTAAAAGATAGATTGCATAAACCGTTCCTATCTGCAATGGATCACTTTCCATTACATCACCATTAAATACAACACGGATATTATCATCTACATTCAATTCTGGTACTCCTTCTGCTGATACCACATCTTTTGTAACAGAAAATTCCTCATCAACAGAAATCCCACTATTAAATGCTTCTATACACCTAACATCAACATATTCTTTATTTATTTCCAAAACTTTTGCATTAAAATATGCTTGTCTCTGTTTCATTTTCATTTTTACATCCAGACAACGCTACTATACAGCCCAATACTGCTAAAATAGATAACCACCTTTTCATACTCAACACCTCCTCAAATTCCGATTTGTTAGATTCATAAAACACTATTTTCCATAATTGTATCATAATCACATAATCCGGAAAAGTAATTATTTTTTTCTTTGCCAATCCTTTTACTATCTTATCAAAATCAGATTCTATCGGCTGTGTCTTGTTAAAAATCCCACAAATCTAACAGTCTTTCATTATTAGAACCGTGACAGTCATATGCATTACCATAGGTACGAATATACTTATTCTTCATTCCCGGAAAGTATTTGTCCAAGGCATGATAAAAATACTCTCTATCGCCCTCATGCATGGTATCCCCCATACTAAAGCAGATGATGCCTTTTATGCCTGCATGGACACAATAATCGAGAATACCCTTGATATTCTCCTCAGTATTTTGGTGCTTTCTTTACAGATTCCGTCCCTGATACTGTATAGTTACCACATAAACGGTTTTGTGTGGCTCATCAATGCGAAAAATAGCGATATAGTTATCAATCAGTAACTGTCTATAATCTTTTCCTGCATATCTGCCTTCGCTCTTGGTGGGATTGAGGAAAGGTATCTAAGCTTAAAATGGCTTTTTTAATTCGGGCATCTTGTCCTTTGGCATTTTCAGGAGACAATTTATCCAAAATGTTTTTTCTCCAATTCTGTAAAACTATTTCTGCGTCAACTGCTTCTGCTCCGTTAGCAATTTCCTGCTCGGACTCGAAGATTACTTGATCGATGCGATTTATTCTTGCGAATTTATCATATAGTTCACTGCTCATTACAACCAAGTCGCTATATCCGTTTTTGGTAATAAAAATAGGCTCCTGTTCCTTGTGTGCAATATTTGGAAATCTCGGTTGTATTACGTAAATCCTTAATAGGCATAATAAGTGGCATGATAACTCACTCTTTTCATTGACATAATCATAACATAATTATGTCAATGAAAACAACCGCGAAATGCATATCTTCACAAAATAATATATGGACAAAATTGAAAAATTTATTACAAAAAAATAAAAATAATGGTTGACAGATACACCACTATCGTGTATTATATAACACGTGCCAAGCATAAGAGGGCACACAAGTTAATACATGCGATAGTGGCGTAGTTGGTAACGCGCGACCTTGCCAAGGTCGAGACCGCGGGTTCGAGCCCCGTCTATCGCTCTTATATCATAAAGAGATATCTATTAAGGATATCTCTTTTCATTATAAAATGCAGCGGAGCCACTCGAAAAACAAATCAATGTAATTTTTAAAAAAATTTAAAATTACTATTGACAGATGCTCCTCTATCGTGTATTATATAACACGTGCTCGACACAAGAGAGCTCACAAACATAACAAATGCGATAGTGGCGTAGTTGGTAACGCGCGACCTTGCCAAGGTCGAGACCGCGGGTTCGAGCCCCGTCTATCGCTCTTATAACATAAAAGAGATATCCTTCATGGATATCTCTTTTTCGTTATAGTCATGAATATCTGTCATATTTTTGCGTCCCCGAACATATTATATATAAAACAACCACAGGAGGCGCATATGAGTGCAAAAAAAAATCGTCGTTGTAAAATGAAGCATGTCATTCTCACCGGAGTGCTCCTTGGCATACTGCTTCTTCTGATAATTTTCGCTGCTACATATTTCTTTTCAGGTGATGAACCAAAGCCTGCAGTCGAAGAAACCGGCATGTATACACCGGGTGTGTACAATACATCTGTAGCGCTGGGTGGGGCGGCTATCGATGTGTCTGTGGCGGTGGACAGCAATAACATTAACTCCATAAGCCTTGAAAACATGACTGATTCGGTGGAAACCATGTATCCGCTTGTTGAGCCTGCTATGAACGAGCTCGTATCGCAGATTGTGCAAAATCAATCCACCGATAATATTTCCTACGCAAACACAAGTCAGTACACCTCCAAAGTGCTGCTCGACGCAATTGATAACACACTCTCAAAGCAAAAACTCTGACAGCTCAAATACCGAAGAAAATGCAAAGACTGTATCCGAATCACAAAAAGAGCTCGGGGATTCTTCAAAAACTGAAAATACCTCGCAGTAACCTGCGAGGTATTTTAACTTAATCATATAAATCGTAAAATATATGTTATGTATCAAAAATATAATCTACTGCTCACTGTCTGTAGATAATCCCTGTAGATAATCGCTGACAGCACTGATATCTGCGTAATAGCAGTTCACCGGACGACTCTTCTCATAGTACTGATATCCGGAGTAACCGCCCCAGCCTACCAATGCGACTACAGCTGCCGCTGCAACAATTCGTGCTATAACACGCTTTACTTTATTTCTGGCATTTGTCTTTTTACGATTTGCCTTTTCATTCTTATATTTATCAACCTTTGCCTGACTCATTGCTTTTCTCCTTTAACTCAATGCAATAATTCTACTACATTTTGCGGGAGATATCAAGGCATTTCATCATAGCTTCAAAAACACTGCTTCTCATGCCCTTTTCCTCAAGCACACGCACAGCCTGGATAGTTGTTCCGGCCGGTGAGCACACCATATCCTTGAGCTCGCCCGGATGCTTTCCTGTCTCGAGTACCATTCTTTGCACTTCCAAGTACTGCCTGTGCTGCAAATGTATATGCCTGGCTCCTTGGCATGCCGCCTGCTACAGCTGCATCTGCCATAGCCTCGATAAACATAAACACATATGCCGGTGAGCTTCCGCTGACAGCTGTCACTACATCCATGAGCTTCTCGTCTATCATCTCAGCCTTTGAAAGCCCGAGCACAAATCAAGCACTGTATCAAGCTCCTCCTGCGATACTCTTTCATTTGCACAGACTCCCATCATACCCTCACCAACCATGGCAGGTGTATTTGGCATGGTACGTATAACCTTTAAGCTCTTTCCAAACATATCGTCAAACCACGAAAGTGACTTGCCCGGTGCAATCGAAACAATGATTTCATCGTCACTAACAGTGTCCTTTATCTCTGCTATAACCTCCTCATAGTACTGTGGCTTTACTGCTAAAAACAGAATATCTGCAAACTCTGCTACGCTCTTATTGTCCGCTGTCAGCCTGATTCCAAGCTCTGCTGCATTCTTTTCTCTGGAGCTTTCGGTCTTTGCAGATGCAAGAATATCGCTTGCCTGTGCCTTGCGATGCAAGCACTCCGTGTATCATTGCCTTTCCCATGTTTCCACAACCTATGAAGCCTAATTTCTTACTCATATTATCCTCCTGCCGTAATCAATATATCTGACTATTCAAAGCATCCAAAATCATGTTTAACAGTCAGTATTTTGCAAACTATTTTAGCACACTTCATTCAATCATGCAAAATATCTTTTGACTCTCATATCATCTTATGCATCAAAACCTGAATGTACAGGCAGGCCTCTGTGCTCAACAGGAGTGGAAAAAACTATCTGTGTACTTGTCTTGCCGAATTTCTGCAGAGTGTTGATAAAGTCATCAAGATCCTCCGTATCTAAAAACTCCACCTCTATGAGCATAGAATACTCTCCTGTCACACAATTGCACTCTATGACATTCTCCACACTCTTAATAAACGGATAAAACTCTTCCTTTTGTACAGGCTCCAGGTCCAGATTGACAAAGGCCTTTATCTTATAGCCCAGATTAACCGAATCAACAGTGGCATGATAGCCCTTTATGATTCCCTTGCTCTCCAATCTCTCTATTCTGGCTGTTACAGCCGGTGATGACAAAAACACCTGTGCCGCTATCTCCTTTATCGCTATACGTGCATTTTCCTGCAGCAGCTCTACTATTTTCTCATCAATCATATCCAATGCATTCTTAGTCAATGTACCGCCTCCTAACCTCTCTTTTGTAAATGTGATTTTTCCAACAAAAAAGAGGGCGCAGATAACCTAATATCTGAACGCCCTCGTTCGCTTTACTTTTTTAATTAATTACTTTAGAAAAATAATATCATTAATCAATATTACTTGTCAAGATTAAGATCTGTAATCTCCGTTAATTTTACATAATCATATGTAAGATCACAGCCCCATGCCTTGGCTGACACATCTCCCTGGTGTAAATCTATGTCGATATAAATCTCGTCCTCATGCAGTATCTTTGCTGCCTCCTCCTCTGAGAAGTCAACTCCGGCACCGTTCTCGCACACCTTGATGCTTCCTGCTGTTGAGCGCAGGTGAAGCTCCACCTTGTCTATATCAAAATCAGCCTCCGCATAGCCTATAGCACAAAGTATTCGTCCCCAGTTGGCATCCTCGCCAAACATAGCACACTTTAAAAGCGGTGAACGGATAACGCTCTTTGCCACAATAATTGCTGTATCAAGATCAGGCGCACCTGCACATGTGCACTCCAAAAGCTTCGAAGCACCCTCTCCGTCCTTTGCAAGCATTCTTGTAAGATTTGAAAGCACCTCGTACAGTGCATCCTTAAAGATCTGATAATCATCATTCTCCGTAGTAATAGGTGTGTTTCCTGCCAGACCGTTTGCCATGATGCTTACCATATCATTGGTAGAGGTATCGCCGTCAATGCTTAAGCAGTTGTAGGTAACCTTTACAATCTCGCTCAGGGCCTTCTGGATGAGCTCCGATGAGATGGCAACATCTGATGTGATAAAGTTTAAGGTAGTAGCCATGTTCGGGTGAATCATGCCGCTTCCCTTTGCCATACCGCCTACTGTACACTCACTGTCTCCAAGCATGAACTTTACCGCATACTGCTTTGGAACGGTATCTGTAGTCATTATAGCGTTTACAGCCTTGTCGTTGCCGTCTGCCGAAAGTCCCTTTGCAAGTTCCTTTATATGGCTCTCGATAGGCTCAATAGGAAGCACCTGGCCAATAACTCCTGTAGATGCCACGATAACCTCGTTTGGATCAATCGAAAGCTCTGCTGCTGCAAGCTCGCACATTCTCTGGGCCTTCTCTACTCCGTCAGCATTGCAGGTGTTGGCGTTTTGCTGTTGGCAATAACAGCCTTTGCCGTATGTCCTGATGCCTCAAGGTGTGCCTTTGTCACTGAATAGGCGCGCCCTTCACCTTGTTTGTTGTGTAAACAGCCGCTGCGACACTGTGTTTCTGAATAAACTAAAGCAAGGTCATTTTTGTTTTTATCACTGTTTAATCCACAGTTTAATCCGTTTGCAACAAAGCCCTTTGCTGCACAGACGCCCTTTTACCTTTGTAAAACTCATTTGTATAATACCTCGATTCTTTTAATATGTCCAATCCCCAACATATCGTATTTTTGATATATGAACGATAGACTGTAACATCCTCTCGTTACTCTATCTCTTTCATGACACTCTTGTAAGCCGGACGGATAATCTTGTTCATGCCGACAATCTCCTCAAGCCTGTGGGCACTCCAGCCAACGATTCGCGCAATGGCAAAAGAGGTGTGTAAAGCTCCATAGGAATACCAAGCATCTCATAAACAAAGCCGCTGTAGAAATCAACATTCGGAGAAACACCCTTAAAGATATGGCGCTTTTCAGCGATAATCTCAGGAGCCACCTTCTCTATTGTATTATAGAGGTTCATCTCATTATCTCTCTTCTTTGCAACTGAAAGCTTCTCCACATAGCCTCTGAATATACGCTCCCTCGGGTCAGAAAGTGAATACACCGCATGTCCCATTCCATAGATCAGTCCCTTGTGGTCAAACACCTCACCATCCATCATTTTTCTGAGGTATGCTCTCACCTCATCCTCATCATCCCAGTGCTTCACATTCGAACGGATGTCCCGCATCATCTCCATCACCTTGATATTGGCACCGCCGTGCTTTGGTCCCTTAAGTGATGACATGGCTGCCGCGATAGCAGAGTATGTATCTGTACCTGCCGATGTAACCACACGGGTGGTAAATGTTGAGTTGTTACCACCGCCGTGATCCATATGAAGAATAAGTGCCATATCAAGCACCCTTGCTTCAAGCTCTGTATATTGATTGTCAGCTCTGAGCATCCTAAGGAAGTTTTCAGCTGTCGAAAGCTTTGGATCCGGCCTGTGAATATACATGCTCTGATCATTTTCATAATGATTATACGCATGATAACCGTAAACTGCAAGCATCGGAAATATTGCAACAAGTGATAAGCACTGTCTGATATTGTTGTCGATGCCCGCCTTTGCTACAAGAGGATCATATGAAGCCAGTGTCAGTATACTTCTCGTCATGGAATTCATGATATCCTTTGACGGAGCCTTCATGATGACATCCCTCGTAAAGTTGGTAGGAAGGGTTCTGCTTCTTCCTAAAACCTCTGTAAACTCAGCCAATTCACTCTCAGATGGCAGCTGCCCGAAAAGCAGCAGATAAGCAATTTTTTCAAAACCAAACTCACCGGGCCTTAAGTTATTTGTAAGTGTCTTTACATTGTAGCCCCTGTACCACAATTGTCCGTCACATGGCACGCTGCTGCCATCCTCGCCCGTCTTAAATGAAACAATCTCTGAAATATTCGTAAGACCTGTCAGAACTCCCTTTCCGTTTACATCCCTAAGTCCTCTGTTGACACAATATTCCCTGAAAAGCTATCTGAAATTGTGTCATTTTTAATACAGATATCCTGTTTTTTTGCAGCGTAATCCGCTAATAAATTATTGCTTTTTGTCATCCATTCACCCTTCCTTTTTACTTTTTAAAATATATTATATCCGTTTTCTTAGAAATTGGCAAACCCATTCATGAATCCGTAGCCAAAAATTTTATTGGGGTAGTCAGTTTTTCTTTTCTGCGGCAGTTTCTTACCATGACATTTTTTATATCCACTCCGTTTGCGAGCAAAACATTGCCTCTCACTATCATCCACTCCATGATGAGAGCCGCCACCGCTGCAGTGATTGCAGCAGCCGCCGATGTGCCACTTAGTGCTATATACATTCCTCTTAGATTTGCCCTGTGATATCCACAGCCGGTGCTACGAGATCCGGCTTTATTCCACCGTCTGCGTCAAAGCCCCTTCCCGACTCTAAAAGTATTGCATCATTTAGGGAATTATAGCCTCCCGCCGTTATCACAAGCTTAGCATCCGAAGGCATGGTCAGCGTGGTATCAGGCTCCGAGACAATAAAGCTCACATCAGCATCAAGAAGTCCTGTCATCGGGAGCCACATATTAAAACACCTCCAATAGTACTAAGTGGAAATACCATGATGGTCCACACTCCCTTCACCACCTTTTCAAAGCGGATAAATATAAGCAAATCCCTCGTCTGTCTGCCGGTCTGCCTGTAGTCAATAGTCACCTGTGTTCCTTCAAGCAGAAATGAGTATTCACCGCTGTCTATTCGCATTGGTACCCCTGCCGGATTCGACTGACCACTCGGTGATATGACAGAAAGCGTAAATAGCTCAGGTGAAAGTGCCCAGCATTCCAGATAAAACCCATCCATATCCTGCTCAACATTTATCTCAATATCATCGACTGTATCTGTTATGCGCCCTTTATAATGATGCCTGCTGTTCGCCTCATTGCCCGCTGCCGCAACCACGGCCCTGCCTCTTTTTGCCGTGATATAGTCCAGATACTCTGAAAGATCCTCAGCTCCCGTGTGGCTTCCGTTATTGCAGCCAAGCGCCATGCAAAAGACAGCCGGTGCTCCCTTTGACCTGCAAACTCATCTGCAAAATGCACTGCTCTCATCACATCAACCTCCGAGTACACTATTTTACGATCCGAATAAAGTAGAAATCATACAGCTTTTGAGGTGCCCTTTTCAGCTTTACGCCAATAAGCTTAGCCTGTGGTGCCACCCCTGCAAAATCATCCTGCGGTCTGTCATTGCCACATATCACGCTCGCCACAAACGTACCATGCCCATCCTCATCGCCCGGTATGCTCTCATATGGATTTTCCGATAAAATAGCAGCATTTATCTCATCCTCAGAATAAACCGTATCCGTATTCTGATCCCAGAGCACTGCAATCTTCGTCTTACCCTCGTGTCATAAAAGCCTCCTGCGCATAATTCACACCTGTGTCAATAACCACCACATACACACCATTTCCGTATAGTCCCGGAACAAACTCCCTTTGAAGCCGAAAACACCGCTCTTTACAAGTCCCTGCGTGGATAAAGGAGCAAGACACTTTGAATAGCCGAATACGAATAAACTCCACCAGAAGTGGTGGGAGTCTTTCGTAATCCTCATATGTCCATATCTCGTAATCATCGCCCAATGTCTCTATGATATCAGGAGCTATTACCGGTGGAATGAACTCCTTTTTTGATACTATGAACTGCATATTTTACCTCATATGATATAATATTTAGATATGAGGGTCAAAAGATATTTTGACCCTCATATAATTATATTCTATAAATAAAAATATGCTACCATATTTATCTAATATAAACAAAGCTTCGACCAAAATTTACTCGCGGCTTCCATGACATGTAAAATAAATCACCTGGTAATCCTGCGAAAGCACCGCAAGCAGCCTTCTGCCTCGAGCAAGCTTCTCATCATCCAGATTCACAAACGGATCGTCAAGTATGAGGAACGGCTTCGAGCGGATACATCGCATCCACAAGCGCAAAACGCATACATATGCCTATCAGGTCCTTGTAGCCTGCCGACATGGTTCTCACATCGCGAAGCTGCCCCTGCTCCTTCATCCTTATTGAAATATTGGCATCCACCTGCCAGTCTCTGTCTGTATTTTCTGTCAGGATACCGAAGTACTTCTGGAATCCATTGGAAATAGGTGCCATGTATCTGGCAGTAAACTGCTCCCTTGCCCTGGTCAGATAGTCTGATGTAAGTCCAAGTATCTCGTACTTATGCTTTTCCTCAGCCTGTATCTGCTTGCAGTTGCGATACTCCTGCTCCTTTTCATCCCTCATATCAAGCTGCTCCTGCAGATCATCCATCTGTCTGCCGTACTGCACTAAGGATGCCCTGATTTCATCGAGGCTGCCTTCCACCTTTGAAATCATCTCATTGAGCTCATCAAGTGTATACGGACACTCATTTGGTGCAAGAAGCTTGTCCATATCGTTGTCATTCTCAAACTGCGTTTTCTTCTGAAGAGCACTGTCCATATTTTCCTTTGCAAAGCCGGCCTCTGCGAGCTGCTTTTTCATCAGTGAAAGTGTCTGTGTATATTCTGCAGCACTGTCATATCCATAGAGGCTTAAATACTCATCAAGCGAAGCCTTTGCCTTCTCATAGTCAGCCTTTGTCTTGGCGCGCTTTCCTATCTGCTCGTTGAAACGGCTGTAGTCATGAGCCTTTGTGCGAAGCTCATAAAGCTTCTCCTGATACTGCGATTCATCTGCTTCAATCGAAAAGCTGTCAAAAAACTGCGATACCTCATGCTCCATTGATGTAATGCCGCTTTGAATCTGCTCAAGCTGCTCCTTTAATTCTGAATCGGTATCTCCTTCTGCTTTATATTTTCCTCACGCTCAGCCATAAGCCTGATGTATGCTCTTTGCTTTTTGTTGTTCAGACGGATTCCATAGACCATCATTACAACACCGCAAAGCGCCATAGCGACTCCAGCTATGCCTACCACAAGAAACATGATTTCCTTCACATTGTACTTCTCATTCAGACTGAATACCGTGGCAACAGCTGCTGCCAAAAGACCGATAACCATAAGCACAATACCTGCTGGTACAAGCTTAGTCTTCTCGGTTCCTCCTCATCATCTGCCATCTTTGCAAGTGAGGTCATCTGCGAGAGCTTGAGCTCCATGTGGCTATACTCATTCTTGACGCTCTGGATGTTTGCAATCTTCTTTTGCATCTCATCAAGACCATCATCAGATGGCACACCATCCTTAAACATACCAAAGTGTATCTAAATACTGCTCCTCCTCAGGCGTAAAGCTCAGATTATCTTCTACAGCCTTTAAGCTTTCTAGCTCTCCGGCCTGCTTTGTCTTTTCCAAAAGCTCTGCCTCATCCGGTGAGTTTTCTCCAAAGACTGCGATTGCAGCATTGTAAATGCTCTCTTTCTCCTTCGCAACAGCACAAAGCTGCTCGTAGTTTTCACGAAGTGCCTGCTTTCTGCTGTCCTCAGATGCCACCTGAAGCGCCCTGCCGTACTCGGCTCTGATACCGGTAAGCTCCTTCTTCTGGGCAGTTTTCTCATCTATTTTCTGTGAAAGCTGTGCTGCCGCCTCATCCGCTGCCTGATACTTCTTAAGCTCCTGTTCCAAGGCTGTGAGTGTATTTACACGCTTTTTGATGGAGCCTGTGATACGGTTTGGGGACATCTTGTTCATCATGTCCTTAATGTCCGCTGTCGCCGACTCGAAGTTGTTGATGTCATTTGTATTTTCCGCCATATTGCCAAGCTTTGCGCTGATGCTGTCTGAAGACGAAAACATGCAGTCTGCCTGCGCTATGTATATCGTTCTCTTGAACTAGCTGCGGTCGAGGTCAAAAAGCTCCTCTCCAAGCAGTGGTGAAAAATCATCACACTCAACCATGGTTGCAAGCCTGTATAAATGAAAATCATCCTGCTTTTCTGTAAGTCCAAATGTCCTTACAAGTCTGTACTCCACTCCATCGGCCTCAAAATCAAGTTCTCCACCATAAGTGCCGCCCTGCCATGGCTTATAGAGCTTTCTTTCCCTCTCAAAGGCGCCCGGCTCCTTTTTCGTATCAAAGCCGTACAGCATAGCCTTCAAAAAGCCGCAAGTGTACTCTTTCCCCAGCCGTTTGGCTGGTTTATGACATTGACTCCATCATTGAAATTGATATTAAGATCGGACAGCTTTCCGAAGTTGTTTATGTGACAAGCTATTAATTTCAATTTCTAAATCTCCTCCCCGCTAAGCGCCGATATACCACACCGATGACCTCAGACTTCTGCTCCTCGGTCATATCTGAGCCAAGCACCATCCGTATGAACTCACCCTTAAGTGATGCATCCTTTTCGTATTCACTGTAATTGATGAGAAGCCTTGTCTCATCATACACCTTTCATAGTAGAAATATTCCTCGAACATATCCTTGAGGAAGTCTGTGTTTATCTCACAATCCACGTCCACCTCACCTACAAGCACGAACTTTACCATGCTTCTCGATGAATATTCACTGTCCGAAATGGCCTTTTCCATCTTCACAGCCACATCCTGTGTGGTCATGGCTCCTGTCACATCCACATACAGCGTGTAGAGGCTCCTGTACGCAAACGGTACAAAGCTAAAGCCTGCCGTGAGCTTCTCATCATCTATATCAAGCACCACAAAGCCCTTTTGTCCACACTCATCAAAACCTCTTCCCTCTAAACAGCCGCTATAGCAGTACATGCCGCGGTTGTCAAGCTGTCCGCTCTGATACTCATGCACATGACCGAGTGCGAGATAATCAATGCCCTTATTCTTAAGGTCGCCTGTGGAAATCTCATCACCGAGCTGTCCGTGGAGAGTGACAACGTTGTAATTGTCATTGTCGAGCACAAGAGAATTGTACATTGCAGCCTGGTTAGACTTGTCTATCTCAAGACCTGTTATTGTGATATTTCCATAGCTGTATGAGGTCCACTGATTAGAAAAAAGCTTAAGGTTGTCAGGGATTTCATCGAGCTTCGATATGAAATTGTCCGAGTCGTGATTACCCTTAAGATAATAGAAATCGATATCCGGATTTGACGTAATCGAATCCTTTACCAGATTTCTGGCAGTCGCTGACACATTTCTCGTGTCAAATAAATCGCCTGCTATGATAATCGCCTTTACATCATTATTTTTGGCGTACTCTATCATCCTTGAATATGTACGCAGTATTTCCATTTTTCTCTCTTTTGCCTGCTCCTTTGACAGATTCGAGGTCATCTTCGAATCCAGATGCAGGTCTGCACAGTGGATAATTTTCATTTTTCCAATTCCTCTTGATATATGAACGTTTATAAATCATTACAGACTACACATAGATTCATTACGCATAGCCTGGTTGCATCATTTACAGCCAATTCACAATTTCATAATCATTTAACAATTAAACGTGCTGACTGTCTGCAAGCTCAGGTGTACCTCTCATCTGAATGAGCGGGCCACCCTTCTTCTCCACATAGTCCTTAGTGATTGTAACAGTGCCGATATTGTCATCCTTTGGAATCTCATACATGATATCCAGCATGAAATCCTCTATAATCGCACGAAGAGCTCTGGCTCCGACCTTCTTCTCCTTTGCCATCTTGGCGATGGCATAGAGTGCATCATCGTCGAACTCAAGCCTTACCTCATCCATCTCAAGGAGCTTCTGATACTGCTTTAAGATGGCATTCTTTGGCTCCTTCAATATCTTTACAAGCATATCCTCGGTGAGCGCCTCAAGTGAGAACATGATAGGAAGTCGTCCGATAAACTCAGGAATCATTCCAAATTTGCGGATATCATCAACAGTTGCCTGCATAAGCAGGTTTTCATCCCCATCATACTTGTCCTTTAAATCAGCCTTGAAGCCTATAGAAGCCTCCTTGTTCGCGCTCCTTTATGATATCCTCAAGTCCCGGAAAGCACCTCCGCAGATAAAGAGAATATTTCTCGTGTCAACTGTGGTCATCGGAACCATGGCATTCTTGCTGTTGGCTCCTACCGGAACCTCTACCTCTGAGCCCTCTAAAAGCTTTAACATACCCTGCTGGACAGACTCTCCGCTCACATCACGCTGGTTGGCATTTCTCTTCTTTGCAAGCTTGTCTATCTCATCTATAAAAATGATACCGTGCTCAGCTCTCTCCACGTCATTATCTGCAGCCGCAAGAAGCTTACTTACCACACTTTCGATATCATCACCGATATATCCTGCCTCTGTAAGAGATGTTGCATCTGTAATCGCCAACGGCACATCTAAAAGCTTTGCAAGAGTCTTTACTAGATATGTCTTTCCTGAACCTGTAGGTCCGATCATGAGCATATTTGATTTCTCAATCTCCACACCATCATATTTATTTGAAGCCTGCTTTGCAGTGGTATTCTCTTCCTGCGCCTTATGCTTATTGTCAGCCATGACACGCTTGTAGTGGTTATATACTGCAACCGACATGACCTTCTTTGCATGCTCCTGACCTACCACATAGTCATCAAGACTTGCCTTGATCCTATGCGGTGCAGGAATTGAGTGAATGTCAAGAATCGGCTCGACCTTTTTCTCTTCTTTTGGCTTTTTCTTCTTAAGCTTCTGGCTGTTTGGTATGCCTCCTGTCAGATCTGACAAATTTATCATGCTGATATTGGGCATATTGCCAAAATCCATATTGCTTATATTACCCAGATTTCCGAAATTGCCAAAATTACCGTTGCTCATGGAGTCAAAGGTCTTTTGCATACAATCGTTACAGATGCACAGGTTCGGCTGGATATGTATCATCTTGCCTGCCACGCTCTCCGGTCTGCGGCAGATGTAGCAGACATCCTCGTAGTCGTTTGCCTTGTTATCGTTTGTATTATCTATGTTATTTGTAGTTTCTTCATTATTATCCTGAATATTGTCAGGTACTTCCTTGAAATCATCATTATTCATAGGTGAATTACCGCCTTTGTATCATTTAGCTGCTTTATCAGCCATTTAACTATTATACACTACTGAATAAATGCGTGCAAGCAAGCTGAGGCGCTTTTGAAAAAAAAGAACTGACAGATCAAAAGACCTGTCGGATCCATTTTCTTAATATCTATTATTATAACAGCTCCATAAGAAGCTTATTGACAACAGCAGGATTTGCCTTGCCATTTGTGGCCTTCATGGTCTGACCTACGAGTGCTCCGATAGCTTTCTTCTTGCCATTGTGATAATCCTCCACTGCCTGGGGATTTGCATCGATGACAGCCTGGATTGTGGCTTTAAGCTCACCCTCATCATTCATGTTCTTAAGCCCGTTCTCCTCGACATACTGCTCAGGATCGATATCATCCGAGAATATTTTCTCAAATACTTCCTTTGCAACAGATGAGTTGATTGTGCCTGCATCTACCAGATCTACAAGCTTTGCAAGGTTTACAGGTGAGAAGTTTATCTCATCTGCATCCATATCGTTATCCTTTAACAGTCGCATTGTCTCAACCATCAGCCAGTTTGAAACCTTCTTCGGCTTGCCGCAGAGCTTTGTGGCAGCCTCAAATATGTCTGCCATATGCTTTGACTCTGTGAGAATCTTTGCATCATACTTCAGGGATGTCGTATTCCTTCTTGTAGCGTGCAAGCTTCTGTGGACGAAGCTCAGGCTGCTTTGCCTTTATCTGTGCGATCCATTCATCAGATACGACGATTGGCACGAGGTCAGGCTCAGGGAAATATCTGTAGTCCTGCGCATCCTCTTTTGAACGCATGGCATGTGATGATTCCTTGTTGTCATCCCATCTACGTGTCTCCTGTACTACCTTTCTGCCCATCTCAAGAAGCTCTATCTGACGCTCACGCTCGCCCTCGATGGCATGTGCGATAGCCTTGAAGGAGTTAAGGTTTTCATCTCAGTACGTGTACCAAACTTCTTTGCGCCCACCTCTCTTACTGAGATGTTGACATCGGCACGCATTGAGCCCTCATTCAATTTACAGTCAGATGCTCCGAGATACTGGATGGTCTGACGCAGAGTCTCAAGGTATGCGATAACCTCCTCAGCGGAGCGCACATCAGGCTCTGATACTATCTCTATAAGAGGTACTCCGGAACGGTTGTAATCTACGATAGATACGTCCTCCCACTCGTCATGTACGAGCTTTCCGGCATCCTCCTCCATGTGGATTTCATGGATTCTGACGTTTTCTTTCCGTTTGCTGTCTCAATCTCCACTGAACCATTGCGGCAGATTGGCAGATAAAGCTGTGATATCTGATAGTTCTGTGGGTTATCCGGGTAAAAATAGTTCTTTCTGTCAAATTTGCAATACTGTGTAATGGTACAGTTGGTGGCAAGTCCTACTGCCACTGCGTACTCTACAACCTGCTTGTTTAAAACAGGAAGTGAGCCCGGCTGTCCTGTGCAGACAGGACATGTATGTGTATTTGGTGCGCCTCCGAAAGCTGTGGAGCAGGCGCAAAAGATCTTTGTTTTGTAGCTAACTCTACATGGACCTCAAGTCCGATGACTGTCTCATAGTTTTCATATCCTTTTTGCCTCCTTCCTACTGTGCACCGGCAGATTTATTGGTATCTGCTGTATTTTTGTTACTGTATTTCTCCGCGATAATGCTGCGCTTAAGCTCTCTTGTTTTTCAAAGCTGTAGGCTGCACGGATGATATTCTTCTCCTTAAAGCAGTCTCCGATGAGCTGTAATCCGATTGGAAGTCCGTTTTTGTCCATGCCACACGGAAGCGATATTCCCGGAAGTCCTGCAAGGTTTACAGATATGGTGTAGATATCACCGAGGTACATCTGGATTGGATCACTTAAGCTCTCTCAAGCTTTGGAGCTGTGGTTGGTGCTGCCGGTCCGAGTATCACATCATATTTAGCAAAGGCATCATCAAAGGCTTTTTTGATAAGTGCTTTTACTCTTAAGGCCTTTAAGTAATATGCATCATAATATCCTGATGAAAGCACGAAGGAGCCGAGCATGATTCTCCTCTTCACCTCAGGTCCAAAGCCCTCAGAACGCGATTTCTTGTACATGTTATGAAGGTCTGTGTACTCTTTGGTACGGTATCCGTATTTGACACCGTCGAATCTGGCAAGGTTTGAGCTTGCCTCAGCACAGGCGATTACATAGTAAGCCGGGATGGCATACTCTACAAGTCCGAGGTCAAATTCCTCCACAACAGCACCTTTTTCTTTAATTCATCTGCCGCTGCAAGGTTGCCGATTTCACCTCCGGGTCAAGTCCATCTCCGAGATAATCCTTTGGAATACCAATTTTCATACCCTTTACGTCATCGACAAGCGACTCTGTAAACTTTAAATCGTCTCTGTTTACTGATGTCGAATCCTTCGTATCATATGAAGCGATTGCCTCAAGTATAGTAGCACAGTCTGTAACATCCTTTGCGATAGGTCCAATCTGGTCAAGCGATGAGCCATAGGCAATGAGTCCATATCGTGAAACTGTGCCGTAGGTTGGCTTGATTCCTGTCACACCACAGAAGGAGCTTGGCTGTCTGATTGATCCGCCTGTATCTGAACCGAGTGCAAACGGTACCTCCTCTGCTGCAACTGCTGCACAGCTTCCGCGATGAACCGCCCGGTACGTGCTCTGTATTCCATGGGTTTTTGGTTGCTCCAAAGGCAGATGTCTCTGTGGTGCTTCCCATGGCAAACTCATCCATGTTGGTTTTCCAACGATGACACAGCCTGCATCCTCAAGGCGCTTAACAGCCTCCGCTGTGTAGGTCGGGATGAAATTGTAGAGTATCCTTGATGAACATGTGGTGAGAAGCCCTTCTGTACACATGTTATCCTTTATGGCTACAGGCACACCCGCAAGCGCTCCTTTTAGCTCTCCCGCATCAATTTTTGCCTGAACCTCTGCTGACTTTTTTAAGTGCACCCTCTTCGTCTATTGTGACAAAGCTGTTTATCTTTTCTTCTTTTGCTTTTATAGAAGCAATGGCAGCCTTTACAGCCTCTTCCACTGTAACTTCCTTTGCCTGTATTTTCTTGCCGAGTTCCACGGCAGTTAAAGACATTAAATCCATTTTTCTCCTCCTTGCCGTTATTCGCCGATTGTCTTTGGTACCTTGAATCCGCCGTCCTTCTTGACCGGTGCGTTGGCAAGTGTAGCTTCACTTCCGTCACCGTTTGTGACAACATCATCTCTGAATACATTGTTTACAGGAATACGTGGCTCATAGGCTCAATTCCCGAAGTATCAAGCTCCTCGAGCTTGTCGATATAATCAAGCATATCTGCCATATCCTTCTTGGCAGCCTCTGCCTCCTCCGGTGAAAGCTCAAGCTTTGCAAGGATTCCGACATACTCCATAGTCTCGTCAGAGATTACGTTTCTCATGACTCCGTCCTCGCACATCACCTTTGTGGTAACAGCCTGCTGCTCAGGAGTCTCCTCCTCTGGTTCCTCGTCAAGTGCTGCACTTCTGACCTTTGCATATACCGCTTCATCGCATATACCCTGATTGTTGAAGCCTGCATGGCGGAGAGTACCCTCATAATCCATGCCTGCGGCAGCCATCACCTTGCCGGAATTTGGATTTTCAGTATCATGTCTGGCCCATACACGTCCTGCACCGACCTCATTAATAAAAATCTGATGATAGCTGTGAGTGCCTCTGTCATATAACCGTTATTCCAGAAACGCTTTCCGATACAATAACCGATTTCAACCGACTCAACTCTCTCATCGGTTTTAATTGCACTTATAGTTCCGATAGGCTGCTCGAGATCATTAAGCTCAATAGCCCACTGATAAAAATCTTTTTCGTCATACTTAGATATCCATTCTTTTAAAATAGTCTCTGTAGTATCAACACTTTCATGCGCCGGCCATGTAAGATATTTTGTCACTTCGGGTCATTCGCCCAGTTGTAAAACATGTTCTCGGCATCTTCTATTTCAAATCTGCGAAGAGTAAGCCGCTCTGTGGCGATTTCTCTTGTTCCTATATGATTCATACGATATCCTTTCTCTCTTTCCTGATATTTTAATTTCTACTTGGGATTATACACACATGCCACTTCTAAGCCTTAAAGCGCACCCGCCATAATTGAATCCTGCATATCTGGGACTGCCAAAACTTGCATCCGGGTGCGCATCAACACCTGCAACGCATGGGTGCATATATATTAGTGAAGACAAATTTTTAACAGTTCCGACTCTCACAGCCTGTAATACCTCTCAGCATACATCCTGACAATAACCTATCCGCAGGAAATGTCGGAACAAGCTTAAAAATTTTCTGAGCAAAATATATACACACATGCTACCACACAGCCTGCATGCGCACCCGCCACACTTAGATCTATTACATTGAGTACTGCCAAAGCCTGCAGCCGGGTGCGCTAAACACTCTGCAGCGCATGGGTGTATATATATTGCGAAGACAAATTTTTAACAGTTCCGACGTTCACAGCCTGTAATACCTCACAGCACACATCCTGCCAATAACCTATCCGCAGGAAATGTCGGAACAAGCTTAAAAATTTTCTGAGCAAAATATATACACACATGCAACCTCAAAGCCTTACAGCGCACCCGCTACAACCACAAAAGCTGTGACCTATGGCTCCAATCTGCTGAGATCACGAGGAAACAGTGTAGCCTCACGCACATTGTCTTCTCCGATAAGCTGCATTGTAAGTCTCTCAAGTCCTATTCCAAGACCTCCGTGTGGCGGCATGCCGTACTTAAAGGCTGAAAGATAGCTCTCCATGCCCTCTGTCTCCATGCCACGCTTTGCGATTTTTCCATAAGCTTGTTGTAGTCGTGTATTCGCTGTCCGCCGGTTGTGATCTCCATTCCTCTGAAAAGCAGGTCAAAGCTTAAGGTGTATGTCTCGTCTGCCGGATCATCCATGGCATAAAACGGTCTCTTCTTTGAAGGATAATGTGTGACAAATACAAAGTCACTGTCGTACTCTTCCTTGAAGTACTGTCCGATAAGTACCTCCTCCTCCGGCTCTAAGTCGAATGGGTTTCTGAACTGTCTGTTATATTTTTCTGCGACACGCTGCTTTGCCTCGTCAAATCTGACTCTCGGTATGCTTGTCACGTCAGGCAGCTTAATCTTTAAAAGCTCAAGCTCCTTGGCGTATGAGGTCTTTAAAAGCTCCATGGTGTACTGCAAAAAGCCGGTCTCCATCTCCATGATATCCTCGAAGCCGTCAATGTAGCCCATCTCGAAATCGAGTGATGTATACTCATTCAGATGTCTCTTTGTATTGTGCTTTTCTGCTCTGAAAACAGGTGCAGTCTCAAATACCCTGTCAAAGACACCTACCATCATCTGCTTGTAAAACTGCGGGCTCTGCTGTAATATAGCCGGTCTGTGGAAATATTCAAGCTTGAAGAGGTTGGCGCCTCCCTCAGCTGACTTTGCACCAAGCTTTGGCGTATGAATTTCTGTAAATCCATTATTATAAAGGAAATCCCTAAAGCCCCTTGTGATACCCTCCTGTATACGGAACGTAGCACGCTCTCTTGGATTTCTGAGTGCCACTGCCCTGTTATTGAGCTTTGCCTCAAGCGAAGTATTCAGTTTCCATTTGTTGATCTGAAGCGGCATAGGCTCCGCCGGCTCAGATAAAATTGTGATAGTGTCAAGACGAAGCTCGAAGCCGTTTGGAGAACGGTCATCACTCTTGTATGTGCCGCATACCTCCACGGTATCTGCTTCCTTTAGATCATCGACGCTAAACTGGGATTTGCCCGGCTCGTATACACACTGTATGAGTCCGTCCCTGCGTCTTAAGACGATGAATGCAACCTCACCCATATCTCTTATGGTGTGAATCGCACCCTTTACTTTGATGTTTTTGCCCTCGTAGTCGCCTGCAAGAATTTCTGCGATACCGAGGTCTTCCTTTGAACTGCTCCTGTTAAGAATTCCATATTTTTGTGCACCTTTGATTTTTTAAGCGGGACGGAAAAAAGCCCCGGAGCATATCAAATTAATGAAATGCTCCGGGGCGAAAATTCTAAAAATATTCCGCGGTACCACCCGCTTTGAGAAAAGGACTGTTCCTGTTTCTCCACTCTTATCCGTAACGTGGATGAATCGTATCTGCCTACTTTTGATATATAAAAAGCTTAATTCACATACGATAAACCTATCTATGCAATAAACCATATCAATCATTCAACAGATCTGCTCCGGTAGTGTTCCTGCAATCAGCTCTTCCAAACAGCGCTCTCAGTCGGTGACGCTGTATTCCTGTCGGTGTCTGGTGATCCAAGTCTCCTTCAACGCATTTATTGTTCTTTTGTTGTTTAACGTTATAACACAATAAACTTATTATTTCAACCCATCATAGCCAAAACTTAAGAAAATAAAGTATAGGAATATATTATAGTTTTTCTTAATTGTGGTTATAACAGAGCACTCTTTTGCAACAATTATTAAATAAATTTAGGCTATTGGCTATTGCCTTTATTGAATTCGTATTGTAGAGTATATCTGGTATATGAATTAATAATAATGAGGCAGGTAACACTTAATGAAAAAACTATTATTTTTTGATATAGACGGCACTCTCGTTGATTTCGGCAATAGCACAATGAGCCCATCAACCGCTGATGCTCTAATAAACGCAAAACAAAACGGTCACATGATTTTTCTTTGCACAGGACGTAGTTACAATCAGATTTATCCATCATTAAAAGCCTTTGATTTTGACGGCGTGGTGGCTGCTGCCGGCGGCTATGTCACTGTGGGTGATAAGGTAATTGCACATCATGTCTATGGGCAGAATCTGTTACAGAAGGTTCTTGACACTGTTGGTGACAACAACACAGGACTTATCTTCCAGACAAAGGATAAAAGCATCACCAACCACAAGTGGGCCGACAAATTCATATCAGCATTCTCAAAGCAGTTTGACATGCATGTGATACAGGACAACCCGACATTTAAGGATATCGTGATTGATGATGAATTATCAAGCTTTTCTAATCGATACGCTGATGTTGAAAGCACCATCTACTGCAATTGCAACTACCACATTGATGATTTAAGAAAGCTCCTCGGCGATGAATTTGTAGTAACCCTGAGCAGCTTTAAAGAGCTGAACCTTACAGCGGTGAGATTACATTGCGCGGTGTCAACAAGGCAACCGGCATCCGTGATGTGGTAGAGTTTCTTCACATGAGTCAGGCTGATACAATAGGCTTTGGCGATGGCCAGAATGATTTTGATATGCTGCGCTACTGTGATGTCGGTGTTGCCATGGGCAATTCAAGCGATGAAGTCAAGGCTGTTGCCGATATAGTGACAGACGATATCAAAGAGGATGGGCTTAAAATGCCATGGTGCATCTTGGACTTGTCTAAAATGCACCATGGCATACTCTAATATTCATAAATCTGTCCCACTCGCACTCGTCTTTTGATGCCGATACAATCAAGGTGTATGAGCGCTCATCTGTTCCATCGAATACGAAGGTATAATTTTCATTCTCCTTCTCGATTAAATATGCGTATCCGTCAAGAAAATTGTTGAAGGTGTCGATATAATCTGTCTCCTCTATCTCCTCGTCAGCCGTGGTGCTCTTTAGGTTGCCATCGGCATCATATGTCTTAAATCCCTCGCGTATGAATGAAATAATATTTGCATCTGAAAGCTTTAATATAAGGCCGTTTGTCCTCATATCACGGATATCTCTGTTTTTAGAATTATCTGCCTTTATGATTACGTTGTCAAGGCATATTTTGAAGGTGCCAAAGCTCATCATGATATCGCTCACATGCACATCCGAAAATTTGAAATGTGTAAACTCGTTTTCTGTCCTGAATTTCATCTGTTATCCTCCGTATATACTCATGCCGATATTTTATCAGATAATTTTGCTTTGGGCAACTTGCATTTTATAATGTGCCGTACAGCTCAAGTGTATGGCCTACACTGCCTGCACCTATAAAATAATAGTCGCTTTGAGTGTCACCGTCTACAAAGATATACTGTCCGTACATCTTTATATTGCAAAAGAGTGCTGTGCGGCTTGATGCAGCAGCGATTCCATATCCTTTGTTTGACACGACAAGCGGCAGCCTCTGCTGTCTGCCTCCGAACGAAATATATCTGGCTTTGTTTGTCAAATCAGTAAGGTCTGTCGCAAGTATTCCCTTGGATTTAAGCTTTTCCGATTTGTCCCAGTCAAAAAATGTGTAGCACTCGCCATTATTTAAAAGCCTTGGCTCTGTGGCATTTTCACTTACAAGGAGATTTCTGCCGGCATCAAAATACTGTATGGCTCCGTTTTTCTTTTCTATCCTAAGTATCAGCTTCTCCGTTTGAATTTCAATAAGCGATTTGGATTCCTTTGCCACCCATTTGAAGGCTGTATCGGCCTTTTGCTTCCAATAGGTTTTGTGCGGCTTCACTCCAATTCCTTTTACAAAGATTACGCGTACTATCTCCGGTGTTATTGGTATCACATAAAGTGTGCCGTCCGCTGTGGCGATTTCAACATGCGATTTACCTTTTTTGAGCCATTTTACCGCAAACTTGCCCTTTGAATGTCCCTTTACATGAAGTATATCGTTGTCCGGGATTGAGCCGTATGCGTATGGGGAGGGATTGAGAGGGAGGCTGCTCTTTTTTGCAGCCTTACTTACTTCCTTAATCTTAATTTTATTTGCCATATATGTAGCAGTACATTGTGTTTGATTTTCCCTGTCTTTTTACAAATGCAGATAAATCAAGCTTCTTATTATCATACGGCTTAGTCAACTGCTCAGGCTTTAATGCAATGCGCGACGGACCAAAATACTCTCTTTCATCCATATCACGTCTGCCATCAACACGCTTTTGCTCTTCTATCTCTTTTCTGTCAGTTGCTGCTTTTCATATTCCTTTGCCTTAGTGAGCGGCTCTGCAGAAAACTCCTTCTGATGCCTGTTGGAAGGAGCAGGGTCTGCAATAAGCGGTGTCAGCCTGCCCCGGTGGAATACAGCAAGCTCATGAAGTGCACGGGTAGCCGCAACGTACAAAAGCTTCACATGACTATCATCAGCCGGATATTTTCTCTCTGATGGGTCAAACAGCAATACAGCATCAAACTCAAGTCCCTTTGTATACGCGACCGGAAGAACCATGACTCCTGCACCAAACTGTGCAGTTTCAATATCATCATCTGTTATTTCTATATGTTTTTAAGCTCAGCAGACACCTTGAGAGCCTCTGCCTCATCACGGCACACGACAGCTATCGTCTCATAGCCTTCACTCTGCCAGCCTTTTATCGTGTCAACCGATGCCGAAATCAGTGAGCGAATATTGGCATACTCCTCTATGCGCACTGCGTTTCCATGCCTAATAATAGGCTCCACCGGATAGATTGCAAAATCTCCATGGCGCAGTATCTCTGTTGCAAATTCTGAAATCTCAACAGTGTTTCTGTAGCTCTTTCGAAGCAGACCGAATGCGTCATATGTGCCTGTGAGTATCAGCTTTTCAAGTCCTCCCAGTCATTTAAGCCATACTCAAAATGTATATTCTGCGAGGTATCGCCCATGATAGTGTATGTACAGTTTCTGAGGCAGTAATGCAGACAGCAGTATGCCATCATGCCAAAATCCTGTGCCTCATCAATAACCACATGACTCGCCTCACGAACCGGATCTGTCTCCTTGATGCGCTTATAAATATACGCAAGCGCTGCCAGATCATACACATCAAATGAGTCCTTTGGAATATCTATATCATATTCCTTTTCCTTCTGACTAAGCAGAAAATCCCTGTAAAAATCATACACAGAGCCTTTCCAGTCATCCTTACCGAAATAGGTTTTGTATTTTTTATCAAGCTTTCTGCGCTCCTTTGCAGGGAACTTCACTTCCTTACCGAGAACCTCATTTTCATACTTCGAGTAAATTATCTCATTTAACATGAGGATTTTACTCTGCATGGAAAGAAGCGGATTATCATGCAGATAAGTGTCTATCAGCACCTTTCCCACAAGCAGATTGCCTGTTTTTTCCATGTAGACCTCATCTCTTGGAATACACTTTTCCTCGTAATCCCAACAGAATTTTTCAAGAGCTTCAAACCATTCTTTACTGCCCTTTATGCTGTTTCTACTGTCATTTTGCTGACTTCATGTATGCTGTACTTTTTGTCATCCCAATCCTCGTACAAAAGCCTTGTAAAAAGCTGCTCCATAGTCATCTGTTTTATGCCGTACACATCAAGCTCCGGAAGCACGCTTGTAATATAGTTCAACAAAATGTGGTTACTGCCTATAATGTAGAAATCCTCCGGTCTGAAATCATCAGCATAATTATATAAAATGTACGATATCCTGTGCATTGCAACCGTTGTCTTTCCTGAGCCTGCAACTCCCTGCACAATGATATTCGTCTTTGGCGAACGGCGGATAATAAGGTTTTGCTCCTTTTGGATTGTCGCGATAATCTCTCCGAGCACTGCCTTTTTATTCTTAGCCAGATACTTTGTCAGAAGCTCATCATTTGCTACAACATCTGAATCAAAAAAGTCGATAAGCTTATCATCTGCAATCTCATAGGTGCGCTTTCTGTTTAAATCAATCTCAAAAGTACCCTCTGAGCTCACCGTGTACTTACATGGTCCAAGACTGCTCTCATAATATACGGATGCAATCGGTGCTCTCCAATCAATGACCACAGGCTCTGATGCATTCTTTGCAATACCGACTCTGCCTATATAGTATGACTCCTGTGACTTCTGACGCAGATCCTAAAATCTATTCTGCCAAAATACGGCTTTTTCCGCGCCTTTTCACATCTTACGATATTTCTCTCGTTCTCATGAAGCTGCGCTGTCGCATTGTTCCACAGGGCAAGTCCCTCCTTGTCCTGTGCCTCGTAGACATCTCTTAAATCCTCTAAATCATCTGTCAGCTTTTTTACCGATTCCTTTGCACGGTCCAGATTATCCTGTGCAATGCCTATGATATTCTGAAGCTGTCTCTGCTCGTCTTTTAATGAAATTCCCGGTAAATCATTTTCTGTGCCCATCATGCCTCCACGACTTATATATGCTGTGATTATACTATATTTTTTATCTCATCTATCCTGTCAACACAGGCAAAAGCATCTTTTCAGCTCCTCATCAGGCTGTGTCAAATCCGCACCATGACAACCTTACAGCCTGCAGAATATGCACTTTTGACACCATTTGGCGAATCCTCTACCGCCATGCACTCCCCAGGTGCCAGCTTAAGCTCGCTGCATGCAAACTCATACACATCAGGTGCCGGCTTTCCATGCTCCACCATAGGTGCACAGATGATCTTGTCAAAATATCCGTAGAGCCCTATCTTTTTAAGATATTTCTCAGCCCTTTCTATATCATTCGCTGTGGAAATCGCTCTGTGAATGCCTTTTTCCTTCAAATATGTAAGTATCTCAATTGCACCGGGCTTAAGCTCAATACCCACCTTTTCCAGATGCTCCTCCATGATTTTTCTCCGATATGCCCTGATTTTATTATAATCCATATCCGGATCATGAAACATATCCTTAAGATGCTGCGGTGCATACGGCTGCCCGAGGCTTCGCATTGAAAGCGCCTGCTCATCTGTCATCTCGTAGCCGAATTGCTTAAGTGCCATCGGCCAGAAAATACGATAATATTTCTCCGTATCTATGAGTGTTCCGTCCATGTCAAATATTACTGCTTTTACCATTGATTCTCCTTACGTTCTGTCAGGCTTTACTATGCTTCACCTGTTAATTTTACCACGGTCATATCATGATGCATGGCCTTTATCACCGGGCCAAACATGTCCTTTGTCTTTATCCTGAGGCTGGAGGTATTTATGCATGGATGACATCCAACCCACTCACCTTTTAGCACATCCTCATCCACCAGAAGCCTGACCTCATTGTCATTGTCGTTCATCAGTCCCATAATGCTGACCGATCCTGGCGTAATATCCAGATATTTTTCCATATCCTGCGGACTTGCAAACGAAAGTCTCGCACTGCCTATCTGATGCGAGAGCTCTTTTGTCTTAAAGGTCTTGTCTCCCGGTATCATGAGCAGGTAAAGTCAGTTTTCTGGCGGTTGCACAGGAAAAGATTCTTGCAGATTGTTGCGCCGAGTGTCTTGTCAATCTCCTCACAAACCTCCATCGTAAATGCCGCTTCGTGGTCTATTCTCTGATATTCGATTCCCAGCTTGTCTAAAAGTCGTATGTACGGATTTCTTTATCCAGTCTGCCTGTGGTATCTGTCGGTCTTCCATTCTGTAATTGCATTTGTGCCTCCTGAAATCAATTATCGTAGCTGTGTTCAGCACCGTAGCCGCTGCTATTATTCTCTTTTAATTGCTATGGCTATAGATTATACACCTCTTTTATGTATTCTAACAAGCCCCGGCATCCACTGATTACATCATCAAAGGTCGCATCAAAATCCCCTGTATACCATGGATCTGCAACATCGCGCGCTGCTGTAAGCTTGTGATTTGTCCCGTAATCAGCAAATGACAGCATCTTAAATATCTTCTGCTGACTGTCATTGCCACCTGCAATCCTTGTCATATTCCTGATATTTGCAGTGTCCATTCCAATCAGAAGGTCATAGTACAAATAATCATCGCGTGTCATCTGTCTCGCGCGGTGTGGAATAAGAGGAATATGCTCCTCGTATAGTTTGTTTTTGGTGCCGTAGTGCGGCGGATTGCCTATTTCCTCACGGCTGGTCGCAGCTGAATCTATCTCGAAAACAGCATCGAGGTGCTGTCTGTGGACCAGATGGGTGAAGATGCTTTGGGCCATGGTGCTGCGGCAGATGTTGCCGTGGCAAACCATGAGCACTTTAATTTTATCTTGCATATCTTCGTTTTTCCTTGTATATCCTTATTTTTCCTAGGTTTTATCACACTTTCACGACATCTAACCTAGTGTACCTATCCTAGCATAAAATCGCATATTTTACCATATCTCGGTAAGTAAAATGAGTACAAATCTAGGTATAAACCCGATTCGTACTCATTAGTACTTTTTCCCTATGCCATTTATTTCCTTACTTGGCACACTTTTTCTATCCTTTCAAGCCTCTCCATTTCTCTCTGTGCATCTTCCAACTTAAGGTGTGTATACACATTTGAGGTAAAGAAGGGATTTTTATGGCGGTTACCAATAATATCAGAGAAATCCGAGAGCAGCGTGGCATTTACCAGGATGACCTTGCCGCTGCTATCGGATACAGCACCAAAACTGTCGGCAGGATAGAGCGTGGGAACAGCACCCCATCTGCCGAATTTATGCTGCGAATATCAAAGTGCTTTAATATGCTGGTGGAAGATGTCTTCCATGTAGAAGATTGAGTCGGAGGGAGCAATTCTGTAACAAAGCAATTTTTTATAACAGGCTTATTTCGTGCACCCTTTTACTTGGGTGGTGACTGCTAAAACCAGACCCTATCGAAGAACCCTAAAAACTATGCTTTTTAATGCCAGACCCTATCGATAAACCCTAAAATAGATTGGCAAACCCTAAAGAACTTTGATTATCCGAAAATCTCGGAAGCCTTAATTTTACTATATTTGTTATCAGAAGGTTGTTCTGCTCGCAACGCTCACAGAACAACTTTCTCACTAACTTTGCGCTTACGCACTCATTAAGTGTTCAATGATTACTCGATAACTGTAGCAACACGTCCAGATTCTACTGTACGTCCACCATCACGGACTTTGGTTTCGTGATATTCGATTATTTGAAACTAATTTGTGCGGTTCTGTTGTCTAAAGTAGCTTATTTTTGCTGAGGAATTAGTGCTTTATAAAAATCTTGTAGCCAAAATGTAGCCAATTAACGTTTAGATAAGCACAGGCAAATGAATTTCAATAATTCTTTCAAAATAACATAATCACTTTAATATAAATAAGTTATGTTATTTTAAAATATATCTGCCTTCTTCTTTATATATTTCTTGCTTAACGTCAACACAAAATGCTGGTCTGATACCATTCATATCGTATGCATTCGTGCTTCCAATTTCACCTTCGGTCCTACTGCATATACACAAGAATCATATGTAGAATCCGCACTTCTTAACCACCAACTTACAGTAAACTTTCCATTATTCGTAGTAGCAAAACGATTCTTATTATCTTTAAAATACAACAATGGCACCCCTTCAACTCCGACATGCCCATTTTTTATATCCAAGTTCAGTAAAAGACAACAAAACACTTTTCTTACAATAGTTATCACGCTATCATCTATTTGATTCAAGCATCGTTCATCTAAAATCTCTATTTCCGAATCTTGAATTAAGCAACGAGTTTGAATAGGTAAATTATCAAAAAACTCTCCCATTAAGTAATTATCAATTTCACTTTCTTCATAGTAAGCCGAATAATCACTAACTCTTCTATTCTCTGGAAGAATTTCTTTTCTTAACAAAAGTGTTTTACCATTATAATCATTAGTTAATACAATATATGGAACAAATCCTGCTTTTTCTTCAATATATATGATTGGTTCAATTTTACATTTTTCAGAATATGCCAAATCACTTATTGTATTATATTCCTCGGTTACTGCTTGTCTTTTACTACAAGCATTTAATAGAACTCCAAGAACAATTGCTAATACTACTACTTTATACGTTTTTCTGAACATTTATGTGGCTCCTTAATTTCTCTGCTTTTACGTCTTATTTTTGTAAATGCCATACACATCACTATACTTACCATGATTACAGCCATTAGACTACAAAATCCAACTGCAGATTCGTCTCCTGTTGAAACAGATTCTATCTTTTCTCCTCCATTTTCATTTATTCCCGAACCAGAATTATTACCTGTATTATTATCTTTTCCCGAATCAGGATTTTCTGGGTTCTCTGGATTTTCTGGGTTCGCTGGATTTTCTGGGTTCGCTGATTCTCCATCTTTTTCAAATTTTGCAACTAAAAGGGTATCTTTTTCTACACAAAAACGATATTGTGTTTCTTGCGAAATTAATTTATCATTCTCATACCAACCAACAAATTGGTAACCTTCTTTAATTTATGAAATACTATATGTCTTGTAGATTCATTTCATAAATTACTATAATTTTTATAGTTTTATCATTTATACATTTGTTGAAAAAAGTTATATAAAACATTACAATATTTATTGATATAAGATTCTTTCTCGCCATCTATAACACCACAAAAATAACTGTACTTAGAACCATCAAAACAACTGTACATATATTAGTTTTAAATAAGCTCATATTATCATCATTTTCCATATAATAGAGAATGTTATCATATATACTATATACATTCCCTTCATCAGCCTCTTCAATAGTTGGTAATAAACCTTCAAACTTTTCTAACGGTTCAGCCGTTATATATACTTCAATAGAAGAATCCACAAGATTTTCGTCATTTGTTTCATATTCAAATGTATATCGGAAATAAGCTCCACCGAAACTTTCATCTTCATTTAAGTAACATCGCATTCCAGAATATCCTTGGTCAAATGCAACATCTACCTTCGTATATTTTTCAAAAACATCATAATTCTTGTTATCTTCCACCACTACTTCTTTATAAGAATCATATTTCTTATAAAATGCTTCATTGACATTAGCAACTTCATTTACTTGGAGAAATTTGAAGTTAACTTCATTTATATTTATATTTTCTATGTTTTCCTCATAATACTTGTCAGACTTTATATATTCCCGTTCTTTGCCATCCTTTAATACATTCTTGCCTATAAAAATTAATGCAATAAAAAACAAGCATACAAATAATATTCTTATTATTTTCTTCATTCATTTCTCCTATTCTGTCAATCCTAAATCTATTGATTTTACTGGCTTTGACGATTTTTATTTTACCTCAAACAAAAGCCGAGAGTGATGGATATCGTAGTGTCATGTACCGAATAGCTGATAAATAAGTATAGCTAATAAAGCATCCTTTTAGTTTGCTTTATAAAGGCTATTTTCCCTCTGTTCAACTATGATGATGAACCTTCCGTGTCTAAGGGGATCATGTCCCAACTTCCTTCGTAGCATCTACCATTCACTGAGTGCCAGCCAAGCTCCTAAACGGGGCATGCCCCACGGAAAAACGATGCCGGCTACAGCTCTTGTTTTATGTTTGATTGTTACTGACCTGCATTCACCTGTCGTGGTACTGATTTACTCAGTGGACGCTATACCATCTCAGGTTCTTGTTGGTCTTTTGCAGATGCAGTCCGTTCGGACTCCATACCATTTACGGCTTCACGGCCTGCATCCGTTCCATCCGTTAATCCCACACTTTTCTCTGCATAGCTCGCTTCTCTGAATCTGATATAGTCAATTCTGTTCCGTATGAGGATATATAATCCATGCTTTCATGATCGTGACATTATTTGCAACAAACCATTGCGGTATAACTTTGAGAAAGTACCAGACTGACCGCAAGCACAATTGAACACATAAATTTTACAATCTTTGTTTTTGCCATACTTTTATCCTCCCATGTTTTGATTCAGTTTTTCTTGATTCCAATAAAACTTAATTTTACTAGCAAGCCTTTTCTTTCCACATCTATAGTTGCATAAAGTTCATCACCTCCATAAACATAAAGCTCATCATCAACCGATTTCCATACAACATTTATATCACTTAAATTGTAAGCTCTAAATATAAATACATTTTCTTCCACAATTTGTTTTGATATTATTTCTATGTCTTCTGTATTTTTACATAATACTCTAGTATAAAATCACCATTATGCTTATAGTCATCTTCCGCATAAATAACATTACCCTCAAAATAATTTTTTTTGCCCAAATACAATTCTAAGGAGTTCATTCCATAATCAAATGTATGATCCACCCCTGATGCCGAACCCATCATTGTACACAATATTCCAAAAAATACCACCCAAAATCCATAGATAAAATAAAATTTTTTCTTTTTGCATTTTTTATCTCTATATCTGCCAAAGCACATTACATGCGTTATCTGATGTGCGAAGAAGAACGTTAAAAATAATGATAGCGCTAAATAGTAAACTTTCAAATTGTTCTCACCTCTCATCATGCATAATATATTCATTTAGTTATTCATATATTTCTCTGTATAAAACCATAATAATTATTATACAAAAAAATTTAATTCTAATGTTGAAAAATATTGTTTACTTTTTTTTGCTTCTATTTGTAAATGACAAAATAATTTTGTACACAATAATATAAACTAAAATCAATATATAGTATCGTGAATCACGAACTGTTCCAATAGCAATAAAAAATATAGTAGTCAATATAATTAGTATTAAAAAACAGTAAAAATAATTTTTTCATAAATATCTCCTATCGAAATTGTAACCCTTAATTGCATAAAACGTTATACAACAATTAATGTGTTCATTCTACTTATTCTTTAAATTTAGTTGTACGCTTTACTTACCTAAAATATCAACGAATTTAACATCATTTTCATTTACATAGACACAGTATAACATAATTCCTGTGCCTATGCGATATCATTTAATGCTTATTCCGATATGAACTCATCTTCTCCACAGAAACCTCCGGATAAAAGTAAGTAAGAATCGTTGCTTTCGGAACTCCTGCGGCAAGTGCTTTCTTCACCTCTTCCTTCTGCTCCGGTGTATATGCCCAGTGCATCATTCGGTTTGTGATGGTATCTTCCCACTTAGGCTTTTCCCTCTCAGGATTCCTTACAGGCTTAGCTCCAGTACTTCCATTAGACGCATTGGCACTTTCTGCAGCATCAGACTTCTGCGATTCATCGACATACTCAAGCTCATTTGCTTGCTCCCTGTCAATCTTTGCCTTCTGCTCTGCTTCATCCTGCATGGAGAATCTTCTGCTTAATTCCGCATCACCAAGCATCATAAACTGCTCATAGGTAAGAGAATCTATATACACATTCTCGCCCTTATCCTTCAGTTTTTCATAATACTTAACTGCCTTATCTGACAGAATCTCAAATGGTGGACCGATAAGATTATCTGCTCCCATTATCTGATGAACATAAGGCTCTCCCTTGCCATCTGCTGTCTGGTTAAACATCGGATGATTGAATGGTATGAACTTATTGTCCATGATAGGAACAAAACCACGGATAAAGATAATACACTTTTTGTTATCCAGCTTTCTGACCTCATCGGGTGTAAACAGTTCTCTTCCTAATACATCATAGTTTCTTGAAGAGCTTCCCTGTCTGCCCTTAGTCTCACCGCTTGACTTCTTATCAATTGTACCTTTTCCAAGCAGCTCCGACACATACTTATGCGTACTCTGCTCATTGCCTCCAAGATAAATGAAAGTATCGCAGTTGCCTGGAATGGTTTCCCAAGTATCTTTGAAAAGTGCCTTTAACTGGGCAAAGTTCTGAATGATGATAATACTTGAAATCTCACGGCTTCGCATAGTACTTAACAGCGAACAGTAGTCATCCGGCAATGCGACATTCGCAAATTCATCTAACATGAATGTCACATGGATTACTTCCTGCCCCACAGTTCCAACCTTATAGAACTTTCCTTCATACTCAAGTACATCGCCGAAAAGTGCCGGAGTTGTTGTAATCTCCTTAACACCTGTGACAAATACCTGAGAGATTGTTTTCATCATTGACCATCCATGATCAATGCCGATTACTTCTAACTTGTTATTCATGTTCCTGTCTCTCCTTCCCTTCCGTAATATTTGCTTCCATATCCTGCTCATCTGTATCTTTTCTCCCTTCCTCTTCCATAAGCTGCTCAATAAACCTCTCTGTTCTGGACGACATTGCAACTAATGAATATAGAAAAACCAGGATGATACTTATTCCGACCAACACTACAATCCAACATAGCTTCATGTAAATACGCCTCCATCCGTAGATTCTTCTAAGAGACACTTACAATTTGCCTGACATTTTCGTGCCAGTCTTTGGAAATAAACACATTTCAAACATTCGTGCTCTGCCATAAATAATGCTTTCTCATTTCTGGCTACAATCTTTCGGTAACGCTTTTTCAAATAAGAAACATCATATAAATCCTGCTTGATTTCATTCATGGCATTTTGCTTCATTATCGCTGTGTTCAGTGAATTAATGTAGCTGACGAACTTTTCCTCAGTGCTTATATCCACACCTTTAAAAGTTAATTTCATTCACTACTTACCTGCTTTCTACACGGCTCATGCCATGTAGGTGTGCTTTTTTCCCATTTGCCTGCACACATAGGAATTACAGATAAGCCGCATCTGCGTTTACGACGCATTAAGTTAAATTAAATAATGCTATCCTCTCTACCGCCTTTTCGAGAGCCAGGAAGTTCCCTTTGAACACCTTCATAGTTTATTATCCTTCCGCAACAGTATTGACTACCCTTACTCGCTCCACTTTCATTTCTCAATCCTTCAGCACTCTTCGTAAGTATATTTGATTTCCATCAGGTATCTGAACCGGAATTATCACTATATCTGTAATTGTTATTCAATTGTATGAGCTGCTTTGCAACTCGCAGGATTATGATATAGCAAAATTTTGAATCCTTGAACTTCGCCAAAAGAAGTATTTTCAACATATCTATTCTTTTTATGTTAGTCCTCATTTGTGGTCTGTTCGCATTTTTATTATATAGTCCACATTTGTGGTTGTCAATATATTTTCAAAATAATGTACCACTTTTGTGAACTCTGTGTTAAAATATTCATATCAATTTGTTTGAGGTGATTATTAATGGATAATAGACATTCAATTGGAAGTAAAATTCAAAAATATAGAAAATTAAAAGATATGACACAGGACGAATTATCAAAACAGTCCGGTATTTATTTATCTACCATAAAGAAATATGAAAGCGGTGAACGCAATCCAAAACCAGATCAACTTCAAAAAATAGCAGAAGCTCTTGGCATTAGCGTAACTGTATTTCTTGATTACGATATTAATACCGTTAGTGATGTTCTTTCTTTGGTTATGAAGCTTAATGAACAATCTTCATTGAAAATATCTGCTGATAAGGATAAAGATGGCAACTACATCCCCAGCAGCATACACATGACATTTGAAGATTCACAAATAAATGAAGCTATTTGTTCTTATCTAAATTGTAAACAACAGATAGATTTAATTGCCTATGAGGATAATGATAAAGCTGTGATTGAACAGCAAAAAGAATTTTATGATGATAAGATTAACAGATTGCTTTTATTTAATGAACGTATTAAAAAAATCCGCTAAATTGCGGATTTTTCTTTGCTAGGACTCTTTTATAATACTTCTCTTTACATATCCTGAGTAGTTTATCCACTACTCAAATAGCTTTGGTAAATCGTTGGTAAAATCTACTGTAACATCCCCAAAACACTGTAAACTCTAGTATTTTTAATCAAGGTTAGTATATTGCCGTGACAAACCATGAGCACTTTAATTTTATCTTGCATATCTTCGTTTTTCCTTGTATATCCTTATTTTTCCTAGGTTTTATCACACTTTCACGACATCTAACCTAGTGTACCTATCCTAGCATAAAATCGCATATTTTACCATATCTCGGTAAGTAAAATGAGTACAAATCTAGGTATAAACCCGATTCGTACTCATTAGTACTTTTCCCCATGTCCTTTATTTCCTTACTTGGCACACTTTTTCATTTCTTTTTCTATCCTTTCAAGCCTCTCCATTTCTCTCTGTGCATCTTCCAACTTAAGGTGTGTATACACATTTGAGGTAACACTTATATCTGTATGTCCCATTAAATATTTCAATGTTTCTACAGATATTCCTCTCTTTGCCGCATTCGTACAAAATGAATGGCGGCATCCAACCATCGATAAACACTCTGCACACATCCAAACCCTAAATATTCTTGAATATCTTTTGGTTTTACTCCTCTCATATCCATAATTCTTGAAAGATTAACACCTGTTTCTTTTTATTAATTGTTGGAAACATACTATCGCCTCCTAGTATAATAATGATGTAGTCAAGAATGACTACTTGATTAATAAATTTCTATAAATCAGGTAACAAAAGAAGAAAGGATTCTTCCTTCATCAGATGTTATCCGTAATAATTATCATGTCTGACGGTTCCTGATAGACACCAGATAAAACATAAGGTATTATCTCTTAGGATAGGACAAAGAATGTTCACCTCCTTGGGAAGTCACTTCTGTGACTGATACCTGTAAAAAAGTCAATTAGTCCATTCGACAGGGTTTTATGTTTTAGCTGGTTGGGAGCCGGAAGGCAATACCCGAATAACGCGCTAGGTTGTGTACCTGCCAGATTGGAAATGGATTCCTATCAGAAAGGAGCTATTGCTCATGTCAAACAAAGTTATTTTTAATCTTGATGAACTATTCATCTCTGTTGGTATTGATGTCGGTGCTGACTTCTCATGGATGTCTATCGCACTTCCAAACCAACAATTCGTAGGAAAACCTTACAAAATCCTGCATAACAGTATTGATTCCCTTACAACCGCTGTTTCTAAAATAAAAGAAGCAGAAGAGTTGTATTCTTTGGAAAGTCGCATTTTCCTCGAATCCACGGGAATTTATCATTACCCACTCTTCTGCTATCTTCGTGATAAGGGTTTTAACTGCTCCGTTATTAATCCTATCATCACTAAGAATAGCACAAATATTAACATACGAAAAGTACATAATGATCGTTTTGATTCAAAAAAAGCTGCTTTGGTTGGTTTGAAACCGGATTTAAAGGTTTCACTTATGCCTTCAGATCTTGCTCTAAACTGCCGTAATCTGTGCCGTGAATACTACGATTTAATGGATAATCGCAGTGCCTATGTGAATAAGCTTCAGGGTGAATTACGCATGGCGTTTCCTCAGTATCTTGGCATCTTTTCCAAGGTTACTATCAACACTTCTCTTACATTGTTGGAAACTTATACATCTCCATCAGCTTTTCTTGAAGCAGACAAACAAGAGATTATTGATGTCATCAAATCAACAGCTCGCTTTGGGCTTACATATGCTCAGAATAAGTATAATGCCATAATTAGGCGGCAACTGATGCAAATCAGTTTGGTTACATCATAGACAGCAACATCAAGCGTATTCGCCTTTATATCAGCTTCATACGTAAATATGATGAAGAAATCAACAGCATTCTTGAATCACTCCACGAGCTTGTTGATTCAAATGAAGATACTAAATTTGTCAAACAGGTTCATTTGATTGAAGCATTCAAAGGTGCTGGTTTCTTGTCTGCAGTATCCATCATGGGTGAGATCGGTGAATTTTCAGCATTTTCAAAGCCAAAACAACTTTTCGCTTATTTCGGTCTTGATCCAGCAGTAAAGCAATCCGGTAAATTTGAAGGCACCAAGGTTCAAATGTCTAAGCGTGATTCCGCCATCGCCAGACGTGTGATTCACACGTTAACTCTACAAAGTATCAGTATTTCCCATAATGGAAAAGCTAAAAATCCAGTTCTTCGTGAGTACTATCTCCAGAAATGTGATTCAAAACCAAAACTCGTAGCAATGGGAGCTGTTTCACATAAAGTATGCAACATGATATTTGCAATACTCAGAGACAACAAACCATTTAAAATCATTGCTCCTCGGAGCATATCAAACAATACAATGCTGTCAAATGCGACATAGCTGCATAAAATACTGTAAATTCAAAGAATCAATATCTTTCAAAAACGATATTTTCACCAAGGGGAAAATCTGCCCTTTTTTAGTCAAAAAACAAAATAAATTTTTCTCATTTAATTATTGACATTTATTAGCTGGACTTTACACTAAATTCTTGTTCTACTCAGTTCTTACACATACTTTCTTCCCCGAAAAGGCAATTCCAAACTTCAAGATTTCCGTAATTCCATCCTCTTTCATTTCAGAATCGTATCGCAACTCACCAATTTGCTTTAATGCTTCATTAGACCATTTTTCAAGCTCAACATCGCTTAATTTTTCCTTCCACTTTAATTCCAAAATAATACCAGGATACCTTTTTCTCTTGGAATTAAAGAAACATCAAATCTGCCATCTCCAGATTCTCGGTTCGATTTAATCTTATACTGATTATCCATTAATGCTATTAATCCTAGCATCAAACCATGATAAAATCCTTCAGCTCCACCATCGAAGAAGCTAATTGATTTATCCATATATTCCCCAATAGCGCTCTGCAACTTCTTGTAATCATTGGCATAAAGACTTTCTGCAATCTTATTTGCTGTAGTCCTTGTAATTGCTCCAGTTTGCAAGAAATGTGACAAGATTTCACTCTTATATACAGCTGCAATCTCTCTATTTGGAATTGATACTTCACATAAATATGAACCATCTGCTTGCAGTTCCTTTTTAGGAGTTTTCAAATAGCCAGCAACCAACAATAAGCTATAAATATTTGCTGGATCCTCAGCAAGCGATCTATACACCACATTTTGATCAATTCTTGCAACTACTCTTTCTCCTTGCAAAGGTCATATAATCTTTCTGTAATATCATCTGTAGCCACTCTTAGTACATCATCAAGGATTTCATTTTTTCCTGTATTTACCCAATATACTTGAGGAAGGCATCCCTTGGAAATATAGTTGATTACAGACCATGGATTATATATTTCTTCGCTACCAAACAAATATCCATCGTACCAGTCTTTAAGTTCCTCCTCTTTATCTGATACTCCATAGTAACTGAGCATTGCTTTCACTTCAGATTCTGTAAATCCAAAAGCTATCGTATTCTTCATCCATTACGGAGTTCACTGTTAAATTATTTAGACCACTAAAGATACTTTCCTGAGCAATACGCAAAATTCCTGTTAGGAAACCATAGGATAAATTCTTATTATCCTTAAATGCTCCTGAAAAGAAATTTCTCATGAATCCAATAATTTCATTGTAGAAATCCTTAGAGTATCCCTCTTGAATCGGAGTATCATATTCATCAATAATGATTACTGGAGCCTTATCATAATGTGAAGCAAGCATTTTAGATAGTCTTTCTAGCGAAGAAGTAAGCTCCACTTCATTAGCTGTAGCGCTAATAATCTTTGTAAAATACTCCTTCTCATATTGTGAGAGCTTATCACTATTTAGTAGCTCTTGATGTCTTCCATACTCTTCTTGAAGTAGTCCCCTTATTTTATCTATTGTTGCGTCCCAAGTATCAAATTTAACATCCTTAAAAGTTAAGAATATGACTGGATATTTTCCTTGATGTGAACGATACTCTTCTCCACATTGCCAAATATTTTTATCGGCAAAATACTTACTAGTATTCTTATCTGATATTTCAAAGAACACTCTGAGCATATCCATATTCAAGGTCTTTCCGAATCTCCTTGGTCTCGTAAACAAAGATACCAATGGCTTTTGATCCAAGAATTCTTTGATTAATAACGTCTTGTCGACATAGTAATATTCTTCCTGCGCACGAACATAGTCAGAGATGCCGATTGGTAATGATTTAACTTCTGCTTTCGCAACCATATTTTTCTTGATGTATTTTCCATTAGACACTCTTCCATCCATTGGCTTTGGAGAGTCGTCTGGAATTAACCAAGATCCTTTTTCTTTTATTGCACCCTGTATTCTTCCTTTTTTGCACATATCATTTACGGAACGTGGAGAAACATTCCACTCTAAAGCCTTTTCTTTACAAGTTTTCATATATATATCAGCTCCTGTCATTCGCAATATTATTCCTCATCTTACGCAAATTATACCTCAGTAAAACGTAAAAGTCAAATCAATTCGATATTTTGCGTTTAATTATTGCGTTTGCTTAATGTTTTGCGTCTTGTATTTTTCGGCACTTTTATTTTGGTTTTTTCAGTCCACAAACTTGTTTGTAGCATATTACTCAGACAAGTTTAACTCCACTGAAAAAGGACCAGCCCAGCTGATCCTCTCCCTCTATCACATCCCCATTGTAATTTATTCTTATATTCTGCTATTTTTACTTTTCAGCCAAAAGTACGGTTTCTGGGCAAATTATAGCATATTGTTGCAAGTCTATTCTTACAATTCCATCAGAAAATGTTCATGCAGCGCACGTTTCACTGATCGAAATTACCTCGCTCCGGACATTGGATGGAAACAACCAATCCCTTCTCTGGGAGAATCGTTGTAATCTGTCCGAATGCGCCATCAGCACGATAGGATCCTGGATATGGACTGATCCAGAACTGATAGCCATATCCTACATGCCAGGGATCTGCCGATGGCTCGAAGGTAAATTTCGGGGTGGACACCTCCTGCACCCAGTCCCTGCTGACAATCTGCTCGCCCTTCCAGTTACCCTCAGCCAGATAGAGCTGTCCCAGTTTCATCATCTCGGTACAAGTCAGATACATACCTCCGCCGCCATTCGGATGTCCCTGTGGATCATGCTCCCAGAGCGGCCATCCCATATCAAGGGGCTGGAATACCTTCTCATACAGATACTCTCCCATCCGCTTGCCAACGGCCCGTTCTACCATATGAGCAGCCAGAATACTGTCGGCAGAGGAATAGCAGAATGCACTGCCTGGCTCCACAGGAACCGGCTGTGCCATCATATATTTCTCATAATCCGGTGCGCCGACGCCCGGACGTCTGTCCGCATTCATCAGAAGTGCCTTACCAAAGCCACTGGACATGCAGAGCAGATGTTTCAACTGAATCTTCTCCAGATTTGGATCCGGATTTGAAGGAAGTTTATCTTTAAACACTTCCGCCACATGATCTTCCAGGCTTAGTTTTCCCTCTTCTATTGCGAGTCCAACTGCTGTTACCGTAAAACTCTTGGTATGTGAATAAATATTTCTCGGTGCATTTGCTGCGTAGTGCATCTCACAGAGTACCTTGTTCTCATCTCCGACACTGATAGCTTCCAGCGGCAGATTGTGGCTGCTGGCATAACGATGAAATTCCAAAAACTTCTCTTCCAGTAACATAATACCTCTATCTTTTCCGACAAATCTCTGATCTGGTTCTATTATCTCATACACATCTCTGCATCTGTCGGCAGTGGCTTCAGCGGTGCGGACGGCAGGGTCTGATACCAATAAGCAACACTGGTGTAATCATCGTAACGCGGTCCGGTCCAGCCCATGTTGTCGAGTGTCATACGAAACTTATTCTCAAAACGGATCGGGTCTGCAATATGGAAATGATACAGCAGGAATCTCTGCTGTCCGTTATAGAATTCCCGGTTGTCTCCATAGATTGCATACATGCCGGTATATAAGCCGCTGAAGGTCTGATAGCTCTTGATGATGATGTCATTTCCAAATCCATAGGAACCGCCGAAGTAGTCTTCAGTTCCGGTATAGTGGATAGACGGATACGGATCATCGTCCAGATACATGCGGGCTTCGCCTTCTACCCAACAGGTATTGTTGCCATTCATACCAGTTGCCAGAGTCACACCGACAAATTGTCCCCTGCCTTCGATTCCGTCAACGATTGTGTAGGTACGACCCTTCTGAACCGGGTGCTCTTGGCGATAGGTGGCATGGAAATAACCAGCCTCCGCCGGAATCTCCTGATAAGCTCCGGTGATAATATAATAGAGATTTTCATCCTTGTCACCACGGTTTTCCATCGTGATCCGAGCTCTCTTATGGAACGGCATCTCAAAATAGCTGTTATAGCCGCGACCAGGAGCTACCAGCATCATGGCAGAATTCAACACCGGATATTTGCCATCCCGGTCCACGAAATTTTCATCATAGGCACATCCGAAGAATGCAGAGAGCGGAGCTTCCACAGACGGATATTCCTGATCATCCCAATACATACGGATGATAAAATGGTGCCCTACATATCCGGTAAACCACATATGCTGGATCACACCCGGTCCTGCAGCATCTACCAGAGTTACGGTTTCCCCTGCAGGAATCGTCACGGTCGGACGAAGCTTGGTGCAGTCACCTCCTGGGAACCACCTGCGCGTACACCGGTTGGATTCTCTGCGGAAAATGCAAACGTTTTGGAGTTCTGGATCATACAATAGTTGTTCATATTCTTCTCCTCTCTGATCAAACCTGGATCATCTGAAATTATTGCTTACTACGCTATCGCGTTTCTCTATTCACTATAAATTCACTATAACATTTATCTCCCATGAAGTGACGGAATTACAGAATCATTCCGTCTGCGCCTTCTCATTTTCTTCCCGGATAATCTCCTTTATTCAAGCGCTTAAACTGATTATACCATAAATCTATGAACAAAGTTTATCTGTAAAGAAAATTGATACAGAGTTTTTCAAAATCGGTCCATCTGCTACTGGGTAGCCACCTGCCTACAACTTGTATTGCTATTTCCTATCGTTCCGAACAATGCAACCATTGCCTAAATTGTATAGTTCTTCTTTTGATTATACTCAATTGCAATTCAAAATGCTTTCGATTCGTTTTTATAAAACCATCTTTTTGTAATTTTGATATCTCCGTAGACATTGCCGCACGATCTATACAAAGATAATCTGCCAGCTGCTGCCGGTCAAAAGGAATATCAAAAGATAACGACGAATGTCTGATAGATTCTGCTGACAGATACGACAATAGTTTATCTCTGGTCGTTCGATTGCCGACATGGGTGATCTTGTCGTTCAGGATCAGTATCTTATTGGCCAAGACACTGACAAGGTTACGAATTAACTTCTGATGATGTTCGCATGCAGTTGGGCAGGAAACAAAAAGTCTCTGAACATTCAGAAAAATGATTTCACAATCCTCATCTGCTGTCACGCTGACATTCAAAACAGCTCCCGGACTTGCTGCATATGGCTCACCAAAAAAATCTCCCGCGTGACATTTTGACAGAATATTTCGGTGTCCCCAGAGGTCTTCCTGAATAACAAGAACACAGCCGGACACCACAAGTCCCCATTACCTCGGTAGAATCTCCCGCTCTGAAAATATAAGAATTTCGTTCTTTGGAAGTTATTGTTGCATTTACACAATGCAATATGGATAATATCTCGTTATCTGTAAGGCCTTTGAAGAATGGACTGTTTCTTAGAATAGGCAAATATTTTTTCAAAATCGTTCCTCCTGTTGGAAATCAAACATACAAGTTGTATTTATTATACTATGATTCTAGCAGAAACAAACGCTAAATACTATTGACGGAGGTTAAAAATGATAAGAAAGATTATTCGAATCGATAAAGAAAAATGTAACGGATGCGGTGCCTGTGCGGATGCCTGTCACGAAGGTGCCATTGATATCATTGACGGAAAAGCAGAATTGGTGAGAGAACATTTCTGTGACGGACTTGGTGATTGTCTCCCGGAATGTCCTACAGGTGCCATCTCATTTGAGGAGAGAGAAGCACCTGCATATGACGAAGAAGCCGTGAAAGAAGCACAGAAAAAAATAGTTACTCAAAAATCAGGCAATGTCCTCTCACTCCGGCTGTCCGGGATCTAAAATCATGCAGATCAGACGAACTGAAACATCTGAGCCGGTTAAAGCCACTTCAACCGCAGATTCAGGGTCAAAACTTCAGAACTGGCCAGTCCAGATTAAACTTGCCCCAGTCAGTGCACCATATTTTGACGGTGCAAAGCTTTTAATCGCAGCCGATTGCACTGCTTACGCTTATGCCGCCTTTCATCAGGAGTTTTATTCGAAACAAGGTAACATTAATTGGCTGTCCTAAATTAGATCAGGTGGATTATAGTGAGAAATTAACTGCAATCATTCAAAATAACAACATCCAAAGCGTAACGATCGTAAGGATGGAAGTTCCTTGCTGTGGTGGTCTGGAGATTGCGGCCAAAAAAAGGCTCTTCAAAATAGTGGAAAATTCTTACCATGGCAGGTTATAACGATAAGTATTGATGGAAAAATCATGGAGTAAAGTCAGCAACCACCAGTTCAACTGGTGGTTTGCTATACCCCTCTATTAAGCCTCCTGCACTTCTCATATGCAAAAGTGCTGCACCAAGCGCTCCGCAAAGCTGTGCCTCATCGCAAATATACAGCTTTGCGCCGAGCTTTTCTTCAAGTGCATTTGTGATGCCTTTGTTCTTTGCCACTCCGCCGGTCATCATATACTCTCCCGGATTGTTCTGCCCAAGCCTTGCTGCAAGTGCGCCTACCTTTGAAGCTACAGACATGTTTAGTCCGTGGATAATATCAGAAACAGCCTTGTTCTGTGCCACCAGCGATACTACCTCAGACTCTGCAAAAACTGTACACATGCTTGAAATCACAATGTTTTCCTTCCACTCAAGTCCCATGGTGCTCATCTCCTCAAGTGAAAGTCCGAGTGTCCTTGCCATCATCTCCAGAAAACGTCCGGTTCCTGCCGCACATTTATCGTTCATCAGGAAATTCTTCACAGCACCATTTTCATCTATACTGATTGCCTTTATATCCTGTCCACCTATGTCAATAACTGTGCGCACGTTGGGGTTCAGATAATGCGCGCCCTTTGCATGGCAGGTAATCTCTGTGATGCTGTCATCACCGCTGTTGATGTATGCACGACCATATCCTGTTGTTACAATCCTTACAATATCATCCTTTGATATACCGGCCTTTTCGACAGCCTTCTCCAGACTCTTTTCGGCGCTAAGCATAGCTCCGCCACCTGTTGGAATAATCATTGTCGATTTAATTTTTCCGTCCTAATCCAGTATCACCACATCTGTGCTTGTTGAGCCGCTGTCAATTCCTGCTACATAGTAGACTCCTGATTCCATCCTTCTTCTTGCCTCCTCGCTTATGCCTTTTGTAGGGTCCATGTCATCTGAGCCCTCTATTGTCTCTGCAAATGCCTGTATTCTTGTCAGAAGCTGCCCGGCACTCTGGCTTGTAAAATCCGTCTCAAGCTTTAAAAGAGGCACCTTAATATTATTCTTTATGCTTGCATACTCAAAACCATAGTAATCGCAGAACTTTATCGTGTGATATATGATGCCCTTAAGACTTGGGTCTAAAAAGAGCTGGTTTCTTCTTGTATTATTGTTCATTCTGGCACATGGCATCTGTCCGAGCAGACTCTCTGCATATGCTACAAAGAGAGCCTCATCATCCATATTTCTAAGATCCTTCTGTAAAATAATGAGATTTCTGCCGGATGTGCATGTCATATTTTCCACATCCATCTGCATATTTTCACGTATTGTCTTCTCAAGAATACTGCTCACATGCACACCCATAAGACCTATGTATGGCTTGCGCTCAGATTCGAGGTTTTGCAAACGACTTTATAAAAAGCTCCCTGTCGAATGTCCTGTGCGAATATCTCTCATATGCTTTCTTCAAACGAAGAATTGACTGTGCAAATTTTATGTTCTCACACTCGTTATCCTCATGAGGCAGATCAAGCATATACAGGAATTTGCATTTCTTTGTATTCTCTATGATATCATAGACTCTGCGCATTGAATCGCAGCAGTTCACGAGCACAAGCTCCTCTACCTTGCCCTCGAGCACAGCCTGTATGACTGATTTGCCGAATCCGCAGAGATTCGCATGAGCTATCTTATCTGATTTATCGAAATTCTCCGGCATCTCCTCAAGCACAGCACATTCCTGTCCAAAGCCCTTAAACAGCTCTACCGGAGCATATTTACAAACATAATTTATCATCTGTTTTCCACTTCCTGAAATTGGTTTATAGTAAATATCCACACACCGCACGCAATAACCGGTGTATTATTTCTAATTACGTTCCTGCTCTGTAAGCATCTCCACAAATGCCTGAAGCCTTGTGGAAATCTGTCCGTCACTGGCATTTGCCGGGTTGCAGCCGTCTCCGTCTAAAACCATAGTTGGAAGCCCTTCCCTCTCGAGTGAGCGCTTTACAAGGCTTGATGCACCGATTGTATTCTTACAGCCCCAGTGCGCAAAAAGTACAGCACCGTCTGCTCCAACTGTGTCGGCAAGCTCCTTTGCCTCATCTATTCTCTGGTTCACGCTGCCATTATAAATGCAGTAAACCATTTTTCGGCAAGTGCCTCGTAAGGATCATCCGACTCCATGCTTCTGAAACCATCCGCTATAAAATCGCTTGCACTGATATGGATTGTATCACTGTAATTGAACACATCCTTCACTGCATCCTGCAAAAACGGCATGGTGTGCATCCAAAGTACATGAAATCCATCGCCTGCCGGTGCACGTCTCACATCATCTCTCAGAAGCTGTGTATATCTGACTGATTCATCAGTTCCTGCAAGCAGATGACACATGAAAAGCGCATACAGCTCATTTGTGAGAGTTGATGCAATATCATGTCCTTTTCTCGGTGAAGCTGCCTGTAATAATTATTTGATGCAATTTTGCTCTTATCTACAGCCTTTTCACAGACTCCTCTGTGATTTCTCTGCCGGTGACATCCTGCAAAAACTCTTAAGCTCCCTAAGCTGCTTTGCTACATACATAACAGAGTCATAATTCTTCTCATATGGAACATCTATATAAAAACTTGGTATTTCATATCTCTCCTTGAGATACGGAAATGTCATCATATTGCCATCGCATGCCAGGTTTGTATACACCATGCACTTTGGCTTTGGCACTATACCATTTAAGGCTGCGCCCAGAAAAACTCTGTGATAAGAGCACATAGTTTCCGGAAAGCCTTCCTTCTCAGTCTGCCTTAGAAAGGCCTGCTCACATTTAGTTCCTGCAATAAAGCACGATAATGCCTCAACCGAATATTGTGTGAGACCTGCCGCCGTCAAAAGCTCGCCAGGTACAAAAATACTGACCATGGCGGCATTTTCAGGCTTTGCAAGTGCCTGTATGATATTATTCATGACAATCTTTGCCACATACTGCCCTGACATTGGAAGCTTTCTGTCGGAAATAATGCTAATCTTTTTCCTGTAATCTATATCCTGCAAGCAAAGCTTCCTCGCCTTAACAGGATCTTTTTCTGCTATCTCGCCTACTTTTTCTCCAAATTTATCCACTATACTCATGTGATATTTCAGCTCTTTTCTATATTCAAATATATATAAATATTCGGTTCACCATACTATTATAGCAATTGTGCACAAAAAGTAAACTCCCATTTTAGCTATATTTCACTATAACTATTGTCAGATATCCTTTTGCTTCGGTAAGCTCATCCAGCCCCTGTACACACGCTCAGACTCCATGCCACAGTTTGTCACACCATACACTGTCATTTTCTTTTTTCTGATAGCATCTCCTGTGCGAAGCACCTCTATAAGCTCTGCAAGCTTCTTTCCGGATTTCATGTATACACAGGTTCCACCGTAGCCCACAGTACCCCTCACATCATACGAAGCCGGTATGATATGTATCTCATCCATCATCTCACCAAGCGAAATGCCAAGCCGCGCTGCAGCTGCACAAAACGACGGCACACCGCTTATCATCACTGCCGTAAAACCTGCCTGCATGACACGCTTATGGATATACATATATGTCGAATACACGCTTGGATCGCCGATTGTAAGCATTGCCACATTTTTGCCTGCTTCAAGCTCACTTACTATGTCACTGTATATCTTATTGTGTGATATAGTAAGCTTTTCCTTGTCCTTTATCATTGGAAACGGAGTGCACATAATCTGTTTTTTCTCTATCTCCGGTAAAACAGCCTGCACTATGCCGTACGCATAGCATTCCTCTTTTGAAACTGCAGGGATTGCAATTATATCACATGCTTTTATCGTATTAATAGCCTTTAAAGTCATAAGCTCGGGATCTCCCGGACCTACACCGATGCCATATAACACACCAATATTATTTTTATTGTCATCACCGGCTCTTTCTATCTGCTTGTCCATCTTTATAATTTCCTGCTTTCTATACCACATTTACAAGTAATGTATTCCTAACAAAATCTTCACAAATCGATATCATATATTCTTCTTGTATCAATTACCGTCTCTGTACCATTATCATCCACAACTATCATCAGATGCCCTATGCTATCAAGCTTTTTAAGATACCCTGTCACATGCTCATAGCTGCCACCCTCCTTGTGCTCATCCGGCACAAAATATGTCACCTCAAAATAATTCTCTGCCATGGTGTTTATGACATTTTCGTCATATAAACTGTCTGAATTGAAATTACGCTTTCTATAAAGCATCATGAGCTCATTCATTTCTCATCAAGCTCTCTTTTGTCCTCATCGCTCATGCCACTCGTTTGTCAGCCTCGCTGTCTCTGCAATAGCCTCCTCATGACCTGTAAGTGCCGCAAAAGGTGCAAACTGTGCTGAGCGGTCCCATATAGACATCTGCGGATGTACCTTTGACACATGATGTGGTAAATCTATAATATCATCATATTTTCCCATGCCATGCTCCTTATATACTTTTTCGTAACTATTTTAAACCACTAAAAAAAATCCGATTAAGAACCACAGCGGTTGCTGCTATGCCTTGTGTCCGCCAATCTGATTGTTCCTTGAAATAGTTGTGGCACCCTCCTCAAGATTCATGCCCTTTAGCATGGCATTTTTTCCATATTTCTTCTTGACGGAAATCATAGCCTCCTGAAGCTTTCTCTCCTTGGAAAGCGCCTCATCCTCTTTAGCTTTTCCTTAGCCCTCTCCTGATAATCTGTAAATAAATCAAGCTGCTCAAACTGCTCACTTTCCTGCACCTTGCTCTCATCACAGACCCTGTTTGCCACCACAGTAATCCTTCGTGTCAGAAGAGAAGGATCTATAATACGGTCATAAAGCTCCATCACCGCATCCATGATGATGCGCGTGGATGACGTATAACGCCCTAAATTTGCTGTACCATGTGCATGCTTTGGAACCTTTCTGCCGTATCGGTCTATGGTAATCTCACCTGTATAATCTCTGTGTGTACCTTTTTTACCGCCAATACTGTCTCTGCCTTTATTATTTACTGCGTGGTCATAATTATTGCCCAAACAGCGATCAGTCTTATTAGACAGATTTGCAATATCATACCCTATAGTGAGTACTATCTGGTCTGTAACCAGCCTCTTATCTACCAGATCAAGCACAAGAAGGTCCGTCATCTCACGCACAATAAGCTTTGTCTTCTCATAATCATACGGCTCTGAAGCACCTGCCGAACTGATGCTGTTGGTCTGCGGTCTGTATGCCTTGATATCAGCTATTGTAACAGGCTCATACCCCCATGCATGGTCTATAAGAAGCTCTGCATTGATGCCAAACATCTTATACAGCTTTTCCTCATTGTAAAAATCATTCGGACCGCCTGTTGAGCATCTGGCCACATCCCCCATTGTATACATGCCGGCTGCCTCGAGCTTTTGGCATAACCTGCTCCCACCATCCAGAAATCGGTAATCGGCCTGTGGTCCCATAGTTTTCGCCTATAGCTATTCTCATTAAGCTCTGCTATACGCACTCCTCGTTCATCAGGCATGGCATGCTTTGCCATAATATCCATGGCTATCTTGCACAGATACAGATTGGTACCAATGCCGCAGGTTGCCGTGATACCGGTATCCTTAAGGACATCGTCTATCATCTTAGACGCAAGCTCCCTTGCCGTCATGTGATAAGTGCGAAGATAGTGTGTCACATCCATAAAAACCTCATCTATCGAGTAAACACTGATATCCTCAGGTGCGATATACTTAAGATAAATATTGTATATGCGTGTACTGTAATCCATATACAAAGCCATACGCGGCGGTGCGACAATGTATGTCAGCTCATACTCAGGATGTGCGTCAAGCAGATTCGCATTATATGATGCATAATCAAAGCCGGCCATTGTGCTTTCTGTTATATCATTTTCTGCCATATCAATTTCTGTTACATATTTTTTTCTTCTCTCCACTGTCCCGGCAGCATGTCCACTCGCCATAAGCTTCGACAGACGCAGCTTGTTTACCTCCTTCACACGCTGTACCACCTCAAAAAGGCGCGCCCTGCCCGGTATGCCATATGCCTTAAGAGCCGGCGATACTGCAAGACAGATAGTCTTCTCCGTGCGGGTTGGATCTGCCACGACCAGATTAGTGGTCAGAGCATCCTTTCCCCTCTCTCTGCACTCTACTGATGCGTAAAATGATTTTAAATCTATTGCCACATAAATGTGCTCTTCATTATGCTTGTCCATATTATGATTTTACATGGATTATGTTTAAATGTCAAGAACATATGTTTGTATATATAAATTATTGTCACCACATAAGAAAATGCCGCTACAGCACAGTTTAATGTATCTGCAAGCCTTACGCAGTCACTTAGTGGCTGTTAGAATTATATCCGCACACAACAATGCCCCGCCAAGGATGGCGGGGCAAGGCGTTATATGTCACTAAGCTTTAAAACACTACACTACAAGGAAGAACTTCACAAGGAAAAGAAGCGAAATAGCATAAGTAAGGATAGAAACCTCCTTTGCTTTTCCTGTAAAGACCTTGAGTACAGTATATGTGATAAGTCCAAGACCTATACCATGTCCAATAGATCCGGAGATAGGCATTGCAATAAGCATGAGTGCTACCGGAGCAACCTGTGAGATCCTCGAAATCCACCTTCTTAAGACCGCCAAGCATCAGGATACCAACATAGATAAGTGCTGATGATGTTGCTGCGGCAGGAATGATTGCTGCAAGCGGTGCTATAAATATGCATGCAAGGAACAGGATACCTGTTGTGAAAGCTGTAAGACCTGTTCGTCCACCGGCCTCTACACGATGCAGACTCAACAAAGTTGTTACTGTAGATGTACCTGTTACGGCACCAACCACTGTGGCAACTGAATCGGAAACCAAAGCCTCCTTCATGTTTGGCATATTTCCCTCTTTGTCAACCATTCCTGCTCGTGATGCAGTACCAACAAGTGTTCCGATGGTATCAAACATATCTATGATACAGAATGTGATGATGAGTGAAATTGCTGTAAACCATCCAATACTGATGAAATCCTTGAAATCGAACTTGAACAGTGTTGTATCTGCCATATCCTTAAACTGTGGCACAAATGAAGCTGTTGCAAGTGATGCAAAAGGATTTGTTCCAAAGAATATAGCCTCTCCTACCCAGTAAACTACGCAGGCTGCAAGCATACCAAAAAGTACTGCTCCGTTGACGCCCTTATGAGCTAAAATAATGATAACAAAAAGTCCGATGAACATAGTCACAACAGTGAGCACCATTGAAGAATATCCATCTGTCATATTTGTTTTGGCAAGTACCGGTGTGAGTGCACCGAAGAAATCCTTCATCACAAAATGGTCCGCCATCCTTTGAGTAAACACCGGCATTTGAGCCAAAGCCGATATTTAAAAGCATAAGACCGATAGCCGGTGAAATACCCATGCGGACACCATAAGGAATGGCATCTACTATCTTGTCACGGATATTGAATATTGAAAGTATAAAGAATAAAATACCCTCAATAAGGATGATACACAGTGCAGCCTGGAATGAATCAACATATGACAGGCCTGTGATGCTTACGATATTGGCAACTACTACAGCAAAGAAGCTGTTAAGTCCCATACCCGGAGCCAGTGCAAATGGCTTGTTGGCAAGAAATGCCATGACAAACATACCGACTGCCGAAGCAATACATGTTGCCAGGAACACTCCGTTCCATAGTGCTTTTGTTCCCTCAGCACCAAATCCGGTGAGGAGGTTTGGGTTAAGAGCAATGATGTATGCCATGGTCATGAATGTTGTCAGACCGGCAAGAATCTCTGTCTTGACCGTTGTGTTGTTTTGTTTGAGTTTGAAGATTTTTTCTAACATTTTTCTTCCTTTCCTTTTATTTTTTTTGCAGCTGTTATCCGCTTTCCTGCTACAGGCGCCTGTTAATAGCTGCATTGTATATAAAATTGTGAATCACAATTGATTCCTTGTTTTTTCCACGAACTCACTCGTGAAAACATCAAGTGTAACCGGCTTTGAATAGAAATAGCCCTGAATAATATTACAACCAAACTGCTGTAATAGCCTTACCTGCTCCTCATTCTCTGCTCCCTCGGCAACACACTCTATACCAAGCTCCATAATCATGGATATGAGGTGCTTTAACATGATCCTGCTCTTTTCATTGCTCTCGAGATTCTTGACCAGGGAACGGTCAATTTTAGCAATGCTGAACGGAAACTTAAAGAGCATCTCAAGATTTGAGTACTTCGTGCCAAAGTCATCCATCGAAAGACGAAAGCCCATTGAAATCAGTGACTGCGCGATATTATTTATCAATACAATATCCATATCACCAACAGACTCTGTTATCTCTATCTGAACAAGCCCCTCCGGGAGATCATACCTGTTCATTATCTCCTTCACCTGCTCCAGGAGGTCTGCATATTCCAGTGTATTTTTAAAAATTCACAGATACCGAACCACTCTCCTGTCACTTATACAGCGAAGCTTCTGCGCCTTGCATACCTCATCAAGTACAAATAAATCAATAAGATGCGAGCATCTATTTTCTTCTAAAATCTCGATAAAATGAATTGGCCCTACAACGCCATGAGCCTCATCAAAATCTGATAAGGGCCTCCGCCCCGACTGTGATGCCTGTTCTTGAATCAACCTTCGGCTGATAATACACCATGAAGCTTCCCTTTTCAATCTCAGAAACCACATCCTTAAATACCTTATTTCTCGTTATACTGTCAAGACTCTTAAGCTTCGCGTCCTTTTCAATATCATACATTAAGCGAACCTCTGAGAGCTGCCTTGCTATGTCGGGCTTGTCCGTCCAACTAAAGCCTGTCGATACTGAGAAATCCAGATCATCAAGGCTTTCCCTTACTATCCTGACAAGTCCCATAAATGATTTTTTATCAATATCCTTGCAAAACAACTATCTCATCCTGCTCGTACCTGTATATATCGTAGCCTGTAAAACGCCCCGATCACATCTGCAACCATCTTAAGACGCGCATTTCCTGCCATATACCCAAATTTTTCATTTATATCTGAAAGCCTTATGATATCTGATGCAAATACTCCCATAAAGCTGCAGTCATACTCCACATAGCTCTCTCCCAAATTATTAAAGGTCTCTCTCTTTCTTAAGCCTGTGACCTGGTCAAAATTGAGCCTGTACTCATACTCTGCCCTCGCCTTCTCATAAAACAGACTATTCGATATTGAAATACCAATCATTTCAATCAAATCCAGACTTCTGAATTGGCTCTTGGATTCATAACCACGATGGCACCAAAGCATTGTTCCCCCTTGTTTAGAAGAACAGCAGATGTAGACCATATTCTGACATCAGCCATACGCTTGAATAAATCCCTGTATTCACCCTCAATTGACTGAATATCACTTATAAACACACGGCCGGTGTCATTAAACAGAGCGAGAAAATCTGTAATTGCACCTCTTGAAACAGATTCATTAACCACCTTTGCCATAATCTTAGCACTTGGTATATGTATCTCCTCAATTGTGTCCCACGCACTCTCTCCATTATAAATGACAGCCACACAATCTGCATTATAAAACTCTCTAAGCAGCCGTAAATAGTTCTTATACCCCAAGCCTTCGGTGGTATCATTAACAGCATCAATGAAATTCTGCATAAACGACCTGTAGCTGATTATCTGTCTCATAACAGCATTCAGCTTTGACTCATCACTCAAATCTATCATCTTGAGCAGTCTATAGCCATTATAATCCTTATGATTCAGCTTGATTATGAGCTTCTTTTCGCCTAAAAGCTTTGCAACTATATTGTCGGGATGATCCTTTCAAAAAACCGATACTCTGTTTCCCTGCTCTTTTTCCGTAAAAACAAATCAATAAACCCATCCTCAAACGGCTTTGAAATAAATTCATCAATCTGAGATGCTGTCATAACGCTTGAATTTCTGATAGCCTTATTGACAAATACTATTCTACGGCTCTCCTCATCTACTGCAAGTATATAGTCCGGCATTTCATCATACGAGAATATCTCCATATCTGACATCCTGCAGGATACATCTGTATTGGAAGGAGCGCAGGAATTATGCGGAACGGTTATATCATTTTTCCTGATAGAATCGAAAACGATATACGATTCTTTCCCTGCCTCTTTGAGTAATACATGGCCTGATCCGCCTCATAGTACAGATCCTTAAAGGTCAGCTCTCTGTCATCGCCGGTAGTCATGCCGATTGATGCAGAATACTCCATATCAAAGATAATATTCTTCAGTCTGCCTGACAGCTTTACGCAGAACTCGTCCACAGCATCACTGTCCTCTAATCCAAATACAATCGCTGCAAACTCATCACCGCCAAGCCTGCCAACTATACCATTGGCTCCAACTGCTTCCTTAAGCACCTGTCCTGTCTGGCTTAATACCCTATCCCCTACATTGTGTCCCAAGGTGTCATTTACTATCTTGAAATCATCCACATCAAGCATCACAAATAAAAGCTTTGTTCCCTTTTGCCTGATAAGTGATGTACATTTATTCTCAAATGCAAGGTGATTGTATGTGCCTGTCAGCGAGTCCAAAAGCCCCTTTTCATCTCTGATATCAAACATTACTCCAACTACCATACATACCTTTTTATCCAAATCAGGTATGCTGACCATGTACATCTCAACCGGCTTGCTCTTGCCATCCTCTGATATAAAACTAAGCTGGAATACAGTTCGCATAGGCCGAAGCAGACATTTATCAAGCTGCTTTTTGAAGCATTCGATGCTGTCTGCCGGACACTCTGACATGTATGTGTCAATATTTTGTTTAAAAAACGGATATACTGTCTCCTGAGCCGGAGAAGAGTTGACTATTTTGAAAATATATGCCTCATCATCTTCCACATAGTACTCAAACATGCGCTCATGATTGTTTTCTGCAACAATCTTCATCAGCTCATAGTAAGCCTCTGTTATTCTATCTGTAATTCTTCTCCCTCTGTTACGCTTATCTTCCATGCGGAAACCCCATTATCTACATATTCATAAACTTTGCTTCAAACTAAATTCTCATCAGAGCTTTTCAATTTCCTCAAATACTCTGTCAGCCACCTGCGGCAGCTCAGAGAATTTGCGAATAGCAGGCACATCGTCATCTATTGTGCCGAACCCGTATGCTGCATGGATGAACTTTACTCCTGCCTTTTTGCTGGAATCGTAGTCTCCCTGTATGTCACCGACATACACTGCCTCATCTATATTATTGCGCTCTACAATAAGCTTTATGTTTTCTGACTTCTCAAGCTCATTGTTGCCGTAGCACTCAGTATCCTTAAAATACCTGCTAAGTCCGTGGTACGCAAAAAAAGACTCTATATAACCACGCTGACAATTGCTGACTATATAAAGGTCATAGCTTTCTGACAGCTCATTAAGTGTCTTTTCAACATCGATAAAGCTCTCCCCATGAGCGGCCGGTAATCGTTTTCTTCTCTATAGCATACATTAATTAACTCATCTCTGCAGTACAATTAGGAAAGATAATGGATGCCAGTACATCCATTGTCTTTCCCATTACTGAATACATATCTTCTTTTGTGATAGGTGCCCTCTCATAGCCATAATCTGCTATGGCCTTATTCCATGATTTTGCCACATTCTCTGCTGAATCCCAGAGAGTGCCATCCATATCAAAAATAATACCCTTATGCTTCATCGATTGCCTTACCGATATCATGTCTCATGTATTTATTCTTAAAGTTTACCCACTCTGTTGCCTCGTAAGCCTTGGCTCTGGCCTCCTTGAGTGTGGCGCCTGTTGCAGTGATACCAAGCACTCGTCCTCCGTTTGTGACGATATTGCCGTCAGCATCAAATTTGGTGCCGGCATGATAGCAGTAATAATCATCTTTGCCATCAAACTTCTCAAATCCAGTTATCTTAAAGCCCTTCTCATACTTGACAGGATATCCGTCGGATGCCAGTACCACGCATACTGCTGCATTGTCTTCAAACTGCAGATCTATTGTGTCAAGAGTTCCGTCTACACAGGCCTCCATCACATCAATGATATCATTCTTCATACGAGGAAGTACAACCTGAGCTTCAGGATCTCCGAATCTTGCATTGTACTCAAGCACCTTTGGTCCATCCTCTGTGAGCATGAGACCGAAGAAGATAACTCCTGTAAAAGGTCTGCCCTCTTTAGCCATAGCATCTACAGTTGCGATAAATATACTTCTTGCAGAAATCATCGACCTCATCGGTATAGAACGGACTAGGTGAGAAATTACCCATGCCGCCTGTATTAAGTCCTGTATCACCATCTCCTGCACGCTTGTGGTCCTGCGCAGATGACATAATCTTGATAGTCTTTCCGTCTACAAATGAAAGCACTGAAACCTCACGGCCTGTCATGAACTCCTCAACTACCATGGTGTTTCCGGCTGTTCCGAACTTCTTGTCCTCCATGATGGTTCTGACACCCTCTTTTGCCTCCTCAAGAGTATTACAGATAAGCACACCCTTTCCGAGAGCAAGTCCGTCTGCCTTTAACACGATAGGGAACTTTGCTGTCTCTAAATATTTAAGTGCCTCTTTGGCATCAGTAAAATTCTCATATGCCGCAGTAGGGATATTATACTTTTCATGAGATCCTTTGAAAATGCCTTTGAGCCCTCAAGAATCGCTGCATTCTTCTTCGGTCCGAAGCACTTGAGCCCTGCCTTTTCAAACTCGTCAACGATACCTCCTACAAGCGGATCATCCATACCGATGATTGTAAAATCAATGGCATTATCCTTTGCAAATGATACGAGCTTATCAAATTCCATCGCACCGATTGGCACACACTCTGCAAGTGCAGCGATACCTGCATTGCCCGGTGCACAGTATATCTTGTCAACGCGTGAGCTCTTTGCAACAGCCCTGCATATTGCATGCTCTCTTCCGCCGCTTCCTACTACTAATACCTTCATTTTGCCTCCTATACCTAAGCTATATATAAGCTTTTCATTGTCCGGTAATCATAATCTATCTATTTTTATATACTAATTACTTACAGCACTGTCATTACTTCTCATCTATAATAACATGTCCGTCTTCTACTGACACCCTGCCATTTGCTATCGGTCGATAGCGTGTGGCATGATTTTCCACTCAGCCTGCTCCATAACCCTGCGCTGAAGCACCTCAGGTGTGTCACCCTGCTTTACCTCGACTGCCTTCTGTAAAATAATAGGGCCTGTGTCTGTGCCTTCATCCACAAAGTGGCAGGTGGCACCTGTCACCTTCACACCGCGTGCAAGCACTCCCTCATGCACCTTAAGACCATAGTAGCCTGTGCCGCAGAAAGATGGTATGAGCGATGGATGGATATTTATGATTCTGTTTCTGTACTGCTTTATCATTTCCGGTGGAATCACTACCAGAAAGCCTGCCAGTACGACTAAATCCACATGATATGAGTTAAGCTGCTTTAAGAAATCTTCATTGAAGGCAGCTCTGCTTTCATAGCTCTTTGGCGAGATGCATACTGCCTTTATTCCAGCCTTTTTAGCTCTCTCAAGTGCATATGCATCTGCGTTGTTGCTGATAACAACCTCTATCTGTGTGTTTGTAATTGTTCCTTTATCTATTGCATCTATGATGGCCTGAAGATTGGTGCCGCCACCCGATACACATACTGCAATTTTCATTCTTTTCCTCGCAACGATGTATACAATTATTAACAATATATTGAATGTTATTATACGAGATCTACACCCTTCTCGCCGTCAATAATCTTTCCGACTATGTATGGTGTATCTCCGGCAGACTTCATAGCCTCCATAGTCTTGTCCACGTCTGCCGGATCAACAGCGAGAACCATTCCAAGTCCCATGTTGAATGTGTTGTACATCATCTGCTCCTCGACATTTCCCTCTCTAGCCATCATTTTAAAGATTGGTGGAACAGGGTAGCTGTTTTTCTCAACTACGGCACGCTTGCCATCGATGAGCATACGTGGGATATTCTCATAGAATCCGCCACCTGTGATATGGCTGCATGCTTTTACTGTGACTCCTGCGTCCTTTACAGCCTTAAGTGCCTTTACATAGATTCTTGTCGGAGCAAGAAGTGCCTCTCCAAGTGTAGTGCCAAGCTCCTCATGATATGTATTTAATGTCTCCTTGTCCATCTTGAAAATCTTTCTGACAAGTGAAAATCCATTTGAGTGTACGCCTGTTGATGCCATTCCGATAAGTACATCGCCATCCTTTAAGCCCTCGCCTGTGATGATGTCCTTTCTGTCAACTACACCAACTGCAAAGCCTGCAAGGTCATACTCGTCCTCAGGCATAAGTCCCGGATGCTCTGCTGTCTCTCCACCAACGAGTGCACAGCCTGACTGCTTACATCCTTCTGCAACACCTTTTACGATTGCAGCGATCTTCTCCGGATAGTTCTTTCCACATGCAATGTAATCCAGGAAGAAAAGTGGCTCTCCACCTGCACATGCGATATCATTCACACACATAGCAACAGCATCGATTCCGATTGTATCATGTTTATCCATGATGAAAGCAAGCTTTACCTTGGTTCCGCAGCCATCTGTTCCCGATAAAAGCACAGGATCCTCCATATCCTTGATGGAAGCAAGTGAGAACGCTCCTGAGAAGCCTCCGAGACCACCTAACACCTCCGGTCTCATAGTCTCCTTTACATGCTTTTTCATAAGCTCTACTGACTTGTAACCTGCCTCGATATCAACACCTGAATTCTTGTAATCCATTATTGTTCCTCCTAATAATCTGCAATTCGTTCAATACCTATAGTATACCTTCATAGTGCTAAATTTTCCAATTATATATTGTAATTATTCTTATTAGTTTTACTAATATAATATATCTTTTATAGAAATAATACTTATAATTTATTTCACGGATTATATTGACATCAGACATTCATCGTCCTACACTATCCATGCAAATATATATTTAGATTTGAACGATTAATAATACAAAAGAAAGCTATGATACACAGCACTGCAATAAATACCTGACAAGCTGTCAAATCATAAAGGAGAACAACAAATGCTTAAACAGATAAAAAATTTTCTGATAATGACACTCAGTATCACCATCATGGCAATCGGTGTATACTATTTCAAGTTCCCAAACAACTTCACCTTCGGTGGCGTAACCGGTGCCGCAGTTGTTTTTGCAAAATAACCCCTCTCTCAGCGAGTATGTTTTCTACTATTGTGAACATGCTTCTGCTTGCAGTGGGCTTTTTCTTCCTTGGCAAAGGCTTTGCTATTAAGATCACCTATGCCACAATACTTTTATCTGTTGAGCTTCTGGTGCTTGAAAAGCTTGACCCGCTCACTCATCCGCTCTCAAACGAGCCAATGCTTGAGCTGATTTTTGCCATCGCTCTTCCTGCAATCGCATCTGCACTGCTTTTCTATGTAGGGGCTTCAAGTGGCGGAACCGATGTCATCGCCATGATTGTAAAAAAATATGCACATGTAGAAAATATCGGCATGGCTTTATTTCTCACCGACCTCGTCATGATTATCATCGCCTGCTTTGTGTTTGACATAAAGACTGCTCTGTATTCATTTGTCGGACTTGTTGTGAAATCATTTATGATTGATGCAATCATCGAAAATATCATGCTCAGAAAATCCATAATGCTTATCTGCGATGACAAGGATGTGATATGCGATTATATTACTAACACGCTGGAGAAAAGTGCCACCTATGTGGAGGCACGAGGTGCTTACACCGGTGAGAGAAACTATATCGTTTTCAGCACTCTCACAAAGAAGCAGGCCATAGAGCTTAGAAGCTTCATACATCAGAATAAGCTGCATGCTTTTATGTCTGTGATGAGCACCAGTGAAGTATTTGGTAAGGGATTTTCTTCTCTGTAAATTTTATTGTAGCATCATGCAATAGTCCAGTCTTCAAGCTTTAATCCAGCAACACGACAAAATTCTCTTGTATTATTTGTCACAAGAATAAGGTCTTTTGACAAAGCATGAGCTGCAATCAAAGTATCCATTGGCCCGATTGGTGTTCCCATAGTTTCAAGTCCAGCACGCACCAGACCATACTTTTCCGCTGCAATACCATCAAATTGTAAAATTGTAATTGATGATAAAAACAGAGAGAGTGCAAGATAATTTTTTTCGCGATACGTGCTTTTCTCCACACCGTGCATTAATTCGCCGTAGCTAATTGCTGATATACATAATTCATCTGATTTGTGTGATAAAATATGCTTTATTACTTCCTTAGGTTTATTTTTTATTGCATATATGCAAATATTCGTATCCAACATGTATTTCATAAAACCCTTTTCATTAAAAACTTTCTCGTACCTGTACTTCTGGCTGCATGCGTCCTTCTTTCATGAAATCATCTGTAAACATATCCAGACTACTAAGCAGTCCTGCCCACTCATTATCTTTAGGTATTAGAAAACCACATCTCCGACTTTATTTATCATAACCTCGTCTCCTTCAAAACGACATTCCTTAGGTAATCTAACTGCCTGGCTTCGCCCATTCTCAAATAGCTTAGCTGTTAACATAATAGAACACCTCCTTTTGCATTTAGTATATATCACGGTATATATCGTGTCAACCAGTTTTAATATGGCATTTATCTTTTATCACAAAACAGCCGTAACCACGATTTATCTTTCATCTGATCAATCGCAGCTACGGCTGTTATATTTACATGAACTAATTTATTTCAAAAACTAGTGCTTCGGAATAAGCTTCTCTGTACCACCCATGTATGGCTGAAGTGCCTTAGGGATATTTACAGAGCCATCTGCATTCAGGTTGTTCTCAAGGAACGCGATCAGCATTCTCGGCGGAGCAACAACTGTGTTGTTCAGGGTATGTGCCAGGTATTTCTTTCCGTCCTCGCCGTTGACACGGATTTTCAGACGTCTTGCCTGTGCATCTCCTAAGTTAGAGCAGCTTCCTACCTCGAAGTATTTCTGCTGTCTTGGTGACCATGCTTCTACATCACATGACTTAACCTTAAGATCTGCGAGGTCTCCGAACAGCACTCAAAAGTATGGACGGGCACATCGAGACTTCTGAAAAGCTCTACTGTGTACTTCCACATCTTCTCATACCATTCCTTTGAATCCTGTGGCTTGCAGACAACAACCATCTCCTGTTTCTCGAACTGATGGATACGATAAACACCACGCTCCTCGATGCCGTGTGCACCCTTTTCCTTACGGAAGCAAGGTGAGTAGCTTGTGAGTGTATATGGAAGCTTTGACTCATCGTTTATTGTATCGATGAATTTACCGATCATAGAGTGCTCACTTGTTCCGATCAGGTAGAGATCTTCTCCTTCAATCTTATACATCATTGCATCCATCTCCTCAAAGCTCATAACGCCTGTTACGACATTTGAACGGATCATAAATGGTGGGATACAGTATGTAAAGCCCTTTCCAATCATGAAGTCACGCGCATATGCTGTCATGGCTGAGTGAAGACGTGCGATATCTCCCATCAGATAATAGAAACCGTTTCCTGCAACCTTTCCTGCTGCATCGAGGTCTATTCCGTCAAATCTCTCCATGATATCTGTATGATAAGGAATCTCGAAATCAGGAACAACAGGCTCACCAAACTTCTCGTTCTCCACGTTGAAGGTATCATCTTTTCCGATTGGTACAGATGGATCAATGATATTTGGAATCTTCATCATATCCTCAAGCACCTTGTCCTGATACTCTTTTTCGAGTGGCTCAAGCTCTGTGAGGCGCTTTGAAATCTGTGCTACCTCAGCCTTTACAGCCTCAGCCTCTTCCTTCTTGCCCTGTGCCATAAGAGCACCAATCTGCTTAGAGACCTGATTCTTCTTTGCACGAAGATCATCAGCCTCCTGCTGTGCTTCTCTGGCCTTCTTGTCATACTCGATTACTTCATCGACAAGCGGAAGCTTGTGGTCCTGGAATTTCTTTTAATATTTTCTTTTACGAGATCTGGATTCTCTCTTAAAAACTTTAAGTCTATCATAATTCCTCCAAAGTATTATGTTTTTATAACTTATAACATTTTACTCTGAAAACCCTTAAAATGCAAGAGGATACTTGTCAGTAAGTGTCTTGATGATAGCCTTTGCAGGCTCAACTGCGCTCTCGCCCTCTTCAATCATCATGGCGATTGCCTCTGCAACCTTGTCGAAATCATCCTCCTTTAAGCCCCTTGATGTAGCAGCAGGTGTTCCGAGACGGATACCGCTTGTGACAAATGGCTTCTGTGGGTCGTTAGGAATAGTATTCTTGTTGGCTGTGATATGAGCCGCATCGAGAAGCTTCTCGATAGACTTTCCTGTAAGACCAAACGGAGTTAAGTCTACAAGCATGAGGTGGTTGTCTGTGCCGTCTGATACAATCTTGATGCCACGGCTCTGAAGCCCCTTGCAAAGTGCCTGCGCATTCTTTACAATCTGCTTCTGATACTCCTTGAACTCAGGCTGTAATGCCTCCTTGAAGCAGACTGCCTTTGCTGCAATAACGTGCATGAGAGGTCCACCCTGGATTCCCGGGAAAATAGCCTTGTTGAAATTGTACTTATCCTGCATCTCCTGACTGCAGAGAATCATTCCTCCACGAGGTCCGCGGAGAGTCTTGTGTGTAGTGGTTGTGGTGACATGTGCATATTGGATTGGGCTTGGATGAAGTCCTGCGGCTACAAGTCCTGCGATATGAGCCATATCAACCATGAGCACTGCGTCTACCTTGTCTGCAATCTCTCTGAAACGCTTGAAATCTATAGTTCTCGCATATGCAGATGCACCTGCGATAATCATCTTTGGCTTGCACTCAAGGGCGATCTCCTCTACCTTGTCGTAATCGATGAAGCCCTCGTCATTTACTCCGTAAGGCACTACATGGAAATATGAGCCAGAAGTTGACCGGTGAACCATGTGTGAGGTGTCCGCCGTGGTCAAGATTCATTCCCATGATGGTATCGCCCGGCTTTAAGATGGCGAACTGTACTGCCATGTTGGCCTGAGCACCTGAGTGCGGCTGTACATTTACATACTCTGCGCCGAAAAGCTTCTTGGCTCTTTCTCTGGCAAGCTCCTCTACCTCGTCCACGCACTCGCAGCCGCCATAGTATCTTCTTCCCGGATATCCCTCAGCGTACTTATTGGTGAGAATGCTTCCCATAGCTGACATAACAGCAGGGCTTACCCAGTTCTCAGAAGCAATAAGCTCGATATGGCTGTTCTGGCGCTCAAATTCGTCTGTGATGGCGCTTGCAATCTCCTGATCTTCTTTCTTGATGTCGTCAAGTGTATACATATATGTGTCTCCTTTTCTTTATTGCAAAATACTTGCATTATTTATCGCAATTATATGCTTTGCTGTGATTTATTACTTTGATGCGCTACCGCAGAAAAATAATCCTTGCTACAATTCTACTATTTAAAGTAAAAGTAGCAAGGATTATTTGATATATCCTTCATATTTAATTCTAATAAGTAACTATACCCAAATCAAATAACTAAATCACATATATGAATACATTTAAAAAATACGGTCATCCTATAAAAAAGGAGGTCTGAAAACATGACTACTGACCAAAAAGAAAAACGAAATGATGAATATAACAAATATGTAAAGCGCGTCACACCTACTCACTGCCTTTCTGCAAACATGCTAAAGGCATTTATACTCGGCGGCATCATATGCACTATCGGACAGCTCATAGTAAATACCTGCACACAATACTTTGGGTTAAGCAACGATGAAGCCTCTGCCTGGTGCAGCATGATTTTGATTCTCATAAGCTGCGTACTGACAGCGCTAAACCTGTATGCACCGCTTGCAAACTGGGGAGGTGCCGGTGCTCTCGTTCCTATAACAGGCTTTGCAAACGGAGTATGCTCATCCGCATGTGAATTTCAGGTGGAGGGGCAGGTATTTGGCATAGGCTGTCAGATATTTAGGATTGCAGGTCCTGTGATACTGTACGGCATATTTTCAAGCTGGGTGCTTGGTGTGATATACCTTGTTGTAACGGGCTTGTGATTGATTAGAGATGTAATCGGCACAGTCGATAATTCCCATTGTGCCTGATATTTCTCGCATTATCTCAATTGCCATAATATTCTGTATTGCCTTGTTCCTTCTATACCATCACAGTCTATGTTCCCATCATAGCAGATATTCTTTTGTACCAAATCATTTCTTTCTTATTTTTATAGCATCTTCTATTTCTTCTTTAGTCAATTCCACCACAATATCTGCTATCAGATCGACCGAATATCCCTCTTCATACATGTTAAAAACCATTTGTTTACGCATTTCTTTTTCAAAGCCCTTTTTATACCCTCTCAGGAAGCCCTCTGCATACGCATCGGCTCTCTCGAGCTCAAGTTTTCTGTCGAATTCATAATTTAATAATGCCATGTTTAAACTTATAATCAAATTTATTGATTATCTTTCCCCTTTTATATACTTCTTCCATATATTCTATAAACTCAACTCTTTCAGGATTCTCATATCCTCTAAATACAACATCATTTACATCAGAATGATTAAACAAAAAATTGAACTCATCATTTAGGTAACCTTCCGGATATATTACTCCTATATAGTCATATTCTTGTTCTGTGCCATCATCATCTTTTGATACTGGTTTAATACCAGTAACCATTATTTTTTTAATTCCACCTTTTAATAACACTACACTTCCTATCGGCAATAATTCTTTAAACATGTCTACCTCCATTATCCTTACATTACATACCATATGCTTTATTCAATTCATCATAAACAGTCCAAACTGTCTGTGCAGCTTTACCTGCTTTTTCTGCCACTTTACAAAAACCTGATACTACTTTTTTTCCTACAAGTTCAGCTGCGCCACATCCCGCAGCTAATCCTCGCAATACTATAGGATTATTTTTATTTCCAATATATTGAACAAGCTTACTATTACTGTTAACCATATTTGTAACATCATCTTCAAGTTCTTTAGCTGTTTTATCACCATCGAAAGATACAACTCCAAAAGTCACTGAACTTGCCAACTTACTCAGACCATTTGTTGCAGAATAAATACCTACAGACGCACCATCCACAATATCAACTTTTCCATCTTTGGATACCTGTCCATAACGCTTCACTCCACTAGAAACTGCACTAACACCTGCATCAAATATATCAATATATGTACTCGCCGTTGAAATTTTCTTTCCAACTGTTGCAGCAGTTGTGTATTTTAATGATGATTCAGTTGCTAAAATCTGATTTTTTACTCCTTTAGAACAGTCTTCTAAGTTATTCACTATTCGTAAAGATTTTGTACTAGACATTTTTGCAATTTTTAGTTTTCCATAAAAATCAGCTAATGAACCTCCTACATTAATCGCCTGACCAACTTTGTCATATGCGTTACTATTTTCATCAACCATTACATCATGCATTTTTACACTATTCTCACCAATTTCAGCAACACTCGAAATTGCAGACAGTACAATATTTCCTTTTCCATATTTTTCACCTAATTTTGATGCTTCATATGGTGTCAAGTCAAACTATCAATTTGTCCATTCATTTTTCTAGTACATGATTTATATAACTTGAGTGAGTTTGCTGTTTTTCCCTCCTTAATTGCAGAACGAATGACTTCATCAAGAATTTTTTGATATTCCGTAAATATATCCTCCAGTTCAGCCGCACATTCCGAATTAAACTTCACAACTTCATTGATATAATTCTCGTCAAATTTCAAATTACTCATGAACGTTCCTCCTAACAAAACTATTTACCAACATAACGCATTTGATTATTCAAATAATCTATATTACAAGAGAATCTTTTTATCGAACTATAATTATTACTGATTTGATTCTGTAATTTTCTTATCTGACTATTAACCTTATCAATAGACCTGTATATCTCATTACATGCTTTCCTATACTCACTTCCATTTACTACCCCATGCATGGCAGAAGTATATGAACTTACAATTTTGAATTAATATATGACATATTATTTATATCTGAAATTCTAGCGTTTTGCATATTATGTTTATAATTAAAATCATAAAGCAATCTATTAAAACTATTCCTGAGTCCTTCAAGATTTTCAATCTGTGACTCCTGCTCATTTATAGTGGTTCGAATATTTCCAATTTGATTCTGATTGTAAATGAGCTTTTTCCTTATATCATCTCTCGTCATCTCGCACACCCTCTCTCAAGAAGTTGTAATGGTACTTTATTCTTATTTCATTTTGTCACTATTTTTATCTTTTGTTAATACTATATTTACACACAGTAAATATAGATAGCATTAATATACGCTAAAATAGCCGGCACAAAAGTGCCGGCTATTTTAGCGTATTAATAATTCTATTTTACAATTGAAAAGGTCAAACGACTAAAGCATTCCTTAGCAGATTTTTCTGAAACATTGTTTCCAATTAAAATACCTGTTTTAGAATCTTTGAGGTGAATTGCATAATCATATTCCTCATCATTGTTATTCCACATGATATACTCGTATGTTTCATTATCTCCTTTGTCAATAACGGTTGCTGTGTCTGTGTCATTAACCACACTGACATATGAATCATAATCATCAGCTGTAATAAAAGTACCCTGGCTCAAGGTTTTATTATCCTTTGATATAACAAATGGTAAATCAGAGGTAATATCATATCCATCTGCTGTATTCAGCTCAACCTTTACCTGATCCCCTGTATCAACCTTGAATGTATATGCTTTTGACGAATTAGTAGAACAAGCACAACAGCCAATTACAACTCCTACAATTAACACCATACAACTAAGCTTCTTTAATAAATTTTTCATTTTTTATTCTCCTTTTAACTCTCTAATTTTTGTATCTGCCATTTGTTTAAATGCCATCTGTTCTTCATCTTGATATCCCAAAGCATATACATGTGAAATTTACTCACGATTGAATAAAAACATTTTCTCTGCATCTAAATATCCCTCGGAAAGATAACGCCGTATAGTCCCATATTGCATTAGGATCGACCACCTTTCTGACAGACACCAACAATCATAACTTTCTTTTTACTATTTCCAATTAAGACTACACTTCCAATAGGTAATTATTCATAATATATCCTAGATTAATTTTTTACCATAAAAATACATATAACAATAATTACCAATATACCAAACGATGCCAATAATCTCAAATCACCTGACAAATCATCCTTGCAAGGAACAATATTTTCATCTAAAATTTCAACCAATCTATTTCTTCCTTTGGGTGTTTCCCAATAATTCACAGAAACTTTTTTCCCATTAGGTAAACTTTTTGTTTTAGATGAATAATGAATAGATTGTGCTTTTACTATATTACCATTTAATTCAACATTCACAATATACATAACATTTCCTCCATCACTATAAATTGTTTGATCTATGACTCCTGTTGTACTTATTTTATCCATGAACTATTTAAACCAGTTTGTTGCGGTTTTCCCTCCTTTCTCTAATCCATTCCATGCAGACTCGGCAGCATCACAAACAGTATCTACCATACCTCCAATATCTACCTCTGATCCTACAGAACCCTCCAATCCAATAGAAGCTCCTATATCAAATTTGAATACTCCATCTTTGTAACCCACATCCGCATGTGCACCTACTCCAACACTTACACTTCCACTAACACCAACTTCACCTCCAAGTACATTTACTCCTAATGAGCCTTCCAGCTCAGCCGCGGTGGCTTCAGCTTTTGCACTAGCTCCGAATTGAGGTTTAAGTTTTCCATCTTCACCATATAACTGAACACCAATATCTGCTTTGGCTCCAGCATCCCCAGCCTTAACTGTTAGTAGACAGTCCTTCTTTTTTATTTTAAATTTTGCCACTTTAATTACTATGTGTCAACATTTTCTTTACTAACAGTTAATATTTTCATAATATATACACATACTTATTTTATACTTTATCTTTTCAGTTATCATATTTTTGTTTACTCCCAATAAATCTACTGTTCTAAAATCCTAATACAATTTCATATATTATAAATTAATTTTGGGAAGTTTTATGAATAGTTACAACATTGACGCTCGCGCTGGGTGAGCGCATCCGCAAATTACGGCTTAAGAAGAATAAGACACAGGCCTATTTTGCTGATATTCTTTACATATCACCATCATATTTAGCATTAATTGAAGCCGGCAAGCGAGTTCCAAATTTGGATGTTCTTGTTCATATAGCTGAAATCACTGATGTTTCCATCGATTACCTGATTTTCGGTGATAACAAAGAACCAAATTCACTACAGCTCACATTAGAAAGGCTAAACAAGTCTTATCCCCCAACGCAATGTAGAACATGCCCTTATGCTTGCCGAATACTATTTGAAACTCGAAAAAGGACTTTTCGATACCAAAGATTCTACAAATTGATATTTTTTCCCATTGCCAATTTCCTTCCTTATTTCTATAATATTCACATACCATATATTCAAATGCAGCATATTAAGAAAGGGGATTTTCAATGGACACTTTTTCAGAAGTTTTTAAGGCTATCGCAAGCTACCCATGGCGGGTAAATGTGGGTGTGCTTTCACTAATACCACTGTATATCATAGATTTTAAGTTTTTCGACAAATTAAATATTGGTTTACAGCGCAAGATAGCACTTGCAAAGGAGCGCGGACATGTGGCGAGAGGCATGATTGTGAAGGAGGATGCAAAGAGGCTCGTTGTCAATAATTCACAATCCGCTTACAGCTACTGGGCTGCCAGATACACATATACTGTAGACGGAAAGGAGTACCGCAAGCGTTTTTCATGCGATAACAGACATAGCACCCGTTCTGAGCTTAGGACTATCATAAATGTGTACTGGCTTGATGACCCGAACAAGCCTTTCTGGGACTATAGCAGCGATTCACTTGGCGCATGGTTTGGAATTTTTACGATGTTGTTTCCATGGATTGGGGCTATACTTATCATACTGCTGTTAGGCGGTGCCGATGCAATAGCGCAGTACAACAACAGTCGGATGTGATACTTTTTGGAAAAAATCCGCTATACCAAATACAATGGTTAGCGGATTTTTGCTATTTACATTTTGATAAATTATTTGATGCTACACAGTCTCAGGCACCATATAGCCTGCTTCACTCATTATTTTTTCAAACTCACTGACACTGACACCTGCTTCCTCTGCTGCAGTATCAATATCGAGCTTGCCCTTTGTTACTAAAGTAAACAGCATCTTATTTTCTCCTATTTCCATCCCTCTTCAATAGCATCAGCTCTTTCAAGCTCAAGCTGCCTGTCAAATTCATAATTTAACTGCATACTCTTCGTCACCTCACTTCTGTAAGTCTTTAGAAACTCCTTCAGAATATCATTGTCAATACAATAGTCTATAGCCTTCTCAATATCTATAGCCAGATCATCAAATGCCCCGTCTGCATGATACTCTCTGACCTTATTTACAAATGTCATATAATCATTCAGCCAGCCACAGGACTCCATAATAGCCTTGTTCTTTCCGTCGTTTATATTGTACACCTTACATTTAAGCTCAAGATTCGGCTCATCGGTCGGCTTCTCAAACGCATCGGACAGCTTAAGCTCCTGAACCTCCGGCTGTTCCTCCTCACCATTGTAAAATACCACAAAATGTGGTGTCGGTATCTTTACCAGTCTTCTGCCATAGATGTTCTTGCCACTTTTTGTTCCTTTTTTCTTGTCGCTGAGCATATCTGACAATATCACGCTGAAATAAATAAGACTTCTCACCGGCATATTCGGACAAACTGTGGACTGATGCTCATATATGCTCAATCTCGCATCCACGATAAACGATGCATCATTTCTGACCGAAAGTGAAATGCCGCCATCGTGAATCACTATCTCAACATCCTCCGGATTGTCATAACTAGACCCATTCATTGCGTTATACAGCTGTAAGGCTCTTTCCTTATCCTGCATCAGCATACTGAAAACATCACTTTTGTACTCTCTGTTACCACTCATATAAAATCCTCCTTCATTTGAAAACACTAAAGCAGGAAATATCTGTGTAGTAAAAGCCCTCTTATCCTGCTTTAAATAAAATAATGAAACATTTAAAAGCAAGAATTTCAGGGAATATGAAAAAAAAATTAAGGTATTGAAGACCCTGCACGCCCTTATCGCCGGACGACATCTTATTATGCCTCACATATTTACAGAGCATATAGTCATATCTGTAATTAATGTGCCAACGACCGCACAGGTTGCTATAGAAAAACTGCTTTGACTATATTTTAACATATGTGAAAGAAATAGCAAGCGGTTTGTATTTTATTATATTGTTTTGTTGTATATGCAACATATTTTTGGACAAAATTATAGTAATATTGTATTATAAATAATGAAATCAACATTCAAGAAAGAAGGACAAGAAATCCTATGGACAAGGTTTTCAAAATAGAAGATTTACGCCCTATCCGCGACGAGATGACCGTCTCACGAAATTCAAGGCTTAGTGACAAAACACCCATAACCTATTTTTCTCTCGGAAAAGGCACGTCAATCTCTCAGCAGGAATCCTACGATAATACCACTGTATACATCGGTGCAAAAGGATGCGCTGATTTTCTTATCGGAGATTATGCTGCAAAGCATACCATATCAGAAGGTGATATGCTGGTAGTCCCTTCGAAAACACTCTGCGGAGTAACAACAGAAACCGGCTGTATTTACACCGAAATCATCATAAAAGGAGAACAACAATATGAACAAAATTATCAAATCGCGAGGTCATGAAGCTTAAGGATCTTATCTCATATGAGGATGGCAGTATCACGAACATTGATGTGGTAAGCAACGACACAATGAAATTCGTGCTTATGGCATTTGATGAGGGCACCGGTCTCACACCGCATCGCGCGCCTGGAAATGCAATAATTTTCGCACTCGAGGGCAAGGCTGTAATAGACTACGAGGGCAAAGATTACACAATCTCAGCAGGCGAAAATTTCCGTTTTGACAAAAACGGACTGCACAGCGTAACCGCTGACGAAAGGTTCAAGATGGGACTTCTTCTGGTGTTGGAGTAAAGCACATTAAAGCACAAAAATCCGCTATACCAAATACAATGGTTAGCGGATTTTGCTATTTACATTTTGATAAATTATTCATGCCTGATGCTACACAGTCTCCGGCACCTTATAGCCTGCTTCATTCATTAATTTTTCAAACTCACTGACACTGACACCGGCTTCCTCTGCTGCAGTATCAATATCGAGCTTGCCCTTTGTTACCAGAGTAAACAACATCTTATTCTCCCCCTGTTGTATTCCAAGCTTTTTATGATCTTCCCATGCCTTACACACATTAATCACCTCTTCCTTTTCTTCCTTTTATTCATACTCAATATCTGTTCCTGCAAACAAATTCATTGCTGCTATTGTCTCAACATCGACTTTTTTAAAAATATCATCTGTCGTGATTAAATCATTTAGTTTTCTTTCATCTGATGCATTATTCTACACCTGACATATTATTTTCCTGCTATTTACTGGTATCTTAAAGCATCGAAAATTTCCATGTCCTTTGTAGAATGATGCGAAGTGGTCTGCCCTCTTCAAAGTGATACGCACCAATTATTGACGTGTTATGTGGTAACGCTCTACAGAAATATAATGCTTTAACTAAATTGTAACATAGGGATATTCTTTTGTCATTATGAAAATCAATGTATTTTATAATTTATATATATTATATTTACACGCATTGAATTTATACGTATCATATGTTATATTATATATATACTAAAGAAAGGTGGATAAAAATATGCCGATCAAACCAACTGAAATGGAACGTATAATACTTGCCGATGGGTGGATTTTCAAAAACCAAACCTGATCACATCGGCATTATATTCATCCTTCAAAGCCCGGAAAAGTAACTATTCCTTTTCATAAAGGCAAAGAACTGAACAAAATCACTGAAAATTCTATCCGTAAGCAAGCGGGAATCAAATAATCATAAGGAGGTATACTCATCATGTTATCAATATATCCGGCATGTTTTTTTAAGGAAGATAATGGATACTCTGTAATCTTTCCTGATTTAAATTATCTTGCAACACAAGGAGATACCCTTGAAGATGCTGTGGCCATGGCTGTTGATTGTCTTGCAGGATATCTGTATACGGCTAAGATGGATAATGAAAAATTTCCTAAAGCATCCAAATTATCTGATATCAATATTGACAGACTATCTGACGAATTAGACATAACAGGAACATATACCGATGCATTTACCAATATGGTTTCAGTAGATGTTAAGGCATATGCCAAAGAGCATTTCGATAAATCGGTCCGAAAAACCCTTACCATTCCGGCTTGGCTAAATACTGCTGCGCAGGAAGAGGGAATTAATTTTTCAAAAACACTGCAGGAAGCACTTATGTCAAAGCTTAAGGCTCATTAGATATCTGCATTATAATTCGGAGACATTATGAACAACGATATAAAATACAAGCTGGCCAATGCCATGAAGGAATGCATGTTTTCCTCTCCTGTCGAGAAAATTACGGTTAAGGAAATCTGCGATACATGTGGTGTGACCAGACAAACCTTTTACAGAAATTTTCAGGACAAATATGACCTGATAAACTGGTATTTTGATAAGATACTGATTGAATCCTTTCACCAGATGGGTGAGGGCAGTACCGTGTACGAAAGCCTTGTTAAAAATTTGAATATATCCGGATGGAGCAACTTTTCTTTAAGGCTGCTTTTAAAATGATGAGCAGAACAATCTAAAGGAGCATGATTTTGAGCTGATTCGTCAGTTTTATATTGACCAGATTGAGGGAAAAGCCACCGGAAAATATCCGACAAGCTATTGTTCCAGCTTGAGATGTACTGTCAGGGTTCTGTCTTTATGACAACACAGTGGGTGCTTGGCAATAAAAACTTCACCCCTCAGGAGCTTGCCGGACTGCTCGCTGATGCTATGCCAAAGGAGCTTGCCGACGTGTTTCGCGAGGTAAACCTGATATAATTCAAGGTAATATTCAGAACCATTTAGAACAAGTATCGTGCGTTTTTACAAATGTGCACGGTAGTCTTAATAGTTATATCAGCGTTAAAAATCCGGGAATGCTGTCAATTGACAGTTCCCGGATTTTTACATCCCTGTAAGCTGTTGCAGAATTACATAATCTTACGGAAAAGAGCCTTCAAATCCTCAACGCTTGCATCCTTAGGGTTTCCAGGTGCACATGCATCCGCGTGAGCAGACTCTGCGAGGAAGTCTAAGTCATCCTCCTTAATAGCTTCAAGCTTTGTTGGGATTCCTACATCTACAGAGAGCTGCGCTACAGCATCGATTGCAGCCTTTCTGTACTCCTCTACAGACATATCATCTACGCCCTTTACTCCCATTGCGCTTGCGATTTCACGGTATTTCTCACCTGTACATTCAGCGTTGTATTCCATAACGATTGGAAGCATCATAGCACATGCAACACCGTGTGGAGTATCGTATACAGCACCAAGTGTATGAGCCATAGAATGAGCGATTCCAAGACCTACATTAGAGAATCCCATTCCGGCAATGTACTCTCCAAGTGCCATGCCCTCACGTCCCTCTTTTTCATTTGCAACAGCGCTTCTTAAAGATTTTCCAATGATTTCGATTGCTTTGATATGGAACATATCTGTCATTTCCCAAGCAGCTTTTGTTGTATATCCTTCAATTGCATGTGTCAGGGCATCCATACCTGTGGAAGCTGTAAGTCCCTTTGGCATAGAGGACATCATATCCGGATCAACAACTGCGATAACCGGCATGTCATGTGGGTCAACACAAACGAATTTTCTCTTTCTCTCAACGTCTGTGATAACGTAGTTGATTGTAACCTCAGCAGCTGTTCCAGCTGTTGTAGGAACTGCGATGATCGGTACACAAGGTTTTGTTGTCGGTGCAACCACCCTCTAAGCTTCTTACATCTTCAAATTCCGGGTTTGCGATGATGATACCGATTGCTTTGGAAGTATCCATAGAAGAACCACCACCGATTGCAACGAGGTAATCAGCTCGATTTCTTAAATGTCTCTACGCCATGCTTTACGTTGTCGATTGTTGGATTTGGCTTAATCTCTGAGTAAAGCTCATATTCCAATCCGTTCTTATCAAGGATATCTGTTACCTTTGCTGTAACTCCAAATTTGATTAAGTCAGGGTCAGAGCATACCAGTGCTTTTTTAAAGCCATGCGCCTTTGCCTCTGTTGCAATCTCCTGGATTGCACGATCCGTGATAAGATGTCTCGTTTAACATGATTCTGTTAGCCATAGTGTAAAATCTCCTTCCAATTTTAAAAATACTCCTAAAAAACTCTGCCGATAAATTCTTATAACTTATCTGCCTGACTATATTTTAACAAAGTATTAAACGAGATGTAAGTTACAAACCTGCCAATGTGTAACATACCTGTTGCAATATGTAACCTGCCAGTTACCTATGTATATCCCACCGACTGCCAATCACACCTTATGGCTGTCTGATATAACTTTCTTTAACTCTCTTGCCGCCGCACTAATCGGTTGATGTATATCATATACCATACATATATTTCTCTGCGGTATCTCCTCCTCCAGAGCTATCTCTACAATCTCGCGATTTGCTATCGCAGCCTCTGCCATAGGCTTTGGCATAAAGGCAAGACCAAGCTCACTTTTCACAAGTGGCAGTATCTGATCTGTCGTTGCGGTCTCTGTATCAGGCGCAAATTCAAGTCCGTGTGACATAAAAAGCCTGTTAAAAAACTGAAATGTCATGGTCTCCCGCCCCAGTCCGATAAGCGGATAATTATGCAGCTCCTTTAATGACAGAGTCTGGCTTCCGAGTGCAGTAAAGGTGGTTCCACCCACAAGAATCTCCTGAAACGAACCAAGCTTTATCATCTTAAGAGGGGCCTCCACCTCAGCCGGTGTCGATACCACTGCAAAATCAATCATGCCGTTTTTTACGGCATTTATAGCCTGTGGGGTGGAGTGATTATATATCTTAAGCCTGATACCCGGATATGCCATGTGAAAAGGTTTTAGCCTGTCAAGCAGATATATGTTTAGAGCTGTCTCACTGGCTCCTATTGATACGCTTCCGTGTGACAGTCCTGTGCTGTCTGACAGCTCCTCCTCCGCAGCAAGTATCTGTGACATCGCTGCAGATACATGCGCGTACAGACGCTCTCCCTCCGGTGTGAGCTGCACACCTCTGTTATTTCTGATAAAAAGTATGCTATTTATCTGCTGCTCTAAGTTGTTCATGGCGCGGGTTACATTTGGCTGGCTGTTTCCGAGCGCCCTCGCAGCCTTTGTGAAATTGCAGTATTTTGCAACATAATAAAATATCTTGTAGTACTCAAAATTTATATCCATATTTAAAGCCTCCTTTTTATTATCGTTTTACCGGTCATTTTTCCGATGATACACAGATACTAATGATATAATAATATGATATTTCAATTATATCAATTATACTTTTTACTTATTATAATCATAATTGTATAATCATAAATGCTCAAAAGAGAAATATTGATTATATATATAAGAAAAGGACGTGTTTCAAATGAGTGAAAAGACAATGTTTCCAAGAGAAGACCATACAGAAATGCTGTTTCAGAAGATACTAAACGATCCATGGGCGTGTGACAGGCTTATGGAAACCTTCAATGAAAATCTGGTTTACAACGATGAATTTGATGTATCACTTCCGGCAGAAAAATTTGCTAAAGCTCTCTTCAATGCATATACCAACCGCGATCTTTCCGCACTGCTTATGTGTCTGTGCAACAACACCGTATTTGATTTGCTGCGCAATTCATATATCATACCGTACAGGTTCAATGCCGACGGACATCAAAATCCGATAATCATGACCGATGAACACGGAAATCCGCTGCCCGAGTATAAACACATATCTCACGACAAGAACTATATACATTTTCATGAGATATACAATGATATGCCAGATAAAAAGGATATCTACTACGCACAGGCTTACCGCTACAGTCACACATATGATTCCGAGCATATGACTCCCACGCAGCAGGTCATTGTAAAGCATGACGGAATACTCTTGATACGAGAGCTTCCCGATACCGTAAAACTCAAGGAGACTGAGGCTGAGGCTTACTCTGCCGTATGGGATCTGATGATACAGATTGAAAAGGAGCTTCCTATGGCATATGTTTTTACGGTCAGGACTCTCTTGTGGAAAATGACAAGCGGTATGATGAAATTGGTATTTTCCTGCGAAGCTCTCATTTCCTAAAAAATCTTGAAAAACATGTACAAAAGGCCGAGGCGATAATTTATGGCAGATAACAGCTACACAGATATCATGGAAAAAATCATATGGAAATCCCCTGGCATGATTATGCCAGACAGGATGGAAATATACTCATAGATAAGGCAGGACTGATTGAAAAAGCCTCTGTAATCGGAAGTGTCGGACTCATCATGCTCTCCTGCGGCACCGAGCCTGGCGTGTGAGAACCTCCATGAACCGGCTCTCAAAGGAGCTTGGTGTCACATGTACAGTGGATGTCGGACTTATGTCAATCGAGTTTAACTGCTTTGACGGAAATGACTGTATATCACAGTCACTCAGCATAGCAAACACAGGTGTAAACACATCAAAGCTCTATCGCATGGAGCAGTTTGTCGACAATTTTCCTAACGAGGAAGCTCATCTGACCGGCGAAGAAATTCACCGGCGACTTGATGAGATTGAACAGATTCATGCCATTTACTCCCTGCAAGGCTTGGACTTGCAGCAGCTATAGCATGCTGTGCCTTCACATTTTTGCTCGGAGGAGGCCCTATTGAAATGATACTGGCATTTGTAGCAGCCGGCATCGGAAATCTCATACGTACAAAGCTTATAAAACATCATTTTACTTTGTTCCTAAATATAGCGGTATCAATTTCTGCTTCATGCTTCATATATGCGGCATTTTTAAAATTGCAGAGATGGCTTTCAATGTACCATCAATTCACGAAGCCGGATACATCTGTTCTATGCTCTTTATCATACCCGGATTTCCGTTTATCACAAGCGGAATCGACCTGGCAAAGCTGGATCTACGCTCCGGTCTTGAACGCCTTGCCTATGCAATAATAATAGTCATGGTAGCCACGATGTTTGCATGGATTATGGCACTGCTTCTGCGACTGCAGCCTATGGACTTTGAAGACTTGAATCTGACCCCCGTACTACATCTAATCCTGAGGCTTATAATGAGCTTCTTCGGTGTGTTTGGATTCTCAATCATGTTCAACAGTCCAGCTCCCATGGCTGCAACAGCCGCACTTATCGGTGCCATAGCAAATTCACTGCGGCTTGAGCTGGTAGACGACAGGTATGCCGGCTCCTGCTGCCGCATTTGCCGGAGCTCTCACAGCAGGGCTTCTCGCATCATTTATCAAGGAAAACAACGGATATCCAAGAATATCCCTAACTGTTCCATCCATAGTCATAATGGTTCCGGGACTTTATCTGTATCGGGCTATATACAATTTCGGCATAATGGCACTTTCGGATGCTGTTTCATGGTTTGCATCAGCAATCATGATTATCATTGCACTGCCGCTCGTACTCATCTTTGCAAGAATACTAACTGATAAGACGTTTAGGTATTGCACGTAACAGAATCATACACATTATAAGCAGACTTGTTTTATACCATTCAAATTTCGGACAGCACAAGCTCTGCACCAACATCCAAATATTAAACTCAAAACAAGGAGGCATTCATCATGCTTACAGCAGTTACAGGAATAAACTGGGGAGACGAAGGAAAGGGTCGTGTCATCGACCTTCTCGTAGAACATGCGGATATCGTAGTCCGCTATCGGTGGTAACAATGCGGACACACAGTAGTTAATAAACAGGGAAAATTTGTCTTAAATCTGCTTCCATCCGAATACTTCACCCAGATGTAGTATGTGTGCTCGGTGACGGAATGGTTATTGACCTAAACCATCTGTCCAATGAAATTGCACAGATCAGAACACAAGATGTATCTGTTTCACCAAAACCTGAAATTATCAACAAGAGCCACAATTTCAATGCCGTGGCATAAAATACAGGATGAGCTTGAGGAAGAGCGCCTTTCAAAGTCCGAGCAGCCTTCGGCTCTACCAAACGCGGTATTGCCTATGCATACAGCGATAAATACCGTAAAAAAACAATCCGTCTCGGTGATTTACTCCACTTAGACGAAGAAAATGTACAGGCCAGACTTAAGACCATGCTTGAAGCTAAAAACCTTGAGCTTGCAGGCTGCTATCATCAGGAGCCTATGTCTCTGTCAGCTCTTTTGTCATGGTGCAGGCAGAAGGCTGCAAAATATGCACCTTATATCACAGATACCGGTGCATTCCTTGAGGATGCACTATCAAAGGGAAAGCGTGTTGTACTTGAAGCACAGCTTGGTGCAATGAGGGATATAGACTATGGTATTTTCCCATATACTTCAAGCTCCTCCACCATCTCAGCTTACGGTCCTATAGGTGCCGGTATCCCCGGTGCCTCATTAGATCATGTGGTCGGTGTACTAAAGGCATACTCTACCTGTGTCGGAGCCGGACCATTTGTCGCAGAAAAAGCTATGAACGGTGAATGGACTGAAATGGTCCGCAAGTATGGGGGCGAATATGGTGCTGCCACTGGAAGACCCCGTCGTGTGGGTCCGTTTGATGCCGTTGCAAGCCGCTATGGTCTAAAATGCCAGCATGCTGACAAAATCGCACTGACCAAGCTGGATGTCCTGAGCATCATGGATCAGATTCCTGTTATCACAGGATATCAGTATAAAAATGCTGTAACAAACGTCTTTGACCCTACCGAAAATCTCGAAAAATATACCCCGGTAGTCAAAATGCTGCCGGGGTGGAAAACCGATATATCAAATTGCAGGTCATATGATGAGCTGCCAGTAAATGCTAAGCGCTACATAAACTTCCTTGAGGACATGCTAAGACACGAAATACAATTTGTCTCAGTCGGAGCTGAGAGAAATCAATATCTTCTCAATGGTAAGTGGCTGTAATTGCCTTTAACATGCTTTAACCGACCTCTATGCCATCGCCATATTATTTTTCTGATTTACTAAGATATTGTATACACGAATGTGCTGCCACATTTCCTTCTCCGACAGCCTTCGTGTACTGGTATGGCCTGCCTGTGCAGTCTCCTGCTGCAAAACAGCCTGCCACATTTGTCTGTTGGGCTCTATCCACCAATATATGTCCGTTTTCTATTTCAAGCTGCGGCATAAGCTTTGATGGTGCGATGGCGTTCCTGAGGCAGAATACTCCGTCTACGCTCTCAGTCTTTCCGCTTCGAAGCGTAATTCCTTCCACAAATGAGTCTCCGATTAATGCTATAGGTGCATCCTTTGATATCTTTACATTTGGAAGCTCTATTTCGCTGTCATTATAGGTTGGGAAATACAATACCTCTGCTGCAAGATCCGCAAGATATTTTACCTCATGCTCATACTTTTTGTCATTGCATATGACAGCTATCCTTTTATCCTTGTAAAACATGCCATCACAGGTGGCACAGTAGCTGAGCCTTTTTCCAAGCAGCTCATCCTCCCTGTCCAGCTGCTTTGCAGACATCACACCCATGCAAAGTATGAGAGTCCTTGCCTCATACATCTCATTGTCTGCAAGCACCATAAAGCCGTTTCCTGCAGGCATGATATTGGTCACAGTCTTTTCTGTTATATCAATTCCCGCAGCTCTCCTGTGAGCGTCAAAGCGTTCAAACAGCTCCTGTCCGCTTATCTGTGGAAATCCGGGATAGTTTGTGATTTTCTCTGCCTTTTGCACCTTTTCGCTTAGGTTCTTCGAACCAAACCAGATAAAATCCTTTTTATATGTTTTTAAATTCAGGGCTGCCGACAGTCCGGCAGGACCTGTTCCTATTATTATACTATCGTACATGCTATGCTCCTTGTACCAAATATTTGTATATATTTAGACCTTATATAGTGTGGGCACTAAGGTATACATCGAATTGCATGCAAGTATGCATCGATGATACGACCCTTTAATCATATTATATTATTGTGACGTCACATACAGTGTGCCTTCAATGCTTCGATATACTCCCTTGCATATCGCGAGAGTACCACACCCTTTCTGCTGATAATGCCTATCCTCATATACTCCTCCACATCAAGTGGCTTTGATATAATATTCCTTCCATTGAGCTCTGCGGAAATCACTCCTGAGCACACTGTGTAGCCATTTAAGCCAATTATCAGATTAAAAGTGTAGCTCTGTCTCTGACCCTGATATTCTTTCTGCTGTCAAGAGTGCTGACAAACTCCTCCGAAAAATACTGTGAATTGTACTCTCCCTGCTCATACGTCAGGTACGGATAGTCCTGCAGATCATCCATCGTGATGCTCTTTTTTGAAGCAAGCGGATGACTGTCACATATGAATACATGCTGTGTGGCTGTAAAAGCTCTGTGAACTCGAGTTCATTACGCTTTAGCATCTTTGAAAGCACCTCCGTATTCTTGGGCTTAGATATATGACTCCCAGCTCACTCTTTAAATTCGTGACATCCTCAATAATTTCGTGAGTCTGCTCCTCCCTGATGGTAAAATCATACTGATATGCATCAAACTCTCTGATTACATCCACAAATGCATTCACTGCAAAGGAATAGTGCTGACACGATACCGCAAAGTGCGGCTTGCTCACCACATCATCCTTGTAGATTCCCTCTATGAGCTCCACCTGCTCGAGCACCTGTCTGGCATGACCGAGAAATCTCTCACCATCTTCTGATAGTATCACTCCCTTGTTTGTCCTGATGAAAATAACTATCTGCATCTCTTTTTCCAGATCATGTATAGCGCTGGTCACAGTGGGCTGCGAGACAAAAAGCTGCTTTGCAGCCTCTGTTATATTGCCGCATTCTGCCACTGTCACCACGTATTTTAATTGTTGCAGAGTCATGTTCATTCTCCTTTTGTTACATATCGAAATATTATTTTACATATTAATTGTCTTACATCGCTTACGTCATCTCGAAACTATTACTGTATGCCGATAATCTTTCTCAGAATCTCACCCAACAGCTTTCCGAGCATAAGCGGAATGACAACAAGCACCACATACCACAGCAGCTTGTCATACCACACCCTGCCATCATTTATCACACAGATAAAGTGCATGGCAACAACTGCCGCCGCAAATACAGATGCAAGAAGCTGCAAAAGCTCGCCACATGAAGCTTATTTGTTACCTTGCCAAGCGTAAATAAAAGCATCGCACCAAAGAACATCGCTATATCTGCCTCCCACGGTATCATTTTACTATACGAAAACAGCTTAAACATATCACGAAACTCCATATGCAGCTCAAGAAACAAATCCACTGATGCTATCATGAGTAATACTGCTCCTATTGTCGAAAATACCGCTGCCAGATATACATAATTGTTTCCAATCCTGTGCTGTCTGAGCTTATATTTAAGCATACCCTTTTTCTGCACATACTGTGTACGCAGATAAGAATCTGTCGCAGAGGCAATAGCCCTGTCGCAGTACTCGGTTGCTGTCCTGTATACTTTGACTCCGGCATCGTTATTTTTAAGGGCAAACTCCACAAGGCTCTCTCCTGCCCTGTTGTTGCCACGCTCCGTCGCAGTAACCAGATACCCTGCACCAAGCTTCTGTTCCTTGCCATCAAAAAAGGTGGTGACCAGATAATGACCATAATCGGCAAGTGCATCCACATTTCCAAGCTCCACTGCTTTCTTCCACCAAAACACTGCGCGCCCGGGATCCCGGTATGTGCCCTGACCTCTTTCAAACATATTTGCAGCCATATTCATGGCATCTGCATCGCCAGTCTCTGCTAGTGGCAGAAATTGACGGAATGCTCCCTCCATATCATTTTGTCTGTATGCCATCATAGCCATATCAAACGCTGTACTTTTCATATTGTTCTCCTTGACAGCCTTAGCTGTTTTATTCTTATTATAATGTATTTAACATGATGATAGCAATACGACTTCTTTCCCAATTTATTATATGTTTTTCTTTAGTGCTACAGCAGATATTGCAGACACTATAGGCACCGTGAGTATCACTCCAAGCGTTGCAGAAATTCCCTGAATTATTTCAATTCCGATTGAATACATATCAAGCACCTGATAATACTGATAGTTATAGCTGTAAATATATACAAAGGTATTAATCGAACCACCTGCAAAAGCCAGAATCAGCGTGTTGGACATGGTTCCCATCATGTCCTTTCCGACATTTATGCCGGATTTAAACAGTTCTTTGGTGTCAAGCTTTGGATTTTTATCATGAATCTCATTAATAGTGCTTGCTACAGACATGGCAACATCCATCACAGCACCAAGAGCTGATATCAGTATCCCTGCAAACATCAGCTCTCCCACCTTTATATCTGTCATCTCACCAATATAAATAAGACTTTCGATATCATCCACATTATAGCCGGATATATGGCATATTTTTCCAAATATAAATGCAAAAACAGCAGCCAACACCACACCTATTATTGTGCCGACGATTGCACAGATTGATTTTGCAGTAAATCCATCTATCAGATACATAACAACGACTGTTGTTATAATTACCACAAATGCCGCCGCAAAAATAGGAGACACTCCTCTGTAGATAAGCGGCATAAATACAAATAAAATGCAACAGAAGGTAAACACAAGTCCTACAGCTGATTTAAAGCCCTTGAATCCTCCAATTAACACTAAAACTATAAGGAAAAAGGCAATTATCATATACAGTTGATTACCTCTGTCATAATTATAGACACTTACCGTTGTAAGCTCATCCGACTCGCTGATTATCACTATTACCTTTGTTCCTATTCTACATCTGGCACCATACAGATACGATGAAGAACTGGTGGCATCCAGAATTTCTCCCTTATGCTCACCAGTTCTTATTTTGACCTTTATCTGCTGCTGCCCAGCCCTGACACTGCCATCTTCACCCACAGAGCCATCATAATCCTTTGAAGTGCTATCCGAATAATCAGAGCTGACAATCTCTGTCACCGTCGCTTTTTCAAAATCACGGCCATCAGTTGATTGCAGTTCTGTCTTTTCCACATTGTTCAGTGATATTCCAAATGCAATTATCAGAGCAATACTTATTATTGCAATACAGATTTTCTTCACTATTTTCTCTCTTTTCCGGCAAATACCACTGCTGTTCCTGCTGCTCCAAGACCAATCACACAAACAATTGTCCAAAGCATTGCCTGTGACTCATCACCGGTCTTAACCTTAGAAGCTGATTTATTGTTTGACTTTTCTGAAGTCTTCCTTGCATCCTTTTAAGATGTTTTTTCTGTTGGCTGCTCTGATGCTTTCTCTGATTCAGATGTCTTTTCTGTTGGCTGCTCTGATGGTTTTGGTGGTTCCTGTGCAGTCACCTTTACAAGACCGTTTCTGGCCGTTGTCAGGTTCTCAAGTATCTTGTTGATCTGTGCCTGCTCAGTCTCGGGCTGATACGGTTTGCAGCATCCATCGCATCCTTTAAAGCCTTCCAGCTACCAGCTGTGTAGTCCTTCTCTACAAGTTTATTATCTGTAAGCTCTTTATTTATCTGCGCAAGCTTAGCATCAACTGCTGATTTGTCTGCTGATTTTACAATAGTAACCGTATTGTCAATTGCACTGTCATTGTCAGTACGATAAGTGTTAATTGTCATGGTTGTCTCTGTCACATCGATGAGTGAATATGTAGGGACATCCTCCTGCCATCTGCTTGCTATGTATGACTGCTGACGTGATACGAGGTCATAATACTTACTTCCTGATGAACTGCTGGCTGTAAGATAAAGAATTCCCTTAGGATCTACCACATACTCTCCTGTCTCTGTAATTCTGTCTGCATCCATCACAGAAGTAAGATAAGATAAGTATGTCTTTTCTGATTCGTCTGTTGTGTCTGCTTTGATATTTCCCGGTGCTACAGTCAAAGTACCCTCACCTGTATAGTCAATATCCTTATCAAGCATTTCATCAAACTCATCATCAGTATATGTTACAGTCTTTTCTGTCTGATTGCCTGAAAGAAATTTACTTCTTGAATAAGCATGGTCATGTCCTGTAAGCACAGCATCTACACCATATTTCGCAAATGTCGGTGTAAGCGCATAACGTAAATTCACAATCTCAGGCTCATTTGAATGCTCTGCTGAGCCATAGATATCCTGATGCAATGTAACTACCTTCCACTTGCAATTGGCATTTTTTGCAACTGTATTCTGAATAAACTGAATATGCTCCGCTGAGTTTATATTCTGTGTATTAAGCATCATAAAAAGCACATCACCATATGTAAAATAATAATCACCACCAACTATATCATTATCTCCCAGATTGTTGAGGTTTGGAACATAAAAATGGTATGTATAGTTTGCATTATCCGCATCATGATTACCGACTGTTGTTGCTACCGGCAATGATGTAAGCGCATCAGGTGAAAGATATCCTGCATACTCTATCTCACTTGTTGTAGAACTCTGTCCGGGCCTTTTTCTTTGTTGTCTGAATCTGGTCTCCTGCTGACACAATAAAATCAGTTCCTGCACTCTGTATCTTTTCAATGTCTGTGACCAATTGTAGCTGTCATTTGCTACCGCATTGCTCTGTGCATTGTAAAACGCCTCTGTATCAGATCCCTTTAATTCATTAGATGAACCAATCTGCGGATCACCTACAAAAGCAAATCTGAATTTTCCTGTATTTCCTGTTTTAAAGGACTTTATTTCCTTGTCATCCACCTTATAGTAATATGTGGTCTGAGCTGCAAGTCCTGAAATAGTTGCCTTATTGCTATTGTATTCATTTCCGTCTTTATCCTTTTGTCCGGTGCTCTTAGTCGCAATCTGAACAGTCTTTCCATCGCTTAAATCTGCCTTTAAACCATATGTCAGTGAAACGGTATCTGTTGTCTTTGAATACCATGCAAAGTTCATGGTTGACTCATTAACCCCGGTGTCATAGAAACAGTTGTCCAATCCTTGCTGAGCTTATTCTCCCATTCATTTGTCCTCCAGCTTGTAAAGCTCTCCCCGTAAGAAGACTCTGCACTAGAATTTCCATCCTTTGCTGCCTTTGCAAATATTGATGTTGCCGGTGTAATTATCATTGTCGCTGCAAGAAATGCCGCAATGATCTGATTTCTCTTTTTCATTTTATTCCTCCATGTGTAAATCATTTAACCATAATGGATTATACAGTGCCCCGGTAAACTCTATACTTGCTCTATGTAAAAACTATGAGATATTTTATGTGAACACTTTAGTTACATCTCACTCTAAGCCATACATAGTAAAATGCCGCACCCGAAGGTGCGGCATCTAAGAGGTTTATAAAATGTTTAGTTTAAAAGCTGTTTTATTTGCAAGCTCTCTTCTTGCGATATGTAGCTGCTGTGATTGCAACCATTGCAAGTCCGAGTAAGCATACATATGTAGCTGCTTCATTGTCATCGCCACTCTTTGGAGCTGCTTTTTTGTTATCAATAGCAGCCTGATCTGTTATAGAAATAACGTAATCAGATGCATGAGTGAATTTAAGTAATGCTGAACCATCATCTGCAATCTTTACAGACATCTGACCCTCAAGAGCCTTTGTCTTTGTATTGTAATAGTAAAGGTTAGCATACTTTCCTGCATATGTCTTTCCAAGGTCGATTGAAAGAACCGGTTTGAATCAAACTCACCTTCATGTGCGAGACTGATTTGTACTACCTTCTTTGCATCCTTTTCAATCTTAGCTGCCTTAATAACATCCTCAGGAATTTTTTTGCTGTCAACTGTAACTGACATATTTACATCCTTTGCAGGAACCTTTGATACGTCAGAACCATTGATAACCCACTTGATTCCGTCTCCCATATCAAGAACAAGCTTCTTCTGTGTTCCCTTAATGGCTGCAATTGCATCCTTTGAAACAACTCCTGTTTCATCCATCTTTACAACGATAGTATCCTTTGCAGAAGCATTCTTGATTGTTTCTACTTCTTTACTCCAGTCAACCTTTGTTGCCGGTGTTGTAGTAGAATCCTTATCATCTTTCTCTGCAGGTGTTGGTGTTGGATCTACTGTTTTCTTCACCTCGGTAAGAATGACTGTTCCACCATCCTTTGCTGCCGGAATTGTAACAGCAACTGTTTTATCACTTCCTACAGTATATGTAGCACCGCTGTATAAATCCTTTACCTCTGTTCCTGCTGCTAAGCTAACCGGAACTTTACTTCTTTTGCGGTATCCTTGATATTCATACCAACATATAATGTAGTATCACCATAGCTTCTTGCAATTACATCATAGCATTCCTCATCAGAACTTGCCACAACTGTTCTGCTTCCTCTTGCGAATACATCTGTGTATGCATTACGGATGCTCAGCAAATTCTTATAATGCTGATATGTGACATTGTCCTTTGTTGCCTTAGAGAAATCCATGTCATATCTATTAGTCTGATATGGATAATTATTTAATCCGCTTAAACCAACTTCTTCACCATAATAGATAACCGGAATACCCTTTGCAGTAAGCTGTAAGGTAGCTGCAACTAACGCTGCTGATGTTGCCTTATCCTCGGTATATTTTTTTCCGTTCATTAAGGAAGCCTTAAATCCATCTTCATCATGACTGCTTAAGAACTGACCCGTCATGTATGCGTTATTAAGTGCTGAATTTCTTGCAGAAAGGAATTTCTCTACAGAAGAAATATTGCCACTTACAAAGCTTGTTGCCTGATCGTTAAAATCGAAATCAAGGTCTGCATCCATCTGACCACTACCTAAGGTACTACCATTTGACGCATATCCTGCACCATAATATTCTCCAATCATCTTGAAGGATGGATTTACTTCTGTTGTAGAATTCTTAAGTGCTGCCCATGTTGTACTGTCAACATGTTTTACTGTATCTACACGGAAATAGTCAACACCATAATCCTTCATCCATGATGTCTGCCATTCTACTAATTTTGCTCTGACATCTGCATTCTCTGTTGCAAAATCCGGCAAGCCAGACTGCCATGATTTAATATCGCCTTCACTGACGCTCTTATCCCTAAGCATATCAGCAAATGTTGATTCTGTACCATATCCAGCATGGTTTACAACAATATCAACCATAATACGCATGCCACGTTTATGTGCTTCGCTAATCATAGTTTCAAATTCTTCTGTTGTACCAAGTGTCGGATTCAATTTTGTAAAATCACTTGCCCAGTATCCATGGTATGCTGCATTATAAGGAACATCTTCTGAACCCTCATCTGTTACAGCTACACCTTTCACATTCTCTACAATTGGTGTAATCCAGATTGTATTTACACCTAAATCCTGTAAGTAATCTAACTTGGTTGTTACACCTGCAAAATCTCCACCATGATACAGTCCAGGGTTGTCTCCGTATGTATCTGCACCACTTGCTGTATTGTTAGATTCATTGCCATCAAAGAAGCGGTCTGTCACCATAAAGTAGACAACAGATTCATCCCAGTCGAAATCATTTTTGTTTTCCTTCACACGGTCTGTGATTTCAACATCCACTGTAGTACTGAATTTATTACCGTACTGGTCTGTTACAGTAATTGGTAATGTCTTAATTCCTAATGTTGTATCTGTTGTTGCAGAAATGGTAACTGCCTGCAGTTCGGTTCAATCGGCATTGCACTGCTTCCACCAAGTGAAGAAACATCGATACTTGCACTTGCAACTTCAAGTTTCTGAGTGTCTGTATCAGCCTGTTCAACCTTAAACTTAACAACATCATTTTCATTGTAGTTAAAGGATTTATTCATAACTTCTGCTGTAACTGTTGCATTTAATTTATAGTATTCAAAATATGAGTAATCTGCTTTCTTGTACTCTTCACTGTTTGAATTGAATGCATCTACAACATAAGTTCCATTTGCTTTGTAACGATAATGTGTTTTACCATCTGTCAAGCCGCTCTTTACATACTCAAAACGCTTTGTTGTATCATTGTATGTCATTAGATACTCTGTTCCGTCTACATCAACAGATACTGTCATATCCTTTAAGGTGCCATCTACAAATGCAGCATCATCACGATAGTAATATGATACCTGTTGATTTTCTGCATCTACTTCATAGCCAGTATTATATGGCATAGCAATTTCCGGCTCACTGCCGGCTTTCATGCTGGCATAGATAACCTTCTGGTCAGAAGGGAATGTAACGGAATGGTCTCCACCATCTTTAATCCATGGGTCACCTGTTGAATCTAATGCAATACAAAAATCAAGCTTTGTGCAGGATGGTTTTGCAGGAATCGTTACTGTCCATTTATCTCCACCTACGTATGTAAAATCGGTTAATACTGAAGCATATCCTGATGACCATGTATAGAACTGTGGTGTAATTCCTTTTTCTTTTAATCCTGGATTCTCATAATCCAATACAAGGTATCTCTTTTCCGTTGGTACGATTGTCGGTTCGTCATGAACCGGATCTGAACCATCCACATAATATAATACCTCATTCTCATCACCGCTTATTGTAAAGAACGGTCTGCGGTATCAGAGCCGCCATCCCATCCCTGTGTTATGTCATAACGTGCCTTTAATCCTACTGTTTTTCCCACATTACTGCCGGCAACTGTAATGGTCTTTTAAACCATGTCACATTATTTGCAGCATCATATTCTGTTTAATCAAAACATATGATCCATTTAATCCGGCATTCCACATCCACATATCAACTTTTCCCATGTCTGTGTCTGTTGATAAATCTTCATTGTAATAATACATTGTAAATGTGTGGTCTGGAACCGGTGCCTCCCAGCTGTCCGGTGCTGTTTTATATACGGTTGTATCACCACCACCTTTGGTTCCGGTAACCCAGAGTTCAGTACTTGTTGATGTTACAGAAACATCAATATTATCCGTCTGTGCTCCATTGTTATTATTAAAAATACAGCTGAAATTCTGTTTTACATCCTGTGTATATACTACATCATACCATCCGAATGGTCAGCATTTTCTGAAATCTGTCCACCTGGCCATTCTTTTCCAACACCTGCTCCTGTTGCAGAGGCATCTGCTCCCCACATATGATTGTAAATAGTGCTTCCCATTCCTGAAGCAAGATAATGAATGGTTGTTACATATTTCCAATCAGCAGGTTTTGTCTCTGACAAAGAACCATCGAACCAGTACTCTGCTTCTGCCTTTCCTTTTGTAGAAAGTGTTACTCCGTCTAACTGGTTTCCATGTCCATCATCATTTAAAATGAGATCATAATCTGTGCTGTTATCTAATGTCAGATGCATTGTATACCAGCCTTCATGACCTTCTGCTGCAGTCATGGTTTTTCCCGGCCATTCACCTGCCGGCTTATTGGTCTCATGATATATATATGCAGCAACATCATTGCCTAATGTGCTCTTATAATTAATAGTCAGATCACATTCTGTTGGTACAGACTCTGGAATCAATGTTTCATTCTTTGAAGCATCCTTATACCACTGATATTTTCCATTATCATCCAATAAACAATAAATGCTTGTATCAGAGTAAAAGTCTTAATCTGCTCAATTGCAGCTCCTTCTGTCTTTATCTCCGGTGCAGCCTTCTCAGTAGAACCTGCATCAACAAACTGAAAACCTGTCCACTCACTGCTCTGTACATCTACATAATAGAGTCCAGAACTTTCCTCATATGCAAGCTTTGGTTTTTCCTGATCCCCCCATTGTGAAATGGCGGCATTTCCTGCGTCATGGTTATCTACCGTAGCACCGGCAGCCCAGACATTGACAACCGGTGTATTCCATGTACTTGGTTTGTCCAGGTACAACCGGATTGTCGGGCTCGCAGCATATGCAGTGGTTGCACCACCGATTGCTGGAACCATGGTCACAATCATAGCAAGTGCAAGTACCATACTAAAGATACGACTTACAATGCCATGTTTCCTGTGAAAGTGTTCTTTTAACTTTCTCATATTTCCTCTCCTTTTCCTTTTTGTATGTACGGGATAAATTTTATTTACCTATTTATTCATTTTTATGTAACATATGCGAAATTTTTTTAGTACTAAAGGTCCTAGATATAATAGATAATTTTTCATTTGAAATTTTGTGAATTATTTTTTTAGTCTATATGACATGATTTAAGGGTCAAAACCACCTTATAAAAAATGGTTGGTACCTTGAAAGTGTGAAGTTTTCAAGGTACCAATTTATAGTTTACAAATGTTTGATAGCATCGTAGGCAGACCTTGGGGAGCTGTAATCCCTAAACCTTTTAAAACAGCTCCCAAAATTCAGCCCATAAACCGGAATAATTACGTGAAAAGTAGCTGTAACTGCAAAAATCCACAAAACAGCTTCCAAAACCAGCCCAAAAGCCGGAATAATTGCGAGAAAAAGTAGCTGAAACTGCAGAAATTTCTAAAACAGCTCCAAAAACCAGCCCATAAATCGAAAAAATTGCGAGAAAAAGTAGCTGTAACTGCAAAAATCCCTAAAACAGCTCCAAAAACCAGCCCATAAGCTGGAAAATATGAGGCTTATGGCATAATGGTGGAAGCCTTTAGTTATTTCACAAAAAAGAGCCTGCACATTTCTGTGCAAGCTTCTTTTGAAAACTAAAACCGAAAACTAAAAACTAAAATAATTATATTGTTTTTTAATTATATATTTAATTATATATTTAATCTCTAAATCAACTATCCCCAGATGATTTCTTCCTTGGCGGCCTCCACATTTTCCTCGGAATGCTCCACTTCCTTGGAGAAGATCCTTGCCACCTCCATCTGGTCCTCTAAGGTGAAGCTGCCACCGTTTTTGTAGAAGCGAGTGGCATTCATATCCCTGACTATCATGGTAAACATGACGCTTAAATATGCATAAACCATGATATTTGAGTCATAGATGGCATTCATGATATATCTGAAGGTAAAGTATACAAGAAGCTGCTCAATATCGTTTTCACGGTAATCGCCGCTAGCCATGTACTCCTTCATGCGTTTTTCATAATCATCCTCTGTGAGGACTGTCTGCATATCATCCTTGAAATCCTGCCATACCTGTCGCAATAGCTCCATCTCATTAATGATACCGAAGCGGATATCAAAATGCTCAAATGAGAAATCATTAAACGAAAGCCAGTCTATATGCTTTTCAACATCGTTTTGGCTCAGCTTCTTCTGGTACTCGTTTGCCCTGTCAAGGTACTCATCCACGCGTACTCCGATTGGCTTTGTCCTGTCCTGGAGTATGGCAATCAGCTCGCGCTGCACCTCCTCAAAAAATGCTGCCTCTTCCTCTGTGACTCCCTGGTCATCATCGCTGTCGCCAAAAAGCTCCTGCTCTACAAACTTAACAGGCTTTGTTTTGCTGAAAAATATACGGCAGACCTCCTCGCACGCAAGGCTCAGGCACTTCTGCTCCACGTTTCTGTACTCTATGCCAAACCTTGGAAAATCGGTGCACACCTCACTAAGCGATGCCTCACCAGCTGCTATGTACAAATCACACAGATTCTTGTCATTTAGCATAATGCAGCGCCCGCAATTGTTTGTACGGATGCCGTGCCCGCCATCCTCCGTCTCATACATGCCCTTTCTCAGACGCTCTCCTACCTCTCCGGGCAGTGTCTGATAATACTCATATGAATCCTCATCAATATCAATTTCCCAGCCCAGACAGCAGCTATCCTTGCAGTCTCCGGCTATACAGCTAAACTCTGAAAAATAATCAGGTACACGGACTATCATACTTCTCTCTCCTTCAGTAAATCTTCGTTTGTTGTATCACTGTGCTTATTTCTGAAGCGCGCTTCTATAGCCGCCCAGTCAGGGTCTTCATTTCCCTTAAAAAAGTTGTAGCCTATGTATCCGATGCACCACACAAGCCCTGCAAATGTCGTAGAAAATGCTATCTTTATGATACTCTTAAGCAAGAGTGGAAGTGTCAGCATATCATTGCCGAATGCTATGATAATCACATGAATAGGCTTAATCAGCATAAGATAACCTCCCACATAAAGCGCCGCTAAAATTCCAAGCGCATAGCACAGTATTCCTAATAATTTGTCGCATTTTTTCTTCATTTCAAATCCTCTAATCATATTTTCGTAAATTCCAGTATGGACACCTCTCCTGTCGCTCTTGTCTTTTCCATGTCTATCACACGCTGGTTTGCAGAGCCCTTGAATTTGAGCGTGATATCCTTCTGTTCCTCTATAAACGGGCCATCTACCAGGACATCTATCATAGATAAAAGCTCATCCGTATACTCTGTGTGCTTGCGTCCGTTTTCTAACAGTTCTTCGTACAGATAGCCTGTGTAAGCCCACACATCCTTATTGGGATAGCGCTCCTTAACTCTTCTCATAAACGGAACAAGTGCCTCCTGATTCTCCTCCTCAAAAGGATCACCGCCTAAAAGGGTAATTCCCTGCACATAGACAGGCTTAAGCGAGTCGAGTATCTCGTTTTGTATCTGTTCATCAAACGGCTCTCCATAGTCAAATTCCCATGTCTGCGGCTGAAAACAGCCCTTACAGTGATTTCTGCAGCCTGATACAAAAAGCACAGTGCGGCAGCCCAGTCCGTTCGCTATGTCACAATATTTTATTCCTGCGTAGTTCATACTTTTTCCTCGTATCTGAGATTATAGTTCCATTTAAAAATTGCACTGCCTATTATTATAACATATCCTATCACACTTAGATAGTCCGGTATCTGTTGCAAAAAGACAAAGCCCAGCAGGGCGGCAAAGATAACCTGCGAATAGTCGAACACCGATATCTCCTTTGCAGGTGCCTTGGTGTATGCCTTTGTAATTGAAAGCTGTCCTCCTGTAGCTGCAGCTCCTGCCAAAAGCAGCATAACAATCTGATATACACTCATAGGCTTTGCTCCGACAAGCAGAAACGGTGCTGTCACTATACACGAAAATACCGAAAAGCACATGACTATCACAGGTCCTCTCTCTCCCTGCTTACCGAGCTTTCGCACAAATGTATACGCTACACCTGCGCCAAAACCTCCTATTACACCAATCATGGCATTAAAAAACTGCACATTCATAGATGGCTTCACCACAAAACAGCACCTATAAACGCCGTTACCACGCACAGCCACTCTGTCTTGTTTGCTTTCTCCTTAAGCACAAAATATGACATGATTATGGCAAAAAACGGTGACAATTTGTTTAGAATATTGGCATCTGCGATGGCCAGATGGTCAACTGCATAGAAATTGCATATAAGCCCTGTTGTTCCAAAGAAGCTTCGCAGAAAGAGCCCCTTCCAGCTATCCTTTTTTATTTTGAAGCCTTCATCACTTTTTGCAAGTAAGATAACAGCCGCTACTGCTGCTACCGCATTCCTGAAAAAAGCCTTCTGCATGGTCGGCAAATCGCCCGACAGCCTCACAAAATGTCATCAGGGCAAAAGAACCCTGCCATTATGATATATATTATTCCTTGTTTCTTATCGTTCATACTTATAGTATAACGTAGTCTGTCAAGAGTGTGGAAAAAAACTGCCATTTTGCTCGCAAAAAAGGACCGCCCGGATGAGCGGTCCTTTTAAGATGAAGGGAAAATATAAAAGAAAATAGTTTTAGTTAATGGTCTGTATCAGCCCTTCACACTTCCCATGGCAACACCACCTACGATGTGCTTTGAAAGAATAAGGTAAACCACTATTACAGGAAGGATAGAGAATGTAATCATCATGTATACCTTTCCCATATCAAACTTCAAGAAGTCTGCACTTCTAAGCTGTGCTAACAGGATTGGAAGTGTCTTCTTATTGTTTTCGTGTAATATAAGTGCAGTGAAGTAATTGTTCCAGCTGCTTACAAAGGAGAAAATTGCCTGTACTGCTATTGCCGGCTTCATAAACGGAAGCACGATATGATTAAATGTCCTAAACTCTCCGGAGCCGTCAATTCTGGCTGCCTCAATGAGAGACAACGGAAGTGAGCTCTCCATATACTGCTTCATGTAGAAATATGTGACAGGTGCAGCAATGGTCGGAACTATGAGTGGAATAAACGAATCCATCAGTCCCATGCCTGTTACCAATTTAACAAATCCAAGTGCTGTAACCTGTGTAGGAATCATCATAACCATCAGAATGAAGGTAGAGATGAATTTCTTGGCCTTGAACTCATATGCATGTATGGCATATGCTGTCATTGTCGAAAAATATACACACAGTACTGCACTGCAGGCTGCTACGAAAAGGCTGTTAAACATACCTCTTATGACCGGAAGTGTGTCATGTAAGAGTGAGTTCCAGTTGTCAAGCAGATGCGTACTCGGAATTGCCGTAAATCCTGACTGGAGCTCTCCGTTTGATCTGGTCGCATTGATTATCATTACGTAGAACCAGAACAGACAGAAGAAAGAGATTATCACAAGCACGATATATGCTAACGCACGTCTGGCATGGATTCCCATACCTTTATTTTTTTTGTTTACATTTGCTGCCATATCGACCTACTCCTTTCTCTTATCATCATTGCCGCTGAGCTTGAATACCGCTATACTAAGTATTGCTGTGATGATAAACAGTATGACTGAAAGTGCACCGACATTCCATAATCCTTACTGTACAGACGTTTGTTTAAGTACATGATAAGTGTCATGCTTGATCTGACCGGATTACCTGTTCCGTTTGTCAAAATCTGTGGTACATCAAAGAGCTGTAAGCCACCGATAAGTGATGTAATGATTACATATATCAGTATCGGTCTAAGGAGCGGAAGTGTTATCTTAAAGAACACCTGTGTGCTTGTTGCTCCGTCCACCTCTGCTGCCTCGAATAGCGATGTATCGATTCCAAGCATACCTGCCATAAGCAGGATGGTTGTATTACCAAACCACATCAGACAGTTCATCAATGCGATGAGTCCTCTTGTACTGCCAACATGTGACAGAAACTTGTACGGCTCTGAGATGAAGCCTATCTGCATAAGCAGATTGTTTATAGGTCCACCATCAGCAAACAATGTAAAGAATAACAGCGAAAACGCTGAAGCCATAATCAGATTTGGCAGATATATAACTGTTTTAAAAAATCTTGTTCCCTTGAGCTTTAAGCTGACATCCGAAAACCATGCTCCAAGGAGCAGCGATAAGAATATCTGCGGTATGAAGCACATGATCCAAAGAACCATTGTGTTCTTAAAATACTGCCAGATATCACCGGATGTGAACAATTTTTCATAGTTTTCAAATCCAACAAAGTTTGGTCCTATCTGTGTAAGACCCGACATATAATTTTCAAAAAAACTGTTGTAAATGGTAGTGATTAACGGTACCAGCTGAAATACTACGTATACAACGATAAACGGAATCAGAAAGATATAGCCCCATTTGTTATATCTGACCGCTTTACCTCCACTCTTTCTCATAATACCTACCTCCCAACTGGTATTGTAGTCAATGGTTATGTAATGCTGTTAACTGATTTTATTGATTTTAAAAATATTACCCCGCCTGCCTGCTTACGCAAGGCAGACAGGGTATTTATTAGTTTATCTTATTAGTTCTATGATCAATTCAAAACTATCTTATTCTGCGAGGTCGATATTTCTCAATAACTGCCTTCTTGAAGGTCTCAATAGCTGTATCCTTATCGCAGTTTCCTTCGAAGTAATCCTTCATAGCCTTCTGGAACTCCTCGTTGCAGCCCTGGTCATATGCTGAAAGGTTGCTTAAATCGAGAGTCTTAACACCGGCTATATACATTGGTAATGGATTCTGTCCACCAAGTATTGTACTTGTGTAAGGCTTGTCGTCCTTGCCCATGATTGTTCCGTCTGCAAGACCATCCATAACTGTGCTGTTGTTTACGAAATCGTCATCCTTTACAACGATATCCTTCATGATATCATCGTCTGTTGTCATCTTGAGCATGATGTCCTTTACAAGGTCAGCATTGTCTGTTCCCGCTGCTGCACAGATCCATGTGCCGCCCCAGAAGAAGCCCTGTGGTCCGAAGCTGCACCCCAGCCGCCCTGGTTTCCGATAGAACCGGACTCATCTGCTGCCATTGAGAAGTTTACTAACCATGCAGGTCCAAAGTATGAGAATACTTTTCCTTCAGGATAGAAGCCCTTCTTCCAGTCATCTGACCATAGATCTGCTGTTCCCGTCTCGCCTGCGTCTACAAGTTTCTTAGAATCATCAACCCACTTCATGATGTTGTCATCAATCTGGATTTTCTTGTCATCGCTGACCCATTTCTTAGAAACGTTGTTAGAGTATACACGATATGTATCGTTTGCTGTAGATGTCATCTTGTAGCCTGCTGCTTTCATCTTCTCAGCTGTAGCATTGAAGGCATCCCAGTCAGATACTGACTTCTGAACCTCATCCGGATCATCTGTTCCAAGTACCTCTTTGCTGCTGCTCTGTTGTAGAAGAGAACACCCGGGCATCCCTGCCATGAAAGACCCTTCAGGTTGCCCTCAGAATCAGTAACGACATCCTGTGTGTACTTATACTGCTTAGAGATATCGCTGTCTGTGATTCCCAGATCCTTGATTGGCATTGTGTAATCAGAGTCTACATACTTAGGTGCGTAATCAGCCTCTACCAGGAAGAGGTCAATCTTGTCATCTGCCGATGCATCAGCCTGCTTCAAAAGTGTCTCATCAAGGTTGTTCTGGTACGCATTGTTCTCACTAGGTGTGATGTTCCAGACTACATCAATATCTCCGATTTTGCCATGTGTTGCATCCACCTTCTTGTAATCAGGATAGTGGTCTGTGATACGGCTCTGGAACTCTTCATTCCAGCAATAGATATTGAGAATCTTGCCATCGTTTGTCACTTCAGTTTTTGCATCGCCTTTCTTGTCAGCGCTTCCTGTGTCGGATGTATCTCCGCTGCCACAGCCTGCCAGTAATGATGCTGCCATTGTTGCGCAAAGTAATGCGCTTACGAGTTTCTTTTTCATAGAAAAATCCTCCTTCTCGCTTCAGTTTAAACCTGTTAGTAAATGTTAGTAAAAAAGTAGTAAAATATATTAAATTCTGCCTACGGATTCCCCCTCCAGCAAAATTCCTTCAACAACAGCTCTCTCCACAAGTGCTGTTTTAGGCTTTTTAATGATGCTTATCAACCTGTCTGCTGCTTCCCTGCCTATCTTGTCAGTGTCCTGTCTGATAGTGGTGAGCTTCGGGCTTAGCATCTGTGAAACTCTTGTGCCATCGTATCCGGCTATTGATATATCCTCCGGAATCCTAAGCCCTCTGCTTCTTATAACATTGATGCCTCCGATTGCCGCCGTGTCATCCGGATAGATGATACATGTAGGTTTGTCGTAAATCAAGTAAATATTCTGTCTGCTTTGCAACATCCTCTGCTTCCAGATACCTTGCTTCCCGACATACTCCTCGGGAATATCTATTCCATGCTTCTCAAGTGCCCTGTAATATGCTGCCAGCCTGTCACGTGTAACACTCGAAAAATCCTGTCCATGTATGTAAGCGATTTTCTTATGTCCCATGCTTATTATGTAATCAAGCAGCTCTCCCATACACTTTACATTGTTGGAACATACTGCCGAACAGCTATAGTGTACGTAGTCAATTGTGACCACCGGTATGTCGCTGCTCATCAGTTCCTGCACCTCATTGTCCTGAAACCTTGCACATACGATTACGACACCATCGAAATTTCTGTACTTACAGTGCTCCAGGTATGATAATTTTTTTCCGACAGGACTTGTATTGATAAATGTAATATCATATCCAAGCATCTCAGCCTGTGCCTTGATTCCGTTTAGCACTCGGCAAAATACTCATGCGTAAGTCCCATCGCCGCCTCATCGAAATACAGTACTCCGATGTTGTTCGACTCTTTTGTCTTAAGAACTCTGGCCGCAGCATTAGGAAGATATCCCATTTCCTTAGCTATCTTCTTTATTCTGTTTTTGGTCTCAGCGCCAATATCCTTCTGGTCATGTAATGCCTTGCTGACCGTCGCTGTCGAAACACCACATCTTTGTGCTATGTCTTTTAGTGATACCATATCGTTTCCTCATTTCGAATTGATTTCTTAATCGTTTTCGTATCTTTACTATACCACAATTTGTTATTATTGCAATCCCTAATTTACATTTTCAACATTTTTCACACTTTTTATTATCTTTTATTGTACATTTTGTATAGTGTCATGTTATGTATTTAAAACGATTACTCTTTTGGTCTTAATTATTATACAATTATAATTACTTAAGTGATATTATCTCATCAGCATTTTTAACTATAATATGCAGTTTTCTTTGTATATATGTCATAAAAGCATTATTTTTTATTGTTTTATGCTTGATTTTTAGATATCCGCATTATATACTTCTATATATAAGTAGCTTAAACGTTTGCGTACATTTAATAAAAAAGGAGATTTTATATATGAAATTTGGACACTTCGATGATCAAAACAAAGAATACGTCATCACCTCTCCAAGGACTCCGTTACCATGGATCAACTACCTCGGATGTGAGAATTTCTTTTCTCTGGTATCAAATACCTGCGGTGGCTACAGCTTCTATAAGGATGCAAAGCTTCTGCGTCTCACCAGATACCGCTACAACAACGTGCCATACGACAGCAACGGACACTACTACTATATAAAGGATGGTGACACAATCTGGAATCCGGGCTGGATGCCTTCCAAGACCGAGCTTGACTCATACGAATGCCGTCATGGCATGGGCTATTCTGTTTTCACAGGAGTAAAAACGGCTTAATGGCTCAGCTTACCGACTTTGTTCCTATGGGCTCTACCTGCGAGATCAATAAGCTCACATTGAAAAACACATCTGATAAGAAAAAAGACTTTCGGTTTTCTCATATGTAGAGTTTTGTCTGTGGAATGCCATGGATGACATGACCAACTTCCAGCGTAACTTCTCTACCGGAGAGGTTGAGATTCATGCCGGTGGCTCCCAGCTCTTCCACAAGACAGAATACAGAGAACGCCGCAATCACTATGCTGTATATGCTGTAAATGCCTCTGTTGACGGATTTGACACAGACAGGGATTCATTCTTAGGTGCCTACGGCGAAACAGCGCGCCTTCCGTTGTAGTAAATGATCAGTCTAAGAACTCTGTTGCAAGCGGCTGGGCTCCTGTCGGCTCTCATCACCTAAAGGTAGCTCTTGAGCCGGGCGAAGAAAAAACATATATATTTGTACTTGGATATGTAGAAAACCCTGTGAACGAAAAATGGGTTGGACGCGCTGAGGATGGAATCATAAACCGAGCTCCTGCCGATGCACTCCTTGCAAGATTTGACACCACCGAAAAAGCCGACGCTGCTTTAGCAGAGCTTAAGGCTTACTGGGATAAGCTGCTTGGTCACTTTAGTATCTCTTCATCGGAGGAAAAGCTTGACCGCATGGTAAATGTATGGCATCAGTATCAGTGCATGGTTACCTTTAACATGAGCCGCTCTGCTTCTTATTTTGAATCAGGCATCGGACGAGGCATGGGCTTTAGGGATTCCTGTCAGGATCTGCTTGGCTTCGTGCATCTGATTCCTGACAGAGCCAGGGAGAGAATACTCGACATCGCAGCCACACAGTTTGAGGACGGCTCTGCTTATCATCAGTACCAGCCTCTCACCAAAAGGGCAATGCCGACATAGGCTCAGGCTTCAACGATGACCCTCTGTGGCTTATCGCTGCTGCCGCTGCTTACATCAAGGAGACAGGCGACTACTCTATTCTTGACGAGTCAACACCATATGACAGCGATCCTTCAAAGGCAACTGACTTTATGGAGCATCTGCGCCGCTCCTTCAACTATACAATCAATCATCTCGGACCTCATGGTCTGCCACAGATTGGACGTGCTGACTGGAACGATTGTCTGAACTTAAACTGCTTCTCCGAGGAGCCTGGTGAGTCCTTCCAGACCTTTGGACCATCTGAAGGACCTAATGCCGAATCTGTTTTTATCGCAGGCATGTTTGTAAAATATGGAAAAGACTATGTAAAAATCTGCAGACACAAGGGACTTTGCGACGAGGCTGATACAGCCCAAAGGCTATTGAACAGATGGAAAAGACCGTCATGGATGCCGGCTGGGATGGCGAGTGGTATCTTCGTGCTTACGACCACTACAAGCACAAGATTGGTTCCAAGGAATGTGAGGATGGAAAAATCTTTATTGAGCCACAGGGCTTTTGTGTTATCGCTGAAATCGGAAAGGAAGAAGGGTTCTGCCTTAAGGCAATGCAGTCTGTTGAAAAATATCTTGATACTAAATATGGCATCGTGCTCTTGCAGCCGCCTTACCACAGATATCATGTAGAGCTCGGTGAAATTTCTTCCTATCCACCTGGATACAAGGAAAATGCCGGCATCTTCTGCCACAACAATCCTTGGATTTCTATAGCTGAGACTGTTATCGGCCGTGGAAACAGAGCATGGCAGGTATACACCCGGACCTGTCCTGCATACATTGAGGATATCAGCGAAATTCACCGCACCGAGCCTTATGTATACAGCCAGATGATTGCCGGTAAAGACGCTCCTAACTTTGGTGAAGCAAAGAACAGCTGGCTGACAGGTACTGCTGCATGGACCTTCCTCGATGTCTCACAGTACATCCTCGGTATACGTCCTGACTACGATGGTCTTATCATAGATCCTTGTATTCGACACTATGGACGGCTTTACAGCTAAGCGTAAGTTCCGTGGCAATACTTACCACATTACGGTCAGAAATCCTGCTCACGTACAAAAGGGTGTGACAAAGCTCATCGTGGATGGTGCTGCTATTGATGGCAATATGATTCCGGCTATTAACGGAACCGGACACGATGTTACAGTCGAGGTTACAATGGGTTAGAGATACCAGACGGCCTCTGTACTGCTTCAAATATGACCTGGAATATAAAATGCCGCCGTAGAGTAAGCTCTACGGCGGCATTTAGACTGCTGGTGATATTCTTCCCATGTCTTTATTTCTTCTCTAAAGGATGCTGTTATGTAATTGAGACCTGCCACATATGCTCCTCGGTCTCTCCCATGTGAAACAGCTCCACAGTCTGTTCATCATGAGTATCATCAGGCTCATAGTTGCCAAGAAGATGTATGAGATACTTCTCCTGCTCATCTGCCGGCGAGACCTTATCAATGTATTTTTGCAATTCCTCAAGAAGCTGCTTTGGCTCCATGTCGGCATCGACTGCGATTCCAAAGCACTTCTTCGCAAGACCTGCGGTATAATACAGCTCGTAGTTACTTACAAGCACTGATTTTGGCGTAAGCATTTGAGTATGATGCTTTGTCTGGCTATTGATGTAATCATATTATTCCTTTCCGAGTTAGCTGGAATACCTCTAAATCCAAGTTATTTCCATTATACCCTATTTGCTTTTTGTTTCAAGAGTATAACATGATATAGCTAAAGATAACTTAAGAGAGTCCTATGAAGTGGCAACAAATCCCGTCGAGAAATAATAAAGTGCTCCCAGCGCCTTTCCAATAGCCATAGAAATCACTATAATCCCAAGACCGGCGCGAAGCTTCATGCGCTTATATATAATAGGGAATGTGTGCAGTATTTCTGCGAGTGCAACTGCAATACAGCCGACAAATATGCCGACACACAATCCATATATTGCAATAATTATATTCCCACAGATATTGCTTACAGGTACTTTGGGCATATTTGCAAAGCCCAGATTATATGCCGTATCAAGCACTGATGATATATTACCTGACACCACACCACATATCATGACATTTTCTATAAGTATTATATTTTCTATCCTACTGCACCGAAGTATACGCGGCACCACTCCTATCACGAGCACGAATGCAAATACACCGGCTGACACTCCTGCCCCTGCTAAAAACGCTATCACTGACAAAAATATTTCACGCAATATATATTCAAACATCCTGCTTTTCCTTTACCTTGTCTATTATTGTGTTCCACGTATCTTTATTATGCTTATCCATCTCCACCTGAATCGGTGTGACATCGTCGGATAGCTTACGCTTTCCGATATGATTAAAACAGTATGATTCCGACCGCCAGACCAATACAGTAAAACACCTCAAGCACCGACACCTGTGGCTTTTCCACTCCCATTATCTGCTTATAAAATGTTCAAACACACGATATCGAAATATCATTATTGAAAGCCATGATTGTAAAAGCTGAACCAAAAAATATAAGTATACACACCGCTGCAACCTTTAGTGCTTCAAGAATCTTATTTTTGCTGTTGTCGTCATACTCTACAAGTACCTCCGGCTCACCAATGCTTATAACCTGTGCATCATCATAGCTTTCCGTGATTTGCTCTATTATTTTCATTACAGATATCACGCTCTTTTTACCGCGTATCTTATCCACGATCATTCCCTTTATCTGTCCCTCATAGCGTGAATATTTACAATACACACTTGCTATGTCATTGATGCAGACCTGCCTGCGGTGAAGTGTTTTCTGCTTTTCTGCGCGTATATACACGAGAATTTTTTCTTTTGAGGTATCAGTATGCTCCGGCATTTTCATGCTCCCTTCGATTAATATTCATATGTATATAATTTCCATTTATTTTGATTTTATACACAAAATACACACATGTAATTGAATCAATATTTTTCGTGCGATATATTGTTTTTTTCGTGCAAACATCATAAAATAAATATAATTAATCTAAAGAGTGAGGTAACAAATGGCATACACTAAGGAAATACTGACTCTCGCCGTGGAAATTGGCGACTGTATGCTCAGAAACGGTGCAGAAATCTACAGAGTGGAAGACACTGTGGTTCATATACTAAGTTCATATGAGGTGGAAGAATTTGACGTATATGTGCTGTCAAACGGAATATTTGCAAGTGCAAATGAGAACAAGGAGGATGCCTGCAGCATCGTGCGCCACGTCCCCCTTGGTGCTGTCAATCTGGCAAAGATCAGCGCGTTAAACCAGCTCGCAAGGGACATATGTGACCAGAAAATATCCCTGATTGACTCATGGGACAGGCTTGAGCAGTGCAAAATATCCCTAATTACAAAAAAAGCGCACAGATTTTCTTCTGTGGGCTCGGAAGTGCCTGCTTTTGCTATCTTTTTGGCGGAAGCTGGCTTGACTTCGTTTTTGCATTTGTTATAGGCTCACTGGAGCAGGTGCTTTTGTTTGGTCTTAAAAAATATAAGTTCACAAGGATTATAACCAATATCCTTGCCAGTCTTTTTGTGACACTGCTTGCCACCGCAAGTACACTTACAGGGCTTTCTCTTTTACCTGATAAAATCATTATAGGCGCTATCATGCCACTTGTTCCGGGAATAGCATTTACAACATCTATCAGGGATATATATAACGGGGATTATCTGTCCGGTACAATACATCTGCTCGATGCACTGATTACAGCCGTGTGTGTTGCTGTGGGAGCATGTCTGCCATTTGTTGTGATGAAATATATTGGAGGGATTTAAGCTATGGAGTTTATAATACAATTTATTGTGGCTCTCTTTGCCACATTATCGTTTGCGGTTATTTTTTCTGCTCCAAAGAAAGAGCTGTTTTACTGCGGCTTTACAGGAGCACTTGGCTGGATCATCTACTATATAATGGTTCAGTTTGATATGGGTGTTGTGTTTCCATCGCTTATCGCGACACTGTGCCTTACGATAATGGCGCGCATTTTTGCTGCGGCACGCTCTATGCCTGTGACAGTTTATCTGCTTTCCGGTATCTTTCCTCTTGTGCCCGGAGCAGGAATTTTTTACACGGCATATTATCTTTTTACGAATGACAGAGCACTTTCTTCCTCAAAGGGTATTGAAACCTTTGAGGTGGCGGGTGCCATCGTGCTCGGTATCATATTCGGGTTTGGCATACCGCAGAGTTTGTTTAATCTGTTGAAGCCTAAGAAAAATGAATTACTTGAACTATGTCAAATTTGCAATTTTCTGCGCCAGATCCTCGAGATACTCCCAACGCTCCATTTTCTCCATCAGTTGCCCCTCGAGGTCTTCCTTTTCCTTTGTGAGTTCGTTTAACTTACCAAAGTTAGTGGCATTCTTTACCATCTCATCATCTATCTCAGAAAGCCTGTTTTCCAGCTTTTCTATGTCAGCCTCTATCGTCTCGTACTCTTTTGCTCTTTGTAGGTAAATTTGAGCTTTTCTCATGCCCCCAGGTTTCCATGGATTTCTTCTTCCGGGCTTCTTTTGAGTCTGTACCATCTGATACAGTATTTTCCTGTGCTCCTGCCACAGATGCTGCATTTTCCGATACGGTTTTTCCTGATGCAGGATGTGGGCGTTTATTCATATAGTCGGTGTATCCGCCCTCATACTGTACGATTTTTCCGGCTCCCTCAAATGCAAAAATACGCTTTGCAATCCTGTCAAGGAAATACCTGTCATGGGATACCGTGATGACTATTCCGTCATAGCCATCCAGATAATCCTCTAAAATAGCCAGTGTCTCGACATCCAGGTCATTGGTCGGCTCGTCAAGTATCAGTACATTCGGTGCGCTCATCAGCACACGAAGCAGATAGAGTCTTCTTCTCTCCACCCGAGAGCTTGCCTACCGGGCTGTACTGCTGCTCGGCGGGAATAAAACCGCTCTAGCATGGCAGATGCTGACACAAGTCCGTCTGCCGTGCGCACAAACTCTGCAGCTTCTTTCACGTAGTCTATCACTCGAAGCTCAGGATCTATATCCACTTCCTGACCGAAATATCCTATCTTTATCGTCTGTCCTATCTCTACCTCACCGAATCGGCTCGATAAAACCGGCGATTATCTTCATAAGTGTGGACTTTCCACAGCCGTTTTTGCCGACAAAGCCGATACGATCATTTTTCAGGAAAATATACGTGAAATCCTTTACACAGACGATATCTCCGTACGCCTTTGAAATATCATGAAGCTCTATGGTTGTCCTTCCCATACGCGATGAAACCGATGAAAGCTCAACCCTTGCGTCTGTCTGTGGACCTTTCTGATCGCGTAAAGCCTCATATCTTTGGATGTGTGCCTTCTGCTTTGTGGAACGAGCTCTTGCGCCGCGCTGCATCCACTCTATTTCTTTTCTAAGGATGGACTGACGCTTGCGCTCACTTGCCCTCTCGCTCTCCTCTCTGGCTGCCTTAAGCTCAAGAAAGCCCGAGTAGTTTGTATCATAGCTGTAGGTCTGTCCCTTGTCCACCTCCACGATTCTGTTGCAGACACTGTCTAGAAAATAGCGGTCATGCGTGATCATGATGATTGCACCCTGAAACGGCGCAGATAATCCTCGCCACTCCACCATCTCGTAGTCTAAGTGGTTGGTCGGCTCGTCAAGTATGAGCACATCACACGGCTTAAGCACGACTGTTGCAAGCGCAAGCCTCTTTCTCTGTCCTCCCCGAGCTCACCGGTCTTTTGCGCCATATCTGTGATATCAAGCTTCATAAGAAGCGACTTTGCATCACTTTCTATGCTCCAGCGCATGTCCTCATCCAGCTGCGAGGTAACCACACGGCTCATCACATGCTCAAGAGCTGTCTCGTCCGGGTCAAACTCCGGATTCTGCGGCAGATAGTTTATCACTATATGATTTGCTGTGGTGACAGTTCCCTCATCCGGCTCTTCATCACCAGCTACAATCTTTAAAAGTGTAGACTTTCCTGTACCATTTATACCTATGATACCGATTTTTCATTTTCTTGACATAAAAGGAAGCTTTAGAAAAAGCTTCCTTCCAGTATATGACTTTGTTATATTTTCGACATTAATGATGTTCATCTTCTCGTATTTTCTCCTCCCTCTCATGCTCCTGCTTCTCCTTGGCCTCAAGGATTGCCTCATTGAGCGAAAGCATCTTTGCATCAAGCTGTCCTACGATACCTGCACACTCGCGCAGATCGCGGCTGATATACTCAGGTGCATTGCCCTCGAACTTGTAATATATCTTGTGCTCAAGGCTTGCCCAGAAATCCATAGCTATTGTACGAATCTGTATCTCAACCTTTGTGTCCTCCACCTTGTTTGAAAGAAAAATAGGCACCGAAACAATCATGTGGTAGCTCTTGTAGCCGCTCGCCTTCGGATGCTTCATATAGTCCTTTACCGATATGACGGTCAAATCATTCTGCCTGCCAATCATCTCAGCAAGCCGGTATATATCAGATGTGAACGAGCACACGATTCTGATGCCCGCTATGTCTTTTACATATGTGACCATATTCTCTATGGTGCTATCGTAGCCACCCTTTTGAGCTTCTTAACTATGCTTTCAGGAGTCTTGATACGCGACTTTATGTACTCTATCGGATTGTAATTATGTATGTGAACAAACTCGTCATTTAGTATCTCGAGCTTAGTATTGACCTCTTTCAGTGCAGAATTGTATAAAACATCATAGTCTCCCAGCTATCGATGCCCTCCGCAAACTCTTGTTCCATTAAAAACCTCCCTGTGATCTATTCGCCTGTATGTTTATCAGACTCTTTTAATCGATTATAGCATATTTATTCGCATAATTGGCAAATTATACCTATTATTTATATATTTTTATTCTTGTTATTTTATATGTTGCTTATTTTGTATGTGCACAGGTGCAGGCACAGCGGCACACGTACTCTCTCGTAAGCGCATAGCGAAGCTATTTAGAATCTGTTGAATTATGCTTCACAACCAGAAATGCACCGGCATGGACGCCGGGGCAAGGCGTTATGCGCCATGGACGGCGCATAAAAGCCGGTTTCGTCAAGCATCGAAAACCAAAAGGCATAATTCCTACAGATTCTTAATGGCGTAGCGTAGCTTACGAGAGAGTACGTGTGCCGCTGTGCCTGCAGTGTGCGGACCGTCCTTATATCAATAATAACTCATCATATCCATAATGAGGCATCAATCCTCCTCTATGATGTGCATCTCGAGAAAATCAAAGTCGATGTCCTCCACAAAATTGTCCTTCGTAAAGCGGGTCTTTCCATGCCTCTTAAAATCACTTACGTTGCTGTCAAGCCAGATGGGCTTTCCCAGGTCAAAAGCAAGGCAGGCATCCTCAAGTGCCTTAAAAATCTTGTGTGTACGTGTGTCGTCACTGTCATTTTCTATTGTAATATCACGCATCAGGTGCGTGTCAGTATAAATCTTAAACCAAATACGCATATTATTCTCCCAAAAGCCTTCTCTGACGATTGCACTCATACATGAGCAAAGTGGCTGATATTGCGGCATTAAGCGACTCCACAGCTCCCTCCATAGGGATGCGGATATATGTGTCCGCCATGTCAGCTATCTCATCTGATAATCCATTGCCCTCATTTCCTATCATAAAGCCACAGGCTCCGTGTAGTCCGGTCTGTCATAAGAGCACTTACCCTTTAAATGAGCTGCGTAGAGAGAAACTCCCTTTGACTTTGCATACTCTATAGTCTCCGGAAGGTCATCTGTGATGTAAAACGGCACACGGTAGAGTGAGCCCATGGTTGAGCGCACAGTCTTTGGATTAAAAATGTCCACTGTTGTGCGATTCATTATAATGCCGCTTACACCTGCACCCTCACCGGTACGGATCATAGTGCCTAAGTTTCCCGGATCCTGTATACTCTCAAGCACAAGAAGCTCTGTCTTGTCGCCCTTAAAAAGTTCATCTATCTCATAGTGCGGCATCTTTACTATAGCAAGCACACCCTGCGGAGTCTGCGTGTCAGACATGCTCTTAAACACCGCGTCACTCACTATTTCTGTTTTGTCAAGGAAACGCTTCTTCTCTTCCTTAAACCTGTCATCATTAAAAATGACTCAGACATATATACGGCACTTACCCAGTCATATGGCGCCTCAAAGCTCATCTTTGGACCCTCAACCACGAATACGCCCTGCTTTTTCCGCTCCTTTGCCTTGCTTAAAAGAGCCTGCACATTTTTTATGCTTTTGTTTGATGCACTTGTAATCATTTTCTTCTCTTTCTATATTGATGATATGAGGGTCAAAAGTATTTTGCCCTCATTTATGATTAACATTCGTCTTTCTCCGAATGCATAAATGCCCCTGCACCGGCACATGCACGCAATTACCTGCATTTGATGTGCCGGATACAAGGGCATTCATATTTATCGTAACTATATTAGATACTAAACCAGAGATTTAGAGATATCGTACATGTACTCGTCTACACTCTTCTTCATAGCAAGTGCCTCGTCGATATCGAAATCTACGAAATTGCCATCCTTGTGGGCAATAACTCTGTTTGACTTGCCCTCGCAGAGTAAATCAACTGCCATAGCGCCCATGATTGTAGCGTATACACGGTCCTTACATGTAGGGCTTCCACCACGCTGCATGTGACCAAGGATCGTTGCACGTGTCTCGATACCTGTTGCAGCCTCGATTTCCTTAGCCATCTCCTGTGAATGTCCTACGCCCTCTGCATTGATGATGATGTAGTTCTGCTTACCGAGCTCTCTTTCGTGAGCTACTCTCGATGAGTGCCTCAAGGTTGTTGTCATACTTCTCGAAGTAATATTTCCTCAGCGCCGTTTGCAAGACCGCACCACAGTGCAAGGTATCCTGCGTCACGTCCCATTACCTCAATGATACTGCATCTCTCGTGTGAAGTAGATGTATCACGTACCTTGTCAATAGCTTCCATAGCTGTATTTACAGCAGTATCGAAACCGATGGTGTACTCGGTACATGCGATATCAAGGTCGATTGTGCCTGGAAGACCGATTGTATTGATGCCAAGTGCAGCAAGCTTCTGCGCACCCTGGAAAGATCCGTCACCACCGATAACTACGATAGCATCGATACCATGCTTCTTACAGATTTCAGCGCCCTTCTGCTGTCCCTCTGCTGTAACGAACTCCTTACATCTGGCTGTCTGTAAGATTGTACCACCGCGTGAGATTGTGTCTGAAACGCTCTTTGAATCCATATCCACGATTTCTTCATTTAACAGACCTGCGTATCCTCTCTTGATTCCTTTAACCTTCTTGCCCTTTGAGAGAGCCTGACGAACAACGGCACGAATCGCTGCGTTCATTCCCGGTGCGTCACCACCACTTGTAAGTACACCTATTGTGTTAATCTCTTTTGCCATTGGTATAACCTCCATATGTTAAAAAATTATCATTTATTCTAATCCCAATCTATTGTACTTGTTTTAGCATATTTTTTCAATATTCTTTTCAACAATTTTCGCATTTTCTTTGTCTAAAAATTCCAAAAGCTGCTCCATGAGCTCATTATTTGCTTTTACGGAATAATTTCTGCCAAGTTTTTTCATCTGCTTTGTATCTGCGATGTAAATTATGACTTCATCTCCTCCGTCAGATTCACGGATTGTCTCAAGAAGCCTGCTCTCATTTTTCTTATAGTCCTCCATCGTATCAAATCTGAGCCATAGCTGCTTCGGAATCTCATCAAACGGTATGATTTTCTCGCAGATTATCTTGCCGTTCTGCTCATCCTCGACTGTCGCATGTCCGATAACAAATATTTTAGCATCGTCCTGTAAATATCTCTGGTAGCGCTCGTAATCTCTCGGAAAAATAATTACCTCAACAGTTCCTGTCAGGTCCTCTATCGTGATAAAAGCCATGGCCTGATTGTACTTGGTAAACTTAATCGTCTTTGCAGCTATCATGCCTCCGATTACCACGTGCGCATTGTCCTCTATCTTTACGGCACCGCTCTCCTCTTCAAGCACAAAATCTATCGCATTTGCTGTGATGTTTTTCTTTAGGGTAGCTGCATATTTTTCCAGAGGGTGTCCGCTTAAATAGATGCCAAGCACCTCTTTTCATAGGCCAGGGCTTCCTCAGCGTCATATTCACCAACATTTGGATACTTAAGCTCAAATGACTGCCTATCCTCATCTGAGACCAGGTCAAACAAACTCATCTGCCCTGCCATTGTTGACTTTTTGTCATGCTGCACCCTGTCCACAATCGATGCATACACCATTGCCATCTGCTTTCTCGTGCCGTCGAGTGAATCGCACGCTCCCGCCTTTATCAGATTCTCAATCGCACGCTTGTTGATAAGCTCCTTCTGGCAGGTTCTCTCGATAAAATCTGAGAGTGTGCGGTATCTGCCGCCACTTTCCCGCTCCTCGATTATCTGGTCTATTACCGGCCTGCCCAGAGATTTGATGGCGTACATGCCATATCTGACATGGTCACCCTCTGCGGTAAACTCGCCCTGTCCACAGTTGATATCAGGCGGAAGCACCTTAATACCCATATCACGACAGCTGTAAAGATACTGCGCCGCCTTGGCTGAATTGTCTATAACGGAAGTCATGAGCGCTGCCATAAATTCGACCGGATAGTAATTTTTGAGCCATGCAGTCTGAACACTGATTTTTGCATACGCGGCTGCATGAGATTTGTTAAACGCATACTTAGCAAAATCAACCATCGAATCGTATATGCTGTTGGCAGCCTTTTCATCTATGCCGTTTGCCACACAGCCCTTTATACCGCGCTCCTCGTCTCCGTACACAAAGCTCTGGCGCTCTGCGTCAATGACATACTGCTTCTTCTTACTCATTGCACGGCGGATGTTGTCCGCGACCCATTGTATAGCCTGCGAGCTTCTGCACTATCTGCATGACCTGCTCCTGGTATACTATACAGCCGTAGGTCGGCTCTAAAATACTCTCAAGCTCAGGTGTCACATAGCTTATCTCCTTTGGATTGTTCTTGCCCTTTATATAGTTGGGAATGAAATCCATAGGACCCGGACGGTAAAGCGAAATACCGGCCACGATGTCCTCAAAGCTCTGTGGACTGAGTTCCTTCATGAAGCTTTGCATACCGGCAGACTCCAGCTGGAATACCCTTCCGTCTTTCCTGTTCCGATAAAGTCAAGTGTGCCCTTATCGTTGAAATCAATATGGTCGATATCCACATCAATGCCCCTTGATGCCTTGATATTCTTCACAGAATCCTTTAGCACCGTGAGTGTACGAAGCCCCAGAAAATCCATCTTTAAAAGGCCAAGCTCCTCGAGCTGTACCATGTTGTACTCTGCGGTAGGGCTTCCGTCGTTTGCCCTTCCAAGAGGCACATAATCACTCGCCACACCCGGATAGATTACCACACCTGCTGCATGCACGGACGTGTGGTTTGGCAGTCCCTCAAGCCTTTTTGCCATATCTATCATTTCATGCACTCTCGCATCACTGTCGTAAATGCCCTTAAACTCCGGGTTCATCTGAAGAGTTCGTCAATCGATTAAGCTCCGAGGCACCATCTTTGCAAGCCTGGTCTCTGCATATGGGAAATCCAGCGCCTTTCCGACTGATTTTATGACACCTCTTGCCGCCATCGTACCAAAGGTGACTATCTGTGTTACAGAATCGTGTCCGTACTTCTGCTGAACATACTCTATGGCGCGATATCTCTCCGCATACTCGAAATCCACATCGATATCAGGCATGGAAACTCGCTCAGGGTTAAGAAATCTTTCAAAAAGCAGATTGTATTTAACCGGATCAATATCCGTGATTCGGTACAATAGCACACCCTGCTTCCCGCCGCCGAGCCTCGTCCCGGACCTACCCATGCGCGTGCGGCACCAGTTGATATAATCCCACACGATAAGGATATACTCTATAAAGCCCATGGTCTTTATGATACCAAGCTCATAGTCCATATCTGCATGTATCTTTTTAAGCTCCTTTGCACTGTACTCGCCACAGCCTATGTATTTCTCCCTAAAGCCCTTCTCGCAAAGCCTCTGTAAAAAGCACTATCATAACCCTCGGCACCTCATACTTTGTGAATCTTGTAATTGCCAAACTGTGTCACATTGCATCTGTCGGCAATTTCTGCGTATTCTCAATAGCCTCTGTGGCATATGGGAGCGCTCTCATCGCTCTTCGCTCTTTAAAAACTGTCCGCCATCATAGCGCATCCTGTCCTCGTCAGACACCTTTTTCCCGGTTGGATGCACAAAAGCACATCATGCCTCCGCATCGGACTCATAGGTGTAGTGAACATCATTAGTACAATATCCACTCTGGCCTGTTCACAGCTCCTGTGAAGCCTGGCACTATCTTCATGATTCATAGCCTGTATTATTTTCAGCAAGCAGAATCAGATGATAATACCTGTCATCACCGCTTGTCTCCCTGTCAAAGCGCGAATTTGGTGCCACATATACCTCGCTGCCTATGACCGGATTGATATCATTTGCCTTTGCCGTCTTGTAAAACTCCACCACACCGTACATATTGCCATGGTCTGTGATTGCGGCAGAGTTCATGCCAAGCTCCTTGACGCGCTTTACATATTCTTTTATCTTGTTTGACCCATCGAGCAGGCTGTACTCTGTATGGGTGTGAAGATGACAAAATGACATTTGGATTCCTCTTTCTTTATTTTTGTATCAGCGCCCGCCCTTCATGGGGTGTGCGGCTATCTCCTCAAGTTTATCAGCTTCCCAGCTCTATGTGTATAAACACCGCAAGCGAATTGGGCTCCTGCATATATGTGATAGTGCCGCCTCTTGCCGTCGGTATGAGATATTTGTAGTCACCCTTCTCAAAAAGACTGTGACATGCAGTATCATAGGTTTCTCTGTCCGAAAACTTGAACGTGATATAGTTAGATGACGTTGTCATGCCCTGTAAGACTTTAAGGTCGTAGGATGTAAAATACAGCCCATTCCTGTAATAATAGTCATCCTCCACTGACGCTTCCTGCGGCAGCATATCCTCATTGTCCAATGTACGTGTAAGCTTTACCACATCAAGCGGCACTCCGAACCAGCTGTATGATATGCCCTTTCCCAGATAATCACCATCACCGTAGGTACAGTCCACTGCACACCACGCACCGTCCAGATATACCATATTCCAGGCGTGGTTTGCATCAGATGTGGTGCCTGTCACAATAAGTGAGCTGATACCGGCCCGGTCACACAGATACTTAAACATCATCGCATAGCCCTGACAGACCGTCCTTCCAAGCACTGCTGAGTACATATCCTGGTTGTGAGGAGAATTTTCCTCATACTCGGCATGCTCTATCACATATTCATAGAAATGCACAGCCTTGTCATAATCCGATGCACCTTCATCGATACCTGCCATACAGGCTGACACATAGCCTGAAATCGTACTTATTGCGTTGTCGATATCAGACTCAGACATATTGTATACAGGCGAAAAATGATGCTGTTTCTCACAGTATACTGACTCTTTTCTATGTAGAAAAACTGTGGATTGTCCAGCAGCACAAACTGCTGTATACGGCTTACGTTGTCAGTGTCTGTAGTATTTAACGAAATTCCATCCATGCGCTTTTGCATCATCGCATAAATCTGCCTGTAAATAAGCTTGTCATCATCTGACAGCTTCTCGTAGTAGTAGTGATATTCCCCTGTAAATACTGACTCATCGTACTCTGTCTGTTCGCCGTTTAAATAGTCTGTTGTGGTCTGCATTTGCCCCTTTACTGCCCTGTGTATAGCTGTAGGAAAATCAGCTATAGCACCTGTAAACCCTCCTGCCTTTAAGCATTTTGCAGCGAACATAAAGCAACAGGCAGCAAACACAAGTGCCGGTATGATTTTTAAAAGCTTTTCATCTATTCCCCATTTTAATCGTTGTCTGTCACTCTGTTAGGTGTGAACAGCAGCCATAGCAAGCCTGCATATCAGATACAGTACAAAAAGATGCACCGGGTAAAAGGCGTAAAAGACATATTTTAGTGAAATGCCTCTTTTTCCATTGTAATAGCGAAGCGGTATAAGCATAAACAGTGCAAAAAACTCTATGGTACCTGAGAAAAGTCCAAGCAGTATGACTGCCACGGCAAATGCAACATCCCGGTTTGAAGAAAGCAGGTACATCATGACAATGCACCCTACACCCGCCGCACCATAATCACAGCAAAGCACAAACTCTGCAATAATCATCATAACAAGCACTACTGATACCATTACTATACACGATCAGTGTGACAAAACCACTTGACTGCAGAGGATGCCTTTTCTATTTTATCGACCGACTTAAGCCAATCAAGCACTGTGATGGCAAGCAAGCCTAAAAGCAGTGTAAAAAACACATTGTTGCTCTTAAATTCGAGCACTGTATTGTTTATTGCAAGGTCAAACGGTATCTCAGAGATAAGCGCGAATATAAACATCCTCGCAGCATATTTTTCCTGCTGTGTGTATATTTGAAGCCCTCCACAAGCAGGAAGCAGAAAACAGGAAAGGCCATGCGCCCTATAGAACGCATGACCCAGTAGATATCAATAAGCGTTTGTCCACCTATCCCGTTATTTATCATCTGAAGAATAACCGATGCCGCAATATGGTCTATAAGCATGGTAAAAATGGCTATAAGCTTAAGCGTGCTTCCACTGATACCAGACTTTGCGATAACTTTTTCAAAATCCTATACTACTGCCATATTTACGGTAATTCTGTCAAGATGCCAGATATCGTCCACATATTCCTGGATTGTTCTGTCTGAAGAGAACTTTCCTACATGTGCGATATTGAGCAGTGCACTCTTTCTCCATGCGCTCTTGTTCTTGTAATAATCATTAATCTTCTGCTGTGCATTTGCATATGAGCGGAAGTCTGCGAGGATAAAGTAGCGGTCAGCCACCTGTCCCTGCTGTGGATTGAGCAGTGAGTTGTAAAGCTCCCGAAAAGCTCATGGTCATTTGGTGAATATGTGCCGTCTACAAGCTGGTTTACTACCTTTCTTAGCTCGGCATCGTTATTATATACATCAACAGGATTGTAGTCATGTCTGTTCTCGTGTGAGATGACCTCATCAGAGCTCATTCCAAAGATAAACATGTTGTCAGCCCCTACCTCATCGAACATCTCGACATTGGCACCATCCATAGTTCCGATAGTGAGCGCTCCATTGAGCATAAACTTCATGTTTCCTGTTCCGGATGCCTCCTTGCTTGCTGTGGAAATCTGCTCGCTGACATCTGCTGCCGCAAAAATAATCTCGGCATTGATACCTTGTAATCCTCGATAAATACTACCTTGAGCTTGCCGCCAATAGAAGCATCGTTATTTATCACATCAGCCACACTGTTGATGAGCTTTATTGTTTTCTTTGCATTTCTGTAGCCTGCTGCTGCCTTTGCTCCAAAAATGAATGTTCTAGGATAGAAATCCATAGACGGATTTTCCTTAATCTTGTTGTACAGATACATCACATGAAGGATGTTCATGAGCTGTCTCTTGTACTCGTGAAGTCTCTTAACCTGCACATCAAAGATAGAATCCGGATTTACATCAATACCATTGTGCTCCTTGATATACTTTGCTAAACGCACCTTGTTTGCTCTCTTAATCTCAGCAAACTCCTGCTGTGCAACAGTGCTGTCCGCATAAGCCTTGAGCTTTGAAAGCATTGTAAGATCTGTAATCCAGCCGGCTCCTACCTTTTTTGTTGCCCAGTCTGCAAGGAGTGGATTTGCATGTGCTAAGAATCTACGCTGTGTGATTCCGTTTGTCTTGTTATTGAACTTCTCGGGAACATCTCATAGAAATCATGAAGCTCCTGATTCTTAAGTATCTCTGTATGAAGCTGTGCAACACCATTTACAGAGAATCCTGCAACGATTGCCATATTTGCCATCTTGACCTGTCCGTCATAGAGGATAGCCATCTTTCTTACCTTGTCCTCATTGCCAGGATATCTCTCATTAATCTGCATCACAAATCTTCTGTTTATCTCGTCAACAATCTGGTATACACGAGGAAGCAGTCTCTGGAATATCTCAATTGGCCATTTCTCAAGTGCCTCTGCCATGATTGTATGGTTAGTGTAGGCTACACATCTTGTAGTGATATCCCATGCATCATCCCATGACAGATGTTCCTCGTCCACAAGGATTCTCATAAGCTCTGCGACTGCAACTGTCGGGTGAGTATCGTTCATCTGGAAAACGACCTTATTCGGAAGATCTTTTAAATCGCTGTGATGCTTTTTAAACCTTGCAAGTGCACGCTGGATGCTTGCTGATACAAAGAAATACTGCTGCTTTAAGCGAAGCTCCTTGCCCTTTACATGGTTATCGTTTGGATAGAGCACCTCAACAAGGTTTCTTGCAAGATTTTCCTGCTCCACTGCCTTGTCGTAGTCACCCTGGTCAAAGGACTCGAGCGAGAAGCCGTTTTTGGCTCTGCATCCCATATCATGAGAGAATTGACCACATTGTTGTCATAACCGACTATAGGCATATCATAAGGCACTGCAAGCACCGACTGATAGTCCTTCTGCTCGAAATGAAGCTCTCCGTTTTCATCTGTGCTCTCCTGCACATATCCTCCAAACTTGACCTCATAGCAGTACTCGACGACGAAGCTCGAATGGATATCCGTCCTTGAGCCAGTTGTCGCACCTCAATCTGGAAGCCGTCTGAAATCTGCTGCTTGAACATACCATATCTGTATCTGATTCCACAGCCGTATGCAGGATATCCAAGTGTGGCAAGTGAATCCATGAAACACGCTGCCAGTCTTCCGAGTCCACCGTTTCCAAGTGCCGGATCAGGCTCCTGGTCCTCAATAGCATTGATATCCACACCAATCTCATTGAGAGCCTCCTTGACCTCCTTGTATGCTGAGAGGTTTATAAGGTTGTTGCCGAGAGCTCTTCCCATCAAAACTCCATGGACATATAGTAAACAACCTTTGGATCGTCCTTGTCCATCACTCTCTGTGTGGCAATCCACTCATCCATGATGACATCCTTTACGGCCTCTGATACAGCCTGATAAAGTTCCTGCTGTGTGGCATCATCTATAGTCTTACGATATTTATTTTTTAAATTGTCTGATACAGTCTTAATAAACACCTTTTTGCTAAACGTATTATCTCTCATCATATTCCTCCTTATGGCACTAAAAGGGAGCAAATTAATGCTCCCTCTCGTGCAGAGATTATTGTTTTTCAACTGCAAGCTTAACAGCCTCACCATTAATCTTCCAATCCTTTTCATAGCCCTTAAGTTCGCCTCGATTTAATTGATACGGCAAGAACCTCGGTCTTGATTTCATCACCAAACTTTTCAAATACATTTGAAAGCTTCTCATCTGCCTCGTATGTCACAGCGATGTGGTCCATAACCTCAAAGCCTGCGTCCTTACGCATTGTCTGGATCTTACTGATGATTTCTCTTACGAAACCTTCCTCGATAAGCTCAGGAGTGAGGTTGGTGTCAAGAACAACGGTTATATTGTTGTCAGACTGTGTCACATAGCCCTCCATCTGAGTCATCTCGATAAGTAAATCCTCTTTAGATAATACAACTTCATCGCTAATGCTGTCAAGCTTGAGAGAGCCGGTGCTGTTAAGCTCCTCCATGGCCTTATGACCATCAAGCTCAGCTAAAACTGCCTTAATCTGGCCAAGGTATTTACCATACTTAGGACCCACTATTCTAAGCTGTGGCTTGAATTTGTAGGTGGTGTAGTGTGATACATCATCAGTGAACTAAACCTCTTTTACGTTGAGCTCGTCTGCGATGATATCCACATAAAATTCATCCAGTTTTTCCGGAGCCTTTACAAACATTTTTCCGATTGGCTGACGGTTTTTGATATTTGCCTCGTTACGGCATGCACGTCCGAGTACTACAACCTTTAGTACCTCATCCATATCAGCTTCGAGCTTTTTGTCAATCAGCTTCTCATCAACTACAGGATAGTCGCACAGATGAATTGACTCCGGTGCGCTCTTGTCGATAGAGCAGACAAGATTTCTGTAGATATCCTCTGTCATGAAAGGAATCATAGGTGCTGCCGCCTTTGATATGGTGACAAGTGCTGTATAAAGTGTCATGTACGCGTTGATCTTATCCTGTTCCATTCCTTTTGCCCAGAAACGCTCACGGCTGCGGCGTACATACCAGTTACTTAAGTCGTCTACGAACTCCTGAAGGTACTTTGCCGCCTCGAATCTTGTAGTTTGACAGGCACTCATCCACGCCTGCCACTGCTGAGTTGAGCTTTGAAAGAATCCACTTGTCCATTACTGCAAGCTTATCATACTCAAGGCTGTATTTTGTTGCATCAAAATTATCAATGTTCGCATACAGCACGAAGAATGCATAAGTATTCCACAGAGTTCCCATGAACTTACGCTGTCCCTCAAGCACGAGCTTTCCTGAAAACTTCTTTGGAATCCATGGAGCTGATGCTGTGTAGAAATACCAGCGGATCGCATCTGCTCCGTATTTCTCAAGTGCATCAAACGGATCGACCGCATTTCCTTTAGACTTACTCATCTTCTGTCCGTTCTCATCCTGAACATGTCCAAGAACGATAACGTTCTTATATGGAGCCTTGTTGAAAAGGAGTGTAGACTCAGCCATGAGTGAATGGAACCATCCACGTGTCTGGTCAACTGCCTCTGAGATAAACTTGGCCGGGAACTGCTTCTCAAATACTTCCTTGTTCTCGAATGGATAGTGATGCTGTGCAAACGGCATGGCTCCTGAATCAAACCAGCAGTCAAGTACCTCAGGTACACGGTGCATATCCTTGCCACACTCAGGACACTTGATTGTTACAGCGTCGATGTATGGGCGGTGAAGCTCTACCTCTGCAGCCTTTGGATCTCCTGCTTTTTCGGCGAGCTCTGCACGGCTTCCGATACACTCTCTGTGTCCGCATTCACACTCCCAAATATTCAGCGGTGTTCCCCAGTAACGGTTTCTGGAAATACCCCAGTCCTGAACATTCTCAAGCCAGTCTCCGAAACGTCCTCGAACCGATAGACTCGAATCCAGTTTACTGTATTGTTGTTACGGATCAGATCATCCTTTACTGCAGTCATCTTGATGAACCAGGACTCACGTGCATAGTAGATAAGCGGTGTGTCACATCTCCAGCAGTGTGGATAATCATGCTCGAATTTCGGAGCATCGAAGAGCTGCTTTCTGCCGCTTAAGTCCTTTAATACCTCAGGATCTGCATCCTTTACCCACATACCGGCAAACGGAGTCTCGGCTGTAAGCTCTCCCTTGTCGTTTACAAACTGTACAAATGGAAGGTCATAATTTCTTCCGACATTGGCATCATCCTCACCAAATGCAGGAGCGATATGAACAATTCCTGTACCGTCTGACATAGTAACATATGTGTCACATGTCACGAAAAAGCCCTTCTTGCCCTGCTTATCGGCAACCTGCTTAGCACAGTCATAAAGCGGCTCATACTCCTTGTACTCAAGGTCCTTTCCTTTGTATGTCTCAAGCACCTCATATGCCTTCTTGCCTGCCTCTGCGTCCTCTTTTGAAAGAAGCTGTGAGAGCACCTTGTCTGCAAGTGCCTCTGCCATATAATATGTATAGCCATCAACAGCCTTTACCTTTACATATGTGTCATTAGGGTTCACACAGAGTGCCACGTTGCTTGGAAGTGTCCATGGAGTTGTGGTCCATGCGAGGAAATATGCATCCTCTCCTACTACCTTAAAACGTACTACTGCTGATTTTTCTTTAACTGTCTTGTATCCCTGTGCCACTTCCTGTGCAGATAATGGTGTTCCACAACGTGGGCAGTAAGGAACAATCTTGAAGCCCTTGTAAAGAAGTCCCTTGTTCCAGATTTCCTTGAGAGCCCACCACTCTGACTCAATGAAATTGTCGTCATATGTGATGTATGGGTTCTCCATATCTGCCCAGAATCCAACCGTACCTGAGAAATCTTCCCACATTCCTTTGTATTTCCATACACTCTCTTTACACTTCTTGATGAATGGCTCAAGTCCGTAGTTCTCAATCTGATCCTTGCCGTCAAGGCCGAGAAGCTTCTCCACCTCGATCTCAACAGGAAGTCCGTGTGTATCCCAGCCTGCTTTACGTGGCACATATTTGCCCTTCATGGTCTGGAATCTTGGAATCATATCCTTTATGGTACGTGTCTCAACATGTCCGATGTGAGGCTTTCCGTTTGCTGTAGGAGGTCCATCATAGAATGTGTATGTCTCTCCTTCTTTTCTGTTTTCCATAGATTTTCTGAAGATATTGTTCTCTCTCCAGAACTGCTCTGTCTTCTTCTCGCGTTCAACGAAGTTCATATTGGTGTCAACTTTGTTGTACATGACTATCTCTCCTTATTCTATATTGTTCGTGAACATCCCAACATGCACCTCAAATTCGACTCTTACGAGGCTTCCTTGTGGCTTACTCCACTAGAATTTACGGTTTATGGAATATTCACAAAAAAAGGCACACATTCCTGTAATTAGGAACGCGTGCCTGATACGTCTATACCACCTATTACAATGTACTTAAGGGAAATACCCTTGCATACCCGCCCCTGTAACGTAGGGAATACGTCAGAACCTACTCTCGCAACGCTGTATGGCGATTTTAGCCTGCGGCTCAGAAGTGATTTTCAAAACGGCTCTACTCATACCGGCTCTCACCTGCCCCGGCTCTCTTTGACTTTCCTGCCATCTCTACTGTCTTCGTCACTGCCTTTTACTAACTGTGTTTAAGTATATAACTGAAAAGCCACTGTTGTCAAGATGTAATTGATTCTGTAATAATTTGATAATAATTAACTCTAATAAATGCCATCATACTCAAAATTCTGATAATCAAAATCGTCATAATCAAAAGAATCATAATCATAATCGTAATCCTCATAGGAATCGTCATCATTATAATACTCATAGCCCTCATCAAAGCCCTTCATGAACTCCTTTTCAAAATCTGTGCTTACGTTTGAGCCTGCTATAACCCAGAATATGATGCTGACTATAACTGAGATAGCTGCTGTTGCTATACCAACTATACCAAACACCTTGTTGTTGCCCTTTATGATATGTATAATACCAAAAATGATAGCAAGCAGAGCTGTCACATAATTGATGCATGTACAAAACAGTACAATAGATGCGATTCCAAGTACCAGAGAAGCTATACCAAAGCCATTGCTGTTCTTTGGCGGCTGGTTGTATGGATTAGCTCCATACTGTGGCTGATTGTAGGCTGTCTGTCCGTATGCAGTCTGATTGTAGCCACCCTGTCCGTTTGGCTGCTGGCCTTACTGCGTCTGTCCGTAAGCTGACTGATTAAATGAGCCCAATATGTACCCTGGGCATTTGGATTCTGATTGTATGTACCCTGATTTGCATAACCATATGCACTGCCCGGATTATTGACATATCCGTCTGTGCTGCCTGTCTGGTCTGATGACTGTCCATATGCATTCCCACTTTCCTGCTGGGATACAGACTGATTATATGTGTCTGTCGGCTGATTGTATGTGTCCTGCGGCTGGCTGTATGTGTCTGAGCCATTTGCTGTTTCTGAAGGCTGACCGAATACACCTGTATTGTCCGGTGTGCCTGACGACCGGTTGTCATTGTTCATATAATTGTTATCGTCCATAACTTCCTCCATATATCCTATTGTTTATGTAGCCATTGTGTTATTGTGTTAGAAATATTTTATCATATATTACAATAATGTAAATATTTTTATCATAAAAATATAAAATGGCAGGAGCAAATGCGCTCCTGCCGTAAAAAACATATTACTGCTCTTAGAAATCAAATTTCTGACTAAGCTCTTCCTCATTCTCCTCAACAGAGTTTTTGAGGTCATCCGCAAGCATATAGATATTTTCCAGTACCTTCTTGCACTTTGCCATGCTCTCGACTGTGGTATCAGCCATGCGAAGTCCCTCCGTTGAAGAAGCTGCAACCTCTTCTCCGGTAGCTGAAAGGTGTGTGATATTGTCTGATATGACTGTTGTTGAATCAAGAATCTTTTTGATACTCTCCTCAGCCACATTGATATCCTTCATCAACAGCTCAACGGCCTCTCCCATGGCATTAAACTTGTCTCTTGTATCGTCGATAAGCTCATTCTGCTTCTCTACCGATGATACTGAGTTCTCGATACTCTCGTTGGCGCGCCTTGTGTCCTCATTGAGCTTGTTTATAATCTCTGTAATATTGGCTGATGCATCCTTTGTCTGCTCTGAGAGCTGTCTGATTTCATCTGCTACTACCGCAAAGCCCTTTCCTGCTTCACCTGCCCTGGCCGCCTCAATTGAAGCATTGAGAGCAAGCAGATTTGTCTGGTTAGAAATATTGATAATCGACTCAACAAAGCTCTTTACTTCCTCTACCTTAGCTGTAAGACTCTGGATAACTGACACTGTAACATTGCTTGCCTCTGCCACGTTGTGTGCCTGCTCCTTGAGTTCTTCCACAACATCAGCTCCCTGCTTTACGGTCTCATCAGTCTGGCGTGAGGCATCTATCATAGCCTTGATTCCACTTTCTGCATTGTCTGTATTTCCTGAATATCAACACACATAGCTGCCTGCTTCTGGATAGCCTCCGCAGTGCTCTCTGTGCTGTCTGCTATCTCCTGGATTGAACTATGGCTCACCGCAACAGACTCATCGAGATCATTTAACATGGTCATAGCCTCGTCAAAGTGCTTTGAAATATTCTCCGCAACCATTACCATCTTCTTATTGCTGTCCACCTGTGCCATAGCAGATTCTTTGATTTCTTCCATATTTTCATCGAAGAAATGGGTAAGAAGAATCGTGATGCTGTCTGACGCATATCCCACAAGTACAAGTACAAAACTGCTATCACATCATTCTGAAGAACTGTACCCCTATTCCAAGCTGCATTACAAGCCTGATGACGCTGGATATGATTATTACTGCGTTCATCACCATCATCATCTTTATATCCAGATATATCATCGCTGCAATAACAAGCGGCAGGGCATATGTCCATGTACCGATTGTTGAATTGATCAGTGCGATAATAAAATATCCTGCTGTCATGGCGCTTACAAGTATAAGCGCACCTGTTCTGCTGTCTCTTTTTGTAATAAATGCAATTACAGCTATTACTATTACTGCTATTGCCGCAACAAGCTGTATACTTATCCTGGTAATATCAGCATCTTTTGTCCCAACTGCTGCAAATAACGTAAATGCTATATATGCAAATACTATGATTACCGCCAGGAATACACGTTTGTTGGCTCTGTTATACTGTTGACTATTCATAAAATCCCCCTTCTTTTGTTTGAGTTTTTAGAGTAGCTTTATTATACAACATTTTTTTATAATAATCCACTACTATTTAGTGCCAACGTACCATTTTTCTCATTTTGCTCCTGATTTGAAGAAAATTCTCCTTTCAAATAAACATTTACACAAAAACACCCGGCAGTTATCCTGCCGGGCATCCTGTAAAAAAATATTTATTCTTTAACTCCACCAAGTGTAAGTCCTGTAACAAAGTATTTCTGTAAAACGGGTAAATACATATGATCGGAAGCATTGTTATAATTGTTGCTGCGGCACGAACTGAGGTAGGTGTAACTGCACCTACAGCATTTTTCAATGTTTCTGCTGATCCTCCCTGATTTGTTACAGCTGAAAGAAGCTTCATAAGCTCATACTGTAATGTAGTAAGCTTTGTATTCATACGGTTATAAAGCATTGCATCAAACCATGAGTTCCACTGTCCTACTGCTACGAATAAAGCTACTGTCGCATATACCGGTTTGCAGAGAGGTGAATAAATCTTCAGAAAAATGGTGGTATATCCTGCACCGTCAAGCTGCGCTGATTCCTCTAAGCTGTCAGGAATTCCATTCATATAGGTCCTGATAACAAGCATGTTAAACGCACTGACCATTCCAGGGACTACATAAACCCAAAAACTATTGGTAAGCCCAAGTCCCTTGTACAGGAGGAAGGTAGGGATTAATCCACCATTGACATACATTGTGATAACCCAAAACAGGGATAAACCTCTTTTGAACAAAAATCTTTTTCTGCTGACTATAAAAGCAAGGATTGCATTTGCCACCAGTGCTAAGACTGTTCCAATTATTGTTCTGGCAACAGTAATGTATGCTCCTGTTATAAGATTATCTTTTTGTAAAACCGTTATATAATTCTTCCAGGTAAACTTTCTTGGTAAGAGGTAAATTCCACCTCTTAATGCATCTGTACCATCATTAAGCGATATCGCAAGTGTATTAAGCACCGGATAAAGCGTTATGATCAAAAACAATACCATAATGATGCAATTTACAATTGGAAATATACTTATCTTCTTTTTCTTTTTGCTCTTTACAGAGCCTGCTGTTATATCTGCCATCGTACAAGACCTCCTTAAAACAACTGCTCTTCACCATTATGTTTGGCAATTTTATTTGCAATAAATATAAGAATTATACTTACCACACTCTTGAAAATACCTGCTGCAGTACCTATTGCATAATCTCCCTGGCTGATGCCCCATTTCAATACATAAATATCAATCGTCTGTGATACTTTCTGTATCAGACCGTTTCCTAAGAGATACTGTATCTCAAATCCTGCATTTAAAACATTACCTACATTCATAAGAAGAAGGATTATGATAGTTGGTTTGATTCCCGGCAGTGTTACATACTTGATCTTTGCCCAGCGTCCCGCTCCATCAATAGATGCTGCTTCGTAAAGTGAAGGATCTATTGATGTAATGGCTGCAAGATATATGATTGCATTCCATCCTGTTTCTTTCCATACATTTGCAAATGCTACTATCGGCCAGAAATATCCCGTATGTGCGAAAAGTTTATCGGTTGGTCTATAATATGCATATTTACAAGGAACTCATTTACAATACCTGTTCCTGAAAGCATATCGTGTAAAATACCTGTTACAATGATCCATGAAAGGAAATGTGGAAGATATGATATAGTCTGTACTACTTTCTTTCCACCCTTTGATGCAATCTCATTAAGTAAGATTGCAAATGCTATGGCTGTGACAAAAGTTACAACCAGATTGATAACGCCCATTGCGAGTGTATTTCTTATAACACGGATAAATGTCATATCCGAGAACAGCATCTTGAATTTGTCCAATCCAACAAGTGCAGAATGAAATATACCAAGTCTTGGTTTGTAATCCTGAAATGCCATTGCCCAGCCAGCGAGCGGCAGATAATAGAATACGACTCCATATGCCACCATTATTGCTGCCCAGAACAGCAGCACTTTCTGGCGTTTGACTTCTTTCCATGTAATTTTTGTTCTAGGTTCTCTGACCTTTTCTTTTTATTTTCTCTCGTTAATGACATGACACCACTCCTTAAAAGGCAGCAGGCAGATAAAACGCTATTACATCTGCCTGCCTTAAATTTCATTTAAGCTTTATTTGAACTTAGCAGCCTGCTCTAATCTTTTATCAAGCTCAGTCTGTAATTCATCCAGGAAATCCTGTGGATTGCATGCATTGTATGCATCCATGTATGTATCCCATGCTTTGTCAAAGTTTTTGCCATAACAACCTGTGGAAGCTGCTCATGCTTAACTTCGCCAATCTTTGTCCAGGCTACTCCACCAGGAGTGCTTGTGTTAAAGTTGTTAGAATATGACCACATCGGATACCAATCTCCAGGTGCATTGTTTGTTCCAAGCATTTCAACGTATGTCTTAACACCATAGGCATCGAAAGCTTCTTGTACATCACTGTTAAGACCATCATAGAACTCTCTTGCCTGTCCATCGTTTGTTGGCATTGATTCCATCATCACTTGTTCCATTGTACTGTGGGAAGTATGAGTATGAGCATAAATGAGAAGCCTTGTATGCTGTATCAGAAGCCTGCTTTCTCTCATCTGCTGTTCTGTAGAATTCACCGTTCTCATCTACTTCATAGTCAGTACCCTTGACACCCCAGAATCTGAGATTGTGGATATCCTGATCAAGAAGATCATTTACAAACTTCATGGCCGCATCTACATCATCACAGGATGTTGTAACAGCAAGACCTGTTGACTCGTTGAAAGCGCCGCCTGCATTGTGCCACTGATTGTCACGGCCGTCGATTGTTACAGGTACCGGAATGTAATCGCATCCCTGTGCATCCAGTCCTGCCTGCTTGATGGCATCGCCTGCTGTGTAAGCGAAATCCCACCACTGGTCAATCATTCCAAGTACACGTCCTGTAGAAAGCTTAGAGATATATTCATCATATGTCTGTGTGAATGACTCAGGATCTACAATTCCCTTATTATACTCTTCATTGAGCTTCTTGAAATATTTAACTGCTGTATCAGATGTATTATAGTCAAGTATTTTCTTTGTATCAGGATCTACCATACATGATCCATCGTTTGGATATCCGTCAAGGAACTGTGGTGCATTCTCAAGACAGAAATATCTCCAATCCTCACAAAGGATTGTATATGGAATATTTTCTGTTCCATCAGCCATTGTTGGATTTGCTTCATTATATTTCTCGATGAGGTCAAAATACTGATCCAGTGTCTTGATCTGCGGATAGTTAGCCCATTTAAGTACTCTTGCCTGGATCCAGAATGCCTCGTCATTGTGTGTGCAGACTTTCTCGTCTCCCTTTATGCAGCTAAACTGTGGTATCCAGTAGATATGTCCGTCATCCTGACGAAGTTTTTCCCACTCAAGTTCTGTGAAAAGATTTTTGATGTTTGGATATTTCTCGATGTAGTCATCCAGTGGAACAAGTGCACCTGCTTCATATAACTGCTTCTGTCCACTTGCACCTTCAATGAAATCAGGATACTCGCCACCTGCGATCATTGTTCCGACTGCCTCATCTGCTGTCTGTCCGGTAAGCCAGGTTTCCTTTACCCTTACACCTGTCTTTTCCTCGATGATCTTCTGGATTTCATTATCATCATTGATTTCAGATCCCGGTACAGCAAAGAATGCATCAAACTCTTTCACACCTCGAGCTACCTTTTTTGCCACTATCATTACCACATCCGGCAAACATTGTTGCTGCCATAGTAGCCACAAGCAGCATGCTTACAATTTTTTTTCTTCTCATATTGTAATGTCCTCCCTTTTGATAACTTAATTTTATACTTTTTAAGTTTTCAAACAATCGGAGTAACTATAGTCAAAAACAGGGTAAACTATAGTTTCTAGAAAAACTATAATTTACCCTGTTTTGCAGTAATATATATTATTCTCCACTTTGCATCTGCCGTCTGAAACGCGCCGGTGTGCAGCCTTTTACCTGTATAAACCTGTTCACAAAATAATCCATATCATGATATCCGACTTCCTCTGCTATCTGTATTATCTTCTTATCAGTCCTAAGCAGAAGCTCTGCCGCACGTTCCATCCTGTAATTGTTCAGATAATCCTTAAAGGACTGTCCGTATTTTTTCTGAAAAGCTGCCCTAAGTATGCACTGTTTACATAATACTTCTCACAGGCTCTTAAGCGTGATGTTCGTGGCATAATTGTCTCTTACTTCCTTTTCTACCATGCCGATCACACCTCTTGACACATTTTTTCTAAGCTGCGACAGATAATCACCATACTCACAGCAAAATCTGGTCATATGTGCACGGCTTCCCTCTCAATACCGGTCTTAAAGCTGCTCTCACTTATGAGTCGCAAAATCTCCTGCTGATTTACATTATCATCCTGCTCACTTGCCAGGTGTATAAACTGAAACAACAGATAATTGATATTTAAGTTCATGCTTTCCCCATTCATACCCATGCTGGACATCTCATCATAAAATGTGGCAACTGCATTTCTTATCTCAACATGATTGTTCTGTTCCACTGTCCTAAGCAGCTCATCCAGACTATCTTTACAAAGCACTATTCCATCTGCCGATATCTTTACTTCATCCTCATAGTAATATATGCTCTTTACTATGCGAAATCCCTGAAACGACCTGAGCATACATGCATTGCCATATGATCTGGCTATCTTTGATATATCTGATACTTTTCTTCCGACCAGCATAACTATATTCTTTTGTGTATTATCACATATATACCTTCTCAGATCCTCCAGATATTTTCTCTCGTTTTTTGCGGCTTCCTCTGCCATATAATCTGAGCATATAAAGCCTATGTCATACACTTTTTCATTTACCGATACATCAAATACACAATGTGCCGAATCAGCCCCCAGAAAAGCAACACAGCTTTCGTACATCTTGCGCTGTAAGCTTCTCATATCACTATCGAGTATCTCATCACCTGCCGGAAACTGCTCCACCTGTATTTCAACATACCTTGCTCCACCCTCACACCCCATATTTTCTTTTACATAGTTCAGGTTTACTTCATCATATTTGCCCCGTATCAGAGATATCAGGTGTCCTGCAAGGTATGCCTGTTTCATCTTTTTGTTATCCTCGTCGATCTTGTTTTTCTCGTTTTTGAGCACAAGAACCTTGTTTAGTACCTTAAGCAGCATCTCCTTGTCCACCGGCTTTAGTATGTAATCCGTACAGTCATTCTGCATAGCCTGCTGCGCATAGCTAAAATCTGCATAACCGCTTAATATCACAAAATACACATCTGATTTTTTTTATCTTTTCTCAAAGTCTCAAGCAGCTCAAGTCCTGTCATCTCCGGCATCCTTATATCGGCTATGACCAGATCCACATTCTCATTTTCAAGAAACTGCAGGGCTTCCTTTCCATTTGAGACCATTCCTGCTATCTCAAATCCTTCATTTTCCCAATCAATGATCACCTTAAGCCCCTGTATTATAAAAGGCTCATCATCCACCAATAATACTTTAAGCATTTTAAATCTCCTATAAATATGTTTCCGGTATTTTTATCATCACAGTCGTACCGCAGCCTTCCTCACTGTCCACATCAAATACTGCTTTAGATTCCGTTACCATTTTGATACGCAGGCAGGCATTTATCACGCCCACTCTGCCACCGGTCTTTAACATATCGATATCTGCATTTTTCATGTTACTTTTCATTTTTTCAAGAGCATCCGGATCAATTCCGCTGCCTGTATCCTCAACCTCTATATGCATGAACCCGGCTTTTTGAATATACGCACAAATATCCAGCCCGGAGCAGCTTTACTTTCTATGCCATGCACACAGGCATTTTCAACAAAGGTTACAAGCGTAAGTTTTGGCACCTGACATTCCATGCAGTCTGCTTCTATATCTATGTTATAGTTCAGCCGCTCGCCAAACCGGTATTTCTGCAATGCCAGATAGGCTTTTACGAATTCACATTCCTTTGCAACGGTTACAGCATCATTTCCCCACTCCACATACTGTCTTTGCATGATTGCGAGTTTTTCAACCATATCAGCCGTCTCATTTTCCCTTTTCAGCAGACTGTGCATTCGTATGCTCTCAAGCGCATTAAACAAAAAGTGAGGATTGATCTGGCTGTGCAGTGCAAGAAGCTCTGCATTTTCTGACTTACAAGCATCTCCTGCTCTTTAGCTTATTCTTATATACAGTCTGGATCAGCTCATTTGTGCAGCTTACCATCCTGTTGTAATTTTTATCATGCTGCCGATCTCATCTTTGCTCTCCCTGTCAGTCATAGATACAAGCTTTTCGCTGTCAACCGACTTAAACACCTTTGAAAGCTGTAATATCCTGCTCGTAAAGGAATGGTTAAAGATACGAAACAGACAAAGTGGAAAGAATACATTTATAAGCATCAGAAAAACAATGATCGGTGCATTGTGCATAAGCATGCTCCATATATTACTGCGTGTCTTAAACACATATATATCAAGATCACAGCCATACAAAGAGAGCTTCTGCCTGTATACGGAGTCGCTTATTTTCCCAATCGCCTCCAATGTCTTAAATGGTTTGTTGACTCCACTGTAGGCCCCATTTGACAGCACTATGTCATCTCCATGGCAGATAAGCACTTCATTATCATAATTCATATTCTTAAAAGTACGCATCATGCTGCCATAATTAAACTCTATCTTGAGTACCTTTTCGATATCAGATGAGTAAAAATCCAGCTTTTGCATATAAATCATACGTCTTTCATCTGACAATCCGGCTCCGCCTTTTTCATATACAAAAAAAAGTCCTCCGCTTCCCTTCTGCTCCAGTAGTCTGTAAGAATCCGTATTTCTTACAGCAGACATATCATTTACTTTTCCGCCATTTACTATTGTAGGATTGTCAGCATACAGGAAAAACACTATATTGCCCATTCCAAGTGTGTTTTCAAAAAGTGTATCTGAAGAAGCTCTGATACTCTGATACATACTCAGCAGAGCTTGTGTATTCCTTTGATATAAAATCATCTATGCGCTTGCTGGTATAGATACTCTTAGCTGCCTCTCCTGCGTTATTGACCATGCTGCTCAGATTATATCCCACAGCACTTGCTATGCTCGACATTTCATGTCTGCTGCTTTCTTTTTCAGCATTATTTACGATGGAAAGCACCACTGCATCAGTCACTATGAGCGGCAGCATGACACACAGTACATAAAATATGTAAAATTTTTTTCTGAGTGAATAATCATCAAGCTTTCTCTCAATGGCATTCCATATTGATTTTCTCATAAACAGTTCCTCTGAAATCACTTAAAGGAGCCGACATATGCCCGCTCCTAAAGTCTGTTTTAACTTATCATTAATTATAAAATAACATATTTATTATTAATAATCTACCCCTGTTTTCTCTCCACATCTTGCGATCTCAATGCGCTCTGTCCGCTTGCCTGTGAGCTTTGTGCTTCTGTCATCAGGCTGCTGTCCTCCTGCGGATATCTCATAAATTCCCGGCACAGCTACACAGCTTCCATCCTCTTCTATCACAGCAAAGTCCCTTGGCGAAAGAGTCAGCTTTACTTTCTTAGTCTCATGTGGCTCAAGCTTTACAACCTCAATCCCCTTTAGCTGATATCCCGGCTCATACTCTGCAGCATCAACGTGCCTGATATAGAACTGAACTATCTCATTTACAGTATATCTGCTGTCATTTGTCACATTTACAAACACCTCGACAGGTTCGTTTACATCACTTTCTGCTTTATCCACTGACAGTCCATCATAGTTTGTCTCACCATAATGCAGTCCATATCCAAATGGATATAACACATTCTCATTTGTATAGCGGTATGTCCTGTGAGCCATTGAATAATCCGTAAACTCCGGGAGATTTTCGGTGCCCTGATAAAATGTAACCGGCAGTTTTCCACTCGGACTATACTCTCCGAATATAGCTTCCGCAACAGCCTTTCCGCCTCTGGCTCCAGGATACCAGCTGTCTATAATGGCATCCACATGCTCTTCTGCCCAGGAAAGATCTATCGCACTTCCTGCTGACAGCACAAGTATTACCGGCTTTCCTACTGCTGCAACAGCCTCTAAAAGTTCCTCCGAAGTCCCGGAAGCATAAGCCCCAGCTTGTCACCGCTTGCATATTCATTTCGGCATCACCCTCTTCACCTTCTATAGTTGCATCAAGTCCAAGACACATTACGACCACATCTGACTGTTCTGCCATGATGAGTGCTTCCTTAAATCTGTCCTTTTCCTCTGCAAGTCCCTGTACTTTGTCCTTGTACAGATGGCAGCCCTCTGCATAAAGCACTCTTGTATCCTCTCCAAGATATTGCTGTAATCCCTCAAGTGGAGTGATATATCTTGATGAGGTACCATAATAATTTCCTATAAGCGCATCCCTGGGTTGGCATTTGGTCCGATAACCGCAATAGTTTTAACATTTTTCTGTCGAGAGGCAGGAAATTGTCCTTATTCTTTAAAAGTACAAGACTTCTTCTGGCAGCCTCCACAGAAAGCTCCACATGCTCCTTACATGCTACAACCTCATACGATATGTCCTCATATGGCGATGGATAATCCTTCATCATGCCCAGACGGATACGCACCTCCATCAGCCTTTCTACTGCTGCCGTGATCGCCTCGTCTGAAACCAGTCCCTTGTCATAAGCATCCTTAAGATGTAAAAATGCACTTCCACAGTTTAAGTCACAGCCGTTGTTTACAGCCATAGCAGCCGATTCCTCAACTGTATCCGTCACATGATGGTGTTCGTGGAAATCAAGTATTGCCCAACAGTCTGACACCACATGACCTTCAAATCCAAACTCGTCACGCAGTATATCCTTAAGCAGTGTCCTGCTTCCGCAGGCAGGTTCTCCATTTACCCTGTTGTAAGCCCCCATGACAGCCTCAACCTTTGCATCCTTTACACATCGCTTGAAGGCATACAAATATGTATCATACATATCATGCTTTGATGCTTTCGCATCAAACTCATGTCTTATGGCTTCCGGACCGCTGTGTACCGCAAAATGCTTTGCACAGGCTGCCGATTTTAAGTGATCCGGATCATCCCCTGCAATCCCCTTATATATGCGCAGCCAAGCTTACCTGTCAGGTACGGATCTTCCCCGTATGTCTCATGTCCCCTGCCCCATCTTGGATCTCTGAATATATTTACATTAGGTGCCCAGAAGGTAAGTCCCTTGTATATTCCGTGATCACCCTTTTTGAAAATTCATTGAACTTTCCACGACCCTCCGTTGATACAACATCTCCTATCTTTTCTATCGGTCAGTATCAAAAGTTGCCGCAAGACCTATCGCGAGGAAATACTGTAGCAACACCGGCCCTTGCTACTCCATGAAGAGCCTCATTCCACCAGTTGTATTCCGGTATCCCCAGTCTTTCTATAGCCGGTGACTCATACAGCATCTGACTTATCTTCTCATCTATTGTCATCTGCGATACTAGTTTTTTTGCATATTCTATAGTTTTTTTACTCATAGTGACTTCTCCTTTAATTTATATAATGATTTTACCAGATTCATGCAGTATTTTCTTTCTAATTGTTGCCCCACAATGTTCAAAAATTGCTATTTGTGCTATAATAACTATATTCATGCAAATGCGCATAAATATCAGCCGTATGGAGACAAGTATATATGATCGAAAATCTGAATGGAATACATGAGACAGTAAAATATAAAGAAAACAGCAATGTAAAGCTTTTTATAAATACGGAAGCAGAAGATTATCCCATTCACTGGCATACTCCCATGGAGATTATCATGCCGCTTGAAGGCGGCTATACAGTGCAGATTGGGGATGATTTGGTACATCTTAATGAGAATGATATTATCTTTATAGCTTCGTGTAAAACACAGGCTTATCGCACCCCGAAAAAGGCTTATCCTGCAGATTGAGTGGTCTGCTGTCTCAAAATAAAGGAATTAAATTCCATACTTACCCTTATAGCACCTGCTATAACGCTAACCCGGAAACTTCCGGTGATATCCACAGCAATATCCGTAAACTGCTGCTTGATATATCAAATGAATACCAGACCGACCCATTTCTATCAGAAGCCGTGATCTACTCCAAAATGCTTGAAGTACTTGTCCTTATTGGAAGACATCATACTGCCAGCAGTTGTAATTTTAATGTCGGCAGACACAAACAGCAGGAATATCTGGAGCGTTTTCTGTCTATCTGTGAGTATATCGATACACATTGCACTGAGGACATAACACTTGATGAAATCTCAAAAATAGCCGGATTCAGTAAATATCACTTTACCCGGCTATTTAAGCAGTTTACCAATAATACCTTTTACAAATACTTAAATCAGAAAAGAATAGAGCTTGCCCTGACCCTTCTGGCTGATCCCAATATATCTGTCACCGAGACTGCAATGCAGTCAGGCTTTGCAAATCCATCCACTTTCATAAGGGTGTTCAAAGCTGAAAAGGGCTGCACCCCGACTGAATTCCGCAAAATGTTTATTGGGTGAGCATTATGTATGAAAATTCTGCATAGTTATTACTATTGCTGCCATTTGAGGATGCATACATACCGACCGTACAGCCCACAAAGCCACCTGCTTCTTCTGTGGTATATGGCAGCAGACTTATTTTTTCTGCGACTTTTACGCTCTTTTCGGTCGTACCTATCCATATAGATGCTTCCTGTTCCTTACAGATCATACATATATTCCACAGTGGATTTTTTTCTGTAATGCTGTACTCCATAATATCTGCCACTGCTATCTTTTGTCAGTTCCCTTAATATGTGTAGTCACCACAAATACCAGCCTCCCGGCTTCCATTGTTATCTCAGCGCGAAGATGATTCTCATTGTTCTGGAAAAGTACAAGTCCTGCCGTCTCATTATCCGACTGTGGGATAAAACGCACTGCTGTCTTTACCGTAAACTCATAGCCCTTCTGTCTTAGTCCAAGAAATGCGCTTGTGCCAAGATCAGTGATCTGCTCTTTGTTTGTGTACAGTCTCAGTACTCCCGGATTTTCCTTAAGGGAGTAAAAGACTCGTTGCGTTTTCCTATTCCAACCAGCCTCTTATCAGGCTTGGCTTCGCAGAAAGTTATAAAATCATTTTCTGATATCTCATCTATAAATCTGCACTCTTCAAGCGGTATATCTACCGTATCCTCAAGGTGTCCTATCCGGGTGCTATTACCGGCCATTCGTTTTCCCATATTGTTTTTGCAATAAAGGTTTCCCTGCCCATGCTGCTGTGCTTTTTGCATGGTCTTGACGCAAGCATGACCACATACCAGTTTCCGTTTATATCATCCACCAGATCACCATGTCCTGCATAGATGACCGGATAATCCATCCCCAGATTTCTGTGTGTAAATATCGGATTTCTCGGACATCCTTCAAACCATTTAAAAAGCTCCGTGCTTCTTGCTATCGTTATACTGTGCTCCGGTCCGGTGCCGCCCTCTGCATGCATCAGATAATAATATCCGTTTATCTTGTAGATATGTGGTCCTTCCGGCCATATGCAGCCCTTTACAGCTCCTTTCCATATGGCCATGCTCCTGCCCTTAAGCTTCATGGTTCCAAGATCAAGCTCCTGTATCCATATCTCCCAGTCTCCATTGTAGCGTACTCCTTCAGGGTTTGGGCGTGTGCCACAGTAATAACATCTGCCGTCATCATCAAAGAAAAGGCTTGGGTCTATTCCGACTGCTTCTTCTCCCAAATAATACGGATCAGACCACGGTCCTGCGGGATCCTGCGCTGTCACTATAAAATTGCCGCCATGCGATACATTGGTCGTTATCATATAAAAGTTCCTTCATGATATCTTATGGTCGGTGCAAAAATACCTCTCGATATTTCTTCATTTTCCACGCATAGCTGCGATGGTCTGTCAAGTATATTGCCAATCTGCTCCCAATGAGCCAGATCCCGGCTATGAAATATGGGAACACCCGGTGCATACACAAAGCTTGATGTCACCAGATAATAGTCTTCCCCGACTCTACATATTGATGGATCAGGATAAAAACAAAGTATTGGATTTTTGCTGTTACCATGTCTCTTACCTCTCATTCTCTATAATACATATCCAAAGCCCAGTATCGTAAACTGCTTGTCTCTGTCTTCCTCTGCAATTTCAATTCTTACAACATGATTTTCACTGGTCTTATTGTTAAATATTATTACCGCATTGCAGTGCTGCCAGTTATTGATATGTGGATCAGCCGTAAAATGATATTCTCCGTCCACATATACCTTCGCCTTTCCACGTTTACCTCTCCCGAATCCTTAAATACAAGGAGAAGTGCCCTGCACTCCATCTCAAGCTCGAAATACGCTTTTACCCTGTTTAATGTATTTTTTGTGCCATCATACATCCAGTTATACGGGAATTCCGGAGTCAGCGAAAGCTGATCATCCATCTCAACGCTTTGCAGCTGTGTATCTGTCGAATCGAAGCCACCCTCGTCAATATATGCCTTTGCATATATATCCTTTTTGTCGAGCAGTCTTATATTTTCAAAGCTGTTTCCTATTACCGGTGCAAGATTTAGTTTTTCCTGCAATATTTTTTCCTCTGTCAGTCCCAGTTCAAATGCATTCAAACTTGCATGCCCTGCCTGATCTATTTTTAAAAGATACTCTATGCAGTCTGCCATGACGGAATGGCCTGCATTGCCCGGATGAAACATATCATAGAAAAACTGATTTTTGGTTATTACCCTTCCCTCGTCATTTTTTAATGCAAACTGAGGGGAAACCGCATCCAGCACGCTTACCATAGGCAGATCATAGAGCTTTCCAACCGGGCTTAAGCGGTCTTGAAGGTTCCAGTCATTTGCAAATACTGAAAAAAGCAATATGACTGCCGGTTTCCATGGCAGATTAAGTACTTTACGTACAAGGCTTTCATAGCAGTCACCCTTTGTCTCATCTCCCTCATCATTTACAGCAAATTCAATAACTACTATATCGGTTGCTGTCCGTCTCTTAGTACATCCCTGTCAAATCTGATCATTCCCAGCTCCGATGGTGTGCCGCCCACACCGGCTTTTATGAATTTCACATTATTCTTTGCGGAAAACCGCTTCTGGAAAAGCTGATAGGATTTGTATGCGTAGCACTCTGTATTTATAGGTGTCGCACCTGCTCCCTGTGTGATAGATCCACCGATGTATGCAAGTGTTACCTCTTTTCGGCTCTAGTCTTTTCGATGGCTTTTCTTATGCGGTATGCATTTCCCATATTCATAAGCGAATGGCTTATCATCCTGCAGTATTCATCAGAGTTCATATCCACCTCTGTTTCCTCAATATCTGCCGGAGCCTCATAGCCGTCATTCAGATACAGTCTGACACTCGCTTTTCCCATGATATCCGGTGTATTAAATATGAACTTTATCTGTCCCGGTATATCATCATCCGGTGTCCACTTATAATCTGACAGGTATATCTTTCTCTCCATTCCATCACCTGTCAGCTTTACCTTAAGATTAGTACCGCCTCCGTACAGGTCCTGCTTTCCGTACATCTGAAACACAAATTCGATCTGTTCGTTTTGATTATCTGTTTCCACAGATACACCTATGCTGTGCACAAGCCTGCCAAAACCTTCCACTGTCTCTAACAGCCCCAGTTCCTCTTTATCTTCTATATTTCCGGCTATCTGTGCACTGTTTATCAGTCTTCCGTCGCTTTCATATATAAAATGTATAATGCTTCCATCTTCCTGTACTGAGCCGTATATATCCTTATCTTTCATGATGTAGAAATAAGGTCTTTTCTTTCGGATCCTTTGGTGCTTTTGGCCCTGCCATCTTGCTGCCTCCTTGTTGTGTCAATTTTATCAGCTATAATGATTATATGATACAAAACTCCGGTGCTTTGCACCGGGAGAAATATAGATATTTGTCCTGTCTTTTATAGTTTATGACCGCTTCATCATTCCAGCTTAAGGTTCTTGTATATTAAAATCAATAAATCCTGTAATTTCCTGAAAGTGCTAACATTGCAAACATGTAAAGGAAATTGTCATAGTATCTCCTGTCACCTGTCCTAAGCGGAGTGTTCCAGAACTTTTCAACACATTGCTTTGCATATTTTCCATCTGCTGCGAGTGAAGCTTCTGCATTAACAGCAATGATCGCTACCGGATGAAGTGCCTTCTCATCAAGCGGTGTACCATCTATAAGAAATACCCCATCCCAATTGTCCTTCTGATCCTCACAATAAAACTTCTGAAGGTTTTCTGCCGTTTTAATCTGCCACGGATCTGCATCAAACCACAGATGATCCATAGCAATGTTGGCTATGGTGCGGTATGCATCACTGTAATACCAGTCATGTCTTCCAAATATTTCCTTATGACCCGTATGAGGCTTTCCGTCATAATCTGCATATTCTGCGCTAAGTCCTGTCTTTTCATGGCATGCACTGTGCAGATACGCTCTGCTGGCAGCTGCTGCTTCTTTCCAAAAGTCTCGGTCCTCCTCATAAGCCCTTTGGGCAAAAAGTTCATAAAAATGCGGCAGATGGTATGAAGGATCACTGAAATCCATATTTGTGACAAACTTTATCAGCTTGTTGGAAGGCTCCCACATTGGCTCTCCGCTGTGTCCCGGCTCACCCTTGTGTACACACTCCCTTAAGATATTTTGTGCCTCTTTGCTATAGCAGAATATACCATCGCCATCTCCCCATCTTTTAGAGGCGAAAAACAATGCCATTGCAAAATACTCTTCACCATCGGTGCCGGTCCATCGGCATTTCGCTTTCCATTTGTCTGACATGACCACGCAAAATAATTTTTTGCCGGACCATCTTCTATGTACATATATGTGCGCACCCATTTCCACAGTCTGTCAAACTCTGCTTTTTTATCCAGCTGTACACATACCATCATGCCATAGGACATTCCCTCAGTGCGTACATCATGATTGCCGGTATCCTCCAGATACGCCATATCACCGCCTGCCTCATGATAAAAACGTTCATCATCATTCCCATAGAATATCGTGTTAAAAGTATCCTCTACTCTTTTTGAATTTCTTCTTCCGGATACCCATACTCTTTGAATATATTTCTGTATTTGCCTGTCTTATATGCTCCTGCCATTTTTCTCTCCTTTTTGTCGCTGTTTTACTGTATCCCGCACATGAAATTTACAAATCTGTGTCTGCATGATGTCCAGGATTCATTATCTCCTTTTTTGAACCATTCTTTCTGTGCACTGTCCTTAATTCCGTATATGGCTGTTATGTTCCCGATGATATCATCAGATATCGTGCTGTCTGCCATTATTATCATAATTCCTTTTATCCTGCCTTCGCCTGACAGATTATCCATGATATTTGCTATCTTTCCCTGATGTATCCAGCAAAAATTTCTTTCGTCCGCAGCACACTCAAGCACACATACTCTGCCGGTGTCACAGTTATCCTCCCCATAACCGGCTGGTGTATAAACATAATTCATACTGACCTGTCCGTCTCCATCACACGAATAATGTATATGTATCTGACCATGATCTGTTTCCTTAAGCTCATGCCAGCTAAAGTTCCTCTCGTACCTCAGCAAAGTTTACAGCCCTGTTATATCCGAACCCGACAGGTGCCGCAGGGTTTACTACAGGTGTTCCATTTACCATAAATGTCACATAGTTAAATCCCTCTGCCGGATTGCCTATTGTTTTTTCCCAATAACCATCATTTTTCTTTGATCTGTAAAGAAGCTCCTCCGTGCCATTTTCAAGAACTACGCTCACGCTTTTTGCATCAGGTGCAAAAAGATTTACTTCAATGCTGTTATCCTCCGTCACACGGATACCATGTATGACATCCGGATATTTGCCAGCCGGTTTTCCATCCTCGTCATTTTCGAACTGTATCTGCCTGTACACCGGATCAAAAAATACCATGCTCTCATCCGCCTGTACCGGTGTGGTAAAATCAATATTCTTTGATCTGACCGGGACAGCTTTATCAATATCATCAAGTTCTGCGTCATCCCATGTAAAAAGCATCTGTGCGAAATCCTTAAAGCTCTTTCTCCATACATGCCATTCATGATAGCCCTCATATACTTTTGGTGTACTGTTTTTCCCCTGTCGTGAAAATTCCTTTACCATCTCATTGATTCCAAGCAGTATCTCTTTTTCTTCATCTCCTGCCGACATAAAGACAGCTTCAAACCGATATGGGCTGTCGATGATTTTTTCATTAGATGTATTGCAACACCGAAAATACTCCAACTGCTGAAAAGCTCCGGGTGTCTTGCCGCTATATCCGTAGCCTGTCCTGAACCAAGTGAAAGTCCTGCCACAGCACGGTTGTATCTTCCTTTTTGACCTTAAAATTTTCCTCTATATAAGGGATTATGCTATTTACAAGCTCACTGTCAAAATCTCCCGGAAAAAATACAGGGTATTCGTTATCCTTAAATGCGTAGCCACTGCTTGCAACTATGATCATCGGCACACATTTTTGTCTGCTATCAGATTGTCCATGATGAAATTCATCTTACCCTGCCATACCCATCCGGTCTCATTCTCCCCGACACCATGCTGTAAATACAATACAGGATACCTTACATCTCCACTCTCATATCCGGGTGGAGTATACACATAGCTCTCCTTTATGTGACCGTTTACCTGTGAGGTATATTTGCACAGACTTACCGTTCCATGCGGCACATCCCTGACAAAATAGAAATCCTCGCCCTCCTTCGGCACTTCAAATGTGTTTATTGCAGCAAAACAGCCATATGATATAGCCGCATGAGGATTTGTTATACAGACATCATCTACATACCAGAAATAATAATGCATTGCCCAGTGGAAATCTTTAATGTTTGCCGAAAATCCACCCTGCATATCAGGCTTTAACTGTATGCGTTCTGAGCTGAAATAGCCTCCCATTCCGGCTACTTCTACTTTATTGGCATTTGGCGCATAGATATAAAAGTAACGCTTCCATCATCCTCAAGTGTGACCGAGCATCTGTTATTGTCCATTGATGATGGTATCGTGCCTATATACAAAGCACCATTTTTTAAATCATCCAAAATAAAATCCCCCCATTCGTTTATTGATATATACAAGTGTAAACGAACAGGGGCTTGTTATTCTATTAATAAATTGCCAAACAGTATTCAAATATTGCTAATTTTCATTTACCTTTTGCTGTAAATAATCAAAATATATCTGTGGATTGCAGGCATTGTACTCCTCCATATACTGATCCCAGGCAGCATCAAAATCATCTGCCATGATAACCTGCGGCAGCCATATTTTCTTTACTGCCACAATATTATTCTTTACTTTCCCACATTCAGAGGTCAAAGGAATTGAATCTGAATATGAATACATCGGATACCACGAGCCGGGAGCCTTATTTTTCCAAGCATATCTACATAGTTTTCCACTCCATAGGCTTTAAAACATTCCTGAATATCCACAGGCTGATTTTTGAAAAACTCGTCCTGCTGAAACTCCATTGAAAACGCATTTATACCATCATCAAGCATTCCCTCCACTCTTGGAAAGTATGAGTACGAACACATATGCGCTGCCTTATATGAGCTGTCATTTTTCTCTGCCTGCTCATTGGTAAGGTAAAACAAACCGTTTTCATCGACTGAATAGTCCTTGCCCTCCTCTCCCCAGAACCTTTCTCTTATGATATCAGGTTCCAGAAGATCACTGATAAACTTCATAGCACCTTCAATATCTTTACAGGAGGTGGTAATGGACACTCTGAAGAATAATCTATTTCTGCCATCCTGTTTGTATGCCATCTGTTGTGAATACCATCATCAATCGTGACAGGAAGAGGAACATAATCACACCCAAGCTGTGCCAGATTCTGTTTTGAATACAGGATCTATTACATAATAAAACTGCCACCACTGGTCGACCATCCCAAGCACAGCTCCTGTTGACAGCTTATCCAGATATTGATCATAGGTGGCATTAAACGCCCCGGGATCCATTATTCCCTTACGGAACTCTTCGTTAAGCTTTCCGAAATATCTTTTGGCTGTGTCGGTCACATTGTAATCCATCACTTTTTTGGTTTCCGTGTCTACCATACAGCTTCCATCGTTTGGAAATCCGTCCAGAAACTGCGGCACATTTTCAAGGCAAAAATACCGCCAGTCATCACAAAGCATCGTAAATGGTATATTTTCTGTTCCATCCGGCATTGTTGGATTTGCCTGTACATAGCTTTCTATCAGGTCAAAGTACTGCTCTATCGTTGTAATCTTTGGATATCCAGCCCATTTTAATACTCTTGTCTGAATCCAGAAGGCTTCACCATTATGCAGCATCTCCACATCATCCCCATGTGATATTCCAAACGGTGGAATCCAATATATGTGTCCATCCGGCTGTCTTAACTTTTCCCATTGTTCATCACTGAGATATTCTTTTATGTTCGGATAATCGTCCCAGTATTCATCTATTGGAATGAGTGCATCTGCCTCATACAGCGCAGTCTCACCAATACAAAATCCGGATATTCCCCGGTTGCTATGAGAGAATTTATTGCATCGTCCTTATCCTGTCCAACAAGCCAGGTTTCCTCACATTCAGCACCGATCTGTTCTGCTATGAGCTGCTTTATATCATTATCCGGATCTATATTATCTCCTTCTACAGAAAAAGCCGTAAAATGCTTTATTTCTTTTTATCTGACGATTGAAAAGTAACACCGGCTATAAGTCCGATAAACAATGCCACTGTAACCGCTGCGGAAACCAATCTTTTTTTCATACCATGTTTTCTCCCTATTTTCTTTTGTTCAGTCTCTGCTATAAAATTGCATAATAGTCATTATATCCCATAAAAATATTTTTACAAATCCTAAAATAAATATATCTAATAACTAGGGTATAAAACAATAATTTATCCTGCTGACATTTTCTCTGTCATACATTATAATTTCTATAATTTTAAAAATCGGAGGACCATATAATGATCATACATGAAATAACAGAAGAATGTTTTAAGAAATATGGAAAGGTGATCGACTCTATAGATCTTACAGAGCTGGTCAGCACAATGCAGACAGTAGAAATTCCTGCTGATGTGGTTTATGAGCCATCCATTTCTGCACTTGAAAAGCTAAAATGCGCTACAGAATTACAACAGAAAACATACGGGGAGCTTCCTATACAGATAGGCTGGTGCATAGGCAACAATCATAAGCTCAATGCTGTTGAGTATCACAGATGCTCTGAGGTCAATATTGCCGCAACTGATGCCATACTGATACTCGGCCGACAGCAGGATATCTCTGTGGAAAATACATATGATACCTCTTTGATGGAAGCTTTCAGGATTCCTTCCGGAACAGCAGTAGAGCTTTATGCCACAACACTGCACTACGCACCATGTAATGCATCTGCTGGCGGATTTCTGGTAGCCGTTGTACTTCCAAAAGGCACAAATGAAGCCCTGGAACATCCACACACCGGCGGAGAAGATGCTCTTCTCGCAGCTAAAAACAAATGGCTCATCGGACATCCTGAAGGTGGACTTCGATGGATCATACATAGGGCTTACAGGTGAAAATCTGGAAATTAAATAAAAGCAAAAAACAGCCCGGGCTTTCACCCGGGCAATTATTATATTACGCTTTAACTTTACGATAAAATTAAGCCTTTGCCTCGTCCTCGTTGTCTCCCCAGAAATCCACCGGCTCATAGTCCTGCAGCTTTGCAAGGAAGCCCTTCTGCTTAAGCTCCTCCTGTATGGCATCAAGCACCTCTTCACTCTCCGCACATATTGTGTGATAGTGATAACCTGAAGTTACATTTTTAAGAAGGCTGGACTTTCCTGTGCGGATTTCCTCCAGGTAATTTCTGACATCACGTCTGGACTTGATGTCCATATTGGCGCGGAGCACTCCGTAGACCTTGTGGTATACAAATACGTCCTTCACATCCTCGCATCAACTATTGTTGAAAGCTCCTCCTCTACTTCATCATCCTCGTGAACCACCTTTAATCCTCTCGAATACTGCTTATCCGCCTGTATCAGATATCCTCTGTTTGTCGAAAAAATCGCGGCTCCGTTTGCTCGAAGCAGTGCTATGTCCTGCACAATCACCTGACGACTCACATCAAGCTCCTTTGCAAGCGCAACTCCCGCCACAGGCGACTTTGACGAGGATAGAATATTTATTATTTTTTTTCTTCTCTCATCACCGTTCATTTTCGTTCCTTTCTGTAAAACATTACTGTCACAGCATAGTGCGACCGGCAATCTAAAATCTATACTGCATGTAGATTTTTAAGTGATAAATCCATAATAGGCGCTGAATGTGTGAGCGCACCACTTGATACATAGTCTACACCAACATCCCTGATCTTTGCAATATTTTCTTTGGTAACATTTCCCGAAACCTCGATTTCGGCTCTGCCGTCAATGTAGTCGATGCACTGCTTTAAAAGCTCTGTGGACATGTTGTCGAGCATGATAATATCGGCACCGGCTTCAACCGCATCCTTCACCATGTCAAAGCTCTCTACCTCAACCTCAATCTTTCTGACAAACGGAGCATATGCCTTTGCCATGGCGATTGCCTCTTTTACACCGCCAGCTGCTCCGATGTGGTTATCCTTAAGAAGCACTCCATCCGAGAGATTGTATCTGTGGTTGTTTCCACCACCGACTCTGACCGAGTATTTTTCAAAAATTCTATTGTTTGAGTTGTCTTTCTGGTATCCAAAGCTTGATACCGGTGCCCTCTAAGAGTGCTGCAACCTCGACTGGTATATGTGGCAATTCCACTCATGCGCTGTAAATAATTGAGCGCAGTTCTCACCGCACAAGAGTACTCTGATATCTCCGTAAACCTTGCCGATAAGCTGCTTATTTTCTACCCTATCGCCATCCTTTACGTAAAACTCTACCTTTGTATCTGCATCAAGCAGTGTGAAAACTCGCTCAAAAACCTGCAGTCCACAGATGATTCCGTCCTGTTTGCAGATTAAATCCACCTCTCCTGCCTGTGGATGTGGCATCACGCTGTTTGTGGATACGTCCTCGCTTGTGATGTCCTCCTTTAATGCGCTTAATATGAATGGGTCTACGTTGAGGCCCAGTGTTACCTGATCGTACATATAGTTAGATTCCTTTCGTTGCATTCTTTGCATTTTTATGACGGTTTCGCACTTTTTATGCCTGAATATAGGCAATGCCTGATTCGACAGTCTCTTCTGTACCTACGCTGATGCGTCCCTCTATTGCCTCCATGGCGAGCTTCCTGTATTCTCTCTCTACAGCTTTTTCATCGCTGTAGTCTGCGAGGTCGATGCTATCTGCGGCCTTTTTGGCTGCTATCTCATCATTTACAGCCAAGCTCCGCCATCTGTCCTGCTGCACGCTTTGCGAATACCAGGCTCTCAAGCAGTGAATTGCTTGCAAGACGGTTTCTTCCGTGCACTCCGTTGCAAGCGGTCTCTCCAACTGCATAGAGACTTTCCATGGATGTGCGGCTGTGGTGATTCACCTTGACGCCGCCCATGAAATAGTGCTGTGCCGGAACTACAGGAATAGGCTCCTTGAAGACATCATATCCCATATCCTTGCAATGTTCAATGATATTTGGAAAATGTGATACAAGCTCATCCCTTGGAATGGTACGCAAATCCTCCCAGACAAAGTCTGTGCCGTCCTTTTCATCTGCTCACGGATTTTGCCGGTCAGCACGTCTCTTGGTAAGAGCTCATCGACAAACCTGTTCATATTCTTGTCTAAAAGCTTAGCACCCTCGCCTCTTACGGACTCTGAAATGAGAAAGCTTCTGTCCTCATGCTTTTTCGTGTAAAAGTCGTTGGGTGAATCTGCACATAGTCTGGGTTTTTAAGCTCTATGCCATGCTTTTTTGCAATGGCAAGCGAGTCACCTGTCAGATGTCTGAAATTTGTTGAAAATCTGTACAGTCCTCCAACTCCGCCACAAGCCATGACAGTGTATGCCGCTGTCACCTTTTCCAGCGTGCCATCCTGTTTTCTTATGATGGCGCCGTAGCATTTGTTATCCCTTTCGATGATGTCAACCATCGTCGTATACCCATGAGTGTCACATTTGAAAGCTTCTTAACCTGTGCAAGCAATGTGCTTGTTATCTCTTTCGGTCACGTCTTCATGGAAAATAATTCTGTTGTGTGAATGAGCTCCTCTCTCGTATAGGCAAGTGAGCCGTCATCATTTCTCGCAAAATCTGCTCCGTATGAAACAAGATCCTTCACCACCTCGTGATGAGTTTATCATTATCCCAACCGACTCCTTTGTCATTCTCGTAGTGGCCGGCCTTTAAGGTATCCTCAAAAAAGCTGTCGAAATCAGACTGCTCTTTAAGCATGCACATGCCGCCCTGCGCCAGAAATGAATCATTGCTCTCCAGATCTGACTTTGTTATCAGTGTAATTTTATGTCTCTTGGAAGCTTAAGCGCACAATAAAGACCGAGCAGCCGCTTCCCACAATAAGTACATCTGTATTCATAATATGTTACCTCTTTTATTTACCTGCATCCACCGATGTAGCCGCTTCTTTAGCAACATCCCCCTGGATGCGATTTACTGTAATGGGCGTATTATAACACTAAAATTTACAACTGACAAGACACCTGTAAAACTTTTGTGTTGACAGCTGGTTTACAGCTAAGTATAATGACAAGTAACTTATTTATTTTGGCCGGTTCTTTATGTAAAATCCAAAATGGGCTTACATTGATACAACTGTGCTTCAATCACACTAGGAATTTCAAGAGGTATATCATATTATGATGACAACAAGAGAATTACAGGATGAGATTATGCGATTAAAGAAGGAAAATGATATCTGTATATTAGCTCACGCTTATCAGAGTCACGAGATACTTGAGGTTGCCGATTTCACAGGCGACTCATATGGACTCAGCAAGCAGGCTGCCACAGCACCACAGAAGAATGTGCTCATGTGCGGTGTCCGCTTCATGGCAGAGACCTGCAAGATTTTATCTCCTGACAAGCATGTATTTTTGTCAAACAGCGCAGCAGGCTGTCCTATGGCGGAGCAGCTCGATGTAGAGCTCTTACAATCGTTAAAGGCCGAGAACCCTGACTATACAGTGGTTGCCTACATAAACACCACATCAGAGCTTAAAACCATATGCGATGTGCGTCACATCTTCATCCGCTGTAAAATTGTTAAAAATATTGACAATAACAAGATTCTTTTCATCCCTGACTGCAATCTGGGCGCATGGGTTGAGGAACAGTTTCCGGAAAAGACCTTCAAATTTGTACATGGTGGCTGTCCTACTCACCTGCGCATGTCAATAGCAGATGTTGAGAGAGCAAAAGCGGCTCATCCTGCTGCAAAGCTTCGTACATCCGAGTGCCTTGCAGAGGTTTCAAAGGCTGCAGACTATATCGGAAGCACCACCGGCATCATTGACTATGCTAAAACAGCACAGACAGGGAATTTATCATCGGAACTGAAAACAGCATACTGCAGCACTTACAGTATGAGTGCCCTGAAAGAGCTTCTATCCGCTCTCAAAAGACTGCGTATGCCACAATATGAAGCTCACTACCCGATGGATGTATACAATTGTGTTAAGGGAGCAGGCGGAGAAGAAATCATACTGCCTGACGATATAAGAACAAAGGCCAAGGCCTGCATAGATACCATGCTCACACTTGGAGAGTAATTTAATTGCAATATTAAAAGACCACAGAGTCTCTGTTTTGCCCTGTGGTCTTTACTTTAATTAATTGATGATAATACCTCATCTGAATATCTTTCTTTAATTTTCATTTCCAGCACCGAAATTCATGAATATAACTGTCAAGCACCTTATTCACAAGCTGACGTGCAGCTTCCTCATTGTATATATGAGTTGTATCATTCCTGTCTCTTCACATTCCAAGCCAGACACTCTCATCAATAAAATCATAATACGCATATGCAGTTTTTATAATTTCTCTTGGAGAACCTGTTGCAGCCTGATTAGCGCCCTCATATCGTAACAGCTCCTTTAAGACCTTCCAGCCCAGCTCAAATTGTATATAATATTTATCAATTATACCGCTCACAATAAAATCATTTGTCAAGTCTTCATCAAATGCCCTTGACAATATCCTCAAGTGGCTGACATACTGGTCAAACTTTTCATACAATACCCTCCCATCCCTTTCTATTTCTGTCACCAGTACCGGTGAAATATGCTTATCATCCATATTTATTATGTCCAGCTTTAGTAAAGACCACAACTCCTCATTAAGACAATCCGATAAATCACCAAAATCCTCACATCCATAAATAGCCAGATCAATATCACTTTTAGGATGATTCGTGCCTCTGGCGCGTGAACCAAACAGCACTACTTTTTGTATTATATTTTTGCTATATTAACAATTTGCTTATATACTTCATCCATATAATACTCCTTATTTCACATCCGTCTAATTGAATCCAACAACCTTCTGTGACAGCTTATACGCACCGATAGCTACCTTTCTGCCTCCCTTGCCCGGCAGGTTCATTAACTGTCCCATGACGCCATGGCGCAGCTTCTTGTAGGTTTCTTCATCGTGCTCCTTCATGTATGCCCACAGTTCATCCTTCTTAGCCATGTTCTCATCGGTGCCTGAGATAATTGCCAGAATAGTAGAAATAGTCGTAATAATCTCCAGATAGCTGTACATATACTTCCTGCACATCTCATTTGTTATCTCATGCAATTTGACATCGTCAAACATAATCTTATTTACACGAATCTGCTGGTCAATACGGCGTATCATCACCTGCTCATTGACCGACTGGTCATCGCGACCGATAAAATATCTGTAGAAGTCCACATCCAGATAGTACATCGTGCGCACATACGGAAGCGGCTTATATACATAGATATTATCCACATAAAAGGTATGCTTTGGCAGCTTGAGTCCACAGCTTCTCAAAAGCTCTGTCCTGTATATTACCGAATGCATCAGTATGTAATGCCCCTTATAAATATGCTTTATATCACTCCAGGTAAATATCTCATTGCGCGGAAAGCCGGTCTGACGCATAACCTTTTACGCTTTGCTCCCTCTTTCTCGTAGACATAGTTGGCAAGAAGCATATCAATCTGTGTATTCTCCTGCTCAAACTCCCTTAGCTTGTCCAGTATCTTCTTGTATGATTCCAAATCCACCCAGTCATCGCTGTCAACGACCTTGAAATATTTGCCTGTGGCATTTTTGAGACCTGTGTTTACAGCCTCTCCATGTCCACCGTTCTCCTGGTGTACAGCCTTTACTATGTCAGGATATTCGGCTGCATATCTGTCAGCTATCGCTGCTGTCTCATCCTTTGAACCGTCATCAACAATAATTATCTCCACATCATCTCCACCCGGCAGGATAGACTCTATACAATGCTCCATGTAATCCTTTGAATTGTAACATGGGATTGCAAAACTTAATAATTTCATCTTTTTCCCCTTGTAAAAAATAATATCGCTGTTTGATTATGCATAAAATCTTATCCTATATGCAATAACAAATACCGATACTATAATTATACACAAAATCATGATATTGTCTAAGGATTTTTTATGGTACCTTAGGACTGCACAGTTTGTTCATATTTTGTTTACAGAAAAGTGAAATTCAAAACACACGGTTTTCACAATTGATTTGTATACTAACATCATAAACAAAAGATACAAAACAAAAGCAACAAAACACATTAATTACGCAATACTCATACTAATCTTTTTCATATATAGCCGATGCAAGCCACATGCATCGGCTTCCTCTTATATATCAGCTTCTCTTTATCTTACGTGAAGCCGTCTTTTCAAACTCACTCTCCCTTACTCTAAGGCTATAGATACGCTTGTAGGCAGGTGCATTCACATTGTACCCATCAATAAGCTCCTGCAGAGCCGGCCTTATATCGGCAATACCTGCATTTTGAGCATACTCGCTGTCCGGGAAAATCTCAGCTTCTATCACGCCTTCAGACTCACGCACTATGATTTCCTTTATGAGATGATTTACGCTCAGAGCGTTTTCAAGCTCCTCCGGTGACACATTCTCACCGTTTTTGGTGATAATCAGATTCTTTCTTCTGCCGGTCAGATAAATATATCCATCCTCGTCCACATAGCCTAAGTCACCCGTGTGAAGCCAGCCATCCGACAGTGTCTCCTCTGTCTCCTTTGGCATCTTATAATAGCCCTGCATCACACTTGTACCGCGGACTAAAAGCTCACCGTCAACTGTTTTTGCCTCACAGTTTGGCATCAGCTTGCCTACAGAGTTTTGCGGATATCCCAGCTTAGATTTGTGCTTATGACCGGAGAACACTCCGTCATGCCATAGCCCTGCAATATGGTGATACCAAACTCTGCAAATAAATCAACATAATCGAGTTTAGGTACGCACCGCCACTGCAGATTGTATGAAGCCTCTCTCCAAACATTTTCTTACGGACCGGCTCTGCAGGAAGTCCTGCTGCCCTTACCTCCTCAAGCTTTCTGGCAAATGTCTCAATCATAAGAGGCACCATAAGAATCATGTCGGGAGTAAAAGCTGTATATTTTTGCCATGCGCATGATGGAATCATTGATGCAGATTACCGAACCCAGTGAAATTCCTTTCAGAATATCCATGCTCAGACAGTATGCATGGTGTATCGGAAGCACAGACAAAATTACCGTGTGAGGTCCAATTTTCATGTCAAGGCATGTGGCATTTTCAGCCAGGTTGTTCTGCGTCAGCATTACTCCCTTGCTCCTTCCTGTGGTTCGGACGTAAACATGATAGTGCAAAGCGCATCCTCTGCCACTGCCGGCTCGTAGCTTCCCCTATTGTCATCTATAAGCCCATTAAACGAAAGCACCTGTGGACAATGCTCTGTACTGTTCATAGATACATACACATTTATATCATGACAGCTTTTAGCTGCGGCCTCAGCCACATCCGAACGTGCCTCATCAAATATAAGCATCCTCACATCGGCTCTGTCCAAAGCTCACATACATCCGCTGCCGGAAGTGATGCATCGATTGGAACCGCAACACTTCCGCTTTCTGTGATTGCCAGATAAGATACTATCCACTCATATGATGAAGGGCCTATTACAGCGATATGCTGCCCTTTTTTGCCAAGCTTTTCGATGGCATTGGCAAAGCTGTCTGTATCATTCTTAAGCTCACTGTAGGTTCTTGACTCTATCTCATTTTTGGATTTCTTCCATCTTATCGCATCATCCGCGCCGTAAGCTTCATTTGCATATGAAAGAATATCCGGAATTGTGTGAAATAACATATTTTCTCCTATCTGCGCCCATTATGCGTCTTTTAATGTCTCAAGATAATCGACTGCTTCCTGTACTGTGCGGATTTCTGCAGCCTTTGTCTGCTCAATCTCCACATCAAAGGTATCCTCTATCTCCCCGAGCATGCTCATGAAGTCAAATGACGTAAAGCCCAGATCCTCCATAAAACGTGACTCTTCGTGCACATCTGCCGGCTGAACATCAACATAATTACAGATAATTTCTACTAATTCATCAAACATAATAATCTCCTTTTATCTAATACGTTTCCTAATCCACTACACTAATTTAATGATTTCGCCTATTGTAAGCTCAGGGTTTTCTGCACCCTTGAACATGATTTTGCACAGGTAATAGTACATATACTCAAGCTGCTTTCTTGAGACTGCCTTGACGATGCTCGAAGCTGAAATCCAGTCCGTTGTCCTCCGGACGGTGCATTACCGTTAGATACATAGCCTGTGTAGTCATGCCGTTCGGGTACCACTTAGTCTTGTATTTTATATCTCCCAGGTCGTTTAAGCCCTTTTCCTTTAAGGTCATCGGCTGATATGTAAGCGACATCGGCTCATATGTAAGCCCCGCCTTTGGCTGCGGATAGGTCTTTGAGCGCAGTCCAAAGTACTCTGTCGGATTGTAGTTTGCATGGCGGAACAGCTCGTTTTGCTTATCCCTGATGGTATACACAGCATCGATAAAGCGTACATCCTTTGAAAAGCTTGTCCTAAACGGAAACGAATGAATACGTGTGCCGCCTGACTTCTTCTCCTTAAGTGTCGCACGTCTTGCGATGGCATTGTTTACGGAGACATCATCGAAGCCGTTTTCCTTCTGGAAAAACGTCCTGATTCCCATGAGAAGCAGACAAGCAAGCGAAACATGATATTTCTCGCAAAAATCCATAAGACGCTTTGTCGGCTCAGCCTCCAGATGAAAGATATCAAGCGCTGAGGTGACATCATCCGATGCATTGAATGCACTCCTTAGCTTGTTATCATGCATCAGTTCTCTTGCCGCATCAAGCTTTGCTGTGCCGTCGATTCCGTTGTAGATTGGCTCCGACTGTCTGATAAGCTTCTCAAAGAACTCTCTGTCCCTAAGCTGTGCCTTACTTCCGGCTTCATATGCCAGATCCTTTTTAAGCTGCTCGATATATGAGCACATATCCTTTGGAAAAGGTACTCCCTCATACATGGCATTGCAGTATATCTCAATAATATCCTTTAAAAATGCAATAAGTGACTGCGCATCAACCACCATGTGATGACCTAAGAAGTACACTCCATTAAAGCCATCAGGCATCTTTATCATCACGATTTTCGTCATAGGAGAGTCCTCAAACTCAAACGGCACCTGTGTCCAGCCTTGCATCTCATTCTCTGCCTCCTCCATGGTTACATCAGTAAAATCCCTGAAATCGACAGTTCTCTCTTTAAAATCCTCATCCACATCCGCAATATACTGATAGCACTCTCCATCCTTATCCCTTGTAAAACGGATACGCATGGCCTCGTTTCTGGCATACGCGTAGTTGATTGAACCCTTAGCACGTTCCAGTCGAGCTCCGTGCCAATTGTCAGACTTGTACCTATATTGAGCACAGCCATATTCGGACAGTACTTTGCATAGTACAAATGAAATTTTTGTGCAACCGTAATCGGATATACATTGTGTCCCTTTCTCGTCTTCATCATCTCATAACTCCTTCCAAAATTTATCAAGTGCGTCCTCGAAAGCTTTCGTATTCTTGTAATAGCTCTCGCAGTGTCCTGCACCCTTTACTATCAGCTTTGTCTTTTGTGACGCGCAGCTTGCATAAAGCTCATCACACATGCTGCATGGCACAAATGTATCCTTATCACCATGGATAAACAAAATAGGCAGCTTCGCCTTTTGCACCTCTTTTGCAGCATTGCATTCATCAAGCCCATACCCTGCCATTTTTCTGTTCACAAAATCTGCAATCTGAATCATCGGAAAAGCCGGCAGATGGTACATGCTGTGAAGCACATGTGTAAATACCGCCTTAGGCGAGGTAAATGCACAGTCTGACACAATTCCCTTCACCTGCTCTGGCAGATTAAGTCCACTTGCCATAAGCACAGTGGCACCTCCCATGGAATTTCCCATCAAAACAATCCTTATGCCATTGCCTGCCTTCTTAATCATCCAGTCAATCCACTTAAGCGCATCATAGCGGTCCTTGCAGCCGAAGCCTATGAATTTACCCTCGCTTTGTCCATGTGCCCTCGCATCTACAAGCAGCATGCTATAGCCCTTCTTTAAATAGTAATTGGATATGCTGCTGTAATCAGACATAGCTTCACTTGTGTAGCCGTGAAAGCATATGACGGCTTTATCCGGATTACCTCCATCTATCCCCGGAAAATATGTGGCATGCAGTCTTAATCCATCATCAGACTTAATCCACATCCTCATGAGTCTGTGCTCTCATCCACTCTCCGCGCGGCTTCATAAAGCTGTAATAACTCTCCCAGTCAACCCCCGGACATCTTCATCGTGCGCTCCTTCTTGGCATTGTAGCGCATCATGGTCCTCCTGTAGAAATAAGCACTGCCGCCTGCCTCTGCTGCAGCAATACCACCTAAAACACCTGCAATTATTCCCCACTTCATCTTCATCACCTACGCCTTCTTACTGTCTATAATCTGCTTCAGGCGAAGTGCCTTATCAATATTTCCCTCCACCTTGAGCTTGCCTGTTGTAAATGCAAGAATCGGATCAATCCTTCCTTCTGCCAGCTTAAAAAGAGTCTCTGCGCTGCATATAAAAATCGCATCCCTGTCAAAATACTCATACGGCTCCACTGCCAACACACCATCCTTTACCTCGGCATAAAAAATTCCCTCTGCCTCTCCTGTTATATTGAACTGAAAAGCAAGGTGCTCGCTTATATCGCTCACATCAGACTCCATAAACAGTCCCTTTACCTTTGAAAACATATCTGCATAAGTCATATCAATTCTCCTTTTCGACCACCGGTCAACTTGTTACTTCATTACAGTATCACTTTTCGACCGGCGGTCAATATAAATGTTTTCGTTTTCAAACTATTCTGTTATTTTTTCATAAACTATCCAAACGTATCATATCATTATCTATTACCCCGGTAAAATTTCATGGAAGAATCATATGGATTGTGATAATATATATTAAAATGAACGTAACTAATAAAAGAGGAGCCACTATGCCACATTCCACAAGACCAAATTCGGAAAAATACGAGAAGATACTTGAAGCGCTAAGAACCCTTTTAGAAACAAAAAAAATATCCCAGATATCTGTCAGCGAAATCGCCCAGACAGCCGGGATAGGCAAGGGTAGCATATATTATTATTTTTCATCAAAGGAGGCTATCTTTGATGCACTTATGGCAAAAAGCTACGAAGAGCCGCTTGCCACCGCAAAGGAGCTTGCAAAGCGCACCGATATATCTCCGTTTGTGCGCATGGCGATGATATTTCAGGCATGCCGCAACTCCTCTGCCGCCTTTTTAAAAATCCAGTCCGATGCCGGAAATGGTGTACAGGAGAATGCATTTTTGCACAACAAATACATCAATTACCTGATTACCGAGCTAAAGCCGGTGACCGGTGAAATCATAAGGCAGGGAGCAGCTGAGGGACTTATCGTGTGCCAACAGCCTGATGCGCTTGCAGAGATTGTGCTTCTTGTGCTCGTCGTGAAGCTTGACAATACACTGATTCCGTCCACAAAAGAAGAGACCGAACAGACTATCTCAGAGCTCATCTCACTGCTTGAGAAGGGCACTGACAATCAGGGTCTCTAAATTTCCTGCGTGTCTAAGGACACTATTTATGCTTTTTTCTAAAAAAATATTGGACTATTGCTGCCGGAATGATTCCTCCCGCTATAATCATTCCTTTTGAAATCGCCGGTGTTTTACGTACAACGTGAGGTGACCTTTCCTTACTGTATCCTACATATATAGGCTTTTCTTCTTTGTCTTTGTAGTCTGCCTTTATATATCCGATAGCGTTATCCCTATCCGGTACATATACCCTGATTATATTATCACGCATATCACCATTAAAAGCTTTATATGCTGCCACTATCTCATAATCTGAGTGATGCGGCAGATACACAAAAAAATACTGTCTATTATCAACACACCATAACAAAAGCCATATTACAAATACCATAATAAGTGCTCTCATGTCTTCTTTTTCATTTGAATTTTCCATATCCAAACACGCCTCGATTTTCCTGACTCATTCTTTGAAAAGTGATACGCACCGATAAAAATGTGTACTGTGGTGTCGCTCAACAGAAATATAATGCTTTGGCTTGATTGTAGCATTAAAACCGCAAAAGGGCAATAAAATATCAGGCAAATTCCTATTATCCTATTATAAAAGAGAGACAGCCGCGAAACCGCAAAAACAGCCGGGCACATCTCTCACATATGTCTGACTGTTTTTTATCGCTTACTATTCAGTTTTATTGTAGCTGTCCGCTAAATTCTCCTATAGTGGTACGCAAAGTATATATTGCCGGCGATTGCGGTGAGCGTCCACGAAATGACGTATATGAGATATAAGGACTGCAGTGTCTTAAAATACGCAAACACCGTGAGCAGCCATATAATCCTGAATACGACAGAGCCCATGACAACTATGATGGTAGGTGCTACACTTTTCCGATGCCCCTGGCGGCGGCTGTGGCATTGTCCATGAAGGCTGATACACAGTAGACGAATGCCATCACACCGATTCTGATCTGTCCATAGTGTATCACGGCATCATCACTCGTAAAGAGCAAAAGGAACGGTCTTTGGAATATAAACAATGCCACTCCAAGCACCAGTCCCATCAAAAACGAGTATGCCAGGGTGATGAAAAATGTCCTAAGCACCCTTTCCTTTTTCCTCGCGCCCAGATTCTGCGCTATGAAGCTGGTACATGCAGTGTAAAATGCTGCCATCATGTCATAGATGAGCGAATCCGCATTGGTGGCGGCTGAATTGCCCTCCACGACCACATGGCTGAAGGAGTTGATGGATGTCTGGATACATATGTTGGCTATGGCAAAGAGCGAGTACTGTATCGCAGCCGGCACTCCAATCCGAAGCACTGCTGCAGCTGCATCCCTGTCAATCGCTATATCCTTCATGCGCAGGCCGTAGCTGCCGTATGTCTTCATGAGAAACGATAATGAGTGCCGCTGAGATATACTGTGCTATGATGCTTGCGATGGCAACTCCTATCACTCCGAGTCTGCACACTATTACAAAAAACAGGTTGAGCACTATATTGATAATTCCTGAGATACTCGGTATATGAGAGGCCTCTTTGTATCTCCCACTGCGCTCAGCACACCGTTGCCGAAATTATAAAGCGCAAGCGCCGGCGAACCGCACAGATATATCATCAGATATGCTGTAGCACCGTCTATAAGCTCAGGCTTTGTATTCATCACTTCAAGCAGTGGCTTTGAAAAAGCCAGGCCTGCCACTAACAGTAAAAGTCCCGCTATAAAGCACAGGATGACCGATGTGTGGACGGTCTTATGCACCCTCTGATAGTCCTCTGCTCCCATGTGCAGTGCCGTGACAGCATTGACACCGCCTCCCATGCCAAGCAGTATGCCTGTTGTGAGTGTGATGATGATTGTCGTGGAACCGACCGAGCCGAGTGCTCTTGCACCTGCAAATTTTCCACCACTGCCACATCCGTCATATTGAAAATACCTGAAGCAGGTTTGAGAACATGAGCGGTATGGAGTAAATCAGTATCTTCCTTGCGAGTGGTCCGTTCACCATATCCAGTTCTTTGGTCTGTGTTGCTCTTGACTTCATTTTTCCCTCTTGTAAATCTATAATTATATATTAACACTGCCATGTGAACAGTACTCTAATTATAGATACGTTTCATTCTTTTTTCAAGACTGTTGTTTACGCTTTACAAAAAAGATTATATAATAAAGTCAAAAGACTTAAGGGGTAAAATGTTTCTCTGCTGCGCCACGATATGAGACACTTTCTGAATAATATAGCTGCCTTCATCGAAAACAATGAAAACGACAATGCCTAAGCTCATAAACGATATGCCCGTTGCAACAGAAAGAGGGCATGGGCTTGGTACAAAAAGCATCAGACAGACTGCTGAGAGACTGGGCGGCAAATGCCAGTACAGTGTATCTGATACTATGTTTATCGTGAGAGTAATAATCTAATCTGATTCATGCAAAATAGCCGGTGCTTAACACACCGGCTATTTTAATCATATACAATAAATAATTCAAATCATTATTTAGAAATCTGTGAGGTTTGCAGCTCTCTTCTCAAGGAATGCTCCCATTCCCTCTTTCTTGTCGTTTGTATCATTTACAACACCAAAGAGGTTTGCTTCCATCTCAACAGCGTTCTTGATATCCATATCATATCCGTTGTTGATAGCAGCCTTTGCAACTGAGATTGCGTAGCTTCCCTTAGAGATGATCTTTGCAGCTATAGCCTTAGCTGTTGGCATAAGCTCCTCTTTTGCTACTACCTTATTAACGAGACCGATGCGGTATGCTTCTGCAGCGTCTACATTGTCGCATGTGAAGATCATTTCCTTAGCACGTCCCATTCCTACTAAACGAGCAAGTCTCTGTGTACCACCAAAGCCAGGGATGATTCCAAGTCCTGTCTCAGGCTGTCCGAAAATTGCGTTCTCAGAAGCGATTCTGATATCACATGCCATAGAAATCTCGCATCCTCCACCAAGTGCGAATCCATTGACAGCTGCGATTGTTACCTGACGCATATTCATGAGCTTGAAGAATGGCTCTGAAGCCTTGATTCCGAATGCTCTTGCCTGTGGTGCTGTGAAATTAACCATCTCTGAGATGTCTGCTCCTGCTACGAATGACTTGAACTCGTTGCCCTTCTTGTCGACCACCTGTAAGGATAAGCACCTTAACATCGTCTCTTGCCTCTATCTCTGTTAATGCTACATTTAACTCATCAAGAGTCTCACTGTTTAATGCATTAAGAGCAGCCGGTCTTGAAATTGCAAGTACTGCAATCTGATCTGCTACGTCAAGTGTTAAATTTTTGAACTCGCTCATTGTATAAATCCTCCTTAAAAAACCTATGTATAACTGACATTTCTGTCGTAATTTATAAAAAAATAGTAACACTTTGACAAATTTTTGTCAATGTCTGAATGACCTTTTTCAATAATATTTACCGTTTAATTTAATATACAATATTTAAGGAGACAGTCTGCTTAATGCAAACTGCCTCCCGCCTTAGAAATAATATAATCAAATTATTTAATTAAATTAAATCAAAACTCAAATTACATAAGTCCATGTGTCCTGTTGTAAGCATTGCAGATCATATTTGAGTTCTTGATAAGGATATACATAGCGATGAATGGTCCGATTCCACAGATAAGTGTACCAAATATACACCACATCAAAACAGTGGTTCCATTCTCCTGAATGCCAAGTCCGTATCTGCCTGCATTATTTGCCAGTCTGTTGCCCAGCTTATAGTACCAGTACCATGCATAGATACCGCATGTAATCATTGAAAGCAGGATAAATGCTACGAGACCTGATGTATTCTCGCCATCTCCATCACATGCTATATTGACATCATGAGCCATCTTGTAGATGAAATAATATCCATAAATACCACATGTAATAATAGACAGGATGATGTATGAGGCAAGACCTCTGTCGTCCTTTAACTTCTCTCCCCTGTATGGCGGAGGAGTCTGACCACCATTGTTCTGGTAGCCTGTATTGTACTGTCCGGCTCCGTTGTTCTGGTAGCCTGCGTTGTACTGTCCGGCTCCGTTATTCTGGTAGCCTGCGTTGTACTGTCCGGCTCCGTTGTTCTGGTAGCCTCCATTGTACTGTCCACCTGCATTCTGCTGGTTTGCACTATTTCCTGTGAAGGACTGCTTTACCTCATCAAATGCACTTCCAAGCTCCTGCTCTGCTGCATTGAAGGCCTCTCCTGCTTTGTTGACAAAATCCTGTGCCTTGGAAACAGGTGCTCCACAGTATGGACAGAATTTTGTTGAATCAGGAATTTCTTTTCCACATTTCTCGCAAAACATCTTCTTTCTCCTTTTTTATTTGCTATTTATTATACGGATGATACGAAACAGGATATTGTTTTCCGGCTCAAAGACCACGACATCATCGCCTGACCATATCAATCTGCACATATAAACTATAGCAAACATAATAATGATTGTAAATATAATTATTTTATAAATTTTAATATTTATTTTAGATTTACACAAAAGAACTATTACCGCAATAGGCACAAGCCAAAAAAGCGGATGGTATGCAAACGCCTTTGCTATATCAAGGTGTAAAAATGCCATCCATGCCCTCGACATGCCACAGCCTGCACATGATATTCGGTGATAAACTTAATGGGGCATGTGATGCCTATCGACTCCATAGCTGTGTAAAGTACCACTACGGCTGTGGCAGCACATATGAGCTCTTTTCTTTCATTTTTTCTTCTATTATTTCTTTTATTGTCCATACAAATGTTATCTCAAAAAGTATGCACTGTAAGGTGGCAGCTCAAGGCCACCGTTTAAAGTAACCTGCTCACCTGTAATCGGTCTGTGGCATCACCCTTTCCCATATCAAAGCCCGCGAAAAACGACTGGCCTGCGGCATTGATGCACACGAATACCTTTTCGCCATCACATTCACGACCGAAAACGCACTGGCCGTTTGTGAGCACAACCGAATAGAAATTACCGTAGCAGAGTGCCTTTGACTGCTTCTTTGCCTCTGCGAGCTTTGAAATCCATTCAGTCAGCTCATTGTACTGTGGCGCTTCAAAGCATGCCCTCAGAGCCGGGTCACCGTCTTCTTTTTTTGCCTTCTCTCCCCACTCACTGCCATAGTACACACAAGGGATGCCCGGCATACCAAATGCAATTGCATAGATTAGTGGCAGATGCTTTTCATTGGTCAGTATGCTTGCCACTCTTGTCACATCATGATTGTCCACAAATGACAGCAGGTGCTTACCCTTGTAGAGAGTCCACTGCTCCGGTCCGAACTGTCTGAGAAGCGAATGATTTATCTCAAACATATTCATGGAATTAAAGCTCGAGTACAGACCCTTATAGCACTCATAGTTCGTTACCGAGTGAAGCATTGCATCATTCATAATCTGGTTGTAGTCACCATGCAGTGTCTCTCCCACCAGGAAGAAATCCGGCTTTAGTGAGTCGCAGAACTCCCTTAGTCTTCTGATGAAATCATGGTCGAGGCAGTATGCCACATCAAATCTCAGCCCGTCTATATCAAACTCGTCTACCCAGCCCTTTATCGCTGAAAAGATATGCTGGATTACATCCTCATTTCTCAGATTAAGCTTGACCAGATCATAGTTTCCTTCCCAGCCCTCGTACCACAATCCATCATTATAGTTTGAATTGCCATCGAACGCTATACGGCCAAACCAGTTCACATATGGTGAGCTTTCTCTGTTTTAAGCACATCCTGGAACGCCCAAAAGCCTCTTCCCACATGATTGAACACACCATCCAGCACTACCTTTATGCCGTCCTTGTGCAGATTGTCACAAACCTGTGCGAAGTCCTCGTTTGTGCCAAGCCTTGTGTCTATTTTTGTATAATCCCTTGTATTATATCCGTGTGTATCAGATTCAAACACCGGTGAAAAATAGATTGCATCTGCCCCAAGCTTTTTGATATGAGGTATCCAGTCATTCACTTTTAAAATTCTGTGTTCCAAAACACCATCATTCTCAAATGGTGCCCCACAGAAGCCTAACGGATAAATCTGATAAAATACACTTTCATATGCCCACATTATTTTGCCCTCCTTGATAGTTGTGTAGTGGTTTTGTATCTGTTATCTATTATACACAATTATGTACTTATATGCTACATTTTTGTTACTTTTACCTACATTAAGTATTTTGTTACCTTGTATAATTAAATTTCTAATAGAAATTTCTAATAGAAATTCCTGTAGATAACACATGCAATAACCACATGGATAAAGAAAATAAGCGGCATCCCCTTTACAAAATACCAATGCTTTGTCTTGTGCCTGAAGGCATACATCCCAGCCCAGGTACCGGCGCTTCCGCCCAGCAGGCTGAGCCCAAATAATGTCTTCTCCGGGATGCGCCATGCGTGTGCCTTGGCCTTACACTTGTCAATTCCCATCGCAGCAAAGCCTGCTATATTCATAAGAAGCAGATAAATCAGAAAAATTTTCATATAAATAATGCTCCATTCTATTACTCCGCACATAAATTTATAAATATATAAACATATCTGCATATATTAATAAGTCCACAAAAAACAATAGCCCAGCCTTTAAAGGCCGGGCCATAAATTAATTATTAATTCTTAGCTTTTTTAGAAACCTTAGCCGGTGCAGCCGCCTGCTTTTTGATGGCGCTCTTGCCCAGATAAAGCTTCATCACATACCACAGCTCTGTAGCGATGCAGATTGAAGAATATGTTCCGCAAAGCACACCTACCATGAGTGGTAATGAGAACTCTCTGATTGATGTATGACCAAAGATAAAGAGTAACAATACCATAACAAATGTAGTAAGCGAAGTATTGATGCTTCGTGAAAGTGTCTGTGTAAGGGACTCGTTTGCTATATCAGCAAGCTCATCTGCTGAGTACTTCTTGATACCGTGAAGGTTCTCACGGATACGGTCAAAGATAACGATTGTATCGTTGACTGAGTAACCTACGATTGTAAGTATACATGCGATAAACGTACTGCCGACTGAGATTCTGATAAGTGCATATGCTGTGACTACAACAAGCACATCATGTACCAGCGCAAGGATAGCACTTGAAGCAAATCTGATGTCCTTGAATCTGAACAAGATATATAACAGCATGAAAATACATGAAATAATAACTGCCTTTACAGCGTTTGTTCTCATCTCTCCACTGATTGTTGAGCTGATACTCTGAGTCTCTATAGTTGATGCATCAACATTGAAATCCTTCTCAAGAAGAGCTGCGAGATCCTGTCTCTCATCGAGTGAAAGTGTACGTGTCTTTAATGTGACATCATGGCTGCCCTGGACTGTAGTAACCTGCACTGCACTATTGCCAAGGAGCTTTGATACTGAAGGCACGATGTCCTTCTCAACCTCTGCGGCTGTATAATCCTTGCCAAAGTCTGCAGTGGTTGATGTACCACCTACAAACTCAAGACTGTAGTTTAATGCATTGCCGCTTGTAGCACCGAAATAAATCATGCCGCCGATACCTGCAAGTATAACTACACCTGAGATAACAAAGTATTTAACTCTGTTCTGTACAAATCTGATAACCTTTCTCTTCTTTGCCTTGCCGTAGAACTTCTCAGCTCTGACACCGACACCGTAAAATGCTCTTGTAAGGTATTTTGCAATAAAAAGAGCTGTAAACAGTGACAGAATAATTGAAATCATAAGTGTGTATGCAAAGCCCTTTACTGTACCTGAACCGAGCACCATAAGCACAAGTGCTGCGATAAATGTAGTAACCTGTCCATCGAGGATGGCTGAAAGAGCCTTCTTGTAGCCCTCATTTACTGCAGCAAGCACTGATTTGCCACCTGCGATTTCCTCACGGATACGGGCAAATACGATAACGTTCGCATCTACTGCCATACCGATACCAAGGATGATACCCGCGATACCCGGAAGTGTAAGTGTAATCTCAAACCAGTAAATAAACAGTACTGTAAGCATTGAGTAGAGTGCAAGTCCGATAGATGCAACCACACCGAGTATACCATAGAGCACAATCATGAATATCATGATTAAGATAATTCCGATAATTGCAGCCTTTACTGCATTTGTGAGCGCTGTTCCACCGAGCTGTGCGCCAACAACATTTGACTCTAACTCCTCGAGCTGGAGGTTGATGGCTCCGACACGGATAAATGTTGCAAGGCTTGTTGCCTCGTCGTAATCCTTCATTCCGTTGATTACACAGTTACCATCTGAGATAACGGCGCTTACTGTAGGAACGCTGATGAAATGATCATCATAGTATATACCGATTGACTGTCCTGCATCCTTTGCCTTCTTTGTGGCATCTGCCCATGTGTCAATAGCCTTATCCTTGAGCTTTAATGAAACAACAGGCTCCTTGGTTGATGTAGATGATGACTGGTCATACTGGGCGCTTGCATCCTTTACATCGTTACCATCGAGGATGACTGAACCATTGGCCTTTAAGGTGTCAATATCATAGTTGAGCTTGTAGCCGCCCTCAACCGATGTGTCCTGTGTATAGTTGGCATTTCCGTCACTGTCATACTGTGCGATGAAGTACAGTGATCCCGGACTTCCAAGATCCTCGAGTACCTTGTTAGGGTCGTCAACACCCGGAATCTCTACAGTGATACGGTCATCCCGCTCTTGTATACAGAGTACTCTGTTGTGTAGCTCTCTGCACGCTCCTCGAGCTTTGCGATAGTATCATTTACGTCCTTGTCTGAAGGATTCTTGTCCTTGATATGGTAGGTGATTGAAACACCACCGAGAGGTCGAGACCAAGCTTGATATTCTGATAATCCTTATCCTTGGTGCTCTCACCATTAGCAGTTGCCTCCTGCTTTTGCTTTGTGTCGGTGATTACTGCAGTGGAATACCAGCCCAGCAAGCCGATACAAATGACTGCCACAAGGATAATCACCCAACTCTTTCCTTTTTTCATTTTCTTATACCTTCCTGTCATTTTGCTACCATCCATATAGGTATACAGATGGCAAATATATTCGCACACGGGTCACAAATACCGCTATCCGTTTCCCGTGACAAATTCAAATTATTGTGCATCATCTGCCATATCAGCCTCTGCTGCCTTAATCATGATAGCGCACTCTATACGCTTCTTCTGCAGCTCGCAGCCTAAATCATAGGCATCAGTGATTGTGCCGTGGAAGTTGTATGAGTTGGCGGCACAGCCACCGCTGCAATAGAATCTGGCAAAACAGTTGCGACATTTTTCCTTGGCATAAACATTACAGCACTTAAACTCATCCTGGATGTCAGTGGCCTTGATGCCATCCCAGACATTACCCATAAGGAAGTCCTCATTGCCCACAAACTGATGGCATGGATATAAATCTCCCCATGGAGTCACTGCCAGGTACTCAGTTCCTGAGCCACAGCCGAAAGACGCTTATACACACAAGGTCCTCCCTCTAAATCTATCATAAAATGGAAGAAATTGAAGCCGTTTCCTGCCTTGTTTCTCTTTACCATCTCTGCTGCAAGTCTGTCGTACTCATCAAAGAGCACAGGTAAATCAGAATCCTTAAGTGCATACTCATCTGTAGGCTGTGCCACTACAGGCTCAACCGAAATCTGCTTGAAACCTAAATCAGCCAGATGAAGCACATCCTTTGAAAAATCAGTATTGAAATGTGTGTATGTACCTCTCACATAGTACTTGTCCTGATGTCTGCTCTCCGCAAACTTCTGGAATTTCGGAACAATAAGGTCATAACTGCCGGCACCCTTTCTGAAAGGTCTCATACGGTCATGAACCTCCTTGCGTCCGTCGATACTAAGAACTACATTGTCCATCTCTTTGTTGGCGAACTCCATAATCTCGTCATTTAAGAGCACACCGTTTGTGGTGAGTGTGAACTGAAATGCTTGTCATGAAGCTTCTCCTGCTCTCTTCCATATGCCACAAGCTGCTTCACCACATCCCAGTTCATAAGAGGCTCTCCTCCAAAGAAGTCTACCTCTAAGTTTCTTCTGCTGCCTGAATTGGCAATCAGGAAATCAAGTGCCTGTTTTCCTGTCTCGTAGCTCATAAGAGCTCGTCTGCCGTGATACTCGCCCTCCTCTGCAAAACAATATCTGCAGGCAAGGTTGCAGTCGTGCGCGATGTGAAGGCAAAGTGCCTTTACAACTGTCTGGCGCTTCTTGAAATCTATGATACGCTCTTTGTATGTATCTTCTGTGAAGAGCTCTTCATTATCCTTAAGCTCATTTACTTCCTGTATTGCTTCTTCTATCTCCGTCTGTGGATACCTGTCCACAAGCTTTTCAATAATCTCCTTAGCTGAGTTGTCCTCAAACAGCTCAATAACGTCATATGTGACATCATCCACCACATGGATTGCGCCACTGTTGACATCTAAGACAATATTATAGCCGTTGTTCTTGTACTGATGAACCACTACAATATTCCTCTCTTTCTATACACATTTTAAAATTACACTGCGAAAGAGTGTGCACCTATCAGCGCACACTCTTTAAATCCGCTTCACCTATGACTATTTGTACTGCTCACAAGTCTGGTTTCCAACTGTACAAGATGTCTTGCAAGCTGACTGGCATGATGTCTGGCACTCGCCACATCCGCCCTTTTAACTGTGTTCTGTAATTTTCTTGTATTTAATGTCTTTACGTGTTTCATTTTATCTCCTTTTCATTTAACGATGTCTCATTGACACATCATATTTGCTTTCAACATTATATCACAGCATTATCAATATGAAAAGTCCTTTTTTAGCGAAAAACAAGCGCTGAAAACATTACCAGAAGAAGTATTATCAAAAGCTCGAAAATATTTTTGGATTCACCTATATCTATGACCACTGTTGCTATCACATACGTTATCCAGTATGCTACGACCGTCACCCTGATAAAACGTCTGCGGTGAAAGCAGCATTTGAGAAAAATCCGCACACAAGCCCCACCACTATATTGACCGCCATGGCAAGTGCAAACTTTATCCACTCCGCCATGTCGACAAAGCACTGTACTATAGAAAGTATGATAAGGCACAAAAGCGCCGTAAGATGCATAATACATATTGTTATCACAGGACCTTTGATTTTTCTCCACATAAAACGCCCTCCACACATCATATATATGTGCAAAGGGCAGTAATTATTCATATATGAAATTCATTCGTGATTACAGCTCACAGTTATTAACTGTTCTAGGGAATGGGATAACGTCACGGATATTGCCCATGCCGGTAAGATACATTACGCATCTCTCGAAGCCCAGTCCGAATCCTGCATGTCTTGTAGAGCCGTATTTTCTTAAGTCAAGGTAGAACTTGTAGTCATCCTCTGAAAGTCCAAGCTCATTTATTCTGGCAAGAAGCTTATCGTAGTCATCCTCTCTCTGGCTTCCTCCGATGATCTCTCCGATTCCCGGTACAAGACAGTCTACAGCTGCTACTGTCTTACCATCGTCATTCAGCTTCATGTAGAAAGCTTTGATTTCCTTCGGATAATCTGTAACGAATACAGGACGTTTGTATACCTGCTCTGTCAGATAGCGCTCATGCTCAGTCTGTAAGTCACAGCCCCAGTATACTTTGTAATCAAACTTGTCATTGTGCTTTGAAAGGATGTCGATAGCCTCTGTGTATGTCACACGGGCAAAATCATTTTCAACAACATTTCTTAATCTGTCAAGGAGTCCCTTGTCCACGAAATTGTTGAAAAATGCCATCTCCTCAGTGCATTTTCAAGCACATAGCTGATAACATACTTGAGCATGCTCTCTGCAAGCATCATATCATCTTCAAGATCTGCAAATGCAATCTCCGGCTCGATCATCCAGAACTCTGCCGCATGTCGTGTGGTGTTTGAATTCTCCGCACGGAAGGTCGGTCCGAAGGTGTAGATATTGCGGAATGCCATCGCGTAGGTCTCGCCGTTTAACTGTCGAAACAGTAAGGTTGGTAGGCTTATTAAAGAAATCCTTTGAGAAATCCACCTTTCCATCCTCTGTCATAGGGAGATTGTTCAAATCAAGTGTGGTCACCTGGAACATCTCCTGCACCCTCACAGTCACTTCCTGTGATCAGCGGAGTGTGTACGTACACAAAATCCCTCTCCTGAAAGAATTTGTGAATAGCATATGCGCAGAGTGAGCGCACTCTGAAAACTGCCTCAAAAGTATTGGTACGAGGTCTTAAGTGTGAGATTGTACGAAGATACTCAAATGTATGTCTCTTCTTCTGCAGTGGATAATCCGGTGTGGATGCACCCTCAACAGTCACCTCTGCGGCCTGAATCTCAAATGGCTGCTTTGCATCCGGAGTAAGCACAAGTGTACCTCTTACGATAATTGCAGCTCCGACATTGATCTTGCCAACCTCATCATAGTTGTCTAAGCCATTTCCGTATACAACCTGGATTGGCTCAAAAAATGTACCGTCGTTTACCACGATAAATCCAAAATTCTTTGAATTACGATTGCTTCTGACCCATCCTCCGATAGTCACCTCTTTGTCAGCGAATTTGTCCTTGTTGCGGAAAATCTCGCGTATGTTTGTAAGTTCCATTATCTAATCCTCCATTTAAGCTGCCTGCGCATCACCACAGACAGCATATTTATCGTTATTATTCGGCATCCGCGCTGCCACTTGAAGTATCCGGCGCTGCACTGCCATCCTCAAATGTCACATTTGCTTTCTCTGTGACTGTATCAATAGCCTTGTTTACAAGGTACTGGTTCTTAAGGTATGTCTTTCCCTCATCCTTGTGTCCGCTTCCAAAATACTTGTATACCTCAGAAGCCTTGCTGAACTGACCATTGCTGGCTGATACGATGTAATCCACATAGCTGTTGAAGGCATCATCATCCATCTTGATATTTTCCTTCTCAGCGATAAGCCCAAAGATGAACTCTGTCTTTATCTGGTCTGTCAGATTTTCCTTCCACTTCTCTGTGGCGATCCACTGTCATGTTGTAGTTGGACTTTAAATATTTCTTAAGTGTCTGTCCATCCTTGACATTTTCCTTGGTAAATGAAGCAATATACTCATTGAGTCTGGCCTGTAGATACTCATCAGGAATCTCAACTGTGCTGTTGTCAATCATGTAGCTCTTTATCTTGTCCACCTCAGCGCTGTAGAGCTGCTGCTTCAAATCTTTCTCAATCTGTGTGGTAAGCTGGGCATTTGTTGTCACTCCGGCCTTTCCAAACACTGTGTTGACCTGCTCGTCTGTCATATCAGCAAGTGCAACAGGATCTGCTGAGTAAATACCCTTTACTGTATACTCAAATGTAACTGTCTGTCCGTTTAGGTCATCGTTGCCATAATCCTCAGGGAAAGTCACGTCACCCTTAACCTTGTCACCCACCTTGGCTCCGATTATAGGCTTTGTAAATCCATCAATAAAGGATGAACCGCCGACCTGGCTGTTGTTTGTCACATCAAGCATCACATCTGTAGCTGAGCCACCATCAAATGCTTTGCCATCCTTATATCCTGTGTAATCAACCTTGACATAATCGCCATCTGCAACTGTATCACGATCTGTAACCTGCTTGTACGCATCTGCACCATATGACTGAAGCACATTGGTCAGATATTTCTGCTTTGCTGTATCGTTTATCTCATAATCGTTTGAGACAGTAATTGCAATACCTGAATAGTCTGCAAGCTTTGTAACCTGCTTTGCGTAGTCTATGTCAAACTGTCCGCTTCGCATCGTCTCGCTGCCGGCCTCGGTGCCTGCCTCTGTTGCGCTCTTTGAGCCACCCTTTTGCTCTTGCCGCTTATTACAGCAACAAGCGCAATAATTACCACGATAAGTGCAATCACAATCACTGCTATGATTGCCTTCTTACCTGTATTCTTTTTCTCACTCATTGGAATCCTCCTGAAATCTGTAAGTCATGTTATTTATATGTATAATGCCCTGCTACGACAAAAACGCATCCTCAAAACACTATACCTATCTACAATATCACATATCAGGTTAAATTACAACGAGTGAAAATTTCTTTATCTTTGCAAACACCGGAGGAGTATGCATCCTAAGCCCTACTGTCACCCTGGCATTCTTTTGCAGCCTTACCGGCTTAAGCAGATGTGTCACAAACCTGATATCATCCGGGAAAACATCGCTTGTATATGTATGAACGCCGCTTTCATCCTCCACATCCATAAACAGCTCGACCTCGACACCTGTTGTATTGGTTCCTCTATAGTCAACCGCTGCTATATACTCACCGGTATATTCAATATCCACCGTCTGGCTTATCGAATAGTCAAAATTGGCATCTGAAGAGATAAACACTCCATCCTTACCCAGTGTATACTGTCCTTCTTCGAGGCTTGTCTCAATCTGCCAATTATTAAATCCATCCTTAAATTCAGGATTTGAGATTAGATTTCCATGAATCATAAGAAGCTTCATGAAATCCTCCACCTCCGGTGTTTCTTCATACTCATAAAGTGATTCAATATACTTATCAAGCTCTTTAATCGGCGGATTTTTCGGATCAAAGTCCCTGATTGCATCCCAGCCCGGCAAAGCCCTGCCATGCTCGTCAAACATACCCATATTCTCAAACCAGGTTCCCATGCCTTTACCAGGCACACCGACAGGCTCCCAGTAGTATACACCTGTCTTTCCGGTATCCTTTGACACCTCTGCTGCTATCTGCATGATTATTTCAAGAGACTTCTTCTGCTCTGCGCTGCCTGCATCAAGACCTGCAGTCTCCATGAGTTCCTTCGAGATATGATCTCCTTGCAATGCCTCCACGGATGAGCTGTCTCCACAATATAAACCGGCAGATTATATAATTTTATAAGCCTGCTCATAGTATCCTTCAAATCCATGAAGGTACCATGCCAGAACGAATAAAAGGAAAGGCCAATCGCGTCAATCGGCAGCATGCCCGCATTAAACATAGAATCAAACCAAGGCATAATACAGTTATATCTGCCTCCCGATCCAGATGAATCATGACCTTTGTCTCCGGAGCAGCTCCCTGACAGCTCTGATTCCCTCATTTACAAGCGCAGCCAGCTGCCTGTACTGTGGCACTGCACCATCCGGAAACAGCATACCACTCCTTATTTCATTACCAATCTGAACCATATCCGGCGCACAATCCATGATTTTTAATCTGTATAGCACATCATATGTGTACTTGTGCACTGCCTACTTCAGCTCATCAAAGCTTAAATCCTTCCACGCATCGCTTATTCTGCTGTCCCGGATCTGCCCAGTAATCTGAATAATGAAAATCAAGCAGAAAATGCATTTTGTATTTTTTAATGACATGAGCCATCTCGAGAACATATGTAAGACTGCAATACCCTTAGACTCGCACCTTATCAGGCTCATTCCATATGCGCAGACGGACTGAATTTACATTATTCAGCTTTAAAAAATCAAATACCCTGCACACATGACCTTCCCTATCCATTATTTGTATATTATTGTCAACCATCATAGGAACGGATGAAATATCCACTCCCTTTAAGAAATTGCTATCCTTTTTCTGCTTGCGCTGCTGCTTAAGCTGATACATCTTTGTGTCAGCACTTACTAGATAATCGTCAAAGCTCTTACCACTGCCCGGCCTCGTATATATGATGCCGTGACTGATAAACAGGCTGTGCTGCTCCATGATATCATACACGCGCTTTATATACTTCTCAGCAGTGTCATGTCTGTCCCCAGGGATAAACACGATAAATTCATCTCCACCGAATCTATATACCATACTTCCCTCAGGCTTTTGCTCATCAAGCACCCTCGCCACAGTCTTTAAAAGCTCGTCACCGTACTGGTGTCCGTATGTATCATTTATGTCCTTGAAATCATCCACATCGAGAAATACTATGGTGCAGCCGACATTTTGAGCTTCAAGCTCAGCAAACATAGGAATGACCATCTCATTGCATGCCACACGATTGTACAGGCCTGTGAGCGCATCATGGTTGTAGAGATTCTTAAGCTCATTATTTGTATTCTCAAGTACCTTTTGCTTAAAAAGATTCTCAAGCCTCTTGAGCAGGGCAGACTGTATATCAAACTGCTCAGGATGGTCGTACAAAAACTCAGGATTCCTGAGTATTACATAGCCCACTATCTCGTCCCTGAATGCAGCGAGCAATACATATAGCAGGTGTTTTTATCTACACTCTGCATGTACTGCATAAGGTCATTTACACTCTTAAACTCAAGCTTTCCATTGTCCTTGTCATCCGCATAGAGTACAACCTCGTCGTCAATATCATAGCCATGCTTCCTAAAGTGTGCATTGTTCCTTGCAGCTGCCAGATCAGAAACACCGACCACATACACTCCGTCACACTTCATGCTCTGTATATAGTCAGAGTATCTCTCAAACAAATCATAGTATTCATTGCACTCCTCGAGCTCTTTCTGGAGGATCATTACTGCATCCTCCTCCTGCTCTCTTGCAACGGAGCCTTTGATAATATCCTTTATGTAATTACGATAATCCACTCTGCCGGTATTAGGGCATCCGCAGCTCTCAGCCGGGATAAACTCAGAATCAAGGTATTTATCAGAAGCATCGCCCGTGCCATTCCAAAGCGCCTTAAATATCTCAAGAGCATTTCTGCCTATATTGCCCCTGTTGTTATCCACTGTTGTAATCTGTGGGTTAAAATACGCAGCCTTATCCAGATTGTCAAAGCCTGTGACCTTAAAATCCTGTGGTACCTTGTATCCAAGAACCTCTGCTGTCGCACACAGTCCTGCTGCTATATTGTCATTTGCACATAAAAAGACATCCGGTAACGGCTTTTTGCTCTCGTGCCAATCACTCATATACCTGACACCTGTCTGATAATCAAAATCACCAAACATGTACATATCAGCTGTAAGTGGTATGCCATAATCACTTAAAGCCTCCTTTGAAGGCCTCAAAACGCATTCTGTTCTCATAATGATACGGCGGACCACCTGCAAACACAAAGCTTTTGCAGCCATGCGCATAGTACATATGATCCATTACCTTGCGAAACAGCCTCTTATTATCGTTGCCTACATAGTAAAACCCATCAACCTTATACCCGATACTCACTACCGGCACATTTACCGACTGAAGCTTTCTGACCATATACTGTATATCATCCAGGTTGGTCGTATTGGTGCAGTCAAATACCACTCCGTCGAAACTGTTTAAATCAGCAAATCGTTCAGCGCATACTCGCCTTTGTTAAACTTTGAATCCTGACTCCAGGTTCCGTTGGTGTTGTAAAAATACAGGCACACATCCAGTCCCAGCTCTTTAGAGCCTCCCATGATACCCTCAACCCACGAATATATTACATATCTTCTCCAGCCATCAGCCAAAAGAGCAATTTTCTTCATTAATAAATACCCCTTTGCGTCTTCTAAAGAGTTTTTCCAAAATATAGTTCTATTATACTACGGTTTTACCTATTCTTGCAATAAAGATTGATTTTTTTTAGCATATTTGATAGAATTAATTTAAATAAGCAAATTTTTAGGAGGGATACGTTTTGAATCCAGCATTAATCGTACTTATTGTTATCGCAGTAGTGCTTGTGGTAGCATTTATAGTATTAACAATCCTCGGTAAAAAAGCACAAAAAAGAAAGGAAGAGCAGGACGAACAGATAGCTGCTGCATCACAGACAGTCAATATGCTAATCATTGACAAAAAGCGTATGAAGCTAAAGGATGCCGGTCTCCCACAGCAGATTATTGAGCAGACACCAAAGCTTATGCGCCGCTCAAAGCTGCCTGTAGTCAAGGCCAAGGTCGGACCAAGAGTCATGTCTCTTATCGCAGACGAGCAGATCTTTGATGAGATTCCTTTAAAGAAAGAGGTCAAGGCTTCTGTCAGCGGTATATACATCACAGCTGTCCGCGGTATCAGAGGACCTCTTGAGAAGCCTAAGAAGAAAAAAGGCTTCCGTGCAAGAATGGCAGAAAACTACAGCAAGGCCAACGAACAGCTCAAGGCTGAGGAGGCTGCAAAGGCTGAAAGAAAAGCTGCTAAAGAGGCTGCCAAAAGGCTAAGCAGAAATAATATCATGATTTAATTTTCATGTACATAAACAGAGCATGTGGGATGGCTTTCATCCTCACATGCTCTGTTTTTTATATGCTTTATATATTTTTTACCCCATAGACTTGGCAGACTTTTATGCAATTTTGACTGCTGCTCCTTTTTCTTCACAGCTATATTGATGTGACAGTCGCCTACAAATTCATAGTTGACATCAAGTGCATACTTTACCTCTGCCCTTATCTCGTCCTCAGTCTCCTTTACCTCTATGCTTGTGGCATCAATACCTATCTGGATACTTCCAAACGGTGTATAATAATATGTCAGGTTTTTCTTTCCCTTCTCAAATATCATATGTACACTCATAGGTCCCTTGCGGGTGAACTCAAGATAATTGTCATTGAATTTAAGCATATTTTTGAGTGTCTGGGTCTCACCCTCCATTATCTCCTCAAAAAGCACATAGTGCTTGTTATTTCTTATATAATACTCTCCCGGGGCAATCACCTCTACCGCATCCGACTGCTGGTCCGGTGCGAGCTGCAGGCCCTTTAATGATACTACTACATCCTTTGTCATTTCTTTCTCCTTATCCTCTTGCATATCTAAATTAATTCACGCTTTAATAATTTCTCATCACATATTTTCTTTTAATATATTTTTTCAGCATGAATATACTAACTGTTTTATCTGAAAATATCAAGGATTTTTAGTTTTATTTCATATTTTCCACTGTCAAATATGCTCTCATACTCGTCCGGAGTGAGTACCTCCTTAAGATTTTCCTTTGCTTCGTCCTCCACCACTTCGTACACACTGCCCCTAAAGCACATGTTTGGATACAGCACGCACCACCAGTTATGACCGGCTCCATCGCCCAGTGTTATTTCAAGCGCCTCGTAATTTCCCTCAGGAAATGTATAGTCCCCATACGTCTTTTCCGGGAAATCGGTGTGTGTAAGCTCTGCCGATGCGCCATATGAAAAACCGTTTGCTGCAAGCGTCTCCTTTGATACCGCTATTATTTCGTCCATATGGTCATTTACGGTGGCTCTGGTTTCTTCGATATTTTCGCACTCCAGCAGATATGGCTCTATGTAAGCCCCTACTGCATCGCGCACCTGCTTTTTCACATTCTGGTCTGCTTCGCTGTCGCTGTTTGCCAGCACGTGGAAACGCAGGATTTTGCCGGCGATGGATTTTTGCATGTCGGCTGTACACGCTATACTATTGGTGTTTGCGGCAGGTGTATGATTTTTGCAGCTATCGCTGCCGTAAGGGATATTATTGCTATGGTTGTTATTATTATTTTCTTTCTCATGTAAACAAGTATTGCCTTATTTGACGAACTTATTCATCATTTTTGAAAATTTTACCGGGTTTCATGAATTTCATTCGTATAGTCATCCAATAAGGTGCCAAGTGTAATTATCGGTTCCCCATCCTCATGATTCTCCTTATTCATTTTCTGCTCATAATAATCACCCATGTTATCAAAGATATCGTTTATATCATCTGCTATGCACACATATGTGTTTCTCGGAAATTTTTTGGATGTCTTGCAGTATTCCATGAAGCTTGCATAAGCTGCTTTATCATTTCTAAGCGTTTTTCCTATTAATATCACCTTCAGATGATTGGTATCGGCTTTTTGTGACAGCCGCTCCTCGAAGCTGTCCACGGCTGTTTTGATATCATCTGCATATTCCGGTTCGTATGATTTGTTCATGTTATAATAAAACTCTATATATCCGCTATTTTCATTTGCCGAAGCATCTCTGTGGCTAACATATGCTTTGTTATCAGTTACTTCTTTATCGGTTATTTCGTCAGTATCTACATCTACAATATCGACCGCCGCAAGTGTCGGAAAACAGCGCTCCTCAAGTTCCACTGCACTGCAGCCGGTAAGCATGAGACCTATCGTCAGCACTACTATGACTGGTATCGCTATGCACAATAAAAATCCAAGATATTTTTTCACGATTTCATCTCCACTTTCAAGAATATATGCTAAGGTCACTGTGACTGCTATGACAAAAATGATGCACCAGCTTCTCATAGTGCTCTTTTCCTTGTCATGGCTTTTCTGTCTGTCAGAGCCAAAATGCTTATTGCTACAGGAATGCCGGTTTTTGTTAAATGTAAATATAACTTTTCCCGTATTTTCAGCAAAATTCTCACATCTTAAAACCGCATAATAAAGGCTCATATTGAGTACTGAAAACAACGTGAAAAACCACACCGACAGCATCAGTGCATCTGCCCTCTTGAAGAAGCTGCCTTTTATCTGCACATCACTCATCAGTACGACAGCCGGAAACTCTATTTCCGACAGTGAATATTTTCCGAAGTTTCCAAGCAATACTGCATACAATAAAAAGAATGCCTGCATATGTGAATATTGCTTTACTCACACTCCCTCGTATCTGTGAGGCAGTGCGTTCCCTTACAAACAGTATATTGAACACGGAAATGGATGCTGCAAACACATAGTATGCGCCCGCAAATATATCCGCTATGCCAAAGTCCACACCGACTCTGTCCTTAATCATCAGATAGTCTAATCTCATATCCGATAGCGCAAACAAAAGCATAGCGGCAAGCGGTATCAGCACAAAGAAAAATACTACCTCGTATACCCTGGCACGGCACTCCACTCCGCCACTTAGCGCATAAGCGCATACCGCCATTATCACAAGAAGTACAACTGTAAATGACTCATCCGGTATAAGGCTGTCACGTATCAGCTTTACAAATATCCATGCAAGAAATGCGGCCTGTGACAGCTCGTATATTGCAATAATTAAATCATAAATTAATATTTTTGCATGTGCTGTTTTACCAAAGCTTCTGTAATATATTGTTTTCCTGCGTTCACGTACCTCGCTTACTATCCACATAAATAGCCATGCCATGAAAACTCCGAGTGCGATTGAGATAAAAGCATACTTTCCAAGCTTCGCCAGATTGTTTGGAAGTACCAATGTGCCAACTCCAAGCAGGTTAAAGACGTATAGCCTGTATAGCTGGCGAGGCGATATGCTTTCGTTTTGTGCAAATGTATCTCTTTTACCCATATTTATAGCCATACTTTAATTCCTTTCAAAGTAAAGTATGGCTATAAAATACAATTAATATACAATTCTTAATCTATCATTTTTATCCTGGTATTCCCTATTCCTCTTTTATGTCAATATTCTGCACCTTATCCTCACTTATGAATATCTTTGCATTTGGAAATGCCTTACACAGGCTTTCTACCTCAGTTTCATCTTTTGACAAAGGGGTATCATATATGCATATCGTTTCCAGATTTTTAGCGATTTTAGATCATCTGCATCTTTTATTTGGCTTTCCTGCAAATCTATATCTACTATCTTTTTGCAGCTTTTCAAAAAACTAAAATCTGTAGTATCGCTATAACATATTCTCAGAATCTCAAGCTGCCTGCATTCAGATAGAAATGAAAAATCAGATATATCACAATTTCTGCAATAATTACTATATGCAAATCTCTTTAGCCTTTTTAATTCAGGAATCAAATCAGCCAATTCTTTCTGAAAAAGTTTCAGCTTTTTTATTTGTTACAATCAGTACATCATCATTTGTCTCTAGCGAATTCCATTTATCGCCTCCACCATTTACTGAAATTCTCACCAGATTCTTGCATAATTTTATATCTTCTAAAGTATCATATTTTCCGAGCTGTCCTATATTCAATTCCTTTATAGCATATACATCTTTATATTTTACATTCTCTGGATTAACGTTTGGTCCAATTGTTCTGCTTATCTCATATGCCATGTTTTTATCTTGAAACTTCACATGACGGTTCATGTACAGGTAATAAATGCCACAAACACATATCATTGTAGTAACAATCGCAATCGCCAGCCTGATAACCTTTTTATATTTTTCTAATTTTTCCCTGTTGGAATGTAAAATATTCATAACATTTTCCTCATTCATACTCCATTTATACTCCCCTGGTATCCCTATTCCTCTTTTATGTCAATATTCTGCACCTTATCCTCACTTATGAATATCTTTGCATTTGGAAATGCCTTACACAGGCTTTCTACCTCAGTTTCATCTTTTGACAAAGGGGTATCATATATGCATATCGTTTCCAGATTCTTTAGCGATTTTAGATCATCTGCATCTTTTATATTGCTACCCCATAAGTATATTTCTTTTACCTTTGAACAATTTTTGAGAAAACCGAAATCACTAACTGTACTATCGTAAATCTTAATAACTTTCATATTGCAGCATTTTGCTAAAAAATCAAAATTTGAAATATTACAGTTTTCCAAATAATTTGAAAAAGAAAAAATTTCTATTCTTTTCAAACTTGGGACTATATCTGATAATTCTTTTTGATACTTTTGTGCCTGCTCATATAATAAAAAATCAATGTCTTCCTCTTTTTTTAATGGCTTCCATTTATCGCCTCCACCATTTATTGTTAATATCCTCAAATTTTTACAAAGTTTTATATCTTCTAAAGTATCATACTTTCCTGGAAAACCTATATTCAATTCCTTTATAGCATATACATCTTTATATTTTACATTCTCTGGATTAACGTTTGGTCCAATTGTTCTGCTTATCTCATATGCCATGTTGGAGTCTTTAAATTTTACATGACGATTCATGTATATATATCCAAGTATCACCACGAATATTACCACAAGTATTACCAACATTATATATAGATTATTCTTTTTTTTATAAAAATTTTTTATCATACCACTATTCCCCTCATTATAATTTTCAATCACATTAAAAATCAAAGGATCTCTATTCATTATTTTTATACTATTTAGAATAATATATATATCTTCATATTTTTTAGTTTTATTAAACCAAGACATATTTATCCCATCTTTAGGATATCCAATTTCAATCGCAAAATCTCTATGCTCTTTCATGTACTTATTATAGGATTCAACAATCTTTTTCGTTTCCGGTCCTGGATATAAATATATCTTACACGTCTCTGGATTTTCATTTACATCATTTGCAACACATATTAGTCCAAATTCATCAACAATCCAACCAATGTGATTGGCAAATTCACTCACCGATATTGTTTCCGCTGTTTCTAATTTACTCTCACTATTATCACAAATATCACAAACTGACAATATAATCCCAGACCCCGGGATTTTACCAATTAGCGAAGATGTTATCTGATTTACTACACTATCCGACAGCGTACCAAGCATATTTGTATTTTTATCAACTCCTGCATTTGCCCTTATGTACTTTATCCCTTTGTTCGCAAGATCATCCTGTCCTCCCTGATCAAATCCAGCAAATGAAGTGGTCATTACTTTTTATTGTTGACTTCTCCTTCTATTATTGTTGGCTGTGAAAAATATGGATAATACACAGCAGTCAAATCTCCAGCTTTATTATTTTTAATATCAATAAGATTAGAATTTAACTCTTTTATAGTACCATCCAGCTTTATTTCTCTTACCATAACCAGGTCTTTATTTTTACCAAACTCTTTAAAAAAAGTATTATACTGTGCTGCTGTAGAAATCCATCTATTTCTTTCATCACTTTCTGATGTATATCCTATTGCAATCCATATTTGTGTAACCCTGTTTATAGCTGCAGATAACCCATTATATTTTTTATTTAAAGAGTACCAATACTTTTCTGTCTTTCCTTCAATACCATTATCAAAAACAACAGGATTTCTTTCTCCGTTCTTTGGTTTCTTAATCGTATAGCAATCTACCAGAATTTCCTCTAAAATGTCGGCATCACCATTTTTAATAATATATTCCGCAATCATATTGTATTCTTCATCTGATATGTCATCGGCATCTTTATCTAATATATTTTTCCAATTTACTCCTATTATATTCTCTGTTTCCTTTGGAAGCGAATTTATAAATCCATCTTTTGAAAAGTTATTCTCAAAATTCACATCTGAAATTGACTCTTTTAATTTATTAATTATAGTATCAAAATCTGTCATCCTATCATTAAAATCTCTAAATATTGTTGCATAAGTTTCATCAACATTAATTACATCCCTAAAAATATCATCAATCTTTTTGCTGTATAATTCTCAAAATCTGATATATCTCTTAGATAGCTTTGAAAATTTGACAAATCATCTTCAAGTTCAAGCGAATTAAAAAAATTCGATATATTTAATGGTATATCGCTAAAAAAATCCAGTATCTCACCATCATCTGAAACTCCTGACTGCAACGCATCATAAGCCTCCTGTGTAAATTTTCTTATTCGTCCCATTTTATTTTACTTCTCCTTTTATCTGTTCAGCACATCTCTGGTCTGTATCTTCAAAATTACCATTTATTTTTACGATAAAATCAGCCGTTGCCTGTATAAGACCTTGTAAATCCGTCTTTACATTTTCAATTATCTTTTCTCCCTCTTGTATGGCAGTGTAGGCCATGCCTTCATCACCTTCCTGCTTACTTTTTGAAATATTAACTTCATTTATTTCATTTATCAATTCCTGTAAGTCGTTAACAGCTTCATCAATACCATTTCTATCAATTTGTAAAACATTGCTCATAACATATTCTCCTTAGTAAATTTCTCTGTCTGCCTCATCAATATCCTGTATAAATTTTTGCATATTGCTTTTATTGTTATCGCACAAAACTCCTGCTGTCTTAAATAGTAACATGCTTGCAGTGTCCGCAAAACTATATAATTTTTCGGCAGTAAGTCCTTTCATACTTCCATCATCTATAATCCCTTTTAATATTCCGATATATTTAATAATAATATCATCTATCTGTTTTCCCACCTCCATATATGCCTGTGAATACTCTCCTATATAATTATCATCAATAATAATTATATTTCTACTTCCCAAAGGATTCATAACTGCCACTATCCCAACCTCCTCAGTTCATACTTTAAGATTTGTCTTTTATACATTATTGAAGAAATCATGTCATATTTTTCTTCTAACATATTTTCATTATTAAGAATCTCTTTGTCCATCTGTTTCATCATATTCAATAATCTATTACTGTTAACATTATAACAATTGCCAGATACTCGATCGCTCATTCTTCCTACATATCTTTCAACTAGCTTAACATTCTGTATTAAACATGACATATTCTCTAATTTTATCTTTTTTTTCTGCCTTTTGATTTCATACTTATCGCATTCACTCTCAAAACGTTTTTGCGTGCACTTTTGATTTTTTATGATTTCTTCAAGATTTTCAGCCTGTGATCTGAGTTTAACTATATCATTGTCACAGGCAATTATACTTTTTCTTATTTCTTCTTTTCTTTTTTGTTCCATAACCTCTCTCCCTTTCGCGCAAATTCATACATAATATATATGTTATCATTTGTATTGTTTAATTACAATAATACAATTTTACCATTTTCATCAACTTATTTTGTCCGATTTTCTTTCAGCTTCCTGCACTCCTTTTCTCTTGCAAATACAGGCCGCCTCCAAAGTCTTCGAAGCGGAAATCGTATGATACTGTCCTTTTCATCCTCGCCGCCTGTCAGCTCGCTGCCCACGAATGGCATCATGTATGGATAACCACAGCTTTTGAGCTTTGCAAGATGCAAAAGTATCACCATCAGACTTATTAAAAATCCAAAGTATCCAAGCCATGCCGACATAATTATTACAGCGAATTTGAGTATCCTAAATGAAAATGCAAACTCCTCACTCGGTATGGCAAACGAGCAGAGTGCGGTGAATGCAACCAGGATGACCACTATAGGGCTCACTAAATTTGCATCCACTGCTGCCTGTCCGATTATGAGGCCTCCGACTATGCCTATCGTATTTCCCATGGCTCCGGGAAGTCTTATGCCGGCTTCGCGAAGCAGTTCAAAGGACAGCTCCATCATGAGCACCTCTATGAGCTGTGGAAACGGGCAGCCGAGTCTTGCTTCATAAAACGCCAGTATGAGTGGTGTCGGCAGTATCTGTGTATGAAAATTTGTGACCGCCAGATAAAGCCCCGGCAATGTAAATGACATAAAGGCTGCCACGTACCTTATCAATCTGGCAAAGCTTGCCGCTATCGTTCTGTTATAGTAATCATCTGCGGTTTTTAAAAAATTGTTCATGGTGGTTGGCAGTATTATTGCTATCGGTGAATTATCGCACAGCACCACCACCCTCCCTCTAGGAGCGCATTTACCGCCACATCCGGCCGCTTTGTGGTCTGAAGCTGTGGGAACGGTGAATACCATTTTGCCTCAGCAAACTGTTCAAGAACTCCCGAGTCACCCACATGGTCTATCACATAGCTGTCCAGATTCTTTTCCACTTCCTCTACAAGCCCCGGTTTTACGAGGTCTCTCACATACAATATGTCCACATTGCTGTGTCCGCGAAGCCCCTTTTTCACCTCTTTACACTTTAAGCGAGTGCTCCTTAACCTGCGCGATAAGTGCAGTATTTATCTTTATTGAATCAGCAAAGCCCTCATTTGAGCCTCTTATGACCTTTTCCGAATCAATCTCCGAATTGACATGGCGGGATATCCCTTGTCTGGAAGCTTGAAGGCATCCGGATAGCCATCCACAAAAAAAATCACGTCTCCTGTCAGCATCATCTGGGCTGCCTCATTAACCGTGTGCAGATGTGCAAATTCGGATAGAGCTGCGATTTTGTCAAGTACTTCCTTAACCTGATCCCGGTCTATCCCTTCAAGGTATGATGTAAATCGTCCAAACGCACTGTTATTGATACCTGAGCCTGCACATGTCACCTCAATATATGCAACAAAACACTTTATGGAAGCATCACGCCCCAGATACATCTCCTGCATCTTGATATCTGAGCAGTCAGAATATATCTGCCTGAAGCTTTTTATGTTCTCATCTATGTTTGTGGTCATCTTTAACTCTCCTATATACCCAATAAATCCCGTAAGATTTAAAATCCCTGATATAGTATGACCATACAAGCTCGCAAATATCCCTGATTACTTATTTTTTGCTATTATCTAAGCCACTAACTAAGCCACTAAAAAAAGGCCGCCGTTCACACGTCAGTGCAACCGGCAGCCCCTGGTTTTGTTATATTATTTTGTATTTTATTATCTTTGTCTGCTATAATCTTGTTATATTTCTGTTTTATTTCTTCTCTTCATCCTGCTTTTGTATCACAGCCTTCACAGCAACCGCCTGATTGGCCACATGCGTATGCATTTCTGTAGTCACAAGCTCCATATTTCTTGCCTCAAGCGCCCTGTAGATGGCATCATGCTCCTTCACAAGCATCGGATAATTCTTTGGGTCCTTCAAATACTCCACTCTGTAGCGGTACATCTGCTCACGGATATTGTTCATCATAGATACAAGCTTCGCATTGTTTGTTGCCTCATAGATAGCATCATGAAACTTCACATCCTCCTCAGCTATCTTTTTCACATCTCCGAATCCATGCTCCTCTTAAACTCGTCCTTTATGGTTTTTAGATTCGCAAGCTGCTCATCACTGATTTTCTTACAGGCTATTTTGGCTGCAAGCTCATCAAGAGCCTCTCTCACCTCAAGCACATCCTCCATATCCTTGAGAGTCATCTTGGCAACCTCTGCGCCCTTTCTCGGCATTGTGACTGCAAGCCCCTCCTGCTCAAGCATTCTGATTGCTTCACGTATAGGTGTACGGCTGACTCCAAGCTTTGACGCAAGCTGCAGCTCCATAAGTCTCTCTCCCGGCTTGAGCTCACCCTTTAAAATTGCCTCACGAAGTGTGTTAAACACCACATCACGCAGTGGCAGATATGCATCCATATTTAAAGTTAAATTATCAGTCATCAAACTTCTCCTATCTCTTGTATTATAATTCTCACATATAAGAAAAAAGTAACTATAAAGCACCCGCTGTGCTATCCGGATATCACGTTATTTGCGATTATTGTATACAGATGTCAGATACACCTGTCTGGCAAGATGTGAGCTTCTCATGGCTTTGTACGCTTTCTTTGCAGTATCTTCATCGTCAAACAGACCAAAAACCGTCGGACCACTACCGCTCATCATGGCTCCTACCGCGCCATTTGAAAGCATATGCTTCTTTATCTCGTCTATCACCGGATAGTTTGGTATGGTCACGGTCTCTAAGACATTTCCCATATGTGCTGCGATATCATGCAGATTCTTAGCCTTTATATCATCTATCAGGCGGTCTATATCCGGATGAATAGTCGTATCATCAAGCTTCAGATTCTGGTACACAAATTTTGTGGATACCGAGATGGACGGCTTTGCAATAAGCACCGGACACTTTACCATTGGAGGAAGAGGACTAAGCGCCTCTCCTATGCCCTCGGCCAGCGCCGTGCCTCTCATAATACAGTATGGTACATCCGCCCCTATCTGCACACCTCTTTCCATAAGCTCTCTCTTTGTCAGTCCCAGTGAAAAAAGCCTGTTTACACCTATAAGCATAGCCGCCGCATCAGTACTGCCCCCGCCATCCCTGCTGCAACAGGAATACGCTTGTCCAGCTTCACTGATACACCGTCAGTTATAGAAAACTCATCCATCAGAAGCTTTGCAGCCTTGTATATGAGATTGTTCTCGTTTACAGGAGAGAAAGACAGATTGGTCTGTATCTGTATGCCAGGCTCCTTTGTCCTTTTGATATCAAGCCTGTCATACAGATGAATGGTCTGCATAATCATACGGACCTCATGATATCCGTCCTCTCTGCGCCTCACAACATCGAGCCCCAGATTAATCTTGGCTAATGCTTTTAATGAAATATCGTTATTACTACCCATATTGTATTACCTCTGTTTTTTGTATACAAGGATTATAACACACCCTGCCAAAAAGAGCAAATTTAAATATTCTCATTTAATTGTTCATTTTCATTACTTTTCAGATTTTCCACGTATCGCACAAAAACTATGTTCACATAGTACATGTTTACTAGATTTAAAAAGTAACCCTCTAACGCACCACAACAAAAAGCCTCACAGCATATCAATAATGCTTGTGGGGCTTTTTTTAAAAAGTTTCTCTAAACTCGTATGTACAATTTTTCTATTTCTTTTCCAATATAAATTTGCTAATCAGCTCGTTCATTGTCTCCGCCTGTGCTGAAAGCTCCTCACTTGTTGCTGATGTTTCCTCTGCATTTGCTGAGTTGGACTGTACAACATCTGATATCTGATTAATACCGGCCTCTGCCTGCTCCATAGCCTTTGCCTGCTCCTCTGCAATCTCGCTGAGTTTTGAGAAGAATCTGCAACTTCCTTCATACCATTAATAACCTTTTCAATAGAAGTACTTACGCGCTCTGCAGCTTCATTACCCTCGTTAGATACCGCAATGGCACTCTCTATAAGCTGACGTGTGTCAACTGCAGCCTTGGCACTCTGCTCTGAAAGACTTCTGATTTGTCCCGCAACAACTGCTAATCCTTAACCTGCCTCACCTGCACGCGCTGCCTCGATAGCTGCATTGAGTGAAAGAAGGTTTGTCTGACTGGCAATATCCTCAATCTCAGAAATGATATTCTCAATCTGCTTAGATGTATCATTGATGCGTCCGATAACATCAACCATGCCCTGCATCTCTGTATGGCTGTGATCTGCTTCCTCAGCATACTCCTGTGCAATCCTGTATGTATCATTGAGCTTCTCAGATGTTTTCTCAACACCGCCTGTGATATCTGCAAATGTAGCCTGAAGCTCCTCAATGGCTGCTGACTGATCCATAGTACCTTCTGCTATTTCCTGTGCTGCCTGAGCAAGGTTGTTAGAACCTGCTGTAACAAGTGATGATATCTCATTGATATGTGACATAACATCATTCATCTGTGTCTTCATCTGACGCATTGCCATGAGAAGTCCAATAAAATCTCCGGTATATTTATCTTCCATGTCTGATGAAACTGTATAATCTCCTTCTGCCATCTTTCCAAGAAGCTTGTCAGAGTCAGATATGATAGTTTTAAGGTCTGCTGCCATGTTTTTCGCAACCCCTACCATATCAGCAATTTCATCTTGTGAATCAACTGCCGGGAATGGAGCCTCAAGATCACCCTGTGCAAATGTTCGTAATCTCTGTTTTACTCATCGAGTGGTTTAGAAATACCAACTGCAACTCCGTCCCCGATTTTCATCGAGATAAAATATGAACTGACAATGATAACAATAACAATACCAAATACGGCATATGATACTAATGATAATCTCTTGCTTAAATTATCTCCATCTGTTACCTTTGTATCCATAAGGGCAACAAGCTGCTGATATATATCATCATATGCAGGTGCAAGCTCTGCTACTGCTCTCTCCTCGGCCTCCTTCTGTGTCTCAGGATCTGTAGCATTCCTACCTAACTGTCCGATTTCATCATCGAGACTCCAGTATGAGTCGAGCTTACTGTTTATATCATCATATATAGCCTGCTCCTCATCTGTCTTTATAGAGCTTTGCAGCTCTTTCCAGTATTTTGAAATGATTCCTTTTAGAATCATGTGTATCAGACATCTTACTTAATGTGTCAGAAGCTGTATAACCGATAAGAGCTCGTGTAGCGCTTCGTGTCTCTGAGAAGGTTACCATAACCTTTCCTATATCTCCCTGTGAAAATCCGTAAAGGTTAGTGCGCTGGAATATCTCATTGATACAAGAATCATAAGAATACCCGCGATAACCCCGATGCCGATGCTACAAATGTAGTCAGTCTGAAGCCTTTCTTTAAACGATTTTTGATGCTAAGTGCTTTCCACTTTGACATGTCTAATTTCATGATATTTCCTCCACATGAATAATGATACTTATATACTATTCTTCTATTATACACCTCTCAAAAATTATACAAGCACTAAAAGGTGACTGCACGCTGCGTGCAGCCCCTTTCATAATTCATAAATCAGATTTCTTATATAATATTCGTTCCATCACGACACTTTTACATACACATCCGGCTTCTAGCCCTGTACCTGTGTGTCCTCTGTGCCATTCTTCCAGTCATCAAACTTCTTGACTACGGCATCATAAGTATCCTGGCAAATTGATGGCAGCTTGTCTCCCCAGGCTCCTGTTGCCTGTGAAAAGCCCTTCTTGAATGCATTCAAAAGCTCATCAGCCTTGTCCTTGTCGCCTCCCGACAGTGCCTTTGCAAAGTCAAGAATACGGTCTGAGGTCTTCTCAACTCCCCAGTATCCATCCTCTGCGATGTCCTTTTTGCCTTTGTTTTTGTGTCTGCATCTACAGTCAGATTCTCAAACAGACTCTTTAAGCCCTGTGACTTGTCCCAGGTTGAAGCCTGTCCTGTCATGGACTTTCTGACGATCTCGATAAGCTGCTGCTGTCTGGCATTGGCATCATCCTTAAGTGCCTGTACCAGTGCATCTCTGTCTGCCTTGCTCATCTTCTGGTTTACTGTGCCCTTTGCAGTATCCTTTGAATCATCCTTGCTGTCTGGTTTCTCATATACAGCTGCCTCCTCGCTGAAGCCTGCAGTCTTTGCATCCGACTTATCCGTCTTTGCATCCTGCTTCTTTGAAGCGATATTAGTATTCTTTGTCTGCGCCTCGTCCTTTGCTGTGACACTCTGCGCCGCTACTGCTGAAACTACACTTGAAATAGCATCTAACATTTCTCATCCCTCCCTGGTAATGTGCGTGCGGGAATCCTTTCCCGCTATACTATTATCAACCTGTATAGCGTCTGATATAGCTAAACAGTTTATCTCTTATATTGTGTATCGGCTGTTTTGTATCTGTTTCTTATAGCCCTAGCCGTTATTTTTTCAGTTTTCTGCCAAATATAAATGTCGAAAAATATATTACCGATGCAATAATCACTATCATCGGACCTGTTGCCACATTGGTGTAGTATGACACTGCGAGGCCGACTATACCGGAAAATACTGAAAATATCACTGAAAAGAAATGATACTCACGCATATTTTCCGAAATATTCCTTGATGAAGCCGCCGGTAATATAAGCAGAGCATTTATGATAAGTATGCCTATCCACTTGATGGATAGCATAACTATGAGTGCTACAAGCACCGCAAACAGATTATCCAGAAGACGCACATGGATACCCTTGCTTTTGCCACGCTTCTGTGTATACATATGGCGTTGAGCTTATTGAAGCAAAGCACCCAGAACACTATAGTGACCACAAAAATCACAATTAGATAAACTATCTCAGTCTTTGTGATGCTTAGCACATCGCCCACCAGTATACTTGAGTATTTGCTGAAATTGCCGCCCTTTGACAGTATCGCAAGACCTATCGCCACAGAGCACGATGAAAATACCGATATAATGGTATCTGTCGATGCAGTGTTCAGACTGCCTATCTTATTTAAAAGAAGTGCAAACACTATCGCAAATATCACCATGGCAAGCGAGGTGTCTGCCATGCCGCATACCACTCCGACAGCGATTCCTGTAAGTGCTGAATGTCCGAGTGCATCTGAAAAGTATGCCATCTTTTTGTTTACAATCATGGTTCCCATTATGCCAAAAAGCGGTGTGATGATGAGCACAGCGATAAGGGCATTTCTCATAAAATCATATTGAAGCCAGGAGGTTATATTCATTTGTGTTCCTCCTCTCACCCAGGATTCCTCTCCTGTGTAAAAAATTCTCTCAAATTCCTTGCTCTCGAAGACTTCCTTCACAGTTCCCTGCTTTGCAACGGTCTTATCAAGCAGCACAACATGGTCTGCGTACTTTGCCACATAGTCCAAATCGTGCGATATCAGTATGATTGCAAGGTCATAGTGAGTCTTTAAATAATCCATGGTCTTATAGAAAAGCTCCATGCCGTTTTGGTCTATTCCGGACACCGGCTCATCCAACAGCAGCAGGTTCGGCTCGTCCATGATTGCCATGGAAAGAAGCACTCTCTGCAGCTGTCCTCCCGAGGTTGCACACCTGCTTGTCGATGAGCTCCTCAGCCTCAAATACCTCGAGTGTCTCCCTTATCTTTGCCTCTATCTTTTGCTCTTTGGCAGAAAAACAGGATAATTGTACTGATAGCTTGCTATTAGGTCATACACGCTGACCGGTGTATTTTTCTCGATATTAACAGACTGCGGCACATATCCTATTTTAAGCTTAGCCATATGTCCGTCCTTAGTATCCTTGAACTCAATCGTACCGGTGTGAGGTATCTCGCCCAGTATCGCCTTTATGAGTGTGGATTTTCCGGCACCGTTTTGGCCTATTATGACATTGAAGGAGCCGCAATGTATGTGCATATTTACATCCTCAAGCACTGTCTGCTCTCCAAAGCTCACTCCAAGGTTATTTATTTTTATGCAATGAAAGCCACATGGCTGTATTATTTTCCGCATATTTTCTCCAATTTTATTTAGTAAATGCCTCTTTGATAAGCTCTATATTGTGCTCCATACCATAAAGATAGCTGTCCTTGTCGTACTCTCCCCTGTTGAGAGGGTCGATATAAATCACATGCACATCTGTCTCACGCGATACGGTATCTCCCATGCTCTTTCCGTAGAGCTCCTCAGCAAGTATTACCGACACTCCGTCATCCTTTATGGCACCTATTACCTGCTTTATCTCACCTGCGCTTACTGAGCGCTCCTCGTCAAGGTCTAACAGATAGCATGCATTCATGGAAAAATCATCAGCTACATATGCATAGGCCTCATGGAATATGATGATATTCTGTCCATTGGTAAGACTCTTTATGCTATTTATCTTTTCTTCAAGCACTGCAAGCTTTGCATCATATGCTTTTGCATTTGCATAATATTCATCAGCATGCTTTGCATCCTTTTCGGCAAGCCGGGATGCGATTGTCTGAACCATGGTGCGGTAACGCGGCACGCTCATCCATGCATGGGCATTCTCATCACCATGGTCATGATCGTGCGCGCTATCTGATTCTGCGTCTGCTTCGTGGTCATGGTCGTGGTCACTGTCCGATTCTGCATCTGCATCGTGATCATGGTCGTGATCACTGTCTGATTCTGCATCTGCTTCGTGATCATGGTCGTGGTCACTGTCTGCATCATCCTCAGAAAGAAGTGCCACATCCTCACAGGCCTCAACCACATCAAGCTTCGGATACGCCTTTGCCACATCAGACATAAACGACTCTATACCGCCTCCGTTTATTACAAAACATCGGCTGTGGATAAAAGCTTCATATCCTCCGGTGTGAGCTGGAAATCATGCAGACAACCGGTCTGTGGCTCGCTTAGATTTTCAAGTCTCACGCCTTCCACTCCGTCTACTATATTTAAAGCTGCAATATACATTGGATAGAAGGATGTCACGACAGTAAGCATATCGTCTGCTTCGTCAGTATTTTTTGTATTGCCCGAAGCATTTGATGCTCCACCGGCAGCGCCTTTCATACCTGCTGTGTGCTCATATGCCATTACCGCAAGCGTACACACTATCAATATACACAAAAACATAATGCCTACAAATTTGCATTTATTCTTCATATATTAAATATTCGCCTTTCTTTCTATAACTTTATTTCTTTTTATGATTATTAACGCTTTTTTTGCTCTTGGCCTTATCTCTGCGTTCTTTAGTCTTTTTGGCAACCGGCTTTCCAGTCTTCTTCCAGCGCTCCTTTTTGTGTGGCTGGGATGCAGCGGCTCTTTTGCAGCTGATTTTGCCTCGCGCTTTGCTTCTTCCTCCTGTTTCATGGCAAGAAGCGTCTCCTCGTCAAACACGAGTGAATCTATGAGATTCCAGATTTCGTCCCTGCCTTCCTTTGACATGGACGAAAACGGTATAACTACCGTGCCCGGCTTCACATGAAGCACATCCTTGATAGTCTTTATGTGTGCGGCAATCTGGCTTTTTTTCAATTTATCAGATTTGGTTGCAATGATAATCGGTGCAAAGCCCTGGTTTACCAACCAGTCATACATCATGATATCATTGTCCGATGGCTCATGCCTTATATCTATTAAAAGAAACACTGCCTGAAGCTTTTGGGAGGTGTGAAGATAGTTTTCTATCATCTGTCCCCATTTAGCTTTTATCTCGATATTGGCATTGGCATAGCCATAGCCCGGCAGATCGACCAGATACATGGCGTCATTGACGTTATAAAAATTGATGGTCTGTGTCTTGCCGGGCTGTGAAGAGATCCTGGCAAGTGACTTTCTGTTCATGAGTGCGTTGATCAGTGACGACTTGCCTACATTTGACTTGCCGGCGAATGCCACTTCATTATACTCATTGTCAGGGATTGTGCTTGTAATTCCGCAAACTGTCTCTAAATTAACACTTTTAATTACCATAATCTCTTCCTCATTCTTATTTTACAAATGCTATCTTCTCCACCTGTGAAAATCTCTCCACCGGCACGATTTCCATGCCGTCTGTTATTTCTTTTGAAATCTCCTCCAGGTCCTTTTCATTATCCTTTGGAATACATACTGTTTTTATTCCGATTACTTTGGCTGCAAGCAGCTTTTCCTTGAGTCCTCCTATCGGAAGCACCCTGCCGCGCAGTGTTATCTCGCCTGTCATGGCTACATCTGCCCTGACAGCTCTGTCTGTAATGGCTGAGAGCATGGCTGTCGCCATAGTGATACCTGCAGATGGTCCGTCCTTCGGCACTGCGCCCTCCGGGATATGTATATGGATATCATGCTTCGTATAAAACTCTGCATCAATGCCATATTCTTCGCTTATTGAGCGCACATAGCTAAGTGCCGCCTGTGCCGACTCCTTCATCACGTCGCCTAGCTTACCGGTGAGCACGAGCTCACCCTTGCCCGGCAGCACATTCACCTCAACCTCGAGTGTGACTCCGCCCACGCTGGTCCATGCCAGGCCTCTTACGATTCCCACCTCAGCGTGATCATTTTTCTTCTCCGGACTGTACTTCGGATTGCCCAGATACGTCTTAAGATTGGTCTTTGTAACCTTTACAGCAGCTTCGCTGTCCTTGAAGATTTCCCTGGCAGCCTTGCGGCACAGCTTGCCGATAGTCCTCTCAAGGCTTCTGACTCCGGCCTCTCTGGTGTTCAGCCTGATGATATCCTTTAAAGCACCATCTGTTATCGTAAGCTGTTCCTTTTTAATTCCGTTTTTGCTCTTTTGCTTCTCAACCAGATGTTCCTTTGCTATGTGAAATTTCTCATTTTCAGTGTAGCTTGACACCTCAATAAGCTCCATCCTGTCAAGAAGCGGCTTTGGAATGCCTGAAACCTCATTTGCAGTTGCAATAAAAAGCACCTCCGACAAATCTACAGGCATCTCGATGTAATGATCCCTGAATCTGCAGTTCTGCTCACTGTCAAGCACCTCGAGAAGAGCTGCTGATGTGTCACCCTTGTAGTCACTTGACACCTTATCTATCTCATCCAACAGCATGAGAGGATTTGAAACGCCTGCCTGTCTTAAGCCATTTACTATACGGCCCGGCATAGCGCCGATATATGTCTTTCTGTGTCCACGGATTTCTGCCTCATCACGCACACCACCAAGAGAAATACGCACATATTTCTTCTCCAGTGCCGACGCAATTGAACGGGCTATGCTTGTCTTTCCTGTTCCCGGAGGACCTACAAGACAAATTATAGGACTCTCTCCCTTGCTTGTCAGATTTCTGACTGCCAGAAACTCAAGTATTCTCTCCTTAACATCCTTTAATCCGTAATGATCATCATCGAGCACCTGTGCTGCATGGTCAAGATCCTTGTTGTCCACAGACATCTTGTTCCACGGAAGCTCAAGTACAGTCTCTATATAGCCTCTCTCAACTGTGCTCTCCGATGAGCTGCTGCTCATATTTCTAAAGCGCTTTATCTCTTTTTTCGTCTTTTCCTTTACGTAGTCGCGCATCTAACTCAGATGGCTTTTTCTCATATTCATCAGCCTCCGAGTCAGCATTCTCGCCCAACTCCTCACGTATCACACCAAGCTGTTCACGAAGCACATACTCCTTCTGATGCTTGTCCACACGAACCTTTACTTTTTCTGAAGCTCATTCTTTATGGAAATAACCTCCACCTGGGAGAGAAGTAATGATACTATAACCTGATATCTGTCATTGATATCCTCTGCCTCAAGCACCTGCTGCTTAAGCTCATATGACACCGGCAGATTGTTGGTGACATAGTCTATGAGCTTTTCAAGATCCTCATACTGATCTATCTGTCTGATAAGCTCCTTGCTGATTTTGCCGACGACTGCCGCATATCTGTGAAAAGCCTCTCTGACTCCGAGAAGCATGGCTTCCCTGAGATCCTCCGGCAGGCTGTCTGCATTACTATCACAATAACAGATTTCTGCCTCAAGGTACTTCTCATTACCGGTAAAGCCAAGCAATGCTGCCCGGCTTATTCCATCTACAAGTATTCTCACAACATCATTCTGTAATCTGACAACCTGCTTTATATCAGCAACAATACCCATCTGATAGAGGTCTTCCTGAGTCGGGTCCTCACTGTCCACATTCCTTTGTGTGACAAGATAAATCTTTTGATCCTGCTCCATAGCCTCCTCGACAGCACGAAGGGAGCGCTCTCTGCTGATGTCGAAATGGGCAATCATCCCCGGCAGAATAGTAAGCCCTCTCAGCGCTACTGCAGGCATATTCATAATCTGTTCTTCCACTTATATCTCCTGTATTATTGCACAGTCATGCATAACAAACCGCTGTGCAATTTATATTATCCGATGCTGTATCTTTTGTAAAATACCGCCATGTACTTACGATGCCGCTTTTTCCTCGATATATGCCTCAGGCACGCAATCACCATCAAGCTTTAAGTTTTCCTCAACGGTATCCTTGTCGATTACACACTTGCTGATGCTCTTGTCTGACGGTATACGATACATAAGGTCAAGCATAACAGCCTCCATGATTGCACGAAGTCCTCTGGCTCCTGTCTTTCTCTCAAGTGCCTTGTCAGCGATGGCATTTACTGCATCGTCTGTGAACTCAAGACCTACTCCGTCAAGCTCAAAAAGCTTGGTGTACTGCTTGATAAGCGAGTTCTTAGGCTCCTTAAGTATACGGATAAGTGCATCCCTGTCGAGTGCCTCGAGAGAAACGGTAATAGGTACACGTCCGATAAACTCAGGAATCAATCCAAACTTTACAAAATCCTGTGGAAGTGCATGCTTAAACGCCTCTCCTACATTGAGCTCTGTCTTTGACTTTACATCTGAATTGAAGCCTATAGATGATGTATCCATACGACTGTCGATAATTTTTTCCAGACCATCAAATGCTCCACCGCAGATAAAAAGTATATTAGTAGTATCAATAGGTATAAGCTCCTGCTGTGGATGCTTTCTGCCGCCCTGTGGCGGTACAGATGCCTCTGTGCCCTCAAGAATCTTTAAAAGAGCCTGCTGTACACCCTCGCCTGACACATCTCTGGTGATTGAGACATTCTCTGATTTCTTTGTAATTTTATCTATCTCATCTATATAAATGATACCATGCTCTGCACGCTCGATATCATAATCTGCAGCCTGAATGATCTTTAACAGAATATTCTCCACATCCTCACCTACGTATCCTGCCTCTGTAAGTGTTGTAGCATCAGCGATAGCAAATGGAACATTTATCACTCTGGCAAGTGTCTGCGCAAGAAGTGTCTTTCCTGAACCTGTAGGTCCAAGCATGAGAATATTACTCTTCTGAAGCTCTACATCTGATGTATCACCTGCCAGTACTCTCTTATAGTGATTGTATACAGCAACCGAAAGCACCTTCTTTGCCTGGTCCTGTCCTATTACATAATCGTCCAGAAACGCCTTAAGCTCCTCCGGAGTAACAAGATTTATATCATCCTTAGCGCTGCTTTTGTCCTCATGACCCTCTACGCCTTCTTCCTCAAGAATCTCGGCACATATATCTATACACTCATCGCAGATAAAGCTCCATTAGGTCCGAAATCAAACGATTTACCTGGTCCTGTGTCTTACCGCAAAATGAGCAGCGAATCTTTCCGTCGTTTTTCCTGCCATTATTAACTCCTTTTATTGCATGAGGGCATCCCATATGGGTACCCTCTTAAATTCATCTAACTTCTGATTATCTGTTTGTTATTACACTGTCTATGAGACCATACTCTGCGGCTTCCTGTGCTGACATATAGTTGTCTCGCTCTGTATCAGCTGCAATTGTCTCGTATGGCTTGCCTGTATTGGCTGCTAAAATTTCGTTTAATCTCTTCTTTGTCTTTAAAATATTTTCTGCAGCAATCTGAATCTCAGTAGCCTGACCTTTGCACCGCCGGATGGCTGATGAATCATAATCTCTGCATTTGGAAGAGCATATCTCTTGCCCTTTGCACCGCCTGCAAGAAGGAAAGCTCCCATGCTTGCTGCAATACCGATACATACTGTTGAAACATCACACTTGATGTACTGCATTGTATCGTAAATAGCAAGTCCTGCTGTAACCATTCCTCCCGGAGAGTTGATGTAAAGGTGGATGTCCTTATTTGGATCCTCCGACTCAAGGAATAAAAGCTGTGCGACAACAAGGCTGGCTGTTGTCTCATTTACTTCCTTCTCCAAGGAAAATGATACGATCTTTTAATAATCTGGAGTAAATGTCGTAGTTGCGCTCTCCTCTGCTGGTCTGTTCAATGACATATGGTACTAAACTCATATAAAATACCTCCTTTATAAAAGCTCAAAAGACCGGCTCAGAAAATAGGCTTCTGAGCCAGTCCATCAAATTTTGATTCAAAAATCTTATTCTTCTGTAGACTCTTCTGCATCAGCCTTTTTCTTTGCCTTTGCACGCTCTTTAACGTTGTCCATGATAAGATCTACGGCCTTTGTGATAGCAATGTCTTTCTTCATAGACTCCTTCTCAGCATCTCCCATGTACTTTTAAGCTTATCAGCCTCCATGCCGTATGCCTTAGCCATCTTCTCTACCTCAGCATCGATATCTGCATCAGTAACCTCGATGTTTTCCTCCTTGGCAATCTGCTCAAGTACAAGGCTGCTCTGGATACGTGTTGTAGCCTCAGGACGAACCTGATCCTTAAGCTGGTCAACTGTCATGCCTGAGAACTGTAAGTACTGCTCCATTGTAAGACCGCTCTGTGCGATTCTCTGAGCGAACTCCTCAACCATTGTCTCACACTGTGTCTCAATCATTGCCTCAGGAAGATCCATCTTTGACTTATCGATAATCTTCTGGATAGCCTCATCCTCTTTAGTCTTCTTAGCTTCTGTCTCTTTCTTCTCTGTGAGGTTCTTTTTGATTTCCTCTTTGTACTCAGCTAATGTATCAACACCTGCTGCATCCTGTGCAAACTCATCATCAAGCTCAGGAAGCTCCTTAGCCTTGATCTCGTTGATCTTAACCTTGAATGTAGCCGGCTTTCCTGCAAGGTCTGCTGCCTGATACTTCTGGAATGTTACATTGACCTCAACCTCATCGCCTGTGTTCTTTCCTACTAACTGATCCTCGAATGTATCGATGAATGTGTGTGAACCAATCTCTAATGGATGATTCTCACCCTTTCCACCCTCGAAAGCTACTCCGTCAACAAACCTCAAAGTCGATAACTGCTGTATCTCCCTCTGCTACAGGACGATCTGTAACTGTAACTGTTCTTGCATTTTTGTTTCTCTGGTTCTCAAGCTCAGCGTCAACCTCTTCATCAGAAACTGATGTCGATCTTTGTAACTGTAACGCCCATGTACTTACCAAGAGTAACCTCGTGTCTTACAGCAACCTCTGCTGTGTAGATGAAAGGCTGTCCCTTCTCAATCTGAGTAACCTCAACTGTTGGGCGTGAAACAATGTCAACACCGCTCTCGTCAACCGCACCTGCGTATGTCTGCTGCATAAGAATGTTTGCTGCATCCTCGTAGAACACACCTGCTCCATACATTTTCTCAATCATAGCTCTTGGCACTTTTCCTTTACGGAATCCAGGTACGCTAATCTGTTTCTTCTGCTTCTGATATGCAGAATCCAATGCTTTCTCTAATTCCTCAGCTGCTACCTCAATAGTAAGCTTCGCCATATTATGCTCTAAATTCTCAACCTGTACACTCATGTCAATCGTTATCCTCCTTAAAAATATATATGAATGGTATGTACATCAAATGTAATGTGGGCATGCTTTATAAACTGCTAAGCCCAGTCATTGGATGATTATAACACAACAAATCCACTATTTCCAGTGTTTTTTACATTAAATTTGCTTTTGTGTATAATTCCATAAATTGTCAGCAATACCAAAACATATTTTTGTCATTTTACGGCATAATATTTCCATACACATACAGCTTGTGTATAACGTTTTAAAAGGAGGTATTGCATTATGGCAGCATCAAGTAGTAAAAGGCTTCTGTACCGGAGGCAAAAGAGGCTATGAGCCGTTTCAAGGAAGAGGTTGCTTCAGAGCTTGGAGTTCCTTTAAAAGAGGGCTACAACGGTGACCTTACTTCTAAGCAGGCCGGTTCAATCGGTGGCGAGATGGTCAAGCAGATGATCATGAAGCAGGAGCAGCAGATGAAATAAGCTCTGCAATAGCAGGCTTCAAATGTACGCTTCAAATGCAAGCATAAAAGAGGCCGCGCACCATGGGGTTGGTGTGTGACCTCTTTGTTATAATACAGGCTTGCCGGTCTAGTATACCAGTCCCTGTCGAATATGCTCTACTGTGGCATCGTCTGTGAAGTATCTGACAAGCTCGAGTGCAAACGCAATAGCTGTTCCCATTCCACGACTTGTAATCACATTGCCATCCACAACTACAGGCTGCTCAAGCCACTGTGCACCGAGCAGCTTTTCCTCAAAGCCCGGATGACAGGTAGCTTTTGCCCTCAAGTATATGATTCTCACCGAGCACGCTAGGCGCTGCACATATCGCTGCAACAAGTTTTCCCTCAGCGGCAAATCTCTTAATTGTCTTTACTACGGTCTCATCCGCGCCAAGGTTTAATGTACCCGGCATGCCTCCCGGCAGTACGATTGCATCGTAGCTGTCAAAATCAGCCTGTGCCTTTGTGGTATCTGTCTTAAATGTCACCTGATGAGAGCTTGTCACCTCGGCTTTTTCCGTGATTGATATGGTTTCAATCTCAAGCTTTGCTCTTCTAACTATATCTACTACTGTAAGTCCTTCAATCTCCTCACAGCCGTCTGCCATAAAAATTCCTACTTTAATCATATTTTTCTCCTTTATTTTTCTTTGATAATACTATTAAAAAGCTGCGGTTCGTCCTTGAATTTTTAAATACCGGTCATTATAATCATATATAAATGATATGAGGGTAAAACAAAAGTATAAACCGTAACTATAAATCTACCAGTAACCTGAAAGGATATACCATGGAAATCGAAAGAAAATACTTACTTAAACAGCTTCCTTCCAATTTAGACAGCTACGCGAGCAAAAAAATCGCCCAGGGCTATCTGTGCACCTCGCCTGTTGTCAGAGTCAGACGCTCAAATGACAGCTATTATATGACCTACAAGGGAGCCGGTCTTATGGTGCGCGAGGAGTACAATCTTCCTCTCACAAAAGAAGCCTACGACCATCTTGTCCAAAAGATTGACGGTCGTCTCATCGAAAAGACACGCTATCTCATACCTCTTGACGGTGATCTGACCGCAGAGCTTGATGTATTTGAGGGTGATCTGGCTCCTCTTACACTTGTGGAGGTTGAATTCGACTCTGTCGACGCAGCAAATGAATTCACAGCGCGACTGGTTTGGCGAGGATGTCACTGAATCCGGCAAATATCACAACAGCTATCTGAGCCGATTGGAAAATTCATAGTACTGCCTGGTCTTTATCGTATTCTTTAAATCATCATACCGCTTTTGCAATGGGCCCTCAGGAACTACAACATCCATAACCACCGCTATGTCATCTATAAGGCGGTCGGTTATGATATCCCTCATTGAAATAAGTATATTGTACTTCTCTTCAAAGGTATCCGCATCAAGAAACTCCAGCAAACGCGGATCCGGTGCCTGGCCTTCATCTGCATCCGGTGCCGGCTCATAACATGCCTGTGTCTTAACACTCACAGCTTCAGGTGCATTAGCTGCAATCGCATTAGTGCTCAAAGAGATACTCTTTCCCGACATATCCTCCGGCTGATTCTTAAGTGTGATCTTCTCAAATCTGTATTTCTGCTTCACATCAGGATATTTCTCATGGTCCACCTCGCTTACAAACATGTCGAGTGGTCTGGCGTATATCCCAAAATCATCATATAAAGCCTGATAAATCACAAGCTTTTCCCCTGTCTCTGAATGTGTTGCCACTGTAACTATCTGATACAGCTTATTCTTAAAGTGCCTGTAAAGCTCTCCGGGCTTTGGTGTTCTGTCCATCATTTCTGCCTCTTTTCCTATTATTTAAAAGTTGTTAATCATGTCTAAGCCTTCTCCAAGGAAATCTCTCTCAAACTCCAGATTACCGCTGTATCCCATGGCAATCAGATCCTCAACACTGCCAAACATGCTCTGTGTCTCAGCCTCTATAATCTTTGCACCGTCTGCCGCTTTGGTATGCAGTGTCTGGCAGTTTCTTGAGTGCTCCTGAGCCAGCCTCTGCTGTGCCTCGCTATGTCCGTGCATAGCCTCAAGCTCTTTTTGTGTCGTATCATCCGCAAAGCGTGCGTTATTTTTCACGGCCCTCTGCACTATATCCGGATTGCTCTGCTGTGGCTGTACTCTCTGCTGCATCTGTGGTCTCTGAGGCTGCTGTGCTCTCTGCTGCATCTGTGGCTGTGGTTTCTGCTGATATGTCTGGTTCAATGCATTCATACCCGACTGAACTGTATTCTGCATGCTGTTCCATATCTGCTGTATCTGCTTCTGCTGCGGTCTCGGTTTGTTTGGCTGCGTGTTTTTACTGCCTGCGCTCTTTGATTTTTTGTTAATGTAAAAAACAGCTCCTAAGATAATTGCCCAAATTATAACATCCATATTCTGCTCCTTTATCAATCTGCATTTTCTATGTCAATCCCTAAATATCCTGCACATATCGCGCAGTATGTATTCTGCTGTCTGTTCCGGCTCCCATTGCTTTGTAACACCCACAAGCAGCGGATTAAGCTCCGACAGTATCCTTGCCGTGCGCCGGTCTGTCGTGCCCTCATACTTATCGTTTATGGCCTCAGCCTGCTTCACACATGCCTCAAGCTGCTTTAATATATCCTTCCAGAACTCCTCGTAATATATCTCATGCACTCTCTTAGTCTTTTGTGTGAAATTTAGCTCTGCAAGCTCTTTGTTGCTGTGCCCAAGATAGAAATATGACAGAGCAAACAAATCAGGCTTTTTCCTTTCAAGCCCCTCATTTGTCGTGTATCAGATTCTCTATCTCACTCTGTAAAATGATACCGTTGTCAAAGGATGACAGATATCTCTCCCCCTGCTTTACAACAGAGTCCAGAGTCGTGTGAAAATCCGTGTCCACCTTGCTGATTAAAAATTCATCGTCAAACATGCCGCTTTTCGCTTTGCAAGCCTTTATCAGCTCTCCAAAGTGCTTCCGGTCTGTTCCTGTGAGCTCACAATACCCGATAACTTGTTGCTCAAGCTCCTTTAAATCTGAAAGTAGGCTGCTTAAACCTGTCTTCACGCCATAATAGCGCTTTGCAACACCGAGGAATTCTTTTTGGTTTTGACATACAGCTTAAGCCAGCTGTTGACCACTGTCATGTCGGCACCTGCCGTATCCATCGCTGTCTTAAATTTCTTTTCCGTATCACTTAGTCCTAAAATCATCACACACCCTCAAACATCATTCTAAAACTATATAATAACAATTCTACACCATTATCATATTTTTTAAAGAGCCTTTTTCGCTCTGAAAAGCCCACTTTAAACGCAAAAGGAAGCCATACAATAGCTGTATGACTTCCTATATACTCTGCATGTTATTCGCATCGTCGTGCGAATGGCACGAGCGGCTTTGTTATGATAGCAAAATCAGATTAACGACCGAACTGCATATCGTTGTTACCTGATTTTGTTGTGAACATCTCAAGCATGTTGATTGGATCGTTGTAATCCATAAGCCATCCCTCACGGGCGAAATCAAACTGTCCGTCCTTACGGCTGTTAAGGAATACGTTCCACTCCTGCTGCTCAACCTTTAAGTTGATACCTACCTTTGAAAGATCTGCCTGGATAGCCTCACCAATCTTTACATTTGACTCTGAGTTGTTTACAAGGTATGAGAACTCGACAGTCTGGTTTACCTGACCTGTGCTCTCATCTAATAATCCGATAGAAGCAAGAAGCTCTTTAGCCTCCTCAAAGTTCTTATCGTAATCTGTGCCGTAGTAATCTTTGTTCTTGAACTCGCCACCGTTACCATCTGTAACGCCCTCTGGGATAAATGTTGTGGCAATCTTCTGTCCGCCCTGGGCGATTGTATCGATAATGTACTGACGATCGATAAGAAGACAGATTGCTTTTCTGAATACCTTAGCCTGGTCAGCATCTAATCCAAGTTCTGAGTAGAGCTTAGAGTTAATGTTGAAGCCTACGTAGTATGTTCCAAGGTTGTCAACTGTGTAGAACTCGCTTGTCTTCTTAGCTGCCTCAATCTCTGCTGTAGGAATTGAATCAATAAAATCAAGGTCACCGTTCTGGTAAGCTGTGTAAGCTGAAACATCATCAGATGTAAGCATTACGTTCATCTCATCAACTGTTACATTGTCAGCATCCCAGTAGTTAGGATTCTTAACATATGTCATGCTTGAATCATGCTTCCACTCCTTGAGTGTGAATGCACCGTTTGTAACGAACTTGTCGCTTGCATCGTTTGCCCAGTCATCATTTCCCTCTACTGACTTCTGGTTTACAGGGAAGAAGAATGGGAATGCACATAAGTCAAGGAAGTATGGTGTAACTGCCTTAAGCTTGACTGTAAGAGTCTTTCCATCATCAGAAGCTACTACATCATCAGCAGCAAGCCTTTGTATCATCATATCCTGCGAATACTGCGCAAAGGTAGCTGTAATCTGCAGCTGTCTTAGGATCTGCAGCTCTCCTCCAAGACCACTCGAAATCCTTTGCAGTAAGCTCATCACCATTTGACCACTTAAGACCGTCACGCATTGTGAATGTGTATGTGAGGCCATCCTCAGAAACCTCATAGCTCTCTGCACATGCAGGCTCAAGCTTGCCCTCAGCGTTGTAACGCATAAGACCCTCAAAGCTGTTTACTGCAAGACATCCGCCGTCAACAGTACTGTTTAATGCAGGATCGATATGATCAGGCTCTGATGCCATGAAGATGTTTAACTTTCCGGCATTCTTTGTGTTCTTTGCATTGTAGAAGTATTTCATACCCTCTACTGTTGAGTATACGTCTGTGACATAATCCTTGAGCATATACTGGTCATTGTAGTAGTAAAGTGGAATAACACACCATGTATCCATAAGCATATCCTCTGCCTGGTGCATCATCTCTGCACGCTTTGCAAGATCTGCTTCTGTACTGATAGATTCTACTAACTCATCATAGCTTGTCCAGTCTACGGCTGTTGATACAGCAGTATCAGAATTATCGTTAGTAGTTGTTTTGTTGTTGCTCTTGCTTCCACAAGCAGTCATGCCAAGTGCCATAGCTGCAACAAGAGTAAGTGCTACTAATCTCTTTTTCATCTTTCTTCCTCCTAATTAATTAATATGAAAAATAAATTTATGTTAGAACCGGCACATGTGGCTTAAGCTATATGCCGGTAAAAACCGTATATTAGCGGTTGAAGCATGCAACCATATGTCCGTTTCCTCTGTCTGTAAGCTCCGGACGTACTGCTGCACACTGTTCTGTCGCGTATTTACAGCGCGAACGGAATGGACAGCCGCTAGGCATGCGAAGAGGTGAAGGAACATCTCCCTCAAGCACGATTCGCTTGCTGTGTCTGGCAGTCTCAGGATCCGGAATCGGAACTGCTGAAAGCAGCGACTGTGTGTACGGATGGATTGGATTGTCCATCAGCTCATCAGCATCTGCAAGCTCCATCATATGGCCCAAGTACATAACAGCTATTCTGTCAGAGATATGCTGCACTACAAGCAGATCATGCGCTATAAACAGGTATGATAACCCTCTCTCCTTCTGCAGATCCTCAAACATGTTGACTACCTGGGCCTGAATTGAAACATCAAGTGCCGATACCGGCTCATCACATACGATAAACTTCGGATCTACTGCAAGCGCTCTTGCTATTCCGATACGCTGTCTCTGTCCACCCGAAAACTCATGTGCATAACGTGTGGCATGGTCTGCGTTTAGTCCAACTGTCTCCATGAGATCCATAATCATCTCATGGCGCTCTTTCTTGCTATTGTAGAGCTTGTGTACATCGAGAGCTCTCCGATGATATCCTCAACCGTCATACGAGGGTTGAGTGATGAATACGGATCCTGAAATACCATCTGCATCTGCTTACGGTAAGGATGCATATTCACATCTATCTTCTTCTCACTGTCAAACAATACATTGCCGTCGAACTCAATGCGTCCTGCTGTAGGCTGGTACAGACGTAAAGAGTACGTCCTACGGTTGTCTTTCCACAGCGACTCGCCAACAAGTCCAAGCGTCTCACCCGGCTTTATGGCAAATGACACATCATCGACTGCCTTTAATTCCATCTTTTTAAATCCGTCATGAACAGGGAAATACTGCTTCAAATGGTCTACCTTGAGCAGGTACTCGTTGTTATTTGTTTCATTACTCATTTGATTTTCCCTCCTCCATCATATTCTTAATATTCATCCAGCATGATGCGAGATGATCCTCTCCAACCCAGATTTCCTCCGGCTTTTCGGTGAGACATATCTTCATAGCGGCATCACAGCGAGGGCAGAATGCACAGCCCTCTGGCATGTTGAGCATATTGATTGGTGTGCCTCCGATAGGAACAAGCCTGGTTTTTGAATTGGTCTTTGTAGGGATTGAACGAAGCAGTCCCTTTGTGTACTCATGCGCCGGGCTGTAGAATATGGCATCTGCTGTTCCTCTCTCACACACACGGCCGCCGTACATAACTATGATCTCATCACACATTGAAGCAATGACACCCAGATCATGTGTAACCATGATGATTGCCATGCCGAGCTTTTCCTGCAGTGACTGCATAAGCTCAAGAATCTGTGCCTGGATAGTCACATCAAGAGCTGTTGTCGGCTCATCTGCGATAAGGATATCCGGCTCACAGGCTAATGCCATAGCTATCATGACACGATGTCTCATACCACCAGAAAGCTCATGAGGGTACTGATTTACACGCTTCTCAGGCTCATTTACTCCTACAAGTGTGAGCATCTCTATAGCACGCTCTTTTGCTTCCTTCTTTGTACGGTCTGTGTGAAGAAGCACTGCCTCCTCAAGCTGGTAGCCTACCGTAAATACCGGATTGAGCGATGTCATAGGATCCTGGAAAATGATTGAACAGCATTTTCCTCTGAAATCTGCCATTTTCTTTTTGTTCCATTTGGTGATATCCTCACCCTTATATTTTACTGAGCCGCCTGTGATGGCACCATTCTCAGCAAGAATCTGCATGATTGAATATGCTGTAACTGACTTTCCTGAGCCTGACTCTCCTACGATTCCAAGAGTCTTTCCCGGCTCAAGCTTAAAGCTTACACCGTTTACAGCTGATACGTCTCCGTTATCGGTCTTGAAGGTAGTGTGCAGATCAGATACTTCAAGAACAAACTTATTATCTTCCATCTTACTCACTCCTTACTATTTCGATAATTTAGGGTCAAATGCATCTCTTAAGCCGTCACCGATAAGATTCAATGTAAGAACAATGATACAAATCGTAAGCGCCGGAAAAATAAGACGCAATGGGTAGCTCTGGAGTCCGCCACGCGCTGTATTTGCCAACGAACCAAGTGAAGGCATAGGCGCCGAAACACCAAGTCCGATAAATGACAGATAACTCTCAGTAAAGATGGCTGATGGTATCTGAAGCGCTGTAGTAATGATGATTACTGACAGACAGTTCGGTAAAATGTGTTTTCTGATAGTGCGGGCTGATGATGTTCCGATACACTTTGCTGCGAGAATGTACTCATTCTGCTTGATGGTAAGAATCTGACCTCTTATAAGTCTTGCCATTCCTACCCAGTAAAGCAATCCAAACACTATGAAAAGTGCAATCATGTTGACACCGAGCTTTGAAAGCACTGTACCCTTTATTACAGGTGTTAGCACCTCATTTAATACAACTGCGAGTAAAATGATGAGCAGCATATCCGCAATGAATAAATGATATCTACTATTCTCATCATAACCATATCTACCTTGCCACCGCAGAAGCCTGATACTGAACCGTAAATAATACCGATTATAAGCACAAGCAGTGATGCAAACACACCGACTCCCAGCGATACACGAGCTCCGTAAACAACACGGATAAAATAGTCTCTTCCGAGCTCATCTGTGCCAAAAATGTGCGGGAACAGCTTCTCACCTGCATCAAGCTGTGCCTGCTCAGCATCGCTGTACTGGAAAGGTCCTAAGTTCTGTGCACCCTTAACGATATCTGCATAGCCGTAAGGCACAATCTTTGGTGCCAGAAGAATAACCAAAATAAGTAAAACCAAAACTATAATAGAACCCATAGCCAGTGGATTTTTACGGAGTCTCTTAAGACCATCCTTAAAGAAGGTAGTTGACTCACCCATAACCTCCTGCTGGCGTTTCTCTTCATCTGATGCCTTGGCAAAATCCTTCATATCGAACTTGCTAAGGTCAATCTGTGTGGAGAAAGGAGCTCTTCATATTATCTTTCATCTTTATCTCTCCTTAATCAAGCTTAATACGTGGATCAATCACTTTGTATACAATATCTGTAATGAGGTTCGCGCCTACCATGATGACAGCAAGGAAAAGTGTTGTAGCCATAATCATTGTGTAATCACGGTTTGTGATACAGCTTACGAACTTGGAACCGAGTCCTCCGATATTGAAAATACTCTCAATAACCATTGAACCTGTGAGGATACCACCAATCATAGGTCCCACATATGTGATGACCGGAATGAGCGCATTACGAAGCGCATGTACAAATATAATCTTGTACTGATGTACACCCTTGGCCTTTGCCGTACGGATGTAATCCTGTCCGAGTGCATCAAGCATTGAAGTCTTTGTAAGTCTTGTAATATATGCCATCGGTGAAAGTGACAGTGACAGCACCGGAAGTAATATCATGTTGCTTCCTGAGCTGAAGGCCTGCACCACGCCAAGCTTTATACAGAAGAAATAAAGTAATAACGTAGCGATGACAAATGACGGCATCGACGTAATCAGTGTGACGAAGAATACTATAACTCGATCCGCCACCTGTTTCGCATCAGCGCTGCTATCGAACCGAGCACCACTCCGAATACTATCGCAGTGAGCGCCGCTAAAAGTCCAAGCTTCGCTGAAATCGGGAAGCTCTCCCCAATGATATCTGAGATCGGACGGTCTGTCTTAAGACTAACACCGAAATCTCCGTGCAGCACGCCTGCCATGTAATTCTTGTACTGGACTATAAGTGGCTGATCCAGTCCGTAGCGTGCCTCAAGCTCTTTCATTACCGCCGGACTCTTTGCCTTCTCCGAATTGAATGGACCACCCGGAATTGCATTCATGGCAAAGAATGTAATAAGACTGATAATGAAGATTGTAAAAATCGCGAGAATAACTCTCTTTACAATGTACTTACCCATATTTTTCTCTCCCTCTTGGATTTGTATCGATAATGCATTATTTTTATTTTTTAAAGCATTATCACTGCACCACGTCAAAGTATTTTGTCTAATACGCAAAAAAGTGCGAATGACGTCATTGTCATTACACACTCCCTAATCTTGCTGTCTGATACAACTGTCGTTCTGACGCGAACAATTCTTTTTTATTATACACAGAAATCATGCTTTGTCAATTGGATATATTTTCCTATATAATTTTCATTTCTGCATAAAAATTAGTTATTTTTTTATAATACTCATTAATAAGGGTAATTTATGCAGTTTATAAGAATTATTTATACATTTTTATTCATTTTTATTTTTGCATTAAAATATTAATTTTCAGTACATGATTACTTTGAATTGTTAAGTACCGGCGTTATTCTGGCATTAAATGGGTATTTGGTGTATAATTACTTATCATTATATATCAAGGAGCCACCTATGCTTACATACGACGATGCACTCAATCTCAACTACTATAAAAAAACAACCTTTACCGGCTGGATGAACGGCATGCGTTTTCTCATAAAGCGTGAGGAGCCAGTCATTAAGGAAGCCACCGAAGATACACCCGAGGAAAAGGGTGAGCCAATATTTCATGCATGGATATGGCCGGGGCCGTATATTTTGACGACCGACGACAGCAAAAACTGACAATACCTTTCCATTTACAGATGACGGAAAAAACAGTGTGTAGACTGGATTAATGAGGTCATCAGTGCGCACTCAAACGAATATCCGAAAAATAAAACAGATGGAGAAAACCTCTAAAAACTCTTGACTTCTCACCAAAAATATTGTAGTATACGTTTTGTGCAAAACACAAGGGCTTGTAGCTCAGCCGGTTAGAGCGCACGCCTGATAAGCGTGAGGTCGGAAGTTCGAGTCTTCTCAAGCCCATCCTTGTAATAAGCGTATTATGAAAGCCACGGATTGCTCCGTGGCTTTTATTTACGTCTATATCTTTATGTACGTTTACACTTTTAAGTATATTTACACCTTTATGTGTATCTACACCTGCACAATGCGTCCGTGTCTGCCTATTCCTTTAAAAAATCCCGCATTAATTCCATCATACTTTTTTGAACTGCACTCAGAAATCATAAGCTGCTGCTTGTATTTGTAATCATCCCACTCTAGAATTGCTGTGACGTAGGGCTGTTCCTCCATTACACGCACAGTCGTATTTTTCTTTGAAAACACAGGGTATTTTCCGGTGTATCCCTTTTGAAGCAACTCCTGTTCCAGCGCTTTACGCTTTTCTTTTATGCGTTCATTTATCTGTTTTCCGTAATTTCTCTCCGGATAATCCTTTGATGCCTTTATCACAAGCTTATAAATATACTGATAAAGCGGTACTCTTTTTGCATCGGCTAAATGTCTGCTCAAAAGTTTTTCCGTTTTCTCACATGGATTTGCCCTGTAGCGTGCAATGAGCTTAAGATAATCAGTGTCCGAAACCTCCCTGCAAAGCTCCTCCATAATGTCGATTCCCTCTACACGCGCCGGAAAATGATACTCCATCAAATCGCCAGGTACCGGTGTCCATCTGCGAAACGGTGCAAAGTAAATAAGGCTCTGGATAAAGCATTCTGTCTCGTTGCAGTATTCCTTTCCCATGTACATATACTTATCAGCGATTGTTCCTACCATATATACAAGCATGCGCCACTGTTCCTGTCCCTTTACCCAGAAATGTCCTATTTCATGGTATTTAAAGCATGCCTCATGCACATGCAAATTATCAAACCAGAGTGTGACCACATTGTCCTGTTGGTGCAGAATGAGTCCGTAGCCTTTTCACTTCCTAAAACCAACGATGCCGAAATGATTTCTTCCTCGCTATGATAATCGCCCTTTAACACTGCATTTTCCACAGTCAGATAGCATTCCACCGCATCATTCATGATATATGGGATTATATATTTGTCGTCACTTCTGCATATATCAAATGAACCGTAATCAAAGAGTTCTGCGAGCATGTAAAATGCGCGTGGCATATCCTCTTTTAAGCCAGGAAGTGCTTTTACTAAATCCTTGTAAGCCTGCATTGTGGTATCCTTTCGTATAGGAAAAAATGATAAAAAAATAAGAATTTCAGAAGTAATAAAAACCTCTGAAACCCTTGTAAACAGTACGGGCAACAGGACTTGAACCTGCACGGTCTCCCACTAGAACCTAAATCTAGCGCGTCTGCCAATTCCGCCATGCCCGCATATATATGCCGCGTACAGTAGCGCATCTGCCTACAATTGAACGTTAGCAGTTCAATTGTCAAGAATTCCGCCATGCCCGCAAACACCTTGACAGTATATCATTTAATTTCATGTGTGTCAATATTATTTATCACATTACAAAAGTGAACTATTCACATTCAAACTGTATTTCCACAACAAACCGCTTCCCCTCAAGCCTTGCTTCAATACTCCCGCCCATTCTCTCCACAAGCTCCTTTGCAATCGAAAGCCCAAGCCCGCTCGATGATATACTCCTCGCCTCATCGGCTTTGTAAAAGCGCTCAAACACCTTGTCCACGTCTATATCATCGATTTTACATCATTTGAAACCAAAATATGGACAATCCTATTTTTTGAAGTACGCTCGTAATCTGAAGCCCTGCAATTGCACGAATCCTGCTGCCTCATCTGTATGCAGATGCTCTTCTGCCCATGCACCAGCGCATTTTTTATTACATTCTGAAACACCCGCCTGAAGCGCCTGCACATTTGCAGTGATAAATATCGTGTCCTCACATATATCAAGTGACGGCTCAATGCCCTGCTTTTTCCACTCCTCATAATACGAAAACACTGTCTGCTTTAAAAGTCTGCTGACACAGCAATTAGACAGCTCTAGCTTGAAGCTGTCATTTTTAATCTTTGTGAACATAAAAGCTCCTCGAGCATATCCTTAAGGCTTGTGATGCGCTCCTGGATGATATCTATATAATGCTCCTGCGCACTCTTGTCAGTCTCATCCCTAAGCAGCTGAAAATAGCCATCCAGCGAGGTAAGCGGAGTGCGGATATCGTGCGACAGGTTTGTGTACGTGTCAGATATCATCTGCTCCTTTTTTGCCGCCGCCTCACGCTGCCTGTGCCATTGCTCTAAAAATCTGTTTATGCGCTCCTTAAGTCTTCCGATATCAGCCATGTTGGTATCGGTTAAAAGGAGCATATTTGTATCCTTTTCGCATAAAAAATCAAGCTGTTCATTAATGTCACGAAGCTGTGCCCTTATTTTTACGAGCACAGCTATTAAGACAGCTACCGAAACTGCAAGTATTACAGTCAGTATTTTCCAAATCATGTTTTATTCCTCATTCAAAACACATTATATATCCCTGCGTTTAAATACACCGTACACTGCAATCAGTGACACCACTGCCCACACAGCGGCTACCGCAAATGCACCGCCTAAGGTCTTTGCAGACGCACTCAGATCAAGCTTAGAAATCTGATTAACAATAAGGTAATCATTTATATCAAAGTTCTTTACTCCGATTTTTTCAATAAGTATATTGATTCCACTGAAAATCAGTGTAAAGATACCTGTACACATGCACACAGCGATAATCATGCTGATTACATTGTTTTTTATAATGATTGCCATTGCCATGACAAAATATACAAATAAAAGTGTGACCACATACTGGCTGCCAAGCATCTTAAATAAGTCTGCTGCATCTCCGAATTCTGCTCCATGTAAAAACAGCGGAGTCGCGATACACTGGACGATCACATCAAGTGCCATAGCCACAAGTGTAAATACCGAAAGCGCTATCATCTTTGAAAACAGCAGCACTCCACGGCACTTCACCTGTCCGCCTACGCTCTTTATATAGCCGCTGTTTAGGTCTGCTGTTGAGAAGAGCACCGTAAATATTGCAAGTAAAAGTGCCAGGTCAAGACCCGCTATATCGCTTTCAACCATATCGGCTATGGTCGGTACCTCATCTGACCTGTCGGAGTTGTCCAGTTCAAGCCCGACTGTTGCCGTTGGTCCATTTGACGATTCCACTGATGCTGTATCGTATTCATCTGCTATCTCACTGTCTGACTCACTTACCATAGTGACATCATCAGTTGTTTCCACGATGCTCTCTGTCGCCATACTTCTGACAAGAGCGGTCATACCGCTCATAGCTATTGCGAGTGCCATAGCTATTACAAGTATAACATAAGCTGACTTTGTATGTATCAGTCTGTAAATATCCATTCTTACCGCATTAAACATTTGTCGCACCTCCTGTGATACTAAGGAAATATGTCTCAAGCTCCATTCCTGTGACCGCTAGCTGTGCCACCGAAACTCCTGCTGTGACCAGCGCTGTATTTAAGGCGGCGCTATCATTCAGGCGCTCATAGACATCTATATGATTTTTGTCCACTATCATGTAGTGCACAAAGCCCATCTTATCGAGCACAGGCACTGCTTTATTTGGATTGTCCACTGTCAGTGTAATCTTTTCACTGCACTTGGAAAGCAGCTCCTCTCTGGTAATTTCCTGAAGCAGGGCTCCATTATTTATAATGCCGTAATCTGTGGCAAGCTTTGAAAGCTCCTCCAATATATGGCTAGAAATAAACACAGTCATATCCTGCTGTGCACACAGATTCTGAATCGTATCACGCACCTCTGCAATTCCCTGTGGATCAAGTCCGTTGATAGGCTCATCAAGCACTAAAGGTCAGGCTCTCCAACCAGCGCCATGCCAATTCCAAGCCTCTGCTTCATACCAAGTGAAAAATTCTTTGTCTTTTTCTTTCCCACATTTAACAGACCTACCCTATCCAGTATGCCCTCTGCATATCCCTTTTTACTGATGCCGAAGAGACGGCACTTCATCTCGATATTTTCCTTCGCCGTCATGTTGGGATATACACCCGGTGCCTCAATCAGGCAGCCCACTCTTGAGCGTACCTTTGACAAATCCTTTCCAGCGTATCCAAACATGGATATCTCTCCGCTTGTCGGCTTTGCCAGACCACCGATCATTCTCATACAGGTAGTCTTGCCGGCACCGTTTCTGCCGATAAATCCATCGATTGCACCCTTTTGATGTGGATATGCACATTGTCAACCGCTTTCTGGTGTCCATACTGCTTGGTCAGTGCCTTTGTATGCAATAATATTTCACTCACAATCAAATCTCCTTTTCTTTTATTCCTTAGCAACCCTTTAATCATAATATAAATGTAAAATCCTAATACATCGCTAACAAAAGTAAAAAAAGAGTAAAGCTTGTTTACCTTTACTCTTTCATTTTGTAACCGATGCCCCACACTGTCTCTATGTACTCGTCATCGGTCAGCTTTTTTATCTTCTTTCTGATATTGCTGATGTGCACATCAAGAGTCTTTGTCTCGCCAATATACGGCTCATCCCAGGCATATTCAAATATGTCCTCCTTGGCAAACACCTGTCTGGGATGCGCCATGAGAAGCTCGAGTATGGCAAACTCCTGCTTTGTGATGCCGTCAACAGCATCATCAGCTACATAAAGCTGTCTTGAAATCCGATCGAGCACAAGCTGTCTGTGCTCTATTTTAACGGGCCCCGCTATGTATGTATTTGTAGTATCTCCCTGTCCGGTATCATTTTCTGCTTTTGTCTGGTTTTCTCCTGCCTTGCCCGACTTTGAAGGCACATCTGCCACCGCATGACGCAGCTGCACAGCCACTCTGGCAACTACCTCCTTTATCTCAAACGGCTTTGTGATGTAATCATCAGCGCCTGCCACGAGCAGATTGATTTTCTCATCCAGCTCATCCTTTGCCGTAAGTATTATCACCGGAAGTGACGCATCCATCTGCCGTATCCGTGCCAGAAGCTCCTCCCGAAAGCCCCGGAAGCATCAGATCAATAGCACAAGCGCATAAGCTTCCCTGTCCAGCTTAAGCAAAGCTCTCCTCTGTGCCTGACCATGTCTGTCTTGTCCTATATCCGGCTTTTGAAAGCGCTGTCGCAAGCAGATCATTAATGTCCTTGTCATCCTCTATTATGAGTATCTCCCCGGATTTGTTGTCTGTCATAATATTCCCTTTCTCTATCTGTTGTACCACTTCTATATAACACTTCTATACTGACAAAATCATGCCGGACGCATTTATCTCACTGTACGTCCTATTCGTTTGAAGCCGCCTGCTCATCGCATGTATAGGTAAGCTTCTTCTTGTAGGTCTCTTCATAAACCGCTTCCCAGGCCTCGTAGTTCTTATCAAGCATCTCCTTTGCATTTACCGCGCTATAATTTTATACCAAAAGAAGTGCAGAAATCGCCTTCCTGCACTATCCATACTGTAGTCATAGTCTGCGTCTATCTTTTGCCTTGATTGAAGCAGAGGAAAACTCGTCCTCCAGCTCGTTTTCGTAATAATATACTCGCATGTATGACATTTTACTCTTATTCGGTTGTTTTTGCAAACTTTAGTTTAGTGCCAATACACACCAAAAAAAACAACAGTAACTTTTTATATTCTAGAAATATCCCTCGACTCCCTGCACCAGTCCGTCTGCCAGATTTTCAAGTGTGGCATCGCTGTGGTCAGAGCATGCGTTGCCAAGCTCTACATCCACTGACGGTACCGTGCTGTATGAGGTCTGTGTCGTCTATCGCCATTGAGCCATTACCGTTTATCTTTGCTCCATGGGCGCGCAGTCCTTCTATCGCTTGCCCCAAGTGCATCATGCTGCTGCCAGTGTGATGCAACCGGCTCCATACCCTTTATGCCGCCCGGCACTGATATGTAAAAGCAACCCTTATCGTAGCTTAGTCCGTCACCATCCCAGTGCAATGCGATATGACAGTCTGCCGCATTATTACAGATGACAGTACGTGCCACATTGTCAAGCTGCACATCGCTTCCGTCTCTTACCATAAGCACATCATAGCCTGCCGCAAGCAGCTTGTCCTTTAATATCTGCGCCATACGGAGTGTGACAGAGCTCTCCGGTGTACCGTCATTAAAGGACATACCACCGAACTGCTACTGCTTTTGTTGCGCCTGCGCCTGTTGTACCACCTGTGGTCTTTGCAGAGCCGTCCGGATGACAAAGTGTCTTCACCGAAGTTCCTCCGCTTGTACCGTGTCCGCATTGACACCTACTACTATGTTTTGCGGTTTGCTGTAGCCTTGTACATGACCGCACAGCCTGAATTTATCGCTGAATGGTCTGCATACTGCCATGAAGGATTTAGTGATACTGATTCTCCATTCTCATAGGATGCTCTTTCTTCATACTGATAAGAGGAATTATTATCACCTGAATTGTTCTGCTCCTCGTCCGGCTGTTCGGCAATCTGTTCTTCCTGCTGCGCTTCTGTCTGCTGCGTATCTTTTGCGGCCTCTGTTACCACCTCTGTCACAGCTTCTGTTTCCGTAGGCATCTCAACCTTCTCTGCAGCCTGTGTCTCTGTTGCAGGCTCTGTCGGTGTATCCTGTGCTTTTTTGCCGCATGATGCAAGGGTAAATATCATCATGCCTGTAAGTAATATTGCTGTAAATCGTTTCATTTTATGTAATCTCCGTTTATAATTAATTGAATTGTGTACCGGTATGTATCAGTGATACATATAGATACTTTATACATATTATAATAAAATGTATGATCTTTTTCACTCTTTTTTTCAAATATATTAATCCAGTCAATAATCAAGCGGAAATGCTTTAGTCAGAAGCTTTCCTAAAAAACAGGCGCAGAAATTTAATTCTACGCCTGTTTTTATGGTTTTGAGTTATTAACTATGGTGTTATGCTGGAAACAGACATATCACCAACCTGTCAACCATCACCCCTGCAATTATCCCTATCACAAATACAGTACATACTCTTACAAAATGCACTCTCTTTGGCTTGGGTGATTCGCGATAGCTTACCAGTCTGGCGGAAAGCAATATGATGCACACGGCTGCCGCTATTGCAATGCAGCCCATTATGATGTGTCTTGTTATCCCGGCGCTTTTTAGCTTCCACTCCGTCAGGCTTTTCTCATCAATGGTGGTAGATAAGCCGCTCTCGCCCAGCTTATCCTGTATTTTTGTGATGCTTTTTAAGTCTGAAACCTTTACACAGTATGATGATGCTTTTGGTGTCTCTCCTTGATTTTTTAACAAATTCTCCGCGGCAGGAATACTTATAAATGCTGCTTCTGAATCAGAATTATCATCCACCACACCTGATATCCTTGCTGCACTTTTTCCTATGATAATGCTGTGTCCTATCCATTTTGCTGCTTCCTGTTTCACCTCCGCTGCTGCTCTTTCACTTCAATGTCTGACAATGTTGCAAGCATAGGGATATTTATCACAACAGAAAGCCTGCTGCTCTCATCTGAATAATATTCTCCGCATATCACTGTCCCCTCTATCATCGTAGCCTGTATGCCCCTTACACCTATCTCCTTATCCACCGACTGTGTCTGCACGTTGGTGTCTATATCATACACATACGATCCGTTTTCTGCGCCCATTTCACCAAGCAAAGAAGCTGCCTGTGTAAATGCATCCTGCGCACCATCCTCGGCAGACATCACATATATTCTGGCACTTTCATTAATACTGCTGCTTAGATCAAGCTTTTGCTGCACGGCATCCGCAAACAAAAAAGCTGCCAGACTTATAAACAGTATTCCGGGAAATGCGATGCGTTTCCACGTTTTAATTCCGTAGCCTGTCATCTTTTCTTCCTTCCCATGTAATACGCACCGAAACTGCCCCTGCAAGGACTATAAGCCCACCTATTACTGCAAGTGATATCCACCACTGCGAAGCACTTTTCTCTTTCTTCTCATCGCCTGTCGAGGCTTCATCCGGCATCTTATTTATCGTTGTATTGAAGCTAAACTCCTGTGTCTGCTCATTTCCAAATCCATCCTCATACGTAAGCGTAACTGTTCCTGTCGTATCGCCATACTGACTTTTCCCCTCAAGAGTGGTTATAAACAGATTCGTCTCCCCTTCTCCTGCCGTACCGCTTTCCATATTTCCGATAAAGGCTGTCTTGGTCTGCGAAAGTCCGTCTCCTGTCACATCACATCTGACATTGTACACAGTACTTCTTCCAAGATTCATCACCTGAAATGTCAGTGGAATAGTGTCTCCTGCGGTCACATTTTTATCTATATTTGGCATTGTAAGCTTCACATCAAGCGGCTGTTCCACCGTGACCACAAAACTGCCTGTCGAGCTGAGTGTCGAAGCCTTTGGATCATCATAGCTCATGGCTATCTCTATCGGATAATTGCCGTCTGCCGTGCTTTTTGAAGCATGGAATTTAAGTGTCAGCTCTGTGGTCTTTTGTGTGCCAATTTTTCCTATAAAAATAGTATTTGAATCATTTTAAGCTCTATATCAGCAGATGGTACATTCACGGTTGCGACCAGATTCTGCACAGATTTCTGCCTGCTCGTATTTTTTAATGTAACTGTTACCTCGAAATCCTCACCGGCCTTTACAGTATCGGTATTTATGACACTCTTATCCACCAAAACTACCGGAGCCGATGTGGGTGTCTCCTCTGCCTGTGTTGTATCTGCCGCCCCAGAAGCTGCTGCATTTGGATCAATACCGTCTGCTACCGTCACAAAATTCGTAAATGACTTTTGTACTTCTATGCCGTTTTCATCCTTTCCGGTCACATTTATGATAACCGGATAGATGCGATTCACACGTTTTTCTGAAAGAGTAAGCTCAAAGGAAACGAGAAATATATCTTTAGTTTCTCCTGTACCGTTTATGTATTCAGGCTTGCAGTTAAACTCCTTTTCATAGCTTCGAAATACAAACGGAGAGTTGTCCGTAGCCCCAAGATCTACCGATGCCGTTATTTTATCCTGCTGTAATTTTCCATCGCTTATAAGAGGCAGCACCAATGTTACATTTCCGTTTGCACAGACCGGCTGATAGCCGTTTGCGTATGCCTGCTGCATGCCCTCGTATACATTTTGTTGTCTATGCAAAGTGATACCTCAGACATTGATGCGCCCGAAGCTGCATCGTCCTTTGAAGCTGCATCGTCCTTATTGTCTGCTTCATCCTTCGCGCCTGCTCCCGCCTCATTATCCGGCTTGTCTGCCTGCGCCTCGAGAGCACTCTTCCCTCCTGCATATCAGCACTATCCGACTTGGCATCAAGCGTGCTTGCATGCACTACGAGTATAAAATGATAGCTTAAGCACATTATGATCACCAACAAAATACTCACAAATTTTTCACTTTATTTCCTCCATGTATCCATCATCCATCTCGCAGACCGTGTCACACAACTCATCTATATCAGCCTGATTGTGGCTTGCGAGAATTATTGTCTTTCCTCTGCGCGCAGCTCCTTTATCAGATTTCTGATCTGCGCTACACCATGCTTATCAAGTCCGTTAAACGGCTCATCCAGTATCAGAAATGATGGATTCTCCATTATTGCCTGTGCTATTCCGAGCCGCTGTCTCATTCCCAGACTGTACTTGCTGACATTTTTCTTTAGCTCCGGATCAAGCCCGACTCTCTATCGTCTCTACTATGCGCTTTTCATCGGCAATTCCCTTAAGAGATGCCAGAATCTTTAGGTTCTTTAGTCCGGTCGCTCCCGGGAGAAAGCCCGGTGTCTCTATGATAATTCCCATATCATCCGGGAAATCCATATCCTTTCCAACCCCTTTTCCATTGATGAGCACACATCCCTCATCAGGTCTTAAAAAGCCGCATATGCATTTCATCATGACTGTTTTGCCACTGCCGTTATTGCCGACAATGCCATGTATCCTTCCTGCCTCAAACTCCCTGTTGATACCGTGAAGTATTTCTTCTTTCCAAAGGATTTGTGCAGATTTTCTATTTTTATTGCAGCTTCCATGCTACTTTCCTCCTGTTCCGTAAACTTGAAATTGTAGCCTCGCACTACCCAAAGTGCTGCGATAAAGCAGACGAGCACGAGCACTATGCAGATCGCAGCTCTGCCACAGCCTCGGCAGCATATCAAGCCCGAAATTGTGCATATAAAATGTGGCATGGTTTAAAGGAGATACCCAGCCCACCCATACATTTACCTTATAGGCTTCGTAATCCGGTATATTAAATATTCCTATGATTGTCTGCGGATTCAGTAAGAACCCATATATACTGAAGCCAAATGCTGCAAGTACTCCGCCTATCTGCCCGAATTTCAGGTTAAATAAGAGCATGAGAAATACCAGAATGAGCGAATAGCACAGCATGAGCAAAAATACTATAGCCGCACAGCCGTATGGAGTAGACATCCCCATCGCTTTTACCGATGCCGGCACTGCCAGCGCCTCACCGGCCTTTGAGTATCCCAGTGCAACCGCAGTATTGCTCCATACATTTCCCACGAAAGCCTTTCTCATGCTGATAAATGCTGTCGCAGACATCACAAATACCATATAGACGGATGTGGCAAGAAGTATGTAAATTGCCTGTCCGAGCAGCCATTTTTTCCTTGTCGTTCTCATAAGAAAAAACGGTGTGGCATTTGTGACAAACGGCATATCCGCAAAGAGAAATATCAGAATCATCGATGATAACAGTATTGAGTTGCTATCACCGAAGGTCCATATGAAGGGCTCCAGTATCTGCATGGAAGTATCATATTTTTCCGCGAATGCAACTATCTTATCCGATAGCAGAAAACAGAATATGAATGCAATCGAAAAGCTTAAAAATATACGTGGATTTTTCTTCCATGTCCTGAAATTGTACAAAGCCACCATAAATACCTGTTTCATATTCCATCAAGCCTCCTCTCCATAGCCGGTATCAGAAGCACCGTGATAAACATACTGACAAAAATCAGAAATATCACTGCGCCCGCCTCACCAAATTCCCAGTTCCCTGCCGACGGACAAAGCCACTCCTTCGGATCTATGATATACAGCTTTTTTAAGTATCTCTCATGCAATATTATCAGTGTGTACTCAAGCACAAACGGTGACGCATAGGCCATATATCTGCTTGCGGTGAGTACCGAAAGAGCATTCCGATCAGTGAAAACACCATTCCGATGCAAAAAAATAAGACATACGTTGCGTCTGTCTTTTCAGCCGTCCCCTGCTTCTCCATCGGCAGCATTATAAGGCGCAGCAGATTGTAGTACACTCCGGTTCCTATCGCACATGCCGCTCCTGCGCTTATAGCTGCCGCAAGTATTTTTGCACTGATGTAATGCCACCTCCCGGCTCTCGGAAGATAGCTCTTTATAAACGGAGTCTATCTCCTCGAGAAATGCCGAGGTATACGGCAGGGCTGCAAATACCGGAAGAAACAGGCACAGGGCATCAGACTTTATGGCATTCTGCAGCACCTTAAGATGAGTGCCATAGGCAATAAGCCCCTCCCTATAATCGCCTGCCGCTTTCCAGAAATCCGCAAAGCCACCTATCGCAAGAGCAAACACGATTCCTGCGACCGCAAGGAAAAACAAACGACCTGTCAGTGCCTGCTTTATGCATGATGAAATTGTATTATTTATCCGTAGCTGTTTACTGCTTTCCTGCGCTCTATCCATATCAATAACCAGCCCTCACATCAATGACGCTTCCATCCACCGCGTTTACTGCAAGAAGGATCCAGGGCTGCTGTTCTGAATAATTTTCTCCTCCAAAATCAAGATTATAATCGCCGTAAAACAGCCATGCCGGTGTGAGAAGTCCGTTTCTGTCACTGCCGCTGCTCCTTACACGCATCAGTCCGAGCCTTACCTCATATACTGTTGCAGTTGCCTTTATCTCAACATCTCCATCTTCATGTTCTTCCAAATCACCTCTTGTGGTTAAAGGCATCATCTGTTCAAAGATATCCTTTGCCTGATTAAAGGATATGATACCGACATTGTCTGATACCTCCTCCTCTACCATTTGTGGATAGTTCCAGTCAAATGCAACAATACCATTTTTATCCACAATAATACGGATTTTCTCATACAGCCATGTAAGAGTAGTATCATCCTTGTCGTACATAATCTGAGCTTGTCGTTGCGCTTTGAATACCATTTATATTCTGCACAAGATTAAACACATATGCTGTATAGCTGTCTGCCGTAATCGATTCTGCATCCTGATCGTATTTATCTGTATAATCTAAATCTTCCTTATATTTGAATCCTGCTGCACAGCCAACATCATAAATTTCCCAGTCCATACCTATTTTCTGTACAAAGTCATCAACATATTTTTTGGCATCCTCCTCGCTTATTCCAATCTTCTTTTTTCATCATCTGTACATGAAGCTGCCTGTGTCGTCAATATACCATCGTAATGATAGTCTTTAACATTCTCATAACTGGCAACTGAACCAAAACTATCCTCGTCAGATGATGAGCAGATATTAAGTTTTTCTTTTTGATCCTTTGAGCTTACATTTAATTCTTTGATTTTTGCTGTACCGCTTACAGTCTCCTGCTCCACATCCACATACGAGGAATCCTTTGGCACATATTTCAATGTGCTCTCATCGTGCAGTCTTGCGTTCCTCTTCATATTCCTTGATAATCCCTCATGTGTTTGTATAATACTCTCTTTATCAGACTCTGAAGTATCCGGATCATCTTTAACATTTGCGATATACTTTTTTTCTTCCAATATCAGATTATCTATTATCTGCTTTGTCCAGTCCGATCCTGTTGTAGTATAAGCTCCATCCGAAAAAATAGTCATACAGCTTATCAGCTATCTCCTGCGATAATTCACCACTTTTACTCGATACATAGGTATAGTATCCTTTGTAGGAGAGTAACAGGCACATTGTCAGCTACTATCTTTACCTTTCCGTCATCGCTTTCATAATTGAAATCGTACGTAGCCGTAGTAGTTTCTATTATGTCCTTTAAGGTACTTCCGTCCTTTGAGTCTCCTTTGCGGCTTTCTCGAGCCTGTCTATGTTTTTCTGTGTGACAAGAGATTTATCAGGTGTTTTCTCACAGGCTGTCATTGAAAAACACATTATTGCAGCCATCAGACAAACTATTTTTCGTTTCATAAGTTCCTCCTCGTTTTCTTTGATGATATGATTTTATCCCCTTTTATGTTTTCAAGTCATCAAAGAGTTGTAAGAGAATTGTAAAGAAAAATACTGCCCTCCTGCAAGCAGCTTTCCACACAAAGCTTTGAGTGGTGAAGTTCCGCAATCCTCTGGCACAATGCCAGTCCCAGTCCAAAGCCCTCCTGATTTCTCGAGGCATCTCCCTGATAAAATATCTCAAATATATGCTTCATATCCTCCTTTGAAATTCCTCTTCCGTTGTCCTTTACCGATATTCCACTGCCTGTTATATTTACTTCAATCCTTGTCGCACCTGCCTTTTTTGCATTGTCACAAAGATTGGTTATAAGCATGACAAGCATATCTTTGTCGCCCCTTATGCTGCCATTTTCAACTGTCAGAAATATATCATCCCTGCCCTGCCATATCATCTCAAGATGTTTTTCAGCTCCTCAAGCTCTATGTCCTTAAGCTCTATCTTATCCGCTGTAAGTCCGACCAGAGCAGTCAGCTTGCCCGACAGACTGCCGAGTCTTTTTGCCTCAATGTCCATAAATTCTAGCGCTTCTTGCTTTTGTGCATCAGTCAGCTTCATATTGCGAAGCGAATAGGCATAGCCGCAAATTGCCGTTACCGGAGTCCTCATCTCATGTGAGAGCGCATGTATGAGTCTGTTTCTCGCCTCCGAGGTCTCCTCAACCTCTGCGATATGTGACTCTACAGCCTTTGCCATCGTATTAAAGCTGTGCGAGAGTGATGCCAGCTCATCCTTTCCTTTTACGTCTATCTGACGCTGATACTGCCCTGTGATATGGCATCTGCCTCATCCTTAAGCTGCTCTAACGGTCTTAGTAATTTTTCAGGAAAGCAATCATACTTACTGCCGCAGCTAATGAGATAACAATGCCAATCCCCACACACAGCGCAATCATCCGGTATATCTGTCTGTAAAGCTCTGTTATATCGCGCACTATACATACCGATAGATTCTGTCATTGATATTGATATCCACTCCGCATATGTAATAGTCTGCCCCTTCTGTATGCACGATGTCGCTTTTCGTCTCCCCTGTATCTCAACATTGCTCTTATCCTCATTCAGACCAAGTATCGTTGGCGCATCAAGTCCGGAATCGTTATATATTATCTCATCACCACACTGCAGCACATACTCCGTGTCAGAATCCGAATACTGCGTCTGCTTAAAAAAGTAGTATTTCAGCTTTGTCTCCGCTGTAAGCTCTTCAACTGTGCTTTCTATGTCACTTTTGTTTGTATAAAAATTAGCCACAAGCTTTTCCAATTCTGTCTTTGTATAGCTTGTGGTACTGTTTAACATATTTTTTTTGCTGACATATATCATAAGTGTGCAGCACAGTGTAAGAGAAATCAGCAAAAAACCAAGTGTTCCAATCGTTATCCTGCTACGAAGCCTCATTCTCCTACCTCCAGACGATATCCAATCTTTGGCACAGCTACTATACGAAGACCTGTCTTCTTGCGTAATGCCGCCACATGCACATCGACAGTTCTCGTCTCTCCCTCGAAGTCAATTCCCCATATCGCATTCAGCAGCTTTTCCCTCTCAAGAGCGATATTTCTGTTTTTCGCAAGGGTACAAAGCAGATCATACTCCATAGGTGTCAGGGAAATCTGCTCCTTTTTCTTTAAAACTATGTGCTTTTTCATATCAATGGTAATGTCATCAAGTTCAATGATATCATCGCTTTTTCCGGTACGCTTTAATATTTTTCTATGCGCAGCAAAAGCTCAAGCATCTCAAACGGATTTACCATATAGTCCTCTGCCCCGCCCGAAAGGCCTTTTACCTTTGATTCAAGATCGCCTCTCGCGGTCAGATATATCACCGGAATCTCTGCTTTGTTGAGTGGCTCGAGCAGACCAAAGCCATCAACCCTTGGCATCATGATATCCACTATCGCAAGATCTGCCGACTCTCCTGTGGCGAGATAATCGAGCACTTCCTGTCCGTCCTGCATGGACACCGTCTCGTAGCCTGTAATATTTAAGTTCATGCATATCATTTTATTGATTGCAGTTTCGTCCTCTGCGACAAGTATTTTACTCACTGTTTAACTCCCTCTGCTCCCTGCAACAGCCCATCTGTCACAAAAAGCTTATCCTTTATATCTGTGCCATCATTAAAAGGCATAATGCCTGTGGCCTTGTACATATTATAATAAAGTTCAGGAATTTTTTCATCTTTTTTTTTTTTTTAAAAAATAAACTAAAATTGCATATATGGTTATATATTTTATCCTATCTAATAATTATTTTTTTCTATTGTCATAAACACTAAATACTTGAGCTATTAATGCAAGCAGCATAATAATAAACAGGCCTATGCTATTTCCATATAAAAATATAGTAAACGCCTGTATTGCAACAATTACCCAGTTAATTATTAATAAAACAAGCTCAAGATTTTTTTTCATTTTCATTTTCTCCTTTTCTTAACTTTTTATCTATTTTTACTCTCTATAAACTATCAAGTGGTAAAATGTTGAAAGCAAAACTTTCTAAAAATACTCTATAATAAACTCAATTACTTTCTTAAACTTTCCTTGAATAATCATTCCAATAATTCCTACTATAACAATAATTATTCCTATATAAAACATAACATATGAATCAATAAACCATGTTGTTATTTCCATTATTGCACATCCTATGACAAAAATCATTACTGACAAATTAGAAACTATTTTTTTCATTTATCCTCCTTATTTTGTCCGATAATTTTCATTAGAAAATAATCTCTATTTTTCTTTCTTAATCATAATTATCTTCATATCTCTTATAGTTATTTGTGGCAAATCTGGCCAACCATGTATCAGGCGGAAGTGTCCATAAAATCACCAAAATCCACACTATGATACCGATAGCCCTGTAAACACCACAAAGCTCCGTGCATGGTGCAATATCCAAACACGCAAATACAGAAAAAACACCACAAATAATAAATGCAATACCAAAATACACCAACCAAAAATTATTCTCCGATAAAGCAGCCTATTGCCAAAACACATAATTGTATGAATAAAACTTTTAAATTATTCTTCATATTCCCCCTTATTTTGTCACTCCTATTTGCAATCGGTCCTGACTCTTCAACTGTTATTAATTTCTTTATAACCTATAATCCATATATCTTCAACCATAAATACATGAAGGACACGAATGGTACTCAACAAATTTAGCAGGCTTATTTCTAAGATAAAAGGCTCTATAACACTAAACGTTTAATATATCTTTAAATCCGCGATATCACAAGCCTTCCATCCTGCACATCAACCCTGACCTTATTAGACTCTATCCCCGCTGCCTCAAGCATCTCATCAGTGAGTTTTATCCTGTGTGCCTTATCCAATACCGTATATTCCATTGCAGGGTGTTTCTTCAATTTCTCCGTACTTACCTTTCCGTCAGATATAAGCACTGTGCGGTCTACACGGCCTGCAAGTGCCATATCGTGTGTCACTATGATGATGGTTATACCAAGCTCTTTGTTCAGCTTATGAAACAGCTCATAGATTGTATCAGCAGTCCTTGTATCCACAGCTCCGGTCGGCTCATCCGCAAGCAGTATGTCCGCTTATTTGCCAGCGCCACCGCTATCGCTGCGCGCTGCTGCTCTCCTCCCGATAGCTGAGCCGAAGCTTATCCTTATGCTCCTGTAATCCCACTGCATTTAACAGTTTAAGGGCATAGCTTTTATTATTATCCTTGCGTTTTTTTATAATTTCTCTGTGTTTAAAATTATCGGTATTACCTGAATTTTCAAACATCATCACGGCTTCGACATTCTGCAGCACAGTCGTATGGGAACAGATTTTTGGCACTTTTCTGCCACACAAAGCCCACCTTGTCCCTGCGGTATCTCACCATTTCAGCTTCTGAATATGTGGAAATGTCTTTTCCGTCAATAGTGATCACTCCCGCCGTTGGTGTTTCCAGTCCTCCTATCATATTTAAAGGGTGGATTTTCCGCTGCCGGATTTTCCTATTACCGCAAGCATCTCCCCTGTTTCCACCGTCGTCAAGCCCCTCCAGTGCCATCACCTTTTTATCGTCTGTCTCATATATTTTTACCAGTCCATCGCAGTTTATCATCTACTTTTCCCCCTTTTAATTTAAATTACTATGCCGTCACTAAGCTCAAACACTTCATCCCCCAGCTCCATCGTTCGGATCATGCGTGGTCATAACTATTGTGATGTCCTCATCGTCTATCAACTCACGGAACAATCGCATGACTTCAAATCCAGCAGCGGTATCGAGTGCTCCTGTCGGCTCATCCGCAAAGACCACCTTCGGGCGATGAACCACAGCGCGCGCTATCGCAACTCTCTGCTGCTCACCTCCCGATAACTGATCCGGCATATGATCCATGCGCTTTGAGAGTCCGACACGCTCCAGCAGCTCTGATACTCTGTCATGCGTATTCTCATTTATCACATCGTTTTTTGCATCTCCAATGTCATTATCCATATCAGTCAAATTCTTCCGTATCTGACGTTTATTTTTCGCAAGTCTAAGGGCAAATTCCACATTCTCATATGCCGTCATCGTGGGAATTAGTGCTATAGACTGGAATACAAATCCCATCTCATACCGCCTTAGCATTTCCCGGTCTTTCTCGGTCATCTGCTCGAGGTTTTTATCCAGAAACTGCACACTTCCCTCTGTCGGCATATCAAGCGCACTAAGGATATTAAGAAGTGTGGTCTTTCCAGAGCCGGAACGCCCTTTTAAGATGGCAAGTGTTCCTTTTTTTATCTCCATGGATACTCCGTCAAGTGCGTGGACTGTTGTACCATCTCCCGCCTTGAAATATCTTTTTATATTTTGAGCAATTATCGCATTTTCCATATGTCACGACCTCTTTTTACATGCTAACTATCTTCCAAGCCTTAGTGCCTGTGCTATCTTCATACTCTTAAGCAGTCTGCTGATAACCACATAGCATACGGCTACAGCCACAAAAGTACTCCTGCAAGCTCCAGCATATCAGATTGATAAATATATACATTTACTCCGATATTGTGTTTCTGCGGCAGATATATGATCGATATGAGCCTTACAAACATCGCTGTTGCAGTTATACCTATGCCTGCTCCCGCAAGAAGCGGCAGAAATGATAAAAATATCTGCTCGTTTAAAAGCATTGCTTTTACCTCTCTCATTCTCATTCCCATTGCGCGGTATATACCAAACTGCAGCTCCTCTGTTTTAGTGTCATAAACCAATACAGCAAAAATCCTACTGAGCACACTATCAGTGAAAGTATAAAACTTAATGTAAACATACCGTTTGTGATCTGCACTGTGGCTGAGTTTTTATTCTCGTCTATAAGCTGCTGCGTAGATGTTATATTCCTGTATATTTCACTCTGTACTTTTTCACTTTTAGTGTCTGTTAAATTGTCTGCTGTACTGTCTGAATTTTCACTGTTCTCACCGCCCAGATATCCCACAATATCATCCACCGTTTTTCCTTTTGACAGGTTCATCCACACACTGTACGGTGTCATGCCGAACTTTTCCACAACCGTAGCATAATTTGCAACGATCAGGTATTTCTCCTGCTCGGTCACATTTCCTTCTACATCTGTCTCATAGGTGTAACGCTCGTAGCCCGGAAAACCTTTTACTATGGCACATACCTTTACATTCTCGGATGCGTAGATCTGATCATCATCGACAGCCTCCGGTACATACCTTGAGTAATTTAAGCTGTCACCAACTTTGAGTCCCAGAGCTTTTGCCAGATTTGAGGAAATGATGACTCCGTCCGCTCTTCTGCCAGTTCATTCAGGTAATTGAACCAGTGCGCGTCATTAATATCATCATTTTGGTCACTCTGCAATTTCGCAGTCTCACCGAATTCTTTTGTGTTTATCGCCATAAGATATGCATCCGAAATCGAACCACTGCCTGCGGAAATGTCTACCCGCTCGTCCTCAAGCACACGCGTGACCCCGTCACAGATGCCCTCATTTTTGAGCGACTCGTATTTACCGAAATCAGGCTCGTCATACATCCAGCTTACAGAGCCATCTTTATTCTTCTGTATCCTGAGTCTGAAATCTTCGTTGTATATCGCATCACAACCCACATTGTAGACGATCCGTTTTTCCATATTGCTGTTCATGGTGCGCGCCATATTCGCGTCAAAATACCGCCAGCCACTGTCATGATAAGAAATACTGCCAGAAATCCCTGATTGTATCTGGTTCGTTTCAGCTGTAAAATGATGCATACATTGCCGGAGAAAAACGCTTTTTAAAGAGCCTGTCCACAAGCAGAATAATAAGTCCGGTAAGTCTTACGCACAAAAGTGCCGCTGCAAATATAAAAAGCGAATTGTCCAGTATCATGACAGGATCTATGCTCCTGTTCTCAAGAACAGATATCGCAAGCGTACTCTTCTGCTTGTTGTAATTGTAAAGCAGATATACTGACAGAGCCAAAAGTATAACGTCTATAAAGCATTTCTCCCAAAGAGGCTTTTTCTTTGATATTCGTCCCCTGCTGTGCTCTGATATGGCATCCTTTGATTTTTTCCACACCGGAACTGTGATAAACAGCACCATGATAACTGCCGCTGCCACCGCATAGACAAGCATCTGCCATACAAATTTGTAAGTGCCTATATCCTTTGCCGTAAATCTTAAAAATCCGTCTGTAGATGCGGCAGCCCGGCACATTATATATCCGAGTACTATTCCAAGTACACAGCCCGCAAACGCTATTATTCCTGACTGCTGCAGGTACAAAATAAATACCTGTAATTTTGTCGCACCGCGGCTTCTTAAAACAAGTATGTCATTTTCCTCGAGCGAAAGTATCTGTGCAGATATCATTCTTATAAATAAAATCAAAAGCACAAGACACGGCAGCTCCAACGCCCAAAGCATCAGCTTTATCGTCTTCTGCTGTGTAAAAAAGCGCTCCAGCGTATCACGGATGTTGTCATTGTAGAGCTTGTCAGCATCCTTAAACTGCTCCATATAACCGTCATAAAGTGAGGCATTTTCCGTGTTGATCTGCCTGTAATCCAGCATGAGAAAATCACTGTAGCTGATATTGTCCTCGCTGTAATACTGCATCATTTCGTCAAAAACATCCCGCGAAACAAATATCACATCGCCCATATCCGAAAGCGTCTTGGCCCAATATGGATCGTTTATATCTTTTTCACGGCAGATCTGTGATATGACGAAAGAAATTTCCTTTTTCCCACTGCCATCAGGTACATGTAAATAGATTTTTTCACCTGCTACAAGTCCGTAGTGATCCATTGTCTTTTCGCTTATACTGCATTCGAATGTGGCTGTGTCAGTCTGAGATTTTACAACATCCGCGTACTCCGAAAGTTCCGGCAGATATCCTATTGTAAAATAATGGTTAAGTCCTCCAAACTCTGTATCTGCGCGTCCTCCTGAGAGTGTGATAAGCTGCTGTGAGGAAACCTTGTTTATATCCACATATTCAGTCCACTTCTTTTCGTATCCCTGACAGCTTATCAAGTACTGACTGCGAATCAGGATAATCTGCCACCGCATATGTTCCCTCGCGGCTCATCCGTGCTGGAAACTCATTCTGCTGTGTGGCATGATCCGTAAAAAGTCTGTCGAGTATCTGATTGCCCGCGCCCTTTTCAAACATAGGGTGGCACACAAAAGTGCTATAAACAAAGCCACTCCCATAAGCAGACACAAATTTAACCATTTTCTGTTTTTTAATTTATTAATTACGAAGCCAAACATATTTCATCGCCCTCATCAATACCGTAAAGCACAAGTGTATTGCTGCCTGATGTATAATCGCTCAATATTACCGGCTGCTTTACCACGCTGTCCCCATCAATTTTCCACACATAGTATGATATATCATCTTTGTCCATAGGATTGACCTGCTTGTGTATGATCGAAGTCGGCACCACTACCACCTTTTTAAAAGAAACATAAGAAAACTTTACAGCAGATGCCCTGGTCAGATCATCCGGTATTCCATTGTCAAGTTTTATATAAAATGCTGCATTTCCATATCCCGAATCTGTGTTTCCGGTAATATGCACACCTTTATCATCCTGATTTATATATCCCTTTTGAGCTACCCTGCCGTAACCGGCAAAACCGATACACCTTCCGTAGATCGTTGTACCGTCCAGCTCAAGTGATACGCGCTCTCCACATCTGCTATATTGTCCTTATATACTTTATAGCTATTGCTATCCTTTACCTGAACCAGCAGTACGTCCGTGGAATTTCCGGTTATCTGCAGGATATCTGAGCCTTCCTCCACATTATCTCCTGCCTTGACACTCACCTTTGAAACTTTTCCGTCATTTTTGGCATATACTGAAATATTTCCTTTGCCGTCATTTCCTGCGCTTATGCTGTCATATGCTGACTGTAGCCTGGAAAGCTGATAGATGTGGTCTGCACAGGCAAGTTTTTCTGCAGATTCAATAATTGTAAATTCAGTTTCAACTGCTGCTCATCATATGCTGTATCCGGCTTTTCATCCTGCCGGTTATTTTCTTCTGCGCTGCTACCACCTTCAGATAAATCTTTTATCTGTTTATCGTAATCAGCAATCTTCTGCGCATAGGATTCATTCTCCGAGTCGATCGCATTTTTCGCCTCTGTTATAGCAGCTTTGCCCTCTCCGGTATCCACCACGTAAAGCAGCATGCCCTTTCTACCGTATCGTCCTGCTTCACATTGACCGATACGATCTGCCCTTCATAATCACAGGTTTCGGTTATCGTCCCTGCGTCAGATCTGCTGTAGCGCACACCGTAGTTTGCTATATCAAAGTCAGACCTTGTTACCGTATATTTGCTATACTTTGTCGGAACCGATCTGTAGAATTATAGTAGACCAGCTCCCCTCTTTTAAGCCCTCTGTGACCTGTGTATAGTTTTCATCAGACTCACCTGTTGTTATGATGCGTTTCTCGCGGCCGCCCTCATCATTTTTCACATAGACATATCTGGTATCGCCATCCTTATAGATGGAATCTTTTCCCACGACAAGTGCCTGATTTGCTTTTGTCTTTTCAAAATATACCGGATACATCTGTCCTGCCGTAAGAAACGGCTTTTCCCTGCTTTCCACGCACACATCCGGATATCGGTTGTTTATCTTTGAAAGTACCAAAACCTCTGATGTATATTGAGACTCAGTGACATCATATTTTTCGCCATCGACTATCACATATTTCTTGTCATAATCGCTGTATTTGTACTCATTTATGGCTGTGCCCTTTATATCCAGCACAAGGTCATCCGTATCTGAGACAATGACTATATTCTCGTATGCCGCAGCAGACCTTCCATCTGTCAGCTTCTTAGTGTAAGTGACAAGACCGCTGTGGGCTGCCTTAAGCGTTCCATCATCAACAATCTGCTGATATGAAGCCATCTGCTCATTGATCTTTTGCACTCGGTATTCGTGAAGCTGCTTATCGTACCGTTCATTTTCCTGTTCTGTGGCAATCTGCGTATTGTAATCCTCTTCTGTGCTCTCTTTTTCTCAATCTGTTCTGTTGAAAGTTCGTCCGTATCCGCAGCCTGACTCTCCCATAATTTGATCTGCGTATCCGAGATCTGAGCGGATATCTCATATGTCTCATTCTCATGCGCCAGCGCATCCTTACATTCCTGCAACTGTTTTTTTGCCTCATCCACATCACAGACTGCAAGCACATCCCCTACATTTACTGTATCTCCCGGCTCCACATATATCTGTGAAATATTTACATTGGCACTGTAGTAATTGCAGTAATCCCTAGGAACTGCGGTAGCCATCAGCACCTGCAGGAGCCGATCGTACCGTATTCCACAGGTCTATAGGCTTCATTTAACGCTACAGGTTCTTCAAGCTTTGGTATGCTGCTTTCTGTCATTTTTCCACAGCCGCCTGCCACAAACGATACACATATCCCCAGTACTGCCAGTTTTTATTGATAAAAGGTTTCTGTTCTTCACTGCAAAACCACCTCATCCCCGCTTTTAAGTCCTTCTGTGATGATCCGGTAGTCTCCTACCTGATCTCCGACACTTATCCATACCGCCTGTCTGTATCCATTCTCATCCAGTGTGTATACAAAATACCTGCCATCCTTCTCATGTACTGCGTCCTTTGCACATACACAGCATTTTCTATAGCAGGGCGCGTCACTTCCATGGAAAATATCTGTGCATCCGATACTGCCGACATGTCCGATACCGGTTCAAAAACAAGCTTTTGATCGTCCACCTCTTTTACCTTAAGTTCAAACTCTATATCAGATGCAGTTGCCGTGTATACATCACCCACATTAAAGTCATAGCCTTCCGGTCTGTCAGCCTCGTAATTGCCGTTTCCGCTGATTTCTGTTATAAGATTGCTGCCCGGTTCAAAAACCCCCGCCAAAAGCGAATTGTTCATTGCTGTGATCGTGCCATCCTCGGATGCCGTGATCTGATATCTCGACAGTTTTTCCTCTGCCTCATCAAGATAAAGCTGCGCAACCTCTGTATCCTTATCAAGCTGGGCAATATCGCTTGAATAATCCTGAGTATCATCGATTTTCATAATAGCCCTGTAGTGCTCTGCCAGAAGCTTATTCTGACTGATCTGCCCGCTGTAGTCCTCAATCTTTTTCTGTATCTCCCCGGATTTAAAAGCCACCATTATATCGCCCTTTTCACATGATCACCCACTGCCACATTTACCTTTTCGAGCGTAAGCTCCGTGTTTGTCGCACCATAGGAAAACCTGGTATAGCCCTGCGCGCTCAGACTGATGGTAGTCTGAGGTGTGAGTGAACCGCTCTGTACCGTAACTGTCTGGTTTGATATTTTCTCGTAGGAAGCTCTGTCCGTCTGTGCAAGCTCCTTTTGTGCCGCCCCACATCCTGAAAATAAAATAGAGGTAATTGCAGCGGCAAGTGTCAAACGCCCTACATATTTTTCTTTTTATTAATCATATATTTTCCACATCTTTTCCAAATAAATATGAACCTGATCTATTATCTAAAAATGTAACTCCATGTATAAACTTTATTGCAGCCAATAACAGTATCTTATATTAGATCATCACTCCTTATGATCGTGCCGTCTATCGCATTCACATACACCGGATATCTGTCGTAGCCCTTATCCTGTTTTGACAGACACCATGCCGGAACATAAGTACATTTATCCTTGTCAGATGCATCCTTCAAACGGATATATCCGAGCTTTAGATTGTTGTAAGTGTGATTTTGTGTAAAATCATACTGCTCTGAATTCTTTGTCATGTCATCCTTGATGATCTCTTTATAGTGTCCATTGACAAGAGTTCTACGTTTTTGACTCATTTACAATATCAACCGGGTAAGAAACAGAAAATTCCGTCACTCCCGATCCGTCACAATAAAGGAACTGCTGCCATATGGCATAAAATCATCATAGTTATCGAGTGTCTCCCATATATCCATATTCCGGGTGAAATCGAGTGACTTGCAAAACGCTATGCCATCCACACCCTCGCCATAATCTATGATATATCCCCAGGCTGTATCCTTTATGACGCTCTCTTTATCATCAGTTTTTACAGTATCATCACCATCCTCTATCACTCCTGCGCTCCACTCGTAGTCTGATGTTCCTATATATACCTGTGAAGCCCTGCCTAATTTATTTTGAAATTCTTCTGCCTTTTTTATAGCTTCGTCTTTGATAATGCACACTCATTATCATATGAAGATGTAGTATCTCCACCTGTAGAGCCTCCGTTAAATCCCTCTACACCTTTCTCCTCTGCAAAGGATGGTGGTCCGTAATAGCCATACTCACTATCATCGTATAATGTCCCCTCACTTCCTGCCTTAAGAGGCTGTGCTGAAATATATTCAAGAGAGCCGTCCTCAGCAATTCCAAATCTAATCTCACAGAAAACATTACCAATATATCCCAGATACTCATTACAATCCGTATAATCTGTAGCTTTTCACGCGTATCCAGTGCAGACGGTTCTGCCTTTTCATACTGTTCCAGCAGATCATTTTCACTTTTCATCACCCTGCTGACGCCCTCTTCTGTGATAAGTCCCGCATCAATTTCCTGCTGATACCCGGCAATCTCATTTTTTACAACCTCCATGCTGTGATATATCTCTTCTTTCGTATAATGAGGTATGTCGTGATAATATACGGTACTATCGCCAAAATAAGCCTCTATCACACTCTTTTGAAATCGGCACCCACCTTTATATTCTTCACCTCAACAACCGACATGCTTTTGCAGTCCGGCAGGGTAATGTCTGCTGAAATATCCACATCCACACTTTTGTCAGATGTCTCAACAGAAAAGCTGTCATTCCATTTCGTACTGTCGTCAAACGCACTTATATCGCTTCCTGCTTTTGTGTTTATATTTTCAGTTTCCATATTGTAATCTACTTTTTCTGAACAGCCTGTGAGTGAGATGATTACTATCGCTTCAACGATCGTCATAGCCGCTGCGAGTATTCTTGTGTGTTTTCTCATATGCCAATCCTCCCTGATATGTCACATTTTTTCTACAACATAATTATTCCTGTGAAAGTACGGTCCGATGTAAACATTCTGTATCTTAACTCAGATCGTCCGGATGTATCACACTTCCGTCAATCGCGTTGATAAATACAGGGCATGCATTTGTAGTGTCTTTCTGCAGCAATTCCAGACTCCATGCCGGAATATAACTGTATTTTTGCATATCAGTCCGGTTGTTTACCCTTATGTATGCAAGTTTTAGAGTGTAATATTTTACATTTGTATCCAGTACATATTCATCAGCATTGTTTTAAGCTCATCCCGGGCAATATCAAATATATTTTCTAAAGGAAGCATTTCTACATTTTCCTGTTTTCTTACTATACTTACCGGGCAGTCTATAAAGAAAGTACCTATACCATATTTATCAATATAAAAATTGTAGAATTCATTATCAAAAGTATCCTCTATACTATCACCATATTTCATATTGTATCCGCTGTAATCCATCGGGTTTAAAGCATCATCAAATAATATTTTGCCAACTCCGATATTGTAGTAAAATCTATAACCACTTACACACTCATGTATATCATCTTCATGATACACATGATCGGCTCTTTCGTTATATCCACTCCATTTCAGCTGCGAGCTCTCAGTCTGCGGGATGGATGAAAAACCTGTCTCTTTCAAAAAGCTGTCTATCATATTCCCCGCTTCTTCTATTGTGATACCCGATTCATTTTCCTCCTGCGCGATTTCCTCTCCCGATGTATCCTGTGAATCCGTGATATCATTTACCGTATCATATTCCATGAGTGAATCCGGTCCAAAGTATTGCTGCACATATCCATCGTTAAATATATTGCTCCACTCGTATTCATTACTTCCTGTCTTTTGGTATATCCCTCAATCGGACCTGCGCCAATTCCCGACAGCCATTTATTTTCATCACCATCTGCAACAAAATTCATGTTATACCAGGTGTTTCCTTTTTTTCCTACAAACTCATCACATGAATCATACTCTGTAGCTATAGTCCATTCATCCCCGGCATTTTCCAGATAATGCGTATACTCCTTCAAAAACTCAGCTCTGTTTCCTGTGCCAGATGTATCAGTTGGTGTTGTTGAGGAATTTATGGAATCAATAAGATTTTGAAGCTGTGTTTTTGTCCAATGTTCCTTATCATAGTAATAAATCTGTGACTCTCCAAAGTATGCCTTCAATACCTTTTCCTTGAGCTTTGCAGAATAAGGTATCTTTTCCACTTCAACTACTGACATTGTCTTACAATCAGGCAGTTCCACTTTTGCACTTATATCTATATTTACATTTCCAATTTCTGTCTGCACGGAAAACTCATCGCTGTAGGTCTCATCTGTACTAAAATCCTTTACATTGCATACAGCACTTTTTGTCAGTTTTTCTGTATTAGTGTCATAATCTACCTTTTTATCTGCACAGCCTGCCAGTGATGTGAGGACAATTGCCTCGATGAGTGTCATAATTGCTGCAAATATTCTCATGCTTCGTGAAGATATGTTACCCCTTTTATCCATATGCGGCTCTCCTCCCTTTTTGTTCTTTCCCGGTGACTATTCAGAATAGTTATCTTCCATGTTGTTATAATGAGTATATATGTCAGTTGTAAACTTTTTGTATCATACATTGCATTTTTTATTATAAAAAACCGGTCTGCACATACTTATGCAAACCGGGTCTATATCACTTCTCATGAATCGCATATACATATTCATTTTCCTGTAAAAACTGCAGCACCTCATAGCTTTCATTATTTTTTTGCTCCACTGCTGTTGTCTCGGATATCAGTTTAAGCTTTGAAAAATCTATCCCGCTGTAGTCAAAATATCCTTTGTAAGCAGACAAATCAGTTTCTGCCTGTGATTCATCATCTGCATGCAAAACCTCTTTATATTCACTCATATCACTAATATCCTTCATATGTGCTTTTGCCATAATGATTGTCCCATCCTCAAGCATCCAGATTGTATGATTTTGTGTACCATCATACTTCTCAAACCTGATTATCCAGTAATATGCCGTATATGTGTTAAAGGTATTATCCGATGCCTTTTTCGCTGCTGCCTCCCACGTATACCAGTTAGAGTAGTCGTGAAAGATTTACAGGATAGAGCTTTTCGTCATAAAGCTTTTCCATGCTTTTCTGCATGTGGCAACTGCCTGATAATCCTGCTCATCCATCTCATAAGAGGCAGCATCATCTGTCGTGCTGTCCCACTGCCCATCTATGAGCGAGAGCTTCTCCGACAATTTCAGATTGGCAGATGCTTCCTTTGCCATTACAGAACCTGAAGGCAGATAGCTTTTAGGAACCTTCGCCACATGATCATGTTCACTTTTCTGGTTTGCCTCAAGCACTATGCCAGGCACCATGATGCCTGCTATTACTATACAGATTACTGCAACAGACATTATTATTAATTTGAAGCTGTCTTTTTCATATCTTCCTTTAAATCTTACGAATTTACCATTTTTTATATCTATATTGCGTTCAGATTACCACGGCAGCAAAATCCTCATCGTTGTTCCGCATCCGGGTTCACTTTCCACAGAAAGTACTGCATTATGGTGCTCTAAAATGATTGCCACAAGCGACATTCCGATTCCGGCACCGCCCTCTTTTCTGGCTCTTGATTTGTCTGCCATATAAAACTCATCACAGATTTTTGCCGCCTGCTCTTTAGTCATTCCAATTCCGTGATCAATTATGCAGATTTCATATGCCCTCATACATTTCCTGTCATCTGCTGATTCGGCTTCGCCTATATCCGTTTTATCTTTACGTATATTACAAGCCATATTGTCCACAATTTTTCCTGTAACCTCAACCTGCTGACCTTCTTCTGACGCTTTCCTTGCATTATCCATCAGATTGACAAGTGCTGTAACCAAAGCTCTCTATTCACGGTCAGCACAGTATCCTCTATCTCTGTTTCTATAGTAAGATGCCTGTTTTCGTATGCAGGCTCAACAACCTTACCACCTCTGCACAAAGATCTGCCATATGAACCCGCGCTTTTTCAATATCATGCCGGCGAAGATATATCAGCTCAAAAAGCTTCTGCGACATGCTCTCCAGACGTTTTCCCTCCGAAAAGATATATCCAAGCGCCATCATCTGCTCCTCTCTCGGAAGCTCCAGTGAACGCATCGTGTCTGCATATCCAATGATTGACGTCATAGGGTTTTATCTCGTGTGTAAAATCCGCTACAAACTGCTCACGCCTGTGCACCATATCGTTAAGCTCGTCTACATGATCCGATACTGCCTGCGCCATGATATTAAATTTCTGCGCAAGAAGCCCTATCTCATCATGACTTTTTACGTTTACCCTTGTGGCATAATCCCCCTGCGCTATTTCCTCGCTGACATGGTTAAGCTTCTCGAGCGGCTTAGTCATGTATCTGCTGATAAAATACATTGCTGCCGACTATGCAATCAATATGACTATTATTATCAGCTGAAATAGTTTATCTGCTCATCAAGCAGTGTATACGCCTCTGATGCATCGCATTTACTTACTATCCAGAGATTTTTTCATCTATCACACTCTGCGATGTAACATAGATATAGTGCTTTTGGGATTCTTCTTTAATCACATAGTTTTTGTTTCCTGTTGTGAGATTTTTAAAAAGTGTATCACTTATCCTTGCATCACTTTTGTCATCTGTATATACTTTTTCACCATCAAAATATATGTAGAAAAATGAATCCCTTGAGCGCACACTGCTGCTTACACGGCTTCCGATCTGCGGAAGTTGCGCGGCTATTGATGATGCGGAAATGCTGCTCTTTCTGCATTATTGTTATCTGTATTATTGTTCGAAGTTTCAGAATTATCGGAAACTGAATTTAAAAGCTGCAAAAGCTCATACTCCACAGAGGACTGTACCAGATTATTCTGCACAATAGCGTTTTAAGCTGTGTCTGCTTCGCCAGCTCAAAATTCTTGTGTATCATGAGGTATCCCACCAGCCCCAGTCCAAGTGAAAGCAGTATTAAGTTTGTGAACAATACCTTGTACGAATTTCATTTATCCCTCTTTTTGTATATTACGCTTACCCATATTTAATGGTCTTTAGTTTTCTATTCTTCCAGCCTGTATCCTGCCTTAAATACGGTTTTAAGGCTGTCTCCTATATCAAGCTTTTTGCGCAGTCTCTGTATGTGAAGATCGAGAGTCCTCGACTCGACAGAGTACTCACTTCCCCATATTTCTTCATATATTTTTTCTCTGAAAAGTGTGATATTTTTTTTTTTATTTCAAAGCTCAAGCAGCTCAAATTCCTTTGGTGTAAGCTCTATATGCTTCCCTGCCTTTGATACATTCTGGTTTTCGTATCGATAGCTATATCCTTAAAGGTGAGCTGCTGCTCCATCTTATTATAACGTCTTAGCACTATATTTACCCGGGCTAAAAGCTCAACAATCTCAAATGGCTTTACCATATAGTCCTCGGCACCGGACGTGAGACCTCTTAGCCTGTCATCTAAAGTGGCTTTTGCTGTGAGAAATATAACAGGTATGCCAAGCGGCTTTATGTATTCCATAAGCTCAAAGCCGTTTAACTTCGGCAGCATTACATCAAGTATTATCAGGTCAAAATTTCTCTCCTCCAGAATATCCGCTGCCTCCATACCATCAAAGGCACAGGTGCAGCTATAGCCTGCTTTCATGAGATTTAATCTGATGAGGTCTGATATCGGTTTTTCGTCTTCTACTATTAGTATTTCTATCATCATATTCCTTCTAAAACTTTATTATCCGTAACTATTTTCCTTTATAAATCTTTGCATATTCTTCTTTTGCTGTCAATCCCGAGGAGCATATATTTAGCCTGCTTTATGCCTAGCTATTTATATATTAACAGCTACTTGTATCTAAAATGTATCAGACGCAAGCAATTACATACGAAAAATCCGCCATGCATACACTGCATGACGGATTACTCTTTAATCATATGCTGCTCCTTTAACCTATCTTCCACCTTAAAAATCACAATTATCTACACAACCCTGGTAAGTAGGGTTTTCATCCTCAAATGTATCAATTATTTCATAAGACTGAACATTACGGTTAATTAAACTGACCGGTTCCTTGCCAAATGATAATGAAAAGGGATTATTTTTCATCTCTGCGCTCCTGTTTTATAACTCTTTATAACTTTTAATAATTTTTATAACTCTTTATAACTTTGTAATCTTTTTATAACTTTTTATAACTTATTTGTCAAGGTCTTGTCCCATACGCACCCTACAGTCTAATATGTTCCCTACAGCCTCCTGTAGTTCTCAAGAAGCTTGTGCAGATCATCAATCTCTCCAATAAGCCTCTTTCCTATATCGGTATCCTTCACAAGCATACGTCTCTTATCATTCTCCTCGACCTCTGATGATGTCTCTATGTCAGTATTATTTATCAGGGCATCCTCCACCGATGTAAAAGGCGTGTGTGCCTTGAGCCTTAGACCATGTGAATTGTAAATCAGTGTATAGCCGGCGATACCGGTTTTCTTGTTCATCGCACGGCAGAAGCCTCCATCTATCACAAACAGCTTGCCATTGGCCCTGACAGGGTTCTCTCCCTCTATTGCGTGAACCGGTGTATGTCCATTTATAATATGCGCATCATCATCATACAGCCCGAACTCGTGCAGTATCTGACAGCAGAAGCTCTTATCGTAATACCTGCTGTAATATGGGTTAGAAGGCTCTTCCCACATGCTCTTGTCTGTAACATATTCCATCTCAAAGGTCTTAAGCCTTCTGCCGCACAGCGGTGATTTTTCTCCTCCCCACAAAAACCACATAAAGTCCACATCATCCTTATAAGGATTGTCCACATACGCAGCCCTTGCCTTCTCATCACATTTGTCAAGCAGCGCTCTTCCGTGATAAAATTCACCATCAATATACAGCTTATCAAAGGCTCCGTTGCTATCAACCGGAACACAGCCATGATAGAGCAGGTTGCCATTGTATACATTGTACATGCCGCCCTTATCATACAAAAATCTGACATGCTTGTGCAGGCGCTGTCCTGTCACAAACTGTCTGTGCAGCTTTCTCATGATGACAGTCTCCTCGTCACTTAGTGCGTAGGGTCTCTCATCATCAACGGTTGGAAAGCGCTTTCTGTCCACTCCTACATCCTGCAGCTCGTCCAGCCTGTCAAGCATCAGCCTGTTTCCCATCTCATACTCGGGATGTGCAAGTATAAGCTGCCCCTCAAGCTTAAAAAGCATTACTGTGATGGCCGCCCTTGCAGCCTCAATTCCATCCTCTATACCATATGTTTTCATGCCAAACAGCATTAGCTGTCGTAAGCTTATTCCGTAGGCATTCTCAAGAATTTCCACATTGTTGTATTTCAGATTGTTGCGGATGACATTACATATACATGCATCATTTCCACATGCCGCCCCCATCCAGAGAATGTCGTGATTGCCCCACTCGATATCAAGCGAGTGATAATCATAAAGCAGATCGAGAATCTTATCCGCGCTTCCTCCTCTGTCAAATACATCTCCCACAATGTGCAGATGGTCAACAGCAAGCCTCTTAATCAGTGCAGACAAAGCGATTATAAACTCATCCGCATCCTCCAAATCAATTATAGTCTTTAATATCTGCTTGTGATATCTGACCTGGTTTGCATCCTCATCCTCCTGCGCATGCAAAAGCTCATCGATAATGTACGCATATTCCTCAGGCAGAGCCTTTCTGACCTTCGACCTGGTGTACTTTGATGAGAGCAGCTTTGCGACAAGTATAAGCTGATTTAACGTCATAGCGTACCAGTCACTGTCTATCTTTCCCTGTTCATCAAGCAGGGCCATTTTCTCTCTTGGATAGTATATGAGCGTGCAAAGCTCCTGTCTGTCATAATCAGAAATCGTATCCTTGAAAATCAAATCCACCTTTTCCTTTATCACACCTGAGCAGTTGTTCATGATATGTAAAAGCCTCATACTCGCCATGTATATCACTCGGAAAAACTCCGTGCCCTTTGGCAGGTTTATAATCGCAGAAAGATTGACTATCTCCCTGATTACATCCTGACTTGATGAATAATTTTGCTTTAACAGCTTCAGATACTTTGTATTGCCTTTATCGTTGTACATATTTCCCCCGTAACCTCTTATTTTTCAATGAAATATATTAATTCGCTCCTATTCATGTTCCATGCTATACCGGATAAATCCCTTAAATTACATTTTTTTCATTATATAATAATTTTTTCCCCGCAACTAAACCTGTCATTTATACTAAAAAAGATGCGCAAAACTAATACTATTTTACGCATCTTTGACATATTTTATATTCTAAATAATTACATTTATTTCATGTACTCAGGTGTCACATTCCTGCCCATGCCCTCAAGCATTTCCTTGTCACTTCTGATTGTGGCACAGGCTACTGTCGTAAGCATGTTTCCTGTGATTGTGGCTTATGCTCCAGACTTGAATGCAAGCTCTCCGTCATTTGTAAGCAGCGCCCTGCCGGCTCCGAGACGTATGTCAGCTTCTGGATTTATATATCTGAAAAATGACACTGTACGCAGTATATCAGGCTCGTTTATATGCTCAAGTCCCTCAAGCGGAGTGCCTGCAATCGGCATAAGCGCATTAAGCGGAATGGAATCCACTCCTACCTCTGCAAGGCTGACTGCCATATCCAGCCTGTCCTCCCAGGTCTCCACCCATTCCGATGATGCCGCCTGAGCACGCATACATGCCCTCTGCCTTCACCTTTTTAAGCGTCTCAATCTTCATATCATAGGTGTGTGTGGTGCATATATTGGGGAAATTACGCTTTGAGGTCTCTATATTGTGGTGATAGCTGCTGACACCTGCCTCGTGCAGTCTGTGAAGCTGCTCTGCTGAAAGAAATCCCATTGATGCACATAAATCAATCTTGCACTCTCTTTTCATAGTCTCATATGCATGTATTGCCTTGTCAAATTCCTCACCTGTCAGCGCTTTTCCCGCTGTAACTATCGAGAAACGGTCTACACCCTCTCTCTCATTCATCCTGCAAGCCTCAAGTATCTTTTCCTCAGGTAAAAAATCATAAACCTCACAATTTGTATGATTATGTGCCGACTGCGCACAGTATTTACAGTCCTCAGGGCATTTTCCGCTTCTTCCGTTTATTATCGAGCACAAATCTACCTTGTCGCCGATAAACTTCTCCCTGATCATATCTGCGCCCTTACACAGCTCGTCTAAATCACATGTAAGGAAAAATGATAGGTCATCCTCCCTTGTGATTCTTCTTCCGTCTATTATCTCCTGTGCCAGTGTTATTGGATCCATTTTAATCTCCTTCGTGTCCTGTATTTCTTCTCTCATTTAATAAGTATCATTATAATACATATCATCCGCTATAATTGTCAACTATAAATTTTTCCTCGGTTAACAATGATAATAAAAAAACAGAAAAACGTCAAGATGTTTTTATATATTTAAACCAGCATAATCAATGTTCCTGCTATGATGAGCACCAGTCCTGTAAAGGATTTAATCGTCAGTTTTTCCTTAAATACGAAATATGAAAACACGATTGACACAACTATGCTCAGCTTATCTATAGGCACTACGACACTCGCAAGTCCGTCCTGCAGTGCCTTGTAATAGCAAAGCCATGAGCCGCCTGTTGCAAGTCCCGAAAGGCAGATAAAGCCAAGCTCTTTTTTCTCTATATGCTTTATGGTGTGCTGTTTTCCTGTGGCAAATACCACTATCCAAGCCATGATAAACACCACTATCGTCCTTATTGCAGTTCCCAGATTAGAATTGATTCCCTCTATGCCGACCTTTCCCAGTATTGAGGTGAAGCTGGCAAAAACAGCAGACAGCACTGCATAAAACAGCCATCCATGAGAAGCCCCGGCCTTATTCTGCTCTTCCTGTGATATCTCCTTTTTTGTGATCATCATATACGTTCCAATTGCTATAAGCACCACACATACCAGCCTGAGTACATTTATCTCCTCTTTAAAAAAGATAAATGCAAGTATAATGGTCAGTATTGTGCTTGATTTATCAATCGGCACCACTCTGTTTACATCGCCAAGCTGGAGTGCTTTAAAATAACAAAGCCATGAGGCTCCGGTAGCGACTCAAAGCATCAGAAATATCCATGTCTTTGCTGACACAGCTGTGACCTGCCCCTGCGCTTTAACCACAAATACCATAATCCATGAAAAAATCAAAACTACAATTGTCCTGATTGCAGTTGCTACGTTTGAATCAGTTTTTGATACCACACTTTGCCAGTATTGATGTTATACCCGCAAAAATGCGGATCAAATGCATATAATACCCACATTTTTTTCTCTGTCTACGCTTCGGTCAACTACGTTGTCCGGAGTTCGAAACCTCCATTCTTCTAAATACAAAAAAACCGTTCAATGAACGGCTTCTTTTACGCTAATGAGACATCGGGGATTCGAACCCCGGACAACTTGATTAAAAGTCAAGTGCTCTACCACCTGAGCTAATATCCCATATATTCAGATTGTAACAGGGCTAGCTGGATTCGAACCAGCGAATGCAGCAGTCAAAGTGCTGTGCCTTACCACTTGGCGATAGCCCTTGAGTAATACTCGTGCGCCGCACGGATACGCATATAATGCGCACGACACTATTTGCATTAATGCAAAGGGTGGATAAAGGGATTCGAACCCACGGCCTCCAGAGCCACAATCTGGCGCGCTAACCAGCTGCGCTATACCCACCATATTTACTTCATATGGTCCATATGGAATTGATATGAAATAAAAAATGTGCCTGAAGGGATTCGAACCCCCGACCCACGGCTTAGAAGGCCGTTGCTCTATCCAACTGAGCTACAGACACATATGGGATACTGCGAATACTCCAATATCTAAGCGGGTGATGGGAATCGAACCCACGTGATCAGCTTGGAAGGCTGGAGTTCTACCATTGAACTACACCCGCTTACAATCGGGGTGACAGGATTCGAACCTGCGACCTCTTGATCCCAAATCAAGCGCTCTAGCCAAGCTGAGCCACACCCCGAAGGATTTGTTTGCGTTCTTTCCGTGACGCAAGAATTAGTATATAGCAAAGGGCAGAATATGTCAACAACTTTTTTTTTTTTTTATTTTTTTAAAGTAGCTGCCGGTCAGCTTAAAAGAGCTTCCGGCAGGCATTTTATCCGTATACGTTGCAATTCAACTCCTATACTCTAGATCACCTTCACAAGCATCTCTTTCATGGCGCGAAGAGCCTTGCCTCGATGGCTTATGGCATTCTTCTGCTGGGGAGTAAGCTCTGCAGAAGAGCAGCCGTACTCATCTAAATAGAAGATAGGATCATAACCAAAGCCGTTGGCTCCCGCTATCTCCCATCCTATATAGCCCTCCATAGTCTGTCTGGTCACAAGTTCCTTTCCATCCGGCAGCACTGCGGCGATAGCACACACAAAGCGGGCTGTACGCTTCTCCTTTGGCACACCGTCAAGGCGTTCTATAAGGTTATTATTCTTTATATCATAGGAAGTATCCTCACCCATATAGCGTGCTGAATATACTCCCGGTTCCTTATTCAGATAGTCAATCTCAAGTCCTGAAGTCGTCTGCGAGAACAATTGCATCTGTGTGTGCCGCAATTGCGCGTGCCTTAATCAGCGCATTGTCTTCAAAGGTCTTCCCATCCTCCACTATATCCACATTGATACCTGCTTCCTTCATTGAACGGATATCCACGTCACAGTCTGAAAGTATCTCTTTGATTTCTCTGAGCTTATCCTTGTTTCCTGTTGCAAATATGATTTTGTCATAATATATTTCCTTCCTTCTTTTTCTATTCGGACAATCTCCCAATACAGCTAGTAGCCCTCATCAAAGGCCTGCATGATTGCATTGTATATACCCTGAGCTGCCTGTTTCTGATAGTCTGCATTGGCCAGATTGTCAAGCTCCTGTCTGTTGGTCATGAAGCCCACCTCCACAAGTGCAACCGGAGCCTCACTTGTTCTTATTATATATATGTCATCTGCAGGAAGCAGCCCAAATGCCCTGTTTCCTGTCGCAGCTGTCACGTTATCCATGCAAATCTGTGCAAGGTGTTTACTTCCGAGCTCTCTGTTATCTGACTGGCTGTAGAGCACCTGCGTACCCGAAACCGCGGTGAAATTGCCCTTTTCATATGAGTTGCAATGCACGCTTATAAATAAATCCGCATCCGCCTTATTGGCAAGTGCCGCTCTCTGCTGCAGTGTAGGATTGGTATCTGTTGTCCTGGTGTAGAATATCCCAAGCCTTTTGTCACCTGAATAGCTGTCAAGCTGTTCCTTAAGTGCCAGCACTATGTCCAGATTGATGCTTTTTTCCTCTATTCCGTTTCGCACGGCACCGGTCATACGGCCGCCGTGACCTGCATCTATTATGATGACCTTATCGTATATATCATGCAGATTGACAAAGCTCAGATAAAGATATCCATTCTCTATGCGCTGCTTCACCTGATAGAGCTTGTCTGTAGTGATAGCTATCACACCATCTGCCCCATTGCGGTAATACTGCATGGAGTCTATATGATTTGACCTGCCTGTCATGGAATACTTCGTAAAGTAATTGTCCACATCAGCCTTAAGCTTTACATAGACCGTCTGCGTCAGGGCATCGGTTTCCACCGATATACTCTGGCGCTCCCCTTCTGAGTCGTCCGGCAGCTCTATCCTTAAATCATCCTCAAAGCCGGCTTTCTCCTGCAATATCTCATCAGGGTTCTTCTCCTGCTTTGCATCTGTGGAAGCCTTGACATAGTTTTGCAGCACATTATCCTCCAGTGCTTTTGCCATATCATACTTCTCATTTATAGCCGGAAGCTTTTCAAGCGTGACCGGCACGATAAGTGCAAGCATAACGAAAAATACTGTTATTATCTTTAGAATATTTCTGTACATATCATCTATTATCAGAAAAGGCCTTTATACAGAGGTTACAATCCTGTTTTTCCTTTACATTGATATATGCCACACCATCATAGCTGATGTAGCCCTCGCCATCATCCAGATTGACCGTAGACATGTATGCTTCTCCCGAGTTGTACTCTATAGCCATCGGATGAGTCGAGCCCGGTGTATTTATATAAAGTACAATGGCATAACGCTCACCGGACTCCAAATCAACAGGCTCATCAAAATCAACAGTGTAATAGCCTGCATTTTTTAGTGACCCCTCAGCCACCAGCGTCTTATTTTTAAAAGAATACTCATTCTCAAAATTCTTAACTACATACAGCTTGTATGAGGTATCCGCTGCTGTAGCATAAAAGCCGGAAGCCCTTAGTGATTCAGCCGACTGTGCGGTAAATATGTTGGCTCCGTACATATCCTCCTTGTCGTAGCCCATCTTTCCTACCCAGCCACACAGGTCACTCTGGTATATATTATCATAATTGTCAGCACTCTCTATATCTGTATAAACAACATTGTGCGTGCCCACATTTGTATCGTAGTATGACACATAGAACACCCCATTGTCTCCAAAACTGCTGCCCCAGCTGTTCTGGCATATAAAGGCTCCATCTCCTTCCAGATCCACATTGAAGTTTTCCTTAGGGTAATTGTCATCCCAGCCAATTATAACAACATCATGATTTGGCTTATCCTGACCCATGTAACAGTAAGAATTAGTCTGCTTATTGTAATAAGGAGTCTTTGTCTTTGAGCTTGCTATTGTACTGTAAAGCGATGTCTGCACACCACCATATTTGAAAACAGCCTCCTTTATGCCCTGATAGTCCTTTCCATCTATGATAAGCATCTGCTGCACATGCTTTACTGCAGCAAGATCATCGCGTGTCACTCCATCTCCGTAAGGATCATCCGCATCATAAACCGGTCCCTGCCATGCTGCCAGATATGCCATTCCCATGGTGTACTCTCCACCATCATACTGATTGACGTTGAAGGAATTGCTCATACTCATATGATCCACGGAAAACAAAAGCTGCTCCTCCGGCATAAGGGCTGACTCGAGTGCACTTGTGGCCGCAAAGCCCAACAGGTGCCATAGCTGCCCTGATCCCTGATTAGTGACACACGCTGTCTTTCCCTCAGATCATACTTTGTTGGCACCGTTGATACACCCTCGGATTTGTCTGTCATAGTGAGCGTATTTGTCGCCGTATCAAAGCTGCAGGTCATATCCAAAAGTTTAGACAGCTTGTCTAAGCTTGCATAAAACTGCCCCTTATACTGTACAAAGCCATTGTCATCTGCCAGCTTGAAATCAGCTGTCAGACTGTGCTTTTCCACCAGAAGCTCATTTTATTGTATACATGTGCACTGCTGTTTAGTGCATCGCGAAGCATAGACACGGGAACCATTATATTTCTGTTCTCATCCATATACACATGCTCATCCTCGCTCGTATACTCCTTATTTTCTATCCTAAGCCTGATGGTGGTGCCATTTACATCAGCAGCCACAAGCGGACTCCATATAGTATTATCTATCTGTGCTCCTCTGAACGCGCCAAGTGTAGAGCTGTCCTTTGCATATATGTAAAAATTAGACACAAAGATAAGTGCCAAGATTAATGTAAATGCAATATATCTCTTTGAATATTTCATATACCCTGCTAATCCTTTTTCCTTCTCGGAGGCTTAGGCCCCATAAACTGATAAAAATATGTCTTTATCATACCATTGTAGATTTTCCTGTTTTTGTCAGCTTTTCTGCCGATATAGCGCTCTGTATCCTCATAGCTCGTAATCAGATACATCGACCATGCATCAAGCCTCTTATAAGCTTCTCCAATCTGTGAATACAGTGCCGGGAGCGCTGATTTCTCCTCGAGTCGCTCACCGTATGGAGGATTTGAGATAATAAATCCGTACTTCTTCGGGTGATGCAGGTCAGCCACAGCCCTCTGCTGGAAATGAATCATGTGCTCCACTCCGGCTCTCTTGGCATTTTCCCTGGCTGCAGCCACCACATCAGGGTCAATGTCATAGCCCTGATGTCCACCTGCACATCCTTATCTATCATATCCTCAGCCTCCTGCACAGCCTCATACCACAGCTTTCTTGGTATGATATTGGTCCAGCTCTCAGCTGTAAACTCCTGTTCATACCGGGTGCTATATTAGCTGCCATCATGGCTGCCTCTATCGGAAATGTACCACTGCCGCAAAACGGATCCACAAGTATTCTGTCTGCATGCCATGGTGTAAGCATGATGAGCGATGCTGCAAGTGTCTCAGTCAACGGCGCCTTGCTCGTTGCCAGACGGTATCCTCTCTTGTGAAGGGAATCCCCCGATGTATCAAGTGTCACCATCACCTCATCCTTGTACAGAAAACCCTTACCGGATACTGTGCTCCGTCCTCCGGGAACCAGTCAATGTGATAAGACCTCTTCATTCTCTCAACCATAGCCTTTTTCACGATAGACTGTATATCAGATGGTGAAAAAGCTTACTCTTTATGGAAGAAGCCTTTTCACCCAGAATCTGCCGTCCTTTGAATATAATTTTCCCATGGAGAGCCTTTACATTTTCAAAAGCTCATCAAATGTGGCAGCCTTAAAGCGTCCTACCAAGTAATACTCTCTGCGCCTCTTAAGAATATATTCGCTCTGCATATAGCCTCAGCATCGCCCTCAAACGATACCCTGCCGTCCTCCACACGTGTTATCTCATATCCCAGATCATATATCTCCCTCTTGACTACTGCCTCAAGGCCAAAATGACATGGCACAACAAGCTCAAATCTATTCATATATTGTGTAACTGCCTTTCTATAATTGTACTTTACATTGTTATCTAATATTGTTGCATAAATTTCAATTTTTTTAAATAGTTTCAGCCATATTTCTGCAACTTTTTTTGATATCCGCACATAGCATTGTATCCACCTATGACTGTCGCTGTATCAAAACCGCGATTTCCCAGATATCTGGCCAGCTTCATGCTGCTTCCACCATGCGTGCAGTAAAAAATCACACTCTGTGACGCATCGAGTTCACTCTCATATGAATCCGTGATATCCATAGGCATACTGAGTGCGCCTTTCCAGTGCGACCTGTCATATTCCTCTCTTGTTCTTATATCTATAAGCAGTGCATTCATTTCTTTTTGCACCTTATAAAGCTCATCCGCATAAACTATTTTAAATTTCATACATCCATACGCCAAAATACGAATTTACATTATGATATTCATTTTATTATGAGATGTGAACTGCGATAAATCACCAAAATCATTACAGCCGGTGCTTTAGCACTTTAGCTCTTTAATAAATTAACTCGTTTTGTTAAAATTATATTATTTTGTGTTTCAAAGTATTGCTTTTTAATTACTGTTATTTTATAATGTTTCCGAAGAGAGAAATCTTTTCAATGTTATACCTCTTATTAATTATTTATACTCCCCTCAAAAGAGCCGGTCACATGACCGGCTCTTTTATACTGCTTATATTTTTTATATTTATCAATCCAAAAGCATCTCATACTCTGTTAACGGCAGTGGCTTTGAATAATAAAAGCCCTGTATACTGTCGCAGTCTATATTCTTCAAAAACTCTACCTGCTCCTGACTCTCAACGCCCTCGGCGGTCACGCAGATTCCAGCTCCTTGGCCAGTGCTATCGTGTGCACAAGCAGCCTCTCACCATTTGAATCTCCTATATAGTCAATCAGGCTCTTGTCGATTTTGAGTGTATCAAAGCACTTCATATTGAGGGTAACAAGTGATGAATAGCCTGAGCCAAAATCATCCACCAAAAGTGGAAATCCATTGCCATGGAATTTATCCGCAATACTCTTGATTTCATCATTATCGACCGCTGCACTCTCTGTAATCTCTATAGGCACAAGATGTGTGTATATGCCGATTCTTCTTGCTATATCATGATATCTTTTGACCACAGACTCAAAGTACAGGCTCGCTCTGGACAGGTTGATTGAGATAGGAACTATTTTTTTCCCTTCATCAAGCCATCTTCTCTGATGTGTACACACCTCGCGGAATACATACTCATCAAGCGCCTTAATCATGCCGTTTCTTTCAAAAGCGGTATAAATTTGGATGGCGGAATAATCTCATTATTTTCTCTTCTCCACCTGACAAGTCCCTCTGCACCGACCAGCTTGTTGGTCTTTGGAGCATACTTGGGCTGATATATCTCAATGATTGCACGTCCTTCCGCTCCTTGATCCGATTCTTGGCAAAGTTGGCCTCGCCGTATGCTTCCTCAACCTTTTTGCCCGGCTCCCATTTTGTCACACCAAAGTATGGCTGAATCTTTGGAATCTTTAAGGATTCTGAAACCTTAATAAGCTGTAAATTGATGGTCTCTATCTTTCTGATAACCTTATTTATCTTGTCATCCGCAAAGAAAATAACAAATCTGTCTGCATTTATATGACCTGATATGTCATTATATCCTACAACACCGCGTATATTTTCAGAAATCCATCTAAGCGCCTCATCGCCCTTTGCCACACCACAGATGGAGTTCACTATCTTGAAGGAGTGAATATCCATGGAAATCAGATATCCTGATACGTTTCTGTCACGCAGCTTCTTTTAAAACTCTCGTAATTGTTGCCTCCGTCACTGCATCCACATACGCTATACGCTCAAGCTCTTTGCTTCTCCGGGCTTATATCCGAAAGCCCGCTATCATCTTGTGCAGCTCTCCCACGCCAGACACATTGACAAACTTTGCTCTGCAATACTGTACCTGTCCATCCCTCACGATGCGGCAATCATGCTGATAGGTATCCTTTATCAAAAACTGCCTGCGCAGATTATTAATTGATGTCTCTAAAAGCATGTGAAGCTTATCCTCTTCTAAGACGATAGCATTTACATACTGTTCCATCATCTCATTATAGCCCGGTTTTGACTCAAGCACTTCTCCAAACATAGCACGGACAGAAGGATTCATCCTGTACGGATACATCTTATTGTTGTCTACATCTACATAGTAGATACTGTTGAAGTTGCTTCCTAAAGCATTCACCATCTCACTCTCGTTAAGACGCTCATCAAGCTGCTCAGCAAGCCCTATTGCCTCAACTGTTCTGCCATCATCATCAAAGCAAATCGACTTGAATGATATCCTGTAGGTATCTGTTCCTTCCTTGGCATGCAGTACTACAGTAGCAAATTTTTCTCCATCTGCAATCTGTTCAACAGCCTTCAGCAGATTGTTCCTGTCAACCATGCTGTCTATAAACGGATTGTTTATAATATCCACATTTTTCTCTTCTGAGTCATCTAATGAATCCTCTGATAAAAGACCTCAAACGGCATTCCTGCGGAAAGCACTTAAAAACATACTTTCCCCAGGATGCGAATGCGGTCTTTATATCCATCTCTATATTGTTTTCATCATCAAATCTATTACTCATAATAATTCCCACAAAAATAAAATAATTATTAAAACTCTTTCATACCTATCACTACTATATCATTAGTAAGTCATTTCGTAAAGTTTTGTTTTTACTAATTTTGTTCTTTTTGTGTATTTTATGAATATATATTTTATTTTATAGCGTCGAGTGCGTTTGAGATATCTGCAATCAAATCCACCTTGTCCTCAAGACCTAAGCTTATTCTGATAAGCTCTGCCGGCACTCCTGCTTCCTTAAGCTGCTCATCATTCATCTGACGATGCGTGCTTGTTGCGGATTTAAGCAGCAGGTTCTCGCATCTGCTACGTGTGTCTCGATTGCACCAAGCCTTAATGCCTTCATAAATGCAGACGCTGCCTCTCTGCCGCCCTTTAAGCCAAATGATACGACTCCGCAGCCTCCGTTTGGAAGATACTTCTGTGCTCTCTCATAGTATTTGTTTGAAGGAAGCCGAGTAGTTTACATAGGCAACCTTTGGATGATTTTCCAAAAATTCAGCCACTGCCTGTCCATTTTCCACATGCTTTGGCATACGCACATGAAGTGACTCAAGGCCAAGATTCAGCATAAATGCATTCTGTGGTGACTGCATTGAACCAAAATCGCGCATAAGCTGTGCTGTACATTTGGTGATGAACGCACCTTCCTTGCCGAATTTCTCTGCATATGTGATGCCATGATAGCTGTCGTCGGTGTGCACAGTCCCGGATATTTATCTGCATGTGCCATCCAGTCGAATTTGCCGCTGTCTACGATTGCTCCACCGAGTGTGGCGCCGTGTCCGTCCATGTACTTTGTGGTAGAGTGTGTGACAATATCTGCGCCCCACTCAATTGGTCTGCAGTTTACAGGTGTCGGGAAGGTATTGTCCACTATAAGCGGTACTCCGTGCTCGTGTGCCACCTTTGCAAAAAGCTCTATATCAAGCACCGTAAGCGCAGGATTGGCAATAGTCTCACCAAACATAAGCTTTGTGTTCGGTCTGAATGCTGCACTCAGCTCCTCCTCTGTAGCATCAGGAGATACGAATGTAGCTGTAATACCCATCTTTGCCATAGTTACCGCGATGAGGTTGAATGTGCCTCCATAGATGGATGATGATGCCACGATATGGTCTCCGCACTCACATATGTTGAACATGGCATAGAAATTGGCTGCCTGTCCTGATGATGTGAGCATGGCAGCAGTGCCACCCTCCATAGCTGCGATTTTTCTTGCTACCGTGTCACAGGTCGGATTCTGCAGTCTGCTGTAGAAATAGCCCTCTGCCTCAAGGTCAAAAAGCTTTCCCATGTCCTCGCTTGTGTCATATTTGAATGTAGTTGACTGAATAATCGGAATCTGTCTCGGCTCTCCGTTTCCGGCTTTATAGCCTGCCTGTACACACTTTGTACCTATACTGTATTCTTTCATTGTGCTTCTCCTTTATTATGTTAATGTTTCAGTTGGATATAGTATATTACATTTGGCGCGTTTTGACAAATTCAGATTATATAACTTTTGTCACCATAAATTCTTAATCTTTAAAAGCATCTTTATAAGATATTTTATCTACCAACGCTTCATAACTGCTGTCATCAGCTTGCAGTATCTCTCTGACATTGTGCTGCTCTAATGCTGCTGTTGTTTTTTCACCTATCGAGTATGCTGTTTCCACGTATGCATTCTCCGGCAGCATATGAAAAAATCTTTCCACATTTGATGCGCTTGTAAAAACAGCTTCACTTACCATGTTTCCAATGCTTTCAGAAATACTCTCATATGCCTGCTCATTTACATATGCATCAATTTTTTCTAATTGACATATTTCTTTAAGCCCTGCCTCAAGGTCAGGTGAAGCCTCCTTTGCCGAGAAAATGCAGACTTTGATTTCATCATTATCGCCCATATACGAACTCAATTCTCCTGCAAGTCCTTTTCCGGTCTGTTCTGCCGGAATAATATCTGCATTTATGTGATGCTTTGCAAGCTCTTTTCTGTAGCTTTTCCCACCACCGCAAACCTTGCATTTGCTATAAGCCTGATGTCAGCCCCTGCCAGCTCCAGATTATAGAAAAATGATCTTACACCATTTTTGCTTGTAAAAACTATCCAGTCTGCTGATCTTACCTTATCAACAAATTTAGGAATTATAACTGGTTTAATTATGCCTGTCTTAACCGGTGTGATGTCTGCTCCAAGCTGCTGTAATTTTGCTATCAATTCGTTTGTTTTGATATACGGTACTGTGATCTTTCTTCCAAACAGCGGTCTTTTTTCAAAGAAATCAAGCCTGTCATTCAGTGAAACCACATCCCCCACAACGATTATAGCCGGTGATGTCAGCTTTGCTTCCTCGATTTTTTCTCCGATATCCGCAAGCGTTCCTATACATTTGCGCTGCGCGGCAAGTGTGCCGTTCGATATCACTGCTGCCGGAGTATCCGCTCTTCGTCCTGCTTTCATAAGCCCTGCTGCAATGCTTTTTACATGCGCAAGTCCCATCAAAAATACGCAGGTGATTGTCTCATCTGTAAGAAGGGAATAGTCTATATCTGCCTCCTCATCCTTTCTGCTGTGCGCTGTGATGACCTGAAAGCCTTTTGCTATGCCTCTGTGTGTGATAGGTATTCCTGCAGCCGCAAGCGCTGCAACCGATGAACTGACACCCGGTACCACTTCTACCTCTACATTTCTATCTACCAGGTAGAGAGCTTCCTCTCCGCCTCTTCCAAAGACATACGGATCTCCTCCCTTTAAACGGACTACAAGCTCATGATATTTTGATTTCTCGTACAAAAGCTCGTTTATGGCATCCTGCTTCATGACATGGTTGTGATTTTCCTTGCCCACATAAATAAGCTCACAGCCTGCCTTTGCCATTGAAAGAAACTCTGGTGATGACAGCCTGTCATACACCAGACAATCCGCCTGTTTTATATATTTTTCTCCTTTTAAAGTGAGCAGGCCCGTATCTCCCGGTCCTGCTCCAACTAATACTACTTTTCCTGTGTTTTCTCTCATGATTTTCCTAATTATTTTTCTACTGAATTATTATGATTAAAAATTATGACTTGATATTTTTAGTCGATTTCTAATTTATACCGAATATCGCGCACCGCACGCTCCACAATATCGTTTCTGTCTGATGTCATATCCCATACCTGCTCTGTCCTTGCTAGCTGTTTTCCATCCTCCGAGCCAAACATCGCAAGAAGCTTTAGCCTGTTATTTTTGTTGCTGTCATTACCGCGGTCTTTTTCACTTACAATATCACAGTATGCAGCCACAGGCAGATGACAGTTTCCACCGATTCGCTTTAAAATTCTCTCTCAATGCCTGCGCACAGATTGGTTTCTCATCTGACAAAGCATCAAGCTTTGCCATCAGCTTAGCATTGTCAGCACGTAGCTCAAGCGCCAGTGTGCCTGTGCCGGGGCCGGAATCATATCATCCTCTGAAAAGTACTGTGTGATCTCAGAATCTCTTCCGATACGCTTTATTCCCGCCGCTGCAAGTACGATTCCATCCAGCCTGTATTCGCTATACTTATTCTTTTTTCGTTAGCTATCTCATTGTTATTTACAGTATTATCGGCAACCTCTTCATATATAATTTCACCATCATATAGCTTACGAAGCCTCGTATCGATATTTCCGCGTATGCCAACCACCTTAAGGTCAGGACGCAGCTTTAAAAGCTGATACTTTCTGCGCTTGCTTCGGTTCCTATCACGGCACCATGAGGAAGCTCATCCAGTGAAGCGGCATTTTTAGCACCAAAACATCCCTTGGATCTTCACGCTTCCATGCCTTGGCAAATGTAAGCCCTGCTGCCGGTTCATCAGGCATATCCTTCATGGAATGGACTGCCATATGAATCTTTCCCGATAAAAGCTCGTCCTCTATCTCCTTTACGAAGATACCCTTTGAGCCAATCTTATCGAGTGACTTTTTCTGCTCTAAATCGCCTGTTGTCTTTATGATAACAGCCTTAAAATCATCATCCGGATATGCTCTTTTTAACTTATCTATCACGTAATCAGTCTGAACAAGAGCAAGCTTTGAGCCTCTCGTTCCTATTAAATACCTCATTTTACTCTCCTACGGATCATGCCATTTTCCATTTATAATTTATAAATGAACAACAACTTAAAATCTGTAATACCATACTTTAAACTATATTTCCGGAATTCTTCCATTATCAATAGCTGCACACAATATTTCTTTAAATACACGCTTTCTCTCGGCGAGTGTCATATTGCGCTATTACTCTTTCGCGGATCTGTCCCATGTATTCGTTCAGCTCACCAAGAAACGGAGTAAGAATCTCCTGCTCTTTGCCTTTCAGATACTGAGTCAGCACAGGGCTGTTTCCTCCGCTCGAAAATGCCGCAACAAGATTCTTTTCCTTTATGTATGACGGAAAAATAAAGCTGCAATCAGCCTTCTGATCGACCGCATTTACCATGATGCCATTAGCTTTGCAATACTCTGCAATCTCATGATTTAAAGCATTGTCATCAGTGGCAGCGATAACCATTTCCATGCCATCACAGTCTTTTCGTTCAAACCTTCTTTTTATGAACGTAATTCTATCTGCTGCATCCGGGTCCGTCTGATTGTTTTCTTTATTTGCCGTATATGAGCCCGTTTTATCCTCGCTTGCTATATCATCAATTGTAAGCTTTCTCAGCTCATCACATATATCCTCTGCCACAACCGTGACATTCGCGCCAAAATCCAGCATTACGATCACCTTGCGATATGCCACATTTCCACCGCCGACGATCAGACACTCTCTTTCCGTCATATCCACAAACATCGGAAAATACGCCATTTTTATCTCCCTGTAATACCATATCCATACTTTATTTCATATATTATTTCATGCCTTATTTTATACTTTATTATACGCTTTATGCTTTATTTTCCACCTTATTCTTCACACTGTAACCGTTTAATATTCCTGCAAAAACAGGACGAAGCTTAGCAGAAAACACTGCTGCCGATACGCATAATATAAAGTCCGGTGCAACAGTTATCAGACAGTAATCCACTATTACTATGCCCCAGCTGACAGGTGTTGCCACATAGAAATTCTTCATGCAGTAAAAGTATATCGCGCCAACTGTATAATATGCCACCAGTCCGACCGTTGCCGGAAGAATGAGTGTAAACGCATTGGTCTTTTTAAGCTTTTCTGTGATCGCTCCGATTAAAATGCTGCAAGCACAAAGCCTAAGAGGAACCCAAAGCCCGGTCTTAAAATATATGTAGGACCACCGCCTGCCGCAAATACAGGCACTCCCACCAGTCCGATGCACAGATACACTATCACGCTAAGCGATGCCAGCTTTGCCCCGAGCAGAAATCCCGCCATCAGCACAAAGAACCACTGTAATGTAAAATGCATGGTGTAAATAGGAAGTGGAATATCAATCTTGATAAATGCTCCAACTGCTATAAGTGCCGCAAAAAGTGCACATGTTGTAAGTTCCTTCGTTTTTAATTTCATTTTCGAACGCTCTTTCGTTTTATTAAATATACATGCTATAATAACATCTTTCTCTAAAAAAGAAAAGCCATCTTCGATGAAGCTGACTTTTCTTTGCAGCTTTCGCTGCGACTCAAAACATTAACATATGATTTAGAAGTAATATTCATCAGAATATATTCGTAAATCCTCTTTCGTGACCTGTCCACCCTCGATATGAAACGAGTTGATTACAGGATTTTCTGCCATAAGCGACATTATCATGTAGCTCGCATTTGGATCGTATGCAAGCTTTATATCCTCATCCGATGGCCTTGAAGGGCTAGACGGATGTGAATGCCAGTTGCCAAGCGGCTTAAGGCCGTTTGCTCTCATGTCCTTTATGGCTGCCAGCTGCTCCTTTGGATCCATTGTGAAATGGTCCTCGGCATGGTCTGTATTCGTCAGGTAATATACCTTTATGATGAGACGACCGTTTTCGTCCTCACTGCCTGCTATCAGACCGCACGCCTCCTCCGGCAGATGCTCTTTAGCATATTTTGCTATTTCATCCAGAAACGGATATTTCATTCTTATGATACTCATATCGTTCCTTTCCTTACTGTCTTTTTATTCCTGTGTACGAGGTGCATCAAATCTGCCCGCTGTCTCCTCGCAGACCTCCTGCTCGTAGTCGATTGGCTCGAGAATGGTCGGATGGTCGCCACAGACTGCACAGTTGTGTGTATCCTTTGGAAGCTTAATCTTGTGGAACTCCATGGTGAGTGCATCATATGTAAGCAGATATCCTGTGAGCAGCTCTCCAACACCGATTAAATACTTGATAGCCTCCATAGCCTGAAGCGAACCGATTACTCCGCCCATTGCTCCGATGACACCTGCCTGCTTACAGGTTGGAACTGCATCCTTCGGCGGTGGATTTTTAAATACACATCTGTAACATGGTCCTTCTCCCGGAACATATGTCATAAGCTGACCTTTAAAACGGATGATTCCTGCATGTGAAAACGGCTTTTTCTCAAGCACACATGCATCGTTGATTAAGAACTTTGCCGGGAAATTGTCAGTTCCATCGATGATGAAATCATAATCCCTGATAAGCTCTCTGATGTTTGACGCATCTACAAACATACGGTATGTATTGACCTGAACGTCCGGGTTCATGGCGTTCATTGTCTCTTTTGCTGACTTTACCTTTGCTTTTCCGATATCTGCTGTTCCGTGGATAATCTGTCTCTGCAGGTTGGAAAGATCTACCTCATCCGCATCCACAATTCCGATTGTTCCAACTCCTGCTGCTGCAAGGTACATAGCTGCCGGAGCTCCAAGTCCGCCGGCGCCGATAATAAGCACCTTGCCCTTTAATAATTTCTTCTGACCTTTAACGCCCACCTCATTAAGGATAATGTGGCGTGAATAGCGCTCGATCTGCTCATCAGTCATTGCCATTAGCATCCACCTCCCATGAAGTAAAGGAACTCTACATTGTCGCCATCCTTAAGCACTGTCTTTGGCTTATCCTCTGTGGCAACAAATTCCTCATTTATTGAAACTGTTACATACTCTGGCATATCTACATTCTCAAGCTCGATAAGCTCCGCAATGTAAGTCCATCCTTATATTCTTTCTTCTCTCCTGCTACTGTGATAGTCATTTTATTTCCTCCTGTGTCACAGATTATGGTATCTGTATGTGTTATTATCCTGTATCAGACTGCTTTATATAATAATCTAAAAACTATAATAATTCTTCAACCCATGCTTTCAAATCGGCAGGCTTTTGTACGCCGACCTTTCTGTCTAAGACCTCTGCGTCTTTTACAAAAGCAGTGTCGGATTCGCAGTCACCTCATACTCATCAGCGAGCTCTCCGTCAAAGTTTGTGTTGACCTTGTATACGTGAAGCTTATCCTCATAATCATCCTCGATATCTCCGAGAACCGGTGCCAGCTTCTTGCAGGCCACACATGAATCCGAGTAAAATCAACAATTACCGGAAGCTTGCTTTTTAATACTTTTTCATCGAAATCCGCCTTTGAAATTCTTGCTGCCATGATTAGTCCTCAACCTTTCTGACGTAAAGAGTGTATGTTCCATCCTCGTTGTCCTCGAGCTTAAGTATCTTGTGTCCCTCTTCCTTCATGCTTCTTGGAACATTCTGTACCGGCTCTCCATCATTCATACGGATTGCAAGCACCTCACCGTCATCTAATTCCTCTATTGCTACCTTTGCCTTTACAAATGTAAGAGGGCAAACCTTGTCAGTTATATCTACCTGATCGTCGAATGCTATATCTGCCATTTTGCATCTCCCTTCCTATACTCATATTTATTATATTTTTGCCGTAACCGTTGTTGTTTATGCATGCCGGATATTTTCTGCTATACATGGGGATTATTTACCCTCGTATGCTGCCTGAATCTCTTTTGAACTCTTCCTCGCCCACTCTCTGAAGAGTAAGTCTGAAACGCTCACCACCATTTGCATGCTTCTCGAAGAAACTAATTGCTGCATCTGTCACTCTGAAAAGAGTTTCCTTGTCGCGGATAATCGGGACTAGCTGCTCTCCTTTATAGATATTATTTCCGAAGGTTCCTCCAAAAGATACGATATATCCCGGAGTTCCTTTCCATGCATCCACCGGACAGCTCTTTACGCAGCGCGCACAGTTGTTACATTTGTCTCTGTCGATGACAATCCTGCCATCCTCCATGCTAAGTGCACCCTCGCGGCATGCCTTCACACATACACCACACTGGATACAATCGTCATGGCTGCACTCTACTGTCATGCCGCCCTTGATTCCGACATCGTTTTCCTCAGCCTTTAAGCAGTTGTTCTGACAGCCTGTGACACCAAACTTGAACTTGTGAGGAAGCTCTCTTCCGAAATATCTCTCATCAAGCTCTTTTGCCAGTGTGTAGGTGTCGATACATCCGCTTGGACAGATTTCTGAACCGACACGCTGTGACAGTACGTACTCTTGGTCCGCAGACACCTGTTCCTACACCGCCCTTTGCCAGTTCCTCTTTTACCACATTGATATCCTCAACCTTGATAAAAGGAATCTCAATACCGACGCGATGTCATATGAACATATCCGTGTCCGTATTTCTCAGCAACCTCTGCTACTGTTTTGATATTTTCTGCTGTAAGATTTCCTCCTACAACCGCAATTCTAAGCGAGAAACAGCCCTTTTGCTTCTGTCTCATGAATCCGCCCTTTTTTAGGGCAGCGTAATCAACTTTCTCCGCCATTTTTAATCTCCTTACTGTGTAAATATGTTAATGTTTTGTTTTATATGTAAATGCATATGCACGCTCTCATTTGCATACACATTGATACCTTATTATTATGGCTTAATCAGCTATATTTGCAAAGCCTGTGCAAAATCCTCCTTGAGGTCATCTATATCCTCGATACCCACGCTGACTCTTATAAGATCCTCAAATACTCCTGCATCCTCCTTCTGCTTATCTGTGCTGTGAAGACTGATTGTGGAGCCCGGATGAATGACCAGTGTCTTTGTATCTCCGATATTGCTGAGTGTGTATGGAATCGTCAGGCTGTCTATAAATTTAAATGCCTTTTCCTTGCTGCCAACCCTGATTGTAAGGATTGCTCCATAGCCGTTTGTGAGCTGTTTTTTTGCTATTTCATGCCATTTGCTGCTACAAAGCCCCGGATAATTAACCTTTATGTCGATAATTGTTTTCTATCCACGACGCAAGCTCGAGTGCATTAGAGCATTCTCTTTCCATTCTAAGACCGAGTGTCTCAAGTCCTATAATATTTAAGTATGCATTCACCGGAGCTAAACAGGCACCCATATTTCTGAAAAGACTGTTTCTCAGCTTTGCGACAAATGCCATAGGTCCATACTTCACATAATCTGCAAAACCCGGATATCTGTTCTTGTCCCATTTGAACTTAACTGAGTCTGTCAGAATACCACTGATTGCATTGCTGCTTCCATTGATATATTTGGAAGATGAATTGACCACGATATCAGCTCCATGCTTTAAAACCTGTATCAGGTAAGCTGTCGATGTGGTATTGTCAACTACAAGCGGTATATCATGTGCGTGTGCTATCTCTGCAAGCTTCTCAATATCTGTGACATCCAGACAGGGATTACCGATAGTCTCTGCAAAAATCAGTCTGGTATGCTCATTGATACTGTCCTCTATCTGCTGCCAGTTGTTGTTCTCGACATATCTGGTTGTGATGCCGAAGGCCTCAAGATCATGGAACAAATCTATTGTGCCACCGTAGAGGCTGGCGCTTGAGATGAGCTCATCTCCACTGCTTAGTATATTTAAGAAGGTATTCATCAGTGCCGCCATTCGATGCGCATGCCACCGATGCTATTCCTCCCTCGAGCTTTGTTATTCTGTTCTCAAAGCTGTAATCGTAGGATTGGCAACTCTTGTGTAACAGTAGCCGAGCTTTGTTTTCAAATATTTTTTCCAGATCAGCCGCGCTCTCCTGCTCGAAGGCGCTTGTCTGATATACCGGTGGCAGTGTAGAGCCATTTGTCTCTTTTGTCACGCCGGCATGAAGTAAGCTTGTATTAAATCTCATTGTTTTCTTCTTCTCGTTAATTCTTACATAGTCTATTGTGTTACTAGGAATTGATGAGATTATTATACAAACGTGTGTATTGAAAGTCAATGCTATCAGTTATACAAATTATTTGTGCGTGGTTATATATTTTGTTTATAGCCATTAATGTCCCTTAAATACTCTGCGGCTGTCGTTGCGGCATTTGCTCCGTCAGATACTGCTGTTACCACCTGACGCAGTGTCTTGGTACGGACATCTCCCGCCACATACAGTCCCGGCTGGACACTTCTATCATGGTCACCATTTTTTGTTGCAGCATATGTGATGCCGTCCTCACCTGCCACTACATATCCTCTCTCATCGAGCTGCACCAGATTCTTTATAAGCTCTGACTGCGGTACTGAGCCATATGCCACGAATACTCCGTCTACAGCCAGTGTCCTGCCACTTTTAAGCTTTATGCCTGTCGGCTTTTTCTCCATATATTTCTGTCACTGATTCGTTTAGGACAAGTTCTACATTTTCTTTCTGCTTTAAGAGCTCAACTGTGCTCTGTGCACCGCGGAAGCTGTCTCTTCTGTGAACCAGATAGACCTTCTCACATATATCGGACAGATATAATGCATCATCCAAAGCGGTATCTCCGCCGCCCAGCACTGCGGCTGTCTTTCCTTTATAGAATGCTCCGTCACAGATTGCGCAGTAAGATACTCCCTTTCCGGTGTACTCATCCTCTCCCGGCACTCCTGCCTTTCTCGGATATGCTCCTGCGGTATAGATGAGCGCTCTTGCCTCTGCTATCGTGTCATCATCGAATTTCACTCTGTATATCACTGATTCTTCTTTCTCACCGTTTTGCACTGCTTCTATCTGCACTGCTTCTTTTTCGATAAATTCTACATCAAGAGACACTGCATGCTCCCTGAATTTTTCTCCCAGGTCGTATCCGTTTATATTTGGAAGCCCCAGATAGTTGTTCACATTTCCGCTCTCGGCTATCTGGCCTGTCCCTCGTATTCTTTTCTGCTACTGCCACATTCAGATTGGCTCTCTTTGCATATATTGCTGCAGACAGTCCTGCCGGACCACTGCCTATTATTATTATATCATACATGGAATTGGTTCCTTTCATCGTCCATTGAATTTTTTCGGTAACTTATTATATACATTATCCTTAAAAAACAATAATACCGCCTGCTTTTATAAAACACCTTTATAAAAACAAGCGGTATCAATTTTATCTATCGTATATACATCCTGGCCTCATAAGGTCTTAGCACTGACATATCAGAGGTATCCTTATAATTTGAAATCAGCACCTCCATGCCCTCACACTCCTTTGCAAGCGGCATTGGTATCTCCTTGTCAAAGAAATTGCACACAACAATCATGGTTTTTTCTTCATTCTTTCTGCTGTATGCAAAAATATTCTCATCATCCTCAAGTAAAAGTGTAAATTTACCATCAACAAATACCGGATAATCCTTTCTCAGCTGAACAAGCTTCTTGTAGCAGCTAAAGATTGAATCAGGGTCATCCACCTGTGATTTGGCATTTATTTTGTCGTAATTGTCATTTACCTTTATCCAAGGTGATCCTGTGGTGAAGCCGGCATTTGCCGAGTCATCCCACTGCATGGGTGTTCTGGCATTGTCACGGCCCTTTGCGTAAATGGACTTCATGATTTCATCCTTTGAGTATCCTTTTTCAAGGCGCTCGTGGTACATGTTTATGATTTCACAGTCCTTATAATCCTCGATATCATACTGTACATTTGTCATGCCCAGCTCCTCGCCCTGATAGATGTATGGTGTACCCTGCATTCCATGCAGCAAGGTAGCAAGCATCTTTGCAGATTCCACTCTGTACTCTCTGTCATTGCCCCATCTTGACACGATACGCGGCAGGTCATGATTGTCCCAGAACAGACTGTTCCATCCACAGTTGTAGAGCTCATTCTGCCAGTGAGCCATTATCTTTTAAGCTTTTAAACGGAAGCGGTGCAAGGTCCCATTTCTCGCCGCCCTCCTTCTGGTCAAGCCCTATGTGCTCGAACTGGAACACCATAGAAAACTCGCTTCCATCCGGATTGCTGTAAAGCTTTGCGCGCTCTGTGTCTGCGCCCCATGCCTCACCCACGGTAATCAGGTCGCCCTTCTGGAATGTCTCCCTGCTCAGTTCCTTAAAATATTCCTGAAGCCTTGGTCCGTTTATGGTGATTCTCTTGTCCGGCTCTTTTGCTATCTGGTCGATTACATCAAGTCTGAAGCCGCCGACTCCCTTGTCCATCCACCAGAGAATCATATCATAGAGCTCTCTTCTGACCTTTGGATTCTCCCAGTTTAAATCCGGCTGCTCCGGTAAAAACTGATGGAAATAATACTGTCCGATTTCCGGCACATATTCCCATGCGCTTCCACCGAAACAAGCCTTCATATCACTTGGCGGCACGCCTTCATCTCCGTCTCTCCAAATATAGTAGTCATGGTATGGATTGTCCTTGCTCTTTTTAGCCTCCTTGAACCACCTGTGCTCGTTTGAAGAATGATTTAAGACAAGATCCATCATAATCCTTATATTGTGCTTCTTTGCCTCGTTTATGAGCTCCTCCATATCATCGAGACTGCCAAACGTCGGATCAATATCCCTGTAATCCGAAATGTCATAACCGTTGTCCGCCTGCGGTGATTTGAATACCGGCGAAAGCCATATTGCATTGATTCCAAGCGTCTCAAGATAATCAAGTCTTTTGATGATACCTTGTAAATCACCAAAGCCGTCTCCGTTAGAATCCTGAAAGCTCTTTGGATAAATCTGGTAAACTACCGCCTTTTTCCACCATTTTTCGTTATTGTTTTTGCTCATTATGCCCTCCTTGTCTCTTCATTATCTCTTTTAGTTATCTCTTTTTATTATCTCTTTTAGCTGTCTCTTTTTGTAAAAATTCAGCCTGGTTTCTTTAATGCTGTATCAAATTATGCTATTTTACAAGCACCACCAAAACCTCACAGCTTTCAAGCTTAAGCTCGGATGCTCCCACTGAAACAGTGCTCTTTTCAGCATCATTTGTGTTTGACAAAAGCACCTTTTTCACACTGCCATCCAGCCTGATTTGTGCCTCTTTACTGCCAAAATTTGCCACAACCAGCACGCGCTTATTTTCATCCTCTCTGTAATAAGCCATGATACCATCTGTATCCTCATATGCCGAAACACATCTGCCGTAGGTGAACAGCTCCTTAAATTCATCTGACTTTCGCAGTGCCACAAGCCTTCTGTAATAGTTCAAAACAGATGAAGGATCCTTTTCCTGCGCCGCAACATTGATAGCCTTATAGTTTTCATTGACCTTAAGCCATGGCTTTGCTGTGGTAAAACCGGCATTTGCCTCATCACTCCACTGCATAGGTGTCCTTGCATTATCCCTGCTCATCCTTCCACAGGCTGCAAGTGCCTGCTCCTTTGATAAGCCTGCTGCAAGTGCTGCCTTGTACTGATCCTTTGTGCTTATATCGTCATACTCATCTATACTGTTCCATTTGGCATTTTGCATACCGATTTCCTGTCCCTGGTATATAAACGGAATGCCTCGAAGCAGTACGCTGACAGTTCCTAACATCTTTATTCCGGCAGGATTTTGAGCATGCTTTGGAAAAATCTTGAGGCACCTCTCGGCTCATCATGATTTTCTATGATATTGGCCTTAAAGCCGTACTTTTCTGTCTCAAGCTGTGAACCAAGAATGGCCTTTCTCCATGTGTCAAAATCTATTTCCGGTGCATCATACCATCCATGTTCTCCATCACTAAGGCAATGTGCACTAAAATCAAATATTGTTGAAAATGCCCATTCTCACCGATAAACTCCGGCAGCTCCTCAGGCTTCATATTGAATACCTCGCCAACCGTAAATGCATCATACTTCTTAAATGTATTGTTCTTTAATTCCTCTAAGAGCTCTCCGACACCTTCTGCACTTTCAACCATCTTGTAGCAGGCAGCCAGTCCGTCCTCTGCATCCGGCTCAAAATCAGGGAAATCGAGATTTTTCTTTATATTGATTATCGCATCTATTCTAAATCGACAAGCCCTTATCAAGCCACCAGTTAATCATCTCATAAAGCTTTTGTCTTAGCTTTTCATTCTCCCAGTTTAAATCCGGCTGCTCCTTCGCAAACATGTGCAGATAATACTTGTCCGTGCCCGGCACCGGTTCCCAACAGCTTCCGCCAAAATAAGAACGATAATTACTCGGCGGATTGCCGTTTTTACCTTTTCTGAAATAAAAGTAATCAGCATACTCTCCATCCGGATCCTTAAGTGCCTTTTGAAACCATTCGTGCTTATCCGAGCAGTGATTTATTACCAGATCCATGATGATGTGCATATCACGCTTCTTTGCCTCGGCAAGGAGCTCATCAAACACCTCCATAGTACCGAACTCTTCCGCTATCGCATAGTAATCAGATATGTCATAGCCCTGATCTACAAATGGTGATTTATAGATCGGTGATAACCATATAATATCAATTCCAAGCTTTTTTAAATAATCCAGTTTCGATATGATACCTCTCAAATCTCCGATTCCATCTCCATTTGTATCAAGAAAACTCTTCGGATAAATCTGATATGCCACCTTGTCATGCCACCATTTTCTCTCCATAATGTGTACCTCTTATCTAATCATAAATTTTGCTCTCATTTACATCTTGAGCACTTTGTCTTGATGTATTATACTGCTATTATAGAAAGTGTTTAGTATAAATTCTTGCAATATTTTTTCATTTTATAACACAATACTGCTCTTATAATTTTAAAGGGTATATTTTTAAAAGCTATGGAGAAACAACAATATGAAAAACAATAATCCGCCTGCCCTCGGGCAGAAAGAAAACGCAAAGCACGGAGAAGTATTTTTCCCCGTTCAGAAATATATAACAAGACTTGCAGCAGATTACCCTGTCATCACTACACACTGGCACGATGAGGCAGAGCTCACACTGATTACAAAGGGCTCATGCACCTATCAGATTGATTTGCTCGAATATGAAGCAAAGGAAGGCGATATCATCTTTATCCCGCCACTGCTGCTGCATTCCATTTCAATAAGGGACTGCGACGAATTTTACTCGGAAACGTATGTATTCCATATCAATTTTTAGGTGGAAACAATACCGATATATGCTCTTCAAGATATCTGACCCCGCTAATCAACCATGAGTTTACCATGCCTTACGATTGCACCGAAGCATCCGCATATTCATCCCTTTGCAAATGCTTCATGCGCATAACAAATCTATACTCCGGTCAGGAATTTGGCTATGAGCTGGCTCTAAAGGCATTTCTGCTTCAGGCAATATTTCTATTGCTGCAATACAGTGAAAAAAATGCTGATTTTGGTGTCAACACATCCTCCGATAAGCTCAAAAATGTGCTCGATTACATCGATGTGCACTATGCCGAAAACATCCAGGTTGCAGAGCTTGCCGGGCTTTGCTATTTCAGTGAATACCACTTCATGCGCTTCTTCAAAAACATGAACATGACCTGCGTGCAGTATATCAACAATGTGCGTCTTGAAAATCCGTGGAACAGTTCGAGCGCGGCAACACCTCAATTTTAGATGTCTCACTGTCTGTCGGATTTCACAATCTGAGCTATTTTCACAGGGCTTTTAAAAAGAGGTATCATATGACACCTCTTTCCTTTATCAAAAGCCTTGAATAAATATTTATTTGCACGCAATCACTCTGAGTATATACTCATATGACCTCTTTGCAGAGGATATGGAAAGCCTCTCCTCAGTCGTATGGATATCATACATGTCCGGTCCCATTGATATGCAGTCGAGTCCTTCAATCTTGCCGCTTAAAAGTCCGCACTCGACACCGGCGTGGATAGCCTCAACTGTAGGCTTTTTGCCATACATCTCCTCAAAAATCCGTACCATATCCTCGCGAAGCTTTGAATCCTTCTTGTACTCCCATGCAGGATAATCGCCCTCAAATGTAACCTCTGCCGCAAAAGCGCCTGCTATGCATACAAGCTGGTTCTTAAGGCTTTTTTTAGCCACACCGACAGAACTTCTGACTGCGTATCTTAAAGTGACAGCAGCATCGTCTGATTTTAAAACTCCCAGATTAAGCGAGGTCTCAACAAGCTTATCGATTTCCCGGCTCATTCTGATGATGCCGTTTGGCAGCGCCTCGATAAGTGCGATAACCCTTGCGCTGTCCTTTGCACTTATAGCTGACTCACTGCAGTCAGTCTCCTCTGACACAGTAAGCTTAAGGTCAGGATCAGATGCCTTAAACTCCTCCGCAATCTCAGCAGCTGCCTGTTCTATCGAAGCCTTCACTGCCGCAGCCTCACCAGGTGCTACAATAATCTGTGCAGTACACTCTCTTGGAATGGCATTATCCTTTCTGCCGCCATCTATAGAAGCTATAGCTACAGGTGCCGATGCGTCGCGAAGCAGTCTGGACATAAGAGTATTGGCATTGCCCCTTCCCTTATCAATCTCTGAGCCTGAGTGTCCGCCGGTGAGACCTGATAAGCTCACAATAAGCTTTGTTCCGCTCACTGTCTCTCTCTCTACAGGCAGCTTCACATCGGCTCTGCATCCACCGGCGCAGCTTGCGAGCATCACGCCCTCCTCCTCGCTGTCCATATTAAGAAGCTTCTTTCCTTAAGCATAGACACATCGATGCCTGTAGCACCCTCCATGCCGACCTCCTCGCATACAGTGCATACAAACTCAAGGCGTGGATGTGACAGGCTGTCATCGTCCAAAATAGCAAGCGCATATGCCACCGCGATACCGTCATCTCCACCGAGTGTAGTGCCCTTTGCCGAGATAAAATCACCATCTATCAAAGGTCCAGGCCTTCCTCGTCCATATCCTTATCACAGTCAGGTTCCTTCTCGCAAACCATATCCATGTGCCCCTGCAGTATGATTGGCTCCACATCCTCATATCCTTCTGATGCTTCCTTTATAATTATCACATTGTGAAGCTCATCGATAATGCTCAAGGCCTCTTGCCTTTGCAAACTCCACCAGATAATTACTGATTTTCTCTTCCTTGTATGATGGATGAGGAATACTGCATATATCCTCGAAAAATGAAAAAACGTTCTTTGGCTCTAAATCTGTTAATACTCTCATTTTACTCTCCTTAAAAAAAGTCTGCCGACGAATCCGCCGACAGACATATTATAACACAATCCGGTATTTAATTGTATATGTATTATTCAAGTCCAAATCTTCTCTTTACGGCATCGACCAGATAGTCGGCTGTCCCTTCTGTACCAAGCATACTGCTGTCAATCATGATTTCTTTAAATCTCTGGTCATTTGGCAGAAAGCCGGCATAGTGCATATGATAATGATCCCTCGCCTCATCTACAGCCTTAATCATCTTTCTGGCCTCAGTCTCATCCATATTGAGGTCATTTACACAGTTCTTCACACGCTCCTCATATGGTGCGTAAATATATATTCTAAGCAGGTTCGGCTCATCAGCCAGAATAAAATCAGAGCAGCGTCCTACTATAATACATGACTCTCTTTCCACAAGAAATCTGATGATATTCTGCTGTGCCTCAAAGAGCTTATCCTGCAGCTCGTCAGCCTGTGTACCAAGCGGATACATCATCCTTCTGAAGCTGTTTGAATGTACCTTTTTCTTTGCGCTCTCCTCTATCTCATTGATTTTTGACACCGGAAGATTAAGCTTTTTCGCAGCCTCCTCCACGATGTCCCTGTCATAAAACTCTATACCGAGCTTTTCGCTCATACGCATGGCAATCGGACGTCCCAGACTGCCAAACTGTCTTGCTATTGTTACAACATATTTTTTTTCGTCCATACCGTACTCCTTTTCCTTTGACGGATCATTGTCTTACAATTATAGTTACTGTTCACTCATCAGTGTAACCACTACATCACAAATCCCAGAATCAGAAAACCAATTATAGAAACACCGGCTCCGATAAGCACATACGGCAGCTGAGAGCCTGCGTGCTCAAGATTGTCAATTCCTGCTCCGTTTGATGCGAGCACTGTTGTGTCACAGTAGAAGCATGCATGGTTTCCGAATGCACAGCCTGAAAGAATAGCTGCCATAACGAGTACGATATTTGCTCCGACACTTGCTCCAAGCGGTATAAGCACCGGTGCTACAAGTGTACATACGCCCCATGCATTTGCAATCATGAAAGCCAGAAGTCCTACAATGATAAATGTAATCATCGGGAATACACTTCCTGCCATAAACGGCTTGCATATATTTACAAAGAACTCTGTCATCTTCATCTCACTTGCAATCTTTTGGAATGTAAGTGCTGATATAAGTAAAATGATAATCGGGAGCATATCCGAAAATCCTTTTACAAATGTATCCCAGAACTCTGAAAATGTCATAATCCTTCCTGCGATATACAATACCATAGAAACAATTATTGCAATAACTGCTGCCACAACCAGATCTCCTGTTGCAACTGCCACACCTACCAGTATAGCAAGCGGAATGATGAAATACCATACACTTCTGCCCTCGTCCTCGCCGTACTCAGAGCCTATATTGTACTTTCTGCTTATATCGCTGTATGTTTTCCTGTAGCAGCAACACGCTTATATGCTTTCTTCATGCCTCCAAGCTTTGGAAACCATCCCATACAAAAAAGAAATACTATTAAAAGAGCCACAAGCGGATAAACACAATATGGAATTGCCATCATATATGTCTTCATCAGGCTTCCACCGGCAAGCTTCTTAACACAATCCTGCTGGAGGAAAATAGCTCCAAAATACGCTGCCCAGGAAGAGAACGGAATCAATACACAGACCGGAGCGCCGGTGCTGTCCAGCAGATATGCAAGAGCCTCTCTTGGCACCTTCTTTTATCGTATGTGCCCTTCATGGCTGTTCCTATTGATAAAACATTCAGGTAATCATCCACGAAAATCAATATTCCTAAAATAAATGTGGTAAAAAGTGTCTTTCTTTCTGAATTACAAAGCTTTGACACAATCTTTGTAAAACCAAAGCTTCCTTTTGATGCAGTAAGCAAAGCGACAAGACTTCCGAAAAGTCCGCATATCAAAATGACATATGCCTCATCACTCATCACACCCTCGAGTGTACTTACCCATTTTGACAGGAAATCCTGTTTCCAGAGAACAACAGCTCCCACCATAGATCCTGCAATCAGGAAAGCCTCACATTTTTTTGTTGTGATTGCACCGACGACAATCGCCACTACAATCAATGTTGCAATTAGTCCGTAGCTCATAATCTTTATATTCCTCTCTTTCCAGGCATCATATACTGCAAAAGGGCCGAAGGATTCTAATCCTCCGGCCCCGTTGCCTTTCGTTGAACACATATTATATTTATCTGCCTGCCAAATCAATAGCTCATGTAAATTTGGCTGTATTTTCGTCTCATGTAAACAAAACCTGCTTTGCGATTTTGTTCCCATGTAACAAATCCACCCAAAAACTCAAGTCATCATGTCTCAAGTCATCATCTGATGGATTTCTAACGTAACCTTCCCTGGTCCTATAACTCTATCACTGCAGATAATAATAAATCATCAGCGCATTATACAGCTCCTGGCTGTCAAAGCGGTCTGCAAAGCTTCTGCCTGTGAGCTGTTCTACTCTCTGTAATCTGTACTTTACAGTGTTCTTATGCGAAAAAACAGCTTATCAGCTGTCCTCTGCAGATTGCAGTTATACTCGAAATAGGTCCACATCGTCTCCATAAGCTGAGTGTGTGCCTTCTTCTCATATGCAATTATCTCACCAAGCACCTCGTCCGCAAACCTCTTCATAGGTGCGGTATTCTCATATGCCATAAGCATCCTGTAAAATCCCATCTGATCATAAAGACAATCTCATTCGTCCTGCCTATATGCTCAAGCACGGCATTGGTCTTTGATGTCTCATGAAAGCTCTTTTGAAGCTTTGAGATATTATCACATTTTTCACCTATGTTCAGTGTATAGCGTATATCACTGTACTCATTTTTCAAAAAAGCATCAAATTTCGTGAAAATATCCACAATTATATCTCTTTTGTCCGTGCAGTCATTCATGAAACCGATTATTCTGTCTCCATAGCATGATACAATCGCCTGATAATCAGCAGCCTTAAAATAATCCTTTAAGGTCTGCGCATAGCTTCTTATCTGATCATTGGTTATTATATTGCCTGCTATATGCAGTACAAACACCTGCTCAAGCACACTTTTTTCATATCCCATCTGTATACACTTCTGCTCTATGCTTGTTGTATTAATACTGTTTCCAAAAATAATCTCTGCAAGCAGACTGTCCTCTATATCTTTTCTGTCATCCAGATATGAAATCGCATGCCCCAGCTCCTCAAAAATCCAAAAGCGGCACATCCCAGGGCATGGTAAAAGCGGAAAATCATTTTTTTCCGCTAAATCAATTACCTTATCATCTATCTGCGTCACATAGCTTTCTCCAACCAGCAGAAGCGCACATGACATTTGAAGCTCTATCGCTTTCTTTATTGTCTTGTACAAATCAAAATTTTTCCTCTGTGTGACAGGGCTGCTCACTATAAGAAGCCCTTTCCCCGCACCCATTTCTCAAAATTAATATTCTCTGCCTTATAAGACCACCTGATGCCTTTTTCCATACCGCCTTTTCCGGCGATAACCTTCGCCTGCGACAAAGTCGTAAGCGAAAGTAAATCCTTGCACTGAAACATGAATTATTACCTCTTATTTCAGCAGGTCGATTGCTCCTGTTACCTTTGCCGGGATTTTTTTAAACAAAAATTCACCGTGTCTGACAGAAGCAGTGATTCCTGCTCTTTCACATATTGCTTCAAATTCTGATTTTGCATCAAGCACGATAAAGTTTGCAGGCTTGCCCTCCTCGATACCATAGCGATCGGTGATGCTCATGGTGATGGCTCCATTTGTGGTAACAAGGTCTAAATCATTTGTAATCTCCTCCGGAGACATCATTTGTGCCAGATGGATTCCGTGATCGAGAATCATCATCATGTCTCCATTCCCAAGCGGATACCATGGATCAGACATGGAATCCTGTGCAAAACATACATTGATTCCATTGTCGTAAAGTTCCTTTACTCTTGTGATTCCTCGTCTCTTCGGATAGGTATCCTGACGTCCTTCAAGATATACATTCTCTGTAGGACATGAGATGAAATTGATACCTGACTTCTTGAAGAGCTTCATCATCCTGAAGGCATAGCTATTGTCCGCTGAGCCGAATGAGCATGTATGGCTCGCCGTAGTCCTGGTGCCGATTCCCTCCATCAGGGCAAGGGCATTCAAAAGCTCAAGGAAGCGGCTCTGCGTATCGTCTGTCTCATCACAATGTGCGTCAAGCAGCTTATCATATTTTACCGCAAGCTCGATAGCTTTGTGTACGGACTTCTCGCCAAATTCCCTGGCAAGCTCAAAGTGCGGTATGGCGCCTACACAGTCAGCTCCCATCTTGAGAGCCTCCTCTACAAGCTCATCTCCACCCTTGTACGCATACATGCCCTCCTGCGGAAAAGCCACAATCTGCAAATCCAGAATATCCTTTACCTCATCTCTCACCTCAAGAGCTGCCTTAAGCCCTGTAAATGTCGGGTCTGTGACATCAATATGAGTCCTGATTGCCTGCACACCATTCAACATCTCTTTCCTGATACCACTATATATGCGCTCCTTCATCTGCTCCACTGTCATATGTCCCTTTGACTCGCTCCAGCGCTGAATGCCCTCAAACAAGGTTCCTGAGCCATTCTCCTCACCCAGCCCTGCAGTAAATACATAGTCCAGATGCATATGCGGATCAACATACGGCGGAATGACAAGCTGTCCCTGCAAATCAATAACCTCGCAGCCTGCCTGCTCCGGTAAATCTGCTGAAATACTCTTAAATACTCCATCCTCCACAAGAATTGAAGTAAGTTCCTTTTGACCCTTAAGCCTTACGTTTTTAAATAATTTTGTGCTGCTCATACTGTATTCCTCTTTTCCATATGACCTAAGTATTCATAGCTTTAGCCACGCATATTCCGGCTAAAAAAGGCACTAAGGAATACACCTTAGCGCCTTTGCTAAAACCTCATGTCATTATTTATTTGCTATTTGTTGTTTACGAACAAATAGTAGCATCATGTCGGAATACAGTCAACAAAATGCAAAATCAACGATATTATTTTATTCCTGTGTACCAAAAATGTCAAATAGATTTGGTTGTTGGGGACAAAACTCTATATGCTCATTATCGTATACGAGCACATATATGTCCAATTTCTCCAATAACATCAAGGCATTCCTATATTCTAATGCTCAGTAAAGTAATCGAGCCATACTTATAATTATTTTCCTGCATACAATTTGGTATCAATAAAATAAACTACCACATTTATTATAGCCATAATAAATAACAATATCGACCAATCAAAATTCTTAAAATATTTCACTAAATCTATATTTTCTGTTATAAACCCAAGCACTATTACAGCAAAGGAAATAATTACCAGGATTGATTGTGATGCATGATATGAATATTTATAAAAAACACCTAATTGAAGCATAAAATACAACAAAAAAATCAAAATTATGGAAGCTATTTTTATTAGCATATCTGTATTATATTCTACATTAAAGCCAATTGTTTGTATAACAAATAAGCTTATTGAAGAAATTAATAACATAAAAAGAATAAACACTGCTCTCGAGAATACAACTAAATATTTTGATACCGGTAATCTTCGAATAAAATCACGTGTATCACTGTTATCCTCAATACTCATGATTTTAGTAAATGGAAGTGATGTTACAAAAAAAGGCACTAAAAAAAATGTGAACAAAATATTTGTAACACCTTCATGCATTATAAGCCAGGTGGCCACCACTGCATAAACTACAGATAATAGAATCCATTTTTTGTAAATATAATATCTTTTTAATTAATGCAAACATATTAGTCCTCACTCCTCTTTCTCATATATGAAAGTATATCGCTTAATAAAGCTTCCTTTACTTCTACATTGCAAGTCATTGCCAAATCACGATCCACAATATAGTAATCATGGATTGAAACACATTCTTTTGCCATCCCTGCATTCACAAGAATAACATACTGTTGCTGATTTAACTTGACATATTTTTTCTTTATTTCTTTTTTATCACCTTGTAATACAATACGTCCATTATTTATGAAAATAACTCTATCTGCTATTTTTTCGATATCTTCTGTAATATGTGACGAGAATAACACGGAAGTATTTTTTCTTTTGCAACACATCTTAGAATATCTAAGACTTCATCACGAACAATTGGATCTAATCCTGAGGTTGGTTCATCAAGTACCAATAAATCGGGATTCTTTGCGAGTTCCAAACTCAAAAAATATTTAACCTTCATTCCTGTTGAAAGTTCTTTCATCTTATAATCATCATCCAACTGAAATACATCTTTAAAATAGTAATAATATACTTCCTGATCAAATTTTTTCTTCATTACATCTTTTACAAAATTCGTCAAATCTCGAATTTTGATTTCATTGTAAACATTTTGATCCTGATTCATAAATCCAAGAACCAAAACATCATCTAATTTTTTTACCACCTGACCATCTACTTCAAGTTGTCCCTCATCTGCATCAATTACTCCACACATGCACTTGATTAATGTTGATTTACCTGCTCCATTTTCTCCAATCAATGCAACAATTTCACCTTTGTCAATCTCAATTGATGTAGGCTGTAATTCAAATTTTTTATACTTTTTGCTAATATTAAGTCCTTTAATCATGTCTCTGTTTCCTTATATATCTGTACTATTTGTTTGTAATTGGATAGAGTATAACATAAATCTTGTATTATCGTACAATCAAACAGTTTATTTTTATCTTCTTTTTCAACCAACCTATATTTTGTATATGTTAGCATATACTCCGTTCCAATAGCCACTTGGCACCCAATACCGCCAATTCCTGCTGTATTTTCGCCCATAATCCATACTTGATCTTTATAAATATTTTTCAATGCTATAGCAAAAATAAATTCTGCACAACTACTTGTTCTGTTATTTATAAATATAATAATTCGTTTATCTTTAAAAATGTCTTTTTCCTTACCATAAACTACTAATTTCTTTTTGTTCTCCTTGTTATCTATAAAAAGAAAAGGATATTCATAACATCCGCAAATACACCTTTCTATCATCCCCTTTGCCAAATCAATTCGTCCACCAGGATTATTTCTCAGATCAAAAATAATATTCTTTGATTCCATGAAATCTGCTGATTTTATGATTTGCTCCATACGAAACAATATATTTTCTGTTGCAAATATAGGTATTTTGATTAAAAAAATATCATTGATTGTTTTTGTATAAATATCACCATAGGCTTGTAACAATGTTTTTCTCTCATTTAAACTCTCTCTAAATGATCTATATTCCAATTTTTCTGTTGTCCCATCCTTAAGTCTCAGAACCATTTTCTTATTGTGTAAAAAGTTACCATTTCGCAAATCATCTATTAGAAATAAAATTGCATTATCCTTGTAATCTTTTCTATATTTATCTATAATCTCTTCAATATTTATGTCATTTATATATGATATTTTTTTGTCACCATCTAGATAAAGTGTTTCTTTTTTTTCAACCAAATTTACAAAAACAAATCGATCTCTATTCGCATAACTAATTGCCAAATGTGGATCATTCATTTTAAATATCATCTTTCTAATATCATAGAAAGAAACGCAATTATTCTGAATTTTTTTTACTATATTACACCAAATTTCATCATTAAACCAAAAACAATAGTTTTCATTTATGATTTTACAAAGAGTATTTATATCATCTGCTTTCATCACAATCTCCTAATTCCGAACAGTAACTTCCGCCGAATAAATTGCCACTTGCTTGTGCTTCAATTGCTCTACAATCTGAACAATTATATCTAAACACACAGTCTTTACACCCTTCGATTTTGCTACGCGATGCTGTAATTAAATTTTGATACTTCTCACTTTTCAAAATATCTGCAATACTTTTTCCATCAAGGATCCCAATTTCTCTGTTTGTAACATTGGACACGGCATTACTTCTCCGTTTATTGATACATAGACTTTTCCATACAAACATGAATTCATAAGTCCTAGAATTTGAATTTTCTCATCACTTACTCTTCCAGCTATTTTTTTCTCGAAGTCATTCATTTTGTTATTATCTGTATATAGCTCTGATAACGAAATATCCTCGATGCCTAGATTCGAAAACAAAGTCACAATATCCACGGTATCCATCTTATAATCCCACCCATTTAAAATAGAAACTTTGATTTTTATACCTTCATTTTTTAATCTATGGATATTATCGTATACTTGTTTTTCAACATCCATAAGTTGAATATTAATACAGATATCATACTTAATACAAAGATCAATAATTTCTTGAGATAAATGATTAACATTTGCATATGCAACAAACTCATTTATTTCATTCTTCTGTGCAAGCTTAATCATTGTTTCCATTACATCAATTTTCAAAAATGGATTTCCTCCGATAAATATTAATTTTCGGGCGCCCAACTGACTTATTTCACAAAAGAACTTTTCCCATGTAGTAACTGAGACTGGTTTCCCAGCAAGTGGCCATAATTTACAATGCGTTTTAGAAAAGATTCTATTTGTTCTTTCACAAATTTTACAATGATTGTTACATTCATTACTTACTTGAATATATACATCATCTAATTTATTCGATGAATTAAATGTATTAAATGCTACTGTATAATCAACGATACTATTCTCATGACATACTGGTGCTTCGACATAATTACCCAAATTCATATTTACAAGTTCATTTAAAATTTCATTATTTATATCAACCTTTTTATTACTTAATATTTTCGCAATTATTTCTGTATTTTTCATATCAAGATCATATAATTTTCCCGAGTTTGTATCATATAAACATCCCCTTTTATGATTTCTAGTGAACTTACAATTACTATACAGATTAAAATACTTTTCCATATTATCCTAAAATTTTTAAAAGTTTCCTTTCTTCCTCACTCATGATTGTTCCTTCAAATGCTAATGGATTTTTTTCGAGAATATCGCAGTACTGTATTAATCTATTAATAATTGTATTTTTTTCATTTCTACAGAACTCTTCCTTAATTTGACAGCTTGTATTAACAAATTGATAACAAGCATTGCATAAATTTTTCACTGTACAGTCTCTACATCTTCCCTCATTAAGTTCATATACCATAGCATCCATTATTTCTTGTATTTTTATGTAATCGATTCCTTCATTTACATTTCCAATTGGCATTTTTTATTCATTCTTTCACAAATGGTATATGTTCCATCTGGATAAACAGCCAATTTTGTTAATGGAATACAACAATTATTTAAGCCAGAGCGATTTGTCCCAATATTTCTCATGCTTAAGGAACTACATCCTAAGAATAAATTTTGTGTAGCCGCCTTTTGCACAGCTGATTTATATTCACCATTTACAAATTTATCATATACCTTTCCATAAGACTTATTAAAACACTTCTCTTGTTTGCAATTTTTTTCAAGCGACTTGTAATAATCAGTTTCATATGGATTAATGTAACTATATACGACATACATTGGCATAAATAATTCTGCATTTTCAATAAAAAAATCAACACATTTTTCAATATCAGTATAATCGTCATAACAACAATTAAATGAAGTAATTTCCTTATTATTATATTTTCGTTTTATCTTTTCATAATTAACGATATTATTATAAACAACATCGAATGTCGGATTATTCTTTTCTGTGACACGATTTCTATCATGATTATTTTTATAGCCATCTAAGCTAAATGTAATTGTAAAATGATTTTTTACACAAAATTCAGAAAATTCCTCATCAAGAAAAAGCCCATTTGTTGTCATATAAAAGTTACATTCAAAATTTTTTTCTTTTATATAATTAATCGTATATTTAATCAAATCTTTTTTTAATAACGGTTCCCCACCATAGAAAAATATAGACGGTATCTTAAAATACCCATGTCTTTCTTTGTCTTTATAAAGTGTAATGTACTCATCTATAGCCTTTTGAATTGTATCTAATGAAATATCTTCTATATCGCTATATGTTATCTCATTTGGATAGTATTCTCCATATACACAATATTTACATCTAAGATTGCAACTTCCAGTTAACACTAAAATCAAAGCCATATTAGGCGTATTGTATATTTCTTCCTTAATGTATACTTTTTTATTACCTGTAATTTCCCTCTTATAAAAGCAGCCTCTATCTATTAATTGATTAACATACTGGCACCTTTGTTTAAGCGTTTCCTTATCCAAATCCTGTTCAGATTCTTTACAAATCTCGTCTACACTTTCAACTTCACTTTGTAAGCATTTTAAAATATGCTCAAAATACTTATCCATTAAAAAAATACGCGAAGTATTTCCATCAAAAACATAATTGTTATTTTTTGTACTAAACTCAATAATATTTAATTCCATATTCCACCTTTTAAATCGGGTAGGAAGTAAATAATTATTTTATTTATCTCCTACCACCACACCTGGCATACGTTTCCATACCAAGACAGTTCCTTAGTTTTCATAGACTGCTAGATAATAGTCACACACGACACCTTTTATCTCGGCCGTGTCATTCATACTATTAGAGTGAACTATTGACTTATACCCTTTAGCGACGTGCGCTGTAAGGCGCACATAAATAGGTACGCCAGTTTATAGATAAACCGACGTACGCAATTTCGTTATTATAATCCGATAGCATATGTCATTGATGCAACATAAATTCCACCAACTTCCCAAGATAATGAACATACTGAACCGCATGCAAGGATGCATAAAGCAGTTGAATGTTTTCCAACTAAATCTTCTGTTACATTAAGTTGTTCAATGCTTTTTTCATTAACGCATTTCATAATTATTTCTCCTTTCTTTCTTATTATTTAAACAATTTATGCTTAATGCAATTGTTTACTAAATTGAATCGTTAATTTCTACCAAATAAAGATTCTAACCACTCAAACCAACTACTCCTTGATGAAAAATACAAAACGTTATCTCCTTATCTAAAATAAAAACTACCAAACATCCTTCGACGCCTGGTAGTGTAACATTCTTACATATTCTCTTCAACATTATTCCCAACTAACGGTATAATTTCCCTTCAAACGGTTAAATTCTCAAATAAACTTCTGCTTTAAACACATGTCCTTCTATCTCTATTTGATAAGTCCCACCATTTTTTTTAGCTATATCAATAATATTATATGTACCTATTCCATGATTCTCTCTATTTTTCTTTGACGAAATAGGCATCCCTTTCTTATCGAAAACCACCTCTCCTTGAAAACTGTTTTTCACTTCAATATATAAAAACTCTTCACCTTCACGAATTTTAATCCATAAATATCCATCTTTAATTTTCTGTAATGCCTCAGTTGCATTTTTTACCATGTTAGAAACTAAAACACATAATTCCCTCTCATCCATAGATATTTTTCCAGATATATAGCCTTGTACAGAAATTGTATTTGACTCTTTTAATGGGAGAAGATAATAATTTAAGACAGTGTTCACAATATCGTTTCCAACATTATAATAATTATTATGAATTTCATAAACTGCTCCTAAAGTATTTTCTAAATAATGTTCTAATTTGTCATATTTTTTGTTTGCACAATAATTCTGAAATTGAAGCAAATCATTAATAATATCATGCCTAAATCGCTTAGTTTCAGTTTCACGTGCTAACAATTTTTGAAAATATTCTCTTTGTAACTTATTTTGTATCTCCGAAATCTCTTTTTGCCTCCGCAATTCATAAATCGAATGTCCAGAGAAAATTATTCCGTATAACAATATAATAATGAGTATTTGACCAAAGGCCATAAGGACTTGTCCCGCAAAAAATGTCCTACCCTCTAATTGAAAAACATCTAAAATATATGAAAAAAACATCATCATTGATGTTAAAACAAGCATAATTACATCTATCAAAAACCAAACTTTAATTGATAATTTCATAACCGGAAGTTTCTTATATTTCATAAGAAATATAAGTAATGCAAGAAAAATGATCGATAAGATCAACATAATAAGATTATTCAAATACATTGACTCCCAACCATTATGACTTAGGACAATATACAATGCATTTTCCAACATAGAAATAAATAACCACTGCCCTAATCCAGTTGCAATAACTTCAATCACAGAAACCTCAAACAAGCACCACTCAATAACATATAACAAAAGCAATAATATAGGAAAAGGTCCAATCGAAGATTTTTGTAACCATAATCCGCAAACACTTGTAATAAGCCAAACACATAGACAAACTATTAACAAAAACGCTTTCTTTCTATCAGGTTTTTTATATTCTCTGTGAAAAAATAAACAAAAGAATAACAAATATTCCACCGTCATATTAATGTCACTTAACATTCGAAATATCACTTTTACTATCTCCATCTTGTATCATACATCATATAAGCCTTTAAAAATGAAGTCCGAAGACGCCTGGATACCAATATACGATCCCCAGTTACTAAATATATAGTGTTACCTTGTACATTTTCGATTTTACTCATATTCACAATATAAGATCTGTGACTTTGAAAAAAAAACCTTTTATCTAACAAATTTGACCATGCTTTTAATGACTGTTCACTTCTATATTCGCAATCACGCGTATAAATCAAAGAAGATGAACTATTTGCCTCTATATACAATATATCTTTTTGTGAAATTTCAAATGCAACATTATCCCTATATGCTATAACACTTCTATTAATCGACATTGCATCTATAACATCATTGATTGCCAAACAAAACTCCACTTCATTAATTGGTTTTGAAACAAATCGAAATGCCCCTATTTTAAATGCATCACGAAAGCGATCTTCTCTTACAGTAAGCATAATAATCTTGTAGTCTATATTCCAATCCCTCAACTTCATTCCAGCTTTTATCCCATCCATTTTAGGCATTTCAATGTCAAGAAAAAGAACATCAAGCATATCTCTTTTTTCGAGTAACAGCTTTGCAGAATTATAGTAAATGAACTCTATTTCTATCTGGTGCTCATTCCCATAATTTTTCAGTATTTTATAAACACTATCACAAACATATTCTTCATCATCGCATAAACCAACAACAAGTCTCTTATGCTCTGTCGCTTTCATATTAAATTATATCTCCTTATCCAATTAACACAACCGAAATTTCAAATTCACATAAAATTTACTATATATAAAAGCATACAGTTGTATATATTTATTTTTATAGGCTCTACCTTCTATGACTCTACTTGCTGTTCAGCTATACAGTTTTCACCACCGAACCATGTTAGGATGGGATTAATTTTTATATTTCATCTCTCACAATCATAAGTGCAAAGCCGAGCAGATTCTGTCCTCTCCACTTTTCCATTTCCAGTCTTTTAGGATCCGTCATCGACAATCCAATTCCCCATATGCAGTCCCTCACAGCACATTCCGCTAAAACGGCATCTACTGTAGCTTTTAATTTGGCTTTCAATTCTGGATTTTGAAATTTTGCACAAAGTCCATTGTAAACAAGAATCTGTCGCTTTCCATTCCAGATTGTTTCATTATAATTTGAAACCTTTCTTCCCAAAGCCTTAATTTGTGCAACATCTGCTGTTTCAAGAATCTTTTCAGCTATTTTTGTATCACCAAAACAAATTGCTTTTTGATACATCATGTACTGTTCCATCGATGAAAATCTTATTCCATCGCATTCAAACTCACTTAAATACCAATTACTGAGGTATCCATTTTCCTCATCTGGATTATGAAAACAAACTATACTCATTATAAGTCACCTACCTTTTCTTTTTTATTATTTTTCATATATATGTTTATAAAATCTTCTGTATCACTATCCTAATAATAGGATTGTATCACAAAATCAAATAATTTACACTCCACTTACCTCTTCCGCAAGCTTCCTAACCTTACCTGCATCCGCACACTGATAGCAGTTCTTCATCGCTTCATCATACGAGAAATCCACTGCATTACCCGCTGCTGTCACATCACATTTCCATGAGCCACACGAGCTGTGCACCTGTGTAATACCTGTGTATTCGATAAGTGCTCTCGCATTGGTATCATTCACGCCGCTTCCTGCCAGAATCGTAATATCTTTTCCATATTGATTTTGAAGATGCTTAAGCTGTTTTCTGCCATCCCATACATTTACTGCTCCACCGCTTGTGAGGATACGATCTGCGCCAAGCCTAATAAGCTTCTCCGCTGCACTGTCCTGATTATCTATGCAGTCAAAGGCGCGATGAAACACAGCTTCCCTGCCATACTCATGAATGAGCTCTATCATTTCCCTCGTGCGCTTTTCATCAGGCAGTTTTTCCTCTGTCAGAAATCCAAACGCAATACCATCTGCTCCATGCTCTAAAAGAATTTTTGCATCCATAAGCATAGTGTCGTATTCTTCATCCGAATAGCAAAATCCGCCGCCCCTTGGACGAACCATTGTCACTACCGGTATATTGCATTTTTCCTTTGCATATATTAAATTGGCAAGTGTCGGTGTCAGCCCGCCCATGTATAGGGCGCTGTTGAGTTCAACCCTGTCTGCACCATTTTCATATGCTGTTTTCACATCCGAAAAGCTGCCACAGCAGATTTCAAGCATCGGTTTCATCATACTTTCCCACTCTTTCCGCTAAAATAAGGCTTAACCTTCACACAATACATGTGTGGCCGACAATAATTACATAAATCAGTTTTACGATAATCAATATTCATTGACCACAATCTCGAATACTCCGTCCTCATTAATTTTTAACCGCAATGACTTAACATATTTATTGTAAAAATCCTTCATTTCTCGCTCTGTCGATGTAATTTTAGTCCTCTCGTATATCTTTCTTGTTATCTCCCAGCCATTTTTTCCGACAATATCATTTGTCAGATTTTTCAATTCACTTATCATGACTTTTTTCTTTCTTGCATTTCCTGTATAGAAATCGTCTATTGAACAATGAAATATACATCGTTTTGTAAGTGCATCCTTGATTGACTGTCCGCACTTGCTATATTCGTACATCACGAGGAAATGAGCATCCTTTACCGATGAAATAAGTCCCCAGTAATCCGAATCACTTGAGCACAAAATAAACGAGTCTATGTTGTCCTTATAATACGCCTCACACACTCCCGCAGTCATCTTTATATCAACAAGCGACTTTCGGTCTGTCACACGTTCCACCTCCTCGTGGAATACAGGGATATGTATGAATTTTTCCAGCCAGTCCCATCCACAGGATGTATGATAATCATCATAAAGTATAATTTTTTCTATTTTGGACATTTGCTCAGAATTTAAGTTTTTTAATACTCCATACAGCTTGTATACATCAGAATTTTCACAATCCACAACTATCACAACACGCATACTTTCACGGATAAACTCATATATATTTTCCTTTGTATCTTCCACTGCATCCCTGTATTTTGAACCGTCGTTAAAATAATCACCATGCTGTCTGTATATTGCCTTTAAAATCCTTCCGTCAGAATTGAGCAGATTTCCCCTACCATCCGGGCGCCAGTGAATGTACATCCCATATGGATACTCTTTTCTGTGCTCTTTATAGACAGTAAACTCTGCCTTTAGCTTCTTTGGCTTTTCGTAATCCGCTATGACAAACAAATCCCTGATATACTCCCATTTTACCCAGTCTGGGAAAAGCTTTTGCATGCATCCACGTGCTCATTTATCAGCTTGTTAATATGTACGCAATACTTGTCAGCCGATGAATTATACAATATAATATGCACTTCCCAGCTCTCGAGCTTATTTATATTCTCTGTATCAAACCACTCCATCCTGTTTATATTACCCAGATTATATTTTATTTCATTGTCTGTTTTTTTATAGTTGCGCAACAGATTTGTACGCGCTTTACACAGATATCTGAGTATCCTCGCATTTTTATTTTCTCTTAAGCTGTTTAAAAGCTCCACATACTCATCACTGCACATATAATCAAGTATCTCATTTCTGACACCTATAAGATACGACAGAATCGTCACAAGCTCATATTTCTGTACTGTTTTATATTCCTTTTCCTCTGTAAATTCAAAGTCCAACGCATATGTTTCTTCATCTGTTTCCTGTATCACATCATTAACTTCATCAATATCTGTCAAATCTATTTCCCCTTCATTTTCAAAATATATTAAAATTATATCATATGTTGCACTCTTTGTATTGTTAACATTTACTTAAATCTATATTATTTGCCATTTTCTCCTACACATGCTACAATACCCTTATCCGGATTAATGGTGATTATTATCAGACACTTTTTAGTAGACAGCGAAAATGTCAACGACAACTGGCTGATGCTGTTTGATATGGCAGATGAGGACGATGAAATTATCGTTTTTTACACTAAGAAATCCCCTCACATGTCATACATGTCAGTCATCAGACTTATGGAAAATAACAAAATAAATATCCGATTTGAGGAATCCTATGAGGGCACGAATGCCCTTGATTTTCAGCTCGTATCATATATGGGATATCTGATGGGATGCGCTGGTTCATTCAGTGAAAACAAATGTGATGCTGCATCAGCCGAGTCATGTGCTGATGAGTACATCATAATGAGCAATGACACAGGCTATGACCCTGCTGTAAGGTTCTGGAAAGATAAGGGATTCGCTGTACGCAGATTCAATGTAAATTTCTGCAAACAGGCTGTCCAGCGAAGAAAAAACATCAAGTATCAGGTAGTAGCAGATATTCCATCCATGGAAGATAACGCCAATACCAATACCAATATCAATACCGATACTGATACCGATGCTATCACCGCAAAGTCTTACAATCTGAATGAACTTATCGATGGCAATCATAGCAGCTATACAGACAGTGAACCGTTAGGTGATGAGCTTGCAACTAACGATGACTTACCGTCAAGTGATAAGCTTATGGCTAATGATGACTTACCATTCACTGACGAACAGACACCTCATAACGGTTCCGGTAACAGCTCAAATAAAAACGAAGCAGATGAGGCTAAATCCTCAACGGACAGCATTGATACATCAGATATTTCTGAAGTATCGACAGTCTCCGAAGACTTCGACCATTTTGAGGTAGATTCTTTCCTAAACTGCATGGGAAAAGACAATCTGCTCAAGCTTCATGAGACGCTGGTTCATGTTTATGGTATGAAACAGGGTCAGACAATTTATAAAACCATAAAGACAAATCTTACTCTTTTACGCCTGAGAAGCTCACGCGTAAAAGAAGGTAGAGCGTTTTACAGGTATAATTTTCGCTCACAGTGATATTAATGATCCGGAAATTTTGTTGATTTTCTTGAAAAAACAAGAATAAAACAAAAAATCTCAATGGCATAAGATCTGCCATCACAAAGAGCTACGGTGAGACAGATGGTCTGAAATATTACAGCCTTTTCAAGCCATATTTCAAAATTATATCTGCACTGAAATAACGCCCTTTATTTTACAACAGAAAGGTAATCCGGATAAAACAATTGAGGCACGGAATTAATACTCCGTGCCTCAATTATAGAAAGAGCAGGTATTACAACCTGTTCTTTCTATACTATATAACGTGCGTGAGAGGGCGCTGGAAGTCCGGTGGACTTCCGCTTAGCGCCGACCGCAACGAAGTGTAGAACAAACCCTGGGGTTCGAATCGTCCGCGGACGATTTGTAGTATAGAAAGAGCAGGTATTACAACCTGCTCTTTCTATACTATATAACGTGCGTGAGAGGATTCGAACCTCCCGACACCTTGGTCCGTAGCCAAGTGCTCTATCCAGCTGAGCTACACACACATATTTTATTTACTCATTCATTATAACACTCTTGTCAAGTGTTTTGAATGAATGCCGCAGACCGGAATCGAACCGGTACTCGATTTAACTCGAACAGGATTTTAAGTCCTGCGCGTCTGCCAGTTCCGCCACTGCGGCATTACTGGCTTTATGAAATGGGACCTACAGGGCTCGAACCTGTGACCCTCTGCTTGTAAGGCAGATGCTCTCCCAGCTGAGCTATGATCCCATATAAAATTGTAGTAGATACTCACTACAAACGACCCAGAAGAGACTCGAACTCTCGACCTCCGCCGTGACAGGGCGGCGCTCTAACCAACTGAGCCACTGGGCCAAATGCTTAATGCGTGATATATAATATCACAGTTTGCACAAAAATGCAAGAAAAAATTTAATGGACCCTCGGGGACTCGAACCCCGGACCGATCGGTTATGAGCCGATTGCTCTAACCAACTGAGCTAAAGGTCCGTTTAAAGCCGTTGACCGGACTTGAACCGGTAACCTGCTGATTACAAATCAGCTGCTCTGCCAATTGAGCCACAACGGCATACGACTTATGACTTTAACTCAGCGCATTGCTGTGCTAAAATGACTCAACGGGATTTGAACCCGTGTTACCGCCGTGAAAGGGCGGTGTCTTAACCACTTGACCATGGAGCCTAAGAAAAAACTCCCCGAGTAGGGCTCGAACCTACAACAACTCGGTTAACAGCCGTATGCTCTACCAACTGAGCTATCGAGGATTATTAAGGTCTGTACCTTCAAAACTGCATACAAATCCGATTTGTTTTCTCCGTTATTAACCAGATTAAGCCCTCGACCGATTAGTAACAGTCAGCTCCATACGTTACCGTACTTCCACCTCTGCCCTATCTACCTTGTAGTATTCAAGGGTCTTACTCCCGAAGGAGGGATATCTCATCTTGAGGGGCTTCACGCTTAGATGCCTTCAGCGTTTATCCCTTCCAGACTTGGCTACTCTGCTATGCACTTGGCAGTACAACAGATACACCAGCGGTCCGTCCATCCCGGTCCTCTCGTACTAAGGACAGCTCCTATCAAATTTCCTCCGCCTGCGCCGGATAGGGACCGAACTGTCTCACGACGTTCTGAACCCAGCTCGCGTACCGCTTTAATGGGCGAACAGCCCAACCCTTGGAACCTACTACAGCTCCAGGATGCGATGAGCCGACATCGAGGTGCCAAACCACTCCGTCGATGTGAACTCTTGGGAGTGATAAGCCTGTTATCCCCAGGGTAGCTTTTATCCGTTGAGCGATGGCAATCCCACTTTATACCACCGGATCACTAAGTCCTACTTTCGTACCTGCTCCACCCGTCGGTGTCACAGTCAAGCTCCCTTCTGCCTTTGCACTCTTCGAATGGTTTCCAACCATTCTGAGGGAACCTTTGAGCGCCTCCGATACCCTTTCGGAGGCGACCGCCCCAGTCAAACTCCCTGCCCGACATTGTCCCATTGCCAGTTCATGGCAACTGGTTAGAAGTCCAATACTGCAGGGTGGTATCCCAACAGCGACTCCACCAAGACTGGCGTCCTGGTTTCTTCGTCTCCTACCTATCCTGTACATACCATGCCGGACCCCAGTACCAAACTGGAGTAAAGCTCCATGGGGTCTTTCCGTCCTGGCGCAGGTAACCAGCATCTTCACTGGCACTTCAATTTCACCGGATGCATTGCCGAGACAGCGCCCAAATCATTACGCCTTTCGTGCGGGTCGGAACTTACCCGACAAGGAATTTCGCTACCTTAGGACCGTTATAGTTACGGCCGCCGTTTACTGGGGCTTAAGTTCAAAGCTTCGCCTTGCGACTAACCTCTCCCCTTAACCTTCCAGCACCGGGCAGGCGTCAGCCCATATACCTCACCTTGCGGTTTTGCATAGACCTGTGTTTTTGCTAAACAGTTGCTTGGGCCAATTCTCTGCGGCTCTTTTACATGGCACCTCCTTCTCCCGAAGTTACGGAGTCATTTTGCCGAGTTCCTTAACAATGCTTCTCCCGTCGGCCTTAGATTCTCTCCTCATCCACCTGTGTCGGTTTACGGTACGGGCACTTTATTTCGCTCCACATCACGTCTTCAGATTGATGAGCGGATTTGCCAGCTCCTCTCCTACCTCGCTTGTACCGGTTTTTCCATTCCCGGCTCGTGCTTTCCACATGCGTCCCTACAGTTCTGATAATCCGTAGTACAGGAATTTCAACCTGTTATCCATCGCTTACGTCTTGCGACCTCGCCTTAGGCCCCGACTTACCCAGAGCAGATCAGCTTTACTCTGGAAACCTTAGATATTCGGCCTGAAGGATTCTCACCTTCCATCTCGCTACTCATTCCGGCATTCTCTTCTTAACAGTCCACTGCTCCTTCCGGTACAGCTTCGTCGGTTTTAAGAATGCTCTCTACCACTCGCATTGCGAGTCCACGGCTTCGGTGTCGTGTTTCAGCCCCGGACATTTTCGGCGCAGGGCCTCTCGACTAGTGAGCTATTACGCACTCTTTCAATGAATGGCTGCTTCTAAGCCAACGTCCTAGTTGTCTTAGAAACCCCACATCCTTTTCCACTTAACACATACTTTGGGACCTTAGCAGCCGGTCTGGGCTCTTTCCTTTGACTGCCCAACTTATCTCGTGCAGTCTGACTCCCGGTGAGCGATTTTGCGGCATTCGGAGTTTGATATCCCTTCGGTAAGCTTTGACGCCCCCTAGGCAATTCAGTGCTCTACCTCCATAAGACTCTCATGAGGCTAGCCCTAAAGCTATTTCGAGGAGAACCAGCTATCTCCGGGTTCGATTGGAATTTCTCCGCTATCCACACCTCATCCCCACCCTTTTCAACGGATGTGGGTTCGGTCCTCCACTTCCTTTACGGAAGCTTCAACCTGGACATGGGTAGGTCACCCGGTTTCGGGTCTACTCTTACTGACTGCTGCGCCCTCTTAAGACTTGGTTTCCCTTCGGCTCCAGACCTGAAGTCCTTAACCTCGCCAGTACGCATAACTCGCCGGACCGTTCTACAAAAAGTACGCGGTTCTACAAATAATGTTGTTCCACAGCTTGTAGACACAGGGTTTCAGGTTCTCTTTCACTCCCGGTGTCCTTTTCACCTTTCCTTCACAGTACTATGCGCCATCGGTCACTAAGTAGTATTTAGGCTTACGGTGGTCCCCGCTCATTCCATCAAGGTTTCTCGTGTCTCGTGGTACTCTGGATCCCGCCATGTCAACTCGTCTTTCGCTTACGGGGCTTTCACCCTCTCTGGCCGGCTTTCCCAAACCATTCTGCTAGAATCACTGAATCTTAAATGCGGTCTGAACCCCGAGTGCACGCACTCTGGTTTGGGCTCTTCCGTTTTCGCTCGCCGCTACTCACAGAATCACATGTTGTTTTCTCTTCCTCCGGCTACTTAGATGTTTCAGTTCACCGGGTTCCCTTCCATACGTTATGAATTGGCGTATGGATGATACGAGTTCTTCGTACCGGGTTTCCATTCAGACATCTGCGGATCAAGGATTATTTGCATCTCCGCAGCTTTTCGCAGCTTATCACGTCTTTCTTCGGCTCTTAGTGCCAAGGCACCCCTGCCTTTCTTGCTTAATCTCTTCGATGCATAGCGTTGCATCATTAATAACTTAAAGAACTTTGTTGTTGTTCACAACTTGGTTTTGTTTCTCGGATGTCTTGATTGTTAGATATTCTTAAGAATAGAATATTTATTCATCAAATCATTTGTATGCAGTTTTCAAGGTACAATGTCGATTGTAACAGTTTTATCACATCGACGATGGAGACGGAGATTCGAACTCTGACCCCTGCTTGCAAGGCAGGTGCTCTAACCGAGCTACGCCCCTGCTGTAATTTGGCAGCCACCTACTTCCCATACCGTTACCAGTATAGTATCATCGGCCGTTTGTCTTAACCATCGTGTTC